>Ga0209963_1000021_pt1 | contig 1000101 bp, 926 predicted proteins | sample ThiBio_1000_biof_2_FD_183957 | JGI IMG/M metagenome (GOLD analysis project Ga0209963, IMG submission 183957) | Wastewater bioreactor microbial communities from Cape Town, South Africa - Thiocy_cont_1000_biof (SPAdes) | ecosystem: Engineered > Bioreactor > Thiocyanate-remediating >... | reverse complement strand
CCCGATGCCGCGCGCCGCGAGCTGCCGATGGATGCTTCCAACAAACGCCCGGAGCTCGCCATGACTCAGCCCAGGACGGCCGGGCGCGCTCAGTGCAAGAGATGCATCCGGCGCGCGGCGAAGGAGAGTGAGGACTGTGTTCTTCACGTCGATGTTTCCCATTGGCTTGGCGGTGTCACGGGCAATTGGCGGCGCGGCTACCGGCTGATGGCGTAATGGCTGCGCCGGGGATCGGCGCCCGAACCCAGCACGCGCCCGTCGGACGAAGGCGGCGCCAGGTCGAGGGATACGGCGACGCCGCTGGCGTCGAACTCATAGTCCGGCCAGGGATGGATCCGGTGGCCTCGCGCCGCCAGCTTGGCGCGCGTGTTCTCGCTGATGCGGGATTCGACGCTGAGCCGCCCGACATCGTGGAAATGCGGGAAGAACGAGTCCGGGAAGGCAAGGCAGGTGATGCGTGGCGCCTCCACCGCCTGCTGCGGCGACATGTTGCGATCGACGATGTTGAGGAACGTCTGCAATATGCCTTGCGGAATGACGTCACCGCCGCTCGACGACAACGCCATGACCCGGCTGTCGGCCTCGCCGATGCTGAGCGCGAGCGCCGGCGATGGCGTCAGCCGTGGCCGGCGGCCCGGACCGAGCGCGGCCGGATGCGCCGCGTCGAGCCTCGACTGCACGCCGCGCGGCGACACCATGATGCCGAGGCCGGGCACGATCGGGTTGCCGTCGATCGTGTCGCTGGCAGAGCAGCTGAAGGCATTGCCCTTGGCGTCGACGACAGTGAAATTGGTGGTGTCGCGGCGCTTGCCGGGCGAGGTTGCGGGGGGCGCCGGCAGGTCCAGCGTCGGCAGGTCGGGTAGCGCCTTGCTGGCGTTCACCAGCGCGCGCAAGCGGGCGACATGCTCGTCCGACAGCAATTCCTCGATCGTCGTCGCCGCGAAATTCGGGTCGCAATAGAATTTCTCGCGATCCGAAAAGGCTAGCTTCATCGCCTCGGTCAACAAATGAAGGTAGCCATCCTCGCGGCCGGCGAGCGCGGCGGCATCGAAGCCGGCGAGCACCGACAGGGCCTGCAGGATGACCGGCGCCTGGCTGTAGGTGCCGCCCGTGAACATGCGCCAGCCGCGATAGTCGTAGCTCTTCGCCGGCGCGACCTCGTTGCGGAAACCGGCAAGGTCCTCCAGCGTCATCCAGCCGCCATTGCCGTTCACCCAGGCCACGATGCGCTCGGCGACCTCGCCTTCGTAGAAAGCCTTGCGCACGGCTTCCAGCGCCTGCTCGCGGTTCGCGCCCTGCTCGGCGGCGGCGAGCCGCTCCAGGAGCAGCGCCAGGTCCGTCTGCTTCAGGCGATCCCCCTCGCGCGGCGCCCTGCCCTGCGGCCAGTAGATGGCGCGCGAACTGTCCCAGTTCCGGAACGTCGCGCCCATGAGCTCGTAGGCAAGCGCCGTGCGCCGGTCGAGCACGAAGCCTTCCCTGGCGTAGCGGATGGCCGGCGCCGCGACATCGGCGAACGACCATGTGCCGAAGCGCGACAGCGCCGACAGCCAGGCATCGGCCGCCGCCGGCACGATGGAGCATGGCGCGCCGAGCGGCATGTCGCCCTTGTGCCGCTCCAGATAGGCTTGAAGCGTGACGCTCTCGCTCCATGTGCCGACGCCGCTGATCGACCAGACCTGGTCGGACCCGGCCTGCCGCACGAGGATCGGCGCCACGCCGCCAAGATTGCACATGTCGGCCTGGATGACGTTGCTGGCGAGCCCCGCCGCCACGCCGGCATCGATCGCCGTGCCGCCACGCTCCAGCACGTCGGCGGCGATCATCGCCACCAGCGGATGACCGGCGACCACCGAATAGTGCTCGCCGACGAGCGTCGGCCGCATGGATTCCGGCGGCGGAAAGATGTTCGGCACCGGCGAAGTGTTGTTGCGCATGCCGCCGGCGGCGTCGTCGATGGGCTTGTCCATGGTCGCCAAGCTTTCTCTCCTAGGCGCTGAGCATGGCGCCGGCATCGACGCGCACCGTGGTTCCAGTGATCGCCGCGCTGGCGGGCGAGGCGAGATGCAGGCAGAGCGCCGCCACCTCGGCCGGCGTCACCAGCCGCAGCGCCGCGCCGCTATGGGCCATGTCCAGCCAGATTGCCCCGGCATCGGCGCCGGTGCGCTCGGCGATGCGGCGCGCGACATCCCTGAGCATCGGACTGTCGACATTGCCGGGGCACACCGCGTTCACCCTGATCCGGTCGCCGGCAAGCTCCGACGCCATGCTCTCGACGAAGCCGATCAGCCCGAACTTGCTGGCGCAATAGATGGAAGCGCCGGCCTCGCCACGCAGGCCGGCCGTGGAAGACAGGAACACGAAGGCGCCACCGCCGCCACGCGTGCTCATGCGCCGGGCGAACGCCGCACCGATGTGGAAGGCGCCATCGAGATTGACCGCCATCACCCTGCGATAGGCACTCCAGTCTATGTCGACGACGTTGCCGTCCGCGTTGAGGCCGGCTGCGTAGACGACGCTGTCGGCCTTGCCGACAACCCCGGCCAGCCTCTCGGCCGACGCCGGATCGGTGACATCGCAAGCGGCGGCGTGATGCGCGCCGGCGAGGCCCGTCAAGGCGCCAGCCGCGGCCTGCTCGTGAAGATCGACGGACCAGACGGTGGCGCCAGCCTCGGCAAAGGCGCGCACACAGGCCGCGCCGATGGCGCCACCGCCACCGATGACCACCGTGACATGCCCCTCGGGCAGGATGTTTGCTGTCGTGCTCATGCCAACCTCGCCGTCACGATGCCGCCGCCATTTCGCGCAGCACGCGCGCGATCGAGGCCGGCCCCGGCACCAGCGCCTCCTCGAGCGAAAGCGCGGCGGGGATCGGAACGTCGGGCACCGCATGGCGGCGGATCTGGCGCAAAGCCGTCGGCCCGAGCTTTTCCAACACGCGCACGACCACCTCGGCCGACAGGCCGAAGGAAAGATAATCCTCGTCGACGACCAGCAACCGGCCTGTCCTGGCAGCCGACGCCGCGACCGTTTCCGTGTCGAGCGGAACGATGGATCGCAGGTCGATCACCTCGGCGTCGATGCCCTCGGCGGCAACCTCGGCGGCTGCCTCCATGGCGTATTCGACGCCGGCACTGAGGGTGACGAGGGTGATATCATTGCCCTTGCGCGCCACCTCGGCCTTGCCGATCGGCGTCACGAACGCATCTTCCGGCACCTCGGAACCGGTCAGGAAATCCTTGGCTTTCTTCAGGAGCAGCCCCTTGTGCTCGATGAAGACCACCGGATTGTCGGAACGTATGGCGGCGGCCATCAGGCCCTTGTGGTCGCGCACCGAAGCCGGCGCCACGACATGCATTCCCGGCAGGTGCGCGAAGGTTCCCCACAGGCACTGCGAATGCTGCGCGGCCGATCCGATGTTGCCGCCAGCGGTCTTGATCACCATCGGCATCTTCACCCGCCCGCCGGACATGTAGGGGATCTTGGCCATGGCATTGTAAATCTGCTCCAGGCAGACGCCCATGAAGTCGACGAACATGATCTCGACCACCGGCCGCAGCCCCGCCATCGCCATGCCGACGCCCATGCCGGTGAACGACATCTCGGATATCGGCGTGTCGCGCACGCGCATCGGGCCGAAACGTTCGAGCAGATCGCGGCTCGAGCCGAACACGCCGCCCGAGCGGCCGACATCCTCGCCCAGCAGCACGACGCTTTCGTCGCGCGCCATTTCCTGCATCAGGCTTTCGGCGACGGCCTGCGAGGCGTTGATCTTGCGTACCGTCATCACATCACCTCGGCAAAGACATAATCCATCGCGCCGGCCGGATCGGGCATGGCGTCGGCGCGCACATCCGCCAGCATCGCCGTCATCTCCTCCCTGGCCTTGGCGCCGATGGCGTCGAGTTCGGCTTCGGTCGCCGCGCCGTGCTCCAGCAACTCCCGGCGATAGCGCAGGATCGGATCCATCTCGACGCGCATGCGCTGCTTTTCGGCCCGTTCGCGGTAATTGTCGTGGTCGCCCTCGTAATGGCCCCTGAAGCGATAGCAGGTCGCCTCCAGCAGCGACGGGCCGCCGCCCTTGCGCGTATGCCTGGCGGTCTCGGCGAAGGCCAGCGTCACCGCCTCGACATCCGTCCCGTCGACGCGCCGGCCGGTGATGCCATAGGCGCTGGCGCGCTCGGCGATGGTCGGCGTCGCCGTCACGTCGCGGAAGCGCACGGAGATCGCGTATTCATTGTTCTCGACAAGGCACACCAGCGGCAGGCTCCAGGCGGCGGCCATGTTCAGGCATTCATGGAAGGTGCCGTGGTTGGTGGCGCCGTCACCGCAGATGCCGACGGCGATGTGGGGCAGGCCCATCATCTTGAACTTGTAGGCATAGCCGAGCGCCACGGGCAGCGACGCACCGACGATGCCCGTGGCCGAGAAGTGATGCTCGGGGTCGAAGGGATGCATGTGGCCGCCCCGCCCCCGGCACAGCCCCGTCTCCTTCTCGAAGATCTCCGCCATCAGCGCGCGCGGCGGCACGCCCTTGGCGAGCGCATGGAAATGATTGCGGTGCGTGCTCACCACGGCGTCGTTCGGCGTCAGCGATTGCGCCAGCGCGACGCCGATCGCCTCCTGGCCGATGCCCGTGTGCAGTTCGCCATGGATCTCGAATGTCTGCACGCCTTCGAGGCAGGCCTCGTCGAAGGCGCGCATGCGCGTCATGGTCCGGAAGAGTGAGATCGGGTTCAGCTTCATGTGTCTTGTTCCGATGTCCTGGCCGGCCACGCTCAGCCGCCGTCCTGGTTGAATTCGAGCAGTTCGAGGAAGGAGCCGCCGGGCTCGCGGCAATAGGCCGACCGCCCTTCGGGAAAGACGGTGACGTCGCCGATCGCGACGGCGCCGAGCGCCGCGACCTCACGCAGCGCCTCGTCGACATTCTCCACCGTCAGGCCGACATGGCCGGAGCCGGCCGACAACGGCCGCGCCTGCGGCGACGCGCCGGAATGCAGGAACTGGATCAGTTCGAGGCGCGGGCCATCGGCAAGCGTGAGCTGCGCGAGATGGCACGACAGCCGCTCCATGCCCATCATGCTCTGGATCTCGCGCGCCATGTCGCGCTCCTCGAAAACGAGCTGGTAGCCGAATGCGCGGCGATAGAAATCGACCGAAAGATCGAAATCCGCGACGGCCAGCGAAATATGGTCGAGCCCCATCAGCTTCATCGAAAACTCCTAGGCCGCGAGCATGCCGCGCGGCGTCCCGGCATCCGCGACAAGGGCGCTGAGATCCGCGCGGATCGCGGCGCCCGCATCGACCGGAAAGATGGCGACGATGGCGCGCGGAGCCGTCGGCGACACCACGTCCAGGAAGCGCGGCAGCGCCACCATGTGGCGCACGGCATGGATGGCGACCGGCCTCGGATCGTCGTTCGTGTCGACGATGCCCTTCAGCCGCGCTAGGTTTTCGCCATGACGGCTGGCCATCGCCTCCAACCCGGCGAGCAGACGCTGAAGGTCGAGTCTGGCCGGCACATCCATTGCGAACGAAGCGAAAGCAGAGGAATGCCCGGCCGGCGCGGCGGACGACGCGGAGCGGGCACGGAAGGCCGGCATTGCCGCGAAGAGCTGGGCGAGCAGCGCGTCGCCTGCCGCGGCCGGCCCGACACTGGTCACGCCAAGCGCATCCAGGGCGCGGCGGGCGCGCGCCTCGCCCTCCGCGCCGGCGATATCCAGCTTGGTCAGCACCACCCGGTCGGCCAGCGCCAGTTGCGCCTGCGCGACGGCATGCCCGAACGACCCGTCCGGACCCAGCACGCAATCCGCGGTGGCCACGAGCGCCGCCAGCCGGTAGCGCGACAGGCGCAGCGGATCGGCAAGAAAGGCCTGCAGCAGCGGCGCGGGATCGGCAAGGCCACTGGTCTCGACGATGACGCGCCGGAACGGCGGCAGCCCGCCGGCCGCCGCGGCCTGATCCAGCGAACGCAGCGCGCGGGCCATGTCGCCCTGCGCCTGACAGCACAGGCAACCGCCCGGCAGCACGACGATGTTCTCGTCGACCTTCTCGACCAGCAGGTGATCGAGACCGATCTCACCGAACTCGTTGACGATCACGGCCGTGTCGGCTGCCTGCGGCAGCGTGAGCAGCCGGCGCACCAGCGTGGTCTTGCCGCTGCCGAGGAAGCCGGTCAGCACCGCGACCGGAACCGTCTCCTCGCGCGCGAGACGCAGGCTTTTCGGGTCGGGCAGCGCGCTCATTCCACCCAGCTCGCGTTCCAGAAACTGCCGGGACGGTGGCGCATCGTTTCCAGAGCGCCGAAGGCCGGCTCGCCGAGCGCCTTGCCGCCGACACGGCCGGTAAGTTCCGCCTTCGCTGTCTCGATGACTGCGGGATCAGCCAGCAGCCGCACGGCGGCGATGGCCAGCGCCTCGGACGCCATCAGCGGGCCGGGATGGCTGGCCTCATGGCCCGACAGCGCCGTCAGCGCCCAGTTGTGCAGCGGCACCTGCTCGGGAAAGGCCCAGTTGACGCGGCCGAGCGGGATGCGCCAGCTCGCCTCGCCATCGTCCTGTCCATAGGGATCGAGACCTTCGGTATGGAGCCTGATCCCGTCATCCAGCGTGAAGTCGCCCTCCGGACGGCAGGCCTTCGCCAGCGCCCGCATGAAGTCGCGCCCCTCACCCGTCCAGCGCGGCGGTCCGACCAGCTCCAACGCCGAATGGAGGGCCTGCGCGAGCGTGTCGTTGGGCAGATAGCCGCGCGTACCGGCGATGAACTGATGACGGAAAGCGACGCCCGTCATCTCGGCCGCCTGCCCGGCCACGCCGATTGCGAAATCGAACACCGCCTTGGCACGCTCGAAATCGGCATGGCGCGCGGTGAACCACAGCCGCGCCTCGTCCGGCGTGACGTTGGGGATATGGCCGGCGACGCGCAGCACATGTTCCAGAGAAGCATCGGGGAAATGATGGGCGCGCAGCCTTTCGAGCGATTGCACCGCTAGTTCTGCCGCGTCGAGCGCGTTGCGGCGGCGCGTGCCGCCGCCATGGCCGGATTCGCCCAGGAAGACGATCTCGCCATTCATCACCGACTGGCACGGGCGTGAGATTGCGCCGTTCTGGTAGTCGCCATGCGAGGTCAGGATCGCGTCGATGCCTTCGAAAGCGCCGAGGCCGAGCATCGCGATCTTGCCCCAGACGATTTCCTCCGAGGGCGTACCGAGCACGACGACGCGACCGGCGAGGCCTGCCTCCCGCGCCGCCAGCGCGGCCGCGATCGCCGCACCGCAATTGGCCGGGCCGATCAGATTGTGGCCGCAGGCATGTCCAGCCGCCCTGCCGGTGCCGCTGCGATGGGCGACCGCCGCGTTGTCGGTGCCCGGCAGCGCGTCATACTCCGCCAGCAGCGCGATCGCCGGCCCGCCCTCGCCGGCCTCGGCGCGGAAGGCGGTCGGCAGGCCGCAGACACCGCGCTCGACCTTGAAATCGTGCTCTTCGAGCCAGTCGCAAAGGATGCCGCTGGCGGCGAACTCCATGTTCCCCAATTCCGGATTCGACCACAATGCATTGAATTTGCTGACGATATCCGTCCGCAAAGGTTGCCAGTGCCGTCGTGTGGTCTCGACCAGTTTCATTTCTGTTTTCTGTAAACTGTTGACAGTCTTCAGAGGATTGTGGTTCATTTCCCCTGCGCTGTCAAACGCCATTCAGTGGCCCGCGCCATGGAGGAATTGCTTGGAGCAGGGTTTTCACGCCGTCCCGACGCTCACCCTGGTGACCCAGGTGAAGGAGCAGATTCAGCGCGCCATCACCAATGGCGAGCTGCTGCCGAACCAGCGTCTCGTCGAGGGCGAAATCGCCCAGAAGCTCGGTGTCAGCCGCGGCCCCGTGCGCGAAGCCGCGCGGCTGCTGGAGCAGAGCGGGCTGCTGATCTCGCTGCCCCGGCGTGGCTTCTTCGTGCGCCAGTTCGAGGCGCGCGAGATTGAGGATCTCTACGAGCTGCGTGAGTGGATCGAGGCGGCGGCGGTGGAATCGGCCGTCAAGCGCGCCACGCCCCAGCAGCACCAGTCGCTGCGCGCCACGCACAAGAACCTGATCGCCCGCGCCCAGTCGGGGCAGCAGTCCGAATTGATAGAGGCCATCATCGAGTTCCACCGTTCGATCTGCGAGCTTTCCGGCAATGCCAGGCTCCTGCGCCTGTTCGACGAGATGACGGTCGAGGTGCGCCAGATCCTGTCCGTGCTGGGCGTCAACCTGGACGAGACCGGCTACCCCGTCGAAGCGCAGGAGTCGCTGCTCGACGCGATCGAGGCACGCGACGGACGCCGTGCCGGCAAGGAGATCAGGAACCTCGTTGCCCAGGCCGGCAAGGAGGTCATGCACAACTACAAACGCCGCCAGGCCGCCGCCGACTGACCGGAAGCGGCAGGCATCACGAAACCAGCAATACCGACCGCCAAAGGGCGGCGGCCATGGGAGGATGGAAAATGTGGACTATCGGAAGAATTGACAGGTTACGCGGCCGCGGCGCAGGCATCGCCGCCCTCGCCCTGGGCGTGATGATGGCCGCTGGGGCGCAGGCCGCGTCCAAGGCGCCCGAGAATATCGCCAAGGCCGGCAAGATCGTGTTCTGCACCGAGCTCGCCTACGCGCCTTGGGAAATGGTCAACCCCGACACCCAGGCGCCGGAAGGCTTCGACATCGATATCGCCGCGGCGCTCGCCAAGACGATGGGCGTCAAGTCGGAACACAAGAACATCGCCTTCGATGGCCTGATCCCTGCCCTGCAGGCGGGCCAGTGCGACGCCATCATCTCGGGCCTCGCGGACAAGCCGGAGCGGCGCGAAGTGGTCGATTTCGTCGACTATGCCGTTTCCGGCAACGCGCTGATCGTGCGCGCCAAGGACGACGCCACCTTCAAGACCCTGGAGGACCTCTCCGGCCGCAAGGTGTCGGTCGCCGTCGGCTCGGCGCTCGAGGGCGAGCTGAAGAAGGCCAACGAGACGCTCAAGGCGGCCGGCAAGCCGGAGATCAACATCCTCTCGCTGCAGAGCGGCACCGACGCCTTCCAGCAGCTTACCGCCGGACTGGCCGACGTCTATCTCGGCTCGACCGACCAGGCGGGCTACTTCAACAAGCAGAAGCCGGGCTTGCTGAAGCTCGCCAGCCCACAGCTCTTCTCGCTGACCATCGGCGTCGCCACGCTGAAGAAGGACAAGGAACTCCATGACGCCTTCGAAGCGGGGCTCAAGGAGATGAAGGACTCGGGCGAATACAAGAAGGTGCTCGATGCCTGGGGCTTCGAGGCCATGGGAATCCAGTGACACCCCTCCGGCCGGTGACCTCGCGTCGCCGGCCGGCCTTTTTTGGCGCAGAGGACGACTTCACCTCATTGCTCCATCTCCTTGTTTTTAAGCAATTCCTCAGGGAAGAGGCCGGGCGCCTTTCCCGGGAAAGCCGTTTCAGACCTTCCCGGAATTGCTCCAGATCGAGTGCCTGCCCATGACCGGCGACATAAACATCGATAGCGCCTTCTTCCTGAAGTACCTGTTCAATCCGCCCGCCATCGTCTGGCGCGGCCTCTGGCTGACGATCTGGATCTCCGTCGTCGCGCAGGCGCTCGGCGTTGCGATCGGTCTCCTGATCGCGCTCTGCATGCGCTCGAAGCACGGCTGGCTGCGCTGGTTCGGCAGGTTCTATGTGTGGATCTGGCGCGGCACGCCGATGCTGGTGCAACTGGTGCTGATCTACACCGGCGTCGCCGCCGCCGGTTTCTACAAATATCCCGATATCGAGATCGGTCCCTTCACCTTCACCGGTCCCCTGCAGGCGGCGCTGATCGCGCTGTCGCTCAACGAGGCCGCCTATATGGCCGAGATCTTCCGCGCCGCGCTCGCCTCCATCGACAAGGGCCAGTTCGACGCGGTGCGCGCGCTCGGCATGCGGCCCTACACGGCCATGCGCTGGATCATCCTGCCGCAGGCCGCGCGCATCGTCATTCCGCCGCTCGGCAACGAGTTCACGCTGATGATCAAGGGCACCTCGCTGCTCGCCGTCATCGGCATCCGCGAGCTGTTCGGAACCATCCAGCAGCTCAACGCCGCCACCTTCCGCACCTTCGAGCTCTTCGTCATCGCCGCGATCTGGTACCTGGTGCTGACCACCATCATGGGCTTCGTGCAGAAACGCCTGGAGGCCCATTACGGCCGCCACGACCTGCCGGCCAACGCCGAGATCAAGCCGTCCGGCTTCCGCGGCCTCCTGTCGGGACAGCGCTGAGCCATGAGCATGGAAACCGCCCCACTCGTATCGCTGCGTGACGTCAGGAAGTTCTTCGGCAACTGGGAAGTGCTGCGCGGCGTCTCCTTCGACGTCCAGCGCGGCGAGGTCGTCTGCCTGATCGGCCCCTCGGGCTCCGGCAAGACGACGCTGGTGCGCTGCATCAACCACCTGGAGAAGATCCATTCCGGCCGGATCCTCGTCGACGGCCAGCTCATCGGCTACCGCGAGCACAGGGGCCGGCTGGTCGAGGATTCGGAAAAGCGCATCGCCGCGCAGCGCCAGAGGATCGGCATGGTCTTCCAGCGCTTCAACCTCTTCCCCCACCTGACCGCGCTGGAGAACGTCACTGTCGCGCCCGTGCGCGTTCAGGGGCGCAGGCCCGCCGATGTCGAGGCCGAGGCGCGCGACCTGCTTGCCCGCGTCAAGCTCTCCGACAAGGCCGGCAACTACCCTTCCCAGCTCTCCGGCGGCCAGCAGCAGCGGGTCGCCATCGCCCGCGCTCTCGCCATGAAGCCAGCCGTGATGCTGTTCGACGAACCGACCAGCGCACTCGACCCCGAGACGGTGGGCGAAGTGCTCGACGTCATGAAGGCGCTGGCGGAGGCCGGCACGACGATGATCGTCGTGACGCATGAGATGGGCTTCGCGCGCGAGGTGGCCGACCGCGTCGTGATGATGGACCAGGGCGCCGTGGTCGAGATCGGCACAGCCCGCCAGATCTTCACCGCGCCGGCGCAGGAGCGCACCCAGGCCTTCTTCAGGGCGCTGCGCTGAGCCCGCGACTGCGCCCGGTTGACCGCGCCGCGCACGACGGCTAGGGACACCATCATGAAGCGCACGATCATCATCGCCCACCTCTGGTGGCTGGCCTGCTGACAGGGCGGCCAGACGTTTCATGCCATCTGGGGCCGCCGCAAGGGCGGCCTTTTGTTTTGACGATCCCCCGTGCGGTGTCCCCCTCATCTCAAGAGGATACCCATGACCAGACCCATCATCCTGACAGGCGACCGCACCACCGGCCCGCTTCACATCGGCCACTACGCGGGATCGTTGCGCAACCGCCTGCGCTTCCAGGACAGCCATGAGCAGTTCCTGCTGCTCGCCGACACCCAGGCACTCACCGACAATGCCCATGCGCCGGGCCGGGTACGCGACAGCGTAATCGAAGTCGCTCTGGATTATCTGGCGGTCGGCATCGACCCTGAAAAGAGCACGATCTGCCTCCAGTCGCACCTTCCCGCCCTGGCCGAGCTTTCAATGCTCTACCTCAACTTCGTCACGGTGGCGCGGCTGGAGCGCAACCCGACGATCAAGGACGAAATCCACGCGCGCGGCTTCGGCCGCGACATACCTGCTGGCTTTCTCTGCTACCCCGCCGCGCAGGCCGCCGACATCACCGCCTTCAAGGCAACGGTGGTTCCGGTGGGCGAGGACCAGGCGCCGCTGATCGAACAGACCAACGAGATCGCGCGCCGTATCAATGCCGTCGCCGGCCGCAACATCCTGCCGCAGGCGCGGGCCGTCATCCCGCGCTCGGGCCGCCTGCCGGGCGTCGATGGCAAGGCGAAGATGTCGAAGTCCGGCGGCAACGCGATCGCGCTCTCGGCCTCGCCCGACACCATTTCGGCTGCGGTGAAGGCGATGTTCACCGACCCCAACCACCTGCGGGTCGAGAACCCCGGCAAGGTGGAGGGCAATGTCGTCTTCAACTATCTCGATGCCTTCGACGAGGACCGCGCCACATTGGACGAGCTGAAGGCGCGCTACCGGCGCGGTGGGCTGGGCGACAGCGCAATCAAGCGCCGCTTGGAAGACATCCTCCAGGCGCTGATCGGCCCCATCCGCGAGAAGCGCGCGGCCCTTGCCAGGGATCCGGCTCACGTCATCGAGATGATCCGCCGGGGAACGGAAAAGGCGCGATGCCGCACCGACGCGACCAGGCGCGAGATCGTCGAGGGGCTCGGCCTGTTCATGCTGTGAGCGGCGCGTGCCGCTTACGCCGTCCCTGAGCGGCCGGTGACCACGGCCCAGATCGCTTCAGGGTCGGCCGGCTGGACGTCGCCGCGCCAGGCGACATGGCCGTCGGGTCGCACCAGTACGAGCCGCCTCTCGTAGAGCGCGGCTGTCTCGGCATCGTCGAGGTCGATCACCCGCAGGGGAATCTCGCGCTTGAGGGCGACATCCGCCAGGCGCTCGCATGCCACCGGCTCCTTGCCGAGCCGCAGCAGCACGAAGCCGCGCCCGAACAGGTCGAGGATCGAGAGGCCGTTGGGCTGGCCGCCGCTGATCCAGCGATGCGGCGCGCGATGGCCGGGCCTGGCCGTGGGCGTGTACCAGCGACTGTGGTCCTCGGGAGCGCCCGAACCGTCGGCGACGATCACGGGGGAGTCCTCGTAGCGATAGCCGAGATGGATGCCCAGCGTCTCCCATTCCGTCTCGGTCGCGGCTGTGATCATCGCGCCGACGCGTTCGCGCGTGGCCTCGCCCTCCAGGGTATCCTCGGCGATGCCCTCGCACTGCGAAACCGACTTGAGCTGCAGATAATTGTGCGTCGAGGCGGCCGAGTTGCGTACGGCGATCGGATGGCGCTCGGCGGTGTAGGAGCCCAGCAGCGCCGGGCCGGCCCACCCTTGCAGGACGGCGGCGAGCTTCCAGCCGAGATTGTCCACGTCGCCGATCCCCGTGTTCATGCCGAAGCCGCCAGTGGGCGACATGGTGTGGGCGGAATCTCCGGCAAGCAGCACCCGGGCGCTCTGGAAATTGTCGGCGATCAGCTCGCTGCGCCGCCATGGCAGGGCCGAGATCAGCTCGAACGCAATGGCATCCGTGCCAAGCGCCCGGCGTATCCAGTTGTCGGCATCCGCGACGACGGCCTGAACCTCGGATTCGGAATTGGTCACCACGGTGAGCCGCCAAAGCTCCAAGCCGTCCATGGCGCTGATGTTGCCCCACCAGCCCTTGTCGTCCATGACGAAATAGCGCTCGGCGTCGCCCATGCCGTGGCTGGACGAGAGAGCCGCCGAGCGAAAGAACATCGCCACCGAATAGTCCAGCTTCTTGCGCCCGGACATCTCGATGCCGAGCTGGCGGCGCACATTGCTTCCAGCCCCGTCACAACCGATGAGGTAGGCCGCGCTCAGGCTGCCGGCCTCGCCGCTCGCCTCGTCCGTCATGTGGACGACGACATGATCCTCCTTCTCCTCGAAGCGGTCGAAACGGGTGAGCTTGCGCAGCGTGATCAGCCGGTTGGCGCGCACCCGCTCATGCAGCATCGGATTGAGGAATATCTGCGAGCATCGCCATTTGGTCTCCGGGCTTTCCTCGACTGTCGGCTGATCGTTGAGCGACGGATAGGGTATGCGACCGAGGAAATAGCCGGCTATGCTCGTGCAATAGACCATGGAGAGGCCGTAATCACGCTTGAACACCGTCTTGCGGACATAGTCCGACAGGCCCAGCCGCCGCAGGACCTCCATCGAGCGGATGCTGACCAGACCGAGCTTCGGCGTCTCGATGCCTCCGTCCGTCTTCTCGATGATCGTGCTGCGCACGCCGCGCGAGGCTAGGTCGAGGGCCAGCGTCATGCCGATAGGCCCGGCCCCCACGATGATCACGTCGGTCATAGGTGCTGTCGTCATTGGTGCCCTTCCCTTGATGTTCTGTCGTGTTCTTCCATGCCGCTGGCGGCGATCGGCGAACGATCGCGCCAGGCCGCCGGCCATTCGTCCGCGCGGTGAGGAGTTTCCGTTCCGGACGCTTCGCGTCCGCGCCGTGAGGCCCTCCCGCGCTCGTCGCGCGGGATCTGCCTCGGGCGATGTCTCAGGCCTTCCGTCGCATCAGGCCCGTCCCGCCCAAGGAACCAGAACCCGCGTCAGGCGCTGCAGGCAGGCATCCGCGAACAGGGCGAAGACGCCCATGATGAGGATGCAGCCGATGACAAGGGCCATGTCGCCCCGGTTGACCGCCGTGATCGTCATCCAGGCGATGCCGGATGACGACGCCACCATCTCGGCGCCGACCAGCGCGGCGAACACGGCGCCGAAGGCGATGCGCAGGCTGACCAGTATCCCAGGCAATGCCGAGGGCAGGATGATGAAGCGCAGCCGCCCCAGCGGACCAAATCCCATCGAGCAGGCGCCCTCGATGCGTTCGCGGCGCACGGCCGCCACGGCGGCCGCGGTACCAACCGCCACCAGCGGCACGCCCGAGAGCAGGAGCAGCACCAGCTTGGAGGCGGAGCCGACCCCGAACCAGAGGACGACGAGGCTCAGATATCCGAGCGGCGGCACACAGCGGCCGTAGTTCAACCAGGGATCGACGATCGCGCGGCCATAGGGATTGAGCCCGATAATCAGGCCGAGGACCACGCCGATGAGCCCGGACAGAAGCCAGCCGGTCACCACGCGAACGGCGCTGATGCCGGCGCTTTCACCGATGCTGGCCCCCATGTAGCCATTCGTCGCGACATCGCTCAGCCGCGCCCAGACGGCATGCGGGGAAACCGAGGCGCCCGGCTTGCCTGCGTGGGTGAGGCTCCACCACACCGCCAGCAGCACGAGGATCGAGAGCGCGTTGTAGCAGAGAAGCTTGAGACTGGTCGGCATTGGCGGATCCCTTCGTCTTCCTCAGGCGTATGCGACCCAGGGAACGAGCCGTCTCTGGACCACGGTCATGATGCCATCCAGGGCAAGGCCGGTGAGCCCCATCAGGATGAGGCCGGTTATGACCGTTCCGGATTCCACGAATTGGCTGGCGTTGTAGACCATCCAGCCGAGCCCCGACGTCGAGGCGACCATCTCGGCCGCCACCACGACGGAATAGGCCAGGCCCAGCCCGACGCGGATGCCGGTGAGGATCTGCGGCAGGCAGGACGGGAGGATCACATGGATGATCTGGCCAAGCGTCGACAACCCCATCGACTGGGCGCCCTCGATGCGCTCCTTGCGAACCTTGGCCACCGCGTGCAGGGTTTCGAGCACGATCGGCGGAAACCCGCCGAGCGCCAGCACTGTAACGATCGACTGCTCGCCCACTCCGAACCACATGACCAGGATGGCGAAGTAGGAGATCGCCGGAAGCGGCCGGTAGAGCTCGATCGGCGGGTTGAGCAGGCCGCGCGCCGCGAGCGACATGCCCATCAGCAGCCCGATAGGCACGCCGGCCACGACAGCCACGCCCAGGCCGAGGAAAAGCCGCCGCAGCGTGACGAAATAGTTGGGCCATAGGTCCGGTCCCGCCGACAGCCTGAGGAATTCGACCCACACCGCGCCCGGCGATGGCAACAGGATTTCCGAGAAGCGTCCCGATCGCGCGAGCAGCTCCCACACGACGACGCCCGCGACCACCGAGGCCAGGCTGACCAGGGTGAAGTGATATCTGGAGAGATAAAACGACAGCGCTCCAGCACCAGCCGTCCCGGCTTCCGCCGAACCTGACGCGACCCGCATAGTGGCTTCCCGTTGTTCGCAGATGGCGGCATGACCGGCGCGGACCGGCGGGACCTGGTTTGCGGTTCCCGCCGCCCCGGCGCCTGCCACGCCGGTTCAGACGTCGAGGCTCATTCCACCAGCGCGCTGGTGTCGATGGCCTTGACGATGGTGTCCCGGTTCGGCGGCGTGGTCACCTTTCCGGTATCGAAGTTGAACTGCCAGACGCCCATCAGCGAATCCACCAGCTTGCCCGGCTTGCCGGGTTCGCCGAGCAGGTCCGCGCCGAGCTGCATCTTGGCGTCGTAGAATTTCTCACCCTTGATCTGGACGAGCGCCTCGGCGGCGGTGTCGACGCCGAACTCCTGCAGGAAGTCCGCGGCCACTTTGTCAGGATTGGCCGCGATGTAGTCGACCGAGCGCGAGATGGTGTGCGCGACGACCTTCAGTATGTCGGGATTCTCCTCGGCGAACTTGGCGCCGACCATGTAGAAGTTCTGGATCGAATAGGCGCCGTTGGTCGACTTCGACAGCCCGCCGATCGTGCTCAGCACCGTCCCGTCATTGCGGGCGAGCTGGGTCAGGAACGGATCCCAGGTGTAAGCCGCGTCGACATCGCCGCGGCTCCACGCCGCGCTCAGCGCCGGCGGCGGCGCCGGCAGCACCTTGACGTCGCCAATGTCGACATTCGCCGCCTTCAGGGTGGCGCGCAGCGCGTAGTCCGAACTCGACCCCGCGGTTACGCCGATGGTCTTGCCCTTGAGGTCGGCAACCGACCCGATGTTGGCGCTCTTGCGCACGACGAGGCCCTCGGTGCTGACCTCTTCGTCCGAAACCATGAAGATCTTGACCGGCGCGCCCTTGGCGATCAGTGCCAGGCCGGGAAGACCGATCTGGGCGACGTCGAGCGAGCCGGACAGGAAGGCCGCGTTCTGCGACGGGCCGTCCTGGTAGGACTGCACGTCGAGCTTGACGCCGGCCTTCTTCAGGTCCTCCTCGAGCCAGCCCTGCTTCACCGCCACCAGCATCGGCAGGTAGCAGACGCATGGCGAATTGGTGATGCGCAACACGCGCTCGGCCGCCTGGCCGACCGTGTTGGACAGGGCCGCGAAGAGGCCCAGCGCCCCCACGACCGACAGGTATTTCAAATGCTGTTTCATGCTCTTTCTCCTCCCATTATCCGTGGATCAGTTGGTTCATCAGTTCCGATTGAGCCGTGACGAACGGCTGCTCGGCCTTTACCTTCGAGGACCCTTCCGCGACGGCCTGCGCGCCGAAGGACACCGAGGACCGTCGCAGGACGCGGCCTGGCCTGGCCGACATGACGACGATGTCGGTGCTGAGATAGACGGCCTCCTCGACGCTATGCGTCACCAGCACGAAGGTGCGCCGCGTCCGGTTCCAGATGTCGAGCAGCAGGTCCTGCATGACCTCGCGCTGCAGCGCGTCGATCGCCCCCAGCGGCTCGTCGAGCAGCACGACCGGCGCTTCCGTCGCCAGGGCGCGGGCCAGCGCCACGCGCTGCTGCATGCCGCCCGAGATGTGATAGATCGGATGATCGCCGAAGCCGCCGAGCGAGACGAGGTCGAGGTAATTGCGCACGATCTCCTTGCGCTTTGCCTTGGGCACACCCTTGGCGCGAAGCCCCAGGCCGACATTGTCGGCGACGCTCAGCCACGGCAGCAGCGCAGATGAAGACTGGTGGACGACCATGCGGTCGGGACCAGGCCCCTCCACCGGCTTGCCCATCATCAGGACCTGTCCCCGGGTCGGCTTGATGTAACCGGCCATGAGATTGAGGATGGTGCTCTTGCCGCAGCCCGAGGGGCCGATCAGGGAAACGAAGCTGCCTTCCGATACGTCGAGGTTGACGTTGTCCAGCGCGATCAGCGGACCGGCCTTCAACTGATACGACACCGTCACGTCGGACAGTTTCATGGTTGGTTCATTTCGCATGCCGGCGGCATCCTCCTTGCCATTGGCAACCCCGGAACCGGAAACCGGATCGGCGGGGTTCGCTGGTGCCGCCCGGTCTTCACACTGGGCGGCATCTCGCGGATTGGTCAGTCTTCGATCGGTGTCGCCGCGAAGGACTGGTGCAACGCGTCCATCGCCTCGTCGACATGGGCGCGCGTGAAGACCAGCGGCGGCGATATGATGAAGCGGTTGCCGTTGAGGCGAACCTGGGCGTTGCGGCTCATCACGGCCTGGTTGAGCCGCTTCGGATAGGATTGCTGGGCGGTGAACGGCGTCTTGCGTTCCTGGTCCTGGACCAGCTCGATCGCAAGCATCAGCCCGACACCGCGAACTTGGCCGACGGTGGGATATTTCGTCAGCTCCCGCAGGCGCTCCAGGAAATAGCCGCCGACGGCGGCCGCGTTCGCCGGCAGATCGTGTTTCTCGACGATGTCCAGATTGGCCAGCGCCGCCGCGCAGGCGACCGGATGGCCGCTATAGGTGTAGCCGTGCGTGATGGCGGCCAGCGGATGATCCGTCTGCCATGCCGCGGCGACCTTCTCGCTGACGACGGTCGCGCCGAGCGGCACATAGCCGGAGTTGATCCCCTTGGCGAAGCACATGATGTCGGGCTTCGTGTGCCAGTGGCGGGAGCCGAACATCGAGCCCAGGCGTCCGAAGCCGGTGATCACCTCGTCGGCGATCATCAGTATGTCGTGCCGGTCGCAGATCGCCCGGATGGCGGCGAAATAGTTGGCCGGAAACACGTTGACGCCCGCGCCGGCGCCCTGCACCGGCTCGACCAGCACCGCGGCGACCGTATCGGCGCCGTGATAGAGGATCTCGCGCTCCATAAGCGCGGCCATGCGCAGGCCGTGCGCCTCCGGCGTCTCGCCCTCGGCGCCGCGATAGAGGTCCGGCGCGTCGACCTGATGGAAGCCGGGCAGCAGCGGCTCGTAGGCGCGCCGCCACATCGGACCGCCGGTGGCCGAGAGGCCGCCGAAATTCAGGCCGTGATAGCTGTTCTTCAGCGAGAAGACCTTGGTCTTGTCGGCTCGGTTCTGGATCTTCCAGTACTGGCGCGAGAGCTTGAGCGCGGTTTCGACCGCGTCCGATCCGCCGGAACCGAACATGACGCGCGCCATGCCCTCCGGCTCCAGCATGCGCACCAGGCGCTCGGAGAGTTCCAGCGAAGGCGGCGTGGCCGAATTGCCGAAGATGCTGGCGTAGGAAATCCGGCTCAGCTGCGCGGCGATCGCGTCGGCGATTTCCTTGCGCCCGTAGCCGACATTGACGCACCACATGCCCGCGTTGCAGTCCAGGATGCGCCGGCCCTGGCCGTCATAGACATAGACCCCTTCCCCGCGTTCGATGACCACGGGCGGATTGTTCTCGGTCACCCTCGGCTCGATCATCGGATGCCAGAGATAGCGGCCGGTGCTGTTCGAAATCATACACTCACTCCTTCGACGACCCTTTGCCGGGCCGCGGCACGAACGCCCTGGCGGGCGTTGCGCCTACTGATCCAGGTCGACCCAGACGGTCTTCGTTTCCAGATATTCGAGCAGCCCCTCCTCGCCGAGGTCGCGCCCTATGCCCGACTGCTTCATGCCGCCGAACGGCGCGGACGGATCGAGGATGTTGAAGGCATTGACCCAGACGATCCCCGCCTTGAGCGCCGCCGCTGCCTTGTGGGCTGTGGCAAGCCGCTGCGTGAACATGCCGGCGGCGAGCCCGTATTGCGTGTCGTTCGCGGCGGCGATGACCTGGCCTTCATCGCTCCAGCGGGAGACCGCCAGCACGGGTCCGAAAACCTCCTCGCGCAGCAGGCGTGCCGATTCCGGCACGTCGCAGAAGATGGTCGGCGCGAAGAAGTAGCCGTCCTCCGTTCCGGCAGGCAGGGCGCCAGGCCTTCCGCCTCCGGCCAGCAGGCGCGCGCCGGCTTCTCTCGCCTGGTCGACATATCCCGACACGCGGGCGAGATGATCCCTGGAGACGAGTGGCCCCATGGCCGCCGTCGGCTCGTTGCCGGGCGCTACCACGAGACGGCCCGCAAGCTCGACCAATGCTTCCATGACCGGCTCGTAGACGGCGTCGTGCACGTAGAGCCGCGAGGCCGAGGTGCAGACCTGGCCGGCATTGAAGAAGATCGCGTTCGCCGCCCAGGCCGCGACCTTGCGCGGATCGGCGTCCGCGAAGGCGATGGCCGGGTTCTTGCCGCCGAGTTCGAGCGAGACCCGCTTCATCTGTGCCCCGGCGACGGCCGCGATCTGCTTGCCGACAGCGGTGGAGCCGATGAAGGCGATCTTGTCGACCCCGGCGTGCCGCACGAGTGCCTCGCCCGCCCTGCGGCCATGGCCCGGCAGGATGTTGACGACGCCGGCCGGGATGCCGGCCTTGACGAGAAGTTCCCCCAGCAGCAGCGCGGTGAGAGGCGTTTGTTCCGCCGGCTTCAGCACCACGCAGCATCCCGCCGCCAGCGCCGGGGCCAGCATCCGGCACGCCATGGCGAAGGGGAAGTTCCAAGGAATGATCTGAGCCACGACGCCGACCGGCTCGGGACGCGTGTAGACCAGGGGCGCATGGCCGTTGGGCGGCGACACCGGGAGCGTCCGGCCGCCCGCCTTGGTGATCCAGCCGGCGAAGTAGCGGAAGGTCGCCGCGCCGCGCGCGGCATCGCCCTTCGATATCGACAGTGGCTTGCCCTGGTTGAGCGTCTCTATGCGGGCGATCTCGCCGGCTTCCGCCTCGATGAGGTCGGCAAGCCTGAGCAGCAGGCGCTCCCGCGCGGCCGGCTGCATTCGTGTCCACGGGCCCTCGTCGAAGGCGGCGCGCGCGGCCCTGACCGCGCGGTCGACGTCCTCGGGTCCGGCCTCGGCCACCACGGCGGCCGGCGCCCCGGTCGCCGGATTGAACGCCGTCAGCGTCGCCCCATCGGCCGCGTCGACCCATGCGCCGTCGATCAGTAGCCTGCCCGGCGCCAGAAGAGCTGGCGCGGCGCCGCCCGGATTGGCTGTATCCACCACGACCACCTCAGGACTTGGCGGCGTCCGCCTTGCCGGCGGCTTCGACTTCAGCGAACACCTCGCGGGCCAGGCGGAAGGCCTCGACGCCGGCCGGAATGCCGGCGTAGATCGAGAGCTGGATCAGCGTGTCCTTGATCTCCTCGCGGCTGCAGCCATTGGTCAGCGCTCCCTTCAGATGCAGCTTGAATTCCGCGTTGCGGCCCAGCGTGCCGAGCATCACCAGATTGAGCAGGCTCTTGTCGCGCAGCGAGAGCGCCGTCCGTCCCCAGCCTGCGCCCCAGCAATATTCGGTGACCAGGTTCTGGAAATCGCGGTTGAAATCGTCCGCCGCCCCCAGCGATTTCTCGACATATTCGGCTCCGAGAACCGCCTTGCGGATGCCAAGTCCGCGCTCAAAGACTTCTTTCGTCACAGGACGGCTCCTTCGTTCACCACAGGGTTGGAAAGCGTTCCGATGGAAGGGATGTCGACGGTGATAGTGTCGCCATCCCTGAGGAAGATCGGCGGCTTGCGCTTGAAGCCGACGCCTGCCGGCGTCCCGGTCGGGATCACGTCGCCCGCCTCGAGGTCGATGAAGTCCGAAATGTGCTCCAGGATCGTCGGAATGTCGTAGATCATCGTCTCGGTGTTGGCGGACTGCATCACCGCGCCGTTGAGCGTCGTCCTGATGTCGAGCTTGTGCGGGTCGGCGATCTCGTCGGCTGTCACGATGACCGGGCCGAACGGGCCGGAGGCGCGGAAATTCTTGCCCGCCGTGTACTGGGTGACACGGAACTGATAGTCGCGCACCGTCACGTCGTTGAAGATCGAATAGCCGAAGACATAGTCCATCGCCTCGGCCTTGGTCAGCCGCCGGCCGTTGGTGTTCTTGCCGATGATGACGGCGAGCTCGCCCTCCCAGTCGAGATGCGTCGAGACCGAAGGCACCACGACGGGATCGCCATCCGCGACCAGCGTGTTGGCGAAGCGGGGAAACAGGATCGGGATCGGCGAGATCTCCAGACCCGCCTCCCTGGCGTGCTCGGCGTAGTTGCGCGCCACGCAGACGATCTTCGGCGGCCGCTGGATCGGCGCGAGCAGCTTCACCGCGGCCAGCTTGCTGGAGAGGGCTTCGTCGGGCGCATCGGCAAAGCGCTTCACCACCTTGCGCAGCGAAGGCAGCAACGCCTCGGAACGCTCGAAGAAGGCCTCGATTCGGTCCGGGATCGCCTCGATCGCCGCGTCGGTGGCGCGATAGGCGGCACTCGCCCGCGCAAGGTCCAGGACGCGATCGCCAACAAGGGCGCCGAAGCGCGGCGCGTTGTTTTCCCTATAGGTGACAAGCTTCATATCTTTTCCGATATTCGAACAATTGTGTTCACATTTAGATCATGACGTGCCATGCTCGTCAACAAGTCATCGCGACGAAAACGGGACATCTGGAAGTCGCGGGCTTGAATCCGCTATAGCTGCGTGCGTCGAGCCCGACGCCCGACATTGACAGGAGTTGACTGTGGCCGAATTCTCTTCGACCGGTGACCAGATGCTGACGGTTCTCGAAACCGTCGCCAGGCAAGGCCCGGTGAGCGCGTCGGACGTGGCGCGCCTGTGCGACATCAACCGCACCGTGGCCCACCGGCTTCTCGTCACGCTTTCGCAGCGCGCCTATGTGCGCCGCAGCGAAGGCGGCTACACGATCGGCCCGGCCGTCTTCAACCTGGCGCGCCAGACCAAGCCGGACCTGCGCGACGTCGCCAAGCCGACCATGGAAAAGCTGGCGGCCGCCATCGGCGAGACGGTCGTCCTGCACGGGCTCGACAACTGGGAAGCCGTCGTCATCGACCAGGCCGTCGGCCAGCAGCACCTCGTCCGTGTCGAGCATCGCCCCGGTTCGCGGCACCCCCTCTACAAGGGCGCCAGCGGCTGGTCGATCCTCGCCTTCCAGAGCGAGAAGGCCGTCGCCCGCATCCTGAAGAAGGCTGACGATCCCGCCGACGCTCTCGCACGGATTGAACTGACCAAGGTCGACGGCTACTCGATCTCCCATGACGAGCTGCAGATGGGCGTTCATGGCATTGCCGCGCCGCTCGTCGACAGCAGCGGCCATTGCGAGGCGAGCGTCGGCGTCCTGGTTCCCAGCATCAGGGCCGCCCTCCTGCCCTCGCTGACCAAGCCGCTGCTCAATGCCGCCGCCGAGATTTCGAAGAATCTCGGCTGACGTCCAGTCCTCGCGCGGTAGCGCTCGCGTCGCGCGATCCGCCCCTCACGCATTCGGACCGCCGCGGATGCCCTCGCGTGCGCTGACGGCGTCCCGCTCCCGCTGCTCAACATAGGCATCGAAATCGAAGTTGAGCAGGTCGATGCCCTCGATCGGATCGTAGCCGCGCGCGGCGCCTTCCCAGCCGATCTTGTCGATGCCCCAGTAGAATTCGAGCAGGTTGCCGTCCGGGTCGCGCGCGTAGAAGCGCGGCTGGTTGCCGGGGCCACCCTTGCGCGCGTCGACGATCTCGACCCCGCCGTCGCGCATCTTCGTGTAGAGGCGCTTAAGATCCTCCGGCGTGCTCAGTTCGAAGGCGATGTGGTGCAAGCCGAAGCCGTGGCGTGGCGCATCCGGTGCGTCGTCGCCCAGGATGCTCTTGCGCATGCGGAAGATCGACATCTCGTGATGGGTCACGTCGCAACGCAGGAACGCACCCGCGGCCACCGCCACGCCGTGACCGATCCTGTTCTCCTCGTACTCGAACTTCTCCGTCAGGCGCATGCCCAGATAGGTCGAATAGAATTCGATCGTGCGGTCGATATCCCGCACCGTGAGCCCGATGTGGCCGAGCCTGGCAACGCGTACCTCCATGCGGCGGATCTCCTTTTCAATATGTTCGATAAATGAACGTATATGTTCTTTATTCGGACATATTTAAAAAGGCAAGGGCGTTGTTGGACAATTTTCGAAACGATCGGAACATGCGGCGGCAGGCTGTGATCGCCCGACAAAACGGGAGACGCGTGGCTCGACACACGGAGCCGATAGGGGATTTCAGGGAAGATGGTCGCCAACGGGCTGTTTCGACCGGTCAGCATCGCCAAGATATGGCGATCCACGGTCTGGGCCTTGAAGGCCGTGCCCCCGACGCTGCAGGAACTTGCAATCGGCCAGAGGCCGATCGCCGGGCAGGCGCGAAAGGCGCCGCCATGCGGGCGGCGCATCAGGGCTGCATTACTCGCCGCCGATTAACATGGGGCCTGGACGCCGGCAGTCAGGGGTTATGTGAACAGGAATGCCGGATCGTCGAAGCGGATGGCGGGGATGCTTTCGCGCTCCGAGAAGAAATCCTGCGTATGCTGCCATTCCGGCTTGTTGAGCCGCTTCGGCATCAGGTGCATGTCGCGCGCCAGGTAGCCCGGATTGAAATTCTCCTCGTCGATCCAGGGCAATTGCGGCTCCGCCTTGTCCTCCTCGCGCAACCGCATCGTCACCATCTGCTTGCCGCTGGCGCTCATGTGATTGAGCATCCGGCAGACGAATTCGGCGACGAGTTCGACCCGCAGCGTCCAGCTCGACCGGAAATAGCCGAAGATCCAGACAAGGTTGGGAACGCCGGTGAACATCATGCCGTGATAGGTCACAGTATCGGCGAGGTTGAGCGGCACCTCGTCGATCGTGAACTTGACGTCGCCCAGCACGCACAGGCTGAAGCCGGTCGCGGTGACGATGATGTCGGCGCGCAGTTCCTCGCCCGATTTGAGCAGAACGCCGTTGGGCGTGAAGCACTCGATGGCGTCGGTAACGATGGAGGCCTTGCCCTTGCGGAACGGCTCGAAGAAATCACCGTCGGGAATGAAGGCGACGCGCTGCTGCCAGGGGCGGTAGCGCGGCGTGAAATGCTTCTCGATGTCGACGCCGGGGCCGAGATTGGCCCGGACCGCGCCGATCATCTCCTGCGCCACTGCCTGCGGCTCCTCCTTGGCGCGCCGCAGCCGCTCCGCCTGCTCGCCGAGCAGCTTCTTGCGGATGATGGCGTGGATCCAGTGCTCGTCGATCTCCAGTTCGCGCAACTGGTCGGCGAGCGCATCGGCGTTGGTGCCCGGGTTGAAGAAGGTCGGCGAGCGCTGCAGCATGGTGATGTGCGCCGCCTTGTCGGCCATGGCCGGGATCAGCGTCGCTGCGGTGGCGCCGGAACCGATCACCAGCACCTGCTTGCCGGCATAGTCGAGATCATCGGGCCATTTCTGCGGATGCACGATCCTGCCCTTGAAGCTCTCCATGCCGGGCCATTGCGGCGTATAGCCCTGCTCGTGGCGATAGTAGCCCTGGCACATCCACAGGAACGCCGTCTCGAAGCGCTTGAGTTCGCCCGTATCCTCGCGCCTTGCGGTGAGCGACCAGCGCTTGCGCCCGCTGTCCCAGTCCGCCGTCAGGATGCGATGGCGATAGCGGATGCGGCGTTCGAGATCGTTCTCCTCCACCACCGCCGTGAGATAGGCGCGGATGCGCGCGCCGGTGGCGATCGGCGATTCCGTCCATGGCCGGAAGCTGTAGCCGAATGTATAGAGGTCGCTGTCCGAGCGCACGCCCGGATAGCGGTGCGTGTGCCAGGTCCCGCCGAAGGTCTCCTGCGCTTCGAGCATGACATAGCTCTTGTCGGGGCAATCGCGGTTCAGCTGCCAGGCGCAGCCGATGCCGGAAATGCCCGCGCCGACGATGATGACGTCGAAATACTCGACATCGGATGAAGTGCCGAAGGCGGCATCGAGCTGATGTTGCATGGGCCGGGTTCTCTCGATGGTTCTTGGCGCCTGGAGCGTTCGGTTTGTGGCCGGCTCTAGACGCTTTCCAGGTAGCGCCGGCGTTCGAGGTCGGTGACCACGGTGCGGGACACGCCGAGCTCGAAACGGGCGATGCGCAGCGCGTTCTCCACCAGTTCCGGCGACAGCACCTCGCGGATCGCCTGGCAGGGCTCGGTTGCCGCGACGGCTTCCGCGAGCGTCGACGGAACGCGCTCGACAGTCTCGCCATAGGCGTTGCCCGTCGATGCCGGCGGCGGCTCCAGCCCGAGCCGCATGCCGCGCAGCCCGGCGCCGATGCCAGTGGCGAGCGCCAGATAGGCGTTGACATCGGCGCCGCCCAGCCGGATCTCCAGCCGCGTCTGCTTCGGGGTCCGGTTGATCGCCCGAAAACCGGTCGTGCGGTTGTCGACGCCCCAGTTGCGTGTCGTGCCGGCGAAGCTCAGCGACTGCAACCGCTTGTAGGAATTGATGTTGGGCGCATAGAACAGGGTGGAGGCGGCGAAGACATCAAGGTTGCCCGCCAGGAACTGGTGGAAGGCCGGGCTGAGGTTCAACGGCCCTTGCGGGTCATGGAAGGCCGATTGGCCGGTGTCGGCCTTGCTCAAGCTGATGTGGATGTGGCCGGAGCTGCCTGACATGTCCTCGCGCCACTTGGCCATGAAGGTTGCCGTGGCGCCGGCCTGGGCCGCGATCTGCTTGGTGGCGAGCTTCAGCATCGTGGCCGAGTCCGCCATCCTGACCGCGTCGGAATGGTGGAGGTTGACCTCGAACTGACCCTGCCCCCATTCGGGCAGGCACGCCTCGATCTCCTGCGGGAAGCAATCGCGCAGCTTGCCGATCACCGGTTCCCAGAAATGGCCTTCGAGGACCGAATAGCAATGGATGTCGCGCGAGCCGGGCTCGATGCCCGACCATTTGCCGAGCCTGATCTCCGAGAGCGGGACCGGCAGCAGGTAGAATTCGAGCTCGAGGCTGGCGCTCTCGCGATAGCCCATGGCGGCCGCCTCGGCGACCTTGCGCTTCAGCATGGAGCGCGGGCACAGCGGATGCGGCTTGCCGTCGGGTGTCTCCCAGTCCATCAGCACGATCGCCGTCCTCGGCTCCCACGGCGCCAGCCGGAAGGTCGAGAGGTCGAGCACGCCGTGCACGTCGGGGATGCCGGTGTCGAACAGGCCCGGAAGCACCTCGTCCATCGTCGTGGTGCCCAGTATGTAGGAGGCGAAGTTCGCCCCGCTTTCGGCGGCATGGTAGAAATACGGTACGGTCAGGCGCTTCCCGCGCAGGATGCCGGCCGGATCGGTGCCGCCAATGATGACCGTGCGGACATCGTTATCCTCGATGATCCGGCGGACGTCTTCGATCTGCATTTCAATTCTCCCTGGGGGTCGCGGCCTGACCGCGCGAGGCATACATTCCGACGACGATCAGGATGACCGACATCAGCACGACCAGTGTGGCGACCGCGTTCACCTCGGGAGTGACCTCCCGGCGCAGCAGCGACCACAGTGTCATGGGCAAGGTGTTTTCGCGGCCCGTGAGCAGGAACGTCACCGCGATTTCGTCGAAGGAGATGGAAAAGGCGATCAGCATCGCGCCCGCCAGCGCCGAGCGCACCGCCGGCAGGATGACGTGGCGGAACACCTCCCACTCGTTGGCGCCGAGGTTGACGGCCGCCTCCATCTGGCTCTTGCCGAGCTGCTGGAGGCGCGCGAAGACCTCGGTGATGGTGATGCACATCAGCGCCGTGCCTTGTCCGAGCATGATCGTGTAGAGCGACAGGCGCATGTGGATGACGAGATAGAAGCCGAGCAGCGCGATGCCGGTGATGATGCCCGGCAGCACGATCGGCAGCATCACGATGCGCCGGAACAGGCCCTTGCCAGGAAATTCGTAGCGATCGAGCGCGATGGCCGCGGGCAGGCCGAACAGGACGCTCAGCATCACCACGCCGCCGGCGACGTAGATACTGTTCCAGATCGACTTCAGCAGCCGCGTGTCGGCGAACACCTGCCGGTACCAGTCGAGCGTGAAGCCGTTGAACGGCAGGCCGGTGTACTGGCTGTCGTTGAACGAGAACAGCATCATCACCAGGATCGGCAGGTAGAGGAAGGCCAGCACGCACATGGCCATGGTGATGATCAGGGGTCGATTGCCGAAAGCACGCATGGGGCCACCTCAGAACCGGATCTGCGTCTTTTCCTCGAGCCAGCCGGAGGCCGAGATGAGGAGAAGACCGAGCGTGATGATGACGAGGCCGATGGCCGCCGCCATGGGCCAGTCGAAGGCGACGCCGAGCAGGTTGATGACGATGTTGGAGATCATCACCGAGTCCGGCCCGCCCACCAGCACGGGCGCTACGAAGTCGCCGAAGGCCAGCGAGAAGGTGATGATGCCGCCGGCCACCACGCCGGGCACGCTGATCGGCGCGATGATGCGCCAGAAGATCATCCAGCCGCCGGCGCCGAGGTTGCGCGCCGCCTCGATCAGCGAGGTCGGGATGCGCTCGAGCTGCGCGTAGATCGACAGCACCGCGAAGGGCGTGAAGATGTAGGTGAGCGTCACCACCACGCTGAACTCGTTGTAGAGGAATATCCTGACCGGCTCGTCCGTCAGTCCCGCCTTCTGCAGCAGCGCGTTGAGGATGCCGCCGGAACCGAGGATGGTCTTCCAGGCATAGGCCTTGACCAGGTAACTCGCCCACCAGGGAACGATCACCAGCAGGTAGATCAGGAACTTCAGCCGCGACGAACGCACGTGAAAGGCGAGGAAGAAGGACAGCGGATAGGCGACGATGGCAGAGAGCACCGCGGTCATCAGGCCGATCCTCGCCGACTTGATGATGACGCTGAGATAGGGGTCGACCGTGAAGACCTGGATGAAGTTGCGCAGCGACAAGCCCGGTATGAAGCGCATGTCCTCGACCCTGCCGAGGCTGGTGTAGAGCAGCATCGCGTAGGGTATGAGCATGAAGACGGTGAACCAGGCCACCGGCGGCACCACCCAGAACAGCATCCGGCGCCGGTCGAGGCGGCGCGCGCTGCGGATGGTCTTGGCATTCTCGCCGGCGGACAGGGCGATCGAGCTCACGGAAGCCATCCCTAATGCGCCAGCACGTGGGCCTTGTGCGGATTGACCCGCACGGCCACGGCCGCTCCCTGATCGATCGCCGGCAGATCGGTGCGGGCATGGACATGCACCACGCCGGCGCCGCCATTCAGCTCGACCACGTATTCGATGTATTCGCCCCGGTAGAGACTGTCGGCGACGTTTCCGCTGACCATGCCCGGACCGGCCTCGCCAAAGGCAAGGTCCTCGGCGCGCAGCATCAGTCCGACGGATTCGCCGGTTGCGGCGCTGTTCTCATTCTCCAGCCTTACCTTCTCGCCATTGCCGAGGCTGACCACCAGCCCCTGCCCATCACGCCCCGCGACCTTGGCTTCCACGATATGCGCGTGGCCGATGAAGGAGGCGACGTAGCGGTTGGCAGGACGATCGTAGATATCGCGCGGCGATCCGAACTGCATGACCTTGCCGCCGCGCATGACGGCGATCGCGTTGCTCATCGCCATCGCCTCGTCCTGGTCATGCGTGACGTAGATGAAGGTCTTGCCGAGCTCACGGTGGATGCGGATCAGCTCAATCTGCATGATCTTGCGCAGGTTCGCATCCAGCGAGCCGAGCGGCTCGTCGAACAGCACCACCTGCGGATCGGTCACCAGCGCGCGGGCCAGCGACACGCGCTGCTTCTGGCCGCCGGAGAGCTGGTGCGGCTTCTTGTGGGCATGGTCGGCCAGGTGCACGAGATCGAGGAACTGAAAGACCCGCTTCTTGATCTCGGCCTCGGAATAGCGCCCCCTCATCCGGCGCACGCGCAGGCCGAAGGTGACGTTCTGCTCCACCGTCATATTGGGGAACAGCGCGAAATCCTGGAACACCATGCGCATGTCGCGGTCGGTCACCGGCTGGTCGGTGATGTCGAGGCCGTCGCGCAGGATCTGGCCCGAGGTCGGCACCTCCAGCCCGGCGATCATGCGCAAGGTGGTGGTCTTGCCGCAGCCCGACGGACCCAACAGGGTGATGAACTTGCCGGCGCCGATCGTCATGTCGACGCCGTCCACCGCCCAGGCACCCTGACCGTGCCCCTCGTAAAGCTTGCGCAGCTTCCTCAGCTCGATTCCAGTCGTCATAGCGTCCGCCGTTTCTTCAATCGGGGCACGATCCCGAAAGCCGCGGCCTTCTCCGTGGGATCATGGTTCAAAAACAAGGCCTTGGAGCGGGATATCGTCTCCGTCAGGCCATCCGCTCCAGGCACGATCTTCCTTGCGCCGCGCCCGGCCGGGCGCGGCGTCGCTATCGCGCGGGTCGCAAGATCAGTTCGAGGCGGCCTTCACCTGGTTCCAGATTTCCAGGTACTTGGCGCGACGCTCGACCGGCTGCCACCAGTCGACGTTCTGCAACGTGCTGGGATCGGACATGCCGAGCTCCGCGTAGTTGGCCTTGGCCGTGCCCTCGAGATGCTCGACCATCTTCGGGTTCGGGTAGCCGAAGCCGTTGACGGCATGGGCGAGCGCCTGCGTCTTGGCCGAAGCCACGTAGTTGAGCCAGGGATAGACGCAAGGATTGTCCTCGGCGCCCTTGACGATCATCCAACTGTCACTCCAGCCGCCGCGACCCTCCTTCGGCTTCAGGTCGACCACCTTCTTGCCCGCCGCGCGCAGTTCGACCAGCGTCGATTCCCACGAATTGCCGCCGGCCACCTCGCCGCTGGCCATCAGGTTGCCCATCTCGCCAGTCGTGAACCAGTATTTGCGGATGTTGGGCTTCATCTCGATCAGCTTGGCCTTCACCTGCTCGAGTTGCTCGTCGCTCAGGCTGTAGGTGTTCTTGAAGCCGAGATAGCGGGCGGCCATGTAGACGGTCTCGATATCATCCCAGACCGCGAACTTGCCGGCGTATTTCTTGTCCCAGAGGAAGCCCAGCGTATCGGTCGACGCATCGACCACATCGGGGTTGGCGATGACGCGCACGATGCCCCAGCCGAACGGCACGCCATAGATCGCGTCGTCCTTCTTCAGCCAGGCCGGCGACTGGAACTGGGGCAAGTATTCCGCCATGTTGGGAACCTTGCTGGTGTCGACCGGCGACACGGCGCCAGCCGTAATCAGCCGCATCGTCGTGTCGTTGGATGGCGAAATCAGGTCGGCGGTACCGCCGCCGCTCATCACCTTGGAAACGATCTCGTCATTGGAGCCGACATAGACGGCATCCACCTTGCATCCGGTTTCCTTCTCGAACGGCTCGACGAAGCTCTTGTCCGCATACCCCTCCCAGACAAGCATCGTCAGCTGGCCTTCGGCCCTGACCGCGGTTGCGCCCAACATGGCGGCGCCCATCACGGTCGCCGCGAGCGCATTTCTTATTCTACCTGGCGCCCACTCCATTTCTCTCCTCCTTCTTTAGCAACTGGATCGGAATCTCCCCGATCCGACTGACCGTATTGACCAGGAACTTTTCCATGATGGCGTCGTAGGCCTCGGAAATGTGCCTGGCGATTTCGGCATCGAGCGTGGCGGCATCGCGCCGGCGCACGGCCTCGATGATCGGGCCGTGCGAGCGGGCCGTGGCGGCCTGGGCCTTCACGTCATTGGTGTTGGTCATGAACCAGAGCCGGTAGGTCAGACCGGACAGATTGTAGAGCGACTGGGTCAGGAACGGATTGGCGCATTCCTGGTAGACCTGCGAATGGAACTCGAAGTCCAGATGCAGCAGCCCCTGGACGTCGCCCTCGCGCACAAGCGCAGGAACCGTGTCGAAGGCACGCGACAGGCGCGCGACCTGCTGGTTGGACGCACGGTCCAGCCACAGCCGCCAGGCAAGGCGCTCGAGATGGAGGCGGAGCGTGTAGAGATCGTTGATCTCGGACAGGCCGACCGGCGCCACCTCGATGACCTGGTTGCGCTGGAACAGCACCAGCCTTTCCCCGGCCAGCCGCAACAGCGCCTCGCGCAGCGGCGTGCGGCCGAAGCCCAGCTTTTCGATGAGCAGCCGGTCGTTGATGCCGGACCCCGGCGGCAATTCGCAGCGCAGGATCATGGCGCGGACCGCGTGATAGGCCTGCGTGGCCTGCGTCTCGCGCTCCCCCTCCTCCTGCGGCAACCGAAAGGGTTCCCTTGGCTTGTTCTCAGCCTTGCTCACGCCGTCCTCGACTTCTGTCTCACGGGGTCGTTCAGGCCAGTAAGGCGTGATTACGATATATTGTCAATATTTTTATGGTGGCCGTTCGGCGAAAAAATCTGCGGGCCATCAGACATAAGGAAACGGCTTAACTCCGGCATTTCGTCGTCAAAAATATATTGACAATATATCTGTCTTTCACAGAATAGGCTCGACAAGGCCCTTTCCGCCCGCCCCGAGGAGGCGAGATGAAGACCCTTCTGGAAGCCATTCCGAACCGTGCCGGCGATGCCAGCCCAGCACTTGTTCCCGGGCAGCGCTGAGCCTCCGACGCATGGTCGCCACCCAGGACGCAGGCAATCCACCACAGGCGCGGCCCACCGGATGGGAGCAGCCGAGTTGGCGCATCTTTCGCCGGCTCTTCCGCCTCGCCCTCAGCCTGCCGGAACCGGTGCTGTCCGGCCTCGCCGGCCGCTCGATGCTCAAGCCCGGCATACCCGCGCTCGACGTGCGGGCGCGTTTCCATGCCTGGTTCGTCACCCGTTTCGGTCGGTCGAACGGAGACGCGCCCGCCGACAAGCGGCTCCCTTCCCTGCTGTCTCTGGCGCTGCTGGACGCGCGCCCGCCGGCAAGCGTGACGTGCCGGCCAACCACGGTCGCCAGCCCGGCCGGCCCCCTACCCGCGCGCCTCTACAGGCCGGCCTCGGCGCCGGCGCGGAACGCGCCGATCCTCATCTATTTCCATTTCGGCGGCTGCGTGCTCGGCGATCTCGACACCTGCGACACGGCGTGCGCGCTGATCGCCGAAAAGGCTGGCTGCCTCGTCCTTTCGGTTGCCTATCGCCTGGCGCCCGAGCATCGCTTCCCCGCCGCCGTCGACGATGCGCTCGCCAGCTTCCGCTGGGTCCAGGCCAATGCCGGACATATCGGCGCCGATCCGTCGCTCATCGCCATCGGCGGCGATTCAGCCGGCGGCTACCTGGCGGCGGCGGCCTCGCTGTGCCTGCGCGACCAGAAGGCCGCGCTGCCCTTCCTGCAGGTGCTGATCTATCCCGTGCTGGAGATGGACCGGCGCGACATGCCGCCGACGCCCTTCGACCACAACTACCCGCTGACGCGCGAGGACATGATCTGGTTCTCGGACCTCTACATGAACGACATCGGCGATGCCGCCGATCCGAGATGCTCGGTCGCCCGCGCCGAACGGCTTGCCGGCCTGCCACCCACGCTGCTCGTCCAGGCCGGGCACGATCTGCTGCATGCCGAGGGCGCGGCTTTCGCGCTGCGACTCGAGCAGGAGGCGGTGCCGCTGCTGCGGCTCGACTATCCGACCCTGCCGCATGCATTCACCGCCATGTCGGGGGGCTTGCCGAAGGCGCGCGCCGCCCTGATCGAGATCGCCCGCACGCTCGCGGCCTCTTTCGCCGCCGGCGAGCTCGTCGCCCCCATTCAGGAGAGCTGAGACCATGACTATTTCCAAAGCAAACTGGAGCTATCCGACCAAGGTATGGTTCGGCCCCGGACGCATCGCCGACCTGCCCGCGGCCTGCCGCGAGACCGGCATGAAGCGCCCGTTGCTGGTAACCGACCCCGGCCTGTCGGCCCTGCCCATGATCGCCGCGACGGCCCGCCTCCTGCGCGACGCCGGTATCGCCGTCGAGGTCTTCGACAAGGTCCAGGGCAATCCGACGTCGGTCAACCTTGACGGCGCGCTCGCCGCCTACCGCGCCGGCGGCCACGATGGTGTCATCGCCTTCGGCGGCGGCAGCGCGCTCGATGTCGGCAAGACCACCGCATTCATGGCCGGGCAGAGCCGCCCGGTCTGGGATTTCGAGGATATCGGCGACAACTGGCGACGGGCCTCCGGTGCGATTGCCCCGATCATCGCAGTCGCCACCACCTCCGGCACCGGGTCCGAAGTCGGCCGCGCGACCGTCATCACCAACGCCGAAACCCATGTGAAGAAGATCATCTTCCATCCGGCGATGATGCCGGCCATCGCCATCGCCGACCCTGAACTGACGGTCGGCCTGCCGACCTCGCTGACGGCCGCTACCGGCATGGATGCTCTGTCCCATGCGCTGGAGGCCTATTGCGCACCGGGCTATCACCCGATGGCTGACGCGATCGCCATCGAAGGCGTCCGCCTGGTGCGCGACTGGCTGGCGCGCGCTGTGCGCGACGGCACCGACATCGAGGCGCGCGGCCATATGATGAGCGCCGCCGCCATGGGCGCCACCGCCTTCCAGAAGGGTCTCGGCGCGGTGCACGCGGTGAGCCATCCGATTGGCGCGCTCTACAACACTCATCACGGGCGCACCAACGCAGCGGCCATGCCCTACGTGCTGGCGTTCAACGCGCCTGTCATCGGCGAGAAGATGCAGCGGCTTGCCAACCATCTCAGCCTCGGCGCGCGCGGCCAGGGCGAACAGGCCGCCGTCGCGGCCGTGCGCGACTGGATCATCGAGCTGCGCGGCGAGATCGGCATGCCCTCGACCATCGCCGAGCTCGGTGTCGAGCCCGGCCGCTTCGAGGAAATAGCGGCGCTGGCGGTGGTCGACCCGACGGCCGGCAGCAATCCTGTTCCCCTGACCGAGAAGAACGTGCTGGCGCTGCTTGGCCACATGTATGAGGGCACGCTGCCGCACGCCTGAAAGGCTCGCGCCGCTCCGCGCGGATCGGTTTTAGGACTGGATCAGCTCGAAGCGGTCGACGTCCACCATGCCCCTGTCGGTGAGCTTGAGGTGCGGGATCACCGGCAGCGGCAGGAAGGCGAGTTGCAGGAACGGCTCCTGCAGTTGCGAGCCGAGCTCGGTGGCGGCCTCGCGCAGATGATGCAGGTTCTCGCGCACCGTCTCGTAAGGCTCGAGGCTCATCAGCCCGGCGATCGGCAAGGCGATCTCGGCCAGCACTTTGCCATCGCGCACCACCACGAAGCCACCTTCGATCTCGCCCAGCCGCGCCACGGCGACGGCGATATCGGCGTCCGAGACGCCGACGGCGCAGATGTTGTGGCTGTCATGGCCGACGGTGGAGGCGATAGCACCGCTCTTAAGGCCGAAGCCGCGTACGAAGCCCGCCGCGACATTGCCGTTCTTGCCATGGCGCTCCACCACCACCGCCTTGATCAGGTCGCGGCCGAGATCGACGGCGAAGGCCCCGTCGCGCACCGGCAGCGACAGGTCCAGCCTTTCGGTGACGATGCGGCCCGGAACGACACCGATCACCGGCGTGGTGGCGGCGTTGCGCGCCGGCACCCGGAAGTCGGCCGCCGTGACAGTGCGTGCCTTGACGCTGTCGCGGCCGACCGGAGCAACAGTCCGGCGCGCAGCAAACAGCGCGTCCGTCACCACGCGGCCCGCCGCGATGACGGTTTCGGCATGGCAACCCTCAAGGCTGTCGATCACCGCGAGGTCGGCGCGCCAGCCCGGCGCCACCAGCCCGCGATCGGCGAGGCCAAAGGCGCGCGCGCCGGAGATCGAGGCCGCGCGGTAGACGGCGAGCGGCTCGGCTCCGCCGGCGATCGCCGTGCGGATCATGTAGTCGAGATGCCCCTGCTCGGCGATGTCGAGCGGGTTGCGGTCATCGGTGCAGAGCGCCAGGAAAGGCGAGTTGCGCTCGGTGATCACAGGCAGCAGCGCCGCCAGGTCCTTCGACACGGAGCCTTCTCGCACCAGTATGTGCATGCCCTTGCGCAGCTTCTCCAGCGCCTCGCCGGCCGTGGTCGCCTCGTGCTCGGTGCGGATGCCGGCGGCGAGATAGCCATTGAGGCCGATGCCGCGCAGCAGCGGCGCGTGGCCGTCAATGTGGCGGCCCTGAAAGGCCTCCAGCTTGGCCATGCAGACCGGGTCCTTGGCGAGCACGCCCGGGAAATTCATGAACTCGGCGAGGCCGATCACGCTGGGATGGCCGGCGAAAGGCAGGAGATCCTCGATGCGCAGCTCGGCGCCCGAGGTTTCAAGATGCGTGGCGGGCACGCAGCTCGAGAGCTGCACGCGTATGTCCATCACCGTCTCGGCGACGCTGTCGAGGAAATAGCGGATGCCTTCGGCGCCGAGCACGTTGGCGATCTCGTGCGGATCGCAGATGACCGTGGTGACGCCCAGCGGCAGGACGCAACGGTCGAACTCATGCGGCGTCACCAGCGAGGATTCGATGTGCAGATGCGTGTCGATGAAACCCGGCACCACGATGCGGCCGGAAATGTCGATCTCCTCGACACCTCTGTAGCTTTCGCAGGTGCCGACGATGCGCTGGCCGCAGATGGCGATGTCGCCGGCCACCAACTCGCCCGTTACGAGATCGAGGAAGCGACCGCCCTTCAGCACCAGGTCGGCCGGCTCGCGCCCCGCGCCCTGATCGATCATCCGCTCAACCGAGACACCCATGCCCTGCCCCCGACGCTTGATCTTCACTCCGCCGTCTGCATGCCGAGCCGGCCCAGAACCCGACGCTCGGCGACGACCACGAGCTGGTAGAAGGCGATCGATACCAGAACCGAAACCGTCGCCACGGTCCAGATCATGCCGTAGTCGAGGTAGCCACGCGACTGGTTCAGCAGGTTTCCCAGACCTTTTCCGGTCGCCAGCCATTCCGCGATCATCACCCCCAGCAGCGCGCGCGGCACCGTCAGCCGCGTCGCCGCGAACAGATAGGGCAGCGAGGCCGGAATGGAGACGAGCCGCATCTCCTTCCACGCCGACGCGCCATAGGCCCGCGGCACGTCGAGCGCGGCGCGCGGCACCATGGAAATGCCCTGCGCGAGCGTGATGAAGGCCGGAAAGAAGGTGACCGAGATGGTGATCCACAGCGTCACCGACCAGCCGCGCCCGAGCAGAAGCACCAGCAGCGGGATGGTGGCGATCAGCGGCATGGTCTGCGTGAACAGCGCGATCGGCATGAAGGCGCGCGTCACGCCGGGATAGAGGCGGCTGGAGACGGCGAGAAGGAAGGCCGCCGCGAGGCCGGCGGCCATGCCGACCAGCGTGATGGGCAGCGTCTGCGCCAGCGCCTGCAGCAGCTTTGCCCGCGCGGCGGGAGAGCTGTCGAGCAGGAAGAGATGCTCGAAGACGCCATAGGGCGTGCGGGCGATGAGTTCCGGCACACCCAGCGCCTTGACGAACACCCACCACAGGATCAGCGGCAGCGCGATCGAGCCGGCCACGAGCAGCACCTTGGCCACGGTGTTGTCGCCGCCTGCGGCGCGCAGCGGCGGCACCGAGGTTGTCACCGTCACCGCCCGCGAGGCGCCCGTCACCCTTTGCGAGATCAGCGCGAAGACCAGGTAGGCCAGGCCGGCAATGGCTGTCGCGACCAGGCCGATGCCCCACAGCCGCGCCGGATCGGCGCGCCCCAGCGAGCCCAGCAGGTAGTTGCCCAGCCCCCATCGCCCGCCGCCGCCGAACTCGGCCAGGATGGCGCCGAGCACGGCGTTGGGCGCCGCCACCTGCAGCCCGCCCAGGATGACGGGCATGGCGCTGCGCAGCCGCACCAGCCGCATCACCTTCCAGCGGCCGCCGCCATAGGCGCGGATGACGTCGGCAGTGCGCTGGTCAATCTGCGTCAGGCCGATGACCGTTGCGGTCATGGTGACGAAATAGCAGGAGATGGCCGCCAGCACGATGCGCGGCGCCATGCCAGACAGCGTCAGCACCAGGATCGGCGAGATGGCGATCGAGGGCACCGAGAAGATGGCGATGTTGATGCCGCGCGACAGCCGCGAGGCGACGGGCGACAGGACGAACAGCATGCCCGCCAGGACGGCGATGGCATTGCCGATGAGGAAGCCGGCCGACGCGCCCCACAGCGTCGCCACCACATGCTCGGGATAGTCGCCGCGATCCAGCCAGAAACGCGCCAGGATCGCGCTGGGCGCCGGCAGCGCGCCACCGGCGACGAGACCGAAACGGCCGAGAAATTCCCACACCACCAGGATGACGACGCCGTTGCGAAGCCCGGCCCAGTGCCGGATAGCCCAGCCGCGCCGGCCGCCATCCGCGAGGGAGCCGTCGACCGCGTCAGCCATGCAGCACCGTCGCGATCTCGTCGTTGAGCGCGTGGAAGCGCGGATCGGAGAACAGGTTGGTGCGGCGCGGCCGTTCGAACGGCACGTCGATGACGCGCGCGATCCGGCCCGGCCTGCTTTGCATGACCACCACCTTGTCGGCGAGGAACACGGCTTCGTCGATGCCATGCGTGACGAGCAGCGCCGTGGCCTTCGTTTCCGTCCAGATGCGTTGCAGCTCGATGTTCATCTGCCGGCGCAGGATCTGGTCGAGCGCGCCGAACGGCTCGTCGAGGAACAGCACCGAGGGATCGGTGACCAGCGCCCGCGCGATGGCCACGCGCTGCCGCATGCCGCCGGACAGTTCGCCCGGCAGCGCCTTTTCGAAACCGGCAAGCCCGACCAGCTCGATCAGGCTGGCGATCTTGCCGGCGTAGCGGGCCCGCTCCAGCCCCAGCACGTCGAGCGGCAGGGCGAGATTGGCCTCGACCGAGCGCCATGGCAGCAGCGCGGCATCCTGGAACGCCACCCCGGTGACGCCGGCCGACGTGGCGTTTCGCGGCGCCTCGCCGCCGATCTCGACGCTGCCCGTGTCGGCAACCTCCAGGCCCAGCGCCAGCCGCAGGATCGTCGACTTGCCGCAGCCCGAAGGACCGATGAGCGCCGTGAACGAACCCGGCGCGCAGTCCAGCGAGACATTCTTCAGCGCTTCGATCCGCTTGCCTCGCGCCGAGAATGTCTTGGAGACGTTGTCGATGCGAATGCCGCGCTGCGCCGACATCACACCTCCTCGAGAAGGGTGGTGTCGAACATGTCGCGCCTTGCCTTGATGCCGGCCTTGGACAGGGCGTCGATGGTCTTGGCGATGCTGTCCTCGGTCAGCGACAGGATGCCCTTGGGGCTTTCGATCAGCGGCTTCTGGGCGGTGTTGAAATAGACCTCGTTCTCGATCGAGCGGCCGGTGCCCTTGAACCAGGTGTCGGCGAATTTCGGCGGGTACACAGAGGGGTCCCTGAGGTTCTCCTCCCAGCCCTTGCGGCTGGCCTTCAGCCACGCCACCAGTTCCTTGCGCTTGGCGGCGAGCGTGTCGTCGGTGACGACGATCGCGTCGTTGAAGATGGTGTAGCCGAAATCGTAGAGCAGGAAGGAGACAGCCTCCGCGCTCTGCTGCTTGATGGTGAAGGGCACGTTGGTGGTGAAATCGAGCGAGGCGTCGATCTCGCCCTTGATCAGCGGCGTCGGATCATAGGCATAGGGCACGATGTTGACCTGCGACGGCTCGATGCCATTGGCGCGCAGCATCACCTCGACCGAAATGACGTTGACCGGCGGCACGGCCAGCGTCTTGCCGACCAGTTCCTTCGGGCTGTGTATCGGGTTCTTGGCCAGCGAGATGATGCCGTGCGGGTTCTTCTGGTACTGCGCGCCGATGATCTTGAACTTGGCGCCCTGGTCGACGATCGCCTTGATGGTGGTGTCGGGCGTGGTCAGCGCGAGATCGGCCTTGCCGGCGATGATCGAGCTTTCGGGGATGAGGTCCGGCCCGCCCGAGAGATAGGTCAGGTCGAGCCCTTCATCCTTGTAGTAGCCATTGTCGATGGCCGTGAAATAGCCGGTGAATTCGGCGTCGTTGATCCACGCCGCCTGCATGGTCAGCGGCGCGGCGGCACTGGCGTGGCGCGCCAGCAACGGCGCGGCTGCACCCGCGCCCATGAGCGCCATGAAATGGCGCCGGTCGATATTCCTGTTCATGTCGTTCCCCTTTTCTTGTTTGATTCTGCTTTGCTTTTCCGGCCTTCAGGCCAGCCCGCGCAGCCGCTGCAACTCCTGCACCGGCGGCGTGACCGCGATCTGCTCGGGATCGAGCAGTTCCCATTTCACCCCGCGCGGGCGCTTGCCGCGCTTGTCGACGGTATGGACGCGCGTCGGGGTGACGATGTAGTCGACGAGGATGTCGGTTTCGCTGGGATGCAGCTTGTCCTCGACCACCTGGCAGTCATGCACCACGGCTGCGACGGGCGTCTCGTCGTCGACGATGCCCATGTCGGTGAACATGCCCCATTCCAGGTCGAAGAAGCCGTGGCCCTTGCCGAAACGCACACCGTCGACCGAAACCGCCGAGGCGCCGGTGACGAGGAAGTCGAAACGGCCGCGCTCGGCGACTTCGCGCAGCGTGACCGGGCGGCCGAAATGCTCCATGCCGTCCAGCCAGGCGGCGTAGAGTTCCGCCCCCTTCGGCACCATGCCGGGCTCGATCATCAGGAAGCCGCGATAGATGCCGTAGGTCGACATCACGAAGGGCACCTCGGCCTCGATCAGCCGCCGCCTGAGGTCGACCAGGCAATTATCGGGGGTGATGAAGGCATAGCGGCAGTCGCGATAGGCATCCAGCTCGACCAGCCGGTCGGTCGCGGCTTCCGAGCCGTCGAAATCCGGGATAACCTCCGCGAAATTCAGGTGGAAACGTGTGTCCGGCCGGGCCACGTCCTTCAGCTTCGACCATATACGCTGACGCACGAGCTTAGATGTTGACAACGTGACCCCTCCTATGTGTTTCAGTGTTTCATAATTCTGAAACGATCGTTTCAAAATTGCAAGAGGACTCTTCGGGCAAAAGATGGCTTCCCGCCTCGTATTACGCATTCAGGAGCGCTTCGCGCGCCTCACCACCAGCGAGCAGAAGCTGGCGCGCATGATTCTTGAGCGGCAGGACGACCTGCTGACCCATTCGGCGACCGAACTCGCCGCCATGGCGGACGTTTCAAAGGCGACGGCGGCGCGATTCTTCCGCTCGCTCGGCTATGCCGATTTCAACGAGGTGCGTCTCCAAGCGCGCGAGGAGCGCAACCGCACCGAGCCTTACCGCTATTCCGTGGTGGGATCGGAGAAGGTGGCGCTCGGTCGCGCGATCGGTAGCCATCTCGAGCTCGAGATCACCAACCTGACCCGGACCTTCGAGGAGTTGCGCTCGGACCGCCTGACCCGCGCCGCCGAGCTTCTTGGCGAGGCGCCGCGAGTCTGGCTGCTCGGCCTTGGCGCCGAGGAAGGGCTGGCGCGCTATGCCCGCCTGTTGCTGGCGCGGCTGCGCCACAATGTGATGATGCTCGGCATGAACGGCAATGCCTGGGCCGAGGACCTCGCCATGACCGGTCCGCGCGACGCGCTGGTGCTGGTCACACTGGAGCCCAGGCCGCGCATCCTCAAGCCGATCCTGAGCTATGCCCGCACGACGCGCATGAACGTCATCACCATCACCGACCGCAACTACCTGCTGCAGGCGCAGCGATATTCGGCCGTGGTGCTGCCTTGCCATGTGTCGAGCTTCGGGCTCGGCCCCTCGCACACATCCGTGGCCAGCGCGCTTCGCCTGCTGTCGATTGCCTTCGCCGCCTATGCCGGCGACACCGCCCTGCAGCGGCTGGAGATCATCAGCGGCATCCACGAGGAACTCGACGACACGGAATGACCGGCAGGTCCCGGACCGCGCTTGGCGCAGGCCTCATCCGCCGCCCATCGCGACCGCCTTGTCGAAAGCCGCCCGCAGTCCCCTGGATACGGCGTCGTCGAAGCCCGACGCCCGCATCGTCTCGATCCCGGCGGCGGTAACGCCGCGATAAGCCAGGAACGCCTCGACCGTATCGGAGGGAAGTGCATCCTCGCGCTCCAGCAGCCTGCCGGTTCCGACGAGGATCGCGTTGACGGCGCGGCGCGCGACGTCAGCCGGCACGCCGAAGGCGATCGCATCCCGCATCATCGCGGCCGCCAGCAGGGCCGGATAGGCCGGGCCTGTCCCGGAGAACCCCGAGAGATAGTCGAGATCGCGCTCGCTCGGCACCTCGTCCTGCGTGCCGCAGGCATCGAAGATCGCGCGCACGATGGCGCGGTCCTCCGCGGTGGCTGCGCCACTGGCGATCCAGGGCGTGTAGGATTTGCCGACCTCGGCGGCGGCGTTGGGCAAGGTCCGGATCACCCGGTCCGTTCCGAGGCGCCCGGCGATGTCGGCAAGCCCAATCCCCGCCATGACCGAGATGACCAGCTTGCGCGTGGCATCGATGTCGAGCGCAGGCCAGTCCTCGGGCCGCACCGAGACGATGATGATGTCCGAGCGCGCCGCGAGCTCCCGGTTGTCCCGCGTCCAGAACGCCCCTTCGAAGCGATCGGGCCTCGCCCGCCTGTAGGAAAGCACCAGTTGGTTGGGCTGGATGAGGCCGGCCGCCAGGATCGACCCGACGATGGCGCCACCCAGCCATCCGCCGCCACCGATCACGCCGAGCGTCTTCGGGATCGTCATATGCGTCTCCTCCATTCCACCCCAGCAATAACGCATTCCGCGCCGGCGTGGTCCCGAAAATCGGGGCCAGCGCCTGCGTCGCTTCGGTTGGAACGGGATCGAGCCGCAAGCGCGATGGCAACGAGCCCTTGCCCGACACGAAAGCTGGGCGGGAATCGCTTCCCGCCCAGCATCAGTCTTCCAGGCTGCCTGCCTTTGCCGCTCAGTCCTTCGCCATCTTGCATTCCGAGGCGTAGACGTCGCCGTGGTCGGTCAGTACTTTTTTCTCGGTCTTGAGGACCATCTTGCCGTCCGCGCCCTTCTCGGCGGTCAGCGCGTACCAGTCCTGGACCGGATGCTGGTTCGCGCCGAACTTGAACTTGCCGCGCACGGTGGGGATCTCGGAGGTGAGCAGCGCCTTGCGGAAGGCCGCCAGGTCTTCCACGCCGCTCGGGCTATTCTCCAGCCCGACGCCGACCAGCAGCGCGGCGTCATAGCCCTGCGCCGCGTAATAGGTGATCGGCCTGTCGCCGTACTTGGCCTTCCAGGCGGCGACGAAGGCCTTGTTGACCGGATTGTCGAAATCGTCGTTCCAATGGCTGGTCACCTGCACGCCGACGGCGGCATCGCCCACCGCCTGCGCGATGGCCTGGTCGAGCGAGGCCGGATGCACCACCATCGGTATGTCCTTCAGCAGTCCCGCCTGCTGGTACTGGCGCATGAAGGCGATGCCGAGGCCACCCGGCTCAAACTCGTAGACGACGTCGGGCTTGGCGGCGCGGATCTGCGCCATTTCGGCGGCGAAGTCCGTCTGGTCGAGGCCCGTATAGGTCTCGCCGACGATCTCGCCCTTGTAGAAGCGCTTGAAGGCGACCATCGTCTCCTTGCCGGCCTGGTAATTCGGCGCGATCAGGAACGCCTTCTTGTAGGCGAGCGATTGCGCCAGAGCGCCGGCGCTCTCGCCCTGGCTGTCGTCCTGCCATGAGCTGACGAAATAGTTGGGATTGCATTCCTTGCCGGCGAAGGTCGAGGAGGCGGTGTTGGCGCTGATGTAGATGGCGTCGCCGTCCAGGATCTCGGGCACGGCGGCGAAGGCGACATTGGCGAACACCACGCCGGTGAACAACTTGATGCCCTGCTCGTTCAGCATCTTCTCGGCGATCTGCTTGGCGTTGCCGGGCTTGAGGCCGTCGTCCTCCACGACCAGTTGCACCGGCTTGCCGCCGAGATCGCCCTTGTTCTGGTCGATGGCGAGCTGGAAGCCGTCGCGTATGTCCTGTCCGAGATAGCCGGCGGGACCGGACAATGTCGTGATCATGCCGATCTTCAGCGGCTCTTCGGCCGAAGCGATCGCGCCTGTCATGGCGAAGGCCAGAACGGCCGCCGGGACGAGACCTTTGTAATGCATGTTTCGGGTTCCCCTTTTTGTGAATGGATTGGCGCAACACTGGCGCGGCAGGCGGTCTCGCGGGCGCCTGATGGCCGCCTTGCTGCGCGATCCGGCCACGCCGAATGGCTCCGGCAGGCTGCTCCTCCCTGGATGTGCCGGACGGGCCGAAGCTTCACACAATCGGCAATCGCGTAAATGGAAAACTCGTCATCCAGCTATGATGCCCGGGAATAGCGGGCGGCCGGAGATTGATGACACGTCATGTCACGCCAGCTGCGAGGCGATCGTCCGCAGCATCTGCAGGAACACCTCGGTGGCTGGCGAAAGGCGTACATTGGCGCGGGTGGTGATGCCGATCAGCCCGGCGGTCGCGCGCAACGCCACCGGAAGGATGACAATGCCGCCAAGTGCCGCCTCCTGCCGCGCCACCTGCGCTGGAAAGACGCCGAGATAGTCGGCCGCCAGCAGCAATTGCCGGTTGGTGAGCAGCGACACGGAATCGACCGCGTGCGCCGGCGGATCCAGCCCCTCCTCCAGGAAGGCGATGTCGATCTGCCGGCGCATGTTGGTTTCGGGCGGTGGCAGGATCCACTCCCACTCGGTCAACTCGGCGAGGGCAAGCGTCTTGCGCCTGGTCAGCGGATGGTCGCGCCGGGCAACGACGCAGGCGAAATCCTCCGTCAGCACCTCCTGCTTGAGGGTAAGCGTTTCCGGCCGTTCCGACAGGCGGCCTATGACGAGGTCGAGATCGCCCGCCCTGAGCGCCGGGATAAGCACGTCGTCGGTGCCCTCCACCACCTTCACCACCAGCTTGGGCCGCTCGCGGCGCAACTGCGCGATCGCCCGTGGCAGCAGTTCGGCCGAGGCGGCGAGCAAGGTGCCGATCGCCACCCGGCCGCCCTTGCCGTCGCGCAGGTCGGCAAGATGCTCCTCCGCGTGCATGAGCTGGGCAAGGACGAGCCGGGCATGCTCGGCCAGCGTGTCGCCGAACAGGGTCGGCACGACGCCGCGGTTGGTGCGGTCGAACAGGCGCGCCCGCGTCAGCGCCTCCACCTCCTGCAGCGCCTTGGTCACCGCCGATTGCGTCATGTTCAGGCGCTTGGCCGCGCGCACCAGATTGCCCTCCTCCACGATGGCCACCACCATGCGCAGATGACGCATGGTCAGATGGGCTGTGAGGGGTTTGGCGCGCGGATCGTTCATCGATCCTGATATTCCATAGCTTCATAGAAACATCCAGAGAATTCACTTGCAAGAATTTCCACGGACTGGAAACTCGCAAGGACGGAGGAACAAGGGCGGATGATGCAGAACACGAAAGCGGGCCGTCGCGCCGAGATCGCCGGCGCTGGCATCGGCGGGCTGACCACGGCCGCCGCGCTGGCGCAGCGCGGCTGGTCGGTGACGGTGCACGAGCGGGCGTCGACGCTGCGCACCTTTGGCGCCGGCATCTACATCTGGAGCAACGGCCTGCGCGTGCTGAAGGCGATCGGCGCCTATGACAAGGCGACCGTCGGAGCCCATGTCGGCCCGCAATTCCACACCCGCGACCACAATGACGAGACGATGGAGGAAATCCCCATCAACGGTCCGGACGACGCGCGGCTCATCACCATCCTGCGCGAGACCCTGATCAACACGCTGGTCGAAGTCTGCCGCGACAGCGGCGTGGAGATCCTGACCAATTCGGAAGCCGTTGGCGCGACGCCGGAAGGTGAGCTGATCCTCGCCGACGGCGCCCGCCGCAAGGCCGATCTGGTGGTCGGCGCGGACGGCATCAATTCCCGCGTGCGGGATTCGCTCGACCTGCTGCAATACCGCAAGAGCCTCGGTTACGGCGCGATCCGCATGCTGATCCCGCGCGCCGAGGGCGACGTGCCCGCGCCGGACGAGAACCGCTACGTCGAGTATTTCACCGGCACGCGCCGCATCCTCTACACGCCGGCCAGCGCCAATGATCTCTACGTCGCGCTGTGCTGCCGCTCGGACGACGCCGCCGCGCTCGCCGTGCCGGCCGACCGGGCGTTGTGGACCGCCTCCTTCCCACACCTCGCCAATCTCGTCGCGCGCTTCGGCGACGCCGGCCGCTGGGACGTCTTCGAGGTCGCCAAGCTCAAGCAGTGGAGCAAGGGGCGCGTCGCCATAGTGGGCGACGCCGCCCACGCCATGCCGCCCTATCTCGGCCAGGGCGGTGGCTGCGCGCTGATGAACGGCCTCGGCCTTGCCGTTGCCGTCGCCGACGCAAGCGACATTGGCAAGGCGCTGCGCGACTGGGAAGCGCGAGAGCGGCCGATGACCGAGCATACGCAGGACACCGCCGAGAACCTCGGCAGCATGAACTACTGGCCCGACGACGTGCGCTCGCAGGTGCTGAAGATCGTCGGCAAGTCGCGCGAACTCGGCATGGAGCGCATGAGGACTGCCCGGCACGTGCCCACCGGCACCGAAGCCTTCGCCGTCTGACCGCGCCGCCGCGCAATCCTTGCTTTCGGAGTCTGAAATGAAATCCATCCAGATCGGCGCCAACAGTTTTTCCTATGACGAGGCCGGCCCGCATGACGAGGCTGCCGGCGGCGAGGCCCTGCTCCTGCTTTCGGGCTGGTGCCAGGACCACCGCCTGTTCAAGACGCTGGCGCCGGAACTGGCGAAGACGCATCGCGTCCTGCGTCTCGACTGGCGCGGCCATGGCGAGCATCGCGAGCATGACGGCGACTTCACCGTCGACGACCAGGCATCCGATGTCGTGGCCTTCCTCGACAGGATGAACATCGAAAGGCTCGTGCCGGTTTCCACCTCGCATGGCGGCTGGGCCAACATGGAGATCACCGACCGCGTCGACACTGGCCGCATCCCGCGCTCGGTGGTCATCGACTGGATCCAGACCACGCCGAACGAAGGTTTCTTCCAGGCCATCGAGGAGCTTCAGGAGCGCTCGGCCTGGGAGAAGGGCCGTGGTGACCTGTTCGCCTACTGGATCGGCGACACCGACAACCAGGACATCATCGACCACGTCAACAAGGAGATGGCGGGTTACAGTTTCGAGATGTGGGCGCGTTCCGGTCGCGAGATCGCCAGCGCCTACCGCAAATGGGGCAACCCGATGCGGCGCATGGCGGCGATGAAGCAACACAGGCCGATCACGCATATCTACTCGCAGCCCTTCGAGCCCGAATACACCCAGGCGCAGCTCGACTTCGCGGCGGACCATGACTGGTACCGGCCGAACAAGCTGCCCGGACGCACGCATTTCCCGACGCTCGAGCAGCCGAAGGCGGTGGCCGACGCCATTCGCGCCTTCCTGCTATAGGCCTGCAAGGATGGCGCCGATGACCAGCACCCTTGCCGAGGAAACGACATGGCCGCGCGACCGGCTGGACCGCGACTACAGCGCGCGCGCCACCGTGACGCCAGAGCGTTTCGAGGCCGAGATGGTGCGCTACCGCGCCCTCTCGGATGCCGTGCGTGGGCCGTGGGCGACGCATCTCGACGTGGTCTATGACGAAGAGAGCGGACAGACGCTGGATATTTTCGGCACCGGCGCGGAGCCGCGCGCGGTCTTCGTGTTCATCCATGGCGGCTACTGGCGCATGCTGTCCAAGCGCGATTCCGCCTTCATGGCCGGCGTACTGGCGCGGCATGACATCGCCACCGTCGCCGTCGACTACCGGCTGGCGCCAGAGGTTTCGCTGGCCGAGATCGTGCGCGAGGTGCGCGCCTCGATCGCCTTCCTGTGGAAGAACGGCCGCCGCTACGGCATCGATCCCGATCGCATTCATGTCGGCGGCAGCTCCGCCGGCGGACATCTGACGGGCGCCGTGATCTCCGGCGGCTGGCACGAGGCCTTCGGCGTGCCGGAAGACGTGGTCAAGAGCGCGCTGCCGATCAGCGGCCTGTTCCATCTCGGCCCGATCTCGCAGTCTTTCGTGCGCGACTGGGTGTCGCTGGATGAGCAGGCCATCAGGACGCTCAGCCCGTTCGAGAACCTGCCCGCCAGCGGGTGCCCCATCGTCGTCGCCTATGCAGACAGCGAAGCGGAAGGCTTCAAGCGGCAGTCGCGGGAATATGACCACCTGTGGCGGCAGGCCGGCTTTCCCTCGACGCTGATGGAGATTCCCGACCGCAACCATTTCGACGTGATCCTCGACCTCGCCGACGAGGACACGGCACTGACCCGGGCGCTGCTGCGCCTGGTCGGCGGCAAGGCCGCCTGAGCCCGGCGACGGAGACAATGGACGCAAGATGAAATACGCCAAGAAAGACGCAAAGGCCTACTCGCGCGGCACCATGAAGGGCATCTGGGCGGCGGCGCTGACGCCGTTCACACAGGACCTGGCCATCGACGAGGACGGCGTGCGCCGCAACTACGACCACTGGATCGAGGACCTCGCCATCGACGGCTTCTTCGTCGCCGGCAAGCAAGGCGAGTTCTTCTCCATGTCGATCGAAGAGCGCAAGCGCAGCTTTGAGCTGGCGGTCGAGGCCTGCGCGGGACGCGCGCAGACCATCATGTCCTGCTCCGACCAGAACATGGACGTGGTGATCGACCTCGCCCGTCATGCGCAGAAGGTCGGCGCCGACTACATTGTCGTCCACGCGCCGGTGCTCCACTTCTTCAAGCAGCAGGACGAGACGCTGCTCAACTACTATCGCGCCATCGCCGCGAAGGTGGACATCGGCATCGCACTGTGGAGCCACCCCGACAGCGGCTATCTGATGAGCCCCGAGCTCTGCAACAGGCTCGCCGACATCGAGAACGTCGTGGCGATCAAGTACAGCGTGCCGCGCCCGATGTACGCCGAGCTCACCCGGCTCGCCGGCGACCGCATCCTGGTCAGCACCGCTTCCGAGGAGGAATGGCTGGACAACATTCTGGAGCTGAACTGGCAGCTCTATCTGTGTTCCTCGCCGCCCTACCTGATCCAGTCGAAGGTCGATCGGCGCATGCGTGAATACACAGACCTCGCCTTCGCCGGAAAGGCCGAGGAGGCGCGTCGGGTGCGTGACAGCCTGGAGCCGGTGCGCACCGCGCTGAAGAACACGCGCCCGCCGGAAAAACCCCATTCGCACCAGAAATACTGGCAGCACCTGCTCGGCCAGGCCGGCGGCGCCGTGCGCCCGCCCCTGCTGGAGCTGACGGAAGCGGAAAAGGCGGCAACCCGGGCGGCCTTCGAGAGCTGCGGCCTCAGGACCGCCGGAAACTAAACCGACCGCCACATCGCAAGAAGGAGGAGGAAGTCATGAGCACGCAGAGACGCCTTTCGGCATTCAACTTCTCGAAATGGATCGACGAGCACGCGCATCTGCTGAAGCCGCCGGTTGGCAACCAGCAGATCTGGGAAGACGCCGACCTGATGGTGACGGTCGTCGGCGGCCCCAACCAGCGCACCGACTATCACGACGATCCGGTCGAGGAATTCTTCTACCAGCTCAGGGGCAACATGGTGCTCAAGCTGGTGGACAACGGCAATTTCTACGACGTGCCGATCCGCGAGGGCGAGATATTCCTGCTGCCGCCGCATGTGCGCCACTCCCCGCAGCGTCCGCAGGAGGGCTCCATCGGCCTCGTGGTTGAGCCGAAGCGCCAGCCGGACCAGCACGACGCCTTCGAATGGTACTGCTTCGAATGCAACTCGCTCGTCCACCGCATCGAGCTGTCGCTGAAGAGCATCGTGCGCGACCTGCCGCCGCTCTACCAGGCCTTCTATGCCGACGAGAAAGCGCGCACCTGTCCGAAATGCGGTAGCATCCATCCCGGCAAGAAGCCGCCGGAAGGTTGGGTGGTTCTTTGACCCTTCCGGGCCGCCGCTTTTCTGCATGAGGAGGGGCAAGCGGCAGCGGTGCATGCCGACAGACGCGGCCGGAGGCCGCCCAAGAGAGGAGAACGACTGGATGTATCGGAAGACATTTTTGGCGCTGGCCGTTTCGGTTGCGGCCGCCCTGCCCGCCTTCGCTCAGGAGCCGGTCAAGATCGGCCTGATCACCACGCTGTCCGGCCCGGGAGGCTATATCGGCCAGGACATCCGTGACGCCTTCAAGCTGGCGGTCGACATGGAAGGCGGAAAGCTGGGCGGCGCCCCGGTCGACTTGATGGTCGAGGACGACGCGCTCAAGCCCGGCCAGGGCAAGCAGATCGCCGAGCGAATGCTGACCAATGACGGCGTCAAGCTGTTCACCGGCATCGTCTTTTCCAACGTCGCCGGCGCGACCGTTCCCGACATCGTCGACGCGGGCGCCTTCTACATCAGCCCCAACGCCGCGCCCTCCAATATGGCCGGCAAGGGCTGCAACGAGAACTACTTCGTCGTGTCCTGGCAGAATGACAGCCTGCATGAGAGCGCGGGCCAGCTTGCCTCCAACCTCGGCTACAAGAGCGCCTTCGTGCTGGCGCCCAACTACCAGGCCGGCAAGGACGCGATCACCGGCTTCAAGCGCTACTTCAAGGGCAAGATCGTCGGCGAGCTCTACACCAGCCTCGACCAGACGGACTTTTCCGCCGAGATGGCGCAGATCCGCGCCGCCAATCCCGAAGTCGTCTTCCAGTTCCATCCGGGCGGCCTCGGCATCAGCTTCCTGCGCCAGTACGAACAGGCCGGCCTGCTGAAGACCGTTCCGATGGTCCTGGCCGAGCCCTCGCTCGACGCCGTGACGCTGAAGTCGATCGGCGAGGCAGCCATCGGGCTCAATGTCTCCAGCCACTGGAATTCGGATTTCGACAATCCGGCCAACAAGAAGTTCATGGAAGCCTGGACGAAGGCCTACAACCGCATGCCGACCTACTATGCCAGCCAGGCCTACGACGCCGCGCTGGAGATAGCCTCGGCGCTGAAGGCGACCAACGGCAGCCTGGCCGATGCCGACGCGTTCCGCGCGGCACTGCGCAAGGCCGACTTCCAGTCCGTGCGCGGCAAGTTCAGCTTCGGCCCGAACCAGCATCCGGTCCAGGACTGGTACGCCCTCAAGGTCGAGAAGGGCGAGGACGGCAAGCCCGTGCTGAAGACGGTCGGCGAGGTCTTCAAGGACCACGGCGACGCTTACGCCGACCAGTGCAAGATGTAGCATTATCGCCGCGGGCGCGGCACCGTCCGCGCCCGCTTCATCGAGCAATTCCAGCAAAAGCGCGCAACGGTTTGCGCCGGGAATTGCGTAAAAACAAAGAGATAGAGCAATACCGGCGGTTCTTTTCGCCGCAATTGTCCTGATCCATCGAACCCACCGAGGCGCATCTCGATGTCGCTCTTCCTGGAGCAATTGCTGAACGGCCTGCAGTTCGGCGTCATGCTGTTCCTGCTGGCCGCCGGCCTGACGCTGATCTTCGGCATCATGGGCGTCATCAACCTGGCGCACGGCTCGATCTACATGATCGGCGCCTATGCCGGCGCCTATGTGGCGGCGCAGACCGGCTCATTCTTCCTCGGCGTGCCGGCGGCTCTCGTCGCGGCCGCGCTGGTCGGCGCGGCCATGGAATTCCTGGTCGTGCGCCGGCTCTACAAGCGCGATCATCTCGACCAGGTGCTCGCCACCTTCGCCCTGATCCTGATCTTCAACCAGGTGGTGACGCTGCTGTTCGGCCGCCAGCCGCTGTTCGTCTCGATGCCCTCGCTGCTCGACGGCGCGGTCGAGCTTTTGCCCGGCCTCACCTACCCGATCTATCGCCTGGCCATCATCCTCGTCGGACTGCTGGTGGCGCTCGGGCTCTATCTGCTGATCAACAGGACGCGCATCGGCATGCTGGTGCGCGCCGGTTCCACCAACCGCGAGATGGTGCGAGCGCTGGGCGTCAATGTCGGCATGCTCTACACCATCGTCTTCGGCCTCGGCGCGTTGCTTGCCGGACTGGCGGGCGTCATGGCCGGGCCGATCCTGGCCGTGCAGGTCGGCATGGGCGAGCAGATCCTCATCACCACCTTCGTGGTCGTCGTCATCGGCGGCGTCGGCTCCATCCGCGGCGCCTTCGTCGCCAGCCTGCTGCTCGGCGTGGTCGACACAATGCTGCGCGCCTACCTGCCGTCGATGCTGCGCCACGTCATGATCGGTTCGGACGCCGACGCGCTCGGCGCCGGCATCTCCTCCATGGGCATCTACCTGTTGATGGCCGTGGTGCTTCTCATCCGCCCGAAAGGGCTCTTCGCTCCCAATTCCTGACCCCGTCGCTCGGCTCCAATGGACAAATCCATCAACAAACCATTTCTGCTCGCCGGGGTGCTGATCGTGCTCGTGGCGCTGCCGTTCCTGGCGAACGCGGCCGGCTATCCCGCGCTGACGTCGCTGGCCACGCGCGCGCTGATCTACGGCATCGCCGCGGCCAGCCTCAACCTGGTGCTCGGCTATGGCGGCATGGTCAGCTTCGGCCACGCCGCCTTCTTCGGGCTCGGCGGCTATGTCGTCGGCATCCTCTACCAACACTACACGCAGGACGACATGTTACTGGGGCTCATCCCCGGCACCAATCAGTTGCTGGTCACGCTGCCGGCGACGCTGCTGGTCAGCGGCCTGGCGGCGGCCTTGATTGGCGCGCTGTCACTGCGCACCGGCGGCGTGCAGTTCATCATGATCACGCTCGCCTTCGCGCAGATGCTGTTCTTCCTGTTCGTGTCGCTCAAGACCTATGGCGGCGATGACGGCCTCATCATCCGGCGCGCCAACGAACTGCCCGGCCTCAACATGCGCGACAAGCAGACGATCTACTACGTCTACCTCGCGATCGCCGCGATCTTCTTCTTCCTGCTCTGGCGCATCGTCAATTCGCGCTTCGGCAATGTGCTGGTGGGCCTGCGCCAGAACGAGCGGCGGATGGCGGCACTGGGGCTTCCCGCCTACCGCTACAAGCTGGCGGCCTTCGTTATTTCAGGCATGGGCGCCGGCCTCGCCGGCTGCCTGATGGCCAATTTCCTGCGTTTCGCCAGCCCCGACATGGTGCATTGGACGAAGTCCGGCGAGCTGATGGTCATGGTCGTGCTCGGCGGCGTCGGCACGTTGTTCGGCCCGCTGATCGGCGCCGCCGCCTACACCATCCTCGAAGCCGTCCTGGCATCGTGGACGGAGTATTGGCAGCTCGGCCTCGGCTTCATCCTGCTGTTCGTCGTGCTCTACACCCATGGCGGCATCCAGGCGCTGTTCGCCCGCATCGGCGGGAGGCGCCCGTGAGCAGACCGATCCTCAGCGTCAAAGGCCTGGTCAAGCGCTTCGGCGGCCTCGTCGCGACCGACAATGTCACGCTCGACGTGCGCCCCGGCGAGATACATGCGCTGATCGGCCCCAACGGCGCCGGCAAGACCACGCTGATCTCGCAGCTCGTCGGCGAGCTGCGGCCGGATGCCGGGACGATCGAGCTGGAGGGACGCGGCATTGGCGGGCTGTCGACGGCGCGGCGCATCCGCCTCGGCCTTGCGCGCACCTTCCAGATCACCTGCCTGCTTCCCGAGTACAGCGTGCTCGACAACGTCGCCATCGCCATCCAGATCCGGCAGGGCCACAGCTTCCGCTTCTGGGGCAATGTCCGCCATGACAAAGCCCTGCGCGAGGCCGCCATCGGCTTCCTCGACACGATCGGGCTCGCCCCGCGCGCCGACGAGCAGGTCGCCAACCTGTCGCATGGCGAACAGAAGCAGCTCGAGCTTGCCGTGGCGCTGGCCACGGAACCGCGCCTGCTTCTGCTCGACGAGCCGATGGCCGGTCTCGGCCACACCGAGAGCCGCCAGATGGTGGAACTGCTCAAGGGGCTGAAGAGCCAGGTGAGCATGCTGCTGGTGGAGCATGACATGGATGCCGTCTTCGCGCTGGCCGACCGCATCTCGGTGCTGGTCTACGGCCGTGTCATCGCCACCGGCACCGCCGGCGAGATCCGTGACAACCCCGAAGTGCGCGCCGCCTATCTCGGCGAGGGAGACGAGGCATGCTGAGCGTAAGCGGCCTGCAATCCGCCTATGGGCCAAGCCAGGTCCTGTTCGACGTCGAGCTTCGCATCGCCGAGGGCGAGGTGGTGACGCTGCTCGGGCGCAACGGCATGGGCAAGACCACGACGGTGCGCTCCATCATGGGCCTGCTCAAGCCGCATGCCGGCAAGATCAGCTTCGCCGACCGCGACGTGTTCGGCGCCGCGCCGGAAGCGGTCGCGCGCCTTGGCGTCGGGCTTGTGCCGGAAGGGCGCCAGACCTTCGCCACGCTGACGGTGCGCGAGAACCTGGTCGCTACAGCCGCCAACCGGCTGCGCCGCAAGGCCCCCTGGACACTGGAGCGCGTCTACGCGCTGTTCCCGCGCCTGCGCGAGCGCGCCGGCCAGGCGGCCGGCACGCTTTCGGGCGGCGAGCAGCAGATGCTCGTCGTCGGCCGCGCGCTGATGACCAATCCCCGGCTGCTGATCCTCGACGAGGCGACAGAGGGCCTTGCGCCGGTCATCCGTGCCGAGATCTGGCGCTGCATCGAAGCCTTGAAGGCCGAGGGCCAGTCGATCCTGCTCATCGACAAGAATGTCGAGGTGCTGAAGCGGCTCGCCGACCGCCACTACATCCTCGAGAAGGGGCGCACCGTCTGGTCGGGCTCGAGCGCCGATCTCGCCGCCAATGCCGAGCTGGTGCATCGCTATGTCGGCATCTGAGACCAGCCGCCGCCTGCGCCTCGCCTTCGTCGGCTGGGGCGCGATTGCCACCCGCGTCGCCGAACTGCTGACTGAGCGCCAGGCGGCCATCGACATCGTTGCCATCGCCGTACGCGACGCCGCGAAGGCGCGGCCGGATGTGCCGACCGGCGCGAGGCTGATCTCCAGCCCATCCAAACTCGCCGGGCTCGGCCTCGACATGGTGATCGAGGCCGCCGGACGGGCTTCGGTTCCGGTCTGGGCCGAGGCTGCGCTGCGCCACTCCAGGCGTTTCGTCGTGTCCTCGACCAGCGCCTTCTGCGATGACGCCCTGCTCGCGCGCCTTGTCGAGATCGCGCGCGAGCAAGGGAGCCAGATCGTCGTGCCTCCCGGCGCGCTCGGCGGCATGGACGCGCTGACAGCAGCCTCCACCCTGCCCCTGGACACGGTCGTGCATTCCATCGTCAAGCCGCCGCTAGCCTGGCGCGGCACGGGCGCCGAGGCCCTGCTCGACCTCGGCGCGCTCGAAACGCGCGCTGTGTTCTTTTCCGGCACGGCGCGCGAGGCCGCCGACCGCTTTCCGCAGAACGCCAACGTCGCCGTCATCTCGGCGCTTGCCGGCATCGGGCTCGACCGCACGCGCGTCGAGCTGGTGGCCGACCCCGCCGTTTCCCGCAATTGCCACCGGCTTAGCGCGTCGGGCGCGTTCGGCCGCATGGAGATGCTGTTCGAGAACGAACCGCTCAAGACCAACCCGAAATCGTCGGAGATGACGGCGCTCAACCTCGTGCGGCTGGTCGAGAACCAGCTCGCGCCCCTTGCGCACTAGCCGTCGCGGACAATGGAGACCATCATGACCAAGCACTATCCCGATCTCATGCTCTATATCGGCGGCTCCTGGCGCAAGACCGCGGACTCGCTGCCGGTGATCAATCCGGCCGACGAGAGCGTGATCGGCGCGGTGCCGGTGGCCTCCCGCTCCGACCTCGACGACGCGCTGGCAGCCGCCGAACAGGGCTTCCGTGTGTGGAGCCGGACCTCGCCCGCGGTGCGCTCGGAGATCATCCTGAAGGCGACCGCCCTGATGCGCGAGCGCATTGACGACATCGCACATTCGATCACGCTGGAGCACGGCAAGCCCTTCGCCCAGGCCCGGCTGGAGGTCGTCCGCGGCTGCGAGTTCTTCGAATGGGATGCCGCCGAGGCGCAGCGCACCTATGGCCGTGTCATTCCGAGCGAGCCGGGCATCCGCTACATCGTCCACCACCAGCCTATCGGGACCGTGGCCGCCTTCTCGCCCTGGAACTTTCCGATGAGCCAGCCGTCGCGCAAGATCGCCGGCGCGGTCGCCTCGGGCTGCTCGATCATCATCAAGGCGGCGGAAGAGACGCCGGCCGGCGCCTTCCATATTGCCCGCGCCTTCCACGATGCCGGCCTGCCGGCGGGTGTGCTGAACCTCGTCTTCGGCGTTCCGGCCGACATCTCCAGCTATCTCATCCCCAAGCCGCAGGTGCGCCTCGTCGCCTTCACCGGCTCCACGGCGGTAGGCAAGCATCTGACGGAGATCGCAGCCCGCCACATGACGCCGGTGCTGATGGAGCTTGGCGGCCACGCCCCGGTCATCGTCTGCGACGATGTCGATCCGGTCGCGGCCGCCATCACCTCGGCCGTGCGCAAGGCGCGCAATGCCGGGCAGGTCTGCACCTCGCCGACGCGTTTCTTCGTGCAGGAGAAGATCTACGAGGACTTCGTCAAGGCATTCGCCGAGAAGGCCCGCTCGACCGTCGTCGGCAACGGCCTCGACGCGGCCACGCAGATGGGACCGCTGGCCAACCATCGCCGCATCGAGGCGATGGAGGCATTGGTCGCCGATGCGCGCGCCAAGGGCGCCCGCGTCATGGCCGGTGGCGAGCGGCTGGGCAATCGCGGCTATTTCTTCCCGGTGACGGTGCTGGCCGACCTGCCCGGCGACGCGCGCGCCATGTATGAGGAACCCTTCGGTCCGATGGCGCTGATCAACCCCGTATCGTCGCTCGACGAGGCCATCGAGAAAGCCAATGCGCTGCCCTTCGGCCTCGCCGCCTACGGCTTCACCCATTCAGCCGCCAATGCCGACAGGCTGGCCGAGGGGATCGAGGCCGGTACCGTATCGATCAACACGCTGGAGGCCTCCGTGCCGGCGACGCCGTTCGGCGGCGTCAAGGAAAGCGGCTACGGCCGCGAGGGCGGCATCGAAGGCCTCACGCACTACATGACCGTCAAGAACGTATCGCACCGCATGAGCATCGCTTGACGCGAATTCGGGAAGGCGCATGCCGCCTTCCCGGCTCCCGAGAGCCCGGACGCCGGTCTTGCATATGGCAGGCTTGGTCCCGCCGATTACCGGCTCAGCGCCTCGCGTATGGCCCTGACGGCGGCCAGCGCTGTGCGCGTCCGCCTCACGTTGATGAATTCGGGCCAGCTCGACAGGATGACAGCGGCGAACTCAGCCTCCGGATCGATGTAGATCAGTTGCCCGAAGACGCCGCGCGCCATATAGGCGCGCCGCTTGCTGTCCTCGACCCAGAACTGATTGTGATAGGCGCCTTCCGGCAGGACCTCATGATAGACGCCGCCGAACAGGTCCGGCCTGGCGCCTGTGCGCGTCTCCCCGATCCAGGCGGCTGGAACGATGCGCCGCCCGTCGATCACGCCGCCGCCGAGATGCAACAGGGCGAAACGGGCATAGTCGCGCAGGGTTGCGTTGAAGCCGCCGTCGCCCAGCGCATAGCCTGCCGGATCGACGGTGAAGTAGGCATCCTCCTGCGCGCCCATCGGAGCCCACAATTCGCGGCTGACCAGCTCCGCAAGCGGCGTCGCCGCGGCCCGCTGCAGGACGAAGGACAGGACATCCGTTTCGATCGAGCGGTAGCGGAAGGAGGCGCCGTGCGCGCATTCGGAGGCCTTCAGCGACAGGATCAGCTCCCATACATGGCCTGGCCAGTTCGGGTCCATGCGCTCCTTCCAGCCGCAGGCGACATCCATCTGGGCCATATGGGAATCGAGCGCCGTATAGGTCTCGTCGAAGACCACGCCGCTGGTCATGTCCAGCACGTGCTGCACGCGCGCGCCACGATAGGCCGTCGCCTCCAGCTCCGGCAGATAGTGGGTAACGGGCGCCGCGGGATCGACAAGCCCGCGACCGATCAGGATGCCCGCCACCGTGCCTACGACCGATTTGGCCACGGATTGGGATAGATGCGGCGTGCGCGGCGTCATGCCGTTCAGGTAGCGCTCGGCGACGACCTTGCCGCGGTGGAGCACGAGCATGCCGTCGGCATAGCTCGACTGGAGGAAGCCGCCGATCGTGTCGCTCCGACCGTCGACTTCGAAGCCGATCGCGTCGATGTCCTGAAGGTTCTCCGGCAGCGGGCTTGCTGGCCCCAGCCCGCGCCAGACCTGCGTCGTCGGGACCATCTCGCGCACATGCTGGAAGGTCCAGCGGTTCCAGGGCGCGCGGTCCCAATCCGGGCGGGGAATGATCGGCGCGCCGGGAGTGGTCGGGTCGCGAAACGGCATGGCACTGTTCATTGCGTATGGTTCTTCCGGTAGGAATTTCGAGCGTTCAGTCCTTGCGGCGCAGATAGGAGCCGCCAACGAATTCGCCGAGCATGCCGCCCATGTCGCTCATCCTGGCGAAATTGTCCCGCGCGGCGGGACCGAGTCGCGTGGCGACGGCGTCGATCATCAGGTTGAGCACGACACTGAGCGCGGCGGAGGAGTCCCAGAAGGTCTTCACATGGGTGTGCGCCTCGAACACGAAGCGGGTGTAGGAGAACGCCCAGTGGCTGAACTTGTCGGTCACGATGATGAGAGGCATCTGCTGCGCCTTCAGCTTCTCCGCCAGCTTGACGCCACGGGCCGCATAGGCGGCTGTATCGATCAGCACCACGAGGCTATGGCGGGGGTCCGCCAGGATGATCTCGCCAAACGTGCCGGTGGTGTTCTCGACGAAGACGACGTTGGGCCGCGCCCAGAGGAGTCGGCTTGCGAAATCCAGCGCCAGCCCCTTCGATGACTGAAAGCCGACGACATAGATCGTGCGCGCCTTGACGATTGCGGCCGTGGCCTCGTCCCACAACTCGGTGGTGGTCAGGGCATAGGCCTTGACGATGGCGTCGAGCTCCAGTCGCAGGCTCTCCTGCAGTGCCTGACTGCGGCCGGCGCGCGTCTGGAATCGGGCCATGTAGTCGTCGATGTCGCTGTCCTTGTCGACGACCGAAACCCGCAGCCTGTTCTTGAGGTCGCGCAGATTGTCGAAGCCGAGGCTGCGAACGAAACGCGATACCGTCATTTCGCTGACGCCGACCGCCTGGGCGATGCTCCCTCCCGTCTCGAACGGCAGCATCTGGACATTGTCCAGCATATAGCCCGCGACGCTCTGCTCGGATGGCGACAGCTCCGTCATGCGCGCGCGCAGCATTGCCTCGAGGTCGATCTTCTGTTCCTCGCCCGGCGGTTCGTCCTTCGCGACGTTTCGTTTCTTCGCCAAAAGTCAGCCCTCCGCCAGCAAGCCGGCATGGACCGGCGGCCTGCCCTGGCCCCAGACGCCCTCGCCGTCTTCCAGTTCTTCCTCCAACTGGCGCGCGACGGCAAGCAGCACATCCTCGCGGCCGAAACGCGCCACAAGCTGGACGCCTATGGGCAAGCCGGAAGCGCTGCGGCCGAGTGGCAGCGAAATCGCCGGCTGGCCGGTGCCGTTGAACAGCGCCGTGAACGTCTCCTTCGGCGCAAGGTCGTCGAACACGTCATCATGATCAATGCCTTCCCTGTCGGGGTCGAAGGTTCCGACGGGCTCGGGAAGGATCGTGCTCGTCGGCGTCAGCAGCAGGTCGTAACCGGCCATGAAGCGGCCCAGTTGGCGCGTCACGCGATCGTAGACGGCGAGTGCATCGATGAGCCGGGCGGCGCCCAGCGTGGCGCCATGGCTATACATGGCGAGCACAGAAGCCCCGAGCGAGCTTTCATCCATCGGAAGCCCGGTCAATGACGCCATCGCCGGCAGGCTGGCGGCGGCGTCGGCCGCCCATATGACTTTCTGCGCCTCCAGGAATGCCTCGTAGTCGAACTCCGGAGACGCCTCCCGCACGATATGGCCCAGTGCCTCCAGCCTTGCGGCGGCGGCGACGGTGGCTGCTCGCACTTCCGCGTCGATCGGCACGCCGGACCAGGATTGCGTGCACAGTGCGACGCGCAGGCCCTTGGGCCGAGTGTTCATGGCGCGCCCGTAGCTGTCCTCCGGAGGCGCTATCTCGTAGCCATCGCCGGCATCGGGGCCGTGGCACAGGTCGAGCAGCGCTGCCGTGTCCCGGACCGAACGTGTGATGAAGAAGCCCGTGGCCAGGCCCAGCAGCGGCGCGTTGGCGTTGGGTGAACCGGTGATGCGGCCACGGGATGGCTTCAAACCGATCAGTCCGCAGAAGGAAGCGGGGTTGCGGATGGAACCGCCGCCGTCGCCGCCTTGCGCGAAGGGAACGATGCCGGCGGCAACCGCCGCGGCCGCGCCGCCGCTCGACCCCGAAACGCCCCTGCTAGGGTCCCACGGATTGCGCGTGGCGCCGTGCAGCAGCGTTTCCGTGGCCGCCGGAATGCCGAATTCGGAACTGGTCGTGCGGCCGGCATTGACCACGCCGCCGACGCGGGCCCGCTTCCAGTAAATGGCATCGGCACGCGCGCGGAACCCTCGCGCCAGGCGGCTGCCGAACCCCGCCGGGCGCCCCGCCTCGATCGGGAAATCCTTGGTCAGCGTCGGGATGCAGTGGAAAGGACCCGGGCCGGCCGCGCCGGGCAGCGCCTCCAGCGCGTCATGATAGAGCTCCAGCACGGCGTTGAGCGCTGGGTTGACCCTGGCGGTGGCCTCGACCAGGCATCGTCCGAGCTCGTTCGGCGCGATGTCACCGCTTGCCAGCAGCCGCGCCAGACCGGTGGCGTCGTGGGCGGCATATTCGTCAAGGCGCATGGTGTGGCATCGCTCCGGTCTCATGTGTCGTCGCGGCGGAAGGGAGATGCGCCAGCGAGCCGACAAGCTCCTGCGTGTAGGCGTGCCGTGGCGCCGAAAGGACCTGCCGGGCCGGGCCTGTCTCCACGACCTGCCCGGCTTTGAAGACATAGACCCGCTTGCAAATGCTGCCGACGACCGACAGGTCGTGCGAGATGTAGAGCAGCGCCAGCGCCCGTTCGCGCTGCAGGCGCATCAGCAACTCCAGGATCTGCGCCTGCGTGGTCACGTCGAGCGCCGAGGTGATCTCGTCGGCGATCAGCAGTTGCGGCTTCAGCGCCAGTGCGCGCGCCAGTCCGACACGCTGGCACTGGCCGCCGGAGAGCTGACGCGGCTTGCGATTCCTGAGATGGGCGGGCAGCTCCATCATCTCCAGCAGCTCGTCCGCCTGTTTCGCCGCCGCCCTGCGATCGGCGAGGCCGTGACGCCAGATGGGCTCGGCCACGGCCTCGGCGATGGTCATGCGTGGATTGAGTGAATCGTAGGGATTCTGGAACACCATCTGCACGCGGCGCCGGAAGCGCGTCAGCGCCTCGCCGGAAAGCGCCAGCACATCCTCTCCATCGAAACGCAGGGAGCCGCTCTTCGGCCGGTTCTGCCGGACGATCGCGCGCGCCAGCGTCGACTTTCCCGAACCGCTTTCGCCGACGATGCCAACCGTCTCGCCGGCGTTGACGTGGATGTCCACGCCATCGAGCGCCAGCACGTCCGCGGTCCGCGTCCCGAAGCCAGCTATCGAGCCCGGCCTCGCCGGGAAGGAAACGGACAGCCTTTCGACGCCGAGCAGCGGGGCAGCGGCCTCCGGTGCCGCCTTTGGTTGCGGAAGCACCTTGCGGCCCGGTTGGGAGTCGATCAGCAGCCGCGTGTAGGCGTGACGAGGCCGGTCGATCACCTCGGCTACCGGGCCCTGCTCCACCACTTCGCCGCCGCGCATCACCACCACCCGCGAACAGATGTCGGCCACGACGCCAAGGTCGTGCGAGATCAGTATGACGGCCAGCCCGCGCTCACGGTTCAGGTCCTTCAGCAGCCGCAGGATGCGCGCCTGGACGGTGACGTCGAGAGCCGTGGTCGGCTCGTCGGCGATCAGCAGCTTGGGGCTGCAACCGATGGCCGCGGCGATCATGGCGCGTTGCTTCATGCCGCCGGAAAACTCGTGCGGATAGGAGCGCAGGCGCTTTTCCGGCTCTCGGATGCCGACAGCCTCCAGAAGGCTCGCCGCGCGCCGCAGCCCTTCGCCCCGGCTGATGCCGAGATGGCGCACCATGGGCGCAGCCACCTGCGCGCCGATACGGCGCAGCGGATCGAGATGGGATGCCGGGTTCTGGAAGATCATGCCCATCTCCCGGCCACGGATGGCGCACCAGTCCGCTTCGGAAAGGGTGAGCAGTTCGCCGCCGTCGAGCCTCACGCTGCCGCCGACCTTGGCCGTACCGGGCAGCAGGCCCATCAAGGCGCGGCAGGTGATGGATTTGCCCGACCCGCTTTCGCCGACGATGCCAAGGATTTCTCCCGGCAGCAGGTCGAAGGAAATGCCTTTCACGGCCTCGATCGAAGCGAAGGAAATCGCGAGGTTCTCGACCCGCAGCAGCGGCTGCGTCTGGGCTTGCGCGTTCATGGCGTCACCTGCCGGCGCTGCATCTGGCCGAGCCCGTCACCCAGGAAGGCGAAGCCCAGCCCGAGCGAGACGGCGGCCAGGCCGGGGAACAGGCATATCCACCAGGCCTGCTGCACGAAAGCCTGGCCGTCGGCGATCATGACACCCCATTCCGCGGTCGGCGGCTGGGCGCCCATGCCGAGAAAGCCGAAGCTGGCCCCGGCCAGCATGACCAGGACGGCGTCGCTGACGGCATAGGCGATGACCGGCCCGATCGCGTTGGGCAGCACATGGCGCAGCACGATCACGCCGGGCCGGTAGCCGAGGCATTGGGCGGCCTGCACATATTCGCTTTCGCGGATGGTCAGCACCTCGGCCCGCACCAGCCGCGCGTAGCTGACCCAGCCGACCAGCGCGAGCGCGATGACGAAATTGACAAGCCCCGGCCCCAGCACGCCGACGATGGCGAGCACCAGCACGAAGAACGGAAACGCGACGAAGAGGTCGTAGACGCGCATGAACAAAGTGTCGACCAGGCCGCCGAAATAGCCGCTGGCCAGACCCACCGTGGTGCCGATGACGAGCGGCGGCAGGACGCCGATCACGCAGAGGAAAAGGTCGACGCGCGCCGCGAACAGCACGCGTGAGAAGACGTCCCGGCCGACCTGGTCGGTGCCGAACCAATGGTCGGCTCCGGGCGGGGCAAGCATGTTCATGATGTCGACGGCATCGGGGTCGTAAGGCGCCAGCAATGGCGCCGCGATGGCGACGGCCAGCCAGGCGCACAGGATGGCGATGGCGACGACCATCGACGGCGTGATGCGCGCCCGGCTGAGGGGAGTGTCCGAAACGGTGAGGCCCTGGTTCGACATGTCGCCTTCTCACGTCCTGACACGCGGATCGATGAGACCCGTCAGCAGATCGACCAATAGCGTGACCAGCACGGTGGCCAGCGCGAAGACCAGCGTCAGCCCCTGCACCACGTAATAGTCCCGCCCCAGCAGCGCGGCGACCATCAGCGAACCGAGACCGGGCACTGCGTAGACCGTCTCGACGATGATGGTGCCGCCGACCAGGAATGCGACCATGACGCCGAGCAGGTTGAGCGTCGGCAGCACCGAATTGGGCAGAATGGTCTTCCAGAAGATCTCTCGTTCGCTCGCGCCTTGCGCGCGGGCCGCGGTGACGAAGTCGGCCCCAGCGCGATCGATCAGTGCGGCGCGCAGGCTCTGCGTCAGAACCGGCACCATCCAGATCGCCGTGGACAGCGCCGGCAGGAAGAGATGGTGCAGGTGCCCCACGAAGCCGACGCCGTATCCGGACACGGGAAACCAGCCCAGCGTGACGCCGAACAGACGTGACATCATGATGCCCAACCAGAACACCGGGATGGCCAGCCCAACCATGCCGAATGTTCGTATGACCTGGTCCGCCAGGCCTCCGGGCCGGCGCGCGCCGACGATCGCCAGGACGATCGTCGGTGGCACGGCCAGGCAGACCACATAGCCCGCTAGAAACAGAGTCGGCCACATGAAGCGCAGGATGATGTCGGCGACCGGCTGTTGAAACCGCAGCGAACGGCCGATGTCGCCCGTGACGAGGTTACCGACATAGACAAGGAACTGGCGCCAGAGCGGCAGATCCAGCCCATATTGCTGACGGATCGCGGCGATGGTTTCGGCATTTGCCCGGTCACCCGCCAGCAGACGGGCGGGATCGCCCGGCGCCAGGCGCAGCAGCAGGAATGTGACGATGGTGATGCCGGCCAGCACGGCGACGAGTTGAGGCAGGCGGCGCGCCAGGATGGACAGGAGATTCAAGACCGTCCTCCACCGGGGCGCGAAACGCCTGTGCATCCGGACGGCGTCGCCGGACATCGCATGAATACGGCTATATCAAACTGCATTTGCAACCGGCTGGATACCTGGCATCGCATGAAGGCGGCGCGCCGTTTCGGGCACGCCGCCGGTCGGTCTTCACTTGGCGATGGTCGTGTCTTCCAGCGTCCATTGCAGCGACGGGGTGAGCTTGATCCCCTGCAGTCGTTTCGAGTAGGCGACCGCATTGGGTGCGTAGTAGAGCGGGATCTGCGCCACCTCGTCGGTGGTGATCTTCTGGATCTCCTTGTAGATCTCCGCGCGCTTGGCCGGATCGGCCTCTTTCGTACCCTGCTCGACCAGTTCATCCACCTTCGGGTTTTCATAGAAAGTGTTGTACGAACTCGACCCGCAGGAGCCGCAGACCGCCCAGCGCACCGCGAGATCCGGATCAGGGGTCTCGTTGTACCACCAGTTGGCGGCGGCATCGTAGTCACCCTTGCCGGTGGCGTCCCACCAGGCGCCGGAATCGACATTCACGATCACGGGCTTCAGCCCGATCGCCTGCCACTGCGCCTGCAGCAGCAGCGCCAGTTGCTGCGCGGCGGCATCGGCCGTGGCCAGGATCTTCACCTCGCGGCCTTGCATGCCGGATTCGGCCAGCAGTTGCTTGGCCTTGGCGATGTCCTGCGGGATGCCTGGATTGTCCTTGTCATGGAATTCGATGCTTCCGGGCAAGGTGGTGTTGGCCGGCTGCGCGTAACCATGGGTGACAGCCTTGGTCATGGCCTTGTTGTCGATGGCATAGGCCGCCGCCTGCCGCGCCTTCAGGTTGGAGAAGGGCTCGCGCTTCTCGCTGAGCAACGTCATGTAGATGGTCGTCGACGGCTCCAGCCGCATGTCGATGGTCTCGACCTTCTTGAGGTCGTCGATCTGCGCCCACGGCACCGAGCGCATGACGTCGACCTCGCCCGCCTTGATCATCGCCTGGCGGGTCTCCGGCGAAGCGATCTCCATCAGTTCCACGGTGGCGTCCGACTTCGGGTAACCCTTGCGCCAGTAGTGCGGGTTGGGCTCCAGAACGAGTTTCTCGTTCGGCTTCCACTCCTTCACCGCGTAAGGCCCGGAGGTCAGCGGCGCCTTGACGAAGGCATCCTCGCCGCGCTTCTCGACATCGGCTTTCGAGACGATGCCCATATTCCAGATCTCGACATTGCCGAGGAAGGGCGCGAAGGGCGATTTCAACGTGACGACGACGGTCCTGTCATCGCCGGCCTTGATGCTGTCGACCGCGCCGAGCGGCGCCGGATAGGCCGATTTCTTGTCGCTGTGGATGCGTTCCAGGCTGAAGGCGACGTCGGCCGCGGTGATCGGCGAGCCGTCCGAGAACTGCGCGTCGCGCAGATGGAACGTGTAGGTCAGGCCGTCCTGCGAAACCTCCCATTTCTCGGCCAGGCCCGGCTCCAGCTTGCCGGTCTCCGGGTCGCGACGAAGCAGGCGCGAATAGATCTGGCCGTAGGTTTCGATGTTGCCGGCGGCCGCCGAGCGCATCGGGTCGAGTGTCGTGGTCTGGTAGGGCGAGGCGACGCGGATCACGTCAGCGGCCAGGGCCGGCGTCGCAACCATCAGTCCCATCGCGAGCAAGGCTGCCCCGCCGAATGCCCCGCAACTGCTTTTCTTCCGCCTTCCGGCCGACAAATCCATCTTGGTTTTCCTCCCGAACGTTGTCGAAACCCGCCAGGGCCCCGATCAAGCTTCGAAAGGCTATGTTATTTTTTACACATCAGTCAACATTGAAGTTGAAAAACTAACATGCGCATCACATCGCTCGTGGAGACACAATCTGCCGGCGTTGCCATACAGAATGCAGACAACGGGTCCGGGCTTCGGCTACAATTCCGCAACTTCGACAATCATCGAGGAGAACATCGAGATGAACGAAGACGCCGCTGCGCCAAGGCCGCTGGCCGAGATCGCCAGCTACCACGCTCACATCTACTACAATGGGCAGGCCGAGCGGCAGGATGCCGAATGGCTGCGCCTTCGCATCGGGGAACGCTTCCGCGTGCGCCTGGGCAGCTGGCACGACCAGAAGGTCGGACCGCATGACCAGGCAATGTACCAGGTCTCGTTCGCGAAAGAGGTTTTCGCCTCGCTCGTCCCGTGGCTGATGCTGAACCATCGCGGGCTAAGTATCCTCATCCATCCCAACACGACCAACCCCCGGCGCGACCACCTCGTCGATCCACTCTGGATCGGCCGGCCGCTCGACGTGCATGGCGATATCCTCACGGACGACGATGAGGCGGAGGAAGCGTTGCCGCCCAACACCAGCCCGTCCCTGCCGGCGTAGCCGGCAAGCGCCGCGTGGCCCAGTAGAAAGGCGTTGATTTCGGCCTCGCGCTGACCAAGACATGGAAGGAACGTCGGAGATCGTGTCGCCGTGAGCGCGCCACTCGTTCTTTTCTACACGACTTTCTTCAGCAAGCCGGTCGACATCCCCAGGCTGACAGGCGGCGACATGGAAGCCGCCTCACGCCTGACACTGGACAAGAAGCGCATCGCGGAGGTCGCGGCAGTCGTCTTCCACCTGCCCAATTTCCGCGAGATGGGCGACGCATTCCGCTATCCCGGACAGCTCTGGATCGGCTGGTCGCTGGAATGCGAGCAGAACTACAGGATCCAGGCAAACCCCAGGATCATGAGGCATTTCGACTTCATGATGTCGTATGAGACGCGCTCGGACGTCTGGTGCCCCTATCTGCCAAAAGCGGATTGGTGGCGCGATGCGAGAGCGCGCGCGACGCCAGCCAAGACCGAAGAGGCCCCCGTCGCCCTGTTCGTCTCGGCAAGGTTGAACTACAGCGGACGCCTCGACCTCGTGGAAGAGCTGTCGAAGCACCTCAGGATCGATTCCTACGGTCGCTATTGGCATAACCGGAACCTGCCCGGGCCGGACCTTGGCAAGGTCACCAAGCTCGAGACGATCGGGCGCTACAGATTCTGCCTCGCGGTCGAGAATTCGATCGAACAAGACTATGTCACCGAGAAGATCTACGACTGCCTCGGCGCGGGCACCGTGCCTATCTATCTTGGCGCGCCGAATATCGACGAGTTCGCGCCACCCGGTTCCTACGTCAACGCGGCGGACTTCCGGACCCCGGCCGAACTGGCGGCCTACATCCGACATCTTTGCGAGACGCCCGAAGCATACGAAAGCTATTTCCGGTGGAAGAAGGAACCGCTTCCTCCATTGCTCGTCGAGCGCTTGAAACGGATCGAAACTCCTCTTGGAATCCGGTTGCTGCGGTTTGTTGAGCAACAGGCCGCGCTTCGGCCGGCGGACAGGACCGGACGGCGAACCATGCCGTTCGGGCCACGCTCATATATCGGCACGCGCTTGCGCAAATGGCGGGGAAAAGTTCCGGGCTAAAGCAATTTGCAAGCCTGCCTGGGGATGTTCTCCCGGCCGCTACGCCACCGCGCCGGTCGGGCGGCTGTTGGCGGCCCGCAGCAGTTCCGAGCGAACCCACGGATCGGCCATGGCCTTGGGGATCGCCCGCGCGCGCACATCGTCAGGGAGCGTCGACACTTCGCCGTAGAGGCACGACCAGTGCTGGCAATGCTCCGCGAGCGGCCTCTCGTTTCGTTCCCACTGTGCCAGCCGGCCGGGAATGTCGCGACTGTCGGTGACACCTTCCATGTAGGCGGCCAGTGCCAGCGCGCTCTGCATGGCCATGCCGCCACCCTGCCCCAGGTTCGGAGGCTGGGCATGGGCGGCATCGCCCAATATGGCGGCATGTCCGGCCGACCACGACCTCACCGTGACGATGCTGTAGGGGCTCCACGACAAGACGTCGTCGATACGGTCGATGAGATGCGCCCAATGCGGAAAGGAAGAGCGCCAGCTGCTCTTGTTCAACGGGTATGCCCGCCCCTCCTCGTCGGTCTCCTGGCAGGTCAGGGCCAGGTAGATCTGACGCGAGGCAAGCGGCGTGATCAGGAACCGCCGCATGCCGGACCAGCACTCGATGTATTTGTCCTCGCCTCCCGGACCGAGATCGTCCGTTCCACCCTCGATGATCGTGCGGATAGCGCCTTCGGTGGTCTGCTGGTGGCCCAGCTCCAGCCCCAGCGACTTGCGGATCGGCGACCATACGCCGTCGGCCCCGATCACCAGGTCCGCGCGCAAGGAGCGCCTGCCGGGGAGAAGAAGCTCTCCCTGCGCGCTGGCGCCGATCACCTCATGGTTGGTGCGGATTTCGACGCCGGCCTTTTCCGCCGCGCCCTTCAGGCCCTCCAGAAGATCGCGCCGGTGCAACGTCACCAGCCGCACGGCCGGAGGCAACCCGCCATCGTCCAGGATGCTGTTGTCGTGGCCGCGCTGCTCCATCGCATGCCCGCGATAGGCGTTCTTCGCCAGCCCTCCCAGGCCGAGGGACTCCAGGATGCGCAGCCCATTTTCCCAGATGTAGATGCCGGCCCCCGACGCTCTCAACTGGGGCTGGCGTTCGAGGACGGTGACGCTCCATCCGCGTTGCGCCAGCGCGGTGGCCGCCGTCAATCCGGCGAAGCCGGCGCCGGCGATGAGTGCCGTCGGTTTGCCTGTCATCGGTCCTACTCCTCTCGACCCCTGCAAAATCTGAAAAGCGGGCTGGCCATGCCGGTCACATGCCGAAGTAGCGGCGCTTGACTTCGGGATCATCCACCAGCTGGTGCGCCGGCCCGGACAGCGTCACGATGCCGTTCTCGATGATGTATCCGTGGTCGGCGGTCTCCAGCGCCAGTTTCGAATTCTGCTCGGACAGCAGCACCGTATAGCCGTCGGCGCGCAGCTGGCCGATGATCTCGAAGACCTTCTTGACCATGATGGGCGCCAGCCCGAGCGTTGGCTCGTCCAGCAGGACAAGCCGTGGCTTCGCCATCAGGCTCCGGCCGATGGCGAGCATCTGCTGCTCGCCGCCGGACATGCTGCCGGCCAATTGCCGGCGCCGCTCGCGCAGTTTGGGAAACTGACGAAAGATTTCCTCGAGCCTTTCCTGGGTACCGCCATGCGCGCGCGGAACCACCGCGCCGAGCCGCAGATTCTGCTCGACAGTCAGCGTGGTGAACACCATGCGGCCCTCGGGCACCAGCGCGATCCCCGCGTCCACGCGCCGGTGCGACGGCATATCGGATATGTCGGCTCCATCGTAGACCATGCTTCCGGCGCCGCGCCTGATCAGCCCGAGGATGGTCTTCATCAACGTCGTCTTGCCGGCGCCGTTGGGACCGACGAGGGCCGTGATCGATCCGCGTTCGACACGAAGGCCGATGTCGCGCAGGATGACGACAGGTCCATAGCCCGAGGACAGGCCGGAAATGTCGAGCAGCGGCCCGCTCGGGGCGACAGGCGGCGTCATCCGAAATACACCCTGATAACGTTCTCGTCGGCGACGACCTGCTCAGGCGGTCCCATGGCGATCGGCACACCATGATCCAGCACGAGGATCCGGTCGGACAAATTCATCAGCGCGCCCATGACGTGCTCGATGATCAGGATCGTCAGCTTGCGCTCCTGCCTCAACCGGAAGAGCGTCTCGCTCATCTGCGCGACTTCCGTTGCCGTGAGCCCCGCCATGACCTCGTCGAGCAGGAGCAGCTTTGCGCCGGTCGCCAGCGCACGCGCGATCTCCAGCCTCTTCTGGTTCGACAGGGTGAGGCTTCCGGCAGCCTGGTCCGCAAGGTGGCCAAGCCCCACCTCATCCAGCGCCCTGCGCCCGGCCTGGGTGGCGGCCTCCAGCCGGTGCGCGCGCACCGCCCCGTACATGGCCGAGACGATGACGTTCTCGAGCACCGACAGATTGGCGAACGGACGCACGATCTGAAAGGTCCTGCCGAGCCCCATGCGGCAGATCTGGTCGGGCCGTTGCCCGGCCAGCGGCCGGCCGTCGAAGGTGATGGTGCCTCCGTTCGGCCGTATCTGGCCGGCGATCACGCCGAACAACGTCGTCTTGCCGGCTCCGTTGGCGCCCATCAGGCCGAAGATCGTGCCTTCATCCACGCTGAAGGAGACGTCCTGGAGCGCCTTCAGGCCGCCGAACTGCTTGGAGACGTTGTCGACCCTGAGCATGGTCATGCGCGTCTCAAGCCCCTGCGCAGCAGCCCCGAAAGCCCTTGCGGGACGAACAGGATGAAGACGATGAGCAGCGCGCCCAGGATCATCATGTAGGCTTGCGGAAAACGCGCCCACAGAAGCTCCGACAGGATGACCAGGAACAACGTCCCGAACAGCGGTCCGGACATGCTTCCGAGGCCGCCGACGATCGCCGTCGTGACGATGGTGAAGGACACCGTCGCGTCGAATGCCTGGTCGGCGGCAAAATAGCTGGTGCGCAGCACGAGAAGGCCGCCGACCATGCCCGGAATGATCGCCGAGGCCACGAAAGCGATCAGCTTCAGCCGCGTCACGGGAACGCCGATCGCCTCCGCGGCGACCTCGTTCTCGCGAATGGCAGCCAGGCCGCGGCCGAAGCGGGAATGCGCCGTCCAGGCCGCCATCGCCGTGGCGATGACAGCAAGGGCCAGCATCGCGTAATAGAGTTCTTCCAGCGAAGGGGTGTCGAAGATCAGCCGGCTGAATTGCCCCAGCCGCGTCTCGATCAGCATGACCAGGTTCTTCACCAGTTCGGCGAAGCCGAAGGTCAGGATGACGAAATACGGCCCCTTGACCCGCAGGACCGGCAGGCCGACGACCAGCGCCAGCAGGCCGGCCGCCGCCCCGGAGAGCAGTAGGGCGAAGGGCACGGGCATCCAGTCCAGGCTGACGACCAGGACATAGGCGCCTATTCCATAGAACACGGCGTGGCCGAGCGAGATGTAGCCCGTCGTCGCCGACAGAAGCGACCAGCTCTGGATGAGAGCCACCCACATGGCGACGATGAAAGCCACGCCCAGCCAGTAGTCCGACCGCACAAGCGGCACGAGCGCCAGCAGGCAGGCGAGCACGACATAGGCCGAGATCGAAAGAACCTTGCCGCTCATCGTGCTTGCACAGCCTTGCCGAACAGGCCCTGCGGGCGCAGCAGGAGCACGCCGACGAAGATGCCGTAGATAAGGATGGAGCGGTAGGTGGCCGAGGTCAGCGCGACGCCGAAGGTCTCGACGAAGCCCAGGACGAAGCCCGCGGCGATGCCGGCAAGGATGTTCCCAAGTCCGCCCATGATGACGACGACGAAGGCGGCTATCGTGAAGGGAAAGCCCATGAACGGCGTAATCTGCTGCGTCATGCTGACCAGCACGCCCGCCACGCCGGCTATGGCGAAGCCGGCGCAGATCGAGGTCATCTGCACCCGATCGACGTCGACGCCGACAACTGCCGCCGCGTCCTTGCGCTCGATGACGGCAAGCAGGCTCCAGCCGGCGATATGGAACCGCAGGAAGGCAAGCGCGCCCAGCGTGATGAGCGCGGCGACGCCGAGCAGCAGCAGCATGTTCCCGGTTGCCGAAACGCCCGCGAAGGTGTGGACGCCACCGAGATACTGATAGCCGCGCGACGTGGCCGTGAAGGCCAGCGACGTCGCATTCTGCAGGATCACCGACAGCCCGTAGAAGATGATAAGGGAATTCGCCTCGAGGCGCTGCGCCAGCGCCGGCGCGTTCAGCTGCCGCTTCAGCAAGACGACATAGACCAGGAAGCCGAGCCCGCCGCAAAGCAGCGTGGTGGTGAACAGCGAGATGATCGGCGATATGCCGAGCAGCGTGAAGGACCAGAACGCGATATAGGCGCCGATCATGACCAGGTCGCCATGAGCGATGTTGAGCAGCCTGAGCGACCCATAGACGAGATTGAGCCCGAGGGCGACGAGCGCGTAGAGCGAGCCCGAGACGATGGCCGCGAACAACAATTGCTGGAACATGGAAACCCGTGCAGACGCCTGTGGGAAATCGGTGCCTTGGCTGTCCTCACCAGCCTTTCTTGGGTCTGAAATCCTTGGTCTTGATGGAATCCGGCCAGACCAGTTCCAGGTTGCCGTCCTGGATCTGAAGGAACGAGGTTGGCGTCATGGTGTTCTGGACGCCATCGAATTTGACGGGGCCGTTGATCGTATCGAAGGTCTGCGAGGCGATCGCCTCACGGATCTTTTCCTTGTCCAGGCCGGCGGTCGCCACCGCCTGCTGAAGTATCTCCATCGACATGTAAGAGAGCACGCTGTCCAGAGCGTCCGGCGCCTCCTTGTACTTCGCCAGATAGGCGTCATAGAACGGCCGGGCCCTTGGCCATTTGCTCTGGTTGGGCGACCAGTGGCCGACCGTCACCATATTGTCCACGCCGGCGCCGAAGGCCTGCTGGTAAGCGGAAATGGTCGCGCCGATCAGCGACAGCACGAAGGGCGCTTTCACGTTCAGCTGCTTGGCCTGCGTGGCGAACAGGAACGTATCGGACGGATAGCTCAGCACGATGAACGCATCCGGACTGGACTGGTTGGCGCCGCTGATGAGCGTCGTCATGTCCTTGATATCAGGCGGGAAATCCTCATTCGCCACCAGCTTGATGCCGTTCTTCTCCAACGCCGGAAGCAGATAGGCCTTGATCTCCTGCGCCAGCGGCAGGACGTTGGCGAAGACGGCGGCTGTCTTGACGTTTTCCTTGGCCATGAAGGCGGCGAGTTCCTCGCCCACCTTGTCGGGGATGACGGCCGTCGGGAACCAGATATAGCCAGGCTTGACTTCGCGCAGCTTCACCGAGGCGGCGGTGTTTCCGACCATGGGGAATTTGTGCTTGGCCAGCACCGGCGCGATCGCAAGATGGATCGGCGTGCTCCACGGGGCCGCGAGCAGGTCGACATTGTCCTCGGTGATCAGCTTCTCGTAGATGCGGACGGCATTGGCGGGGTTGGACTGGTCATCGTAGCTGACGAATTCGACCGGCCGGCGCTGGCCGCCGATCTCGAGCCCGCCGGCCGCGTTGACCTGATCCTTCCACAGTTCATAGGCGTTGACCTGGGAGGGAGCCGCCTGCGCGAACAGCCCCGTGAGGCACATCGAATAGCCGATGCGCACGGGATTGTCGGCGGCGACTGCAAGGCGCGTCGCGGGCGCCAGCGCGGCTGCGGCAAGGAACGTTCTGCGGTTGATGACGAATGCCATGGTACCTCCTCCGGCGCGTCGGCGCGCATCCCTGTCGTGGCTCCACAAATCGAGTTGGGAGCTGTTCCCACATCATTTCCTGGCGCCTTGTGGCACTCTTGAACGAATGATGTTCTTTAAAGAATGCCAGCATCGCGGGCAGTGTCAATAGCGAATTACGTTCTTTTATAAATTGGAATGCGGCGACCCTCGACACACGGCGCCGCCCTCCCCGGCGATGCAGGCTCACCCGGGCATAGCTATCAAGCGCGCGATGAAGGAGGTGGTCGCTGCGGCGGGATTTGTCCAGCCAGGCGGAGCGGAGACGCGGTTGCGGCGGCTTAGTGACGAGCCCCGTCGAGCAGCATCGCGACCAGAGCCTGCTCCACGTCGGTTATGTCGGTGCTGTCTTGGCTGCCCGCGCGCACGGCTTTCACCCGCAGCGCCACGCCGTCGAACGTGAGCATGAGAAGCCTGGCAAAGGCCTGCAGGCGCGCATCCTCGGGCGTGTAGCCATCGATCGCGTCGCTGACGATCTGGACGATCTTCTTCTCCGCCCAATGCAGCAGGTCGGGCTTGTATTTGTCCTTGGGCATGACGATGGCAAGGCCCTCCATCAAGGCGGAGGTGTAGCCGGTCTTGTCGTCCGCGATCCCGTCGAGAAGGCCATGGACGAGGTGCTGTATCTTCTTCTCCGGCGTCTTTGCCCGCGACACGCCGCGCTCGAGCGCGGTGATCTGCGAGCGGAACCACGGTTCGTAGATGGTGAAATAGATCTGCAGCTTGGACTCGAAATAGACGTAGACGTTGGACGGCGCGATGCCCGCCCCCTTGGCGATCTTGGCGACCGTCGTGTCCATGTAGCTCGTCATCGCGATTTGCGACGCGGCCGACGTCAGGATCGCCTGCCTGACCGATTCATTCTTAACGCGAGCCAAGACCGCCCCCTCGAACAACACTGAGTTACCACGCTTTAGCGTGAATTCGCCGTTGCTCAAACAGGCGAGCCGATGCTGCGTGCCTTCGGATGATACGACGGGATTTGAAATCTAAAAAGAACAATATTCGCTATTGACATCGATCCCGCAGGATACCTTCATAAGAGAATATCATTCGCTAATGAGCACGAAGCTGGCCATGGCGGAAGCGATGGCCAATGGCTTGGATCATCGAGGGACCGAGCAAAAAGGGAGAAGCAGAATGCCGACGTTGCGGATCAACGACCACCCGATCGACTATCTCGAATTCGGCAATCCGGAAGCGGAGGCCATCGTCCTCCTGTCGGGCTGGGCGCAGGACAACCGCCTTTTCAAATATCTTTCGCCGTTGCTGGCCGAAAAATTCCACGTGCTCGTGCCCGACTACCGCGGGCACGACGCCAACGAGACCGTGCATGGCGATTTCGGCACCGAGGAATTGATCGACGACATCGCGGCTTTCATCAAGCTGAAGGCGCCGAAGAACCCGCTGCTGGTCTCGACCTCGCATGGCTGCTGGGTCAACATCGGCGTGTGCGAGCGCCTGGGTTTCGAGAAGACCGTGCTGATCGACTGGCTGATGCAGCCGCATCCGGGTTTCGTCAAGCAGCTCGAGGATGGGCAGGACCCTCAGCGCTACAAGGAAGGCCGCGACTCCTTCTTCAACGAGTGGGAAGCGGCGACCGACAATGTCGACGTCATCAACCACATGAAGAAGGAAATGGCCTGGTTCTCAGGGCCGATGTGGATGCGCGCCTGCCGCGAGATCCTGAGGGCGTATGACAAATACGGCTCGCCCCTGAAGCGCATGGAGGGACTGAAGAAGCAGCCCCGGCTCATCCATATCTATTCCCAGCCTCTGTCGGCCGACTACCGGAAATTCCAGGAGGACTATTCGTCCGAACACCCCTGGTTCCGGCCGGTCCATATTCCCGGGCAGACGCATTTCCCGACGCTCGAGAATCCGGAAGCAGTCGCCGCGGCAATCGCGGATTTTCGCCGGAGCTAGTTCCTGACCGGGCGGAAGGTCGTTCGCAGCCCGTTGGACGACGCGATGCGGCGCCGGCATTGGCCGGAGAGCACTGAGCGCAGCGCGGTTGGCGCTACGCTCACGCCGGGATCATCGATGGTATGATCCGGGATCATCGATGGTGTGATCCTTGCCATGCCATCAGGCGAAACGCCTCACGGCTTTCCGCCTCACTGGAACTGGTAGTCGGCGGGAACCATCTGCGTTTCGATGGCGAAGGTCACTTCGTCGCCAAGCTCGGGTATGGCGAAGTCCAGTCCCCATTCGCTGCGCCGGATGCTCCCCGTTGCCGAGAAGCCGATCTTCGGCACGCCCATCATCGGGTGTTCGGCCATCGAGCCGTTGAAGGTGACGTCGAGCGTCGCCGGATGCGTCTGGCCACGGAAGGTGAGCAGGCCTTCGACGGTGCCGGTCTTCTCGCCCGACACGTGGATCTTTTTCGAGACGAAGGTGATCGGCTTGGCGGCCAGGAATGTCTCCTCGCCGCCGATCTCGGCGTCGAAATTGACCCGCTCCGGCCACGGATAGTCGGTGCGGACCGAAAGCGGATCGATCGCGACCGACAGTGTCGACGCCTCCGGCTTTGCAGGGTTCCAGTCGAGCCGCGCATCGACCTTGGTGAAGCGCGCGGTGTAGTGCGACAGGCCGGAATGGTTGAACGACCAGTTGAAGCTCGAATGCGAGGGATCGGTCTTGTAGGCGCCGCCTGGCGCCGGATCGGTGGCGGCGGCAATGGCATAGGTCGTGCTCAACGCGAGACCGAGGGAGAGTGCAGCTATGCGAAGCATGGATGTTTCCTTGAATCCGTATTGGTGAAGCGGCGCCCGGTCAGGCGGCCTTGTCGCGGCCGACGGCCTGGACCCTCTCCCAGACGCGACCGGGCTGCGGAACGTCGAGGTCGAAGACGGTTTCGAACGTCTCGGCGAGATGGTCGGTGCTCGTTATGAACTGCTCGGTGAGGCTGTTCGCCTTGACGCGGCGCAGGCAGTCGTTCTGCAACGAGATGTAGCCGTCCGCCGTGTGCCGGAGCACCGCGAGCGCATTCGTGAAGGGCGAGCCGGGATCGTGCATCAGCCAGCCATGCGTCGCGGCCATGGTGGCCTCGTCGCTATGGTCCGGCCTGAAATCGAAGCTTTTCGCGATGCCGCGCGGATGGTTGTTGAAGCGCAGCCAGCCGCCTTCTTCCAAAGTGATCGAAAAATCGAAGCCGCGCTGGCTGAATGGCCCGACGGCCAGCGGCACCGGTTCGACGATGGCATCCGCCACGCCGACTTCGGCCAGATAGGGACGGTCGAGATCGACGCGCAGGGTCAGGTGGTTGCCGATGGCGAGGTCGCCGAGCCTTTCACGATCGACCCCGCCGCAAAGGCGCGTCACCCGGAAGCCCAGCCCTGCCAGAGCGGCGCCCAGCAGGCCGTTCATCTCGTAGCACCAGCCGCCGCGCCGGCCCGCTACCATCTTGGCGTGGGCAGCCGCCGGCGTGATCGAGGACGGCCATCCCATGAAGGCATCCAGCGCCTCCCAGGTGAAGGCCATGAGGTGCGCCCGGTGAAGCCTCGACAGGCTGTCGACGTCGAGAGAGCCCGGCCGCTCCATTCCGATACGTGCGAGGTAGGCGTCGAGCTGGTCGGCGCTGAGGGTCATTCCATTTTCGTTTGAAGGCGCGTGCGTCATCCTTCGGTCTCCTTTCGATGGACCGTTGTCGAGGGTTCTCGATGTTGTGTTTCGAAGTGGCTGGTCGCCGTCTCGGACGACCTTGCATTGGCGGACGCCCGCGCTTGGCGTGCATCCACCCGTGATGGGTATTGTTCGTTCTCCACACCGTCCGGCCGGTACGGCGCCTCTATAGCGCTCCGGAAAACCGGGCGTTCCTAAATGAATGTGCAAGGCGTGCCCGATATCCTAAAAGTTTGCTAAGCAGGGCTGGGGCGGAGACGGGGACGGCGGTGCGGCTCGACGACAAGCTTCTCGAATTTTTCAGGCGGCCGTTGATGTGCATCATCGCCGGAGCCGACGCCGCCGGCCGCCCCTCGGCGGGACGCGGTGTCGGCTTCGACGTGCTGGCAGACCGCGAGACTTTGGACGTCATTTTCTCCGCCTGGCAATGGCCGCGCCTGGAGGCCGACATCCGGCAGACGGGGCGGGTCGCCGCCACCTTCGTCAGCCCTTCGGACTATGTCAGCTTCCAGCTCAAGGGTGCCGCCACAATGCAGGACACCGGGGCGCCGGACCTCGATCGCGCCGAACGCTTCATGACGGCGGCGACGAACGAGCTCGAATCCCTCGGCGTGCCCCGGCCGCTCATCGCGCCCTGGCTGACCGCCCGCGAGGCGCGGGTCGCCCGGCTCGACATCCGCGAAATCTATGTCCAGACACCCGGCCCGCTTGCCGGCATGCTGGCCGGCGCGAGATCGCAATGAGCCTGCGTCTTTCCGATCTCTCGGCCTGTTTCGAGGGCGTCATCCCCTCCATCATCGCCACCGCCTCGGCCGACGGCATGCCGAACATCTCCTATCTTTCCCATGTCGTACGGATCGACGAGGAGCATGTCGCGCTGTCCAACCAGTTCTTCGCCAAGACGGCGGCGAACGTGCGCGCCAACCCGAAGGTGACGCTTATCCTCGTCGACGGCTTTACGGGCGACCAGTTCCTGCTCGACATCGGCTTCATGCGTTCCGTCGATGCCGGCCCGCTGTTCGACAGGATCGCGCTCCAGCTCAAGGCGAGCAGCGCGCAGGTGGGCATGTCCGAGGTCATGCGGCTGCGGAGCGCCGATGTCTTTCGCGTGCACGGGATCGAGAAAGTACCCTCCCCGGTGGAGACGGCGCCGGGTGTGGTCGGCAGAGATTCCGTCAGCCTGCCTGCTCTTTCCGACGCCATCAAGGCGCTCGAGCGGCAGGCCGACGCGGACGAGATCATCGACAGCCTTCTGGGTGGCGTCCAGCGCGTGCTCGGCTACGACAACGCGCTCGTGCTCATCCACGACAGCCATCGCGGCTCCCTGGTCACGACCGGGAGCATCGGCTACGAGCGCTCGGGTCTGGGATCGGAGATCGCCAGCAGCGAGGGGCTGATCGGCTCGGCGGCAACGAACGGGCAGACGATCAAGGTCAACGACATGAGCCGCGTGCGGCGACTCGGCGAGGCCATCAGCCTGGAAGCCGAGGCCTCGGAAAACGCGACGCGCGTCGTCACTTTCCCGCAATTGCCCAGGGTGGTGAGCCAGATCGCCGTTCCCATGGTGGCGCGTAACACCCTGATAGGGGTGCTTTTCATCGAAAGCACGCAACGGCTGGCCTTCCGCGAGGAAGACGAGGCCGCCCTCGAAATCCTCGCCGGACAGGCCGCCGGCGCCCTGCGCGCCAGCGAACGGGAGGCAGCCGCGGCCCAGCCGACGCAGGTTCCGCCCCCGCCCCGCCTCGCCTCCGGCGGCGGGGAAATCCGCGTCGTCCATCACCGTGTAGACGACAGTGTGTTCGTCGACGGCACATACATCGTAAAGGGCATTGCCGGCGCGCTGCTTCGCCTGATGCTCGAATGGCACCTGAAGGACGGAAGCGAGGTGTTCACCAACCGGGAGATGCGGCTGGCCCTGGGCGGCCGCATGCCCGAGATCAAGGACAATCTCGAGACCCGATTGCTGCTCCTTCGCCGCCGGCTCGAAGAGAAGCAGGCCCCCATCCAGATCGTTCGCGTGGGCAGGGGCCGCATTCGCCTCGAGGCGACGGGGCCGCTGCTGCTCGACGCCGCGCGCGAATAACCGAGAGCGAACCGCGACCTCGAATTCGGGTCACCAGGAACCGACCAGCCCATAGGCCAGGAATCCAGACTCTAGGCTCCGCGTCTCCAATTGACCGCGCCCGCGCCCCGGATTCTTGACAAGCCATCCCAGCGGGTTTGAGGTCCTGCGGCAGTTCCTGCGCACGAGGACGACCATGCGAAAATATGTTTTGGCTTGCCTGTTCAGTCTCACCATGGGCATGAGCCTGCCGCTTACAGCGGTGACCCCCGCGGAAGCGCTGACCGTCAACATCAATGTCGGCTCCAGCCTCAACCACGGCCGGGCGATTACGTGCGCCCAGGGCCAGAGGCTCTTGCAGAATCGCGGATTTCGCGATGTCCGCCGCGTGGACTGCCGTGGACGCTTCTATGTCTACCACGCACGCCGCGGCGGCGGTCGTTTCGAGATAACGATCAACGCGCGCACCGGCCGCGTCTCGGATTTCCGCCGCATCCGCTGGTAGGCCGGGCCGGATCTGGAAAGCTGGCATGACGGACCTGTCCGACGCCGGGCAGCCGGCGCAGTTCGCATGGACGAGTTCGGCCATCGGGATCGTCTTCATCCTTGCCGGCATATTCGTCCTGGGCGACTTGGCGCTCGCCACCGCGATCAGCACGGTCGTGCTGGGCTTGGCGATCATATGCGCGGGCTTCATCGAGATCGCCTTCGCCATCTGGACCGGAGGGTGGCGCGGCTTCCTGTGGCAGACGATGCTCGGCATCCTTTATGTCGTCTTCGGCTTCCTCCTGGTCAGCTTCCCGGCGATGGCATCGGCAATATTCACCTGGATCCTCGGCGTTGTCTTGCTGATCTCGGGACTTGGCCGGATATTCTTCAGCCTGCGTTACCTGCCAGGCGACAAATGGATGATGTTCGTTTCCGGCCTGTTCGCGCTCATGGCCGGCCTTCTGATACTCATCGGCTGGCCGGCCACCGGCATATGGGTTATCGGCGCCTTCCTCGGCATTGACCTTCTTCTTCACGGATTGGGCTGGCTGGTTGTTGCCTGGAGGCCGGCTGCGCTCGTACCATGATATCAATCAGCCATTGCGGCCGGCTTCCGCCTGCAGCCCTGGCTGTGGGGGATTTCGCCCGGCGCCGGGCTAGCGGATGAGAGCGGCATGGCAATTCTGGTTGCGGACAGACTATCCGCCGGCATGGTGGTGCGGTTCTGGCGTTCGCTCTCCGTGGGCGGGCTTCTTCTCGGCACCCTGTTCTTCATCGCCTCGCTGACGCCGACGCTTATCCCCCGCACCTATTTGACCCAGGGGGGCCTCTCGGGCGTCTGTTTCGCGGCCGGCTATGGCATCGGCGTCGCATGGCGATGGCTGTGGCGCTACATGGAGCTCCCCGTACCGGGCAGGCGGCTGCAGCGGGCGCTCAATGCGGCCGCAACACTGATCTGCGCCACGGTCGCCCTGTCCTTCCTCTGGCGCACGACGGAATGGCAGAATTCGATCCGCGGCCTGATGCGGCTCGAACCGGTGACCAGCGCGCACCCGGTGGAGGTCTGCCTGGTCTCGATCGTCACCTTCCTGGTGGTCATCGCGCTGGCGCGTCTTTTCACCATGGTCGTGTCCTGGGCGTCCGGCGTTTCCGCCCGGGTCATGCCGCCGCGTGTCGCGCGAGTGGTCGGCCTTGCGGTGGGCTTCGTCCTGTTCTGGTCGATCGCCAACGGCGTGCTGGTCCGCGCGACGCTTCACATGCTTGATTCGTCCTTCGCGGAGTTCGACGCGCTCATCGAGCCTGACAGGGATCGGCCAACCTCGCCGCTCAAGACCGGCAGCGCGGCGTCGCTGGTCACGTGGGAGGAACTGGGGCGGGCGGGGCGAGAATTCGTCGCGACGGGACCGAATGCGGCCGAGATCGGCGCCGTCACCCAGAAGACGGCGCTCGAGCCGATCCGGGTCTATGTCGGGCTGCGCGCGGGCGACACTGCTGAACAGCGGGCGAAGCTCGCGCTGAACGAACTCATCCGCGTCGGCGGCTTCGAGCGTTCGGTTCTCATCGTCATCACGCCGACCGGAACCGGCTGGGTCGACCCTTCAGCGATGGACCCGGTCGAATATCTTCACAATGGCGACATCGCCAGCGTGGCCATGCAGTATTCCTACCTGTCGAGCCCACTGTCGCTCATGGTCCAGCCGGAATATGGCGCGGAAGCTTCAAGGGCTCTGTTCGCCGCCATCTATGGCTACTGGACGACCTTGCCGAAGGACCACAGGCCGAAGCTCTACCTGCACGGCCTGAGCCTCGGCGCCCTCAACTCAGAACGCTCGGCGGAGCTTTTCGAGACACTCGGCGACCCGATCCAGGGCGCCATGTGGAGCGGACCGCCTTTCGAAAGCAGGATCTGGCGTCGGGCGACCGACGCACGCAACGCCGGCTCGCCCGCCTGGCTGCCGGAATTCCGCGATGGCTCGATCATCCGCTTCATGAACCAGAACGGCGCCACGGTCCCGGCGGACCGCCCCTGGGGGCCGATGCGCGTCGTCTACCTGCAGTATGCCAGCGATGCGATCACCTTCTTCGATTACAGGGATCTCTATCGCCCCCCTGAGTGGCTGAACGCGCCGCGCGGTCCCGACGTGTCGCCGCTGCTGCGCTGGTATCCCGTGGTGACGATGCTGCAACTGGGGCTCGACATGGCCGTGGCGACCTCCACGCCAATGGGCTACGGCCACGTCTACGCACCCGAGCACTATGTCGACGCCTGGGTCGCCGTCACCGATCCCAAGGGCTGGTCGCCCGAAGGCTTGCAGCGCCTGAAGGAGCACCTGATCCGTCGAAGCGGACGTTGAGCCTGCTTGAGCCCGGCGGGCATTCGTTGGCCGTGAACGGATCGGCGCGCCGACCGTGCTCGCGGGCAAAAATGGGACTTACAGCACAGTCTTCGGACTTACTGCTCATCTCTGATGTCCACGCCCGTGCGATAGCTGCGCGGAGATAGTCTCAGCATGGGAGCCCACATGTCCGACCTGATCGTCATCGTCTATCCGAACGAGGCCAAGGCTGAAGAGGTCCGCCAGCGCCTTATCGGGTTGCAGAAGGAATACATCATCAAGCTTGGCGACGCGGTCATCGCGACCAAGACCGAAGCTGGCGCGGTCAAGCTCAACCAGCTTGTCAACACGACGGCCGCCGGGGCGGTATCCGGCAGCTTCTGGGGACTGCTGATCGGCGTCCTGTTCCTGAACCCGCTCATCGGGCTTGCCGCTGGCGCCGCGTCCGGCGCCCTTGGTGGTGCATTGACCGATGTGGGCATCAACGACGCGTTCATGAAGGAACTGTCGGCCAGCATCCAGCCCGGCGACGCCGCCCTCTTCGTGCTTGCACACGAAATGACGGCGGACAAGGTGCTCAAGGAAATCCAGGGATTCGGCGGCGTGGTGCTCAAGACCTCGCTCGACGAAACCAAGGAACAGGTGCTGCGCGACGCGCTTCAGCGCGCGTCGGCACCCGCCGGCCAGACGGCTGCTCCGACGGCCTGATCGCCTTGGGCTACGCGTCCGGGACGCGGAAGCGCGGCTACCGGGTGCGAGACGATCTGTATGCCGCCCGGGCGGCATACAGCCAGATGCTGGCCTCGTGAGGTTCGCATGTTCGGCCTTGAGATAGCGATACTGCTTCTGATCGAAGCCGTTTGCGGCGCCGGCGGCGCGCTGGCCGTCACGCGGCTTTGGCGCAGGGCGGCCCTGGAGTGGAAGTCCGCCGCGGCCATCGGCGTGGTGGGCGGTCTCGCCCTGACGCTGCTCGCCGCTCAGGTCCCGGGCCTGGCGGGCTTCGTCGGCCATGTGGGAAGCGCGATCGACGCCACCGCGCGCGGCGCGGGCGGCCTTACGCCCGGCCTGCTGGCCGGTGTCGGCGTGGCCGGCCTGCTCGGCGGCATCGCATTGATCTGCCTCGTCGGTTTCACCAGAAATCCGGCTTAAAGCATCTCCCGAAAGTGGTCCCGGTTTCGGGCCCCGCTTCAGGCCTGCCTCAGCGAGGCTGCTCGCCCTGAGGCGGGCCGGTCGGCGACCCGAGCAATTGGGAGATCCAGACCGTCGACGGCGATTGCGAGCAATAGGTGAGCAGCGCGATGGTGATGGGCACGCCGATGAAGGCGCCGAACAGGCCCCACAGGAACGACCAGAAGAACACGGAAAACAGCACCACGAAGGGCGACATCGCCAGCACGTAGCCGGCCACGCGCGGCTCGATGTAGCTGCCGATGATGAACTGGATAACGTTGAGGCCGGCGAATATGGAGATGGCCGCCTGCGGCGATCCGAATTGCGCCAGCGCATAGAGCGTCGGCAGGAACGTCGCGACGAACGGGCCGATGAACGGTATGTAGTTGAGGGTGAAGGCGATGACGCCCCACTCGGCCGCGAACCGCAGCCCGAAGGCGGCCGAAAGCGCCCACACCATCGAGCCCGTCGCGAGGCTCATCAGCGTCCGGACCAGCATGTAGCGCCGCCATTTCGACGCCGTCAGGCTGCTGCCATTGATCAGCGTGTCCGCCGCCGGGCCACTCAGCGCCAGGCGGGCGTTGCGGGCAACCGCCTCGGTATCGAGAAGCCCCAGAAGCACATAGACAACGACGACGATCCAGAACGAGATCATGGTGTTGAGCCGCGCGGTCACGCCCTGTGCGATGCGCACGAAGAAGCCGACGTTGAAATGCTCGGCCCAGACGCCGGCGACCACGATGCCGTGCCCCTCCAGCCAATCGGCAAGCTGGCTGTAGAGCAGCTGGAAGCGCGCGCTGTCGGCAAGGACCGATCGGCCGATGCGGCCAAAGCCCCAGCTCGCGATCGACGCGAAGACGAAGAACGCCAGCACGACGACACAGACCACGATCGCCAATGCGAGCAGCTTCGGCAGGACCCGCTGCAGGCCGCGCTGCAGCGGCCAGACGAGCGCTATGAGGAAAAGGGCGCCCACCACGGGCGCGAAAATGGACGCCGCCGCTTGCAGCGCCCAAACGACGGCTATGGCCGCCAGGATACAGATAGGCGCGAACAGCGCTCGCTCTGTCATGATACGGTTTGTCCCCGGCCGTCCGGATGGCGTTACAAACACAATTCCGGTATTGGCCCGGAAACGCAACCTGCTTTCGGACCAATATTCATCGATTTTCTACCTCGACTTCGCTGCATCCTTGCGCAAAGACAAATGACTGGAGCAGTTCGACGTCTCAGTGAAGCGATGAACTGCTCCAGGGACCGCGCTGCCGCTCAGCAGCGTTCCTTGATCGGCCGTCCGTGGCGGTCGCGTATCTTGTGACCCCAGCGATCGCGAACCCAGCACTCGCGCGGCGCCGTTGCCGCGCCCACGACCGCGCCCGTGCCACCACCGATCGCCGCGCCCACGAGCGCACCACGGCTGCCATTCGCAAGCCCGCCTATGATCGCGCCCGTTCCCGCTCCTACCGCTGCCGTACCGGCTGTCCGTTGTTCGGTGGCCGTGCAGCCCGCCGTCAGCAAAGCCAACGCAGCAATCATGGCGATCTGGCGCATTATGGTATCTCCTGGATGTATCGGATGAATTCAAGAACAAGACTTGCATCCAGATATTTTGCCCTTTGCGCCTTGGGTACAATTCGCAATACATCCAGAAAATGTGCGTCAGATCTCTAAGTTCCCGAAGCAACATATTCGTCAGAGACGTTACGACAAGCAGGGAATGCTTGCACGACTTTCGATGCCGGTCGCATCATAAACCGCTTCGCGGCCCGCCCGATCATGGGCAGAGCCGCGGCCCTTCGCGTGGGCGCGTGGCGCACGTGGCGCGGCTATCAGTAGTCGACCGCGTCGCGAATGATCGGACAGGTCATGCAGTGACCGCCGCCGCGACCGCGACCGAGCTCGGCGCCCGAGATGGTGATGACCTCGATGCCTTCCTTGCGCAGCAACGTGTTGGCGTAGGTGTTGCGATCATAGGCGAAGACCACGCCGGGCGAGGCGCAGACGAGATTGGCGCCGCTGTCCCACTGCGTGCGTTCGCGCATGTAGTCGTTGCCGCCGGTCTCGACGACGCGCATTTTCTTGAGGCCGAGCGAGTCCCGCACGGTCTCGACGAAGCTGCCCTTGTCCTTGTGCAGCTCGACGCCCCCTTTCCCGTCCGGGCGATAGGAGAACGCGTCGATGCTGTTGACGATGTCCGGATAGATCAGCACGCAGTCGCGGTCGGCGAAGGTGAAGACCGTATCGAGATGCATCGCCGCGCGCAGCTTGGGCATGGCCGCGACGATCACCCGTTCGGCGGCTCCCTTCTCGAACAGCGAAGCGGCCACCTGGCTGATCGCCTGCCGCGAGGTGCGTTCGCTCATGCCGATGAGCACATTGCCCTTGCCGATCGGCATGACGTCTCCGCCCTCCAGCGTGGCCAGCCCCCAATCCTGGGTCGGATCGCCCCACCAGACATTGACCTTGCCAGCGAAGTCGGGGTGGAACTTGTAGATCGCGGTGGTGAGGATCGTCTCCTCGTGGCGCGCCGGCCAGTAGAGCGAGTTGAGCGTCACGCCGCCGTAGATCCAGCAGGTGGTGTCACGCGTGTAGAGCGTGTTGGGCAGCGGCGGCAGCAGATATTCGTTCACGCCTGCCGCGTCACGGATCAGCGCCAGTTGCTCGCCGCCGATGGCCTCGGGGAATTCGTAGGTGGACAAGCCGCCGATCAGCGTTTCGGCAAGCTCGCGGTTGGACAGCCCGTCGAGGTAGGACCTGACCTCGTCAACCAGACCAAGGCCGATCTGGTTCGGCACCACCTGATGGTCGAGAATCCACTTCTTCGCTTCGGGATTTGCAATCGTCTCGGCGAGCATGTTGTGCATCTCGACCACTTCGACGCCGCGATCCCGCATCTTGGTCATGAAGTCGAAATGGTCGCGCTTGGCGACGTCGACCCACAGCACGTCGTCGAACAGCAGTGCGTCGCAATTGCTCGGCGTCAGTCGCTGGTGGGCACGACCGGGGGCGCAGACCAGGACCTTGCGAAGCTGGCCTACCTCGGAGTGCACGCCGAAAGGAGTTTCTCCTGTCATGATCTCAAGCCTTTCGTTCAGGGTGTGATGATGCCGGTCAGCAGGCCATAGGCCCCGACCAGGCCGGCGACGAGCGTGACGGCGAAGACGGCGATTTCGACGGGGGTGAACAGCTGCAGCTTCTGTTCGCGCCGCGCCCACACGTAGAGGATGGTTCCCGGCACGAAGAGAACCGCGACCAGCAGCACGTATTTGAGCCCGGCCGCGATGAACATGAAGATGGTGTAGACTGCGGCTATCCAGCCGAAGACCTGATCGCGGCCGCGCTCTCCGGGCGCGTTCTCATAGCCCTGGCCGCTGCGCGCCAGCAGGATACCGTATCCCGCGACGAGCAGGTAGGGCAGCAGCGCCGTGACGCTGGTCATGTCGAGCATCAGGTTGAACGCGTCGCGCGACCAGTAGGTTGAGATGACGAAGAGCGAGACGACGATGTTGGTCAGCCAGAGCGCGTTGGCCGGCACCCTGTTGCCGCTCTGCTTGGCAAAGATTCGCGGCATGTCATCCGACTTGGCGGCCGCGAAGAGCACTTCGGCGCAGATCAGCGACCAGGCGAGATAGGCGCCCAGAACCGAGACCAGGACGCCGATGGAGATGAACACGGCACCCCAGTGACCGGCGACGAGTTCGAGCACGCTGGCGAGTGAAGGCTGCTGGACGCCGGCGATCGCCGACCGGGGCAGCGCGGCATAGGGCAGCAAGGTCACGGCCACCATCAGGCCGGTGACGCCGACAAAGCCCAGTATCGTCGCCGTGCCGACATCCGAGCGCTGCTTGGCGAAGCGCGAATAGACGCTCGCGCCCTCGATTCCGAGGAAGACGAAGACGGTGATCAACATGGTGTCGCGCACCTGCGCGAGCAGCGGCTTTTCAGGCATTCCCACGCCGCCGAAGAAGTTCTCGGCGAACTGCGTGTAGTGGAAGGCGAAGAGCAGGATAAGGATGAAGACGAGGATGGGCACGATCTTGGCGATGGTGACCACAGTGTTGATGAAGGCAGCCTGCTCGACGCCGCGCAGGATCAGGAAATGGAACGCCCATATGCCGATCAGCGACACGATGATCGCCGTGGCGCTGCTGCCGTCACCGAAGATCCCGGGAAAGAAACGGCCGAGCGTCGAGCCGATCAGCACCCAGTAGAACACGTTGCCGAGGCAGCTTCCCAACCAGTAGCCGAAGGCGGACAGGAAGCCCATGTAGTTGCCGAACCCGGCCTTGGCGTAGGCGAAGACACCGGAATCGATGTCCGGCCGCCTTTCGGCGAGAGACTGGAAAACCCGCGCCAGCATGTACATGCCGGTGCCGGCGATGGCCCAGGCGATTATGGCGCCGAATGGCCCGGTCGCGGTGCCGAAACGGCCCGGCAGGTTGAAGATGCCGGCGCCCACCATCGATCCGACGACCATGGATGTGAGCGCAAACAGCGACAGCTTCTGATTCTCGCTTGAAGCCATAGTCCTCTCCCTGGCTGAGCGAACTTGAGTTCGCGATCAGAAGCCCTGTCGACATACGCCTGGCATGATCAGAAGCAGCAAATCCGCGAGGGGGCAACAGGTGAAACAGGCTGGGATCAACGTTTGGGACGCGGGGTATATTGTTGGGATTCTTGACCCATCACGTCGGCGTCGAACTCGGACTAGATTGCACTGACAATAGAAAGACTTCCGGCCGGCCACCACCCGATGCAACTAGAGATGACCGAATCCCCAAATACCGTCCTCCAGCAGAGATTTTCGGTCTGGACCCTGACGGCGATGGTCGTTGGATCGATGGTGGGCGCCGGCATCTTCTCGCTGCCGCAAACCTTCGCCCGCGAAACCGGTCCGTTCGGCGCCATGATCGCCTGGGCCATCGCCGGCGTCGGCATGCTGATGCTGGCTTTCGTCTTCCAGACGCTTTCGCTGCGCCGACCGGATCTGGATGCCGGCATATACGCCTATGCCAAGGCCGGTTTCGGCAACTATCTCGGCTTCCTGTCGGCGGTCGGCTACTGGTCGGCCGCCCTGCTCGGCAACGTTTCCTATTTCGTACTGATAAAGTCGACGCTCGGGCTCTTCTTCCCGGTGTTCGGAGACGGCAATACGATCACCGCCATCGTGGTCTCGTCGGCGCTCCTGTGGATCGTGCATTCGCTGATCCTGCGCGGCGTGAGAGAGGCGGCGGCGATAAACACCATCGTCACCTTCGCCAAGATCATCCCGATATTCCTGTTCATCGTCTTCGTCGCCTATGGCTTCCACGCCGACGTCTTCAGGGCGAACTTCTGGGGCGGGGAAGAGATCAGCTTCAGAAGCATCGCAAGCCAGGTCCGGGGCACGATGCTGGTCACGGTGTTCGTTTTCGTCGGGATCGAAGGCGCCAGCGTCTATTCGCGCTACGCCCGCAACCGGGGCGATGTCGGGCTGGCGACGCTCCTCGGCTTCCTCGGGGTGCTGTGCCTCCTCGTGCTGGTCACCATCCTGTCCTACGGCGTGATGCTGCGTCCCGACCTCGCGGCGCTGCGCAACCCGTCGATGGCCGGGGTGCTGGAGGCGGTCGTCGGCCCGTGGGGCGCCAAGTTCGTCAGCTTCGGCCTGCTGATCTCCGTCGCGGGTGCCTACCTGTCCTGGGTGCTGCTGGCCGCCGAGATCCTCTTCACGGCCTCGCATAACGAAACCATGCCGCGCTTTCTCTCTCATGAAAACAAGAGCGGCGTGCCATCGAATGCGCTCTGGCTGACCAATGCCCTTGTCCAGACCTTCCTGATCCTCACGCTGTTTACGCAGTCGGCATTCAGGCTGGCGCTCGAGCTGACGAGTTCCATGATCCTGATCCCGTACCTCCTCGTCGCCGCCTATGGGTTCAAGCTCGCATGGACGGGCGAGAGCTACCGGAACGAGCCAGCCTCGCGTCGCGTCGATTTCACGAGGGCGGCAATTGCCCTGGTCTACACGGCCGGCCTCGTCTACGCCGCCGGCACCAAGCACCTTCTGCTTTCCGCCGCGCTCTACGGACCGAGCACGATCCTGTTTTTCATGGCGCGGATGGAGCAGCGGCGGACGGTATTCACGCCAGTCGAAAAGCTGGTGTTCGCGGTCGTCGCACTCGGGGCGGTAGCGGCGATCTACGGCATCGCCACCGGTCTCTTCGTTTTCTGATCGGCCTGCCTTAACATGTGATGGAATCACACTTTTTAAGTAAATATTTCACGGACATGGTTGGATTTTCATTCTCCTGAAAATTGCAGGCCTTCGCCTTTGGCAAGGTACAGACGGGACCTTCTTCGAGATCGTCACGTTGCTCGAAATCCGAAGACACCCCCTTCATGAAATCTCGTCGGATTTTTCTATATCGCCGGGCGAAAAGCTTGCCTTGGCGACCAGCCGGTAATCACCAAGCTCAATCACCGAACATCCATCCATTCACTTTGTGCCCATTATCCCAAACCTTGACATTGCGTCCCTTTTTTCAGCCGGCAACTGCACGGCTCCAAACGTAACGTGGACTAACATCCGGACATGGTTCATTCATTTGGAAGCGGATGCAAATGAGCTCGCCGCATCGAGCGCGATCGCCATATTCCGCGCTCGCCATAGGTTCGGGAACGATCGACGGCCGAAGGACGCAGCGATGACGAACGGAAGCAACGAAAAACTGGATCGTCGTGGCTTCATGATCGGATCCATGGCCACGGTCGGCGGCGCCGCCACCTTGCTGGCGACATCCACGCAGGCTCAAACCGCCACGACATCCGCCAGTACAACGGCCACGGCGACAAAGGGAACCGTCTTCACGGGCGACGTGATCGACGGCAAGCGGGTGATCAGCGCGCTCGACGTGTCGGACCTGGAGCCCGGCAAGAAGCACAGCTTCTACTTCCAGGGTGTGGGAATGCCGACGGGCCAGCACTGGTACGTGGCCGTCATGGTGGCCAAGGGCGCCTCTCCGGGCAAACGGCTGGGACTGATCAGCGGCGTGCATGGCGACGAGATGAGCCCGATCCACATGATCCAATCGGTGATGAACGCGCTCGATCCCGCGGCGATGTCGGGAACCGTGATCGCCGTGTTCGACGTCTCGCGTCCAGCGGTGGAGAGCATGGCACGACGGTGGCCGAATTCAGGGCGCGGCATCGACCTGATCGACATCAACCGTCTATTCCCCGGCAATGAGAACGCCCCCGACGCGCCGACCAGGCATGCCGGCCTGGTGTTCAACAGGCTGCTGAAGCCGAACCTCGACTATGGACTTGATTTCCACACGGCCGCGACCGGCATGGATGCGACGGCGTTCCACCTCGCGCGCATGGACCTGCCGGAGGTGCGGGTTATGGCCGAGCTCTATCCGATCGACCAGATCTTCGACAATGCGGCTTATCCCGGGCTGCTGGCAAACGCCCTCATCGATGCCGGGATCCCGGCCCTGACGCCCGAGATCGGCCGCCCCCGGATTCTCGATCACGAGATGATCGGACTGTTCGTCGAAGGCACGATGAACGTCATCAAGCATCATGGCATCCTTTCCGGTCCCATGGGCAGGACGGGCAAGGATTCCGGCGTGCTGGTCGCCGACGCGATGTTTCCGGTGATCGCCACCCATGGCGGCTTCGTCGAGTTGCTGGTCGAGCTCAACCAGGCCGTCAAGGCCGGCCAGAAACTCGCCATCCAGAGGAATACGTTCGGCGAGATCGTCGCGGAATACACGGCTCCGCGTGACGGCGAGATCGGCGCGCGACGCACCGATGCGACGGCCGAGCCGGGCACGCCGATCCTGTTCGCCCTCTTCGACAGCGCAACCCCTTCCGGAGGCGACGTGATCGTCGAGTGAGCTCCCAATTCATCCTCGAGCAAGGGAATGAAACACATGCTAAGGCTTGGCTCGAAATACAGTCACCTCGTTCACGACGACGGTTGCCGCTGTTTCAGCCCCGAGCTGCAAAAGGCATCGCTGCGCCTTGAGGCGCTCTCCCGGCGTGGCTTCCTTTCGGGCCTTGGCGCGGCGGCGGTCGTAGGCTCGCTGGCCGGGCCTTCCTTCGCCCAGACCGCCGCAGGCCCGTCGAAGACGCTGTTTCGGGAACTGCGCCTGTTCGACGGCAAGTCCGGCGACGTCAAGAGCGGCGCCCAGGTGCTGGTCGAGAACGGCAGGATCACCGGCGTCGACATGACGAACGCGCCCGCTCCCGCCGACGCAGTCGTCGTCTCATGCCGCAATGGCGTCCTCATGCCGGGCCTCATCGACGCGCATTGGCACGCGATCTTCGCGGCGGTCCCGATCAACGTCCTGCTCAACGGCGACCCGGGGATCATCTTCGCATCGTCCACCGCCGAGGCCGAACGCACGCTCAGCCGCGGCTTCACGACCATACGCGATCTCGGAGGCCCTTCCTTCTCCTTCAAGCAGGCCATCGACACAGGCCTGATCCCCGGCCCGCGCATCTATCCCTCGGGCGCGATGATCACCACCTCCGGAGGCCACGCCGACCTTCGGCTGCCGAGCGAGATTCCGCGCGACGGCGGCAAGCTCAGCAAGGGTGAACTGCTGGGTGGAGCGGCGATCGTCGACGGCATCGCCGACCTGAAGATGCGGATCCGCGAGCAGCTTCTCCAGGGCGCGTCGCAGATAAAGCTGGTGGGCGGCGGTGGCGTGTCGTCGCCGCGCAGTCCGCTGGACATCGTTACCTTCAGCGAGGAAGAGCTGCGCGCCGGCGTCGAGGTGGCGCAGGACTGGAACACCTACGTTACCGTGCACGCCTATACGTCTCGTGCGATACGACGCGCGCTGGCGGCCGGCGTGCAGTCGATCGAGCATGCGCATCTGATGGATGACGAGACGGCGGCGATGTTCGCCGAGAAAGGCGCCTGGCTCAGCACCCAGCCATTCCTGTCGATGGAGGACACCGGACCGCTGACGGGACCGAGCGCCGACCGAGCCCAGCAGCTTTTCGCGGGCACGCCGAAGATCTACGGATTCGTCCGCAAGCACGGCATCAAGACCGCCTGGGGTTCCGACGTGCTGTTCTCGCCCGCCATCGGTCCGCGCCAGAACGTCATTCTCACGCATCTGGCCAACTGGTACAAGAACGCCGAAGTGCTGCAGATGGCGACCTCGGGAAATGCCGAACTGCTCAGCCTTTCCAATCTCCGCAACCCCTATCCCGGCAAGCTCGGTGTCATCGAGGAAGGAGCCCTGGCGGACCTTCTGGTCGTGGACGGCAATCCGCTCGACGACATCCGGCTGATGGAGGATCCGCACAAGAACTTCGTCGTCATCATGAAGGACGGGCGGCCCCACAAGAACGTGCTGTGAGCCACCGTTGCCGGAGGATCTCGTCTTTTGGCCGCCAGGTCGACAGCTGAGTTTTCGTCCGGAGAGATCAGTCCTGAAATTTCGTCATTAAGCACGAGGGTCACGGGTGGCCCTCATCTTCCCAGTCCGCAGGGCGCAAGGTCGACATCTGGAACGTGCGTTGAACGGGGATATGCGGGGAAAACGGAGCAAATGGCCGCAACGCCATATGAACGGGCGGAAATCGAGCAGCGCAAGTGGCGCAGGTTTCTGCTCTTTGGCCTCCTCCTGCTCGCGGGCGGAGTGTTCTCCGTCGCCGTTCCCGCCGTTTCCAACTTCGCATCGAATGTCGTCCTCGCCGTGGCCTTGATGGCGGTCGGCATCATCAAGGTCATACAGTCCCTGTGGATCAAGAGCTGGGCCGGTTTCGTATGGCAGGAATTGACCGGCTTCTTCGAGCTCATCGGCGGCATCATGCTCTACTTCAATCCGATGAAAGCATCGGCCGCGATATCCTTGTTCATAGCGTTTATTCTGTTCATCCATGGGATCCTTCACATCATTGTCGCCATGGAAGTCAGAAAAGTAACCAGGTGGAACTGGTTTGTTTTTTCCGGAATATTCTCTCTATTGGCCAGCCTTGCCATAATTCTCAAGTGGCCGATGGTCAGGGAAATGCCGACAGGCCTTGTGGCCGGGTTTTCCCTGATGATTGCCGGACTGGCCTATCTCGTCACCGCGCTGAGCGTGCGCCGGACGAGGATTTTGTCTTGAGACGGATGCGAGGAGCCACCATGAGCAGCAGTTTCGGTTTTCGACCCGTGGTCGCCGCGGCGGCACTGCTGGTCGGCTTGGCCGGCTTCACCGGAACGGCATATGCGCAGACCGCGCAATCCGCGCCAGCGGTGCCCGTGGTGGTGCAGAAAGTCCTTTCCGGCCCGGCAAGCGCGCCGCTGTCATACAACGCCCAGGTCGAAGCGATCGATGCCGTCGATATTCAAGCACGCGTGTCCGGCCTGCTGAAACAGGTCAGGTTCTCGGAAGGCCAGGGCGTGAAGCAAGGCGACCTGCTCTTCGAAATCGAGCCGGATCAACTGTCGGCGGTCGTCATGTCCGCCGAGGCGCAGGTGGCCAGGGCGGAAGCCACTCAGAACGCCGCGCGACAGAGCCTGTCACGCACCAGGGAGCTGTTCAACCGCAGGACCGTTCCGCAGGCGACGTTGGACGACGCGCAGGCTTCGTTCGACGTCGCGGCCGCTGACGTCCAGAGCGCCAATGCAGCCTTGAATACGGCCAAACTCAATCTTTCCTACGCCCAGATCAAGTCGCCGATCGCCGGGACAATCGGCCGTTCGCTGGTGACGGCCGGCAACCTCGTGGGGCCTGGCTCCGGACCGCTGGCCCGCATCGTGCAACTCGACCCCGTCCGCGTCGCATTTGCGATCGCCGACAGCACTCTGGTCGACATCAGGCAGAAACTCGCCGGCGGCCAGAAGATCGATCCGAACAAGTTCCATCTCAGCCTGTCGCTCGCCAACGGCACGCAGTTCGCTTCACCGGGGCAGTTGCAGTTCATCGACAACGAGGTCAATCCGCAGACCGGCACCGTGACCGTCCGCGCGCTGTTTCCCAACCCCGGCCACATATTGACGCCGGGCCAGTTCGTCCGGCTCACCATCGTCGACGAGGAAGCCGGGAAGTTGCCGATGGTGCCGATGGCATCCGTCCTCCAGGACCGCCAGGGCAAGTTCGTCTTCGTGCTCAACGACAACAATACCGTGACCAGGCAGCAGATCACGACCGGCGCCCGCATAGACAATCGCTGGGCGGTAACGAGCGGACTGAAGGATGGCCAGACAATCGTCGTCGAGGGATTGCAGCGCGTTTCCGATGGCCAGCAGGTCTCCCCGCGGGAAGCGGAGAGCGCGCAATGATCTCGGACGTCTTCATCAGCCGCACCCGGCTCGCGATCGTCATCTCGATCATCATTTCGATCGCCGGTGCGATTGCGATCTTCTCGCTGCCCATACAGCAATATCCGCAGATCACGCCTCCGACGGTCACCGTGTCGGCCGTCTATCCCGGCGCAAGCGCCGAGATCATCGCCGACGTGGTCGGCGGCCCGCTCGAGACGGCCATCAATGGCGTGGACCGCATGATGTACATGTCGTCCACGAGTTCCAATGCCGGCCAATACACGCTGTCGGTGACCTTCGAGGTCGGGACTGATCCGGATACGGCTCAGATAAACGTGCAGAACCGTGCACAGCTGGCGATTTCCCGGCTCCCGGCCAGCGTCGTCCAGCAGGGCGTTTCCGTGCGCGCCCGCTCGCCGGATTTCGTCCTCGGCATCGCTTTCTATTCGCCGGACGACAGCCTCGATGCGCTGGCGATCACGAATTTCGTCACCACGACGGTAACCGACGCGATATCGCGCGTGCCGGGCGTCGGCGAGGCTTCCGTCGCCGGGGCCTCGCAGTATTCGATGAGGGTGTGGCTCAATCCGCAGCGCATGGACGCGCTAGGGCTGACGCCGGACGATGTATCGGCCGCCATCCAGCGGCAGAACATCCAGGCGACGCTCGGACAGGCAGGCGCGCCGCCGCAGGCGCAAGGCTCGGAACTGCAATACACGCTGGTCGCGCAGGGGCGACTCAGGAGCGCCGAGGAGTTCGGCGACATCGTCGTGCGCACCGGCGCGGCGGGGGCCAAGGTCTATCTGCGCGACATAGCGCGGATCGAGCTTGGCGCGCAAAGCTACGCCTCGAACGCCAGCTTCGCCGGGCACGCCTCGGCGATGATGCAGGTCAACCAGTCTCCCGGCGCCAACGCCATTCAGGCCGCCACCGCGGTCCGCACCGAGCTGGAGCGCCTATCGCCACGCTTTCCCAAGGGCATGCAGTATCACATCGTCTACGATGCGACCCGCTTCGTGACCGCCAGCATATCGCTGACCACCAGAACGCTGATCGAGGCATTTCTGATCGTCCTCGCCGTCACCTACCTGTTCCTGCAGGACTGGCGCGCCATGTTCGTCTCGGCGCTTGCCATCCCCGTTTCGATGCTTGGTGCCGTGGCGGTGCTGTTTGCCGCCGGCTATTCGCTGAACATGATTTCCCTGCTGGCACTTGTGCTGGCGATCGGCCTGGTGGTGGACGACGCCGTCCTTGTCGTCGAAAACGTCAAGCATGTGCTGGAGGACACGCCCGGCATCGGCGTTGCCGACGCCACGCGCAAGGCGATGCACCAGATCACCGGGCCGATCATTTCCACGACGCTGGTGCTGCTTGCCGTGGTGACGCCGACGGCGTTTCTCGGCGGCATAGGCGGTCAGCTCTATCGGCAGTTCGCCGTGACCCTGTCTTCGGCGCTGGTGGTTTCGTCCTTTGTCGGGTTGTCCTTGAGCCCGGCGCTGGCCGCGCTACTGCTGCGACGTGACGTAGGCCATTTCAAGAGCGGCCCGCTGGCCTGGTTCACCGCATTCATGAACAAGACGCGCGACGGCTACGGCCGCCTGGTCGGGTTTCTGGTGCGGCACTGGTATGTGCCGTTGGCGGGATTGCTTGCGTGTTTTGCCGCGGCCTATCTTATCTTCACCGGACTGCCCTCAACCTTCCTGCCCGACGAGGACCAGGGGGCGCTGTTCGTCGACATCCAGTTGCCGAATGCCGCCTCGCTCGATCGCACGAAGGCGATCGTGGAGGATGTGCGCAAGACACTCGCCGAAACGGACGGCGTGCAGGACGTCATCACGGTTGCCGGGTTCAGCATCCTTCAGTCGACGAGTTCGCCAAGCGGCGCCATGGCGGTCGCGGCGCTGAAGCCGTGGGATGAGCGCACCTCCAGGGAACTGCAGCTTGCGGGTATCCTGCAGACGCTGCGGATGAAGTTTTCGCAGATTCCCGGCGCGAACGTCGCGGTCTTTGCTCCCCCGGCGATTGCCGGCATCGGTTCGGTCGGTGGCCTGGACTTCCGTCTGCAGGCACTCGAAGGGCAGCCCCCGCAAGAGATCGCGCAGGTGGTGGGGGCGCTGCTCGGCGCCTTCAATCGCCTGCCGGAACTCGGCGGAGCCGCCACCACCTTCAGCGCCAATGTCCCGCAGGTCTATGTCGACGTCGACAGGGCCCGCGCCGAGGCGCTTGGGGTGAGCGTGTCGGACGTCTATTCCACCATCGGCGCGGCCTTCGGATCGCGCTATGTGAATGACTTCACGCTCAATGGCCGCGTGTTCCAGGTCAATTTGCAGGCCGATGCCGATTTCCGCAGCCATGCGGAGGACATCTTGAAGCTGCACGTCCGCAGCAGGAACGGCACCATGGTGCCGTTGAGCAACCTGGCGTCGCTGACGACCATCCTGTCGCCATTCGCCATCCAGCGTTACAACCTGTCGGTCGCCGCTCCGGTCAACGCCCTTACGGCGCCCGGCAGCAGCAGCGGCAACGCGATGGACGCCATGGAGAAGACGGCCGCCCAGGTCCTGCCGAACGGCTATGGCTTCGAGTGGTCGGGACTGTCGTTTCAGGAGCGCCGCAGCAGCGGTCAGGAAGGACTAGTCTTCGCGCTGGCGTTCCTGTTTGCCTACCTCTTCCTTGTCGCCCAGTACGAGAGCTGGTCACTTCCGCTGGTCGTCATTCTTTCGCTGGGAGCCGCCCTGCTCGGCGCCGTGGCGGCATTGAGGCTCTTCGGGTTGCAGAACAGCCTCTACGTGCAGATCGCCATCGTGCTGCTGATCGGGCTGGCGGCGAAGAATGCCATCCTGATCGTGGAATTCGCCAAGGAACGGCGTAGCGAAGGCCTGAGCGTGATGGAGGCCGCGCGAACCGGGGCCGAGCAGCGCTTCAGGGCCGTCATGATGACGGCGGTTTCCTTCATCCTCGGCATCATTCCCCTCGTCGTCTCGACAGGCGCCGGCGCGGGCGCGCGGCGGGCCGTTGGCGTCACGATCTTCGGAGGCATGACCGCCGCGACGACGATCGGCCTGTTGATCGTTCCCTCGCTCTACTTCGTTGTCCAGAAGACGACCGAGTATCTGTCGTCCCGAGGTTCGGGAGATCGCGTGGAAGATGCCGAGCATATGGATACGATTGGCCCACCCAGCTGATTGGTCCCTCGTCTGGGGCGGCTGTCCGCGGAGCCGGTCCGCCGCCCCATTTATATTCCCAGAATCCCAATCCTTGGCTCTGCGTCCATTTCTCATGATCGCGGCCCCTTCTCCGGACCAGGGCGGTAGACGGTTGCGGCGATCCAAGTACATTCCGTGCAACAGTTGGCGAAATTGCCTCGCCAGAGGCCAGTTTCCACCCGGCCTTCGAATTCAGTGACGCGATTGTCCGGAGGCAGCAACCGTGCGCGCAGATCACCACCGGTTCCCTCTCCTGGCCGCTTCGTTCGCGGCGCTATCGCTGTACGCCACCATCAGCAATGCGGCAGAGACAGCCCCGCTGACCGCGCGCGGCAATGAACCCGGCTGGCAGATCAGGATCTCGGACGACGTGCTCAGCTTCAACGCCCTGGGGGGCGAAAGCTTCGAGATCAAACCCGCTCCGCAACTCACCAGGCAGGGCGACGCCGACATCTATCAGGCGACTGTCGACGGCCGGCAATTCGCGCTGACCATCGCGGCCAGGACATGCGTCGATACGATGAGCGGAATGCCATACCCCAAAACCGCCACTGTCGTCCTGGGTGACCAGAAGCTGGCGGGATGCGCGGGACAGCCGGCAGAGCTGCTTCACGGCGACTGGCAGGTGGCCGAGATTCGGGGGAAGGCCCCGGTTGGGAATTCGAAACCCACCCTCGCCTTCGACCCGGATGGGCGAATTCACGGCAATGGCTCGTGCAACAGGTTTTTCGGCAGTTTCACCCTGACCGGCGAAGGTCTCACCATCTCCGAAGCCGGTGCGTCCATGATGATGTGCGAGCAACCGCTGATGGACCAGGAGCGCAATCTTCTTAAGGCTCTTGAAGCGGTCCAGCGTTTCGAGGTCACACAGGAGGGACACGTGCAACTCCTCGACCATGAAGGGCAAAGACTGGTGAGTTTGCGAAAATAAGCGGGCGCGGCCGGCAGCATGAAGAACCCCGCGGGACGATTTGCACTGGTCATCTTGGCGGCGATGCTTACGCAAAGCTGTGCCGGGCCGAGAGCCGTTACCGGGCTTGCCTCGCCCGTGCAGACGAATGGAGACATGCCGGCGATCCCCTTCCTGATCGCCACCACGCGCACCAAGTCCCCCACCACCGAACCGCCCTACTCGCGGGATCGCTCCTCCATGCTGAATTTCTCGCAGCTGACCGTCGTCGTGCCGGCGACACATCAGCCCGGCGCGGTCGAGACCTCGTCGACAACACCCGATCCGCAACGCCAGTTTTCGGCTCGCGATCTCGTCCGCCTGAAGGACAGGAACGCGTTCTCGAGCCAGCTGAACGCCATGCTGGCAAAGCGCCCGCCGTCCCAGCGCGAGGTGTTCATCTTCGTGCATGGCTACAACAACAACTTTGCCGAGGGCCTGTTTCGCAACGCCCAGGTCGTGCACGACTACGACATCACCTCCGTGCCGATCCATTTCTCCTGGGCATCCGCCGGCTCCCTCAGCGGTTATGTCTTCGACCGCGACAGCGCGCTGCAGGCGCGCGATGGCCTGGCCGAGACCATCGCGATCGCGGCGCGATCCGATGCCAATGGCGTCTTCGTCGTCGGCCATTCGATGGGCGCCTATGTGGTGATGGAGGCGCTTCGCACGCTGGCCCTGCGAGGCAAGACCGACGTCACGTCGAGGATCAGAGGTGTCGTCCTCGCCGCGCCGGACATCGACCCCGATGTGTTCAGCAGCCAGGTCCGGGACATTCCCAGCCTGCCGCACCCATTCACGATCGTCGTTTCGCGTCGCGATCGCGCCTTGAGCGTGTCGCGACGCATCACCGGCGGCCGACCACGGGTCGGGAGCGGCTTCGAAATTCCGCTCCTCCAGGAAAAGAACATCCAGGTGATCGACATTTCCGACGTCGACGGCGGCGGACACAGCGGCTTCGCGACGTCGGGAACGCTGATGAAGCTCTTGGGGTCCGGCCGCCTTCTTCGCCAGCTCGTCGCGAACCAGGACGCGCCCGGCGAGGACAAGGCCGCCGAGGCGCGGCAGCTCATCGTCGACAACGCCTCCCTCGTCCTGCATCTGCCGCTGCGCATCCTGAAACGAACGACCGGCCCGCAACCGCTGCTTCCCCGGCAGACGGCATCGGATGGCGGCGCCACGCAGTAAAGGTCATGCTTGTTGAACCGGACGGATTGAGCCTTGGACGTTGAAGTCGCGGTAACGCATTCGATCCTGCTGAAGCTCGTGCTGGCGCTGCTGCTCGGCGCGCTGATCGGGGCCGAACGCCAGTATCGGCAGCAATATACCGGGCTTGTCACCCACGCCCTGGTGGCGATGGGCGCGGCCGCCTATTCCTCGCTGCCGGGGGCGCTCGGGCTGGAATTCGATCTTCGCATGGGCGCCCAGGTCGTGACCGGCATCGGCTTCCTCGGGGCCGGACTGATCATCAGGGACGGGTCCAGCATCAAGGGACTGAGCACATCGGCGACAATCTGGAGCACCGGCTCGGTCGGCGTGTTCATAGGCTTTGGCTTCCTGTTGCTTGCCGCCGAAACGGCAATGCTCATCCTCGTGCTGAATTCGTTTCTTCCCACCTTTTCGCGCTTTTTCGACAGGTACTCGCCGGCGCTGCCGACCGTCGAGCACAGATACGTCGTGAAAATCAGATGCGCGCGGCAGGACATGGCCGTGATCCGGGCAACCTTCCTGCAGGCATTGAACACGAACCTGCTTCGGTTCCGCTCGCTCGGCAGCCATCCCGTCGACGACGAGAAGGAGATGGAGATTGAAGCGACACTGTTCAGCGGCCGGGACGAAACGCAGTCGGTCGAACGCGTCGCCACCCATCTCGCGCTGGACCCGAATGTCCATTCGGTCGTCTGGGAGATTACGCAGGAAACCGAAGAATAGACGGAGGCCCGTGCCTCCGGACCAACCTTTGTCCCACACCTCAAGGAGAGCGACATGGAAGGAAACATCATGGCAAACAAACTGGTCGCCATTGGCCTCATGGTCATAGGCTTTCTGGTCTTCGCCTCGGGCTATCGCTACGGCTCCTCGCTGAGCGTGACGGTCGGATGCCTGCTCTTTGCCATCGGCGTCATTCTCCTGATCCTGAAGATCGTCCGCAGGAACAAGCCGGACTCTACCGCCTGAGCAGCGAATAAAGAGAGAGCCCTCCAAGCTGGTTCCGGCATGCCGGAGGCTCCGGACGTCACGCGTCGGATTATAGTCGTTCTGCTCGTTGCATCATTCACAGCAAGATTGCCGGTTCAGCATGCTCTGGCCTATGATTTGCGTGCATGGATGAGGGTTACAGGAGGTTCAGAAGCATGTGGAATGAATCGTTTACCAAGATCGATGAAATCTCCCGTCGAACTCTCTTGATCGGGGCGCTGGCGTCGTCGGCAACGCTCATGCTGCCGCCTTCCCTCGCCGCGGCAGAGGGTGGCGATGTCGCTGCGTCCGCCAAGGCCGCGCGTGACGCTGTCGAGGCGGTTCGCGAGGCGATCCTGCGGATATCTCGCGAGGTATGGCAGAACCCGGAGCTTTCGCTGCATGAGGAGAAATCCTCCGAGATTCACCTGCGAGAACTGAAAGAAGCAGGCTTCAAGATAGTCAGTACCGGCACCTCCGGCATTCCCACGGCGTTCGTTGCCGAATGGACACAAGGCGAGGGCGGGCCGAAGATCGGCTTCCTGCCGGAATATGACGCGCTCCCAAATCTGGGCAACGCGGCCGAGCCACGCCAGGCGCCCGGCCCCACTGGTATCGAAGTCGGGCATGGCTGCGGCCACAACATGTTGGGCGCGGGCTGCACCGGCGCGGCGTTCGCGTTGCAGAAGATGATGATCGACGGGAAGGTGCCCGGCACCATTATGGTCTATGGCTGCGCGGCGGAGGAGACCGAAGGCGCCAAGGTCTACATGGCTCGCGACGGACTCTTCAATGACCTCGACGCCTGCCTCGCCTGGCATCCGGGGCCGATGAACGCCACGGGCCTGCTGAGAACCGCGGCTGTGAACATGCTCAGGATCAGATACACCGGTCGCACCGCCCACGCTGGCGTCGATCCCTGGGAAGGACGCAGCGCGCTGAAGGGCGCCGAAATGTTCGGCATAGGCATCCAGTTTATGCGCGAGCACATCAAGCCCACCACACGTCTGCATTATGTGTACACGGATGGAGGTTCTGCGCCCAACGTCGTCCCCGCCTCGGCTGAAATCCTTATTGTGATCCGCGACCAGGACCGAGATGACGTCAATACTGTCACGGAATGGGTCAAGGATGCCGCCAGGGGCGCCGCCACCTCGACGCAAACCGAGGTCGACATCGATCATTTCTTCGGATTGCACGATTTGCTGCCAAACGAAACATTGGTGAACCGTATCCACGCCCATATGACCAAGCTCCCTCTGGAGTGGACGGCCCAGGAGCAGGAATTCGCCAAGGCCTGTCAGCGTGAAATGCAATTGCCCGAAGCCGGCCTCATGCCGGTCATCATGCCGGTGCTCCCTGAAATCACCACCGGCGGCGGTACCGATGTCGGCGATGTCAGTTTCAACACGCCTACGGGTCTTTTCGCCATCGCTACAATGCCTATCGGCGTCGGTCTGCATACTTGGCCGGTGACCGCCTGCGGTGGTATGAGCATCGGCGACAAGGGATCGATCTACTCGGCAATCGTCATGGCCGGCGTCGGCTATGATCTGATGACTGACGCCAAGTTGCGCGCCGCCGCGCGGGCCGATTTCGATCGCCGCAAGGCGGGCCGGAAATACGTCTCGCCCCTGGTCGAAACGAGGCTGCGCCCCGATGGGATACCGCAGCACCTGCTCCTGCGAGACGGCAGCCAGGAGCTTGGCGTCGAGTTCGTGGAGGAGGCGATCGATTCGAAGACGCCAACACCTTAGAGTCGCCTGTCGCCACCAGCCGACCAGGCTGCCGTTCCATGAAGGTTGTCCCGGACCATAACTGCCTTCGAGGACTTCCTTCGCACGGTCTGGAAGGCAGAAGGTCGATTTCGTGAAACTCGACGTGAGTGCGGTGGGGGATTCTGCCCATCGGCCCATGACGGTCATCCGCGATGATCTGGGATTGACGCGGCAGGCCTGACAGCGAGGTCGTGGTCAATGAGAACGAGCAAACGGGACGCCTAGGCCGGCTTTTTGGCGTCCCTGAGGGGCAGTGCCGAAGGCGTGGACAACGCCGTGCGCGCCGCCTTCAAGTGTGCCGCCATGCAATCGACGTACAGGGAGCTGGCGATGAAGTTTGATCTGAAATCGCCACCCCGCAAGCCTCGGCCCAGCGTCGCGTACACTCCGAATAAATCGGAGGGTATGTTCACCTTTTCCGGTTTCGACTTTGATTTTTGGGACATCGAATAGCCATCGCTTTTCGATGTCTTTTAATTCCAGATTCTTACGCCATCCAAGTTAAACTTTTGCAATCTTTTTTCAAAAATGAGCTTGATCGTTTTCAAATACATATTGCCGCAGATATTGAGCGAATGACAAAACTTTCATGAAACGGAAATGGCGCCGTAATGTGCGCTCTTCTAGTCCTGCCGACAAGGATGCTCTTCCGACTGCATCTCTTTCAAAAGGACCCGAACCCATGAATATTGCCCCCAATTCATATTCCAGCACACGTCGACGCCTGGCGGCGGCAGTGGCTGCCGTTGGCGCTGTCGGCGCCATCGCGATCTTCTCCGGAACGGTTCCCGTTCTGGCGGATGCCGTGCATGTCGAAGCACCCCAGTCGACGGGCTTTGCCAACATCGTCGAACGCGTCTCGCCGGCGGTCGTCAGCGTCAAGGTCAAGTCGACGGTCCAGCCCACGGCCGACGACGGCTCCGACGATCAAGGCGGCTTCGACAACCTTCCGGACAATCCGCGGCAGCCCAGCCTCAAACAGGGCGGCAAACCGCGTCCGGTCGCCCAGGGTTCGGGCTTCTTCATCTCCGAGGACGGCTACCTCGTCACCAACAATCACGTCGTCTCGGAAGGCTCGTCCTTCACGGTTGTGACCAATGACGGCAAGGAACTCGACGCCAAGCTGATCGGCACCGACCCCCGCACCGACCTGGCTGTGCTGAAGGTCGATGGCGGCAACAAGTTCACCTATGTGAGCTTCGCCGACGATTCCAAGGTTCGCATCGGTGACTGGGTGGTGGCCGTAGGCAATCCGTTCGGCCTTGGCGGCACGGTTACATCAGGCATCGTCTCGGCCCGCGGCCGGGACATCGGTGCCGGCCCCTATGACGATTTCATCCAGATCGACGCGCCGATCAATCACGGCAATTCGGGCGGTCCGACTTTCAACCTGAATGGCGAAGTGATCGGTATCAACAGCGCCATCTTCTCGCCGTCGGGCGGCAGCGTCGGCATCGGTTTCGACATACCGGCCTCGACCGCCAAGCAAGTCGTCGAGCACCTCATGAAGGACGGCTCCATCAAGCGCGGCTGGCTCGGCGTCGGGATCCAGCCGGTTACCGCCGAGATCGCCGACTCGCTCGGTCTGAAGTCGGACAAGGGCACGCTGGTTTCGAACGCCCAGGAAGCAGGTCCCGGCAAGAAGGCCGGCATCGTCGCCGGCGACGTCATCACCCAGGTCAACGGCAAGGATGTCGACTCGCCCAAGGAACTCGCCCGCACGATCGGCGCCTATGCGCCGGGCAAGTCGGTCGACGTCACCGTCTGGCGCGATGGCAAGAGCCAGACGATCAAGGTCGATCTCGGCACGCTGCCGTCCAGCGACAAGCAGGCCTCGAACGATGACGGCAAGCAGGCAGCGCCCGCCAAGGCCGACGCATTGGCCGATCTTGGCCTGACCATCGCCAAGTCGGACGATGGCAAGGGGCTGGTCGTTACCGATGTTGATCCCAACAGCGATGCGGCCGACCGCGGCATTCAGCCCGGCGACATCATCACCACGATCAATTCGGCCAAGGTCACCACCACGGGCGATGTCACCAAGGCCATGTCCGACGCAGCCAAGGCGGGCCGCAAGGCGGTGCTGATGCAGGTCACCCGTGACGACAGCAACCGCTTCGTCGCCCTGCCGGTCAGCAAGGGCTAGGCGCGCGCGCCGCCAACGACCTTCCCCCGATCATGGTTGGCGCCAGTCGGGGGAAAGGGGCGGAATACGTCGGTCAGTCATTGTGTTCCGCTCCCCGGCGGCAGCGGGCTCCCCTACGCCCGCTGCCGTTCCAGCCACTCATCCTCCGGCGCACTGTCCGACGCATGGTCTGCGTGTTTCGAAAACGCTCTCGACGACAGATGGATTCAGTTGCCGCCGCCCCCAACAACAGTTGCGTGATCCGACGTTACAACTCGTAATCTTGATTTGACCTCAGCTGCGGCGGAAGGTTGCTATCGCCGGAAATCGGTCAGTTGTACCGGTACATCCGATGGGCAAGCACGAAACGTCCATGGCCGAGCGAGGCAAACCGATCGCGCCCGATATCTCCCATGTCGGACGACACTTGTAGAGGCCCTGGATGCTGGACGCACCGAACTGGTACGCCCGTAGGTACAACTCGGTGGTCGCCCGCACCCGCGAGTCCGATCCCGATGCGGAATTCCATATCCAGCAGATCGGCGCGCAGCGCCATGCATCGCGCCTGGCAACCATCGACTATGGCGATGCTTTTGTGCTCGACCTGCAGGACAAGGGCGGCATCGCAATGTCGGGTGCGATCAACGACGATGCTTTGACGGCAGTGTTCCTCTGGGGCGAAGGCACCACCTTCAACGGACAACGGAGTGAAACCCCGCGGCTGCGGATCATCGGCCCGGGAACGGAATTCAAACTGGAGATGCCGGGCAGCTATCGCCTCATGCGGATCGGCCTGCGGGGACCCACGCTCGCATCCCTGCGTGCGGCGTCCAACTCCGACGCGGGCGATCGGGGCTGGTTGATACCGGGCGTGCACGAGCAGCGCGTCGCACCGGGGGCCGAAGTGGAGCTTCAGCAGAAGCTGCTGCGGACCGTCGGCTTCGCGGAAGCCGCCGCGCGGCGTGGCTACGACCTCAGCGCCGGCCTTGCGGTGGCGGCGAGCGAGGCCGGCGCCGCGCTCGCGCAGGTTCTTGCCCGCACACACGCGCCGCCGGTCCGAAATCTCGGCTTCCACGACCGGCGCGAAATCGTCGATGCAACGCTCGCCATCCTCGAGGCAAAGCCTCAAAGTCCTGTTTCAGTCAGTGCCGTCTGCGGCATACTTGGTGTCGGCGAGCGCACCCTGGAGCGCGCCTTCCAGGAGTGCCTGGGCGTCAACCCGCGCGCCTATGAGCGGGAGCGGCGGTTGCGGGCGGCGCACGGCCTCATCCTGACGCGGGGGGATCGCCTTTCGATCACCGATATCGCCATGAGCTTTGGCTTCTGGCACCTGGGCCGCTTCGCAGGCGCCTACGCAGCGCTCTTCGGATGCCCGCCCAGCGAGATGCGGCGACGCATTTGGGGCTTGGTGGCGCAGGACTGACCGATTCCGTCGACCTGCCAGCATGAAGTGCATTCTCACCCGACACTCCCAGCCCCTTGCCCGGCGCGACTTTCGAAATGAAGGCCTGCCCTGAAAGGTTTGTCCGGCGCCGCCCGTCCGTGCCTGCCAAGGTGTGGTGTCGGAAAGTGGATAGAGATTGGGCGGCTCTCGGGAGATTCTGACGACACGGCCGCATCGCCGTCGCCCGTTCCAGAACAGCTTTGGCGCGAGTGTATCCAGCAGACAGGCGATTGAAAGACCTTGGACGCAAAGGTAAGCTCGTTCGGCATTCCCGCCGATCCTTTCGCCGACGAGCCGCTACGGTGGACGCTGGCAATGGACACCGCATCCGTGCCGCCCCCCGAGCAGTTCGATTTCTACCGAACGTGGCACGCGGACCTTGCCGACGTGCAGCTTCTGGGCGCGAAACGCTCCTCCTTTGCCGCCCGGCAACAGGTGTGGCAACTGGGCGATATGGCGCTCGTGACGATCGAATGCCCCGGCTTCGGCTACGACCTTCGGTGGGAGCACCGGAAGCGGCCGTTGCTGGACCACTGGGTATTGTCCGTGCCGTTTTCCAGGTCCCCTTCAGGCGAGATGAAGGCGGGAAAGGCCCGTATGCGTTGCCTCGCCTTACCCGATGGAGGGCTGACCAACGATGACCTGTTCGTCGCGCTCTTCCTGCCGAACACCATGCCGGCAACCAACGCGTCCAGCCTTCAAATCGGCGAGGCGACGTTGCGCTTCCTGGCGGACTACATGCTTCTCCTGCACCGCTCCCTTCCCCACCTCCGGAAAGGAGACCTGCCGCTTATCGTGGCGACGACGACCAATCTTTTCGCGGCCGCCCTTGCGCCGTCCAACGATCGCGACATGGCGGCCCAGGGACCGACGGACGCCGTCGCCACGGCGCGCATCGCCAGGATCATCACCGAAAGACTCCGCGACCCTCTTTTGACGCCTGACAAGCTCTGCCGCGCCGTCGGCGTGTCGCGATCCCGTCTCTACCGGATGTTCGAACCGGCGGGCGGAATATCCAACTATGTCCGTCGCAAGCGGCTGCTCAAGACACGCGATGTGCTTGCGGACAGCTCGGACCGGCGCTCCATCTCCAGCATCGCCGAGGAATGGGGCTTCACCGACGCCTCGACATACAGCCGGATGTTCAAGCTCGAGTTCGGCATCTCTCCCAAGGAAGCGCGCGAACTCGGATGGCAGGGCATCAAACATGCCACCTGGCTCACCATCGACCAGCCGGCTGGCGGGGGCAGTGATAGCCTAAGCAGTGTTTTGATCAACAATTCCCTGGGTCTATCGCTATCGCCAAGACGTCGAGAAGTGGCTTCGCCTGGCGCGCCCGGTTTCGTCCAATGAAGTACTCCTTGCAGGCCGGCTCTCTCAGTCGAACGGAAGACGCGAGATTATTAGCCGTCGCAATCGCGAGAAATATACGGCAGACCCATATTTTGGATTCTTCGCATATTCTAAAAATTTGCCGCCAACCTAGGATTCTGCCGTTTGAGGCCTGCCCTTCGAAGCGCCAATGACGTCAATTTTACTCTTATTTTCCAAGTAAAAGAATCAGCCTGTTGCGAAAGGTATCTTCTATATTATGGTGCGCTCGCGGGGGGATAGGAGTTCGTCATGGACACAGGGGTAATCTCGACCAGCCTCCCCATCACTTCCTTCGCGGCGCCGCCCTTGAGATGCGTTGTCGACGTGGATACGTCGGAGGCACCGCCCGCCGAGCAGTTCGACCTTTTTCAGAGCTGGCACGCGGACATCGTTGATGTCGACCTGCTTAGCGGCGAGTTCAGCTCGTTTGCAGCGCGCGAGCGAGCGTGGCAGTTGGGCGACCTCGTTCTGGCTTCGGTGGAATATCCTGGAACCGGTTATCACCGTCGCTGGAGCAGCAAGAAGCATCCGGTCTTCGATCATTGGCTTCTGTGCGTACCGCAAACGATCCCGCCCGGCGGCGGACGCCCCCGGACAGGACGGTTGCGCTGGCATTGCCTGGCCGTCCCACATCAGGATGAGAGCGAGGATGATGGCGTCCTTTGCCTCTTCCTTCCGCGGGATTTCGCGTTCTCCCAGCCCTTGACGCTGGATATCCGTCCAGAGATGGCGGCGTTCGTTTCGGACTACATCCTCCTGCTCTACCATTCTCTTCCGGATCGCACGGAGAACGATGTTGCCTATATCGGCGCGGCGACCGCAAGCCTGCTCGCCGCCTGCGTCTCTCCATCCCGGAACCACATTTTCGAAGCCCAGGAGCCGATCGACGCCGTCATCATGTCGCGCGCGAACAAGTTCATCTCCGCCAGGCTTGCCGATCGAAACCTGACCCCGGAAAAGCTTTGCCAGGAGCTTGGCATCTCACGCTCCCGCCTCTACCGGATCTTCGAGCCGGCCGGGGGCATTTCGCACTACATCCGGCGCCAGCGACTGCTGAAGACAAGGGATGTCCTGGGCGACAGCACGGATGGTCGTCCGATCTCCAGCATCGCGGAGGAATGGGGCTTCGTCGACCCGTCCACCTACAGCCGGACATTCCGGAGGGAATTCGGAATTTCCCCCAAGGAGGCGCGCGAAGCCGGCTGGCTTGGGATCAAGCATGCGCCTCTGTCCGAGCGACAGGGCGACAGCGTATCCTCGCTGAGCGGCCTGCTGGCCAACAACTATCTTGGTCGCCAGCTCTAGAGCAAAGCCAGCAAAACTGCGCGGCGGTCTTGCGTCCGGAATTGCGTAAAAACAAAGGGATAGAGCATGATGACATCCGAACACCGCTCCACGCTCTTCGGCATCATGCTCTAGTGGAAAACAATTGCCGGCACCGGCCGGCGTTATCTGATCGAGAATGGGGGACAGACTTGGTAAACTGCTTGGATAGACGGGCCGTGATCGTAGGGGGATATCGTTCCTCGCTTTGTTCGGTCGCGCGGAGGCCTCCCAGAAGGGTTGGTATATCGGGAGAATCCCGGACAAGCCCTTCGACATTCCTCTGGTCGACAAGGCGCGCATTCCGGAGCAGTTCCGCCGGCAGGACGTGCCCTATTCCGGCAGGGAGCCCCCCGGGACAATCCTGATCAACAAACGGGAACGGTTCCTCTACTATGTCGAAGACGGCGGCAGGGCGATCCGCTTCGGCATCGCGGTCGGCCGGGACGGACAGAGATGGGATGGAGAGGCGACGGTCGGCAGAAGAGCCCAATGGCCGAGCTGGACCCCTACCGCCAACATGCGGCGCCGCAATCCGAGCTTGCCTCAGCGCGTTTCGGGCGGCCCCAACAATCCCCTGGGCGCAAGGGCGCTTTATCTGTATCGCAACGGCCGGGATACGCTGTATCGCATCCATGGGACCAATGAGCCGTGGAGCATCGGCAAGGCAGCGTCGTCCGGCTGCATCCGGATGTTGAACGAGCACATCTTCGAGCTTTACGGCACGGTTCGAAACGGCGCCCGCGTCGTTGTCCTTTAGCCGGCACTGAATTCCGTAGCCGATCGACTACGGCGCCGTTGCATGATCTTCCCCGCGCTCACCGCCATGTGGGCGCGGGACGTGGCCTTCCCCGACCCCGTGCCCATGCAGTGCCCCTGGGCAGAAACGACGACCCTCCTCGCCTGGCTGAATCGAATTTAGGCCACCGCCTGTAGACATCGCGTCGTCAATCACCCAATCTGCCTGAGGGAACACGAGCGCCTCGAAGAAGGCGCCTACCTTCGGGTGCGCATGAACAATCGCTGGACTTTGTACGATCCACGCCTGGCCTGGATGCTGATTGCACCGGTGCTTCTGCTGCTGATCTTCTTCCTGGTGCTGCCGATCGCGGTGATGGCCGCCTATACGTTCTTCACCTTCGTCACGGCCGGCGTCGAAACCAGCACGCTGACCACCGCCAACTGGCAGGAATTCTTCACCGACAGTTACTATTCCGGCTTCCTACTGAAGACGCTCAGGGTCGGCGCGATCACGGCGCTGCTGTGCGGCGTGCTTGGATACTTCCCCGCCTATTTCATCTGGGCGACTACGTTCAAGCACAAATGGCTGCTGCTGCTCCTCCTCATCGTACCGTTCTGGATCAGCTTCACCATCCGCACCTTCTCCTGGATCAACATCCTGGGCGAACAGGGGGTCATCAATGTCGCGCTGCTGAAGCTGGGCATCATCAGCGAACCCTTGCCGATGCTCTACAACGAGGGCGCGGTGATCCTCGGGCTGCTGCACTTCCTGCTGCCCTACATGATCCTCAACGTCTATGTCAGCCTGGAGGGCATCGACCGCACGCTGATCTCGGCGGCGCGCTCGATGGGCTGCACCAGCGCGCAGGCCTTCCGCGAGGTGACGCTGCCTCTGTCGCTGCCTGGCCTCGCGGCTGGTCTGTTGCTCTGCTTCGTGCTCGCCGCCGGCAGCTACGTGACGCCGCAGCTTCTCGGCTCCGGCCGCGACGCGCTCTTCGGCAATTTGATCTACGACACGATCATGGGCGAGCTGAACTGGCCGATGGGCGCCACGCTGTCGATCGTGCTGTTCGTCGTGCTCGGCTTCTTCGCCGCCATCTACACCCGCTACATGGGCATGTCGCAGATCGTCAAAGGACTCGGTGGATGACGGGATCGGGCGAATGACGGCGCGCAAGGAAGAGGGTCGGTGGGCGTGGCGGCTGACCGGCTTCGTCACGCTCTGCGTTTACATCTTCATGTTCGCGCCGATCCTGGCGACCGTCATCCTGTCGTTCAATGCCTCGATGTTCGGCGGCTTCCCGATGACCGGCTTTTCGCTGCAATGGTACGCCAAGCTGATGAACAACGACGCGGTGCTTTCCGCCTTTCGCACATCGCTGTGGATCGCGCTGGTCACCGCCGCAATCACCACCGCGATAGGCGTCGTCACGGCGTTCGCGCTGGTCCGCTTCGAATTCCCCGGCAAGCAGGCGCTGAGCACGCTGGTGATCCTGCCGGCGCTGGTGCCGGAAACCATCCTCGGCGTCGGCCTGCTGGTGCTGATCAAGGCGGCGGACCAGCCCCGCACCATGCTGCTGCTCGTGCTCGGCCACATCATGCTCGCAGTGCCCTACGTCGTGCTGATCGCCCAGGCGCGCATGGTCGGTATCCGGCGCGTCTATGAGGAGGCGGCGCTTTCGCTCGGCGCCTCGCGCTTTGCCTCCTTCCGCGAGATCACGCTGCCGCTGCTCATTCCGGCCGTCGTCGGCGGCGCGCTGCTCGCCTTCACCATTTCGTTCGACAACACCTCGGCCAGCCTGTTCTGGCGGCCGGCGGGCGTCGAGACCATGCCCACACAGATCCTGTCGATGCTCAAGATCTCGATCAGCCCGGAGATCAACGCGCTCGGCACCGTGATGATCCTGGTGACCGTCGGCATACCGTTGCTCGGCGGTCTGATCCTGCAAAGCCTGACCCGATTGAAAAGACGTGGCGAACCAAAGGAGGAGACGACATGAAACTGACAACCACAACGCGGCTGGAACGGCTGCAGGACAGATATGCCAACGGCGATCTCAGCCGCCGCACATTCCTGACGCTGACGGCGGCGGCGGCGGCAGCGGCCGGCCTCGACATGCCCTGGATGCGACAGGCGCTCGCCGCCGTCGAGGAAGTGCGCTTCGACGGCTGGGGCGGCACTGTGCAGGAAGCGATCGATAAATACGCCTTCCAGCCCTACACGGCCAAGACCAAGATCAAGGTGGTCCAGGGCACGTTTGGCGACGAGGACGAGATCATCACCAAGATCAAGACCGCCAAGCCCGGCGACTACCAAGTGATCCACTCCTCCGGCGTCAACTACTACATCAAATACGTCAATGGTGGCCTGACCTCTGAGATCAACGAGGCCAACATTCCCAACATGGCGAATGTGCTGCAGCCGATGATCGAGCCGTTCCGCAAGCTGACACCGAAGCTTTCGGCGGTGCCGTACGACTACGGCACGACGGGCATCGCCTACAACACCAAGGTGATCTCGCCCGAGGAAGCCAAGGAAAAGGGCGCCGCGCTGCTGCTCGACAAGAAATATGCAGGCAAGGTCGGCGGCTATTCCGACATGACCACGCGCGTCTGGTACGCTGCGCTCGCCACCGGGCAGGATCCCAACAACATCAAGGACATGGACACGATCTGGGCAAAGGTGCGCGAGACGCGCGACCTGGCAAAGAAGTTCTGGAGCTCGGGCGCCGAGCTGATGGACCTGCTGTCAAAGGGCGAGATCGTGGTGACCGACGCCTGGTCGGGCCGCGTCGCGGCACTGCAGGACCAGGGCCATCCGATCGGCTATCTCGATCCGGCCGGCTCCTATGCATGGATGGAGGACATGCTGATCCTGAAGGGCTCGCCCATGGCCGAATCCGAGGAGCTGATCAACTTCATGCTCGACCCCGCGACCTCGATCGCGGTGGCAGAGGGCCAGAGCTATCCGCCGTCGCTCGATCCGACCAAGGTCAAGCTCACCGAGAAGATCGAGAAGCTGCCGGCCTTCGACAAGACCGGCACGATGAAGTCGCTGACCTTCGCCGATCCGACCTACTGGGCGAACAACGAGGACGCCTGGACCAAGCAGTGGAACAGGATCTCGAAAGGTGCCTGAGACCCAGGACACGATAGCCAGTCCCCGGCCGGTTTCGGCCGGGGCAGCCGACGCGGCCGCCGGGGCGAGCAGCCCCGCGGTCGAGTTCCGCAGCATTGAAATCGCCTATGGCAAGTTCGTCGCGGTGCGCGACTTCTCGCTGTCGATCCGAAAGGGCAGCTTCGTCACGCTGCTCGGACCTTCCGGCTGCGGCAAGACGACGATCCTGCGCTCCATCGCCGGGCTCGTCGACATCTCCGGTGGCCAGATCATGATCGGCGGGCAGCGTGTCGACGACGTGCCCATCTACAAGCGCAACATCGGCCTGGTCTTCCAGAGCTATGCGCTGTTCCCGCACAAGACGGTCTTCGACAATGTCGCCTTCGGGCTGAAATACCGCAACGTGCCGAAGCCCGAGATCGCCCGCAAGGTCAGCCAGGCGCTTGCCATGGTGCGGCTGCCCGGCAGCGAGAAGAAACTGCCCTCGCAGCTTTCCGGCGGCCAGCAGCAGCGCATCGCGCTGGCCCGCGCCATCGTCTTCGAGCCGCAAGTGCTTTTGCTCGACGAGCCGCTGTCGGCGCTTGACGCCAACATGCGCGAGGAGATGCGCGTCGAGATCAAGAAGATCCAGAAGGAAACCGGCATCACCGCCATCTTCGTCACCCACGACCAGGAGGAAGCGCTCTCCATGTCGGACCGCATCGTGGTGATGAACGCAGGCTCCGCCGAGCAGGTCGGCACGCCGGAGGAGGTCTACGAGACGCCCGCCACGGCCTTCGTCGCCGATTTCCTCGGCAAGGCCAACATGCTGGCCGGCACGGTCGGCAAGCCCGGTGCCGCGGCCGCCATCACGCTTGCCGCCGGCCAGGCCGTCAATGTTGCCTCGGCGGCACGGCTCGCGCCGGGAAGCAAGGTCACCGTCGTGGTGCGGCCGCAGAAACTGTCCACGGGTGCGGCTGCGAGCGGCAACAAGCTGTCAGGGCGCGTCGTCTCGACGTCTTATCTCGGCGGCAGCGCCATCTACGAGATCGACATTGGCGGAGGCGTCACCATCCGCGCCAACATGCCGATCAGCGGCCGCGTCTTTCGCGAGGGCGAGGCCATCGAGGTCGGCTTCGATCCCAGCGACAGCATTCTGCTCGATGAAGGCGGGCGCAGGATCTCCTGAGGCGGCCGCCTGATCCGGCGTCAGTCGAAGTCGTAAACCGTCTCGGCGGCGACGAATCCGCGGCAGCAATAGGCGACCGGACCCGACATGAGGGCCATGGTGCCCCGGATTTCGATCCGCAACGGGCCGGCCGGCAGATGCACCGTGAAGCGCGTGCTGTCGGTCAGGCCTTTCAGGCGCGCGGCGAAGGCGGCGACGCAGGCGCCCGTGCCGCAGGCTTGCGTGGCGATACCCGGCCTCTCCCAGACGGCGAGCCGGATCGTCGAGGGGTCAACCAGTTCCGCGACGCCGACATTCACGCCTTGCGGAAACAGCGGGTCATCGTGGATTGGCGCGGCATCCCGCGCCAGGTCGACGGCGGCGAGATCGTCAACGAAGAAGACTGCATGCGGGTTGCCGATCCACAGGCCCATGCCATGTCGCAGCGCTCCGCTCGCCACCGGCAGGTCGAGCATGTCGACCTCATGCGAGAGCGGAAAGTCACGCCAGTTCGAACCGATCGGACCAAGTTCCACGCTGACATCCATGGCGCCGGTGCGACGGCATTTGAGCATCCCGCCCTTGGTCTCGAGCACGAGCGCGTCCACGCCGGCCTCCTCCATCAGAAGGTGGGCGACGCAACGTGTGGCATTGCCGCAGGCCGAGACTTCGCGGCCGTCGATGTTGAAGATGCGCATGGCCCCCGTGGCGCCCGCGGCGACGCCCTCGGGTGAAGGCGGCTCGATGGTCAGAACCTGATCGCCTCCGACGCCGACCTGCGGATCACAGATCCTGACGATATCGGCGCGCCGGAAGGCACGGCGATCCCGGCGCCGGTCGAAGATGACGAAGTGATTGCGCAGGCCATGCATCTTGACGAAGGACCGCTCGGTGGAAGCAGGCGTTTCGCCAAAGGCATGGTTCAAAATGGTCATGGACGAACGCCCCGCATCATAATCCCGCGTCCGGACCTTCGACCGGACGGACGATCAATTCAACCGGAATGACTGCCTCGCGGTCGAGAATTCGATCGAACAGGACTACGTCACCGGGAAGACATGCGACTGCCTCGGACCGGCACCGTTCCGATCTATCTCGGCGCGCCGAATGTCGACGGGTTCGTGCCGCCCTTGCGCAAATAGAAGGGCGAGCTTCCGGACTGGGCTGCCAATCTTCGTATCTTGACGAAAATCGGCGCGCCTGTTTGAGACAGATGCAATCGGGACATTTGCTCCCGGGGGAAACGAGCAAGCCATGGCCAAGCTGTGAGGCGCATTTTTCGATTGCTCGCTGTGATGATCATGGCGTCCGGCGGGGCGACCGGCTGCACGAGCATTTCCTATTATGCGCAGTCGCTGGAAGGCCATGCGCGAATCATGGCGGCGCGCCAGGATGTCGGAAAACTGATCCACGATCCTTCGACGCCGGCCGCATTGCGGGGCAAGTTGACGTCGGCAAGCGCCATACGACGGTTCGCGACGGATGAACTGGCGCTGCCCGAAAACAGCAGCTACCGCAGCTATGTCGACATCCATCGGGACGCTGTGACGTGGGCCGTTTTTGCAGCGCCGCAATTCTCGCTCGCGCCACGAACCTGGTGCTTTCCGGTTTTCGGCTGCGTTCCGTACCGGGGTTATTTCGATCGCAAATCCGCGACTGAAACCGCCGTCGAACTCCATGGACAGGGGCTGGACGTCTACGTCACGGGCATCACGGCATATTCCACCCTGGGCTGGTTCAGCGACCCGCTGCTGAGCACGATGCTCACCCAGGACGACTCCTATCTCGCAAGCCTCATTTTTCATGAACTTGCGCATCAGCGCCTTTATGTAAACGGCGACTCCGCGTTCAACGAAGCCTTCGCCGTGGCAGTCGAAACCAGCGGTGTGAGGAAATGGCTCCGCGCCAACGGCGATCGCGCCGGATTGCGCCGCTACGAGGCCGACCGCAAGCGCAGGATCGATTTTCTCGGGCTGGTGTCGAAGACCAGGGACGAACTGGGGCAGATCTATCTGAGTCCCCGAGCTCCGGAGCAGATGGCTGCCGCCAAGGCAGAAGCCATCGACCGGCTGCGCATGCGCTACCGGCAGCTTCGCGACAAGCGCTGGGGTGGGTATCGAGGATACGACGCCTGGTTCGATTCCCCGATCAACAACGCAAAGCTCGCCGCGACCGCTGTCTACGGCGAGCAGGTTCCGGCGTTTCTTCACTTGTTCGACTTGTGCTCGGGCGACTATCCCAGGTTCTACGCCTCAGTCCGACGGATCGCGAATTTGCACCAGCCATCCCGATCCGAGGCACTGAAGGCCGCGGATACATGTGATTGACTTGAACAGGCCGGCAAGGTGCCCCAGGTCGACATTTTGATCCGTGCGGAGCGCGCCCTTGCGACTGGCTCGATGGGTCGGCTTTTCACGGAGGTCGTGCGACATCCGTGTTCGTACAATAGGCCTCGCTCCTCAGAACTTCACGTTGAAGTTTGCCCTCACACCCTGGTCGGCGGCGTCTGATCCGAGCTGGGCGTTATAGGCGACGCCGAGGACAGCATCGCGCGTGATGGCATAGTCGAGCCCAGCTTCGAGGGTGGCAGCGTCGCGCGCTATCGGCACGCCCCAGATCGAGAAGGAATCGCCGCCGGCGGCGAAGCGCTGTATCGCCAATGGCGTGGTATCGCCGAAGGCATGGCGCCAGCCGATCACGCCTTTGGCTGTGAAGCGAGCGCCGCCCAGTTCGAAGCCGGTCGATGCGCGCAGGCCGATCGTGCCGAAGGTCGCATCGGTACTGGTCGACGCGCTGGTCAGCGCCGCCGCGCCGCCCTGTTCAGTGAACCTGTCCGTGCTGAGATTGACATATGCCAGATTGGCGAAGGGCTCGAAACGCGCGGGACCTGCGTCGTAGCCATAGGCGAGTTCACCGAACACCTGCGCCGTCGCGGCGCTATAGTCGCCCTTCAGACTGTCGGCGAAGCCCGGGAAGGCTACGCTGCGGCTGGTGGCGATTTCGTGCCAGGTGTAGGCTGCGCCTGTGCGCAAGGCGAGACCACCCCAAGTCGTGCCGCCATAAAGACCGACATGATAGTTGTCGCTCGACCCGGACGAGCGGCGGTCGTTAGCTTCAAAGGATGTGTGACTGTAGCCGGCCATAACGCCAAGGCGCCAGCCGTCGAACACGGGGGCATCCAGACCGGTGAGGAAGCCACCGGTGGAGTGCGTAAGCCGCGCGGCATTGCCGTCGCTGCCAGTCTGGCTCCAGGAGCCAAAACCCTGGCCCCAGAGCGCGGCGCGATCCGTGGTCGCGGCAACGGGCACCGGCTTGCCATCCACATAGGTCGTCACCACGCCATTCCCGCTCCCGACACCGTCGAAGGCGGCGCGGATGCGGTCGTTGACCGCGTTGCGGGCGAACTGGCTGTCTTCGATCAGCGCGGTCCTGGCCGAAGCATGCACCTCACCCGATGCCTGGTCGAAGGCATTGCGGGCAGCCGCGTCCGATTGCAGTTGCAGGATGGCGTCATAGAGCGGACTGCCCGCGTAGAACGGATCTCCACCCGACAGGCTCTGGACGCCGGCCGCCGCCGACTTCTGGTTGCGGGTCACCCCGGCATCGGCGAAGTCGCGCACTCTCAGCACATCGAGATACGCATTGTTGGCGTCGTAGCTATCGGTCATGCCGACGAAGGCCGAGATCGGGCCGATCCCGGTGACGGAGCCGAACGTTCCCGTAAGGCCGCCAGTGGTGGTCACGATCGCATAGTGCCCTATCTTCGCGCCCTGCCCGGAAACATCGAGCACCGAGCCGGAGATGTCACCTGTGCCGGACACGGCGACACGATCGGATGCACCAGGGGTGCTGATCTCTGCGACGAGATGCGAACCGGCCGCCATGGCAAGGTCGCCGTTGACGGTAAGCGTGCCGATGGAGTTGCCGGGCGACAGGGTAGCCCCGGAAGCGATGGTTACCAGCGAGCCGGCGCCCGAGCCGACCGTGCCATGGCCGGCAAGTGCGCCGCCGCGCGCGACATTGAGCGATCCGCCCAGCACTGCATCGCCATGGCCGGCCGTCGAGCCGACGACCAGCACGCCGGCACCAACCTCGGTGTTACCGGCAAAGCCGGCGCCGTTGCCATCATAGATAAGTGCCCCCGTGCCGCTCTTGACGAGATTGCCAGACCCCGAAACCACGCCGCCGAGCCCCAGGACGGTGCCGCCGGCCACATCGAACGTGCCCGCCTGCCGCAGCAGAACGTCGCGCGCCGTCGTGAAGCTCGCTGTCGTCGCCAGGGTTCCGCCACTGAAAATCAGATCCCCTGACGCAGCACCCAGATTGGCGTCGGCCGACACCGACAGAACGCCGCCATTCAGCTCGGTGCCGCCCGAATAGGTGTTCGCACCGGTGAGCGTCAGCGTTCCGCTCCCGGTCTTGACGAGGCTGCCGCCAGCGCCCCCTCTGAGGCCGCCATCCGCGATCACGCCGCTGACAGTCGTGGAATCGCCATTGCCGCCGACGGTGAGCTGGTTGCCACCGAGAAAGAACGTGCCACCGCCAGCGATCGATCCGGCGCTGATCCTGCCGTCGCCGGCCGCCCCGGTCGTGCCGGAGAAGTCGAACCGCCGATTCCCCTCGCCGTTGATCAGGCGCGCATTCCCGGCCGTGCTGCTACCCTGGAACAGCACCAGTTCTCCGTTGTTGATGATGGTCGCATTGCCGGCGGTGCTGTTGGCGTGGAAGCCTGCATCAGCCCCACTGCTAAGGTCGATTGTGGCGTTGTCGGCCGTACTGCCCTCAAAAAATTGCACCGACCCGCTATTGGTGATGTTGATGGCCGCGCTTCCGGCCTTGGCCGTACCGGCGAAACTGATTGTGCTCCGATCGCTGTTGATCGTGGCGGTGGCAGCTGTGCTGTTGCCATCGAAAGCCGCGATGGCGCCATTGCTGACACTGATCCCGGCCGCTCCAGCCGTGCTGGTGCCCTGGAAAAAGACCCCGGTCTTGTTGTTGAAGACGCCCTCGCCGTCGGCATTGATGATGGCGACGCCAGCCGAACTGCGGTCGGAGAACGTCGTCGATCCGTTGCCGAAGTTCGCGATTGTGGCGCTTCCGGCCGTGCTGTCACCTTTGAAGGAGGTCTGCCCATTGACGTTGGTGATCGTCGCAAGGTTGGCGGAACTGGCGTCGCCGAATTCCGTCGACCCGCCATTGCGATTGCTGATGGTGGACTGCCCGGCTCCGCTTGTGCCGGAGAATGTCGTCGTGCCTCGATCATTGACAATAAGTGCACCATCGGCCGTGCTTTGGTCAGTGAAATGCGTCGCCCCATCCTGCTCGTTGGTGATGACGGAAAAGCGGGCCGTACTGCCATCGAAAAATGACGTCGACCCGCCGCCGCGGTTCGTAATGGTGGCGCCGCCGACCGGGCCGGGGCCAGTGTCGCCGGCCGTGGCGCCGCCCCTGAAAATCGTGCGGGCTCCTGAACCGAGGTTGCTGATGGCCGCATTTCCGGCAGTGCTCCGGTCAACGAACACCGTCCCGCCGTCCGGACCATTGTTGATGGTGGCACGACCGGCCGTGGCGTCATTCTCGAAAAACGTCACCCCATCACTGCTGTTGTTGATGGTGGCCTCGTTCGCGGTGCTGTCGTCCAGGAAATGCGTTACGCCGGCATCGTGGTTGTCGATCGTCGCGTCACCGGCGTTGCCGGTCGTGTTGGAAGGCGGAGCCGCCCGGCGGAAAAACGCGGAGTCGCCGCTGCCATTGTCAATCGTCGTGCCCGCGGCGGGATTGGGATTGACGGTGCTGCCATCATAGGTCGCTGTTTGCGCCAGGCTTGGCGTCAGCATGAGAAGCCCAAGGGCCGAGCTCGCGCTCAGGATCGACAGCATCCCGCGCACGTTGAATGAGCATTTTTTCGACAAACTGAGGCTCCCCGATTTCCAATGGCCGCGGCAAACGCTCAACGAAGCCGTTTCGCGCGCCTGTAACGACAAGCCCGCTCACACGAATCGAGGCTCTCTGGATGTTCTCCGTGATCAGCGTCCCCTGAGCGTCCCCTGAGCACCTCCGAACACCCGCGGTTCGAGGTCTCCGGCCATTGCGGCCACTCGACGTGCCGGAACTCCCGGTCAGTGAGCGGGTAGTTCGGGCCAGCGACGGGAGTGGGGGCATAGCGACCGCGGCCGGCGGCAGTGCAGGATCGGGACCTACGCCTCGACCTGAAACCCGAGGCCCTGGCCGAAATATTGCTGGCTCGACCTGACCAACGGACCAGTGTCACGACGACAGGGCGCCCCCTCTCGACGACCCATTAGGTGTCGTACTGGCGATCATTTCCGTATCGGCGACGGCCTGCTTACCGTCGGCTGGGCGTCGATCGGCTGGAGTTCGACCTGAAAGATGTCAGGCTCACACCCAGGAGCCTCGCGCGCGCAACCAGTCGATAGAGGCCTCTATGCCACCGAAGGGATAGACGTGGAGGTGCGAGATGCCGGTTTGCGCCTGAAGAATGTAGCGCTCGAGCGGCTCGGCGAACATCTCGGGCGACTGGCTTCGCGCCAGCGACATCAGTCCGCCGCCGCGCTTGCGCAGCATGTCCAGTGAATTCCCCACGCCGCAGGCCATCGCATATTTGACCAGCGTGGCGAACCGCGCTGGCCCCGCGACGCCGATATGGACGGGAACGTCGATCCCGTCCTCGCGCAGGGTCTTCGCCCATTGTCCGAACGCGTCGCCGTCAAAGCCGAACTGGGTGACGATACGAAGCTCGCTGCCGGTTTGGCGCGCATAATCCAGCTTGCGGCGTAGCGCCAGCGCCTGGTCGTCGCGCGATATGTCGGGACTGCCCTCTGGATGACCTGCAACGCCCAGCCTGCGGATGCCATGATCGACGAGAAGCCCCGTATCGAGGACGTCGAAGGCGGACCCGAAAGGCCCTTGCGGCTCGCGTGGACTGCCGCCGATCACCAGGATGTCCTCGACGCCCGCTTCCGTGGCCAGCCGGCATATGCGCGTGACGAGTTGCCCGTGGCTGGACAGCCGCCGCGCGGCGACGTGAGGGACGGCCGCGAAGCCGCGTTCGCGCACGATGCGTGCCGCGGCGACCAGCGCGTCATCGGTGTCGGTGCCGAGGTCGGGAATGTAGATGCGTGTGCCGGTCGGCACCCGGTGCGCCAAACTTGAGAGATCCGAAATATGGCGCGGCAGCATCTCGATCGATGCCGGCAGGCGCTGGTCCACTCGCCCGTCGGTACCGGACAGGACGGCGCGGTTCACGAGAAGACCACCGTCTTGCGGCCGTTCAGCAGAACGCGATCCTCGATGTGGAGTGCGACCGCGCTGGCGAGAACGCGCCGCTCGATATCGCGGCCCTTGCGGACCATGTCGTCCGGCGTGTCGGCATGGCTGACCTGCTCGACATCCTGGGTGATGATCGGGCCTTCGTCGAGATCGGAGGTCACGTAGTGAGCCGTCGCCCCGATCATCTTCACGCCTCGCTCGAACGCCTGGTGATAGGGCTTCGCGCCCTTGAAGCCAGGCAGGAAGGAGTGATGGATGTTGATGCAACGGCCCGACAACCTGCTGGCGAACGAGTCCGACAGGATCTGCATGTATCGGGCAAGGACCACCAGTTGCGCGCCGCTCCGCTCGATGACCTCGCCGATGCGCGCCTCCTGGCTGTGCTTGGTCGCCGCGGTGATGGGCAGGTGATGAAACGGGATCGACGGATCGGGCGCGATCGCCAGCGCGCCGACGGGATGGTTGGAGACGATACCCACGCAATCGACCGCCAGTTCGCCTATACGCGCGCGATAGAGAAGGTCCTGCAGGCAATGGTCGAATTTCGAGACCATCACCAGGACCTTGCAGCGCTCCAGCGCCGGCCGCAGCCGCCAGTCCGATCCGATCCATTCCGCGAGCGCGGAAACGTCCGCGCGCAAGGGGGCTGGATCGCCAGCCAGCCGAAACCGGATGCGCATGAAGAAGCGACCGGTCTGGGCGTCGTCGAACTGGGCAGCCTGCACGATATCGCCGCCATGCTTGGCGATTGCGGTCGACACCACGGAGACGATGCCCGGACGGTTCGCGCAGCTGAGGGTGAGGATGTACTCCGCGATCGCCATGTGGGCACCCCTGAACGTCGTTCCGCGAACGCCCGCATGGCAGGCGAAAATCGATGTAGCTCCTGCCTATCATTGCATTAAATAGAAATCAATTCTATTATACAGAACTTTTGCAGAGCGCCGCAGACCGTACACTCCGTTCGCAGGGCGAAAGGCCCGGTGACGACGCGCGCACGAAATGAGCAGAATTGGATTTTCGAAGGGAACAGCGATGCAGCATCAGCCGGAAGTGACTGGCTTCCACGACCCGCGCACCGGGTCGGTCCAATTCGTCGTCGCCGATACGCAGGCCGGCAGATGCGCCATCATCGATCCCGTGCTCGACTACGACGAGAAGGCCGGAACCATCGCGACCCGAAACGCCGACGCGATCCTCGGCTTTGTCGCCAACAGAGGCTATGCGATCGACTGGATCCTCGATACGCATCCGCACGCGGACCACTTCTCGGCGGCCGACTACCTCAAGCGGCGGACCGGCGCGCCGATTGCCATCGGCGAGAACATCGTCGGCGTCCAGAAGCTGTGGAAGGACTTTTACCACCTGCCGGATTTCCGCGCCGACGGCTCGCAATGGGATCGGCTGTTCACCGCCGGCGATACGTTCAAGGTCGGCGACATCGATGCGCGCGTGATGTTCTCGCCCGGCCACACCATGGCCTCCATCACCTACGTCATCGGTGACGCGGCCTTCATCCATGACACGCTTTTCATGCCGGACGGCGGCACGGCGCGCGCAGATTTTCCGGGCGGCAGCGCCGCCGCCCTGTGGTCATCGATCCAGGCAATCCTCGCCCTGCCGGACGAAACGCGCCTGTTCACCGGCCACGACTACCAGCCCGGCGGGCGCGAGCCACGGTGGCAATCCACGGTCGCCCAACAGAAGGCTGGAAACATCCATCTCGGCGGTGGCCGCGACGCGGCGGGTTTCATCGCCATGCGCGAGGCGCGCGATGCGACCCTGCCCATGCCGAAGCTCATTCTTCACGCCATGCAGATCAACATCAACGCCGGCCGGTTGCCGGAGCGCGAACCCAACGGGCAGCGCTACATGAAGATCCCGCTCGGACTGTTCGATGCAGCCCCCTGGGGCTGAGCCGGCACTAGCCCCTCGCCCGACTCACCTCAGGCCTCTTGCGATGCTCCATCCAGGGCAGCGACCTGTTCGGACGTGAGGGCCAGCGTTGCCGCGTCGAGCACGGCATCCATCTGCTCCGGCCGGCTGGCGCTGACGATGGCGGCGGCGACGGTTGGCCGGGCGATCAGCCAGGCGAGCGCGACCTGGGCCGGCGTGGCCGCTTGCGCTTCCGCCACCGCGTCGACCGCGGCCAGGATACGCAGGCCACGCTCGTTCAGGTAATTTATGGCGGTGCTGCCGCGCGGGCTCTGACCGCTGCTGGCCAGCGCGCGATATTTGCCGGTGAGAAAGCCCTGGGCCAGCGAACGGTAGGTCAGCACACCCAGGTCCTGGCTCTGGCAGACCGGGGCCAGTTCCTTTTCATACACGGCGCGGTCATAGAGATTGTAGAGCGTCTGGAAACTCTCGAAGCGCGGCAGGCCCTTGGCTGCGCTCGTCTCCAGTGCCGCCGCCAGCCGCGGCGCTTCGTAGTTCGAGGCGCCGATCACGCGGGCCTTTCCCGCCTCGATCAAGCGGTCGAACGCCTCCAGCGTTTCGTCGAGCGGCGTTTCCGGGTCGTCTATATGCGCCTGGTAGAGATCGATGTAGTCGGTCTGAAGCCGCTTCAGTGACGCCTCGACGCCCGCGATGATGTAGTCGCGCTTCAGCCCTTGCCGCTCGTCGCCGAAGCTTTCACCGACCTTGGTGGCGATCTTGACGCGATCGCGCCCGCCGCGCGACTTCAGCCAGTTGCCGATGATGGTTTCGGATTCGCCGCCGCTGTTGCCGTTGGCCCAGAGATAATAGACATCGGCCGTGTCGATGAGATCGAAGCCGCGCGCGACGAAGCGGTCCAGTATGTCGAAGGCTGTTCCTTCCGGGACCGTCCAGCCGAAAACACTGGAGCCGAGCGCAATGGGCGCGGTCGTCAGATCGGATCTACCGATGCGTCTGCTGTCCATGGGCAGTCCCTCCGATCAAGTTTCGCCACCTGCGCGATTATTCCAATATCAGGAACATTGACACAATATATGAAACAACTCATCCTGCAAGCGCAGCAGGACAGAACCGGTGCTGAACACCGCGCGCAAACGCGACCAATACGACTACATCATCGTGGGCGGCGGCTCGGCCGGCGCCGTGGTGGCATCGCGCCTGTCGGAGGACGCCGACGCCACTGTGCTGCTGATCGAGGCCGGGCCGGCCTGGCATGGTCCCACGGTCCGCATGCCGGCCGCCGCCTTCATCGCCATGTCGGGCCAGCGCTACGCCCAGAGCCTCGCGACGCTTCCGCAATCCGGCCTGGCGGGACGCAAGGACGCCATCACAGTCGGGCGGACGCTGGGCGGCGGCTCGGCGGTGAATTCGCTGTGCTATCTCCGGGGTCACGCCCTGGATTTCGACCTCTGGGAGACGATGGGGGCGACCGGCTGGTCCTATGCCTCCACCCTCCCCTATTTTCGCCGCGGCGAGACGCGCATTCCCGCGGGAGATGCGCGATATCGCGGCGACGCGGGACCGCTTCAGGTCACGAAGGCACATCCGCACGGTCCGTTCCAGCACGCGTTCCTGGAAGCGGGCAGCGCGCATCCGTCGGGGGTTACCGACGATCCCAACGGCTTTCGCCAGGAAGGCTTCTTCACCTGTGACCAGACGATAGGCCACGGCCTGCGTGCCAGCACGGACCGCGCCTATCTACGACCGGCGATGAAGCGGCCGAACCTCACCGTGCTGACCGGGACGACCGCCACCGGCCTCATCGTGAAGGACGGCAAGGTCGAAGGCGTGCGCGCCCTGAGAAACGGCCGGCAAATGACCTTCAGGACGAGCAGGGAAGTCGTTCTCAGCGCGGGCGCGCTGCGCACGCCGCAGTTGCTGATGCTGTCGGGCGTCGGACCGGCCGACCATTTGCGGAAAGTGGGCATCACCCCCGTACTCGACCTGCCAGGCGTCGGCGCCAACCTGCAGGACCACGTCGCGACACGCCTGTCATGGCAGGCAACCCAACCGCTCAGCCATTCGCTTTACGCAAGTGGGCACCGGCGGCTGACGGCAGGCGGACGCTGGCTGCTGCGGCGCGACGGCATTGCCGCGACCACCGGACTGGAAACATGCGCCATGCTGCGATCCTCGTATGCCGATGGCACGCCGGACCTGCAGATGTTTCTTTATCCAGCGTTGATCGAGAACAACCGGCCGGATCCGCGCACGCACGGCTTCGGCATAGGCATCAACCTGAACCGCAGCCGCAGCACGGGGCATCTGCGCCTTGCGTCGGCCGATCCGCTGGCTGCGCCATTGATCGACCCCCGCTATCTGTCCAACGCCATGGATCTCGCCATTCTCGCTGATGGCATCGACATCGCGCGCGATATCGTCGAGGACACGGCCTTCCGTGACCTGCGCGGCAGGCCCATGCAGGACCATCGGGCCATTGTCGCCGATCGCCAGGCCTGGCTGCGTCAGACCGTATCCGGCAACTGGCATCCGGCCGGCACCTGCCGCATGGGCGAAGGCGACGGCTGTGTCGCCGCCCCGGACGGCAGGGTCCACGGCATCGGCGGCCTGCGCGTCATTGATGCCTCGCTGATGCCCGCGATCACCAACGCCAATCTGAACGCTCCCGTCATCATGATGGCGGAGCGGATCTGCGACATGATCCGGGGACGCCCGCTGCTTGCGCCCGAAGCAGCGCCATTCCACTGGGCCTGACGCCTAAGGGGCGTCTCAGTTTGCCGCGGCGATAGCGCCGCCGCGCCGCTCGGCCAGCAGCCGCGTCAGCCAGTCGGGATCCATTTCCGGAACGGACGAGAGCAGCAGGTTGGTGTAGTCCTGCTGCGGGGTTTCCAGGACCTGCGCGCGCGAACCCTGTTCTACCAGCTTGCCGCCATTCATCACCACCACCTGGTCGGCGATGGCCCGCACGGTCGCGATATCATGGGTGATGAAGACGTAGGTGATGCCCAGTTCCTGCTGCAGCGTGTCGAGCAGCTTCAGGATTTCCGTCTGCACCAGTTGATCGAGGGCCGACGTGACCTCATCGCAGATGACCAGGCTGGGCTTGGCGGCCAGGGCCCGCGCGATGCAGACGCGCTGCTTCTGCCCGCCTGAAAGCTCCCCCGGCAGCCGGTCGAGGAATTGCGACCCCATTTCGATCATGTCGAGCAGTTCCACCACGCGGCGATCCCGCTCCTCGCCCCGCAGGCCAAGATAGAATTCCAGCGGACGACCGATGATCTCCTCGACCGTGTGGCGCGGATTGAGCGCCGTGTCGGGCGACTGGTAGATCATCTGGATCTTGCGCAGCAGGTCTCGCGAGCGGCCGCGGAACCCGGAGGGCAGCACTTGTCCCTCGAACACCATCTTGCCTGACCAGACCGGAACCATGCCGGAGATCACCTGGGCGAGCGTCGACTTGCCCGAGCCCGACTCTCCGACAATGGCCAGCGTGCGGCCACGCTGCACCTTCAGCGAGACGTCATCCAGCACCTTGACGGATTTTGCGTAGCCGCTCGACAGGCCCTCGATGGAGAGGTGGGTATCCGTCTCCGGGCGCTCGGCCTGCGACATGGCCCGCACCGACCATAGCGATCGGGTGTATTCGGTCTCGGGCTCCGCCAGCATCTTCCGCGTCGGCGCTTCCTCGACCGCGATACCGTGGCGCAGCACCATGATGCGATCGGCCATCTGCGCGACGACGGCCAGGTCGTGCGAGATATAGATGGCGGCTGTGTTGAACTCGCGCACCACCTCGCGCATCGAGGCGAGCACCTCGACCTGGGTCGTTACGTCGAGCGCGGTTGTCGGCTCGTCGAAGATGATCAGGTCGGGGCGGCATTCCATCGCCATCGCCGTCATGGCGCGCTGCAACTGGCCGCCCGACACCTGATGCGGGAACCGGAAACCGATTTCGGCCGCGCGCGGCAGGCGCAGCTTGCCGAACATCTCCACCGCCCGCGCCGCCGCCAGCCGACGGCCGAGCAGCCCGTGGCGAACGGCAGTCTCGATGGTCTGGTCGAGCAGGCGATGGCTGGGGTTGAACGACGCGGCGGCGCTTTGCGCCACATAGGCGATGCGCGAGCCGCGCATGAGCCGGAGTTCCTCCTCCGGGAGGCTCAGCATGTCCTTGCCGTCGAAGGTGACGCTGCCGCCGGTGATGCGGCAACCGGGCTTGGCGTATCCCATCGCCACAAGGCCCAGGGTTGACTTGCCGGCGCCGGATTCACCGATGAGACCGAGGATCTCGCCGCGTTCCAGCCGCAGGTCGACGCCCTTCACGATCGGATGCCAGCGATCGTCGGAAAAGCCGTCGACCTTGAGGCCGGCTATCTGCAGGAGCGGCGCGCCCTTCTGGCGGGGCTCGGATTTGCTAGCGTTCATCCCGAAGCCCGCTCGTACGATAGAGATACCAGTCGATCACGAAGTTGATGGCGATCGTCAGCAACGCGATAGCCGCCGCCGGCAGCAGCGGCGTGATGTTGCCGTAGGAGATGAGAGCCGCGTTCTCGCGCACCATCGACCCCCAATCCGCTGTCGGCGGCTGGATGCCGACACCGAGGAAGGACAGCGCCGCGATGGACAGAAACACGAAGCAGAACCGCAGGCCGAACTCGACGATCAGCGGCGCCATGATGTTGGGCAGTATCTCGCGACGGATCAGCCAGACGGCGCTCTCGCCACGGACGCGGGCGATCTGGATGAAGTCCATCACCACGACATTGCCGGCCGCGGCCCGTGCCAGGCGGAACACCCGCGTGGCATCGAGAGCGGCGAGCGTCACGATCAGGTTGGGGATCGAGGAACCGAAAGCCGACAGGAACAGCAAGGCGAAGATGACGCTGGGGATCGACATGAAGACGTCGACGATGCGCGAGCAGAGCTGGTCGAGCCAGCCGCCATAGAGCGCGGCGACAATGCCGAGCGTGCCACCGAGGAGGAAGGCCAGGCAAGTGGTGATCACGGCGATGCCCACCGTGTTGCGCGCGCCGTAGATCAGTCGCGACAGGACATCGCGGCCAAGCTGGTCGGTACCGAGCAGAAAATGCCCGCCCCAGGCCATATAGGGTTGCCCGGCGACCGTGGCCTCGTTGTACGGGGCGATCTGCGGCGCGAACAGCGCGAGGATGGCATAGGCAAGGATCACCAGCACGCCGAACCAGGCGGTGAAACGCGCATGGCGCATCTCTTTCAGCAGGCGGCTGAACCAGGAGCGTCGGCGGCGCGTGACCGCCGGAGTCATGTCTGGAGAACTCATCGCGAATACATCAGTCGTGGATTGGTCACGATCGCGATGACATCGGCAACAAGGTTCAGCACGATGTAGGTCGCCGCGAAGATGAGCGCGCAGGCCTGCACGACAGGCATGTCGCGAGAGCGGACCGCGTCGACCATGAGCTGGCCGATCCCCGGATAGACGAAGACGACCTCGACAACGACGACGCCGACGATCAGGTAGGCGAGATTAAAGGCGACGACGGTCGCGATCGGCGCCCAGGCATTGGGCAGCGCGTGCTTGAAGACGATCCACGCCGACGAAAGGCCCTTCAACCGGCCCATCTCGATATAGGGGCTGGCCAGCACGTTGATCAGGACAGCTCGGGTCATCCGCATCATATGCGCGATGATGACCAGCGTCAGGGTGAGCGAGGGAAGCAGCAGCTTCCAGATACGCTCCCCGATCGTGGTGCTCTCGTTGATGGCGGCGAGCGTGGGGAGCTTGGGCATCAGCGACAGGACCGAGCCTATGCCGGAACTGAGCCAGCTCGGCAGGAGCTGGCCGAGCTGCGTCATGGCGAACATGTCCTTTGAGATCACCAGATAGCAGAGGATGTAGGCGATGAAGAATTCAGGCACGGAGATCGTCATCAGCGTCAGCCCGTTTACGGCACGGTCGAAGAACGAGCCGCGATAGAGCGCCGTCAGGGCGCCGAGCAGGATCGCCAGCGGCACGGCGATGATAGCCGTCATCGCCGCCAGGAAGAAGGTGTTGTAGAGCCGTGGTCCGATGATGGCGCTGACGGCACGCACCGCGCCCGGACGACTGGTCAGCGAACTGCCGAAATCGCCATGGACGGCGCCCGCCATCCAGCTCAGGTAGCGCTCGATCGGCGGACGGTCGAAGCCGAGCATCTGGCGGTAGGCCTCCACCGTTTCCGGAGAAGCCGAACGCCCCAGGATCGACTGTGCGAAATCGCCAGGCAGGGCTTCGATCGACAGATAGATGACGATCGACACCATGAACAGCGTCACCAGTCCAAGCCCGAGCCGTTGCAAAACAGTGCCTAGCAGGGGCACGATGGCCCGCTGCCTCCCCGGACCCGTCCGACCGGGAACTTCGGCGACATCAGTCATTATGTGATCCCGACCCTGGCCTCGATGGAAGGCCGCATCCTGAGCGGCATGATCGCCTCAGGATGCGGTTGACATGGCCGAGCCGTCAATCCTCGATCCACCAGCGGGAGATGAACTGCCAGCCGTCCAGCTCCCAGGCCTTTGAGATGCTCTCCGCGTGCTTGACGCGCGACCGGTAGGCCCAGATGTTGTTGGGCAGGATCGGCGCGATCAGGCCGCCTTCGTCATGGACGATGCGCTGCATCTCGCCATACATCTCACGACGCTTGGCCTCGTCGAGTTCGGCGCGAGCCGACAGGAGCAGGCTTTCGAACCTCGGGTTGTTGAAGTGGGTGTCGTTCCACGCCGCGCCCGACTTGAACGCCACCGAGAACATCAGATCCTCGGTCGGCCGGCCGCCCCAGTCCGTGGCGATGAAAGGCTTCTTCAGCCACACATTCGACCAGTAGCTGTCCGCCGGTTCGTTGATGATGTTCAGGTTGATGCCGATCGGCTTGAGGTTCGACTGATAGAGAAGCGAGCAGTCCACCGCCGACGCATAGGCGGCCGACGAAGCCGAGAGATCGACGTTCAACGAGGTCAGGCCCGCCTTCTTGAGGTGATGGGCTGCCCGGTCGGGATCGTATGTGATCTGCGGAATTTCCGGATCGTAGAAGCGATAGGCCGGCGTTATCGGATGGTCGTTGCCTATCTTTCCATGCCCGGCAAGCGCGACGTTCAAGGCGGCCTCGCGGTCGATGCCGTATTTGAGCGCCATCCTCACATCGTTGTTGTCGAAGGGCGGGGTGTCGCAGAACATCGTGAAACCGTGGAACCGGAAGCCCGCCATCTCCTCGACCTTGACGCCGGGGGCGCCCTGCAGCATCGCCAGGGTGCGGATTTCCGGGCGATCGATGATGTCGACGTCGCCGGTGAGCAGCGCGTTCTGCCGCGCCGTGGCATCCGTGATGATCAGCACCTCGGCCGAAGCGAGGTGGCCGACATCCGGGTTCCAGTAGTTGTCGGCCTTCTTGAAAAGCGCGCGCACGCCGGGCTCGAACTCGGCCAGCTGGTAGGGACCCGCCCTGCTTCCATCGTTCTGCCAGTCGATCGTGCCGTCGTCCTTGGCCTTGCAGATCGCCAGCTGGTAGTCGGTCAGGATATAAGGGAAGTCGGCGTCGCCGGTCTCGAGGTCGAAGACCACGGTCTTGTCGCCGTCAGCAGTGATGTTCTTGACGTTCGCGACGACCGACTTGGAGTTGGAGGTCGTCTTGTCGCCACGATGATGGTTGATCGAGGCGATGACATCCTTGGCGGTGACCGCCGAACCGTCGTGGAATTGCGCCGAACGCAGCTTGAAGACCCACTTGCGGGCCTGGTCCGAACCCTCCCACGATTCCGCGATGTCGCCCTGCAGCTTGTTGTCGCTGCCGACGACAGTCAATTTTGCATGGCAGGTGTAGGACAGCATGATGGAGAAGCCGTGGGCATAGGTGCCCGGCTCGACCGAGTCCGTGGTCTGGCCGAACGAGCAGCCCACCTTCATATTGCCGCCCTTCACAGCGGCCTTGGCCTTGCCCGCCAGGGAGAAAGAACCCGCCGCCAGGGCCAGGCCGAAGGCACCGGCAGTCTTGATCAAACCGCGGCGATTTATCGAGCCGATGATCCCGGCGTCCTTGTTGTCTGAAGCATGCATCGTAACTTCCCCTAACAGTTGTTTCTTTTTCTAGTACGGAGTCACTTCACGGAGTTTTTGACGGCGCTTTTGTTCCACTTGTTGAACCAATATCGCTACATATGGCACAGCAGGCAAGGCAATTTTTTGTCAACCTGCTGACCAAATGGAGCATTTTCAGCTCTTTTCCCTCGCGATCAGTTCGGCTGCCCGATGGCCGATCATCATGCAGGCGGCCGCCATGTTGACGCTGACCATGGTCGGCATGATCGAAGCGTCCGCGAGGCGCAAACCACCCATGCCGACGACCCGCAACTGCGGATCGACGACACTCAGTGGATCGTCGGCGGCCCCCATGCGACAGGTGCCGCCGGGGTGGTAACCGGTGGTGGCGGTTTCGCGGATATAGCTTGCGAGTTCGTCGTCGGAAGCGAGCCGCGAGCCCGGCGCCAGCTCGTCACCCAGCCAGCCGTTCAAGGCAGGCATCCCGAAAAGCCGCCGCGCGAAGCGAATGCCTTCCATCATGACCCGCATGTCGTATCCGTCGGGATCGGTAAAATAGGCCGCGTCGATGAGCGGAGCCTCATCGGGATCGGCGGAACGCAAGCGCACGGACCCTTCGCTGCGGGCCCGGTTGACCGTCATGTAGGCGGTGAACCCATCGGGAGCCGACGGAAAGCCGGCGGGCGCGGTCTGCTGCTCGAACAGTTCCGGCCCCAGCTGGATCTCGATATCGGGCCATGCCGCGCTTTCATTCTCGACCCGCGCGAAAAGCACGCCGGAGTAGTTCCAGAGTTCGTCCGGCGTAACAGCCCTGCGCGACGCTACGTTCACACAGGCCGCGGGATGATCCAGCAGATGCGCCCCGACCTGAGCGAGCGCATGACGCGGCTGGATGCCAAGTCGAGCCAGTTCGTCCGCCGGGCCGATGCCGGAAAGCATGAGGATGCGGGGAGTGTCGAGCGCGCCGCAGGACAGAACGACTTCGCGCCGGGCGACGAAAGCGCCGCGCGGTGTCATCACGCCGGTCACATGACGATCAGCGCCGAAGATCAGGCTGCTGACGGGCGTATCGGTGAAGATCGCCAGATTGTCCGGCAGCGCCGAGCGCGGGCTGAGAAAGACCTGCGCCGTGGATTCGCGCGCCACGCCGCGCTTGCTCATCCGATAGGAGCCCCAGCCGGCGTCGAAACCGGTGGCGAAATCGATCGGCGGAAAACCCATTTCTTGCGCGGCTGTCGCCAGCGCATGATGCGCAGGACCTTCCGGCTGCACGGTCTCGATGTTGATGCGTTGCTCGAGCGCCTCGAAATGCGGACGCACGGCGTCCACGCCCCAGCCGGCCGCGCCGGCATCGACCCAGTCCTGGTAGTCGCTTGCCGGCGGGCGAAACCATATGCAGGTATTCTGCGAGGTCGACCCGCCCAGCATGCGGGCGACCGGATAGAGGAAACGCCCATTCCCGACGGGCGGCTGGAGGATCGGCAGCAGCCGCGCGAGCCCGCTTTCCTTGACTTCCTTGAACCGACGGAAATCCCTCACCTCTTCGCGCGCGACCGCGTCGGGGCCTGCTTCCAGCAGCGCTACCCATCCGCTCGTGAGTTCCGCGAGCCGGCGCGCGGCGATCGCCCCGGCCGCGCCCCCGCCAACGACGATATGGTCGAACTCCATGTTCATTCCCGATACGTCCTCAGGACTTGCCGCGATGCTTGCCTTGCCGCCGCTCTTGATAGAAACGCGTCGGCTGGCTGGTGCGGGCGGTCAGGCCTCCATCGACCACAAGCGATGCGCCGGTAACGAAGGATGACTGGTCCGAGGCGAGGAACAGGATTGCCTCGGCGAGTTCGGACGCCTTGCCGATCCGGCCGAGCGCGCAGGATTCATTGTATTCGCGCTGCTCCTCCTCGGCGATCGTCGCCAGCATCCGTTCCGATGCGACCGGACCCGGGCAGATCGCATTGACGCGGATGCCGTAGCCGCCCTCTTCCCAGGCGAGCGACTGCGTCAGCGAGATGATCGCAGCCTTGGCGGCGTTGTACGGCGCCCATTCCGGATCGCCGCGCAGGCCCGATATGGACGACATGGTGACGATGCTGCCGCCGCCATGCTCGCGCATTGCGGGAATGACGGCCTGGCAGGCGACCAGCGTGCTGCGCAGGTTGAGCGTATACAGGCGATCCCAGACGGCCAGGTCGATGTCGGCGGTCAAACCCGAGGCGCTGCCGCCGGCGATGTTGATCAGGCTGTCGACACGGCCTCCCGTGCGTTCCAGCACCGTAGCGATGGCGCGGCGCAGTTCGCTCTCGTTCATCACGTCGGCACGAAGCGCCTCGACGGGCGCACCATCCTTCGACAGGTCCCGCGCGAGATCCTTCGCCGCATCCTCCTTCACGTCGAGGATGAAGACGCACGCGCCTTCCGACGCGAGCTGGATGGAACAGGCGCGGCCCATGCCATCGGCGCCGCCGGAGACGATCACCACCTTATTCTTGAAACGCTGGCTTGCGGACATCACGGCTCCTCATGAAATACGTCCGGACGAAAATAAGTCCGGCTCAAACCTTGGACAGCTTCCGCTCCGGATCAAGGAACGGCATGGCCACCACTTCGGCCGGGATCTTCTGTCCCTGCGAAGCGACCTCGACCTTCTGCCCGATGCCCGTGGCCTTGACCGCCAGCAGGGCGATCGCCAGGGGCACCTGCAGGGTCGGCGAGACGATACCGCTGGTAACCTCGCCGACGGACACTCCGTCAACCAGTACGGCGTCGCCCTTGAGAGGCGACTGCTGGCCGGCTAGGCGTAGCCCCTCCAGTTTGCTGGCCGGGTTCCGCGCCTCTTGCGTCGCAAGCGCGTCGCGGCCGTGGAAGAAGCCCTTGTTCATGTTCAGCATCCAGCCGAGGCCAACCTGGTGCGGCGTGTGATGCCAATCGAAATCCGTGCTGAAATCGATGAGTCCCGCCTCGACGCGGCGCAGGTCCATGACGCCGCTGCCGCACAGGGCGCCGCCGGCGGCGGCGCATTTCTCCCAGATGCCGCCGAAGACCCCCTCGCCCTTCTCTTGATCGACGATGATCTCGAAGCCAAGCTCGGCGGTGTAGCCGGTCCGGGTGACCACGCAGGGCACGCCGCAGACATCCGTTTCGACGGAATGATAGAAAGGCAGGCCGGTAATGTCCGATCCGCAGACGCTCTGCAATATGTCGCGCGACCGCGGTCCCTGAATGCTGGCCAGCGCCTTTCGGTCCAGCAGGCTGCGCACGGTGACGTTGCGGCCCAGCGAATTCGCGTAAAGCCACTGCTCGGAGTAGCCGAGGCCGCCGACCCACCAGAAGCGCTCGGCGCTGAAGCGCACGATGACCGCGTCCTCGACGATGCCGCCATAGTCGTAGCACATGATGCCATACAGGCACTGGCCATCAACCGCCTTGCGCAGGTCTCGGGTCACCATCTCGTTCATGAAGCCCAGGGCGTCGGGACCGGCGATCTCGATGATCTCCTCGCCGGTCACATCGAAGAGACCGGCGACCTTGCGCATCTGCCAGTATTCGCCGATGAGGTCCTCGATGAAGAAGGGTTTGAGGAATGTGTTGTGAACCTTAAGGAGGGCGCCCTTGGAGCCGATGACGCCGTGGAACGCCGTCTGCTTTATGCCTTTTCGAAACTTGAGCTCGCCCGCGGCATAGGGCGGCACGCCGACAGTCGTCTTGAAGGAATATTCCTTGATAGCCGCATTTCCCAGCATTCATGACGCTCCGGTCAGTCGTACAAATTTCCAAATAGCGAAACTGTATTGTAAATCTTGACACCAATTTCGTTCGGATGCAAGCCTTCGTTCGTTGGAAGTGCTGGCGTTCAGCGCGAAGAGCCAAGCGAAGCACGAGCCGCGGCAACCAGCCTGGCGGCACTGAGCGAATGGAGAACCGAAAGTGCAATCAATGAAGAGCCGGCAGGACGAACGCTTCGTCCGAACAGAGTTTGCGAGCGTCATCGGGACTCCGCCCTATGCCGCGACGCCGATCCGCTCGCGCAGCGGCCTGAAGCGCACCGCCTTTTTTCCGACGATCAGCGCCATCGCCACGGACTTCAAGCTGCACAACACCTATCTCAAGCCCGATTACTTCACCGATCCGGTTGAAGAATACTGGGCCATCCGGCGCACGGCTGGACTGCTCGACGTGACCGGGGAGGAGATCGTCGAAGTGAAAGGCCCCGACGCCGAGGCCCTGCTCGACGACATCATGCCGCGCGACGTCCGCAAGATGAAGGACGGGCATTGCTACTATTCGGTGCTCCTGCATGACCACGGCGGAATCGTCGAGGACGGCATCCTCGTGCGCTTCAACAAGGAACTGTTCTGGTGGATCGGCGGCCCCGGCAACTCCGAGGAATGCCTTTATGCGAACGGCGTCGCCCGCAACGTCTCGATCGAGAGCTTCAACGACCGTATCCACGTCGCCAGCCTGCAGGGCCCCAAGTCGCGCGAGATCCTGCAACAGGTCTGCGACGCCGACCTGACGCCGGTGCCGTTCTACGGCATGATCCAGGCCAAGGTCTGCGGCGTGCCTGTCACCATTACCCGCACCGGCTACACCGCCGAACTGGGCTATGACATCTATGTCGATGTTGCTCATGGGGCCGCCTTCTTCGCCGATCTCTGGAGCACCGTGCAGAAAGCCGGAGGCGCGCTTTGCGGCAGCAAGTCGCTCGGTATCCGCCGCATCGAGGCTGCGATCCTGAACTTTGGCCAGGACTTCGACTGGCAGCACACCCCGGTCGAGATCGGCCTCGGCTGGATGGTCTCGGAGACCAAGGCACCGTTCAAGTCGCAGAAAGCCCTGATGGCCGCCGAGGCGCATCCCTACAAGCAGAAGCTCGCCGGTCTTCGCTTCGATGGCAGGGAGATTCCGCTGATCGGCGACAGGATCGTCGTCGACGGCAAGGAGCGCGGCGTGATCACCTCGGCTACCGGCTCGCCCGCGCTGGATTGCCCGCTGGCGATCGGTTGGCTGGATATCGAGGCGGCCACTCCCGGGACGTCCGTAACCGTGGCCTTCGGTGATCGATCGGCAACGGCGACCGTGGTCGAGATGCCGTTCCTCGATCCCGAACGAAAGCTCTCCAAGGGCTGATCCCAACGACGAAGGGGCCGCGCATGCGGCCCCTTTCCATTCCGGAGTTGCCTTTTCCTCAGCCTTCGGCGGGATGGTCGCCGAAACCGTGGATCGCAAAGCCCTTGCCATCCGGCTGCAGGCCCGGCCGGTCGAACCGGAAGAGCGAGATGTCGTGCTCGGTCTTCCCCTTCAGCACCAGGTCGCTGAGGGTCCTGCCTATGATCGAGGCGAACTTGAACGCATGGGTCGCGCCAACGGCGCAGACGACCCCGGGATGCCCCGGCACCTTGTCCAGCACGAAGTCGACGTCGGGCGTGTGTGTCAGCAGGCATGTTTTTGTATAGAGCACCGGGCCATGTGCCCGAGGAATGTGGTTGGCGACGAAATCGCTCACTTCCTTCTCGTTACGAGCGTCTGGCTCGAAACTGCGGTTGTTGGGGTCGACCGGTGCGAACCGGTCCTTGGCAACCTTGACGCCCTCCGCTCCGTAGACGGGAAAGCCGTAGAAATTGTCGAGGATCATCCAGATCCAGACCGGGAAGCGATCTGGCCGGAACTCGTCCAGGTGCGGGCTGCTGAAATAGCTGACCTGCTCATGCGTGACCTGCAAGGGCAATTGGAAGCCGAAATGCTTCAGCGCCTCGTTGGTCCACGGCCCGGCGGCGATGACGAGCTTTTCGCCCTCGAATTCGCGCCCGCCGGCGACCACCCGGTAACCGCCATTCACCTGCCGGATCGACGTCACCGGCATGTTGTCGAGCAGCGTGGCGCCATTGCGCCGTGCCATGCGCCGATGCGCATCGTTCGCCTTGATGGCGCCGACCAGCCCGCCATCGGGCTGGTAGATGCCGTGGATGTCGTCGGGAAAGCGAAACTGCGGAAAGCGCTTCGCCATCTCGACGGCATCCAGCCGCTCGAAGGGGACGCCGCATGCCGCCATGCTGTTGTTGTAGTCGTCCTCGACCAGCGTCGTCTTTTCGGGCCAGAAATTCAGTTCGCCTGTCTTGACGACGACCTGCTCACCGGCGTCGTCCTCCATTTCGGCCCATGTCCGGTAGGAGGCCTGGGCGAAACGGACATATTGTTCGTTATGATAGGTAAGCCGGATGATGCGCGAATGGTCCTGGGACTCACCCCTGACGTGGCCGAGCTCGAATTGCTCGAGCCCCAGCACCTCGTTTCCCGCCTGGCGTGACAGCCAGTAGGCGGCGGCGCTGCCGAGGCCGCCCAGGCCAATGACGATATGGGTGAAGCTGTTCTTGGACAAAACCAGTTACCGCCTTATATTTCTGTATATCAATACTCTATCCTATTATTCGAAACATTCAATCCGCCACTCGACACAAAAAAGCCGCCGGAATCCGGCGGCTTTTGTTTGCGGCTCGCGGCTTCTAGGCGCGAGCGAGCTTCGCCTTCGCCGGCGCCCGGGTCTTGCGCGGCGCCTTCACCTCCATGTCCACGGCCGGAGTGCCGAAGCCCAGCGCATCCTGGATGGAATCGGCCGTCCTGATGAGCGCGGAGATGAACTTGTTGACGTCGTTCTGGCGCACCCTTTCTTCCGGACCGGCCACGCCGATCGCCGCCACGACGCGCCCGGACGGGGTCCTGATCGCCCTGCCGAACCCGAGAACGCCTTCGCGCCACTCGCCGCAGGTCTCCGAATAACCCTGCTCCCGGATATCGGCGAGTTGCCGGCGCAGCGCATCGGTCGAGGCCACGGTCTGTGGCGTGAAGCGCTGGATGGTTTCGCCGACGGCCCGCACCACCTCGTCGGGAGCATAGGCCAGCATGGCCTTGCCCGTGGCCGAGCAATAGGCGGGCGAACGGTCGCCGATATTCACATAGGTACGCACCGCATGGGTGCTGTCGACCTTGTCGATGTAGAGCGTCTGGTTGTTGTCCAGCACGGAAAGATGGACCGTTTCTCCGGTCTCGGCCGCAAGCGCGCGCAGATAGCTGATCGCCACGCTGCGTATGTCGACCTGCGAGAACACACGCTGCCCCATCTCCCAAAGCCGGAGAGTAAGCTCGTAGTTGCGCGAATCCTGCGACCGCTTCACGTAACCGCAGGCTTCGAGGGTGCCAAGAAGCCGATGCGCGTTGCTTTTGCTGATCCCGCATTGGATAGCTATATCGGTCAAGGATCGCGAGCCGTTTCCTTGAACCAGGTTCTCAAGAACCTTGAGGCCTTTGACGACAGTGGTTTCCATTTCTCACACTGATCACTTCGACATATGGAATATTGCTTAGCTTACGCGAAGCATTTTTCCAATATGTGAAACGATATAGGTGTGAAGAACCAGCGATTGTCGTCAGAGGGACCTCTGCACGACGCGCGCGGCGTTGAAACCGGGTACGCCCGTCACCCCGCCGCCCGGATGCGCCGAGGCGCCGCACAGGAAGAGACCCTGAACCGGCGTCGTATAATCGGCATATCCCCGCACGGGTCGGCGAAAGAACAACTGATCGAAGGTGAGGTCGCCGTGATGCGGGCTCCCGCCGGGGAGACGGAATATCTCCTCATAGTCGCTTGGCAGCATGATCTGGCGATGGAGCCAGTGGCGATCGAAGTCCGGCGCATGCAAGGCGATCGTGTCCATGACCCGCTCGAACAGCTGTTCGCGGGCCGCGGCGGTCTGGTCGCTGCCGGCGCCGGCGGGAAAATGGCCGCCATAGATGCTGATGATATGCTTGCCCTCCGGCGCCAGCGTCCTGTCGGCAAGCGTCGGGGTCTGCACCGTCATATAGGGACGCTCCGAGATCCGGCCGCTGCGCATGTCGGCATAGGCCTTCTCGACATAGGAGAGGCTGGGGGCGAGCGTCACCTGGACAGGATATCTGTCGCCATAGCCGGCCTCCTTCAGGCCCGCGAACGGTATCGGCTTCTCGACCGCCAGATGGATCTTGAAGTTGGTGACCGTGCCGTGGATTCCCGTCACGGCACGCCGGAAATCCTCCGGCGCCGCGGACTTCGGCACGAGATCGGCAAAGAGGTGCTGTGACGAGGCGTTGGAGATCACCGCGCGGGCACGGATCACCTCGCCGCCGACCATTCGCACGCCAACGGCGCGGCCGTTTTCGACAATGACTTCCTCGACCTCGGCGCCGGTCCGTGTCTCCAGGCCGAACCGGGCGCCTGAGGCCGCGATGGCCGTCGGGATGGTACCCATGCCGCCGCGCGACAGGCCTGTGCCCCCGGCGGGATTGCTGCCGTCGCGCATATGGTTGCGCAAGAGCAGATAGGCGGTGCCGGGCGTGTGGATCGAGGTCGACTGGCCCGCCGCTCCGGCGGGGTAGTAGCCGACGATGATCCGGACCTCCTCGCTGTCGAACCAGCGCGCCACATAATCGTGCACGCTCATGGAGACGAGATCCATCAGGTCGTGGAAAACGGGCAACGCATCCCTGTTGCGCCAGCCGAGACCGGCCAGGCGCAGGAGGTTGCGCGGGCTCATGTCGCTCGGATCGATCGGGACCTGCCAGAGCAAGCGCCGGAAGATCGGCGCCATCCGGGCCAGATGCGCCTGGAACTTCGGATAGGCCTCCGCGTCCCGCTTGGAGAAGCGGGCAAACTCGGCACAAAGCCGCTCTTGCTCCTTCCACAGGACGACGGGACCGACTCCTTCGACAAGATGCACGCCCGGCGGCACCGGGACAGCCTCGTAGCCGAACTTCTGCAGCTCCAGATCAAGGACGATCTTCGGCTGCATCAGGCTCAGCATATGGGCCGCGGTGTTGACCTTGTAGCCCGGCCAGATCTCCTCCGTGGCCGATGCGCCACCGAGTATGTCCCGGCGCTCGAGCACCAGCACCTTCTTGCCGGCCTTGGCCAGATAGGCGCCGCAGACAAGGCCGTTGTGACCGCCGCCGATGATGACGGCATCGTAATTTGCTGTAGCGACCATCGTCCTGCCCTGCTCAGCCACCCCGGACCAGTCCGTGATTGCGATCGAAGTCCGTGGGTTGCCAGCCGCGCGCGGTCAGTCCGCCGTCCACCACCAATGTCGCCCCCGTAATGAATGATGCATCGTCCGATGCCAGGAAAAGGATGGCCGCCGCCTGTTCGTCGGGCGTACCGACCCGATCCAATGCAATCGCCGATGCGAACTCCCGCATCCTTTCCGGCGTGAGGAAATTGCGAAGCCGCTCCGACGCGGTCGTACCCGGGCAGATCGCATTGGCGCGGATGCCGTTGCGCCCCTCTTCCCAGGCGAGCGCTTTCGTCAGGGCAATGATGCCGGCCTTGGCGGAATTATAGGCCGACCAGCCCGGATCGGAGGCAATGCCGGAAATCGAGGCCATGTTGACGATCGCGCCCCGCCCCGCCTGCCGCATGGCCGGCAGCACCTTCTGGCAGGCCTGGACCGTCGAGCGGACGTTGAGACGGTAGATCCGGTCGAACTGATCCAGCGCAATGTCGGCGATGTAGGCGTGATAGCTTCCGCCCGCGACATTGATCAGCACATCGACCGAACCCAGATGGGCGATCGCCCTGTCGAGGGCATCGTCGAAGCCCGCCTCGTCCATGACGTCGCCAGGCAAGGCAAGCACGTCATGCCCTTCGCCGCGCAGGCGCGCCGCAAGTGCCTCTCCCATCTCCGCTTTGGCATCGGTGATGACGACCCGCGCGCCTTCCGCCGCAAGCCGGCGCACGCAGGCGGCGCCCATGCCGTCGGCACCGCCCGATACGATGGCGGATCGGCCCGAGAATCTTTCAGGGTGGGGAGCGCACGTCATCATGCGTCACCCGTAGCCGCGACTCCGCAGAAACGAGGGACGCAAAGCGGGCCGATCTCGCGACGCAATTGATTTGTTCTGCATACTGAAATCATATCATGCATATTGACACTTTTTGGAGACGAGCGCTAGATGCTTTCTGGAAATCTTCCCCGGATCCGAGAGCCCGTCAGCAACACAGTATGCAGAACGATCCGCTTCTCCGCCCTTACAGCATCAAGCATCTGGAACTGCGGAACCGGATTGTCTCCACTGCCCATGAGCCTGCCTACAGCGAGGATGGCATGCCCAAGGATCGCTACCGGCTCTATCATGTCGAACGCGCCAAGGGCGGCATCGGCCTGACCATGACGGCGGGATCGGGCGTCGTCTCCCGCGATTCGCCCGCGGCGTTCGGAAATCTGCTCCTGTGGCGTGACGACATCGTCGGCTGGATGCGACGCCTGGCCGACGAATGCCATGAGCACGGCGCGGCGGTCATGATCCAGATCACCCATCTCGGCCGCCGGACAGGCTGGGACCATTCCGACTGGCTTCCCATCCTGGCGCCGTCGCCGCGCCGCGAACCGGCGCATCGCGCGGCGCCCAAGATCATGGAGCTCTGGGACATCGAGCGGATCGTCGCCGACTATGCTTCCGCGGCGCAGCGGATGCAGGCGGCCGGTCTCGACGGTATCGAGATCGAGGCTTACGGCCATCTGATGGACAGCTTCTGGTCGCCAGCCACCAACCAGCGTGAGGATGCGTTCGGCGGATCGCTGGACAACCGGCTGAGCTTCACCTGGGCGGTGTTGAAGGCCATTCGCGCCGCCGTTGGCGCCGACTTCATCGTCGGCATCCGCATGGTCTGCGACGAGGACTGGTCGAAGGGCATTTCGACCGAGGAAGGACTTGAGATAGCGCGGCGCATCGCGGCCTCGGGGCTGGTCGATTTCCTCAACGTCATCCGTGGCCATGTCGACACGCAGGCTGCCACGGTCAAGGTGATCCCGGTGCACGGGATGGCGACGGCTCCGCATCTCGATTTCGCGGCCGGCATTCGCGCTGCAACCGGCATGCCCGTGCTGCATGCGGCGGGAATCCCTGATGTCGCCACCGCGCGCCACGCCATCGAGACCGGCAAGCTCGACCTCGTCGGCATGACCCGGGCGCATCTCGCCGATCCCCATATCGCCCGCAAGATCATGGAAGGCCGCGAAGACGACATCCGGCCCTGCGTGCGCGCGACCTATTGCATCGACCGTGGCTATGTCGGCGCCGAGGCGCTCTGCATCCACAATCCGGCCACCGGGCGCGAAGCCACCTTCAGGCATGAGATCGTCCGTGACGTCGAGAAGGCCCGCAAGGTGGTGGTGATCGGAGCCGGCCCTGCCGGTCTCGAAGCAGCGCGCGTCGCGGCCGAGCGCGGCCATAAGGTCACGCTTTTCGAGGCCCAGGACGCGGCGGGCGGACAGCTTCGGCTGGCCACGGCGCATGCGCGGCGGCGCGAGCTCATCGGCATCGTGGATTGGCGCATGGCGCGGCTTGAACGCCACGGCGTCCAGATTCTCTTCAACACCTATGCGGAAGTCGATGACGTCCTGAGGCTGGAACCAGACGACGTCATCGTCGCCACGGGCGGCGTGCCCAACTTTGATTGCATCGAAAGCGGCTCGGACCTAGCCCATTCCTCGTGGGATGTGCTGGGGCGCTCGGTCGCGCCGGCCGGCGATGTCCTGATCTTCGACGACCATGGCGGCCACCAGGCGCTGCAAGCGGCGGAGATCATCGCCGAGTCCGGCGCGCGGGTGGAGATCATGACCCCGCAACGCGCGCTTGCGCCCGATGTCGGCAGCCTCACCCACGTCCCCTATCTCAGGAGCTTCCAGCGCAACGGCGTGACGGTCACGACCTCTCGTCGCCTGCTGTCCATCGAGCGCGCGAACAACCGCCTTCTGGCAACCATCGGATCGGACTATGGCGACGACATAGTCGGCGAGCGCGTTGTGGACGCGGTGATCATAGAGAACGGCACCGCCCCGGCGGACGATCTCTACCACGCGCTTCGACCGCTTTCCGCCAATCTGGGGGAAGTCGACTATGAGGCGCTGGTCGAACAGCGCCCGCAGACAATCGTCCGCAATCCGGCCGGAACGTTCCGCCTCTTCCGCATCGGCGACGCGGTCTCTTCGCGCGACTGCCACGCCGCGATCTACGATGGGCTCCGTTTTGCCAACACCCTATAACCTTGACGGCCGCCGAGCGAAGCGCGGCCACGTAGCCTCCAGGAGTGCATGATGACAAATATCTCAAAGACCAACCGGCATATGGGTTTCTCGACCCGGGCAATCCATCTCGGCTACGATCCGGCAAGTGAAAAGGGCGCCCTGAACCCGCCCATCTACATGACGTCGACCTACGCGTTCGAGACGGCGGAAGCCGGATCGGAAATGTTCCGCGGCGAGCGCGCGGGCTATATCTACGGCCGCACGCGCAATCCGACCCAGGCCATCCTGGAAGAGCGCATCGCCAACCTGGAAGGCGGCGAGACGGCAATCGCTCTCGGCTCCGGCATGGCTGCGACATCCAGCACCATGTTGTCCCTTCTCGATGCCGGCGACGAGATCGTCATCGACAGCACGCTCTACGGCAACACCTTCGCCTATTTCACGCAGGCCCTGCCGCGTTGGGGCATCGTCGTTCGGCTGGCCGATTTCACCCGGCCTGAGACATTGGAGGCCCAGATCAGCGAGCGCACCAAGCTGGTGTTCTTCGAAACGCCGGCCAACCCCAATCTCCGCGTCGTCGACATTGGCAGAATTGCCGAGATCGCTCACGGCTTCGGCGCCAAGGTCGTGGTCGACAACACCTTTGCCACGCCTGCCCTGCAGCGGCCCCTCTCGCTCGGCGCGGATATCGTCGTGCATTCGGCCACGAAATATATCGGCGGCCATGGCGACGTGCTGGCGGGCCTGGTGGTCGGCCCGGCGGAGATGCTGACCAAGATCCGTCAGATAGGACTGCGCTGGGTCACCGGCGCGACCCTCTCGCCGATGAACTGCTTCCTCCTGCTGCGCGGATTGAAGACGCTGGAACTGCGCATGGAGCGTCACTCCAGCTCGGCTCTCACGGTCGCCCGCATGCTGGAGACCCACGGGCGCGTCGCCACCATATCCTATCCTGGCCTGCAGAGCTTCGCCGGCCATGAACTGGCCAAGCGCCAGATGTCGGGTTTCGGCGGCCTCATCTCATTCGAGCTGGACGGCGGAATGGAGCAGGGCATGGCGCTGATGAACAAGCTGTCGGTGATCACCCGCGCCGTCAGTCTCGGCGACTGCGAAACCCTGATCCAGCACCCGGCTTCCATGACCCACGCCGTCTACAGCCCGGAGGATCGGCAGAAGCACGGCATCTCGGACGGGTTGCTGCGCCTCTCCATCGGCCTGGAAACGGTCGACGACATCGTCGAGGACCTGCAGCAGGCGCTGGATCTGCTCTGACCTTGCCGCGCTCGCGGTCTGATCGCGCCGCCGGCGCGGTCAGGCCGGCTGTGTCAGCACGCTGAGCCCGAGAGCCCGCATTCCCGCCGATGCTTCGAGGCCTTCGGAGGCAGACAGCACGACGCACTCGATCCGCGCCGGCCCCTCGACCATGTCTATCCACTGGCCGGGCGCGAAGGCGTAGCGCAGTGCATTTCCCTTCTGGGCCGGCTCGCCGAACATCGGCCGGTAGTGACCGGCGGCATCAGCGATATCCGGTGTCGACACCACCACGCCCAGCGTTCCGGTGACGCCGTTTGGATGCTTCGTCCTTCCCGACGGGATGCGCAGGTCGCGCCCGACCTCGTCCTTCAGGACGAAGGGCAAGGCAACATGCCCCACACCCACCCCGGGCAGGCCGAGCGAAACCTTCCACGGACGCCCGTCGATCAGGCGCCGCTCATGCGTGAGCGGACCGTTGACGGGGAATCCGGCGGCGGAGTGGCGGCCGATCACCTCGTCCAGGCGATCGGTGACCAGCGTGAAATCCGCCCAGCCGGCTCTGCCGTCCATATGGCGGGCCAGGCGATGCCGGGCGCGGGCCTCTGCGTCGCGTATGGTCAGGATCTCGATATAGGAACCGTCGGCGAAACAGATCAGCCTTTGACGCGCGGCGGCAGTCTCCCGATCCTCGTCGTGGCGATCCGTAATCAGGAAGCCCACATCCTCGAAGGCAGTGCAGGTTTCATCCAGCAAGGCCGGGTCCGGGACATAGAAGATCGTATGGTCATAGCCGAGGAACATGGGGTCGCTGCCGCCTGTCAGATGCCGAAACGGGAGGGCGCGAACGGTGTCGGGTCGACGACCGGCGCGGTACCGGCGGCGAAATCCGCCGCCAGCCTGCCGCCACCCGGGCCTATGCCGAAACCGTGGCCAGAAAACCCGGATGCGAGAACAAGCCCGGGGACGGACCGCAACGGGCCGATAGCCGGGATGGCGTCCGGGGTGACATCGATGAAACCGCCCCACGATCTGGTGACCCTGCCCGTGGCAAAGAACGGGAACTCCGCATAGGCGGCTTCTCTCGCCAGGGACAGGACGCGCTCCACCGGCGCCGGGTCGGCAATGCGCACGGCCTCGAACGGGGATGCCCGATCCAGCTCCCATTTTCGCGGCAGCATGGCTTCCGTCAGGAAGCGCCGTCCGACACGAAAGCGCAATTCGCGGATGCTTCGACGCAGCAGCGGCAGGTAGTTGCCGGCCAGGCGGAAACTGTCCGGCACGACGTCGACATAGGTCGCATTGGCCCGCGAAAGGACGTATCCGCCATCCAGCCGCCTGCGCCAGCCGAACCGCCGGGCGGCCACCGAGACATCGGGGCCTTCGGGCAGCGCCGAGGTCACCGAGACCGAGCCGAGGACCTTGAGCTGCGGGAAATCCATGCCAAGGCTGCCAACGAGCAGCCGGGACCATATCCCGCCGGCAACGATGGCGACCGACGTGCGGATGGTGCCGCGCTCGGTCACCACGGCGCTCAGCCGGCCCGCCGACGTCTCGATGCCACGCGCCGCGCAGTTGGTGAAGATGCCGGCGCCAAGCCGGCGCGCATCCTCCGCGATTGCCGGCGCCGCGAGTTCGGGCTCTGCGCATCCGTCGCTCGCCGTATAAAGCGCGCCGGTGGCATCGCCCCTGTTGCCGGGCAGCAGCGCATCCATCTCGCGGCGCGACAGCATCCGGCTGTCCAGTCCCGCGCCGCTGACCTGCCGCAGCCATTTTGCCTGCTCGCCCTCGTTGTCGGGATAGGTGAAATAGGCAATACCCGTGGTGCGGAACCCGGTGGCAAGCGCACCGAAGACCTTCGGATCGCGCCAGTCGCGCATGGCCTCGATCATCAGCGGTATTTCGGCGGGGTCGCGGGTCGTGTTGCGGCACCAGCCCCAGTTGCGGCCGGATTGCTCGCCGCCGATGATGCCTTTTTCGCACAGGACGACCTTCAAGCCGCGCCGCGCGAGGTGCCAGGCCGCGCAGACACCCACGAGGCCGCCGCCAATCACGACGGCATCGGCCTCGCCCGGCAGCACGCCGCCGTCCTCGACGGACCGCATGCGCAATGCCGGCGTGCCTGTGATCATGCCGGCAATGGTCATTTCGGCGAAGCGTGCACCAGTTTGGGCGTATCCGGACGCTGGCCCCATTCGTGCCAGGACCCGTCATAGAGCAGCCAGTCCTTGTTGCCGAGCCGCTCGACCATGAAGCCCAGGATCGCCGCAGTGACACCGGATCCACAGGTCGTGATGATCGGACCGTTCACATCGACCTTCGCCTCGGCGAAGATCTCCGCCGCCCTCTCAGGCGAAACGAAGACGAAATTGTTGGCGGAATCGAAGAAACGCCCCCAGTGCAGATTGACGGCGCCGGGCATAGCCCCCGACGCGACCCCCGGATAACCGGAACCTTCAGCCCCCTGGAAGCGCGCGGGCGTTCGGGCATCGACGATGGCGGCGCCACCCTGCTCGACCACCGTGCGCACCTGCTCGAGCGAAGCGACACGACCGGGTACCGGACGGGCGACGAATTCGCGGGGCGTTGCGACCGACGCCTCTCCGGTCTCGATGGAGCGGCCCTCGGCCTTCCACTTCCGCCAGCCGCCGTTCAGGATGCGTATCCTGCCATGTCCGAACATGCGGAACATCCACCAGAGCCGGGCGGACACGTAGCCGGCGTCATAGACTACGACGTCGGTATCGTTGCCGATACCGAGCGCGCCGACCACACCGGCAAACAGCGCCGCATCCGGTAGCATGTTCACATAGGGTGAATCCGGATCAGAGATCTGCTCGAGGTCGGCGAAGCGCGCCCCCGGTATATGACCGGCGCGAAAGTCGTCGATGGCATGCTTGCCGGCGTCGGGAAGATACCATGAGCAGTCCAGGACGACGCGGTCGGCGTCGCCCTCCGTTTTCAGGAGCCGCGCGAGTTCCTCGGTTTCGATCAGCCAATCGGCCATGCGTCCTCCTTCACAATGCGGAGGGAGCCTCCCAGGGGAGGCTCCGGTCAAAGCGGGCGTGCCAGCCGCCGCGATGTGAGCTTGTGCTCGCGCAATTCCTTGTAGATCGCGGCAACCTGCTCAGGGAGCACCTTCTCGCCGCTGTCGAGCCTGCGGCCGATCTCGGCATAGAGCGCCTGATGCCCGGTCTGGCGCTGGACGCGGGAGAGATGACCGATCTGCGCGCTGATGGCGTCGTGCAGCTCCGTTGGCCACAGCGTGTTGTAGGCCTCGCGCACCGGGCCGTAGTCGATCGACTTGAGCGGCTGTCCCTGACGCGCGGCGATGATTTCGGCGCGACGCTCGCGCGTGGCCTCCGCATCCAGGGAGCCATCCTCGCCGATGACCACGCCATAGGAGCCCCGCGCGCTTGCGCGCGAGACATAACCGTCCAGCACGTCCGAGAGGACCTGCTCGACGGGACGATCGAGCGGATCGCCATAGCCGCCGCCGCCCTGCGTGCCCATCTGGATGACGGCGCCCAGCCCTACCTGCAGGATGTCGATCTTCCCGATGTCCTTCTCTTCCGGCGTGCCGGGGTTGAGAAGCGTATAGCCGGTGGTACCTGGCTGACCGCCCTGGCGGCCTGCCGGCGGGAACACGTAGCGTTCGAGGTTGCGCGCGGTGACGGTCGAGAATGGCGAATGCGTCTCGAACTCGATGACCGCGCCCGTGCCGCCACGGTACTTGCCGGCGCCGCCGGAATCCTCGCGCAGGCCATAGCGCCGGATCAGCACCTCCGGCATCTCGCGTTCCAGCAGCTCGGTCGGAACGTTCTTGAGGAAGTTGAGGATCACCATGGTGCCGTCCACGCCGTCGGCCATCGGCCGGCCGCCGGAACCGCCGACGACCGGCTGGATCACCGAGACTCGGGTTTCGGAGGTGTGCGGATCGGGCATGGCCACCATCAGGATGCCGCCCTGGCCGGAATCGGTCGCGGGCAACTGGTCCGGCACCGCTTGCGCGAGCGCGCCGATGATGACGTCGCAGACCTTGTGCGAGGTCGAGTAGCGCGCGCCGACGGCCGCGCCCGGCTCCGGATTGATGATCGTGCCGCGCGGAATGGTGATCTTCAGCGGACGCACCATGCCGGCATTGTAAGCGATCGACGGTTCGCGCGTGCAGAGCCAGTTGACGACGCCGGTGGTCAGCATCCAGTGCCCGTCCTTCGAGAAGCTCGGCAGGTTGAGCGCGGCGCGGACCTCCGGCGCGGTGCCGGCGAAGTCCATGTTGAACTCGCCGTCCTTCACCGTCAGCTTCAGATTGATGCGCAGCAGGCCGAGGCCGACCATGTCGCCTTCGATGAAATCCGAGAAGTGGTAGGTGCCTTCGGGCACCGTGGATATCACCCGGCGCGACTGGGCTTCCGCGTAGTTCAGCACATCGTCGATCGAATGGCTGATCGTGTCGGCGCCAAACCGCTGGATGATCTCGCGCATGCGCCGCATCGCCGTGTTGAGGGCGGCGATGCAGGCCTTCATGTCACCCCAGTTCTGGTTGCTGCTGCGGGTGTTGACCAGGAACATCTTGAGGAAGGTCTCGTCGAGCACGCCCTCGCGGAACAGTCGCCGCGGCGGCACGCGGATGCCCTCCTGCATCAGTTCGTAGCTCGACGGGGCGATGGATCCGGACACACGACCGCCGACGTCGGTCATATGGACGAAACTCCAGAGGTAGCAGACGATCTTGCCCTCATGGAAAACCGGCGTCCAAAGGTAGACGTCGGACAGATGCGTCGCCATGCCTCGCGTCGCCTCAGGATCGTTGGTGATGAAGACGTCGCCCTCGCGAACGTCGTCGCCCATGGCGAGGATCGCGTCATCCATGGGCTTGCCGACCATCATCAGCACGCCGTAGCGGCGGGAAGCGGCAAAGACCTCGCCCTTGGTGCTGACCAGGGCAGCGCCGTAATCCTGCGTTTCCTTGATGAACACCGTGTGCGCCGTGCGGAAAAGCGCCTGCGCCATCTCGTCCACAATCGCCTGGAAGCGATTGGACATGATCTCGAGTCCGATCTTGTCCTTGATCATTGCACGCGCTCCCCGATGAGATTGTACCACTGGTCTATCGTGGCCCTGAAGCCGGCCGGCAAATAGATCGTGGTGTCGTACTGCTCGATGATGGCCGGGCCCTCGAAGCTGAAGCCCGGTTCGAGCAGGGCGCGCCGGTAGACCGTCGCCATGCCGTCCTTGCCGTTTTCGTAGAGCCGGCGCTCCGAGATGGGTGCCTGCTCCGCATCGGCGAAGGGCCGCAGGTAGGAGAAATCGGGCTTCTTCGTCTTGCCGACGATCTGAAGCCGCGCCTCGAGGATACGCAGCGGGCTCGACCGGTCGGCGTAGCCATAGACCTGCTCATAGCGGTCGTGAAAAAGATTCTCGACCTGGGCGACCGTCAGCGGGCCATCGGGCAGGATCACGTTCAGCTCGAACGACTGGCCATGGTAGCAGATGTCGGCCGAACGGATGATCTGCTTCTCCTCGATCTCCACCTGCTGTGTGTCGAGCCAGCTCTCCGCCTCGACCAGAAACTGCTGGTAGGTCGCGTTCACCTGCTCGTCGGTCATGTCGCGGGAATCATGCCAGAGGCTGCGCACGAAGTCGGCGCGAAGGTCGGCCACGAGGCAGCCTAGCGCGCAAAGCAGGCCGGGCATCGGCGGCACCACCACGCGGCGCAGGTTCAGCTCGCGCGCCAGCATGAAGGAATGCGTCGGGCCGGCGGCGCCATAGCACAGCAGCGAAAACTCCTGCGCGTCGACGCCGCGCCGCGCCAATTGCGGCACGGTCTCGGCATAGATGTTGGCGGTGGCGACCTGAAGGATGGCGTCCGCGGTCTGCTCGACCGACAGTCCGAGCTTGTCGCCGATCGTCGCGAGCGCCGCGCGCGCCTTGTCGACGTGAAGCTTCATTTCCCCGCCGAGAATGGAGGTCATGATGCCGAGGGCGGCATAGGCATCGGTAACCGTCGGCTCGGTGCCGCCGCGACCATAGCAGGCCGGCCCCGGGCGCGCGCCAGCGGAGCGCGGACCGACCTTGAGAACGCCCTCGGCGTCGAGCCAGGCGATGGAGCCGCCGCCGGCGCCGATTGCCGACACGTCCACCGCCGGCAACAGCACCGGGAAGTCGCCCACCGTGTTCTCGTTCGAATAGGGCACAGCCCCGTCGATCAGCGCCATGTCGACCGAAGTGCCGCCCATGTCGAGGGTCAACAGCTTCTGGTCCCCGATCAGCCGCCCGATGAAGGCAGCGCCGATGACGCCCGACGCCGGCCCCGACAGCAAGGTCTCGACCGGACGCGCGCCGGCGGCTTCGAGCCCCATGACGCCGCCGTTCGACTTGGTGGAGAATATGCGCGTCTTGACGCCGCGCGCCGCCGTCTTTTTTTGCAGCGTTTCGAAATAGCGGCGCATGCGCGCGCCAATATAGCCGTTGATGACGCTGATCAGGGAGCGCTCGTACTCGCGCTGTTGCGGCCACAGCTCGGCCGAGGCGATCACATACGCGTCCGGGAATTCCTCCAGTATCCACTGCTTGGCCTGCATCTCGTGGCCGTCATGTCGGTAGGAATGCATGAAGCAGATGGCGATATTGTCGGCACCGGCCTCGATCAGCCTTCGGGCCTGCGCCACGACGTCGTCGCGCGAAATCGGCACGATGACATTGCCGTCGTGGCCGACACGCTCGCGGATCTCGGCAACGCGCCTGCGCGGCGCCAGCGCCTGCGGCCGCGGCGCGTAGAGGTTGTTGGCCTGCGGCAGGCGCAGGCGTCGCAACTCCAGTATGTCGCGGAAGCCCTGCGTGACCAGCACGCCGACCTCGGCGCCGTCGCGCTCCAGAAGCGTGTTCACGCCAAGCGTCGTTCCGTGGGAGAAGTAGGCGATGGCTTCCGGAGACACGCCGTGTTTGTCGCGCAGCGTCTCGAGGCCGATCACGATGGCCTCCTCGGGCTCCTGGCGGTTCGACGGCACCTTGAGCGACGTCAGCGCGCCCGTGGTTTCGTTGAAGAGGAGCACATCGGTAAACGTCCCGCCTATGTCCACGCCGAGGCGGTATCGCGCATTCGATTCAGTCATCTGTCAGGCAAGCTCCTTGCAGGCGTGCCGATAGCGCCAATTCGGGGATGCATACCGGCGTCACGGCGTTTTTCCAAATAATGCGACTTGTACTCAATATACGATACAAACGACGACTTGAACAGAGGATTTATGCGCTTTGACCTGCGATTAGATGTGCGGGAGAAGCCGGTGTAACAGCCTGATTCCACGCGATAAAAGGCGCGTCAGCCATTGCTGGCGGACGTGCCTCCTCATCGTGCGAGGATCGAATTTCGAGCGCGTTTCAGTTCCGTGCGGGCGCCTTCTGGATCGCTTCGAGTATCAGTCCGTCGTCCGGGTTGCGAAGATAGGCGATACGCGAGCCGGTGTTCGGTCCCTGGTCTATAACCACGACGTCGCCGACCAGCTTGAGTGACCACTTGGCGGCGCGGGCGATGATATCGTCGATGTCATCGACATTGAACGCAAGGTGCAGGGATCCGAGATCGCAGGGGCGCGGGCGAAAATCCTTCCTGTCATCCGGACCGGAATAGCAAAGAAGTTCGATCGCCTGGGCGCCGTTGCGCATATAGACGATTTCGACCTTCGCGCCCGGCACGCCGGTAACCGCCGAAATGATGGCCGGATCCCGGGGAGCGCGGTCGAAACTCTCGAAGCCGAACAGCTCGCGAAACATCTCTTCCGAGCGATCGAGATCGTAAACGGTGATACCAGTGTGATTGACTGTGACGGGCATAGTTGACCTCATGCGTTCATGAAATGAAGTGACGCCGGCCGGAGGCTACCTGCCCCCGCTGACGGTGATGGTGGTTCCGGTGACGTAGCTCGCGGCGTCCGAGAGCAGCCAGACGATGGCCTCCGCCGTCTCCTCCGCTGTCCCGGACCGTCCGAGGGGCACGGTGGCGGCGAGCCGCTCGGCCCGCCCCGCATCCCCGGCGCTTCCGTGTATCTCGGTGTCGATAAGCCCCGGCCGCACGGCGTTGACGCGGATGCCTTCCGGTCCCAGTTCCCGCGCCAGACCGATGGTCAGCGATTCAATCGCGCCTTTCGTCGCCGCATAGTCGAGGAACTCGTTCGGCGCCCCGTAGACCGCGGCCATGGAAGACAGGTTGACGATGGACCCGCCTTCCCCGCCATGGCGACGCGACATCATTCGCACCGCCTCGCGACTGCACATGAAGGTGCCGGTGACATTGATCGCGAAGGTTTCGTTCCAGCGCGCCGGATCGATATCCTCAAAACGTCCCATTCGCGGCAGGATGCCGGCATTGTTGACCAGGCCATCGAGCCGGCCGTAGCGCGACCGGATATGCCCGTAGATCGCCGTCACGTCGGCCTCCCGCGCAATGTCGCCGCGCAGGGCCTCCGCCTCGCCGCCCCGGGCACGGATACCGGCCACCACGGCCTCGGCGGCGGCGCTGGCGGACCGGTAGTTGATCACCACCGTCCAGCCGTCGCGCGCAGCCAGCAGCGCCGTCGCCGCGCCGATACCCCGCGAGCCGCCGGTGACGAGAAGCACCTTGCCCATCCCCGCCATCAATGGCTGACGCGCTGGAGGGAGAGCTCGCGCGACATGTTCGCGAAATCGAAATCGCAGCCCAGATCCGCCTGTTCGACATGCGTGCGGTAGATATGCTGATAGCCGCTGCTGATCGGCGGCACCTGCGGCGTGAAGCCGGCCGCGCGGCGGGCCAGTTCGTCCGCATTCACATCGAGATGCAGCCGCCGGGCATCGATGTCCACCTCGATCCAGTCTCCGGTCCTGACGAAGGCCAGCGGCCCTCCCTCGGCGGCTTCCGGCGCGACATGGAGGATGACCGTGCCGTAGGCCGTGCCGCTCATGCGCGCATCCGAGATGCGGATCATGTCGCGCACGCCTTTCTCCAGGAGCTTCTTGGGAAGCCCCATGTTGCCGACCTCGGCCATGCCCGGATATCCCTTCGGGCCGCAATTCTGCAGCACCAGGATCGAGCGTTCGTCGACGTCGAGATCAGGATCGTTGATGCGCGCGTGATAATCCTCGATGGACGAGAAGACGACCGCCCGGCCGCGATGCTTGAACAGCTCCGGCGAGGCAGCCGACGGCTTGAGCACGGCGCCGCGCGGGGCAAGGTTGCCGCGAAGCACGGCGATGCCACCCTCCGCCCGCAGCGGATTGGACCATTCGCGGATGACCTCCCTGCTCCAGACCTCGGCGTCGGCCACCTGCTCCCCGACCGTGCGCCCGGCCACGCACAGCGCGTCGCGATGCAGCAGATCGTGCTCCGCCAGCGCCCTCATCACAGCCGGCAATCCGCCGGCATAGTAGAAATCCTCCATCAGGAAGCGGCCGGACGGCATCAGGTCCACGATGGTCGGCACGCCGCGACCGAGCCTGTCCCAGTCGTCGAGCGTCAGATCGACGCCGATGCGCCGCGCGATGGCGATCAGGTGCAGCACCGCATTGGTCGACCCACCGATCGCCGCGTTGACCCGGATCGCGTTCTCGAAGGCTTCGCGCGTCAGGATCCGGCTCATCTTGACGTCTTCACGAACCAGATCGACGATGCGACGTCCCGCCAGCTGCGCCAGTTGGTTGCGTCGCGCATCGACGGCGGGAATGGCCGCGTTCTGGAACAGTCCAAGCCCCAGCGCCTCGACCATCGCCGCCATCGTCGAAGCGGTTCCCATGGTCATGCATGATCCAGCCGAGCGGGAATGCCCGGCCTCGGCGGCCAGGAAATCGCTTTCGGTCATCGTGCCGGCCTTGAGCTCCTCGACCCAGCGGAACACCGCCGTGCCCGAGCCGACCCTTTCGCCCTTGACGACGCCATTCAGCATCGGCCCGCCCGAAACGAGGATCGTCGGGATGTCGCAGCTCGCGGCGCCCATCACCAGCGCCGGCGTGGTCTTGTCGCAGCCGGCCATGAGCACGATGCCGTCGATGGGATAGCAGCGGATCGATTCCTCCACGTCCATGGCGGCGAGGTTGCGATAAAGCATCGCCGTGGGACGGGTCTGGCTTTCGCTGGGAGACAGGACCGGGAATTCGACTGGAAATCCGCCGGCTTCGTAGACGCCGAATTTCACCCGCTCGGCCAGTCCGCGCAGATGCGCGTTGCACGGCGTCATCTCGGACCAGGTGTTGCAGATGCCGATGATCGGACGGCCGTCGAACGCATCGTCGGGCATGCCCTGGTTCTTCATCCAGGAGCGATGCATGAAGGCACTCTTGCTGTTGCCGCCATACCATTGGCGGGACCGCAGCGGGCGTTTCTCGTCAACCATGGGCTTTCTCCGCCATATCGAGCGCGACGTCGACGATCATGTCTTCCTGGCCGCCGACCATGCCGCGACTGCCGAGCTCGACCAGGATGGAGCGGACGTCGACATCGTATTGCGCGGCAGCCCGTTCGGCATGGCGAAGGAAGCTCGAATAGACACCGGCATAGCCGAGGGACAGGGTTTCGCGGTCCACCTGAACCGGCCGATCCATCAGCGGCCGCACAAGGGTCTCGCCGGCGTCCTGCAGGGCAAACAGATCCGCCCTGTGCACGAAGCCTTCCCGCTCCATCACGGCGACCAGGGGCTCGATCGGCGTGTTGCCAGCGCCGGCGCCCATGCCGCACAGGGAAGCATCCACACGCACCGCGCCTTCATGCAGGGCCGCGATGCTGTTTGCCACGGAGACCGACAGGTTCTGGTGGGCGTGGATGCCTATCTGCGTGACGGGCTGCAGGGCATCGCGATAGGCCCTGATGCGCTCGACCACGCCCTTCATGGTCAAGGCGCCGCCGGAATCGGTCACATAGACACAATGGGCGCCGTAGCTCTCCATCAGCCTGGCCTGCGCCGCCAGTTCGCGCGGCTCGGCCCGATGCGACATCATCAGGAAGCCGGAGACATCCATGTCGAGCGCGCGCGCGGCCTCGATATGCTGGCGCGAGATGTCGGCTTCGGTGCAATGCGTCGCAATGCGCACCGACCGCACGCCGAGCTTCGCCGCTTCGCGCAGATGCTCGATCGTGCCGATGCCGGGAAGCAGCAGCGTGGTCAGCCTGGCCTGCCGGCAGTTCTCGGCCGCGGCCTCGATCCAGCTATGGTCGCTGTTGGAGCCGAACCCGTAGTTCAGCGACGAACCGGCCAGCCCGTCGCCATGGGCGACCTCGATCGCGTCCACGCCGGCGGCGTCCAGCGCCGCCACGATCTGGCCGAGGCGCTCCGGCGTCATGTGGTGGCGGATGGCATGCATGCCGTCCCTGAGCGTGACGTCCTGAATGTAGACCTGTGTCATCCCCGCCCTCCCGAAAGGCCGACAAGCCGCTCGGCGGTGCGCAGCGCCGCCGACGTCATGATGTCGAGATTGCCGGCATAGGACGGCAGGTAGTGCGCGGCGCCCTCGACCTCGAGGAACACCGACACCTTGAGCCCGGAGAAACGCATGTCATGGTCGGCGAGGATCAGCGGCGCATTGGCCGGCACCCTCTCGACCTGCACCTCGTGCTTGAGCCGATAGCCCGGCACATAGCGGCGCACCTCCTCGACCATGGCGCGAACCGCGGCGCGTATGGCGGCCGGATCGGCATCTTCGCAAAGGCATAGCATGGTGTCGCGCATGGTCAGCGGCGGCTCGGCCGGATTGAGGACGATGATCGCCTTGCCGTGATCGGCGCCGCCGATCTTTTCGATGGCGCGCGACGTCGTCTCCGTGAACTCGTCGATGTTGGCGCGCGTACCTGGCCCGGCCGACCTGGATGCGATCGCCGCGACGATCTCGGCGTAGCGGACCGGCGCAACGCGCGAGATGGCGGCCACGATCGGGATCGTCGCCTGGCCGCCGCACGTCACCATGTTGACGTTCGGCGCTTCGAGATGATCCTCGATGTTGACGCTCGGCACCACGAAGGGACCGATCGCCGCGGGGGTGAGATCGACGCGCCGAATGCCGCGCGCGCCGAGCAGCGCGTCGTGGTGCCTGTGCGCTCCGGCGCTGGTCGCGTCGAAGGCCAGAACGACCTCATCGGCTTCGGGCATGGCGAGAAATCCCTCCACGCCGCCGTCGCTGACGGGAACCCCGAGCCGCCTGGCGCGCGCCAGTCCGTCCGACGCTGGGTCGATGCCCACCATCGCCCCCATTTCCAGCACCTCGGAAAGGCGCTTAACCTTGATCATCAGATCGGTGCCGATATTGCCCGATCCGATGATCGCAACCTTGCGGCGTGTCATAATCCAACCTCCACACTCGGTCCCGCCGGCCTCAACCTGGCCTCGACGTCGGAATTCTTCGGCTCGGATGCCTCTCGTCCCCGCTCATGAGCGCGGCTCGCCGCCGGCGACGCGGCGTTCGAACTGGTCCTTGCGGCTTGGGCCGGAGCGGTCCTGCAGGGCGAGCCTGACCGCGGCCCGCACCAGCCGTGGCTCGAACACCGGCTCGATCTGGGCGATGATGGTAAGCGCGATGCGGGCGTAGTGCTCGGCCAGCAGGCAGGCGACCAGGTCGCCGTCGCGCGCGGCGCAGGCGTCCATGATGGCCTGATGCTCGTCGCGCGACTGCTGGTAGGAACTGGCGTGCGTGAGATAGAGCCGGCGGTAGCGCTCGGCGTGCTCGTTGAGCTGCGCCGAATAGTCTGCGTGACGCGGGCCGGCCGCCCGGATCGCGATCATATGGAACGAGCGGTGCGCCCGGTCGAAATCGCTGAATTGCGCGGGCGCCTCGTTTTCCCCCATGACGGCGAGGCAATTTCGCATCTCTTCGATATCGGCGTCGGTCAGATCCGGTACGGTGGAGCGCACAGTGGTTGTGTCGAGCTTTATACGAAGTGCATACAGTTCATCGAGGTCAGCCATGGATGTCGGCGAGATGACGACCTGACGCCCGCGCTCGGAGGTGACCAGACCCTCCTTCTCGATCAGCCGCAGCGCCTCGCGTACGGGGGTTCGGCTGAGCCCGAGTTCGGCGGAAATCTTGACCTGGGACAAACGGCTGCCGGGCCTGAACACACCGTCCAGTATGGCCATCCGGATCTTCTCATATGCATCCAGCATGCGAGCGCCCGTCGACTCCTCGTCGATGACAGCGCCGTCCCTTGCCAAATCGGGGGCCATTGGCTTCGACACCTCTCCCAACCCGGCGACACGGCACCAGCGATATTGCGATGTCGAAATCTGTATCGCGCGCCAATTGACCAGTCAACAAACTGTATGCAGTTTTTCAGATCCCAAGGCAGTCAGGGAAAATGCTGACTGCCTCACGGGTCGAGAGCGCGGTGTCATCGGCTGCCAGCGTTGGCAGCCTCAACCCCATAGGTATTGGTGCGGTACCGAGCCAGGAATCGTGGGAATTGCGATTCTCACGCCTCGACCGCCTGCTGTACCAGTCGTTTTTTCCTCAGCGAATGCGCTCTCGCCGGCGCGATACCAAGCCGGCGTTCCACTCAATGCTGCTTTGAGGTGTCGGACAGGCGCCGCCGGCGCAGCAGCTGCCTTAGTCCGCCGAGCCAGACCGCCATGATCAGAATGAGGCCGCTGACCATGCCCTGCCAGAAGGAGGACACGCCGCTCAGCGTAAGCCCGTTCTGGATGACGCCCAGGAAAAGCACGCCGATCATGGTTCCGAACACGCCGCCCTCCCCGCCGGTGAAAGCCGTTCCGCCGATTAGGACCGCCGCCAGGACGGTGAGCAGGAGCGTCGGGTCGACCTCGGCCGAGGCGGATGTGAGGCGCCCGACCTGCACGACGCTCCCCAGACCCGCCATCAGGCCGGCGATAATGAAGACCGCAAGCATGACCTTCCGAACGTCGATGCCGTTCAGCCGCGCCGCTTCCGGATTGGCGCCGATGGCATAGAGCGCCCTGCCGAAGGCGGTGTAGCGCAAGATGCCCCCGGCGAGCAGCAGAAGAACCAGGTCGAAGACGAGGATCTTCGGGAACGGCCCGAGGCTGCCGTTGACGAAGGCGTTGATCGGCTTGAACCCTGCCGTCGAGAAGACGCTCACGCTCGCGCCATCGTTGACGATGAGCGCGAAGCTCTGGAACACGGAGAGAGTGCCCAGGGTTACGACGAAGAATGAGATCTTGAAGTATGAGACCAGCGTGCCGTTGATCGCGCCAAGAAGGGCGCCGAACAGGACCGCCACGACCACCGCGAGCGGCGCCGGCATACCGGCCAGCAACAGCAGCCCGAGCACCATCGCCGAGGCGGCGGTCGCGCTGGCGACCGAAAGGTCGACGGCGCCGGAGATGACCACATAGGTGGCGCCGAGCGCCAGGATGAACACCACGCTGTTCGACTTGACGATGTTCATCAGGTTGGGCCACGTCAGGAATACGGGCTGCGTCACCGCCAGGAATGCGCCGACAAGCACGAGGCTGATCAGCGCGCCCGCATATCTGTTCTGGAAGATCCGGCCGATGACCGATGATCGGGGCGAATGGCGGCCGACCGTATCCCGCTTTTCCAGATGTGTAACCGTCATTGGGGTTCTCCGGACAAATCCTTGGCTTGTGGCTGGCGGCGGCTTCCGGCGACGGCGACCTGCGCGATCGCCTCTTCCGTGGCTTCTCCGCGGTCGAACTCCGCCAGGACCGCGCCCTCGAAGAACACGAGGATGCGGTCGCATATGCCGAGGAGTTCCGGCAGCTCCGATGAAATGACGATCACAGCCGCGCCGTCCTGGGCCGCGTCCTGCAGCATACGGTAGATCTCGCTCTTGGCGCCGACGTCGATCCCGCGTGTCGGCTCACTCAGCACAAGCACGTCCGGCTTGCGGCGAAACGTCCGTCCGAGGATCACCTTCTGCTGGTTACCGCCAGACAGGGTGGCTATCGATGCGCCGGCGGATGCGGTTGCCACGCGATATCGCTTTATCGCGTCGCCGACCTCGGAACGCTCCAGCCGGGTGTTGAGGATACCGGCCCTCGACAGTCGATCCGCCCAGGCGAGCGAGAAGTTCTCAGCCACGCTGCGAACCAGGAGCAGGGCCGAGGCCTTGCGGTCGTCCGGAACATAGCCGATGCCCGCCCCGATCGTCCGGCGCGGATCGCCAAGTCGGACCGGGCGACCATCGACTTTCACCGACCCTGTCCCGGGGATCGCGCCGCCGAGCACCATGCCGAACTCGGATTTGCCGGAGCCGACAAGCCCCGCCACGCCGACGATCTCGCCGCGGCGGACATCGAGCGATGTCGGCTTCAGAATGCCAAGCGGCGAGCAAAGATCGCGCACCTCCAGAACCTTCTCACCCGCCGGGATTTCCCGTTTTCCGTAGAAGTCGCTGATCTCACGGCCGACCATCAGACGCACGAGATCCGCTTCTCCGGTTTCAGGCAAGGGCACGGTGGCGATCAGCCTGCCGTCGCGCAGCACGGTGGCAACGGAAGCGACCGCGTAGATTTCCGGCATGCGATGAGTGATCATCAGGATCGCCATGCCGGCGTCGCGTTCCTGGCGAACAAGGTTGAGCAACCTCGCCGTGGCGGCTTCCGACAGCGAACTCGTCGCCTCGTCCAGGATCAACAGCCGCGCATTGGAAGAAAGGGCCCTTGCGATCTCGACTTCCTGGCGCAGCTCGACGCTGAGTTCGGAAACGATGGCGTGCGGCGAGACGTGAACGCCGAGCCGGGAAAGCGCTTTCGTCGCATCGACCTCCAGGCGGGCCCAGTCGACCAGCCCAAGACGCGTTCTCGGCAGGCGGCCGAGGAAGATGTTCTCGGCAACGGTGAGCGTCGGCGCCAGGGTCAGCTCCTGGCTGATCATGACGAAGCCGAGATCGAGGGCGTGCGCAGGGCTCTCCACCACGCTTTCCCTGCCGTCGATGATGATCTTTCCGGTGTCGGGCTGGATGAGGCCGGCGATGACACGCGACAGCGTCGACTTTCCCGAGCCGTTTTCCCCCGTCAGCGCATGCACCTCGCCTGCCCGGATCGTCAGGTCGACATTGCCGAGGGCGCGCACCCCGGGAAAACTCTTGGATATTCCTTCGAGCTGGACGATCACCGCCGACCGGTCACGCAGGGCTTCGGCCCGAGAGCCGGGATCGAGCATCACCACGGTCACGCCGCCTGCCTCCTTATGAGATCCGCCGCTTTTTCCCCGATCATGATGGTCGGGGCATTGGTGTTGCCGGAAATCAGCGTCGGCATGATCGACGCATCGGCCACGCGAAGTCCATCCACGCCGTGGACACGCAACTGCGGATCCACGACAGCCATTGCGTCGGTGCCCATCTTGCAGGTTCCAACCTGATGCGAAACGCAACCGCCATTCTGGACCAGATAGGCCTCGATCTCGGCATCGCTGGCCGTCTTCGAGCCCGGCAGATGCTCATCGATCACGAAATCGGCCAAGGGTCTGCTCGCCGCCATGCGGCGGGCGAGCTTCAGCCCTTCCACGGCGATGCGCCGGTCCCGCTCATGCGAGAAGTAGTTCGGCCGCAGCAGCGGCGCCTCGTGCGGATCGGCGGACCGCAGCACGATCTCGCCACGGCTCTCCGGCCTGACGGGGCACAGGAAATTGGCAAAACCGGAGAACTTGAACAGGCCGTCCTCGTAATAGCCGCCGGAGAATGTCTGGAACAGGAATTGCAGGTCGGCCGAGCCTGACTCGGGCAACACCCTGGTAAACAGCCCGGCCTGGCCGGCGGGCACGGAGAGAGGCCCTTTTCGTGTGAGCAGCCATTTGATGCCGACCTGCAATTGGCGCAGGCGGCTTGCCATCACATCGTTCATGGTGATGGGGCGGTTGCACTTCCAGGTGATCTGGCCGCCATAATGGTCCTGCAGGTTCCCGCCGACACCGGGCAGGTTATGCAGCGGGCTGATGCCATGCCCGGCAAGCGCCGTGGCGTCGCCGATGCCTGAAACCATCAGCAGTTGCGGCGACTTGACCGATCCGGCGGCGAGGATGACCTCGCGGCGCGCCCTGGCCTCGACCGGCATGCCGTCGTGGCGGTAGCGAACTCCGCTCGCCCGCCGGCCATCGAAGAGGATCCGCTCGGCATGGGCGCCGGTGACCACCGAAAGATTCGACCGGCGCATGGCCGGCCTCAGATAGGCGGTGGCGGCGGAGGCGCGGCGTCCGTTCCTGACCGTGGCCTGGAAATAGCCGGCCCCCTCCTGCGTCGCGCCGTTGAAGTCGTCGTTGCGGGCAATGCCTTGAGCGCCCGCGGAGCCGATGAAGGCGTCGCAAAGCGGATTGCGCTCGCGCAGATTGGTCACCGACAGCGGCCCGCCGACCCCGTGGTACCGGTCGGCGCCGTTCTCCTGGTCCTCGGCCTTGCGGAAATAGGGCAGCACGTCCTCGTGCGACCAGCCGACATTCCCCAGTTGCCGCCAGTGATCGTAATCCTCGGCCTGGCCGCGAATGTAGATCAGCCCGTTGATCGAGGACGAGCCGCCAAGCACCTTTCCGCGCGGCCAGTAGATCCGCCTGCCGTTCAGCGCCGGATTGGGTTCTGTCTCGAACTTCCAGTTGACGCTGGGATCGGTGATGGTCTTGCCGTAGCCGACGGGAATGTGGATCCAGAAGCTGGAATCGCGACCGCCTGCTTCCAGCAGCAGCACCGAATGCTTGCCGCCCTCGGTCAGCCGCGCGGCGAGCACGCAACCGGCCGAGCCGGCACCGACGACGATGTAGTCGAACTCTTTCGCGCCCAGCACAAATCTCCTCCTGGTGGGCCGGGCGCCTCCGCGCCCGCTGCCTTCCTGCCTGATCCCCTCGCGACGTTCCCGCTTGTTATTCGTGCTTCATGTCGATCAGGGACAAATGCGCACGCTTACGCCGCGCGCCTTCCAATCATTTCCGCCGCCTTCTCGGCGATCATGATCGTCGGGGCGTTGGTATTGCCCGATATCAGCGTCGGCATGATCGAGGCGTCGACCACGCGCAACGCTTCCAGGCCATGCACTTTGAGGGACGGGTCCACCACCGCCATCGCGTCCTTGCCCATCTTGCAGGTGCCGACCTGATGCGCGATCGACAGGCCGGTCTCGCGGGCATAGTCGAGAATCTCGTCATCGCTGGCGACCTGCGGACCGGGCGCGTATTCCGCGACGATATGAGCCGCGATCGCGGCCTTTTCGGCAACCTTGCGGGTGAGCTTGATCGCATCGACGAGGACGCGACGGTCGTTCTCCGCCGAGAGGTAGTTGGGCTGCATCGAGGGCACATCCCGCGGGTCGGCGGAGCGCAGCCTGAGGGTGCCCCGGCTCTCCGGACGCACCGGGCAGACGGCATTGGCGAAGCCCGAGAATTTGTGCAGGCCGGCATCGTATTCGTCGTGACTGAAGGTCTGGAACAGAAACTGGATATCCGGCGTCTCCAATCGCGGGTCGGACTTTACGAAGGCGCCCACCTGAGCCGCAGAAATCGTCAGCGGCCCCTGGCGGAACAACAGATACTGGAGCCCTGCCTGAACCTGGCGCAGCGGGCTGCGCATAATGTCGTTGACAGTCAGCGGAAGCTTGCTCTTGTAGGTGACCAGCGCGCCATAATGGTCCTGGAGGTTTTCACCGACGCCGGGCAGGTCGTGGACCACTGGGATACCCAGCCCGGAGAGTTGCCCCGCCGGCCCGACGCCGGAAAGCAGCAGCAGCTTGGGTGAATTGATCGAGCCGGAACTGACTATGACCTCGCGGCGCGCCCTGACCGCCACCTTCCGGCCGCCGCGATCGAAGACGACGCCGATGGCGCGCTTGCCGTTGAACAGGATGCGCTCGCTGTGCGCACGGGTGATCACGCGCAGGTTCGGGCGCTTCATCGCCGGCTTGAGATAGGCGACCGCCGCCGAGCAGCGTCGCGCGTTGCGGGTCGTGATCTGGTAGAAGCCGACGCCCTCCTGGCTGACGCCGTTGAAATCGTCGTTGCGCGGAATACCCGCGTCCACGGCGCTCTCGATGAACGCCTGGCACAGCGGGTTCCGCTCGCGCAGGTTGGAAACGCGGAGCGGTCCGCCGTCGCCATGGAATTCGTCGGCGCCGTTCTCCTGGCTCTCGGCCTTGCGGAAATAGGGAAGGACGTCGTCGTAGGACCAGCCCTCGTTTCCGAGCTGGCGCCAATGGTCGTAGTCCCGCGCCTGGCCGCGAATGTAGAGAAGGCCATTGATCGAGGACGACCCGCCCAGCACCTTGCCGCGCGGCCAGTACATCGGCCTGTTGCCGATCTCGGCGCCCTTCTCGGTCTCATAACGCCAGTTGAGGTTCGGATCGACGATCGTCTTGCCGTAGCCGATCGGAATGTGGATCCAGGGATTCCAGTCCTTTCCGCCGGCCTCGAGCAGCGTGACCGAGGTGCGGCCGTCCTCGGAGAGCCGCCCCGCCAGCGTGCAGCCGGCCGAACCGGCCCCCACAATGACGATATCGGTCTCGATCGTTTCTGAAATGTCGGTCATCAATGTCGATATTCACACCCGGACGACGGCGCCCGGGTCGCCTAATCGTGCAATCGCAAACCGTTTCACAAGGCCCGCGCGGTCGGACCGTGGAGGGGGACGTGGAGCCGTCCCTCAACCCAAATGAACAGCAGGTTCCGATACAATTCCAATATAAACACACATATTGACCAATACCGAAACGCTATCGGTCGCAGGCCTTTGACGCGTCTTTCGGAAACAGACGAATCCAGCCCGGCCTATCGCCTCAACGTATAGCCGGCTGCATCGCGGTCCCAGGCCGTTTCGGTGATGCCGGCCTGTCGCAGCACCACCTTGCGGATCTTGCCGTTTTCCGTCAGCGGCAGCTCCGTCACGAAATCGACGAAGCGGGGAACCGCGAAATAGGCCAGGCGGGCACTGCAGAAATCCAGAAGCTCCGCCGGGTCGATCGCCTGCCCGGCCTCGGGCAGTATGGCCGCCATGACCTCATCCTCCCCCAGTTCGGAAGGAACGGCGTACACGGCGCAGGAGGCAACCGCCGGATGCGACAGGAGCACCTGCTCGACCTCCCAGGAGGAGATGTTTTCGCCGCGTCGCCTAATGGCGTCCTTCATGCGATCGATGAAGCGGTAGTTGCCGTCGCTGTCTCGGCTTACCCTGTCGCCCGTGTGGAACCACAGATTGCGCCACGCCTCGACCGTCTTCTCCGCCATGCCGTGATAGCCGGTGGCGAAGGCGAAAGGCTCGCTGGCCCGCAGGATCAACTCGCCCGACTCCCCCGGCGCGACATCGGCGTCGTCCTCGTCGACGATCCGCGCCTCCGCCCCCGGGCAGAGATAACCCATCGTGCCGGGATGCCGCGACGGGATCTCGCCGGCGAAAACGAAATTCGTTTCCGTCGACCCGTAGGCATCGAGCAGAGGCACGCCGAACCGGTCGAGAAACGGCTGGTGGAAACGCTCGGGAACCCCGCCGCCCAGTGCTATGCGCATCGAATGGGCGCGGTCCGAGACATCCTCGGGCCGCGACAGCAGGATGGCCGCCATCGCGCCCAGGAAGTAGCCGACAGTCGCGTTGTGCCTTGCCACCGCCGCCCAATAGGCGGAGGCCGAGAACCTGGCCTCGAGGACATAGGTCGAGCCGGTCAGCAGCGCCTGCCAGAAACAGTTGAGGGCGTTGGTGTGGAACAGCGGCAGCGTCGTCAGCAGAACATCGCTCTCGCGAATTCCAAGACCGCGCGCGGTGTTGACGCCCCACCAGAAGAACTGCGCCTGCGGGCAGCACACGCCCTTGGCCGGTCCCGTGGTCCCGGATGTGTAGAGGATAGCGAGCGTGTCGCCTGGCCTGACCCTGGCGGGAACGATCGGTTCGGCGGCCCGCGGCATCGGGGACGCGTCTCTCCCACCGATCGTGCTCCGGGTCTCGCCGCCGATCGTCCACAGGATCTCAACGCCGCTCAAGTGCTGGCCCAGATCGTCGAACGCGGCCGCGATCGAGGCTTCCACGATCAGGACGCGGGCACCGCTGTTCGCCAGCACATGGCGCAGTTGCGCGCCACGAGAGGCCGTGTTGATCGGCACCATGACCGCGCCGATCCAGGCACAGCCGAGGAACACCGCCAGGAACTCGCTGCGGTTCGAGCAGAAGATGGCAACCCTGTCGCCTTGGCCTACCCCCGCCGCGGCCAGCGTCGCGCCGGCCCGCGCCGCGATGCCGGGCGCTTCGCCATACGTCCAGCCGACGTCGCCGAACACCGCGAGTCGGCGCTCGCCATAGCGGCCGGCCTGCTCGACCAGTATCTCCGGCAGGGTCCGCCGTCCCGGAGCAAACCTCTCGGACAACGCGTCGATAAAGGCGCGATGATCGGCCTGAGGCGTCGTTTTTCTCGATACATCCATGACCATGCCTAGAGCGAAATCACCGCCGCCTTGATGCGCGTATGGTCGAGCACCGATTGCTCGCCGAGGTCATGGCCGACGCCCGAGCCCTTGGTGCCGCCGAAGGGCAGCGCGCTGTCCAGGACATTGTGCACGTTGACCCACACGTTCCCGGCCTTGAAACCCCTGATGAAGCGATGCACACGGCTGATGTTGCGCGTCCAGATGCTGGCGCCGAGGCCATATTCGGACTCATTGGCCATTCGCAGCGCCTCCGCCTCGTCGGAGAAGCGCGACGCCACCAGCACCGGGCCGAATATCTCCTCCTGCACCACGCGCATGCGCTGCGTCGTGTTCACGAGCACGGTAGGCTCGACATAGCTTCCGGCATGGTCGAGCGCTCCGCCGCCCGTCAACACCGTCGCGCCCTCTCGCCTGCCCGCCTCGATATAGCCAAGCACGCGCTCCTGCTGCGCACGACTGACCAGCGGCCCCATCTGGCTAGCGGGGTCGAGCCCCGGCCCAAGGCGCAGCGAACGGGCGATATCCGCCACGCCCTCCACCACCTTGTCGAAGATCGCCTCGTGAACGTAGAGGCGCGATCCGGCGCAGCAATTCTGCCCATGATTGCCGAAGATCGCCCAGGCCGCGCCGGGAACAGCCTTGTCGAGATCGGCGTCAGGCATGATGACCACGGGCGACTTGCCGCCGAGCTCGAGATTGTACTTCTTGAAACTCGCCGCCGCATGGGTGGCGATCAGCCTGCCGGTGGCGGTCGAACCGGTGAACGATATCTTGTCAACGCCGGGATGCGACACCAGCGCGGCTCCGGTCACCAAGCCGGACCCGGTCACCACATTGACCACGCCTGCCGGAATTCCGGCTTCCAGCGCGAGATCGGCCAGCCGAAGCGCCGTGAGCGGCGTCGGCTCGGCGGGCTTGAGGACGACCGTACAGCCCGCGGCGAGCGCGGGGGCGAGCTTCCATACGGCCTGGCAGAGCGGCACGTTCCAGGGAACGATGCCTGCCACGACGCCGACCGGCTCCCGCCGCGTGAAGGAGAAGAACTCGCCGGCGGGCATGTAGGGAGCGGAGATATCGACCGTGCGGCCCTCAATCTTCGTCGCCCAGCCGGACATGTAGCGCAGCACATGCGCGGAAAACTCGACGTCGAACAGGCGTGTGTTGGCGATGAGCCGCCCACTGTTGATGGTCTCCAGCTCCGCGAGTTCGCGGCCGTTTTCCTCGATGAGGTCGGCGAGCCTGGACATGGTCAGCGCCCTTTCATGGGGACGCATCCGGGCCCAGGGGCCGTCCTCCAGCGCCTGCCTCGCCGCGCCGACGGCGGCGTCGACGTCCTGTGCCGTCGCCTCCGGCACATGGCCGACGACACTGCCGGAGCTCGGATCGACGAGCGCGACCCTGCGGTCGCCCGCCGACGGGACCCGCCTGCCGCCGATCCGCAGGCTGTGTTCCTGTTCCAGGAACGCGCGGCTTTCCGCGCCCAGGAGGTTGAAGTCATTGCTGAGCGCGTTCATGGGTACCTCGATCGTTAGGGTCGCAGCCATTGCGCAGCCGGGCCATGCCTCGGATGCGTTCTGGTCCGCTGGACCTTGGTCTCGCCGAAGCGCGCCGGCTGCGTGCCGCCGCTTCGGCAGGGAAAATCTCAGGCGGCCTTTGCCGCGGATGTCCGTTCAAGAAGAGCGACGGCAGAATGCACGAACAACCGGACCCCGATCGCCAGCGCGTCCTCGTCAATGTCGAAATGCGCATCGTGATGGGGAGCAGTGATGCCCCTGGCCGCGTTGCCGGCGCCTACCAGCACGAAGCACGAGGGCGCCTCATGGCCAAAGGCGGAGAAATCCTCGCCTGGCATGATCGGCGCCAGCTCCGCCACCTTGTCCGTGCCGAACAGCTCGCCTGCCACGCCGGCAACGATGGCCGCCGTCCCGGGATCGTTGACGACGGCGTCGTAGATGCGCGTGTATTCGTATGTGCAGGTCGCGCCATGTGTTGCGCAGATGCTGGCGGCGATCTCACCGATGCGGCGCTCGACATGGTCGCGTACGCCGGCATCGAAGGTGTTGGCGCCGCCGATCAGCGTCGCTTCGGCGGGTATGACCCCGACCGACCGGCCGGCATGGAATTCGGTGACACCGACCACCGCCGCCTGCACCGGGTTGACCTCGCGCGCTACGAGATGCTGGAGATTGGTGACGATCTGCGCGCCGATCGCGATCGGGTCGACCGCCGTATGCGGCGTCCCGATGTGGCCGCCGCGGCCGTGGACCTCGATCCTGAAGATGTCGCAGGCCGCCATCACGTGCTTCGCATTGACCTGCAGCAGGCCGGTCTCGTAGGGCGCCCACAGATGCAGTCCGATCACCCGGTCGACGCCCTTCATGACGCCTGCCGCGACCATCCCGGCGGCGCCTCCGGGAGGCGCCTCCTCGCCATTTTCGAACAGGAAGCGGATCTCGCCGGCGATCCGGTCGCGAAGCTGCGACATCACCGTGGCGGCGCCGAGCAGGATCGCCGTATGGCCGTCATGTCCGCAGGCATGCATGACGCCCGGATTCCGCGAGGCAAAGGGCAGCCCGGTTTCCTCGTCGATCGGCAAGGCGTCGAAATCGGCGCGGATCGCGATCGTCGGACCCGGCAGGGCGCCGCGCAGGCGGCCGACCACGCTGGTCCCCGAAGGTCGCGATATCTCGATGCCTTCAAGCGCCTGGAGCTGCTCGACGATGAACTGCCCCGTCTTGTGCTCCTCGAACGAAAGCTCGGGGTTGGCGTGCAGATGGCGGCGCCAGGCAATGACCTTGTGACCCACGTCCCGTGCGAGTTGGTCCAGCCGTTCCTTCATGCGGTTTCCTCCCTCAAGGCGTTGCAGGGCTGCTCGCGCGGCACCTCAACCGAGATCAGCCGCCTCCAGCCGCATGCAGACCGCCCTCGGCTCGGTATAGGCATGGATGACCTCGGAGCCGAACTCGCGCCCCAGGCCCGACAGCTTGGTGCCGCCGAAGGGCATGGCCGTATCGAGGATGTTGTGCGTGTTGATCCACACCGTGCCTGCATCGATCTGGTTGGCGAGGAGGTGCGCCTTGTTGATGTCCCGCGTCCAGATGCTCGCGCCAAGCCCGTAGACCGTGTCGTTGGCCAGGGACTTGACCTGCCGCAGGTCTTCGAACGGCATGGCGAGGACCACGGGTCCGAAGATTTCCTCGCGCGCGACCCGCATGCCGGCATTGGCTCGCGTCAGGACCGTCGGTCGGTAGAAATAACCCTTCCGGTCATCGCGGGCGGCACCGCAAAGCGGCTCGGCGCCCTCGTCGACGCCGCTTGCGACAAGCGCTGAGACGCGCTCGACCTGGCGAGCCGAGATCAAGGGGCCGAGTTCGGTATCGGCATCGAAGCCGCTGCCGAGCCGCAGCCCGCGCGCGATCTCGGCCACACCCTTGCTGACTTCGTCGAAGATCGAGGCTTCGACGAAGAGCCTCGAGCCGGCGGTGCAGACCTGGCCGGAATTGGGGAAGATGGCATTGGCGGCGCCCGGGATCGCCTTGTCCAGGTCGGCGTCCGCCAGGATTACTGTGGGAGACTTGCCGCCAAGCTCAAGCGTGACCCGCTTCATCTGCAACGCGGAAGACTGCAGGATCTTCTGCCCGGTGGCGGTCGATCCCGTGAACGCGATCTTGCGCACCAGCGGATGGTCGACCAGCGCCTGCCCTGCCTCGTGACCGTAACCGGTGACAATATTGATCGCGCCCGCTGGTATCCCCGCCTCGAGGATCAACTCGCCGAGCCGCAACGTCGTCAGCGACGCCTCCTCGGACGGTTTCAGCACGACGGTGCAGCCGAAGGCGATGGCCGGGGCAATCTTCTGGATGGCCTGGCCGAGCGGGAAGTTCCAGGGCGTGATGCCGCCAACGACACCGACCGGCCGCCGCTCAGTGTAGGCGCGATAGGTTCCGCCGTCGTCGAAGAATGGCGACAGGGCGATGTACTCGCCCGCCATCTTGGAGCTCCAGCCGGCGTAGTAACGTAGCGCGTCGACAGTGAACTTCAGGTCGATGTGACGGGAAACGAAATAGGGCTTGCCGTTATCGAGCGTTTCGAGCCGGGCGAACTCCTCGGCATCGCGCTCGACCAGCAGCGCGAGCCTTTCCAGCAGCCGCCCGCGATCCAGCGGCCGCATCTTCTGCCAGGCCGGGCTTTCGAAGGTGCGATGGGCGGCCTGGACGGCGCGGTCCACGTCGGCCTGGGAGGCGGCGGCGATCTCGCCGATCTTCTCCTCCGTGGCGGGATCGTGGACGGCGATCGTGCGCCCGTCCCGGGCATCGTGCCAGGCGCCGTCGATCATCAAACGGCCGGCCGGAATGCGGACGGCGGGGCCCCCATTCCTTTCAATCAATGCAAGCATTCAATCCTCACTCCCGTGTCGGACGGCCCTCGGATACGCTCCGATGCCGCCGAACTGCCTCGATTTCCTCAGGATATCCGGCCCTGGAAAATGACCACCGGGAAACCCGGATGGTCCAATAGTTTCGACGGCTCCGACCGATAGCAGGACGATATGGCTCACCAGCCAAAATCGGCATGTTTGCTCTTGGATGGAGGGACGCGTCAGTGCCTGAGCAGGGACAGAAACCGGCTCAGCGCGGGGACGGAATGGTTCGACCGATAGACCAGCGCCAGATTCAAGCCGACATCGAGGCCGCGCACCGGAATGAGCGCTATGCCATCCGGCATTCGCCATCTCTGGCATTCGTTGACCAGGGCGATCCCCAGCCCCGTCGTCACCAGGGCGAGCATTTCGGCTTCGTTCTCCGCCTCGTGGACGATGTTGACCGCGACGCCGGCCTGGAACAGCCCTCTGTGCAACTCGTCATAGTAAGTCGGGCTCTCGCGCCGGTAGAAGGAAATCAGCGGCTTGCCGGCGAGCTCCGATACGGCCACCGACTTCTTGGCGGCGAACTCCGAGCCTGCCTGGACCGCCAGCAACACGGCGTGGCGGGTGACGGGCTGCACGGTCAGGGCGGCGTCGACCGGCGGATTGTAGAGAAAGCCGGCATCGATGCGCCCGTCATAAACGGCGTCGATCTGGTTGAGGCTGGTCATGGCGCTGAGCACCAGCCGCACGCCAGGGTTGGCGCGGCGGAACTCCATGATCGTCTCCGGGATGATGCCGTTCCACGCCGCTACCTCGATGAAGCCGAGCTTCAGCATGCCCGCCTCGCCACGGGCGACGGCCTGGGTCTCGCTGACCGCATGGTTGAGGTTCAGCAGGATCTGGCTGCAATGCTCGCGGAAGGTCCGACCCGCCGCCGACAGCTTCACGCCGCGCGGCAGCCGGTCGAACAGCGTCACGCCGAGTTCGGCCTCGAGCAATTGTATCTGCCGGCTCAGCGCCGGCTGGGCGATGTGGATGCGCTCCGACGCGCGGCCGAAATGCTCGTCCTCGGCTACCGCGATGAAATATCGAATTTGTCTCAGATCCATGTGGATTGATAACAAGCCGCTATGTTTTCCGACAAGCGATAATATTGGACCGGAAAAGCCCCGCCCCACTATCCCTTTGAAAAAACTTCGTCCTCGGCGGCGGCCAAGCAGCCTCGGGGGCGGCAAAGGGATACTCTATGCATTCGCCCTTCACCGCATTCGAGGTCCAGGCGACCGCCCAGCCGAACGCACCGATGTTGATTGCGCCGGCAAGCGCGGAGCTCAGCTATGCACCGGACGGCTTCCGGATCAGCTATGGCGAGGTGTGGGACGAAGTCGGCCGCATCCGGTCCCGTTTCGGCGAGGCGGGCTATGGCGCCGGACACCGCATCGCGCTGCTTCTGGAGAACCGCCCGGAGTTCTTCAGCCACTGGCTGGCGTTGAACGCGCTCGGCATCTCGATCGTACCGCTCAACCCGGACCTGCGACCGGCCGAGCTCGACTATCAGCTCGACATGGCGGATGCCGACCTTGTCGTGACCTGCTCCCGCAATGCGCCGGCCATACACGGCTTCGTCAGGCCCGGCCTGCGGGTGATGGAGGTCGCGGACGCGGTCCCGCCAGCGACCGCGTCAGCCTCGCGGCAATTCGGCAACGCCGACGACGAATGCGCCCTGCTGTTCACCTCGGGCAGCACCGGCAAGCCCAAGGGTTGCATCCTGTCCAACACCTATTTCATGACGCTGGCGGACTGGTACGTCACGCAAGGCGGCATCGCCGAGACCCAACGTGACTGCGAAGTTGCCCTGACGCCGCTGCCCATGTTCCACATGAACGCGCTTGGCTGCACGGCGCTTGGCATGATCGTGGTCGGCGGCGCCATCGTTCCCCTCGATCGTTTCCATGCCGGACGCTGGTGGCGATGCGTCAGCGATTCCGGCGCCACCATCGTGCACTGCCTCGGCGTCATTCCGGCGATCCTGCTGCGCCTGCCCGAAACGACCCATGACCGCGATCACAGGGTCAAGTATTCGCTCGGGCCCGGGGTCGACGCGCAACACAAGATCGAGTTCGAGCGGCGATACGGGATCCCCATCGTCGAGGCCTGGGCCATGACGGAAACCGGCGGGCGGGCGGCAACGACGACGGCCCGCGACGACTATACGCCGGGCCGGCGCTGCATCGGCCGTCCGCGCGCCGGCATGGAATACCGGATCGTCGGCGACGGCGACCAGCCGGTCGAACGCGGCCAGCCCGGCGAACTCATCGTGCGGGCCAGCGGCAGCGATCCGCGACATGGCTTCTTCGGCGGTTATCTCAAGGACGAGCAGGCGACCGAGGAAGCCTGGGCCGGCGGCTGGTTCCACACCGGCGACGTGGTCTACGAGGACGACAGGGGCCTGCTCTATTTCTTCGACCGCAAGAAGAGCATCGTGCGCAGGAGCGGCGAGAACATCGCCGTCCTCGAAGTGGAAGCGGCGCTGGCCGCAAACACGGCGATCAAGGCCGTGGCCGTGACCCCGGTACCCGACGAACTGCGCGGCGAGGAGGTCTTCGCCTTCCTGATCCGGGCGGACGGCACCGCATCGGGCGAAATGAGGGAACTCGCCGAGGACATCGTTCGCGACAGCGCCGAACGCCTCGCCTACCACAAGCTCCCCGGCTACGTCGCCTTCATCGACGATCTGCCGCTGAGCTCGACGCAGAAGCCGCAGCGCGGCGAGATCAAGGCGATGGCCGCCGATATGGTGCGGCGCGGCGTGGCGATCGACCTGCGCGAGATGAAGGCGGGCATCCGGCGCAAGACGGGGCACGGCTGATGGAACCGGCGAAGCGGACACCCTACCAGGGAATCGTGGCCGCGATGCCGGTGACCGTTCCCTACCAGCGTTTCTCGATCGAAAGCGCGCAGTGGTGGCTCGGCCGGGCGCTGCGCGCGCTGGCGCGGGGCGCGGGCATCAGCCATCGCGACTTCGACGGCTTCGCGCTGGCGAGCTTCACGACCGCGCCGGACACTGCGATCGGCCTCACCCAGCATTTCGGTCTGTCGCCGCGCTGGCTCGACCACGTGCCGATGGGCGGCGTGTCGGGCATCATCTCGCTGCGCCGGGCCGCGCGTGCCGTGCAGGCCGGCGATGCCAGCATTGTCGCCTGCGTGGCCGGCGATACGAACCATGTCGACACCTTTCGCCGGACGCTCGCCAACTTCTCCCGCTTCGCGCAGGATGCCGTCTATCCGCACGGCGCCGGCGGCGCCAATGCGAGCTTCGCGCTCATCGCGCGCAACTACATGAACCGGTTCGGAGCCCGCCGCGAGGACTTCGGCATGCTCTGCGTCGCCCAGCGCGCCAACGCGCTGCGCAACCCGAACGCGTTGATGAAGAAGCCACTGACGCTCGACCAGTACATGGCGGCGCGGCCAGTCGCCGACCCGATCCATTTGTTCGACTGCGTCATGCCCTGCGCCGGCGCCGAAGCTTTCCTGGTGATGCGCGAGGAAACTGCGCGTTCGCTCGGCCTTCCATTCGCGCGCATTCTGTCCACGATCGAGCGGCATCACGCCTTCGCCGAGGACGACGTGCAGTATCGCGGCGGCTGGGCGTATGACGTCGGCGAACTTTACGCGATGGCCGGCATCGAAGCGGATGATATCGATGTCGTGCAGACCTATGACGACTATCCGGTGATCTCGATGATGCAGTTCGAGGATCTCGGCTTCTGCGGCAAGGGTGAAGGGCCCGACTTCGTGCGTAGCCACGGCTTCGAGATCGACGGCTCCTTCCCGCACAACACCAGCGGCGGCCAGCTCTCCGTCGGCCAGGCGGGCGCGGCTGGCGGACACCTCGGCATCGTCGAATGCATGCGGCAGGTCATGGGCATCGCCGGCCCGACACAGGTCGGCAACGCCCGGATCGGCCTGGCATCCGGCTTCGGCATGATCAACTACGACCGCGGCCTGTCCTCCGGCGCGGTCGTCCTGGCAGGAGAATCCCGGTGACCCGGCCCATCGCTCCTCCCAAGCGCAAGAACCCTCTCGCCAGGACGCAACGCCCGCTGCTGCCGCCGTCGGCGCGCAGCAGGACGGCCCACGGTTTGACGCTTGCCGCCGCCGAGGGCCGCTTCGCCCTGCAACGCTGCGAGGACTGCCAGGCATTTCTCTATCCTCCGCGCGATACATGTCCCCATTGCCTGTCGCATGCCCTGCCCTTCATCGATGCACCGGTCGGCGGCACGCTGGTCTCCAGCACCACCATCCGCGTTACGAGCGACAGCTACTTTCGCGAGCGCATGCCGTGGCGGCAGGGCATCGTCGCGGCGGATTGTGGCCCGCGCATCATCGCCAGCCTGCACGGCGAATGCGTGGAGGGCGTGCGCGTGACGCTATCGCTGCGGCTCGACAAGGCGGGCCAGGCCGTCGCCTTCGCCACCCCCGTCGAGGAGACGCCCAACATGCATGACGATCCGCAATGGCGGGAACTGACGGCGGACCCCAAGTACCGTCGCGTCCTCATCACCGACGGCCGCAATCCGGTTGTTCCGGCGCTCGCCAGGGCACTCCTGCAGGCAGGCGCCGCGCATGTCTTTGTCGGCGTTGCCGAAGGCTGGAAGCCCTTCGCGGGCGAAGCGGCGCTCCGCGCCGTCGAAGGCGCTCAGATCGTGCCGCTCGACCTGACGGACGAACAGTCGGTCGCGGATCTCGCCGCCGATATCGGTGCCAAGGTCGACATCCTCGTCAACACCGCCGACCACACGCGACCGGTCCACGTCTTCGACAAGGGCGCGGCGCGCAGGCTGACCGAGACGCTGGATGCGACGCTCGCCGGCACGATGCGCCTGGCGCACGCTTTCGGCCCGGTTATGCTCGCCCGCGGCGCCGACGGCACGAACGCCGCCGTCGCCTGGGTAAACCTCCTGTCCATCTACGCACTCGCGGCGCAGCCCGCCTTCGGCGCCCTGTCTGTCTCGCATGCCGCCTGCCTCTCCCTTTCCCATTGGCTGCGGGCGGAGCTTAGAGCCGGCGGCGTACGGCTGATGAATGTCTTCTCCGGACCGCTCGACACGGAGTGGTACCAGACCGCGCCGCCGCCGAAAGTCGCGCCCGGACAACTGGCCGAAGCCGTCGTCGACGGGCTGCGGCGGGGCCTGGAGGAAATCTATGTGGGCGACGTCGCGAAGGATGTGCGCGAACGGCTGGCCGCCAATCCAAAGGCCCTGGAGCGGGAGGGTAGCCTATGAGCCTGAACGACCGTGCGCCTGACGCCGTTCTCGCCCAACTGGCGGGGCTAGTCGCTGACGGTGGCCTCAAGCTCGTCGACCTCACCCATACGCTCGACCCGGATTTTCCGACCATCGTCATGCCGCCGGAGCTCGGCCAGTCGGCGCCGTTCCGCATGGAGCGCATCTCCTGCTACGACGGCGACGGGCCGGCCTGGTACTGGAACAACATTTCCTTCGGCGAGCATACCGGCACGCATTTCGACGCGCCGATCCACTGGTACACCGGCAAGGACCTGCCGCTGAACACGGTCGACACGTTGCCGACGCGTGACATGATGGCGGCGGCGAATGTCATCGATTGCTCCCGGCAATCGGCGGCGAATGCGGATTTCCTGCTTGATGTCGAACACATTCTGGCATGGGAGCGCGAGCAAGGCCCGATCGCGCCGCGAAGCTGGGTGCTGATGCGGACGGACTGGTCGAAAAGAACGGGGCGCGACTACGCCAATCTTCTCGACGACGGAGCCCATACGCCCGGGCCTGATGCGGATGTCATCCGCTGGCTCGTCGAGGAGCGCGACATCATCGGCTTCGGCACCGAGACCATCGGAACGGATGCGGGCCAGGCCGGCCATTTCAGCCCACCCTATCCGGCGCATCATTTCCTGCACGGCGCGGGCCGTTACGGGTTGCAGTGCCTTGCCAATCTCGATCAGCTACCGCCCAAGGGCGCGATCGTCATCGCGGCGCCGCTGAAGATCAAGCATGGTTCCGGCAGCCCGCTGCGCGTGCTGGCGCTGGTCGCCGCCTGAGGCTGGCTCAGCCGCCCTCAGCCGACGCAGAGCTGGGCGATCGACCCACCGGGCAGCAAGGCAAACATCACGCCCGTCGCGGCGAGCAGAAGGCCGAGCAGGCGCCTGCCGCCACGACCGTGGACATGACTGGTCCCGGCGAGCGTGGCTATGCCAAGGGCTGAGAAGATAACGCCTGGCAGGGCCGCGGCCGCGAAGCCCGCCATGTAGACGGCTCCTGGAACCGGGCCGCCGGTCAGCATGGCCGTGAGCAACGCATTGAAGACCATGGCGCAGGGCGCAAGCGCCAGGACCGCGCCAAGCCCGACGGTCGATCCGGGTTGCAGCCGCGCGATGACACGCCAAAGTGGTGCCATCTGCCTGAGGGGGTGATCAAGGCGGCCGATCGGCGGCAGGATGTTGGCGATCGACAGCCCGGTCGCGACGATCATCGCGGCGGCCGCGTAGCGCAGCATGTCCTGGAGGCCGGCGAGAAAGAGCAGGCTCTGGACATAGTATCCGATACTCCCAGCCATGCCACCGGCAAGGATGTAGACGGCCGCCCGCCCCAGTTGCAGTCGGCTGAGAAAAGAAAGGCGGGCGCCCGCCGTGGCGGCGGTGCCTCCCGCCTGCCGGGCGTTCAGCAGCATGGACGCGACGCCGCCGCACAGACCGGCGCAATGGAGGCTTCCCGCGAGACCCGTCAGCAGTCCCGAAGCCAGTACGGTATCGAGTGCCATCGCATCGCTCGCTGCGGCCGGATCGGAAGTTGAGCGCGGCCTGGCGGCGGGACCGCCAGGCCGATCGCGGTTTCTTATTCCAGCGGGTCTTCGATGCGCGAGGCGCCGATGCGCGCGTAAGCCTGCGGACGGCTGGACCGCAGCCACAGCGCCTGCGCGACCCCGGCCAGGGCCACGGCCACCAGCACCCAGGGCAGGCTGCTGACCAGCGGTGAATCGACGCCGGTGAGCGCGCTGTAGTTGGTGACCGCCAGCCACGTCGCGACAGCGATGGCGATGCCGCCAAGGGCCGGCGCGACCGTCGTGGCCAGGCCATAGGTGCCGCGCCGGGCAAAGAACACCGGGACACCGAGCGCCGTGAGCGCCAGCAGGGTCATCAGGCCGACCGAGCCGAGACCGACGAACATCGGCGCGATGTTGAGCAACGGGTCCAGGCCGGCGATGGCCGAGACGGCGGTGACGATAGAGAGCACCACGGCGAGGAAGACGGCCGCGACATGCGGCGACTTGTAGACCGGATGGGTCTTGGCAAGGCGCTGCGGCAGCACCCCGTCACGGGCAAGCGCATAGACGTAGCGGGCGCTGTTGTTGAAGAGACCGAGGACGGCGGCGAACGAACTCGTGACCACGAGCACGCTGAACAGGTGGGCGCTCCACGCGCCGAGGAAATCATTGGCGCGCGCGGTGACAAAATGGCCGGGATCGGCGCCGGCGACCTTGGCAACCTCAAGGCTGCCGATCGCCGTGGACAGGCACCAGGCAGTCAGCGCGTAGAGAGACCCAGCGATCAGGACGGCGATGTAGGTCGCGCGCGGAATCGTCACTTTGCGGTTCTTCGCCTCCTCCTGGTAGATGGCCGTGCTTTCAAAGCCGATCATGCTGTTGAAAGCATAGATGAGCGCGATACCGAGCCCCGGCCCGAAGACCGACGACGGCGCGAAATCATGAAGGTCGAAGGCGGGCAGCCCCTTCTGCACGATGATCGCGACGTTGAGCAGCATGATCATCGCGATCTCCGCTACCAGCGCGACCGACAGCACCGTCGCCACCAGCGTGATGCGGTGGTAGGCGAGTATCGAGACGATGACGATGCTGATCGCCGCCCACAATTGCCACGGTGTTGCGACGCCGCTGACCAGCGCGAACAGATCGCCACAGAAAAAGGCCAGCGCTGCCAGTGTAGAAAGACAGAGCGCGAGGTAGGAGACAGCCGCGACGTAGGCGGCCGGCAGGCCGATCAAGCGGCTGAAGCTTGCAGAGATGTAGGCATAGAACGCGCCGGCATTCTTCACGAAGGGAATCTGCCGTACATAGCCGACGGCGAAGAGAAGCATGGCGATGCCGCCCAGGATCCAGGCGCCTGGCACGCCGGCGCCGTTGCCGAAGGCGAGCGCTATCGGCATCAGGGCGACGACGACGGCGAGCGGCGCGGCCACCGCAAGCACCATGAAGACGATTGCCGATGTTCCCAGCACGCCGCGTTCGAGCTGTTCATCGGCGGCGTCGGTGACGCCGGGTGGCTGGATGGCCATGGATGACGATGTTGAAGACATTGTTGTTCCCCTTTTTATCAGTTTGTTTTGGTCGCCGCCGTGTCGCGGCGGGCGATGCCGCGCCCGCCAGTTCCTGCCCCTCCCCTCAGTGCGTCCCGCAGCAGGAACCGTTGTTGGCCGAACCATGCCCGCTAGCGGGCGCGGCTGGGATCTTCATGGCCGGGCTGGTCGTGAAGAAGTTGTTCGGCTTCAGCGTGAAGCCCGCATACTCGACCGGCATGATCGGGAAATCCTCCGGCTTGCACACATGGGTGTGGCCGAAGCTGTGCCACAGCACGATGTCCTCGTTGGCGATCGCCCGCCCCTGCCTGACATAGACCGGCAGGCCGCATTCGCCGCCATGCTGGTTCGGGTAGTCGCCACTCGCGAACCGCTCCTCGGGCGCGTAGCGGGTGACCCAGACATGCTTCGCGGCGAAACCTGCCCGCCGGTAGACGGAACTGCCGGGATCGGCGAGCAGCGTCGGCGACGGCATGACCACCAGCTTGTAGCCCGGCGGCTGGTCGACCTCGTTCCTGATGTTGGGATTGATGACCTTCCAGAAGCGCCCCGTGGCGCCATCGGCCTCGCGGGCTGCATCCGCCTCGTTCTCCAGCAGCTTCAAGCTGACCTTGAAGACGTTTCCATGCGGATTCTCAGGCCCCATGGGCACGCGCACATAGTCGTGCTCGGTCACGCTGTTGCCGGTGCCGTCGACCGCCATGTGCAGGCGCGCATTGAAGAAATGCTGGTGGGAGGGACCGCCGAGCGAGGGCACGATCATGCCGCCCCAGGCATATCGCTCGCCCTCCATGAGGGCGGAGGTCTGCACGATGCCCGTCAGCTTGGCCTCGAACTGGATGGTGCCGTCCTGGTAGAGGTACCAGTAGAAGCCGTAGTCGTAGTTCCCGACAGTGGCGAAGAAGCTGACGACGAGGCGCCGCGAACGGCGCGTCTCGCTGACGCGGGACCGGAATTCATTGTGCTTCCAGAGGATGCCGTAGTCTTCCTCGTGCATGCAGATGGCGTTGCGCATGACGAAGGCCTTGCCGAAATCGTCCGATGCCGGCACGTCGAAATAGTGGATGTGCCCGAGGCAATCGCAGCCGAGTTCGAGCTGGTTCGCGAGCTTGCCAAGGCCGAACTCGCCCGCATCGAAGGCGCATTTGGCAAAATGCTGCGGCGTCGGATCGGCATAGGGAACCGCCATCTCCGTTATGCTGGCGCGATGGATGATCGGGCGCAGCCTGCCGCCGTCGCGAAAGCCGAGCTGGTTGAGGACGAGCCCTTCCCTCGGCGTGAAGCCGACGCGGAACTCCCAGTCCTGCCAGGTGACGTGCCAGCCGTCGACGACGAAGCTCGGCCCGTCGGGCTGGACAATCTCGAGCGGCTTCAGATCGGTGCGCGCAGGCGCGAGCGAAGCGCTGTCATAATTGTACTGCTTCCTGGGAATGGGCACGAGCCGGCCGTCGTCCTCCATGGCGATGACCTTGCCCTCGATCAGGTCGACCACCGCGACCACACCCTCGATCGGATGAGCGTAGGCGTTGTCCTGCTCGAAGGCCCGGTAATAGGAGACGGCGCGCAGGATCCTGCGCCCCTTGTAGGGCTCGAAATCGAAATAGCCCGGCGAGATCGGATCGATCTGGATCAGGTCGATCTCGCCGTCCGACAGCCCGCGCAGAACCATGGCCGCGCGCCAGCGCTCATCCGCCTTGACGATGTCGGCCGCGCGGTAGAAATCCTCGACGATGATCGGCGGCTGGCCGTGCTCGTGGTCGGTTTCCAGATCGGTCCAGGAGATGAGCCGCTCTTCCCGCAAGTCCACCAGCGCCTCGCCGGCACGGCCGCTCGCGACATCGAGCACCAGCAGGAAGGCGATGCGGGCGAATGGCGCCCCCGGCACGAATGCCGCGACTTCCTCCCGGGACGGCTCCTTGAGCTCGACGAACGGAAAGCGTGGAAGCTCGCCCAGATCGCGCGCGGCGCGCAGGATCCCGCAGGCGGCGTCGATCTCGCCGATGGTCAGCGGATCGAGCGGATGGGGCGGCTTCAGGGTCGAGGCGGATTTGTCGTGTTGCTGTAACATGGGACACTCTGCTGATCTTCGATGATCAGACAATGTCCCAATTGTTCCCGTCGCTGGATGGCCGAAGCGGCCATTTGTTTTGCAATTTCGGCCAGCGCCGCGACCTCACGCCACCGGCCAGCCTGCTCCGTCAGAGCCGGGCAGCGCCCAGCGGACGGTGCGATGCATAGTCGCTCGGCGACACGCCGGTCCATGCCTTGAACGCCCGCGAGAAGACCGCGACGTCGGAGTAGCCGACGAAAGCCGCGAGCTCGGATATCTGGTGCCTGCCGTCGTCGAGCAGCTTGCGCGCCCTTAGCAGCCGTTGCCCTTGCAGGATTTCACGAAAGGACGTCCCCTCCTCGTCCAGCTTGCGGCGCAGGCTGCGGGTGGAGAGATTGAGTTCCCTGGCGACGAGGTCGACGTCGACGATGGCATGACCGAGGCGCTTGGCGACACAGTTCGTGACGGCCTCGGCGAGCGTCGAATCGTTGTCCGCCTCGTCAAACAGAAGGTCCCTCAGGTGTTGCTCGATCACCCGGGCCGCCTCCGGAACGGCGCCGCCGAGACAGAACGGCCGGTCGAGGTCGTCGTTGGAGATGGTCATGCGATTGAAGCGCGCCTGTCCCCGCACCGGAGCCCTGAAGAAGTCGTGCAAACGCGGCTCGCGCCCGGCGACGGAATGCTCGAACTCTACCTGTAGCGGAGACCATCTCGGCGCGCCGAGCTGCCGCACCAGGGTCGTCATAGCCGCCAGGGTGAACTCGGCATCCTGGCGCCGGGGCCAGATGGCTGGATCGTCGATCCCGTAGGTGTAGCTGGTTGTTTCCGCATCGCGCAGGACATTCATGCTGGTGCGGGTCTGCCAGGCACCCTGGAAGCGGGCAAACATGCTGAGCGCCGCGCGCAGGTTCTCGGCGTTGCTCATCAGGGCATAGAATGGCCCGAGCTGCTGCAGCTTGAACCGCGACCCGAGGTCGAGCCCGAAAAATCCGTCGCCAGCGCGAGCGGCGGCATCCTCCATGAGTTCGACATAGAGGCAAAGCGACACCCGGCTGTAGGGCGACTGGATATCGGCCCTGGAAAAGCCGTGCCGGGCCAGGAGCCCGTCGATCGGCACATGTCGCCGCGCGAGCTCACTGACAATCGGTTCGAGGAACAGCGCGCGGATCGTCGCCCGCTTGCCTTCGCATGGCGACGGCCTACGGTGCGGCGCGGTCTGTTCGGCGGCCTTTGCGACAGACATCAATCCTCCCGGCCTTCGGCCCGTTGCGCAATCGCACTCCAAGCGGAACGTCGCAGCCCCTCGCGGCGTCGCTCCTTCGGATCACCCATAATGGCCGACGACATTGAAGAGCGTTACATCCAATTTCGTCAACGACATTTTTGGCACGGAACCAATAGCAAATCGGCATTGAAACCGCCCGCCTATTTTATTGGATGCGGTGATGAGTTTCCGTTTTGCTCAGCATTGGCAAAAACAATACGAAAGCCGGGAGCAGACCGCCGAATTCCGGGCTCAAAGTCGCAACAGGCACCAAGAAAAAGGGGAGATTTGGATGCGCTGCAAGATTCTGAAAAGCGTCCTGGGAACGATGCTGCTGATGTCCTCCGCGACGCTTGCCGCGAAGGCCGAGGACCTGATCGGCTACATCTCTCCAATCGCCAGCCAGCCCGGCCAGCAGATGATCAACGCCGGCATCGAGCAGGCGGCCAAGGAAAAAGGCTGGGCCTACCGGGTTCTCGATGCCAACCTCTCCGCCGACAGGCAGGTCTCCCACATAGACACGCTTCTCACCCTCGGCGCGAAAGCGATCGGATCGTGGTCGCTCGACGCCAATGCGGTCGCGGCCGCGTACGACCGGGCAAAGGCGCAGAACGTGCCCATCATCGGGTTGAACTCGGTCGGCGAAGGCGTCACCAACACGGTGTGGTGGGAGACGAACACCTGCAAGCCCGGCGGCCCCTACGACCAGCAGGCGGCCTGGATCGCAAAGCGCCTGCCGGCGGCGAAGATCATCGTCTTTGGCGGTCCGCCGGTCGAATCCATCATCAACAACGTCAAGTGCTTCACCGCGGCGGCCAAGGCGGCGGGACTCGACGTCATCGACCATGTCGACAACACCAAGGATTCGATCGCCAACGCGGCGACGCTGGCGGCCGACGAATTGATCCGCTTTCCGACCGTGCAGGCCTTCTGGGCCTACAATGACTCCAGCGCGCTCGGCATTTCGGCGTCCATCATCGCGGCCGGCAAGACGATCTACGACGGCAAGAACGAAGACGGCACGATGGTGTTCGGGATCAATGGCGACCAGGACGCCATCCTTGCCATAAAGGAGGGCCGCCTCACCGGAACCTGGGATCCGGACTCCTATGCGACCGGACTCGCCGTCGCCACGGCGATGGATCGGGCCATGGCGGAACCCACGGCTCCCCAGAAGGAACTGGTGGTCAAGGCAAAGCTGTTCACCTTCGAAAACATAGAGAGCTGGGTCGATGGCCCCAAGCGCGGCTATGCGCTCGGCAACATTCCGCTGGTCGATTGACGGGCGTCGGCTGATGGCGGTGACGCGGACTTGATACCCAGCGGTCTCGTGGACACCAACTTCCCCGCCGTCTAACCCGTCTGTCGGTTTTCCAGACTCTTTTTGAGACAATCTAACGCGCTGATTGGCTTATTCCGCTCAAGCGCCTGGATTAGAACTCGAACTGCGCCTCGTGACACGCAAGCGCTGCTTGGCGAACCGCTGTCGCCTAAGACCGTTGTTGGTCTGTAGCAGCCACCTGCTACCCGCCGCACGACGCTCCGTGCTAGCCAACGAACGAATGGCGAACCTCGCCGAAGTCGTGTAGGGTCAGAAAACGCAAAGTGCGACCCTGGCACGAAGAGGCCGGGTGAATCTGGGAGGATTCATGGTCGAAATCATCTCGAAGCGGGATGGCCCGCGGCGTGAGGATGTTCAGGTCAAGCGACTGATCGAACAGAACCGCTCGACCATCGTCCAGCTTGCCGACCAGATCAGCGGTGGCGGCTATTCCGCGTCCAGGAAGCCGTGCCCGAAGCCGCAAGCGGAAGGCCTGATCATCCATGTTGGCGGCGGCTCGTCCGTCGCCGCCGAGGCAGCCCCTTCCATCCGCATCTCCATCAATGGCCGTGTGGTCTCCGTGGACCAGAATACGGGCCGGCAACTCCATCATATCGGCGATATCCGCAACCGCGATGGCGTGCAGGTTTTCGTCCTGGCGACGAAGCAGAATGGTTTCTTCTCGCCCGTCGATGAGGCCATCGCGCAAGCACTCGCCGAAGTGGATGGGTCCCGGCTCGATGGCACCTATACCGAACAGCAGTTCGCCGCCGACATCGGAGCAAAACTCGGCATCGCCTAGCGTATCAGCGGACGACCATTCGAGCGCAGCCCAACAGCATACAGAAATAACATGCCCCCAAAGGTTCTGTGATGGCTGAATGAAACGCGGGATCGATACCAACCAGATGAAGACCGGTGTTCTTCCGGCGCGTGCGCCGATGGCCACCAGGCAGTTGGCACTGGAGACCCTCGACTATGACGAGCGCGCCACGATGCGCGCTTGGGAAAATTTCCTGTCCGATCCTCCGAAATGCGCGCGAGATCCGGTTCAGGTCCGCTCGCTGATCCACGATTCGTGGTCTCGCAGCGCCACCGGCGGGATCAATGCGCAAGGCGTCGAGGCGCCCCTCAACAGCAACCGCGACGAGATCGAGTATCTGACCCGCGCCAACGCCGAGTTGCTTTCGGCGGCGCGGCGACCATTCGCCTCCCTTGGCCCGCTGCTGGAGGGGACGGGAGCGATGTTGGTGCTGGCCGACAGCGACGGCGTGCTGATCGAAGCCATCGGCGACAAGAAGACCCTGCACAATGGCATGGATATCCATCTCGCTATCGGCGGCAAATGGAATGAAGGGGCGGTCGGGACCAACGGCATCGGCACCGCGCTCTGGACAGGCGAACCGATTTTCGTCCACGCGGCCGAACACTTCTGCGCAGGCATCAAGGGCTGGACCTGCGCCGGCGCGCCGATCCGTGACCCACTGGATGGGAAGATCGTAGGCGTCGTCGACCTCTCGGGGTATTCGCCGATCTTCCGGCCCCACAACACGGCGCTTGTCGCCGCCACGGCCAGGCAGATCGAAAAGGCTCTGGCGGAGCAGCAGCAGGAACAACGCACCCGGCTCCTCGAAGCCTTCATTTCCTCGGCTCCCGGCTACCGCGGAAAGGACGGTTTGGTGATCGTCGACCATCGCGGCCGGGCGATCTTCTGCAACAATGTGCCGAACGGCGAGACAACCGAGACAACGGACGGTCCACTGGAGCCAAGCCGCGGTCGTTGGCTCATGAACCTGCCGACATCCGGGTCCGAAGGCGATCTGGCCAAGGCATTGCCGGCGCACCTGCGGTCCTGCCACGTCACCCCGCTGAAGCTCGATGGCAATCTCAGTGGCGCGGCTCTGGTTTTCCCTGCCGCGCCGGTCGTCACCGGTGTGGCGGTGATCAACAGGGACACAAACAGACACCTCCAGGCAGCAACCTCGATGATCGTCGGCGAAAGCGAAAAGCTTTTGGGCGCCATCGACGTCGCATGCCGCGTGGCACGGTCGAACGGTGTGACGTCGTTGCTGATAGAAGGCGAAACCGGCGTCGGCAAAGAGCTGTTTGCCCGGCTCGTACATGCTGGCAGCCAGCGCACGAACACCGACCCCTTTATCGCCATGAATTGCGGCGCCATCACCAGGGAGCTGTTTGGGAGCGAGCTGTTCGGCCACGTGGCCGGCGCTTTCACCGGCGCCTCGCGTGACGGCAAGGCAGGGGTTTTCGAACAAGCCAACGGTGGCGTGCTCAGCCTTGACGAGATCGGTGAGCTGCCGCTCGAGATCCAGCCGTTCCTGCTGCGCGTCCTTGAGGAGCGTGTCGTCCACCGCATTGGCGACAGCAGGGGGCGGCCTGTGGACGTCCGCCTCGTCGCCTCGACCAATCGTGATCTCAAGCAGGAAGTCGCGGCGGGGCGTTTCCGCAGCGACCTCTACTACCGCATCGGCGCTGTCTCGATCCGCGTCCCTGCCCTGCGCGAGCGTGGCGAGGACGTGCTGTTGCTGATCGAGCATTTCAACCGCCAGATTGCTTCCAGGGCAGGCAACGATCCGTTGGAATTCTCAAACCAAGCGCTCGACGCTCTGCTTGCCTATCGCTGGCCGGGCAACGTACGCGAACTGAAAAACCTGATGGAACGGCTGCATATTCTGGCGTGCGACAAGACCATCGACCTCGAGCATCTCCCATGGGAAATCACGACGGGCATCGGCAATGGCACAGCCAGGCACATCGATAATCCCGTAGCCATACTCGAGGCACCGGTTTGCACATTCGAGGACGCCGAGCGGCAGGCAATCAGGAACGCACTTGCCGCGGAGGGCGGGAATCTGAGCAAAGTCGCCCTCAGGCTCGGTATTTCCCGGCCAACTCTCTACCGCAAACTCGAACAGTACGGCATTCGGCGCGGGTTCGTCTGAGCAGTCGCAACAAAGAAATTGCGCCATGACATCGGCGATCGGACCACCGGATTTCATCCTGGCGGAAACAAGAACGCCCAGGCCGTTGCCGGATTGAGATGCGTGCCCGAAATCAGGCCATCGCGATCAACAACGGTCCGAAGGCCATGGTGACGTTGGGCAATCCTACCTAGGAGCGCATGACTGGTATCGTCACGCAGCCGAAGAATATCTGCGCTCTCCAGATAGTGAGTGTCTGGACCGGAGCAGCCCTCTCCACACTGCATCCGGTCCAGGACTTCCTATGGAACGATGACGCCGCGGCCGGTGAAGCGACGGTTCTTGAAGTCGTCGAGCGCGGTGTTGATGCTGGCGAGATTGTACTCGGTATAATGCATCTTCACCTTGCCGTCGGCGTTGAGCTCCATCAGTTCGACTAGCTCGGTGAAATTGCCGACCAGGCTGCCGCCGATGTTGATCTCCTCGATGACCAGATGCGCGGTCGGCACGTTGACGGCGCCGCCATAGCCAACGACGAACAACTGGCCACCCTTGCGCACCATCTTCCAGCAGATGTTCTCGACGCCGAGCTCACCGACGAAATCGATGACCACATGGGCGCCGCCGCCGGTGATCGCCTTGACCTCCTCGACGACATTCGGCCCGCCATCGAGAACGAAGTCGGCGCCGAGGTCCTTGGCCAGCACGCGCGCCGCCGGCTCACGATCGACGGCGATGATCCGACACCCTGAAATCGCATGAAGCGACTGCAGCGCGATGTGACCGAGCCCGCCAATGCCGAGCAGGACGCAATAACTCCCCGGCCGCAGCAGCTTCGCCGCTCGTTTGGCCGCCCGGTAGGCGGTGATGCCGGCGTCGGCCAGCGGCGCCACTTCGATTGGCGTGACATTGGCGTTCAGCTTGATCAAGGACCGCTCGCTGGTGATGAAATACTCAGCGAAGCCGCCATTCATGCCGAGGCCCGGGAACTGGCCGTTGTCGCAGTACATGTCCTCGCCGTGGCGGCAGTTGAGGCAGATGCCGCAGGAGCGGAACGGATGGCAGATCACGGCATCGCCACGCTTGACCGACCTCACGCCGCTGCCGACCTCCTCGACCCAGCCGGCATTTTCGTGCCCCATGATGTAGGGCAAGAGCGTGCCCTCTGGGTCCATCGTCGGCTTCCACACGCCCTCGATGATATGGAGGTCGGTGCGGCACAGGCCAGCGGCGCCGACGCGCACGATCACCTCATCCGGTGAGGTGATCGTCGGTGCGGCGACATCCTCGATCTTGAGCTTCACGTTCATTTTCGGATCGTATTCGTACAGTCTCGCAGCTTTCATCGTCGTGTCCTCTCAGGTCCGGGGAATTGTTTCAGGCGCGGCCAAGCTTCTCGGCGCCGCCGCCGAGCGCGGGCCCGGCGGTCGGGTCCTCGTCCTCGGCAAGATCGCCGATCAATGTCTCTGTGGTCAGGATCAGCGTCGCCACGGAGGCCGCATTGGCGAGCGCCGTGTAGGTGACGCGGACAGGATCGATGATCCCGGCTTCGAACATGTTCTGGTAGCTGCCGGCGGATGCGTTGTAGCCGTAGCCGCCATTGATGCGCGTCACCTCGGCCACGACGGCTTCGGGATCGGCGCCGGCGTTGACGGCGATGCGCCAAAGCGGCCGCGTCAGCACGGAGCGCACCAGGCGCACGCCTTCGGCGATGTCGCCATCGACACTGGCCGCCACCTTGTCGAGCCGCGGCGCGATCTGGGCAAGCGCGGAACCACCGCCGGCGACCACGCCCTCCTCGGAAGCCGCACGCACCGCATTCAGCGAATCCTCGATCAGCTGGATGGTCCGCTTCTGCTCGACCGGCGTGACGCCGCCGGCATAGAGGATCGCGGTGCCGCCGGAGAGTTTGGCCAGCCGCTCGCGCAGCTTGTCCTGCTCGATGTTCGGTGGGGCGGCCTCATATTGTCGCTGCACCTGCGCGCGCCGCGAGGCGATCGCGTCATGATCGCCGCCACCGCGGATGATCGAAGTGTAGGAAGAGCTGGTCTTCACCCGGTCGGCGGTCCCGAGATCATCGACCGTGATATCCTCCAGCCGGCCGCCGAGATCCCGGGCGATCACCCTGCCGCCGGTGATGATCGCCAGATCCTCCATCATCGCCTTGCGCCAATGGCCGTATTCCGGCGGATGGACGACGAGGTATTTGCCTGGCCCCTGCTTTCCGAGCAGCGTCACCACGACTTCCGGAGACACTTCCTCGGACACGATCAGCAGCGGCCGGCCGGCCTCGTCGGCGATGCGACGCGCGGCCTCGAGTGCTTTCGGCTCCTTGATCTTGAGATCGGTCATCAGGATGAAAGGCCGCTCGAGCACGGCCTCCATCTTTTCCTGATCCGTGACCATGTGATGCGAGAGGTAGCCTCTGTCGAAGGACATGCCTTCGACGACGTCGAGCGTGGTGTCCGTGGTCACGCTGAAATCAGTGGTGATGACGCCATCGGCGCCGACGCGCTGATGCGCTTCCGCCACCAGCGCGCCGAGCTTGGCGTCGGTCGCGGCGATATTGGCGACAGAGGCGAGGATGCCGTTGCCCTTGGCAGGCTTGGCAGAAGCCTTGAGAGCATCCACAACCGCCGTTACGGCGAGCTCTATGCCCTTGCACAGATCGACTGATTTCGCGCCGCGCTCGTTCGCCTCGATGCCGCCCTGGATCAGCGCGTTGGCGAGCACGATGGCGGTCGTCGTGCCGTCGCCGGCAACCTCATTGGTCTGCATCGAGACTTCGCGTACGACCTGGGCGCCCATGTTTTCGAAGCGATCGTGGAGCTCGATCTCGGAGGCGATGCTGACACCGTCACGGGTCACCATCGGCGTGCCGATCGGCCGGTCAATCATGGCGTTCATGCCTTTGGGACCGAGCGTAGGCTCGACGGCCGCGGCGAGCCGAAAGACACCACGGGCCAGCGCACGGCGGGCCTCGGAATTGTGAAGCATAATTTTGGGCATGACTCCTCCTTCCGCCTTACGGGCGGGTTGTTGGTTAGGGGCCTCGTGCGAGGGAGGCCGTTGTTTCGGTTCTGCTCAGGTGGCCGGCGCGTTTCGCTCCGGCACGCGATCCATGATGAAGTCGACCAGCGTCGGCTCCCCGTCGATCACGTCCAGCTCCTTGTATCTTGCCTGCTTGAGCCCACGGCAAAGCGCGCCGTTGAACTCCATGTTGATGCGCACGGCACGCAGTTCGGCGAGATAAGCATCGAGGGCCTCGGACGGAATTTGCCGCCCCTCCCAGGTGACGAAGACCGCGTCGCCTTGTTTTCGCGCCGGAAAGCGCTCGACCAACGCCGCCCGGTATCTTGCCTTCCGGCTTGCCGCGTCGCCGGACCCGAGCCGGGCAACATCATATGCGGCAAGGTCCATGCCGAGGATCTCGCGATCCGTCAGCCGCTGCTTTCTCAGGGCGAGCAATACGGCTTCCTGACGCCGCTTGAAGGCCTTCATGTTGAAGGTTTCGCGCAGCGCGCCGATATCCTCATCGCCGGCGAGCCCGGCGAATATGTCGCCGAACGTCTTGCCGTCCTCGATGCCGCGATTGACCTCTTCGGCGAACATGTGGTCGTGCAGCCTGACACGATAGGCGGGCGACCAGGAGAGCTGGTCGAGCGCCTTGCGCACGCCGTCGAGCATGAGGAAGGCGAAGTTGGGCGAGCACCAGTAGGTCGGCAGGCGGAAGTCGACCTCCACGCTGCCGTCGCCCCTGATCTCGGCCTGCTCGACGAAGCCCATTTCGGTGATCGGCTCGTCGAGCTCCGGGTCGTTGACTTCGCCGAGACGCCGCCAGAGTTCCTTCTCGCGGCTGCCGGAAACACTAGCGGTTGCCATGGCCCCTACTCCGCAGCGATGCTGAAGGGCGATTTTGCGAGCGCCTTCTTCTTCGCTTCGACGTCGATGTTGTAGAGGCGCGCGGCGTTCAGGCCGAGAATCTTCTCCTTGATCTCATCGGTCAGTTGCACACCGCGTTCCGCGGCAATGTCCTGCGGGATCTGGTAGGCCCAGAACTTCTCGACCAGCCAGCGGGGCGTCCAGATCGCGTAGTCGGAGCCGAACAGGATCTTCTCCGGCCCGAGCCAGAACAGCAATTCACCGATGACCTCGCCGAAGTAGCGCGGGCGCGAGTGGATGAAGGGCAGTGCCACCGCCAGGCCGCCATAAACATTGGTTTCCTGCGTCGCGATCCAGCAGAAATCGTCGAGGCGCGGCAGGCCGCAGTGCTCGATGATCCAGTTGAGACCCTGGAAATCCGTGGCGGCATGGTCGACGTCATGCACGTCGAAGGCATCCTTGCTCAGCGGGATGATCGTGGGGCCCTTATGGACGTGGATGTTCTTGATGCCGAGCTTCTCGCACAGCTCGAAGCATTTGTAGGCATCGGGATCGGTGAGCTTCCAGCCCTTGGAAGCTCCGTTCCATTCGGCCGTGTACATCTTCACGCCCTTGACGTCGTAGGTCTCCTTGAGGAAGTGGATGTACTCAAGCGCCTTCTCGCCATCGCGCGGATCGAAGGCGCCGTTGACGATGAAACGCTCGGGATAGCGCTTGGCGACCTCGGCATTGCGCTCGATCGTGTTGAAGCCGTTCTTGTAGAAATCCTTCAGATAGGTCGACTGGACGATCGCCACGTCGTCCGGACCGTCGATGAACAGGTCGCGGTAGAGATCGTCGGCGCTGTATTTTTCGAACTTGCCCTTCTCCCAGAGCTGCTCCTTCGGGCTCAGGCCCGTGTGATAGGCATAGAAGCAGTCGATGAACTGCTTGCCGTGGATGTTCTTCTGGTTTTCCGGGCTGCCGTCCCAGAAATGGGTGTGGCCGTCCACCACGAAGATGTCCTTGCCTTCAGGTGTCCTGTACATGTCTTGCCTCCGCAGTCGTCATGTTGATGGTGTTCACGGGGCCGGCGCGCCGCCGGGCAGCGCGCCGGGGCTTGCTCAGATGTATTCGAAGACCTCGTCCATGTTCCCGAACAGGATCACGGTGTTGTCGTCGATGCGCACCATGCGGCCGTAGTGGGTGGAGGTGTTGACCTCGAAGATCTCGGCGGTCATGTCGCGGCCGAGATATTCGCTGATCTCGTCCATCTTGAAGATCAGCTTGCCGTCGCCGTCGATGCGGATCATGGCCGGCTGATAGGTGACGATGACCCCGGGCTTCTTGCCCATGAATTCGGCGATGGCGCGGGCCTCGACCGAGTCGTTCATGGTGACGCCGCACTGGTGCGAGATCGTCTGTTCGAAGGTGATGTCCTTCATCGACTTGAAGATGTTGGACTGCGAGGCGTCGCGTGCTGCTACTGACATGATCTTCTCTCCCCTGTTCAGCGCTTGAGGCCGAGTTCGCCGAGAATGCGGCCGATCCGTTCCTCGGATTGGGCGCGGACATCGGTGAAGGCGACCGGCTTGGAATGCGGCATCGACCAGATCGGCTGGAGGCCAGTGGCCGCCTTGTCGGCGAGCGCGCCGTGCTTGTTCACCCAGCCCTGGAACAGCTTCTTGTTGGCCGCCCCGAACTTCTCGTCATGGGCGAGCAGGTAGATCAGGTCGATGGTGTTGGCGAGGTTGCGCTCGTAGTCGGCTTCGGCCGCCGAAATCACAGGCGGCGTGATGAAATCGTGGTTGGCCGCCGCCGCTTGCATGAGGAAGCCGGAGCGGAACAATTCGCCGACCAGCGGCTCGAACACGATGTTGATGGCGAAATACTGCTCGAGATAGTCGGCCGTGCCCATGATGGTCTCGACCGCCTCGCGAGTGCCCTGCCACACGCCGTCCTCGAGCCAGTGCTTCTTGCCGAGCTCGTCGTCCCAGCCGGCGATGTCCATGCCGATCTCGGCGAGGTAGAGCGTGATGTCCTGGGCGAGCCGAAGCTTGTAGGAGGAGTTGGTCAGCGTGGCATTGTTGATCATCTGCGTGTAGCCGTAGCGCTGCGCCTGCATGAGCGACGTGCCCAGGCCGAATTCGGCGTGCTTCCATGCTCCCAGATGCGCTTGCAGGAGCTTGGCCCAGACCTTGTCGAAGGTCTTCGGAGCACCGGCTCGGCGCGCATTGGTGATGACGCTCTGCACCATCGTCTCGATCTTCGACTGGCGCTGGTAGTGCGTGCGTTCCCATTCCTGGTCGGGAGCCCTGAACGCGTGCCAGTTGGAGCTTTTGGCAGCCGTATTGTCCTTGACGTAGGCGCCGTTGCCGTTCGAGAAGTTGATGATCCAGTCCTGGATTAGATAGCGCTCGGGGTCGGGTTGCACGTCGACCGTGACGTCTTCGTAGTGGGTTGCGCGCTGACCTTTCGGATCGAAGTACCGATATTTGCGGCTGTCCGAATCGGCGAAGATCGCGGCGCCCGCGGCTCCCGATCCTACTGAACTCGACGTTGCTACCATTGTCTTCACTCCCTTTGTTGCAGTTGCTCTAAAGTCGTCGGCTCCGGCCCGCCTCAATGGGCCGGGGCGGCGTTGGACGATGTGGTGAACCGGTCGAAGAAGATCCGTTCGGTCTCGAAGCCGTTCATGAACAGAACCGGCTGCAGCGCGTCGATCATGGGCGGCGGACCGCAGGCGTAGACGTCGCCCTGTCCGTCGATCGCGAGTTGCTTGAGCTTGGCGTCGACGCTCTGGTGCACGAAGCCGCGCTCGCCATCCCAGGCCTCGCCATTGACGTGCGAGAGAACGGGAATGAAGTTCAGCTCCGGGTGACGGCCGGCAAGCTCGGCGATCCTGTCGAGATAGAACAGGTCGCCAGGCGTCCGCGCGCCGTAGAAGAAATAGACGTCGCGCTTCTCGCCGCTCTTCAGATGATCGTTGAGGATCGACCATACCGGCGACATGCCGGAGCCCGCGCCGACCAGGATCAGGGGACCTTGCCGTTCTTCCCGCCGAAAGCAGGTGCCATAGGGTCCGGCGACGGTGACCTCGGCTCCGACGCGGATGCCTCCGGAATCGAGCTCTCCGGAGAACTTTCCTTCGGGGTATTTCTTGATGATGAAGGAGAGCTTTTGGGTTTCGTCCGGCGTATTTGCCATGGAGAACGAGCGCGTAATCGTCTCCCCTTTTTGCGTGGTGACCGTGATGTCGACATATTGGCCAGCCCAGAATTTTATCGGCGAGGCGAGCTCGATCTCGATGCCGCGGATGTCGTGGGTGAGATGCTCGAACTTCGAGATCCGCCCCTTGAACGTCTTCACCGCGATTGATTTCGCCAGAACCTCCTCGTCGTAGTTGAGGAGCTCGACCTGCATGTCGGAATAGGCGATGGACCGGCACAACAGGACGTGACCGCTCTCCTTCTCCATGTCGTTGAGCGCGAAGGTCGAGTATTTGAGCATGTCGACTTCGCCTTCGAGCAGCACGCATTTGCAGGCCGAGCACTGCCCTTCCTTGCAGCCATGCGGCAGCGCGATGCCCTGTCGGAATGCCGCGTTCAGGACCGTTTCGCCGTTTTCGACCTCGAACTCGACGCCGACCGGCTCCAGGCGCACCGTGTGAGCACCAGTCATCGATAACCTCCCAATTCCTCTCCGTGTCCCGCCCTGCCGGGCGGGAAGTGGCCTTGCTTTGGAATGTCGCGGGGGTCGGAGATCCGACCCCCGCGCACGGATGGTCAGTTGCAGGGGGTGATGGTGAAGCCCGCCCGATATTCGGCGAGGTGCTTCTCCCGGTCTGCCGGAGACATGGCGCGCAGCGCGTTGAGCGGCGAACCGAGGGTGTTGCCGCGCACATCGTCGAGCGTCCACTGCTCGTCGGCGCCGAAGCGCAGGTGCGGCTGCGGGATCAGCGTCTTGCCGTCGGAGCGGACGAAGTTGAGATCCTTGATCGCGTCGGCAAGGTCCCAGCCGTCATAGAGCGTCTCCCACTCGCGCTTGCCGCTGAAGCGGCCCATCGCGGGCGTCGGACGGCCCTGATACTCGTCGGCGAAGGCTTCGACGGCGGTCCAGCGGTCGAGTTCATGGGCGAAGGTGTGCAACTGCCCGTCGATCTCGTCGACCACCATGTCCTCGCGGATCAGGCAAGGCACCAGGCAGGACCAGCAGCGGTGCGGATAGACGTAGCCGACATCGCTGTTGAACAGCAGCACCTTCTCGCCCTTGTGGCTGAGCTTGGCGTACCATTTCCAGAAGTCGCCGAACTCGGCGTACCAGCCCGGGTACTTGTGCTCGAACCACTCGAAGTCCTTGTCGGTCTGGGCTTCGATGCGCCAGAAGTTGACCGGCCAGCCGACGGCGAAGAACTGGCCGACCTTGTGGACGTAGTTCTTCTTGGTGATGCGCTCCCAGGCGGCCTGGACGTCGTCGTGATGGATCTTGATGCCGTATTTCTCGAGCGGCAGCATGTAGGTGCGGTAGTAGTCCTCGTAGATCCAGCGGTGCCACATCTCCGCGTAGGACTCCTTGTTCTTGTCGCGGTTGGTGGTGCCGTATTCGATGAAGGTGCCGATCGCGGCGTCGACGATGGCGTGGTTCTGCCAGAAGGCGTAGCGCATATCGCGCTCGAGCAAGAGATGGTTCTCCGGCTCCTTCAGCGCGGCCATCAGCAGCGAGTGGCCGTTGCCGATGTGGCGGCTCTCGTCGGACTGCACCGAGAGGAACACGGTCGGCAGCGCATAGTCACCGTTGCGCGCGGCTTCCGAGGGCATGGCGACGAAGAGCGTGTTGGTGAACGCCGTCTCGGCGACGACAGTCAGGTACATGCAGGCGGCGGTCATGGTGTCGCCAGTGATGAAGCCTTCACCGAACTGGCGGCCGATCGTGGTCGCGTAGCATTTGCCGAAGGCTTCCTCGGTGATATCGAACCCCGCCGGGTCGATGTAGTTTTCCATGTACCACTTCTTCAGATTCATCTGGATGGTCGAGTGGCGGAACTCGTCGACCATCTGCATGGTGAAGCCGGTCCTGAGGTCCTCGCCTGGTGCCAGCCGTGCCACCATCGCCATCGAACGTGCGGCGGAAATTTCCGGGAAGGGAATGATGGCGAGGAAGAGCTTCATCCACTCCACCCAGCGCGGCTCGACATTGCGGAACATGTCGCCGCGAAGGGCTGCGTCGAGCGCGCCGTAGACGCGATTGTCCTTTTCCTCCTGCATGGGGAAATAGGAGCGCAGCACCTGCTTCATCGGATCGCGCGGCGCCTTGGCGATCTTGTAGTCGGTCGGAAACGTCATCGCTTCCTGGACATAGGTCGGGTTCCAACCGAGGTCGGAAATCTTCTTGGTCGCCTCGCCCACGGAAATACCGCGCTGCGAGGTAATCTTGTTAAGTGTCAACGACGACATCGTCATAAGCCTCCACCAGGTTGAGCCATGGATCCCTCGATCCAGGGCATGAGACGGCACACAACGCCGCCAGTGAGTTTGCGAACGGCATGACAAAGGGTTGCGCGGTCAGGCGCGACACAGGGTCCGGCCTTTCAAGTGGATCGCGGCAAAGGTTCTCGAGGTGGGCTGCGGGCGCTGCGACACACCAGTCGCATCTGCGATGGGCGTATCGAAGCGCATATGTTGCGGCTTCCTCCGGTCCTTCGTTCTTTTGGCACCGCGTCAGAACGCGATGGGCTTCTTATGCCAATAGACAAAGCAAGCCCCGTGCCAGTTTGAATTTTGGGCTGACGTGCACCCTTTGGGCGGATGTTCACACCCGGTTAGCCCGAGAATTCCGGGCGACTGTAACGATATTTTACATTTGTATATTACACATGTAATATTTGCACGTCTTTTGTGCATCGCAATATACAGTTAGCATCCGCGATATAAATAAAATAATCGGCATCTATTCATTTCAGTATCTTCATACATTATTTGATGCCTGATCTCGGATGGGAGGCAGAGCCGGGAAAGACGATGCCGAGCGATAATGACAATCCAGGCCTTCCCAGGGCCAATCAGCCGGACGACGTGACCGCCGAGCTCGTCAGGCTGATGCCGCGCGACCTCGTTTTCGTCATGCGTTTCATGGGGGAGAGCCAGCACCGTCTGCAAAGTCATTTCCAGGATTTCATCCGGGCCGAGCTTGCCGCCGGCGGTATCACCGCCGAGACGCATCCGTTGATCCATCTGTTCATCGAGAGCCACGCAATCCTGTTGCGCGACTTCGTGTTTTCCGGCGTTTCGCTGTCACGGCAGTTTCGCATCGCCGAAATCGAGCATCTTACCGGCGACAGCACGTCCATGATCCGCGTCGACATCTGGGACCAGTTGAAGAGCCATATCGAGACCGCGGAAAAGCAGTTCCGGACACAGGTTGATGGGCTCCCGGGGTTGCTGTCCGCGTTCGAAAAGCCAACTGAGAACAAGAGATGACCGGCCGCATGGAACACGACGTCGGACTGGCCACGCTGGTCGCTCAACGATTGGCTCTCGTCGCCGAAATGTCGGCGCTCACCGCCGAACTACAGCGGCTCAATCAAAAGCTCTCCGGCATCCAGATCGAGGTGCTGCGCCTGCAACTCGAAATCGGGAGAAACGGCCGCAGCGCTGAACTGGTGCGGGATTTGCATGACGCTGAAGAGAATGCCGAGGCCATCAGGCAGGCATGCACCGAAAGCGAGGATCGTATCGTGGCAATCGAGACAAAGGTCGCGGATGTCGACCGCGCGCTTGCCGAAGCAACGAGCGACAACAGGGGAGACAAGCCGTGAACCAGCAAACGATGCAGAATTTGGCGTTGTTCGACCTGTTGGCGCGCTCTTGGCGCCGTCCGGCCGCGATTGCGGATGTGTGTTTCACCATTGACGGCTCCGCCGTCGCATTCACATCCGTGGATGGATCCGTCGCAATCAGCCAGGTCGCGGATCAGGAACCGCCGGAGTCAAGGATCAGGGTCAGCGGAGATCTTGGACAGACCACGATCCGGCCCCGCGAGAAGCCGCCGGCACCCTTGGTCGCCTCCACGTCGCTTGGGGACGGCGATGTCCCGATCGTCGCTTATCGCGGTTCCGGCTTCCTCGTCGGCACGAATGCCGGGGAAGTCATGCATCTGGCACCCGACGGCGCGATCGCGCCGACGCCGATCAAGATCGACGGACCGATCCTCGCTCTCGCCCATGGTGCCCTGAAAGGTATGACAGCCGTCAGCGATGGGCATGACGTGTTCCTGTCGCGCACCAACAATGAAAGGTTGAGGCTGGAGCAGGCGGCATCTTCATCGACGCATGCAATCGCCTTCTCGCCGGACGCGAACCGGCTCGCGCTCGATTGCGGCAGCGGGCTGTCGATCTGGGCGGTCGACGGCGGCCTGGAGCCGATATGCGAATTTTCCACTCCGTCACGCCCGGCTTCCATCCGCTGGAGCTACGACGGCTCGTGGCTGGCCTGCGGACTTGAGACAGGAGGCTTCGGCCTTGTGCGCCTGGCAGATGGCCGATCCGGCGTGGTCGGCGGCTTTCCCTCGCCTGTGCGCAATGTGTGCTGGAGCACACTGGACAATACGCTGTTTGCATCGGGTGCCTTCCGCATTGCAGGCTGGTCGATGACTGCCCCGCCATTTGACCATGCAGCTGCCGGCGCGCTGGAAACGGGTCGCCCGGCGGCTGTTCCTGTTGAAACAATGGCACCGCACCCGGTGAGAGACCTCATCGCCGCAGGCTACGCCAACGGCCGGATCACCCTCGCCCGGATCGGATCGCGTGACGAACTCGTCGTGAGATTTTCAGGCAGCGCGATCACGGCGCTGGCCTGGTCAGGCGATGGACAGCACCTGGCCGTGGGCATGGTGGATGGAACTGCCGCGATCGTCACCTTCCCGGCGATGCTTTTCAAATAGCCAGGACAAATCTCGATAACAGGAGGATGGAATGCAAACCGAGCTCACTGCAGAGGAAAAGAGCAAGGACGCCTTTTTCGAACGGCTTGCCGAGTTGTCGCAAGAGATGGTGGCCAGGCATGGCAAGGATTTCAGCATGGGAGCGCTGGTGCTGGCTGCACGGTGGATCGCCGAAAACCGGGCGGGTCCCCTGAAGACCAATTGAATTGCCGAGGCGCTCTCGACCCGGCACGCCCTCAAGACACATGCTGGCGGCGCCGCTGGCATATTGTCAGGCCCGGCCGAGAGGTCTTGAGGGTCCGATTGATCACGAAACCCCGCCAGAGATTCTTGCGACCTAATTCACAAAACCCAGGGGACTCGAGCCCAAGCATGGTGGCAGGATCAAAAACGAACGATTTTGATAGAAACATTCTGGTGGGCCCGGAGGGACTCGAACCCCCAACCAAGCGGTTATGAGCCGCCGGCTCTAACCATTGAGCTACAGGCCCCACGCGGCTGGATTAGTGTTTTTCCCACGCCGGCACAAGGGCTTATGGGCGCGCTGGCCAAGATCGCCCAAATCAGCCCATATTCGCGCCCTATGAGCAGCCCAGCGTCCCTTCTGGACGCCCGGATTGCGCTCTGACAGTTTTGGAAAATCGCGACGCGCCGTGTCTGGACCGATTCCGGTTCCCGGCCCGAAGCGGAAGACGAGCAGCAGCCGGATCGCAGACCAAGGAGATTTCATGACCAGATACCTTTTGCCCCTGGCGCTCGCCGCCTCGGTAGCCTTCCCGGCAATGGCCGCGGCCGCCGACACCACGCCCACGCCCCGCATCATCGTGACCGGCGAAGGCCAGGCGACCACGCCGCCCGACCTCGCTCTGCTGTCGCTCGCTGTCATGCGCGAGGCCAAGACGGCGCGCGCCGCGCTCGATGCCAACAACGACGCCATGGCCGCCGTGATCGCGGCGATGAAGGCCGCCGGCATCAAGGATCGCGACCTGCAGACATCAGGCATCCAGATCAACCCGCGCTACAACTACACCAACAAGGCGGATGGCAGCCAGGAGGCGGAACTCGTCGCCTACCAGGTGACCAACACGCTGTCGGTGAGGGTGCGCGACCTCGACAAGACCGGCGAGATCATCGACAAGGCTGTCTCCCTCGGCGTCAACCAGGGCGGCGGCATCACCTTCACCAATGACGACCCGGCGGCCACGGTGACGGCGGCGCGCAAGAAGGCCGTCGCCGATGCCATCGCCAAGGCCAAGACATTGGCCGAAGCGGCCGGCGTCAACCTCGGCAAGGTGCTGGAAATCTCCGACCAGAGCTTCACCCCGCCACCGATGCCGATCAACGCCAAGGCCTTCGACGCCGCGCGCTCGGCGGTGCCGGTGCAGGCGGGCGAGAACGCCTATTCCGTACAGGTCACGGTCACGTTCGAACTGAAGTGACCGGCGCCATTCCGGTACCCCTCGATCTCTTTTGATCGCGGGGCTACCGGGCATCTCTGCCGAAGCCACATAGAGAAAACCCCGGAAGATTGCTCTTCCGGGGTTTTCTTTTTCATCACCACATCACTGGCTTTCGACGTCGGATCTGTACGAGAGCCGCGTCGCTCTTTCGGCCCCGTGCCTTAACGGCGAATGATCGGGCAGCCGCGCTCGTTGGCGAACACCACCACGACGCGGTCACCATACTGACGCCCGGCGACCTTGACCGTGTAGCGGTCCATGTCGACGATACGGGCGCGGCGGATGCCCATGCGGTCGGCCTTGTCCAGGGCACGTTCCGGCGAGCAGCGGCGCCAGTTGTCGCGGCGGTATTCGTCACGGCGATCGTCACGGCGCCAGTCGCGGCGATCATAGTTGTTGTCGTCGACATAGACGCCCACGCGCGGATCCTGATTGTTGCCGAAACCAAGATAGATGTTGTCGGCGTGAGCGGCCGGCACGGCGGCAAGCGTGCTGAGGCCGATCATGGCCGAAAGCGTCGCCGTCTTGAGGGTGCTGAACATGTCTACTCTCCTTATTAAGGGCTCGTGCCCTGTCGTGAAACCGATGTGGCGATAATGACCCCTTCCGCCTGAACTGTTTGCGAACCTTTCGTTCATTTTCGGTTCATATGGATCCGCCCCTTCACAATGCCTGGCCAAACGCTTCAGACCCAGGCCGGTTCCAGGGGCGAAGGCCGGCGCTTCGGCTATCGCGGGCGCGGAGGCGAGGGGGCGGCGCTTCGATGCGAGCCTACGGCTCGTCGTTCAGCATATGGTCGAAATAGTCTTCCGGATCCGCCATGTCGGTCTCGCTGGCGCTGACACGGCCGCGCATTGAAATGCCAGCCTCGTGCACGGTTTCAGCACTTCCCGAAACCAGCCTGTGCCACCAGTAGAGGTCCCGTCCCTCGGCCACCAGCCGGTAAGCACAGGTGTTGGGCAGCCAGCTTATGGTGCGGACATTGCTGGGGGTGAGGCCGACGCAATCCGGCACCCGCGCCAGCCGATTGGCGTAGTCGGAGCATCGGCAGGTGGCGGCATCGAACAGCCGGCAGCCGACGCTCGTCCAGTAGATCTCACCGGTATCCTCGTCCTCTAGCTTCGACAGGCAGCATTTGCCGCAGCCGTCGCACAGCGATTCCCACTCCTGCGGGCTCATCGCTTCCAGCGTCTTCGTCTTCCAGAATGGCTTTTCCATCGTCCGGGGTCTGGCCTTGGTTTGTGGCAACATCAAGCTTCGCTACCGCCTGAAATGAAGCCCAGACCACACGAATAACACGAAGTCGCCTTCAAAACGCCAGCCATCCACCCTTGGTTGCTGCGGCCACTGCCCGATTGGAACCAATATGGTTACTATCGGTTTCGGCAAGGATGGGACGCCACAAGGAGAGTTTTCAATGAAACGCCAATCATCGATTCTGGCAGGCACGGCGCTTGGCTTGTTGATGGCATCCGCGCCGTTGGGCGCTTCCCCGCTGCAGGGCATGGCGCCATCGCGCGCCACGACGCCCCTGGTGCTGGCGCAGGCGGCTTGCGCCGAGGGCCAGTCGGCTGAGGAATGCGCGCAGGGCGAGCCCGGCAAGAAGAAACACCGCCAGGAGCAGCAGGGCGAGGCCCAGCAGCAACAGGGCGGCGGCGGAGAAGGCGAACAGCAGCAGCCGCGCAAGAAGCGCGACCAGCAGCAGGGCAATGGCGGCGGCGAGCAGTCACAGGGTGGTGGCGAGCAACAGCAGCAACCGCGCAGGAAGAATCGCGACCAGCAGCAACAGCAGATGAATGGCGCGGCCGAGCAGGCTCCCGCGGGCGGCGAGGAGCAGCCGATGAAGCCGCGCAAGAAGAACCGCGACCAGCAACAGCAGCAGATGAACGGCGCGGCCGAGCAGGCTCCGGCGGGCGGCGAGGAGCAGCCGACGAAGCCGCGCAAAAAGAATCGCGACCAGCAACAGCAGCAGATGAACGGCGCGGCCGAGCAGGCTCCAGCGGGTGGCGAGGAGCAGCCGATGAAGCCGCGTAAAAAGAACCGCGACCAGCAGCAGCAACAGCAGCAGGAAACCGCGCCCGCCGGCCAGCAGCAGGGCCAGGAAGCGCAGCCCGCGAACGACAACCAGCCGGGCCAGCAGGATTCGCGCAAGAAGAAGCACAAGCAGGACCAGCAGGCACAGCCTGCCGAGCAGCAGGGCGAACAGCCGCAGAAGCCCGGCAAGAAACCTGTCGCCGAACAGCCCGCCACCGGAGAACAGCCGGCGCAGGGTGAGCAGCCAGCCCAGGGCGAGCAGACACAGGGCCAGCACAAGAAGCTCAAGCCCGGCGAAAAGCCCGCCAATGGCGAGCAGCCGGCGCAGGGCGAACAGCCTGCTCAGGGCGAGCAGACGCAGGGCCAGCCCAAGAAGCTCAAGCCCGGCGAAAAGCCCGCCGCCAATGGCGAGCAACCCGCGCAGGGCGAGCAGCCCGCTCAAGGGGAGCAGACGCAGGGCCAGCCCAAGAAGCTCAAGCCTGGTGAAAAGCCCGCCAATGGCGAACAACCCGCGCAGGGCGAACAGCCTGCAGGCGGGAAAGGCGCGCAGAACGAGCCGCCCGTCGATCCGAACGCGGCGCCGATCCTCGACAGCCAGAAGGATGCCGAGCGCCAGAACGGCGGCAAGCGCCGGCCCGGCCAGGGAGAAGGCGGTCAAGGACAGGGTGGCCAGGGACAAGGCGGACAGAACGCCGGCAACGACAACGGCCAGGGCGGCGGCAACGGCCAACAGAATGGCGGCCGCAAGCCTCCGGTCGCGCCGGTCGACCAGGGACCGCCTCCGACCGACGACCGGGCTGCCCAGCAGGAGATCAAGCCGGAGAAGCTCCTGCCGGTGCTGGAGGAAAAGGGCCGGCGCATCGATCGCAGACCCAGCGACGACGACTGGCGCCGCCGCCCGCGCCCCGAGGGCGCCGACATCGTCAAGCAGTTCGGCGACCGCGTCATTATCCAGTTCAACAATCAGGAGATCGTGCAGAGCACCGACACGCCGCGCGTCAACCGCGGCGCCAGGAACATCTACTACGAGGACCTGCCGGGCGGCCGCACCCGCGAGATCGTGGTGCGTGACAACGGCAACCAGATCGTCACCATCCGCAACCGTAACGGCGACGTCGTGCAGCGCTCGCGCATCACCCCGGACGGGCGCGAATATGTGCTGAGCTACGTCGACGAGCGTTACTATGACGACGTGCGCGACTGGCGCGATCCGGGCGACGACCTGCCGCCGATGCGGCTGACCATCCCGCGCCGGGACTACATCCTCGACTCGCAATATGTCGACGATCCCGACGAATACTACACCTTCCTCGAGCAGCCGCCGGTGGAAAGGGTCCAGCGCCTCTATTCGATCGACGAGGTCAAGCGGTCCGCGCGCGTGCGCGACATCGCCCGCCGCGTCGACCTCGACACGCTGAACTTCGACTTCGGCTCGGCGACCATCTCGGACACCGAGGTGCAGAAGCTGGAGGGCGTCGCCAGCGCCATGGAAAAGCTCCTGAAGAAGAACCCGGCCGAGACCTTCCTGATCGAGGGCCATACCGATGCCGTCGGCACGCCCCAGGCGAACCTGGTTCTGTCGGACCGGCGCGCCGAATCCGTCGCGGAAGCCTTGACCAACGCCTTCGGCATACCGCCGGAGAACCTGACAACGCAGGGCTATGGCGAGGAGTATCTGAAGATCAACACGCAGGCGCCGAACCGGGAGAACCGGCGCGTCGCTATCCGCCGCATCACCTCGCTGGTGGCGCCGGCGGCCAGCAACGATTAGTCCATGATTTCAAGATCATGGCCTGATCGGTAGAATCAGGATGAGAAGCAGCCCATCCCGGCGTTGTCGGGGTGGGCTTTTTCTTTCCGGCCGGGCTCCCGGGTTCAACAAGAATTGTAACCGGGCGGGAGCGGGATCATTGAATCCGAGGCTTGCCTACCCCAGATTCTGGACAGGGCGTTCCCTGCCCCGTCCCGACTCCAGCGGGACGCATGAGCCCCGCCGGCCCCTCTCCGGCGGGGTTTTGCTGTCCGCGAACCTTGCAAATCGCGGCTGCCTCACCAAAATACGACGAGGGCCGCGTGAAGCCGAAACGTCTGAAACGCTCTTCGGCCGACACCTCGCTCTTTCCTCGAGCCCCAGCCTTTGTGAACTCGAACCGGGATACCGCATGAAACGCCTCGAACTCGCCATCGAATCGATCATCCTTGCCTCACGGTGGCTGCTGGTGATCTTCTACATCGGGCTCGGGCTGGCGCTTGCGGTCTATGCGCTCTCGTTCGGCAAGAAGCTCTACGAGTTCGTCAGCACGGTCTTCGCCCTCGGCGACACCGACACCATCCTGAAGATGCTCGGCCTGATCGATGCCGCGCTGGTCGCCTCGCTGGTGGTGATGGTCATCATCTCGGGCTACGAGAATTTCGTCAGCCGCTTCGACGAGAATGAAGGCAAGGTGCACTGGCTGGGCACGATCGACGTCGGCTCGCTGAAGGTCAAGGTCGCCTCGACCATCGTGGCGATCTCCTCCATCCACCTGCTGCAGGTGTTCCTGAACTCGGTCTCCTACACCACCGACCAGTTGATGTGGCTCACCATCATCCATCTGGCCTTCGTCGTCTCGGCGCTGATGCTGGCCTATATCGACCGGCTGATGGGGCTCGGCAAGACCAAGAAGGCCGAGGCCGAATAGCCGTCAGTACAGGTTCCTGATGCTCGTGTCGGTCCTGGCGAACACCTCGTCCGGCACGAAGAAGTCGCCGGCCAGCGGCCCCTTGGCGCCGGGGGCGTAACCGGAGAAGTCGCTGACGCCTTCGGCGCGCAACACCTCCTCGTCTATGTAGAAATTGCCTGTCGCCTCGCGCGACGGACGCAGGAAGATCGCATGCGCGGCATCCGCCATGATCTCGGGCGAGCGGCTCATCGCCGCCACCGTCGCGCCGCCCAGAAGGTTGCGCACCGCCGCCGTGTCGATGGTCGAGATCGGCCACAGCGAGTTCACGGCGATGCCGTCCCTGGCAAACTCGGCGCTCATGCCCAGCGTGCACATCGACATGCCGAACTTGGCCATGGTGTAGGCGACGTGGTTCTTGAACCACTTGGCCTTCATGTCGAGCGGCGGCGCCAGATTCAGGATATGAGGATTTGCCGCCAACTTCAGGTGCGGAATGCACATTTTGGAGACCAGGAACGTGCCGCGCGTGTTGATCTGATGCATCAGGTCGTAGCGCTTCATGTCGGTCTCCAGCGTGCCGGTAAGCTGGATGGCGCTGGCATTGTTGACGCAGATGTCGATGCCGCCGAACGCTTCGACGGTCCGCGCGACCGCCTCGGCGACCTGCCCCTCCTCGCGGATGTCGCAGATCACCGGCAGCGCCTTGCCGCCGGCCTGCTCGATCTCCTGCGCCGCACTGTAGATGGTGCCCGGCAGCTTCGGATGCGGCTCGGCGGTCTTGGCGGCGATCGTGACATTGGCGCCGTCGCGCGCGGCCCGCAGCGCGATCGCCAGCCCGATGCCGCGCGACCCGCCGGAGATGAACAGCGTTTTTCCCTTGAGCGACATCCTCTTCCCTCCACGTCGGCGCGCGTTTCGTCGACGTGATCCTTGCCTGTGCCGGGGCTGGACACAAGGGGCCGGCGCTCGAAAGGCCGGTGACGCAACGGAGGGCAAGCGGCCCGGGATTGGGAACGAAGAGCCTGTCTAGACCAGCACCAGTCCCTGGCGCATTGCGGTCGCGATGGCGTCGGTGCGATTGGCGGCGCCAAGCTTCACCAGGATCGCCGCAACATGGAACTTCGCCGTGTGGACGGAAATGTTGAGTCGCCGCGCGATCACCTTGTTGGGCGCCCCCTCGGCCAGCAGCGTCAGCACCTCCGCCTCGCGCGGCGACAGCACCGGCCGCGCGGAAGCCTCGTCCGAAGCCTCTTCCGCGGCATCACCGTGGAAATCGTCGAGCGCTTCAGCGGACCCGGCTTCCCGGGTAACCCGATAACCGGCCGCGACCAGTCTGACGGCCGCAGCGACCAGCAGATCATCGGCCGAGGCCGGCAACACGGCCAGCCCGCTGGCAGCCTGCTGATGGCCGGCGCGCCGTGAAAGCAGCACGCCCGGAATTGCCGGGTCGACCGCGTGGCTTTCCAGCGCCGCGTCGTCGATCACGGCGACGTCGGCCATCCGGCCGGCGCCGGCCATGACCGGCGACAGGTCGTCGCTGGCCGCCAGCAAGTCGGCCAGGCGTTCGGCGCGCGCGGCATCGCCCAGCGCCACCAGCACCGTCAGCCGGTGGGTCGCCAGTTCGCTTTCAGCGATCGCCTGTGTTGCGCCGTACGCCATTCGCCTCTCTCAGCTCAGCTCAGCGGCTTCTCGCCAACGGTGACTTGCACATCGCGCCGTTCGCCGCCGCTCATGACACCGAGCGTCACCGCCGCGCCGGCGCTGTCTGGTCCGAGCTTGCGGATCAGCTCGCGCGGGCCATGGACGGCTTCCCCGTTCCAGGCCACGACGATGTCGCCGACATGCAGGCCCGCCGCTTTCGCCGGTCCCTGCTCGTCGAGGCTCATCACCATGGCGCCCTGCACGTCGCCATTGCGGATTGGATGCAGGCCGGCACCGAGATAGCCGCGCGCGACATGCCCCTTCTCGCGCAGCGTCGCCACCGCCCGCTCGATCGTCTCATAGGGCATGACCAGGGCGCGGCGACGCGGCCCGAACAGCAGCATGCCGATCAGCCCGCCTTTGGCGTCGAGCACCGGCCCGCCCTCGAAACGGCCGCCGGTGTTGATGGCGAGATTGATGCGCCGGTCGATGGTGCCGCCGCGCATCGAGCGCCAGGCGGGACCGACCTCGCCGACGGAACCCGACACCGCCAGCCCCGATCCCTCGCTGGCGCCGACCGCGATCGCGATGTTGCCTGGCCGCACGACGCCGGCCTTGCCAAGCGGCGCGCTGCTGACGGCAGAGGCGGGCTTGAGCAGCGCGACGCCCGTCGACGGATCGCGGCCGACGAGCTCGGCCTTGACCGTCTCGCCCGAAGCCAGCGTCAGTTCGATCTCCTCGCCGGCCTCCACCGCTTCCTCCGAGGTGACGAAGAAGCCGTCGCGCCAATGGAAGGCGCTCGCCGTGCGATGGTGGTGCGTGGCGAAGCTCGCCGTGGACGACGCGGCGGTCGCCGCCACATCGGCGACGGCATCCGAAAATGCGCTGAGGTTGAAGTCGCTCATCTCAATGGTCTCCTGGGTTTTCTCATGCCCCAGATATCGCTCGACGTGGCGCCGCGAGGTACTCGCCTGACGGCTAGTTGGCGCTGTCACTGGCCATGTGGTCAGGTCGCGGCGCCCTGGGCCGCTCCGCACATATAGTGCGTGTCGCCCAAAAGTGCTTGGCGGTTTTGGGACAAGGACACGGACCAACAGAGAGTGCGTGTCGCCCAAAGGTGCTCAGCGGTTTTGGGACAAGGACACCGCCAGCATCATTCGCCAGAATCACGCAGGAGCCCGCCGATGGCCTTCGCCGCCGAAAAACTCCAATCCGACGACACCTTGCTCGACGCCTATTCGGCGACGGTCGCCGATGCCGTGGACCGCATCGGTCCCGCCGTCTGCCGCATCGAGCGGGGCGGCGGCCAGGGTGGCCACGGCTCCGGCTTCGTCATCGCTCAGGACGGGCTGATCATCACCAACTTCCATGTCGTGGGCGACGCGCGCGCCGTGCGCGTGACGATGCCGGACGGCGCCGTGCGCGACGGCCACGTGCTCGGGCGCGATCCCGATACGGACATCGCCTTGGTGCGCGCCGACGGCAGCTTTGCCGATGTCGCGCCGCTTGGCGATTCCAAGCGGCTGCGGCGCGGCCAGATCGCGATCGCCATCGGCAATCCGCTCGGCTTCGAATGGACCGTCACCTCGGGCGTCGTCTCGGCGCTCGGCCGCTCCATGCGCGCCTCGACCGGCCGGCTGATCGACGACGTCATCCAGACCGACGCCGCGCTGAACCCCGGCAATTCCGGCGGACCGCTGGTGTCGTCGGCCGGCGAGGTGATTGGCGTCAACACCGCCATGATCCATGGCGCGCAGGGCATTGCCTTCGCGGTCGCCTCGAACACGGCGAACTTCGTCATCTCCGAGATCATCCGCTTCGGCCGCGTGCGGCGCGCCTTCATCGGCGTCTCCGCCGATACGACCAACCTGCCCCGCCGGGCGGCCCTGCTGGCGGGCGTGTCGTCGAGCACGGCGGTGCGCCTGCGCGGTGTCGAGAAGAACGGCCCCGCCGCGAATGCGGGCCTGAAGGAGGGCGACATCATCGCCGCCATAGACGGTCGGCCCGTTACCGGCGTCGACGACTTGGTGCGCCTGCTTGATGCCGAGCGCATCGGCCGCGAGGCGCTCTGCACCGTGGTGCGTCGCACCGGTGTCAGCCAGGTCGCGGTGACGCCTGTCGCGCGGAGCTGAAGACGCCGCGGCGGCCCTCCATGGGGGCGAGTGCCATTCCAACCCGCCAGGCGATCCTCAAGCCCCTGCCGCGCCCTGCGCATACTGCGCCAGGAATTCCTCCGATGGCGGTATCGGCTTGATGACGTCGATCAGCACGCCGTTCGGATCGCGGGTGATGAAATGGCGCTGGCCGAATGGTTCGTCGCGCAGTGTGCGCAGGATCGGCAGGCCCGCGGCAACGACACGCTCGTAGACCGCATCGGGGTCCCTCACCTCGAAATTGATCAGCAGGCCCGCCGCCCGGCCGCGCCCTGCCTCGGGGATCGTTTCGTGGTCGCCCTGAACGATGCCGAGATTGACGCGTTTGTCCTCGGCCGATTGCAGATGCACGTACCAGTCGCTTTCGAACAGCGGCGCGAAGCGAAAGTGCTCGACGTAGAAGGCCGTCGTGCCGGCGACATCGCCGGTCATCAGCACGGGGTAGTAGCTTGTGGTCTTCATCTTTCCATCTCCTGCCAGATAACATACAGTCTGCATGTAAATGCAATTAACATACAGGCTGTATGTATGCAACAAGAGTCCGCCCGCCGTTCCAATCGGGACCGCACCGAGGCGACGCGCGGCGACCTCATCGCCGCCGCACGCAAGCTGTTCACGGAAAAATCCTATGCCGAAACCGGCACGCCGGAGATCGTCACGGCGGCTGGCGTGACGCGCGGCGCCCTCTACCATCACTTTGCCGACAAGCAGGCGCTGTTCGCCGCCGTGGTCGAGCAGGAGGCGGCGGCGGTAGCGCATGAGATCGAGGTGGCAGCGCCCGCCACGCTCGATGCCCGCGAAGCACTGCTTGCCGGATCCGATGCCTACCTCGCCGCCATGCGCGCGCCCGGCCGCACGAGGCTCCTGCTGCTCGACGGTCCTGCCGTGCTCGGCCGCGCGGCGATGGATGCGATCGACAACCGCCACGGCAATCGCGAGCTGCGCGAGGGCCTTTTGGCGGCAATGCGCGATCGCACGATGCAACGTCTACCGGCGGAAGCGCTCACCGCCCTGCTCGCCGCCGCCTTCGACCGTGCGGCGCTTGCGGTCGAGGCCGGCGGATCGCCCGAGGACTACCGCACCGTGCTGGTCGCCATCATCGATGGCCTCGGCCGGGCGTGACACAATAACGGCGTCGCTCAGGGATTAGCCGCCACCTCCGGCTCCTCGTCGGGCACATGGCCCGGCTCGAACTCGTTGAAACAGCCGAGCTGTCGCTTGAACTGATCGATCAGCCATGAGGCCGCCGGCTTCGGGCTGCGGTCCGTGCGGTGCATGGCGTAAAGCGGTGAGCGCACGGCCCGGTAGGGTTCGAGGTCGAGCTCCACCAGCCGGCCGCTCGCAAGGTCCTCGGCGATCAGCCAGCGCGGCAGCCCGCCCCAGCCGAGCCCCGCGCGCATCAGCGCATGCTTGGTATAGACATCTGTCAGCCGCCAGGTGTGATAGGCGAAGACGCCGAAATCCCGTCCCTGCGTGCGCTCTGACTGATCCGTCACCACAAGCTGGGTGAATTCGCGCACGTCCTCCAGTGGCACCGGCCCCGGCAGCAGCGCCAGCGGGTGGCCCGGCGCGGCGGCCGGCACGATTGTGTTGAACCCTATCTCGAGCAGCTTGACCTGCGCCTCGCCCGGAACGCCGCCGATACCGATATCGGACAGGCCCTCGGCCACTTGGTCGACGATCAGTCCCAACGACCCGGTGTAGAGCCGCAGCGTCACGGCCGGGAACTGCGCCTCGAAGGCCTTCAGCGCCCGCACCAGAACTTGCGACGGCAAGGTCATCTCGACCGACATGGTGACCTCGGCCTCCAGGCCCTGCCTGTAGCCGTCGACGCGCGAGCGGATCCGCTGCAGCACGGCGATCATGCGCCGCGCATCCTCCAGCATGGCGCGCCCTGCCTCGGTAAGCTGCGGCTCGCGCGTGCCCTCGCGCTCGAACAGCTTCAGGCCGAGTTGCGCCTCGAGATTGGCGATGGTGTAGCTGATGACGGACTGCGCGCGGTTGAGCCGGCGGCCGGCGGCCGAGAAGCTGCCGGTATCGGCCACCGCCACGAAGACCTGAAGCTGGTCGAGCGTCGGATTTGGCTGCATGACATATCCAATCAATGGATGGGTATCATAGAAAATATACCTGTTTTCCTGATGGATCGGTAGGCCCATATCAGGCGGGAAATTTCATTCCCGCAACTGGAGAGCCCGCCAATGTCTATCCTTCTCGTTACGTCGAGCCCGCGCGGCAACGCCTCGCATTCGACCCACATCGCCACCGAACTCGCCGAAAAGCTTGTGGCCGCCGACCCGTCCAACAAGCTGGTCGTGCGTGACCTCGTCGCCAACCCGCTGCCGCATATCGATCCGGACTATGCCACCGGCATCTACACGCCGGCCGAAGCCCGCAGCCCGCGCCAGGCCGAGGTGGTCGGCGTTTCCGACGCGGTGCTCGATGAGCTGTTCGCCGCCGACACGGTGATCCTCGCCACCGGCTTCATCAACTTCAACATCTCCTCGACGCTGAAGTCCTGGGTCGACCACGTCGCCCGTTCGGGCAAGACCTTCGCCTATGGCGAAAACGGGCCGAAGGGCCTCGTCACCGGCAAGAAAGTCTACATCGTGCTGGCCTCGGGCGGCATCTATTCCGAAGGCGCGGCCGTGCAGATGGACCATGCCGTGCCTTATCTGCGCAGCGTTCTCGGCTTCATGGGCATGACCGATGTCGAGGTCATCCGCATCGAAGGCGTCGGCATGGGTCCGGACGCGGTCAAGGCGGCGCTTGCCAAGGCGAGCGCGAAGGTCGATGCCGTGGTCGACGGCAGCCACCAGATCGCCGCCGCCGCGTAACGGCAGCGCCGGCTTCGTGAAAGGCGGGCACCGAGGTGCCCGCCTTTTTCGTTTCACAGGGGCAGGATGTGGCGCAGCAGGCCCGTCGCAGCGATGCCGACCAGCACCGTCGGCAGCATCGGAAGGCGCGTGGCCGCCAGTATGGTGACGGCCAGCGCCAGCAGGTCGCCCGGATGGCGCGACACGAAGCTCGGCGCGATCACCGAGATCAGCACGCAGCCTGGGGCCGCCTCCATGACCGCGGTCGCGCGCGGGCTGAGCACCCGGTTCCGCAGCACGACATAGCCGCCGATACGCGTGAGATAGGTGACGCCGGCCATCAGGACGATGGTAAGCAGCGCCATGGGATCGATCATGCCTCGCCTCCCGACAGGAACCATGCCGCGAGCAGGCCGGATAGCGCGCCTGCAGCGACGTACCAGGCGCCCGGAACCATGAGGTATGTCAGCGCCGCGACCACGAGACTGACGAACCAGGGCCGAGCCGCGGCGAAACCCGTCCACATGCCGCGCAGCAGCACCAGGAAGACCGCGGCGAAGGCCTAGGCCTGGACATCGCCCAGCAGCGGGCCGAGCAGCGCGCCAGTGGTGGTGAAGACCACCCAGGTGACGTACATGGCCAGCGCCGCGCCCAGATAATAGCGCAGGCTGAAAGCCGGGAAGATGCCCGCTTCGAACCGCCGCCTGGCGTCGGCAAGCCCCAACGCCCAGCTCTCGTCGCACATCAGGAACAGCGCCGGAAACACCTTGCGGCGGGGCAACTCGCGCAGGAACGGCGCCAGCGCCGCCCCCATCAGCAGATGCCGGCTGTTGACCAGGAAGGTGATGGCGACGATCAGCAGGATGTGCGGCGGCGAGGTCCAGAGCTGGATCGCCGCGAATTCCGAGCCACCGGCGAAGTTCAGGCCCGTCATCAGCGGCACTTCGACGACGCTCAGCCCTTTCTGGGCAGCCTGCGCGCCAAGCACCAGCGCATAGGGGATAGTGCCGAACAGCACCGGCGCGCACGAGGTAACGCCGCGCCATAACTCGGCGCTGGAGCCACCCCTCGCAGACGAGGTCATATCCGCAGTCGTCATGTCTTCCTCTCGGGCGCGCCTTGCGGCCGTCCTTGCCGTTCGTGTCCGATGTCGGCGGTCCAGATGGAGCGGGATGCCGATGCCGTCGACCCGCTCCATGGCAATATATCCAGCCCGGCGTGCAATTTGATTGCGAACTTCGTCGATTGGCTTCATAATTTGGCATCCAGTGCTACATAATTGCCAAATGGTGAAATTGATGACCATGAAGCTCGACGACATCGATCGACGGATATTGCGGGCGCTGCAACGCAACGGGCGCATTCCCAACAACGAGCTCGCCCAGGCCGTCGGCCTCTCCCCCTCGCCTTGCCTGCGCCGCGTGCGGCTGCTGGAGGAAGCGGGCGTCATCGATCGTTATGTCGCCGTTCTCAACCCGGCGCGGATCGGCAAGGGGCTCACCTTCTTCACCCGCATCTGGCTGAACGCCCAGGACGAGGACACGATCGAGCACTTCGCGATCGAGGTGGCCAAGCTGCCGCAGGTCATGGAGTGCTACCTGATGCTGGGCGATTGCGATGCCATGGTGCGGGTGGTCGCGGCCGATATCGACGATTATCGTCGCTTCCAGTCGGAGCATCTGAGCCGCATCAGGGGCGTGCAGAACGTCAAGACCGATGTGCCCAGCCAGACGATCAAGCACACGTCGGAACTGCCGGTGTAGCGACCATCGCCGTGCGGATCGGCCGTCGAGAGCATGGCTTTTCAGACCGGATAAAAAATGCAACCGGATTGTAGGATGAACGTCGGCGTCCACGTCCTTTGCGGGCAAGCGGCGCGACGAAGCAGGAAGGATCGCGCCCTCGAACAGGGATGCCTTTCGGCATGGGAGAAACACCATGAGCCTTTCCTATCGTTGGGTCATCGTCGCGGCCGGCGCGCTGATGACATGTGTGGCGCTGGGCGCGATGTTCTCGCTGGCGATCTTTCTCGAGCCCATGGCGCTCGACACCGGCTGGTCGCGTGCCGGCATATCCACCGCAATGACGCTCAATTTCCTGGTCATGGGCCTCGGCGGCTTCGCCTGGGGAGCGATCTATGATCGGGTCGGCGCCCGCATCGTCGTCTTCGCCGGCACTGTCCTGCTCGGCCTTGCGCTCGTCGTGGCGAGCCGCGCCGGTTCGCTGCTCACCTTCCAATTGAGCTATGGGGTGATCGTCGGCCTGGCGGCCAGCGCTTTCTTCGCGCCGATGATCGCGCTCACGACCGCGTGGTTCGACACCCACCGCAGCCTCGCCGTCTCGCTCGTTTCTGCCGGCATGGGCGTGGCCCCCATGACGATCTCGCCCTTCGCGCGCTGGCTGATATCGGCCTATGACTGGCGAACGGCGATGTTCGACATCGGCGTCCTGTCGTGGGTGCTGCTCGTGCCCGCCGTGCTCTTGGTGCGCCAGCCGCCGGCGGCGCGCGCCGCGCCGGACGGCAGCATGCCCGCGGCAGCCTCCGACGATCCCGGCATGAGCGTCGGCCAGGCGCTGCGCTCGCCGCAATTCCTGGTGCTCGGCCTCACCTTCTTCGCCTGCTGCGCGGCCCATTCCGGCCCGATCTTCCACATGGTGAGCTATGCCATGGCCTGCGGCGTGGCGCCGATGGCGGCCGTCTCGATCTACAGCGTCGAGGGCCTCGCCGGCCTCGGGGGGCGGGTGCTCTATGGCGTGCTCGGCGACAGGCTGGGCGTAAAGCCGGTGTTGATTACCGGGCTCGCTATCCAGGGCCTGGTGATCGCCGCCTATCTCGCCGCCGGCCGGCTGGAGCATTTCTACATACTGGCGGTGATCTTCGGCGCCACCTATGGCGGCGTGATGCCGCTTTACGCCGTTCTGGCGCGCGAATATTTCGGCGGCCGCATCATCGGCACGGTGCTCGGCGCCGCCACCATGCTGTCCAGCCTGGGCATGGCGTTCGGGCCGCTCGCCGGCGGCATGATCTACGACGCCTATGCCAGCTATTCCTGGCTGTTCATCGGCTCGGCGCTGATCGGGCTGGGCGCGGCCGGCATCGCCATCGCCTTCCCGCCACAGCCCAGCCGGCAGCGGCTGCAGCCAGCCTGAAAAAGAGCAAGGCCGGCCTGCTTTGCGGGCCGGCCTTGCCGGAAACCCTATCGGATCGCTAGCGCATGACCCCGAAAATCGGAATCGATTTTCGGAAAGGATCATGCGCCAAATCAAAGTGGTAGAGCGTCCTTTGCGCGTCCAAAAGGACGCGCGGCGCTCTAGCCGAAAATACGCTCGCCCTGCTCGTCGACGAGTTGAATGCCCTTCTTGATCGAGATGTCGACGGCATCGTCCAGCCCCGCGAAGCGGTCGGCGCGAATGAACTTGTGCTCCTTCATCACGCCGCCGATCTCCTTCGAGACGACGCCGCAGGTCTGGTACTGGCCCTCGGCCTTGTAGGGCGTCGCGCTGATCAGGAAGCCCTTGTGCTCGACCTGCTTGGCCGGCGCGGCTTCCTTGGGCGCGGCTGCCTCGCCGCTGCCACCGCCGCCAAAAAGACGCTTCAGGAAAGACATCGCTCAATCTCCACTTTGCCGGCGTCCTGAATCGCGAACGCCCCTCGTTCAACCCATTGCCGCAGCATGCGCGAATGTTCCACCCCGTTCCAGCCCCCTGATGAAGACATCGACGAGAAGCTCGATCTGCCGCAATATCCTGAAACTAGCAAAGAAAAAGCCCGGATCTCTCCGGGCTTTCTGATCTGGAATGCGATGCCGCTTCAGCGACGGGCCAGTGCCTCGATGGCCTCGGCGGCCTCCTCGAGGATGCTGATCGCCTCGGCCTGCTTCTCCTGGGGCGCGTCGACCATGTCGCCGAGCGCTGCCCGCAGGCGGTGGCGGACGGCGCGGAACTGGTCGCGCGCCTCCGAGCGGCCGCGTCCGCGTCGCTCCTCGCCTTCGTCGTTCCAGCCGAACCAGTCGCGCGCCTTGGCCATCTTGCGGCCGAACCGCTCGAGATGGTCGAGCACGCCGTCGATCATCTCGCGGTTGTCCTCGAGATGCGCCTTGCCGGCGTCGGTGATGGAGAACACCTTCTTGTTGCCCTCGCTGGAGGACACAGCGTAGCCGGCCTCCTCCAGGAAGGTCAGCGTCGGATAAACCACGCCCGGGCTAGGGCTGTAGATGCCGCTGGTGCGCTCTTCCAGCGCCTTGATAATGTCGTAGCCATGGCGCGGCGCCTCGGCCAGCAGCGACAGCGTGATCAGCTTGAGGTCGCCGTCGGCCAGCATGCGCCCGGCGCGGAACATGTCGCCCGCCCCGCCACGACCGCCGCCGCCGCGTCCGCCGTGGCCGAACGAGCCGAAGCCGCCGCCACGGCCGCCGAAACGACCAGCCATATGCATGAATGCGCGCTCGGCGCGATCGCCGAAGGGATGATGTCTGTGATGCATGAATTGCTCCTTGAGTTCTATCTTACGATATATCTTAATTAGACCTCATCCTTCCGTCTGTCAAGATATATCTTAAGATGTATCGAAAAGCGATGCGCATCGGTCGACTCGGCGGGTCGACCGAGCGGCGTGGCCGGCCGATGGCGCTACCAGTGGCCCTTGCGGCGGTTCCATGCGTAGAGAAGATCGGCGAAGCGATCATAGGCGAACCGCGTGAATGGCAGCGTCACCGGATTGCCGAGAAGCCGCGCCAACCAGCCCTCGCCTGGCGTCATCGCCCACACGGCGATAGCCACGTCGGCGCCGACGAGCAGCCGGCCTTCGGCATCAACCGCATGCAGCCGGCGGCGGATATCCTCCAGCGAGGCGCTGAAGCCAGCCAGCGCCGCCGGCTCGAAATTGATGTCGCGGAATTCGACGCGACCCGCTTTGACCAACTCGATCAGCCGCCGCTTCTGCCTGCTGATGCCGGCGTCGCAGACCGGGCATCGCGTGTTGTACCAGACGGTGAGGTGCGGCTTGCGCATCGATCAGCCGTGATGATGCCCGGTATCCGCGCGGACAGAACTCACACGACTGTCCACCCGCGGTCTCCAGTTACTTCCGGCGCATGGCGGCTTTCGGCCCAACGCATTTGTTGTCGCGAAACAGCGCCCATTCCTCGCACAGACGCCCGTTGGGCAGGCGACAGAATCCGTATTCATTGCCGGCCTTGTCTTTCCTGGTCACGAAACCGCCGCCAATCGCATTGCAATGGACCGACGCGGGATTGGCCATGCCGACCCGCTTTGGCGGGCTGACACCGGCAAGGGTTTGCGTCGATAACACCGCCGCAAAGCTGCCGGCCAATATCGAGACCTTCCTCACCGCGATCTCCCTGGCCGCATCCTGTCACGATGCATCCTGTCATGCGGCACGATGCTCGTCAAAGACACCGATCATGAGAATAGCGGTGTCACCTCACCCGATTGGAGTAGGAACCGGCTCCCTTTTTCAGCCTAGAAGGCAATTTGCTCGACAACGAGCGGGGGGGAACATGAAGTCCATCATAGCATGCGTCGCGACCGCGGCGCTCCTTGTCGGTTGCGCATCATCCGGCACACAGGTGCTCGCGCCATACCAGCTCGCCGACGGATCAAGGTATCAGGACGTCGTCACCATCGGCGCAGACAAGACCGGAACCGCGCCGGTCGTCACGCACGTCAAGACGTTCAAGCTCGGCAGGAAGTCTGGCGCCGTTCTGGTCGCCGATGGCACGGGCTCGGCCCCGGGGCTGGGCAGCGTGGTGAGCGGGGCCGTGGTGGCCGGCGTCGTCGGTGGGGTGGCTGGCGGCCTGGTCGCCAATGCGACGAGGCGAAGCGGCGGTTCAGACAATGCGTGCTCGCTGCCAGCCAACGCTTCCTTGCCGGCATGCATTTGCCTGGCTAACCCAAGAACGGTCGGCTGCGACAGCGCCTATCAACCCTGACAACGCCTTTTCGGGAGCTTGACGCGGGGATCGACCCCCAAAAACGGAGGCTGGAAGAATTCAGGTTGCACTTGTTCCCCTGTCGCAGCGATAATTTTCGGGGGCGCGAAGGGGGATGGCTTTGGGCATCAATATCGGCAAACTCGACATGGCCCTCGACCGGGCCGTGGAGGCCGCAGTCGATCCGTCGCTCTGGGGCGATGTTCTTGACCGCGTCGCCGAGGCGACGGGTGCTTTCGGCGTGAACATCGTGCCGATCGCGGGCAGCTTTCCCGGTGGACTGATCATGACCGACAGTCTCCAACCGGCCCTCGAGGGATACTTCGACGGCGGCTGGAACAAGAATGAATGGCGCCGGCGGGGATTGCCGTTGCTGTCCAGGCAGGGAACGGTCCTCGAACAGCACTACACGACCCGCGATGAGTTCACCGATGAGGAGTATTATCGCGCGCAGTCGAAATATGGGCTTGGCCGCACCTGCATCGTCGGCCTCTCCAGCCCCAGCGACCTGGTCTGCTTCACCTTGCATCGCCGATTGGACGAGGACCCGTTCGACGTCGAGGACGAAACGGTGTTCCGGGCGATGCGCGACCGGCTGATGGTTTCGGCCCAGATCATGTGGAATGCCGGCGCGCACAGGATCGAAGGCATGCTCGAGGCCTTTCAGATGGCCAGGATCGGAGCGGTGTTCTTCGACCGCTTCGGGAAAGTCCGATCCACCAACGCGGCCGCGGAACGGATGCTTGGCAACGAGTTGCAGATTTCGGGCGGAGAACTTCGCTCGAAGGTCCATGCCGAGACCGTGCGGATCCGGCAGCGCATGAAGGCGATCCTCACCGAAAGCTGGCTCGACCCTCGCCTTGCCGAACCGATCCAGATCCACCGCGAGGCGGCGCGGCCGATTCTGCTGCGCATCCAGCGGCTCGGCGGCAATTTTCCGGACGTCTTCTCCCACTCCGTGGGCGTCTGCCTGATGGAAACGCTCGACCCGCCGAAAGCGTCGGAATCGACGAGCATCGCCGGAGCGCTGGGCCTGACGCAGACGCAAGCCGCGCTCGCCGGAATGCTGGCCGACGGCATCTCGCTTCGCGACGCCGCCGAAATGCGTGGGATCAGCTACGAGACGGCACGCACCCATCTTCGCGCGATTTTTGCCAAGGTTGGCGTGGGGCGGCAATCGGAACTTGTCGCCCTCGTCGTCCGGATGAGGACCATCGCCTCCTGATCCCGGCGCTGGGAAAGCCTTGCCCGCCTTCCCCGCGAGGGCCAGGCTTTCCGGCTCTCAATCAAGAAGACGGGGCATGATGTCGTCCGAGAACCGCTTCCCGCTCTTCGGCACCATGCTCTAGCCGAGCGATGTGATGATTTCGCGATAGGCGAATTCGGGGAAGGCCTTGAGCGTCCTCGTGCGGACATTACCGCCGGCGCCCAGCATCAGCGCGAAGCGGGCCAGCACCGCGTCGTCCGGCGCCTCCACCACCGCCACCATGTCGCATTCGCCCATGGTGAGGAAGAACATCTTGAATGATCCGCCCATCTCGCCGAGCTGCTTCTTGGCCGCATCGAGCCGCTTGGGCGACTCGCGCACGTTCCTTGCGCCCTGCTCCGTCCAGTTCATCAGCACGATGTAGGTCGTCATGGCACACCTCCCTCCGGGGCCACGGAGCGCGGCGCGGGCCATGGATCCGTCAGCATGGCCTCGGCCGGGGCGGGCTTCCGGGTTGGTCGCCCGAAAAATGCATCCGACGCGGAAATTATCCTCCCGAAGGATGGGCACCGCAAGAGTGGCTGCCCGGAAACGAAAAAGGGCGCCGATGGCGCCCTTGGATGCTCAAGTTCCGACCAACGCCACCTCTCCATTTCAGCCTTCAGTCGTTCTGGTCAAACCCTGCTCGGACAAATCGATCTTGTCTCTCAGAATATACCTGTGGCCAAGGCCGACAGAATTTTCTGGAAGTCCGAGATAGGTAGCGAGCTCCTCATGGATCTCGAGCGGAAATAGGTGGCTAGGCGCGTCGTCCATTCCCAGTATCTGAAGCAAATCGCCAGGAGCGGACGGCTTGCTGATTGCTGCCACCAAGGCCGGGGCATTTTCGAGCCGGGGACGCATATCCTCGTCACGAGGATCGCTCATCTCCATGCCGGGGCAAGAATTGTAGCGTGATTGAACAAGGCCGTGCTTTGCCACCCAGAGGCCGAGCTGTTCCTCGTCATAAACGGTGATCGCGACGCCAGTGCACGACAGATCGCGGGTCAGGCTCTGAAGCAGGGATTCGATCCAGTTCGGATCGAGCCGGTCGGTATCTCGGTCGGTGAAAGTGGTCCAACCGCTCTCTTGCGTCGTGACGAAGGCATCGACGTTCTTAGACTTCAGCCATTGGACCAACGCTTCCCGCGTTGATCCCGTGATGCTGATGTTCCCGTAGGTAGCACCCACTCTAGCAATTCGTCAGCATGTTGCTTCAGCTATCCAGGAAGCTGCGCAGCTTGCGGCTGCGGCTCGGGTGCTTCAGCTTGCGCAGCGCCTTGGCCTCGATCTGGCGGATGCGCTCGCGGGTGACCGAGAACTGCTGGCCGACCTCTTCCAGCGTGTGGTCGGTGTTCATGCCGATGCCGAAGCGCATGCGCAGCACTCGCTCCTCGCGCGGCGTCAGCGAGGCCAGCACGCGCGTGGTGGTCTCGCGCAGGTTGGCCTGGATCGCCGCGTCGATCGGCAGGATCGCCATCTTGTCCTCGATGAAGTCGCCGAGATGCGAATCCTCCTCGTCGCCGACCGGCGTTTCGAGCGAGATCGGCTCCTTGGCGATCTTCAGCACCTTGCGCACCTTTTCCAGCGGCATGGCGAGTTTTTCGGCCAGTTCCTCCGGCGTCGGCTCGCGTCCGATCTCGTGCAGCATCTGGCGCGAGGTGCGCACGATCTTGTTGATCGTCTCGATCATGTGCACCGGGATACGGATGGTGCGCGCCTGGTCGGCGATCGAGCGGGTGATGGCCTGCCGGATCCACCAGGTGGCGTAGGTCGAGAACTTGTAGCCGCGGCGGTACTCGAATTTGTCGACCGCCTTCATCAGGCCGATATTGCCTTCCTGGATCAGGTCCAGGAACTGCAGGCCGCGATTGGTGTACTTCTTGGCGATCGAGATGACGAGGCGCAGGTTCGCCTCGACCATTTCCTTCTTGGCGATCGCGGCTTCACGCTCGCCCTTCTGCACCTGATTGACGATCTTGCGGAATTCCAGGATCGAGATCGCCGTCTCGGTGGCGAGGTTCTGGATCTCGGCGCGCAGGTCGCGGATGGCGTCCTTCTCGTTCTTGGTGAATTCCTTCCAGCCGCGCGACGTCAGATTGGCGATCGAGCGCATCCAGTTGGGGTCGAGTTCCGAGCCCTGATACTCCCTGAGGAACTCGTCGCGGCGCACGCCGTAGCTCTCGGCGAGCCGCAAAAGCTTGCCCTCGTTCTGCACAAGGCGCTTGTTGATGTCGTAGAGCTGCTCGACCAGCGCCTCGATGCGCGCTGTGTTGAGCGACAGCGACTTCACCGCCTTGATCAGCTGGTCCTTCAGTTCCTTCAGCCGGCGGTCCTGGCTGGGCGACAGCGTGCCGGCGGCGGCGAGCCGGTTCTCGACCTGCTGGTCCTGCAGCTTGCGCAGCTTCTTGTAGGTGTCGGCGATGACGTCGAGCGTCTCCATGACCTGCGGGCGCAGCTCGGCTTCCATGGCCGCCAACGACAGGCTGGCCTCATCCTCGTCGTCTTCCTCTTCCTCGCCCATGCCGCGGGTGTCACCACCGACATTGGTGATGTCGTCCTCTTCGTCGCGCGCGGCGCCGCGGCGAGGCTTTTCCTCGGGCTTGGGCGCTTCCTCGACACGCTCGACCACCGGCGCCTGCTTGGCCTCGGGGCCGGCATAGGTCGCCTCGAGGTCGATGATCTCGCGCAGCAGAATCTTGGATTCGTTGAGTTCGTCGCGCCAGATGATGATGGCCTGGAAGGTCAGCGGGCTTTCGCACAGGCCCGCGATCATCGTCTCGCGGCCGGCCTCGATGCGCTTGGCGATGGCGATTTCGCCCTCGCGCGACAGGAGCTCGACCGAGCCCATCTCGCGCAGGTACATGCGCACCGGATCGTCGGTACGATCGGTGGGTTCCTTCTTGGTGGTCGTGGTGGCGACGGCCGTGCCGGTCTGCTCGGCGAGCTCGTTGGCGTCTTCATCGGCGTCGGCGCTGGCGTCGCTCGCCTCCGACTCCTCGCCCTGCTCGTCATCTTCGACGACATTGATGCCCATGTCGGACAGCATGGCCATCGTGTCCTCGATCTGCTCGGAGGTCACTTCCTCCGAAGGCAGCACCGAGTTCAGCTCGTCCATGGTCACGTAGCCGCGCTTCTTGGCGGCCTTGATCATCTTCTTGACAGCATCATCGGAAAGGTCGAGCAAAGGGCCATCGGTTGCGCCTTCGCGTTCGGTTTCGACCTCTTCCTTTTCCTTTGTCGCCATTCTTTGTCTTCTCCAAGCGGCTGGCATGAAAGCCGCACATGATGCCGGACCGTTATTCGGATGCGCTTGCTGGGAAACGCGTCACCGGGCCACTAACCGCATCTCTCGTTAAGTCCAGATTAACCCTGATATCTGTGGCAGGTTCGCCGCCTGTCCAGTAACCAGCACCGCGCATTGCTGCTTTCCCCAGTCGGTGCTGAACGTCGTTAACATTTTCGAATCGTCCTGATTCCGCCAATCCGACGGAAGGTCAAGCGCCTCTCGCATGATTCGCGTTAAAAAAGCGAATCAATTACCCGACTTAGGCGGCCGCGCGCCTGCCCGGCGCCAGAAACGCCTTGCACTCGCCCCGGCGCCAGAAACGCCTTGCACTCGCCATAGACTCGATCGAATCGCCGACGTGAACCGAGCCTGCGCGAACAGGCCGGAGCCCGCTCGACATCAGTTCCGCCCGGCCCGGCCTGAAGACACTCCAAATCCTTCGATCAAAGCTTCCGTCGCCTGCACGTCGCGAAACTGCGCCTGAATCTCGATCAGGTGCCGGAAATTCTCATCGGAGGGATCACTGGCGAGCGCCGCTTCCGCCTGCTTCAGCTCCTTATGTAAGGTGCGCGCGCTGCGCTGCAAGTGCATCGCCTGGTTGAAGGCGTCGCGGGCATCTTCCAGCGCCGCGGCTTCCAGCGCCGGCCATTGCCGCGCCCGCCGGATCAGGCCAACCGCGCGCTCCCAGATGTCGCCGCAGCCGGCGCGCTCGATGGTTGCGATCACGGCGTGGCGGTCGTCCGCCATGTCGTGCGCCATGGCATCAAGTATTGCCGCGTGCAAGCGCATCAGGTCCGAATTGGCAAGGTCGAGGAATTCGACATGCTCGAAATTCTCGTCGATCAGCGCCGGGTGGTTGATAAGCGCCACGATGATGGTCGCCTCGCGCACCGACATGCCCTCATTGCCGCGCTTGACCAGCGCCGACTGGCTGAGGCTCTCGCTGATGGCCGTGCGCCCACCGGCGCCGGCCGCGAATTGTCCACCAGCCGCCGGCCTGCCCTGACCGCGTTCGCCCTGCCGCCCGCCCTGCCGGCCCTGGCGGCTGCCGCGTTGCGAGCCGAAGAAGGCCAGCACGCGCTCGCGCATCTCCTGCTGGTAGTGGTAGCGCGTGCTTTCGTCGCGGATGCGGCCGGTCAGTTCGCGCAGCGTCTTCTCCAGTTCGGCGCGCCGCTCCGGCGTCTCGAACACGCCGCCGGCCGTCTCGCGCGCCCACAACAGGTCAGCGAGCGGCCTTGCCTCGGCGAGCACCGCGCGGAACGCGTCCGGCCCGTCGGCCTTGACCAGATCGTCGGGATCCTTGCCTTCCGGCAGCAGCGCAAAGCGCGCCGACCGCCCCGGCTGCACCGACGGCAAGGCCAGGTCGGCCGCCCGCCAGGCCGCCTTCAGCCCGGCCTTGTCGCCGTCGAAACACAGCATCGGCTCGCCCGCCATGCGCCACAACAACTCGAGCTGGTTTTCGGTCAAGGCGGTGCCGAGCGGCGCCACCACGTTCTCGAAGCCGGCTTGAGCCAGCGCGATCACGTCCATGTAGCCCTCGACGGCGATCACAGTGCCGCCCTTGGCGAGCGCCTTTCGCGCCCGCGCGAAATTGTAGAGCACGTTGCCCTTGTGGAAGAGCTCGGTGTCGGGCGAGTTCATGTATTTGGCGAGCGCGTCGGGCGCCAGTGCCCGTCCGCCGAAGGCGATGATCTTGCCGCGCGAATCCGGGATCGGGAACATGATGCGGTCGCGGAACCAGTCATAGGAGACCGGGATGTCGTCGCCATGGCGCACCAGGCCACAGGCCTCGATATCGGCCTTGGGCACGCCCCGCGCGGCCAGATGCTCCTTGAGCGCGTTGCGGCTGTCTGGCGCATAGCCCAGCCGGAAGGACTGCTGCGTGGCCGGCGTCAGGCCGCGATCGCGCAGATAGGCGCGCGCCCTTGCTCCCTCCGCTCCCTGCAACCGCTCCTGGAAGAAGGCGGTCGCCATCTCCATGACGTCGGTGAGGCTGGCGCGTTCCTTCTCGCGGCGCTCTTCCTGCGCATCACGCACCGGCATCGGCACGCCGGCCATCTCCGCGATCTTCTCGACCGCCTCAGGAAAGCTCATGCCGTCGAGTTCGGTCAGGAATTTGAAATGATCGCCCGAGACGGAGCAGCCGAAACAGTGATAACGGCCCTTCCTGTCCTCGCAGTGAAAGGACGGGCTCTTCTCGCCGTGGAAGGGGCAGCACGCCCAATAGTCGCCGCGCGGCGCGTTGGTCTTGCGCTTGTCCCACGTCACGCGCATGCCGATGACCGATGAAATCGGCACACGGTCGCGTATCTCGTCGAGGAAGGCGGGTGGAAAGCGCATGGGAAACGGCTCGTTTGCCCCTCATATAAGCATGCCGGGCCGCAAGGACTATTCCCAACCGGGTCCATGCCCGGTTTCCACAGCCCCCGCAAGGCAAAAGGGCGGCCCACGGGCCGCCCCTCCTGTCTTGCCAGGTGTCTCGCGCTTATTGCGCGGCGATGATGCCGGCGATCACGCCCGACATGATGCCGACCAGCAGATAGTCGTTGCCGACGCGGATCCATTCCTGGCCGGGCCCGGGACGGCGCAGGCCATACCTGCGCCAGTCGTTGACCGGGCGATGACGCTTCCAGTCCGAATACTTCTGGCCATGGCGCCATTGATCCCTGCGATAATCCCGATGGTCCGGCCTGCGCTTCATCTCGCGGCGGTCGTTCTTCTTCCGCCACTCGTCCTTTTTCCAATCGACCTGGGTGTAGTTCGATTGCGGCGACGGCGTGTTCAGCGGCGCGGCCTGTCCCGGCAGGGCGGTTGCGGCCAGCATCGCGGCGGCGACGGCGGAAAGAACAATACGCTTCATGACAGTCTCCTTGGTTGTCAATGGCTGGAGATGTATCCGCCGATCGATGAACCGAAACTGAACAATGGCATTACAATTCTGTAATGGAATCAGAATGTTATTAGGTACAGCTAAACAACAATCCGACCTGGCCGGATTTGACTGGCGGAACCGGCGCATAGGCACGGCGACGGCAAGGCCGCGACTGGCCCCTACCTTCATTTCCGACACGGACTGTCGCGGCGCGACAGTCTCGCGGAAGGCCGGATTTTTATTATCCGGCTAAAATACAGACACAAAAATCCCTATGTTCTTCCCACCATGATTCGCCACCCGATTCTCCCCTCAAATCAGCACGCGCGCCGCCTTGGCGTCAGGCGGTCGGCGTGAGCGGCTCCGTCGTCCTGCTGCACCTCGCCGGGGCGGTGGCGCTGATGCTGTTCGCCACCCGCATGGTCAAGACCGGTGTCGAACGCGCCTATGGCGACGTCCTGCGCCACAAGCTGCGCGCCACCATGCGCAACCCGCTGATGGCGGTGCTTGCCGGCTGCGGCCTGTCGATCGCGCTGCAGAGCTCCACCGCCGTCACCTTGCTGGTCGGCTCCTTCGCCGGCGCCGGCATCGTCTCGGGCATGTCCGGCCAGCTGGCCGTGCGCGGTGCCGAGATCGGCTCGGCGCTGGTGGTCAAGCTGCTCACCTTCGACCTCACCTTGCTGGTGCCGCTCTGCATGATTGCCGGCACGGTGATGTTCATGGCGACCGAGCGGCGCGAATGGCGCCAGTCCGGGCGCATCCTCGTCGGCATCGGCCTGCTGATCCTGTCGCTGGAGATGATCGGCCAGGCCTCGGAACCGCTGCGCGACAGCCAGCTCCTGCCGGTCATCATCAACTATTTCTCGGGCGACGCCATCACCACCTACCTGCTGGCCGCGCTGATCACCTGGCTGTTCCAGTCCAGCATCGCCGCGGTCCTGCTGATGGCGACGCTGGCCGGCCGCGGCCTGATCACGCCCGAACTCGGCGTCGTCCTCGTGCTCGGCGTCAATCTCGGCTCCTCGGTCATCGCCCCGATGCTGACCCGCTCAGCCGGACCGCAGGTGCGGATCGTGCCGATCGGCAACCTTTTGATGCGCGGCCTTGGCTCGCTCATCATGCTGGTCCTGTTCATGATCTTCAGGCCGCACGTCGCCTTCCTCGGCGCGACCGCGTCGGACCAGATCGTCAACGCCCACATCCTGTTCAACGTCATCATCCTGCTTGCCGGCCTGCCGCTTGCCGGCCTGGTCTACCGCGCCTCCGAACGGCTCGTCGCGCTCGCCAGCAAGCCCGAGCCCGTCAACGCGCTGGAAGTCACGGAACTGTCGGCGCTCGACGAAAGCGCGCTCGACGTGCCGAGCCAGGCGCTGGCCAACGCCACGCGCGAGGTGGTGCGGGTGTGCGAGACCGTCGAGATCATGCTGAAGCGCATCATCGAGCTGTACGAGAGCGCCGACGCCAACAAGATCAAGGCGCTGGCGGCGTTGGACGACCGCGTCGACAGGCGCCACGCCGCGATCAAGCTGTACCTCGCCAAGGTGACCAAGAACCCGCTTACCGAGGACGAGGCGCTGCGCTGCCAGGAACTGATCGGCGCCTGCGTCAAGCTCGAGCAGGTCGGCGACATCATCGTGCGCAACATGCTTGTGCATGTGAAGAAGAAGGTCGAGCACGGCCTGAAATTCACCGACGAGGGCTGGCGCGAGCTCTGCGCCTTCCATGCGTCGGTGCTCGCCAATGCACGCCTCGCCTTCAACGCGCTGATATCGCGCGACCCCGAGACGGCGCGGCAGCTCGTGCTGGAGAAGGACCGCCTGCGCGACCTGGAAAAGGAAACCAGCGCCAGCCATTTCGAGCGGCTGCGCGACGGAACCGCGAAGAGCATCGAGACCAGCTCCATCCACCTCGACACGATCCGCGACCTGAAGCAGATCAATTCGCTGCTCGCCTCGATGGCCTATCCGGTTCTCGAGGAACGCGGCCTGCTCGGCGGTTCCCGGTTGAAGGCGAGCTGAATCAGGACAGATGCCTGGCGTTTCGCGAAGGCAGGCGCCCGGCGCCTTCCTCTCCCTGGCATGGCCTCGATACAAAGGCATATCGCCCGAGAATCGCTTTGCTCCAGTTCCACCGGTCGCGCTAAGCATGAAGGCTCAACCACTCGGAGGACATCGGTGGACACCCATTCGCGCAGCTTCGCCAAGGCGCTTTCCTGGCGCATGACCGGGACCGTCGACACCATGGTGATATCCATGATCGTCACCGGAAGCATCAAGCTCGCGGCCACCATCGGGCTCACAGAGGTCGTCACCAAGTCGGTGCTCTACTACCTGCATGAACGTGCCTGGCTGCGCATTCCCTATGGACGCAAGGCCAGTGGCTGACCGGGGACGCCGGAGAGCCTAGTCACCCGGTCAAGAAAAGCTAAAGCTGCTTCGACAATTTCTGGATTGCCCGCCACTTCCATTCATGGTCTGAGGCGCTGCAATCGAGAATTCCCGCATCATGTCGCTTCCGCTCCTGGCGCTGTTCCTTGCCGCCTTCGCCTTCGGCACCACCGAATTCGTCATCGCCGGCGTGCTGCCGCAGGTGGCCGAGGGCCTCGGCGTGTCCGTTCCCACCGCCGGTTACCTCGTCTCCGGCTATGCCTGCGGCATCGCCATAGGCGGGCCGCTGCTGGCGCTCGCCACCAAGGGGCTCTCGCGCAAGGCGCTGCTGCTCGGCCTGGCGGTGGCCTTCACCCTCGGCCAGGTGGCCTGCGCCATGGCGCCGGATTTTGCCTCGATGCTCGCCCTGCGCGTCGCCGTCGCGGTCGCCCACGGCGCCTATTTCGGCGTCGCCATGGTGGTGGCCGTCGGCCTGGTGCGTGAGGACCAGCGCGGCATGGCGGTGGCGATCATCCTTTCCGGCCTCACCGTCTCCAACGTCATAGGCGTGCCGGCGGGCACCGCCATCGGCAATCTCTGGGGTTGGCGCGCCACCTTCTGGGTGATGGGCGCGCTCGGCATCCTGGCCGGCCTCGCCATGCTGATCCTGCTGCCGCGGACGGCGGGCGCCACGACCCGCCCGGTCGGCCTGGCGCGCGAGGTGCGCGTGCTGGGGCGCCAGCAGGTGTGGACGTCGCTGATCATGATGCTGATGCTGATGATCGGTCAGTTCGGCCTGTTCACCTACATCACCCCGACGCTGATCGAGGTCACCGGTCTCGACGAGAACATCGTGCCCTGGGTGCTGCTCCTCAACGGCGTCGGCGCCACGATCGGCGTCTTCCTCGGCGGCAAGCTCGCCGACTGGAAGATGATGCCGTCGCTCATCACCATGCTGGCCCTCCAAGCGCTGACGCTGGCGGTGATCTATGCCGTCAGCCCCTACCCCCTGCCGATGATCGCGGCGATCGTCGTCTGGGGCGGCCTCAACTTCGCCATCGGCACCCCTATCCAGACGCGCATCCTGACCTGGACCGCCGATGCCTCGAGCCTCGCCTCCTCACTGATCCCGTCCGGCTTCAACATCGGCATCGCGCTGGCCGCCTCGCTGGGCGCGGCGGTGCTCAACGGCGGCTACGGCTACCGCGCCCTGCCCGTGCTTGGCGCCATCGCGATGGTGGTCGCCGCCGTGGTCGCCTGTATCTCCTATGCCCATGAATGGCGCAGCCGTGCCACGCCGCCCCTGCCCGCAGCCGCCGGATAGAGATTTCCGGCCTACACGACCGGGGCGGATGAGCCGCCGCGCTCGGCGAGGATCGCCGCAAGGCCACGCAGTCCCTCGCGCAGCCTGTCCCGGCCCGGCGCGGCGCCCAGCGACACCCGCAAGGCATTCTCCGTGCGGAGGCCGACGGCGAACTCTTCGGCCGGGCTCAGCGCCAGTCCGCGGCGGCGCGCTATGTCAGCAATATCGGCCGACCGCTGCCCGTCGCCAAGGCGAAGCCAGGCGTGCAGCCCCTCCTGCCCCGCTGCGACCACGTCCGGCAGGATCGCGCTGGCGATCTCCTGCCGGGCAAGCGCCTCCTCGCGCACGGCAAGGGCGATCTCGCCGGCAAGGCCGCTTCGGACCCATTCGCAGGCGAGCCCCGTCATCAGCGGTGGCGCCATCATTGTCGTGCCCCGGATTGCCTCGGCAATGCGCGCGACCGTCGCAGCGTCGGGGCCCGCCAGGAAGGCGGTGCGCAGGAAGGGCGAAATACATTTCGCCATGGTGGCGATATGCACGGTCCGCCCCGGCGCGATATCCAGGAAGGACGTGGGCGGCAGGGCAAGCAGGCGGCTGTAAGGATCGTCCTCGACAATGGTCATGCCAAGCCTGTCCACGACACGCGCCAGATCCCGGCGCCGCCCCTCCGGCATGATCATCGCCGTTGGATTGTGCAGCGTCGGGTTGAGGTAGACGAGGCGCGCGCCCTCTCGGCGCGCCGCCTCATCGAGATCGTCCGGCAGCATCCCGTCGCCATCGCGCCGCACGGCGACCAGCCTTCGCTTCGCAGCCCCGGCCAACGCGATGAGGCCGGGATAGGTCAGCGCGTCGGTCAGGATAGCGTCGCCTTCGCGCGTCTGCGACAACAGCACGGCCGTCAGCAGCGCCTGCGCGCCCGACCCCACGGCGATCCTGTCGATCGGCAGCCTTTCGCTGCCCGCTTCCGCAAGCCATGACGAACCGGCGGCCCGCTCGGCTGGCGAGCCCGGTCCCGGATGGTAGGAAAGCAGCGCTTCCGCGCTCGATCGCCTGAGCAGCCCCTCAATGCCGTTGCGGATCAGCGTCGGCAGGCTGAGCCCGGCCGGCGCCGGCGGTATGTTCATGCCGAGGTCGAGGATGGGCTCCTCCGCCGCCGCGCCCGGCGTCACGAACGTGCCCCTGCCCGGCGCGGCGTCGATCAGCTTGCGGCGCCGGGCCTCGGTGAAGGCGCGGGTGATGGTGGTGAGGTCGACGCCGAGCCCGCGCGCCAGTTCGCGCTGCGGCGGCAGCCTGTCGCCGGGCTGGAGGCGGCCGCTGGAGCGCGCATCGGCCAGCGCCTCGACGATCCTGAGATAGATCGGCCCGGCGCCCTCGCCCATCTCGGGCAGCCAGCCCGGCCTGCTCGCATCATTCATCTCGCACGATCCATACACTTTGTCGCATTGTATGCATACAATAATGATATAAGTATGTATCCGTGACCTCAAGCCGGATGAGCCATCGGGCCGGATGCCGGAGCACCAAGCAGGTAGCCTGGAGTTATGACCATGCACGATCACGCGCACTATCCACCGCTCGAACCGTGGCGGGTTGGAATTCGCGGCCGTTGTCCCCGCTGTGGCGAAGGCCGGCTGTTCGACGGTTTCCTGAAGCTGGCGCCAAAATGCGAAGTCTGCGGGCTCGACTATTCCTTCGCTGATCCAGCCGACGGCCCGGCCTTCTTCGTCATCTGCTTTGCCTGCGTGCCTTCCATCCTGTTCGCCGTCTGGGCGCAGGTGGCGTTCGAACCCTCGATGTGGTTCCACGTCTTCGTTTCGCTGCCGGTGGTCTTCGCCACCTGCATTCCGCCATTGCGGCCGCTCAAGGGCTGGCTCGTCGCCAGCCAGTTCTACCACAAGGCCGAGCAGGGACGCCTGGCAAGGCCGGGCGAATAGCTGGTTCGCCTGCGGCCCTGCCGGCTGGAGCGCCTCCTCGTCAGCCGCGCCAGCGCAGCAGGCGCATGGCGTTTGCCGTCACCAGCACGGTCGCGCCGGTGTCGGCAAGGATGGCCGGCCACAGGCCGGTGATGCCGGCGATGGTGGTGACCAGGAACACCGCCTTCAACCCGAGGGCCACGGTGATGTTCTGGCGGATGTTGGCCATCACCGACCGCGACAGCCGGATCATGCGCCAGACGTCACCGACACGGCCGTGCAGGATCGCGGCGTCCGCCGTCTCCAGCGCCACGTCGGTGCCGCCGCCCATGGCGATGCCGATGTCGGCCGCGGCCAGCGCCGGCGCGTCGTTGATGCCGTCGCCGACCTTTGCAACCTTCAACCCTTCGCGCTTCAGCTCGCCGACGATGCGCTGCTTGTCCTGCGGCAGCAATTCGGCCCGCGCCTCCATGCCGAGCGAAGCGGCGACCGCCTCCGCCGTGCTGCGGTTGTCGCCGGTCAGCATGACGGTCCGGATGCCGTCGCCCTTGAGCGCCGCGATGCCGGCGGCCGCATCGGCGCGCGGCTCGTCGCGCATGGCGATCAGCCCCGCCACGGCCCCGTCCGCGACCAGCGCCGACACGGTCTTGCCTTGACCGTTCAGGCCTTCGATCGCCGCGCGCTGCGCCTCGGTGAGCGTGGCGCGCTCCGCCGCCGCCTTGGCGGAACCGAGGAACACCGCGACGCCGCCGACATCGCCCTCGACGCCCTTGCCGGAAATCGCCTTTGATCCGCTGGCCAGCGGAACGGCCACGCCGGCCGCGCTGGCCCGGCCGAGGATCGCCACCGCCAGCGGATGGCTGGAGCCCTGCTCCAGCGCCGCCGCCAGCGAAAGCACGCCGCCCTCGTCGCGGCCATAAGCCACCACATCGGTGACCACAGGCTTGCCCTCGGTCAGCGTGCCGGTCTTGTCGAAGGCCACGGCGTTGATCCCGGCAAAACCCTCCAGCACCGCGCCGCCCTTCAGCAGCAGGCCGCGCCGCGCGCCCGTCGCCAGGCCGGCCGCTATCGCCGCCGGGGTCGAGATGACCAGCGCGCAGGGACAGCCGATCAAAAGGATCGCCAGGCCCTTGTAGATCCAGCCACTCCAGTCGGCGCCGACGAGCAGAGGCGGCAGCACCGCCACCAGCGCGCCGACCAGCAGGACGGCGGGGGTGTAGTAGCGCGAGAAGCGATCAATGAAGCGCTCGGTCGGCGCCTTCGCCTCCTGCGCCTCCTCCACCAGCCGCACCACGCGCGCTATGGTGTTGTCGGCGGCGGCCGCCGTCACCCGCACCTTGAGCACGCCATCGGCGCTGATCGTACCGGCAAAGACGGCCTCGCCGACGCCCTTGCGCTTCGGCGTGCTTTCGCCGGTCACCGGCGCCTCGTCGATGTCACTCGAACCGTCCGTGATCTCGCCATCGGCGGGGATGCGGTCGCCCGGCCGCACGACGATGACGTCGCCGACCGCGAGTTGTTCGGCCGGGACCTCGGCCGTGCCACCGTTCCGCTCGACCAGCGCCATCTTCGGCACGAGATCGGCGAGCCCCTGTATGCTTGCCCGGGCCCGGCCCGCGGCAACGCCCTCGAGCAATTCGCCAATCAGGAACAGAACCACCACGGCCGCCGCTTCCTCGGTGGCGCCGATCAGCACCGCGCCGACCGCCGCTATGGTCATCAGCGTCTCGACCGAGAATGGCGTGCCGGCCAACGCCGCCATCAGCGCGCGCCGCGCGATCGGCACGAGGCCGACCAGCAGCGCCGCGAGGAACAGCCAGCGCTCCGCCGCCGGGAAGGCGTGGCCCGCCACATAGGCGACGGCCAGCGCCAGCGCGCAGGCCAGCGTCAGCAGCGCGCGCGACGAACGCCACCACGGCTGGCCGGGCTCGGCGCCGCCATGAACGTGCAGGGCCTCGGACGCTGGAGCGCTGGCCGACCGGCTTGCAGTCCCCTTGCCATGATCGTGGCCCGCATGATCGTGATGGTCATGATCATGATCGTGGCCGTGGTCATGCTCATGGTCGCCATGTTGGCCATGCGTCCTGGACGCGGCCGCGCTGTCCTTGACGATACCGTAGCCGAGCCGAGCCACCTGGCGCAGCACCTTGTCGTCGGCGAGCGGCCCGTCATGGCTGACCGTCATCGAAGCTCCCGTCACCGAAACCGAGACGTCGGCGACGCCGTCGAGGCGGCGCACTGCCGTGTCGATCTTGGCCGCGCAGGAGGCGCAGTCCATGCCGCCTATCTTGAAACGTGTCTGCCGGGTGGATGCCGTCATGTCGATCACCTGTCTGCTTGTCCGGGCGGCCCTGCCGCGCGGGTCTTGAATCCTGATGACGGAGACTGTAATTCCTCTAGTCACTAGAGCTTCAAGAGGAAAAAATCATGTTTTCCATTGGCGATCTTTCGCGTCGCACCGGGGTGAAGGTGCCCACCATCCGCTACTACGAGCAGATGGGTCTGGTTGCGGCACCCGAACGGTCGGACGGCAACCAGCGCCGTTACGGCCGGCAGGAGCTGGAGCGGCTGGCCTTCGTGCGCCATGCCCGCGACCTTGGTTTCGGTGTCGACGACATCCGTGCGCTCATCGAGCTGAGCGGCCATCCCGACCAGCCATGCGGCCACGCCGACAGCATCGCCGCCGAACAGCTTGCCTCGGTGCGCGAGAAGATCGCGCGGCTGAAGCGGCTGGAAACGGAGCTCGAGCGCATAGCCACCTGCTGCGACGGCAAGACGGTGGGCGACTGCTACGTCATCCGCGCCCTGTCGGACCACGCGCTCTGCGCCGACGATCACGCGTGATCGCCAGCGTTCCGAACACAACATCTTCCGGGAGCGGACCGTGACAGCAGGCAAGGCCAGGACGGCGGGCGATTTCGGCCTGACCTGCGGCATGTGGCCGGCCGGCGCCCTGAACGCCATCACGGACGTTCCCGGAGTGCGCGTCGGTCACTGCACGCTGCGCGACGGCGACATCAACACCGGCGTCACCGCGATCCTGCCACATGGCGGCAACCTGTTCCGCACCAAGGTCGCGGCCGCGGCCCATGTCATCAACGGCTTCGGCAAGACCATGGGCCTCATGCAGATACAGGAGCTCGGCGCCCTCGAAACGCCGATCCTTCTCACCAACACACTGTCCGTCGGCACCTGCGCAACCGCGCTGATCCGCGACGCGATCCGCCAGAATCCCGACATCGGCCGCTCGACCGGCACCGTCAATCCGGTGGTCGGTGAATGCAACGACGGCGCGCTGAGCGACATCCAGGCCTTGGCGATCGGCGAGGAGCATGCTTTCGCGGCGCTTGCCGCCGCGCATGACGGTCCGGTGGAACAGGGTAATGTCGGCGCCGGCACTGGAATGAGTTGCTTCGGCTTCAAGGGCGGCATCGGCTCGGCCTCCAGGAAACTCAAGCTGGGCGGCGCTCAACATCATATCGGCGTCCTCGTCCTGTCGAATTTCGGCCGCGCCGGCGACCTGATCCTGCCCGACGGACGCCGGCCCGATCCCCGGCAGCCGGCGCAAGAGGAACGAGGCTCGATCATGTTGGTGCTGGCGACCGACGTGCCACTCGAGCACCGGCAGCTCGAACGTGTGGCGCGCCGCGCCGGTGCCGGCATCGCCCGCCTGGGCTCGTCATGGGGCCATGGCAGCGGCGACATCGCCATCGCCATCAGCACCGGCACGACCATCGATCACGATGAAAGCCGCGATCTCGTGCCAAGGCTGGCGCTCAACGAGGCTCGTATCGACCGGCTCTTCCAGATGACCGTCGAGGCCACCCAGGAAGCGGTGCTGAATTCCATGCTTTGCGCCAAGGCCTTCACCGGCCGCGCCGGCACCCACCGCGCCTCCCTGGCCGACTGGCTGAATGGGCAGGCCGAAAGGCGATAGCCATCAGGCAACTGGCCGCATTGACCGCCATTCCCGGCGCTTCAGGTCGACGCCGCAAGCGGATGATGGCGTTCGTCTCAACCTAAAGGTCGATGCGGTACAGCAGGCTTTCGGCGTCACCATAGGCAGCGACCTTCTTGAATCGCCTGACAAGCTTGCCGCCATTGGCGAGGATCACCTTGCCGGAGGCGGGATTGTCGGGGTCGGTGGTGAGCTCGACATGGTCGAGGCCGACGGCGCGGGCCTCGGCGAGCATCAGCCGCAGCGCTTCCGTCGCATAGCCGCGCCGCTGCTTCCACGGGACAACGGAATAGCCGATATGGCCAAGGACATGCGGCGGCAGCGCGGAAGTGCCCGGCTGCCAGCGCAGGCCGATCGAGCCCGACGCCTCGCCGTCCCCGATCCAGCGGCGAAAACCCGGAAGGCGCGGCACTTTGCTGCCGTCCGGCAGGGTAATTGGTGGCCCCTTGGCCTCGGGATCGTCGAGGCCGGCGAGGAAGGCCTCAGGATCCTTCTTGATCGCGGCGAGTTCCTCGCGCGTCGCCGTCATCAGCCGCACATTGTCCGGTGACCAGCCGCGTTCGAGCGCCGCCCTGTAGGACGGAAGGTGCTCAAGCGCTGGTTTGACGATCTGTATCATGGGAATGCAGCATCTGGGACAGGTGCCGAAAAGCCTGAAGCGGCTTTTCGAAGGAAAAGCGCGCGGCGCTTTCGCTGACGTCATGCGCTCCTTGATTGAGAGACGGACGATGGGTTCAGGTCGAACGGCCGGAAATTGTCCGGCTCCGGCGGATCGGTGGCGACAGGGTAGCAAGCGCCGGCGGAAGCCGCCAGCAGGAGGGTGTCCTCAAAGGCAAGGCCGCGTTTCCCTCACGGGAAACGCGGCCTTGTTGTTTGCTGCCGTCACGGCCATGCGATGGCCATGACGGCGAAGCTCGATCGTCCTCAGGCGATGTCGAAGCGGTCGGCGTTCATCACCTTGTTCCAGGCCGCCACGAAGTCGCGGGCGAACTTGCCCTTGGCGTCGGACGAGCCGTAGACCTCGGCCAGCGCACGCAGCTGCGAGTGCGATCCGAAGATCAGGTCGACGCGCGTGCCGGTCCACTTCACTTCGCCCGTCTTGCGGTCACGGCCCTCGAACACGGTCTTGTCGTCCGAGGTCGCCTTCCACTCCGTGCCCATGTCGAGCAGGTTGACGAAGAAGTCGTTGGTGAGCTTGCCCGGCTGCGTGGTGAGCACGCCATGCTGGGACTGACCGGCATTGGCGCCCAGGACGCGCAGGCCACCGACCAGCACCGTCATTTCCGGCGCCGTCAGCGTCAGCAGTTGCGCCCGATCGACCAGCGACTCTTCCGGCGACAGGCGCTGCCTGCCCCTGGAGTAGTTGCGGAAGCCATCGGCGGTCGGCTCGAGCGGCGCGAAGGAATGCGCGTCCGTTTGCTCCTGCGAGGCGTCCATGCGGCCCGGCTTGAAGGCCACCTTGACGTCCTGGCCGGCATCCTTGGCCGCCTTCTCGACCGCGGCGGCGCCGCCGAGCACGATCAGGTCGGCGAGCGAGACCTTCTTGCCGCCCGACTGCGCGGCATTGAAGTCCTTCTGGATGGCTTCGAGCTTCTCCAGCACCTTGGCGAGTTCGGCCGGCTGGTTGACCTCCCAGTCCTTCTGCGGCGCAAGGCGGATGCGCGCGCCATTGGCGCCGCCGCGCTTGTCGGAACCACGGAAGGTGGAAGCGGAAGCCCAGGCCGTCGAGACCAGCTCGGCGACCGACAGGCCGGAAGCCAGGATCTTCGCCTTCAGCGCGGCGACATCGGCGTCGTTGACCAGTTCATGGTCGACCGCCGGGATCGGGTCCTGCCAGATCAGCTCTTCCTTCGGTACGAGCGGACCGCGATAGAGGGCGCGCGGCCCCATGTCGCGATGGGTCAGCTTGAACCAGGCGCGGGCGAAAGCGTCGGCGAACTGATCCGGATTCTCGTAGAAGCGCCTCGAGACCTTCTCGTATTCGGGGTCGAAGCGCAGTGCGAGGTCGGTGGTCAGCATCGAGGGCGCGTGACGCTTCGAGGCATCGTGCGCGTCCGGCACGGTGCCGGCGCCCATGCCATGCTTCGGCTTCCACTGATGCGCGCCGGCCGGGCTCTTGGTCAGTTCCCATTCGTAGCCGAACAGGTTCCAGAAGAAGTTGTTCGTCCACTTGGTCGGCGTGGTGGTCCAGATCACCTCGAGACCGCTGCCGATGGCGTCGCCGCCCTTGCCGGTGCCGAACTTGTTGGCCCAGCCGAGGCCCTGCTGTTCAATGTCTGCGCCTTCCGGCTCGACGCCGACCAGTGCGGCGTCGCCGGCGCCATGGGTCTTGCCGAAGGTGTGGCCACCGGCGATCAGCGCCACGGTTTCCTCGTCATTCATCGCCATGCGGGCGAAGGTTTCGCGGATGTCGCGAGCGGCGGCCAGCGGATCGGGATTGCCGTTCGGACCTTCCGGGTTGACGTAGATCAGGCCCATCTGCACGGCAGCGAGCGGGTTCGCCAGGTCGCGATCGCCGCTGTAGCGCTCGTCGGCCAGCCACTTGCCCTCCGGGCCCCAGTAGATGTCCTGCTCGGGCTCCCACACGTCGGCGCGGCCGCCGGCGAAACCGAAGGTCTTGAAGCCCATCGATTCCAGCGCGACGTTGCCGGTCAGGATCATCAGGTCGGCCCACGAGATGCTGTTGCCGTACTTCTGCTTGATCGGCCACAGGAGGCGGCGGGCCTTGTCGAGGTTGACGTTGTCCGGCCAGCTGTTCAGCGGCGCGAAACGCTGCTGGCCGGCGCCCGCGCCGCCACGGCCGTCACCGATGCGGTAGGTGCCGGCGCTGTGCCAGGCCATGCGGATGAACAGCGGCCCGTAATGTCCGAAGTCGGCCGGCCACCAATCCTGCGAATCGGTCATCAGGGCGCGCAGGTCCTGGACGACCGCGTCGAGGTCGAGGCTCTCGAACGCCTTGGCATAGTCGAATGCTTCGCCCATCGGGTCGGAGAGGTTGGAATGCTGGTGAAGAACCTGAAGGTTCAGCTGGTTCGGCCACCAGTCACGATTGGCCTTGGCGGCGGTCGTGTGCACGACCGGGCATTTGCCGGCGCTTTCGTCTGTCTTTGCGTCCATGTTTGTCTCCGATCGTGGCTACATTTACTAGCTGCGTGGGCAAGGGCGCGCACGCCCTTGAATGCGGTCCGTTTCATGGCCGGCACCAACATCTGATGCCGGGGACGTGGGGCGTCGCGCCGCCTCGGGTTTAGTTCCGATGATACTCCCGTGGCAAGGCTGGCAAAAGCGAACCGCCGGTCATCACGACCTCGACCGTCCCGACCGGCGCGGCGCCGGGTTCGACGACGAAGGACGCCCGTGACATTGGCTGTGCCTCAACTCCCTTCCGGCGTTCTAGCAAAGCCTTTCGATTAATTTAAGTTGGATTTACTGATCATAGCGATAAGATAGAATTATGACAAACCTCACACTGAAACAGCTTCGCTATTTCGAGGCGCTGGCCCGCCATAGCCACTTCGGACGCGCCGCCGACGCCTGCGCGATCTCCCAGCCGGCAATCTCTGTGCAGATCAAGGAGTTGGAGGAGGAGCTGGGCACCGAACTCTTCGAAAGAAGCGCCCGGCAGGTGCGCCTGACCGGCTTCGGCGAGGAGTTCGCCGAACGCGTCCGCGACATATTGCGCTCGGTGGACGAACTCGGTGACCTGGCCCGCGCCTCGCGAGACCGGTTGGCGGGGCGGCTGCGCATCGGCGTGATTCCAACCATCGCCCCCTACCTTCTGCCGGCGATTATCGGCAATCTGTCGCGCACGCACGATGGCCTCGACATCCATGTGCGCGAGACGCTGACGGGCAAGCTCATCAACGAACTCGCGCAGGGCCGGCTCGACACGGCGATCGTCGCCCTTCCCGTATCGGAACCATCGCTGACCGAAGTGGCGCTGTTCACGGAGAATTTCGTTCTCGTGCGCCCCGGCGAGGACGAGGGAAAGCCGGTGCCCAACCGCGAGATGCTGCGCGAAATGCGGCTGCTGCTGCTGGAGGAAGGCCATTGCTTCCGCGACCAGGCGCTGTCCTTCTGCGACCTCCAGTCGGCGCGGCCGCGCGAACTGCTCGAAGGCAGTTCGCTTTCGACGCTGGTGCAGATGGTCGGCGCCGGCATCGGCGTCACGCTCATCCCGGAGATGGCGGTGGCGGTGGAGACCCGCTCGGCGGCGGTTTCCGTCGCCCGCTTCAACAGCCCCCAGCCGTCGCGCACGATCGGCATGGTCTGGCGCAGGACGAGCCCGCTCGCCAAGCAGCTCAAGCAGCTTTGCGAGGTCGTGCGCCAGTCGGCAGACCAGATGCGCGGCCAGGCCGCGCGGCTGGCGCTGTAGCCCGCGCCGTCAGTTCACGGACTGAAAGCGGATTTCGCCGTCGTTGAGGAAGCAGGTCTTGTCGAACAGCGACATGTCGAGCGGGTTCGGCAGCCGAACGTCGCCAATGTCGGGACAAGGCTTGCGCGAGGCGTCGTAGGAGCGATCGATCTGCGAGATGAAGACGAGGATCACGCCGCTTTCCCGCGCGAACGAACGCAAGGCGCGAACCTGCGCCATCAGGTCCGGGTTCTCGCGCTTCTGGTCGAGCAGCTGGAGATAATCCACCACGGCGAGCGTACCGCGCGCCGCAGATGCCAGCCTGCGTACAATGTGGTCGGCGCAAATGGCGTCCGAACTGTCGAACGCGAACAGGCCGTCGAAACGGCCGGGCTCAACGCCGATGGCGCGAAACCGGTCCAGCATCTGCCGCTCGGTGTATTCCAGCGAGAAGAACACGCCGCGATGGCCCGCCTTCATCGCCTCCACGGCCAGTTCCAGGCTGAGCAAGGTCTTGCCATGGCCCGGCCGGGCACCGACCAGCACGAGGTCGCCCGGCGCGAGCTCCTGGAACAGGCGGCCGGCCGGCGCCGTCGCGGCGGCCCTGGCGGCAAGCAGGCTCCAGCTCGAAAAGCCTTCGCTGGCGGCGATGCGGTCGAGCGCGAGGTGCAGTGGTATGGCATCTTGCCGGGACAACAACCTTGCCTGGCGCTTCAGACGATGGATGGGCGCGGACAGCCGCATGGCAAACCTCCTATCGCGAGCAGACTTCGCAACCCCTCCTCATGCCTTGCGCTCGAACAGTCGGTTCGATGATCGGATTGCCCGGCATGAAGGATGCTTTCCCGACGGAGGGGGGAGGCGTGGGCGCGCCGGAATCAAATCATAGCCCAAAGCCCGCCGACCGGGAACGTCGAAGGCAGCCTAGTATGCCGCCAGGTCGGCGGCGCGCGCCGCGGCCCGCCGGGGGCGCATCAGGAAATAGAAGGCCGTGATGTGGGTGATCATCAGCAGCGGCACGTAGATCACCGGGATCGCATAGGCGGCGCCCAATTCCTGCGCATGCGCCGGAAGACCGGCCTGGATAGCGTGGTAATAGTCGACGACGAGGTCGACCGTCCCCACGACGTTGAAGGCGGCGACGAACAGCCAGAACAATGGGCGGCTTCGCACGCTCAGCAGCGCCAGCATGGCCAGCACGCCCGTTGCGAGATCGCCATAGGCGGCGAACATGGCGAAGCTCGCGGGCAAGCCGGGACCGACGACGCCGGGCAGGACGAAGACGAGCCCGAAGAAGCGGAAACTGTGCAGCGTGGCGATGGCGCGCTGCGCCGCGACCGGGTCCAGCGACCTGAGCCATGGCAGCCCGTATGCCCCGAAGCAGAGCAGCCACGCGACATAGCCGAGAACGAGATGCGTTTGAAACACCGTTTCCGTGGACATCCTGACCTCCTGTGGTTCGTCGGTTCACACCGCCTCGAAAACCGCGCTCACGACACCGAGCCGGCCTTCCCCGAGATTTCGCCCGAGATTGGCGGCAAGCCGCCCGAAGTCCGGCCCCATCACCGCAGAGAGGTTCGGCGCGGGCGGCGGGCTCGATGCGCCGAACTGCGCGAACCATGCCTTGGCGATCTCGGTATCGCTGCGCCACGCCAGTGTGCGGAAGCCAGCCCCTTCGATCGCCGCGCACGTCGCCTCGGCGGAGAGAAGGAAGCTCGTCCGCGCCGTTCGCGCCCATGGAAGCGGATAGTGCGGCTCGCCCTCGCCCGACACCACGTCGAAGGTGGTGAACCTGCGGCCCTGAGCCAGCATACGCCGGATTTCACGATAGAGCCCGGCGCGGTCGGAAATGTTCATCGCCACATGCTGCAGCAACACCACGTCGAATTGCCCGTCATCGAAGGGAAGCTCCAGCGCGCTCCCTACCTGGAACGACACCTGCCCGCCCTGCCCTGTGCGTTCGGACAGATAGCGCGCGGCGGCCACGAACGGCTCGCTGAGGTCGACGCCAGTCACCTGGCAGCCATACCTTTCCGCAAGGAAACGCGCCGGTCCGCCGACACCCGAGCCTACGTCCAGCACCGACATGCCGGCGGCGATCCCGGCCATCTCGGCCAGTTCGGCGGTCGCGGCAAGGCCACGAGTGTGAAACTGGTCCAGGCCGGCCAGTTGTGCTGTTGTGAGCTGCCGGTCCTCGGGACCGAAAACCGCCAGCGCCGTCTTCAGCTTGCCGGCCAGGTCGGCGGCTCCGTAGTGGTCGCGTACGCCATCAAGTTCATCGGTCATTGCAGCGGCCTCCAAGCTTCGGCTGAATAGGTAGGCCTCCTTTCATAGTTCGACTATCCGTTGTAATCACAACAACCCATGAAGCAGAACTACACAGTCCGGCATGGCGCCCTGGAAGGAGTCGAGGTGTTCCTGGCTGTCGCGAGGCATCGCAACTTCCGCCGCGCCGCCGCCGACCTCGATGTGACGCCATCCGCCGTAAGCCAGGCGATACGCGCGCTGGAAGCTCGCCTGGGCGCGGCGCTGTTCGTCCGCACGACACGCAGCGTGGGCCTGACCGAGGCCGGCCAGAAATTCCTCGATCGCGCCGGGCCGGCTTTCGAGGAACTGGTCGCGGCCGGGGAAGCAGCCCGTGATGTCGGTCAACGGCCAACCGGCCTGCTGCGCCTCTCGGTGCCGCGCGCCGTCGTACCGCTGATCCTGGAACCTGTTATCGCGTCTTTCTGCCAGGCCTATCCGGAGGTCGAGCTCGAAATCGCCGCCAGCGACCAGATGGTCGATCTCGCGACCGGCGGGTTCGACGCCGGCATCCGCCTTGGCCAGTTCATCGCGGCCGACATGGTCGCCGTGCGGCTCACCCCGCCATTCTCATTCGTCGTCGTCGGCAGCCCGGACTATCTCGAGCGCCGCGGCTGCCCCGAGAAAGTGGATGACCTGCGCCATCATGCCTGCCTGCGCCTGCGCCGTTCGAACGGCGCCATCGCGCCATGGTTCTTCATGGATGGCAACGGGACGGTCGAGGCGAGCGTCTCGGGTCCGCTGATCGCGCACGATTATCCGACGCTGCTCGGCGCCGCCATGAAGGGCATAGGACTGGCGCAGACGCCCCGGCCGATAGCCGAGGCGGCAATGGCCGAGGGGAAGCTCACGCCGGTTCTGGACGATGTCGCGGCCTCGACGCCGGGCGTCTTCCTCTATCATCCCGGCAAGCGCCAAGTCCTGCCCAAGCTGCGCGCCTTCATCGATCACTTCAAATCCCTGGCGTGAAATCGCCCAGCTCGGAGCCGGAGCTCGCGCGCCCTTCAGCCGCGCGGCATGCCCATGGGCCGGATGTGGCGCTTCTGCGCGGCGATGCGGAAGATCGCGTTGGGCGCGCCATAGCCCTTGTAGCCGCGCCGCTCGACGATTTCGAAGAAGAAGCCCTCGCCGTAGATCGGGCTGTAGAGCTGGAAATACTCGCCGCTGTCGTCTCGGTCATAGAGGACGTTGGCCCTGCGCAGCCGCTCGGCGAATTCGGGGTCAAGACCGAAGCGGGCTTCGATGTCGTCATAGTAGTTGCGGAAGATCTCCAGCGGCGTGAAGCCATTGCCGGCCAATGCCGCGGCGGTCGCGAAGATGTCGTCGGTCGAGAACGCCAGATGCTGGATGCTCGAGCCGAAGCTCTCGGCGATGAAATGGCCGGCAAGCGTGCGATGGTTCTCGGCGCCATTCAGCGTGACCCGGAACGTGCCTTCGGCATTCTCCACCACCTGGCTTCGCACGATGCCGCCGGGGTCGACGATATCGACCATCGGCGTCTTGCGGACATCGAACAACGTCGTGTGGAAGAGGATGGTCGTCAAGAGATCGTCATAGCGCACCGTCTGGGCAATGTGGTCGAAATGCCTGAGCCCGGCATCGATCCGCTCCGGCTCCGGCGCAATACCGACGAAGTCGATGTCCCAGAGCCGCGACAGCGCCTCGCTGCCGTCGAGCAGGTAGCAGACCCCGCCGCCGGGTTCGCGGATGGCCGGGATCGTCACCTCTCCCGGGCCTGGAGCCTGTTCGAAACGCTCGGCGCCGAGCGCGACGGCGCGCTCGACCGTGCCGTTGGCATCGTCCACCGTCAGCCCGAAGGCATAGGCCGAGGTCCCGTGCACATGATAGGCGGTGCTGGCAAAGCCGTGTTTTTCCGCGTTGACGATGAGCCTGATGTCGCCCTGCTGATAAAGGTCGACATCCTTGGTCCTGTGGCGGGCGACCTTCGCGAAGCCAAGCTGGCCGAGCATAACGGCAAGCTCATCCTGTTTGCCGCCGGAGGTCGAGAACTCGACGAACGCGATGCCCTTGACCGCGCTGCGATCGGGCAAAACCGGCGCCGACAGCGCGACGTCGGGCTCGGCGCGCTTGACGCGATCGGCGAGGTAGAGCAGCGAGCGCTTGCCGTCGACCGCGATGGAGCGGGTGGAACCGCCGCGGAACTGGTCGTTGAATATCTCCAGGGACAGATAGCCGTCATAGCCGGTCGCGGCCACCGCGCGGGTGAAGTCGGTGACGGGCAGGTCACCCTCCCCCGGCATGTTGCGATAATGGCGGCTCCAGTAGAGCAGGTCCATGTCGATCAGCGGCGCGTCGGCGAGCTGGACAAGGAAGATGCGGTCCTTCGGAATCGAGCGGATCGAATTGGTGTCGAGGCGGCGCGCGAGCGTGTGGAAACTGTCGAGGATCAGGCCGACATTGGCATGGTCGGCCCGGCGCACGATCTCCCAGGCATCGCGATGGTCGTTGATATGGCGGCCCCAGGCGAGCGCCTCGTAGCCGACGCGCAGGCCACGCCTGGCGGCACGCTCACCGAGCTCACGGAAATCGGCCGCCGCGCGATCGATGCCGCCGAGCGCGATCGGCGAGACGTTGGAGCAGACGAGCACCAGGTCGGCACCGAGTTCCTGCATGACGTCGAACTTGCGTTCGGCGCGGTCGAAGGTGCGGCCACGATAGGGCTCCGGCATGCCCTCGAAATCGCGAAACGGCTGGAACAGTGAGATTTCCAGCCCGTGGTCGCGAACGATGCGCCCGACCTCAGCGGGGCTCTTGTCGAAGACGAGCAGGTCGTTCTCGAAGATCTCGACGCCGTCGAAGCCGGCCGCCGCGATCGCCGCCAGCTTCTGGCCGAGATCGCCGCTCACCGTCACGGTTGCGATCGATGTCTTCATCGTTCCTGCCTCGCGGTCGGCCTATTTGCCGTCCGTACCGGCGGCAAGCAGCGAACCGACACGGCGCAGCGCAAGCTGGTAGCCCTCCGTGCCGCAGCCGACGATCACGCCGTCAGCCCGCAGCGACACATAGGAATGGTGGCGGAAGCTCTCGCGCTTGTGGATGTTGGAGATGTGGACCTCGATGACCGGCCCTTCGAAGGCATTGAGCGCGTCGAGGATGGCCAGCGACGTATGGGTGAAGGCACCAGCGTTGATGATGATGGCCGAGCCGATATCGCGCGCCTCGTGGATCCAGTCGATCAGCTCATATTCGCGGTTGCTCTGCAGGAAACGGACCTGCAGCCCGAGCCTGGCGGCAAGCTCGTGGCATTCGCGCTCGACGTCGGCCAGCGTTTGGTGGCCGTAGATCTGCGGCTGCCGCTTGCCGAGAAGATTGAGGTTGGGGCCGTTGAGAACATAGACCGGATGCATCGGATCCTCCTTTTCAGACGCCTGTCGAATGTCCCCGGTCATGGCCGGAGCCACGGCACCGGCTCGATCAATCCCGCCGGCTGTTTGTCGCCATGCGCCCGGCCGCCTGGCGAAACGCGCCGGCGCACAGGTCGAGCGCTTCCCGGTCGTGGCTGGCCGAGAGGTAGTAGCGGCCATAGGTGGTGGCCATCGACATGACCCCTGCCCGCCGCAGCTCCAGGTGAAGGTCGACGGTGAAGACCGGATCGACGATTGCCGCCGCCTCCTTGTAATTGGCGGGGGCCCGCGGGCCACGCCACAGCGTGAACACGGTGCCATAGCCGCTGGTGCAGGTTTCGATGCCCTGCTCGGCGAAGCCCTTGACGACGTCCGCGCGCAGCGTCTCGCCGCGCGCGGCGATCGCCGCGTAGTCGACCTTGTCGACCAGCGCCATAGACGACTTCACGGCAGCGCAGGCGACCGGGTTTCCATTGTAGGTGCCGGCGCGGTTGACGCGCTGATCCTCGAAGGCCGCCATGACCTCGGGCGTGCCTATGAGCGCGGCGACGGCGATGCCGTTGCCGATCGCCTTGCCCACCGTCGCCAGGTCTGGCCTGACGCCGAGATGGTGGCTGGCGAGGCCCGGATGCAGGCGAAAGCCCATCAGCACCTCGTCCATGATGACGATGGCGCCGTGGCGCCGCGCGACCGCAGCGACATGGGCGAGATAGCCTTCGGCGGCCAGGATGCATCCGGCATTGGCCATCATCGGCTCGAGGATCACCGCCGCTATGTCGTCGCACTCGTTGAACATGAGGTCGACGTCGCCGAAATCGTTGAAGCGCAGCAGCATCGTCTCGTTCTTGACCGGACGCGCGTTGGTCCGCATCTCCGCTTCGCGCGAGCCGGCATTGCCGAACGCCACGTCGTCGAACCAGCCATCATAGCCGGCGGCCATCTTGGCGATCCGGCCGCGCCCGGTAACGGCTCGCGCCAGCCGGCAGGCGAGATGCACGGCCTCGCTGCCGGAATTGACGAAGATCACCTTGCTGAGGTCGCCGGTATGGGCGGCAAGGCTTGCCGCCGCCTCTTCCTCGAGCGCGTGGGCATAGGCGGGCATGGAGCCGCGCTCCAGCGCCGCCTTGGTGGCCTCGATCACTTCCGGCGCGGAATGGCCGAGGAAGGTCGCGCCGAAGCCCAGCGCGGTGTCGACATAGCGCCGGCCGTGATCGTCCCAGACATACGGGCCCTGTGCCCGCTGGACGAGGAAACGCCGTCCGTCGAGATCGGGCACGGCGCGGCCGCCGCTGGAAATCCCACAAACTACATGCTGCATGTCACACCCCAAGGAGCCTGGGCAACCATTCGGTAAGGCCCGGGAAGGCCACCAGCGCCGCCACGCAGATGACGCTGGCGATCCAGTACGGTACCAGCCAGACGGAGACCGACCACATGTCGAGCTTCGCCACGTTGCAGACGACGAAGATGTTCGTGCCGATCGGCGGCGTGAACAGCCCGATGCCCAGCGTCATGGTGAAGACGATGCCGGTCTGGTACGGCGTCATGCCCGCCGACAAGGCGATCGGAACCAGGATCGGCGCCAGGATGATCAGCGCCGGCCCGAGATCGAGCCAAAAGCCGACGATCTTGAGCAGCAGGAGCACCAGGATGATCGTGACGATCGGCGAGGTGTCGAGGCCCGTTATCCAGGCGGCGGCATTCGCCGGCACCTGCTCGACCGTCAGGATCCAGCCGAACGGGGTGGCGAGCGCCATGATCATCATGATCACGCCCGTGGTCGCCACCGCCGACGAGGCGGCGGCGTAGAGCGAACGCAGCGGCAGCTCCCGGTAGACCAGGATGCCGGCCAGGAACGAGTAGACCACGGCGAGCGCGGAGGCCTCCGTGGCGGTCGCGATACCGCCTATGATCGAGCCCAGCACCAAGAGCGGCATCAGCAGCGCCGGCAGCGCGCCGACCGCGTCGCGGCCGATCTCGCCCCAGCTCGCCGGATCCTCGTTGCGCGGGAAGCCGTGGCGCTTGGCCACGACGTAGGAAGTGATCATGAAGATCGCCGCGATGAACGCGCCGGGCACCAGCGCCGCGACCAGAAGCCCGCCGATCGACGTGTTGGTCAGCACGCCGTAAAGGATCAGGATGACGCTCTGCGGCCCGATGATGCCCAGCGTGCCGGCAGCGGCGGTCACCGCGGCCGCGAAGGCCTTGGGATAGCCGCGCTGGGCCATTGCCGGGATCATGATCGAGCCCACGGCGCCGGTGTCGGCGGTGGCCGAACCGCTGATGCCGCCATAGACCAGCGCCGTCGCCACGTTGACCAGGCCGAGGCCGCCGGTGATGCGCCCGAATATATGCTCGGCAACGCGCATGATGCGCCTGGTGAGGCCGCCGCGGTTCATCAGTTCGCCGGCGAACAGGAACAGCGGAATGGCGGCGAGCGTGATGGCGTCGGCGCCACGGATGGTCTGCTGCGCGAACCACGCCGCCGGCAGGTTGAGATGGCCCAGATAGATGGCAAGCAGGCTCGCCACGCCCATGCACCAGGCGATCGGCACGCCGATGAGGAGCAGTATGGAGAAGCTGACGAGAAGGATCGCGATGGTCATTGCCGCGCCTCCGCCTCGACCTGGCCCCGGCCCAACATGCGCCAGGCGCGGGAGATGGCGATGGCAACCGCCGAGACGCCGAGAATGATGACGGTGACGGTGATGACGCCGGTCGGCAGGCGCAGCACCGAGGTCGGCACCATCCAGGAGCGCTGCCAGACCGCGATGCCACTGACCAGGAAGGCGATGCCCATGACAAGCAGCGCAAGGATCGCGACCGCGTCGAAGATGGCCTTCAGCCTGGGAGGCGAGGCTTGGTTGAGCGCCTCGAAGGCGACGTTCTCGCCCCGCATCTCGGCATTGATGAGACCGATGAAGGTGATCCAGATGAAGGCGATGCCGGCGACCTCGAACGACCATTCGACGCCGCCGAACTCGAAGAAGCGGGCGATGACACCGAGCAAGGTCGAGCCGAACATCACCAGGAAGGCGATGACGCCGACGAACTCGAAGACGCGCGCCAAGCCCCCCCGCCTGGCGGGAGGGGGTGTTTCGGTAAGGGAGTCCATCGGGATCCGCCTCAGTTGGCCGACGCGGCTTTCTGGACCGTCGAGACGAGGTCCGCGCCCCATTCCTTCGAGAACTGGTCGTAGACCGGCTTCACGAGGTCGACGAACGGAGCGGTGTCGACCTTGGTCACGGTCACGCCCTTGGTTTCAAGCGCCTTCTGCGTGTCCTCATAGGCCTTGCTCAGCTCGCCACGATACCAGTTCACGGTGTCGCCCGCCGCCTTCTGCACGGCGGCCTGCTCGTCGGGCGTCAGCGCGTCGAAACGATCCTTGTTCATGAACCACCAGTTGGCGGTCCAGATGTAGTTGGAGATCGAAAGGTGCTTGGCCACCTCGTACCATTTGGAATCGTAGTAGTCGCGCATCTCCGGCTCGACCGCCGCCACGACATGCGACTGCAAAGCCGTGTAGACCTGGCCGAAGGGGATGGACTCGGCCAGCGCGCCAAGCTGCTTCATGGTCGACAGGATGACCGGGTTCGGCGGCGTCCGGATCTTCACGCCGGCAAGGTCGGCCGGCTTCTCGATCGGCTTGTTGGTGGCGAACTGGCGGAAGCCCGAATCGAGCGCGCCGAGCATCAGATAGCCGCGATCGGTCCCGAAATGCTGGATCTTCCGGCCTTCCTCGCTGTCGAGGAACTTGTGCACATTGTCGGCGTCCTTGAACAGGAACGGCAGCGACAGGACGTTGAGGCGCGGATCGATCGCGTCCACCGCGCCGCCCAGGCCGATGTCGATCGCGCCAGCGCCAACGCCATCGGCGATCGGGCCTTCATCGCCCAGCTGGCCGTTCGGGAAGATCTGCACGACGACCGATCCCTTGGTCTGCTCCTTGACCTCGGCGGCGAATTTCTCGACCGCCTTGTTGATCAGGCTGTCCGGAGAGGATGCATGCGCCAGCCGCAGCGTGGTCTCGGCCAGGGCGGAGCCGGCAAAGATGCAGGCGGCCGCAACGCCCCCCAACAGGGCGGCTACGACGTTGAATTTGCTCGTTTTCCGCAACATGGGTTCCCCTTTTTTCGATTGCGTGTTTTTACGAGCCGCAACAATAGCTATAAGGTTGGGGCGGAAAATGAGAGATTTCTTATTCTTGCATAAAGGCTGCTGATCCCTGCCTCTTCGGCGGGACAAGAGGCCGTTGCCTGGAGCGGAAAGCGAAATGCGGAACCTCGACAGCGATGCGTTGGCGGCCTTTCTCGCGGTCGCGGAAACCGGAAGCTTCACCATGGCGGCCGAGAGGCTCGGCCGCACCCAGGCCGCCGTCAGCATGGCGATCGCCAAATGGGAAGAGAAGCTCGACGTGCGCCTGTTCGACAGGGCGCATCGCCGCGTCTCGCTGACGCCGATGGGGCAAAGGCTGCTCGAATACGCCCGCAGGATCCGCGCCATAGAGGACGAGGCGCTCGCCGTGCTTTTGGAAGGCCGCAACGAGAGCCGGGTGCGGCTCGGCATGCCGGACGACTATCTCGTGCTGTTCGGAACCGCGCTGATCGAACGTTTCGTGCCGCAATACCCCCGGGTCAACCTCGACCTGCAATACGACTTCTCGCATCGGCTGGAGCACATGGTCGAAAGCCGCGAACTCGACATCGCCATCATCACGCAGAGTGCGGCGGAACCGAAGGGCGAAGTGATCCGCATCGAAAAGCAGGTCTGGTGTTCGGCCCCGCATCGCCGGCCTGAGACCGCGAGTTGCCTGCAGCTGGCGTTGTTTCCGGATGGCTGCAGGGCCCGGCCGCATATCCTGTCGGCCCTCGATCGCGCCGATCGGCGCTGGCGGGTCGTCTATTCCTCGACCGACATCGCCGGAATCCGGCTGGCTGTCGCGTCGGGCGAGATGCTGACGGTGCTTCCCGAATGCGCGGTGCCGTCGGACTGGCGGCGGCTCGGCCCGAACGAGGGCATGCCGGAGCTTCCGGACCTGCGCCTGGCGATGATCCTGCCGCAGCAGCCGCGCCTGCCGGTGCGCCAGCTCGCCGCTTTCCTGAGGACGGAGTTCCAGCGCCTGTTGCCGCGCACCGGGGCCGACTTGCTACCGGTCGACCAGGCCGCCGGCGAAGTGGCCTGATCTGGCTTCGGCCGCATCGGGGCGAGGCAAATGCCCGCTCGACAAGACCGTGCAACTCATTGTGCCGCCGTCGCCGCCAGGATCAATCCGCCGAGGACGGCGACATTGATGGCGAAGGCGGAGCGCATCCCTTGCCTTTCCGCACCGCCATATCGCCAGAAATCGAGGGCCATCACGCTGGCCGCGATCGTGAAGGCGCCTAGCGCCGTCGCGGCCCAGGGACGCGCGATACCGGCTGCAAGGCAGGCGCCGGCGATGATCTCCAACGCCGAACCGGTGGCAAGCAGTGGCGCCGGCGCCGGAAAGCCGCGCGCGGCCAACTGCGCCACGACCTCCCTGAACCGCAGGAAATGCTCGGCGCCGGCCCAGACGAACACGCTGCCGAGAAGCAGGAAGCCAAGCGATTGGAGAAGCGCCAGCACAACCGGAGCCTCACGCGGCCGTCCACACCGCCAGCTCATACCCATCCGGGTCCTCGAAGTGGAACCGGCGGCCGCCGGGAAATTCGAGTGCCTGCCTGACGATCCGCGCGCCGGCTTGCTCGACCCGCTTCCGCGTCTGCTCGAGATCGTCGGCGTAGAGGATGACGAGCGGGCCGCCGGGTCGCACCGGGCCGATGGTGAACCCGCCGGTCAGGCGTCCGTCGGTGAATTCGCAGTAGCTCGGCCCATAGTCCGTGAACGTCCAGCCGAACGCCTTGCCGTAGAAGGCGCGCGAGCGCCCTATGTCGCTGACGTTGAATTCGATGTTGTCGATCTGCCGATCGTTGCCGGTCGCGCCCATGCGGCGTTCCTTTCATGTTGGAATGTCTGTCGCGAACATGCGCCGGGGAGCGCGAACGGTCTTGAACAAAACGGCCAGTCAGGACGAAAGCTGGCGAACGAACTCGCTCGCTGTCATGCCGCTCAGCGCGTGGATTTCGCGACTGAGATGGGCCTGGTCGGCATAGCCCGTCGCATAGGCCAGCGCGGCCAGCCCGGCATTGTCCTTGCGCCGCGCCGCCGAGAGCACCTTCTGGAAGCGCAGGATACGATCGAGCGTCTTCGGGCCGTAGCCGAACAGATGATGGCAGCGCCGGCGCAGCGTCCTTTCGCTGAGCTCCAGGCTGCGCCTGAGCCGCATAAGTCCCGCCCCCTCCGCGCCCGCCGTGCCTTGCAGCGTCTCGAACATCGCGGCGCCTTCGCGATCCGGCGCCTCAATCGAAGCCGCCATCCGAGCCAGCATCCGCTGCAACAAGACGGCCTGTTCCCCGATGCCCGCCGTCTCGGCCAGTTGGTCGGCCATCTCGACAGCCCTGCGGCCCCAGATGTCGGGCAGCCCGACCGCGCTGCCGACGATCTCGTCCAGCGGCAGGCCGAGCCACCGCGCGGCCGCGCCAGGTCGGAAACGCAAGCCGAGAACCGTCGTGCCTGGACGAAGATCCGGATGGGCGGCCGTGACGTCGGGACCGACCACGGCAAGGCCGCCCTCATGCCAGAGAAGGTCGACGCAGCCATCGGGGACCACGGCGATCGTCGCGGTGTGATCTTCGGGAATGCGATGCGTCCATACGCACAGGAAATGCGCGCCGAGCGGTGCGGCCGGCGCCGCTTCGGCGTAGCGCCCGACCCTGCTGGCGAGAACCGTTTCTGCCTTACGCTCCAGGCTCATGTCGCTGCCCGGGCTACGATGATCTCAGGCTGCGGATGACGAGTTCAAATATTTCGTCGCGAAACATCTGCTGGCCGAATTTTCCCACGGCAAATTGGCGCAACGACCACATATCGCAGGCAGCTTCGATGAAATTGGCCGCGATCTCCGGTTCAACCGGCCTGAATTCGCCGGCTTCCGTTCCCTCCGACACCAGTTCGGCGATCTGGAACAGCAGCTTGCGATAGTCTTCCAGAACACGCGCCCTCGCCTCGCGCGACAGAGATTTGAACTCGCGGTTCAGAACGCCGACGCTGTGGCGAAAGCGGTCGCCCTTGTCTATCAGCGAGGCGATGGTGGCGCGAAGCTTCTCCGTTGCCGTGTGACAGTCGACCGTTGCTTCCGCCACGTCGGTGCGCACCCTGGCCATCGTCCAATAATAGACCAGTTCCAGCATCTCGTCCTTGCTCGCCACGTACTGATACATGGTGGGCACGTGCATGCCTGCGGTATCGGCGATCTCGCGCATGGTCGCCTTGCCAAATCCCTTGCGCGCGATCACTTCGGAGGCCGCCGCCGCGATCTGCTCACGGCGCTTGTCGGCAGTCGTCGCCGGCTCGATTTCGCGGGCCTCGGCGCCCGAGCCCCGTGAGTGGCCTGTTTCCTCGCCGCCGTTCGGCCTTTCGCCCGGATCTGCGGCAGGCGACTCGGAGGCAGCAATGCCGCAACTTACCGAAATCTCCGAAACCCGCTTGCCGCCTTCATCTTGAATCGTCACCCGCCAATTGGCTGTCGTCTCGGTCGCGTGCAACAGGACCGCTTCTCCCTGCAGGGTACCAACCGGCTCACGGACAAAAATCCTCGCATGGCAGTCGGTTTCCTCAACCGCCTGGGAGGACGCCAGCGCGAGCATGGTTCCCGTTCTGGCGAGTTGAACGGCGAAGCCGGTCAGAATCCCCAACAGCGAACCGCCCGAACCGCTCATCGTGGCGGTGAAGAGACCCACGACCTTGTCCGGGCTCGCCGACGCGATCGTAAGGTCCCGCGTCTGGCTGGGAGCCGGTCCTGACTGCCTCATATTTTCTCCCCCGACTGGCTCGGCGCAACGCTGTCCTAAAATATTTGAAAAAAAGGGCAAGCCAATCGCTTGACTAAAAACCGTCATTCAAGCTTCATTACTGAACGCTCAGTAGCCTCGTAAATCAACCAACTTTTTCGTGTGACGGAGATTGGCAATGTCGTGGAGAATAGAACGGCTCGGAGGGTGGGCCGCCGTGTCCGCCATCGCTTTCGTGGTATCGGGACATGGCGCTAGCGCGGAGTCGCTTGACCTGAAGATCGGCGCGCTGCTTGAAGCATCCGGCCCCTTGTCCGAAATCGGGCCGCCGGCCGAAAAGGCTACCAACCTGGCCGCTGAAGTCGCCAACAAGGCTGCCAAGGATGCAGGCGCGACCATCAAGGTGGGTGTCGTCACCGCCGACGCGCAGGGAGATCCGCAGGCTGCCCTTTCGGCGGCGCGCACCCTTGTCGACAAGGGTGCCTCCTGCATTCTGGGACCGGGCACCACGCCGGAATCGATCTCCGTGCTCAATGGCATAACCATGCAGCGCAAGATCACGCTCTGGCCGCTCGCATCCAGCACCAGGCTGCGCACCGTCAAGGACGACGGCACGATCTACCGCACCGTGGCCGCCGACGATCTCCAGTCGAAAGCGCTGGTGCAGGCAATCGAAAATCACGTCGGCAAGGGCAAGTCCGTCGCGATCGTGTTCCGCAACGAGCCCTACGGCGATGCCCTCTCGAAGAGCTTCACCACGGATTGGAAAGCAACCGGCGGTACGATTACGACGACCGTGTCGTTCGATCCCCAGCAGCAGAGCTTCGATTCCGAGGCCGGCCAGGTCGTGGCTGACAATCCCGATGCCTATGTGGTCATCGACTATCCGGAAACCTACGCCAAGTTCGGCGCAGCGCTGGTGCGGACCGGAAAGTTCGATGCAAAGAAGGTCTTCGTGGCGGATGCGTTGTCCTTCGCCAATGTTCCGGAGAACATCCCGGCAGAAGCGCTCGAGGGAGCCTATGGCGTCGCCGGCGGCTCGCCGACCGGCACCGAAACCTACAAGCTGTTCAACAAGTTGTGGGATGAGGCAGGCGGCGTGGCCAACGCTTCCTATACCGCCAACACCTTCGATGCCGGCATCCTTTGCTTCCTCGCGGCCGTGCAGGCGGGTTCGACCGAGCCCGGCGCCATCCGCGACAAGATACGCTCGGTCACGCAGGACGGAGCGCCACAATTCACCATCGCAAACCTTTCCGAGGCCGTGAAAGCGGCAGAGACTGGCAAGCCCATCGACTATGTCGGCGTCTCAGGCCTGTTCCGGTTCAAGGACAATGGCGACCCGTCGACCAGCCTCTACGACGTCTTCCAGTATAAGGGCGGCAAGCAGGTCAAGGTCGAACAGGTGAACGTGAAGTAATGTCGGCAACGCCCACTGTACGAGCCTCGGCGGCGGAAGATGATGCTTCCGCCGTCCGTTCCCGCCTGGCGAGCCCATCACGGCTGACCGTTCTGGTTGCCGTGATGGCTGTCGTGTTTTGCCTGCTGGCCGCACTCTTCGGGCTGGTCCCAACGGCGCAGGCAACGATCAACGGTTTCGTGGCCGGCAGCTATACCGGGCTTGGCGCGATCGGGCTCACGCTCGTGCTGGGAATTCTCAAACTGGTGAACTTCGCGCATGGCGACCTGCTTGTCGCCGGCGCCTATTTCACCATCCTCTTCGCCTGGCTTGGGCTGCCCCTGCCGCTTGCCATGCTCGGCGCGATGGTTGCGACGGCGGCACTCGCCCTCGTGACGGAAAAAATCGTCTGGCAACCTCTGCGGCAGGCCAAGGCCGGCACCCTGCAACTCTTTCTGTCCGCCATCGGGCTCGGACTTGTCATCCGTTTCTCGGTCCAGTTCTTCGCCGGCAGCCAGGTCCGGACGCTCGGCGCGAATGTGGTGGATTCGATTGCGCTCGGCCCGCTTCGTCTCGGCACGTTGCAGGCTGTGGCGTTGCTGGTCGGCCTGGCGGCGATGCTCCTGGTGGGACTGGCTCTGCGTTTCACCGGCATCGGCAAGGAAATGCGCGCCTTTGCCGACAACCGCGCCCTGGCTGAAGTATCGGGCATCGACACCCAGCATGTCATCAACATGACCTGGATCGTTTCAGGCTTTCTGGCCGGGCTTGCTGGCATCCTCTATGCGACCGCCATCGGCAGCTTCAATCCCAATTTCGGCCTGACGCTGCTGCTCAGCCTGTTCGCGGCCACGGTCCTCGGCGGCATTGGCAATGCCTATGGCGCGCTAGTCGGCGGACTGGTCATCGGCCTTTCGCAGGAATGGTCGACCCTGATGTTCAACGCGCGCTGGAAACCCGCTGTCGGATTCGCGTTGCTCATCCTGATGCTGCTGTTCATGCCGCAAGGCATCTTCGGTCGAAAGAAGCGCGGATCATGAGCGTCGATTTCTGGATCAATGTCGGCGTTCTCGCCGGCATCTACGGCATTTTCACGCTCGGGCTGCAGCTCAACGCCGGCTTCACCGGATTGCTCAACTTCGGTCAGGCTGGCTTCATGGCAATCGGCGCCTACAGCATCGGCATCCTCGTCGTCGACCATGGCTGGTCGCTCTGGCTGGCCCTTCCGGCGGCGGTCCTGCTTGCCTGCCTGGCCAGCGTGGTGGTCGGCATATCCTCGCTTCGGCTGCGCTCCGACCATTTCGCCATTGCCACGATCGCATTTGCCGAGATCGTTCGCTACACGCTGCAGAACGCCGCTTTCTCCGGCGGCAATCAAGGCATTCTGGGCTTCGACGACGAATGGCGCGCGGCCTCCGGCTGGATGCTCTCGAAGCTCGGCGCGTTCGGTCTCGGCGGCTATACGCAACTGCCGCTTTTGCTCGTCGTGTGGCTGAGCTTTGTCGCGTTGCTGTTGGCCTTGCAGGGCCTGCAGCGGACCGGCTGGGGCCGCGTCCTGCGAGCCATCCGCGAGGATGAGGACGCCACCGCCGCACTCGGCAAGAACGTTCTCTCCTACAAGCTGCAGTCGCTCGGCCTTGCCGCGGCATTGGCGGCGATCGCCGGCTTCTTCGTGGCGCTCAATGTCACCTATCTCTATCCGACCGTCTTCGATCCGACCTTCACCTTCTTCGGCTATGCAATTCTGGTGCTTGGCGGGTTCGCCAGCTATGGCGGCGTGGCGATCGGCAGCCTTGTGTTCTGGGCCCTGCTGGAAGGCACGAGGCTGATCGATGCATCTCTGTCGGCGGGACAGCAGGCCTCGCTGCGCTTCATCATCGTCGGCCTGTTTCTGCTTTTGCTCAGCCGCCTCCGGCCACAGGGCCTGCTCGGCAATGTCAACGAGATGAAGGTGAGGCCATGACCGCCGAACCGATCCTGGAAGTCGCCAATGCCGTCAAATCCTTTGACGGGTTGACAGCGGTGGCCGGTGCAAGCTTCACCGTGGAGAAGGGTTCCATCACCGCCTTGATCGGCCCCAACGGGGCCGGCAAGACGACAATGTTCGACTTGCTCAGCGGCTTCGCGAAGCCTGATTCCGGAGCGATCCGCTTCGCCGGCCAACCAATCACCGGCAAGGCCCCGCACAGGATCGCGCGGCTTGGCCTTGTGCGCACCTTCCAGTTGACGCGCGTTCTGGCTGGCATGTCGGTGATCGACAACATGCTGCTTGCGGCGCCTCGCCAGCCTGGCCAACACCTGTATTCCCTGCTGACGGCGCCGCGCCACGCCAACGCGGCCGAAGACAAGGCACGCGACGCGGCCCTGTCCCTGCTCGAAACTTTCGGCCTGCGATCCAAGGCGGCGGACTATGCCGGCGCATTGTCGGGGGGCCAGCGCAAACTCCTGGAGATAGCGCGGGCGCTGATGACCGAACCCTCGATGGTGCTGCTCGATGAGCCCATGGCCGGGGTCAATCCGACGCTTGGACACACCATTCTCGACCACATCGCGTCGCTGCGTCAAAGCAACGGCACGTCGTTCCTGTTCGTCGAGCACGACATGGACGTGGTGATGAACCGTGCCGACCGCATCGTCGTCATGGCGCAGGGGCGCGTCATCTCCATGGGCACGCCGGAGCAGATCCGTGCCGATGCCGCCGTGATCGAGGCCTATCTCGGCGGCCCGGCCCCGGAGGCGAAGCCATGACATCAGCAGTGCTCGAAACCACCGTCCTTGTCGCGGGCTATGTGCCGCAGGTCGATATCCTGAATGGCGTCAGCATCAGCGTGGCGCAAGACGAGATCGTCACCGTTGTCGGCCCCAACGGCGCCGGCAAGTCGACGCTGCTCAAGGCCCTGATCGGCCTGGTTCCGGCGAAAAGCGGGCGTGTCGCCCTGCAGGGCCTCGATATTTCCGGGCTCCCGCCAAGCGCGATCGTGCGGCACGGGCTGGGCTACGTGCCACAGCGCGAGAACGTGTTCGAGACGCTGCCGGTCGAGGAAAATCTGGAGATCGGACTGAAGCCGCGCGGCGATCTGAAGCTCGGGCCGCGCCTGGATGCAATGTACGCGCTGTTCCCGCGCCTGTTCGAACGTCGCCAGCAACTGGCCGGCAATCTTTCCGGCGGCGAACGCCAGATGCTGGCCATGGCGAGGGCCTTGATGCCCGAGCCCAAGGCTCTGCTCCTGGATGAGCCGACCGCCGGTCTGGCGCCCCGTTTCGTCGATCTGATGTTCGATCAGGTCGCATCGATCAATCGCTCCGGGGTGACGATCCTGATGGTCGAGCAGAACGCCACCCGGGCGCTCGCCATGTCGCATCGCGGCTACGTCCTGGACCTCGGTCGCAACGCCTATGAAGGCGAAGGACCGGCACTTGCCCGCGACCCCAAGGTCGCCGAGCTCTATCTTGGAGGATTTCATGGCTGATGCGCCGATAGGCGACTTCGATACGTTGGACGCGATGGTGCGCGACTGTCCGTTCCACCGCTGGCTGGGCGTATCGCTGAAATCAATGTCCGGGGACAGCGTCGAGATCCTGCTGCCCTGGCGCGAGGAGTTCGTTTCGGATCCCGAGGTCCGCTACACACACGGCGGCATTCTCGCCGCGCTCATCGATCTTGCCGCCGACTACGCGATCGCCGCCCGGATCGGGCGCGGCGTTCCGACCGTCGACATGCGCGTGGACTATCACCGTGCCGCCCTGCCCGGGCCGCTGGTCGCGCGGGCCAGCGTCATCAAGCTCGGCGGCACGCTGGCGACCGCCGAAGCGCATGTTTTCGACGAAAACGACAAACTCGTCGCAAGCGGACGCGGCGTCTATCTCACGCTGACCCGTTGAGACGAACCGAAAGGACACGACATGGGCGTCGAACTCGACCACATCCTCTGGGCCTCACCGGATCTCGATATCGGGTCCTCCCTGATCGGCAAGCTCACTGGCGTCGAACCAACCCGGGGCGGTTCGCATCAGGGGTTCGGGACGCGCAACAGCTTGCTCGGGCTCGGCAACATCTATCTGGAAATCATCTCGCCGGATCCCGCCCAATCGCTGGAGGGCAATCGTGGCGGCCAGATTGCCGCACTGGCCAGGCCAGGTCTCGCCACCTTTGCCGTCCGCACCACCGATCTTGGTGCCTATGCGGCGGCGGCGAAACGGGCCGGCGTGGGCACGACAGGACCGGTGGAGATGGGACGCACACGCCCGGACGGCGTGCGTCTCGATTGGGCTTGCCTCTATGTGACGCATCCTGTCTTCGGCGAGATCATTCCTTTCGCCATCGACTGGAAAGCATCGCCGCATCCGTCGGCGACAACGCCCGACGGCGGCAGGCTGAAGGAATTCACGGTCCTTCATCCGCGAGCCGAAGAACTCGCCGGCATCTATCGTGAGATGGGCATCGACATCCCCGTGCGGATCGCCGCCACGCCGGGTTTCCTCGCGGTTCTCGACACGCCGCGCGGAGAGCTCGTCCTCACCTCGCCCTGATCGCGCTTGAACTCCATCTCGAAAGAGCGTTTCGCAATGCCAATCACCGCCGAAAATCCCCGCTGGAACAATCTGGGCTACTGGAACCACGACGCCGCCAGCCTCTACCCCGACAACATCGCCATCATCGACCTTGCGCGAGAAAAGCCCCGCAATGTGCTCTACCGCGAACTGGAAGACCGTCTCGACCGCGTGGCGCGTCTGCTGATCGACAGCGGCCTGAGATCAGGCGACCGGTTGGCGCTTTCCGTCAGCAATCGTTTTGAATTCGTCGAGATTTTCTTCGGCGCCATGCGCGCCGGCATCGTGCCGGTTCCACTCAACACCAAGCTCGGCACGGAAACGCTAGAATACATCATGCGCGATGCCGGCTGCGTCGGCGCGGTGGTGGAGGATGCGGCCAACCCGCATGTCGCGGCACTGGCCGACCGGATCGGCTGCAAGGTGAAGATCAGCCTGGACGCCGCGAAAGCCGGTTGGCAGGATTACGAGACGACACTCGCCGCGGCCAGGCCCGGGTTTCAGCCAACGCGGCTGGCCGACGATCATCCCTCTTTCCAGCCCTATACGTCAGGTTCGACGGGACGGCCCAAGGGGGTGGTTCTGACCCATGCGGGCCAGTGCTGGTGGCTTCGCTGCCTGCAGAAATACTGGCCGGGCCTGCCCGAGCACCGGGCGCTCGCAGCCGTTCCGCTTTATCACAAGAATGCCATGGCGGGCGCGATCAAGCCGTTCCTGAGCTGGGGCGGTTCGGTTGTGCTTTTGCCGAACTTCGAGCCACGGCGCTTCCTGCATACGCTGTCGGATTATCGGTGCACGCACGCTGGCGCCGTGCCCGCGGTATTCACCTTGCTTCTGCAGGAGCGCGACCTGATCGATACGCTCGATTTTTCGGCGCTCAAAAGCCTGAAGATCGGGTCGGCGCCGACACCCAAGGAACTGCTGGACGCGGTCGAGGCGGCTTTCGGCGTCGCCGCGTCCGAAAGCTATGGCCTGACCGAAGGCGGCCCGGTCATGATCGGCACGCCGACAGACGGTCGTCCAGTGCCGCACGGCAGTTGCGGTGTCGTCTGGCCCGAAGGCGAGGTGAAGCTCATCGACGCCGATGGCAATGAGCATCTCTCCTATGGCGAACTCTGGGTGCGCAATCCCGGCGTCACGCCGGGCTACTGGAACCTGCCGGAGGTCAATGCGGTTCGGCTGAAGGATGGCTGGCTGAGCACGGGCGACGTGTTCTCACGCGACGACGACGGCTTCTTCTATTTCCGCGGCCGCACCGACGACATGTTCAACTCGGGTGGCGAGAACGTCTATCCGCTCGAAGTGGAGAACATGCTTCTGCGCAATCCCGCTGTCGCCGAAGCATCCGTGGTGCCCATAGCCCACCGCATCAAGGGCGAAGTCCCCGTTGCGATGGTGGTCAAGGCGAAAGGCCGGGACGTCACGGAAGAAGAACTCAAGCAGTTCTGCCTGTCGGTCGGGCCTGCCTATGCCCACCCGCGCCGCATCGTCTTCGTCGAGGAACTGCCGCTCAACGGACCAGGCAAGATTGATCGCAAGGTCGTGCAACGGCTGATGCGGGAGCGCTTCGGCACGGTGGGTTGACGCCTGTCGACACAAGACCGCGCTGCGCCTGATCCAGGGCGAAGCGCTCCGAGCCCGGCCACGTGATGCGGCCAAATGAAATCAATGGAGATTGGAGTTTCCCATGCGCGCCGTCGTAACCTATCAACATGGTGGTCTGGATCAGATGATCTACGAGCCCGCCTACCGCGATCCGGTCCCCGGCCCGGGAGATGTGATCTTGCGGGTGCGCGCCTGCACGCTCAACTATCATGATGTCTTCACCCGAAAGGGCATGCCCGGCATCAAGATCCCGATGCCGCTGATCATGGGCATCGATGTCGCCGGCGAGGTGGTGGAGACCGGTGCCGACGTCGTCGGCATTTCCGTGGGTCAACGCGTTCTCGTCGATCCGATCGACCGCGTCGATGGCGGGCTGCTCGGAGAGACCTTTGACGGTGGCCTTGCCGAACTGGTTCGCGTCCCCGCGCATATGATCGTGCCGCTCCCCGACGATGTCAGCTTCGCGCAGGCGGCGGCCCTGCCGGTGGCCTATGGGACGGCCTATCGAATGATGATGACGCGCGGCAAGATCCAGCCGGGCGAGAAGGTCCTGATCCTCGGCGCCTCAGGCGGCGTCGGAACCTGTTGCGTCCAACTGGCCAAGCAGGCGGGCGCGACCGTGATCGCCTGCGCCTCGAGTGACGACAAGCTTGAGCGTCTGAAGGAACTCGGTGCCGACTACGGCATCAACTACGCCACGGAGGACTGGGTGGCCGAATGTCGCAAACGTTTCGGCAGGGCCCGCGTCTCGCAAAAGGACGAAGGCGGCATCGATGTCGTGGTCAACTTCACCGGTGGCGATACCTGGGTGCCGTCGCTGCGCGTCATGCGTCGGGACGGCAGGCTTCTGACCTGCGGCGCCACGGCGGGTTACGATCCGCATGAAGATCTGCGCCTCATCTGGACGTTCGAACTGAACATCGTCGGTTCGAACGGCTGGTCTCGCGACGACGTTCTGGCGCTTCTCGATCTGGTCAAGACCGGCAAGCTAGAACCGGCTCTCCATCCTGAGCGGTTCTCTGTCGAGAACGCCGCCAATGCCATGCGCCTGCTCGACGAGAGGCGGGTTTACGGCAAGGTCGTCATCGAACCATGAGCTGACAAACGACGCGGTTCGCGTAGTCCTGATCAGCTACTGCAGCAGGCCCTTGATGATGGCGCTGGCCTTGGCGAAATCCATCTGGCCGGCATATTTCTGCTTCAGCGCGGCGATCACCTTGCCCATGTCCTTCTGGCTCGCCGCGCCCGTCGCGGCGATCGCCTCGCGCGCGGCGGCGGTTATCGCGGCGTCGTCGAGTTGCGTGGGCAGGAAATCGCGGATGATCTCCATCTCGCCGCGTTCCTGCGCGGCAAGTTCTGGCCGCTTGCCGTCCTCGAACGCCTTGGCGGACTCCTCGCGCTGCTTCACCATCTTGGCCATGATCTGCAGGATTTCGTCATCCGCAGCGGGCGGCTTGCCCGCGCCACGGTTGACGATGTCGCGGTCGTGGATGGCGGCCTGGATCAGCCTCAGCGTCGGCAGGCGATGCTTGTCCTGCGCCTTCATCGCGCTCTTCAGGGCTTCGGCGATCTTCTCGCGCATTTCTTTCTCCTCAGCATTTTGCAGCCAGATGGAACATCTGGCGTCGCACAAATGCGGCTAATCAAACGGCGCGTTTCCGGAAAGAACGATGTCGGTTTCCGGAATCGCGAAAAGAGGTCGGCACCCGACCTTTCGGTGAAATGTGCCGCCGCTTCGGCTCGCGGCGGACAATAGCTTTCCCCGGCCCGCAAGGCAAACCCCCGCAAGCCACTGGAATTGCTGCATGAAATAAATCGGCATCACTCATGGACGGCATCATTGACCGTTTTGGCCGCTTCCCCTATTTACTCGGTTCTGCATGAGACAATGAATTGACGCGTGGAGGCTCGGAAGATAGCCGCTGCGTGTCGTTTGCTGCGCCGAACGGTTCGTGGATCGTTAGAGCGGCGCGGCCTGACAGGAGCGCCGCCATGGCAAGCACGACCGCCCCCTGGACCCTCGAGAAGCCGACCGCCCTTCTGGTGCTGGCCGACGGCACGGTCATCCAGGGCCGAGGACTGGGCGCCACGGGATCGGCGGTCGCCGAGGTTTGCTTCAACACCGCGCTCACCGGCTACGAGGAAATCCTCACTGATCCGTCCTATGCCGGCCAGATCGTCACCTTCACCTTCCCCCACATCGGCAATGTCGGCACCAATGACGAGGACATCGAGGACCTGACGCCGCTGGCGCGCGCCGGCGCCGTCGGGGCGGTCTTCAAGGCCGACGTCACCAACCCGTCGAACTACCGCGCCGCCGGCCATCTCGACCAGTGGCTGAAGAAGCGCGGCATCGTCGCCCTTTCGGGCATCGACACCCGCGCCCTCACCGCCCTGATCCGCGAGAAGGGCATGCCCAATGCCGTCATCGCGCACGCTCCCGACGGCGTGTTCGATATTGACGACCTGAAGCGCCGCGCCGCCGCGTGGTCCGGCCTGATCGGTCTCGACCTCGCCAAGGACGTCACATCCGGCCAGTCCTCGGTGTGGAGCGAAACCCCCTGGGCCTGGCGGGAAGGATTTGGCGAGCAGGCCCACCCGGTCATGCATGTCGTTGCCGTCGACTATGGCGTGAAGCGCAACATCCTGCGCCTTCTCGCCGGCCTCGGCGCCAAGGTCACCGTGGTGCCGGCCACCACCGGCGCCGAAGAGATCCTTGCCATGCAGCCCGACGGCATCTTCCTGTCCAACGGCCCGGGCGACCCGGAAGCCACTGGCATCTACGCCGTTCCGGTCATCCAGGATCTGTTGAAGACCGAAATCCCGATCTTCGGCATCTGCCTCGGCCACCAGATGCTGGCGCTTGCCGTCGGCGGCAGGACCGCCAAGATGCATCAGGGCCACCACGGCGCCAACCATCCGGTGAAGGATCACACCACCGGCAAGGTCGAGATCGTGTCGATGAACCATGGCTTTGCGGTCGACGCCGACTCGCTGCCCGAAGGTGTCGAGGAAACACACGTCTCGCTGTTCGACGGCTCGAACTGCGGCATCGCGCTCACCGGCCGTCCGGTCTTCTCGGTCCAGCACCACCCGGAAGCCTCGCCGGGTCCGCAGGATTCGCACTATCTGTTCCGCCGCTTCATCAACCTGATCCGCGAGAAGCGCGGCGAGCCTGCCCTGCCCGAGCGCGTCGGAGCCGAAGCCGAGATCGCCTGACCCCGCGCCGGCGTCCCAACCCTGGCCCCGGTCTCATCCCCGGGGCTTGGGAGGATTGGCGACACCCGACCTCACGGCTCGCCCGAAATGAGCCGCCTCAGGCCGGATCCGTGACAGGTTCCGGTGCATGGATGCGCTCGACCTCCTTCGGCGTCGGCCTGGCCACCCTGGTGACGAACACGATGAGCGCCAAGGCGAGGAAGAATCCGCCGAGCAGGTAAGGCGCACCGCCAAACGTTACCGGCGCGCTCGGCCCGGTGAACCAGGAGAAGATCGTGGTGTAGAGCAGCGGCGTGATGATCGACGTGATCGAGAAGATCGAGGTCATCGCGCCCTGCAACTCGCCCTGCGCCGACGGCGGCACCTTGGCGGCGGCAAGGCTCCTCAGCGGCGGATCGGCCAGTGCCTCGAGGCAACCGGCCACGATCACCGCGTAGACCATCCAGCCCTGCGTCGCGAAGGCATAGCCGAAGGCACTGAGCGCGGTGAAGGTCAGGCCGATCGCCGCCGTCTTCCATTCGCCGATCCTGGGGATGATGCGCGGCAGCACCGTCGCCATGACGATCGCCCCGCACAGGCCGAAGGCGCCGAGCGAGAAGCCGATCTGCTGCTCGCTCCAGCCATAGCGGTAGTTGGAAACGAACGACCACACGGCCGGATACATCATGTGGCCGAGCGTCATCAGGAAGAAAGTGAGCCCGATCCAGCCGATGCCGGGATAGTTGCGCATCTGCAGCAGCGTTCCGACCGGGTTGGCGCGCTTCCACTCGAAGCGGCGCCGATGTTTCTGGGCGAGCGTTTCCGGCAGGAAAAACATCGCGATCAGGAAATTCACGAAGGCGAGCCCGGCGGCGAAAAAGAATGGCACACGCGGCCCGAACGTGCCGAGCAACCCGCCGAGCACCGGCCCGATGACGAAACCGACACCGAAGGCGATGCCGAGCAGCCCGAAATTCTTGGCGCGGTTCTCATCGTTGGAGATGTCGGCGATGAAGGCCGAGGTCGTCGAATAGCTGGCACCGGAAATGCCGGCCAGCACCCGCCCGATGAACAGCATCGGAAAGGACCAGGCGATGGCGCAGATCAAATTGTCGATGGAAAAGGTGAGCACCGAGGCGAGCAGCACCGGCCGCCGCCCGAAGCGATCGCTCAGGCCACCGATGATCGGCGCGAAGAAGAACTGCATGACCGCGTAGACGAAGAACAGCCAGCCGCCCTCGATCGCCGCCTCGCTGATGCCGACGCCGGTCAATTCCCTGAGATAGGCCGGCAGCACCGGCATGATGATGCCGAAGCCGATGATGTCGAGCAGCAGCGTGGTGAAGACGAGCGCGAGGCCCCGCCTGGCGGTCTTGGGGTCGATCATGATGCCATCAAGCTCCCGGGCGGTTCAGCGTTCGATTGATCGCCGCCCCTCCCCAAATATCTGCTTTGCGCGAATTCCAGGGAAGCCAGCCGGGCCTTTCCTGGAATTTCCTCCGGCCCGCCCGTGCTTGCCCTGCGAAAGCCGCATCGGACCTTCGCAGGGCATCAGCACATCCGGCACGATCGCGCCGTGCCGTTCAACCGCTCCAGCGCGGACGGAGCGTCGTTATAGACGAAGTGTTCGCACGGAACAATCAGAGAACATCCCGGATATTCTCATCCTGACATCAACTGACGCCAGGTCGGGGATCAGCCTCAGATCGGATTGTTGAACGTATCGCAGTCCGAAATCTTGCCGCTCTTGTAGCCGCGCGCCAGCCAGGTCTGGCGCTGCTGCGAGGTGCCGTGGTTGAAGCTTTCCGGCACGACATAGCCCTGCATCTTCTTCTGCAGCGTATCGTCGCCGATCTGCTTGGCCGCGTTGAGCGCGCTTTCGATGTCGCCCTGCTCGAGGATGCCCTTCTGCGCCGTATAGTGCGCCCAGACGCCGGCGAAACAGTCGGCCTGCAACTCGACCTTTACCGACATCTTGTTAGCGTCCACCTCGCTCATGCCCTGTCGCATCTGGTTGAACTTGGGCAGGATGCCGGTGAGGTTCTGGACATGGTGGCCGACCTCATGCGCGATGACATAGGCGCGGGCGAATTCGCCCGAAGCCCCGAACTGCTGCTGCAACTGCTGGAAGAAGGCCATGTCGAGATAGACCTTGTGGTCGCCCGGGCAATAGAACGGCCCGGCCGCAGCCGTGGCGAAGCCGCAGGCCGAGCGGATCTGCCCGGTGAACAGCACCAGCTTCGGGTCCTCATAGGTCATCCCATTGGCCTTGAAGATACCGGTCCAGGTATCCTCGGTTTCGGCCAATACGGTGGCGACGAACTGCTTCATCTCATCGTTGGCCCCTGACGAGGCGGGAGCGCTGTTCTGCGAACTGTCGGAAACGACCTGCCCGGCGCCGATGTCGCCGCTGCCGGTCAACTGCCCGAAAAGCTGCAGCGGATTGATGCCGAACACACCCCAGCCAATCAGGCAGACGACACCGATGATGACGAGGCCCGACAGCGACATGCCGCCGCCGCCCGCATTGCCGCCGATCGGGATGCGGAACTGCCCGCCGCCCTGATCGCCGAGGCCACCACCGCCGCTGCGGTCGTCCTCGATATTGTCACTCTGACGACGGCCTCTCCAGAGCATGGCAACTCCTCGCGCTGCGAAACTTCCGGTTGGACCGGCACACCGGCCGGCCGCACACCTCACCCGGTCAACAATTAACGTACTGGTTGCGCCAAGTCACAGCATTTTTGTGGCGCTGACGACGTATCAAGGCCGCCTGCCTGCCATGTCGAAACCTTGCCGAACCGCCGCGAATGCCGCTCCCCGATGCGCGCCCGTGTAAACATTCATTAACCATAACCGGAATAAAAGCATTGGCGGATCAAGGGGATATTTTCCAAATGGCTTTCGCGTCCGGGCGCCTGCTGGCGCATCTGTTGGGTATTGCCGCGCTCGGCGTTCTCGCCGCGGGCTGCACGACGACCAAGCCCGCGAGCGATACCGGCGGAGCCAAGCTGGCCCCAAAGCTGGCCTATGCGGAGGAATCGAAGGACAGCGGCGCCAAGGGCTTCCTCGCCCCGCACGCCTTCGGCGCGCTGGCCGGCCGCACCGTGGTGGTCAACAGCGTCGCCGATCTCAAGCTGCGCAATCACGAAGTGGCGCTGACCTTCGACGACGGCCCGATGCCCGGCCGCACCCAGAGCGTGCTGCGCGCCCTCGACAGCGCCGGCGTCAAGGCGACCTTCATGATGGTGGGCGACATGGCCCGCTCCTACCCCGCGATCGTGCGCGAGGTGGCAGCCAACGGCCACACCATCGGCACCCACACGCAGAGCCATGCCAACCTCGCGCATCTCGACGCGGCGGGCGCGCAAGCGCAGATCGACGGCGGCATCAAGAGCGTCTCGGCGGCGCTGGCGCCATCGATCCATCGCGTGGCACCGTTCTTCCGCTTCCCCTACCTTTCCTCGACGGCGGCGCTCAGGCGCCAGCTTGCGTCGAGAGGCATCGTCGTCATCGACGCCGACATCGATTCCAAGGATTACTTCCAGTCGACGCCCGACCAAGTGCGCCAGCGCACGCTGGCCCGCATCGAGCAGCGCGGTTCGGGCATCATCCTCATGCACGATATCCACCCGCGCACCGCGCAGATGCTGCCACGGTTGCTCGCCGACCTGCAGTCGCGCGGCTACAAGGTGGTACGGCTGGTGCCCGGCCATTCCGGCGGCGACATGCTGGTGGCGTCGCTGTCGCACCGCACGGTGACCTCGACCAGGCAGACCGCGCTGTTCGAAGGCCGGTAAGTCCTGCGAGCACATCGGATCACGACGCCCTTGGGCTAGCCTCGCTGCTTGGCGCCGGCGCTCTTGCCGTCGGAACTCTTCGAGCGCTCCTCGAAACGGGCCGCGCCCTTCTTCAGGGGATGGCCCGTTTCGGCCTCCGTCCTGCGCTCTTCCTTCGTGGTGGCCTGTTTCAATCCGCGTGCGGACTGCTTGCCTTTCGCGCTCGGTGCCTGTTCGACGCCCATCATATCCTCCCTGCAACGGCCAGCGCATGAGGCGAGGCCTCGCGCCACAACGCCCGGCACCGCAGGGGGTTCCAGCCCCGATGGCCGTCGGCAGGGATCGCGCCTCAGCGCGGCGTCATCGCCCGGCGAAAGGCCTCCAGCGTCTCGGCGCTGACATGATGCTCGATACCCTCGGCGTCGATGCGCGCCGTTTCGGCGCTGACGCCGAGCGAGCGCAGGAAGGCTTCGACGGTCTGGTGACGGATGCGGCTTTCCTCGGCGACCTTGCGGCCGGCTTCCGTCAGGAACACGCCGCGATAGGGCTTCCTCGACACCAGCCCGTCCGCGCATAGCCTGGTCAGCATCTTGGCGACCGTCGGCTGCGCGACGCCGAGCCGCGCCGCGATATCCACCTGGCGCGCCTCGTTGCCATCCTCGATCAGGTCGGCGATCAGCTCGACATAGTCCTCGACCAAAGCGCCGCGCCGCGCCTCGCGCATCTGGCGAAACCCTTCCGAATGGGCCTCGGCATCAGGCAGAGGTTCCTGGCGTGAAACTGCTCTTTTGTTTGCCGCCAATATGCGCACCTCCCCCACGGATTCGATGGCCGGCAACCATAGCACGTTCCGGCGTCCCACTTCAGGAATTCGCGCCGCCAAGTCAGCCGCCGCGCGCGCCTCGGGGATCGGAACACCGTCAAGCGTCTCTTTCCCGTTCGTTTTCGATTCCGAAGCACGCCCACGAGCTCGACATCCCTGCCGAGCCGGCGACGAAATCACGATACCGGCCGTTTATGTGCATTCCGCGGACAGTGCAACCAGCGAAGCCTGGTCGCCTCACGACAAAGCAATGACAATGAAATATAGCCTATTGCATAATGTTGAGCCACGGGATAGTTTGAGCTAGTTTAGAAGCGTTCCAGGAAGTCCCCCTTCATGTCCGATACCGAAGTCACGGCCGCGCCACGACCCGCATGGAGCTTCGCCAGGCCCGAGGATGGCGACCAGCCAAGCCTGCGCGAGGTCAACGCCACCATCGCCGTGCCCACTTCGGGCTCCTGGTTTCGTCGGCTGCTTGCCTTCATGGGGCCGGGCTACATGGTTTCGGTCGGCTACATGGACCCGGGCAACTGGGCGACCGACCTCGCCGGCGGTGCGCAGTTCGGCTACACGCTGCTTTTCGTCATCATGCTTTCCAACCTGATGGCGATCCTGCTACAGGCGCTCTCGGCGCGCCTCGGGATCGCCACCGGGCGCGACCTCGCCCAGGCCTGCCGCGCCTATTATCCCCGGCCGGTGAACTACGCTTTGTGGGTGGCCTGCGAACTCGCCATCATCGCCTGCGATCTCGCCGAGGTGATCGGCACGGCGATCGCCCTGCAACTCCTGTTCGGCATTCCGCTTATCGGCGGCGCCATCATCACCGCGCTCGACGCCTTCCTGGTGCTGCTGCTGATGAACAAGGGCTTCCGCTACATCGAGGCCTTCGTCATCGCGCTGCTGGTCATCATCTTCAGCTGCTTCGCCATCCAGATCTTCGTCGCCGCGCCGCCCGCGGGCACGATCCTGCATTCCATGTTCGTGCCCTCGCCGGAGATCGTCACCAATCCGGCAATGCTCTACATCGCCATAGGCATCATCGGCGCGACGGTCATGCCGCACAATCTCTACCTGCATTCCTCGATCGTGCAGACGCGCGCCTATGAGCGGAACGATGCCGGCAAGCGCGAGGCGATCAAATGGGCAACGGCGGACTCCACCATCGCCCTGATGCTGGCGCTGTTCGTCAACGCCGCCATCCTGATCGTCGCGGCGGTCGCCTTTCACGAGACCGGTCACCAGGACGTGGCCGAGATCGACCAGGCCTTCCGGCTGCTGTCGCCGCTGCTCGGCCTCGGCATCGCCTCCGTCCTGTTCGCCGTGGCGCTGCTGGCATCGGGCCTGAACTCGACGGTGACGGCGACACTTGCCGGCCAGATCATCATGGAAGGCTTCCTGCGCCTGCGCATTCCCAACTGGGCGCGGCGGCTGCTGACGCGCGGCCTTGCCATCATCCCCGTGGTCGTCGTCACCGCGCTCTATGGCGAGAAGGGAACCGGCGAGCTGCTCGTGTTCAGCCAGGTCGTGCTGTCGATGCAACTGCCCTTCGCCGTGATCCCGCTGGTGCAGTTCGTCTCGGACCGCAAGAAGATGGGCAGCTTCGCCATCCCGCGCGGCGTTGCCGCGCTGGCATGGGTGGTCGCGGCCATCATCCTGGTGCTCAATTTCAAGCTGCTCTACGACACGATCGTCGGTTTCGGCTGAGCCTTCGCCGGCACCCGCGCCCTTGCCTACGCGACATCGCGGGCGCTCCGTCCTATCTTGTCCGCACGATGAGCAAGCTGGAAGACGCCCGCAGGCTCTATGCCCGCCTGATGGCCGCTCAGGCGGACGCAGCCGACCCTCGGCTGGAAGAGATCTTCGCCACCGTGCCGCGCGAGGCTTTCCTGGGACCGGGGCCATGGACCATTATCGCCGGCCGGGGCAAGACCACGACGCCGAGCGCCGACCCGGTCCACATCTACCAGAATGTCCTGGTGGCGCTCGACGATGGCAAGGGCATCAACAATGGCGAGCCTTTCCTGCACGCCATGTGGATCGGCAAGGCGGCACCCGTGCCGGGCGAAACGGTGACCCATGTCGGGGCCGGCACGGGCTACTACACCGCGCTGCTCTCCATGCTGGTGCTGCCTGGCGGCACGGTGACGGCCTTCGAGCTGGAGCCCGCCCTCGCCACCAGGGCGAAGGAAAACCTCGCCCCCTACAGCAATGTGACCGTCATCACCGGCGACGCGGTCGCCATGCCGCTGCCGGCTTCCGACATCATCTACGTCAACGCATCGGTCGCCGCCCCACCGGTGTCCTGGCTAGGCGCGCTGAGGCCCGGCGGCCGCCTGATCTTCCCCTGGCGCCCGGCCGAACCGGTCGCCCTGGCCGTGATGGTGACGCGCACCGAAAGAGGTCTCGTCTGCGATCCCTTCATGCGGTCGTGGTTCATCGCCTGCGCCGGAGCCTCCATAGCCAGTTCCCCGGCGAAGATCCCGACCTATGCCCAGGCCATACGCAGCCGCTCCGTCTGGCTGAGGCAGGACCGGCGGCCGGATCGTACCGCCACCGCCATCCTCGGCGATGTCTGGTTTTCGTCGCGGCCGCCTTGAGCCGTGCAGACGACGGGAAGATCCGCCCTCAGGCCGCCTGCCGATGGCGTGACAGACCCTCGCGGATCTGCGCGGCGAATGCCTGCGCGGCCGGAGCGATGGCATGTCTCGGCAGATGCAGGTTGACCGAGAAGTTCGGCAGCGCGGGAAGACCGGCATCGAATGACAATATGTCGAGATCGCCGGGCACGGTCGAGGCGAGCCAGGTGGTGACGGCAAGATCGGAGCGCACCGTCGCGGTCGTCGCATCGATGTTGCCGTTCTCGAACACCGTGCGCCAGTCGAGCCCGTGCCCGGAGAGCGCCTGCAGGACCGCCGGCCGGAAGGCGCAGGTGTCGGCGACCATCGACACCGGCAAGGGCCGTTTCGAACGCGCCGAGCCGCCTTTGGCGCCGACCCAGACGAGGCGATCCACCAGCATGCATTCGCCGACCGAGGGTCCGACCTGCTCCTCGATGACGGCAAGGTCGATCGTGCCGGCCGCCAGCGCTTCCGCCAGCTCCGGCGAAGAGGCGCAGACCAGCGAAATCTCCACCTGCGGATAGGCCTCGGCATAGGCCTTCAGCACCGGCTGAAGCAATGTGCCGACGAGATCGTAGGGCACTCCGAGCCGCACCTGTCCCGCGACGATCCCGCCGCCGATCTCCGCCAGGATCTCGTCGTTCAAACGCAGGAGATGCCTTGCCCGGTCGAGCAGCCGCTCGCCGGATCGTGTCAGCCTCAGCCCGCGCCGGTCGCGCTCGAACAGGCGCTTGCCGAGCACATCCTCCAGCCGCCGGATCTGCTGGCTGACCGCGCCCTGCGTCAGGTTGAGGGCATTGGCCGCGCCGGTCATGCTGGCCTTCTCGGCCGCCGTGACGAAGGTGCGGATGAGCGACGTGTCGAGATTGCGGATCATGGCTATCATTATATTCCCTAATGCTAGCCATATCAAACATTGCATTTACTGATACCTGGCCTTGCCTACGATGGTGTCCGTCGCAAAGGGACACCGCATGCTCCAGCCCGTCATCCCGCTCGTCCTGTTCGCCTTCGTGGCCACCGCGACGCCCGGCATCGCCACGACGCTGTCGACGGCCTCCGGCGCGCAATTCGGCTTTCGACGCTCGGTGCCGCTGATGGTGGGCAGCGCCGCCGGCCTCGCCACCGTGACGGGCGCGGCGGCGGCCGGGCTGGCCGGACTGCTTCTCGCCCTGCCCTCGCTGCAACTGGCGATGAAGGTGGCGGGCTCGCTCTACCTCGTCTGGCTGGCGGTCCGGATCGGCCGCGCCGGGCCGCCCAATCTCGACGTAGCCATGGCGAAGCCGAACAGCTTCCTTGGCGGCGCCGGCATTCAGTGGATGAATCCCAAGGCCTGGGCTATGGGGCTGGGCGCGGCCGCTTCCTTCGCGGTCCTCGCCGATGGACCGGCGCGGCTGGCGCTGCTGCTCGGCACCACCTTCGGCCTTACCGCCGCCTTCTCCCTGTCGCTTTGGTGCATCGCCGGCATGCTGCTGGCCAGGTTGCTGAAGACCGAACGGCAATGGCGGATCCTCAACATCGTGCTGGGTCTCGTGCTCGCCGCCTCGATCGTCCCGATGTGGCGGCCGGTGTGAGCACCAGCCGCCACGGCGCGGTTCACGCCGAATAGCGGGCCGCCGGCCTGTCGGCGTGCAGGCTGCCATAGAAGGCCTGGCGGGCGCCGAGGAAAGTGTCGAGCTTCGCTGCATCGGCAAGCGCCGGCGCGGTGACGGCCTCGCCCCTGGCAAGACCGACCAGCGCCGCGTCGACAAGATCGTCGGCGGTCATCACGATCTCCTTGGGAAGGCTGTCGATGTCGCTGCCCGCGCGTTCCCAGAAATCGGTTCGTGTCGCCCCGGGCAGGACGACCTGCGCCGTTACTCCGGTGCCTTCCACCTCGCGCCGCAAGGCCTCCGTGAAATTGACCACATAAGCCTTGGTGCCGCTGTAGATGCCGCCGAACGACGTATCGAAGGCGAGCACGGAAGCGATGTTGACGATGGCGCCTCGGCCGCGCGCCACGAACCCCGGCAGCACCGCGCGGGTCAATCGCGTCAAGGCGATGACATTGACCTTGATCATGCGCTCGGCGATGTCGGGATCGGCCGTCGCCACCACCTGCGCGCCGCCGAGGCCGGCGTTGTTGACCAGCAGCGTCACGCTGTCGTCCGCCGATATCGCCTGTTCGACCCGGCGCAGATCGCCATCGTCGGCAAGATCGGCGCTGATCACGCTTACGTTGCGGCTGTAGGCGTAGCGCAGCCTTTCGGCCAAGTCCTCCAGCCGGTCGGCGCGTCGCGCAACCAGCACCAGATCGTAGCCCTGCCCGGCAAGCCGGTCGGCATAGACCGCGCCGATACCGGACGACGCGCCTGTAACGACCGCGGTACCCCTGTTGTCCTTCGTGCTCATTGTCCTGTTCCTTTTTTCGCCGCACGGGTCGGCCGGGCAGGTTCGCCCTTGCCCGCTGCCGCAAGCCGTCGCACAATTAATGGCATATGCCACTATCTGGAAGTGGGCATATGCCACTATCTTGTCAACGGGCGCCTGGAGAATTATTTCCGGAGCAGCGCGTGTATATTCGCCCGCCGAGGAGCAACTCATGCCGCAGCCCGCCCTTCCCGGCCTCACCCTCTGCAACAACGCCATGCTGCGCCGCGCGACACGCAAGCTCGGCCAGTTCTATGACGACGTGCTGGCCCCTTCCGGTTTGAAGGCCACGCAGCAAGGCCTGCTCTACCAGATCCATATTGGCGGCGAGCCGACCATGGGCGCCGTGGCGGCGGCGCTGGTCATGGATCTATCGGCGCTCGGACACACGCTGAAACCACTGATCCGAGACGGTTATGTCGAGACCTTCGCCGACCCCGACGACCGGCGCGCCAGGCGCGTTCGGTTGACGAGCCGTGGCGAGATCAAGCTCGAGGAGGTCATGAAATTGTGGGCTGTCGCCCAGCAGCGTTTCGAGGCGATCGTTGGCAAGGAACAGGCTGCCAGCCTGCGCGCGATGCTGGATGAAGTCGCGGCGCTGGATCTTGAAACGCCTGCGGCCGCTCCCCCGGACTGAGGAAGCGGCCGCCTGTCCTACTGCGAGGCATATTATTCCGCCGGCATGGCCACCGGGCGCGCGAACATGCGCCCGGCCAGCACGACGCCGAGGCCGACGATCGGGAAGGCGGCGGCGATCAGGCCGAGGTCGGCCGGCGCGCCGAAGCGAAGCACCTCGCCGCCGACCACGGCGCCCGCCGCCACGCCGAGGTAGAGCGCCGAGGCGTTGAGCGACAGGACGATCGGGGCCGCGTCCGGCGCCAGCTTGATGATGCGGCTGGCCTGCGCCGGCGGGAACGCCCAGCCAACGATGCCCCACGGCACCATCATAGCCATCAATGCCGGGCCGGCGAAATGGCGCGGCAGGAAGGCCGGTATGACCGACAGCAGCACCAGCATGGCCGCGCTCAGCCCCAGCGACCAGCAGACGGTGCGGGTGGCACCGAAGCGGTCCGCGGCCTGTCCACCGGCGATGTTGCCGATCACGGCGCCGACGCCGAAGGCGAGCAGCATGCCGGGCAGCGCGATCTCGACGAGCCCGGCGCCCTGGATGGCGAGCGGCGCGACATAGGCAAAGACGGTGAAGGCGCCGGTGAGCGCAAGCAGCGTGGTGGCGAGGATCGGCATCACGCCGGGGCGAAGCGCGGCCGCCAGCCGTGCCCCGAGCGGCAACCGGGTGCCGACAAGGCCGCGCGGCAGACGCCACCACAAGATAGAGCCGGCGAGCGCGCCAAGCCCGGCAATGGCGAAGAAGGTGCCACGCCAGCCGGCGAAGGCCGCGACCAAGGCGCCCAGCGGCGCGCCGACGGCCACCGCCACGGTGGTGCCGCCGACGACGACGGCAATCGCCCTAGCGCGGTGATGGTCGTCGACCAGCGCGACCGCTGTGCCCTGGGCCGTGGCGGCGAACAGGCCGGACGACAACGCCATGACGATGCGCGCGATCAGAAGCACTTCGAAGGAGGAACTGAACGCCGCCACGAGGTTGCCGAGCACGAAGAAGGCCAGCGTCCACAGGATGACGCGGCGCCTGTCCCACTCGCCTGTCAGCGTCGCCAGGACCGGCGTTCCCACCGCATAGGCGAGCGCGAAGGCGGTGATCAGCGAACCGGCGAGCGGGATCGAGATGCCGGCATCCGCCGCGATGTCCGGGAGCAGGCTGGAAATGACGAAACCCTCGGTCGAGATGGTGAACGAGCCGAGCGCGAGCCAGAAGAGGCGCTTGTCCATGGGGGGTGTCCTTAGTTCAAAAGTTATTGAACAATTGGACATAAAGGGCCATGATGTCAATGAAGCGCTGGCAGAATAGCTGCAACCTGCTGACAGCCCTGTGTCAGCACGAGGCAAAAAAGAGCCGCCCGGCAAGCGCCGCCGCCGCGGCAAAAAGGGAGGAGATGCGTTGAAATCAGCCCAGACTACGCCTAGTTTCCGGCCATGACACTGCCTCATCCCACCGCCGACCAGATCAGCCTTCCGATCGTGCTGGGCGTGCTCGGCGATCCGACCCGTCTCGCCATCGTGCGCTATCTCGCGAGCAAGGAAGGCGTGCCGATGAACTGCAGCAAGTTCCTCGACCTGACCTCGAAGACCAATCTGAGCTATCACCTCGCCAAGCTGCGCGAAGCCGGCGTCACCCGGGCGGAAGTGGTCGGCACCAGCCGGCTGATCACGCTGCGCCGCGACGATCTCGATCGCCGCTTCCCCGGCCTGCTCGACAGTGTGATCGCCGCCGCCGGCGACGATGCCGCGCTGCCGACCATCGGCGGCCACGACATCGAGGCCGCGGACGCCTGAGAGCGTCTTTCTTTCCTGGAGGATCCCGCCGTACGGCGAGACGCGGCTCACATGCTGCGCGGCGCCGCTTGCGTGTCGACGCTGACGATGACGGACATGCCGGGCGAAAGCAGGCTGGAAAGCTGTTGGCCGCCATCGATCTCGATGCGTACCGGAATGCGCTGCGCCACCTTGGTGAAGTTGCCGCTCGAATTGTCGGCCTTGATGACGGCGAATTCGGAACCGGCCGCAGGCGAGAAGCGCGCGATGTGGCCGGTGAGCTCGGCGCGGCTCAGCGCATCGACGCTGAAATGCACCGGCTGGCCGACCTTCATGGCGGCGACCTGCGTCTCCTTGAAATTGGCGATCACCCATTTGCGGTCGGGTACGAGGCTGGTGAGTTGCGTGCCGGCCGCCACATAGGCGCCGAGCGAGGCGCCGACTGTGCCCAGAGTGCCGTCCTCTGGCGCCACGATGCGCGTGTTGTCGAGGTCGATCTCGGCCAATCGCACCGCCGCCTGCGCCTGGCCGACATCGGCCTGCAATGACTGGCGGCTGACCAGCGTCTGCGCCAGCGCCTGCTTCGCCACTTCGAGCTTGGCCTCGGCCTCGCGCATCGCCGCATCCGCTTGGGCGACGGCGTTGCGTGAAACGTCGACGTCGCTCTGTGCCGAAAATCCCTTGGCGATCAGCGTCTCGCCGCGCTTCAGCGTCGACCGTGCCAGATCGTCCGCAGCCTTGGCGCTCGCCACGCCCGCCTCGGCGAGCGTGATCTGGGCACGGCTGGTGGCTTCCGACTGGTCGGAGGCCGACAGCGCCGCGTTCTTGGAAGCGAGTGTCGCGCGCGCCTGCTCCAGCTTCTGCGTGTAGCTGCGGTCGTCGATGCGCAGGATGAGGTCACCCTTCTTGACCGTCGCGTAGTCGGTGACGGGGATTTCCGCCACATAGCCGGCGACCTGCGGGCTGAGCACGGTGACGTTGCCGCGCACATAGGCGTTGTCGGTCTGCTCGACGCTGGTCTCGAAGGGCGGCAGCTTCCAGGCAAAAAGCACGATGAGCACGCCGGCCACGCCGGCGGCGAGCACCAGCCATGTGGAAAGGGAATTGAGGATCTTGGACATGGTCGTGACTTTTCAAGCGGGAATGGGGTTGAGAACGGTGCCGAGGCGGCGCCAGGCCATCTGTGCAAGCAGCACTGCAACCGCGAAGGCGGATGCGGCGGAAATGACCAGGAACGCATCGGAATAGGCGCGCGCATAGGCTTCCTGCGCCGCTTGCTGCGCCAGCAGTGCCACGCCTTCAGCCTGCCGCAGCACGGGATCGGTCAGCACCTTCGCATAGGCGCCGCCCAACTGGGCGACCCGCTGGGCGACGGCGGGATTGGTCATCGCCAGATGCTCGACGATCCCGGCCGAATGGAACTTCTCGCGGATGATGACGAAGGTGCCGAACACGGCCGAGCCGATCAGGCCGCCAATGCTCTGGGTGAACAGGAAGATGACGAGGAAGCTGAGAATGTAGTTCATGCCCTTCTTGAGGGCGTTGACGAAGCCCATGGCCATGGCCGGCGCCAGGAACAGCGCGCTGGCGAGCGCGATCAGCGCCTGGCTGACATACATCTGCTCGGGCCGCGTCAGCGTGGTGAGCCGCGAATCCATGTAGGCGCCAACTGCCAGCAGCGTCAGCGCCACCACGTGGATGGCCGGCTCGCGGCCGGGCTTCATGACGGCCGCGCAGGCAGCGCCGCCGGCGATCGTTGCGGCGAGGATGACCGCGTAGAGACCCGACTGCTGGTCGTTGAGCAGGCCGGCCTGCTGGAAGAAGCCGCTGATGCCGCTCGACTGCTCGGTCATCAGCATGCGGAACAGCATCAGCACGCCGGCGAAATGCGCGACTTCCGGCGACAGCAGCCACTTGATGTCGAGCAGCGGATATTTGCGGTTGAGCTCGATCACCGCGACGATGACGAGGCTGACGATGGACACGACCAGCAGCCAGCCGAGCCACGGCGCCTCCAGCCACCAGTAGTAGCGGCCCATGGAAAGCACCACGGCGAGCGTGCCGAAGCCGACGGCAAGGAACAGGTAGCTCACCACATCCATGAAGCCGAGCACCTTGACCTTGGGCGGCGAGTTGAGCGGCAGCGCGTAGATCAGCGCCAGGCTGATCAGCGCCAGCCCGACCTCCATCAGGTAGATCGGCTGCCAGCCGCCAAGGTCGAGCAATGCCGGTGAGATCAGCCGGGCGATCGGCGCGCCGAGCCCGACATTGACCATGGCCAGCGGCATGCCGATGGTCATCTTCCGCTCGGGTGGGAAGCACTCGAGGATATAGAGGAAGCTCAGCGTCGACATCGGCGCGGCGGCGATGCCGGCGAAGAAGCGTGCGATGACGGCCGTGCCGAGATCGTGCGTGAACAGGTGCAGGCCATTGACGACGATGAAGACGACGATGGCGAGTTCGGCAAAGTGGCGCAGCCCGTATTGCGCCCTGATCTTCACCAGCAGCAGCGACAGGCTGACATTGGGCGCCATATAGGCCGCCGTCAGCCACAGCGCCTCGTTGGTGGTCGCCGAGAACTCGCCGGACACCTGGGAAAGGTTCGCGTTGACGAAATTCAGCCCCAGCCCGTAGGTGACGGCGATCATCACCGAGGTCGCGGCATAGCAGAGCGCGATGAAGGGATGACGCGGCACGTAAGGGGCCGGCGCCGGCAGCGAGGGTGGCGGCTCCGATGGCGCATGCCAGGGCCGGGGCCGGCGGGTGGGCGCGGCGGTCTCCCGAGCCGGCTCGATCTGGATTTCGGCGTCGGCCGCAAGGACCAGCGGCTCGGCGGCGCGGTTGTCGTTATCGCTGGCCGCAAGCGCGGTGGCTTGGTCATGCCGTCTCCCGGAATCGCTCTTGCCCGGCCTGCTCATGGCTGTTTCGCCAGTGCCGGTTCGCAGGACCGTTGCGACGCGGTCTCGATGTTGCGCGCCATCCGGCGCAGCATGCCTTGCGTGGATTGAAGCTCCTGCGCGGGGATGTCGGAGAGAACTTCCCGCCCGACCTCGCCCGCCATCCGGTCGATGACCCCGGCCAGCGCCTCGCCGGCCTCGGTCAGCACAACCTGTTTGGCGCGGCGGTCGCCCTCGACCTCGTGCCGCTCGATCAGGCCCTGTGCCTCCAGCCCGTCGATGAGCCGCACCAGCGTCGCCGTCTCGATCTCCAGTTCGACGGCAAGTTCCTTCTGGTTGGCCGCCTCGCCGCGCTGGACGCGCAGCAGCGTGCGGGCCCGCGCCAGCGTCAGCCCCTTCTCCCGCACCCTGGCATCGAAAAGGGTGCGGATCTTGCGGCTGACATTGGCCATGTCATCCAGCACATCGAAGCGCTGCTGTTTTCTGGGTGCGGACATCATAAGCAAGTATATAGATAGGAGCCTAATTAATTGCAGACTATTTATACCCGCTCGCGGAAAAAATCAAGAAACCATCCGCAATGCCGCTCTGGCGCGGCCCCGGCGGAGACGCCGGATATGGAGCAGGCTGCGGTGAATGCCGCGTCCGAAAGGCAGCTCGGCCCATGACGAAATCCGAAAAAGTCGAAGCAACTTCAGATACTTATCGAACCATCGCGGAGCTTCCCGCCTGTGCGCCCCGCCCATGAAGCTCCCGCGCCGGCGCATTTTTCAGGGTGACATGGCGCCCCGCCGTCCCCTATAAACCGGCGTGGCGCGCGCCGGCGCTTTCCGTGTCCGGCCGCGCCTTTGCTGATTTGACCGCCACGGCCAGGTGATGAGGCGCACGGTTACGCTCCAGACGATGCTCCACGCGCTGATCGCCGCTCCGGTGCTTCCGGCGGCTATGCTGTCGCTGGCGGCTATGCTGCCTCTGGCAGCCACGCTGCCTCTGCCGGCGGCTGCCGAGGAGGCGCAGCCGGTGATCTCCATCGTCACCGGGCTTGCGCCGGACGACCTGCTCAACGTGCGAGCCGCCGCCTCGGCGATCGGCAAGACCGAGACCCGCCTGGCCGCCGGCGCCAGCGTCAGGAACCTCGGCTGCAACGACTTCAACGGCTACAAATGGTGCAAGGTCGAGGCCGACAATCCCAAGGCAACGGGCTGGGCCCCGGCGCGCTACCTCCTACCGCTCAACCCGGCGCCCGTACCGGACACTGAAATCGCCACCCAGACACCCCCGGCGACCGACGCAGCGGCCAGCGACGGCAAGCCGGGCGAAAACAACGCCGGCGAGCCGCCGGCCGCCGGCGCCACGCAAGCGAATGCCAGCCCGTCAGGCGACACCAAGCCGGCCGGCGATGACGGCGCGCCACCCGTCAGGGCCAACGCCGCTCCCGCGCCCGAGGCGAAGGCGGATGCCAACCCCGCGCCCGCGGCCGTAGACAAGCCCGATTCTTCCGCTTCGGCCGATGCCGCGCCCAAGCCGGCCCCGGCGCACGACCTCGCGGCACGGCTTGGCGGCACGGACGGCGCGCAGCCATGGACGCCGAAATCCCCCGCCGAGATCGGCCGCGCCGCCATGCAGGACGCCTATGGGCTGGCCTTCGCGGCGCAGGAGAACCAGGCCGTGCAGTCAACGCAGGATCAGCCGGCCACGGACAAGCCGCAGCAGGACGCGATGGCCGAGCCGGCCGACGCGACCGACGCCGGCTCCTCGGCCGGAGGCATTCCAGTCCCAACGCCCCGCCCCGCGCGCCAGGGCGACGCCGCCGCGCCGACGCTCGATCCGCAGACTGTCGCCCGCGTCGATCCTTCGCCGGGCCGCGCGCCCGACGCGACGGCCGAAATCCCCTGCGCGCGCTATCTCGGCCAGCCGATGGCGCGCTGCCAGGCAAGCGTGCAGCGCAACGGCACCGGAAAATCCGACGTGACCGTGACCTGGCCCGACGGCGGCACCCGCGTCATCTCCTTCTACGACGGCCAGCCCGCCGGATCGAACTCGCGCAGCGACTTCCGCTTCACCCGCGAGGGCAACCTCAACATGATCCGCGTCGGCGCCGCCGAGCGCTTCGAGATCACCGACGCGATCGCCTTCGGGGACTAGCTACCGGCACCTTCTAGCCGTGAAGTGCCGGGGAGAAGGAAGTGCTTAAACCTCGCCGTGTCTTCTGGAACGCCGGTGAGTGACGAAACCTTCGACGCAGCGTCTCTCCCGTCGCCATGCGGGGAGAAATGCCCGGCAGGGCAATGAGGGGCGGTGTCGACGCCCGGCAATACGCTCGGAGCGAATGCCTCTTCCCTGCATAGCCGGCACAACCCCGCATTTTCGGGGTTACATCGGGCGGAACTCTTCCCTATAAGGCCCTCCTAGCCTGATACCAGAATCGCAAGCGCAACCGGCCGGGTCCTCCCCCCGTCCCGGTTTTTTGTGCAAGCCGCTCGTCGAACGGAATTCTAAGACATGCCAAGACGCACCGACATCAAGTCGATCCTGATCATCGGGGCCGGCCCCATCGTCATCGGCCAGGCCTGCGAATTCGACTATTCCGGCACCCAGGCCTGCAAGGCGCTGAAGGAAGAGGGCTTCCGCGTCATCCTGGTCAACTCCAATCCGGCCACCATCATGACCGACCCGGAGCTGGCCGACGCGACCTACATCGAGCCGATCACGCCCGAGGTGGTGGCCAAGATCATCGCCAAGGAGCGGCCGGACGCGCTGCTGCCGACCATGGGCGGCCAGACGGCGCTCAACACCGCGCTGTCGCTGCGCCGCATGGGCGTGCTGGAGCGCTACAATGTCGAGATGATCGGCGCCGATGCCCATGCCATCGACAAGGCAGAGGACCGCGCGCTGTTCCGCGAGGCGATGAGCAAGATCGGCCTGGAGACGCCGAAGTCGATGCTGGCCAACGCCACCGACGTCAAGAACGCCGATCGCAAGACGCATGAGGCCGAGCGCGCCGCGCTGAAGGCCGAGAACCCGCAGAATCTCGATGCAGCGCTCGACGCGCTTGAGACCCGCTGGAACCTCGGCGAGGGCGACCGCAAGCAGCGCTACATCAGCCACGGCATGGCAATCGCCGCCCAGGCGCTCGACCATGTCGGCCTGCCGGCCATCATCCGCCCCTCCTTCACCATGGGCGGCACCGGCGGCGGCATCGCCTACAACCGCGCCGAATTCTACGACATCGTCCAGTCCGGCCTAGACGCCTCGCCGACCACCGAGGTGCTGATCGAGGAGAGCGTGCTCGGCTGGAAGGAGTATGAGATGGAGGTCGTCCGCGACAAGGCGGACAACTGCATCATCGTCTGCTCCATCGAGAACATCGACCCGATGGGCGTCCACACCGGCGATTCCATCACCGTCGCGCCGGCGCTGACGCTGACCGACAAGGAATACCAGATGATGCGCAACGCCTCGATCGCGGTGCTGCGCGAGATCGGCGTCGAGACCGGCGGCTCCAACGTGCAGTTCGCCGTCAATCCGGCCGACGGCCGCCTCGTCGTCATCGAGATGAACCCGCGCGTCTCGCGCTCCTCCGCGCTGGCGTCGAAGGCGACCGGCTTCCCGATCGCCAAGATCGCCGCCAAGCTCGCCGTCGGCTATACGATGGACGAGTTGGAGAACGATATCACCGGCGGCGCGACGCCGGCTTCCTTCGAGCCGTCGATCGACTATGTCGTGACCAAGATCCCGCGCTTTGCCTTCGAGAAATTCCCCGGCGCCGAGCCGGTGCTGACCACCGCCATGAAGTCGGTGGGCGAGGTGATGGCCATCGGCCGCACCTTCCAGGAATCGCTGCAGAAGGCGCTGCGCGGCCTGGAAACCGGCCTCACCGGCCTCGACGAGATCGAGATCCCCGGCCTGAGCGACGCCAACGGGTCAGACGATCGCAACGCCATCCGGGCCGCCCTCGGCACGCCGACGCCCGACCGGCTGCGCATGGTGGCGCAGGCGATCCGCATGGGCACCTCGCTGGAAGACGTGCACGCCATGTGCAAGATCGACCCGTGGTTCCTCGAGCAGATCGCCGGCATCATCGCCATGGAACAGCGCGTGCGCGAGCACGGCCTGCCGCAGGATGCCGACAATCTGCGCATGCTAAAGGCGATGGGCTTCTCCGATGCACGCCTGGCCTCGCTGACCCGGACCGACGCCGAAGCCGTCCAGAAGGCGAGGCAGAAGCTCGACGTGCGCCCGGTCTACAAGCGCATCGACACCTGCGCGGCCGAGTTCGCCTCGCCGACCGCCTATATGTACTCGACCTACGAGACGCCCTTCGTCGGCCAGCCCGCCAACGAGGCGCGGGTGTCGTCGCGCCGCAAGGTCGTCATCCTCGGCGGCGGCCCGAACCGCATCGGCCAGGGCATCGAGTTCGACTATTGCTGCTGCCACGCGGCCTTCGCGCTGCGCGACGCCGGCTACGAAGCCATCATGGTCAACTGCAACCCCGAGACCGTGTCGACCGACTACGACACGTCGGACCGGCTGTATTTCGAGCCGCTGACTGCGGAGGACGTGCTGGAGATCCTGCGCGCCGAGCAGGCCTCGGGCGAACTGGTCGGCGTCATCGTGCAGTTCGGCGGCCAGACGCCGCTGAAGCTGGCCGACGCGCTGGAAAAGGCCGGCATTCCGATCCTCGGCACCTCGCCCGACATGATCGACCTGGCCGAGGACCGCGACCGCTTCCAGAAGCTGCTGCACAAGCTCGGCCTCACCCAGCCGAAGAACGGCATCGCCTATTCGGTCGAGCAGGCACGCCTGGTGGCCGGCGAGCTCGGCTTCCCGCTTGTCGTGCGCCCCTCCTACGTGCTCGGCGGCCGCGCCATGCAGATCATCTACAATGAAGGCATGCTGCAGACCTACCTGCTCGACACCGTGCCCGGCCTCGTGCCGGAGGACATCAAGCAGAAATACCCCAACGACAAGACCGGCCAGATCAACACCCTGCTGGGCAAGAACCCGCTGCTGTTCGACACCTATCTGAGCGGCGCCATCGAGGTCGATGTCGACTGCCTGTGCGACGGCAAGGAGACCTTCGTCTCCGGCATTCTGGAGCACATCGAGGAGGCCGGCATCCATTCGGGCGACAGCGCCTGCTCGCTGCCGGTGCACTCGCTGTCCTCCGAGATCGTCGACGAGCTGGAGCGGCAGACGGCCGCGCTCGCCCGCGCGCTCAATGTCGGCGGCCTGATGAACGTGCAGTACGCCATCAAGGACGGCACGGTCTATGTGCTGGAAGTGAACCCGCGCGCATCGCGCACCGTGCCCTTCGTCGCCAAGACCATCGGGCGTCCGATCGCCAAGATCGCTGCCCGGATCATGGCCGGCGAGAGTCTGGAAAACGCCTTCGCCCACTATGGCCCCCTGCCCGATGCCCGCAACCCCGGCCACATCGCGGTCAAGGAAGCCGTGTTCCCCTTCGCCCGCTTCCCGGGCGTCGACATCCTGCTCGGGCCGGAAATGCGCTCGACCGGCGAGGTCATGGGCCTCGACCGCGACTTCGCGCTCGCCTTCGCCAAGAGCCAGCTCGGCGCCGGCGTCGACCTGCCGCGTTCGGGCACGCTGTTCGTGTCGGTGCGCGACGAGGACAAGGCCGGCATCCTGCCGGCGGTGCAGCGGCTGGCCGGCCAGGGCTTCAAGGTGCTGGCGACCTCCGGAACGGCCCGCTTCCTGGCCGAGAACGGCGTGCCGGCCGAGAAGATCAACAAGGTGCTCGAAGGCCGCCCGCACATCGAGGACGCCATCCGCAACCGCCAGGTGCAGATCGTCTTCAACACCACGGACGGCCAGAAGGCGGTGTCCGACTCCAAGTCGCTCCGCCGCGCGACCTTGATGCAGAAGGTGCCGTACTACACGACGCTGTCGGGCGCTGCGGCCGTGGCCGAGGCGATTGCGGCGCTAAGGGCGGGAAGCCTGGAGGTCAGGCCGCTGCAGGAATATTTTGCGTAGGCGATTTGCTCCCTTCTCCCCGTTCAACGGGGAGAAGGTGCCGGCAGGCGGATGAGGCGTGGCGTCGCTCAAATTCATCAGGGTACCGATTTCATCGGCTCCAACGAGAAACCACTGTTCGCCCTCGTCCAAATATACATCATGACGTCAGGCTCACGCCGGTCACCTTTGGCGTCGAACGTCAGGTCCCCAGCACAGTCGAAATGGGCTTGCCTGACCGTATGGCGGCGGCGACGGCCCTTGGCGCTTGCGTCCCAGCCATTTCTATCCCCCTGGCGATCACCTGGACAGCGGCATAGGACTTCAACGTATAAGGTCCAGGATCAAAACTCTGGGCGCGGAATCGCGCGACAACGTCCGCCGCGGCTGGATTGGAACGGTCATCAGGTGAAAACACGATCAGGGTGTTTTCGATCGCCGATCCAGCCTGGGCGACGAAATCCTTGACGTTGACCATGGCCCCATCACCCGACATGAACTGCGGGTGCAGACCTGCCTCGTTCGTTTGACGAATAAGCGGCCCTAACTGAGCCCCGAGCCCCGCGAAGAAGACGACATCGATCTTGGCGGCTTTCATCTTGCTGATAAGAGCGGCAAAATCGGTTTGATCATATCTGATCTTGGTGGCCAGTTTTTCCGGATGCCTCTTTGCTCGCAGTGCCGCCCTGGCCTTGTTCGCCAGGCCCTCGCCATAAGGCGTACCATCACTGACGACAGCCAGACTTCTCGCCGAAAAATGGCTCGCCATATATTCACCGGCAAACGTCCCCTGTACGTCGTCTCGCCCAACGGTCCGAGCGACATTCCAGAGTTTGAATTCGGTGAACGCGGGGTTTGTCGTTGCCGGGCTGACCAGCAAGGTGTTGCTCTTGGCGTAGATGTTCGACGCGGGAATAGAAGCGCCCGAATTGTAGTGACCTACGACGAAGCGAACTCTGTCCCGGGCAAATGCCCTGGCCATGGCGATGGCGGTGGAAGGATCACCATGATCGTCCAAGGCCATGAGTTCTATCTTACATCCTCCTATGCCGCCTTTCGCGTTGATGTCGTCTGCTGCGAGTTGAGCACCTCGGCGCATTTCCTCACCGTAAACAGTCCAATCTCCCGTCATGGGGCCCGCGACGGCCATTGGGATATCCGGGCATCCCGCGGCCATCGGCTGGGTGGCCGATGCCGCCAAGGCCAAGAGACCGAAAAACAAAAGCGACAAAAGCCTAGACGATGCAGCCGGCATTTCCCCATCCCCCCGAAAAGCACTTTCAAAGAAAGTGCATGGAGCTTTTTGTAGTGTCGAAGTCTACGCCGACGCAGGTTTCTGTAGTGTCCTCACGCCACCGCCTGGCACTCGATCTCGATGTCGAACTCCATCGGCCAAGAGGCCACCGGCACGAAGGTGCGGGCCGGCGGGTCGACCGGGAAGTATTTCGCATAAACCCGGTTGATGGCGGCGTAGAAGCCGGAATTGGCGGCGTAGACGCGAACCATCACCACCTTTTCGAGTGACGAGCCGGCCGCTTCCAGCAGATGCTTTACAGCCTTCAGCGAGGCTTCCGTCTGCGCCTCGATGTCGCCGCGCACCATCTGGCCGGTCTCCATGTCGATCGGCGGCGTTCCCGAGATGAAGACGAAGCCGTTGGCCTTCACCGCGGGCGAGCACGGCACGCCGAGCGACCGCGTCTTGGCCGACATCACCGGCACGTCGACGATTTCCTTTTCCATGGCGATCCTCCCCTTGTTTTCCCGGGAGCTTATCGCGGTGCCGGCGGAACGCCAGTGGCGATGGATGGTCCAGAGGCCATCGCGCCGGTAATCGCGTGGGGCGCCCCCCTCTCCGTCCGCTTCGCGGACACCTCTCCCCCATTCCATGGGGGCGAGGAAACGCCAATCGCCAAGGTGGCTGCCTTCATAAGCTTGGGTTCCTCGCCCCCGCAAAGTGGGGGAGAGGTGTCCGCGCAGCGGACGGAGAGGGGGACGGCGACATGCTGAAGGGAACGACCCTGCCCCGCCGCCGCAAACCGGAGGCATCGCGCCCGGCCCGGAATTGATCTAATGCATGTCGCCCGCAATGCGGCGAAAGGATGCCACTCGATGCACGACCACGGCGACGAAATCGACCTGCGCTGCCCGCAAGTGGTGGCCGACAATGCCGCCAAGGGATTGAGGCTGCGCGGCAGGTTCCGGCGCGGCGGGACGGAGATCGGCGTTGCCCGCGCCACCGAGCTGATGCACCGCGACAAGCTCGCGCCCTCCACCATCCGCCGCATGGTCAGTTATTTCGCCCGCCACGAGGTCGACAAGCGCGGCAGGAACTACGGCAACGAGGAAAACCCCTCGGCCGGCTACATCGCCTGGCTGCTGTGGGGTGGCGACGAGGGCCGCGCCTGGGCGCTGGAGATGAAGAAGAAGGTCGGCAACGCGCCCGACATCTGATTCCGCGATTTGGCAGGCAGTCAGCGCGACAGGTACCCCCACCCTGACCCTCCCCACAAGGGGGAGGGAACGCTGCCGCGCGCCCATCTCCCAACGCCGAGACGTCGCCAGTTTGCGAAGATCGGCACCTACGGGAATCCCCTCCCCCTTGTGGGGAGGGTTAGGGTGGGGGTCTGCGCCATTCGAGCTTGTGGCCACGGCCATATGCAATAGCCCTGCCCCGTCAGGAGAGGAAAGAAGCAAGGTCCAACAAGCTTGCGCCCTTCCTCCCCCTTGTTCGGGGAAGAGGTGTCCGCGCTGCGGGCGGAGCGTGGGTCGTAGCTCGTCGACGATTGCAGCTCGGCAGCGACCGCCTACCCCGCCCAGTCGACCTCGACCATGCCCAGCCGCTCGTAAAGCCGCACGGCGGCGGCGTTCCGTGCGGTGCTGGTCTTCAGGTCGACATGGGCGGCGCCCCGGTCGCGGAAGACGAGGAAGGCGTGCCGCATCAGCGCCTCGCCGATGCCGTGCCGCCTCGATCCCGGATGAACGGCAAGGTCCTTGACGAAGCCGGACGCCCAGCAGAGCGCCGCTCCGGCCAGCAGCCCCTTTTCGTCGATGACCAGGAAACAGAGATCGGGGTCGAACTCGGCGTCGTCGGCGATGCGCGGCCACCATGCGTCGAACGGGTCTGGGCCATCCTCCTCGAACGCCTCGCCGAGCAGCGCGTGCAGCGCCTGCGCGTCGGTGTGGGTGAAGCAGCGCATCAGGAAGCCTTCCGGCCAGTGCGGCGCGACAAGCGTATCGTCGAGAAGCTTGCGCAGCCGTATCTCGTCGGGCGCGGGCGGACGTGGCGAGGCGCCGGGCATGCTCATCGCGCGCGTGTCCTAAAAACGAGGCGGGACATGGCATCGGGAAGCGTCGCCACGGGGCCGGCGACGCGCCTCAGATTCCTCTTTCCATGCATGTCGTCGTCCCCAAAACGCGGCGCAGTTTTGGGCGTACCATGTCAGGCGTCAGGCTGCACCCGGCGGCGTCCACGGTCATGGCCGAGGCCCGTGGCCTCCAGCAAGCCCTTGCGCTTGGCGTCGTAATAGTAGCCGGTCTGGTAGAGCTGGTCGGCGCGCTTGGCGTTGCCGCCGGAAACCAGCCAGGCGCCGCGCAGGTACTTGACCGCGTATTTCAGGTTGGTCTCGGCGTCGAACAGGCCTTTGGGCGGACCGTCATAGCCCATGCCGCGCGCGGTCGCGTGCTTGATCTGCATCAGCCCCCAATGGCCGTTGTTGTAGGCGCGCGGGTTGAAGGTGCTCTCGCGGTTGACGACATGGCGCACCAGATCGATGGGCACCTGATAGACGGCCGCGTATTTGCCGATCAGCCGGTCGATCTCGGCACGCGTGCCGGTGACAGGGCCTTCGTCGGGCGCGACCGGGAACTGGATCGTGGCGGCGGGATTCTGCGGCACGATATAGGCAGCCTGCTGCACGGCGGGCATCACGGCCGGATGCGTCGCGACGACCATGGCGTTCTCGGCGCCGGCCATCTTGGCATTGCCCGTCTCGCCCGGCATGGCCGGCGCCGGCAGCATGGCGACGGCCGGCTGGGCGTGCGCCGCGATGGCGCCGACCGGCGTGGACGAGTTCGCCATTGGCGTCGACCCGGCAAAGGCATTGCTCGGCTCGACCGGCAGTTCGGCGGTCTGAACAGGCGTGAGCCCGGACGGCTCGGGCAGCACAGAAACGGTCTCGGGCAGCGGTACGGTGAAACCGGCATCGTTGCCAGCGACGGTCGCCGTTTCGGCAACCGACGTCACCGGCTTGACCTGCGAGGCCGTGGTGCAGCCACTGATGGCGGCCGCGCCCATGATAATGCCGAGCACGACAAGTTTCGGCATGGCAAGTTTGGGCGCGATGAGATTGCGTTTTGCTGGCAAGCCGCGTCAGTCCAGTTCATCGGATGTTAAAAAATCCCTTACACCAGCGATTCCCGCCGGGCAATCGGGGCACTCAGGTGGTTTTCGGGTGGCGGGACTCGGGCAAAAATGCCGGATTGTTCCGCATATGTACTGGTTTTTTGCTGATTTTTCGGAAGGAAACGTCATGGAAACGACCTCCTCGATCACCGCAGGCCACACAGTGTTAGAAACAGTGATCGGTTTCATGGGCATTGCATGGAACGAAACCGGCCTGATCCGTCTCTGCCTGCCCGAGCGCAGCCGCGAGGCGGTGGAGCGCAGGCTGCTGCGCCATCCGGGCGTCGTCACCTCGAACGCCCCGCCGCCGCCCTGGGTGGTGAAGCTGATCAGCTCGATCAAGGCCTATGCCGCCGGCGAGGATGTCGACTTCTCCGACGTGCCGGTGGACCTTTCCGGCGTCGACGATTTCCGCCTCGATATCTACGACCAGGCGCGCAGGCTCGCCTATGGCGAGACGACCACCTATGGCGAGCTGGCGAAGCGCGCCGGCCATGCCGGCCTCGCCCGCGAGACGGGCGCCGCGCTCGGCGCCAATCCGGTGCCGCTGGTCATTCCCTGCCACCGTATCCTGGCGGCCGGCGGCAAGATCGGCGGCTTCTCGGCGCCCGGCGGCTCGGTCACCAAGGAGAAGATGCTGGCCATGGAAGGCGTCCGCGTCGGCCCGCCGCCGCCGGCGCAGGTGTCCTTCGGCTTCTGAGGCCTGGTTGAAGCGCGTCGGGGGCGGCGCGCCTCAACCCGGCGGGGAAACCCCGGCGTCAGATGTGATGCGGGAAACGGCGCCGGAAACGGCGATCATTGTCCGGCCGCTTGCAGACATAGACCGCGCAGGACTTGTTGTCGGCGCTCGGCACATAGGCGCGCGAACGCACCTCGCCCATGGTGCAGAAGCGATCATCGCGCACATAGCGGTCATAGAGCGGCAGGCCCGGAACGCGCGTCGACTTATAGCGCAGGATCACCGCGCCCTCGCGCGCGATCGTCGACTGCACCCTGCCGCAGCTCATGCGGGTCGGGTCGTAGCGCGAAACCGCCTGCGCCTCGGCGGCCACCAGCACCAGGCAGGCGGCAAGCAGAATGGTCTTCATTGTCCTCTCCCAAGCCACGGCATGGCGCCGAAAAACGCGAAGCGGTGTTCGGACGGCACCATGCCCATCTCTTGCATTTCGAGCCTCCCGACGATCCTCCCACGGGCGGACCGTCGCCATAGGACGGTTTCACGCGATTGGGGCGGCCTTTGGGCGCTTCATGCCAGCGCTGTTGTCGCCCAGTCTTGTTTTTAGCGCAAAACCAAACTATATGCGTTGCATTGATATTTCGGCCGATCGATCCGGGCCTCGCGATCTTCGCGTTTGCTGACGTCTATCTCCAAAATCTCGATGCACACCGGCTGGACTTCGGTTCGGTCAAAACAAAGCAATGCGAAGGACTATCTGAATGGCAACTGGAACGGTCAAGTGGTTCAATGCCACCAAGGGCTATGGCTTCATCCAGCCCGACAATGGCGGCGCGGACGTTTTCGTCCACATCTCGGCCGTCGAGCGTGCTGGCATGACCACCCTGGTCGAAGGCCAGAAGATCAACTTCGAGATCGAGCAGGACCGCCGCACCGGCAAGTCGTCCGCTGGATCTCTGAGCAAGGCAGCCTGATTTGGCGCAAGGCGCGCGCCGGGCAACAGCCCGGGGCGCGCGGCAAGTCACGGATGTACTGACGGTCGCGCGAGAAGCGCGCCGGAGCGGAAGGACCCGACAAGCCGAAGCGGCGGATTGCCGCCGGCCCGGCCCCAACGCTCCCGGTCAGGCTACCGAGAATAGGAAGGCGGGCTTAGTCCCGCCTTTTTGTTTGCCCGGATTCCTGTGGGCCCGGATTCTGGCAAAACCGGCCAAGCCGACCTTCTCCCTGTTTCCCCACGGGGAGAAATGCCTCAACCGGCTCAGTCCGGAAGATTTCACCCCACCCATTCGATCGGCACGTGCCCGGGATCCTTCTCGACGCGGCCCAGCCATTCCGCCACGGCCGGATAGGCATCCAGCTGGAAGCCGCCCGTCTCGGCGCTATGGGTGTAGGCGTAGAGCGCGATGTCGGCGACGCTGAAGCCCTTGCCGGCGAAGAAGGCGTTGGCCTCGAGATGCCGGTTCATGACGCCGAGCGCCTTGTTGCCGCGCTCCAGTGTCAGCGCCAGCCGTTCCGGCGTGGCGTCCTTGGCCCGTTCCGGGAAGGTGAGGAGCGCCTTGCGCACGGCAATGTAGGGCTCATGGCTGTACTGTTCGAAGAACAACCACTGATAGGCCAGCGCGCGCTCGTACCTGTCGGCGGGCAGGAAGCGGGTGCCCTCGGCGAGGTAGAGCAGGATGGCGTTGGATTCCGCGATGCGCCGGCCGTCGTCGAGCTCCAGCAGCGGCACCATGGCGTTGGGGTTCTTGGCGACGAAATCGGCCTTTCGCGTCTCGCCCGTATGCGAGCTCACCTCGACCAGGGTGAAAGGAATGCCGAGCTTGGCCATCAGCAGGCGCGGCTTGTAGCAATTGCCGCTATCGATCATGTCATAGAGTATCATGGGCCCTCACTTGTCCCGCGCGACGATCGACCGGTGCATGCAGCCCAAAGCGCGCGGTGGCTTCAGGCAGGCGGCATCCACGCCGAAGGCTCTACCGCGCGGCGCCCGGGCTCATCCAGTGATTTGTTTTGGCGCAACCATCAGCGCCGCTGATGCAACGGCACGACCTTGCTGTCCCTGCCCAGCAGCGCGTCGACGGACAGCGGTTCCTCGTCGAAGAAGGTGCCGGCAAGCGCCGGCCTGGCGAGCAGGAAGCCCTGGAGCAGGTCGACCCCGCCTTCCAGCGCCACGCGCAGATGACCGGGCTGCTCGATGCCCTCGACCAGCACCTTGGCGCCACGGTCATGCAGCGACGAGACGAGCGGCCGGAAGAACCGCTCGGCGGCGGCATGGCGGCAGAATTCGGCGAACCACGCACCGTCGATCTTGACGATGTCAGGCCGCAGCAGGCCGACGCGCTCCTCCGTGGAATGGCCGGTGCCGAAATCGTCGATGGCGATGCGGATGCCGTCGCGCCGCATCTCGCGCACCAGCCTGGACAGCAGGGCGTCGTCGGCCGCCTGCTCGGTGACCTCGCAGACCAGCATGCCCGGATGAAGGTCGAAATCGGCCAGGTGGCGCGTCATCAGCCTGATCTCGGCCAGCGCCCGCCCCGGATGATCGTTGACCAGCGGATTGTAGTTGAAGAACAGGTCGAGCCCGTCGACGCCGATATTGCCGAAATTCCTGAGATGCAGCATCCGGCACATGGTCTCGACATAGAGCCTGTCCGGCGTCGGCACACCGTCGAAGAAGGTTCTTGGCGCGCACGCGCGCCCGGCACGGTGCGGCTCGATCAGGCCCTCGACGGCAACCGCCGCCAGCTGGCCATCGCGCGGCGCGAAGATCGGCTGGTAGGCGCTGCGCAGCCGGAAAGGCTCGTAGACGCCGTAGGCAATGCCCACTTCGTCGACGAAGATCGCCGCGTCGACGTCGCGGCGCCGTTCCTTTGGCGGGCTCATGGCGTCACTCTGCGCCCGAAAGCCTTGGCCGGTCGCGCGGGCTGGTGCGCCGGCGCGGCGGCGGGCTTCGACTCCACCGCGGGCTCCGGCTTGTCCTTGCCGAAGACATGGAAGCTGGTGGGCGCGAGCTCCGGTCGCGCCAGCACGTAGCCCTGCACCATCGAGGCGCCCGACTTCTCCGCGAGCTCGAGCTGCCAGCCCTCCTCGAGACCTTCGAACACCGTGCGGATACCCTGGTCCTCGAAGCTCGCCACCATGGTCCTCAGCAGCGCGAAACCGGCGCCGGATTCCATGAGCTGCGTGATCCAGTTGGCGTCGAATTTGACGATATCGGGTTGCAGTTCCTTGATGCGGCCGATGTCGGAATCGTCGGAGCCATAGTCGTCGACAGCGATGCGGAAGCCGTTGCCGCGCAGGGCCGCGACGAAATTGAACAGCGTCTCGCGCGAGGTCGAGCGCTGCTCTGTCACCTCGCACACGACGCGGCGCGGATCGATGCCCGCCTCGTGCAGCACCAGCCGCGTCTCGCGCAGGGCGTTTTCGGCGACTGTTCGCTCGGTGAAGACGGAAGGGTCGAAATTGATGAAGATCGAAGGCTCCCTGGGCAGGCAGGCGCCGGCATTGAGCAGGTGCAGCGTGCGGGTCAACGCCTCGACATGCAGCCGATCGGAAACGGGGCATGTGCTGAAGAAGGTCATCGGCGATACAGGCTCGCCATCGCGGAACGGCCGGATCAGCCCCTCGAAGGCGGCGACCGACAGCTTGCCCTCGTTGAACGCGAAGATCGGCTGGAAGGCGCTCTGCAACGTATAGATGCCCCACACCCCCGAGGTGGTGCCGTCGTCATGACGGATGATATGGGCAAGTCCGATGCTGCGCGACAAGGTTTCCTCGCTCCGCGAACTGACAGGACGCGGGGCGATCCTGCCACAGAAGCGTCTACCGCTCGTTAATGAATTTATTCTTGCCGTTCACGGGTCGTTGAAGACGGCCCTTCACCGCAACCCTACCCTACCCCGGTAACGGGTGCAGCTCGTCTCGGTGTCAAACCAATTCATGATTTCAATAGCTTGTGCGAAATCACCAGCCTGAGACGTGCCTCCGCGCGGCCTTTTCGCGGTCAGGAACCCCGAATTGATCATTTCTGGCTCAGCCAACAATACTTGCACTGGACGAGATCATGCGACATGAGAAGCGCCGCGGCCGCTCCTGGTCGCGATCCCTTGGAGACACCTTGTCATGGCCTTTCTTGCCGACGCCCTTTCCCGCGTAAAGCCTTCCGCGACCATCGCGGTGACGCAGAAAGCGCGCGAGCTGAAAAACGCCGGCCGTGACGTGATCGGCCTCGGCGCCGGCGAGCCGGACTTCGACACGCCCGACAATATCAAGAACGCGGCGATCGAAGCGATCCGCCGCGGCGAGACCAAGTATCCGCCGGTCTCGGGCATCGTGCCGCTGCGCGAAGCGATCGCGAAGAAGTTCAAGCGCGAGAACAACCTCGACTATCGTCCGGAGCAGACCATCGTCGGCACCGGCGGCAAGCAGATCCTGTTCAACGCCTTCATGGCGACGCTGAACCCGGGCGACGAGGTCATCATCCCGCGGCCCTACTGGGTGAGCTATCCGGAAATGGTGGCGATCTGCGGCGGCACGTCGGTCTTCGCCGACACTTCCATTGACAACGGCTTCAAGCTGACGGCGTCGGTGCTGGAGAAGGCGATCACGCCCAAGACCAAATGGCTGCTGATGAACTCGCCGTCGAACCCATCCGGCGCGGCCTATACCGAGGCCGAGCTGCGGGCGCTGGCCGACGTGCTTCTCAAGCACCCGCATGTCTGGGTGCTGACCGACGACATGTACGAGCACCTGACCTATGGCGACTTCGTCTTCAAGACCATCGCCGAGGTCGAGCCCAACCTCTACGAGCGCACGCTGACCATGAACGGCGTGTCGAAAGCCTATGCCATGACCGGCTGGCGCATCGGCTACGCCGCCGGCCCGGTTCATCTCATCAAGGCGATGGACATGATCCAGGGCCAGCAGACCTCGGGCGCGTGCACTATCGCGCAATGGGCCTCAGTCGAGGCGCTCAACGGCCCGCAGGATTTCATTGCGAAGAACAAGGCCATCTTCCAGGGCCGCCGCGACCTCGTCGTGTCGATGCTGAACCAGGCGCGCGGCATCTCGTGCCCGTCGCCGGAAGGCGCCTTCTACGTCTATCCGTCCTGTGCCCAGTTGATCGGCAAGAAGACCAAGGCCGGCAAGGTGATCGACACCGACGAAGCCTTCTGCTCCGAACTGCTCGAGGCCGAGGGCGTTGCCGTGGTGTTCGGCTCGGCCTTTGGCCTCGGCCCGAACTTCCGCATCTCCTACGCAACCTCGGAGACGCTGCTGGAAGAGGCCTGCACGCGCATCCAGCGCTTCACCGCCTCGCTGACCTGAGCGGCCCGGCCCTCCGGTCCAGACAAGCAAAACCCGGCCCTCGCGGCCGGGTTTTTCTTTGGGAGGGAGCCCGAGGGCCTGTCTTGATCTAGCCGGCCTGGCGCGCCGTGCGCGCCTCGGCCGGCACCAGCACCGCGAGCAGCAGTGCCGCGGTGAGCAGCGCGACGATTGCCGCCGTCAGCGTGGCGGCATGGAAGCCGCTGGCATAGGCCTCGGTGAACAGCCTGCGCAAGCCCTCCTCGCCGAGTGCGCCGCTGGCGGAGAAATCATGCTGGAAGACCGCCGCGCGGGCGACCGCCTCGGGATTGGCAACCCCGGCATCGGCGAGACGGCCCGTCAGCAGGCTGGTCGCGCGCATGCTCATCAGCGCGCCGAGCAAAGCGATGCCGATGGCGGTGCCGCTCTGGCGTGTGGCATTGATGACGGCCGAGACCATGCCCGAGCGTTCGCGCGGGGCGTAGGACATCGCCGCCGTATTGCTGCTGGGCACCGCCAGCGCGTTGCCGAAGCCCCCCAGGGCAAACAACAGACCGATGGCCAGATAGGGCGTCGTTGGACCCGCCCAGCACATGCCGAGCATGGAGACGCCGAAGGCGGCATAGCCCGCCGTCATCACCGTCGTCAGGCCATAGCGCGCGCCGAGCCGGCCGACCAGCGGCGAAACCAGCATCTGCAGGACGAAGATCGGCGCCATGCGCAGGCCGGTCTGCGTCGGCGACCAGCCCTGCGCCTGCTGCAGGAACATCGAAAAGAGGAAGACGCTGCTGTAGGAGGCAAGGCCGAGGCTGAAGGAGGCGACGTTGGCGACTGCGAAACGCACGTCGCGGAACAGGCTGAGCGGCAGCATCGGCTTCGGCGTGCGCATCTCGAAGACGAGGAATGCTATGAGCCCGACGACGCCGAGGATCAGTGTCGTCAGGGTCCAGCGGTCGCCCCAGCCGTGTTCGCCCGCCGAGATCAGCCCGAAGGTCAGCGCGCCCAGCCACACGATGCTGAGGGCAAGGCCGACGAGGTCGAGATGCGCGTGCTCGGGATGCGATGTCTCGTTGATCGAGAATGCGCCGAGCACGAGCGTCGCCAGCCCGATCGGCAGGTTGATCAGGAAAATGCTCTGCCAGCCCGCCATCTCCACCAGTATGCCGCCGATGATCGGGCCGACCAGCAGCGAGACGCCGGCGAAGGACGCCCAGCCGCCGATGACGCCGGCGCGCTCGCGGGCATCCGGGAAAGCCTGCGTGAGGATCGACAGCGCGCCCGGAATAAGCAGCGCCCCAGCAATGCCCTGCACCACCCGCCCGGCGAGCAGCACCGGCAGATTGGGCGCGAAGGCGCAGATCGCCGAGCCCAGCACGAAGATGCCGACCCCGGCCAGCCAGGAACGCTTGCGGCCATAGCGGTCGCCGATCAGGCCGGCGGACAGCATGAAGGCCGACAGGCACAGCGTGTAGGCGTCGACCACCCATTGCAGGCCGCCGAAATCGATGCGCAGCGCCTTCTGCATGGCCGGCAGCGCGACATTGACGATGCTGACGTCGAGCAACGCGACGAACGTGCCGAGATAGACAGCGGCGACGAGGGGTAGGCGACGTTTGGGCATCAGCACACCAAAAACATGATTATTGAACTCATCTATATGAATGACCGACGGTCAGTCAATTGATGTAAGTGATTTTGGAATCATTATAAAAGTCTTGTGGAACGCGCCAGAAGCAGCATAGTGCATAACAATGCGCCAGGGTGATGACCATGCGCGGACGCGCAATCCTGTGACCATCAGGAAGAACGCGCCGAGACCGCGGACCAAGCCGGCCGAGACGCGCCGGGACGAGCTGCTTGCGGCCGCCACCGCGCTGTTCGTCGCCAAGGGCGTGGGGCCGACGACGATCGACGAGATCGCCGCGCGAGCCGATGTCGCCAAGGGCACGGTCTATATCTACTTCCCCTCGAAGGACGATCTGGTCGCGGCGCTGCGCGAGCGTTTCGTGGCCGGTTTTCGTGCTCGCATCCGCGCGGCGATCGAGGCGCGGCCGGCGGCGGACTGGACGGGCCGGCTGGAAGGCTGCGTCCGCGCCGGCATTGACGCCTATCTCGATGACCACCCCCTGCACGACGTCGTCTTCCACGACCATCGCCCCGACCAGCGGCGCATGAAGAGCGACAATCCCGTGCTCGCCGACATTGCGGGCCTGCTCGAGTCCGGCGCGCGCGCCGGCGCCTGGACGGTCGACGATCCAGACCTCGCCGCCATCGTGCTCTTCCAGGGCATGCATGGCGCGGTCGACAAGGCGATCGACGAAGGTGTTCGCGACGGCGCCGAGCTGGCCGGCAAGCTCTCGGCGCTTTTTCTTGGGATGCTGCGGGCGCGGTAGCGCGGCCATGCGCGGGTCGGGCGAAGCCAGCGCGGTCCTTAACCATGACCGGGCAAGCCTCGCGGGGGCCGGCGCGAAACGCCGCCGGCCGGGATTGCCTCAATGGCTTTTTAACGCCTGCCAACCTAGTGCTCCGGTAGCCTCCGGGAGCACACGATGAGCATACTGGCGACGATCAAGGATCACAGCGGCAGGATCTATCGCGGCATCCAGTCGCTGCTTTTGCTCGCCATCGGCGCGACGGCGATGGGCGCCCTCGGCATATCGAGGAACCCCTCTTCCGGCGGCGCCTTTGCGATCTCGATCGTGGCGACCGCGCTCGCGCTCATGGCGCTGATGTATATGCGCAGCAACATCGTCCAGCGCCTGCGCTCGGCCGCTGCCGCCGAGGCCGAGAAACATCATCTTCTCGTGCGCGATGCGGTGACCGGCGCGATGACACGCCGCTACTTCCTGGAGACGCTCGGCGAAGGCCTCGGCACCTTGCGCAGCCGGCGCGACGCCGCGCTGCTGCTCATCGACCTCGACCACTTCAAGCAGCTCAACGACACGTTCGGACACCAGTTCGGCGATCTCGCGCTCGCCCATCTGGTGCGTGTCGCCGGCCAGGTCTTCGCCAAGGCCACGGTCGGCCGTCTCGGCGGCGACGAATTCGGCGTCATCGTCCCGCACGCCAACCTCGCCGTCATCAACCGGCAGGTCCAGCAACTGCTCAACGCCATGCGCACCGGCAAGCTGCACGAGGGCAAGGTCATCCCGCTCTCCGTGTCGGTCGGCGTGGCCCTGGCCCCCATCCACGCATCGACCGCCTCGGATCTCATGCTGCTCGCCGACCTGGCGCTCTACGAAAGCAAGGCGGCCGGACGCGGCAAGGCGACGGTCTTCGACGAAGAGATGCTGTCGGACAAGCGCTACCGCAGGCTTGTCGAACGGGAATTGCGCGCCGCTATCTATCTCGGCGAGCTCGAACTCCACTACCAGCCGATCGTCGACACCGACGGCGCGGTCCGCGCGTTCGAAGGGCTGGTGCGCTGGCGCCATCCGGTGCGCGGCCTGATCTCGCCGGCCGAATTCATCCCCATCGCCGAGCGCTCGACATTGATCGACATGCTCGGCGAATGGGTGTTCCGGCGCGCCTGCGCCGACGTCGGACATCTGGGCCGGCGCATCGGCTTCAACGTCTCGGGCGAGCAGTTGAAACGCGACGAGATCGTCTCGATGTGCGAGCGCGTGCTGCGCGAGACCGGCTGCTCGGCCACGCAGTTCGTCATCGAGATAACCGAGACGGTGGCGACGGCCGCGACACCCGAAATCCTCGGGCGCTTGGAGGCCCTGCGCGGCCTCGGCTTCCACATCGCGCTCGACGATTTCGGCACCGGCCACTGCGGCTTCAACTATCTGAAGACCCTGCCCGTCGACAGCGTCAAGATCGACCGCTCCTACGTCAGCAGCCTCATCAACGACCGCGTCGCGCAGATCTTCGTCTCGGCGCTGGCGCAGATCGCCGGCATCCAGGACATCACCATCGTCGCCGAAGGCGTCGAGACGGAGGAAGAATTCACCCTAGCCAGGGCCGCCGGCTGCCGCCGCTTCCAGGGCTATCTCTTCGGCCGGCCGGTGCCGCTGGAAGAGATCGGCGCCTCGGCGCGGGCGTCGTCCGTCCCGCGGCTGCTGACTGCCTGAGCGCGCGCACCCAGCCCCCTTCCCTATTTTTCTTGCCCTGCCGGCAAACAAGTGGGACGATGCTTTCAGGCAGGCTGTGTCAGCCCGTCCGCGACGGTCGAACAGGCCGGCCGCCGCTCACCGAAGAGTGCGATCGGACGCAAAGCCGTTTCCACTTTTGCTGATCGCGCTCCAGGGAAACGCCTGAGTGGAGGTCAGTCATGGGTAATCGCGCCGGAGGACGACGCACGGGACCGAAATGCATTGCCATAGTCGGTCCCTTCGCAAGCGGTAAGACCACACTTCTCGAAGCCATATTGGCCCGCACCGGTGCCATCCCCCGCCAGAACCCGGTTTCCTCGGGCAACACCGTTTCAGACCATTCGCCGGAGGCGCGCGCCCACGCCATGAGCGTCGAGGCGAACGTTGCCACTACGGATTTCATGGGCGAGCAATTCACTTTCATCGATTGCCCCGGCTCGATCGAATTCGCCTTCGAGGCCGAGCCGGTCCTGGCCGCCTGCGATATCGCCGTCGTGGTCGCCGAGGCCGATGAGAAGAAGATCCCCGCGCTGCAGCTCATCATGCGCAAGCTCGACGATCTCGGCGTGCCGCGCATCCTTTTCCTCAACAAGGTCGACAAGGCGATATCGGGCGTGCGCGACACGCTGAAGATGCTGCAGCCGACCAGCGCCGTGCCGTTGCTGCTGCGCCAGATACCGCTGCGCAAGGACGGCGTCGTCATCGGCTCGATCGATCTCGCGCTGGAGCGCGCCTACATCTACCGCGAATACGCCGAGAGCGAGGTCGCCGAGATCCCTGGCGACGACAAGGCGCGCGAACTCGAGGCGCGCTTCTCCATGCTGGAGACCCTGGCCGACCATGACGATGAGCTGATGGAGCAGTTGCTGGAGGAGGTCGAGCCGCCCAAGGACGCGATCTTCGACGATCTCGCCGCTGACCTGCGCGGCGGCGCCGTGACGCCAGTACTGATCGGCACGGCGGAGAAAGGCAACGGTGTGCTGCGGCTGCTCAAGACCATCCGCCATGACGCTCCCGACATCGACGCCACCCGCAAGCGCCTCGGCGTGCCGGATGGCGGCGCCGCCGTCGTCCAGGTGATGAAGACCATCCACACGCCGCATGGCGGCAAGCTGTCGGTCTCGCGCATCCTGTCAGGCCAGGTCGCGGACGGCTCGGAACTATGGCTCCCCGGTGGTGAGATAGCGAAAGTCTCGGGCATCTACCGCCTGCTCGGCAAGGACCAGGCCAAGCTGACCGCCGCCAGGATCGGCGACACGGTGGCGCTCGGCAAGCTCGATGCCGTAAGGACCGGCCAGACGCTGACCTCCGCCAAGGGCGGCATCAAGCCGCTGGTCGCATTCGAGCCGCCGCAACCGGTCTTCGCCTTCGCGTTGCGGCCGAAGGAGCGCAAGGACGACGTCAAGATGTCGGCAGCCATCCAGCGGCTCGCCGAGGAGGACCCCTCGCTCAGTCTCAGCCACAACCAGGACTCCGCCGAAACGGTTCTGTCGGGCCATGGCGAGATGCATCTGCGCGTGGTCCGCGAAAGGCTGGAGGGCAAGAACCAGATCGCCGTCGAAGGGCATCCGCCCGCCGTTCCCTATCGCGAGACGATCCGCAAATCGGTTCAGCAGCGCGGTCGCCACAAGAAGCAATCCGGCGGCCACGGGCAGTTCGGCGACGTCGTCGTCGAGATCAAGCCACTGCCCCGCGGTTCAGGCTTCCAGTTCTCCGACACCATCACCGGCGGCGTGGTGCCGAAGACCTACATCCAGTCGGTCGAGACGGGCATACGCGACTACCTGAAGTCCGGTCCGCTCGGCTTCCCGGTCGTCGACGTCGCCGTCAACCTCTCGGACGGCTCCTACCATGCGGTGGATTCCTCCGACATGGCTTTCCAGATGGCGGCGAAGCTGGCGATGAAGGAAGGCATGGCGGCCTGTTCGCCCGTGCTGCTCGAACCGGTCATGAAGGTCGAGATCGTGACACCCTCGGACGCGACGTCGAGGATCATCGCGCTCATCCCGCAGCGGCGCGGCCAGATCCTGGGTTACGACGCGCGGCCCGACTGGCCGGGCTGGGACATCGTCGAGGCGACCATGCCGCAGGCCGAAATCGGCGACCTGATCATCGAGTTGCGCTCGGCCACGGCCGGCGTCGCCAGCTACCGCGCCAGCTTCGACCATATGGCCGAACTGACTGGGCGACTGGCCGAGGAAGCGATGAACGCGAACGGCAAGGCCGCCTGACTGGGGCTGCCCCTCGCGATGAAAAGCTGAAATGCGAAAACGGCGCCCGGTGATCCGGACGCCGTTCTGATTTGCGGACCGTTCTCCTGGGAGGCGAAACGGCTGGTCCGCCGCATCATGACCGGAACGTTGCTTCGGCCCAAAAAGGTTCGGACGCGGTAGCCGCCTGAGCCCGGTTCTTCCGAGTGATGCCCCCATCTCCCGGACGAACCACACCGCGTCCTATGAAACGCTTAGCAGCACCAGAGCGCATGCGGCATGTTACCCGAGGTTACATGTCACTGTTACGTGGCAATCCGGATCGATTTTCGTTGGGCCCGGCTGATCGCGGGCAACAAAAAAGCCGGATCAACGAAGATCCGGCTGAGTTTGAATGGAAGTGCCGATTAAGGCTAACCTCCAGAGGGGAACACTCGAGGGCGCTAATGGGAGGAGAACGCGCCCAAGAGATGATCTATATATCTGCTCTTCATGCCCAAGAAACAAGCATCTATTTTGCAACGCACGCATGCAAAAACATGCAGGCTGTGGTCTAACGCGCTTCCGTACCCCATAGGACCAGCGAAAAATCTCGAAATGAAGCGCCATGGAAGGCCGTTTGAAGAGTTCGACCTTCGTTTTCGAATGGTTTTTCGCGCAAAATGACGAAAACCCGGCAATGATCCGCCAATAGGCAGCTTTCGTCCATTATTACGGCAGCAAGCCAAGGAATGTGCAAATGCGACGGTTTTCGGCAATTGCCGGCAGCGCTGCCTTCTTTGTCGCCGCGCCCTGCGTTGTCGCCGGGCTGGTGCCCTGGCTGCTCACCGGCGGCTGGGCCGCGCCTGCTTCGGCGCTGCCCAGCATCACCCCGCTGTGCTGGCTGGCGATCGCCGGCGCCCTGGTCGTTCTTCTGGAAGCCTTCGCGCGTTTCGCGCTCGATGGGCTGGGCACCCCGGCCCCGATAGCGCCGACGCGGAAGCTCGTCATCCGCGGCACCTACCGCCATGTCCGCAACCCGATGTATCTTGCGGTGCTGGTGCTGATCTTCGCCCAGGCCCTGCTGTTCTCGAGCTGGGCTGTCGCCATTTACGGCCTGGTAGCGGGCGCCACCATGGCTTCGTTCGTCAGGCTCCACGAGGAGCCCACCCTCTCCGGCCGTTACGGCGCCGAGTACGAAACCTATCGGCGCGCGGTGCCGGGCTGGCTACCCAGGCTCACGCCGTGGAAAGGATAGGGGTGGCGCAGGTCAGTAAGACCAGCTTCTGGCCTTGGCGATGATGAAATCGCGGAAGACGTGCAGCTTGGCCTGGTTCTTCATCGCGTCCGGATAGGCGAAATAGGTGTCGAAGGATGGCACTTCCGTTTCCGGCAGAAGCTGCACCAGCCCCGAATCCTTGCTGATCACATAGTCGGGCAGCATGGCGATGCCAGCCCCGCCCTGCACCGCGCGCTTGATCGACAATATGTCGTTGATCTGCAGCGTCGGCACGCGCTGTCCACCCTCGAAGTCGCCGACCGTCTCCAGCCAGTTCAGCTCCGACAGATGCGTCGGCACGGGCACGCCGAAGGTGACGATGCGGTGATTCTTGAGCTCGGAAACCGATGCCGGCTTGCCGTGCTTCGCCACATAGGACGGCGCGGCGTAGAGGTGGAAATGCACCGTGAACAGGCGACGCTGGATCAGGTCCGGCTGCTGCGGCTGGCGCAGCCGGATCGCGCAGTCCGCCTGCCGCATGGTGAGGTCGAGCTCTTCATTGGCCAGGATCAACTGCAGGCTGATCTCCGGGTAGAGCTCGATGAACTCCTGCACGCGCTCGGTCAGCCAGCCGGCGCCGAGCCCGACCGTCGTCGTTACCCTGAGGACGCCGGACGGCCGGTCCTTGGTCTCGGCCAGGCGCGACTTGATCGTCTCGAGTTTCATCAGCACGTCATGCGCCGTGCGGAACAGCATCTCGCCCTGCTCGGTCAATACCAGGCCACGGGCATGGCGATGGAACAGCGGCACTCCGACATCATGTTCAAGCGCGCTCACCTGCCGCGAGATCGCCGATTGTGAAAGATGCAGTGTCTCGGCGGCGTGGGTAAATGACCCCGCCTCCGCCGCAGCGTGAAACACGCGTAGCTTGTCCCAGTCCAACGCCATGATTTCCCCTCGTTCTGTCTTTGGCGTCTGAATGAAAAATCAGGCTTTTACACGGCGCATTTAAGCCGTTTGTGGAGCAATTTACTCCGCCGCTTCGCGATGCAGTTCGATCCCTGCCAGATACTTCTCCGCCTCCAGCGCAGCCATGCAACCCAGCCCTGCCGCGGTGACCGCCTGGCGATAGACATCGTCGGTGACGTCGCCGGCGGCAAAGACGCCGGGCACGTCCGTGCGCGTCGAATCCGGCGCCGTCCACAGATAGCCGTTCGGCTTCTGCTTCAGCTTGCCTACGAACAGTTCCACCGCCGGCGCGTGGCCGATCGCCACGAACACGCCGTCGACCTTGAGCAGCGTCTCCTCGCCGGTCACCGCATGGCGCAGCTTCAGCCCTTCGACCGAGGGCGGCAGCGGCGCCTGGCCGGGCCGTCCGGTGATCTCGTCGACGATGGTGTCCCATATGACGCGGACATTGTCCTTCTTCAGCAGCCGCTCGCGCAGGATGCGCTCGGCGCGGAACTCGCTGCGCCTGTGGATGACCGTGACGCTCTTGGCGAGGTTGGCCAGGTATAGTGCTTCCTCGACCGCCGAATTGCCACCGCCGACCACGGCGACATCCTTGCCGCGATAGAAGAAGCCGTCGCAGGTGGCGCAGGCGGATACGCCGAAGCCCATGAAGGTCTGCTCGCTCGGAATGCCCAGCCACTTCGCCTGCGCGCCGGTGGCGATGATCAGCGCGTCGCCGGTGTAGATCGTGCCGGAATCACCCTTGGCGCGGAAGGGCCGTACATTGAGGTCGACCTCGACGATAATGTCGTTGATGATGTCGGTGCCGACCTGCTCGGCCTGCTTGAGCATCTCGCCCATCAGCCACGGCCCCTGGATCGGCTCGGCGAAACCGGGATAGTTTTCCACATCGGTGGTGATCATCAACTGCCCGCCCTGCTGCAGGCCGGCCACCAGCATCGGTTTCAGCATGGCGCGCGCGGCATAGATCGCGGCCGTATAGCCGGCCGGCCCGGAGCCGATGATGAGGACTGGCGCGTGCTTGGTCGTCGTCATGAAAAGCCTCTGTGGGGGAACGCCGGGAAAAGCGCGGCGTGGTATTCCATTCGATATCGCGGCGTAATGTAAGTGCTGCCTACGACGCCAGCAAGGCAACTTGGCGTTCGTCCCCGGAAAGCTTCGCCATCCGCCGGTTGCGAAAGCGCACGCCGAGGGATTTTTCTTCCTTGCTGCGCCGGCGCAACGATGGATGGCTGCCTCTGGGTCGCGCTGCGTTGCACAAATGCGGCTAAACCCGACAGGTTCGAGCGGCATGCCAGATTCCGTTTGAACGCTTGCCGCTCTAATGAGAGGGTCACGAAAGATTCTTGCGCAACGAAAGCCATCCATGTCCCTCAAAGCAGACCTAGACGCCATCGACTGGAAGATCCTGAAAGAGCTCCAGCGGGACGGACGGATGACCAATGTCGAGCTATCGAACCGCGTCGGCATTTCGGCGCCTCCCTGCCTGCGGCGCGTCAGGCGCCTGGAAGAGGCCGGCATCATCCGTGGCTATCGCGCCCTGCTCAATGCGCCGGCGCTCGGTCTCGACGTGGTCGCCTTCTGCCTCGTCGGCCTCCACCACCAGGCCGACGCCGAGCTGAAAACCTTCGCCGAGCGCACGCGCGGCTGGCCGATCGTGCGCGACGCCTGGATGGTATCGGGCGAATCCGACTTCCTGCTGCACTGCGTGGCCAGCGACCTGGGCACGTTCCAGAGCTTCGTCATCGAGGAGCTGACGTCGGCGCCCAATGTCGACACGGTGCGGACAGCGCTGACCATCCGCCGCGTCAAGGACGAGGGGCTGGTGGCGTTTCCAGCCTGACCGGCTTCTCCGGCGCCGATCCTGGTGACAGTCAGAGCGCCTCGACCGCTGCCAGCAGCGCCTCGCGGTCCGCCCGGCCACCGAGCGGCATCACCGTGAAGCCCGGCTGGTCGCTCGCCGCGCCATCCACCAGGAAACCGAGAGGCAGGCCCGCCCGGCGCCCTGCCTCCATGTCGGCGGGCTTGTCGCCGACGATGATCGAACGGGCAAGGTCGATGCCCAGACGCTTCGCAGCTTCCACCAGCATGCCGGGGTTGGGCTTGCGCATCGGATGGTCCGCGATGGCCAGCGGCCCGTCGCCCACGTCGTGATAGGCACAGGCCAACACCATGTCCACGAACGCGTCGCGCGCGCGCAAAAGGTCGAGCACCCGACCGTTGACGGCGGCGAATTCGGCCCAGCCGTAGTAGCCCCGGGCGATTCCGGACTGGTTGGTGACGATGACGACGGGCAGGCCCCGCCTGTTGGCGGCGGCTATCGCCGGCACGATATCCTCCAGCAGAACCATCTTTTCAGGGTCGTCCGGATAGCCGGTATCGACATTGATGGTGCCATCGCGGTCGAGGAACAGCGCCGGCCGGCCGGCGGCGAAAACGCGGGCGCCAACACGTTCGACCCAAAGGCCGGGTTCGGCCAGCGGGTATGCCGCGTGCGCCACCCCTGCTTCAGCCATTGGCGAGGCGCGTTTCGACCACCTCGCACAGATAGTGGTAGAGGCACAGGTGCCCCTGCTGGATGATCGGCGTCGAGGTCGACGGCACGTTGAGCAGGATGTCGCACAGCGGCTTCAGCTTGCCGCCACTGTCGCCGGTCATGCCGACCACCGTCATGTCCATCATGCGCGCCTGCTCGGCGGCGGCCAGGATGCTCGGCGAATTGCCGCTGGTCGAGATCGCCAGCAGCACGGCGCCGGGGGCGCCATGCGCCTCGACCTGGCGCGAGAACACCGTGTCGAAACCGTAGTCGTTGCCCCAGGCGGTCAGCACCGCCGCGTTCGCCGGCAGCGCGATGACGTTGTAGGCCTTGCGCTCTTTCAGGAAGCGGCCGACCAGTTCGCCGGCGATGTGGATGGCATCGCTGGCCGAACCGCCATTGCCGCAGATCAGCAGCGCCTTGCCGCTGGACAAGGCCGTGACGATCGCCGTCGCCGCCCGCTCCATCTCGCCGGTCAGGTCGCGCTCGACCATCGCCGAGATCGCCGCCGCCGAGCGGACCAGATAGTCGTTCAGTTCGGACATCGATGCCTCAATTTCTGTTGCTGCTGGGCCCGGGCCGGACGGCTGCGTCCGACCGGAAACGGGTGTCACGAATTGGCCGCGTCCGCCGTTGGCGTCGGCGTGGAGAGCCTTCTGATCGTGCCGGTGGTGCTCTTGCCGGCGACGAGATCGACAAGCACCACGCGTCCGCCGGCGTTCTGCACCACATCGGCGCCGACAACCGTGTCGATCGTATAGTCGGCGCCCTTGATCAGGATATCGGGCAGTAGTGCCTCGATCAGCGACAGCGGCGTGTCGTCCTCGAAGACGACGACGGCATCGACCGACGCGAGCGCCGCCAGCACGCAGGCGCGGTCGTGCTGGTCGTTGACCGGGCGCGACGGCCCCTTCAGCCGGCGCACCGAGGCATCGCTGTTGAGGCCGACGATCAGCCGGTCGCACTGCGCGCGCGCCGCATGCAGCAGGCTGACATGCCCGGCATGCAATATGTCGAAGCAGCCATTGGTGAAGCCGACACTGAGCCCTTCGTTGCGCCACCCTTCCACCAGCCGCGTGGCGCCGCCGACATCCATGATGGCCTGCCCGTGGGCCGCGGCATGGTGCGAGCGGAACAGCGCGCCGGTCAGTTCCTCGACGGTGAGCCGCGCCGTGCCGCGCTTGCCCACCACGACGCCGCCGGCGGCGTTGGCGATCAGCGCCGCCGCGACGCGATCGGCGCCCGCCGCGAGCGACAGCGCGAAACTGGCGATCGCCGTGTCGCCGGCGCCCGACACGTCGAACACCTCGCGCGCCTGGGTGGCGATGTGGCGCGCATCCACCAGATCGATGACGCTCATGCCTTTTTCGCTGCGGGTCGCCACGACGAAGGCAAAGCCATGCGCCACGATCAGTTCACGCGCCGCGGCGACGATCTCGTCGTCGGAGAAGACGGCGCGGCCGGCGGCCTCGCCGAGTTCCTTGCGGTTGGGCGTGATGGCGGTGGCGCCGGCGTAACGCGCGTAGTCACGCCCCTTGGGGTCGACCACCACCGGCTTGCCGGCGTCGCGGCAGATCGCGATCAGTTCGGCGGCGACGCCGTCGAGAAGTATGCCCTTGCCGTAATCCGACAGGATGACGATGTCGGCCGACGGGAGTATGGCCCGGAAATGGCCAATCAGCGCCGCCCGCTCGCCGGCGTCGAGCGCTTTGACCTCCTCTTCGTCGAAGCGCAGCACCTGCTGGTTGAGGGCACTGAAGCGGCTCTTGGACGAGGTCATGCGACCCGGCTGCTGCGCCAGCCCGCGTGTATCGACGCCGATCTCACCCAGCATTCGCACCAGGTGACCCGCCGCCGCGTCCTCTCCAATGACGGAGACGGGCACGGCGCGCGCGCCCAGCGAGATGATGTTGGAGACGACGTTGCCGGCGCCGCCCATGGCAAGCGTTTCGCCACGCCCATGCAGCACCGGTATCGGCGCCTCGGGTGAAATGCGTTCGATGACGCCGTTGACGAAACGGTCGAGGATGAAATCGCCGACCACCAGAACGGTGACGTCGCCGATGCGTGAAATGACCCGGTGAAGGGCTTCGGAAGAGGACGGGAACTGTTTGATCATCTTGTTTGTCACGAGGAAAACCGGTCTCTGTGTCGTGAAAACCCCGCCCATGGACCAGCACAGCCGGCTACCCACCGGCATGCCGATATACTGCAATGCGCCTCGGTGCAACGGCGGCCCCTGTTGCGCCGTGCCATGTCAGTTCCTTTGCAGCGCCACATGGACGCCGAGCCCGACGAGCAGCGTGCCGCCGACGCGCCGCATCAGGCGCTGCGCGCGGCTGGAGCGCTTGAGCCGGCCGACGACCAGGCCCGCCAGGAAAACACAGACGATGTCAGCCGAGGAAAACATCAGATTGACGATTGTGCCGAGAATGACGAACTGCAGCCAGACCGGCCATGCGGCCGAAACGTCGATGAACTGCGGCAGGAACGCCATGAAGAAGATCGCTGTCTTGGGATTGAGCACCTCGACGGTGATGCTCTCGAAAAAGGCGAGGCGCGCCGACTTGCGCTCGATCTCCGGCAGCGCGGTTTCGCCCTCGCCCTTGTTGCGCAGCAGCGAGACGCCGAGCCAGACCAGATAGAGCGCGCCGACGATCTTGACCGCGAGGTAGAGTGGCGGCACCGCGTGGAACAGCACCGACAGGCCGGCCGCGGCCGCCAGAACATGCACATAGCCGCCCAGATGGATGCCCAGCGCCGCCATAAGGCCCGACCAGCGGCCGCGCGCAATCGTCTGCGCGGCGGCATAGAGCATGGCCGGCCCAGGTATGTAGGCGAAGATCGCCGTGGTGGCGAAAAACGCCACGAGCAGTTCGGTCGACGGCATCCCCTTGCTCCTATCGCGACTCTGGCGCGACACAAGCGGGAGCTTTACGGCGGCACTGTGGCGTGCGCCCGTCCAGCCCTGCCATGTCGACAGCCGGTTCCTCGTCCCCTATAAGGGCCGGAATCGGCAGACGAAACAAGGTTCAGGACCTTTCAAGATGATCATCGTCACGGGCGGCGCGGGCATGATCGGCTCCAACATCGTCGCCGCGCTGAATGCCGAGGGCCATGACGACATACTGGTCGTCGACGACCTGACCGACGGCCACAAGATCGCGAACCTCGCCGATCTTGCCATCGCCGACTATCTCGACAAGGACGATTTCCTGTCGCGCATCGAAGCCGGCAATCTCGGCAGGGTCGAGGCTGTCTTCCACCAGGGCGCCTGTTCGACGACCACCGAGTGGAACGGCAAGTTCATGATGGATGTGAACTATGCCTATTCCAAGCGCCTGCTGCATGCCTGCCAGGTGCTGCGGGTGCCTTTCCTCTACGCATCCTCGGCTTCGGTCTATGGCGGCGGCTCGGTCTTCCAGGAGGATCCGCGCTTCGAACGGCCGCTCAACGTCTACGCCTATTCCAAGAAGCTCTTTGACGACTACGTCAGGCGCACCACCTTCGACACCGATCACTCGCAGGTCGCCGGCCTTCGCTACTTCAACGTCTATGGGCCGCGCGAGGCCCACAAGGGCGCCATGGCCTCGGTCGCCTTCCACCTCTTCAACCAGGTCGAACAGGGCCAGAACCCGAAACTGTTCGGCGCCCATGACGGTTTCGGTCCCGGCGAGCAGAGCCGCGATTTCATCCATGTCGGCGATGTCGCCGACGTCAATCTGTGGCTATGGAAGCGTGGCGCCAGCGGTATCTTCAACTGCGGCACCGGCCACGCGCAGCCGTTCCGGGCGATCGCCGAAACGGTGATCGACACGCTCGGCCAGGGCGAGATCGAGTTCATTCCCTTCCCCGATCATCTCAAGGGCAGCTACCAGAGCTTCACACAAGCTGATATGTCCCGCTTGCGCGCTGCCGGTTACAACGGCCAATTCCGGACCGTGGAAGCCGGGGTCAGAGACTATGTCGAATGGCTGAAAGCCCGACGATCCTCGTGATCGGCCCCCGCTGGGTGGGCGACATGGTCATGGCGCAATGCCTGTTCTCGGCGCTGAAGGAGTTGCATCCCTCTGCCGCGATCGACGTGCTGGCGCCGGCCTGGGCGGCGCCACTGGTGGCGCGCATGCCCGAGATACGCCAGCAGATCGACTTTCCGCTCAAGCCGGGCGCGCTGGAATTCTCCAGCCGCAGGCGCTTCGGCCGGCTGCTGCGCGGCCGCTACGACATGGCCTATGTCCTGCCCGGAAGCTGGAAATCGGCGCTCATCCCGTTCTTCGCCGGCATCCCGCGCCGCGTCGGCAATCTGCGGGAGATGCGCTACGGCCTGCTGACCGACGTCGTGCCCCTCGCCAAATCGATGAAGCGGCGCACGGCGCAGGCCTATTTCGGCCTTGCCGGAGGCGGCACCTTCCGCGCACCCCGCCTTAGCGTCGACACTGCCGGCCAGGCCGCGCTCCTGTCGCGCCTCGAGCTGGACGCGAAGGGCTTCGTGGCGCTGATGCCTGGCGCCGAATTCGGCCCCGCCAAGCGCTGGCCGAGCGAGAGCTACGCCGGCCTCGCGCGCGACCTCATGGCCAGGGGCCTGAAGGTGGTGCTGCTCGGCTCACGCAACGACAGCCCGGTGACGGCCGAAATCGCGGCCCTTGCCCCCGGCGCGCTCGACCTTGCCGGCAAGACGCGGCTGGAAGACGCCGTCGACCTGATCGGAGCGGCCAGGCTCGCGGTTTCGAACGACAGCGGGCTGATGCATGTCGCGGCCGCCGTCGGCACGCCGATCGTCGCCATCTACGGCTCGACCTCCCCCGAGAACACGCCGCCGCTCAGCGAGACGCGCGAACTGGTCTGGCTCGACCTCCCCTGCTCCCCCTGCCACCAGAAGATCTGCCCGCTCGGCCATCTCGACTGCCTGAAGACGCTCGAAGTCGCCAAGGTCGCGGCCGCCGCGGAGCGTCTTCTGGCCATTCCGGCGACGGCATGACGTCCGCATGAAGGTGCTTGTCGTCAAGACGTCCTCGATGGGCGACGTCATCCACACCTTCCCATCCATCGAGGATGCCCGGCGCAACCGGCCGGACGTGTCCTTCGACTGGTGCGTTGAGGAAGCGTTCGCCGGCATCGTCGCGTTGCACCCGGCGATCGGCGCCATCCACACCGTGGCGATCCGGCGCTGGCGCAAGGCGCCCTTCAGCCCGGACACCTGGCGCGAGGCGGCGACGCTCCGCCGCGCCTTGCGCGAGGCCCGCTACGACCTCGTCATCGACGCGCAGGGGCTGCTGAAGTCGGCGCTCGTGGCCAGACAGGCAGCGGCGCCAATCGCCGGCCTCGACCGGGCAAGCGCGCGCGAACCCTCCGCCACGCTGTTCTACGACCGCAAATACGCCGTGCCGCGGGGCCTGCATGCCATCGAACGCACGCGGCGCCTGTTCGGGCTGGCGCTCGGCTACGAGCCCGATCTTTCGACACTCGATTCCGGCATCGTACCGCCGCCCGGCGGGCTCCGTGGCGTCGGCGGCCCTACCGCCTTCCTGCTGCACGGCACCAGCCGCGAGGACAAGAAATGGCCGGTCGCGGACTGGATCGAAACCGCGCGCCTTCTGGCCGCAAAGGGAATGACGCCCGTCACCACCTGGTCCAATGCGGCGGAAAAGGCTGTCGCTGAAGCCATCGCGGCCGGCGAACCGGGAACGATCGTCGTGCCGAAGTCTACGCTTGCCGAGATCGCCGCCATCATCGGGCGTTCGGCGCTCGTGGTCGGCGCCGACACCGGCCTCACCCATCTGGCCAGCGCTTTCGGCCTGCCGACGGTGGCCGTGTTCCTGTCGACGGAACCGGGACTCACCGGCCCACGCGGAGCTTATGCGTCGACGTTGCTGGCCGCGCCGGGAGAGCGGCTGAGCCCGGCGACGGTGATTGCGGAAGCACAGAAGTTGCTGGAGCTTAGCCGGGCAAACAACGGCCGGAATTGAACTTTTCAGCCAACGGAATCGATCAGCGCCGTTCTCCACGTCAGCACGGAGAACGGCTTCACCGTCATCATGTTCGGAAAATGGGCGGCGGGACGATGAGGGGTGGTGCTGCCAGCCCCTCGCTCCGCTCTAGATGAAATTCACCTCGACGATCTCGTAGCCGCGCGCGCCGCCAGGCGCGTTGACTTCGATGGCGTCGCCGACTTCCTTGCCGATGAGAGCGCGCGCGATCGGCGAGGAGATGGAGATGCGGCCCGACTTGACGTCGGCCTCCTGGTCACCAACGATCTGGTAGGTCTTCTTCTCTTCAGTGTCCTCATCGACCAGAACGACGGTCGCGCCGAACTTCACCTTGTCGCCGCTGAGCTTCGACACGTCGATGACTTCGGCGCGCGCGATCAGGTCCTCGAGCTCGTTGACACGGCCCTCGTTCAGGCTCTGCGCCTCTTTCGCGGCATGGTATTCGGCATTTTCGGAAAGGTCGCCATGCGAACGGGCCTCGGAGATCGCCTCGATGATGCGCGGCCGCTCTTCCTGCTGGCGCCAGCGCAGCTCCTCCTTCAATGACGCGAACCCCTCGCCTGTCATCGGGACCTTGTTCATGATGCGAGACCTTTCCTGCCGCCACCCCCGCATTCCGGGGAAAGCCTTGTCGTTGGGTACAAAAAGAAAACGGTCCGGCAGCCTTGGGCTAACGGAACCGTTTCACCGCAATTTCCCCCAATATAGCAATCCCGCTGGGTTTTTCACGCCCAAAAATCAAATTTGCGAAAATCATCCCCGAGCTTGATCTCGGCCGGGACCTGGCCAGCCAGCGGGTCGGAAAAAGGAACGGCCGCGATCGCTCGCGGCCGTTCGCCTGTCTTGCGGAGCTTGTCAGCTGCGCATGAAATGATCGATCTGCTCGGCCAGCATACCGTATTCGCGGGAACTCTTGCCGGTACGCTTCTCGATTTCCATGAGTTGCTGCTGGGCGCCCTGGAGATCTCCGATCTGCAGATGCGCCTCGCCCAGATACTCGCGCACCAGCGTATAGTTCGGGTCGATGCGCAACGCCTCCTCGTAATAGCCGAGACCGACGGCGACGCGGCCGGAATGGCGGTGCGAATAGCCAAGGTAGTTGAGGATACGCGGATCCTGCTTGTTGGCCGCCAGCGTCAGTACGGCGATCGCCTCGTCGTAGCGCCCGGCCATCGCCAGGTCGTGGCCGGCCTGGTAGATGCTGTCGTCGTCGAGCATGCCCTGCTGGGGCGCCACGCATTTCTGCTTCTTCTTGTCCCAGACCATGCCCTTCTTGCATTGCGTGACGGTCTGGTTGCCGCCACCGCCGCCGCCTGAACTATCGCCGCCGGCGGCGAAAGCCGGAAGGGCAAGCATGTGCAGCGCGACCAGCGCGCCAGCCGCCTGGATCAGCATTCTCTTATGCATGGAAGCCTCCTTGAGGGTGACAATGCGAGTCTAACGCCGCGCGACGCCGGTTTCATCCCGAAAAGCGAATCGCGGATGAAAGCGATCGGCCGGGTACCGTGCCCGCGTGACGTGACGAACGGCGCAAATCCGCTATCATCGGCTTCGAGCATAGGCACAAAGCGGAGATGGCCCATGCAGCGACGCCTGGAAAGGGAATGGGAGCTTTCGATCGGCCCCGATACCGTGCGGCTGTTCATCCTCAAGGCCAAGGCGCTCAGCGCCGCCGTCAACGAAGACTATGCCGACGGCGCTGAACACGAGGTGGAGCTCGATGGCGACGCGCATGCCAACCACCATCATGATGGCCTTGCCGAGGAAAGCACCGAGAACCTGACCGAGGAGGAATTGCGCGAGCTGATCGCCGACCTCAATGTCGACGAGGCGGCCGAGCTGGTGGCGCTCGCCTGGATCGGTCGTGGCGACTACGACGCCTCGGAATGGTCGGATGCCCTGGCGGCTGCCCGCGAGCGTGCCGACCGCCGTACCGCCAAGTATCTGCTCGGCATGCCGCAGCTTGCCGACTGGCTTGAGGAAGGCCTGGAAGCGCTCGGCGCGTGACGGCGCTGTAACCGAGTGTGATCGGCCGAGGGGGCAACTTCGGCGTGCCGGCGCCGTTTTCCGGCCATGGCAGCGCTGAGCCTTTTCAGATTGTGCGTTCTGGCGCTGCCTCTGGCGGCGGCGACCCTGCTCGCTACACCGGCCGACGCCAGGCATCGTCACTGGCACCACGGGGCGTCGCCTCGGGTAGAACAGCCCCCGACGCCACGGGCCGACCAGCCGCTGAAATCACGCGGGCACAAATCCCTATCGAAGCCGATCCGACGCAAGGCCCGGCACCCCATGCCGCCGGTCGCCGGAGTGCCTGTGCCGGAGAAACGTCCCGCCAATGCACCGGCGGCCGAGGAACCGAAGGCCCAGCCTCCCGCGAGCAACGGCGCTTCAGACCGGCCTGTCGAGGAAAAACCTCGCGGAGAGGAGCAGGCGCAGCCCGAACCGCCAGTCGAAAGCGAGCCGGAGCCACCGGCCGTGGCACCGACGCCGACGCCGAGGCCCGACGACGCCGGACCCCGCACCACCGAGCCCGTGGCCCAACCACCGCCAGCGGCTCCGGTACCGCCCGAAAAGCCGGATGATGCCCGCGATGAGAAGAAAATGCTGCCCGATCCACGTTCGGCCGACCTTCCCGCCGACAAGATGCCTGCGGAGGAAATCGCCTGTCGCGAGCGGCTGAAGGCGCTGGGCGTCGAATTCGAGGAACACAAGCCCGAAAGCGACCCCGCGATCGGTTGTGCCATCCCCTACCCCGTCGTTCTGAAAACGCTTGGTGGATCGGTCGCCATCGGACCCGGCACAGAACTCAACTGCGCGATGGCCGAGGCCGCTGCCCGCTTCATGGTGGATATCGTGCGGCCGGCCGCGAAGAGCGCGTTCGGCGCGGAGCTGAAATCGGTGAGCCAGGCGTCGGCCTTCGTATGCCGGCCGCGCCACGGCACGAGGAAGTTGTCCGAGCATGCCTTCGGCAATGCGCTCGACATCGCAAGCTTCACGCTTTCCGACGGCAAAACGGTCGAGGTCGGCCCGGCGCCGCCGGAAAAGGAAGCGAAATTCCTCGATGAGGTGCGCAAGGCCGCCTGTGGCCCGTTCAAGACCGTTCTGGGGCCGGGCAGCGACGCCGACCACACGCGCCATTTCCACCTCGACCTCGAGCCGCGCCGTCACGGCGGCACCTTCTGCCAGTGACGGGGCGGCGACGGCTCGCCCCATTTCAGCCTCAGGCGTGAACATCGACGCTGAGTTTTCCTTTACCCTTGATGGTTAAAATCCCGCCTATCGGAAAGGGATTGCGATGGACGGGCTTTTTCGCGCCGCGACAGGATTTGCGCGACGATCGAAACGGATGCGCGCGGTGGCGGGCGGCGTCGCGGCGATGGCCGTCCTCGCCACGGTCTCGGCCTGCAACACCGGCAGCGTGCTGAATCTCGAGCCCGCCGTCGATGTCGGCACGCAGACTTCAGCCGTCCCGCAATACAGCGGCATGCAGCGGCTGGTGCCCTCCAATCCCTACATGACCAGCGCCGCCTATCCGCGCATGGACACTCCGATGTCGCCGGTCGAGCAGATGCCCGCCAGCGAGACCGACTGCCGCAATGAATTGAGGCGGCTCGGCGTGGTCTACACCGACATTGCTCCGATCCATGAAGGTCAGTGCGGCATTGACTATCCGGTCAAGGTCTCGGCCATCGGCAGCGTCGAGATGAAGCCGGCCGCGACGCTGACCTGCAACATGGCCGCCACCTTCGCTGCCTGGACCAAGAACGAACTCGTTCCCTCGGCTCGCTGGCGCTACTTCACCGGCGTGAAAACCATCCATCAGGGGTCGAGCTATTCCTGCCGCAACATTGCGGGTGAAGGCGTGCTCTCCGAGCATGGCAAGGGCAACGCGCTCGATGTCATGAGCATCGAGCTCAACAATGGCGACGACATCGACGTGCGCAAGCCTGGCCTGTTCGCCTTCCGCACGCGCGGTTTCCTCAACACCGTGCGCGCCGACGGCTGCCAGTATTTCAACACGGTGCTCGGCCCGGGCTATAATTACGACCACCGCAACCACTTCCATTTCGACGTCAAGAACCGCAAGAGCGGCTACCGCGCCTGCCGCTGACCACCACGGCCCGCGCGGTGTATGATGCGTGCCGCATGACATGATGTGGCGGAGCCCGAGCGGCCAGCATGAGCCAACGCAGCCTCCCACGACGCACCATACTGTGGCTGGCGGCGCTGCTGGCCGCCTATCTCTCGCTGGCCTATGTCGCGGTCCCTGAATTCTGGAGCCTGCGCAACCGGGGCTTCGGCGCGCAGCGCTTCGAGATGGTGACGCACACGCCGCAGGGCATTCGCGGCGATCCCATCAATGTCGGCCTTGTCGGCACGGAGAAGGAAATCGTCCACGCTTTCGGCATGGCCGGCTGGGACACGGCCGACGCGGTCACCCTGCGCACCGCCATCCGCATCGGCGAGAGCGTGCTTTTCGATCATCCCTATCCGGACGCGCCGGTCAGCCGGCTGCTGTTCGACGGCCGCCCGCAGGACCTCGCCTTCGAGCTGCCCGTTGGCGGCAGCGCCGATCGCCGCCACCATGTCCGCTTCTGGCGTACCGGAGCCACTGGCGACGACGGCCGGCCCTTGTGGCTGGGCGCGGCGAGCTTCGATCGTGGCGTCGGCCTCAGCCACGATACCGGCGCGGTGACCCATCACATCGGTCCCGACCTCGACGCCGAGCGCGATTTCCTCATGCGGAGTCTCGGCAAGGCCGGCATGCTGGTCTCGACCCAGGAGATCGCCGGCGTCGGCGCCACGACCGACGGGCGCAATGGTGGTGGCGATCGCTACGTCACCGACGGCAAGGCCATGGTCGGCGTTATACCGACGCTCCCCTGATGCGAATGACCCGCGCAAACTCCATTCCGGCCAAAGACAATAGCCGGCTGCGGCAGTAACGCCGTCCCGGGAAGGCAGCGCTTCGCGCGCCCCGGCAAAAATATAGGAGCGACTATTTTCGAAGACCCGCCCGCAATGCTATTGACGCCGCCATGCTCTACGTCGAAGTCGCCATCGTGGTCGTGCTCATCTGTGTGAACGGCCTTCTGTCGATGTCAGAACTGGCAATCGTCTCGGCCCGGCCAGCCAGGCTGAAGGCCATGATCGACCGTGACGTTCCCGGCGCCGGCCGCGCGCTGGCGCTCGGCTCCGATCCCGGCAAATTCCTGTCCTCGGTGCAGATCGGCATCACGCTGGTCGGTGTCTTGTCGGGTGCCTTCTCCGGCGCCACGCTCGGCGAGAGACTGGCCTCGTTCCTGGCCTCGTCCGGCGTGCGAGACAGCATCGCCAACCCGCTCGGCGTCGGCATCGTCGTGGCAATCATCACCTATGCCTCGCTGATCGTCGGCGAACTGGTGCCCAAGCAGATCGCGCTTCGCGATCCCGAGCGCGTCGCCTCGCGCGCGGCCCCGGCCATGACGATCCTCGCCACCATCGCCGCGCCGCTGGTCTTCCTGCTCGACATTTCCGGCCGCGCCATCCTGTGGCTGCTCGGCCAACGCGGGGAGAGCGAGGAAAAGGTCACCGACGAAGAGATCAAGATGCTGGTCGCGGAAGCCGAGCACCACGGCACCATCGAATCCGACGAGCGGCGCATGATCGCCGGCGTCATGCGGCTGGGCGACCGCGCCGTGCGCGCGGTGATGACACCGCGCACCGAGGTCGACTGGCTCAACCTGCAATCAGACGACGCCACGATCCGCAAGCTGCTGATGGAAACGCAGCACTCGCGCCTGCCGGCCAGCGAGGGCGGCGTCGACGCCATGATCGGCGTCGTGCAGACGCGCGACGTGCTTTCGGCCCTGCTCGCCGGACGGACGCTCGAACCGCGCCGCCACGTGCGCGCGGCGCCCATCGTGCACGATCAGGCCGACGCGCTCGACGTTCTACAGAAGCTCAGGGAATCCGACGTGCCGATGGCGCTGGTGCATGACGAGTACGGTCATTTCGAAGGCATCGTCACGCCGGCCGACATATTGGAGGCGATCACCGGCGTCTTTCGCTCCGACTTGGAAGCCGGCGAGGAGGAAAACGCCGTCAAGCGCGAGGATGGGTCCTGGCTGCTGGCCGGCTACATGCAGGCCGACGAAATGGCGGAGGTGCTTGGCATCGACCTGCCCGAGAACCGCGACTACGAGACCGTCGCGGGCTATGTGCTGTCGCACCTGCACCACCTGCCCGCGACCGGCGAATGCGTCGATGCCCAGGGCTGGCGCTTCGAGGTGGTCGACCTCGACGGCCGCCGCATCGACAAGGTCATCGCCACCCGCCTGGCCGGCGGCCACCGCCAGATGGCAAGGTGACGTCGAGGTCGCGACGCGCTTAATGCCTTGTTTGGCGCACCCTACACCGCGGCCTCGATCGGCTCGGCCAGCTTCGGATTCGAGCGCGAGGCGATCAGGCAACTGGCAACGATAAGCCCGGCTCCGGCTAGCGTGGTCCAGGTCACCGCCTCGTCGAAGAAGAGCCAGCCGAGCCCTATCGCCCAGATGAAGGCGGAATATTCCGTCGGGATCAGATATTGCGCCTCGGCGCGGGCATAGGACCAGCTCATCAGGAACTGGCCGGCGAGCGACAGCGCCGTCACCCCGGCCAGCGGGAGCCAGAGGTCACTGGGCAGCGCGACGGCGAGCCATGGCGCGGCGACGCCCAGGATGATCGCGATGCAGAGGTTCTGGAACAGCATGATCTCCCCCGGCTTGGCCACCAGTGCCTGCTGCCGCGCAAGGATCAGGTTGTAGGCGTAGAACACCGTCGACAGCAGCACCGCCACGGTGCCGGCAAGCGCATCCTTGGCATAGCTTGCATGGCCGAGCTGCCCCGCCAGGATGATCGCGACGCCGGCGATGCCGGCCAGCGAGGCCCATATCGCCTGGCGCTGTATGCGCTCGCCCAGAAGCATCGCTGCCAGGAAAAGCGCGAACAGCGGCGCGACGAAGGAGAGCCCGATCGCCTCGGCGAGCGGCAACCGCGCGAGCCCCCAGAAGAAGGACAGCATGACAATGGCGACGGTGGCCGCGCGCATCGCGTGGAGCCTGAGAGCCGAAGGAGCGGGAAGCGAACGCGGCCCGCTCAGCCAGGTAGCGCCGGCAACCACCGTGGCAAGCATGCTGCGCCACAGCACCGTGTTGTAGACGCCGACGGCGAGGACCATGATCTTCATCCCGGCGTCCATCGCCGACAGAAGCAAGATGCCGAGCGCGCATACCAGCACCGGGATCAAGGGAGAAACTGCGCCGGCCGCGCTCGATGACTTCACGGTTCCCCCATGTGACGGACTGCAGCCGGACATATCAGGGCAAGGCGGCGGGGCCAGATGGCAGCTTGGCCCACATCTCGGTCCAACGCCGCCCGCCTGATCTGTCCGGGCGCCGCCGTCAGCCGACAACCGCCTTGGGTTCAAGGAACGCCTCCAGCCCGAAGGGACCGAACTCCCGCCCGATACCGGAGTGCTTGAAACCGCCGAAGGGAGCTGGACCGTCGGCTGGCGTTTCATTCACGACCACCCGGCCCGCCTCGAGATGGCGAGCGACATCGCGGGCATGCTCGAGATCGGAGCCGTGGACATAGGACTGCAGCCCGTAGTCGGTGTCGTTGGCGATAGTGATCGCCTCAGCCTCGTCTTCGTAGGCGATGACACTCAGCACCGGCCCGAAAATCTCCTCGCGTGCGATCCGCATGTCGTTGGTGACATCCGTAAAGACAGTCGGGCGCACGAACCAGCCATGATCGAGGTCCCGCGGCCTGCCGGGACCGCCCACGAGCAGGGTGGCGCCCTCCTCCTGCCCCAGCCTGATGTAGGACTGGACGCGCTCCCATTGCTTCGCGCTGACCATGGGGCCGACGCCGGCCTGCGGATCGCTGGACGGCCCGGCCCTGAGGTCGGCAACGGCCTCGGCAAGGCGCGCGGTCACCTCCGCCTGCCGCCGCCGCGAAACGAGAAGCCGGGTGCCCGCGATGCAGGCCTGGCCGCTGTTGCGGAAGGCGGCCGCGACGATGTCCGGGATCGCCCGGTCGAGATCGGCATCGTCGAGCAGGACCTGCGGCCCTTTGCCGCCAAGCTCCAGCGTCACGCGTTTGAAGGTCTCGGCCGCTGAACGCAGGATAGCGCGCCCGGTCGCGGTCGAGCCGGTGAAGCTGATCTTGGCGATGTCCGGATGAGCGCTCAGCGCGGCGCCGACCACATGGCCATAGCCGTTGACGACATTCAGCACGCCGCGCGGCAGGCCGGCTTCATGCAATGCCTCCAGCAGCGTCTGCGTCTGGATCGCGCTCATCTCGGAAGGCTTGATGACGATGGTGGTGCCCGCCGCGATGGCCGTTGCGAGCTTGGTGCAGATGAAGCCGATGTTGCTGTTCCAGGGCGTGATCGCCGCGGCGACGCCGACCGGTTCCATGATCACCTCGGCATTGCCCATGCGACGGGTAAACGGATAGTCCGAGACGATCTTCGCCGCCGTATCGAAGACCTGGGCGGCATGCGGTACGGAAAAGGCGAGGAAGCCCTGCGGCGCGCCGTATTCCGTCGCCATCGCCTCGTGGAGAGCGGCGGATTTCGCGGCAACCGCGTCGCGCAGCGCGTGCAGCATGGCGATGCGCTCGGCCGGTGTGGTGCCGCGCATGGCGGGGAAGGCGCGCTTGGCCGCGGCGACGGCGGCGCGTACGTCCTCCGCGTCGCCGAGGCGGACCTCGCCGATCTTCTCCTCGGTCGCCGGGTTGAACAGGTCGAAGCGTTCCGTGCCGTGCGGGGTCGTGAAAGCGCCATCGATGTAGATCTGGTCGACGTTTTTCATCTGCGGTCTCCTGTTGTTGACGACAGGGATATGCAACCGCGCGGCCGTTACGATAAGATCATCAATCACCAACACCCTGATGAGCAAGATTGCACAATGAAAGCCAGTCTGCCCGAGCTCGAAGCGGCGGCCACGATTGCGCGGCTTGGCGGATTCCGGCCCGCCGCGCGCGTGTTGAATGTGTCGTCCTCCGCTCTCAGTCACGCCGTGGCGGCGCTGGAGAGCCGGCTGGGCGTTCGGCTCTTCAACCGCACAACGCGCTCGGTGGCGTTGACCGCGGCCGGCGAGGCCTTCGTGGCTGATATCGCCCCCGCCCTCGCCGCCATCGACGGCGCCGTCGAGCGCGTTCGTGAATCGCAGGCGCAGCCGACCGGAATGCTGCGGCTCAACACATCGCTCGGAGCGGCGCGGCTGCTGCTGGAGCCGCTGCTGCTCGAATATCTGCGCCGCTATCCAGGCATGTCCCTGGAACTGGTGACCGAGGGTGCCCTGATCGACATTACCGGGCAAGGGTTCGATGCCGGCTTCCGTCTGGCCGAGGCCGTGCCGCCGGACATGATCGCCATACCGGTCACCCGGCGGGAGCGGATGGTGGTGGTCGGCGCGCCGGCTTACCTGCGGGATCGCGACATGCCCCGCCATCCGGCCGATCTGACGGCGCATCGCTGCATCCGGGCCAGGATGGCGAGCGGCCGCGTCTATCACTGGGAGTTCTCGCGCCAGGACGAGAGCCTGGCGATCGATGTGCCCGGCCAGTTGATCCTGGACGAGAGCGGGCTGATCCTTCAGGCCGCCCTGGACGGGGCAGGCCTCGCCTATGTGTGGGAGTGGTCGGCCCGCCCGCATCTGGAGGCGGGGCGACTGCTGCGGATGCTGGACGACTGGACGCCGCCCTATGATGGCATCAGCCTCTACTATCCCGGCCGCCGCCACGTGCCGGCAAAGCTGCGCGCCCTGATCGCCCTGGCGCGCGAACTGCGGCTGGAGGGCGCCCGCTGACGAGCGGCTCGATACCGCCGCTTAGGCCGCCGGGATCTTGTCGGGAGCCATGAAGGCGCGCATCGACGCCAGACCGATCCGCGCGGCATCGAGCGGCGGCTTTTTCCAGAGGTCCTCGTTAAGCAGTTCCAGCGTCCAGTAGCCATCATAGCCGGTCGACATGATGGCGTCGCGGTAGTCGCCCACCGGGATCACGCCATCGCCAGGCAGCACCCGATCGCCGTCGCCAAGATTGCTCTTCGCCATGTCGCGGGCGTCGGTCACATGGACGCCGACGATCTCGCCCCTGCCCAGGGAAGCCAGTTCCGCCACCGATCCGCCGCCACGGAAATGGTGAAAGAAATCGACGTTGACGCCAACCGCCGGATCGTTCGCCTCGCCGACCAGCCGGCGGGTCTCCGCGAGCGTGTCGAGGACGAAGGGGCCGATCGGCTCGCCGAGCGACATGAACTCGACGCCGATGCGCAGGCCATGGTCGGCGGCCATGCGGCCAGCTCGCCTGAGATTGCCGACGGCGCCCTTCTGCCAGGCCGGGTCGTCCACCCAGCGGGACGCGTCGGCGCCGATGCCAATGTTGTCGATGCCCAGAGCCTTGCAGATCTCGAACTCGCGGCGCAGGCCGGCGAGATAGGTCTCGAACTGCGCGCCGCGCGACAGGAGGAGCGCCGGACCGCTTGGTGCGAGGCCGATGGCTCCCGTCGCCTTGAGGCCGTGGCCGGCGAGCAGGTCGACGAGTTCGCCGATCCCGTGCCGGTCCAGGTATCTCTGCACCTTCGCCACCTGGATCTCCGCCGCGTCGAAGCCGGCGGCGGCGAAGGCGGGCAGGTCCTCCTCCAGCGGCGCGGGCAAGGTCGTGATCTCGGACATGCTGATCTTCATGGGAACTCCGGTTTCTGGAAAGGCGCTTCAGCGCGGGGTGTCGGGAATCTCGCTCGTCCAGCGATCATTCGGATCGGACGAGGGAACGGAGCGCACCAGCATCCCGGTGTAGGGATGCCGGGGCCGGGTCACCACCTCGAGCGGATCGCCACGCTCGACGATCTCGCCGTTGAGCGCGATCAGCAGCTCATCGCTGATCTGCAGCGCCGTCGACAGGTCGTGGGTGATGTAGAGGATGCTGACGCCGAGCTGTTCCTTGATCTCGACCAGCTGCCTGAGCACCAGTATGCGCAACGAAGCGTCGATCATCGAGACCGGCTCGTCGGCCACCAGGACACGCGGCTTGAGCAGCAGGGCGCGCGCGATCTGGATGCGTTGCAGCTGCCCGCCCGAAAGCTGGTGCGCATAGCGGCCGAGCACGCGCTGCGGGTCGAGACGGACGCGGGCGAGCACGCCCTCGACCGCCTGCCGGGCCTCGCTGGAACGCCGATCCATGCCGAGCTGGCGCAAGGCAAGGTGGAAGGTATGGTCGACGCGATAGAACGGGTTGAACACCTCGAACGGGTTTTGGAAGACAGCCTGGACGGAGCGCCGGAACTGGCGGCGGTGCCGGTCCGCCATCGTGGCGATGTCCTGCCCCTCGAACAGCACCTGTCCCGAGGTCGGAGCGAGAAAGCCGAGCGCCATCAGCGCCAGCGTCGATTTCCCGCAACCGCTTTCCCCGGCAAGGGTGATCAGCCTCGGGCTGTCGCCGGGAAAGACGAGCGACATGGATTTCACCGCCGTCACCGACTTTCCGCCGGCGTTGAAGGTCCGGCCCGCGTCGCGGATTTCCATCAGCGCCGTCATTGCCCCTCCTCCGCGTGGCGGGGCGCCACCAGATGGCCCGGCCCGACCTCGATCAACGGCTCCGTCTCCGCCTGCCATTGCGCGCGCTCCTGCGGCGTCGGCTCGGCCAGCATGGGGATGCCGTCGCGATGCCGGATCGAAGGCACGGAGGCGATGAGCAGGCGGGTATAGGGATGGCGCGGCGCCTGGAAGATGGTGTCGACCGGTCCGATCTCGACGAAGCGCCCGGCGAACATGATGCCGACCCGGTCGGCGACCTGTGCCTGGAGAGCCAGGTCGTGGCCGATCAGGATGATGGACGCGCCGATGCGGTCCCGAACCGCCGACAGGGTCTGCAGCACGACACGCTGCGAGACCACATCGAGCGCGCTGGTCGATTCGTCGGCGATGATCAGCTTCGGCTCGAACAGGATCGCCATGGCGATGCAGACGCGCTGCTTCATGCCGCCACTCAGCTCGTGCGGGAAACGGTCGAGCACGTCAGGCTTGAGCCGAACGGATTGCAGCAGCGCCGCGATGCGCTCGCGCCACTCGGCATCGAGCCGTGCCCCGAGATGGTCGCGCAGCATGTCGGCGAATTGCGCGCCGACGCGCTGCACGGGGTTGAGCACGTTCATCGCGCCTTGCGGCACATAAGCAAGCTCGCGCCACCGCACCTGCCGCCACTCGGCCTTCCCGGCGGCACGCAGGTCACGGCCGTCGAGCCGGATCGAGCCCTGCGTGATGACGGCGCTCGCCGGCAGGAAGCCAAGCACGCCCATGCTGAGCGTGGACTTGCCGCTGCCGGACTCGCCGACCAGCCCGAATATCTCGCGCGTGCCGACGGTGAGGTCGACGCCGGCGACCGCGGCCGGTCCCTTCGGGCCGGCGTAGCGGATCACGAGATCGGAAACCTGGAGCAAGGGCGTCATTGGCCGCGCTCCAGCCGGGGGTTGGCGACGCGGTCGAGCACGTGGCTGACCAGGAACAGGCCGACGAATATGCACACCAGAACGACGATCGGCGGCAGCCACCACCACCACATGCCGCGCCACATGGCGGTATAGTAGACCGCCTCGTAGATGGTGTTGCCGAGCGTGTAGGACTGACGCGGGCCGAGGCCCAGCACTTCCAGTCCGATCGAGGCGAGGATCGCCGTCGTCATCGCGTTGACGAAGCTGGCGGCCAGGAACGGTATCAGGTTCGGCATCAGCTCAAGGAACACGATCCTGAGCGTGCCGGCGTCGGAGAGCTTGGCGACGCGCACGAACTCGCGCTCGCGCAGCGACAGTATCTGCGCGCGGATCACCCGCGTCGGCCCCATCCAGGCGGTAGCGGCCACGATCAGGCCCATCGAGACGATCGAGACAATCGGAAACGACGCCGCCACCAGGATCAGGATCGCCAGCGGCGGGATGGTAAGCCCGACATCGACCACGGTGCGCACCACGGAATCGACCCAGCCGCCGAGATAGCCCGACAAAAGGCCGAGTATGCCGCCGATGAGCAGCGCGGTGCCGCCGCCGATCAGCCCGATGGTCAGCGTCGAGGGCGTCCCCAGCATCAGCGCCGCCAGCAGGTCGCGCCCCTCGCTCTGCGTGCCGAGCGGATGCAGCGCGCTGGGCGGCAGATTGGGCACATCGCCGAACACATCGGCCATCTCCGGCGTCACCAGGAACGGCCCGACGACGATCGGCAGGAGCGGCACGGCAAGCAGCAGCAGGCCGGCGATCAGCGCGGGGCTCCAGCGGAGGCGGCCAGGCATGATGCTTTCCATGGCCATCAGCTTGCCTCACCGAGACGCACGCGTGGATCGAGCAGCGGGTAGATGAGATCGATGATCAGCATCGTCAGCGCGACCGAAATGATGATGAAGAGGACGACGCCCTGCACGACGAAATAGTCGGCCGTTCGCAGCGCGTTGTAGAGAACCGTGCCGAGCCCGGGATAGTTGAAGATCGTCTCGACCAGCACCTGTCCCGACACGAGCTGGCCCATGTCGATCGCCAGCGCCGTCACCTGCGGCAGCAGCGCGTTGCGCATGCCGTAGCGAAAGAAGATGGTGCGCTCTCGCAGCCCCTTCACCCGGGCGTAGGAAAGGTAGTCCTCGCCGACGACAGTGGTCATGGCGCCGCGCATGCTGAGCGCCCAGAAGCCGATCAGCCCCAGCGCCAGCGACGCCACGGGCAGTGTCGCGTGGGTCACCACCTCGATCACGGTGGCAAGGTCGAAGCCGCGCGCGCTGCCGACGCTGAACATGCCGCCGGTGGGCAGCAGCGGCCACATGAACGCGAAAGTGTAGAGGAGCAGCAGCGCCAGCAGGTAGAACGGAATGGCCGAGAAACCCATGAAGACGTAGATCAGGCTGCGGAAGACACGCGGCGCCTTCGGCCAGGCCGCCAGCGCGCCGATCAGGTTGCCGACGATGAAGGCGAGCAGGATGGCGCTGGTCAGCAGGCCGAGTGTCCAGGGGATGGCGCGCAGCACCACGGACGAGACCTTCTCGGGGAAATAGGCGAGCGAATAGCCAAAATCCCCCCGCAGGAGATTGCCCATGTAGCGCAGGTACTGGACGTAGAGCGGCTGGTCGAGGCCGAAAGCCTCGGTGTAGGTGCGCACGATCTGCGCGCCGCCCTCCACCGACATGCCCCGGCTCGCCATCCGTCCCAGCACCGCGGCGACCGGATCGAGCGGCGTGGCGTGGATGACGATGAAATTGATCGTGACGGCCGCGAAGATGGTGAGGAGGAAGACACCAATGCGGCGGACGAGGTAGCGGTGCATCGACCCGTTCCCTGGGGTGGCGGAGCCGGCCGACGCGCGATGCGCCGGCCGGCCTTGCGGATCAGTTCGTTCCGGCGGGCTTGACCGACAGGATCAACTGGTTGCCCGTCACCCACCAGTGGCCGGGATGCACGTAGTTGTTCTCGGCGGTCGGCCAGTTCGTCCAGTAGGTGGTGTTGAACGGCGTGAGCAGGCGCGCCTGCACCAGCGGCACCACCGGCACCTCCTGCGACAGGATCGCCAGCGCCTTGTCGGCGGCCGCCGTGAAGGCGGGGTCCGAGGCCGGCAGCTTGGCCATCGTGTCGACGGCGGCGTCGTAGTCGTTGCTGGCGAAGCGCGTCGGCGTCGAGCCGGAGGACGCGCTGCCGGTCGGCGCGGATTCGCTGCTGCGGAACTGGGCGAAGGAGGCGAAGCCGTCCTGCACGCTGCCGCAGGTGTCGGCGATGTAGGCGGCGGCGGTGCCGTTCGACACGTCGGTGTAGAAGATCGCGCTTTCCGCCGGCCGGAACGAAGCGTCGAAGCCCGCTTTCCTGAGCTGCGCCACGATGATCGGGCCCATCTTCAGCTTGTCGGTCTCGCCGGAGCGGGCCGTGATCTCGAAGCCGGCCTTCTTGCCGGAAGCGTCGGCCCAGAAGCCGTCGCCGCCCCGCGTGAACCCAGCGCCCTGCATCAGGCCCTCGATGGCCTTGGGATCTGAATGCAGCTTCTCGAGCGTCGCCTCGTTGCGCTTGAGCATCTCGTTGAGGCTCGAATAGGTCGGGAAGACCGAATAGCTCGGTTCCGACATGCCTTCGAACGCCACCTTGACCAACTGGTCGCGGTTGATCGCGTCGTTCACCGCCTGCCGCACGGCGACCTTGTCGAGCGGCGCCGCCGAGGTGTTGAAGAACAGACTGCGCGGGCAGGCGTCGAGATAGGCGTAGGGCAGGCCCTTCGACCAGCCGATGATGTGTGGGTTGCGCTCGCGGGCAATCTCGAACGTGCTGCGACCCATGATCCACATGGCGTCGAGCTGGTTGTTGACGCCCATGGCGGCGCGCGCGTCCTCCGTACCGACGCCGGTCCAGATCACCCGTTCCGGCGCGGGCATGGCGTGGAAGCCGGTTTCGGCCGCCCACCAGTTGGGCAACCGGTCGAACACCGTCTCCGTCTCGGTCGAGCGCACCAGCCTGTACGGGCCGGTGCCGAGCGGCAGCCCCTTCTTGAGGTCGAAATTGGTGAAGGTATTGGGGTCGACCCCTTCCCAGATATGCTTGGGCGCGATCAGCAACGTGTTCCAGATGCGCACCCCGAAATAGTCGAGCAGGAAGCGCGGATTGGCATTCGTGAGCTTGATCACGGCCGTGTCGGCGTCGGGCGTCTCGACCTTGTCGACCCAGCGCTCCATGGCGGCGGCGTACTGAAGGTTCTTGTTCGCCTTCAGCATGTCGATGGTGAAGGCGATGTCGGCCGAGGTGAACGGCACGCCGTCGCTCCACTTGGCGCCCTTGCGCACCTTGATGGTCACGGTCTTGGCGTCATCGGAATAGGTGCCGCTTTCGGCGAGCCAGGGCTCCAGCTTGCCGCTTTCCAGATTGTAGTAGAACAGCGACTCCTGGGTGGCCTGCCACATGCCCCAGTCGAGATTCTGACCGGAGATGTAGGGGTTCATATTGTCCGGGATGGGGACGCGACCTTCGATGTTTTCGAAGATCAGCGTCTTCTCCCGCGGCACTTCCGCTATGGTCTGCGCGCCGGCCCCACCCAGCATCAGCAAGGTGAGGGCCGCCGCCATCGTGGTCGAACTCAAGATACGTCTCATGCTTGTTCCCCTTGTTTTTTGGATTGCATTTTTGGACTGCATCAAGGTTAGGCGCGTTTTTCCTTCACGATCAGGTTGCGCAATGTGTTGTAGCCAAGCCTGAGGCCATTGCGTTCCTCGCTGTACTTGGCGACGATCTCGGCCTCATGCTCGACCTTGCCGACGGCCGCGGCGGCGAAGACGTCGTCCTCGTGCTCGATGTCGATGTTGCCTTCGTAGCCGACCTCGATCAGGGCGCTGATGAACTTCGGCCAGTCGACCTCGCCCCAGCCCGGCGCCCTCGCCCGCCACCAGCCGTGGCCGAGACCGAAAGGCTCGCCGAACACCTGGCCGTAGATACCGGTGCGCTTCAGCGCGCGGCGGTTGATCTCCATGTCCTTGGCGTGGACGTGATAAATGCGGTCGCCGAAATCATGGATCGCCTGGATGTAGTCGATGCCTTGCCAGACCATGTGCGACGGATCGAGCTCGAGGCCGAGCGCGCGCGACGGCACCAGGTGGAACATCTGCTCCCAGATCTCCGGCGAGAAGGCGAGATTGATGCTCTCCATGGTCTTCACGCTCATCATCGGGCAGTTCTCGATGGCGATGCGCAGGCCACGCTTCTCGGCCTCGTCGCAGAAGCTGGAAAAGACATCCTTGAATTTCGGCATGTTGGCTTCGACCGACTTCGACGGATCGCGCCCGACGAAGGTCGCTACCGTGTCGATGCCCATGCGCTTGGCGAGATCCAGCACCTTGATGAAGTAGCGCTGCGCCTCCGGCCCTTCCTTGGGATGGAGATAGTTGGGGTAATAGCCGAGCGCGGAGATCTCGATGTCCTTGGCGGCAAGATCGGCCTGGATGGCGTCGGTCTGGGCGGCCGTCACCTTGTCGGCGTCGAGCGACGATTGAGGCCAGGCCGAAAGCTCCAGGCTGTCGAAACCGACCTCATGGGCGAATGCGGCGGTCTCCTTCGTATAATTGGCATAGAATCCGAGACGCATACTCAATTTCATCCTTTCAGGGTTGAATCACGCTTCACGAAGATCACCGGCCCATCCGTAGTATTTCGAAATACGGACAAACTGGAAAACATCTACTTTCATTGTCTCGTCGATCGAGGAAAGCTTTTCAGTCGTAAATTTCACTAGATCCTCGTTCGACCTTAGCCACACCTCAAGCATCATTGCGTATTTCCCCGTCGAAAGACCGAGGAAATGGACTTCCGGCAGCTTCTTGATCTCGGCTTCGACCGAAAGAATACGGCTGACCGGGATCTGGACGCCGATGATGGCCACCACGCTGTACCCAAGCTTCAGCGGATCGGCGACCACGCCGACGCGGCGGATGAAGCCTTCCTGCTCGAGGCGCGTGCGGCGCCGCCGCACCGTTGCCTCGGACAGATTGAGCTCCTCGGCGATCGCCAGATTGGTGATCGAGCCGTCGCGCTGAAGGATTTTCACTATCTGCGTGTCGAGATCATCGAAATCCGTCATATGGCCTCCTCCCATCAACGATCTCAGTCTAATATCAGCTAAAATATGACGTCAATAGGCATATTGAGCTCTATATGCGACGATTGTCGTCACGAGAGCGTGAAATCGCGACGCGGCGCGCTCGCGGCGCCGGCGGGTTGCTACGATGTCTGGGGACAGGAGAGCCGGCCGAGGCCGGAACGCGGCGGAAAGGAGCCCACGACATGGGTCGTGCCGCGAAGTCGAGCCGGCCCGTGAATCGCCCTGAAACGAAAAAGGGCGGCGCAAGCGCCGCCCCGTATCCCTGGGAGGATAAACTCTGGGTGGCGGATCAGGCCGCCTTGATTTCCTCGTTGACGAGATCGGCCTCGCGCGCCGCCTTCAACGCCTTGGCCCACCAGGCGATCTCGTTGACGAGCGCGGTGGCCGACTGGTTCAGGTGTTCGAAATCCTCGAGCTTCTTCTCGCCCTGGCGCACGGCCAGGAAGTCGCCCCACACGATGTGCACGGCCGACTTGACCGGCGCCATCTGCAGTTCGACCGCATGCAGCCTGAGCTGCTCGACGGCGCGCGCGCCGCCGACGCCACCGTAGCCGACAAAGCCGGCCGGCTTCTTGTTCCATTCGGTGGCGGCATAGTCGATGGCGTTCTTCAGAACCGCCGTCGGGCCGTGATTGTATTCGGCGGCGGTGAAGATGTAGCCGTCGAACGAAGCGACCTTCTTTTGCCAGCGCTGGGCCACTTCGTTCTGCGACGGCACCCAGGCGGACGAGGCGACCTCATCGAAGAAGGGCAGAGGAAAATCGCGCAGGTCGACGATCTCGACGTCGAGATCGGCATGCGCCTTGGCGATGTTGGCGATCCATTGGGTCGGCACGTCGGCGAAACGCGCGGCGCGCGTCGAGCCGACGATAATGGCGATCTTGGGTTTGGACATAAGGCTCTCCTTGCAAAGCAAAAGCTGGTATCGTTTGGATACCGGCGCTATATGAGATACTGTCAACTTCATTCGCAAGGAGGCACTTTTTTGATACCGAGGCACCCACACCGCACCGAGGACTGCCGCGCCGTGTCGGAGATTCTCCAGCGCGTCGGCGACAAATGGACCGTGCTTGTGGTGGGCAAGCTGGGCGAGGGTCCGCTGCGCTTCAACGAACTGCGCTCGGCCGTCGGCGGCATCTCGCAGAAGATGCTGACATCGACGCTGCGCGGGCTGGAGCGCGACGGTTTCGTCACCCGAACCGTGTTTCCGACCATCCCGCCGCGTGTCGACTACGAGCTGACCGACCTCGGCCACGAGTTGCTGGTTCCCGTCAGCGCGCTCGGCGAATGGGCGCGCTTGAACACGACGCGCGTGCGCGAGGCGCGGGCGCGGTTCGACGGGCTGCATGACGACAAGGATCTGAGGCGCATGGCCTAAACGGCGGAGCCCCGCGCCCAGGCTGGCATCCACGCCGGAGGCGGACGACGGGATGCGGTTTCACGGTTTCTTCTTTTCGTCGTCCTCTGGCTCATCGCCGAACGGCCATTGGTCCTTCACATAGCGGTCGATCACCTTCTTGAACCATTTTGGCATCTGGGTGATGTAGGGCACCTCGAAATAGTAATTGTCCATGCCGACATCCTTGGCGACCTGCGCCGCCAGCGCCTCGGCCTTTTTGACCAGGCTCTCCAGAACCACCTTCTTGCCGGTGTAGTCGACGAGGTCGAAGTCGGACGACCGTGTGAGGCCCGCGACGTCGAGCGAGTTCAGCATCTTCAGCAGGTTCGCCGCGAATGTCCCCTTCTTGTCGGCGCTGACATTGTTGCGCGCCTGTGCGTAGAGGCGCATCAGGCCGAGATCGTCGAGCGCCGTGCGATGGTCCGGTGCCAGATGCGCCTTCTTGTCGTTGTTCTCCAGCTTGTAGATCAGTAGCTCGATGCGCCGGTGCAGCCGTTCCAGCGACTTCAGCACCTTGTGCGTGGCGGATGCCGCGCGGATCGCCCCGTCATGCGCGGCCTGGTTGGCCTTGCGCTGCTCGTCGGTCGGGTTCTGCGGCACGCGCCGGCCGGGCGTCCGTTCCGCGCTCGAAAGGCCCACCCCGGCGCGCAGGTTGAGCGGGTTGCCGCGATAGGTCTGCGCGTTGATGTCGCTGATGATGGCCGGGATGTGCTGGGCATAGAACGGATGGGCGGCGACGAACACCTCGTCGCCGCCGAGCATCACCTGGATGCTCTGGTCGAAATCGGGCAGCCTGCTTGTCTCGAGCGGAGCCGGGCTGAACAGGTCCTGCGCCGCACCGGCGCCGCTGGCTGAAAGCAGCTTCTTGTAGTAGTCGCGGAAGACGGCCACCACCGCGTCATAGGTCACCCGCTTGCGCTCGACCGTCAGGTCGCCCGCCATGAAGGTGGCCTGCATCAGCTTGGCATCGCGCAGCTTGTCGTCGACGATGATCTCATTGGCGATCTCGTAGTGGGTCATCAGCTCGACGCCGAGGTCGCGGATATCCATGGCGACGAAGATCTGGTCCATCCAGTCCGAGGCATAGGCGTAGAAGGTGAATTCCGACGTCGCGCCGAGCACCGAGCGCTTGATCTTCTGGCTCATGTCGTAGGTGAGGAAGCGGATCAGCCGATCCCAGTCGATGGCCGGCGGCTTGGTCGAGGGCGGATCCGGCTCGACCAGCGTGGAGAAGATCGAAAGCGCCAGCGCATGGTAGGTGGCGAGCTGGTCGGGGAATTCCTTGGCCAGGAATCCGGCGACGAAATCGATCATGTTGAGCGTCACCAGCCACAGTTCGACGAACTCTACCGTGGTCTTGAAGGCGACCTTCATGCCCTTGCCCAACGGCGGCTCGGTGACCTGCTTCTTGCGGATGTCGCGCACCACGTCCGGATTGGCGTAGGGCTTGCGCCGGTAGATGACGAACACGCTGATCCAGACAGTGTTCACATAGGTGATGTTGTAGTTGACGTTGAGGTTGGCGTCGCTCTGCTTGCGTACGGTGTCCTTGATCCTGTCGGCCGTCCTGAACACGTCGAGGAAGGTGCCGACGTCGAAGGCCCGGCCGCGATCGTCCTCGCCGCGCGGCGTCTTGCCGATCGACACCGATTTGGCCACCAGCTTGACCGGCCTCTCGTCGAGATCGTCGCGCTTTTCGTCCCAGCGGGCGACGGCCGCCGCCTTCAGCGCCTCGGTGATCAGCCGCAGCGTCAGCGCAATTGTGGTCCCCGCCATCAGCGGCTGCTCGGCATAGCCGTAGAGATAGGGGAAGCGGTAGACGTCCTTCTTGTTGAGCCGCTTGCGCAGGTCGCCAATGGCCTTCTGCCGCTTGTCGTCGTTCTTCTTGCGCGCGTCCGCCTCGGCCTTGTCGAGGATGGGCAGGAGATAGGCCTTGAGCTTGCGGTCGAAGTCGACGAGGCCGGCGGCGAAATCCTTCGCCGTCTTGCCGAGCGGCAGCACATAGGCGGTCTTGTAGTCCTGGCCGACCGTGACCCATTTGGGCGCCGGCGTCGAATCCGGTTGCCAGAACACCTCGGTGACTGCCTTCTGCCGCATGGCGATCCATTCGGAGTTCAGCTCGTAGCCGAGCACGTTGTCGTTGAGGTCCTTGATGCCGGTGTTGTCTTTCGCCTCGCCAGGAAACACCAGGACGTAGAGGCCGATCGCGCCGCCTATGCCGACCTTCTTCTTGTCGTCCTTGCCGGCGGCGCCCATCGGCCCCTGCCGCAATTGGGATAGCTCCCGGTAGAGCCCAAGCGAGGGCAACTGCCGGAGCACGGCGTTGCGCAGGTCACGCAACTCCCCCGGCGATGGCGCGACGCCACGGCGCCCCCTTTCCAGCAATTCGCGCAGCAACTGGCTCTCGGCCCAGATGGGCGCCGTCTGCTGGTTGTCGGCCAGATAGGTCGGCTCCAGCCATGCCTGCGCGAAGGACTGGGCATCGAAGGCAACGGAATCGTCCTTCTCGGGTTCAAGCGCCATGGCAGGTCATGCCCGGCCTCAGTTGATCACCAGGGAGTTGTCGAGCTTCACCAGATCGGTGGGAAGCCTGACCTCCCAGGGCTGGCCGACGAGCACGCCGCCCAGCGCATAGCCCTGCCCTTGCGCCGACTGGCCGTCATACGGCGCGGAAAGCGTGATGGTCTGGGCGTCCGCCACCGACTGGATGACATAGGTCGCGCCACCGACGATCAGCCGCCGGCCAACGTCGTCCTGGCTGAAGGCCGTGCCGGTGCCGCTCACCGCTGCGGAGCCGTGGGTGAGGTTGATCGTGCCCTGCCCATCCGTGTTGTTGTCGCCCTGCTGGCTCTTCAACTCGTCGATGATCGAAAGCTGCGTATCGTCGGGGCCGTAGTCGTCGGCATTGACCAGTACACCGTCCGTGCCGGGCAGCTCGCCGCTCGCCAGGTAGCTCAGGATCGCCTCCTCGAAGCCGCGCCGCACCGGCACCTTAACCCGCGCCGCGCCCGCCTGCAGGAACTGGGTGAACAGCGGATCGATGTCCCTGAGCTGCGCGACGGTCGCCCAGTCGTCCTTCTTGCCCCAGAAATAGGGGTAGAAGAGATAGACCATGTTGTTCCACTCGAAGCTCTGTTCGAACACCGCGATGTAAGCGCCCTCGGCCTTTGCCTCCGCGAAGTCGATCTCCGGATAGCCATAGGGCGCGACGTTGCGCGCCACCGCGTCGAAGAGATCGAAGCGCTGGCCTGTGAGCAGCGAGATGCAGCCTTTCTTCAGCTCGATCTGCTCCGTGGCGCGATTGATGTCCGGGTTGGTGCCGGTAACGCCGCTGTCGGAAGCCCTGAGCTTGGCCTCGGCCACCGCCTGATCGTAGGCGCTCTTCTGGTCGTTGTAGGCGTTCATGATCGACGAGAAGGTCTTGAGCTGCCAGTCCTGGAACTTCTCCGTCGACAGGCTGCAGAACACCGTGACCAGGACTTCGTAATTGTGGAAGCCGATCGAATTCACCGTCACGGTCAGCGTCGGCGTCGGCAGCAGATGCAGCGTCCAGATGGCATGGTCGTCATTGGGCTCGATATATTCGCCCTGCTGTTCCTGAAGCTGGAAGAAGATGCGGTGCACGCCCGCCTGGGTCTCGCCATAGATGTTCACATAGGCGCTCTGGCAGAGATAGCCGTCGGCGATGGTGATGTCGAACATGTCCGAGCTCAGCAGCCGGTCGCCGACCGTCGGCATCTGGTCCGGGGCCTTCTTTGAACCGGAAGCGATCACCACGCTGGGCGGCGGCGGATTGACGTCCTGCGCGCCGTATTTGCTTGCCCAGTAGAGATAGTTGTCGCGCGTGATGTCGGAAGCCTGCAGCGGCTGGAACGTCTGGCCGCCGACGCAGTAGCCGGGCGCGTCGGGGTTGGTCTGGGTTATGTCGTCGACCGGCCGGTTGCTCATGGCGTAGCGCAGGAAGGCCGCCGGTTCCGGCACGATGAACTCCAGCATCAGCCGCTTGCCGTAGTTCACCACCTGGGCCTGGTAGATCTTGTCCAAATAGCGGTAGACGCCGACGATGTCGGCGGTGCCAACCTTGTTGTCGAAGGCATGCTCGTTGACCTCCTCGACAACATGGATCGTGGTCACGGTCCGGCTGGTCAGCGTGCGCGTCTGGATGCGCTCCACGGCCTTGGTCGCCACTTCGCGCGCATAGTTGGACGACGCGGTGTTGGACTGCTGCGTGGAGGTGCTGCTGGAGCTGTTGTAATTGGCGGTCGCATCCACCGAGGGACCGTAGGAGGCATGGATGGTGAGGCCCGCGTCTTTGCTGGCGGTCTGGCTGATCACCGTCTGCGACTCCGTCTGCAGTTCGAAGCGCTCGCTGGTCGAGAGATCCTGCTCCTTGTCGGTGGTCGTCTCGGTCTCGGTCGTGTCGGTCTGCTGCGTGCTGTCGCTCGTCTTGAAGCGGCGCGAGCGCACTTCGCTCTTCAGCACGTTCTCGACATGAGCGATTTCGCCCAATTGGTAGCGCAGCAGCGCCTGCTCGACGACGAGCAGGTCGGCGATGCCCAGCACCCGGGCGTCGCCCTTGCCGCTCGGCACGGTAGGCTCGCTGTCCGGAGGCGTCTGGTCGAGCGTCGGCGCGCAAGGGCCCGGCGTGCGCGGCACGATCGGCAGCGGATCGATGATCACGCCATACCCGCCGGCCAGCGCATCGCTCGGCACGAAATTGGAGCCGATCTTGACCATCTGGCGGGCCGCGCCGGTGTCGGCATAGAGCCGCGAGGCGATGCCGGCCGCGCTCTTTTCCAGAAGGGTGACGGATTTGGCGACGTCGACGCCGGTCGCGCCGATGCCGAGGTTGGCGAGCGTCGTGCGCGTCGAAGCGCTGAGCGCGCCCGCTGCGGTGTCCGAAAGCACGAAGCCGGACGGGTTCGGCGCCGACAGGGCAACAGCCTTGCGGCCCGCGGGCTTGGCCGCCGGCTGCGCGCCCGCGCGTTCGAACGCACCGAGCAATTCCTCGCGCGCATCGCGACGCGCTGCGAGATCGGCGGCGAGCTGCGCCATCTGCTTGTTGCGCGCATCCGACGCCGCCTTGGCCGCGTCGGCCTGGGCCTGGCGCGCGGCTTTCAAATCATCGCTGGTCGACGGCAGCGGAAAGATGCCGGCCGGCAGCACCATCGGCGCGCCGAGAAACGCCGCGCGGGTCACGGCCTGGCCGCTGGCGAGGCGCCGGATCAGCCACAGCGTGCGCGCCAGCCGCGCCAGAAGCATGCGCGAACGCGGCGCGACGTCGCTGTCTATGGTCGCCGCCACGAGGCTGTCACAGGAACGCTGGCAGAGCGCCGCGAACGCATCGCCCGCCGCGTAACCGGCTGCATCCTGGCCGAGCCTGCTCTTGATCGCCGCGGCCGCGGCGTCGGCGAAGCCGGCATCGCCAAGCTGCGGCAAGGCACGCACCAGCGCCAGCATTGCCGGGTCGAGCCGGCCCGGCATGCCCAGGAAATCCGCGGTGCCGACATAGCCGACAGCGAGCTTCTCCAGCGCGGCGCGCGAGCCGCTCGGCCGGGCATTGCGCAGGCTGGCGATCAGCTTGCCCTTGGACTGTCCGAGATCGACGGTGTCGTCGCCGGCGCTGTCCGAGGCGGGGCGGGGCGGACGAATGGTGACAAAGCGGAACACTTCGGTCGACATGCTGCCTCCTCCAGGTGGGCCGCCGCCGCGACCCCCTTCAAAAATCCCCACCCCTGGTCCCCTGCGAAATTCCGGCGGCTTCGACGCCGCCTGCTAACTCTTCGATCCGCGCGTGCCTCCAGCAGGTCGCGCCGATCGTCCTTCAGCGGCCCAATGACTGCTGCACCAGACCGCCATCCCAGACCCGCATCCGGCCGTCGGCGCGGCCAGCGCGTGACGCGATCAGGCAAGCCTGACGGCCGCGCCGTCTTTTCTCATTTCGGTGCAGGCCGCAGCCGTTCAGCAGGCAGGGCAAAACCGCCAGGGCGCATGTCAGCGCGCCATTCTGCAATCGTTGACGCATCGTCTTTCCTTCCCGCCGCCGCGGAAGAGCAAATGCGAATGTAAGGACAGAAAAACACGCGAAAGCCATGCCCGCATCTCCCGCGCGGGGGATGCGGCGAACGGACGAAGCGTTGCGCCGGATTCTTGAAGGCCGTGGACTAGCTCTCGGCCGGAACGGGCTTCGGCTTGCCCTCGCCGTCCAGCGCCACCATCACGAAGTCGGCGTGTGTCACCTTCTCCATCAGGTCGGTGAGATAGCGCTGCGCCCACGCTTCGACCTTGAGCGTCATCGAGGTGCGGCCGACGCGCTCGACATGGGTGTAGATGCACAGCGTGTCGCCGATCTTCATCGGCTTGGCGAAGGACATCTCCTTCACTGCCGCCGTCACGACGCGGCCCCGGGCGCGTTCGGCGGCGCGGATGCCGCAGGCAAGGTCCATCTGCGCCATCACCCAGCCGCCGAAGATATCGCCGGCCGCGTTGGCGTCGGAAGGCATGGCGAGCGTGCGCAGCGTAAGGTCGCCGAGCGGTTTTCCGTCCGCGTAGTGCACCATGAAGACAACTCCTCGCCAATCTGGTGAGATTGCCCTAGCGGTCGCATGACAAATGGTCAACGCAGAGCGAATGCCGCCCTGCTATCGTTGCGGGACAGCGGTTAATTGGACACGGCTCGCGTTGACCGCGACACGGACGCCTAACAATGGAGTCTACGAAGGAAAATGCGCATGCAGGAGGAATGGGCAAGCGAAGAAGACGCTCGCGCGTACCGGGAAATCCGATCGTTGATCGATAAGTGGAGAAATCTCGGTCATGAAACATATCCGGATGGAACCGAGTGGATTGGCCATACACCGCATCGTGCGCCTGCCGCGTATTTACATCAGCTATATGCGCCACTAGGGGCTTCTGGAATTGAACAGTTGGAGTCCGAAGTTTCGTGTCGAATTCCAGAGGGTTTCCGTTGCTTTCTCAAGCTTCACAACGGGATAGGACTGTTTGCGGGTTTGATAAATATTTATGGGCTACGAACCAACTGGTCACGCACGAAGTTGGTGGAGGCAGCTCAGCAACCATTTTCCATATTGGTGCCGAACGTTCAGAGACGACCAATCAATGCGCCGGATGACTTGCTCTTTGTTGGCTCCCTCGGGGAAAACAGGAATTTAATTGCCATGAACCCTGTGGGGACGGTCTTTCGCTGGAAGAGCGGCGATCCTGTGTCCAACTCCACCAAATCCTACTCAAGCGTTTTCACTTTCCTCCTGGAAGAAGCCGACAGGGTTGTGGCCCTTTTCGACGGCGACGGGCGCCGGCGCGATTCTTACAATTAGGCCTCAAAAAACCGACTCAAGTGGGAGCCACCAACTGAGATCCGACCGAGCGGCACAGTCGCTTTTTTCACAACCGATGCCGGAAGGTCCGGCGACGCCGCGATCCCGCTACAGCTAGGCTGCCGCCCGAATTCCGGAGCCGGCCAGAACCCTTATGCAGACCTATGACTTCATCATCGTTGGCTCCGGCTCGGCAGGATCGGTGCTCGCCGAACGACTGTCGGCCTCCGGGCGCTTTTCCGTGCTGGTGCTGGAGGCCGGCGGCACCGATCGCCGCTTCTACGTCCAGATGCCGCTGGGCTACGGCAAGACCTTCTTCGACCCGGCCGTCAACTGGAACTACAAGGCCGAATCCGACCCCGGCCTTGCCGGCAATGTCGACCATTGGCCGCGCGGCAAACTGCTCGGCGGCTCGAGCTCGATCAACGCCATGGTCTGGATCAGGGGTGCGCGCGAGGATTTCGACGCCTGGGCGGCCGCCGGCAATCCCGGCTGGAGCTATGCCGACCTGCTGCCCGCCTTCAAGGCGCTGGAGGACAACGAGGCGGGCGCCGACGAATGGCGCGGCGTCGGCGGACCGCTGCACGTCAGCGACTGCACCGACAAGGTCCATCCGCTAACCAGGCGTTACATCGCCGCCTGCGAGCAGGCGGGCCTGCCGTTCAACCGCGACTTCAACGGCGCCGCGCAGGAAGGCGCCGGAACCTACCAGATCACCACCAGGAACGGCCGACGCATGTCGGCGGCGCGCGCCTTCCTGCGCCCGGCCATGAAGCGCGCCAACGTGCGCGTCGAGACGGAGGCGATGGCGACCCGCATCCTGTTCGAGGGCAGCCGCGCCGTCGGCATCGAGTACCAGCAGAAAGGCCAGAGCCGGACCGCACGCGCCGGCCGCGAAATCATCCTGGCCGGCGGCTCGATCAACTCGCCGCAGCTTCTCCAGCTTTCCGGCGTCGGCCCGGCCGCCCTGCTCGGCGACCTCGGCATCCCGCTCGTCCACGCCAACGAAAATGTCGGCGCCCACCTCCAGGACCATGTCGGCATCAACTACACCTTCAAGGGCCGGCTGCCGACGCTCAACCAGATCCTGCGACCCTGGTGGGGAAAGCTGCTGGTCGGCATGCAATACATCCTGCTGCGTTCCGGCCCGCTGTCGATGTCGATGAACCATGGCGGCGGTTTCTTCCGCACCGACCCGTCCTTCACCCGGCCGAACATGCAGCTCTATTTCCAGGCCTTCTCCACCGTCATTCCGAAGAGCGGCGAGCGCCCCATTCTAACCCCCGACCCCTGGCCGGGCTTTTCGATCGGGCTTTCCAACTGCCGCCCGTCGAGCCGGGGCGAGATCATGATCCGCTCGAGGAATCCACAGGACTACCCCCGCATCACGCCCAACGCCTATTCCACCAACGCCGATGTCGACGAGATGCTGGCGGCGGTGAAGTTCGTGCGCAAGATCGCCTCCATGCCGGCCATGGCCGAGATCATCGAGGAAGAGGTTTTGCCTGGTCCTTCAGTCACTTCCGACGCCGATCTGATTCACGATTTCAGGAAGCGCTCGGGCACCGTCTATCACCCGGTCTCGACCTGCCGCATGGGGCCGGACGCCGGCCGCTCGGTCGTCGACCCGCGGCTGAAGGTACACGGGCTGAGCGGCCTGCGTGTCATCGACGCGTCGATCTTTCCCGACAACATCACGGGCAACACCAACGCCGCCTCGATCCTCACCGGATGGAAGGGCGCCGAACTGGTACTGGAGGACCACACATGAAAATCACCGACGTCAAGACCTGGGTTGTCGGCAATCCGCCACCCGGCATCGGCGGCAAGTACTTCATCTTCGTCAAGCTCACCACCGATGGCGGCGTGGTGGGTTATGGCGAGGCCTACAATGCCACCTTCTCCGCCCACGTCACGGCCAAGCTGGTCGAGGACATGGCCGAACGCTACCTGATCGGTCACGACCCGCACGACATCGAGAACTTCTTTCGCCGCGCCTACTCCTCCGGCTTCACCCAGCGCCCCGACGTCACCGGCATGGGCTGCTTCTCGGCGCTTGAAATGGCCTGCTGGGACATCGTCGGCAAGGAGGCCAACAAGCCCGTCTACAAGTTGCTGGGCGGCCAGGTGCACGAGACGCTGCGCTCCTACACCTACCTCTACCCGCATACCGGCAGCGTCCATTCCGAAGACGCGCGCGGCCAGAACGTCTACAACGATCCCGACATGGCGGCCGCCTGCGCGCTGGAATATGTCGAGCAGGGCTTCAACGCCGTGAAGCTCGACCCGGCCGGCCCCTACACCGCCTATGACGGCCATCAGCCGCGTCTCATCGACATCGACCTGTCGGCCCGCATGATCAAGGCGATCCGCGAGGCAGTCGGCACCCGCGCCGATATCCTGTTCGGCACGCATGGCCAGTTCACCGCCTCCGGCGCGCTGCGCATGGCCCGCGCCATCGAGCCCTACGATCCGCTGTGGTTCGAGGAGCCGGTGCCGCCCGACATGCCCGAGGTGATGGCGCAGGTTGCCCGCGCCACCTCCATCCCCGTCGCCACCGGCGAGCGGCTCACCACCAAGTTCGAGTTCGCCCGCGTCATCGAGAACCGCGCAGCGACCATCCTGCAGCCGGATCTCGGCCGCTCCGGCGGCATCCTCGAAACCAAGAAGATCGCAGCGATGGCCGAGGCCTACCACATCCAGGTGGCGCCGCACTGCTATTGCGGGCCGATCGTCGGTGCCGCCAACATCCAGCTCGCGGCCACGCTGCCCAACTTCCTTATCCTGGAATCGCTGAAGCAGTGGGATGGCTTCCACGCCACGCTGCTCAAGAAGAAGATCGAATGGCAGGACGGCAATGTCATTCCCTCGAAGGAACCCGGCCTCGGCGTCGAGCTCAACGAAGCGGTCTGCGACGCCCATCCCTACAGCGGCAAGGACCTGCATCTGCAGATGATGCAGACGCCGCTGATGCCATGAGCCATCGCCTGGCCTACGCCTTCATCGGTCTCGGCCATCTTGGCGGCAACCTTGCCGCCAGCCTGGTCCGCGACGGCTTTGCCGTCACCGTCTTCGACCGCGATCCGGCGGCGGTCGAGCGCCTCGTGGCGCTCGGCGCCACGGCGACGAGAAGCCCGGCAGAGGCCGCCGCCCGCGCCGGCAACGCCATCACCTGCCTGCCCTCGCCCAAGGTCAGCGAGGCCGTGCTGGCGGGGCCCGACGGACTGCTCCAGGGCCTGCCACCAGGCGGCGCCTGGATCGAGATGTCGACCAATGGCCGCAACGAGATCGTGCGGCTGGCGGCACTTGCCGCGGAAAAGGGCATCGAGACGCTGGAATGCCCCGTCACCGGCGGCGTGCATCTGGCGGCGGCGGGCAGGATCACCGCGCTGGTCGGCGGCGATGCCGCCCTCTACGAGCGGCACAGGCCGGCAATCGAGGCGATGTGCGCGAAGTCGTTCCTGATGGGACCGATCGGCTCGGCGGCGGTCATCAAGGTGATCACCAACATGCTCGCCTTCATCCACCTCGTCGCCGCAGGCGAAGCGCTGATGCTGGCCAAGCAGGGCGGCCTCGACCTCGCCCAGGCCTACCACGCCATCGTCGCTTCCTCCGGCAACAGCTTCGTTCACGAGACTGAAAGCCAGCTCGTCCTCAACGGCTCCTACGACATCGGTTTCACCATGGACCTGGCGCTGAAGGATCTCGGCTTCGCCCTCGCCATGGGCAGGGATTTCGGCGCGCCGCTCGATCTCGCGACGCGGGTCAACGCCATCTTCGAGCAAGGCAAGGCGGCCTATGGCGGCGACGCCTGGTCGACCCAGATCGTCAAACTGCTGGAGGATGCGGTCGGCACGGAGCTCCGCGCGCCCGGATTCCCGGCCCGTCTGGAACTTTAAGACAAGAGAAAAAAGCAAGCGATTTCATCGGCTTGATTCATTAGCTGGAATCAACGTCGAAACAACTTGAATCAAATCCTCAGCCGGCAACTCAATATCTCAGCGCGAGCGCCCCCGGCAGCATCTCGAAGGTCGCCGGGATACGCCCCGGCGACTCCCCGTCTATGTCGACCAGCGCGCCGTTCTTGTCCTTGTCGCCGAGCGGCTCGACCACAACCTTGCGGCCGCGCAGGATCGTGATGGCGGGGTGGTTGCGGTGCCGCCCGCCATAGAGCAGCCGGATATCCCGGATCAGTCCGAGCTTGCCGGCCGCGCGCAGGATGACGATGTCGAACTGGCCGTCGGCCAGTTCCGCGTCGGGCGCAATCATCATGCCGCCGCCGAAGAACCGTCCGTTGGCCACCGCCACCAGCGCCATCTTCGCCTCGATCGGCGCGCCGTCGTCGACGCTGATCGAGACCTCCTGGAACCTGTAGCGGATGAACTCGGCGACGGTGCGCCAGAAGAACAGCGCCTTGGCCGACACCCGGCCCTTGCGCTTGTCGGCGTTGACGGCGCGGTCAGTGGCGCCGGAAAGTCCGAGGCTGGCGATGTTGATGAAGTGCCGCGAGGCCAGCGCGCCATGGTCGTCCACATAGGAGATGCGGCCGGCATCGATCGCCCTCGCCTTGCCTTCGGCGATGTGCCGGAGCGTCGCGTCGATCCCGCGCGGCAGCTTCAGCCCGCGCGCGAAGTCGATGCCCGTGCCGCAGGGAAGCAGCGCCAGTTCGGTCTTGCGGCCGGTCTCGGCGAACGCCTGCAGAAGCCCATCGGCGACCTCGCTCGTGGTGCCGTCGCCGCCGGCGGCGATCACCAGTTCGCAGCCATTGACGGCGAGGTCGATCGCCAACCGCTCGGCATCGCCGCTTGCCTGCGTCTCGCGCAGGTCGACGTCGCCGAAGTGCTTCTTCAGCGATGCCGCGACCTCCGGCCAGTGGCGCTTCAGCCTGCCGCCGCCGGCAACCGGATTGAGAACCACCCCCACCTTCAATGCCCGCCTCCCCGCCGAGGCATGATGCCGAAAACCGTGAAGCGTTCCCGGACCTGCCCTCTCCTGATGGTGCCGGGTTGCCCCGGTCGTTTGCCGGCATTCAAGCCCGCTCCCGCTGGCGGGGCAAGATCACGCGTCGAAACGCCAGAGGAAAAACGGGGCAGGCTGTTTAGAGCAGGCACGCGGGAAATTCCCGGCTTGAGCGCGGCCGTCCCCGATAATCCCGCTATCCACAGCGGACCTGCCGTGGCGTCATACCCTTAACCGGCGTACGTTGAACCCATCTCAGGCGGCTACCGATCGCCAGCCGAAAGGCAAAGCGAAAAGGCGGATTTCCTGAGGCCCGCACGGCCCTTAACGCCAGCAGGCTTGCCTGTTCGAGGAGGGGACCGAGACCTGCGGGGCCGCGGAAAGCGTGCGAACGCCGACGGCGGACCGATGCTGCCATGGAGGCGGTGAAACCTTCGATGGCACGCTGGGCGAAGCCCGCAAGGGTGGAGATCGGCGTGGTCTGGAACGGACGTCGCTCTGGCGACGACTGGCAGGACCGTCAAAATCAAGGCTGGCATGGCGCGACGATCTTTACGGGCGTTGCCGCTGGAACCGGGCCCTGGTCTGACAGGGAGGCGCTGGGAGAAATCCCGGCGCCGACTGTCTTTCGGCCATGCCGCCGCCCGTCACCGCCGGCTTGCCCCGCCGCTTGTTCCAAGCCGTCTTCCCCAGGGCAGCGACGGCCTCGAGCAACAGGCTGTATCCCGCGACAAAATCGGCTAACCTTCACGACACCGTGAAGGGGGATACTTCATGACGCTGATCCAGAAGCTTGCCGTCGCCTACGCCTTCCTGTTCTTCGCCGTCGTCGCGGTCGGCTACGTGCCGACCTTCAACGACGCCAACGGCAATCTGTTTGGCCTGTTCTCGCTGCAATGGTACGACGACCTGCTGCATGCCTTCTCGGGCCTGTGGGCGCTCGCGGCGGCCTTCATCTCGCATCGCCAGTCGGTGTTCTATTTCAAGCTGTTCGGCTCGGTCTACCTGTTCGACGGCGTGCTCGGCCTGGTCACCGGTTCCGGCTGCCTCGACGCCGGCATCTTCATCAACGGCTTCCGCTCCTTCAACGATATCGAGTTCCCGGCCCGCTTCTTCGCCAACCTGCCGCATATCGTCATCGGCGGCTTCGCCGTCTATGTCGGCTTCTGGCTGGCGAAGCGCGTGCAAGACCGCTTCGCCACGGCCTGACCCGCGATGATGGTGCTCCGCCTGCTGAAGCGTATCGTCAAGGCGATCCTGTGGCTGGTCGTCATCGTCGTGCTGATCCCGGTCCTCGGCCTTGCCTACGGCTTCCTGACCACGCCATCCCTCGACAGGAGCCCTCTGCCCGGCGTCGCTGACGGCGCGCCGCCGCCGGCCCTCGCCACGCAGCTCCGCGCCACCATCCCCGGCTACCAGCGGCCGGAGGAATCGACCTTCCTCACCTATCCGGAATGGGCGATCGTCTACGCCGCGCGCGAATACGCCGGCTTCGTCGACAAGGACCAGCCGAGCGGCTTCCCCTACTTCGCCTATATCGGCCGCTTCTGGCAGGACTACGCCACGGTCATCCGCGCCAGTTCCGGTCACGATTTCAACTTCGCCAACCACCAGATGCTGGTCGTCATCGGCACCAGCCACACGATCGAGCATGCCCTGCAGTGGGCCTATGAGAACACGGTCGGGCGCATCACCGAGGCGATGGCGGGACGACGCACAGCGGCCGACATCTACCAGGCCAGGGTGGCTGCCGACTACGCCGCCTTCCTTGACCAGGTGCCATGGTACCAGTTCCCCTATGCCGACAAGCGCCAGGGACTTTTTGCCGTGCGGCCGGCGCCGGGTGACAGCGCCGTACGCACCAGCGAGCGCAAGCTTGCCTTCGGCTTCGCGGACACGATCAAGCAGGGCTATGCCGACCTTATCAAGTCGGCGCTCGCCGCCACGTCGGACCCCGCCGCGCTCGACATCCATGTCTGGGCCAAAGGGCCAGTCGGCGAAGCGACGCGCGGCGAACCGGACACGCTCCTCGAGCGCGACCTCGGCGCCGATGGCGCGGTCTTCGTCACCAGGCGCTACCAGGTCTTCACCGAGATGATCCCGCGCCTGATCGACAAGGGCGTCTCCTTCGTCGAGATCGGCGGCAACAACGAGATCATGGTGACGGTGCTGTCGACCGACTCGATCGCGGTTCCCGAGGGGATGCGGATCCTGTTCAGCTATCCACTGCCGGCCGACCCGTCGACCCGTCGCACGGGCATGGTTGTGGCGGTGCGCAAGCTGCATCGGGTGCTGCCGGCGATGATGGAGGCCGGCGCCAGGCTGGAGCATGTCTACGATTACTGATGCTTTTCGGTCACAGTGCCGGACCGTGCAACCTTGGGAAACACGCCGTCACGCACATTTCACAATCGTGGCCAAATCCCGCCTTGTTCGCCGACAATTGGTGGAAGGAACCAATCGAGGGACAAGACCGTGATCAAGACCGCCCTTGTCGCCATGACCATCGTCGGCTGCGACTGCGACGCGAAGCTCTGCGAGTACATCGGCGAAACGCCGGCCAAATGGGCAACGATCGCCGACTGCGAAGCGGCGATGAAGAGCCAGATCCTGCACGAGCGCAACTTCAACTACCCGCTGGTCTCGGGGATCTGCCGCACCAAGGGCTCAGCGTCTTCGGCCGAACTTGCCGCCAAGGCGTCCCGGCCGGACCTCACGCCCGCCAGCCGGGTGGTCGAGCCGGAGAACCCGTTGCCGCCGGAGCTCAGCCATCGCCCGAGCACGCCCGTCGGCAATCCGGCAACCGCGATGGATACCGCCGCGGCGCGGCCGGTAGCCTATGAAGCCGTCGTCGATGGCGGCACCGGCGTGCTGTACCGCACCAGGACCGGCTATGCCGTGGTCAAGACCGACCTCGGCCGAGCCGCCTCCGCTACGGTCGACATGGCGAAGCGGTCAGCCAACTGGCTCTCGGGCCTCGTGCCAACCGGGCTCTGAAGCAAGGCGAGCGGCGGTTTTCCGCCTGGAGGTCCCAGCGGGAAGCCGCTGCCATTGGCAGGCGTTCGCCGCTGAAGAGGCAAGCGGCTCCCGAGACCAGCCCCCGCGAACGCCAGACGGCTCACAGCTTGATCTTCAGGCTTTCCCAGAACTTGTCGATCAGGGGCTTTTCTGTTTCGACATTCTCGCCGTCAACGCGGGTGATGAACAGCAGCCCCCGATCGGGAAGGCCGAAGCCGACGATCTCATAATCGGCGCTTTCCGTGCGGGTCTTCACCGTGGCGCGGATGCCGGTCAGCTCCTTGCCGTCGGCGAGCTTGCGCGTAGCCTTTTGCTGCGTCAGTTCCGCGCCGGCCTGCACTGATTCCTTGGTCATCTGCTGCAGCATGAGCTGATCCAGCGAGACCGGATTCATCTTGCCGTATTCCTGCACCACCACGATCGTGCCGAGCGCCGATGCCATCAGATACTGCATTATGCCGGAGCCGAGATCGGTCTTGGTGACGGATATGCCGCTCGGATGCACGAAGGAGAAGGCTTCGCCCGAGAAGGTGGCGAACGCGTTACGGTCGAGCCGCACCTTGGCCTGCTTCCCACCAGGCAAGGTGACGTCGAGGCTCTCGCCGGGATCGATGTCGACGGCCACCCCATCGATGCTGAGCTTGAAGGCTTTCATGTCCTCGGCTCCGGCAGGCAGGGCGGCAAGCGTCATCGCGGCCAAGGCGGCCATCGCTTTAAGATTCATAGTCCTCGTCTTTCTCGTCCTTACGCGATTCCGCCCAGGGCCTTGATCGCACGATAGAAGGTCGAGGAAAACAGCTCCGCCGGATCGTATCGCAGCTTGGCGGCCAGGAAGGCCGGCAGGTCCGGATAGGACGCGCGCAGCTCGGCGGCGGTGTAGTGAAGCTGGTAGGGCAGGAAGAAACGGCCGCCATGTCGGATCGTGGCGTCGATCAGCGCCCGTGTCAGCGTGCGCATGCTTGCGTTGCCCTGCTCGTCGGCGGGCTGGTTGATGTAGAGCACCAGCGCGAAGGCGGGCTCCGGCGCGTAGGTCAGTGCGATGTCTTCCTTGTGCACCACCCGCACCGAAGCATTGAGTACCGGCAGGCTCTGGTTGCGCAGGATCGCGCGCGCCTCGGCGATGAACGGCCCGTATGCCGCGCGCGGAATGAAATACTCGTGCAGTATGTCGGTCTCGCCGGCGAGGTCGTTGAACAGATAAGGCACGGAATCGTGCATCGGGTTGTTGCGCGTGACCAGGCAGGCCTCGCCCTCACCCATCGCCGCCGTCCGCGCCACGGTGCAGCTTTCGAATTTCGGCTCCAGCGTGCGCTCCGTGAACCACTTCAGTTCCTGGAACAGGCTGCCCCTCTTGGCGAGGTTCATCACCAGCCGCTTCAAACCGACGCTGCCGGGCTCGCCGATGGCGGGCTGGTCGGCCGGCGGCGCGTCGGCCACCTTGTCGTAGCGATAGACGATCATGTCCTCGAGGAAATTGCCCGGCGCCGTCGACAGGTGGCCGTAGAACAGGCCGATCTGCCTGTTCGGCTCCAGCACCTCGGTGAAGAATTTCGGGAAATCGTCGGAACGGATGATCTCGCGCGACGTGCGATAAACGGCGTTGTCGACGATATCGAGCGTTGCTTCGAGCACGACGCCGAACAAGCCGTAACCGCCGACGACATGACGGAAAAGGTCACCGTTCTCGCTCGATGAGCAGGTAGTCACCGAGCCATCGGCAAGCATGACCCGCATCGAGCGGATCGAGCCGGCGACCGAGCCCGCCTGGTGATCCATGCCATGCGCGTTGACAGACAGCGAGCCGCCGACGGAGAAGATATCGGTCGACTGCATCGCCTTCACCGCGAAGCGCGGATGCAAGATGTTCTGGATGTCGTGCCAGCAGGCGCCCGGCTGTACCGTCATCGTCCTGGCCGCCGCGTCGACCGACACACGGTTGAACTTCCTGAGATCGAGCACCAGCGCGTTGTCGTCGAAGGCATGCCCGCCCATCGAGTGCCGCACCGCCGCCAGCGACACCTTCAGCCCGTTGGCGCGGGCAAAGGCGAGCGCGTTGGTGACATGGCTTTCCTCGCTGACCTCGACGACGCCATAGACCGGCGTGCGCGACAGGCCGCTGGCATCGTTGAGGTCGCCGCCCTTGGCAAGCCACGGCAGCGAAGTGTCGAAGGATGGCGGATTGGCCAACGGCTTGAGCGGCAGCGCGATGCCATCCACATCGGCGATGCGCCCTGCATCCTTTGGAGCGGAAGGGCCGCGCGCCAGCCGCGCCAGGGTCGTTCCGCCCCACAGCGCGGCGCCGCCGACCACCGTGGCGCCCAGCAGGAGACGCCGCGACGGGCGAAACCGGCTTTTCTGTTCGACCATGCCCACCCCGCTTTGCCCAAGCGATAGCGCGGGTGCCGGACAAAGACCATAGCGGCGGGAAATTCAGGCTCAGGACACGGAGAGCTTGCCCTCATCGAGGGCGTCCCGACAAGGCCTTGCCATGTCGGGACGGGCGACGATTCACCTCTATCCTTCAGACCGCGGCAGCAGCGAGGCGGCGAAGGCAACCGCATCCGGCGATGGCAGCGCCGGCATCACGCATCGGGGAAGGATATCGGCGGATCGCCGCCAGGGCATGGTGCCGAAAAGCGTAAGGCTGTTCTCGGACCACATCATGATCTCATCAGTTTGATTTGGAGCCGGATGATCTCAGGTCGGACAGACCTGAAATCATCCGACGCTAGGATGACTTCTTGATCGATGTGACCAGGCCGGTCTTCTCGTCCACGGTCACCGCCACCTTGGCGCCGATCTTCAACTGGTTGATCGCTGCTTTTGGCGGGAGTTGGTAGATCTTGCCGTCGTCGAGCGTGATCGACTTCGTCGCCGGGTCGACGGCCTGGATGGTGCCCTGAACGGTCGCGGCGTAGGCGCTGCCGAGCATGGCGAGCAGAGCGGCGGTGGTTGCAAGGGTCTTGTTCATCGGTAGCACTCCGTGCTGTTTCGGTTTTCCGGAACCGCCGCATGGAAACGGCGGTCTCGAACGCCCCGAAACTGACCTCGGCAGGCCCGTCCGGCAAATCACGTTGGATGACTTTCACAAATGGAATCAGCGGCTTAATTCCGACATATTGCGGAAATGAGGGAACCTTCGGCCGCCATCACGCCGTCGCTTCGCGGCGAAGTTTCCGCCATGAAAAGAGTCGCTTATCCGACCGTGGCGAGCGGCCACGATCATCACGGACATGCCGCAATCCGCGTCCCGCGGCATCACGAACAAAACCCTTCGAGCTACAGCGCGAACACGTTTTGTTTCACGGCACAGAGCCGACGCCGGCTTCCGTCACGCCCTCTCGGGGAAGATCGCGGCCAGCCGGTCCTCGACCCTGCGGCGCTGCGCGCCCGCCAGCCCGTCCACCGCCACCAGCCGCTCATGGTCGCCGGCGCGCAACCGCATGAACGGGTGCAGCCGATAGGAAGCGATCCTGCCGCGCGTGCCGGGATCCGTGCTGACATCGGCAACGAGTATGCCGCCGATGCGCCCCGGCCAGGGCTGGCGGGCAAACGCGGTGCCGAGGAAATCGCCAAGCCCATAGGCCACGAGCGTGTCGCCGATCCGTTCGACGGGCTGCAGGACATGGGCATGATGCCCCGCGAGCAGACCGAAGCCGGCACCAGCCAGCCGGCGCGCCAGCGCCCGCGTCCCGGCGCGCGGGAAATGCCGGAACTCCCAGTCCCAGTGCGGTATGGCGCAAGCAAGGTCGAGCCCGGAAAGCGCATTGGCCGGCCAGCGCTCCGGTTCGCTCTCCATCGAGATGCGAGCGGTGAAATCCGCCGCCTCGGCATTGCGCCACAGGGTGAAGGCGGCAAGGCCGACGCTCAGCGGCCCGACGTTGACACGCTCCACCGGTCCCTCGGCCACCGTGCCGATCGAGCGGATGCCCAGCCGCCGCAACGCTGCCCGGGTCTCGTCGAAACCGGCGATGCTCTGGTCGAGCACATGGTTGTTGGCAAGCGACAGCACCAGCCTGTCGCGATCGATGCCGAGCGCGGCCAGCGTGTCCGCCAGGAAGCGTTCGGTCATGGCATGATGGGTGCCGAGCCATGTCCCCAGCCGTGCGCTCGGTCTCTCCACGATGGGGCTTTCGCAATTGCCCACCACGAGGTCGGCCGAGCCCAGCAGCGTCATGATGGCGGCATCGCATTGTGGTGCCCGGCGATTGGCGATCGCCGAGATGTCGCCGACGAAGGCAAGCCGCACCGTGCGTGCCGGCAGCGACGCCATCAGACTGCCGGCCGACGGAGCGAAACCGTCGCCGTCGCCGCCGAGCGACGGTTTCAGAAAGCGCGGCAACCAGGACAGCTTGTATGAAAGCGGATAGTTCGACACGCGACCGCCAACGGCCTTTCCGGTTGGTTGTGGACGCACCGAATTGCGTGCTTCGCCGCCTCGATGTCAATTCATGTCGGCACCCTGCCGCAAGAACGCTCAGAAGATCGCCCCCTGGTAGAGCACGGTCTCGGCCTCCAGAGGGGCAAAGCGCCGCGCCAGCGTGCGAAAGGCGCTGTGCACCCCATCGCGGTCGATGTTGCAGCTCCGCAGGTGCCGTACCGCCAGCGTCGGATCGAAAGCGGTGCGCCCGTGCATGACACGCTGGTTGTCGAAGACCAGAGCCTCGCCCGGCTGCAACTGGTGCTGGAATTGGTTCGCCGGGTCGCAGATCAGCCGGGTCATCTCGGCCAGCGCCTCTATCAGCCCGTCGATCCGGTCGATCGGCGCCGCCTGTGGCGCCAGGCAGCGGTCGTTGAAGCGAATGCCGGTCACTTCGCCCGTGGCGTCGAGGCTGATGACATGCGCCTCGGCGCTGAAGAACACCTCGCCGGCATGTTCGCGATGGAAGGTCACGCCATGGCGCGTCAGCACATCGAAAAGATCGGGCGTGGCTGCCCGCATCGTCTCGGCGACATGGAATCCGTCGACCATCAGCGAGGTGCCGCCGGCGCCCGCGCCGGAGCGTATGGCGTGGAAGAAGATGAAGCCCGGCGGCGAATAGCGGAAAGGTTCGTCCGTATGCGGGATCTGCGCGCGCGCCGTCTCGCCGGCGACACGCGCGTCCGGCCTGGAGATCAGGTCGAAAACCTTGCCATAGCTTGTTTCGCGGATCGGCCCGTAGCGGCCGGCGATCCGCGCGGTTGCCTCCGCCTCGGCTGGAACCCCGGTCAGCATGGCGATGCCATGGTCGCGCAGGGCGCGCAGCGAACCGAACAACGCCGCGTCGTCCTCGACCACCGCCTCGAAGGGGAAGCGGCCGAGACGCTCCGCCAGATCGCTGTTCCAGCGTTTCGGCGCAAAGCGCGGCGCGGCGCCAGAGGCATGCGCGGCAAGAAAGCCCGAGCCATGCCGGGAGACATGGCCATCCCCCCAGGTCAACGTAAGCTCATTCTTCCCAGCGTCGGCCGAGACCATGGCGACATCGGCCGGTACGTCCGCTGGTGTCAGCCACCTCTTTCCCGAAGCCGTATCGCCGCAGGTCTCGCATTCGCAGGCCAGTCGCAGCCAGCGGGTGGAAAACCGCGCCTGTCTTCCGGCGATGGCGATCGCGACGCGGTCGCCGTCGATCTGGATGGCTTCGATGGCCGGTGAGATCGCGGCCGAAGGTGCGGACGCATGGCGTGGCGTGTCGAGCATGATGGGGGCCTTTCCCGGAGATGAATTCATCTCAAAGGCTAGGCCGCACCACCTCCGTGATTCAAATGAGTTCCTTTCGCAATATTTTGAGCTAGGCTCAATCCATGGCCAACCTTCGCGACCTTCCCCTGTCGGCGTTGCGCGCGCTCGCGGCGGCCGCGCGCGCCGGCAGCCTTACCCGCGCCGCCGAGGAGCTTGGCGTCACGCCGGGCGCCGTGGGCCACCAGATCCGGCAATTGGAGGAGCGGCTGGGCGTCCGACTGGTGCGGCGCCAGGGCAACGGCATCGTGCTGACCCGCGCCGCGGAGGCGGCGCTGCCGGACATCGATCGCGGCTTCGACGCCCTGGCCTCCGGCATGCGCAGATTGCGCTTCGAGCGGCGGGCCGAGACCTTCACCATCTCGGCCGACCCTTCCTTCGCCTCGCTCTGGCTGGCGCCGCGCCTCAGTGGCATGCGCGCCGCGCTCGGTCGGCTCGACGTGCGCATCGTCGCATCGGGCCCATTGGACGCCTTACGCGAGGACGGCGTCGATCTCGCCATCAGCTACCGCAAGGGCGCGCCGCAGGACCTGGCGGCGATCGATCTGTTCACGGAGCGTGTCATCCCCGTCTGCGCGCCGTCCCTGCTTGCCGGCATGGCCGACGCCGACCAGCCGACTGTATTGGCGCGCCTGCCGCTGCTGCATATCGACCCCACCATGGGCGACGATGTCTATCCGGCGTGGCGGGACTGGTTCGCTGCCGCCGGGCTTGCGCGCAAGGATCTCGACCATGGCCCGCGCTTCGGCCTGACCGTGGTCGCCGCCCAGGCGGCCATAGCCGGCATGGGCGCGCTGCTGGCCAGCGAACTGGTGCTGCGCCGCCATATCGATCCCGGACAATTGGCCGAGATCGCACGCGCGGTCCCCGCGCTGACGATCAGCCGCCGGCTGGTATGGCCGCAGGACGGCCCCAAGGCGAAACGGGCGGCCGGCGTGGCGGCGGCGCTCGCGGCCGCGGCCGGCTCCAGCATAGACGGCGCCTTGCCGGGATGAACCCTTGGCCACGATCAGGCAAACCGCCGCCGGAGCCGCAGCAACCCCGCCAGGACTAGGGTAATCAGCGCGTTCGATATCACCCCGACGGCTGCGGTCGTCCAAGCGATGTCGCCCGACTGGCCGAGGATCAGAAACGGATATCCGGCCGCGATGGCAACGATGGCCGCGACAAGGCCAAGCCAGCCCAGGTCCGGCCGCGTGGCCAGACGGCTGACGAAGTAAGCGACCCCGACGAACAGGATCCGGAGCGGGTCCAACAGCTGGGCGATCACGATCGCGATCAGGAGCATGGCAAGGCACTTTCAAGGCTGAATCGCCAGGGACGGCGTGGAGAGCGGCGACGGCGATACTTATTTCGCCGGAATCGCCCTAGCGGGCAAATCCCTTCACCCTTGCCAGCAGCCACTGCAGCGGACTGTCGACGAAGGCTCGTGTGACGAAGCTGTCATGCGCGGCGCGCGAGGCGATGAAGGCGATCGTGCCCGCCTCAAGGCGTCGCGGCGGGTCCGAACCCGCCTTGACGCCGCTGGCGGCCAGCAAACTCACGATCCGCGCGTTGCCGGAGGCCGACGAGTCCCCATAGGTGCTGACGAAGAAGCGCCGGCGGTGCGCCGCGATCGAGCTTGCGAACAGCTCGGCCTCGTCGAAGACGGCATCGAGCAGGATGATGCCGAGCAGACGTCCGGCGGCGTCGCCATTGCGCAGCACTGCCGCGGTCGGGTTGTAGCCGCCGCTATAGGCCGCGATGATGATCGGCATCGCCTCGAACGTGGCGGGGCTCGCGCCGGCAAGTCTGGCCAATCCTTGCGCAGCCTCGGCCATGAACTTCGCGAAGAAACCCGGCGTCCAGAAATTGCCGGCACTGGAATCCTGCGCGTCGCGGGCGAATTGCGGCGCCACCAGCACCGCGTTGAGGCCGGAGCCCTCGACCTGCGCGACCACGCGCTGCCGCTGCATCACGTCGCGTTCCAGCGTGGCGCCATTGCCGTGGAAGAACACCACGATGACCGCCGGCCGGGCCGGATCGAATCCCTTGGGGATGGCCAGCAATACGCTCCGGTCGGAATAGGTCTCGTCCTCCCAGTAGATGCCGCCGCGCGGCGAGGTGTGGCCAAGCCTTCCCCTGGCGGTGACGTCGAGAAACGGCGCCGATCCGTCGGGCAGCCGGCCGCGATAGGGAAAAGGCGAGGCCTTGAACGGAACGATGGCGGAAACGGCCTTGCGCAAGCGAGCCCCCAGGCTTGAGGCCGGAAACGCGGCGCTGGCCAGCAGGCCGGCAACGATGGCGCGGCGATCGACCCTCATGCCACGGCCAGCCGCGCCGGCGCCCGTGTCGGCAACAGCACCGCGAAGAAGGCCGGAATGGCCACGACATAGGCGATCGCCGCCCATTGTAGCACGGCGCTGAGGCCGAAGCTGGTGGCGACGATCGGCACGGCGGCCGATCCGATGACCGAGAAGCAGCCGTTGATGCCCCAGGCCCAGACGAACAGATGCTCCTTGCCGAGCCGCGCCAGCCAGGTCATGGCGGTGGCCATCGGCATGCCCATCAGGAAGGCCGGCGGCGATACCAGGAGGAAGCAGAACAGCAGGCGGGCCCCGTAGGGATAGGCGCCGATCCATTCCAGCACCGGCGACAGATAGAGCCCGTAAAGCAGGAGCAGCGCGCCGACCGCCGCCAGCACGATCGGCAGAAGCGTGCGGGCGCGGTCGAAGATCCGCTCCGCGAACAGGCTGCCGAGGCCGGAAAACACCAGCATCGACGAGATCAGAACCGAGGCCGAGACGGTCGGATTGGCGAGCGCCAGGGTGAAGCGGCTGATCAACCCGACCTCGACCATGATGTAGCCGAGGCCGAGGCAAGCGAAATAGAGGATGGTGCCGAGCTTGCCGCGCGAGCGCGAGAAAACGATGCGCCAGCCGAAAACCATCGGCAGAAGAACCAGCGAGGCCGCGGTAACGCAGGCGATGCCGAGCGTCGCCCAGATCAGCAGGTAGCCCCAATCGTCCTGGAACAGGTCCAGCCGGTCGAGCGTCGCCGGCAGGTCGGCGGTCTTCACATAGGCCGCGAAATAGGGCTGGTCGTTGCTCAGCGGCCGCATGTCGAAGACATAGTCGGCGGCGAGCTTTCCCCACGCGCCGGTCAGCAGCGCGTGCCAGGCCATGCGCTGCAAGGCGGTCGCCGGCAGCACTTCCGGCGCCGCTTGCGTGGCGGAACAGACGTCCAGCGTCGGATCGGCCGGTGCGGTCGGGTCGCAGTCCCCGGTGGCCGGCGGCGTCGCCGCGGCGGGATCGGCGGCCGGCTGGGTCAGCGTCGCGTCCTGGCCGTCGCCGAAGATCGATGCGCGGTAATCGTCCAGGATCTTCTGGTCGCCTGAACCGTCATGCGGCATGCCGGGATAGTAGATCTCTTCCCACGACATCGACTTCGTGTAGTCGCGCAGCGTCTTGATCTCGGCCTCTGAGAAGCCGCCGCGCTTGAACAGCACCGTCGTCGTCGACAGGTAGCTCGACGCGGCGAAGATGTCGTTCGGCGCGCCCGCCGGATCGAACGTCCTCGCCGCCTCGGCGATGGTCGAATAGAGCTTGAGGATCGACTTCGGCGGCTCTTCCTTGTTCCAGAGCGTCACTGAAAGCACACCGCCATCGGCCAGCGCGTGCATGTAACTCAGCATCGCCTCGCGCGTGTAGGCGTATTTCTCCGAGATGGCGAAGCCACCCGGATTGGAGAGCCCGACGCTGTCGGCAAGGCTGAGGTCGATGACGTCGTAGCGTTCCTCGGTGTTGGCGAGGTAGAGCCGGCCGTCATAGTCGATGACACGCAGGCGCGGGTCGGCAAGGATGTCGCCGGTGACGTCCCTAAGCGTCGGATCGCGAAAGGCCTTCAGTACCATCGGGTTGCCTTCGGCGACGGTGACGGAGGCGGAGCCGGCATTGAGCGCCGCCTGCGTGGAGATGCCGCCGCCGAACTGCACCACGAAGGTCTTCGGGCTGGTCTTGACGACATAGGGATAGTGCATCGGCAGGTAACGGAAATAGACCTGCTCGGCCGGCGCCAGGTCGCGCATGATGCCTTCCGGCCCGTCGCCGTCGCGATACATGCCGACATAGGTGTTGGCGGGGATCTCCGGCAGGCCGAAAGCGGCGTTGTCGCTGAGGCCGGGGGCGAAGTGCATGTAGGAGCTGGCATAGACCTGCAGGTCGCCGAACGGCGAAATGCTGCGGTATATACGTTTGCCGTCCGGGAAATTGCGGGCGTAGGCGACGCCCTTGTATTGCGAGACCGCGATGTCGGGCACGCCTGTCAGGCCGGGCAGCAGCAGATAGCCCGCGACGGACGCCACCGCGACGAGGGCAGCGGCGACCGCGCCGCGCGTCGCGCCGAAGGCCAGGAACCACAGCACCGCGCCCAGCCCCCACAGCAGCAGCGGCACCACGACGATGGTTTCGGGCGAGAACAGGTACATCGCCCCCAGCACGACGAGGCCGGCCAGGCCGGATCCGGTCAGGTCGGCGAAATAGACGCGGGCGAAGGCCGTGCGGCTCTTCAGGAAGACGATACCCAGGAAGAACGCACCGGCCAGGAAAGGCAGCAGGTAGAGCAGGAAATTGGCGAGCAGCCGCCATTTCTGTCCGGGATCGGAGACCAGGAAGATGGCGTTGAACGGCACCGTCTGCGCGACCAGATTGCAGCCGACGGCCAGCGGGCCGATCAAGAGCAGCGCCGTCGCGGCCGCGCCCTGCCAGTGGCGATCGAACCAGGCCTTACCGGCGAAGATGACGACGCTGGACAGCGAGAAGCCGAGCATGGCGAGGCTCACCACCAGCGAGCCGAAATGCGACCAGCTGCCGACGGCGAACACCCGCATGACCGCGATCTGCAGCGCGATGATGGCGCCGGCCACCAGCCCGATCGCCAGGTAATGGGCGCCGCGCGGCGCTTCGAGGGAGATGATGTCGGGGCCGGTGATCGGCGCGGCTGCGCTCATCAAAGTCCCTCAGCCGTTGTGCGTGCCGACGATCTGGCTGCCTTCCAGCTTGGTGAACGGCACGAACGGCACCACCTTGCCGTTGTAGATGTCCGAGCGAACGATGTTGAAGCTGCCGTCGGATTGCTGCTGCTTGATCACCTTGAGCACGTGCTGGGCGCCGGGCGGCCCGACCGGAATGACCATGATGCCGTTCGGCTTGAGCTGCTGCAGCAGCGATGGCGGAATGTGGTCGATGCCGCAGGTGACGATAATCTTGTCGAATGCGCCGACGCCGTCCCAGCCGTAATAGCCATCGGCGCTCTTGCTGGCGATGGCGCCAATGCTGGAATAGCCGCGTGCGACCAGGCCGTCATAGATGCCGCGCGTGCGGGTCGCCAGCGGATCGATGATCTCGATCGTGTGCACCTTGTCGGTGAGATTGGAGAGATAGGCCGACTGGTAGCCAGAGCCGGTGCCGACCTCGAGCACGGAATCGCCGAACTGCACGTCGATCGCGGTCGTCATGCGGCCGACCAGATGCGGGCCGGAGATGGTCACGCCATAGCCGATGTCGAGAAAGGCATGGTCATAGGCGCGGGCCATGTTCTGCGGCAGCACGAACTCCTCGCGCGGCGTGAACAGGAAGGCGCGCTTGTTGCGGTCGTCGAGAACGTCCTTGTTGGCGACCATGACCTGGAAACGTTCGAAGCGCTGGGCGAGATATTGCGGATCCTCGCCGCGATTGGTCACCATCCACTCGATGAACGCCTTCTTGTCGCCCATCGGCACTTCGGCGTTGCGGTCGTAGGGCACCGGCAGGTTCGCGCTGGCGGCATTCACCCGTCGCGCCTTCGGCAGGATCGAAAAGGCGGCCGCCCCCGCAGACAGCGTCAGAAAGTCGCGACGCTTCATCAAACGCCTCCGAAAAGTGACCTAGGCCACCGCTGACATTACCTGCCTCGATCCGATGCACCGCCTCCAAAAACGAGTCAATGGTCCGGCGCGGGCCGGAGCGTGGCCCCGGAAATCGTGGCAAATATGCAACGATTTCCGGGGCAACCCAAGCCATGGAACCGCGGAAAAGCGGGATTCCACGGTCCAAACGAGAAAAAACACGGAGGCGCATGCCGGACCCCATGATTCTGCGCGCCCTTGCTTGACTTCACCGGCAAAAGCGGGCAGCAAACCCGATCTGGACGGGCTAGGACATCACTTCACGGATGTGGACGGGCCTTGTTTTTGGCATCGGATCCACACCCAAGGTTGGTTTGGGAGGGATTGGTTAACCAACTTTGTCCATATTTTGAAGCAATCGGCAACCAAGGACAGGCGCGGCAAACGCGTCGGGGACCACCAGGGATCATTCACGCAATGGTCGTCGCGGCTCTCGGAGCCGCGGGCGGGAAGCCGATTGGAGCAAGATTGGTTGCATGGCGTCGTTGAGTAGAAACACAAGTGGGGACGAGCGTCGGGACGATCCGCCCGGCGCGAACTCGCGCAAGGGCGCGCCCGGTCGCGCCCGGATCATGCGCTGGGTCGCGGTACCCGGCGTCGGAGCCGCGCTCGGCCTTTGGCTGGTCGGCACCATGGCGGGCCTGAGTTCCGTCGGCGCTTCGCTGTCCTCTTCTTCCGGAGGCCTGCCGCAGACCCTTTCCATGAACGGATCGATAGCCCTCGTCGATCCGCTGAAGCAGCACCTGCTGAGTTCCTCGGCACCGTTTGCCAGCGGCAACAGCCATGGCGGCATGCTCGCCATGCGCGACCACGCGGTCCAGTGCGGGCTCGGCTGCTTCACCCCCGTGACCGCGCACGACAAGGCGGCCCGCCTGGTGGCACTGAAAGCCGCGGCTCCGGTTGCCGCGAAACCCACCGCGCGTGAACGTTTTGAAAGCATCGAAGCCTCGCTGTCGCCGGCCCGCATCGCCGCGGCCCTCGCCGTCCAGCCCGGCACGGACGGCGCGCGTCCCGTGATTTCCGCCGTCCAGCCCGGAACGGTCGCCGTGGCCTCGCTGGCGCCGGCGGGCACGCTGGTCGCAAGCCTCTCGGATCAGCCTTCGACGCCGTCGGCGGAACGCTTTGCCCGCACCGGGGAAAGCTCGCCGGTCGTCCAGACGGCTCCGCAGCCGATGCGCTTCGGCAACGCCGGCGCCGACCCGACCTCGCCAAGCGCCGCCGAACTGGCGCTCGCGCTGGTCAGGTCCATGCCTGTCGACGACCAGGCCTTCTCCGATCCGCTGCCGATCAACGAATCCTCGGTCGACGTCGCCGTTGCGCCCGCCCAGGCCGAAGTGCAGAAGCCGGGCGATGCCGCCGCGATGCCCGATGCGTTGACCAACGACGTTCCGCTGCCGACATGGCGTCCCAAGACGGACAACGCCGCGCCGGCGAGGGCCGAACAGGCGCCGGAGCCGAAGATCGAACAGGCAAGGCCGACGCGGCAGGCGCGTCCGGTCGAGCAGAGCCGGCCCGTGCAGACGGCCAAGCCGGCGCAGCCCACGGCCCCGCGCGGCAGGTCCGGAGAAGGCGGAGAGATGCTCGCCTACGCCAAGCCGGACATGCCTTCGGGCGGCCTCGGCCAAGCCTTCAGGAACCTGTTCAGCACGCCGCGCCCCGGGGGCGCCGGCAATGGCGTCGCCGTCTACGACATCAGCGCCAAGACGGTCTACATGCCGGACGGCCAGCGCCTCGAGGCGCATTCCGGGCTTGGCGCATTCGTCGATCAGCCGCGCTATGTCGACCAGAAGGATCGCGGGCCGACGCCGCCCAACACATACAAGCTTTCGCTGCGTGAATCGCGTTTCCATGGCGTCGAGGCGCTGCGCCTGACGCCTGTGAACGGCGGCAACAAATATGGCCGCAACGGCCTGCTGGCGCATACTTACATGCTGCGCGGCGGCCGTGCCGAGTCGAATGGCTGCGTCGTCTTCAGGGACTATTCCCGCTTCCTCGCCGCCTTCAAGCGGGGCAAGATCACGCATCTCGTGGTCGTGCCGCGCCTGTCCGGTTCGCCGGCGCGCGTGGCTTCGAATGCCAGCGGTGCCTGAATATCCGACGCCAGGAGATTGCCTGGCGTTGCATGGTCGGTCCCGGATCACTCCGCCTAGGACAACTGGTCTTCGTTTCCATCGCCCCGAGACTGACAACTCCTGACAGCCTTCTGTCAGCAGCCGCAACCCGCGCGGCTGTCGTCGCCAGGACACTCTTTCCATTTCGCCCGAGTCCTCCCATATTCGGGACATGGCCAAAAACCCCGATACGAAGACGCCGCGGACGGCGAACGAAGCACGCGCCGCGCAGCCCAAGCGGCGCAGCCCGCTGACCGACTTCCTCGATGCTTCCGAGCCCCTGCACAAGGGCGGCTTCGCCGAAGCGCCGCAGGCGGAGCTTTCCGGCACGCCGCTCTCCGGCTCCATCGCCGACTGGGCCGAGCAGATCGAACGCGAGGCGGAGATCGCCGCCCGGCCGGCTCCGGCGCGCAACAAGGACGGCGGTGACAAGGCATCCAAACCGGCCAGCAAGAAGGTCCCCGAGCGCTCTTCGTCGCCGACACGCACCGCGCGCGGCACCTCGATGGGCGGCGCCGCCACTGCCCGCGAACGCGCGGCGGCGGGTCTCAATCCGGTGGCCGGCCTCGATGTCTCGCTGGAAGAAGCCGAGACGATGACGTCGAGCGGCGTCACCGCCACGGTCGCAGCCCTCTCCGCGCTGATCGAATCCGGCAATCCGCTGCACAAGGACGGCGTTCTGTGGACGCCGCACCGCCCTGCCCGCCCGGAAAAATCAGAAGGCGGCATCGCCATCAAGATGGTGTCGGACTTCGAACCGGCCGGCGACCAGCCAACGGCGATCAAGGACCTTGTCGAGGGTGTCGACAACAACGACCGCACGCAGGTGCTGCTGGGCGTCACGGGCTCCGGCAAAACCTTCACCATGGCCAAGGTGATCGAGGAGACGCAGCGCCCGGCCCTGATCCTCGCCCCGAACAAGACGCTGGCGGCCCAGCTCTATGCCGAGTTCAAGAAGTTCTTCCCCGACAATGCGGTGGAGTACTTCGTCTCCTATTACGACTACTACCAGCCGGAAGCCTACGTCCCGCGCACCGACACCTTCATCGAAAAGGAATCCTCGATCAACGAGCAGATCGACCGCATGCGCCACTCGGCGACGCGCTCGCTGCTGGAGCGCGACGACGTCATCATCGTCGCCTCTGTGTCCTGCATCTACGGTATCGGCTCGGTCGAGACCTACACCGCGATGACCTTCCAGATGCAGATCGGCGACCGGCTCGACCAGCGCGCCCTGCTCGCCGATCTCGTCGCCCAGCAATACAAGCGCCAGGACATCAATTTCGTGCGTGGCTCCTTCCGCGTGCGCGGCGACACGATCGAGATCTTCCCCGCCCACCTTGAGGATCGCGCCTGGCGCATTTCGATGTTCGGCGACGAGATCGAGTCGATCACCGAGTTCGATCCGCTGACCGGCCAGAAGACCGGCGAGTTGAAGAGCGTCAAGATCTACGCCAACTCGCACTACGTTACGCCGCGGCCAACTTTGAATCAGGCCATCAAGTCGATCAAGGAAGAGCTCAAGCATCGGTTGCAAGAGCTTGAAAAGGCCGGCCGCCTTCTGGAGGCGCAGCGCCTGGAACAGCGCACCCGCTTCGATCTGGAAATGCTGGAGGCAACCGGCTCCTGCGCCGGCATCGAGAATTATTCGCGTTATCTCACCGGCCGCCAGCCGGGCGATCCGCCGCCGACATTGTTCGAGTATATACCGGACAACGCCTTGGTCTTCATCGACGAAAGCCACGTCACGGTGCCGCAGATCGGCGGCATGTATCGCGGCGACTTCCGCCGCAAGGCAACCTTGGCCGAGTACGGCTTCCGCCTGCCCTCCTGCATGGACAACCGGCCGCTGCGTTTCGAGGAATGGGACGCCATGCGACCGTTGTCGGTCGCCGTTTCGGCGACGCCCGGCGGCTGGGAAATGGAACAGTCCGGCGGCGTCTTCGCCGAGCAGGTCATTCGTCCGACCGGCCTGATCGATCCACCCGTCGAGGTGCGCCCCGCCAAGAGCCAGGTCGACGACGTCGTCGGCGAGATACGCGACACGACGAAGGCAGGCTACCGCACGCTGGTCACGGTGCTGACCAAGCGCATGGCCGAGGACCTGACCGAGTATCTGCACGAGAACGGCATCCGCGTGCGCTACATGCATTCCGACATCGACACTCTGGAGCGCATCGAGATCCTGCGCGACCTGCGTCTCGGCGCCTTCGACGTGCTGGTCGGCATCAACCTGCTACGCGAGGGCCTCGACATTCCGGAATGCGGCTTCGTCGCCATCCTCGACGCTGACAAGGAAGGCTTCCTGCGTTCCGAAACCTCGCTGATCCAGACGATCGGCCGCGCCGCCCGCAACGTCGACGGCAAGGTCATCCTCTACGCCGACCAGATCACCGGCTCGATGGAACGGGCGATGGCCGAGACCAACCGTCGCCGCGAGAAGCAGATGGAGTGGAACGCGGCCAACGGCATCACGCCGGAATCCGTCAAGTCGCGCATCGCCGACATCCTCGACTCGGTCTACGAGAAGGACCACGTGCGCGCCGACATCTCGCAGTTCACCGATGACGCCGGCGCCATGGTAGGCAACAACCTCAAGGCCCATCTCGACGCGCTGGACAAGCAGATGCGCGACGCCGCCGCCAATCTCGACTTCGAGAAGGCCGCGCGCGTCCGCGACGAAATCAAACGGCTGCGCGAGATGGAACTTTCCATTTCCGACGATCCGCTGGCGCGTGAGGTGGAAGGCCAGAGCCCCGCCTCGGGCCGCGAAAAAGGCAAGCACAACAAGGGCCTGGCCAAACATCGTACAGCCGAGGAGCAGGAGCGTTTCCGCAAGCTCGACGAAGCGCGCGCCGCCGAGGAGGCGGCGAAGGCTGCCCGGCCGAACCTCTTCCGCAAGCCGCATCTCGATGAGATGGGCGCCGAGGGCGCCGTGCCGGTGAAGAAGTCGCTGTTCGCCAAGCCATCGATCGACGACATGGGCCCTGGCACCGACATGACGACGCCGGCCGGCGCCGTGTCGCGCTCGCTGTTCAAGAAGCAGTCCGCGCACGAGGCGCACGGTTCCGACTTCGGTATTCCCGGCGAGCAGACCAAACCCCTGTTCCGCAAGAATTCGCTGGACGAGATGACCGTGCGGCGAACCGAAAAACCGGTCGAGGGCGAGAAGCCGGTCAAGCCGCAGTCGATGTCGGGAGCCGGCGAGACCGACCGGGGCGCGAAGGAACGCGACGACAAGCCCATCGTCCGTCAGCGCGCCGGCATCGGCTCCTACGAAGACCCGGCCGACGAACGCCGCCAGAAGCGACGTCCGGGCAAGACCGGAAGGCCTGGAAAATAGGATTATGATTTCAAGTCGGCCCGGCCTGACCCCGAATCCGGCTCCAGACCGAAGAAAAAGCGCATAGTTTGTCCGAGACCATGTCGCGGTCCACCCACGATCTGAAGCCGGTGGGTTTGAGCACTCGACCCGTGTTGTGCGGTTGAGGATCTCGGACTCGCCTGGCTGAACGGGCATCGCCGCCAACACCTCTCACGCGATCAACTGCTTCGCTCTCGGTCGCTCGCGTGGCGGCTTCGGCACCAAGCTTCACAGGATTGCTGTTTCCACGATTGTCGACGGTCAGACCAAAATGAATCTGAGCGCCCGCTGAATATCGAAGAAATCAGACGCAGCGATTGCCACGGCACGAGGACCGTGCGAGCGCGCTCCCGGATACCACGAGGCCCGGTAGGCGTCTGATGGGTTGCAGAACTCGATGACCGCCTCGTAGCTCTCCGCTGCTTGCGGCATGAATTCGGAGAGATCGCGCGATAGCGCCGCCTTGACGCCTTGTCGGATCAGAGCGCGCGCCTGCGACGGCGCGAGCGAATTGGCGGCCCGCCCGGCCCCAGCCAGGGTCTCTACAGTCGCAATACCCGGGACCATTGCGCGAGCGTCGGCGCAGATGCCCGTGTCGCCCGCCAGGAATGCCGACGGCACGCCGTAACCAGCCGCGCAGCGCGCGTTCATCGTAAACTCGGACGCGACTTCGCCGTTGAGCAGCAGCCGCGAGATACGGGTCGTCGTCGTGTGGGCGAGAGGATTTGTCTCCGCTCCCGCCTTGGAATGGTAACCGATATAGAGTGCGGCGGCGAAACCGGTGTCGAGGCCGAACATCATGCCGTCGGGATGGCCCGACCAGCCGCGGATGATACGGACATAGTCTGGCAGCAGATCGACGATCAGGTTGCGGCCGCTGTCATGCGCGTCCTTGACGACGACTTCCTCGGCGCCGGCGGCGCGCGCGCCTTCGCAGGCGGCAACCACCTCCGCCGTCATCAAGGCCCGGAACTCACGGTAATCGGCATGGCTGCGATCGGCCTCGTCCCAATGGGCGATGCCGGCCGTACCTTCGATGTCGGCACTGAGGAACACCTTCATGGCAATGGGTTCTCCTTCAGCCATTGGGAAAGCGCCGGAAACGTCCGGCCCGCGCGACCAGCCATCGCAGGCGCGACACACAGCGCGTTGAGCACCGCCTCTTGCGTCGCCTCGGCGGCAGCACGGAACGGCATGTCGATGCGATCTTCGGCAAGCTGCCGTACAGGCTGGAAGGCGGCTGCCGGCTCATGCGCCACCGGATCTGCCGTCGTGAAGCACAGCGCGATATCGCCGCTGCCGTTGCCCCAGAACGCACCCAGGCGAGCCAGCCCGGCGCCAGCCCGGCGCGCCACTCGGCGAAGCTGGCGGTCGCCGAGCGGCAGGTCGGTGGCGAGAATGACAACGACCGAGCCCTTTTCCGCTTCTGCGATATCGAGTGGATTCGGACGCCGGCCGTCCGGTAGCACGAGGTCGCCGACGCGCCCGAAATTAGCCAGCACAAGGGCGCCAAGCATGTAATCGTGCTTGTCGATCCGCATCAGGCGCGAAGCCGAGCCGATACCGGCCTTGAAGCCGAAGGCGGTCATGCCGGTTCCCGCGCCTGTCGCCCCCAGAGGTACCTCGCCGCCCTTGGCATCGGCAAGTGCCGCCTCGGCGTCGGCCGTTGTCACGGCCATGGCCTGAATATCGTTGACCGCGCCGTCATTGCATTCGAAGACCAGCGGATTGACCGTGGAGGTCCTGCGTCCGATCTCCGGATTGGCTGCTATCGCCCGGCGAACCAGTGCTTGCGCGCAAGCCGCCACGGAGAACGTGTTGGTCATGAGGACCGGCGTCTCGACCGTTCCCAGTTCGGCGACCTGCATGAGGCCTACGGATTTTCCAAAGCCGTTGATCACTTCGACGCCCGCGCGAACCTTTTGGCGGAAAAGGTCGCCTTGATGCGGCAGAATGGCGGTGACCCCGGTGGCCAGGCCGTCGCCATGCAGCGTGTGATGGCCAACGGTGACCCCATCGACATCGGTGATAGCATTGAACGGCCCTGGCGGCAGGAGGCCAGAACCCAGACCGAGATCGCGAGCTGACGGCATTCGGGAGCCTTTCATCGTCTCTGGGTCAGAGGCGTCCCGCCTTCTTCAGGCTGCGCAGGAACGCCTGCGTGCGTTCGCCCCTGGGGTTGCCGAAGATCTCCGCGGGAGGCCCCTGTTCATAGACCGTTCCGGACTGGAGGAAACAGATCCTGTCGGCAACCTCGCGGGCGAAGCCCATTTCGTGCGTGGCCAGCATCATTGTCATTCCGCGAGCCGCGAGGTCGCGCACGATGTCGAGCACTTCCGCCACAAGCTCAGGGTCTAGGGCTGAGGTGATTTCATCCAGCAGAAGCAACATGGGGTCCATCATCAGCGCGCGCACGATGGCTACGCGCTGCTGCTGGCCGCCAGAGAGCCGGTCCGGATAGTCCCCGGCCTTATGGGCCAGGCCGATGCGCTCGAGGAAGGCCATCGCCTTGTCCCGCGCTTCGCGCCGGCCCATGCCGATCACCTTCAACGGCGCAAGCGTGGTGTTCTCAAGCACCGTCATATGGGGGAAGAGATTGTACCCCTGGAAGACGATGCCAATGTCGCGCCGCAGCCGGTCGAGATCCACTCCGGGTCCCGTGATGCGGTCGCCATGGATACGGATTTCGCCGAGCGAAATCTCCTCCAGTCTGTTGATGCAGCGCAGCAGCGTGGACTTGCCGCAGCCGGACGGTCCGATCAGGCAGATCACTTCATGCTCGTCGACGGACAGCGACAGGTTGGAGATGACTTCCAGCGGGCCGTAGCGCTTGGTCACGCCGTTGATTTCAAGCAGCGCCATACCTCAGCCTCCCGCCCGGATCCGGCGCCGGTCGCGCTCGATCAGCCGGTCGACGAAGCGTGCCTGAGGAATGGTGATGACGATGAACAGGATCGCCACCGTCGTCACAGCCGACAGGTTGAAGTTGTTCGCCGCGATGATCTTGGACTGGTTGAAGGCGTCGATGGTGCCGATGATGGCCACGAGCGCCGTATCCTTCTGCAGGCTGATGCAGTTGTTCATCAGCGGCGGAATGATGTTGCGCACGGCAAGCGGCACGACCACGTAGCGCATCGCCCGGAAATGGCTGAGCCCGAGCGAGCGGGCGGCGGCGACCTGGCTGTGATGCACGCCCTCTATTCCGGCGCGGTAGACCTCCGAGGTGTACGCGCCATAGGTCAAAGTGAGCGCGATAATCGCATAGGCCGTCGAGGACAGATGCGATAGCACCGGCAGGTTGGTCAGCGGCAGGCCGAAGCCGATCAGGTAGATGGTGATGATGGCCGGCAGGCCGCGAAAGAGATCGCCATAGGCGATTGCAAGGAGACGCAGGGGCCGCCCGGCTTCGCCCGGAAGCGTGCGGGTGACCGCGACCACCAGCGACCAGATCAGGATAAGCACCGCCGAGACCGCGAAGATGGCGATGTTGGTGCCGAAGGCCCACAGCACCTTGCCGGTGGATTGGCGGATCAGCGCAAGGTCGAAGAAGGTGCGGCTCACGGCGGCATCGTTGACAACCATGAACCATGCGCAGGCGGTCACTATCAGGAGTGCTCCGCACCATGAGATTGCCTGCCATGCCGCCATTGAGGCATCCGCGCCGAGCGCGCGGGCGGCGTAGACGTCGCCGCTGCGGGCGGAGGCGAGCGACTTCAGGAAGGCCCGCGCCGCCATGACCAGTAGGGCCGCCGCGGCCAACGCCGCGACGGCTCCCGGCACCACCGCGGCGGCTACAGGGATGCCCTGAGAGACCGCGAAGGTGCCGATATGCTGCGCGGAGACCGCAACGACGATGAAGGTCAGCGCGGCCACGGCGAGGGTCAGCGCTGCGCGGCCGCGATGCGTGCGCGTGACGGCCCGGGCGCGCCATTTGGCGGCGCGCCCGGCCTCATTCGATACCGCGAGGTGACCGGGTCCTTCCATCGGGTCAGTATTTCCAGACCGGAACGTCGGCCGGCGTTTTGCCGCCCCAGGCGGGTGCCAGATACTGGGCCTCGAGTTCCTTCAGCGTGCCCTCTTCCTTCATGTCGGCGATGATCTTGTCGATCACCGGTTTCGCCGACGATCCCTTGGGATAGATTCCCGCAGTCTCGCCTCCGGTCTGATATTGCCCGATCACCGCGAGCTTGCCGTTCGAGGCCGCGACCTGTCCGAGGACAACCGACAGATCGGTCATAACCACGTCGACATTGCCCGCCGCGACGGCGGTGAACATGGCGCCGGTGTCGTCGAAGACCGACAGGTTCTTCGCCTGCAGCGTGTCCTGCGCCCAGGACACCATGGTCGTGCCGGCCTGGGTGCCGAACTTGGCATCGCGCACATTTTCTGCCGTCACGTTCGACCCGGCCTTGGCCGCCAGGCCATAGGAACCGAAAGCATAGGGGGTCGAGAAGTCGACCACCTTCTTGCGCGGCTCGGTCACCGAGATCAGCGCCAGCGCGACGTCGAAATCCTTGTTCTGGCCCGCGACGATGGAATCGAACGAGGCATTCTTAAGCACGACTTTCTCGAGCCCGAGACGATGGGCGATGTTGACCGCCATGCAGAACTCGCGTCCGCTCGTGATCGTCTCCGGCGTGTCGCCGTTGAATTCGCCGACCGCGGGCAGGTTGATGATGACGGTGAACTGGCCGGGAACAGCCGGAGTGATGTGTTCCGTGCCCTGCTTGCCGTAGAGCTTGCATTCGCCGTAACCCTCGGCAGCGTTCGCCGTGCCCGCCATGGCCATCAGCGAGCCCAAGGCAAGGCCGATCAGTTTCCTGTTGAATTTCATGTTGTTCTCCTCTTGGTGGTCTTCCGGTTATGGTTATGGATGGACCGGTTCGGCCCCGAGCGCGGCCTCGATGTAGTAGGATTGGAGGCGACGGGTCATCGGGCCGGGCCGGCCGTCTCCGATCTCGGCATCGCCGATCTTCACCACTGGCGTCACGAAGGAGGAGGCGCTGGTGGCGAAGGCTTCCGCCGCTGTTTGCGCTTCGTCCGGCGAGAAGGCTCGCTCATCGAAGCGCAGGCCATGATCGTCGCAAAGCCGCAGCACCGCTTTTCGGGTGCAACCGGGCAGGGTTGACCGCGAGTTCGGTCGTGTGACGACGCGGCCGTCGGCGGTGATGATGAAAGCTGTCGAAGAAGAGCCTTCGGTTACCAGGCCGTCCTCCACCATCCAGACATCGTCGAACCCGGCGGTCCGAGCCTGGCGCTTCGCCAGCACCTGGCCCAGCAGCATGGTGGTCTTGATGTCGCGCCTGGCCCAGCGCATATCCTCGGCGAGGTCCACGGCGATGCCGTCTGTCTGCGCGGGCGTATCGGCGAGCTTCCTCGCCTGGGTGAAGGCGATGAAATTCGGTACGAGTCCCTCCGAATAGAGAAAGTCGCGATCGGCCTCGCCGCGCGAAACCTGCAGGTAGATCGTGCCTTCGCGAAGGTCGTTGCGCGCCATGAGCTCGGCCTGGATCTGCTCGAGTTGGGAACGTGGGAGGGGCAACGGGATAGATAGTGCGGCAAGCGAACGTTCGAACCGGTCGAGGTGAAGATCGTTATCGATCAGCCGCCCGGAAAGCACTGCCGTTACCTCGTAGACGGCATCCCCGAACAGGAAGCCCCGGTCGAAGATACTGACACTGGCATCTTCCTCCGGGCTGAAATCACCGTTGCAATAGACGATCCTTCCCACGCGGGCCGTTCCCCTTCCGTATCCTGCGAATGTTGTGCCGCACTCTTCCCCGCCTTTGATCGACTTCGCCAATTCATTTTCGACAAAGACTCATTCCAAATTCGCATAGAGATTTGAAATCAATATGTTATGCGTCGTATATCGACGTACTCCAGCGCGGGCACGGGAAAATGGAACTTAAATGGCTCGAGGATTTCGTTGCCGTCGCGGAAACTTTTAGCTTTTCACGGGCGGCGGAGATTCGACACGTCACCCAGTCGGCGTTGAGCCGCCGCATCAAGCAGTTGGAGGCCTGGCTCGGCGCGACCCTGATCAGCCGTGCGACCATGCCCGCGGAGCTCACGCCTGCCGGGAGGACCTTCCTGCCGGTCGCGCGCGAGCTCATCCGCACATTCTACATTTCCAGGGAAATGCTGCAGCCGGTCGCGGAGCCGGGGCTGATCCGGCTGGCCGCGCTCCATACCTTGACGGTCACCTTCTTTCCCAATTGGCTTCGCGGCCTCGAGGCGGAGATGCCGGGTCTGCGGACGTCGCTCATTCCCGACCGTGGTGGGATCGAGGCGAACCTTGCCGCATTGACCGACGGCGAGGCGGATTTCTTCCTGACCTATGCGCATCACGACGTGGCCTTCCACCTCGATCGGGAACGCTTCGATTTCATGGTCATCGGCAATGACAAGGTGATCCCGGTGAGCGCGCCGGAGCTTCGCATCCGCAATCAGCTCGTGCCTGGCGCCCGTTTGCTCGAGCGGGCGGTGGCTGGTCGCGTTGCCGTGCCCTATCTCAGCTACGGTTTCAGTTCCTTCTTCGGCGTGGCGCTGCAGCGCCTCTTTGCCACGAGACCCGATTTCCTCCGCCGCACCGTGCACGAGAACACCATCAGCGCCGGCCTGAAGACCCTGGCCCTAACAGGGACGGGGCTGTGCTGGCTTCCGGAGAGCCTGATTGAGGGCGAACTGCGAGCCGGGTCGCTTGTGCCTGCGGCGGAGGGCGACGACTGGCAACTCGACCTCGAGATCCGCCTGTATCGCACGCTTGACGGCATCACTCCCGTCACTGACACCTTTTGGAAAGCCGCGAAGACAATCGTTGGCACGCCGCAAAAATAGAGAGCAAGGCACATAGCGCGCCCGCCTCGCTGGACCAGCAGCCTCCACTTGCCACGGACACATGCAAAGGGTACGGCGACGGCTCCCACGCCAATCCCCACCGTCGCGAGCATGAAACCGAGAGACATCGCTTCCTATGTCTTCCTGGCCATCACCTGGGGCCTGTCCTTCCTCGTCCTGTTGAAGACAGTCGAGGCCTTCGGCTGGATCGGCGCCGTGACGCTGCGCTGCCTGATCGCCGGCGGCGCCCTGTTGCTGTTCGCGGCCGCCACCCGGCGCCGGCTCGACTTCAGCGCCGGCTGGTGGCCCTTCGCCGTGATCGGCGCCACCACTGTCGCCGCCCAGCTCATAGGCCTGTCCTTCGCCACGCCCCGCATCGGCACGGCGATGGCCGCCATCCTCGTCGCCGCCATCCCGCTGTTCTCGATGATCATCGCGCAACTGTGGGGCCTCGAACGCATCACCTTGCGCGGCCTGTCGGGGCTGCTGGTCGGAACCGCGGGCATACTGCTGCTGGTCGGCTTCCCCGCCGTGCCGGTGACGACCTCGTTCCTGATCGGCTGCGCCGCCTCGCTGTTCAGCTCGTTCTCCGCCGCCTTCGGCAGCAACTACGCCAACCGACACCTGCGCGATGTCGGCTCGCTCGAAGTCACCAGCGCGGCCTTCCTGTTCGGCGGGCTGATGACCCTGCCGCTTCTCTTTGCCGTGCCGGTGCCGGCCATGCCGCGCGCGGTCGACTTCCTCTATCTCGCGATCCTCGCCTGCGTGATGAGCGCGACCACCTATGTCGTCTATTTCAGGCTGATCTCCAGCATCGGCGCGACACGCGCCATCAGTGTCGAGTTCGCGGTGACGGTCGTGGCCGTGCTGGTCGGCACCATGCTGCTCGGCGAGCCGCTTTCGATCATCCAGATCGTTGGCGCCGTGGCCATCATCGCCGGCTGCGTGCTGGTCCTCGACCCCTTCCCGCGCCGCGGCAAGTCGGTTCCCCAGGCCGAGGTCTTGTCATCGGCCCCACCTTTGGTGTAGCCAATCCCCATAGCTCCAACGTCTTGAAAGGAGGGCTGCGTGTTTAGAACAGATCACCATCGTCAGCGCGGCCCAATCCACGCCCTGCGGGTTCGCCTGCAGGGCTGACCAGGACGGTCCGGGAATTCCCCGCCTCGATTTTTGGTCTGCCCTTCGTGGTGCGCATCGTCTGGCCTGATGGCCGGCCGGCGCACCGTCAAAGTGCTTCACCGGAATGCTCCGGACAGACCAGAGAAAATCGACATGGCCCTGATCAGCCTCAAATCCCTCGGCGTCAGCATGAGCGCGCCGCTCTTTTCCAACCTTGACCTCACCATTGGCGCCGGCGACCGGCTGGGCATTGTCGCCGCCAACGGACGCGGCAAATCCACCTTGCTCAGATGCCTGACCGGCGAGTTGGAGCCGACATCCGGCGACATCACCCGCACGCGCGGCCTGCGCGTCGGCCACGTCGAGCAGTCCGTTCCCGACAGGCTGCTCGACCGCACCTTCCATCGGGTGGTCGCCGACGCCCTGCCGCCGGAGCAGGCCGACAGCGAGCTCTGGCGCGTCGACGTCGTGCTGGATTCGCTCGACGTAGCCGAAGCGATGCGCGACCGGCCGATGCGGGCGCTCAGCGGTGGCTGGCAGCGGCTCGCCTTGATCGCCCGCGCCTGGGTGACCGACCCGGACGTGCTTCTTCTGGACGAGCCGACCAACCATCTTGACCTCGGCAAGATCAGCCAGTTGGAAACGTGGCTCAACGCCTTGCCGCGCGAAGCGCCGGTGGTGATCGCCAGCCACGACCGCGCCTTCCTCGACGCCACCACCAACCGCACGCTGTTCCTGCGTCCGGAGCAGTCGACGGTGTTCGCGCTTCCCTATTCGCGCGCCAGGCAGGCGCTCGACGAAGCCGATGCTTCGACAGCAAGGAAGTTCGAGCGCGACATGAAAGTGGCCCAGCAACTGCGTCGACAGGCCGCCAAGCTCAACAACATCGGCATCAATTCGGGTAGCGACCTTCTGACCGTCAAGACCAGGCAACTCAAGGAGCGGGCCGAAAAGCTGGAGGATGCCGCCGTCGCGGCGCATCGCGAGCGATCGGCCGGCGCCATCCGCCTCGCCAACCGGGGCACGCACGCAAAGGTGCTGATCACGTTCGAGGACGCGGCCATCGAGACCCCCGACGGCACGCTGCTGTTTCGGACCGGCAAGCGCCACATCTGCCAGGACGACCGTATCGTGCTGCTCGGCCGCAACGGCGTCGGCAAGTCGCGCCTCATCGCGATGATCCGCAATGCCATTGTCGAGCCCGGCTCTGTGGCCAACGTCAAGGTGACGCCATCCACCGTGCTCGGCTACGCCGACCAGGGCTTGTCCGGCATCGGCGCCGACGACACGCCGCTCGCGATGATCTCGCGTCGCTTCGATGTCGGCGAGCAGCGGGCCCGTTCGCTTCTCGCCGGCGCCGGCGTGGCGATCGAGATGCAGGAGCGTGCGATCGGCCTGCTGTCCGGCGGGCAACGGGCGCGGCTGATGATGCTGGCGCTGCGGCTCGCCAATCCCAACTTCTATCTGCTGGACGAGCCGACCAACCATCTCGACATCGACGGCCAGGAGGCGCTGGAAGCGGAACTGCTGGAGCATCAGGCGAGCTGCGTGCTCGCCTCGCACGACCGCTCCTTCATCCGCGCCGTCGCCAGCCGCTTCTGGCTGATCGACAGGCGTCGGCTGGTCGAGGTTGACGACCCGGAGGAGTTCTTCCGGCAGGTGGCCGAAACTGGCGGCTGAGGCATGCCGGCGACGCAATTTCCGACCGCCTGTCATTCGGGCCGCCCTCAAAAAAATCCGGCCGCGATGTAGGATCGCCGCCGTCCCGTCCGTCCTTTGGCTCGCAAGGCCAAACAGCAGCAAAGAGGAGATCGCAATGAACGACCAGACCCCGCCCCCCGCCAAAGTGCTCGGTGGATTGACCCCCTACCTGCAGGTGGACGGAGCCTTCAAGGCAGCCGAATTCTACAAGAAAGCCTTCGGTGCAGAGCAGGTCTTTGCCTATCCCGCGGACGAAAAGGGCCGCACCATGCATGTCCACCTGCACATCAACGGCTCGACGCTGATGCTGGGCGACGCCTATCCGGAGCACGGCCATCCGCATCAGAACGCGCAGGGCTACACGCTGCAGCTCCATCTTACCAATGACGACATCGACGCCTGGTGGAAGCGCGCCGTCGACGCCGGCTGCGAGATCGTGACGCCGCTCCAGGTGATGTTCTGGGGCGACCGCTGGGGCCAGGTGAAGGACCCCTTCGGCATAGCCTGGGCGATGAACGCGCCTGTGAAGTAAGCGGAGCGGTCCGCCTCGAGAGAGGCTGGCCGGCCATTCCCACAATCGGCGGGACGAGGGGCGAGCGGCATCGAGCCGCTCCCCATGCGCCTCGTTTTGCCCGTCCCTCCATCACGAGATGGCGGAAAACTGCCTCAGAAAGGAATTCGCAATGTCCTATGTCGACGGTTTCATCCTGGCCGTGCCGAAGGCCAGGCTGGACGACTACAAGAAGCTGGCTACCGCCGCCGGCGCGATCTGGAAGGAACATGGCGCGCTCGCCTATGTCGAATGCATCGGCGACGACGTGCCCTATGGCGAGGTCACTTCGTTTCCGCGCGCCGTCCAGGCCAAGGACGACGAGATCGTGATCTTCTCTTGGGCGGTCTATGAATCGAAACAGAGCCGCGATGCCGTGATGGCCAGGGTGATGGCCGACGAGCGTCTCAAGATGGACTGGTCCGCCATGCCGTTCGACGGCAAGCGTATGATCTTCGGCGGCTTCCGGCCGTTCATCGAACTGTAGTCCCGGGGATGGCGACGCGAGGCATTGGCGGCCTCAAAAGCCGCTGAGCTGGCGGCGCGTTGGCGACAGCGCGCCGCCGCCTGTCAGTCGAGCTTGTCCAGCAACGGCTTCAGCCTATCGCCATAGCGCTTCCACAGGTCGACTGAGCCCTGGTACATCGGCTGGCGGACCTGTGCGGCCGATGCCGTGCGCACTGGCCGGTCGGTTTCGTGGAACGACAGCACCGCATCGTTCCACGGCAGGCCGAGATAGTCGATCAGGGCGCGGCTCTGGCCTTCCTGGTCGGCGACGAAATCCTCGTAGCGGACATCGTGCACGACGCCGGGCAGTACCTTGTGCCAATGCGCCATGATGTCGGTATAGAGGTTGTGGAAGTCGGCCAGTTCGCCAAGGTCGTAGCCATAGCGATGGCTGTCGCCGCGGAAATGCACCCGGTAGATCGACAGGCACGTGGCGGCCGCGTCGCGCGCGCAATGCACGATCCTGGCCTTCGGCAGCATCATGTGCAGGAAACCGATCAGCAGGAAGTTGCCCGGCATCTTGTCGGTGACGTGCCGGTAGCCGGGATAGCGGGTGTGCAGCATGTCGAGATAGGCCTGGCCGGCCTCGGCGAAAGCCTTGTCGGGCATGTCCGTGATGCCTTGGGGAAAGCCACCCTTCATGGTCAGCGGAAACTGCTTGCCCACCGCCGTCTTGAGGATGCTGAGCTCGCCGGCGCCATAGACCTGGGGATGGCTGGCGATGATCTGCTCGACCAGCGTCGTGCCGGAGCGCGGCATGCGGACGACGAAGATAGGCGTGTCGTCGGTGGTGTCGCTCGGCCTGTGCTTTTCGAAGAAAGCCTTGTCGAAGACCGCCTTCATCGCCTCGAATTCGTCGCGCGTCCTTGCGGCATCGTAGTCGATGCCCTGGCGGCGGATGGCGTTGCCCTCGGCGAAATAGTCGAAGGCGCGCATATAGTCCTTGAGGTCGTCATGCGCCTTGCCCAGGCCGAACGAGAGCTGCATGCGCGCCAGGCTGCCTTCCTGTGCCCTGGCATGCTGCGCCTCCATCGCCGAGAGCTCTGCGTCGCGCTCCTTCTGGCGCTTGACCTGCGTCAGCAGCAGCCATGCGCGCGCCATGCCGGCATCGATCGCCAGCGCCTGGCGGGCGAGATCGACGGCCTCGTCGAGCTTGCCCTTTTCCATCATCCCGACGCCCAGTCCATAGAGCAGGTCGGCATCCCGGGGACGAATGCCCAGTGCCTCGCGGAAGACGGCAATGGCCTCGTCCAGGCGGCCTGCTTCCTGCAACGTCTCCGCCAGCCCGACGCGGGCCCGGATATGGAACGGATTGCGCCCGATCGTGCCGCGATAGATATCCTCGGCGCCCTCGAACTGGCCGAGCTGCTTCAGCGAGGAGCCGAGATTGTCGCGCGCCGCGAGCTGATCCGGGCGCAGCGAAACCGCCTTGCGGAAACGATCGACGGCGGCCTGGACCTGGCCGAGGTCGCGCAGCACCGTGCCGAGATTGTTGTGGAAGTCGGGATTGTTCGGCAACAGCCGCACCGACTGCTCGATCAGCGGCAGCCCCTCGGCGCTACGGCCGCCCTGGTGTAACAGAAGACCCAGGAAATGCTGGGCGGCGGCGTGGTTGCTCTTGCGCGCCAGCACCTGACGGTAGAGCGCCTCGGCCTCCTGCCGACGCCCCGCCTGGTGCAGTTGCAGGGCCTGCTGAACGTACCGATCCAGTTCCGAGGGTTGCCCAACGGAGCCCGAACCCGCACCTCGTCTTGGATCTCTGCTAATGGGAAACCTGCCCTGTCTGTCCGCTCGTTGGATCCGAAGCATGATCCCGAAAAAGTTGCAGACTTTTCAGGATCATGCTCCAAAAACAAACCCTTGGAGCGGGATGACCAGCTCTGTTCGAGCGCCTCCCGCTCTAAGCCATGCGGCGGGCAGTTTCAAGACGGCGCGGCCACGCTCGCCCACCTCCCGTCACCGGGAGATGGGCAGATGCCACCTCGCTTCCGCTCAGCAGGGACCGTCGTCGATCACCCTGAAGTCCGCCGCGCGCGCCTCGCAGGCGTTCGGGAAGGTGCGCAGGCGACCATCGCGCCGGGCACAGACCGGACGGTATTCGCGCGTGCAGAAAGCCTGCTCGTTGCCGCCGCCACCGCCACCGCCGCGGCATGGGCCGTTGTCTATGATGCGGTAGCCCGCCCGATCGGCCATGCAGGCGTTGGAGAAGGTCTGGCGGTCGCCGCCGCGACGGGCGCAGACCGGACGGTATTCCATCGTGCAGACCTGCGGCCCCGGATGCGGCGGGCGCGGACGCGGCGGGCGCGGCCCCGGTCCATCGTCGACGACGACGGTACAGGCCGCGAGAATTATCGACAGCAACATCACGGCAAGCCCGTGCCGCGTGACTGTGGCCGCTGGAAATTTCATGATCTGTCTCCCTGATCCCCCGGTACGATCTTGCGGGATGCGCGCAGCGCATGATCCCGGCCGCGTCGCCGGTCGACAAGGGCCCGGCGGGCGCCCGTTGCGATCCTCCCAGTTTGGCCACCAAAAGCAAGCCCCGCCGCCGGCGCCTCGGGCGGTAGTGTCACCGCTGGCCCATGCTTGACCGGGCTCTGGCCGATGACCCGGCCGGAAAGCAGGCCTATTCCCGGCCAATCGATGCCTGAGGATCAGTGGATCCATGCGTCGGGACGCGTCTGAAAAGCGGCCCGCGAAGGGTATCTTGCAACCTTCAAGTTTCCGTGCGATAAATTTTGTGTTCGGGCATTTGCGACCCGGAGAGCGGCACGTTTTGGACGACCTTTCCCCGATACTGTGAATCTCTGACGGCCCCGTTTTTCGGCGGGGGGTTTGACCATGCGCAAATGCATGACTGCCGAAGCATCACCGGGACCTGTTCCAAACGCCAGGTGCGGGGCAGGACCATAAGACTGAACGGGTGAAGGAGTTTTTCCAATGGCCCAGACCGGCACCGTTAAATTCTTCAATGCGACCAAAGGCTTTGGCTTCATTACGCCGGACGGCGGCGCCAAGGACGTGTTCGTCCACATTTCCGCGATCGAGGCGTCCGGCCTGCGCACGCTGGTCGACGGCCAGAAGGTGACGTTCGACGTCGAGCCGGACCGCATGGGCAAGGGCCCGAAGGCGGTCAACCTGCGCGCGGCCTGAGCACGTCCGTCAGGACCTGCGCATGCCGGCCGAATGCGGCGATCGGCATTCGGCTTCAGACTGAGCTTGAGGAAAAGGCGCGGCGCCAACGCCGCGCCTTTTTCAATTTGACGCCGGAAGCCCTGTGAAAACAGCGCGTTGCGACCGGCCACGACCACATGCGGCGGCGGACCGCCAAGCGCCCGGAGCGCGTGAAAACTTTCTCTTGCCGATAGCGCTAAAATAAAGGACAAATTTCCGTCCGGGCATTTGCCGGCCCGAGACTGGACTTTATGGGATTAAAGGGAGTTTCCCATGCCGCAGACCGGCACCGTTAAATTCTTCAACCATGCCAAGGGCTTCGGCTTCATAACGCCGGACGATGGCGCGAAGGATGTCTTCGTCCATATTTCGGCCGTGCAGGCGTCGGGGCTTCCCGGTCTCGAGGATGGGCAGAAAGTGACATTCGACACCGAGCCGGACAAGCGCGGCAAGGGACCGAAGGCCGTCAACCTGTCGATCGGCTGAGCCGGCTAAGACGGCATCTGGCTTTGTTTGAACAGGCCGCGCGCCCGCGCGAGCCTGTCATTTCGTTGTTGCGGTTGGTCGTTCATATGGTTGCGGATACGGACGTCAAGTCGCGCCGGCGTGCATGAAGTCCTATGACGCGTCGACTGAGGGTCAGTCGGACGCGATGCTCTTGCGAATGATCTCTTCCGGACATCCCCGACTTGCCTGAACGGCCTGGCGCAGGCATTGATCCCGCGCCCCTTGGTCATTCCGAAGGTCGTGACGTCGACAACGAAACGACGAATTTCGTTCAGCCCCCGTTCAGCCACGGTCGCATATTAACTTCTCCTAACGCCGGACCGCATCCCCGCAACTGCGCGGGCCGGCACCAAGGAGACCAAGATGAACCGTTTTCTCAAGACCGCCGTGCTGTCCGCCGCGCTCGTCGCGACCACGGCAGCAACGCTGTCCACGGCCAATGCCGATGACTGGCGGCGCTGGCATCACCGCGATCGCGGTGGCGATGCGCTCGCCGCCGGCGTTATCGGCCTCGCGGCCGGCGCGCTGATCGGTGGCGCCCTCGCCAGCAACTCGCAGCCCAGCTACTACGACCCCGGCTACGACGATTATTACTACCGCGAGCGGCCTCCCGTCCGGCGCTATTACGCCCAGCCGCAGGTCGTCTACGCCGACCGTTATGCCGAGCCGTGGACGCGTGGCTGGTACGAATACTGCTCGAGCCGCTACCGGACCTTCAACGCCCGCACCGGGACGTTTACCGGCAATGACGGCGAGCAGCATTTCTGCACCGCCAACTGACGAGCTTTAATAAGAGCGCCGCGCGTCCTTTTGAACGCGCAAAGGATGCTCTCACTTTGACTTGGCGCATGGCCTTTTCGAAAATCGAGACCGGTTTTCGGGGTCACGCGCAAGGGTTCCCTGCCCTGCTTGAAGCGCCGGCCGCGAGGCCGGCGTTTTTTTCGATCAGGGGGCTTTATGGTAGCCGGTCTCCCGGCATCCCTGGAAAGGCTTCTTAGGCCTCGAGCAGGAACGGATTGGTCCGCCGCTCTTCCCCGAACCGGCCACCGGGGCCATGGCCGCATATGAAACCGATGTCATCGCCAAGCGGCAGCAGCTTGTTTCTGATCGAGGCGATCAGCGTCGCATGGTCGCCGCCCGGCAGGTCCGTGCGCCCGACGGACCCGCGAAACAGCACGTCGCCGACATGGGCGAACTTCGCCGCGCGATTGTAGTAGACGACATGGCCCGGCGCATGGCCCGGGCAGTGCAGCACTTCGAACAGATGTGAGCCGAAGGCCACCGTCTCGCCCTCGCTGAGGAAACGGTCGGGCACACAATTGCGCACGCCGCCGGCCACGCCGAAACGCTTGGCCTGCGTCTCGATATTGGCCAGCAACGGCTGGTCGGCCTCATGCGGACCGATGATCTCCACACCGCCCAGCGCTTCCTTGAGCTCCATCGCTCCGCCGGCATGGTCGATATGGCCGTGCGTGATCCAGATCGCGCCGACCTTGATCGCATTGTCGTTCAGCGCGGCAAGGATCCTGTCGACATCGCCGCCGGGATCGACGACGACGCCGGTCTTGTCGTCCATGTCGAACAGGATGGTGCAGTTCTGCTGGAACGGTGTGACCGGCACGATGCCGGCATTGAGCTGACCCATGGATGCCCTTTCGCTGGAGCAACTCCGGCGAAAAAGAACCGCCGTCCTTGCTCTCTTCCTTTGTTTGACGCAATTCCAGACGCGGAACCGCAGCGCCCTTTGCCGGAACTGCTCTATTCCGCGCGCCGTGCCGAAATCCAATCGTGATGTAGGGGGATGGGCCGCACGCGTCCATGCCTGAAACGTCGAACGGTGCGTGCGCGATGATGGCATGCCGCAAATGCAAATGGGCGGCCGAAGCCGCCCATGCAAGGAACTCGTGTCCGCGAGGCTTATTTCTTCATAGCGCCCATGACGGCGCCGATGATGCCGGTCAGGATGGCACCGCCGCCAGCACCGCCGATGATGTTCTGCAGGTTCAGGGAACTGCCCAGCCCGCTCGCCGCCGCGGCAGCCGCGGCCGGATCGACGGTACCGCCACCGAGCAGGCTGCCGAGGATGGCCGCGCCACCGACGCCACCGATGGCGCCGCCCAGGATCTTGGGGAGCTGCCCCATCGCCGCCTGCGTAAGCGCCGCACCGACCGCCTGGCCACCGATGATGCCCGTAATCACTTGTACGATGATCGGAAGAAGCGTGTTCATGTCCATACTAGTCCCTCCATAGCGCCGCCCTCCCGGGGCCGACGCCATCATGAGACGCCGAATTGGGTGAAAGTCAAATGCAGAAACGCTGAAATAAAACGGTGGGCTTCAAAACAGCCCCCACCCCTCTGAAAAGTTGTGACTTTCGCTCGCGGCTCAACCGCCAAACCCGCGCAAACGCCGGTTTCATGGGCCATCCAAGCGGGCCCCGGGCGCCTCGAATCGGCCGTGTCGGGCCGGCGGCGCCACGCGCCGCTGCTTCGGATATTCTGCAAAAACCGGCTGCTCTTGTCTTTTCGTTCGCAATCGGCCGAAAAGCTTGTCAAAAATTACCATTGCCCGGGAACTATGTCAGTAGTACTGCCATATTTTCGCTGCGCACGGAGAAGAGATTGACGCAACAGCACCCCGACGCCGATAAACCGATCAGGACGGCGATCACCGACGAGGATGGCATCGACTTCGCCATCATCGAGCTTCTCTTCTTCGCCTATCGTGACTTCACGTCCGACCCGGACCAGATCCTGGCCGACTATGGCTTCGGCCGCGCCCACCACCGGGTGCTGCATTTCGTCAATCGCCGGCCTGGCCTTACAGTCGCCGAGCTGCTGGACGTGCTGAAGATCACCAAGCAGAGCCTTGCGCGGGTGCTTAAGCAACTGATCGACACCGACCATGTGGTGCAGGTGCAGGGCCCGCGCGACCGCCGCCAGCGCGAGCTCTATCCCACTGCCAAGGGCCGCGCGCTGTCGCTGGCACTGGCGCGGCCACAGTCACGCCGCATCCATGCGGCATTGGAGGATGCGGGCGCCGCCGAGCGCGCCGTGATCGAGCGCTTCCTGGAAGCGATGGTCAATCCGGAACTAAGAGCCCAGATCGACGTTGGATCGGCAAGAGTATCAGGGAAAAGCCATGGAAAGCACTGAAAGGGCAGACCAGCCGGCCGCGCCGGACGACGACGCGCCGCACCTGCTCGTCGTCGACGACGACACCCGCATCCGCAATCTGCTCAAGCAGTACCTTACCGAGAACGGCTTCCGCGTCACCGTCGCCGGCAATGCGTCCGAGGCCAGGCGAAAGCTTGCCGGCCTGGACTTCGACCTGCTGGTGCTCGACGTGATGATGCCGGGCGAAAGCGGCGTCGACCTGACCAAGGCTCTGCGGGCGGAAAAGAACGTGCCGATCCTGATGCTGACGGCACTGTCGGAGACCGACAGCCGCATCGACGGCCTCGAGGCCGGCGCGGACGATTATCTGCCGAAACCGTTCGACCCGCGCGAGCTGATCCTTCGCATCAACAACATCCTGCGCCGGGGCGGCCCGGCCACCACGCCGAAGGTGGAGCAGCTCGTCTTCGGCCCCTATACATTCCAGATCGCCCGACGCGAGCTGAAGCGGGGCGGCGAGGCCCTCAAGCTCACGGACCGCGAGCAGGAGATCCTGGCGATCTTCGCCGCGCGCGCTGGAGAGACCATACCGCGCCACGAACTCGTCGGCGACGAATCCGATGTCGGCGAGCGCACCATCGACGTGCAGATCAACCGCCTGCGCCGCAAGATAGAGCGCGATCCTTCCAATCCCGTCTGGCTGCAGACGGTGCGCGGTATTGGGTATCGGCTCAGCGTGGAATAGAATGGCGCCACGAGGGCGCGTGCGCCCCCGGCCTTGGTGAAGGCCGTCGACGAGCGAAATGGGCGAATGGCGACAACCGAACTGCAACAGCCGGACAAGGACGGGCTGAACGCGCGCGCGACGCGGGCGTTCGGTCGCGCGGCGCGTGCCTGGAACCGGCTCTGGCGTCTCGTTGCGCTCTACATGCCGAAGCGGCTCTACGCGCGCTCGCTGATCATCGTCATCGCGCCGATGATCCTCCTGCAGTCGGTCGTCGCCTTCGTCTTCATGGAACGGCATTGGCAGACCGTGACGCAGCGCCTGTCCCAGGCGACAGTGCGCGACATCGCCGCCATCATCGACATGATGGAGACCTATCCGCACGACACGGATTACGCCAACATCATCCGCATCGCCCAGGATCGCATGCAGCTCAAGGTCGACCTGCTGCCGCCCGACCCGCTGCCTCCGCCCGGTCCGAAGCCTTTCTTCTCCATCCTCGACGAGATCATGTCGGCCGAGATCACGCGCCAGATCAACCGGCCCTTCTGGATCGATACGGTCGGCAACTCCAACATCGTCGAGGTTCGTGTGCAGCTCGAAGGCAAGGTGTTGCGCGTCTTCGTTCGCCGCAGCCAGGCCTATGCCTCCAACACCCACATCTTCCTGATCTGGATGGTCGGCACCTCGCTGGTGCTGCTGATGATCGCCATTCCCTTCTTGCGCAACCAGATCAGGCCTATCCTGACGCTGGCCGAGGCCGCGGAGAGCTTCGGCAAGGGACGACCGATGCCGCGCGACTTCCGCCCGCGCGGCGCCGAGGAGGTACGGCGCGCCGGCTTCGCCTTCATGCAGATGCGTGAGCGCATCGAGCGCCAGATCGAGCAGCGCACGGCGATGCTTACCGGCGTCAGCCACGACCTCAGGACCATCCTTACCCGCTTCAAGCTGCAGCTCGCGCTGGCCGGCGGCAAACCGGAGACCAAGGCCGCGCTGAACCAGGACATAGACGACATGCAGTCGATGCTCGAAGGCTATCTCGCCTTCGCGCGCGGCGAAGGGTCGGAGGATACGGGCCGCTTCGACCTCGCGGCCTATTTCCAGAAGCTCGACGAGGAAGCCAAGCTGCGCAAGCGCAAGCTCACCACGGCGCTGTCGGGCGATGCGGCCGTGCATGTGCGCCCGAAGGCCTTCTCGAGGCTGCTGTCCAACGTCATCGGCAACGCCTTCCGCTATGCCAGGACGGTGCAGGTGGACGCTGTCCATGGCAAGGGAACGCTGGTCGTGACCATCGATGACGACGGCCCGGGCATTCCGGCAAACCGGCGCGAGGATGTCTTCAAGCCCTTCCTGCGCCTTGACGAGGCCCGCAACCTCGACGCCAGCGGCACCGGCCTCGGCCTGTCGATCGCCCGCGACATCGCCCGCAGCCATGGCGGAGACATCTCGCTCGGGGACAGTCCGCTCGGTGGCCTGCGCGCCGTCATCAAGGTTCCCGCCTGACGTCTCGTCCGGCCTGAGCCGCTGCGCTGCTGCACGCCTTCATCCGCGCGTCATGAAATCATGGTCAAGAGCGCGCATGAAACGCGCGATATCCATCGATTCGGCCCTGCCCGACCGTATCGCTCCCGTGCCCGCCAGGGTTCGCTGGAGCGAGGCGCGGACCGCCGCGTCGCCATTCCGGCATCGCGCCAAGGCTACCGTCAACCTTTCCGGGAAAGGGCCGCCATGCGCATATTGATGGTCACCGACGCCTGGCGACCACAGGTCAACGGCGTCGTCCGCACGCTGGAACGCCTGGCGGAGACGCTCAAGTCCTTCGACGTCGAAACCGACTTCCTGACACCCAACACCTTCCGCACCCTGCCCCTGCCCACTTACCCCGAGATCCGGCTGGCGCTGACGACGCCGGGTCATGTCGCCCGCCTCATCGACGCCCGCAAGGTGGACCACGTCCACATCGTCACCGAAGGCCCGCTCGGCATCATGGCGCGCCGCTATTGCCGCCACGCCGGCCGCCCTTTCACCACCAGCTACCACACCCGCTTTCCCGAATATCTCAGCGCGCGCCTGCCGGTGCCTGAAAGCTGGTCCTACAACTGGCTGCGCGATTTCCACAATTCTGGCCAGGGCACGCTGGTCGCCACGCAGTCGCTGGCTGACGACCTCGCCTCGCGCGGCTTCAACAAGCTGAAACTGTGGACGCGCGGCGTCGACACCGAGCTTTTCCATCCGGACAAGAAGAAGGACCTGGGATTGCCGGGGCCGATCTTCCTGTGCGCCGGTCGCGTCGCGATCGAGAAGAACCTGCCGGCCTTCCTCGACCTCCAGCTCCCCGGCAGCAAGGTGATCGTCGGCGAAGGGCCTGAGCTCGCCCGTCTCAAGGCCAAATATCCCGACGCCCATTTCCTCGGCCATCGCCCCAATGACGAACTCGCGGAAATCTACGCCTCGGCCGATGTCTTCGTCTTTCCGAGCCGCACCGACACATTCGGCAACGTCATCATCGAGGCGCTGGCGAGCGGCACGCCGGTGGCAGCCTTTCCCGTTACCGGACCGATCGACATCATCGGCGACGGCGTTGGCGGCGCGGTCTCGGAAGACCTGCGCGAGGCGGCGCTGAAAGCGCTTCACATCGACCGCGCCGAGGCGCGCCAGCGCGCCATGCGCTACAGCTGGCTGACCTGCACCGAGATGTTCCTCGACACGGTCGGCGAAGCGCTGGGAACGACGCGGAAGCTGGCGGCCTGACTTGGCCGCACGCTTCAGGCAAGGACGCCTGATTGAATTCGTCTCTGGATCAGGGCACGCCTAGAACAGCCGGCCGCCGTCCGGCACCTTGCGCTCTATCGCGCCGAGCACGACGTCGCCCTCGGTATCGGGAAAGCCCAGCGTCAGGACTTCCGACATGAACGGCCCGATCTGGCGCGGTGGGAAATTCACCACCGCGAAGACCTGGCGCCCGATCAGCGTCTCGGGCGCATAGTATTTGGTGATCTGCGCCGAGGACTTCTTGATCCCGATCTCCGGGCCGAAATCGATCCTCAGCTTGATCGCTGGCTTGCGCGCCTCCGGAAAAGGTTCGGCCTCGACAATCGTGCCGGCGCGGATGTCGACACGGTCGAAGTCGGCGAAGCTGATTTCAGGTTTGCGCGCCTTGCTCGAACTCATGTGTTAGGCGTTCCCGTGCGTCTCGAACAGCACGCCGGACAGGGCATCCTTGGCCGACGTGCCCGACCAGACGACGAACTGGAACGCCTGGAAATAGCATTCGCAGGCCTCCAGCGCCGAGGACAACAGCACCTCGACCTGCTGGCTCGAGGGCTCGACGCCGCCGGCGAGCAGCAGCGACTGGCGGAACATGATCGCGCCCTCCTGCTCCCACAGGTCGAAATGGCCGAACAGCATCTGCTCGTTGATCAGCGAGAGCAGGCGCATGACTTCCAGCGCGCGGGTTTCCGGCACCTTGATGTCGAAGGCGCATGCGAGGTGCAGGGCCTCGAAGTCCTCCATCCAGGAGAACGAGACATGGTAATCGGTCCAGCTGCCGGTGACCGATATGGAGATTTCGTCGTCGCCGGCCCGTTCGAAGGACCAGTCATTGTTGTGTGCCACCTGCTCGATGACATCCACCGGGTGGATTTCGCGTGAGAATTCGAGTTCGAGAAGTTCCATGGAATGCTTCCTGTCATTCGAAGGGAGAGCCGCCACACGCTCCGCGGGAGACGCACGCACAACGAACAATCTTGTCTAGAACTCGGACGGCCAGGACTTCTCAACGCAAAGACCCAGACCGAACCCCACCGCCCGGCGCATGACCCTGTCTCGAATCATGCAACAAATTCAGTCTATTGATCGGGAGTCGCGTGAACAGCCCAATTTTTCGCACTGCGAAGTTCGCATGTGGAAAGTCGCTGTCACAAAGAGTCACGCGCAGCCGTTAAGCGATTCACGGCAAAGCGCTTTTCACGGTCGCGTCTTGTGGAAAAGTTTAACGAATTATTTTTTTGCGCGTGGCTTCGGCGAAGCCGCAGGTGTGGCCTGGCCGGTCAGTTCGGCGAGCCTTTCCTCGAGCGCTTCGACGCGCGCGGCAAGCTGGATGTTGTCTTCCCTGGCCTTGACCGCCATGTCGCGCACGGCCTCGAATTCCTCGCGCTGCACGACATCCATGGAATTGAGGATACGCTCGGCCTGCCCCTTGAAGGCGCCTTCGACCTCGCGCCGCACGCCTTGCGCGGCGCCGGCGGCATCGGTCATCAGCTTGGCGAACTCGTCGAGAATGCGGTTTGGTCCGGTCGACATGGCAAAACCTCGCTTGCTGGATTTGACGTAGTGGCGCGGGGCGCGGAATGCAAGCGCATTGCGGTCGCAGGGCAGCCACCCTGCCTTGACCCCGCCAAAACCCTGCCGCATGGTCCGCGCCCGAACGAAGACCGCTTCGCGCTTTTCGGCATCGTGCCCTGGCCGGGAGATGGACGTGAACGAAAATATGCTGCTGCCGATGGCGGCCCTTTCCTTTCCAAACATCGATCCGATCCTCGTCCAGATCGGGCCGCTCGCGGTGCACTGGTACGGCGTCGGCTATATCGTCGGCATCCTGTTTGCCTGGTGGTACGCCAAGCGCCTCATCGCCAACGCGAAGCTGTGGCCCGGCGATACAGCGCCGATGAAGCCCGAGGATCTCGACGATTTCATCCTGTGGGCGGCGATCGGCGTCGTGCTGGGCGGCCGCACCGGCTATGTGCTGTTCTACGACCTGAAGCGCTACATCGCCCACCCGCTCGACATCTTCGCCGTCTGGCAGGGCGGCATGTCTTTCCATGGCGGCCTCATGGGGGTCATCCTCGCCATGACGCTGTTTTCCATCAAGCGCGGCATCCGCACCTGGTCCCTGTTCGACGTGGTGGCGGCCGGCGTTCCCGTCGGGCTCGGGCTGGTGCGCGTCGCCAATTTCATCAATGCCGAGCTGTGGGGCAGGCCAACCGACGTGCCGTGGGGCGTGGTGTTCTGCAACGAACGCATCATGCAGGCCCAGGCGTTGTGCCCGGCCGGCATGGAGCCGCGTCATCCCAGCCAGCTCTATGAGGCCTTCCTCGAAGGCATCGTGCTGTTCCTGGTCCTGCGCTTCCTCACCCATTCGCGCTTCAAGCTGAAAACCCCGCGCTTCGTCGGCGGTGCCTTCATCTGCGGCTACGGCCTGTCGCGCATCTTCGTGGAATTCTTCCGCGAACCCGACCCGCAGCTCGGCTATCTCTTCGGTGGCTGGCTGACCATGGGCATGGTGCTGTCGTCGCCGATGGTGCTGGCCGGTATCTGGGCCATGGCTACGGCAAAGCCGGTCACCCAGCCGCGGCCGGCATGACGCGGCTGAAGGCCCGGATCGCCGAGCAGATCGAGGCGCTGGGACCGATCCCGGTCAACGAGTACATGGCGCTCTGCCTGTTCGACCCGCGCGACGGCTATTACACCACCCGCGAGCCCTTCGGAGCCGACGGCGACTTCGTCACCGCGCCGGAGATCAGCCAGATGTTCGGCGAACTGGTCGCCGTCTGGCTCTACCAGGCATGGCTGGCCATCGGCCGGCCGCTGCCGGTCACCATCGCGGAGATCGGCCCCGGTCGCGGTACACTGATGAAGGACATGCGGCGCACGCTCGCCCGTCTCGACGCCACGCTCGCGGCTGCCGCCAGCTTCTCCATGATCGAGACCAGCGCGCGGCTGCGGGAGGTGCAACAGCGCACACTGGACGCCGCCGCGTCCGGCATCGTCTGGCACGAAACGATCGACACCTTGCCGCGCCAGCCGCTTCTCATCGTCGGCAACGAGCTGTTCGATGCCATCCCGGTGCGCCAGTTCGTGCGCGCCGGCGCCGGCTGGCGCGAGAGAATGGTCGGTCTCGACGACGACGGCGCATTGCGCTTCTTCGCCGGCGCCGGCTCCGTCGATGCCGGCCTGCTGCCCGAAGGCGCCGATGAGGCGCCCCAGGGAGCGATCGTCGAAGTGGCCCCGGCGCGCGCGGCCCTGATGGCCGCGATCGCCGAGCGCCTTGCCGGTAATAGCGGTGCGGGCCTCTTTATCGATTATGGCCATTTGCGTTCCGGCGTCGGCGACACGCTGCAGGCCGTTCGCCGCCACGATCACGAGGACGTGCTGGCCAATCCCGGCGAGGCCGACCTCACCACACATGTGGATTTCGCCGTTCTGGCGGCGGTGGCGCGTTCGCACGGCCTCGGCGCCCATATGGCGACGCAAGGCGAGTTCCTGCTCGGCATGGGCCTGCTGGAGCGCGCCGGGCGGCTGGGCGCCAACGCCGACGAAGCCGAGCGCGAACGGATCAGCGACGCCGTCGAACGGCTCGCCGGCCCGCAGGCTATGGGCGACCTTTTCAAGGTGCTGGCGGTGCTGCCGGCCGGCGTCGCCGTCGCCCCGTTTGCGGCGACCGGTTGACTTTTCGTCGCCGCCCCTTCCAATCTCCCGCCTTCGCAGTCGCCTCGCATACGGACAACAACGCTCCATGCCTGATCACGCCAAACCGGACCCCGTCCGGTCACCGCTGCTGGAAAAAGCCCGCGCGCAGGGCATTCGACACGGCTATTTCACCCGCGTCGGCGGCGTCTCCACGGGCATCTACGAAGGCCTCAACATCGGCACCGGCTCGAAGGACGATCAGACGCTGGTGGCCGAGAATCGCCGCCGCGTCGCCGACTGGATGGGCGTCCCCGCCGATCATCTGCTGACCGCCTGGCAGATCCACTCGCCCGATGTCATCGTCGCCAAAGGGCCGTTCGCCGGCGAGCGGCCCAAGGCCGACGCCGTCGTCACCGACCGACCCGGCATTGCCGTCGGCGCCTCGACGGCCGATTGCGGCCCCGTCCTGTTCGCCGATGCCGAGGCGCGTGTCGTCGGCGCCGCGCATGCCGGCTGGAAAGGCGCCTTGTCAGGCGTGCTCGAGAACACCATCGTGGCCATGGAAGGGCTGGGGGCGCGGCGCGAGCGCATACTCGCCGTGCTCGGCCCCTCGATCGGTCCGGCCAATTACGAGGTAGGCCCTGAATTCGTCGCCCGTTTCGTCGACGCGGATGCCGCCAACGCGGCCTATTTCGCGCCCTCCGCCAGGGACGGGCACGCCATGTTCGACCTCAACCGCTACACGGTCGACCGGCTGCGCAAGGCCGGCGTGATCGCCGAGGGGCTAGACCGCTGCACCTATGCGGAAGGGGATCTGTTCTACTCCTACCGGCGCACGACTCACCGCGGCGAGCCCGACTACGGCCGGCAGGTTTCCGCAATCGTTCTGGAGAAAGACTGATGGCCCTGCATTTCGAACGATCGGAATTCGACGCCCGCCGCGACCGGCTGATAATCGAGATGGCGGAAAAGAAACTGGATGCGGTGCTGCTGTTCGCGCAGGAGAGCATGTACTGGCTGACCGGCTATGACACGTTCGGCTTCTGCTTCTTCCAGTGCCTGGTCGTGAAGGCCGACGGCTCGATGGTGCTGCTAACCCGTTCGGCCGATCTGCGCCAGGCGCGCCACACGTCGATCATCGACAACATCGTGCTGTGGACCGACCGCGACGGCGCCAACCCGGCGATCGACCTGCGCAACCTGCTCAACGACCTCGACCTTCTGGGCGCGCGCATCGGCGTCGAATACGACACCCATGGCCTGACCGCCTACAACGGGCGACGCCTGGACGAGCAGTTGCAGACCTTCGGCCAGATCGCCGACGCCTCGGGTATTGTCGGCCGGCTGCGGCTGTTCAAGAGCCCGGCCGAGATCACCAAGGCGGAGAAGGCGGCGTCGCTTGCCGACGACGCGCTCGACGCGGCCCTGCCGCTGATCAGGCAGGGCGGCGACGAGGCGCTGATCCTGGCCGCCATGCAGGGCGCCGTGTTCGCCGGCGGCGGCGACTATCCGGCCAACGAGTTCATCATCGGCTCCGGCACAGACGCGCTTCTGTGCCGCTACAAGGCAGGCCGCCGCAAGCTCACCAAGAACGACCAGCTCACGCTCGAATGGGCCGGTGTTTTCCACCACTATCATGCGCCCATGATGCGCACGGTGCTGACCGGCAAGGTATCGAAGCGCCACCAGGAGCTGTTCGATGCCTCCCGCGCCGCGCTGCTGGCGGTCGAGAAGGCGATGACGCCGGGCAACACCTTCGGCGACGTCTTCGACGCCCATGCCCGCACTCTGGAGGCACACGGACTGACCAAGCACCGGCTGAATGCCTGCGGTTATTCGGTGGGGGCCCGCTTCACGCCATCCTGGATGGATATGCCGATGTTCTACCAGGGCAATCCCGAGCCGATCGCGCCCAACATGACGCTGTTCGCCCACATGATCATCATGGATTCCGACACCGAAACGGCGATGACGCTTGGCCGCACATACCTCACCACCGAATCGCAGCCCACCCCGCTCTCCCGCCATGATCTCGACTTGATCGTACAGTGAATCCATAATGGGGGTGCGCATCGCCAAGGAGTTTTCAGGCAAAATGAGACGATCGCACGCGACGACCGTGTCATTGCTCGCCGCGCTTGCGCTGGCTGCGTGCACCAATGCCAAGGATGTGCTGGAGCCGTCGGCCATAACTCCGCCCGCCACGGCGGCACAGACGACGACCCAAGGTGCCACCACGACCGCCACCGTTCCGGCGCCACAGCCTGCCGCGCCAGCCGCTCCGGCGACGCCGGCAAACCCGGCCCAGGCGGCCGCCATCCTGTCCAAGACACGGCTACAGATCGCGCCGATCGTCGGCGCCTCAGTGGAGGCCGCCACACCGCTGACCGCGGAGCTCCAGGCGCGCGCCAAGCAGCGCGGCATCACCCTGGCCGGCAGCGCCGACCAGACCGCGACCCACGTGCTCAAGGGCTATTTCTCGGCGATGTCCGAAGGCAAGGACACCACGGTCATCTACGTCTGGGACGTATACGACCCGGCCGGCAACCGCCTGCACCGCATCAACGGCCAGCAGAAGGCGCCCTCCGTCAACGGCGGCGACAGCTGGAAGGGCGTGGCGCCGGCAACCATGCAGACGATCGCCGACCAGACCATCGACCAGTTCGCCGCGTGGCTCGGCGGCAGCGCCGGCTAAGGGCATGCCCGCAGAAGCGCGCACCGGTTTCGGAACCAGAACAGGCGCGCGGGAAAGACAAAAGCGCGTTGGCGTGTCGGAGGGATCGCTGGGCGCCTCAACCCGCGCCTGCTCGCGCAAGCGTGAATATTTCGGGGATTTAGCCGGCGGATTTCCGATCACGAGGCTTGCAATACCGGCACGGGCCGCTAAAAGCCCGTTGAAATCTCCCACCAGGAACGGTGCATGAAACTCTTCGCGGGCAATTCCAACAGGGTGCTGGCCGAAGCGGTGGCACGCTATCTCAACATCCCGCTGGGCAAGGCCAGCGTCAGGCGCTTCGCCGATCAGGAAATCTTCGTCGAGATTCAGGAAAACGTGCGCGGCGAGGATGTCTTCATCCTGCAGTCCACCTCTTATCCGACCAACGACCACCTGATGGAACTGCTGATCATGATGGACGCCTTCATGCGTTCGTCGGCAAGGCGTATCACGGCGGTCATTCCCTATTTCGGCTATGCCCGGCAGGATCGCCGTGCCTCGGGCCGCACGCCGATCTCGGCCAAGCTGGTCGCCAACATGATCACCCGGGCGGGCGCCGACCGCGTGCTCACGCTGGACCTGCATGCCGGCCAGATTCAGGGCTTCTTCGACATCCCCACCGACAACCTGTTCTCCGTGCCTGTCATGGCGCGCGACGTGAAGGCCAAGTACCGGCAGCTCGCCAACGTCATGGTGGTTTCACCCGACGTCGGCGGCGTGGTGCGCGCCCGCGCGCTGGCCAAGCGGCTCGACGCCCAGCTCGCCATCGTCGACAAGCGCCGCGAGCGTCCCGGCGAGTCGGAGGTGATGAACGTCATCGGCGACGTGCGTGGCAAGGACTGCCTGCTGATCGACGACATCGTCGATTCCGGCGGCACGCTGTGCAATGCCGCCGACGCGCTCCTGGCCGGCGGCGCCACCAGCGTCACCGCCTACATCACCCACGGCGTGCTTTCGGGCGGCGCCATCGCCCGTATCAGCGGCTCGAAGCTGCAGGAGCTGGTGATCACCGATTCGATCCAGCCGACCCAGGCGGTGCTCGACGCCAAGAACATCCGCGTCATCTCGATCGGCGACCTGATGGGCGAGGCGATCTCGCGCACGGCGACCGAGGAATCGGTGTCGAGCCTCTTCGACTGATCCGCACGGAACACGCCCCGACAAGCCGCGCGCTTTCGGGGAAGACCCCGCCTCAACAATAAAACCTTGCGGCGAGACGGCGATACGACGAACGCCATCTCGCACCGATCGTAGCGGCGGCTCGCGGACCGAGGTTCGCCGCCGCGCCTTCCGGCTGAGCCTTACTTCTTAGAGCCGTCGGCGTTGAAGCTGTTGAGGTAAGCGATGACGTTGGCGACGTCTTCCGGTTTCTTCAGCCCGGCGAACGCCATCTTGTTGCCCTTCACCACGTCGCGCGGGCTGGTGAGGTACTTGGTCAGTGTCGCCTCGTCCCAGGTGAGGCCGGAACTTTTCATGGCGGCGCTGTAGTTGAAGCCCTCCGCGCTGCCGGCCGCGCGCCCGACGACGCCGTTGAGAACCGGTCCGACCTTGTTGACGGCGCCCGGTCCTATCGCATGGCAGGCCTGGCAGACCTTGAAGCTGGCTTGACCCGCCGCGGGATCACCGGCCGCGAAGGCGGTGCCGGCGCACAACAGGGAAAGCGGGATGATGGCTGAGGAAATCTTGCGCATGATGTGACATCCGTCTGGCAAAGGGCTTGATGGACTGAAACAGGCTATGCCTTGCCATCTCGTTCGACAAGGCGGCCCTCAAGCCTAAATGCTCGCTCCGGGCTCCGTTCCCGCCAGGAACCCGGCTTCGATGGAGCCAGCAGTGTCGGCCGCGCTCATCAACTTTTGTGTACGCAAGGCTGATTTGTCGGCCTCAGGCACTCAGGCGGCGAGGCCCTTCCGCGCCGCCGTCGCGCGAGCCGCGCATGTAGCCGCGCGGCGAGGCGCCCAGCATGCGCTTGAACATGGTGATGAAGGCCGGAACGCTGTCGTAACCGAGGTCAAGCGCCACCCTGGTGATCGGCTCGCCATCGGCCAGCCTCGGCAGCGCCGCGAACAGGCAGGCCTGCTGGCGCCATGTCGACAGCGACAGCCCCGTCTGGCGGTGGAAGGCGCGCGTGAAGGAGCGTCGGCTCATGCCGACGATGTCGGCCCATTCGTCGATCGTCGCGCGTGGCGTCGGCGCTTCCACGAAACGCCGGCACAGCGCCGCCAGTTTCGGGTCGGCCGGGAAAGGCAGGCCGAGCGGCCGCTCCGGCAGATAAGGGATCTCGTGCAGCAGCAGCTTCATGATCAGCCCACCGCGACCATCCAGTTCGCCGCCCTGCGGCAGCTTTCCGGATTCGACGATCAGGCTGTGCATGAGATTGGTGATGCCGACCACGCGCAGGCCGTCCGGCAGCCCTTCTATGGCGCCCAGCGAGACGTAAACCGAGCGCATCGAGACATCGCCCAGCATCTCGACGGAATGCTCGGTGCCCGCGGGGATCCACATCGCATGGTCGGGCGGCACCATCCAGCGCCCGTGCCGTGTCGTCACCAGCACGACGCCGACCAGCGCGTGCAACAGCTGGCTGCGGCTGTGCCGGTGCTGCGGCACGTGATAGCCGTCCGGATATTCGGTCGGCAACACCACCACCGGCCCGACCACCCGCTCCAGCCATTGCCACCGGCGCTCGTGCAGAAGCCCGAGAGCGGCATCCGCCGCCATGAAGATTTCCTTGCCCTGAGACATCGGTATGGCCCACTTGCGAAACTATTGGACCAAACCACGAAAGAAGTATCCTGGCAACAGGCCTATAAGACTGCCCGCGGGACCAGCCAGAAACATCGCCAGCGTCGCCCGCGGGCACGTTGGTTTTTGGCGGCGGCATGCCTCAGGACCAAGCCTGGGCACGCCGGCAAGCCCGTTGAACGCATTAGACTTCGGAGCCTACCTTGACCGACACGACAGCCACCGCCGGCACGGCGCCGGCGACCACCAGCCACGTTTCCGCCCAGGCGACGGCCTTCACCGTCATTCTGGCCGTGAGCTTCTGTCACGGCATCAACGACATCATGCAGTCGCTTCTGTCGGCCATTTATCCACTTCTAAAGGACAATTACGGCCTCGATTTCTGGCAGATCGGCCTTTTGACCTTCACCTTCCAGGTAACGGCCTCGCTGCTGCAGCCGCTGATCGGCATGGTGACCGACAAGAAGCCCATGCCTTACTCCCTGCCCTACGGCATGGCCGCATCGCTGATCGGCCTGATCGTGCTCGCCTATGCAGGGCACTACTGGCTGCTGCTCGCCGGTGCATCGCTGATCGGCATCGGCTCGGCGATCTTCCATCCGGAATCCTCGCGCATCGCCCGCTTTGCCTCGGGCGGTCGCTTCGGACTGGCGCAGTCGCTGTTCCAGGTCGGCGGCAACTTCGGCCAAGCGATGGGACCGCTGCTGGCGGCCTTCATCGTCGTGCCCTTCGGCCAGACCAGCATCGCCTGGTTCGCGGTGGGCTCACTGATCGGCATCGTCGTGCTCTGGCGGGTCGGCGGCTGGTACAGCCGGCTGCGCGCCTCCATGGCCACCCGCAAGGCCGCCACCTTCGTCTCACCCTTCCCGCGCAGCAAGGTGATGTGGGCCCTGTCGGTGCTGACGCTGCTGGTGCTGACCAAGAACGCCTACATCGCCTCGCTTTCGAGCTACTACACCTTCTACGCCATCCATAAGTTCGGCGTGTCGGTGCAGATGTCGCAGGTCATGTTGTTCCTGTTCCTCGGCGCCTCGGCGCTGGGCATCCTGCTGGGCGGCCCGTTCGGCGACCGCTACGGGCAGAAGGCGATGATCTGGTTCTCGATCGTCGGCGTGCTGCCCTTCACGTTGGCCCTGCCCTACGCCAACCTCGAATGGACGATGGTCCTGACGGTACTGATCGGCCTGATCCTGTCGTCGGCCTTCTCCAACATCGTCGTCTTCGCGCAGGAACTGGTGCCGGGCCGGGTCGGCATGATCGCCGGCATCTTCTTCGGCTTCGCCTTCGGCATCGGCGGCATCGCCGCCGCCGTGCTCGGGATCATCGCCGACGTAAAGGGCATCGACTTCGTCTACCAGATCTGCTCCTACCTGCCCTTCCTCGGCCTGCTGACGGTGTTCCTGCCGAACATGAAGGAAGCCAGGAAGGCCTGATACGCGACGTATCGGAAGCAGGCGCCCGCACGATCGGCGCTGAAGGCGTCGGCCCGCAACGGGGCCGGCGCCTTTCTTCTATCCGAACCGGTTTGCCGCGACGCCCCGCACGCCCGGTCGCAGCGAGAACAATCCGCCCTCGGCGGGATTGGCCGCCAGATGCTCCGGCGTCATGGTGAAGCGTGCGGATGTGACGAACAGCGTGTCGAGGTCGGCGCCGCCGAAGGTACAGCTCGTCGGCCAGCTGCAGGGCAGATCGACGACCCGGTCGAGCGTACCGTCGGGCGCGATCCGGACAAGGCAGCCTCCCCCCACCACGCGGCAGTTCCAGACGAAGCCTTCCGCATCGATGCAGGAACCGTCGGGCAGGCCGCGCGCGAAGCCTTCGAAATACCGATGCCGGTCGTCGAGGCGTCGAGCGCTGTCGTTCCAGCGATAGCTGTAGAGCACATTCTTCATCGTGTCGGCGGTGACGAAGCGTCCGTCCGGCATCCATACCATCGTGTTGGTGATGCCGAACCGGTCATCGCTGAGGCTCGTCACGCCGCCGTCCGGTCCGAGCCGGTAGAGGCGGCCTTCATCCCCGGCAATGTCGAGCGGCGCGTCGTCAGGCCCGATATTGTTGGCCATCGTGCCGACCCAGAAAGACCCGTCCGGCGCCACGACGCCTTCGTTGAGCCTTGTCCCCGGTTTGTAAGCCTCGATCGTCGCCACCGTTCGCGGCGGTCCGCCGAAATCCCACAAGGCGATCTCCTTGCACAGGCCGACCACGGCGCCGCCATCCCTGCGAAGGCCGACCGAGGTGACAAGGCCCGGCATCGGCCAGCCCTCATGCGCCCCGCTCTCAGGGTCCAGCCGATGGATTCTGCGGCCGATAATGTCCACCCAGACCAGCCTGCGGCGGCGATCGTCCCACACGATGCTCTCGCCGACCACGTCCCGCGCATCGAAGATCAGGGCAGCATCCGTTTCCCGCATATTGTCCCCCTCCAGGCACCCGTTTTCGAATCCGCTTGACATATAGCTTTAGCCTGAAATATGAGCAATTAAATAACAACCTGTCATACAGGTTTTGAGGGAGCATGATGCAGGAGCAGACGGAAACCTCAGGTGAAGCCAATCCCGGGCTGGTAAGCACGGCGATCCAGGCGATCACCCAGCACATCCGCTCGCAGGGGCTGGCCCCGGGCGACCCATTGCCCAGCGAAGCCGCCATGACCCGGCAACTCAACGTCTCCCGCACCGTCGTTCGGGAGGCCTTCCGTTCGCTTTCGGCGATGCGTCTGATCGACATGAGCGCAGGTCGGCGCGCCACCGTCGCCAAGCTCGACACCGGCGCCATGTCCATGGTGATCGAGCACGGCGTCACCACCCAGCAGATCAGCGTCCAGCAGGTCTACGACGTCAGGCGCACGATCGAGATGCGCACGGTCGCGCTCGCCGCCCTGCGCCGCACCGACGGCGAGGCCGAGGCGATTGCACGGTCGGCAAGGCTGATGCGCGAGAATTACCGGAGCCCCGAAATCGTCATGGAGCACGACATCGCCTTCCACGAGGCGATAGCGGCGGCATCGCACAACCCGGTCTTCTCGCTGATCGTCACCGCCTTCAGCGGCGTCACCCGGAGCACCTGGGTGATCGGCTGGCGCACCCGTTCGTCCGAGGAGGATCAGCTCAAGATGATACAGGGGCACGAGGACATAGCCGATGCGATCCTCAAGGGTGATCCGCGGCTGGCCGCCGAGCACATGGCACAGCACTTCGACAAGAGCGTCAAGGCGCTGATCGACGCCGGGATCGCCTGACATGAAGATCCGCGCCCTCGAAACCATCCGCATCGCAGAACGACCCAACCTGCTCTGGGTCGAGGTCCACACCGACGAAGGCATCACCGGGCTCGGCGAGACATTCTTCCTGTCGCGCACCGTCGAGGAGTACCTGCACGAATATGTGGCGCCGAGGGTGATCGGTCGCGATCCGCTGCAGATCGATCTGCTCTCGGCCGATCTGGTCGGCTATCTCGGCTTCCGCTCGAGCGGCGTCGAGGTGCGCGGCAATTCCGCCTTCGACATTGCGCTGTGGGACATTTTCGGCAAGGCCACGAGCCAGCCCATCGCCCAGTTGCTCGGCGGCTTCAGCCGCCGGTCCATCCGCACCTATAACACCTGCGCCGGCACCGAATACATCAAGGATGCCAAGGGCCAGACCACGGCCAATTACGGCATCGGCGCCGCGCGCGACTACGACGACCTCAACGCCTTCCTCACGCGCGCCGGAGAACTGGCCGAGGAACTGCTGGAAGACGGCATCACGGCGATGAAGATCTGGCCGTTCGACCACGCGGCGGAGAAGACGCGCGGCAACGACATCTCGGCAGCAGACCTGAAGGCGGCCCTCGAACCCTTTGAAAAGATACGCAAGGCCGTCGGCGACAGGATCGACGTCATGGTCGAGTTCCACTCCATGTGGCAGTTGCTGCCGGCGATGAAGATCGCCGAGGCGCTGCGGCCTTTCGCGACCTACTGGCACGAGGACCCGATCCGCATGGACAGCCTCGGTGACCTGAAGCGCTATGCCGCTGCCAGCCCCGCGCCGATCTCGGCGTCGGAAACGCTGGGCAGCCGCTGGGCGTTCCGCGACCTCCTTGAAACCGGCGCGGCAGGCATTGTTATGCTGGACATTTCCTGGTGCGGCGGCCTCTCTGAGGCGCGCAAGATCGCCGCGATGGCCGAAGCGTGGCGACTGCCGGTGGCCCCCCACGATTGCACGGGTCCGGTCGTGCTCGCCGCATCGACGCACCTGTCGCTCAACGCGCCCAACGCGCTCGTCCAGGAAAGCGTGCGCGCCTTCTACCGCACCTGGTACCGCGACCTGGTGACGGCGCTGCCCGAGGTCAGCAACGGAATGATCACCGTGCCGCCGGGACCCGGCCTGGGATTGGCGCTCAATCCCGATCTCGGCCGCGCCTACACCGTCCATCGCCGCGTCACTGACCTGGCGGACACCTGACAAATCCAAAGGGAGGAATGGAAATGAGAAAACTCACGGCAATGCTATTACTTGGCGCGGCGCTGATTGGCGGACAGTCGGTTGCCCGCGCCGACGGCCTCAACATCGTCTTCACACACCATTCGTCGGCCTCGAACACCTTCTGGCAGGCCGTCAAGAAGGGCTTCGACGATGCCTGCGCCAAGGTCGAGGCGAATTGCAGCATGATCTTCACCCAGACCGAAGGCTCGGTCGAGCAGCAGGTCGCCAATATGCGCGCCGCCCTCGCCGCCAAGCCGGACGCATTGCTGACTTCGATCGTCGATGACCATGCGTTCGACGATGTCATCAAGGAAGCGAGCGATGCCGGCGTGATTGTGATCGCCGTCAATGTCGACGATACGGAGGGCGCCAAGGGCAATGCGCGTCAGGCTTTCATCGGCCAGGGCTTCAAGCCCGCCGGCTACTCGCTCGCCAAGGCGGTTTCCGAGAGTTTCCCGAAGGAAGGTCCGATCAAGGTGCTGGTTGGCATCTCCGCTCCCGGCCAGAACTGGTCGGAAAGCCGGGGCGCCGGTGTGATGCAGTTCCTCGAGGAGTATAAGGCCGCCCATGCCGACCGCGACGTCTCGTGGGAGCGTATCGACAGCGGCACCGACCTCGCCATCACCTCCGACCGCGTCGGTGCCTACCTCAACGCGCATCCCGACACGACCGCCTATTTCGATACCGGCTTCTGGTGCGCCGGTGTCGCGCGCGTGCTGGCCGATCGCGGCGTGGCGCCCGGCAAGGTCCTGCTTGGCGGCTTCGACCTGGTACCCGAGGTGCTGCAGCAGATGCAGAAGGGCTACGTCCAGGCTCTCGTCGACCAGCAGCCCTACATGCAGGGCTTCATGCCGGTGATGGAAGTCTATCTCAACAAGAAGGTCGGCATCGCTCCGGCCGATATCGACACCGGACAGGGCATCGTGCGGCCGAAGGAGGCCGACGGGATCATGGCGCTTTCAGCCCAGGGACTTCGCTAGGGGTTCGGCTGCACCGACCGGCCCGCATCGGCGGCCCGTGCCGCCGGTGCCTCATCCATTTCGAAATCCTGGAGCCCGCCTTGAAGCGCCTGTTCAAGACCTATCTCGAAAAGCCGGAGCTCGCCGGGCTGATCCTGCTGGTGCTGCTCGTCATCGTGTTCCAGGTCCGCTCGCACGGCGTGTTCCTGAACGCCGACAATCTGCGCGGCATCCTCGGCATCCTGCCCGAGGCGGGCCTCGTCGCCATCGGCGTGACCATCCTGATGATCAGCGGCGAGTTCGACCTCTCCGTCGGCTCCGTCTTCGCGCTTATGCCGATGACCATGGCCGTCCTGATGGTCCATGGCGCGCCCTTCCCGCTGGCCCTGCTGGCCGGCCTGCTGGTTTGCGCCGCGGTCGGCTTTATCAACGGCTACATCACCATACGGTTCGCGATACCGAGCTTCATCACCACGCTCGGCATGCTGTTCATGGCGCGCTCACTGACCGTCGTCGTTTCTGGCGGTTTCCCGCCCCTGCTGCCCGCCGACCTGCCGACCTGGCTGTTCACCTCGTTCGTCGGCCCGGGAAACATGTTCCGCATGTCGTTCCTGTGGTTCGCCGGCGCCGCCCTGCTGACCTCGCTGATGCTCTCGCGCACCAATTTCGGCAACTGGATCAAGGCCACGGGCGGCTTCCTGCCGGCAGCGGCGGCGATGGGGATTCCGACCGCGAGGGTCAAGATCGGCTGTTTCATGCTGTGCTCCATGCTGTCGGGCTTCGCCGGCATGCTGCAGGTCCTGCGGTTGGGCTCGCCGCTGCCCTCGATCGGCGAGGGGCTTGAACTGCAGGCGGTGGCGGCAGCCGTCATCGGCGGCGCCTCGCTGGCCGGCGGCATAGGTACGGTCATGGGTGGCATCATCGGCACGACGCTTATCCGCGTCATCGACAACGGCCTCGTGCTCAGCCATGTCGACGCCAACTGGTTCAAGTTCGCCATTGGCTTCCTGACCATTCTTGCCGTTGTCGCCAACGCCTGGATGCGCAAGCGCGCCAAGGCCATTAAGATGGAGGGCTGACGCCGTGGACGACGCCATCATCTCCGTGCGCAATCTCCACAAATGGTATTCAGGCGTTCACGCGCTGAAGGGTGTCAGCCTCGATTTCAGACGTGGCGAGGCGGTCGGTCTCGTCGGCGACAACGGCGCCGGCAAGTCCACCCTCATCAACATCCTTTCCGGCGTGCATCGCGCCGACCAGGGCGAGATCCAGGTCGAGGGACGGTCGGTCAGCATCGCCAACCCGCGCGACGCGATGGATCTCGGCATCGAGACGATCTACCAGTACAACTCCATGGTTCCCACCATGTCGATCGCCAGAAACCTGTTCATCGGCCGCGAGCCGGTCCGGTTCTCCGTCTTCGGCATCGGCGTCCTCGACCAGAAGAAGATGGCCAGCGAAAGCGTGCGCGCCATCGCCAATGTCGACCTGCACCTGCGCTCGCCGGATGCCCTTGTCGGCGAGCTTTCCGGCGGCCAGCGCCAAGGCGTCGCCATTGCCCGGGCCATGCATTTCAAGTCGAAGGTGATGATCCTCGACGAGCCCACCAATCATCTGTCGGTCAAGGAGACACGCAAGGTGATCGGCTTCGTGCGTGGCTTGAAGGAACAGAACGTCACCGGCGTCTTCATCAGCCACAACATGCACCACGTCTTCGAATGCTGCGACCGTATCGTCGCGATGGCGCGCGGCGAGGTGGTGCTCGACAAGCGCATCGAAGAAACGTCGATCGATGAAGTGCACGGCGTGCTCTAGGGCACGGTCTCACGTTCGGCGATCCCCAACGCTGAAACAGCTATCCGAGGAGCAAAATGGCAATGAAGGTGCTTTCCGGGCGCAGCGTGCTCCTGACGGGTGGGCTTGGCTCCCTCGGCCGGGCGCAGGCCGTGACGCTGGCGCGGGCCGGCGCACGTGTCATGGTGCTCGACCGGCCCGATATGGCGCACGGCCCCGATACGGCGGCCACGCTCGCGAGCCAGGCCGGTGGCGATGTCTCCTTCGTCGGCTGTGACCTCAACAGGCTCGCCGAGGCCGAGGCAACTGTTGCCTCTCTGGCGACGGCACAAGGCGGCATGGACATACTGATCAACAACGCAGCCCTTATCATCAACCGGCCCTTCGAGGAGTTCTCGCTGACCGAGTACGAGGACCAGATCCGCGTCAATTCCTCGGCCGCCTTTGCCCTGGCGCGGGCGTGCGCGCCGGGCATGAAGGCGAAGGGCTACGGCAAGATCGTCAATTTCTGCTCGATCACCCTCAATGGCCGCTGGGATGGCTACGTGCCCTATGTGGCGTCGAAGGGAGCGATGCTGGGCCTCACCAAATCGCTGGCGCGCGAGCTTGGGCCGCATGGCATCCGCGTCAACGCCGTGTCGCCGGGCGCTGTGGTTTCGGAGGCCGAGGCGCGCGTCTTCGGCGACCGGCTCCAGCAGTACAAAGACTGGATACTCGAGAACCAGAGCCTGAAGGCGCGCATAGAGCCGCATCACATCGCCGATGCCGTGCTGTTCCTCGTCTCGCCCGCCTCCGACATGATCAGCGGCCAGAACATCGCCGTCGACGGCGGCTGGTAAAAGCCGTGACGGGAATGCTGGAGCTCCGCGACGGCCGCTCCAGGCTCGTGCTGGCGCCCCGGAACGGCGGCGCGATCGCGCGCTATGACGCGCTGCCCGCCGGCGGCGCGCCAATTCCCTTGCTGCGCCCCGGCGACGGCAGCGGCGCCTCCGGCTGCCAGGTACTGGTGCCATGGTCCAACCGGATCTCCGGCGGCGGTTTCACCTTCGAAGGCCGCTTCCATGCCATCGAACCGAACGTGCCGGGCGAGGCCTTTCCGATCCACGGCGACGGCTTCCAGAAACCCTGGCGGCTTGCCGGCCGGACGGCGACCGAAGTGGAACTGGCGCTCGACGACGGCGCGATCGGCCCCTTCCGCTACGCGGCCTCCATTGCCTACTCATTGAGTGACGGCGCCCTGGAGGCGCGGCTGACGGTCGAGAACCGAGCCGGGATGCGCCTGCCCCATGGCCTCGGGTTCCACCCATGGTTCCCGCGCGCCACCGGCACCATGCTGGAGGCGAAAGCCAAACGGGTCTGGCTGGAGGATGCGCGCCATTTGCCATGTGGCGTGGCGCCGGTCGCCGGCCATCCGTCCTGGGATTTCGCACGCCCCTCGCCCTTGCCGGAAGGTTGGGTGAACAACGGCTTCTCCGGCTGGGACGGGCGCGCCACCATCTTCCAGCCGGCGGAGGCGATAGCGATCTCGCTCACTGCTTCGGCGGCGCTCGGGATCTACATCCTCTATTCGCCCTCGCGCGACGCCGGCTTCTTCTGCTTCGAGCCGGTCTCGCATCCCGTAGACGCGCACATCACAGCCGGCCAGGCGGGCCTGGTGCCGCTCGCCCCCGGAGCGACGACGAGCGCCACGATGCGGCTGGACTGGAAATCTCTCGACCCGCGTTGACAACGCATCGGCCATGCCGGAAGACGGGCCCGATCGCTGGAACCCGTGGCACGCGGCATGGGAGTGGCGTTGCCGGCAGGCCTGGTTTCGCGCCGCCCTTGCGCCGTTGCCCGCCTTCCGCTATAGAGCCGCCACCCGCGTAGACACCCTTGGAGGCAACGCGGCGGAAGGCCGGCTAGGCCTGCATGATCCCCAGGCATTTGGACCACCAAACGCATTGGACCGGGCGTGCAAGGCCGTGGCGGCTTTCGACGTTTGCAGCGCAGGCATGATGCCGGCCGTGAACGCTCCACAACACGCGAAAGGAAATGCCATGAGCCACGATACTTACGAGCTCAAGGCCGAAGCGCGCGAACAGGTCGGTAAGGGGTCCGCCCGTGCAGTTCGCCGCAACGGTAAAGTGCCTGCCGTTATCTACGGCGACAAGCAGCCTCCCCTGGCTATCGCGCTTGGCTACAAGGACATCTTCTACAAGATTCACGGCGGCGGCTTCCTGACCACCGTGGCCACGATCGACGTCGACGGCAAGAAGATCCAGGTTCTGCCGAAGGACTTCCAGCTCGACCCGGTCAAGGACTTCCCGATCCACGTCGACTTCCTGCGCGTCGGCAAGGACACCGAGGTCAATGTCGACGTGCCCGTCCACTTCGTCAACGAAGAGAAGTCGCCCGGCCTCAAGCGCGGCGGTGTGCTGAACATCGTGCGGCACGAAGTCGAGTTCCACTGCCCGGCCAATGCGATCCCGGAATTCATCACCGTTGACCTCAGCGGCGCTGAAATCGGCGACTCGATCCACATCTCGGCCGTCAAGCTGCCGGCTGGCGTCAAGCCGGTCATCTCGGATCGCGACTTCACCATCGCGACCATCGCCGGCTCCGCCGCGATGAAGCCCGAGACGGAAGAGACCGCCGAGGCTGCCGCCGAAGCGGCGGCTCCGGCCGGCGAAGAGAAGTAAGACTTTCCGCGTCCGGAGGCGACGATGCTTGTCTTTGCAGGCCTCGGCAATCCGGGCGCGAAATATGCCAATAACCGGCACAATATCGGTTTCATGGCGGCGGACGCGATTGCCCGCCGCCATTCCTTTTCGCCCTGGGCGAAGAAGTTCCAGGGTCTTGTCTGCGAAGGCACTCTCGCTGGCGAGAAGGTGCTGCTGATCAAGCCGCAGACCTTCATGAACCTGTCCGGCCAGTCGGTCGGCGAAGCGCTTCGCTTCTACAAGCTTCCCTCATCCGCCGTGACCGTTTTCTATGACGAGCTGGACCTGCCGGTGGGCAAGGTTCGCATCAAGGTCGGCGGCGGCTCGGGCGGCCATAACGGCATCCGCTCGCTCGACCAACATGTCGGCAAGGATTTCCGCCGTGTGCGCATCGGCATCGGCCACCCCGGCGCCAAGGAGATGGTGCACGGACATGTGCTCGGCGATTTCGCCAAGGCCGATCGCGAATGGCTCGACGCCCTGCTCGACGCCATCGCCGAGGATGCCGGCCTGCTTGCCAAGGGCGACGACAGCTCCTTCATGAACCGCGTGACGCTGGCCCTTCGCGACAAGCTGCAGCCGACCGGAGACGACGACCGCCCGCCACCCAAGGCTCCGAAGGCGCAGAGCCACGTTCGCCAGGCACGGCCGCAGCAGCCGGCCACCAAGCTGCCGCAGAGCGGTCCGATGGCCGCCATGCTGAAGAAGCTGTTCGGCTCGCGGGAATAGGCCCATGGACATCGATGACGTCCAGGATCTGATCGAGAGTATCCGCCAGAAATACATAGACCAGTTCGTTTCGAAGGCCGACGAGCTCGCCGCCGCCAGCAAGGGTCCGCATACGACCGAGGTCAAGTTCGCCAACGTCGACGGCTTCTACCGGAATTTCATCGCCGTCGATTTCGTGGCTGACGACGGCAAGCCCGAGCCGCATTTCATCAACAGTGAAACCTATCTGAGGTTCTCCCCGGACATCCACCTCGGCATCGGCGACATGCGCGTTTCGATCTCGCCGTTCAAGTGGGACGAGGCCCATCTCGAACTGGACATGGCGACGCTGGACGACGAGTTCTTCGACGAGTGGTTCGACAGCTGGTTCGACGTCGATGAAGAGCGTGCGACGGAGGACGTCGTCGGCAACATCGTTCACGGCGTGCAGCTGCTCGACGGGCGCATGATCGTCGATTTCGGAACCGCCGAGGTCGACGCCTTCTGGCACCTGCTGGACACGTTGAAACGCTCCGGGGTCGAGTCCGTGGCGATCGGCACCGACGACGTCGCGCATCACCTGAACTGATTTGCGCCTTGACGTTGCTCCGCCCTTTCGCCCATAGCCCTCAGCAAATCTCGAATTCCCGATAGGACCGTAAGAAAATGGGTTTCAAATGCGGCATCGTCGGCCTGCCCAACGTCGGCAAGTCGACGCTCTTCAATGCTCTGACGAGGACGGCCGCCGCGCAGGCGGCCAACTATCCCTTCTGCACCATCGAGCCGAACACCGGCGAAGTGGCGGTGCCGGATCCGCGCCTGCAGAAGATCGCGGCGATCGGCAAGTCGAAGGAGATCATCCCGACCCGCATCTCCTTCGTCGATATCGCCGGCCTGGTGCGCGGCGCCTCGAAGGGCGAAGGGCTGGGCAACCAGTTCCTGGCCAACATCCGCGAGGTCGATGCCATCGTGCATGTGCTGCGCTGCTTCGAGGATGATGACATCACCCATGTGGAAGGCCGCATCGATCCCGTCGCGGACGCCGAGACGGTCGAGACCGAGCTGATGCTTGCCGACCTCGAAAGCCTCGAGCGCCGCATCGCCCAGATCCGCAAGCGCGCCGCCGGCAAGGACAAGGAAGCCATGGCCGTCCTGCCGATGATGGAGGCGTCGCTTGAATTGCTGCAGGCCGGCAAGCCGACGCGCTTCTTGCTCAAGGGTATCGCGCCGGAGGACCTGCGCATCCTGCAGGGGCTGAACCTGCTCACCTCGCATCCGGTCCTCTATGTCTGCAATGTCGCCGAGGCGGACGCCGCCACCGGCAACGAGCACACCAGGGCGGTGGAGAAGATGGCGGCCGCGCAGGGCGCCGGCACGGTGGTGATCTCGGCGGCGATCGAGGCGGAGGTTGCCCAGCTTTCCGACGAAGAGGAGATGGAGTTCCTTGCCTCGCTCGGCCTTGACGAGCCGGGCCTCAACAAGGTGATCCGCGCCGGCTACGAGCTCCTGCACCTGATCACCTATTTCACCGTCGGACCGAAGGAGACGCGCGCCTGGACGATCCACAAGGGCGACAAGGCACCGCAGGCGGCCGGCGTCATCCACACCGACTTCGAGCGCGGCTTCATCCGTGCCCAGACGATCTCCTACAACGACTTCGTCACGCTGGGCGGCGAAGTGGCGGCCAAGGAGGCCGGCAAGGCGCGCGACGAAGGCAAGGAGTATGTCGTCCAGGACGGCGACATCATGCTGTTCAAGTTCAACACTTGACAGCGCTACGGCTGGTCGCGGACAAAAAGAGCGACCGACGCTCAGTTGGACGGGACCATAACCGGCCTTTGGCCATGGGATGCGATCGAGACGGCCCGTTTCCAAGTCTCGATCGAGTTCCGGTCCGGGCTGATGAAAGCGGCGTCGGGCGCGAAACGCTTCCATGCGTAGTGATGTTTCGGCGCGACAGATGTCAGCATCGGCTTCTCGAGCCTGACGGCGATCTCGAACGCCTCGAACAGCCCGCTCCCCACGGCTTCGACCTTGCCGAATTTGCTCAACACAACGAGATCGCTGGCCGCGATCTGGTCGACGACACTGGCACAGGCATCGACCACGCCCAGCTCGTCCAGGCGACAGGAGGTGTGGGCGGGCGCTTCCTCCAGATACATCGCGAAAATGTTGCCGGTTTGAAGATTCCGCAGCAGGCCGGAACTGCATGAGCGACCCGTCAAGCCGTGTGCTTCTTCGACGAGACCGCAAACCTTCAGCCCCGCATGCTGCCAGTCCGACACGGCCTCGGCCAGGAGCTTCTGGACTACCGTACTTTCCGCACCGACGATCGCCGCGATCAGCTTTCCGGTCATGTGGCTTGCCTATGCCGTTCGTTATATCCCGCAGAATAGCACGGCGCGCGCCGGTGCCAATTTTGCGCAGCCACTCAAAATCTTGAAAGTGTTTAAATCCAGGCACGCTTCCGGCGCGAAGCCAGCTATCGCCCCACTACCGTGCGGCCCCGGACCCAGACCTTCGCGATGTTGGCGCGCGCGGCGTTGAGTACGATCTTCTGGAAGACATCCTCCAGCGTGTCCTCGGCCTTCCCGACATGGACGTTCGAGGCGCTTGCCCTGGTATCGATAAGCAGCGCATCGAAGTCGTGCCCGACGCGAAAACTGCCGGTCGGCAGGTCCAGCGCCTCGGCCCCGCCGGCGGTCGCCAGCCAGAAGGCCTCCAGATGCGTGATCGGCTCGCCGGACGCGCCACGCTCATGTGCAGGCAGGCCGGCATGAACGCCGCTCTGCAACGTCCTGGAGGCCGAGAGCGCGTGCCGGCAGCCATCGAAGAGCGACGGGCTGTAGCCGCCGGAAATGTCGGTGCCCAGCCCGACATGCATATGCCGGTCGAGCGCCTCGCGCAGCGGGAACACCGCGTTGGCGAAATAGAAGTTTGACAGCGGGCAATGCGCCACGCCGGCGCCCTGCCGCTCGATCAGGTCCATGTCCTCTCCGTCAATGAAATTCGAATGCGCGAGGATGGTGTGGCGGGTGAGCAGGCCGAAACCATCGAGGCTCGCCGCATCGGTGCGCCCGAAGCGCTGCTCGACGAAAGCCTTCGCCCAGTCGCTCTCGGCGCAATGCGTCTGCACGTGGCAGCCATAGTCCCGCGCCAGCTCGCCGAGCCCCGAGAGCGCCTCGTCCGTGCAGCTCGGGATGAAGCGCGGCGTGATCACGGGCAGCACCAGCGGCCGCTCTCCGCCATCCAGCGCCCTGACTGCTTCGATGAAGCGCCGCGTGTCCGACACAGCCAAAATGGCGTCGGCGTCGCGGTAGAAAGGCGGGCACTGCTCGGGATCGTCCATCACCACCTTGCCGACGAGAGCCCGCTGGCCCTTCTCCAGGCAGATCTCAGCCAGCGCTAGGCTGGCCTCGACATGAACGGTGGCGAAATACAGCGCCGTGGTGGTGCCGTTGGCGAGCAGATTGTCGACGAGGTCTGCATAGACCTCGCGCGCATAGCCGACATCGACGTAGCGGGCCTCGAGCGGGAACGTGTATTTCTGCAGCCAGACCTCGAGTGGCACGTCCAGCGCCTTGCCCATCTGCGGCCACTGCGGCGCATGGATATGCAGGTCGACAAGGCCGGGGAGCAGGAACTGCCCGTCGGAGAGCTCGACGAGCGCTCCCGCCTGCCGGGCGGCCTCTTTCCGTGCCCCGTATTGCGGGTGGTTCGGCGGCAGGACGGCGTCGATGCGGCCTTGCGCGTCGACGCAGAACAGATGCTCCTCCAGCACCTCCAGCCTGCCGCGCTCCGGCGTGTGGAAGGCGGTGCCGGTCAGGGCGAGGGTTTGTGCCGTCATAGGTCGCTCCCGGTTCGACTGGCGCGCGCCGCCTTCGCCGCGTGGCCCACAAGAAAACAGTTGGCAAACATCCTGGCCGCTGTCCTTTGCCGGCGACTGATCACATGATCCCGCGGGGATTTCCAGAGGGGACCACATGCAACAAGCCGCGCCAGAGATTACGCTTACCGCACAACCGGACGATCCGTTGCCGATCGGCAAGGCGGCCCTGCTCGGGCTGCAGCACGTGCTGGCGATGGACGTCTACATCGTGCCGTTCATCATCGCCTCGGTTCTCGCCTTCAGCGTCGGCGACGCCGGTGCCTTCATCCAGTCGGCCTTCGTCGCGGCGGGCGTCGCAACGCTCATCCAGTCGCAGTTGCTGATGCGCCTGCCGGTCGTGCAGGGACCGTCCTTCGTGCCGATCGGCGCGGTGCTCGCCATCGCCTTCGGTGCCGGCGGCGGCATCGGCGGCCTTTCGGCCGTCATCGGCGCGCTCATTCCGGGCGCCATACTGGTCATGCTGCTGGGCTCGCCCACCGGCATCTTCCACCGCCTGGTCAACCGCTTCGTGCCGCCCATCGTCGGTGGCGCCATCATCATCGTCGTCGGCGTCGCGCTGATGCCCGTGGCGCTGAAGGAAAGTGTGTTCGCGGTGCACGGCAGCGCCACCGTCGGCGGCAACATCATCCTGGCCTTCGTCGCGGCGCTGTTCCTCGTCGGCTGCATGCTGACGGGGATGGCCATGGGCGCGAAAGGCGCGTGGCTGCGGCTCCTGTCGGTCATCATCGCCCTGGTCGCCGGCTGCGTGGCGGCCGCCTTCATGGGCCAGCTCGACATGTCGGCGGTCTCGGCGGCGACCTGGTTCTCCATGCCGCGCATCGCCTTCCTCAACCTCGACGTGACGTTCTCCTTCTCCGCCATGCTCACCATGCTGATTGTCTACATCGTGGTGCTGGCCGAGACGACGGGCACGTGGTTCGCGGTCGGCGCCGTCATCGACAAGCCACTTTCGGACGAGCAGCTCGACAGGGGCGCGACCGGCGAAGGCCTCGGTTGCCTGATCAGCGCGCTGCTGTGCAGCACCCCGGTCACCGGCTATTCCTCGAACGCCGGCATCATCGCCATCACCGGCATCGCCAGCCGCGCCGCCTTCGCGGCGGCCGGCATATTCCTGGTGCTGTTCGGGCTGGTGGGCAAGCTGTCCGCGGTCATCGCGTCGATCCCCGGACCTGTCATCGGCGGCGTCTTCGGCGTGCTCTGCGTGGTCATTGCCATGAACGGGTTTCGCGTCGTGCGCGGCACGCCGCTGACCGAGCGCAACATGCTGGTGATCGGCCTGCCGATCCTGATGGCGCTGTTCGCCACGCTCGCGCCACCGGACTTCGTCAAGACGCTGCCGGACCTCGTGCAGTACATCCTCGGCTCGTCGATCGCCTTCGGCGCCGTCTGGGCGATCGTGCTTCACCAGATCCTGCCGAACTCCCGCTGACGACCAGGAGCGGGCCACCCCGGCGGGCCCGCTCCACCCTTCCTGCCTGCGGGAATACACCCGCTCCCTGCCCCTCAGCACCCGCCAGGCCCGCTCGCCTCGGCGGCGCGCCTGCGGTCCAAAGCCCCTTCTTCGGCACCATGGTGGGGCCGGTATCCATGCCGGCAAACCTTTCCTACTACCGGCTGCTCGACGAATTTTCTGATGCCGCGACGCCTGCCGGCCCGGCTGGCCGGCGAGGCTTCCACTGTCTTGACCTTGTCATATACCGCGTCTAATCGGCTGCTTTCGAAGGTGGTGGCGCCGCCGACTCTCGTGCAGGCCACCGTGCCGGACGCGCCCGCGATGCAGTTTGGTTCCAGCAAGGGAGGCCGGCGATGATCAAGTCATTCGTCGTGGAAAACGATCGCCTGCGCCAGGCCGACGACTTGCTGGCAAACAGCGACAGGGTGGTCTGGGCCGATCTGCTCAACCCGACCAAGGAGGAAGGCGTCGCGATCGAGACCTTGCTCGGCGTCGCCATACCGACCCGCGAGGAGATGGAGGAGATCGAAATCTCCAGCCGCCTCTATGTTGAGGACGGCGCCTACTTCATGACCGCGACGTTGCCCGCCCAGACCGAGATCGACGACCCGCTGATGTCGCCGGTCACCTTCGTGTTGGCCGGCAGCCGGCTGATCACCGTGCGCTATCATGAGCCCAGGGCTTTCAAGACCTTTCCGCAGCGCGCCGAGAAGGTGGCGACAGGCTGCACGACGGGCGATTCCGTCCTGATCGGCCTGCTCGAAGCGATCGTGAACCGGCTTGCCGATATCCTCGAGCGCGCCGGTCGCGACGTCGAGGCGATCTCGCGCGACATCTTCGAGGCCCGCTCGACCAAGGTGTCGAAGCGCAACCGCGACTTCCAGGAACTGCTCAAGAGCATCGGCCGCAAGGAAGACATCGCCTCCTCGGTCCGCGACAGCCTGATCTCGCTGCAGCGCCTGGCTGGCTTCCTCACCCATGCCGCGACGCAGACCAAGATGGGTAAGGACAAGCGGGCGCGCATCAAGACCCTGTCGCGCGACGTCCTGTCACTGGCCGACCACACCACCTTCCTGTCGCAGAAGATCTCCTTCCTGCTCGACGCCACGCTCGGCATGATCTCGATCGAGCAGAACGCGATCATCAAGATCTTCTCGGTGGCGGCGGTGATCTTCCTGCCGCCGACGCTGGTCGCCTCTGTCTATGGCATGAACTTCGACGTCATTCCCGAGCTGAAATGGGAGTTCGGATATCCCTTCGCCGTCTTCCTGATGATCGCCTCGGCGATCCTGCCCTTCTGGTACTTCCGCCGTCGCGGCTGGCTCTAGAACCTGACGGCTTCACGGACGTCACGCCCGAGGGCGCAATCCCGACAGAGCGCGCGGTCACTGGCTTACCAGAAATGACTTGACCAAATTGGCTTGGGCCTGCATCCGGGATGCCCGACCTTGGGGATCACGCATTCGACAACCGGATTGCCGACATGACCGGAAAGACTTGGGCCTATGAGGATTTCGTCGAGGGCGCCTCGCTCGACCTCGGAACAAAGCATGTAAGCGCGGCCGAGATCATCGAATTCGCCAGCGAGTTCGATGCCCAGCCCATGCACCTGGACGAGGCTGCAGGCAAGGCAAGCATTCTCGGCGGGCTTTCGGCTTCCGGCTGGCACACCTGCGCGATGTTCATGCGCATGATGTGCGACGCCTTCCTGCTCGACTCGACGGCGCAAGGCGCGCCGGGCGTCGATCACGTCAAGTGGAAGAAGCCGGTGCTGGCGGGCGACACGCTGAGCGGCAAGCTCACCATACTGGGCAAGCGCCAATCCAGGTCGCGGCCCGAGGTCGGTCTCGTCTCGATGCGCGCCGAGCTCTTCAACCAGCATGGCGAGAACGTCTTCGAGCTGGAGAATACCGCCATGTTCCTGACCCGCGAGGCCGCAGCGTGACGCTCGACGAATTCTTCCTGATCGGCACCACGGTCACGCTCGGCTCGCACACATTCGCGCCTGAGGAGATCAAGGCATTCGCCCGCAAATACGACCCGCAGGTCTTCCACGTCGACGAGGAGGCTGCCAAGAACAGCGTTCTCGGCGGCCTCTGTGCCTCCGGCTGGCACACGGCGGCCACCTGGATGAAGTACAACCTGGAAAAGCGCATGGAGACCGAGGGCGTTCGCTGGACCGGCCCTGGCCCCGTGCCCGAATTCGGCCCCTCGCCCGGCTTCAAGAACCTGAAATGGCTGAAGCCGGTCTACGCCGGCGAGACCGTCACCTTCACCCGCACCGCGCTTGCTCACCGTCCGATCGCTTCGCGGCCTGGCTGGCGGCTTTTGACGATCATCTGCGCGGGCACGGATTCGACGGGCGACAAGGTCATCGAATTCGAAAGCGCCGTGCTGGTGAAAACCGACTAGAGCGATTCCCAGGGGAAAGCGCTACGCGCTTGTCCACGGGAAACTGCTCGGCATTTTCCTGAAATTGTTTCGAGCGATCGGCCTTTGCCGCCGCCTGGGCTGGTAGGAAATCTGACAGGAAGCGCGGAAAACGCTCAGTGGCCCTCGAAGCCGATCAGCGTCCGCACCGGCACGCCGAGCGCTTCCAGCTTGGCGCGGCCGCCGAGATCCGGCAGGTCGATGACGAAGCAGGCGGCGATGATGTCGGCGCCGATCTGGCGCAGCAGCTTCACCGCAGCCTCCGCCGTGCCGCCCGTCGCGATCAAGTCATCGATCAGGATGACCCTTTCCCCCGGCGAAACGCCGTCCTTGTGCATCTCCATCTCGTCCAGCCCGTACTCCAGGCTGTAGGCGACGCGCACCGTCTCGTAGGGCAGCTTGCCCTTCTTGCGGATCGGTACGAAACCGGCGGAGAGTTGGTGGGCAACGGCACCGCCGAGGATAAAGCCACGCGCCTCGATACCCGCGATCTTCTCCACCTTCTGGCCGGCATAGGGATGCACCAGTTCATCGATCGCCCGGCGGAACGCACGCGCATTGCCGAGCAGCGTGGTGATGTCGCGAAACAGGATCCCCGGCCTGGGATAGTCGGGAATGGTGCGAATCGCCGCGAGCAGCGTGTCTTCCAGCGACGGTTTCATGGGCGGCTCTCCGGGTGATCCTTGCTTTGCCGCGTGACTCGTAGGAGCCCGCGCGACCGACAACGGCTACCGCGATGTGGCGTCGGAGACAAGCGCGTCCGGCAAAGGATTGGCGTCACTGGCCTTGTCCCAGGCCTGGGCGGCGATCTTCCACGCGCCCCCGCTCTTCACCAGGAGCAGCATCTCGACAGAGCGGCTGGTCTCGCCGCCATTCTCCACCATCTCGCCACCCGCCGCCGCGATGGCGATCGAGCCGAAAATGAGCAGTTCGACACCGAGCACGGTCTCCTGAAATGCGCGCAGCGTGGTGCCGGACAGTCCTCGCATCCGCTCGGCGAAATCGGCAACCTCGATCCGCCGGGCCGGCCGTGCGGCGGGGTAGAGGCCTGCTCCCGGAAGGAAATCGCCTGCGAAGCCCGTCGTGTCGGGGCCTGCGCCTTCATGCCAGCTCAGGCTGGCAAACTGCCTGGCGATAATCGCCCTGATCGCTTCCTCGTCGGCATTGTGCTGGCTCATGGTTCCATCCCCGTCCCGCCTCACTTCCCGGCCGGTGACGACGGCAGGGAGGTGAGGCACCATAGACCAACTCGCACAGGCGAGCATCCGCGGCTCGGCGGGGCTGAAACGAAAATGGGCGCCTAACGGCGCCCATCCTTGTGTCTCGAAGCTTGCGCGGCTCAGTGCGCCACGTCGGCCCAGACCTTGCGCTTGGTCATGTAGACCAGAGCGCCGAACAGCAGCAGGAACACCATCACCCGGAAGCCGGTCTTCTTGCGGTCCTCGAGGTGCGGCTCGGCGGCCCACATCAGGAAGGCAGAGACGTCGCGGGCATACTGGTCGACGGTCTGCGGCGAGCCGTCGTCATAAGTCACCTGGCCGTCGGAGATCGGCTTCGGCATCTTCAGCGACACACCCGACATGAAGAACGGGTTGAAGTGCGTGCCCTCGGGGATGACCATGCCTTCCGGCGGCTTCTCGTCGTAGCCGGTCAGCAGCGAATGGATGTAATCCGGACCGCCCTGGGCGTACTGGGTGAAGATGTCGAAGATGAAGCGCGGGAAGCCGCGCTCGACGCCGCGCGCCTTGGCCAGCAGCGACATGTCGGGCGGAGCGGCACCGCCATTGGCGGCCGCGGCTGCTTCCTCGTTCGGGAACGGCGCCGGGAAGTGATCCGACGGCTTGCCGGGACGGTCGAACATGTCGCCGGCGTCGTTCGGGCCGTCATGGATGGTGTACTCGGCGGCAAACGCCTTGATCTGTGCCTCAGAGTAGCCGAGGTCCGCCAGCGAGCGGAACGCCACCAGGTTCATCGAGTGGCAGGCCGAGCAGACTTCCTTGTAGACCTTGAGGCCGCGCTGGAGCTGCGCCCTGTCATAGGTGCCGAACGGGCCGGCGAAGCTCCAGCTCAGTTCCTTCGGCTCGTTGATCGGGAAGTGCGTCGGCGCGGCCGCATTGTGCGCTTCTTCGGCCGCGAACGCTGCGGTGCCGACGGCCACGAGACCGACCAGCGCCAGCGAGGTGAGAATCTTCTTCATGCCAAATCCCCTTGGATTCTCTACCGCTCAGCCTTTGGTTTCCGGCGCGGCCGTCGCCCCGGCGGGATGTCCGCCACCACCCTTGTTCTTCTCCAGAACCGCCTCGGTGATCGAGTTCGGCAGGCGGCGCGGCGTCTCGATGAGGCCCAGCACCGGCATGACGATCAGGAAGAAGGCGAAGTAGAACAGCGTCGCCATCTGCGCCATGAACACGTAGCTGCCTTCCGCCGGCTGCGAGCCCAGCCAGCCGAGCAGGATGGCGTCAGCCACGAACAGCCAGAAGAACAGCCGGTACCAGGGCCGGTAGACCGCCGAGCGCACCTTGGAGGTGTCGAGCCACGGCACCAGGAACAGCATGGCGATAGCGCCGAACATGCACAGCACGCCGCCGAGCTTGGAGTTGATCGGCCCGATGTTGAAGGTGATGGCGCGCAGGATCGCGTAGAACGGCAGGAAGTACCATTCGGGCACGATGTGGGCCGGCGTCTTCAGCGGGTTGGCAACGATGTAGTTGTCCGGGTGGCCGAGGAAGTTCGGCAGGTAGAAGACGAAATAGGCGAAGAAGAACAGGAACACGATCATGCCGAACGCGTCCTTGATGGTGGCATAGGGCGTGAAGGCGACGGTGTCGGTCTTCGACTTCACCTCGATGCCGGTCGGGTTCGACTGACCGACCACGTGCAGCGCCCATACGTGCAGGACGACGACGCCGGCGATCATGAACGGCAGCAGGTAATGCAGCGCGAAGAAGCGGTTCAGCGTCGGATTGTCGACGGCGAAGCCGCCCAGCAGCAGCTGCTGGATCCAGTCGCCAACCAGCGGAATGGCGCTGAAGAAGCCGGTGATGACGGTGGCGCCCCAGAAGCTCATCTGCCCCCACGGCAGAACGTAGCCCATGAAGCCGGTCGCCATCATCAGGAGGTAGATGATGCAGCCCAGGATCCAGAGCAGTTCGCGCGGCGCCTTGTAGGAGCCGTAGTAGAGGCCGCGGAAGATATGGAGATAGACCGCGACGAAGAAGAACGAGGCGCCGTTCGAATGCATGTAGCGCAACAGCCAGCCGGAGTTGACGTCGCGCATGATCTTCTCGACCGAGCCGAAGGCGAGGCCGGTGTCGGAGGTATAGTGCATCGCCAGCACGACGCCGGTCAGGATCTGCGAGACCAGCATGATCGACAGGATGCCGCCGAACGTCCACATGTAGTTGAGGTTGCGTGGCACCGGATAGGCGATGAAGCTGTCATAGACCAGCCTGGGCAGCGGCATGCGCGCATCGAACCAGCGTCCGATACCGGTTTTAGGCGTATAGGTGGAGTGTCCGGCGCTCATCGAAATATCCCCCTGCCTCAACCGATCAGGATCTTGGTATCGGAAATGAATTTGAAGACCGGGATCGCCATGTTCTCGGGCGCCGGACCTTTGCGAATGCGGCCGGCCGTATCGTACTGCGAACCGTGGCACGGGCAGAACCAGCCGCCGAAATCGCCTTCCTGGCCAAGCGGGATGCAGCCCAGATGGGTGCAGACCTGCACCATCACCATCCAGGCTTCCTTGCCGGGCGTGGTGCGGTTGGCGTCGGTCGCGGGGGCGTCCGCCGGAAGGTTGGCGTTGCGCGCGATCGGGTCCTTGAGATCGCCCAGATTGACCGCCTCGCCGTCCTTCATCTCTTTTTCGGTGCGGTTGCGCACGACGACCGGCTTGCCGCGCCACTTGACGATCAGCGAGCTGCCCGGCTGCAGCGAGGCAACGTCGACCTCGACCGAGGCAAGGGCGAGCGTCGAGGCATCGGGACGCATCTGGTCGATGAACGGCCAGGCGACCGCGCCGGCGCCGACGACTGCCGCCATGCCGGTGGCGACATAGAGAAAGTCACGACGGTTGGGATCGTGGATATCGGTTGCGCTCACGTGTGCCTGATCCTTTCGCCTCTTCCGTGCCGGTGGCCGAGCCCTTGTCCCCGCTCGTTGACGCCAACCCGACAGCGCATGGCAACAGGCTAGCGAACTTCCTCCGGCATTTGGATTTCGGTTTATGCGTGAAGCCAGTTTTTGTCCAGACGGGTGACCGCACAAGGGCAGATTGTCGCGGGGACAATTTACGAGCTTGGGCAACGCGGGGTCCATTGTGCCTTGAACAGCACGGAATCATGGGAAATCGACCCGAAACCGGCCGCTTCCTCACCTCGACTCGATAGACCGGCCGGGTCTATCCTCGGCCATGGCGCATGTGATTGACCGCGAGGAATGGGCCAGACGGCCCGACCGCTGGCAGGGCGAGTTGCAGTGCGGCGCCTACGGCGCCAGGTCCTGCCTGATCTTCAACCATCTTCCCGCCACCGGCGGCGGGCCGCGCCTGCACTCGCATCCCTATTGCGAGATCTTCATCATCCGCGCAGGCACCGGCCTGTTCACCATCGGCGACGAACTGATCGAGGCTTCGGCCGGCCAGATCGTGATCGTGCCGCCGAGCACGCCGCACAAGTTCACCAATCCGGGGCCTGATGCGCTGGAGACAATCGATATCCACGAGAACGGCACGTTCATCACGCAGTGGCTCGAATAGCCGCCTCGTGGCGCGACATCGCACCATTAAATCAATGCTTTAGAGCGTCCTGAGAGACGCGCGGCGCTCTATTGCGCGCCGAGCCTGACCAGAACCGCCCGCGGTATCGCATATTCGCGGATCACCGCGTCGTGCCTGCGCAGGCCACAGAGTTCGCGCTGGATGAAATAGGCGTGGACCGCGGCGGCGGCCTCCTTGAGCAGGCGGGGCCGCAAGGCGGCGTCGTCGCCGGCCGCGCGGAGACCGGCCAGCGTCTGCTCTACGCGCTGGCCGGCGCGGCCGAGCGCCGTCGCCTTCTCGGCGAGGATTTCATGGCCCAGCGCATCGAAGGCGATTTCGGTCGCCGAGGCGCCGCCAAGATAGGACGGCGGACGCAATGACATCTCACTCTCCTTTGTGCCGCAGCTTCATGCGGTGGGTGACGAATTCTTGCTCCTTCACAAGCTCAAATCCAAGTCTTTCATAGAACGGAAAGGCCTCCCTCGGCGCGCGGGTGTTCAGCACGGCGAAATGTTGACGCGCCCGGTCGATGACCGTCTCTATCAGCATTCGGCCGAGCCCGTCGCGGCGATGCGCGGCGCTGACGAACAGGTGGCGCACCCGTCCCTGATTCCTGTCGTCGAGATAGGGATCGATGTTCAACCCGCAAACGCCCACGAGGTCCCGTCCCTGCCATGCGCCGTAGAGAACCTCGCCGCGCTTCAGGAACCTGTTGCTGCCGCTCGCCCAGCCTTCCGCGAGCGTAACGAGCATCCAGTAGCCCTCCAGCCGGCTCTCGTCCTTCAACAGCTGGAAAGCCGCTGCGCTCGGCCGGAGTTTTTTCAGCACATAGTCATCCCGCGCCATATCGCCAGGCCTCTATTCCGCCGGGCGCGTCTCTTCCAGCGCGCTCTCTTCGTTGAACAGGAAACCGCCGGACTGCCGCTTCCACAGCCGGGCATAAAGGCCGTCGAGCGCCACCAGTTCGTCATGCGTGCCCTGCTCGACGATGCGGCCGCCATCGAGCACCACGAGCCGGTCGAGCGCGGCGATGGTCGACAGCCGGTGCGCGATGGCGATCACGGTCTTGTTCTCCATCAGCCTGGTCAGGTTCTCCTGGATCGCCGCCTCGATGTCGGAATCGAGCGCCGAGGTCGCCTCGTCGAGGATCAGGATGGGCGCATCCTTGAGGAACACGCGCGCAATGGCGATGCGCTGGCGCTGGCCGCCCGACAGCTTCACGCCGCGCTCGCCGACATAAGCGTCGTAGCCCGCCCTGTCGCGGTTGTCGCGCAGGCCGAGGATGAACTCGTGCGCTTCCGCCCGCCTGGCGGCGGCCACCACTTCGGCATCGGTCGCGTCGGGCATGCCAAGCTTGATGTTGTCACGCAACGAGCGGTGGAAAAGCGCGGTGTCCTGGCTGACGACGCCGATGCCGGCGCGCAGCGAGTTCTGCGTCACCATCGAGATGTCCTGGCCGTCGATCAGGATCCTGCCGCCCTCGAGGTCGTAGAGGCGCAGGATCAGATTGGCGAGCGTCGTCTTGCCGGCGCCGGAGGGGCCGACCAATCCGACCTTCTCGCCCGGCCGCACGACGAGGTCGATGTGGTCGAGGACGCCGCGCCCCTTGCCGTAGTGGAAGGTGACGTCCTTGACGTCGATTCGCCCGCCGGCGACGACGAGTTCGCCGGCGCCGGGCGCGTCGGTCAGGCCGAGCGGCTGCGAGATCAGCGCCTTGGAATTCTCCAGCACGCCGAGGTTCCTGAGGATGCCGTTGAGCTGCATCATCAGCCGGCCGAGCAGCATGTTGAGCCGCAGCACCAGGGAAAGCGTGAAGGCGACGGCGCCGACGGTGATCGAGCCCTCGACCCAGAGATAGACGGCAAAGCAGGCAATCGCCGTGATCATGACGCCCGACAGCGCCGTCAGCGCCATGCGCACGCCGGTGAGCCGGCGCGTGAACGGGCGCAGCGCGTCGAGATAGATGTCGAAGCCGTTCCTGATGTAGCGGTCGTCGCCATCGGCGGTGAACAGCTTCAGAGTCTGCACGTTGGAATAGGAATCGACGATGCGGCCGTTGATCATCGAGCCGGCCTCGGCGGTCGCCTCGGCATGTTTGCGGATCGCCGGCAGGTAGAGCCGCGCCAGCCAGCCGAAGGCGGCGATCCAGACCACCACCAGGACGGCCAGCCTGAGATCTAGGCCGGCGACCAGCGCCAGCGTCGTCACCGTATAGACGACCATGAACCAGACCACCTCGATGAAGCTCTCCATGAGGTCGCCGGTCGCCTGGCCGGCCTGCCAGACCTTGGTGGCGATACGGCCGGCGAAGTCGTTCTGGAAGAAGGCGTAGGACTGGCGCGAGACGTGGCGGTGCGCCTGCCAGCGCACGAGATTGTAGAAGCCGGGCGTGATCGTCTGCTCGTCGACCAGCGCCGAGAGCGCGACGATCAGCGTGCGGATGACCAGCACCACCACGACCATGAACACCAGTTCCGGTCCGGCGGCGGTCCATAGCGCGTGCCAGCTGCGTTCGCCGCCGGGAAGCTGGTCGAGTATGTCGACCAGCCGCCCGACGAAATAGAACAGGCCCGCCTCGACCAGCGGCGCGATGCCGCCGATGACCAGCATGGCGAAGAAGGCGACCTTCGCCTGGCCGACATAATGCCAGAGGAATCCGCCGACACTTGCCGGAGGCCTGAGGTTCGCCGGCTCCCTGAACGGGTAGACCCAATTCTCGAACCAGCGATAGACGGCCTTCATCATTCGGCGGCTTCACCCTTTGCGCCAACGTCGTTGGCGGCATCCTTGGCCGTTTCCAGCGGGCCGTCCTCCAGCAGGAAGCCGCCCGACTGGCGTTGCCAGAGCTGGGCGTAGAGCCCGCCCCTGGCGACCAGCTCGTCGTGCGAGCCCTCCTCGAGGATGCGGCCGCCGTCCATCACCACCAGCCGGTCCATTGCCGCGATGGTGGACAGCCGGTGGGCGATGGCGATGACGGTCTTGCCCTGCATCAGCTTGTAGAGGTTCTCCTGGATGGCCGCCTCGGCCTCGGAATCGAGCGCGGACGTCGCCTCGTCGAGAATCAGGATCGGCGCGTCCTTCAGCATAACGCGGGCAATGGCGATGCGTTGCCGCTGGCCGCCGGACAATTTGACACCCCGGTCGCCGACATGGGCATCGAAGCCCTTGCGGCCGTTGTGGTCCGAGAGCCCGCCGATGAAATCCAGCGCTTCCGCCCGCCGCGACGCCTCGATGAGCATCTCCTCGGTGGCATCGGGACGGCCATAGAGGATGTTCTCGCGCACCGACCTATGCAGCAGCGAGGTGTCCTGCGTGACCATGCCGATCTGCGCCCGCAGCGAATCCTGCCGCACCGTGGCGATCTCCTGGCCGTCGATCATGATGCGGCCGGCCTCAAGGTCGTAGAAGCGCAGCAGCAGGTTGACCAGCGTCGACTTGCCGGCGCCCGAGCGGCCGACGATGCCCACCTTCTCGCCCGGCTTCACCGTCAGCGACAGGTTCTCGATGACACCCTTCTGCTTGCCGTAGTGGAAGCGGATGTCCTCGAAACGGATCTCGCCATCGCTCACCGCGATCTCGCGGGCACCCGGCTTGTCCTCGACGAGGCGCGGCAGCGAGATCGAGGCGATGCCGTCCTGCACCGTGCCGATGTTCTCGAACAGGCCCGACATCTCCCACATGATCCATTGCGACATGCCCCACAGCCTCAGCACGAGTCCGATGACCACGGCCACGGCGCCGATCGTCACCGCCTGGTCGAGCCACAGCCACAGCGACAGAGCCGCGACCGAAAACAGCAGCAGCGAATTCAGGATGTAGAGAGTGCCGTAGAGCAGCGTCACCAGCCGCATCGAGCGGTAGACCGTCTCCAGGAAGCCGGCCATGCCCTCCCTGGCGAAGCTCGCCTCGCGGCGCGCATGGGAAAACAGCTTCACCGTCTGAATGTTGGTGTAACTGTCAACGACGCGGCCGGTCATGGTCGAGCGCGCATTGGCCTGCTCCTCACCGACCTTGCCCAGCCTCGGGATGAAAAAGCGCAGCAGCAGCATGTAGGCGACCAGCCAGACCGCGAGTGGCGCAGCCAGCCGCAGATCGGCCGAACCGACGATGAGCAGCATGCCGAGGAAATAGACGACGACGTAGTTCAGGACGTCGATCAGCTTGATGACGCATTCGCGCACGGCGAGCGCCGTCTGCATCAGCTTGGTGGCGATGCGCCCGGCGAACTCGTCCTGATAGAAGCTCATCGACTGCTTGAGCAGGTAGCGGTGTACCTGCCAGCGGATGCGCATGGGATAGTTGCCCATCAGCGTCTGCTGGTTGAGCAGCGAGTGCAGCCACACCGTGCCCGGCAGCGCGAACAGCACGACGAAGGCCATGCCGGCGAGCTTCCAGGCTTCGGTCTGCAGGAAGGTCTCGCGATTCTGCCCCGACAGCCAGTCGACGATGCGGCCTAGGAAGCCGAACATCCAGACTTCCGCGATGGCTATAGCCGCCACCAGCACGGCGTCGACGAGAATATAGGGCCACGCCCCGCGCGTATAATGCATGCAGAACGCCACCAGCGTCCTGGGTGGCTCCACGGGTTCCGCGGCGGGAAACGGATCGAGCCTTTTTTCGAACCAGGCAAACATGATCTTCGGTACTCTCTGATTTGGCTCGTATCCGCCTTACGCGGCGCGTGATCGCACGACTACAAGGTCCGGCGCCCCGGAATCACCCGAGTCGCCGGACCTGCTTCGCTCTATATAAGGCGCCGACGGCATTTCGCCGACAGGTTCGCGCGCCGACACGGCGTCGGCCGAGCGCCCCTTCCGGCCCGGCCGGATCGCCCTGATCAGCCGCCGCACCAGCGACGGCCGGCCCGGGTCGGGCACCGCGCGCGAAAAATCGACATCCGGCAGCATGCCACGATGCGGGCGCCGCCGCACCTCGGCGTGCACCGCCGACGAATAGGTTTCGCCGATGAGCAGCGCCCAGGTCGGCAGCCTGTGTGTGTGCAGGCTTCTCGAGCCTGGAATCCTGTAGGGATCGAACATGGGTCCGTCCTCCGTGTGGAAATACAGATAAAAAGGGTGTTCGATGTCCTGCCGCGGGATCAGCGGCGGGTCATCGGAGATGCTTTGAGACGGGGCCATCGGCCCCTTTGTCAGCTTGAAAAACATCGCGAGATTCCTTGGAAAGCCGAAAACTGGTTCGGCGGGAATCGGTGCGATGGAGACTTAAAGTGTCAGGAGAATCGTCGTACCGAAACCGCCAGCGGGCATACGGGGCCCTGGGAGAGGATCTGGATGTGCATGGTCATCATGTGTTTCCCCTCCTTCGGTTCGGGTTGACGACGAACGGCATATACTCGACTTCGCAGAAAATGACCACCCGGCTGTCCAGCAATCGCCAAAGCCTGGCTATGCCTGTGGCCGATCTGCCACTTATTAGAAGGACGCGGAAGTGAACGACGGTCTCCGCATCGCGCTCTACCAGCCTGACATCGCCGGCAACACCGGGACGATCCTGCGCCTGGCCGCCTGCCTCGGGCTTGGCGTCGACATCATCGAACCGGCGGGCTTTCCGCTCTCGGACAGGGCGCTCAAACGCGCCGGCATGGACTATCTCGAAATGGCGGCCCTGACCCGGCACGTCGACTGGCACGCCTTCCAGGACTGGCGCAAGGCCAACGCCCGTCGCCTGGTGCTGTTGTCCACCAAGGCCGTCACGCCCTATACGCGCTTTTCGTTCGCCAGCGGCGACATACTCCTGTTCGGGCGCGAATCCGCAGGCGTGCCGGAGGAAGTTCACGAAGCGACGGATGCGCGGGTGACGATCCCGATGCGGAACGGCGCCCGCAGCATCAATGTCGCTCTTTCGGTCGCCATGGCCGTCGGCGAGGCCATCCGCCAGATCGGATGAGCGCCCGGCCCAGGCCGGTGCCGGGAGAATGAGCCGAGGCACCCCGGGCGTTCCAGCCGCGTCGCCGCGAAGCGCGTCGGTCAACGCCCTGCACGAAGGTTGATAGTCCGTCGGCCTCACCCAGGCGCACATCGCCTTTCTCCACCATTTGCCATATCACGCCCACCTCGCTACAAGCTCAACTTAACTTGAGGTCAAGCGGAAAGTGCCAGATGGCTCCGGTGAGGGAATTGACGGTCGGACAGGTGGCCGCGCGCAGCGGCGTGGCGGTGTCGGCGCTGCATTTCTACGAGGCGCGCGGACTGATCCACAGCCACCGCACGGCGGGCAACCAGCGGCGCTACGGCCGCGACGTGCTGCGCCGGGTGGCCGTCATCCGCATCGCCCAGGAAGTCGGCATATCGCTGGCCGAGATCGCCGCGGCGCTCGCCGCCCTGCCCGAGGGCCGCACGCCGACGCGCGAGGACTGGAGCCAGCTTTCGACCGCCTGGCGCGACGGCCTCGACGACAAGATCAACCAGTTGAAGAAGCTGCGCGACGGCCTGACCGACTGCATCGGCTGCGGCTGCATGTCGATCGACAAATGTCCCCTCAGGAACAAGGACGATCGGCTGGCGCGGGAAGGCACCGGCGCGAGAAGGCTGGTGGCCCGCTGAGACAACACTTTCGAAGTGTTGGTACATTGTTGAGGAACAAAGCACCCCTCCAATCTAAGTCGAAGACATAGATTAATTAGTTCTAATTTATGTGAGGGGGAGCGATGTCTAAGCGTGTCATGGGCGCGGTGTTTCTTGCCGCCGGTCTTCTGTCGGGGTGTGCTCCCAGCGAAGGCGAATGGAATACAGCCCGCGCGATGGTGCAAGGCAGTCCCGCCATGCACAGGGAAATGGTGGCCCAATGCATAGCGACGTCTGATCGGGCCTCGCCCGCCGCCAGGCAGCAATGGGCCAAGATCATGAATGTCAGTACCGCCAAGGTTACGCGTATCTGGTGCACGCGCGCGGTCCGCGCTTTCGCCGACGGGCGGCTTACCTACGAACAGGCCCGGCGCATGCGCCTTCAATCCGGTGATCGCAGCGAATTCATCAAGATCATCCAGGGCCGGTAAGCCCCGGGAGCTCCGTGTTTCAGGTCTGAAAGGCCTGGTCCGCCGCGCCATGGTGCGGTGGCGAACGACAAGGGGCGGGCGCGAGATACGCCGGCCCCGGTCCGGCGCGCGGCCTCAGTCAGCTGCCGGCAGGCGCCGCATGGTGAACTCGATGATGTCGCCCGGGCGTTCGAACCAGCTTTCGATCTCGGTCCAGTAGGCCTGCTTGGGAAAGCGATCGAACCATTCCTTCGCCTTGAGGCGCGCCGCGGGGCGCGGCAGAACGAAAGTTTCCCGCAAGAAGCCGTCGCGCGACTGCCCTTCCCGCTCGGCGCGCGAACGCTCCAGCCTCTTCTTCAAGCCATCCAGCGGCGGTCTTGCCGGGGTGCGCACGAAAGAACTCCTTGCACCTGGAGCATTTTGCGGCCAGGCGCGGGCGCCCGCCGTCGCATATGCGGCCAAATCGAACCGGCCGGAAGGATGCACGATTTCCTTTCAACGCATCCCACTTTGGCCAGACAGGACTTGACCCCTGCTCGTTGCGGATTAGAGCAAGTCGCGGAAAACTGTGCAACGGCTTTCCGGAATCGCCCTGGATCATTGCTCTAGATCAAAGCGGGCGCGTGGCCGCCATTGCATATCGGGGCATCCCGAAACCGGAGATCATACCTTGGAACGACCCGAAATACCGGCTGGACTGCCCGCCGACATCGAGCAGAAGAAGATGAAGGCGCGGCTCTGGTTCGAGGCGCTGCGCGAGCGCATCTGCGCCGGCTTCGAGCAGATCGAGCAGGATCTCGAGGGTCCGCTGGCCTCCTGGTCGCCCGGCCGCTTCGAGAAGACGCCATGGGAGCGCGACGAAGGCCGGGGCGGTGGCGGCACCATGTCGATGATGCACGGCCGGGTCTTCGAGAAGGTCGGCGTCCACACCTCGACCGTCCATGGCGAGTTCTCGCCCGAATTCCGCAAGCAGATTCCGGGCGCCGAGGAAGATCCGCGCTTCTGGGCGAGCGGCATTTCCCTGATCGCGCATCCCTGGAATCCCAACGTGCCGGCCGTACACATGAACACCCGCATGGTCGTCACCACGCGCCAGTGGTTCGGCGGTGGCGCAGACCTGACGCCGGTGCTCGACCGTCGCCGTAACCAGGAGGACCAGGACACCGTCGCCTTCCATCGCGCCATGCAGTTCTGCTGCGAGAAGAACGCCGCGGTGGCCGACTACGACAGGTACAAGGCCTGGTGCGACGAGTACTTTTATCTGCCGCACCGCAACGAACCGCGCGGCATCGGCGGCATCTTCTTCGACTGGCTGCATTCCGACGCCGACAAGGGCGGCTGGGATGCCGACTTCAACTTCGTGCAGGATGTCGGGCGCACCTTCCTCGTCGTCTACAGTCATCTGGTGCGCGCCAACTTCAACGAGAACTGGACCGATGGCGACCGCGACGAGCAGCTCGTGCGCCGTGGCCGCTACGCCGAGTTCAACCTGCTCTACGACCGTGGCACCATCTTCGGATTGAAGACCGGCGGCAACGTCCTGTCGATCCTGTCCTCACTGCCGCCTGAAGTCCGCTGGCCATAGGCGTTTCCCACCGCCATCTCGTGCCTGTCGTTGAGCGGGAAAAATGCGGAAGGCGTTTTTCTCGTTCTGCCGGAGCAACCAAACCGGCATGTCCGTGTTATGGTTACCCCACGCCTTGCATGGCGTCGTCCGGAAGTCGCCTCGGCGTCGTGTTTTAGGAGGAAAGGAGAACTCCAATGAAGCAATTCCATTGCGGATCGCTTGTTCCGGGTTGCGACTGGCATACCCGTGCCGAGGAAGAGGCAGAGGTGATGCGCCGCGCCGTGGAGCACATGCGCGAGACGCATGGCGAAAGCGTCATTCGCGAAACGATGATCGAGGCCATTCGCTCGCGCATCGAGAAGGTCCGCGACGCGGCCTGAGGTTTGGCGGGCCACCGCGAACCAGACGAGACGAACGGGGTGCCCATGCGAATGCGCCCCGTTTGATCGTTCGGCGCGTACGGAGTTCAGCGTCGCTGTGCTCGAAAAAATTATATTCACACCTTCTAAAATAAACCTGGCGGTAACGGTACCCGTGGAACAGTCCCACGGATAATCCGGCTGCGGGCGTCCCTTGGAAGCCCTTCACCATCGCGCACCGCGCCGGAACGGGTGGGCGAGGTGTTTTCGCGCATGCGCGAAAAGTCCGGCAAACGAGGCGGCTTCCGCACGGCGGCGTTCCTGCTGTCCGCGGTCCTCGGCGCGTGCCCCGCCATCGCCCAGGAGATGACAACGTCGTTCGTCGACATCCATCAAGGCTCGCCCCTCAGCGACCGCGCGAGAGCTCTCGCGCAGGGTGGCTACGAGCTGCAGAACGGAAGCTGGGTGTCGTTCGACCAGTGGTATCGCGCGAACTGGATCGACATGCATGTCGACCTGCTCACCCAGATCACGGACGACACCGGTATCCTGTGGGGATTCGGAACCGGGGAAGAAGGCGAGAAGTACCGCATCCAGCCAAGCTTCAAGTTCGGCTTTCTCACGCAGACGCATCCCAGCGCCAACAGCATCCTGTCGTTCTCGCTGACCTCGACAATCGGCGGCGGCCTCGCGGAAAAGCCGTGCCAGGCCGATTACGGCGATTTCGGCACCTATGCCGTCAACTGCCGGCTCGCCGCCGGCGAATTGTCGCCCGAGCAAACCTTGAAATACCTGGTCAACGTCAGGCCGGAGAGCATGCATCTCTGGCTGAATTACCGTGTCACTTTCTGATCGCAGGGGGTGGAAGATGAGAACGTCCAGCTCCCGAAAATCCGCGATCACCCCGTTCTGGTTCTTGTCTGGAGTAGGAACATGAAAGGTAATTGCTGGAAGTTCGGCCTTGCCGCCGCCATGGCCATCCTGTCGGCACCGTTCGCGTCGGCGCAACAGGCGCCCGACGCCGATGAACTGGCGGCCCTCTGCCACGGGGCCCAGTCCATATGCATCAGCGCGACGATCCCGACCATCGGAACGCAGGCGCTGCAGAGCTGGATGAGCCCTGATGTCGGGGCAGCGTGGGCCAAGGGTTACAAGGGCAAGGGCGCGACGATCACCATGGTCGACGACTTCTCCAGCGCGACGCGCTTCTACGGCAATTTCGGCATCGGTCTGCAATACCAGCGGCACGGCGAATGGACCCGTGAGGAAGCCAGCATGATTGCTCCTTCCGCGTACATCCGGTCGAAAGATTTCACGACCGGTTCGGCCGTCAGCCTGGCCTATGGCCTGAACGTCCTGAACCTCAGCTACGGCATGTATGCCTCGCAGGGCTACAGCGTGAGCCAGATCGGATGGGCTCCGGAGGAGTCTTCGATCATCTCCTACGCCAGTCGTGGACTGGCGGTCGTTTCCAAGGCGGCGGGCAATGACTCGGTCGCGGTGGGCGGCGCGGCCGGCGGCAAGCAGGATTATCTCGACCTTGCCCTGATCGGCAAACCCTCGGCGATCTTCGTCGGCGCCCTGTCGTCCAACGGCACGACGTCCAACCCCGCCCAGCTTGCCTGGTATTCCAACTATGCTGGGTCCGACCCGCGCGTGCAGAGCCATTTCCTCGTGGTCGGTGTCGCGGGAGATACGACCGGCCTCTACGGCACGTCCTTCGCCGCGCCGATCATCTCCGGCTACGCCGCGATCATCGGCAGCAAGTTCACCAGCGCGACGCCGATCCAGATCACCAACGATCTGCTCAACACGGCGCGCACCGATACGCTGGTCAATTACAGTCCCTCGGTCTACGGCAAGGGCGAGGCGAGCCTTTCGCGCGCCCTGGCCCCTGTCTCGATCCGATGAGCCGACGCCTCGCGGAGGCGGTGTCGATCCAGGCCCAGGTTAGGTTTCCAGGGCTTCGGCGGCGCGCTTGAGCAGCGCGTCGCGGCCGAGCGTGAAGCCCGAATCCGTCCATTCCTTTTCGAGATTCTTCAGGATGGCGCCGAGCTTGGGCCCCGGCGTGGCGCCGATATCGGTCAGGTCGGTGCCTTTCAGCGGAAAGACCGGCTTTTCCCATTTCATGGCGAAGGTGAGCAGACGCGAATAGCCGCCGGCTTCCATCAGTGCCGGCGTGTCGTCCCGCGCCCGCCCCCGCGCTGCGGCGAGCGCCAGCCGCAAGCGGTCGATGATGCCCTGCGGTGCGCCCGCATAGAGCTTGCGGGCAAGCTCGCCCTCGGTAGCCTTCGCTTCGACCACCACGGCCAAGGACCAATCGCGCAGGCGCCCGGCGTCCACGCCCGAGAACTTCAGTCTGTCGGCCAGTGTCTTCATGCGCCCGGCGTCCGGCGGCACGATGGCCTCAAGCCTGAGCAGCGGATCGGGCGCCCAGCCGAGATCCTTCTCGGCCTGGACCAGCGCGTGGATGGCGTCGATGCCCCATTTTTCGCTCTCCGGCAGGACAGCGGTAAGCACGCCGGCCTGGCGCATCCACAGCAGCGCGCGCGACGGGTCGGGCGCGCCGAGCAGCTTCTTCAGTTCGGACCAGACGCGCTCCGCCGAGAGCTGGCCAAGCCCTTCCTTCAGTCTTGCGCAGGCCTTCAGGCCCTCGGCATCCGGGCGACCCTCGCCATAGAAGGCAAAGAAGCGGAAGAAACGCAGGATGCGCAGGTAGTCCTCGCGGATGCGCGCTTCCGGATCGCCGATGAAGCGCAGCCTGCGCGCCTCGATGTCGGCAAGGCCGCCGACCAGGTCGACGACCTTGCCATTGGCCTCGGCATAGAGGGCGTTGATGGTGAAGTCGCGACGCTCGGCGTCGAGCTTCCAGTCGCGTCCGAACGCCACCCTGGCCCTGCGCCCGTCGGTTTCGACGTCGGCGCGCAGGGTGGTGATCTCATAGGGCTTGCCGCCCGCCACGACAGTCACCGTGCCATGCTCGATGCCGGTCGGCACCGCCTTGAAGCCGTTGGCCTCGGCGCGGCGGATCGTCTCCTGCGGCAGGCAGGTCGTGGCGATGTCGATATCGGCCACGGGCTGGTCGAGCAGCGCGTTGCGCACCGCCCCGCCGGCGACACGCGCCGCCTCTCCATCCTCCGCAAGCAGCGCGAGCAGCTGCTGCAGATGCCTTTCGCCGAGCCAGCCGGCCTTGCCGGCAATCGAGATGGTCACGTGTAAAGCCTCTCATAGAGGGTACGTATGATGCCGGCGGTGACGCCCCAGATGCGTCGGTCGCCATAAGGCATGTCGTAGAAGAACCATTCCAGATCGTTCCACATGCGGCTGTCGCGCTTGTGGTTGGCCGGGTCCATCAGGAAGCGCAGCGGCACCTCGAATGCGGCATCGACCTCATCGGCGTTGAGTGTCAGGGAAAAGCCCGGCCGCACGATGCCGAGCACCGGCGCGATGCGATAGCCGCTGCCCGCGACATAGTCGGGCATTCGCCCGATGATCTCGACGCGATCGCGCCCGAGACCGATCTCCTCGAAGGTCTCGCGCAGCGCCGTCGCCTCGGGGCTGTCGTCGGTCGGATCGATCGTACCGCCGGGGAATGCCACCTGTCCGGAATGGCTGCGCAACTTCTCGGCCCGTTTGGTCAGCAGCACCGTGGCGCCGTCGGCATGATCCACGACCGGGATCAGCACCGCGGCGTCGCGCAACGGCTTGGCCAGCGTCAGGCGCGGATGGCCCGGGTTGAAGCGGTGGTCGCCATAGTCGCCGTCATCGATACCGGATCGCGCAACGACACGGTGGCGAAAATCCGCGGTCGAGAATGGCCTGGTTTGATCCATTGTCGCCAATCCGTCACGCACTCAGCTGCTGGAGCCGGTCCGCCGGCATGATCGCATAGACCGCGCCCTTCGAGCGGACCGCGAACATGGTCCGCCCGGCGACCTCGATCTCCTCGCCATGACCGACCAGTTCGTACATGACGGGACGCGCCAGCAGCGCCTCGAGCCTGCCCCGTATAAGTACATAGGGCTTCAGCCCGCCGGTTCCATCCTCGTCGACGAAACGTAGCGGCCTGTCGGGGCCGGCCTCGACCACGTCGCCGACATTGGTCCGGAACGTGATGACCTGGTTGTCGCCTTCGCCGGAGACGTTCATCTCCACCGCGACGAAGGGGGCATCCTCGACACGGATGCCGACCTTCTCGACCGGCGTCACAAGATAGGTCTTGCCGTCGGCGTCCTTGCGCAGCACGGACGAAAAGAGCTGCACCAGCGGCATGCGGCCGATCGGCGTGCCGAGATAGAACCAGGTGCCGTCGGCCCGGATCTCCATGTCGAGGTCGCCGCAGAAGTCGGGATTCCAGCGCTCCACGGGCGCCGCCCCCTTGCCGGCACGCGTCGCGCGCTGGATCAGCGCCTCGAGCCCGCGCGTCTCGGTGGCTGCCGTCAGGCTTTGTTCACGATGTTCGTCGCGTTGCGTCATGGTCACGAAATAGTCACTGTTGTTTCGCTTGTCAGCCTAAGTCTGTGATTTAAGCTCCAGCGAAGCGCCAGGCGAGGCCGAATCGCGCCATTCTGCGGCACCGGCCCGATACGGGCATAGTGCGGGCCGGCGTTTCCACCCAAAAGGATCGATGCCATATGAGCGTTATGGTCAAGGAAAGTCCCATCAGCGAAAAGGACATGGTCGCGCAGGCCGAATCGGCGCTGGCAGACATTTCCAGGATCCGCGAAGGCGTCGGCCGGGTCATCTTCGGCCAGGAAAGCGTCGTCGAGCGCACGCTGGTGGCGCTGCTGGCCGGCGGCCATGCGTTGCTGGTCGGTGTGCCGGGCCTCGCCAAGACCAAGCTCGTCGAGACGCTGGGCATCGTGCTGGGGCTCGACGCGCGCCGCATCCAGTTCACGCCTGACCTTATGCCGTCCGATATTCTGGGTTCCGAGGTGATGGAACAGGACGAGGCCGGCAAGCGCTCGTTCCGCTTCATTCCCGGGCCTGTCTTCGCCCAGTTGCTGATGGCCGACGAGATCAACCGCGCTTCGCCACGCACCCAGTCGGCGCTGCTGCAGGCCATGCAGGAATACCACGTCACGGTCGCCGGCGACCGCTATGACCTGCCGGCGCCCTTCCATGTGCTGGCGACGCAGAACCCACTGGAGCAGGAAGGCACCTATCCCCTGCCCGAGGCGCAGCTCGACCGTTTCCTGATGCAGATCGACATCCTGTACCCCGAACTGGAAGCCGAGCGCCGCATCCTGCTGGAAACCACGGGCGTTGAAGAGGCGAAGGCGGTGAACGTGACGCTGCCCGAGCGCCTGCGGGATATCCAGACGCTGATCCGCCGTATGCCGGTGCCGGAGAGTGTCGTCGAGGCCATACTGAAGCTGGTGCGCGCGGCGCGTCCCGGACAGGGCAACGCCGACACCGACAAGCATGTCGCCTGGGGCCCCGGCCCGCGCGCCAGCCAGGCGCTGATGCTGTGCACCCGGGCGCGCGCGCTCTATGATGGGCGCCTGGCGCCGTCAGTCGACGACGTGCGCGCGCTGGCTGAGCCCGTGCTGCAGCACCGCATGGCGCTGACCTTCGCCGCCCGCGCCGAGGGCACCACCGTGCGCGACGTGGTGGCGAAACTGGCCAAGGCTATCTGATGGCTCGCATAGGCGAAGTCCAGGCACCGGCGGCGACGCGCGACGCGCTCGCCCGCGGCCGCGTGCGGGCTTCGCTGGTGCCGGACCTGCTGGTCGAGGCACGACGCATCGTCAACACCGTCATCGCCGGCTGGCACGGCCGCCGCAAGCGCGGCATCGGCGAGAATTTCTGGCAGTTCCGCCCCTATGTCGAGGGCGATTCCTCGCGCATCGACTGGCGCCGCTCGGCGCGTGACGATCATATCTACGTGCGTGACCGCGAATGGGAGGCCGCCCACACGGTCTGGCTGTGGGCCGATCCGTCACCATCGATGCTCTTCAAATCGACCGGTGCCGGCGTCTCCAAGCAATCGCGCGCGCTGGTGCTGGCGCTTGCCATGGCCGAGCTTCTGTCGCGCAGCGGCGAACGCATTGCCTGGCCTGGCCTCACCGATCCGTTCACCGCCCGCGACGGCGCCGAACGCATCGCGACGCGGCTCGCCCATGCCGCCACGCTGCCGGCGCGCCCCGATCTTTCCGGCATCCGCCGCTTCGCCGACATCGTCCTCGTCAGCGACTTCATCGATCCGGTCGAGGAGACGATCGCCTGGCTGGATGTGCTTGCTCGCCGGGGCGCGCGCGCCCACCTGGTCGAGGTGGCCGATCCCGCCGAGGAGAACTTCCCCTACGCCGGCCGAACCGAATTCACCGATCCGGAGACGGGCGAGAAGCTGACCGCCGGCCGCGCCGAGATGCTGGGTGACGCCTATCGCCGGCTCTATCTCGCCCGCCGCGAGGAACTCGCCGCCTGGTGCAAGCGGCTCGGCTGGAGTTTCACCGTCAACCACACCGACCGCCTTGCCTCCGAAGCCCTGGTGCGCCTGCACATGGCGATGACGGCCGAAGGCGCCTTTACCGGACTGGCCACGGGCCAGCCCGGCATGACCATGGGTCAGCCTGGCATGGCCAAAGGCCAGCCCGGCATGGCCGAAGGCCAGCGTGGGAAGGCTGGCGCATGAGCTGGCTGCCGCTTTCCTTCGGGGCGCCCATGGTGCTGTGGGGCTTGCTTGCGCTGCCGGTCATCTGGTGGCTGCTCAGGTTGACCCCTCCCCGGCCGCAGGCGGAAGTATTCCCACCGCTGCGCATCCTGGCGCGCGTGCTAAGGCGCGAGGAAACGCCGCGCAGCAGCCCGTGGTGGCTGACGCTGCTGCGCCTGCTGATGGCGGCGCTGATCGTCGCAGCCCTGGCCGAACCGGTGTTCAATCCGCGCGAAAAGCTGCCGGCCGAGGGCTCGGCGCTGGCCGTCGTCGTTGACAATGGCTGGGCGAGCGCGGCCGACTGGGGCAGGCGCATCGCCACCGCCGAGCGGTTGGTCGCCGATGCAGGCGCCAATGGCGTGCCTGTCATCGTCGCCTTCACCGCCGAGAAGCCCAATGCCGAGATCGGTCCGTTCGATGCCGCCGCCGCGCTCGATCGGCTGCGCGCGGCCCACCCGCGTCCGATCCCGACCGACCGGCCGGCCGTGTATGCCCGGGTCGCCGCCGCGCTGGAAGCGCATCCCGGCGCCACCGTCGCCGTACTGGCCGACGGCCTAGCGGAAAAAGGTGACGAGACCGCCTTCAACACGCTCTTGTCGCGCAATGCCGGCCGCATCGTCTGGGCCGCGTCCGACCGCCTCGACGTCACGGGCCTGACCGGCGCCGAGAACGAGGTCGACGGCTTCGCGCTCACCGCCATTCGCGCCCCGGACGATCCGGCACCCGCGCGCGTCACCGCCGGCGCCTTCGACGATAAGGGCCGCCGCATCGCCGACGCCACGCTGACCTTCGCGCCAGGCGCGGCGACCGCCACCACGACCATGGCGGTGCCCTTCGAACTGCGCAACGATTTCGCCTCGATCGCTCTCGATGGCGAGCATCACGCCGGCGCCGTCCGCGTGCTGGACGAGGGCTCCAAGCGCCGCCGCGTCGGGCTGCTCTCGCAAGCCGAGGCCGACCAGGCGCAGCCGCTGCTGTCGCCGCTCTACTACATCAGGCGCGCTTTGCAGCCCTTCGCCGACCTTGTCGAGCCTTCCAGCGCCGACCTCGCCGACGGCATTCCGCAGGTGCTGGACCAGAAGCCGGCGATGATCGTGATGGCCGATGTCGGCACCATACCCGAGCAGGTCAGGCAAAGGCTGGTCGACTGGGTCGACAATGGCGGCACGCTGGTCCGCTTCGCCGGCTCGCGTCTGGCCGCGGCCGGCAATGACGACGATCTCCTGCCTGTGCGCCTGCGCAGCGGCGAGCGCGCGCTCGGCGGTGCCCTGTCCTGGACGACGCCGCAGCCAGTGACCGAATTTCCCAAGAGCGGCCCCTTCGCCGACCTGCCGCCGCCCTCCGAGGTCACGGTGACCCGGCAAGTGCTGGCCGAACCGACACCCGATATCGTCGAGCGCACCTGGGCCGCGCTTGCCGACGGCACGCCGCTGGTCACCGGTCTGAAGAAGGGCAAGGGAACACTCGTGCTGTTCCATGTCGCGCCACAGGCGACCTGGTCCAACCTGCCGATCTCCGGCAGCTTCGTCGAGATGCTGCGGCGCATCGTGCAATTGTCGCGCAACCAGGGCGAGGCCGTGGCCAATGCCGAGGCGGCAGCGAAGTCGCTACCCCCCTATCGCATGATCGGCGCCGACGGCACCATGGTACCGCCGACGCCCGACGCGCGGCCACTGGTGCCGGGCGCCGGGCCGCTTCCCGTGACCTTCGAGAACCCGCCCGGCCTCTATGGCTCTGAGGCCGGCGTATTCGCGCACAACCTGCTCGACGCGGGCAGCACGTTCGCCCCCCTGATCCGTCCGCAAGTGTCTGTGCCCGTAACCACCATCCGCTACGCCTTCGATGAATCGCGCAACCTCAAGGGCGCCCTGGTGGCGGCGGCTCTCGCGCTGATGGCGCTCGACACGCTGGCGGTGCTGTGGATGGGCGGGCTGTTTTCGCGCCGGCCGAGGCGGCCTTCGAGCGCCGGAGCGACCGCGGCCGCGCTGCTGATCGCCCTTGGCGCGCTCGTCGGCCATGCCGACCCTGTCCGCGCCGACGATTCCAAGCCCGGCGACGCCGCCGCGATTGCCGCCATCACCAAGACCAGGATCGCCTACGTGCTGACCGGCGTGCCTGGCGACGACTCCATCAGCCGCGCCGGCCTCGAGGGCCTGACGCGCTTCCTGATCGAGAAGACCGCGCTGGAACCCGGCCCACCCGCCGGCGTCGACATCGCCAAGGACGAACTGTCCTTCTATCCGTTGATCTACTGGCCCATCGACCCCGCCGCGCCGATGCCCAGCCAGGCAGCGATTGCCCGCATCGACGCCTACATGCAGCAGGGCGGCACGGTGCTCTTCGACACGCGCGACCAGTTCTCCAACGGCATCGGCGCCGATTCGACCAGCCCGGCGACGGAGCGCCTGCGCGACATACTCGGCAATCTCAACGTGCCGCCGCTGGAGCCGGTGCCGTCCGACCATGTGCTGACCAAGTCCTTCTTCATCCTGCCGGAATTTCCCGGCCGCTTCGCCGGCAGCCCACTCTGGGTCGAGGCATCGCTTGAGGCAAGCAACGCCGACAACCGCCCCGTGCGCGTCGGCGACGGGGTTTCGCCGATCATGATCACCGCCAACGACTTCGCCGGCGCCTGGGCGGTCGACGAGAATGGCGACCCTCTGCTGCCGACGGTGCCGAACGACCCGATGCAGCGCGTCTATGCGCTGCGCGCCGGCGTCAACATCATGATGTACATGCTGACCGGCAACTACAAATCCGACCAGGTGCACGTGCCGGTGCTGCTCGAACGGCTGGGGCAGTAGCATGAACTGGTCGATATCCTTCGAGCCCCTGATTTCCTGGCCGCTGCTTGCCGCGGTGCTGGTGCCGCTCGCCTTGCTGGCGCTCGCCGGCCTGTGGTTCGGACAGCGTGGCGCGGTGCTGCGCCTCGTGGCTCTTGCCGCGCTCGCGGCGGCGCTGTTCAACCCTGTGTTCCTCGACGAGTCACGCGAACCGCTGAAAAGTGTCGTCGCCCTGATCGTCGACCGCAGCCCCAGCCAGGATATCGGCGAGCGCACCCGTCAGACGGACGAGGCGCTGGCCGGGCTGCAACAGCGCCTCGGCCGCTTCAACCAGTTCGACGTGCGCGTCGTCGAGGCCGGAAAGCCGGAGGCGGCAGAGGAGCGTACCGAAACGCGCCTGTTCAGCGCCCTGGAGGGCGCCTTCCGCGACGTGCCGCCGTCCCGTATCGGCGGCGCCATCATGATCACCGACGGCCAGGTGCATGACGCCCCGACCGGGGCGCCGGACTTTCATGCGCCGCTGCACGCGCTGATCACCGGCCACGAGCACGAGAAGGACAGGCGCATCCGCTTCGAGAACGCGCCGCGTTTCGGCCTGGTCGGCAAGCCGCTCGACATGAGCTACCGCGTCATCGCCACCGGCGGCGAGACCGGCCCGGTCGATGTTCGCGTCTCCGTCAACGGCCAGCAGGTGTCGGTCGAACATGCCATTATCGGCCAGGCGACGCCGCTTCAGGTGACCATTCCCACCGCGGGCCGCAACATCATCGAACTCGCCATCGACCGCGAGCCGGGCGAACTGACCGAGACCAACAACCGCGCCATAGCGCTGGTCGACGGCATCCGCGAGAATCTGCGCGTGCTGCTGGTCTCGGGCGAACCGCATGCCGGCGAGCGAACCTGGCGCAACCTGCTGAAATCGGACGCCTCGGTCGATCTCGTCCACTTCACCATCCTGCGCCCGCCGGAGAAACAGGACGGCACGCCGATCAACGAATTGTCGCTGATCGCCTTCCCGACGCGCGAACTGTTCGTCGAGAAGATCAAGGATTTCGATCTGATCATCTTCGACCGCTACCAGCACCGCGACGTGCTGCCGATCCTCTATTACGACTACATTTCCGAATATGTCGAAAAGGGCGGCGCGCTGCTGATCGCCGCCGGGCCTGAATATGCCGGCGAAAGCTCCATTGCGCGCACGCCCCTGATGGCGGCGCTGCCGGCCATGCCCTCCGGCGAGATCGTCGAGAAGGCCTTCTACCCGCGCCTCACAGATATTGGCCAGCGCCATCCCGTGACCCGTGGCCTCGACGGTTCGTCTAGCGAGCCGCCCCGCTGGAGCCGCTGGTTCCGTACCATCGGCGTTCAGAATCCCGAAGGCCAGGTGGTGATGAAAGGGGCCGACAACCGCCCGCTTCTCGTGCTCGACCGCAAGGGCGAAGGCCGTGTCGGCATGCTCCTGTCCGACCAGGGCTGGCTGTGGGCGCGCGGCTTCGAGGGCGGCGGCCCGCATGTGCAGCTCTATCGGCGCATCGCTCACTGGCTGATGAAGGAGCCCGAACTGGAGGAAGAGCGCCTGACGGCCGACGGCCGCGGCATGACGCTCGACATCAGGCGCCAGACGATGAGCGACGATCCCGGCCCGGCGCAGATCATCACGCCGTCCGGCAAGACCATGACGGTGAAGCTGGACAAGTCCGAGCCGGGCATCTTCCTCGGCAGCGTGCAGACCAGTGAGATCGGCCTTTACCAGGTGGCCAATGGCGACCTGACGACGCTCGCCCATGTCGGCCCCATCAACGCGCCGGAATTCGCCGATGTCGTTTCCACCGAGGACAGGCTGAAGGCACCCGCCGAAGCCACCGGCGGCAGCGTTCGCAGGCTGGCGTCGCCGTCCGCTTCCGGCGACCAGCCAGGCCCGGTGGTGCTGCCCTCGATCGTGCCCGTGCGCGCTTCGGCCGATGCCGCCGGCGCCGACTGGATCGGCCTGCGCACCACGGACGACAGCGTGCTCAAGGCGGTGTCGCGCGTTCCGCTGTTCGGCGGCTTCCTGGGCCTCGGGCTGTTGCTGCTGGCCATGGGCTCGATGTGGTATCGCGAGGGCCGCTAGCCTGCTGGCCAGCTCAATCCCCAGCCTCGATCATTCCTCGGGTTCGGTGGTGAACAGCAACGGATAGCCCTTCGCCTTGCCGGCATCGGTGGCGCGAGTCGCCTTGGTCTCGGCGACATCCCTGGTGAAGACCGCGACCACGCAGGCGCCCCGCCGATGGGCGGTGATCATCACCCTGTGCGCCTGATCCTCGCTGAGCTTGAACTCGCCCTTGAGCACGGTCACGACGAACTCGCGCGGCGTGAAATCGTCGTTGAGCAGGATCACCTTGTAGAGCTTCGGGCGCTCCGTCTTCGGCGCTGTCTTCGGCGTGGACTTGCTGATGGTTTCAGGCATCGGACCTGCACTCCGCGCGAACCATGGCCTCGCGCATGCTGCCATGAACGGAAATCGTCGTCCAATCGAACTGCGCTCGGAACATGGTGGCTGACGAAGCCGCTTCGGGCTCTTCGGCACCCCGCTCCGGCACGGACGGCACCACCCTATGTGGGCAGTATTGCTCCGGGTTGCAAATGGCAACGGCAAGATGAATCCGCGGCTCGTCGGCGCGGCAGATGATACGGCGCCCGAAACCGCCGACGTGGAAAGCTCAGCGGCCCTGGCGGCCGAACAGCCGGCGGGGCGGTATCGGGCTCGTGTCGAGCCGGCGTTCGCGCCACGCCACGACGATCCACGCGGCGAGAAGGATCAGCGTTGCCCCCGTCAGCGCGATCAGCACCCAGGCCTGCAACGGCGTGATATAGTTCCAGCTGCTGGAAATCGCCGGCGCGAAAAGCGACGGCTCGGTGCGGCCGCTGGCGGGATCCGGCACCGGACTGGCCGTGAGCAGAAAGAGCACCCTGGCGACCGCGGAGACCACGAGGCCCGCCAGAACCATCGAACGCAAGGTGGACGAAAGCCGCTTCTTCATGGCGGACGGTCCTATGGAATCTCATGGCCGGGCAAGTTCACCCGGCATTACACGAATGTGGCTAGATCAAACAGTTGGAATGGTGTGCTCGGTCCCGCGAGCGCATCGCGTTCTAACCGGACCGCGTTGCGAATGGGTTAAGCCGGGCGGACGGAACAGCGCTCGCAGTCGTAAAAAGGCCGCCTCAACCATGTCGGGCTGAAGCGGCCTTGTTGCAGCAGGTCAACCTGCCAACGGATTACGCCTTCTTGGCAGCCGGCTTGGCGGCGGCGGCCTTCTTGGCAGCGTGGTGCTTGACCGGGCACTTGTGCTTCTTGGTCGCCTTGCAGGCCTTCTTGGCCTTGGCAACCTTCTTCACCGGAGCTTTCGCCGGGGCGGCGGTGGTCGCGGCCGGAGCGGTCGTGGTCGTCGCGGCCGGAGCGGTGGTCGTCGTGGCGGTGGCGGCGGCGCTGGCCATGACCGGAGCCGAGAAAGCGAGGGCAACAGCCAGACCGAGGGCGGAGAGGAGGGACTTGTTCATGACTTCATTTCCTTTTTGTGCAGGTCGGTTTCGAGCTACTGAACCGGGTCGATCGGCGTAACTCCAAGCAGCTTCAGAGCGTTGGCGAGCATCCGGATACCTTGCGCCTGTTTCTTGGCGGCACAGTACCGGTTTCCCTTTCTCTGGAGAGCTTTTGCCGCGGCGACCTGCGTTGCCGTGGCATGGGTTTCGAGGGCTTCGTCAAATTGGTGGCTGAGATTGGTGCAACGTTCGCTTCTCGTGAGCACTTTCGCATCCGACTGCTCGATCGCGACAGTGACGAGCGAGACGCCGAGCAGCGCACTCATCAGACTGATCGAAAACCTGCGCATCGGTGTATCCGTGCTCCCGGAAGGTTGTGTCGCGACCGATGACCTGACCGCCACGACACCACTTATGCCTCTGTTTTTTTTCGGGAGTTTTTCCCGATTATAGAAAATTGTTTCCGGAGTGTTTCCGGGTGGGCGGGCCCGGATGGCCGCTCGCGAACGGTCAAGATACGGCCCGAATTCTATCGTCAGGGTGCCATGAGGGACGGGCCGGCCAGCCTCCGCAACCCATTGATTTCTAGTATCGTTTCAATTTCGAACTTTGCTTGAGCGTGATATGGAGATGGTGCCGGCCTGAAAAATCGAGATTGTGGCGCCGAACGAGAATGACAGGGTCCTTGTGAAATCCGATACGCACATACTGATCGTCGACGACGACAAGGGAATTCGCGACCTGCTGCAGGAATTCTTCCAGAAGCGAGGCATGCGCGTTTCGGTAGCGGCCGACGGAACCGAAATGGAGACGTTGCTGCGCCGCACGCAGGTCGACCTCATCATTCTCGACGTCATGCTGCCCGGCAAGAGCGGGCTGGAGTTGTGTCGCGACATTCGCGCCCAATATTCGACGCCGATCATCATGCTGACCGCCGTCACCGAGACGACCGACCGAGTCGTCGGCCTTGAGATGGGCGCGGACGACTACGTGCCCAAGCCCTTCGATCCGCGCGAACTGCTCGCCCGCATCCGCGCGGTGCTGCGCCGCAACGGCGCCGCCGAGCCCAAGCGCCCGAGCACCAAACAGATCTACCGTTTCGCAGGCTGGACGATGGACTGCGCGCGCCGGCGGCTGACGGCGCCGGACGACGTGCGAGTCGAGCTCACCATGGCCGAGTTCAACCTGCTGCAGACCTTCGTCAAGAGCGCGCAGCGCGTGCTGACCCGCGAGCAATTGATCGAGCTGTCGGGCGGCGACGCCGACTACAGCTTCGACCGCAGCATCGACATCCTCGTCAGCCGCCTCCGGCGCAAGATGGAGGATGACCCAAAGACCCCGAAACTCATCCTCACGGTGCGCAGCGGCGGCTACCAGTTCCTGCCCGAGACCACCTCCGAATGAGACGCCTGCTGCCGCAAACCCTGCCCGTCTGGGTTCTGCTCATCGTCATCGCCGGCCTCCTGATCAGCCAGGTCGCGACCCTCTATATCGTCTCGCGCGACCGTGCCGCCGCCAACGACGTCGTCGACCTCTACCGGCTCAACGACCGTGCCTATTCGCTGGTGCAGCTCATGCACGCGGCAACGCCGGAGGAACGCAAGCTCACCGCATCGGGATTGTTCGACCCGACCTACGCAGTCACCGTCTCCGACACGCCGGCCGTGACCTCCTCGATCGCCGGCGACGACGAATTGGCCGAACTCGAGGATATCCTCGTCGGCCGGCTGTCGAAATTCGGCGTCACCGACGCCCGCGTGCGGCGCGATCCCGCATCGCAGGACACCGACGAGCCCGGCAGCTTCACCAACGGCCCGGACGCGGGCCAGGTCGAGCGCGATCTGCTGGTGCTGGCGGCCGATTTCGCGCAGAGCGACAAGCTGACCGCCTCCTTGCGTTTCGCCGACGGCCAGTGGCTGAATTTCACCGAGCCGATCACGCCGGCAGGACCGATCCTGAGCTTCAACAGCGTGCCGCTCTATTCGCTCATCGCCGGCCTGATCGTGGTTATGTCGATCTGGTCGCTTCGCCGCGTGACCGCGCCCTACCGGATGATGGAAACGGCGGTCAAGCGGATCGGCAACGACCTGAAGAGCCCGCCTATACCCGAGACCGGCAGCCGCGAGATCCGCGCCGCGGCCAAGGCGATCAACTCGATGCAGGCGCGTCTGCTCGAACATGTGGAGGATCGCGAGCACCTGGCGGCGGCGCTGGCACACGACCTGCGCACCCCGATAACCAGGATGCGGCTGCGGCTCGAACTGCTGCGCAACTCGGCCGTGCGCGAAGCGCTGGCGCATGACCTCGCAGATGTCGAGGGCATCGCCAGTTCCGTCATCGATTTCGCCACCTTCGAGGTGACCGAGGAGAAGGCCGAGCGGATCGATTTCTGGTCATTGGTGGAATCGATTGCCGACGGCTTCGAACAGGTGTCCTTCGAGAACGATGAGACGCGCTCGCGCGGCCTGATCTGCATCGCCCGCCCAGTGGCGCTCAAGCGCTGCGTCACCAATCTGGTGCAGAACGCGGTGACTTACGGCAAGCGCGCGCATCTGAGCCTCGGCAAGTCGGATCACACCATCACCCTCACCATACGCGACGAAGGCCCCGGCATACCCGCCGCCCAGATCGACGCGGTCTTCGGATCGTTCGTGCGGCTGGAGCAGTCGCGCAATCGTCAGACCGGTGGGCTCGGCCTCGGCCTCAGCATCGCCCGCTCGATCGCTCGTGCCGCCGGCGGCGAGATCAGCCTGAAGAACCACCCCGAGGGCGGCCTGCTGACCCAGCTCACGCTGCCGCTCGCGGCATAGAGCACTCCGCAGCCTGACAGGAACATTTGGCGTCGCAAAACTGCTTCAAAAGCAAATAGATAGAGCGATTCCAACAATTCAGTCAGAACAGAGCCGCTCCAGGAAATTCGACTTGGGAATCAGGCCCGCGTTGAAATGGACTTCACGTCGCGCTGTGCGGCCTCAAAAAGCCTTGCTCAGCCTGACCTGCCCTCGGGCGGTGAAGGCGTTGTCACTGCCGTAGCCGACCTCGAAACCGGTATCCAGCGTCATGGCATGGCCGAGGGCCGCCGTGACGTCGGCGCCGGCAAAGCCGCGCAGCGCCGTCTTCTGGCCGCCGGAGGCGAACGAGATGTCTTGTCCCAGCAGCGTGGCCGACACGTCGCCGCCGGTCTGGGCAATACCGTCCAGGCCAATCCGCAAGGTGGTCTGCCAGGCCTGGGTCGGCGTCGTCACAGTGGGCATCGCCAGCGCCAGTTGCCCGCGCACATCGAACACATGGACGTTGCGCCGCGCGACCGTGAGATCGGCATCGGAACCCTCTTCCGTGTAGCCGCCGAGGAACAGGCCGGCGTAACGCAGCCTTACGCTCGGCATCAGCGTGCCCAGGGAAACCGGAAGCCGCGTGCCGAGCGTCAGGGCCGGGCTGATGAAGGTGCCGTTGAAGTCCGCCCGCGCCGTCTCGATGCCGCCGAGCACCAGATTGTTGGCGACACGGCGACTGCTGCGCTCTTCGAGCACGCCAGCGGTGAAGGACAGATTGGCGAAGTGCTGCCCTGAGTCATAGCCGAGATAGCCGCCCGCGAACACGCCGTGCTGGGTGATGTCCTGCGCGTTGTCGTCAACCTCGGTCGTCCCGGTGGCGGCCCCCACGAACACGCCGCCCAGGAAGCCGTCATCCGAGCGCTTTTCGACACCGGCGGCGATGCCGCCAAGCGCCTGGCTGAAACCGGCCGCCGCGCCCGAAGCGCCCTGGGAACGAACTCCGCCGAATGCCGCCAGCCACGCATCCGGCCCGGAACGCTGCCCGAGTACATCGTCATGAGGCACGGTAAGGCGCTTCTCGACGACGCCGGCCACAGCGTCCGTCAGATCTTCGACGAACGGCGCGGCGCTGGCGAAGCCGGTGACGTCGACCACCGCAACGGTGTTGCCGCTGGTGACGAAGGGGCGCCCTCCGGTCAGGATGGTCTGCGGGAGCCCGCTTCCCGAAAAGGTCATGATCGCGTTCAGCCCCGGCCCGAAGCTCACCGTGTTGGAGGAGCCGGTAAAGGCGATGGAACCTTGGATAGCCGTGCCCCCAAGGAGGTTCAGCGTCCCGTTGGACGAACCGAAAGAGATCGCCGCGCCCTGATCGTTGAACACCTGGCCGGAATTGGTGATGACAGCATTGGTTCCTTGCGCCGTGATGCTGACGGAACCCGCGCCGCTGACGATGACCGAACCGGTGTTGGTGATCGTCGCGTTTCCATACAGGGTGACGATGCCGGTGCTGGCGGTACCGGAAGCGCTGACCGCGCCGGAATTGACGATGACGATGTCGTTGCCGCCGGCACCGATGGCCGTGGCGGCCAACCCGGAAACCGCTATCGATCCTGAGTTGGTCAGTTGCAGGCCATCGTTCAGGGGCCCGTTGCTTCCCCACAAAATCCCCGAGGCGGCCTCGCCAATGGCCTCTATGGAGCCGCTGTTTGAAACGGTCAGGTCGGACTTGTCGCCGATTATGGCCACTGACGCCGTGCCGGAAACACCGATGAAGCCACGATTGTCGACATTGGCGCCGACGCCATCGCTGATGATGCCGAACGTTGCATTATTGCCCACGGCCTCGATCGACTGGGTGTTGACGATCCTGGCGTTGTTACCGGCCGCCACGATGCCGATCGACCCGTCGCCGATCGTAAGGAAAGAACCGTTGTTGACGATGTTCGCATCGGCGCCGCTGGACTGAACGCCGATCGACCCGCTGCCCGCGCCGTAGATCAAGCCATTGTTGATGATGGTTGCGTCGTCGCCCTGCGAATTCACATCAGAGACATTGCCGCCAAATGTCCCTATCCTTCCGGAATTGGTCAGGTGCTGGCCGCCATTGAGCATCTGCACGGCGTTTTCGCCGGCGTTGAATGTCTCGATCGTCCCGCCCGATGTGACAGTTCCAACGTCACCGGCATTGTTCATCGTCTGCTGGCCGGCGGTCTGGCCATTGCCGATGGTGAAACTCTGTGAAAATGCGGGACCGCCATAAGACAGCGCGACCGCGAAAACCGTGGCCGCCAGCTGGGTCCCTTTGTATGGCGTGGGTTTCATTCCGCCCCTTGCGCCCGAATAGGCAACGCTAGGATTCTGCGCCCGGCACAGGCCAAAGGCAAGGCTGCGGCAGCCACGCTCTCATGCGCGCCTGCCACTGTGGATTATTAGCAACACCTCATTTCCCGCCGACTTCAGGACTGCCCGGTCCGATGGCCGGTGGATCGCGGCCATCATTCGCGCAACGCTGCGGAGAACGCCTACCGCCGCAGCACCGCCGACAGCACATCGCGGATGCCGATGGCGCCGACGAAGCGCGACTGGTCGTCGAACAGCGCCACCGGCGCGGTCTGCGAGCGATGCATGGCCAGCATGACCGTCTTCAGCGGCGTGCCGGGATTGGCCCAGAACACCTGCGCCGCTTCCTCGGACTGGGCCTCGACGTCGGCGCAGGAGACCCACACGGCAGGCTTGCCGTCGCGCTCCGCCGCCGCCACCAGCCCATGGTCGTCGATCTTGAAGCGCGTCGTCTTGCGCCGGTCGAGCCACACCCAGCCGTTCTCGCCCTGCTCCAGGTCGCGGCGGTCGCGCATGACGTTCCATGCGGTCAGCACCGACAGCGGATTCACATTGGCGATGAAGTCGCGCACATAGTCGTTGGCGGGACGCAGCACGATGTCCTCGGGCGCACCCGTCTGCACGATGCGCCCGCTTTCCATGATGGTGATGTGGCTGCCGATCTTGAGCGCTTCCTCGAGGTCGTGGCTGACGAAGATGATGGTCTTCTTCAGCTCGGCCTGCAGCATCAGAAGTTCGTCCTGCAGCTTGGTGCGGATTAGCGGATCGAGCGCCGAGAACGGCTCGTCCATCAGCAGGATCGGCGCCTCGGTGGCGAAGGCGCGCGCAAGGCCGACGCGCTGCTGCATGCCGCCCGACAGCTCGTGCGCGTATTTCTTCGACCACTGGTCGAGATGAACCAGCTTGAGCTGACGCTGCACGCGCTCCTTGCGCTCGGCATCCGGCACGCCGGCGAGCTCGAGGCCGAAGCCGACATTTTCCTCGACCGTGCGCCACGGCAGCAGGCCGAACTGCTGGAACACCATAGCCACCTGCTTCTGCCGCAGCCGGCGCAAGGTGGCGTCGTCGCAGGTGACGACGTCGACCGTGCGATCGCCGTCCTTCACCAGCACCTGCCCGCGCGAGACGATATTCAGCCGATTGACGGCCCGAAGCAGCGTCGACTTGCCTGAGCCCGACAGCCCCATCAGCACCGAGATCTCGCCCTCGTGCACGGTGAGGCTGGCGCCGGCGCAGCCCAGCACATTGCCGGTCTTCTCGAGGATTTCGGCACGCGTCGCGCCGGCGTCTATCAGCGCCAGCGACCCAGCCTGGTCGGCGCCGAAGACGATATCGACATTCCTGAAATCGACGGCGACGGTCATTTCTTGCCTCCAACGCCGATGCGGGTCATGCGGTCAAGCACGATGGCGAGCACCACGATGGCAAGGCCGGCTTCGAGCCCGAGGTCGATCTTTCGCGAGCCGAGGGCGCGGTTGATTTCGGTGCCGAGGCCGCCGGCGCCGATCAGGGCGGCGAACACCACCATCGACAGCGACAGCATGATCGATTGCGTCAGGCCGGCCATGATGGTGGGCAGGGCCGACGGTAATTCCACCTTCCACAGCAGCTGCCGCTTGGTGGCGCCGAACGCCTCGCCGGCCTCGATGATCGCCTTCGGCACCGACACCACGCCGAGATGGGTGAGCCTGACCGCCGTCGGGATGACGAAGATGATGGTGACGATGAGTCCCGGCGCATTGCCGAGGCCGAACAGCGTCAGCACCGGGATCAGGTAGACGAAGGTCGGCAGCGTCTGCATCAGGTCGAGCACCGGCAGCATCACCCGGTAGACCTTCGGCTTGTGGGCCGCCCAGATGCCGAGCGGCACGCCGATCGCCATCGCCATCGCGGCGGCGGCCACGACGAGCACCAGCGTCTGCACCGTCTGCTTCCACAGGTTCTGGTTGATGATGAAGATGAGGCCGATGAAGACGCCGAGGGCGAGCGGCCGCGAGCGCTGAAGAAGCCAGGCGACGACGGCGATGACCAACGCCAGCAGCACCGGCGGCACCATGAGCAGGATGTTGACCAGCCCGTCGAGGATGAAATTCAGGCCGTTGGAGAAGGCCCGGAAGATGGTGTCGAAATTATCGGTGAGGAAGCCGAAGAAGGCCTTCCCCCAAAGGCCGATCGGAATCTTGTGATCGACCATGAATTGCGAAATCGGATCCATCTCGCCCCTCTTCTGTTGCCGCCGCCCCTCGCCCGGCACGTTGCCGACGCAAGCATATCTTGTCACAGCATATGAAAAAGGGCAGCCCTTTCAACGGTGCTGCCCTTCCTCCATCCGGCGATGCCGGATGCGAAGCCGGCTCAGCCGCCGAGCGCCGTCTTGACCGCCGCCGCCGCGTCGCCGCCGTCGAAGGTGGTCACGCCGGCAATCCACGGCTTGACCGCGTCCGGGTTCTTCTTCAGCCAGTCGGTCGCCACCGTGTTGGGGTCGCCCCCCTTCAGGATGGCGTCCATCATCTGGCCTTCCATGTCGAGGTTGAACTTCAGGTTAGCGATGAACTTGCCGGCGTTCGGGCACTCGGTCATGTAGCCCTTGCGCACGTTGGTCGAGACGGTGGCGGCGCCGAAGCCGCTGTCGCCCATGCCGTCGAGATAGGTGATCTTCATGGCGCCCATCACCGGATGCGGCGTCCAGCCGAGGAAGGCGATCCACTCATTGCTCTTCATCGACTGCTCGGCCTGCGTCAGCATGCCGGCCTCGGAGGATTCCACCAGCTCGAAGCCCGCGAGATTGTCCTTCGGGTTCTTGATCATGTCGAGGATGATGCGGTTGCCGTCATTGCCGGCTTCGATGCCGTAGATCTTGCCGTTGAACTTGTCCTTGAACTTGCCGAGATCGGTCAGTGTCTTGACGCCGGCATCCGCCACATAGGTCGGCACGACGATGCCGTAGCCGGCGCCGGCGAGGTTCTGGCTGACGGTCTCGACCGAGCCATCGGCGGTGTAGTCCTTGATGTCGTTGGTCATCGACGGCATCCAGTTGCCGAGGAAGACGTCGAGGTCCTTATTCTTGAGCGAAGCGTAGGTCACCGGCACGGAGAGCTGGATCACCTTCGGCTCGTAGCCCAGCGCGGTGAGCAGCACCGAGGCCAGGCCGGTCGTGGCCTGGATGTCGGTCCAGCCGACGTCGGACAGGCGCACCGCCTTGCAGCTTGCGGCATCGCCGGCATAGGCAGCGGTCGTGGACAGAAGCGCCGCCAGGCCAAGGCCGGCGACGAAGGATTTCATACGCGACATGAACTTTCTCCCATTGCGATTTCTGCGGCAAAGCGAAGTCACGGTTCTTGCGCCCGCCTTGTTTCGTCAGCCAAACACCATTTTGATGCGGTTTCAAGCGGCGCCACATCACGATCAACGGCGCGCACTGGTCAGCCAGCGACATGCCGGTTCTTTCCTGCCGGGCGGCTTTTTTGGTGGACGGAGGCGGCGCCCCCTCCCCCCTCGATGACATGTCGGCTTAAAAGAGCGCCATGGCCAAGCTCTACTTCAACTACGCGACCATGAACGCCGGCAAGACCACGATGCTCTTGCAGGCTTCCTACAATTACCGTGAGCGCGGCATGACCACCATGTTGTTCGTTGCCGGCCACTATCGCAAGGACGATGTTGGCCTGATTTCCTCGCGCATCGGCCTGGAATCGGATGCGGAGATGTTCCGGGATGGCGACGATCTCTTCGCCAGGGTCGCCGAGCACCACGAGCACACGACGGTGCATTGCGTTTTCGTCGATGAGGCGCAGTTCCTCGAGGAGGAGCAGGTCTGGCAGCTTGCCCGCATCGCCGACCGCCTCAACATTCCCGTCATGTGCTATGGGCTTCGCACCGACTTTCAGGGCAAGCTGTTCTCCGGGTCCCGGGCACTACTGGCCATCGCCGACGATTTGCGCGAGGTGCGCACGATCTGCCGATGCGGCCGCAAGGCAACCATGGTGGTGCGCCTCGGCGCCGACGGCAAGGTGGCAAGGCAGGGCGAACAGGTGGCGATCGGCAAGGATGTCTATGTCTCTCTATGCCGTCGCCACTGGGAGGACGAGATGGGCAGAGGAGCGCCCGACGACTTCATCGGCTTCGCGCGGGGCTGAGCCGATGGCGATCGCTCCCATCCCTGGCCACGATCCGCCCGGTGCCGGCGATCGACTGCGTGGCCGGCGATGAGGATCCTCCAGTTCACCCTCGACAACCCGTTCCCGCCCATTTCCGGCGGCGAGATCAGGAACGCCCTCAACGCGCGGGCACTGGCCGGCCTGGGCGAGGTGCTGAACGTCCACTTCGCCGGCCGGCCTGCAACAGCCCTGCCGCCAAACGTCCGGCAGCGGCTGATCGAAGCCGCGCGCGGCCGCGTGCCGTGGCAGCGGCGCAGCCCCCACCCGACCATCCACGTCCTTCCCGATGACGAACTGGCCGAGGCGACCACCATCTGGAAGGACTTCGCCCCAGACCTCGTGATGGTCGAGGACATCGCGCTGTCCCAGCTCCTGACCCTGGCGGCCAAGCATGGCGGGCGCACGGTCATCGACATGCACAACATCGATTCGCGCACCACCGCCGATCGGCTCCGCTCCATGCCGCTGTGGCGAAGGCTGCGGCGCTTCCATACCCATCGCCACAAGAACGCGCTGGCGCGCCAGGCCGACATCGTCGCCGGCAGGCTGGCCGACCAGGTCTGGGTCTGCTCAGAAACCGACAGGGCGGCGCTGCTTTTGCTCGGCCCGGTCGCCGACATCAGGATCATCGCCAATCCGATCCCGGATGAGACGGTGCTTTCGCTGCCGATCACGCCGGCGCGCTACGCCCGGCTCGACCTCTGCTTCATCGGCCATCTCGGCTACTTCCCCAATGTCGACGCGGTCCGGCAACTCGGCCGCAAAATGGTTCCCCGACTCGCCGCGGCGGGCCGCGAATGGTCGATAACCGTGGCCGGCAAGAACCCGCTCGAAACGGTCCGGCAGTTCTGCGCCAGCCACGGCCTGCGCCTGGTGGCCGACCCGCCGCGCCTGCCCGAACTGCTGGCGGCCGCTGGCTACGCGCCGATGCCGCTGCGCTATGGCGGCGGCACGCGCATCAAGGCTCTGGAGGCAATGGCCGCCGGCCTCGTCGTCTGCGCCACGCCCAAGGCCGTCGAGGGGCTGGGGCTGCAATCGGGCCTGCATTACCTGGCCGGCCGCGACGCTGACGACCTGGCCGGGCAGATTGTGACGCTCGCGGCGCGGCCCGAACAGGCCGTCGAAATGGCGACCGCCGGCCGCGCCTTCGTTCAAGAGCACCACATGCCGGAGGTGATCGAGGCCGGCATCCGCCAGGCTGTCAGCGCCATCACCCCCGCGAGCGGCAGCCCCACGGGCAGGTCCTGAGCCGGCTTCGCGGCACCACTAGATCAGCGCCAAGTGGAACCGGCAGATGTAATACAGTAGCGGCTAAACAAAGCCGAGCGAGCGGCATACGCGCACCATCTGATCGCCGGGCGTTCCAGTCTCGGCTACCGCCGCGCGGTGCGCTAGTCACGCCATGATCATGGTTGCACTATCCTTCAAGGTCGAAGCCCGTCTTTTTGTTTTCGCCTCGCCTCGGGTCCCACATCTTTCAATCGTCCGGACCTCCACATATATTCGCGGCGGTTCGCAACAAGCGACCTGATGCCGAGCGGGGAGGCCATGATGGCGACATTGCAGAATTTCGATGCCGAGATCGCCAAGACCAATCAGGTCGTGAAGGACATGCGCGCCAGGATCGAGCAGTCGGGCACGGTGCTCGACACGCTTGCCCAGGCGGACAAGAAGATCGGCGATGCCAATTTCGACATCGAGCATGCCCGCATCGAGGATGTGCTGAAGCAGCAGAAGGTGATGGAAGCCAACATCGCCGACCTCATCATCGGACTGGAGGACGCCACCAACGTCTTCGGCGCCGAGTTCGAGAGCATGAAGAACTACACCGGCTGGGAAAACTTCGTCGGCATCTTCTCCAAGCAGCGCCAGCAGCGCCTGCGCACCGACCGCGTGCGCAACATGTCGCTTGCCGGCAACCTGCAGGAACTGCTGGCGAAATCCGACACCATCGTCGGCATCCTCAAATCGCAGAAGCAGATCCTCGACCAGCGCTACAAGACTTCGGAAGCCAGCCTGTCGCAGGTGATCGAACGCCGCAAGGCCACCATGGCCAATCTCGAGACGGTGCAGAAGCGCATCGAGGAGCTCAATCCGCTGCTGCTCGACATCGAGAACAGGATCGCCGCCTCCACGACCCAGAAGGACCGCACCGAGCTCGAGGGCGAGCGCTCCAAGATGGCGACCGAATACAACGAGAAGCAGGCCAAGGAGCAGGAGCTGCTGGCCGAAAGCCAGACGCTGGAGCGCTACACCTCGATGTTCCAGACCTTCGTCGATTCACTCAACAACCAGATCGCCGCCCAGTCGACGCTGATCAACAAGCTGACCATCGACACCGAGCAGCGCATCGTCCTCTACAAGGCGCTGGAGGATTCGCTGAAGACCGCCGCCCAGCAGGACGTCGCCCACAAGATCAACACGCTGGGCAGCCAGGTCGACAACACGGCCGAGGAGACCATGGCCGGCATCGGCGCGGCCGCGCAGAAGCACATTGGCGACCTGCTGGAGATGCACGAGAAGAACATGGTCGCCTCCGCCGACATCCAGCGGCGCAAGAAGCTTGCCGACGACGCCTTTGCCCGCCGCTTCGATGATGTGATGAAGAAGCACAATGCGGCGAACTACGTGCAGTCCTAGGTGGCGCCTGACCTCTTCCGCACGGCAGCCATATGACCCCTGAAAACGACGCCGCGGCCCGTTATTTCTCGGCGATCGGCGCGGCCCTCGCCGGCCTCGAGATCTTCATGCGCGACGACCGTTCGCCGCTTTACCGGCACGGCATCGTCGCCGCGATCGTGGCCGAATACATCGCCCGGCTCGACAAATCCTTCGCCTGCTGGCGCAATCGCCTCGGATTCACGCAGAGCTTCCGCATCTCGCGCGCCGAGAGCGGCTTCCCGGTCTACCAGAACCTGCTCGAGCTTGAGAATGACCGCCGCCAGGCCGGGACGCGGCTCGCCAACATCCCGCAGCCCGACGAGTTGCGGGCGGAGATGGCCGACTTCATCCTGCGCCGCAAGGAGTTCCCCGAGGCGCTGCAGAAATCGATGGCCGAGCGGCTCTACCTCGAGGACATAGAAAGCGAGAACACCTTCGGCCCGTTCATCCTGGCGCAGACTGCCAAGGTGTCGGTCAACCCGAAGACGGCGAGACCCTACTATCTCGTCCACTGGGCGACCTTCGATGGCACCGCCAACCTGCCGCTGGTCTACATGGTGACGGTGGAGGATTCGTCTGAATCGATGGTCCGCCAGCTCGTCGACCGCGACGGCCGCCTCAACGAGAAGGTCGACATCCCCTTGCCGGTCGATGGACTGCTCAATCCCGAGCTTGCCCATCGCTTCGACGATTTCACCGAGAAGAACTCCGCCTACGCATTGTCGCCGGCCACCATCGCCGTCAACCTCGACAAGGATTTCGAGCCTCTGCACCCCAAGCAATTGAGGCGTGTCGTGCTCGGCCCGTTCTATTCGGCCGGCATTACCGAGAACAATTCGACCGTCACCGAGGTGCTGGCCAGGGTGCGCAAGCCGGAAAACGCCTGGCTGCTGACGTGGACGATCCAGGAGATCTATTCCAAGGGCGAGAAGCCCGGCCGCAAGGGCCTGTTCTCGAGCGAGAAGACGACGCAGGAATTCTTCATCGACACCGACGACCTGGAGGCCGCGCGCCAGGGCGTGTCGAGCTACGAGAACCACGCGCTGATCCCGCATGAAGCCTATCAGGCGCTCTACGCCGCCGGCGAGGCGCAGAAGATTTTCGCTGGCTACAAGGTCCACATCCTGTCCAACGGACAGGTGATCAGCGACGTCTGATCGCCAACGCGGAGCACGCCTTCATGGACACCGGCCTGACCACCATTCCGGAAGCCGCCATCGAGAAGCACCGCGCCGTGGCGCAGAGCTTCATCACCCGCATCGTCGTGCTGGAGGACCCGGCGCGCGAATCCGGCACGGCGCTCGCCGGCACCAATCGCCGCTTCGTCTCGACGGTTTCCGTCGGCTCGGTCAGGCGCACGCGCGAGGTCGAGCTCACCAGGACTGTCGCCGCCATTCACCCTGACGACCAGTTGCTGACCATTCCCCAGCACACACTGCTTTTCCGCGCCCGCCGGGGAGCATCGATCGCGCTCGCGGTTTCCGACGTCTTCGCCGAAGGCTGCGACCTGGAGGCTCTGCAGGCCAGGAACCTGCGCGCGCCGCTGGAAGGCGAGGATGCCGCCGCCTTCAAGAAGCTCCTGTCGGCCTCGGCCTATATCGCCGCCTTCAGCCTTTCCTCCTACCTGTTCCAGCTCATCGAAAGCGACGGCGAAGCCCCCAACGACGTGCCGGAACCGGACTTCCTGTTCGACACCCCGCAGGATGCGGTGAAATCCATCCTGGCAGGCCTCGACAAGACGATATCAGGCGCTTCCGATGACACCGACCTGATGACGCGGGCGCGCGCTTTCGCCCGTGTCGCCATCGACGGGCTGCTGGCCAGGAAAGGGCGTTTCGACGCCCTGGGACCGTTCGAGAACGCCCATATCCGCATCGATGTCGACGACTTCACCCTCGACGGCTTCGACGTGGCGCCCGGCAAGCGTTCCAAGCCGCTGGTCATGACCTTCAAGAAGCCGGAAGAGGTCGTCGGCAACCACATTGCCAAGTACCAGTCGGTCAAGCTCGCCAAGATGCTGATGGCCTACGACTTCCAGCGCGAGCTGAACCCCTTCGTCGAACTCGGCGGCTTCCTCTTCACCTTCATCGGCGACGGCGCGCCCGGCACCGGCAAGACGACGCTGATCCAGATGATCGCCGGCCTCGTCAACGGCTATTGCGGGATCGCCGGCTATCCCTTCGTTTACGAGAATTTCGGCGTCGACCAGATCTCGTCCTACCAGGGCAAGTCGGGCCAGAACTGCCGGCAGTTCATCAACAACGTGCTCAATCCGCGGGTCATCGGCTTCGGTACCATCGACGACATCGATCAGGTGGCGGCGCGCCGCTCGGATGACCGCGCCTCTGCCGGCCAGCAGGAAATCACCGGCGTGCTGATGGACGCATTCGCCGGCGCCGCGACGGTCGTGCGCGGCAATTGCGCTTTCGGCATGTTTTCGAATTATCCGGAGAATGTCGACGACGCGCTGCGCCAGCGCGCCGGCGCCCGCTGGCTGGTCGACGGCCCGCAGACCCGGGACGACTACATCGACATCTTCGTGCTGCTTGCCGGCAAGAATCACAAGATCCCGCTGGGCGACCACAAGCTCTATGCCGCGCAGGAGATCCAGCGCGCCGTGTCGGAAGCCTACGAACAGCATGACAAGCCCGGCGAAGACGGGCTGATCAGGGTCCACGAGCGCTTCATGAAGGAAAACGGCGCGCCGAAGACGCTGGCCGACATCGGCACCTACCTGCACATGATCAAGGAGGCCGAGCCCCGCTTCACCGGCCGCGCCATCAAGAACGTCACCGACGCCATCAAGATGCGCGCCATGGACATCGAGTTGCCAGACGAGTGGTTCGAGACGCCCGAGACCTTCATGCACAAGGCATATGACGACAAGAAAGCAATGATCGAGGATCTGCGCGGCCCGTTCTCGATGGAGATGGTCATGCAGGAGGTGAACCGCTACGCCGACAGCGAATTCCGCTATGCCGACAAATCGGACGACGCCGCGGTGGAAAAGCTCCTGCGTGACGCCCGGCTTCGCGAGCGCGCCGCCCGCGAGATGGAGGAGTTGAAGAAGAAGGGGTTGTGGTGATCTTCCTTCTCCCCGTTTACGGGGAGAAGGTGCCCGAAGGGCGGATGAGGGGCAGCGTCATGCGTGGCCGAAATGAGCCGAAGGTAGCGAGAGCCCGTGAGCTGCGAAAGGTGGAGAATGATGCCGAGGAGCGACTTTGGCATGAATTGCGGGCGCGGCGATTGAACGGCCACAAGTTTGTTCGGCAACTGCCGATTGGCCCCTATTTCGCGGATTTTGCCTGCCGCGAAGTCAATCTCGTCGTGGAGGTCGACGGCAGCCAACACGCAGGTCAACCCCGGGATCGATACAGGGATGAAACAATGAACGGCAACGGTTGGTCCGTCTTGAGAATTTGGCACGCGGATGTTTTGACGAGCCGCACCAGCGTGCTGGAGACGATTGTTGCAGCGTTGGAGGGCCGACTCAATCGCAAGATGATCGGTATCGATGCGAAATTTCTGCCCGCCTCGTCGGGAGAAAGACGATGAACGTTGGCTCCGCCCCTCATCCGCCCTTCGGGCACCTTCTCCCCCTAAACGGGGAGAAGGAATAATGGCTGAAAAGTCCGACCTTCTGCGTGACAATGCGCTGATCTACGGCCGCCTGCTGCCCGTGGAGGAGCCGCATCTCATCCAGCGCTACAACAAGGCGCTTGCCGCTTTCGGCCTGAAGCCCACCCGGCTGAAGAGCTTCGAGATCGACCGCACCGGCTTCTCGCCGCAGGTGGCGGAGGAATGCGGCGACTACGACTATCTCGACCCGAACGAGGTCAACCGCCGATTCATCATCCTGACGCCGTCGCAGATCGAGCTGCCGGTGGTGCACACGGCCTTCTCGAACACCTCGCAGCTGATGTTCGAATTCATGACGAAGAACCAGCGCGCCATCGACGCGCTGACCATCAAGGACGTGATCTACGGCGAGATCGAGGACTCCGTCCCCAAGGTCAATGATATCGAGGACCTGCTGTCGATCAGCCAGGTCGAGTTCAAGGTGCTGTCCGCCGAGGATGTGCTGGGCAAGGCGGCGGAACTGGGCAAGCTCGTCGACCGCCTGAAACAGGAACCGGACGCGTGGCGCGACGACGCCATGCTCCAGCGCATGGTCGAGTTGGCCAAGGTCTGCGGCGACATCCGCGAGAACGCGCTGGTGCCCGACCAGGTGATCTTCCGCCACAACGCCTACTGGACCAGCCATTTCGGCGGTCTCTACGTGTTCGTCGATCCCGACGTCACCACCGTGATCTCGGATCCGGCCGCGCCGGGTTTCCGTCGCTCCAGGCCATGGCAGGTGAGCTACCTTTCAATCCATGACGCCGACAGGGTGTTCAAGTTCCTGGCGACGACGGGGCGCATCGAACTGCCACGCGCCTCCTGGATCGAATCTTCGGGCTATCTCGAGCACCGCGCCGAGATGATCGTGCGGGCGCTGATCCGTGACGCCGAACCGGAGCGCAATCTGAGCGACGTCGACAAGGTCTGGCTGCAGACCTGGATTCACGGCCATGCCGACCTCATCGCCAGGGACGGCAATTTCCCCTTCCTCAACGCCGCCAAGCGCGAAATCACCCAGCTCGGCCAGCTCCGGCTGGAAGACGTGGCCGCCGACAAGCGTTTCCTGGTCATCCGCGCCAGGCCAGATCATCCCGATGCCTGGCTGACGAACCGGCTGATCTCGGATTTCGTGCCGAGCGACTTCGTGTCGCGCTACATCTTCAACAAACAAGGCTTCTACAAGGACTATGAAGGCTTCAGCGAAGGCTGGCGCGCGCATGTTGTGGACGTTCTGAAAACCACATATCTGAAAGACAAGACCGCGCTGCGGGCCCGACTGTATGGTCTGGTGGACTAGAGCATGATGTCGTCCAATAATCGCTTCGCGGTTTTCGGCATCATGTTCCAAGGACGATGTAACGTTTTGATGTTGCGCATGATCCCAGCCGGAGGCCGGCTCTGGCACCTGGGCTCGCGCATGGACCGACCGAGGGGTGATTTCCGTCATGCTTGATCCGATCGTGAACTTCTTCACCTGGATTTTCCAGCGGATCGGCCGCGGCATCGGCCTGGTCATCGGCATCATCCTGTGGCCGTTCATGTGGGTCGGCCGCTGGTATGGCCGGCGCGGCCTGATCCTCAGGGCGGTCGTCGGCGTCGCGCTGGTCGTGCTGATTGGTCTCTACGCCTATTTCTTCTACGTGACCCAGTTCTGGCGGGATTTCGATCCCGACTACCCGGCCCGGATCCTTGCGGCTTCGAACAGCCCGCAGATGGCCAACGCGCTGGCCGGCGACCCAGTTGCGCCGGCCACGCAACAGGCCGGCGGCAACGCTTCGGGCGGAACCGGGCAAGCCGCGCCGGCGCCGCAGAGCTGCAAACGCTCGGAGATCGCCGCGGTGACGGCGGACCTCATCGATTTCAACGTCAATCGCAATGCCTGGATTTCCTCCATGCTGGTGTCGAAGCTCGGCTTCTTCGGCATGCCCTGGCGCAACACCCCGTTCTTCGACAACAAGGCGGCCTTCCAGCTCGGCATAAACCAGGTGCTGCGCCGCACGACGACCGAACTGGTGGACACGTTGGGTCGCGCTCGCGGCACCTCGCGAATCGACCAGAACCTGCAGGATGCCCGCACGGCGATGTCCTGGGACGAGAGCGCCTGGTATATCGGCGTGCGCGGGCCCACGCGTCCGACCCCCAGTGTCTACCGGGAGGCCATCCGCAAGCTGGGCGCCTTCAACGACGACCTGGCGAAATGCCAGGCGACGTTCGACGCCCGCGCCGACAATCTTCTCCAGTTCCTCGACCGTATCGCCGGCGACATGGGCTCGACCTCCGACATCCTGCGCGGACAGATCGAGGCTTCCGACGCCGGTTGGTTCGATCCGCGCGCCGACGATCGGTTCTGGTTCGCTTACGGCCAGCTCTACGCCTATTACGGCATCCTCAGCGCGACCCGTTCCGACTTCACGTCGGTGATCCGCGAACGCAACCTCGCCACCGTTTGGGACACGATGCAGACGCAGATGCGCGATGCGCTCAACATGCAGCCCTGGATCATTTCCAACGGCAACGAATCGAGCTTCATCTTCCCCTCGCACCTCGCCACCATGGGTTTCAATCTTCTGCGCGCACGTTCGCAGATCGTGGAAATCCGTGGCGTGCTGGACCGCTAGCGCATGACCCCGAAAATCGGAATCGATTTTCGGGGTCATGCGCCAAGTCAAAAGTGCTAGAGCGTCCTTTGCGCGTCCAAAAAGGACGCGCGGCGCTCTAGTCGAGCGGACGGCTCGAACAATCATCGGCGCGATCGGCTGACGATCGCGCCTGTCGCAACCGCCTAAGCCTGTCGCAATTCGTGCATTGCGCGGCTGTTTTGAGACGGCGGGAAACACCGATGTCGCGTTTGTATGGCCGCGAAAATATGGCGGCCCGCGAACCGCCGTCAAACACCCCGGAACCCCAGAGGAAAGTCGTCATGGCCGAAGTGAAGACCGACATCGAGATCGCGCGCGCCGCCAAGAAAAAGCAGATCCAGGAGATCGGCGCCAAGATCGGCATCCCGACCGAGCATCTCTTGCCCTACGGCCATGACAAGGCGAAGGTTTCGGCCGACTTCATCAAGTCGGTGAAGGGCAACAAGGACGGCAGGCTGATCCTCGTCACCGCCATCAACCCGACCCCGGCCGGCGAAGGCAAGACCACCACCACGGTTGGCCTCGGCGACGGCCTCAACCGCATCGGCAAGAAGGCCATCGTCTGCATCCGCGAGGCTTCGCTCGGCCCGAACTTCGGCGTCAAGGGCGGCGCGGCCGGCGGCGGCTACGCGCAGGTCGTGCCTATGGAAGACATGAACCTCCACTTCACCGGCGACTTCCACGCCATCACCACGGCCCACAACCTGCTTTCGGCGCTGATCGACAACCACATCTACTGGGGCAACGACCTCGGCATCGACACCCGCCGCGTGGTGTGGCGCCGCGTCATGGACATGAACGACCGCGCGCTGCGCGAGATCATCTGCTCGCTGGGCGGCGTCGCCAACGGCTTCCCGCGCGAGGCCGGCTTCGACATCACCGTGGCATCGGAAGTGATGGCGATCCTGTGCCTGGCCACCGACTTGAAGGACCTCGAGAAGCGCCTCGGCGACATCATCGTCGCCTACCGCCGCGACAAGAGCCCGGTCTATGCCCGCGACCTCAAGGCCGACGGCGCCATGGCGGTGCTGCTCAAGGACGCCATGCAGCCCAACCTGGTGCAGACGCTGGAGAACAACCCGGCCTTCGTGCATGGCGGCCCGTTCGCCAACATCGCGCATGGCTGCAACTCGGTGGTCGCCACCACCACCGCGCTCAAGCTCGCCGACTACGTCGTCACCGAAGCCGGCTTCGGCGCCGACCTCGGCGCCGAGAAGTTCTTCGACATCAAGTGCCGCAAGGCGGGCTTGAAGCCGGCGGCGGCCGTCATCGTCGCCACCGTGCGCGCCATGAAGATGAATGGCGGTGTCAAGAAGGAAGACCTCGGCAAGGAGAACATCGAGGCGGTCAAGAAGGGCTGCGCCAATCTCGGCCGCCACATCGAGAACATCCGCCAGTTCGGCGTGCCGGCCGTGGTTGCGATCAACCACTTCTATTCGGACACCGACGCGGAAATCCAGGCGATGAAGGAGTATGTCGCCTCGATGGGCGAAGAAGCAATCCTGTGCAAGCACTGGGCCAACGGCTCGGCCGGCATCGAGGATCTCGCCCACAAGGTGGTGGCGCTGGCCGAATCCGGCGCCTCGCAGTTCGCCCCGCTCTATCCCGACGCCATGCCGCTGTTCGAAAAGGTCAACACCATCGTCCAGCGCATCTATCGCGGCTCGGAGGCGATCGCCGACAAGTCGGTGCGTGACCAGCTCAAGGCCTGGGAAGAAGCCGGCTACGGCAATTTGCCGGTCTGCATGGCCAAGACCCAGTACTCCTTCTCGACCGACCCGAACCTGCGCGGCGCGCCGACCGGCCACACCGTGCCGGTGCGCGAAGTGCGCCTCTCGGCCGGCGCCGGCTTCGTCGTCATCATCTGCGGCGAGGTGATGACCATGCCCGGCCTGCCCAAGGCGCCGTCCTCGGAGAAGATCTTCCTCAACGAGGCCGGCCAGATCGAAGGCCTGTTCTGAGCGCTTGCTCCTCAGACATGGAAAAGGGCGCCGCGAAGGCGCCCTTTTTGTTTGCAAGCGGAAGACCTGTCGCCTGCCCTAGGCCGCAGCGCGCGCCAGCGCCCTCTGGTTCGATGCATGGATCGTATCGCGCTCCGGCAGGGCGCCCGTTCTCAGGCAGTCGATCCATTCGGCGGTGCCAAGCACCGCCGCGAAGCGCGACTGCAGGATGATCGTCACCACCCGGTGGATCTCCTCGGCGGACGCGAAGCCCGCGCTGTTGGCGTAGGGCACCGACCCGGTGGCGTCCGACAGGAACTCGACGGCAAATCCCATATGGACGGCGTGGATGATCGTCGACAGGTCGCAATTGTGCGTCATGTAGCCGACCACCACGATCGTATCGACGTCGTTGGCGCGCAGCCATGCCTCGAGGTCGGTACCGGTGAAGGCGGAAGGTAGAACCTTCTCGACATAATGGTCGCGCTTGCGCCTGGCGATCTCCGGATGAAGCTCTCCGCCATGGCTGCCCTTGGCGAAGATGGGCGAGGTCTCCGGCGCCATCTGCTTGACCACGACGATCTTGATGCCGGCCTCCGCCGCCGCGTCCATGGCCCGCGCCACATTGACGACGCTGTCCCGAAACGGGGGATACTGGATGGCGAGATTGCCGCCGTCATAGTCGTTCTGGACGTCGACGATGACAAGCGCGCGGCGGGGCTGTGTTGCTGATGCCGACATGGCGGCTTCCTTTCGTTTGCGTTGAACCGGATTGACGCTAGGACCATCGTCTGTCGGCAGAAAGTGACCCGATTGACATAGATCGAAAGAATTGGGACACTTTCACATCAGCCGAGCGAGAAGTGTCATGCGCGAACCGATTGTTGCCGCCGTCGCCTTCGACGGCATCAGCCCCTTCCATCTTTCCGTGCCGTGCCTGGTGTTTGGCGCCGACCGCACGCAGCTCGGCCTGCCGCGTTTCGATTTCCGCGTCTGCGCGATGGAGGAAGGTCCGATCCACACCGACGCCGGCCTCGCCATCCTCGTCCCGCATGACCTCTCCGCGCTGGATGATGCCGACATCGTCATCATTCCGAGCTGGAAGGATCTGGAGGCTCCACTACCGCAAACGTTCGCGCAGGCGCTGACGCGCGCGCATCGGCGCGGCGCCCTGATCGTCGGCCTGTGCCTCGGCACCTTCGCCATCGCCGCCGTCGGCCTGCTTGCCGGCAGGAAGGCAACGACCCACTGGGCCTATACGGACCAGTTGCGGACGCTCCATCCGGACATCGCCGTCGACGCCGACGTGCTCTATGTCGACGAGGGCGACATCGTCACTTCGGCAGGTGTCGCCGCGGGGCTCGATTGCTGCCTGCACATCGTGCGGGCGCGCTACGGCGCCGAGGCGGCGCTTCGGCTCGCCCGGCATGTCGTGCTCTCACCACACCGCCAGGGCGGACAGGCCCAGTTCATCGAACGCCCCGTCGCGCCGACGGCGACAACAGACCGTTTCACGCGGGCGCTCGACCAGGTGCGGGCGACGCTGGGCGAGGCCCACGGCCTCGACGAGGTCGCCGCGGCCGCCGGCCTCACCCGCCGCACCTTCACGCGACGCTTCCACAAGACGATCGGCACGAGCTTCGGCGACTGGCTGGCTGAACAGCGCGTTGCGCTTGCCCAGAGGCTCCTGGAAACGACCGACAAATCGATGGACGCCGTGGCCTTCGACGCCGGTTTCGGCAGCGCCACGTCGCTGCGCCAGCATTTCGCGGCGCGGCTCAGGACCTCGCCGGTGCAATATCGGCGTGAATTCTCGAGGCAGGACCGGGCGGAGAACCCGCGCGGGACCATCGCCGCGAGCGCTTGAGCCGCCGCGCTCCCGACGCCTTGGCCCTTGTGGGCGTCGCGATATCGCGGCGCCCTTTGGATGATCGCAGTCAGGCGACGTCCTGCGGCGCTGGCGCCCGTTTGCGGCCGCTGATCATGGCGCGGACAAGATTCTCACCATGGCGCATGCTGGCCAGAAGGACTCCGGCGATATGGAGCCCGACAAGGACCAGGATGCCGTTGCCGAGGATCTTGTGCGTATCCTCGACCCAGGCCACGCCCCAGAAACTGTCCGTGGTCTGCATCCAACCTGTCAGCGCAATTCCCGCCACGCAGGCCAGCAAGGCTATCACCATGAGGCCGCCCGCTGGATTGTGCCCGAGATAGCGCCTCTCACGGCCCTCCCGCATGTCGCTGAGATACCCGGCGACGGTCCTCGGACCGCGCACGAACTGGCTGAAGCGCGCATAGCCCGACCCCGCCAGCCCGACGAGCAGCCGCGATGCGATCAGGACGGCCGCGCTGTAGCCAGCCAGCTCATGCAACTGCTTGATCTGTCCCGAGGAAAGCCAGGCTACCGCCACGCACAGCACCAGCGACCAGTGGAAGAGGCGGATGTAGCGGCTCCAGACCTTGACCGAAGCCGCCTCTGCCGAAACGGTGGCATCCATGACGCTCAGCCGTCGTCCGAATCGGCGCCGACCGACTCCAGCGTCTTGGGATTGAACACGCCTTCCAGGCGCTTGCCGTTGGCGTCGACCGCCTTGGCCTCGTAGCAGCCGTTCTCGGTCTTGATGCTGCGCACCTTCCAGCCCTCGCCCTCGAGCTTCTTCTGCAGCGCCTCGCGCGGCTGCCACTGGTCGGTCGGCACGTCGCATTTATTGCCCGCCAGGGCCGGAGCGGCCGCGGCAAGAAGCAAGGCACCGGCGATGATCGTCTTCATGTGGTTTTTCTCCATCGGCTGATTCCGATGCGGGCAGGCTGGCGTTGAAACCTGACACTGACCTGAACGGCCACGCCGGGCACGTGGCGCCATGATCGGCGGCACCCACCAGCATTCAGGCCACTGTCAGCTTCGCGCCCTACGGCATCGCGCGCCATGCGCGCAAAAACGCCGTGGCATTTTGCTGCCGTGCATGCTCCCTTCCCCCGGAGCGATGCGGCGTGGTTGAAAGATCACGGCGTCTGCCGACTGCCCGTCCCATGGAGATGAAATGCGGGTACTGCTGATCGAGGACGACGATGTGTTGGGCGAGGCGGTGCGCGATCATATCGCCGCCGATGGCCATGCCGTCGACTGGAGCACAACCCTGGTCGACGCCCGCGATCACCTCGACGTTGTGCCGTACGACCTGATCCTGCTCGACCTCCATCTGCCGGACGGCAAGGGGTTGGAATTGCTGAGGACACTGCGACGGCAAGGCTCCGAGACGCCCGTCGTCATCCTGACGGCGCGCGACCAGCTTTCCGACCGCATCGAGGGGCTGAACTCGGGCGCCGACGACTATCTGGTGAAACCGTTCGATCTTGGCGAGCTTTCGGCACGCCTCGCCGCCGTGGCGCGCCGCTACGCCGGCAGGCCAAACCCGCTCGTCCGCCTGGGACCGGTCGAGATCGACCAGGCGCGCCGTCACGTCCGGGTCGACGGCGTGGAGACGGCGCTGACCGCGCGCGAGTGGGCCGTCCTGGAGCAGTTCCTGCGCCGGCCGGACGCCACGATCGGCAAGGATCAGATCGAGGACGCGCTCTATGCCTTCGGCGCCGAGATCGAGAGCAACACCGTCGAAGTCTATGTGAGCCGCCTGCGCCGCAAGATCGGGCGTGAGGCCATCACCACCGTGAGGGGGCTGGGTTACCGCCTGACGCCGCGATGAGGCTCTTCCGCAGCCTCGCCGGCCGGCTCGTCGCCTCGCTGATCCTGGTCACGGTGGCATTCGGCATCGCCGCGGCGACATGGGGAAGCATGACGCTTCGCCGCGAGATCAACGAGGCCATGGACAGTTCGATGCGGGAGGCCGCGCGACGGCTTTTGCCGGTCGTCGTCGACGATCTGTTTGGTCGGGACCCGCTCCAGACACCACGGCGGCTGGCGGAATCGGTGACGGACGACGAAGGCGCGCAACTGATCTTCCAGGTGCGCAATGCCGATGGCCACGTGCTGATCCATTCCTACGACGCGCCACCGGAGCCGCTCACCCCGAGATTGACGCCAGGCTTCTCGGACGAGGCCGGATGGCGCATCTACACCGAGGCCGCGGTCAGCGGCACGATCGTCGTCCAGGTCGCCGAACGGGAAACCCAGCGCGGCAAGGAGACACTGGAGGCCGCCACCGGTTTCCTGATACCGATGGTCGTGCTTACCCCGCTCAGCGCGCTCGTCGCCTGGCTTGTGCTGGTGCGCTTCCTGCGGCCGGTGACGACATTGCGTGGGGAAATCAGCGCCCGCCATGGCGACAACCTGGCGCCGATCCGCACCGAGGACCTGCCCTCCGAACTGGCGGCAATCGCGAAATCCGTCAACAGTCTGATGCGACGCCTGCGCATGGCCCTCGATGCCGAGAAGGAATTCACCGCGAACGCCGCGCATGAATTGCGCACGCCTCTGGCGGGCGCCCTGGCGCAGACGGAACGTCTCATCGCCGAAACCCGCGACGAGGCCGCGCAAGCACGCGCCATCCGCGTCAAGACGGCACTGTCCAACCTGGCCAACCTGTCGGAAAAGCTCCTGCAGCTCGCGCGCGCCGACGCCGGCATGGCGACCGGCGGCCCGACCGATCCCAGCGCCGTGGCGAAGCTCGTGGTCGCGGACTTCGAGCAGCATGAGGAAAATCGCGGCCGTCTTCGCCTGGAGCTTCCGGCGCGAGGCACGGTGAAGGCCGCCATCGACACGGACGCGCTGGCCATCGTGCTTCGCAACCTGGTCGAGAACGCGCTGCGGCATGGCGCCGAGGGCGGCAAGGTGACTGTGCGCGTCGGCGCCGACTCCACATTGAGCGTCAGCAATGACGGACCTGCCGTCCCGGCCCCGAACGACCTCTTCAATCGCTTCGAACGCGGCGCGACACGGTCAGGCGGATCGGGGCTCGGCCTCGCCATCGTCGCCAGGATCCTGCAGCAAGTCGACGCGACGCTGACGCTCAACTCGCCAGCGACCGGACGCACGGACGGCTTCGAGGCGCTGGTGCGTTTCGCGGCAAGCTGAGCTTACCGCCCCGCGACCGGCCGCGCCGGATTGCCGACCACGGTCGTGTTGGCCGGCACATCCTTTGTCACCACGGCCCCCGCCCCGACGATCGCACCGTCGCCGATCCGCACGCCGCCCAGGATCACGGCCGCGCCGCCGATCCAGGCATTGTCGCCGATCGTGACCGGCTTCGCGATCTCCAGCCCGGCGGCGCGGCCAGCGGCCTCCTTGTGATGCTGCGCGCAGTAGATCTGAACGTTGGGGCCAAGCAGGGTTCTCCTACCGATGCGCACCGGCGCCGTGTCGAGGATGGTGCAGCCGACGTTGAGGAAGACGTTTTCGCCCAGGAACAGATTGAACCCGTAGGCACAGTGGAACGGCGCCTCGATGCGGCTTCCAGCTCCGGCGCCGCCGAGCAGCTTCCGCAGCCCCGGCGCGATGTCGCCGCGCTCTCCTGGCGGTGTCGAATTGTGTTCGAACACGGCATCGCGGGCAGCGACGCGCAATGCCTCAAGCTCCGGGTCGATGCAGGTGTACCACTCGCCCGCAGCCATCTTCACGCGTTCGCTTGTCGCCATATCCGCCTCCGGAGCCGGTTTCTGCCAAAGCACAATCGGAGGCTTGCGGAAAGTCCGGTGGCCAATTCGCCGGTCTGTGCTAGCCTGTCGCCCGAAACCATGCGTGTTCCTGATCTGCGGGGGTCGATCATGCTTTACCTTCTTGCATTGCTCATCGGCGTCGTCACCGGCCTGCGTGTCGGGACGGCGCTTGCCGTTACCGCCTGGGGCGCGTGGCTGGGCTGGCTGCCGGTCGGCGGCACCTGGGCGAGCTTCATGGGCCACTGGATAGCCGTCGGCATCCTTACGATCGTGGCGGTGGTCGAGCTCATCACCGACCAGCTACCGTCGACGCCCAGCCGCAAGGTGCCGCAGCAATTCGGCGCGCGCATCGTCGTCGGCGCCTTCTGCGGCGCCGTTCTCGGCGCCACCGCCGGCAACACGACCGGCGGCCTGATCGCCGGAGCGATCGGCGCGGTGATCGGCACGCTGGGTGGCGCGGAGGCCCGCGCCAGGCTGGCGGCCGCCTTCGGCAAGGACCCGCCCGCCGCCTTCATCGAGGACGCCGTGGCGATCATCGGCGGCCTGCTCATCGTCGCGGCGGTCGCGTGACGGCCAGGGCCTTCGACGCCATCGTCATCGGCGCCGGACAGGCCGGGCCACCGCTTGTCGGCCGGCTCGAGGCCGCCGGCATGAAGGTCGCGTTGATCGAGCGCAAATTCATCGGCGGCACCTGCGTCAACACCGGCTGCATGCCGACCAAGACCATGGTGGCGAGCGCCTATGCCACGCATCTCGCCCGCCGCGCGGCCGACTATGGCGTGACGCTCTCCGGCCCCGTCGGGGTGGATTACGCACGCATCAAGGCGCGCAAGGACAAGGTAACGAACGACGCCCGTGGCAATCTTGAAAAGTGGATCGCCGGCATGGCGGGCTGCACCCTCTATCGCGGCCACGCACGCTTCGAATCGCCCACCACGGTGCGCGTCGGCGATGCGCTGCTGACGGCCGGAAGGATCTTCCTCAACACCGGCGGCCGCGCTTCCGTGCCGGACCTGCCCGGCGTCAACGACATCGAGTACCTAACCAATTCCTCGATGATGGATCTCGACGTGCTGCCACGTCACCTCGTCGTGGTCGGCGGCAGCTACATCGCGCTCGAATTCGCGCAAATGTTCCGCCGCTTCGGCTCGGAGGTGACGGTGATCGAGAAGGCGCCGCGGCTGACCGGGCGCGAGGACGAGGACACCTCGGCCGCCATCCTGTCGATCCTCGAGAACGAAGGCATATCGGTCCATCTTGGCGCCGACGACATCGGCTTTGCCAGGCAGGGCAAGGACGTCGCCGTCACCTTTAGCACCGGCAAGCCGCCCGCCGTCGGCTCGCATGTGCTGCTGGCGCTCGGGCGCGTGCCCAACACCGACGATCTCGGCCTCGACAAGGCCGGCGTCGCGGTCGACAAGCGCGGTTTCGTCGTGGTCGACGACCAGTTGCGCACCAGCGTGCCCGGCATCTGGGCCATGGGCGACTGCAACGGCAAGGGCGCCTTCACCCACACCTCCTACAACGACTATGAGATCGTCGCCGCCAACCTGCTCGACAGCGATCCGCGCCGGGTCAGCGACCGCATCGAGGCTTATGCGCTCTATATCGACCCGCCGCTTGGCCGCTGCGGCATGACCGAGGCGGCGGTGCGCAGATCCGGCCGCCGCGCTCTGGTGGGCCAACGGCCGATGACCCGCGTCGGCCGCGCCGTCGAGAAAGGCGAGACGCAAGGCTTTATGAAGATACTGGTCGACGCGGACACCAGGGAAATCCTCGGCTGCTCGGTGCTTGGCCCAGGCGGCGACGAGGCGGTCCATTGCGTGCTCGACCTGATGTACGCCAAGGCTCCGGTGGACACGCTGGCGCGCGCCGTCCACATCCATCCGAACGTCTCGGAGCTGCTGCCCACCATCGCCCAGGAACTGAAGCCGCTGGCCTAGACGATGCCCCCGGCGCTACGCGTCGAACCCGAGCAGCGTCGTCTCCAGCCGTCCGAGCAATTGCACCGCGCCCGCGAGCTCGTCCTGGTCGACCTCGCTGAGCAGTTCCGCCCGCAACCTGGTCAGCGTGCGCTCGATCTCGATCACGCGCTGGCGGCCGGCATCGGTGAGCGACACGATCTTGGCGCGCCGGTCGGCCGCATCGCCCGCGCGCACCACCAGCCCCTCCTCCACCAGGAGGTCGACGATGCGCACGACGGAGGGCCCCTCGAAGCCGAGATGGTCGGCAAGCACGCCCTGGCGCAGATTGTCGCCCAGCCTCGACAGCATCACCAGCGGCATTGCCGTGGCATGCGAAAGGCCGCAATCGTCGAGCGCCTTGTCGGCCGCGCGGCGCCACAGCCTGGCGACCGATATGACGAGCTGGCCAAATCTGATACGATCAGGGTCTTGCTTGGACATGATGTAAAAGATAACATACTATCTATTAGGATACGATTGAATTCTTCCGTTTAAGCGATTGCCCCCGCCGCCGGAATCGGAAGTCCGACAACAAACCTCTCGAAAGATCGCGCGGCGCCCTACGCCGGCGTGATCGCGAGACATCGCATCCGGAAAGCGCGAGGAACACGATGTCAGCACAGAATTCAACACAATCCGGCGGCGTCTGGCTGCTTGTCCTCTTCGGCCTCGTCCTGATGATCATCGGCCTGCCGCTGCTTTATGGCGGCGTCCAGCTCATCGGACTCGGCGGCTCGTGGTACTACGCGCTGGCGGGAGCGGGCATCATCGTCTCCGGCTTCCTGTTTGCCCTGCGCCGTCGCGCCGGGCTGTGGCTCTACATCCTCATCTTCCTTGCCACCATCGTCTGGGCGCTCTGGGAGGCCGGGCTGAACTTCTGGCCGCTGGTTCCGCGGCTGGTGGCCCCTGCCGTCATCGCCGTGGTCGCCCTTCTGCTGGCGCCGCTCTTCCCCGCCTCGCGGGGCAGGCGCGCGCCCTTCGCCGCCGCCGGCCTTCTCGTGCTGGGGCTGATCGCGACGGCCGCCTACGCCTTCCAGCCGCATGGCGTGATCCGCAACGCGGTCGCCGCCGAGGCGCCGGCTCCCGCCGTGCCGTCCGCGGCCGCGTCGGCCACCGATTGGCGCCACTACGGCCGCACGCCGGCCGGCACCCGCTACGCGCCGATCGATCAGATCACCAAGGACAACGTCAAGGGCCTGGAGGTCGCCTGGACCTTCCGCACCGGCGACATCCCCGAAAAGGGCGCCGAGGACCAGAACACGCCGTTGCAGGTCGGTGACACCGTCTATGCCTGCTCGGCGCACAACATCATCAACGCGCTCAACGCCGAGACCGGCGAACGGCGCTGGACGTTCGACCCCAAGGCTTCCTCGCCGCTCTGGCAGCGCTGCCGCGGCGTCAGCTACTACGAGGCCGAAGCGCCCAAGCCCGCCGACCAGCCGGCGACGGCCTGCGCCGGCCGAATCGTCATGACCACGATCGACGCCAGGCTGATTGAAATCGACGCCAAGACCGGCCAGCCCTGCCAGGATTTCGGCCAGGGCGGCATCGTCGACCTCAAGCAGGGCATGGGCGAGGTCAAGGCCGGCTTCTATTTCCAGACCTCGGCGCCCACCGTCATGCGCGACCTTGTCATGGTCGGCGGCTGGGTCTGGGACAATGTCGAGACCGGCGAGCCGTCAGGCGCGATCCGTGCCTTCAATGCCAAGACCGGCGAACTGGTCTGGGCCTGGGACCTCGGCAACCCCGCCATCACCAAGCTGCCTCCGGAAGGCCAGAGCTACACGCGCGGCACGCCGAACGTCTGGTCGACGCCCGCCTATGACGACGCGCTCGGCCTCGTCTATCTGCCGACCGGCAATGCCACGCCCGACTTCTTCGGCGCCGAGCGCAGCAAGGCGGCGGAAGACTACACCGCCTCGGTCGTCGCGCTCGACATCGCCACCGGTCGCGAGCGCTGGAAGTTCCAGACTGTCCATCACGACCTCTGGGACTACGACATCCCCTCGCAGCCGGCGCTCTATGACGTGCCCGACGGCAAGGGCGGCAAGACGCCTGCCCTGATCCAGGTCACCAAGCGCGGCCAGATCTTCATGCTCGACCGCCGTGACGGCAAGCCGATCGCCGAGGTTCAGGAAAAGCCGGTGCCGCAGGATGGCGGCGCCAAGGAGGATTTCCTGTCGCCGACCCAGCCCTATTCGGTCGGCATGCCCTCGATCGGCACCGAGCCGTTCACCGAGGCGCGCATGTGGGGCGCCACCCCGCTCGACCAGCTCTATTGCCGCATCGGTTTCCGCAAGATGCGCTACGAGGGCGAGTTCACGCCTCCCGGCCCGACCCGCTCGCTGCAATTCCCGGGTTACTACGGCGGCATGAACTGGGGCAGCGCGTCGATCGACGAGGCCAATGGCTACCTGATCGTCAACGACATCCGCATGCCCCAGTTCGTCGTGCTCCTGCCACGCGCCGAGGCCGACAATTACGGTCCCTCGGCCGCGCATGACGGGCTGGGAACGCAGCTCGGTACGCCCTACGGTGCGCTCAAGAACGGCTTCATGTCGCCGCTCGGCGTGCCCTGCCACCAGCCGCCCTACGGCACGATCAGCGCCATCGACCTGAAGTCGCGCCAGATCGTCTGGCAGGTTCCGGCCGGCACGCTCCAGGACACCGGCCCGCTCGGCATGAAGACCCGCCTGCAGATCCCGATCGGCATGCCCTCGCTCGGCGGGCCGATGACGACGGCGGGTGGCCTCGTCTTCTACGCCGGCACGCAGGACTATTATCTGCGCGCCATCGACGTCGCCACCGGCGAGGAACTGTGGAAGGGCCGGCTGCCGGTCGGCGCGCAGGCAACGCCGATGACCTATGTCTCGCATGAAAGCGGTCGCCAGTTCATCGTCATCTCGGCCGGCGGCTCGCGCCAGTCCCCGGACCGCGGCGACTACATCATCGCCTACGCCCTGCCGAAGAAGGGCTCCTGATCGCTCGCTACCAGAGCGCCGCGCGTCCTTTTGGACGCGCAAAGGACGCTCTGACACTTTGGTCTGGCGTATGTGATCGAACAGCGGGGCGCTTCGGCGCCCCGTTTTCCGCTCCCCGCTTTTTGCATTGCTGCATTGCAGCAATGGCGCTTGTCGCCTCTCCAGGCCTCGCGCACTCTTGCATTTGAATCGATCCATTCTGGACATCCCATGCCGCTGCCGATCCTCGCGCTTGCCATTGCATCCTTCTGCATCGGCACCACCGAATTCGTCATCATGGGGCTGTTGCCGGAAGTCGCGGCCGATCTCGGCGTGTCGATCCCCTCGGCCGGCCTGCTGGTCACCGGCTACGCGCTGGGCGTCGTCTTCGGCGCTCCCGTCATCGCCATCGCCACCGCTCACATGCCGCGCAAGCCGGTGCTGGTGGCGTTGGCCTCGCTTTTCGTCGTCGGCAACCTGTTCTGCGCCATCGCACCCAATTACTGGACGCTGATGGCGGCGCGCGTCATCACCGCCTTCGGCCACGGTGCCTTCTTTGGCATCGGCTCGGTCGTCGCCGCCGGCCTCGTGCCGAGGAACAAGCGGGCGAGCGCCATCGCCCTGATGTTCGCCGGTTTGACGCTGGCCAACATCCTCGGCGTTCCCGGCGGCACCGCGCTGGGCGAGGCCTTCGGCTGGCGCTCGACATTCCTGGCGGTCGTGCTGATTGGCCTGCTGTCGGTGGCGGCAATCGCCTGGCTGGTTCCGGCCGGCGTCGCCGAACCCAGCGGCGGCGGCCTGAGCGGCGAGCTGCGCGTGCTTGGCAAGCTGCAGGTCTGGCTCGCCATGCTGGTCTCGGCGCTGTCTTCCGCCAGCCTGTTCGCCATGTTCACCTACATCAAGCCCTATCTCACCGAGGTCTCCGGCCTGTCGACGTCGACGGTGACATGGGTGCTCCTGCTGTTCGGCGGCGGCATGACGATCGGCAACATCATCGGCGGCCGGCTGGCCGACTGGAAGCTGATGCCGACGGTGATCGGAACGTTGCTGACGCTCGTGCTGCTGTTCGGCTGCTTCATCGCGCTGGGCACCATCCCGCTCGCCGCCGTCGCCATCGTCTTCCTGTGGGGACTGCTCGTCTTCGTCATCGTGCCACCCCTGCAGATGCGCGTCGTCGAGACAGCGTCCGAAGGCCCGAATCTCGCCGCTACCCTCAACCAGGGCGCCTTCAACGCCGGCAACGCGCTGGGCGCCTCGGTGGGCGGGCTGGCGCTCTCCTGGGGGCTTTCCTACGCCCAGTTGCCGCTGGTCGCCGCCTTCATCACCCTGCTCGCGGTCGCCGTGGCGGTGGTTTCACAGGCGCTCGACCGCTCCACGCTGGTGCCGCATCCCGCCGAGTAATTATCCGCCATCGCCGATTAGGTAGCGAAGTTAAGGCTTTTGTCGTCGTTGACGTCCGAAAGGTTGTAGGTGAAACTACGGCCGGTAAACTCACGACAGAAACGCGTAAACCGCTCCTTTCCAAAAGCGTCGGAATAGACGATCTTCCCGTAGACAAAAAGCCGCTTTCCGGTTCGATGGTGTACTTCAACAAGTTCGTTGACTGAGGCTCCTTCGAACTGAGGAATGAACCCTTTATACGGCCAAGGCTCGTCTTGAGTTATGACAGAATCGTCGGGATAGAATCTTTTGTAAGTACATTTCTCTGGATCCGGCGGCTTATCTGCCAATACATATGATATGCTCAAGCTACGGATCAGCGCAGGTGTCCTTCCATAATTTCTGAAAGTTACACCCTGAACTTCGATGATATGGCCGTTCTGATATTTACGCTTAATAGTTGTAAATAACCTGACATGGGGCCGCTCTGCACGGATAGAAGCTTCCATCGTTTTTTTGACATACCAAGCTCCCGCTAGGGCGGCAATTGCACTTAACAATGCAAATATCAAGGACGATGCTGCTATCACTGATGAAAAATCAGACAAGCAAACCTACCAACAGGGGGAGAATTGAGATGAGCGATATTTCGACGAGTTTTTGCTTCATTGCAACCGCTTTGTGCGGCAAATACCGAGAAGACCCTATCCAGAAGTACCTCGATTTTAGAGATCACAGGATCGCCCCGTACGCGATCGGGAGATTTGCGATCCGATCATATTATTATTTTAGTCCTTTCGCAGCCAGATTTCTTACTCGGCATCCGCTTGCCATGAAGCTCGCAGGATCATTCTTCACGAAGTTATCAAGAGTTCTCTAACGCAGTTTCTTGTTGCGAATAGGAGTAAGTGTCTAGGCAATCTTTTGGAGGCCAAGGCTGGACCTATCGACGGCAAATCGCCAAAGATGGCGCAGTCCATCGCGGCGGAGGTATCCATGCGCAAGTCGGTCGAGCGTGTCACTGGCGACAGTGAAGGCGTGTCTTATGAATTTCCCGTGCTGCGCTTCAGCGGGTCGGACAAGTCCGCGCCGAGCGCCTATCTCCAGGCGGCGCTGCATGCCGGAGAACTGCCCGGTGTCGTCGCCATCGACGCGCTGATGCCGATGCTGAACAAAGCCGAGGCCGAAGGCCGCATCAGGGGCTCGATCACCATCGTGCCCTGGGCCAACCCGATCGGCCGCGCCCAGTATCACCTTGGCGAACATCAGGGCCGCTTCCATCTCGGCACACGCACCAACTTCAACCGCGGCTTCCCGCTACTCGCCGCGCCCGACACCGCGCTGCTTCCCGCGCATGGTGCGGCCGACAAGCGTCTGAAAATCCGGCTCGTGCAGCTTTCGCTCGGCCACGACATCGTGCTCGACCTGCACTGCGACGACGAAGGCCTCGCCTATCTCTACATCCACACCAGCCTGTGGCCGTCCATGGCCGACTGCGCCGCCGCGATGGGCGTCGATGCCGTGCTGCTGTGGGATGAGGACACCAGCGGCACCTTCGAGGGCGCCTCGATCATGCCCTATCAGAACGCGCCAGCCGAGGTCGCGCGCTTCGACCGTCGCGTCGTCACCACGGTGGAATACCGGGGCATACTCGACGTCGACGGCGCCCTGGCGCAATCCGACGCAGAGGGGCTCTATCGCCTGCTGGTGGCGCGCGGCACGGTCGTCGACACCGCCCTGCCCGCGCCCGGACGCTTCACCGGCGTCGTGGCGCCGCTGGAAAACATCGACATGATGCCCGCGCCCAGGGCCGGCGCGATCCTCTACGACGTCAAGCCGGGCGACCGCGTCGCCAAGGGCGACCGTCTCGCCACCATCGTACACACGCCTGGCGAGGAAGGCGGCCGCACCGAGGTGATCGCCCCGCAGGCCGGCCTCATCCTGACGCGCCGCTCCCGCCGCATCATCCGAGCCGGCGAGGACCTGCTGAAACTGGTCGGCGACCACAAGAGCGACGACGCCCGCTCCGGCACGCTGGAGGACTGAAGGCCAGGCTCCGCGGTCGGTCACGAGCAGGCTGCGCCTTGGCCGCCAGGTCCGAATCCGCTTGCTCAACGATTCAATCGCCGCTATGGGAATCTGTATGAACATGCGCTCGAACAAGACCATTTGGTGGTGGGCCTGCTGACAGCGGCCTGTTCGAACGCGTGCGCGTGAAAAAGAGAGGGTGGCCGCAACGGAATGTCCGGGCGGCCATTTGTTTTTTCACGCCAGACCCGGGTCCGTTGCCCCAAGAAGCTGAAATGCCCAGACGCTGATGGAGACGGCAATGACGGTGAAGGTTCTGGAAAACGGGGCGGAAAGCTTCGTCACGGCGGGTGGCGTCACGATCGCCCGCGAACGCCATGATACGCCCTACGAAGGCGCTATCGATGCCTATGTCGACGGGCTGAATTCCCGCCGTGGCGCGGTGTTCTCCTCCAACTACGAGTATCCCGGCCGCTACACGCGCTGGGACACGGCCATCATCGATCCGCCGCTGGTGATCTCGGCACGCGGCCGCGCCATGCGCATCGAAGCGCTGAACAAGCGTGGCGAGGCCCTGCTTGCGCCGATCGGCGCGATGCTCGGCGCCCTTGCCGAAGTGACGATCGCCGAGACGTCGAAGACGCTGATCCGTCTCGACGTCGCGAGGCCTGGACGCGTCTTCACCGAGGAGGAGCGCAGCCGCGTCCCTTCCGTGTTCACGGTGCTGCGCGCCATCACCGCCATGTTCCGCACCGATGAGGACGCCAATCTCGGCCTCTACGGCGCCTTCGGATACGACCTCGCCTTCCAGTTCGACCCTGTCGACTACAAGCTCGAGCGCAAGGCTGGCCAGCGCGACCTCGTGCTCTTCCTGCCGGACGAGATCCTGGTCGTCGACCACTATTCGGCCAAGGCATGGACGGACCGCTACGATTATTCTGGTGACGGTTTCTCGACCCGTGGCCTGCCGCGCGACGCGCAGGCCGAACCGTTCCGGACCGCCGACCGCATCCCGCCGCGCGGCGATCACGAGCCCGGCGAATATGCCGATCTCGTGCGCCGGGCGATGGAGAGCTTCAAGCGCGGCGACCTGTTCGAGGTCGTGCCCGGCCAGATGTTCTACGAGCGCTGCGAGACGCAGCCCTCCGACATCTCGCGCAAGCTGAAGTCGATCAACCCCTCGCCCTATTCCTTCTTCATCAATCTCGGCGAAGGCGAGTACCTGATCGGCGCCTCGCCGGAGATGTTCGTGCGCGTCAACGGCCGCCGCGTCGAAACCTGCCCGATCTCCGGCACCATCAAGCGCGGCGAGGATGCCATCTCCGATTCCGAGCAGATCCTGAAGCTGCTCAACTCGAAGAAGGACGAATCCGAACTGACAATGTGCTCCGACGTCGACCGCAACGACAAGTCGCGCGTCTGCGAACCGGGTTCCGTGCGCGTCATCGGCCGCCGCCAGATCGAGATGTATTCGCGCCTCATCCACACGGTCGACCATATCGAAGGGCGGCTGCGCGAGGGCATGGACGCCTTCGACGCCTTCCTGTCGCACGCGTGGGCGGTGACCGTCACCGGCGCGCCGAAACTGTGGGCCATGCGCTTCATCGAGCAGAACGAGAAGAGCCCGCGCGCCTGGTATGGCGGCGCCATCGGCATGGTCAATTTCAACGGCGACATGAACACCGGGTTGACGCTGCGCACCATCCGCATAAAGGACGGCATCGCCGAGGTGCGCGCCGGCGCCACATTGCTCTTCGACAGCATTCCCGAGGAAGAAGAAGCCGAAACCGAACTGAAGGCATCCGCCATGCTCTCCGCCATCCGCGACGCCAAATCAGGCAACTCCGCGAGTACCGAGCGCGCCACGGCGCGCGTCGGCGACGGTGTCAACGTGCTGCTGGTCGACCACGAGGATTCGTTCGTCCACACGCTGGCCAACTATTTCCGCCAGACCGGCGCCAATGTCTCCACCGTGCGCACGCCGGTGGCCGAGGAGATGTTCGACCGGCTGAAGCCGGATCTCGTCGTGCTGTCGCCCGGACCGGGCATGCCCAAGGACTTCGATTGCGCCGCCACCATCAAGAAGGCGCGCGCCCGCGACCTGCCGATCTTCGGCGTCTGCCTTGGCCTGCAGGCGCTGGCGGAGGCTTATGGCGGCGAGCTCCGGCAGTTGCGCGTGCCCATGCACGGCAAGCCGTCGCGCATCCGCGTCTCCAAGCCGGGCATCATCTTTTCCGGCCTGCCCAAGGAAGTGACCGTCGGTCGCTACCATTCGATCTTCGCCGATCCGGTGCGGCTGCCGGAGGATTTCCTCGTCACCGCCGAGACCGAGGATGGTGTCATCATGGCGTTCGAGCACCGCAAGGAGCCGATCGCCGCGGTGCAGTTCCATCCGGAATCGATCATGACGCTCGGCCACGATGCCGGCATGCGCATGATCGAGAACGTGGTCGCGCATCTGCCACGCAAGGCCCGGGAAAAGGCAGCCTAGGGTTCGATGGTGCAATCCGCGTCCACCATGTCGTCCGTGCATGCCAAGGCGGTCGCCAGGCAGAAGATTGCCCGGCTGGCCTTCTGGTCGATCGTGGTCGCCCTGGTGGTGCTCGCGCTGAAGTTCGCCGCCTGGTACATCACCGGCTCGGTGGCGCTCTATTCGGACGCGCTGGAATCGATCGTCAACGTCATCGCCTCCGCGGCCGCGCTCTGGGCGATCCAGGTCAGCTACAAGCCTGCCGACCAGGACCATCCTTTCGGCCATCACAAGGCCGAGTACTTCTCGGCCGTTCTCGAAGGCGTGCTGATCGTCGTCGCGGCGCTGCTGATCCTGAACGAAGTCTGGTCGTCGTGGCAGGCGAAGGCACCGCTGGAACAGCCCTGGACCGGCCTTGCCATCAACGGCGTGGCGACGGTGATCAACGCCGTCTGGGCCTGGTTGCTGATCCGCGTCGGCCGGGCCGAGAAATCGCCGGCGCTTGTGGCCGACGGCAGCCACATCATGACCGATGTGGTGACCTCGATCGGCGTGTTCATCGGCCTGGTCGGCGCCGTGCTGACCGGCTGGCGCATCCTTGACCCTGCGCTCGCCGTCATCGTGGCACTGAACATCTTGTGGCAGGGCTGGCACGTCATCGGCTCGTCGATGAACGGATTGATGGACCGCGCCGTCGACACGCAGGAGCACATGCGCATCCGCGACCTCATTTCGTCCAACTGCAAGGGCGCGCTCGAGGTACATGACCTCAAGACGCGCATCGCCGGCCGCGCCACCTTCATCGAGTTCCATCTCGTCGTCGACGCCGGCATGACGGTCGGCGACAGCCACGTCATCTGCGACCGCATAGAGGACGCGCTGAAGGCGGAAATCCCCTCGGTGCGCGTCACCATCCATGTCGAGCCGGATGACGAGGCCAAGCTGCCGAAGGGCACCACGGCGGTGCCTTTCGCCTAGAGCATCTTCCAGCCAGGTGGAAACACCTTGCGCTGCATCACACTTTGACCCGCAGCCAAAATCTACTCATGGCGCGCAAGCCGACTGAGGCATCTCCTGCAGTCGGAAGACCTTGTCGTCCGAGCGGGTCTTGCCTTCCTCGCTCTTGGCGCAGAGATCGGCGATCGGCAGTCCGCCATTGGGATTGGCCAGCATCATGGTGCCGTTGGCGCCGCGCCTGAGGAAAACCTCCTTCTGCGCGAGGTCGCATTTGAAGTCGCTCATCTTCGCGCTTGCAGCGCAACGCCACTGATCCGCCTCGCCCTGGCATGAATAGGTCTGCGTGACCTTGGCCGACTTCTGCCGCGTTGTGACGGAGATGGCGATGTCGGCGTCGTTCGGCCAATAGGCGGGATCGCCATTGGCGGCGAAGGACGCAAGCTCGACAGGCCCGCGAAACACCCGGATCGTCTGCGTCACCTGGCCCGGATGGGTTCCGAGATGCGCGGCGTCGTAGTCCCGCCCGAAGCAGAAGGCCTGATCGGGCTTGAAGCGCTCGCGCAATGGCGGGCCGAGCGCCGGATCGACCGGATCGATGCGGGCAAACTCTGCCGTGCAGGCAGCCACCGGCATGGGATCGAGACGGAAGTTGTCGTCCTCCTTGCCAAGCGCCTGCCTGTTGTACTCGGCCTTGCCGAGGTCCTCCTCCGAGCCGGCATCGAGATAAACGTCGGGCTGCACGTCGGACAGGGTCAGCCGCCCCTTCTCGTCGAGCTTCAGCGATGCCAGCGTGCGATCGCAATCCATGCCGCAACGGATGCCGCTGGCCGCGTCCTCGGGGTCGTTCCTGTTGCACCAGCCGCCCGCCCACTCCGGCGCCTTCGCCCCGCGCACCGTCGTCGTTAGGAAGGCATTGTAGGCGCCGCCGGAATTGCTGGGCGGCTCCTCGTTCGGGCGGCTCACCGGATCGCGGCCGTAGAGAAAGAAGATACGGGCGACCTTCTGGCCGGGATGCGCCTTCAGATGCGCGGCGTCGTAGACACGGCCAAAGCAGGCATCGCCCCCCGTCGGGCTCAACTCCTTGAGCTTTGTGGTGTCGTCGGCGCGGGCAGCACCGCAGGCAACCCCGAACAGCGCAATGCCGAGCACCGCGCCTGTGATCCCCGTCCGAGCCATTCGCCCCTCCTCGCTAGAATGACCGTTTCGAGGTTAGACCATTTCGCCGCCAGGTGAAATCGCCCTCTGCAATGCCTGTTGGCCCAGGCAAGTCTTCGTTCCCGTTCATCGCCCGAGGGAAAAGCACTACACAGTCGTGCTGAACTTGCTCTACTGTCGGGCAGCGGCGACACGGTCGGCCGCGGAGGGACGAGCGATGCGCCGCCGCGATGTTTTCAGGGCAACCCTCGCCGCGACGGCGGCACTCTTCGGGTTGCGCGCCGCGCAAGCCGCCACCGCCGATCCCGATCGGCAGAGGGTCGTCTATCACCTCAGTGACGTCGACAAGGTCAATTTCGTCCTCGGCAACATCAAGAACCATTACGAAGGCACCGGCGGCAATGCCGACATCGTGCTGGTCGTCCACGGCCCGGCCCTCGCCGCCTTCCGGTCGAGAGGCGTATCGGCGGCGATTTCCGGACGCTTCACCGGTCTCGTCAGCCTTGGGCTCTCCGCCCATGCGTGCGCCAACACCATGCATGGCATGAACATCTCGCTTGCCGATCTGCTCGACGGCTTCGACGCCGCCGACAAGGGCGGCGTCGTCAAGCTCGTCGAACTGCAGCGCCAGGGCTACGCCTATCTGAGGCCGTGACAGCGCCCCCGCCGGCGAGGCCGGCAAATCCCGGAGAGCAATCATGCCGACACCTCAGACGCCTGCTGCCGCCCCGACCGGCCTCGTCATTCCCGATCTCGCCGGCAAGGCGGTGCTGGTCACGGGCGCCTCGACCGGTATCGGAGCGGCACTTGCCGTCGCCTATGCCGAGCAGAAATGCCGTGTCGCGCTTCACTACAATGCCAGCCGCGAGGCCGCGGAAAACCTTGCCGCGACGATCCGCGGGCGCGGCGGCGAAGTGTTCCTGGTGCAGGGCGATTTCTCGGTTACCGCCGATGTCGAGCGCGTCGTCGAGGATAGCGCACGCGCCTTCGGCCGGCTCGATGGCCTCGTCAACAATGCCGGCGGCATGCTTGGCCGCGTGCCCTACTCCGAACAGACCGAAGCGCATTACGATGCCGTGATGGACCTCAACGCCCGCTCCGTCCTCACCGCCTCGCGCAAGGCCATTCCATGGCTGAAGAAGCAGGGCGGCTTCATCGTCAACACATCCTCGATCGCCGCGCGCAATGGCGCCGGCGGCGGCGCCGGCCTCTATGGCTCGGCCAAAGCCTTCGTCTCCAACGTCACGCGCGGGCTCGCCAAGGAACTCATCGGCTTCAACATCCGCGTCAACGCGGTCGCGCCCGGCACCATCGCCACGCCGTTCCACGAACGCTATTCGACCCACGAGCAGATGAAGGCGATGGTCGCGACAATTCCACAGGGGCGCGCCGGCACGGCGATGGATTGCGTCGGCGCCTATCTGTTTCTTTCCTCGGACCTGCTGAGCGGCTACATCACGGGCCAGGTCATCGAGGTCAATGGCGGCCAGTTGATGCCTTGAGCGTCCATCTGCATACTCCTTGCCGCGGAACTCGAAGGGAGACGGGCAATGTACGGATTGATCGGCAAGATGCGGGCGACGCGTGGCCAGCGCGACGCGATCATGGAAGTGCTGCTCGACAGCACCCGCGCCCTGCCGGGCTGCCTGAGCTATATCATTGCTCGCGATCCCGCCGACGTCGACGCCATCTGGGTGACTGAGGTGTGGACCGACGCCGAAAGCCACAAGGCCTCGCTGCAACTGCCTGAAGTGCAGGCGGCGATCGCCAAGGCGAGGCCCTTCATCGCCGGTTTCGAGTTCCAGGTCGAGACGCAGCCCGCCGGAGGCTTCGGATTGCCGGACGGCAAGACCGCCTGAGATTCTTGGGAACTCTGGGGCAATTGCTCGCCCGCCCGATCAGCCATCGCCCGGGGAATTGCCGCCGTTGAACTGCCCGAACCTGCGCGCCAGAAACAGGCCGATCAGGAGGGCGCCCAATCCCAGGGCGACGATGTCGGCCGTCGAGCGCGGATCGAAATTCCCGACCCGAAGCACGAGAAGATAACCGATCGCGACATTCAGGAATCCCCACAGGACGTTCACGGTCGAGGAGGAATGGCCCTCGCCACGCGGCTTGGCGAAGGGGCTCTGGAAAGACCTGCCCATCAGCCCGCTGACGACATGCGGGATGGCGTTCGCCAGGAACGCGCCGCCGAACAGATAGGAGACCAAATCCATCCATTGCATGTGTCGGGCACCCCTTGTCACCACCTCCGCGGAGATCCACGGCGAAGGCGACGTATCAATCCAGCCGGTGCATCAGGTCGTCGTCCAGCCAGCGCCCAAAGAAGTAGACGAGCTGCTTGTGCCACCACGGCCAGTCATGGCTGACGTCGCCGCCCCAGTAGTCGACCCATGCCGGTATTGATTTGTCGCGCAGCACCTGTTCGAGCGCCCGTGTCTCGACCAGCATCCGCTCCTCCCAGGCGCCCTGCCCGCAGCAGAAGATCAGCCTCAGCGCCCGCAGCCGGCCGAGCAGCTTCTGGTCGACGATGCCCGGCAGGTAGTCGAGCGGCGAATTGTAGAAGAGGCTGCCCTCCAGCACCGGGCCGAAGAAGTCGCGGGTGGAATAGACGCCTGACAGCGAGATCACGCCGCTTGCCAGTTCCGGGAAGCGGAAGACGAAGTTCGATGAGTGGTAGCCCCCCATCGAGCAACCGCAGAACAGCGGCTTCAGGTCGCGTCCGCCATTGGCCGAAGCCGCCGTCGAGCGCAGCGCCGGCAGCGCTTCCTCGCGCACATAGTGGAAGTAGGCTTCGTGCCTGGCGATGCGCTGGGCGGGATCGGCGCGCTTGTCGAAGAAGGTCTCCGAATCGATGCCGTCGAGCGTGAACAGCTGGATGCGGCCCGTATCGATGAAATCGGCAAGCGCGCCGACGCCGCCGGAATCCTCGAACTGGTAGAACCGCCCCTGCGACGTCGGGAAGACCACCACCGGCCGCCCGGCATGGCCGTAGCGCTTGTGCTCGATGTCGCGCCCCAGATTGCGGCTGAAATCCTTGTGGTAGGAGATGTCCATCGCTCAGGCCTCTTCCGCGTGGATGTAGGCCACCGCCTCGCGCAGCGCCTTGGGGTCCTTCGACCGCATCTGGTAGGCGTAATGTCCCATGGCGCGGCTGAACACCTCCTCTATGGCCTGGTGGTGGACGATCTTGTCGCCATGGGTGGCCAGCACCTGTGCATGGCTATGCACGTATTTGAGGTGCCGCTTGCGGCTGGCGTAAGCGGTGAAATACTTGCCCTCGCGCGGGGCGCCGGTGGCGTCCTTCACCACCATGTCGGCCCATGCCGCATAGACGTCGGTGTCGAATGTGTAGTTGATGGCGTCGGTCATCCAGGCGCCAGGCGGACGCATGTTGACCTCCAGCGCGATGACGCGGTCGTCCTTCGTCTCGAACAGTTCGATGTGGAAGAACCGTTCGCGCACGTCGAACGCCTTGAGGATTTTTCGGCCGGCCTCCTCGACCGCCGGGCTGATCGTGGGAAAGCAGGTGTAGCTCATGTGGCGGTCCCGGTTGACCACCTCCATGACGCTCTGGTCGTAGCGGTGGCTGGCCGCCAGGACGACGACGCCGTCGCGGTTGACCAGCCCGTCATACGTCACCACCAGCCCCTCGATGAACTGTTCCATGACGAAGGTGACGTCCTCCGGCTTGTCGCGGAAGAACTGGTCGAGCTCCCTCGCATTGGAGATCTTGAAGGTGTTGGAGGCGCCCGAGCCGCTGTCGGGCTTGATCACCACGGGATAGCCGACCCGTCGTATGAAGGTCATTGCGCCGGCCCGGTCCGAGCATTTGCGCTGCGCGATGGTCTCGACGCCGCTCTTGCGGAAGAAGGCCCGCATGCGGCTCTTGCGCTTCAGGTTCTTCACGAAGTCGAGCTTGGTGCCGTAGATGTTGAAATCGGTGCGTATGTTGGCTTCCAGCTCCAGCCAGTGCTCGTTGAGGGATTCGAAGCGGTCGATGCGGCCCCATTTGTGGATGAAATGCCCCATCGCCCGGAACACCAGGTCATAATTCTCCATGTCCGCGACCCGGTAATATTCCGAAAGCGCCGACTTCAGCTTGGCGTCGAGCGCCTCGAAGGCAACATCGCCGATGCCGAGCACCGTGGCGCCGGCCTTCTTCAGCCGGTCGCAGAAATCGGCTCCGTTGGCAGGAAAATGCGGCGAGAAGAACACGAAATTCATGCGCGACCTCCCCTGGGATCCGATCCGGGAATCCCAGCCCTGGCGGGGAGTGTGGCGCATTTGCCCCATCCGGGAAAGGGCCCTTCCCTTCGAGCGCAGGCTGGGTCTTGCCTCCAAAAGGCCGCTCCTGTAAGAGAGCCGCCATGACCACGCGTGCCCGCACCGTCGCTTCTCCTCGCCCCGGCTTCGCCGGCGAGACCGTGCGCGCGCTCGCCTCGACCCTGCTTCTTCTCGGCCTTATCGGCGATCGCCGGGTTCGCTGAAGGAGCGCCCGGCGGTCGATAGCCGCCGCGTAAGGCGCATGCTCCTTGGCAACCCACATCACGCGAACGAAATTTTGGTAAAGGCGCCGCTCGTCCTCAGTCCGCCACAGGGTCCGACGAGCCGCCGGGAGAACGACGATGAACGCACGAGAAGAAATCCGCGCCGGCAAAGCCGAGAGCGGTAACCACGCGGCCGGACACATGCCGGAAGCGGTCCACAAGTATCAGCCCTACCCGACCGTAAATCTCACAGATCGCACATGGCCCTCCAAGGTGATCGACAAGGCGCCGATATGGTGCTCGGTCGACCTGCGCGACGGCAATCAGGCGCTGATCGACCCGATGGGCCACGAGCGCAAGGCGCGCATGTTCGCGCTGTTGCTCGACATGGGCTTCAAGGAGATCGAGATCGGCTTCCCGTCAGCCTCGCAGACCGATTTCGACTTTGCCCGCTGGTGCATCGAGGAAGGCGGCGTGCCGGACGATGTCTCGCTGCAGGTGCTGGTGCAATGCCGGCCGGAATTGATCACGCGCACCTTCGAGGCGCTCCAGGGCGCGCACCGCCCGATCGTGCACTTCTACAATTCGACCAGTGAGTTGCAGCGCCGCGTCGTCTTCGAGAAGGACGTCGGCGGCATCAAGCGCATCGCTACCGACGCGGCCAAGATGATCACCGACATGGCCGCCAAGGCCGGCGGCGGCTATCGCTTCGAATATTCGCCGGAGAGTTTCACCGGCACCGAGCTCGAGGTCGCGCTGGAAATCTGCAACGCCGTGACCGAGATCGTCAGGCCGACGGCCGACAACAAGCTCATCATCAACCTGCCGTCGACGGTCGAGATGTCGACGCCCAACGTCTATGCCGACCGCATCGAATGGATGTGCCGCAATCTCGACAATCGCGAAAACCTGATCATCTCGTTGCATCCGCACAACGACCGCGGCACCGGCATCGCCACCACCGAACTCGGCCTGATGGCTGGCGCCGACCGCGTCGAAGGCACGCTGTTCGGCAACGGCGAGCGCACCGGCAATGTCGACATCGTCACGCTGGCGCTGAACATGTATACGCAGGGCGTCGATCCGGGCATCGACTGCTCCGACATCAACCGGATGAAGGATGTCTACGAGTATTCCAACCAGTTGAGGATCCCGGAGCGCCACCCCTATGTCGGCGAGCTCGTCTACACGGCCTTCTCCGGTTCGCACCAGGACGCGATCAACAAGGGCATGAAAGCGCTGAAGAAGGCCAATACCAGCCTGTGGGAAGTGCCCTATCTGCCGATTGACCCGGCCGATGTCGGCCGCAGCTACGAGGCGATCATCCGTATCAACTCGCAGTCGGGCAAGGGTGGCATCGCCTATGTGCTGCAGGCGGACTACGGCCTGAACCTGCCGCGCAACCTGCAGATCGAGTTCAGCCAGGCGATCCAGGCGATCACCGATGCCGAGGGCAAGGAAGTGCCTGCCAAGCGCATTTACGAGCGCTTCCTCGAAACCTATGTCGACCAGCCGAAAGGTCGGCTGAAGTTCGTCGATCACCAGACCTTCCCCGACACCGCGGTCAAGGGACGGCGCGTGGTGGAGGCGGTGATCCTCGACAAGGGCAAGGAAGTCACGATCACCGGCACCGGAACGGGTCCGATCGACGGCTTCGTCGATGCCCTCTCCCGCTATGTAGGCGTGGATATGTCGGTGCTCGATTACTCCGAGCATTCCATGCAGCGCGGCTCGAACGCCTCGGCGATCTCTTATGTCGAGATGGAATATCCTGGCGGCAAGCTCTTCGGCGCGGGCATCAACACCAACATCGTGGCCGCTTCGCTCGAGGCAGTGGTGTCGGCCGCGAACCGCATCATCGCGCGCTAGACAATTTCCGCGCGATCGCGGAATGGAGAATGGTCCGCTTCTGGCGTTTCATCGGAATCGATGAAACGCCAATTGTTCTTGCTTTTTCGAAATTCCTGGCGAAAAAAGGCCAATTCATTTCTCCGTCGGCCCATATTGGTCCGTGGCGTGAGATCAACTTCGCCGCGAGGCACCCCATATCCGATTTTCGAAGTCAAAACGGCCAAGAAAATCAATAACTACCGATTATTCCGGCAAGCTGGATTTGCTTCGGATCGCGAGTGCGTGGCACGCGCGGATGCCAACATTGCCGTGGCGATCCACGCCTGGCGGTCCGTTGCAACGTTAACCACCGAAGAAATATCCGGTGGCCGGATGGTTGTACGCAATCTGCATGCTTGTGCGACGAAGCAAGCCCTATATTATTGAGCACTAACCTGTGCCGACTTCGAGAGGATCGACACTTGCAGCCTTTCACGCCTGCCGCCCCCGCAGTGCGCGAGACCTTGGAGCGACTGCTTGCCAGCGAAACGTTCGGTCGGTCCGAACGTGCGCGTAAACTGCTCCGCTATCTTGTCGAGCGAGAGCAGGCCGGCGAAGCGGACAGGCTCAAGGGCTCCTCCATCGCCATGGACGTGTTCGGTAAGGACGGCGATTTCGATCCGTCGACCGACGCGGTCGTGCGGGTGCAGGCCGGGCGGCTGCGGGAACTTCTCCAGCAGTATTTCGCCAATGAAGGCATAGCCGAGCCGCTGCGCATTGCCATTCCGCGCGGCGGCTATGTCCCCGCCTATGAACTCAACGCCATCCGTCTTCCCGAGGGGCGGGCGGAGCACATCGACCCGTCCGAGCCGTTGCCTGTCACGGAAGAAGCGGCCGCGGCCCAGGCGGCGCCATCGCCGGCGACCGCGCCCGTTCCTTCCGTGGTGCGGCAGTTGCAACTGTTCTGGCTGGCGATCGCGCTGGTCGTCGGCATGCTTGCCGTCCTTATCCTGCGGCAGGGCAGCGGCACGCTGCTGGCGGGAGGCGATGCTCCCTCCAGCGTGGAGACGGCCGGGGCCACGGGAAGCATTGCGCCTTCATCAAGCGAGTCGCTACCGCAGGCCTATATCGTCGTGAAGGCAAGTGGCGATGGCGCCGGACGTGTCGCGGCCTCGCTGCGGGCCGGGCTGAGCGCCTTCGACACCATCGACTTCATCGGCCGCGACGCGGTGAAGGCCGCCAATCCGGCGACCGACGCCACGAGTTTCCTTTTCGACGTGTTGCCGGGACCCGCTACCGGAGACATCACCATCGAAATCCAGAGCGTCGGCACCGGACGGGTGCTGCTGTCGCGCAACCTGACGCCGTCCGACAGCGCGCCCGACGCTGTCGAGGACAGCATCGCCAGCCTCTTGAGTTCGGCACTGCCTGCCTCGGGCGCGATCTACAGCTACATCGAGCAGGGCAACCTCGAAACCGGCCTCACCAGGTGCCTGCTCCTGAACGACAAGTACTATCTCGACCAGAATGCCAAGACGCATCTGGCCGCCTACCGCTGCCTCGAGGACCTGGCCGCTCACGACGCGAAATCCTCGCTGGTCTACTCAGAGCTGGCGTCGCTGCACCTGGAGGCGATCACGGACCATTACGCCTATCCGCCGGATCCGACGATCGAGAAGGCGATGATGTACGCCCATCGCGGCGTGCAGATGGGGCCGACCAGCCCCTACGCCCACCGTACCTACGGCTACATCAACTCGCGCCTCGGCAACCCGGACGAAGCAATCCGCTGGATGCGCAAGGCCTACGAACTCAACCCTTACGATCTCGCCATGGCCGCGGGTTACGGCTACGGCCTGATCTTCGCCGGCAAATATGCCGAGGGCACGCCGATCATGGCCCATGCTGTAGAGGCCTCCAGCGGGCATCCGACATGGTGGGATTTCGGTCTCTTCGCCGGGGAGTTCATGCTGGGCGACATGGGCAAGGCCATGGCCGCCAGCATCGCGCTCAGAACCACCGACACCAAGTCGCATTATCTCGCGGCGCGCCTGATCAGCGCCAAGGCCGTTGGCCAGGAAAGGCTGGCAACCAGGCTGCTGAGCGAGCTCAACACCAAATTTCCGAAGTTCGTCGCCGATCCGCGCGCGACCTTCGTCGAAAGGCGCTATCCGGCCGACCTGACCAACCGGCTTGTTGAAGCCCTGCGCGCTGCCGGGCTTGGCAACCCGAGCTGACCACCAGGCGCTGCCGATCGCGAAAATTTTACTGGCGATACCGATGTACAAGGAGCAATCCAGCCACATTTGGTGTCGTCCGGTAGTAAAGTTATTTCATCTTCATGACTTCATCACTCCATGCCGTCGAACAGGGCGGTGGCTCGAAGGCCGTGGTCCTGTTGCACGGTTTCGGCGGGTCGCACGCAGCCTGGAACGATGTCGCGCTTTCCCTGGCAACAGGAACGCGCGTGCTTGCCTATGATCTGCCGGGCCACGGGCGCTCGCTGGATTTCCCGAATGCCGGGCCGGTAAAGCTGGCGGCTACCGCCGTGCTTGCCGATCTCGCAGCGCGCCGGATAAGGCGCGTTCATCTGGTTGGGCATTCGATGGGCGGCGCCGTCGCCACGTTGATGGCGCTGATCGAACCGGCGAGGGTCGCGTCGCTGACCCTGATCGCGCCCGGCGGTTTCGGGCCCGAGATCAACGGCCCGTTGCTTCGCCGTTTCGCTGCCGCCACCGACAAATCCGAAATCAGGGCCAGCCTCGCGTCCATGGCGGTTCCGCTAAGCCCACCTTCGGACAGGAGCGTCGCGACGCTCGTCGGCTTGCGGGCACGACCCGGCCAGACACGCAAGCTGGTCGAGATTGCCGCCGCCATAACCAGGGACGATCGCCAGGGCGTCATTCCGCGCGAACGGCTCGAGCTCCTGGACATGCCGGTGATGGTGCTGTGGGGAACCGACGATCCGGTGCTGCCCGTCACGCAGGCGGACGACCTGCCAACGCATTTCCACCTGCATCATGTCCTGGCCGCCGGGCACATGCTGGTCGAGGAGGCGCCTGACCTTGTCGCCGAGGCCATCCGTCGCAACATGAAGCGCCGCCGGCGCCCCTCGCGGGCAAGGCTCGCAGCGGCCAGCTGACAGCCTCCAGCCGGTTCGGCGCGACCTCATGCCCTGGCTCTACCCGGCGACGAGCCCGCCGGCATTTTTCCACGACATCCGGCGCTGCCCCTTCTTTGGCGGAATCCTTCCGTATCGAAGCCAGCGACCCTATGTTAACCCGCTGCTAACCAAGGCGTGAGGCAATGCCCATGAAGGACACAGCCGAGAAGACATCCGATCCGTCGCGAAAGCTGGCCGATGCCGTCCGCGACGTGAAGAACGCCTTCGCCGACCGCGACGACGTGGTTGTCGACCTGCGCGAGGCGCACCGCATGCGGCTGGAGCTGCTGGCCGGCGAACTGGCGCCGGTCTTTGCCGACGTGCCGACCGACATGGACAATTTCGACTTCGCCATTTCCTCGGGCCTCCAGCCGCGGCTCTGGATCGATGCCGTCGCCCATGTCGCGATGGGACGCGACCGCCGCACCTACCGATTTCTCAGGGACACGCGCATCGGCCGCGTCGTGCTGGCCGAATCGACCGACATGAAGGTCGTTGCGGACCAGGTGACGCGCTACGTGGCCGAGCGCATCGTCGAACGCCAGCGCATGATGGAGGGCGGCGCCGAACCCGCGGCGGCCGGCACGCATCGCCCGGCCGTGCCGGAAGCCGAGCCACCCTTGCGGGCCGCCGAACCCGGCGCGACCTGGCTGGCGATCCTGTCCGGGCTCGGGCTGATCGCCGCCGGCGCCTTCGCCGGGCTGGCGGTCTCGCTGGTGCTGTTCTGGGACCGCATCGTCGCGATGCTTCCGGCCCTCAGGCAGTAACCAGATCGCCTGCCACGCCGAGTTCCAGCGTCTCCAGATCGGTCGGCTGGGTAGCGGGGCCGGTCAGGCCGCGCCGCGTCAGCGTGATGCGCCAGTTGGCCGGGTCGCCGTCTATCCCGAGCAGGTTGTACTGCGCCGCCGGATGCTTGCCGCCCGGCGCCTGCCCGGCGGCGGCGACGCCGACCACGGGAATCGTGGCGTCACGCCCATCCATCAGGGAAAGCGTCGGCAGGTGCGAGTGACCGTGCAGGATGAGTTCCGCGCCATGCCGGCGCATCAGCTTGGCGAAGCGGTCGATACCGAACAGGCGCTTGTGCTGCGGGACGGCGCCGCGCAAGGGCGGGTGATGGATCATGACGACCCGGAAAAGGCCGCGCCCGGCGGTCGCGTCGAGCATACGCCCCAACCGTTTCGCCTGCCCTTCCATGAAGAAGCCGTTGGCCATGAACGGCGCGGTCGCCCGCGCCGTCGAGACGCCGATCAGAGCCACCTTGCCGCGCACCCGCAGATAGGGAAACGAATTGCGATCGACCGGGCTGTTGACACCGTCGCCCGTCATCCACGCCGCCCAGGCCCGGCATGCCTTGTCGAGCGCGCCCGGCACGTAGGCGTCGTGATTGCCCGGCACCACCGAGACGTCTTCCGGCGGCCCCAGCGTTTCCAGCCAGTGCCTGGCCATTTCGATCTCGCCGTCCAATGCCAGGTTGACGAGATCGCCGGTGACCGCGATGTGGTCCGGCGCGCTCGCCTTGATGTCCGCGACGATGGTGTCGATCACGGCGTCGTGCATGTGGCGACGCCGGTTGCGCTGCCAGTTGACGTAGCCGACCACGCGCTTGGAGGCGAGATCGCGATAGGTTACATCCGGAAGCGGCCCCAGATGGACATCGGAAATATGCGCGAGCCTGAACATGCCCTCTTCATAGGCGAGGCGATCCCGGCTTTCCACTCACCGTTTGCTGTCCATGCGCGGAACGGCGAATGACCGGCGGTTCCGATCCGGATCAGGCATTGCGCCAGACGGGCTGGCCCGGACTGCGGGGAAGGCTGTTCCATTTATACTTCATGCTGCGCCGACCGATGACACTCGGCGTGCGTGGGCTCGTCCACGACGCCGCGTCGAATTCGATCTTCCTCATCCGCCACACCTATGTCCCGGGCTGGCAATTGCCGGGCGGCGGCGTCGAGGTCGGCGAGACGATGGCCCTTTCGCTTGAGCGCGAGCTCGCCGAGGAGGGCAACATCGTGCTGACCGCGCCGCCGGTGCTGAAGTCGATGCACTTCAACCGCCGCGCCAGCCGGCGCGACCATGTCGGGCTCTATCTGATCGAGCATTTCCGCCAGACGGCTCCGAAACTGGCTGACCACGAGATCGCCGAGGCCGGTTTCTTTCCGCTCGACAGGCTTCCCGAAGGCACGACGCCGGCGACGCTGCGCAGGATCGCCGAGGTTTTTGAAGGCCAGGAGGCTTCGGCCTACTGGTAGGTTTCGGGTTTGGTGTTAGGAAGGTGCCGACACTATCCGGTGAGCGATAGTCTCGGGCTTTCGAGCAAGGAGGATGATCACGCCGTCCCGAACCTGCTCCGATCATGTGGCGCGGCGTAGTCGAGTTCCGGCCCGACCGGCACGATGCCCGTGGGGTTGAGCGTTTTGTGGCTGCCGTAATAATGCGCCTTGATGTGGTGCATGTTCACCGTGCCGGCCACGCCCGGCACCTGGTAGAGATCGCGCAGATAGTTCGACAGGTTCGGATAGTCGGCGATGCGGCGCAGATTGCATTTGAAGTGCCCGACATAGACCGGATCGAAACGCGCCAGCGTCGTGAACAGCCGCCAGTCGGCCTCGGTGATGCGCCCGCCGAGTAGATAGCGCTGTCCGGAAAGCCGCTGCTCGACCGTGTCCAGCGCCGCGAAAAGCTCGCTGAAGGCCTGCTCGTAGGCCGCCTGCGTCGTGGCGAAGCCGGCGCGGTAGACGCCGTTGTTGATGGCGGGATAGACCAGCGCGTTGATCGCGTCGATGTCGCCGCGCAGGTCCTCGGGATAGAAATCCAGGCCGGCGTCGCCCCATTCGTCGAAGGCCGAGTTCAGCATGCGGATGATCTCGGACGATTCGTTGTTGACGATCGTCTTCTCCTTCTTGTCCCACAGCACCGGCACCGTCACCCGGCCTGAATAGGCCGGATCGGCCATGGTGTAGATCTGGTGCAGGAAGTCGAGGCCGTAGAGCGTGTCGCCGGTGGCGCCGTCGTCGGTTCTGAAGGTCCAGCCATGCTCACCCATGAAATGGTGCACGACCGACACGGAGATGATGTCCTCGAGCTTCTTCAGCTTGCGCAAGATCAAGGTGCGATGCGCCCACGGGCAGGCAAGCGAAACATAGAGGTGATAGCGGCCGGGTTCGGCCTTGAAGCCACGCTGGCGCCCTTCGACCGGGGCGCCGTCACGCGTCACCCAGTCGCGCCATTGCGACTGCGAGCGGACGAATGCGCCGCCGCTTTTGCTGGTATCGTACCAGCGGTCCTGCCATTTGCCTTCGACCAGCAATCCCATGATCCGTCTCCAGTGCTTCGCCACCCATGTAGGGCGAGACCGCGCCGCGCGGAAATCGCCAGGGGTTGAACAGATCGTCACCTTGGGGCCGGTACTTGTGAAAGGGCCGATTGCAGCGACCGGAAATTGATGCTAGCGGACGATCCGCATGTTCGACTTTGCCTTGATCCGGTTCGACCGACGACGAAAGGACGCCCGCGCCTAGAAAGCGCTGACTGGCGAACGCCGCCGCATGCGGCACCCTTCCTCGTCTACCGGAACGCGACGACCATGAGCCTTGCCGACGTAAAGCACCCTGCCGATGTGAAACATCCGGCCAACATAAAACCCCTGGCCGATGTGCTGTATCTGCCGGAGGATCCGGCGCACGATCCTGAAATCGAAGCCATCAACGACGAAGCCTTCGGCCCCGGCCGTTTCGTGCTGGCCGCCTACAAGATTCGCGAATCCGGCGGGCATGACCGCTCGATGTCCTTTGTCGCGGTCAAGGACGGCACGGTTATCGCCTCGGTGCGCATGACGCGCATTGCCGCCGGCGCCGGCCGCGCCATCATGCTGGGACCGCTCGCTGTTCGACCCGCCTACAAGAATCTCGGCATCGGCCGGCGGCTCGTCGCGATCGCGCTGGAGGCAGCGGCCAAGGCGGGAGCGCCCGCCGTCATGCTGGTCGGCGACGAACCTTACTACGGGCCGCTCGGTTTCAAGAAGATCCCCCGCGGACAGCTTGCCATGCCACGCCCCGTCGATTTCGACCGCCTGTTGGCGCACGAGATCGTGCCGGGCGCCGTGGCAAGGCTGACCGGCGAGGTTTGCCATGCCAGCCAGGCGCGCGTGGCCGCCCATCTTCCGGCGATGGCCTGACCGTTCGAATGCTGCTATGCCGGCCACGGCATATCGCCGCCCAAGCCACGCGCAGGAGAACGATGACATGAACCCCAACGGCCAGATAGCGATCGTCACCGGCGGCGGCTCCGGCCTTGGCGAGGCTACCGCCCGCGCGCTCGCCGCGAAGGGCGCCCGGCTAGCCATTCTCGACGTCGGCATCGAGCGCGCCGCCAAGGTTGCCGAAGAGATCGGCGGCATCGCCGTGCGCTGCGACGTCTCGAGCGCCGAAAGCGCGGAAGCCGCAATCGCTGAGGTGGCCGGGAAGCTTGGCGCCCCCCGCATCCTGGTCAACTGCGCCGGCATCGCCATCGGCGTCAAGACGATCGGCAAGGATGGGCCGCATCCGCTCGACCAGTACCGCAAGGTGATCGAGGTCAACCTCATCGGCACATTCAACATGATCCGCCTGGTCGCGGATCACGCCGCGAAGCTGCAGCCTCTCGAAGGCGGCGAGCGCGGCGTCATCGTCAACACCGCCTCGGTCGCCGCTTATGACGGCCAGATCGGCCAGGCGGCCTATTCCTCGTCCAAGGGCGGCGTCGTCGGCATGACGCTGCCGGTGGCGCGCGATCTCGCCCGTTCGGGCATCCGCGTCTGCACGATCGCGCCCGGCATCTTCAAGACGCCGATGATGGCGGCGATGCCGCAGGAAGTGCAGGATTCACTCGGCGCTGCCGTGCCGTTCCCGCCGCGCCTCGGCGAGCCCTCGGAATATGCGGCCCTTGCCCTGCACATCGTCGAGAACCAGATGCTGAATGGCGAGACCATCCGCCTCGACGGCGCCATCCGCATGGCGCCGAAATAGGTTGGCGCCACTATTGCCGGCATGCGCCGGCGAACGGGCCTTGCAAAACAGGGCGGTCACGGAATAAGTGGATTATAATATTCCACTTATAGCCAGATAGGTGAATGCCTTGGACGACCGCAAGAAGGACGTGATCCGCGAGACCGATGCCGCAGCGGTCAGGCTGGCGCGCACGCTGCTGCGCGGCGCGCGCTTCGGCGCGCTGGCCGCGATCGAACGCGACACCGGCTGGCCGCTCGCCAGCCGGGTGGGCGTCGCGACCGACATCGACGGCACGCCCCTCATCCTGGTGTCGATGCTGTCGGCCCACACCGGCGCGATCCTTGCCGAGCCGCGCTGCTCGCTGCTGGTCGGCGAACCCGGCAAGGGCGATGCGCTGGCGCATCCGCGCATGACGATCCTCTGCCACGCGAAGCGGCTGGAACGCGGATCGGACGATCATGCCCGCGCCGAACGCCGCTACCTCAATCGCAATCCCAAGGCCACGCTCTATGCCGGCTTGGGCGATTTCTCGCTGTTCCGGCTGGAACCCGAGCGCGCCAGCCTCAACGGCGGCTTCGGCAAGGCCTATGCACTCACCAGCGCCGACCTTGTCACGCAAGGGCCGGTGGTGGCGGAACTCGCGGCCAGCGAGCAATCGGCGCTCGACCACATGAACGCCGAACATCTCGATGCGGTCGCCGTCTATGCCCGTCACTTCGCCAAAGCTTCAGGCGGTGGCTGGACCCTCACCGGCTTCGACGCCGATGGCATGGATCTGGTGGCGGGCGACGAGGTCTGCCGCGTCTTTTTCGCCGAGCCGCTGAAAAGCGCTCGCGAACTGCGCCCCATCCTGGTCGACATGGCCAAGGCCGGGCGCGCGGCAACATAGGTCAAGGCCCAGGCCACGAAAACGCCGTGGCAAACGGGTCTCGAGGCTCGGCTCGAGCCCGCAAACGATCAGACGAGACGGCCGCTCTGACGGCCTTGCGAGCGGCGCATAGGCCCTGGCCCATCATTCATCCTGCGACCGCTCAAACGAATGCTTGAGATTTAAGCGAAATGCTCTACCCTTTTCCACGCTGCGTTGAATCATCGACGTGGATCAAGTTGTGGAATCCGAACGCTATTTGCCCCCATGGCGCCGGAGCGAGAAGGACATATGGGGGATCGATGGTCTCTGAGAAGCTAATCGCAAACGCCGAATCGGCTGCCGCCTTCCTGACGCTGATGGGCAATGAGAAGCGGCTTTTGATCATGAGCTATCTTGCCGAGGGCGAAATGTCCGTCGGCGCCATCGCCGACAAGGTGATGCTCAGCCAATCCGCCCTTTCGCAGCACCTGGCCAAGTTGCGTGCGCTCGACCTCGTGGACACCCGCCGCGATCGTCAGATGATCTACTATTCCTGCAAATCTCCGGCCGTCTACGAATTGCTGTCCATGCTCGACGGCATTTTCGGCGAAGTGAACCTGCCGCAGATGGCCTATCGCCTGCGCCAGGCCGGTGCCTGAGCGCGGTAGAGCCGTACAGCATTCATAGAATCGCTAAACAGCTCTATCTTATTGTTTTTACGCAATTCCGGACGGAAAACCGTTACACACTTTTCCTGGAATTGCTCTAACCCGCAGCGTCGAACCCAGGCACCAATGACGCGTCCGTTCCTGCCGCTCCCATGACGCGGCAGGACATCCGCTCCGAGCACGACTTTTCGCTCCGATGCCGATTTATCCCCTTGTTGGAGCATCGGATCTGTCCGAAAACCGCTTCGCACTTTTCGGTCCGATGCCGGCTGATCCCCTTGTTGGAGCATCGGATCTGTCCGAATACCGCTTCGCACTTTTCGGTCCGATGCCGGCTGATCCTCTTGTTGGAGCATCGGATTTGTCCGAAAACCGCTTCGCACTTTTCGGTCCGATGCTCCGGAGCCCATGAATCCCATTCGCATAGACGATCCGCAGGATCCGCGCGTCGCGGCCTACCTGGACATTCGGGAACGCGATCTTGCCGGCCGGCAGGGTCGTTTCATCGCCGAGGGCAAGGTCGTGCTGGGCATGCTGCTGTCCTCGTCTCGTTTCGAGGCGGAATCGATCCTTGTGCTTGAAAACCGGCTGCCGGGCCTTGCCGACACGCTGCGCATGGCAAGATCAGACGTCCCCGTCTATGTCGCGACCGGAGAGATCATGGATCGGATCGCCGGCTTCCATATGCACCGCGGCATCCTGGCCATCGGCCGCAAGGGCGCGGCGACATCAGCCGACGCACTGCTGGCCACGCTGCCGGCCACAGCGCTCGTCGTGGTGCTGGTCGGCATCGCCAACCACGACAATATGGGGTCGATCTTCCGCAACGCCGCCGCCTTCGGCGTCGACGCCGTGCTGCTCGACCGGACCTGCTGCGATCCATTGTACCGCAAGGCGATACGCGTCTCGGTGGGCGCGGCGCTGAAGGTGCCCTTTGCCTCGTTCCCGGACGCGGCAGCCTTCACCGTCATGCTCGACGGGCAAGGCTATGGCCAGTTCGCGCTGTCGCCACGCGGCCAGACCGACATTCGCGACGCCCGGCATCCCGGCCGCCTGGCGCTCTATCTCGGCACCGAGGGCGAGGGCCTGCCCCCCGCCCTTCTCGAACGCTTGCAGACCGTGCGCATCGGCATGGCGGAAGGGTTCGACAGCCTGAACGTGGCCGCCGCGTCCGCCATCGCCCTGCATCATTTCTCGCGTCGTTGAAGCGCGTGATCGGCCGCAGGTCCGCCAAGCGCCTGGGGACAGTGTCTTAGATACGCGCGATCTCCACATAGCGCCATGACCTGCAGCATGGCGCTGCATCCTCATGCAGGTCCGCGAGCTTCCGGCGATTGCGGAAGACTCTAATCCGCCGTGGTCACCTTCTGCAGGGCGCGAACGCGGTCAGCGAGGCTGACGGCGCGATCACCGGCAGGCCGGGCTTCCTGGGAGGCGGCGAGCGCCTTGGCAATCGGCGAATCCGGCCCTTCCAGCCTCGCCGTGAGATTTACGACCTCGGCCGCCAGTTCGTTCATCTGCTCGCGAAGCGCGGCGCTGGTCTGGCGCACGGCTTCGCCCGGCGCGGCTTCGAACGCTGCCTGGCTGGTTTTCAGGCGCTTGTTTTCGCGCGCCAGCGCGGACAGCTTGTTTTCCAGCCGCTCCCGATCACCATCGAGCCTGGCGATAGCCTTCTCGATGCTTTCATCGGCTGCACCATTGCGATGCGGAGGTTCCTGGGCCACGAGCCGCAGGGCCGGTGCATTGTCCGCCCCGCTCTTCGGCCGCTCCGTGCGAGACCGCTCCAGGTCCTTCTCGCGCCGGGCAAGCTTGTCCTCGCGGTCGGCCAAAGTCGCCGTGAGGCGCTCCAGTTTCTTCTCAAGCTCGCCGGTTTTTTTCTTCTCGGCTTTCAGCGCCTCGCGGGCGAGCTTGATCTCAGTGGCCGCTTCCTGGCTGCGCTTCTCGGCCTCCTTGCGCTGTGCGCGCAGAGCGGTGATGTCATCGGCAAGCTTCTGCAATTCCGATTCACGCGCCACCAACTCGATCTGACGGTTACTGGAGGCGAAGCTGGCGTCGTCATACATCTGCTCCAGCTTCTCCAGATCGAGCGCGCGCTTGTCCAGCTTGCGCTCGTTCTCGGTCAGGCGCTCGTGCAGCCGCTGGAGCTGCTCCTCGCGCTCGCGCAGCATCTCGTTCCTGACCTCGAGCTCGGAAAGCGCCTGGTTCTTGTCCTGCCGCACCATCGCCAGCCCCTTCAGGGCCTCGCGGCCGCGGCTGATCTCCACCAATTGCTCGGCCACCTTCTCCTTGAGACCCTTGACGCTGATCTCGAGCCGGCGCGTCGTCATGGCGTATTCGGCGCGGATGCGATCCTTGTCGGCCTGGATCTCGGCCTGCGTCTGCGGGATCGAAGCCTCGACCCGCCTGCGGGTCAGCACCACGGCCCGCCGCCAGACCGAGGGTGCGATCAACACCACCAGGAAGGCCGCGCACAGGACGCCGAGGGCAAAGAACAGAACTGACTGAACCAAAGCGACTATCCGTTGTGGCTGGCGTCCAACCCTAAACCAGACTGTGCCACGTCCGCATGACGGAAATCCAGTACCGCGGCAAGTCTGCCGCGGTCAGATTCGTCGGGAAAAGATCGAAGCTCGATCAAACCGTGTCGCGATAGAGCCTCAGAACGGATTCCAGGTCGCGCTCTCGGTGAGCTTCAGGTAGCCGAGATTGACGCCCAGCCTGGCGCCGACGCCGGTGCGGATCGGCACCAGCAGCACATTGTTGTTCTTCAGCACGTTGAAGCCGATGCCGGCGATCACATAGGCCGAGCCGGCCACGCCGCCATAGCGGTTGTAGAGATTGCTGACGTCGTCAAGATTGTAGACGAGCATCATCACCCGCGAACCCTCGCCGCCGAAATCCCAGCCAAGCGACGGGCCCTGCCAATAGACCTTATGGTCGCCGGCATTCTTGGTGTAGAGCGTGCCCTCGCCATAGGTGAGGCCGCCAATGAGCGCGCCCGATCCCTCCTCGCCCAGAAGGTAGCCGTTCGGCAACCCGTAGGACGCGAAGATCTTCTCCACCACCGTGGCGAGCCCTCCCGACGTGGCGCCGAAGAACTTGTGGCCGGAATCGACGATTTCCTGGGCGGTGTACTCCTGTGCCCGCAAGGCGGAGGTTGAAAAGACGAGAACGCCCATCAGGGCAACCGCCATTGTGATGACACGGAAGAAATTCCGGCCGTTTAATCGGGAAAACATGCTTCCAAATCTCCGTCAGGGAGCACTTTCGCCGACGCCTCGTCCCCGTACGGCTCTTGCCGGCCGCCAAGGGTGACTCTTACGCGCAAACTATGCCGTAATCCTTTTTCAACCATTAAGCTCCCACATGAAGATGGCGGTTCGAAGGCCGGTTTTCGTGCCAACGGGCGGCTTCACATCCTGCCTGAACACACCATTTTGCTTTGGCGACGGTCTCGCATTTGTTGCTGCTCGCACAAGCGCTGTGTATTCAAGAACTCCTTGGGAGAAATGTGATTCGTGTGGACCGCGCGGCCTGCATCGCCCGGTCATCCATTTGAAGCTGACAGGGATTTTTCGCCGATGGCCGACCTTTTCACCCTTTCCGCAACCGATCTTGCAGCGCTGCTGTGCAGCCGGGTTTGCCACGACATCATTTCGCCGGTCGGCGCCATCAACAACGGGCTGGAACTGCTCGATGAGGGCGGCGCCGACGAGGACGCCATGCGGCTCATCCGGCAGAGCGCCAGGAACGCCTCGGCCCGCCTGCAATTCGCCCGCATCGCCTTTGGCGCCGCCGGCTCGGCGGGCATGCTTATCGACACCGGCGATGCCGAAGCCGTCGCCATTGCCTTTCTGAAGAACGAGAAGCCGGAATTGACCTGGAACGGCGCGCGCGCGCTGCTGCCGAAGAACAAGGTCAAGCTGCTGCTCAACCTCATTCTGGTCGCCAACGCCGCCATCCCGCGCGGCGGCCGGCTGGTCGTCACGCTGGAGAACCTGGACACCGAGCCACGCTTCGCGCTCTCCTCCAGCGGTCCGATGTTGCGCGTGCCGCCAAAGTTCCTGGAACTCCATTCGGGCAACAAACCCGAGGAGCCGATCGACGCGCATTCAGTGCAGCCCTATTACACGCTGCTCCTCGCGCGCGAGGCCAACATGACGATATCGATCCACGCCACCCCAGAGGAAATTGTCCTCTCGGCCGCATGATTTTTCCTGGTATTCCGGGATCGTAGCAAAGTCGTCTTAGTAATAATATCTACAGAAATCCGCGCCGGCGGATGATTTCACTTGCGCGGCTAGATGAAACGGAGCGCGCGCAAGACGAATCACGCCGATTACGCATTTGCGAAAATTTTACCTAATGACTTTTCCGGTTCTTTACCGGATCGGCCTATGGTCCAGGCCGGCAATCCCCGATGCTGACGAAACGCGACGCCGTGAAGAGGACCGGAATGAAACGCTGCATGTTCGTCGATGATTCGAGCGTCATCCGGAAGGTCGCGAAGCGCATCCTGGGAAGTTTCGACATGATGGTCATCGAGGCGGCAAGCGGGCTCGACGCCGTCGACATGTGCGCCGCCGACATGCCTGACATCATCGTCGTCGATGCCGCGCTGCCCGACATGCAGGCCGTCGATCTCATCCGCCAGGTGCGGGGCATGCCAAGCGCCGTCAAGCCGCAAATCCTGATTTCCCTGGTCGAGTTCGACGTCGCCGCCGTCATGCGGGCGAAGCGGGCCGGCGCCCAGGGCTACCTATTGAAGCCCTTCAACAGGCCGCAACTCCTGGAACGTTTCCGCTCCCTTCAGGTCGCTGCCTGATTCGCGTCGCCTTCGGCGGATGGATCACCCAACGGCGCGCGATTGTTCGACTGGAACTAACCGTCACGGACGCCATACAGGTTTCGATGAGCCTGAAGGCAGCTCCAGAAAGCAAAAACCCGGCCGGAGCCGGGTCTTCATGCCGCGAAACAGGCCTTGCTCAGGCGCTGGCGCGGATGTCTTCCGGCTCACGCAGCACATAGCCGCGGCCCCAGACCGTCTCGATGTAATTCTGGCCGCCCGACGCCGCGTCGAGCTTCTTGCGCAGCTTGCAGATGAAGACGTCGATGATCTTCAGCTCCGGCTCGTCCATGCCGCCATAAAGGTGGTTGAGGAACATTTCCTTGGTCAGCGTCGTGCCCTTGCGCAGCGAGAGCAGCTCCAGCATCTGGTATTCCTTGCCGGTCAGATGCACGCGCTGGCCGCCGACCTCGACGGTCTTGGCATCGAGATTGACCACCAGGTCGCCGGTGGTGATGACGGATTGCGCATGCCCCTTGGAGCGGCGCACGATGGCGTGGATGCGGGCAACCAGTTCGTCCTTGTGGAACGGCTTGGTCATGTAGTCGTCGGCGCCGAAGCCGAGGCCGCGCACCTTGTCCTCGATGCCGGCCATGCCGGAAAGGATCAGGATCGGCGTCTTCACCTTGGACAGGCGAAGCGTTCTCAAGACTTCATAACCCGACATGTCGGGAAGGTTGAGGTCGAGAAGAATGATGTCGTAGTCGTAGAGCTTGCCTAGATCGACACCTTCTTCACCAAGGTCTGTCGTATAGACATTGAAGCTTTCCGATTTCAGCATCAATTCGATGCTCTGTGCGGTTGCACTGTCATCTTCTATCAGCAGAACACGCATTTCATTCCCCTTTTCTGCTGCCGGACCACGTCACGGCCCGTCCTGGTCCGGAGCAGTGATTGCCTAGTGCAGAGGCTGCCATCGAATGGTTAACAAAACCTAATTCCGCGTCCTTGACGGTATCAGATTTTTTAACCCCTTTCTACACACACTTGAATCTAATGATGAATCGCAGAACCAAACTCCTAATGCAACACATTAATAAGCCAGCCTAAGTGACTCCAGGGACTCACTGGCTGCGCTCTGCGTGGCATGTCGGAATTTTTACCCCGCCTTAAGTCCTGGGGCGTATGATTAACAATGCCCGTAAACGAATGGTTACCGCCGGTAAAAATCTTTAGGAATCTGTTTCCCATAGTCCGGGGAAAGGCGGTGGATGCGGGCGACGCTTGGGGCTTTCCCAGCGGGATGGGCGATATGTGCAGGTGTGCGTTTCCGGGAGTACCGAATCATGAAGTCACGTGAAAACCTCGTTCGGCTGAAGCAATTTCAGGTGAATGAGAAGCGGCGCCAGTTGCTGCAGCTCGACATGATGATCGCTGAATTCGAGCGCATGGCCGTCGAACTCGAACTTCAGATCACCGCCGAGGAGAAGAAAGCCGGCATCACCGACATCAACCATTTCGCCTATCCGACCTTCGCCAAGGCAGCGCGTCTGCGCCGCGACAACATCAGGAATTCGCAGAACGACCTCGCCCAGCAGCGAAGCGCTGCCGAATCAGTACTCAGCGAAGCTGAAGCGGAGCTTTCCAAGGCGGAGATGCTGGAATCGCGCGATTCCAAGATCCGCGAGGCGGAGACCGGCGGCCGCAGCGCCATGATCGGCTGAGCGCCAAGCCCCGGTCACACATTTTGCCCCCGACACGTCGGGCGCTCATTCTTCAATACCGGAATTCTCCCTGATTCGCCGGCCACGGCCAGTTGCGATCAGGCGTCCTGATGCTCCGTCGCCCGCGCGCGGGCCTCCTTGATATCGGGAGCATGCTCTTCCGCCCACGATCGGATCTGGATCAACAGACCCGCCAGGTTGCGGCCCAGCCCGGTCAGTTCATACTCCACCCGAGGCGGGATCACCGGAAAGACTTCCCGCCGCACCAGCCCATCGCGCTCCAGCACACGCAATGTCTGCGTCAACATTTTCGGCGTGATGCCTTCGAGCTTGCGCGCAAGCTCACCATTGCGCATTCGCCCGCGACGCAGCGCGCACACCACCAGGTAGACCCACTTGCTGGCAAGCATCTCCAGCACCGTGTGCGAGGGACAGGTGCGCTGGAAGGCATCGTAGCCGAAGGGGGAGTCATCATCACTATCCATAAGGTACCTATATATCGACAAGGTACATACTAGACAATGGGATATTACTATCCAAATGATAGCGGCACCAACCAACGAGGAGTAGTGATCCCATGCGTGCCGTTACACAGACCTCCGTCGGCGGTCCCGATGTTCTTGTCCTGGCCGATCGTCCCTCCCCATCTCCCGCGGCCGGCGAAGTGCTGGTCCGGGTCAAGGCGGCCGGCATCAACCCGGTCGATGCCGCGGTTCGCGCCGGTTACTATCCGCTGCTCGGCGAACCGCCCTTCACCCTGGGCTGGGACATCTCGGGGACGGTCGAGGCGCTCGGCCAGGGCGTGAGCGGCTTCAAGGTCGGGGACGATGTGTTCGGCATGCCGCGCTTCCCCGGGCAGGCGGCGGCCTATGCGGAACTCGCGGTATCGCCGGCCGGCGATCTCGCGCCCAAGCCGGCGGCAGCCGATCATGTCCAGGCCGGCGCGCTGCCGCTGGCCGGCCTCACCGCCTGGCAGGGCCTTGTCCGTCATGGCGGCCTGAAACCCGGTCAACGCGCGCTGATCCATGCCGCCGCCGGCGGGGTCGGCCATCTTGCGGTGCAGATCGCCAAGGCGCTGGGCGCCCATGTCACCGCCACCGCCAGCCCGGCCAAGCTTGATTTCGTCCGCTCGCTCGGCGCCGACGAGGTGATCGACTACACAAAGGATGACTTCACCGAAAAGGCGCGGCAGATCGACCTCGTCCTGGACCCCATCGGTGGCGACCACGCCGACCGCTCCCTGGCCGTGCTGAGGGATGGCGGCGTGCTGGTCTCGCTGCTCAACGTGAACGACAGCACGCGGGAGAAGGCGGGCGAACGGGACATCCGCGTGGAACGGATGTCTGTCGTCCCCGATCGCGATGGCCTGGTCGAGCTCGCCAGGCTGGTCGACGCGGGCAAGCTGCGGGTCCATGTCGCCAAGGCTTTTCCGCTGGAACAGGCCGGCGAGGCGCACGCCTTTCTGGCGGCCAGGCCCACGGGCAAGGTGGCGCTGACACCCTGACGCCGCATCGGCATCGCGGGAAACCGGCTCGACGCCGGAATGGGCATTGCTGCCAGCTGAAAACGAAAAGGGCGCGGAATCCCGCGCCCTTTTCGATTACATGGATCTCAATGCCGATATTGCTGAATGCGCGTCGTGCGCAGTCCGGCAAGGCCGTACTCGTCGATCGACGCTTGCCAGGACAGGAATTCCTCGGTCGTCAGCTTGTAACGCTGGCAGGCTTCCTCAAGGCTGAGCAGGCCGCCACGCACCGCTGCGACAACTTCCGCCTTGCGCCGGATAACCCACCGGCGGGTATTCGAAGGTGGCAGATCGGCAACGGTAAGAGGGCTGCCGTCGGGCCCGATAACATACTTGACTCGCGGTCTAACCAGATCGGTCATCGTACTCTCTACTAAAAACTCACAGACCCAATCCCCACCACATTACTGCCGCAGCTTTAAAAATTGCCTAAGCAGACCCTAATAGCTAGGTAAGGTTCGTGAACGTCACGTTAGCCTTTTCTTCGGCATTTGAGCGATCGCCGCAAAACCGCCTCAAGCGCCTGGAAAATCCGCCTGCCGGCAAAGCTGGCGCGCTTTGGACGCTTGACCTATATTCCGCCCAATGGCCCGACATTCAGGCCATTGGTATTGAGCGCATGCAGAACGAGCCATGATGAACAGCCTCGACCTTCCAGGACGCCCCGAGAAGACCCGCATTGTCGTCGCCATGTCGGGCGGCGTCGATTCGTCCGTCGTCGCCGGCCTGCTGAAACGCGAGGGCTACGATGTCGTCGGCGTCACGCTGCAGCTCTATGATCATGGCGCGGCCACGCACCGCGCCGGCTCCTGCTGCGCCGGCCAGGACATAGACGACGCCCGTCGCGTGTCGGAAACGCTGGGCATTCCGCACTACGTGCTCGATTATGAGGAGCGGTTCCGCAAGGCGGTCATCGACCCGTTCGCCGAAAGCTACGTCGCCGGCCAGACGCCGATCCCCTGCGTGTCCTGCAACCAGACGGTCAAGTTCGCCGACCTGCTCGCCACCGCGAAGGAACTCGGCGCCGACGCGCTGGCAACCGGCCACTACATCCGCTCGCGTGCCAATGGCGCCCATCGCGCGCTGTACAGGCCCGTGGATGCCGACCGCGACCAGAGCTACTTCCTTTTCGCCACAACGCAGGCGCAGATCGACTATCTGCGCTTTCCGCTTGGCGGCATGTCCAAGCCCGAGGTCCGTGCCGTCGCCGAGGCGATGGGCCTCTCCGTGGCCACCAAGCAGGACAGCCAGGACATCTGCTTCGTGCCGCAGGGCAAGTATTCCGACATCATCTCCAAGCTGAAGCCGACCGCCGCCAATCCGGGCGACATCGTCCATATCGACGGCCGCGTGCTTGGCCGCCACGAAGGCATATTGCGCTACACGATCGGCCAGCGGCGCGGCATCGGCGTCGCTTCCGGCGAGCCGCTCTATGTCGTTCATCTCGATGCCGACCGTGCCCGCGTCATTGTCGGTCCGCGCGAGGCGCTGGAGACGCACAAGGTCTTCCTGCGCGACATGAACTGGCTGGGCGACGGCGAGCTTGCCGACATTCCCGCATCGGGCGTCGAGCTGTTCGCCAAGGTGCGCTCGACGCGGCCGCCGCGGCCCGCCGTGCTGCGGCATGTCGATGGCGTCGCCTCCGTCGAGCTTGTCGACGGAGAATCCGGCATCGCGCCCGGACAGGCCTGCGTGCTCTATTCGGATGACGGCAACGAAGCCCGAGTCTTCGGCGGCGGCTTCATCGCCCGCTCCGAGCGGGGCGCCGAGGCCGAGGCCATGCTCAAGCGGCTTGCGCCGAAGCCGGCGAGCGTCGCGGCCGAATAGGCAATTTCAGCAAAGCTGTGGCGATTCCGGCCGGCATTACGTCCGCCGGATGCAACGCCATGAAAAATGCCGGCGCCTCTCCGGCTGTGAAGATACCCGGAAAGCGCTGAACGCTGTCCGGGAGAGCCTCCGGGGCCGGCCGGGCGTGGCTCAGGCCTTGGACTTGCTGTGGGTGACGGTGCCGGCGGTCAGGATGCGCAGCACCCGGATGGCTTCCTCGCCGTCCGTGCGCGGTTCGGCCCGGGTCTCGATGCACTGGATGAAATGGGCGAGTTCCCGCGTCAGCGGCATGCCCTCGCCCACCGTCACATAGGATGGTTCGTTCGCCGTGAAGGCCCATTGGCCGCTGTCCTGCCAGACGGCGTGGCGATAGACGGCAAGCTTGCGTTCCCACGGCTCCACATCATCGAACACCGCCATCGCCTTGGTGCCGACCACGGTCAGCCGCCGCTCGCGATAGGGATTGAGGCGCGACGCGAAGAGATGGCCGCGCAACCCGTTGGGAAAGCGCATGTGCAGATGCGCGAAGTCGCTGAGATTGTCGAGCAGGGCGGCGCCCTCGCCGCGCACCTCGACCGGTTCGGTGCCGGTGATGGCGAGGATCATCGACAGATCGTGCGGCGCCAGGTCCCACAGCGCGTCGTTCTCGGTGTGGAATTTGCCGAGGCCCAGCCGATGCGAATGGATGTAGCGCACCTCGCCGAGTTCACCATTGTCGATCAGCGCCTTCAGCGTCTCGAAGGCCGGATGGAAGCGCAGCACGTGGCCGACCATGAAGACGCGGCCATTGTCCTTCGCGGCTTTCACCGAGCGTTCGGCATCCGCCACGGTGAGCGCGATCGGCTTTTCCACCAGGACGTCCTTGCCGGCCTGCACGGCGCGAATCGCCATTTCGGCGTGAAACTGCGGCGGCAGCGCCATGACGATGGCGTCGACATCGTCGCGCTTGAACAGTTGCTCGGGCTCGATCGCCAGGCACTCCTGTTCGCTGGCAAAGCCTTCGGCACGGGCGCGATTGAGGTCGGAGACGGCGTGCAGCGCGCCGAGGGCCTTGAGGGTGCGGATATGGTTGCTGCCCCAGTATCCGCAACCGAGGACTGCGATGCGCGGTTTCATTGATGCCGGACTCTAGATTTTCATCGCCGATGACATAGCGACGTGCCCCTTCGAACTCAACCCCGCTGTCGGCGTCCATATGCGTGGAGCGTGCCACAAGTGCGTGTAACGGCTCCGATTTGCGTGTCGATAGCCTATGAGACCCTTCAAAATGCGCCGGAGGCAGGGCTCGGGATCGTGAAAGCGCTTCGCTAGCCCGCTATGCTTTTTTGCCATTGGAAATATGCGGGCAACCGACGCGCATCGAAGCTTGACAGGCTCACCCCGCAAACCTTATATCGCCGCGACCTTGGCGAATGCTTTGGAATTGCCTTCCGATCTTGAGGTGGATTTCAGGCTCTTCGCCGCCTTGGCGGGGTAGCTCAGTTGGTTAGAGCACGGGAATCATAATCCTGGGGTCGGGGGTTCAAGTCCCTCTCCCGCTACCACTTCAAACCCACTATCGTGTCCGACGGCCGCATCACAGCGGCCGCTTATTGGCGTGGGCTTTCCAGTGTACCGTGCTGTAGGGAACGCTGCTCCGCCAATAAGGGCGGCAAGCTTGCCCTTGACCTCGATCTCGAAACCTTCGCGTGCAGGCTTTGGGTGCACCGTAACGCTGTGAACAAGCTGCCGAAAATTTTGGATTAGCGGGCCACGATCATCTGAAGCAGTCGCGTGGTCGGCCAACGCGGTTGAAAGATCATCGACGGTTTGGACATACCGCTGCAAGGTGGCCGGGTGGAGAGCCACAGTTGATGGCGGCTCATCGAGACCACCGAATTGCCCCTCGATCAGAGAAAGCTGTGTCTTGAATTCTGCGATCCGTTGCTTGGCATCCTCTTCAGCAATCACGCCCCTGATCACAAGGTCGATCGTCCGCTGAAGTTCGCCTTTTACCCGTTCGCGCTTGCCTTCTAGCGCTGAGCGCATCGAGTTCGCCCGTGCCGCCAATTCTCGGCGCTCCTGGTTATATTTGCGGATGTATGCCTCGATCAGATCAGGCGCTTTCAGCTGCTCGCGCATGCCATCGAGGACTGCCCTCTCTATCTCGGGCAGATAAATAATGCGCCGATTGGAGCAGCTCCCGCTTTCACGAACGGCGGAGCACCTGATACGCGTTTTGCCCGTCTTGTCACGATCGTGAACCGACATTCCCGATCCGCAGATGCCGCAACGAAGTAGGCCGGATAACAGGTGCGCCGGGCGACGCTTGAAATGAGAGGATGCGTTCACCCTAGCGACTTTGAGTGCCTGTGCCTTTTGCCAAACGTCGTCGTCGACAATGCGAAGATGAGGAACCTGTTTCGTCTGCCACTGGTCCTTCGGATTTGGCCTGGAGACGCGCTTGCCAGTATCGGGGTTCTTCACCATTCGGACCTTGTTCCAAATGATCCGACCAACGTAGAGTTCGTTAAAGAGCAGACCCACCCCGCGTTGTGCATTTCCATTGATGGTGGAGCCGTTCCAGCGTGTTCCTCGCGGTGGCGCTATCCCATCGCGGTTGAGATCACCAGCCAGGTCTCGTGGGGTTCGACCGGCAGAATATGCGTCAAAAATGCGCCGAACAACTTCTGCCTCCCGTTCGACGACTTCAAGTTCGCCAGGGCGACCCAAGATAGGTCGATAGCCATAGGCCCGGCCTCCGGCGTGACGACCATCACGGACAACACCAGCCATACCCCTCCGCACTTTCTTGGCGCCATCCTCCCTCTGCATTTGACCGACCAGTCCACGAATACCGATGAGGACCGCATCGGCGATACCGTCATGAACTGCCTGGATTTCGATACCGAGAAAAGAGAGCCGCTTGTGCAGACCCGCTAGATCCGCCATGTCGCGTGAAAGGCGGTCAAGCGCTTCAACGACTACCGCGTCAAACGTTTTTTGGCCTGCCGCCTCCAGCAAAGTCAGGAGCCCGTCGCGACCGAACATCGACGCTCCGGAGCGCGCCTTATCCTCATAGACGGCAACGACATCTAGACCATTGCGAACTGCATAAGCACGGCAGAGGGCAATTTGGTCTTCGGTGGACTTTTCGTTTTGAAGCTCGGTCGAAAAACGAGCGTAGATAGCGGCTCGCGTCATATCTTCTGAGCCTTCTGAGAATGATCAGAATCACTCACGGAACTTCGGTCAATGGAAGAGTCGCTGGCGATGAAATGGTCGCGCCTGGCATCAGCGATGGCAAGCGCTTCGACGAACTCAACCATGGCCTTGCGACGCGCTTCCGTCGTTAGCCCAACGGCGGCTTTGGGGAGGAAAGAACCATCGCTTGTGTCTGGTGCCTGTTTCACGAATGCTAACATCGCGAAGACCGGCGACGAGCAAAGCGACGTCTCCCATCAATCGTGCAATTGGCACGCCGCAGCGTATAAATCGGACAGGGGTCAACTGAACGAGGTTCGACTGCGATGTGTTTTCGCCACCGCGTATATCACGAAGCTCGTTGCGGGGCGTCGCTACGAGAGGTTTAGAAAACAGGCGCATTCCGCTGGGAATCCTCGTCGGAAAGCGCCGTCACGAGCTTGATGGCTTGGCTCCAATGTCGCGCCACGTCAGCACGGGTAATGGTGCGGTCCGGTCGATAGGCTGGCAGATCGCCCGCAAGCGCCTTCAGGTCGAGCAATACGGACGCAATGTGCGGCCATGGGAAATCCGTCGGATCGCCGATGTCCCGGTCGGCGCCAACAATCATATCCAGCTTTGCGATGATCCCAGCGAGCGACAGAGCAGCGACGCTGGGGACGGCATCTTGAAATTTGAGTGCCTCGGTCATGGCAAACACCTCTGCCTCGCGAGCCACCGCATATTCGGCGCTCGCCTCCGACGCGGCCACCGGAATCCGCGAGGACAAGGATTCGCCTGAGGTCAATACCGGAATTCCGGTATTGGCCATCATTCGCGTCTCCAAACGTTGCTGCACCCGACATAATAGCAATGAGGCATATCGAGCTTGTCGCCACTCGTTCCAGAGGCCTGAAGCCGGGTCTATTGCTTGCCGTTCGGAACCTTTCAGCTTATCGCCTTGCCGGTCGATGACGAAAGGCAAAGTCGTGGTATTGTCGGAATCAGCCATGATCCGAGCTCCAGACAGCTTTGGCGTGGTCAGGCTAGGCACGGTGCGTCAACACTGCGTCTAGCCGCACCCTCGACAACCGGCCAAGGGTATCCACTGATACCTTTGGATCATAGCGCAATGATCTAAAGGGATCAACAGAAATTGGTGACAGCAGCACAAATGCGGGCGGCACGAGCTTTGATTAGCCTATCACAATCGGAGCTTGCCAAGCGGGCCGGCGTTTCAATCCCGACTGTAAAACGCTGTGAGAGCGACAGCGAGCGCGTCGCCGCAGTCTCTGCTGAAACCCAGGACAAAATCCGTGTCGTTCTTGAGGCAGAGGGTGTGGAATTCACTAACGGCAATCATCCGGGCGTCAGATTGCGGCGGCCCTGACCGACGATAAATCGAAGAGGGTTTGGTAGCTTGACGTTCGGCCAGTGTCACGGTTCTCGGACGCATCGCCGACGCGCTAGGAGTGGAGCCGGAAGCTCTAATTCGTAAATCAAAGAGCGGTCATTAGACTTGAACCGGCGCGTAGCCGCTCGCGAGCGCGCTTCCAGACGGCGCTGTAGTGAGCGAGCGGCGGCTTTGCGCCCCACGTCAGCAAAAATGTGAATCCCTGCGCGGCCCTCACCCAGATATTGCGCGGAAGATCCCATGTCTAATGTCGCCGAGCGCATAGATCGAAATCCCTTAACGCCGCGAGGGCGAGAGAGAGGCGCGCGAGGGTTCTTGGGCGTCCCTTGCGCTCTGTCCACCACGCTTCGAAATGAAGCAAAGTTCCAAGTGGCGGCCCGCAATGGAAATTTTCTGCCCTTAACGGCTCGTTTACCCTTACATTCTTTCGTAGCAACCACCAAATCTACGGCATTGATTTATCTATTGCCGAGGGAAGCAATGTCGCTGACTCCTGAAATACTCGTCGGATACCTTCGAAAAGAATACAAGAGTGCCGCAAGCCACCGTGTGCTGTTGTTCTGGCTCCAGCTTTTTGTCGCGCTGCCTGGCGCGATATCAGTCATCACCATCAATGAAACGCTCACCTATTTCCTCGCCATCGGGGCTCTGGTGCTGCTGGTCATCTGGTGGTTGGCCTACAGTCGTTATCAGCGCACCCGTGAGGCGGCTGAGGCAGCGAGGCGTGCTGCTTTGCTTGTCGACGGCTTGGGGTACAAGATGTCCCCTGAAGAAACGCTGGCGTTCCGCGCTAAGATGACGGTTAGCGAAGAAGAGGCTGCGGCTTCCATAAAGGCTGATTATTATAACACGCAGATCCCAGCCGGCCCTGCGCGACTCGCCGAAATGCTTCACGAATCGGCATTTTATACGGCTGCCCTTCAAAAGATCAGCTCGTTCGCGATGATGGCCTTGTTTGTCGTGCTCGTCGTCGCGTTCGCTGCCGTGGCCTTCGCGGCACTTCCTTACGTTGAGCACGCGACGGCGTTGATCATTATGCGGATCTTCCTCGCGCTGATGGTGTTTTGGATGTCAACAGACGTCCTCGGTGCCTGTCTTGCCCACCTCAGTGCCGCTGCCGAGATCGAGCGCGTCAAGACGCGGCTGCAGATCGCACGCAAGGACAATTATCCCCTCGAAGACGTGATGATGATCATGGGCGACTATAACGCGTCCGTGGGCAGCGCGCCTGAGATTGTCCCTTGGGCTTACGACTTGACAGCGCCCAAACTGAACCGACTGTGGGCGGAGTACATTTCCAACGTGCATCAGGTCGAGGTGCACGCGTGAAATTGCTAAGCCATTTCAATGATTTTCTCAAAGACGAAGTCAACCTCAACCAGACCCGTGTCGATAGCTTGGAGACCAGTATCCAGGCTATCGAAGACTATCTCGACGGATCCGAATGGGGCGACATTATTGTCGACTGGGTCCCGCAAGGATCATGGGCCCACAAAACCATCATCAAGCCTGTCGACAAGGGCGAATTCGATGCCGACCTTCTCGTCTATGTAAGCCCTGTCGAAGGGTGGGAAGCAAAGGATTACATCAACGACCTGTATGCCCAGTTCCGGGCTACCGACACCTATCGAGACAAAGTCAAGCGTTGGTCGCACTGCGTCACCGTGACGTACGCCAACGATAAGAAGATTGATGTCGCGCCATGCGTGGTCGGCCGGATCGTCAGCGATCAGCTCGAGGTCTGCAACCGCGATGCCAACACCTTCGAGCGGTCCGAGCCGAAGCTGTATACTGATTGGCTGATAGAGCGAAACAAATGGACGGGATCGAATACGTTTCGAAAAGTGACCCGACTGCTCAAATATATGAGGGATATCAAGACCAGATTCACCTGCTCTTCCGTGCTGTTAACGACGATGGTCGGGGACCGGGTGACAAGCCAGGACCAGGGTCAGGCCTATGTGGCGGATGTCCCGGCCGCGCTGAAGACGATTTTCGGCCGTTGGGACGATTGGCTCCAGATCAATGCCATCAAGCCTGCCGTGCGCAACCCGTACCTTCAGAGCGAAGACTTCGCCGCCGGACTGACCCAGGACCAGTGGACGAATCTACGTGACAAAATCCATACCTACAGGCAGTGGATCGACGAGGCTTACAATGAAGAGAATCAAAACGAGAGCATAAGCAAATGGCGCCGCGTCTTCGGCGAAAAATTTGCGAAGAACGTCGACACCGAGGCAGCAGTTTCAGTGTCCAAGGCCGCTGTCACCGTGATCACCGAAACAGCAGGTGCGTTGGCGGATGTAGGAGGCGATTTGATCGCCCTTCTTAAGCGTTTTGGGAGGAGGGTGATCACGCCAGACTTCCCGCATTTTCCATATATGCGACAGCCGAAATGGCGACGCTCACCGGGGCAAAATTTGCCAGTAGTTGTCAGGGCGTCTTTGTATCAGTCCCGAGGGTACAACAAGATACGAGATGTGCAGGCGCTTGAGTTGTTGCCAGCAGGCCGCGAAATCGAGTTGCGTGCCGTAACCTCGACCGGCCTGCCGTTCTCAACTGACTTTGAGATTCAGTGGCGCATCACCAATACCGACGAAGAAGCAAAGCAGAGAGGGCAACTCCGGGGCGGCTTCGAAGATTCGTCCACCCACGGCCAGCGCTGGGAAACCCTGCAATACCGGGGTGTGCACATCGCCGAGGCATTCGTCATAAGGAAGCAGGACCGAACGCTGGTGGGCGTGAGCAAGCCATTTTACGTGGCGATTGAATAGGATCGTCGTTATTCGTCTGACGCACGGCGCCCGCCTAAAGCTGGTTGATGAAGGCTTGCCAGCCGAGCTTCCCCAGTGCCTTGTCGACGGTGGACGTCAGCTGCGCGTTCTTTACCTTGAACATTGAATTCGTGGCGGAAAAGCCGTCATAGCCGAATTTGGCAGCCCCGAGTGCTGAGAGTAGCCCGCACCATTCGCGGATGCTATCGACCTTTGCGAGTAGCTGCTCTCTCGAATAGCCTTGCCCGGTCTGCTGGCCGTGGAAAATCTTATCGCGGGCTTTCCAAGCTTGATCGAGCGCGGCATTGAGTGGCCCATAGCGATCCCCGAATTCGTCCTTGAAGCGAAGGCCGGTCAGCCGCTGTATCCCACCGCGAAAGCCTGTGTGGGCTATGCCCTTGTTGTTAGCGAGCGCTTGGCGCACAGACGAGGCCTGATCCGGTTTGATCACCGAGGCTTGGAATATCAGAAAAGAGCAGATCTTCCGTTGCTGTCGCTCGTATTTGATCCACGCGAGGCAAAACGCATCGACACCGCGGGTCTCCAGACCGGACCCCAGCACGCAGTCGATCATTTTGAATTCGTCTTCTAGAGTTCGCCGCATAAGATCCCCCTGTCCGGTGTGTGTGTCTACCCGGCCGCTCGGGGTTAGACCGCCATCAATCGCTGTGTTTTCGTCCCGCTCTGGTGTGCCAGGAGACAGGATCAGCGATCCATCTGTTGATGTCGGATTCCCTCCATCCCGCACCGTTGACGCTAATTTTCAGCTGAGCCGGAAACGTGCCTTCGGCGATTTTGCGGTACATCGTTGAGCGGGACAACCCGGTCCGCGCGAGGACGGTCTTAAGACGGATGATACGGTCCGGTTCAGGCATGGCAGCGTTGCTTTCGCTGAGAGCATTTGGCACCTACTGGATCAAGGCAGGACAACCCAAGGCTCGAACGCAATCAGATTTGTCACCTCATCGATTTGGGGCGTGGAAACGGCGGCAAATCGACATGCCTTAGATCCCAATGCCGCGCCCCTTACCGATGCCATGGCTGAAGGCGAGTTCCGCGCCGAGGCGCCGGCCAGAATCGCTGTGGATCCCAAGGTCGCGCTTGCGGTTGGTGAGGAGCGATTCAAGTTGAGGATCGCGTTCGAGGCTCTTGGCCATATCGGACATGGCCGAACGCGTTGACTTGTAGCCGGACATGTCGCCGGCCTGATATTGCTCCTGTCCCGTCCGGTCGAGCTTTTGCCAACGTTCCACGAAACGGTCGGCGCGGCGGATCGGATCTGCGTCCAGTCCGGTGCGGATTTCCGTTTCAAGCTGGAGAGCCAGCACGATGCGATTGACCCGGCCGGCGCTCGCTTCACGAACCAGCTTGGGATTTTTCACATAAGCCGCTTCGGCATCGCGCCAGCCATGCGGCCGCACCTTCTCGAAAGCGCTACGGGCATCCCTCAACTCGCGCATCTGGTCAGGACTGCCCTGCCCGTCCGCATTTGCGTTGTGCAACATCGCATCGAGCGCGCGCGCATGACGCACAAGCGCCTTCGTACGAGCGCTGCGCAATGCCGCTTCCGCGTCCTCCGGAACATTCGTGTCGCGCGGCACTCCAGTGGCGAGATATCCTCTGCCGGGCGTTGGGCCTGCATCTCCGATCTCCGCCCCAACATTCTCCCTTCCCGGACTGCGCCCACGGTCCTGGCCGGGCTCGGCGTCGGCGGGCGAGCGCAATCCGTCCAGCATCCCGCCGATCCTGTCGCGCAACTTCTCCGGAATGATCCGGCGCACGATCTCGACCACGCGCTCGCGGAACGTGATGCCGCGCCGCTCGGCATAGGTCTGCGCCGGGTCGATCTGCTCGTAATCCGAAGCCATGTCCTTGGCGCGGTCCCGTGACAGCGTACGGTCCAGCCGCTCTCTAGTGGCGAAGTCATCGCCGCTATAATGCAGGTCCATCCCGTCGCGATGTCGCGACAGTGCGACGTAGCTGCCATGTGCATCCATGCCCGGCGTGGCGAGCACATGGGTTCGGTCGACGGTCATGCCCTGCGCCTTGTGAATGGTCGCGGCATAGCCGTGGTCGATGTGCGCGTAGTCTTTCAGGTCGAAGCGCACCGACCTGCCGTCATCGGTGCGCACGGTCATGCTCTGTCGGCTGAGCTCCTCCACAATGCCAAGCGTGCCGTTCTTGACGCCTAGCCCGCGCTCGTTGCGCAGGAACATGACCCGGTCGCCGCGGGCGAAGGCCCTTGCACCGCGTTCGACATTCACTTGCACTTCGTCGCCGAGATCGCCGGCAGCGCGCATGCGCTCGCGCGCTGCCTGGTTGAGCGCGCGTACTTCGTCATTGGTGTGGGTGAGGATGATCCGGCTTGCCTCTGGATGCGCCTGCCTGTCGCGATCCCAGCGCTCGACGAGTTCAGTTCGCGCTTCGTCGCGCGTTGCAGCCTGATGCACCATGCCTTGCGCGTCGTAGGCGCTGATGGCGGCGCCGATCCTGCCGGTTGCCAGATCGCGCGTGGCATCGCGCTGCCAGTCCTCACGCTGCCGGCGCACCTGACCGATTTCGACGCCGCCGTGCCGCTCGTGAATGGAGCGGAATGCAGCGCCGGCTTCGATTGCCTGCAGCTGCTGTGGATCGCCGACGAGGACGACTTTCGCGCCAACGTCGGCCGCATGGGAGAGCACGCGCTCCAACTGGCGCGTGCCGACCATGCCGGCCTCGTCGATCACCAGGACATCGCGCGCGGTGAGCAGATCGCGGCCCTGTCCCCAGCTATGCTCCATACTGGCGATGGTGCGTGACGCGATGCCTGATCCGCTCTCCAGATTCTCGGCGGCAATGCCGGAAAGTGCCGCGCCTCGAACCTCATAACCCGCCGCTGCCCATGCCTGGCGCGCAACGCCCAGCATGGCGCTCTTGCCCGTTCCGGCAAAGCCGACAACGACACCAAGACCGCGTCCATCGGTGATGTGCGCAAGCGCATCGCTCTGCTCGCCCGAAAGGACAAGACCGCGTTGCGCAGCCCGCGCCAGAGCGGCCTCGCGATGGACCTCACTCACCGCGTGGCGCTCGTCCAAATCGATACGGTCCGCCGCGCGGTGAAGGCGCTGTTCGGTATCGATCATCTGCCGGGTGGTGAAGCGATCTTCGCCACGTCCGTCTTTGCCGAGCTCGACCAGATCGGGTGCGTTGCCGATCGCGACCACCACCTCGTTGAACTGCTCCATTCCTTCGCTATGGCGATGCGCAAACTTCGCAATGTCTGTTCGGGTGAAGGTCGATTGCTGATGGGTGATGGCATCCAGCGCCACGGATGGATCGGCAATGATGCGCGCACCATTGTTGCGCGCGATCTCGCGATGCAGTTCGCTGCGATCTGCTTCAATGTCGCCAGCAGCAAGGCCACTGCCCTCGATGCGTTGAGCCGGTCCACCAATCTGGGTTTGTGGCTCCAGCGCAATGCCCTGCGCCTCCAGGCTGCGATGATCGATGCGGGCGTCGATGTCTAGTTCGGCCAGACGTTCATTGGCCAGCTCCGCCCATCGCTCGCGCCAGCGTTCGACCAGCTGGGTAGCATTCCAGTCGCGAACCTTGGCGCCAAACCCATTCTCGTCCACGGATCGCATCGTCAACATGACGTGGGCATGCGGTTTGGGACTGCCATCATCCGCCATGTCCCAGTGCACATTGAGATCGGCGACCATGCCCTGGATGACGAACTCTGCCTGAACGAAGTCGCGCGCCAGTTCGATGCCTTGCCCCTGGCTGAGTTCACGCGGGAGCGCGAACTCGACCTCGCGGGCAAGCTGGGCGTCCTTCCGCACCTCGAAGGCCTCGACATCGTTCCACAGCCGTTCGCGGTCGCGCCAGGCTTCGCGTGCATCCTCGGGCAGCATCACCTCGGAATGGACGACACCGCGCTTGGCGGAGAAGTCGTGGCTGCGTTCGATCCGCTCGTCACGCAATCGCGAAGCCGAGCGGTAGGCGGCCGACGCCACAGCACTCGAGCCTGCCTTCCTTCCAATGACCTTGACGTGAAGATGATAGATCGCCATCGCGACCAGATCATTTGCACGTCAAAGCGCACGTCGGCACGACGTATAAGCGCGCCCTCCCTCCAAAAATTCTCGGGATGGACCAGCCCGTCCCGGGCTGTCTCGGCAACCCTAAAGCCTTCCGGCGGACGCTCAACTATCATCCAGAGATCGACAATCAATGGAGACAGTCATGCGCAAACCGCGGGACTTCGACGCCGAACTGAAGGCGCTGGAAGACAAGGCGCGAGAGCTCAAAAACAGAAAGGTGCAGCAGCTTGGCGAGCTGGTGATCGCCACCGGCGCCGATCAACTCAGCACTGACGAACTGGCCGGCGCGCTGGTTGCAATCGCCGAGGCGAACGACGCCACAAAGCGTGAAGCGTGGGCTAAGCGTGGGGTGATGTTTTTCGAGAGCGGGTCCCGGCGAACTGCTCCGGAATCTCAGCGCAACCCTCGCGGCGCTCCAGCGCAACCGGGCGGCTCACAATCGCCGGCAAGCGGCTCTGGCTCGCAATGACATGCGCACCTGGCAGGTCGAGCGTCGCAAGCGCACACGGCAGCTCATCGAACTTGGCGGTCTCGTCGTCAAGGCAGGCATCGTCGAGCTGACAAATGATGATCGCGCCATCATTTACGGCGCGATGCTTTGGATCGCCGGCAAGCTCCAGAGCCATGAAGGCGGGCATGCGCGAGACCTATGGGCCACGAAGGGAAAGCAGGCGTTCAATGCTGAACGCCATGAAGAGCAGATGAGCCATCGACCGTAGCGGTGTTTGGCGCAAGCGGCGGGCGGTGCGAAGGCTCCGAACAATACCTCAGCCGGTGCGCCGGCAGCCTCGGTGTCGAAATTTTTAGAGACCCGGTTAGGGGAAGCAACAAGAAAATCGTCAGGTGAACCGCCCGGTCGCTGCGCGCAATTTCATCTTGCCGGATAGGCGGCTTTCGCGTTGAGATGTGGGCTCCCATTGTGAAGAAGGCACGGTTTTATGAATTCGAATAATATGTTGGATATCCCCGATCCTGACGCACCGCTTTACCGCATTTTTTCCAAGAAGCGGTTTCTAGAGGTGGTTCAGGATCGACAGAACCCACTTGTAAAGCCGCGCCTGTGGGACGATCCTTTCGAGAACTTTTTTCTACGCTCTGAAATATCGGATCCCAGCGGCAACAAAATATCGATTGAGGGGCTCGCCGAGGATTGGTACGGCCAGTGCTGGACTCTAAACGAAGACACCGATGCGATGTGGCGGATTTACAGCCATGAAAAGAATGGCATCAAAGTCCGAACCACGATCCGTAAGCTGTTCGAGAGCTTCTACGATGCCACCGATCACTATGCGGCTCTGAAGTTCTTCATCGGCATGGTGAAATATCAAAAAGAAGCTGAGATCGCTAACTTCATGGGAAGAACCAGCTTCACCGATATCGCCTTCGGCGGCCAGGCGACAGGCTTTGCGAGGCTCTTGTGCGTGAAGCGCGAAGCCTTCGAGCATGAACGTGAGGTTCGGCTGTTGTTCCAGGACACCGATCCCAGGCGAAGCACGGGAAATGTAGTTCGCTTCGATTTTGATGTGAACGCCATCTGCGACGAGGTTACAGTAGATCCCCGGCTCGACGCTGCCGGTGTTGCAGCGCTTAAGTCGGAAATCATGGCCGCCGGATGCACCATCCCCGTTTCGCAATCGACACTGTACCGGATGCCAAAATTCACCTTGCGGCTTGGCTGATCTTCGCGCGAGCGAAGGTCAGGGGTCTGTCCGATCGTCGGCGATTTGATAGCCGTGGAGGTCACGCCCTTTCACTTCGCGGAACGGAAAATTGCTTTCGAGGATGCGTTGATACTCCGGGTCTTCCATCCACGCATGGGCGACGAGGCACCAAAGGATATCGAAATACTCACCGTCTTTGGCCACGAGGATTCCGACGCACTTCGATAGGCGCCGGTCGTATTTGTGCGCCTCGACAAGCTGCCGTAAGCCGCGAACCCGCATCACTGGCCAATCCTGGTGTGCGACCCATTCCGGATCAGCCGGAATGAAAACAAAGCCGCAACCGGTCGCGGGAAAGGTGAACCGGTAAGGCTGTGCAAATTCGCCTTTTTGCGTCTTCTCGACGCAAAGCTTTATCCGCTCTTTTACAGCACGCCAGGCCGACCGGGGAAGCTTCGCAAACTCCAGGAGAATGTCGTAATAGTCGTCGCTCAGCTCCGGCACCGAAAGATGGTTATGCAGCCCGCGCAAGAACGGCGCCAGGTTCCATTCATGCTCGTCGTCAATAAGCCGGCGAACGAAATCCGCAGACGACGCCGTGGGAGCCAGGTTGGGGTCGCCTCCGATGAAGTGGCCGACGATAGCCGCTTCGCTGAGCGCTGCGCTGTTCGCAAATTCTGTAAGAACCATTTCACGATAGCGGAAATAGCGCACGACCTCCTCGGGAACGCGAAGCAAGCGCGATAATTCGAGGTAGTCGCCTGCATCGATGATGTGAATAAAGCCCTCGGTCTTGCTGACGTGATGGCGAAGGCGGCGGCAATCCTCGGGTAGATTCGGAGACGGTAGATAAATAACGACTTTCAAGACATCCTTGAAGGCAGTCGCCGCCAGATTGAAGATGCGGCCGCGTTCATTCGGAACAGGGATATCCGGGCAGCTTCGCAGGTAGCGCAGCGTTTCGCGCACCTGTTTCACGGCCTTTCCGCGCACCTTGTTTTCGAACCAGCGGCGCTCGGCCTCTGCGTCGCCAGCATCAGCGCTCGCGCGTTCCTTGATTTGATAGATCAGCAACACATCGCCCAGCATGACGACGGCGTCGGCAAATTCCACTTCGCTCGATGCCGGCGGCTTGAACGTCGTCCGGGCGAAAGTGAATTCCTCCAGAAACAGCAGGCTATGGAGATGCTGGCTGATGAAAGTTTGTACGTCGGCGGCGGCGGTCATGGGATCGCAACAACGTTGGGGGAAGCCGGTTTTTCGGCTTATCGAGTATCGCACCCGCGAACGGTTGCGGGCAAGCAAACACGAAACCAACCAGGATCGAAGCATCGGCAACAGACGCAGCGACGCTAGAACGTCTCCTGTATCCGATCATGGTTTTTGAAAGCATTGAACAGATCGGCAATGTCTGGATGAGATTCGCTGAGCACGGGCATGTCAGGGGTGAACTCAGGCCGATTGAACCCGGTGAAAGCGGTCTCCGGCCCGACATAGTAGTCATCCAGCATCATGTGGTTTGCAGGCAGGTTTGTGAAAACAAGGAGCCCACGGGTTCCGGCGGGCAATTTTCCTGGCTGCGCCTCCACGGCGCGGATTGAAGCGACGGCATCTTCTTGCCACCAAACACCTTCGCCGGGCCATTCCGGTGCGGGCGGCAGATTCATATCGATAAATACCAACCGGTCGTCGTCGGCGGGCTTGGCAAGGGCCTCCCGCAGCAAGCGATCAACTTTTCCCTTCATGCTCTCATTGGCGGGCCTTTCCCCGGGTTTTCCCAAGAGCCCCGGCCTGCCCTTGGCCTTCATTTCAACTGCGTACCGCTTGCCGGTTCTTTTGTGTACCGCAAGCCCATCGCAATGCGCCGAAGTCGAATCCTCTTCATCGGAGAACTCGAAGGTGAACCCGGCGCGTACCAGGCAAGCCGCGATCATCAATTCGTAACGCGCGCCGTGAAACTGATCCGCGACGCGCAACGACTTCACCAGCCGGTCGCGCTGATTGGTATTGTCGGCGATAACGAAAAGGTCGTTGGCCACGGTCAAGAAATTCAGAACGGCAACCGTCGAGGCAAGCCCGCGGTTCGCGCCCAGATGCTGCCTGGCCTTCGCCTGTGCCCGCATCGCTGTCCACCAGACGTGCAAAGGGTGCTGGGTATTTTGCCCGAATGCCTCGCCCATTTCCCGCAACAGGTCACTTTCGAGAAAATTCAGAAAGTGCGGCCCGCCGCCCCAATGGATGACCTTCTCCCCACGGACAACCAACCGGCCGCCGCCCTCGCCCGTAACAAGCGGTGGGCGGTGCAATCCATGGATTGCGTAATGCTCGGCGCGCGCCTTCTGTTGCCGGTCAAACGCATCCCGCACATGCTGCGGCGTGGTATGCCAATTTTCAATCGGCGAATCCAATGTGTGCACCGACCATGCCCCGTGACAGTGCTTGAAGCGCCTTCCGCTGCCGCAAAAACATCTCTCGTTGCGTGTCGGCACTAGGTCACCACGGGCAAATGGGAAAAGCCGGCAGCTACCGACGCATAGAAACGGTGGACGCCGTTGAGGATACGATACCGATAAGGCGAACGCGTGAGGTCGATGACCGGCATCTCTGTCACCGGCACGGGCGGAATTTCGTGTCCCTGCACAACGCCTTTTAAGATTTCAACAAACCGCCCGCGATCAAAGCCGCGCCACGTCAGGGGATGACTAATCAGCCGGGACGGCGGCTCGATTTCGGTAAGCAGAACCCTGGTTGCGCCGAAGGAGCGGTAGGATTCCTGGCCGGGACTGAAACCCGAAAACCCTGCTTCAGAAATCCACTCGTCTGGGATTTCGAAATCGCACGGAAAATGCGGCATGGAATAGCGCATGGGAAAAGGCATCTCTGGTGATCGAGGTGATGCCATAAACATAGGTTTCAGCCCGCCTTGCTACAACATTGGCGAAAGCCGGGATTTTAAGCCTCCGAGTATCGCGACCAATGATTTCGCAACGCTATCGTTTCGCGGGCGCGCCTCTAAGCGCTGCCTACACAATAGGCTCGGAACCCGCACACAGTCGGACAAAGGGGCCAATTTTACTGTTTGGGCTTTGCCCCTACGCCTTCGGCGGGAACGAGCGAGATTGTCGGCATCATTACGTCCTCGATCTTCGGATCGTTGATGTCGCCCGGAACCTCTATCGTCATCCGAAATTTGCCGGTCATTTTCTGAGGCACGTAGGTGCTAGGAAACAGCATTTCCCCAGGCTGCAACGATTTGCCACCGTTGGTGAAAGCGATCTGAACTGCGCCGAAAGCGGCCTTGCCAATGAAGTCCACAGCCTTTGCGAAAGAAAACTTCGGCTGCCTTGCCGTCAGTGTCTCTTCAATCGCTTCTCTGGCCTCGCCATGCATCAGCGCGTTCCGAATATGGAAGAAGAACTCAATCACTTCTTCGCTAAAACCGAGCCGTTCAAACAAAGCCCGGATGGCCTGCTTTTCGAACGGCCGATGCTCGGAAACTTTGCCGCATGAACTGCAAACCAGACCGCCCCCACATTTCTGGCATTTATCGGTTACTTTGGCGGTAGATTTCGTGGCGACCGCTACCGTTTCAACCACGAACCAGAAATATTGGAACTGATCCTCCATCGTCGAGGCGCCTACCCCGTTGGCAAACCACATCAGCGCGGCCTCGGCTAGCGCATTAGGGCCTTCCTTTTGAAGGTTTTCTACGGTCTTCAGAAGACCAGCGCTTAAGGCTTCAATCGGCGGTTCGCCATACGCCGAGGAATAGAAATAAGCGTCGCGTTGCTCAAGGCCAGGCGTCCAGTTGATCAGCCGCAGCAGCCGATGAATCCGAAACTGGCTGTTGGTGACGAAGCTTAGGAGATGCAGGAATTTTCTCAGCGTTCGCCGTGCCAATTCTTCGGCTTGGTCGATATCTTCCGCCTGAAAAATGACCTGTATTTTCAAATTGGCGTCCGCGTCGTCGCTCGCGGCGGAATCGGAAATATGAACCTCGTAGCTGCCATCCGGAGCGGAATAAGACAGCTTTTTGCTCTCCCCTGTGAGGGAAACAGTGGATCGAACAAGAAAATCGGCAATGAACTTATCTGGCATTCCCGCTCACCGTTTTATGCGCGTGCATACAGCCGACCAGTTGGCCGCGCTGGCGATTCGGCAGTTTGCGAAGCGCTTGGGGTCTATTCCTAGCTGAATGATGTCGAAATCCGCCGGCATCTGGCCCTCAAATTAAAAACCTGCGGAAAAATCCTAAATGGAAGGCGGCAAGCGCAGGGGATGTAATACTATGGATTCTATTGTTAGTTCTAGTTATGTTCGCATTTTCCCACATAAAGTAGGCGCTTGAATTTCGCCCCAGGAAATTGCCGCGTGGACAAAGACATTCAAGATTCGATCAAGGCCGGCGAACGGAACCGCGCGGCCGTGGAGCTTGTGCGCAACTGGTGCGCGCATGCGAAAATCGAAAAATATGGCGGCGTCGGCATGATCGAGGAGGCCACGGGCCTGCCGATCGGTCTTCATGGTTTGAAATGCGACCATGCCAATGCTGGCGGCACGTTCACATGGGATTTGCACGAAGCGGCGCTGGATTTCTACGACCGGAATTGCGTCGATTGTAAAAATCGAAAGCCCGTCGGCATCCCCAACCTGTTGAGCCTGGTCAAGGAGCGGGAAGAGCGACGGGCACAAGAAGCCAAAGACGCCGCCGAAGCCGAAGCACGGCGTGTGGAAGTGCAGAACGCCCGACGGCTGGTTCGCTCGCAGTTGCGCGCAGATTTGGGCTCGCTTTCCAATACGATTGTCGACAACATCGACGAATACGATGACCACCGCGACGATGAACACCGCGAGCGGCTTTGCGAAAGCGCGCGGCTCGCGCCGGAACACTTTAGCCAGCCGATTATCGAATACATTTTCGCCTTGGCCGAGCAGGAACCATGGTTTGTCGAAGCCGGGCTAACCGTTCTCGATTATCTGAACGCCGATCCGGCCCGCATTGCGAAAATAGCCCTGTCATCCATCGCCCGCGCCAAGCCAACAGCTGAAACGGCGCGCGTGATTTTAAGCAGGCTTTCGATAGCAGACGCCAATCTGGTGACCGAGGCACTACCCAACGTCATCGAGCGCGCTTCCCCTTATGATCACTATGGATTTGGCCGCGCGCTTCCGTCGCCGGAACCCGGCCTGCTGCTTGGCGCCTGGAAAACGCATCAGGCGGCTGTTCGGGAGGGATTGGATAGGCTGCTCTCTTCCCGGCAAACGTATTCGGCCGAGTTGGCCGCCCGCGGCTTGATGGTATTGCAGCAAGACGACCCCAACGCCATGCATGGCTTCTTGCGGACGATGGTGTCGAAATTTTCTCGTGCCGAATTGCTGCTGGACGATTTTGACGAACGCCACGGAGCTTTTCGGCATCTGCGTGACGCGCTGGCAATGGCTTTCGCGGCCTTTCCCGATGAAATCGACACTTTGGTGCAGGAATTCATCGCCCATTCGGATCGCAACACGAAGGATCGTGCGTACAAAATCTATGAGGCGCCGTTGCGCGGTCATCGCCATGACGAGCCGCCGATCTCGCCAGAATCACGGGTGCACCGTCTATGTTTTAAGCGCCTTCTGTGGGCAACCACGACAGAGGAGAGCGAAAAAATCCTGGAATGCGCGCGTGAGGTTTTCCGGGGCCGCCCTTATGAGATGACTGATATTGCCCGCGTGGAACTGGACGGATTACTTGGAGCTATCCTGCTTCTTGACGACCGGCTGCGTCGCCACGACGAAACGGCGGTACCCAAAGACGAAAATCTTCTGGGAGCTATGCAGCGAGACCATCGGCGTAGCACTATCACATCCCTCATTACGTCGCTGATTGAATGGGCAAGCGTTGCTGCCAAGGGCGATCCCGTGCTGGTCAAAAAAGTCGTCGGATCTTTCGACCAAATCCCTGACGGCCGGGATCATCTCAAAGGCATGATGCTGACTTGCATCGAGCATGTCGGGCAGACGGTCGAAGGGCTCAACTTGGTGCTGCCCCACCTTTATTCCGGCCTTGTTGGGAATTCCGTCGCGGTAAGGGCCTACGCGGCAGCGGCACTGGGCAAAGCGCCACAAGAAAACGTTCCGCCGCTTGTCTACGAAGCCTTCTCGGTTTTGTTGTCGGATCAATATGTCGCCGTCCACAAGGCGGCCGTCCGAGCGCTCGGTTACTTCCAGCTTCCGGAGAGCGTTCAGAACCGGGCGGCACAAGCCTTGCTGAATTTGATCCACCACTATTCGCAAAAAACGGGCAAAGATGATTTCCTGATCGATTGCGTGGAACGCCTGGCCTATGAACTCCGCCGCGTTGACGACACAACTGGCGGAGTTGCAAAATACCTCGTCCAGGTAATGCTGGGTATTGAACCGCTTTACCTAAGGAGCAGCCTGCGTTCGATGGGCAGAATTTTTGGCGAGACCGAAGGTTTTGTCGATCTTTTAATCAAGCTTATTCCGGAGAGCGACGACCGCGACCATCGAAGCGACGAGCTGCATCTTCTGGCAGAATTGCCGAACGAAGCAATCCTATCCCGCAAAGCCGCTCTTGAAAAATTAGGCGTGGATATCGGGCTGAACCGTCCATGGATCGCACTTCACATTGTCGAGGTGCTTGGCCGGGCCGGCGCGCTGGCCGAAGCACACAAAATTGCCGAAGCATATGTCACCCGGCCAGATGCGACGGTTCACAACCAATGGCAGCGAATAAGAATGAAGTCCGTGGAAATTGCTACGGCGTTCGAGCAGGCCATCGCGGAGGGTCGGCGGGGGGATTTGCAGGCCCTTGCAGATCGGTGGGAAGAGAACGCTCAACAGGACAAGGAATTCCAGGCCGATGTCGAAAAACGCAATTCTCGATCACGTTTTTCCCATCCGCTCTAAGGCGGTTCTTGCCCTGCAGGCAGCGGGATCGCGTGAAGATGCGGCGGCGTTTGAGACGCTCGCGCAGGATGCAAAAGGCGTGGCCGTGGCGTTCGGAGACGCGCCTGCGGCGAAGCATTGGATTGCCTTATCGACCGCGCTTGAGATCGTGCGCTTTCTGGTCGAATGGCAAGAAGCGCTGCTTACCGCCGGTATCGACGCTGATCGCTTTTTGCGTACAGCGCGGTTGCGGTTGAGCCAACTTCGAGAAACGCCGGATCCCGATTTATTCGTCGCGCGCCTTATCGAAGTCCTCTCCGTCATCGATGGCGCGTTCAACATGTCGATGATCGGGCATTTGCGGCAGCAAATTGCCGGCATTCCATTGCCGATTGGTATTTTTTCCGATCCCCCCTTCGAGCGGCCCGATTGGGCGCGCGAGCAAAAGCAAAAACCGAAGGACGAAAAGCCCGATCTCACCGTTGCCTTCGTTGAGTTTAAAATCAACGGAACCACTGCCGAGCGCGTTCAAACCCTGCGCCCGCGAGAAACCCACGATCTCGACATCGCGGTGCGGGTCTCACGCTGGCCGGAAACGGCAAGCAGCTTGGTATTAAGTCCGGTTTCCCTGGAACCGCGCGACAGCTACGATCTTCCGAGTTTCCGGTTCCTGCGTCCGTCCGGCGAGCCTCCCCACTTCTTCCAGCAACACGGTAGGATGATTCTGCACGCGCCGCAGAACCTCAAAGCGCGCCCGTTCGAATTCATGTATTCGGCGGAGTTTCAACCGACGTCTTCGGAAAGGCCTGTCTCGATTGCCGGACAAAGAACCCTTCGGCTGGATGGGTCTGAGCCCAGCCGCCAACCTATAACCGGATACCCCGGCATCGACAGAAAGCTTGTCGCGATACGGGACTCCTTACGCCTCGAGCCGCTTATCCCCGAAAGCGATCTTGAGGATCTGCTTACCGTTCTCGTTCCCCTTGCCAACCTGGTGGGGCAAGCGGTGCAAGATAACCTGTTTCCGAAGGTCATTTCTGAAGCCGAGTTTCAACGGCAGGTGCGAGAATGGCTTCGGCGGGAAGCAACCATTGGCGCAGGGCTTGAGGAGCAAGCCCATTCGACGGGGGGCCGAACCGACTTATCTTTCAGAGGCGTCCGCATAGAACTCAAATCGGAAACGGCGAAGAGATTGCTTCCGGATGACTGCAAGCACTACGCTTCGCAGCCGGCAAGCTATGCAGTTGGAACCAACCGACGGGTGGCCGTGCTAAGTGTTCTGGATTGCAGCCCGAAAAAAGAGGTGCCTTTTCCGATAGAAGACGGGTTGTGTGTGTATCCAATCGATACCGGCACCACCCCCGTGTATATCGTGTGCTGCCTGATTCAAGGGAATTTGGCAAAGCCAAGTTCGCACTCGCGCTAGCAGATTGTTATGGCGTCAAGCCAACCCCTCAGTCTGGCATGTCAACCATGGCGCCCGGCTCCCGGTCAACAAGCCCCCAAAAGCGCGTTACAGCGCGCATGTAACGCATAAAGTCGTTGTCGGAGAGCTGGATACCTTCGCTGAGAATGGCGTGTTCTTCAGACTTTGCAGCGACGGTGTTGTCCGCATAGCGCCAAAGGTGCGGAGCACGGTCACGCAACTTGGTCAGAGAACCTCCGTCGCCATGCCGCACGGCGTTTCCCAACAGGTGCAATTCCTCGATTGTCACTCTTACCTGGCCGGTTTCCAAGTCGAGGCCATGACGTAAACCCACGCCTCGGACAAGTTTATTGATCTCCACGGTGGCAATACCTGCACGCCGATCTTCTGAGACATGCACCCTGGCCCAAATCCGGAGTTGGCGCTCAAAGAGACCGTCAAGTGTGAGCGCGAAGCTGCGCCGCGCTTCGAAAGCAAGCATGTTCGACGTGTGCATTTGGGCGTGTTCGAGAAACTCCGCCATAGATGCCGCAAGCCCGCTGGTCTTTACGCCGCTATGGAGTGGCAGGTTGTCCAGCGCAGGCAGCAAGACGCGCGTGTAGAAACGGTGGATGTCGGCCTGAAAAATTCGAGGCAATAGATCTTGGGGCATAGGCACCGCTTGAATCCAAAATCGCTGCTGCATCGACCGTAGCGAAGATGCAGGCAGACGGCCACACGAGAACTACAGCGTCAGACTTTGGCTTAGCCTACCGACGAGATTCAAGGCCAGGATCCAGCACCCCTCTCTGCTTCCATCGCCAACTCGATGACATGCTTGCAGGCGCCGACGGACATGATAAGTGCGCATCACGCTGCAGCGACCGTTGAGAAATACCAGGCCCTATTCAGCATGAGTACCGGGATAATTTGGAACATCTCAATCTGTTCATGATAGTCGGCTCCTCGGCACCATTTGCTTACTGGGCGCACGAAACGTGGCTTTGACCAAATTGCTATCTGGCCGCTCGCGCACCTACCGCCCTGGCTTCTTTGCGCGGTTCTTTCCGGCAGGAAAATGGAAGCTGACCCTAGACCCGAAAATCTCGGGGCATTTCCGGCTGGCTCAAGATAGCGATGTAGAGCTTAGCTGCCTCGATATTGTGTCAATTTCCGTAAGCAAGGCCCTATTGTGGCACACCGTTGAGATACGAGCTCGCGGCAGAACAAACACTCTTTCGGCACTATCGGGTGAAGCGGCCGCACAACTGGCCGCAGACCTTCATTCCTTCATCAACACTCACCTCTTTGGGTTGATCGCCACCGAGAAGAATCGCCTGCTCGATGTCGACGAAAGGCTTCGCGAGCTTACTGAAGGCAACAGACAGTATCTTGCACAGGCCGATCTAGCCAGGGCTGTTGCCGGAGTCCCTGGCGCCGCAGCGGCGGCCCTATCTCACCCGCTTCTAAACGCAGACATGATGCCGGCAGGACTGAAGGCCTCCCTTCCGGCCTCGTTCGCCATGATAACGGACCCGGGCGTTCGTCATGCCTACAACGAGGCTTTCGTCAGCTCGGAATTGAGCAGGTTCCAGTCCTTTTTCGACGACCTCGACCGGCGTTCGTTTTCCGACCAGCAGCGCGAGGCCTGTATTCGCCTGGAGGACAACAACCTGCTGGTGGCCTCGGCAGGCTCCGGCAAATCCGCGACGATGGTCGGCAAGGTCGCCTACGTCCTGGAAAAGCAACTCTATCGGCCCGACGAGATTCTACTCCTGGCCTTCAATAGAAACGCAGCCGATGAACTCAGGACAAGGATCGCAGCGCAGTTACAGGTCGCGGAGGACGCCCTGGAGTGTCGGGTCACTACATTTCATGCTCTCGGACGCGGAATCATTGAGGAGGTCGAAGGTCGGCCACCGCAGCTCGCCAACTGGGTGGATCATCCCGCTGGCGAAACCAGGGTCATCGAGGCGATAATCCAGAACCTTGTCGAGAGCGATCCGGAATTTGCCCGGATGTGGGCCGAGCTTCTCGTCGTGCATCCCAAGGCCGACATCCCGATAGAGGTATTTGACGGGGAGGCCGACTACCGGCGCTACGTATCGGACACCCTTAGAAAGGGTAGTGCCACGATCGGTTCCTTGTCCGCAGTGATCGTAAAGTCGTTGCAGGAGAAGAAGATCGCCAACTGGCTTTGGCTGCATTCAGTCGCCTTCGAATACGAACGGCAAATTCCGGTGGAGGAAGACGATGGCAGCGTCCGCCATCTGCATCCAGATTTCTACTATCCGCAGACCGAAACCGTGCATGAGCATTTCGCGCTCGATGCGGACGGAAGCTCACCCTTTGCGGACTACGCCAAACACGCCGAGAACAAGCGGCAGGCATATCGCCGCAATGAGATCGATTTCTTCGAGACCACTTCCGCTCAAGCCAGCGACGAGACGCTGCTCAGCACGCTCGAGTCCGAACTGACGCGTCGCTCAATACCTTTCGAACGCAAGAGCTACGCCGAAATCACCAAGGCGCTCGATCCGGTGATTATCAAGCACTATCATCAGCTGATATCCACCTGCTTAAAGCACATACGTGCCAGCCACCTCACGCTCGACATGTTGCTCGAACGTGCCAAGACCTTGCACGACAAGGAGCGTGCGAGGCTGTTCGCGCGCGCGGTCTGGCTGATCACTCAAGGGTATTCCCGAAAGCTCGAGGAAGCGAAACGGATCGACTTCGATTCGATGATCGCGGATGCGGTCCGGCTGGTCGAGACTGGCCGATATCGAAGTCCCTATTCCCTCATTCTCGTGGACGAGTTTCAGGACATTTCCGAGCCGCGCGCCAACCTGATCAAGGCGCTCAAACAGCAGAAAGCGTTCAGCAAGGTCTTCGCGGTCGGAGACGACTGGCAGTCGATCTATCGCTTTGCCGGATCGGACATCACGATCTTTACACGGTTCGAAGCGAACTTCGGGACCAGTTGGCAGGGGCGCCTGGAGCAGACGTATCGCTGTAACCAGCTTATTGCCGAGACAGCCGCTAAGTTCGTCCAGCGCAATCCTGAACAGATCAAGAAGTCAGTCCGCTCGACGCGCCCAGCCGTCTCGCGATCAATCCGCGTCATTCCCATCGATGATAAACGCGACAATCCAGACTTTGCGGTGGCATGTCATCGCCTGCTCGAACGGCTTGATGGCGCTCTGGGGGGCATTGCCAACCGGTGGCGCGACGAAAAGCGCGACAAGCTTAAGGTTCTGGTTTTGTGGCGCTACAACGTCCTCGATCCTTTTAAAGGACGGCCGCCGTCCTTTGCAAACATCGAGGTGGCCGGGCTGTCGTTTCACCGGGCCAAGGGCCTTGAGGCCGACTACACGGTGCTGCTCAACGTCAGCGAGGGCAATTACGGCGTACCAAGCCGCATCGAAGACGATGAGCTGCTAAATCTGGTCATTCCCCGCCCCGAGACCTTCGCTTACGCCGAAGAACGGCGCTTGTTCTACGTGGCGCTGACGCGTGCCAGCCGCGGCGTCTATATGATCACCAATCGCCGTCAGCCATCGCGCTATATCCAGGAGCTTTGCGAGATCGCTGGCGACGAAGTTCGCTTCGAGACGATTGAGGGGGCCGAATTGAGCCAATGTCCGGCTTGCCTCGTCGGCCAATTGGTTGAGCGACGCAACAAAGACGGATCGATATTTCGTGGGTGCAATCAGTTTCCGGACTGCAAACACACTGAACCGGCGAACGTAGTGCGAAGACGGTAACCGCCCGCACTCATTGTGACGGCGAACTGGGACCCTTTGGGAACTCATGCTCTAACGAGCATCGAGCTGAGCGTTGGACTGACGGGGGAAAGAAGCGGCTGGTGGATTTATCTCGGCATCGCTCCAAATTGCGATATACGGAAAATGGGCGATGCGGATCTGACCCCCATACCAGGAGCGAATACTTGAGTGATCAAAACGAAGCCGTGACAGCTGATCTGATCGGGCTGACGGCAGACATTGTCTCTGCCTATGTCAGCCAAAACCCCCTGCCCGTCGCCGGGCTGCCAGACCTGATCGCGTCGATCCATTCGTCGCTTACAGGCCTTGGTCAGCCGAATATGCCCGAGCCGTCTCAACAGGAACCCGCCGTCAATCCGAAAAGATCGGTAACGCCGGACTACATCATCTGCCTGGAAGACGGGAAGAAATTCAAATCGTTGAAACGCCATCTCGCGGTACACTACGGACTCACGCCGAACGAATACCGCGAAAAGTGGGGATTGAAGCCAGACTACCCGATGGTTGCACCGAACTACGCGGCCCAAAGATCTACGCTCGCGAAGGCGGCGGGGCTCGGACGCAAACCGCAACCATCCCCGGCCCAGAAGATGCCTACCAAACGAAAGCCTAGGGCTTAGAACATCCCGGCTGTCGGTGTGTCAAACCTCGGGTGCCGTGAGGGGCAGTTAGCCGATCGCGACCGTGGGCTACGGCCACCTAAATTCGAGCGATCATTGGCGACGTTGCGGTCTATGCGGAGCGTCGCCGATAGCAGAACAGCGCTTCTTCGATAGTGGGTCTCGCGATGTAGCGGTCTCCCGCTACCATTCTTCCTCCACTCTTCAGAATCGGTAGGTCATCCCCAGAACGGGGCCTGACAGCCGTGTGTCATAGACATGGCCGCCGCGTTCGTAGTCCACATCGAGCACCTTGTATCCGACAGAGGCGGAGAGGTGATCGTTGACGAGATAGTTGACCGTCGCGAGCGCCGACCATGTAAGCTTCGAGCCGGCGCCAAAACCGCCGATATCCGCCTGGGCCTGGACGGATAGCTTTTCCGTCACGGGAAGGAATGCTCGCGCGCCGATCACCGGATCAATCCAACCGAAACTCTCGCCATAGCTGCGGGTGATACTGCCGCCGCCCAGGCCGACGGTCAGCGTCACATCGTTCGAAATGTGCCAGAAACGCGCGCCGGCGAGGGCGTCGAGCGTGAAGCTCGGCGTGTCGATGACACGATAGCCTCCCTGCAACGTCGCCGTGAACTGCTTCGTGTCAACTGCTGCGTCGATGCTTGTGCCGGCTGGCACGACAATGCCCCCCGGAAGCTGGAACGCGGGCAGCGGTCCGGCGCCGTGGCCGTCGGTAGTATCGACATACATAATGTCGCCGGAGAAGACGAACCGATCATAGCGCCCCCACACATTGACGAAACCGCCGAAGTTCAGGTTGTCCAAAACGTCCGAGAACGACTTGTCGACGCCGATGGTCGGCCCGCGGCGGAACGGCGAGATGTTTCCGTTGAGGCCGGCGGCCCACATATAGGGGGAAATCTGCAACGCCCAGTTCGGCCGTTCGACCGCGGTCGGCGCCGCTTCTTCCGTCTGGTCGGGAAGCGCGTCGGCGGCGTGCGCGGCCTGAGCGCCGCAAAGGCCTAGGACGACGGCAATGGCAAATCTGTTCAAGGAAGCCCCCTTCAGGCTGAAAGCGTATTCTTGTGGATGCGCCCGTCTTTCATGACGAGTTTCATCGTGCGCTCAGGATCGGCGATCAGGGAGATGTCCTCGAGCGGATTGCCGTCGACCACGAGAATATCGGCATAGGCACCGGTCTCGATACGGCCGAGCTTGCCCGGATAGGGGTTGCGCGGCCCGGAAAGACCCGCGAGTTCGGCGTTGCCGCTGGTCAGCAGCCGCAACACGTCGGCATTGTCATACCAGCGGGCGAACTTGGCGAGTTGCCTGCCTTGCGTCCCCGTGCCCTTGGGGCTGAACAATATGTCGGTACCAAGCGCCACCTTCACTTTGTATTTGCGGCTCCATTCCACGGCCTGGACGGTGCCCTCGGCAACCAGTTGCTGTTTTGCGCGCGCCTCCGGCGTCGGCTTTTCATTGGCGTCCTCGTCGTTCAGAAACGGCTGAAGGCTCCACCAGGCGCCTGAATCCGCGATCCGTTTGGCGGTATCCTCGTCGACAAGCTGGCCGTGCTCGATCGATTTAACGCCGCACTTCAGCGCGCGCTGAACGGCCGCGGAGGTGTAGGCATGGATACAGACGTATGTTCCCCAATCTGCTGCCGCGGAGACCGCGGCGCTCATTTCGGCTTCCGAATATTGCAACACGTCGATCGGATCATAGGCGGACGAGACGCCGCCGCCGCCCATGATCTTGATCTGGCTGGCGCCCAGCATGAGCTGCTCGCGAACCCTGCGCAGCACCTCCGGTTCCCCGTCGGCAATCGCGGAAATCCCCGCCTGCTCCGCCACATTGAGATCGCTCTGCGCCGTTCGCGGCAGTTCCGTGCGCATACGAAAGTCGCCATGGCCCGAGGTCTGCGAGATCATGGCTCCGGAAGGATAGATGCGCGGCCCCGCAATGCGCCCCTCGTCGATGGCGCGCTTCAAGGCGAACGAAGGACCGCCGACGTCCCGAACCGTGGTGAAGCCGCGCAGCACCGTGCGCTCCGCTTCCTGCGCAGCGACGAGATGCACGTAGGGAATGTCGGCCGTCATCGCGGCGACCTGCGAAATCCCGGCAAGAATCGAATGCCAGTGCGCATCGATCATGCCCGGCATGAGCGTGCGCCCACCGCAGTCGACGACATCCGCATCGGCCACCGCGTCCGCCGCGGGCACCAGGGCCTTGATGAGCTTGCCTTCGACCAGGACGCCTTGTCCCTCGACGAGCTTGCCGTTCGTGCCGTCGAATATCTTCACGTTCCTGAGCAGGAGCGGCTTGCCGGAAGTCTGCGCGAAAGCCGAATTGACGATTCCAAGCGCGGGAGCTGCGAGGCTTGCCGCTATCCCCTTGAGGATGGAACGGCGCGACAATCCCGCGCCGACACGTGCGAACAATTGTTGCGCTTGCGGGCTGTGGCAAGCACAGGCCCAGCCGCGTGTCAGGTGTTGGTATTTCTGACCAAGATCCAGCCGCAAGATGAGCCCCCTCTTCCTCTCATTTCCTCTTGTGCCAACCGAACAAGAATAAATCAACTCGTTGTCAGGGTATATTCTTCTAAAGATAACGCCTGTAGTGTTCAGAGCGTCAATTTTCACACTAGAGAAGGAGGCGATCGTGATCATCAACGGACGTTCGCTCGCAGCCATGCTTCTGTCGGCAAGCATAATGGTTTCTTCGGCGGCCGAAGCCTGTACTCGCTTCGTCTATCTTGGCGCTGGCGACGAAGTGATCACCGCCCGTTCCATGGACTGGAAGACCGATGTCGGCACGAATCTGTGGGTCTTTCCGCGCGGTATGAAGCGATCCGGAGAGGCGGGGCCGAATTCGATCGAATGGACGTCGAAATATGGCAGCGTTATCGCATCTGGTTATGACATCTCCACAACGGATGGCATGAACGAGGCCGGGCTGGTCGCCAACGTCCTGTGGCTGGTCGAGTCCTCCTACCCCAAATACGATGGCAAGGCGCCCGGCCTGACGCTCGCGGCCTGGGCGCAATATGCGCTCGACAATTTCGCGACCGTGCGGGAGGCGGTTGATGCGCTGGCGAAGGAGCCCTTCACCATCGTCACCGACAACGTGCCGGGCGAAGACCGCCTCGCCACCCTGCATCTGTCGCTTTCGGATGCCGGCGGCGACAGCGCCATCATCGAATACATCGACGGCAAGCAGGTCATCCACCACAGCCGCGACTACCAGGTGATGACCAATTCGCCGATCTTCGAGAAGCAGCTTGCGATGGAGGAGTACTGGAAGCAGATCGGCGGCACCGTGATGCTGCCAGGAACCAACCGCGCCTCCGATCGGTTTGCGCGGGCTTCCTTCTATGTCAACGCAATTCCCAAGAGCGAGGACCCGGTCGAGGCGATCGCCAGCGTTTTCTCCGTGATCCGCAATGTCTCGGTTCCCTTCGGCATCACGACACCGGACCAGCCCAACATCTCCTCGACGCGCTGGCGCACCGTGTCCGACCAGAAGCGCAAACTCTATTTCTTCGAGTCCGCGCTCACGCCGAACGTCTTTTGGGTCGATCTGACGAAGCTGGATTTTTCGGAAGCGACCGGCAAGGTGATGAAGCTCGACCTCGGCCCGAACCAGACGCACATCTACGCGGGCATGGCCAACGACCAGTTCAAGCAGGCCAAGCCTTTCAAGTTCCTCGGGATCTGAGCCTCACGCGACAAGATTTGCGCGCCTCGACCGTCGCCCGGCTTACCGCACGGGCGCTAGCTTGGCAGTGCCGGTGAACTCGTCGCGCCAGGTCGTGTCCCAGAGCGAGGGGAAGGCGAGCGGGCGGTAGGGATGCGCTGATATCGCGGGCTCGTCGAGCTCGATGCCGAGCCCCGGGGCCTCGGGCAAGGCAAGCCTGCCGTTGCTCAACGGATTCCAGCCGTTCACCAGGTCGTTGCGCCAGTCGACGTCGAATTCGGCGAAGCTCTCGAGCAGGAGCATGTTGGGCGTCGACCAGGCGACATGGAGCGCCGCGGCGAAGGCGACCGGCCCGACCGAGCAATGCGGAGAAATGCCGATATCCTGCGCGGCGGCCATGGAAGCGATCTTCTTGGCCATCGCGATGCCGCCGCAATGGGCGACGTCCATCTGCACCACGTCGACGGCGCGCAGATTGATGAGCCGCGCGAAATCCGCATGCGTGTAGAGCCGTTCGCCCGACGAGATGGGCAGCCGGCAGCGATCCTTGACCTCGCGCAACAGCTCGGCGCTCTCCGGCGCCACCGGCTCCTCGCACCACAGGATCCGCAGCCCGTCCAGGCGATCGATGAAGCGGACCGCGTCGCTGACGCCGAGGCGACCATGCACCTCGATCAGCATGCCCATGTCGGGTCCGATGGCGTCGGCGACCGCCTCGACCACGGCGACAGCGTGGTCCTCCTCGGCCGGATCGAGCTGCTTCCAGGCGGTAGAGAACGGATCGAACTTCAGCGCCCGGTAGCCACCCGCGGCAACCTGCCTTGCCCGGGCGGCGAAGTCCCGCGGGCTCTCGCAGCCGCCATACCAGCCATTGGCGTAGGCATTGAGCTCGCGCTTGGCCTGGCCGCCGATCAGGCGATAGACCGGCTGGCCGGTGACCTTGCCGATAATGTCCCACATGGCGATCTCGACGCTGGAGATCGCGGTCATCACCGTGGAGCCGCCCTGGTACTGGTCGCGGATCATGCCGCCGACGACATGCTCTATGTCGAAAGGATCCTTGCCGATGATGCGCGAGGCGACCCACTCGTTGACGAGCACCTCCACGGCCCTCTCCTGCCATTCGAGCGTCGCTTCGCCGATGCCGGTAACGCCGGTGTCCGTGGTGAGGCGCACGAACAGGTAGTTTCGCTGTCCGGCATTGGCCATGAACGTTTCGAGCTTCTTGATCTTCATGGCGCTAGCCCCTCAGCAGCAATGTCGATATCCCGGTCCTCGGCGATCGACCGGCGGATGGCCTCGATCAACCCAACGGCGGCAGCGCCGTCGCGTGCGGGCACAGCCAGCGGCGCAACACCGCGCACGGCGTCGAGCGTGTTCTCCAGCAGGCCGGCGTAACCACCGAACGCCTCGTCGAACATCAGCGTGTTGGGAACCGCCGGGCGCCAGCTCTTGGCCGGTCCCGTCTCGTCGTCGTAGAGTGTCGTCTCGACCTGGTCGTCGACGATCAGGAAGGCGTTCCTGCCGACGATCTCGACACGCTCCCACGGCTTGAAGCTCATGCCGGCCGCGCTGGTCATCAGCGTGCCGATCGCGCCGGACGCGAAGGCGAACGAGATCACGACGCTTCGCGGCTGGCCGTCATCCCAATGGACGCCGCGCGCGTGCAGCCGCGTGACCGGTCCCATGAACCACTGGACGAGGTCGAGCAGGTGGACGGTTCCGCCCTCCAGCAGGTCGACATAGGGATAGCCGAGCGTGAACTTGCCGGTGAAGACGGTCGGCGCCGCTTTGAGCGCGCCGCCGTCGACCAGGGCCTTGGCCATGGCGTAGGGCGGAGAGAAGCGCTTGTTCGCCACCGAGGCCAGCAGAACGCCGGCCTGCGCCGCCCTGCCGACCAGCGCCGCGGCCTCCCGGAAATCGCGCGCCAGCGGCTTCTCGATCAGGCAGGCTATGCCGCGCGCGATCGCCGCGTCCGCGATCGGCACGTGCGCCGGATCGGCGGCAAGCACCAGCAGCAGGTCGGGCCGCGCCCGGTCCAGCATCGTCGCCACGTCGGCGAAGGGCTCGGCCTGCGCGAGCATCGCTGCCTTGGCCGCGGTCTCGGGCCGGGGATCGGCGACGGCGACGAGCGTTACGGGCTCGCCCCTCGTCTGCAGGTAGCGGATGGCGGGTAGCCATTTCGCCTGCGCGACACCGCCGGCGCCGGCGATCGCGACGGACAGGGCACGCTTGCGGGCACGGGCGTCATCGGCGCCGATGCCATAGACGTCGCCACGCGCGAACGCCGCCTCGTAGGGCGTGTGGCCGAAGTCGATCGCCGGCCACTTCATGGCGCGGCCCCCCTTCGCGAGAAGTAGCGCTGTGCCAGCGCGCGCAGCGCAAGCGCCGCAAGGATGATCGTTCCCTTGATGAGGAAGAACTGGGCATCGCCCATCTGCAGGCCGGAAAGACCGTTGTTCAGGATCGCCAGGAACAGGACGCCGACCGCTGTGTCGCGCAGCCTGCCGGTGCCGCCCCGGAAGGACGCGCCGCCCAGGATGACGGCAACGATGGCATCGAGTTCCAACCCGAAGCCCGCCGTTGGCGCGGCCGCGCCGAGACGGCCGAGCATGACCAGCATGCCCGCCGCCGTGAAGCAGCCCATCACCATCAGGATCACCAGCCGCAGCCGGCCTTCGCCGACACCGGCCTGGCGCAGCATGCGCGGATCGCCGCCGACGGCATGGATGCGGATGCCGAGCGGGCTTCGCCGCATGATGATCCAGCCCGCGAGGAAGGTGAGCGCGACGAGCGGCGCCGAGATGGTGAAGCCGAAGGCCAGCGGCGTGTTCATGAACGTCACGAAGCCCATGTCGAAGGCGACGGTGGTCGCGCCGGTGAGCGAGACGGCAAGGCCCCGCGCCCAGATCCACGCCGCCAGCGTGACGATCAGCGGGTCGAGACCGAGGCGGCCGACGATCGCGCCATTGGCCGCGTACACCGCCAAGCAGGCCAGGATGCCTGCCAGCAGCGACAGCGGCACCGGCACGCCGGCCTTCGCAGCAAGGGCCGCAGCGACCGCGCCGAGCACCATCACTGAGCCGGGCGAGATATCGACAGAGCGTGACACGATGCCGATCATCGCGCCGACGGCGACGATGGCCAGAGTCGCGTTCTGCTCGACCAGTGCAACCAGATTCGGCCAGGTCGCGAAGCGCGGATTGACGAAGACGAAGACCGCCGCGAGCAGCACCGTGGCCAGCGCCAGCGCGCCGCGCGTCAGCCCGGCGCCGGTGCGCGACATTCCAGCGTAGTCATCGGCCACGGCCTCGCCCGTCGCGACATCCGCCGAGGCATCGCGTTGCAGCAGGCGGCCGGCCACCATCGCGCCGAGCAGCAGCAGGCCGGTCACCGTCGTCTGCCAGGTGCCGGGCACGCCACGGATGGTCATGTAATTGAAGGTGGCCATCAGGATCAGCGTACCGACCAGCACCTGCGATACCCGCACGCGACCAGCGGGCAGGCCGCCGGCGCCGAGCGCCACCACAGCGATGGCGAAGAACTCCAGCCCCTGGCCGATGGACGGACTGATCAGGCCGGTGCGCGCGGCAACCAGCACGCCGGCCACGCCCGCGAGCGCGCCACAGGCGACATAGGCTCCGGCGCGAAGCCTGCGGACGCGCAACCCGGCGAGTCGGGCGGCCACCGGTGCATCCCCCACTGCGTGCCAGGCGCGCCCTAGCATGGTGCGCGAAAGCACGAGCCAAACGAGCAGCGAGAGGAGGAAGGCCACCAGCGCGTCCAGCGGCAGGCCGACGACCGTGCGCCGGGCGAGATCGGAAAACAGCGGCCCCTTGATATCGACCCAGGAATTGTAGCGCCCCAGCATCACCAGGCTGAAGCCACGCACGGCGATCATCGTGCCCAGCGTCACGATGACGGGGCTGAGGCGCAATCCCTCGATCATCACGGCGTTGATGGCGCCGATAGCCGCCCCGATGCCGATGCCGGCCAACATGGCGAGCGCCGGGTGCAGGCCCTCGGCCAGGGCGATGCCGGCAATGCTGGCGGAAGCGAGAACCACCGACCCGACGGAAAGATCGATGCCGCCGACCAGCACCACGATCGCCATGGCGAGGCCAAGCACCAGCACGGAGGCCAGTTGCCGCATGATGTTGACGGCATTGCCCGGCGTGCCGAAGACCGGCGCCGTGGCGGCGAACACGATCAGGAGCAGGATGGCGGCGACAAGCATCGGGTTGCGAGAAAGGAACCCGAGTCCCGAGCCCTTGCGTCCATCCACCGGCTGACGATTGGCGATGAGAGCCATCATGCCGCCGCTGCTCCCTGGATCATCAGGTTGAGCTTTTCCTCGTCGACGGCCGCCGGGGTCGTCTCGGCAGCGATGACGCCGTCGCGAACGACCAGGATACGATCGACCAGCGTCAGCACCTCTGGGAGGTCGCTGGACACGATGACCACAGCCTTGCCGCCCCGGGCAAGCGCGTCGAGGCGGCGGTAAATATCGGCCCGGGCGCCGACATCGACGCCTCGCGTCGGCTCGATCAGGATGAACACATCTGCGTCCGCAAGGTCCCAGCGGGCGATCAGCGCCTTCTGCTGGTTGCCGCCGGACAGCGTTCGGATCGGCACCTCCGGCGAGGCGGCGACCACGCCGAAGTCGGACATCACCCGACGCACCTCGGCGCGTTCGCTGGCTGCCCTGACGAAGCCCGCCGGCCCGCCGCGATCACCCAGCGACGCCACGGCGATGTTCTCGCGCAGCGACCGGTTGGGAAGGATGCCTTCGTGCTTGCGCTCCTCGGTGAGCAGCGCGACGCCGGCGGCCACCGCGTCGCTCGGTCCACCGAGACGCAACCGGCGGTCGCCGCGCATGATCGTTCCGGCATCCGCGCGCAGATCGCCGCCCATCATGCGCGCAATCTCGTTCTGGCCGCTGCCGAGCATGCCGGTGAGCGCCAGGATCTCGCCACGACGCGCCTCCAGCGAAACACCGCGCACGCGATGCCCGAACCGCAAATCGCGCGCGGCGAGCGCCACCGCGCCGGCAGTGCGCGCCGAGGCCACATAGCGCTCGGCCTGGGCGCCGACCATGGCATCGGTGAGCCGCGCCTCGGACCAGCCGGCAAGGCTCGTGGTGGTCACCTTGCGGCCATTGCGCAGGATGGTGGCCACGTCGCAGAGCGCCAGCACCTCGGCGAAGCGATGCGACACATACACGATCGCCACGCCCTGCGCCCGCAGCCGCCGGACAGCGGCGAACAATTGCTCGGCCTCGCGCTGCCCGAGCGGTGCGGTCGGCTCGTCGAGCACCAGTACCCTGGGATTCGAAGCCAGCGCCTTGGCGATCTCGATCATCTGCCGCTCGGCGAGCGAAAGACGGCTCACCGGCGTACCGGGCGCGATCTCCAGGCCCAGGCGGCCAAGGGCCATGCGCGCCCGCGCGTTCATCGCGCCGATATCGAGCAGGCCGCGCCACGATGGCTCTCGCCCCAGCGCGAGGTTCTGCGCCACCGTCAGGTTCGGCAGCAGGCTGAGTTCCTGGTAGACAATCGCGATGCCGAGTGCGAGCGCATGCTGGGGATCGCGGATGGCGACGGGCACGCCATCCAGCCGGATCGTGCCCGCGTCGGCTTGCAGCATGCCCGACAGGATGTTGATCACGGTCGACTTGCCGGCGCCATTCTGACCGACGAGGGCGTGGACCTCGCCCGCGCGTATGTCGAGCGACACGTCGTCGAGCGCGACCACGCCCGGGAAGCGCTTGCCGAGCCCGCGTATCTCGAGCAGCGGCGCGGCGGGCGCCTCGGCCGTCATGTTCGTGGTTGCGTTCGTCGTCATGCGGATTTCATGGGAGCTTTCGCGGATCGACATCCGGTTCCCGCGGGCCGGAGCGCACGCGGGAACCGGACCTGACCTCAGTAGCCGGCCACGATGTCGGCCAGCGGCTTCTCGAACGGGAACTTCTGCATGTTCTCGACCTGGTCCTTGGCCAGCTTCAGCGCCGCGTCGACATTGTCGGCGGTGACGAGCACGCCCTTGATGAGGACCTCCTTGCGGTCGTCCTTCTTCGTCGCGACGAGATACGGGAAGTAGGCCTTCCAGAAGCCCGAATATTGCGGCGCCAGCAGCACCGTGCTCTTCATCACGGAATCCTTCACGGCCTTGAGACCGGGCTCCGTGCCATCCACCGAAACCAGCATCACCTGGTCCTGCTTGCCGGCGCGCTCGATCACGCCCGCCGCCGGAACGGTGAGGCTGTCGCTGTTGCCGTAGATGAGGTCCAGGTTCGGGTGCGCCGTCATCCAGTTCTCGGTGATCGAGACGGCCTTGGTCGGATCCCAACTGGTGGGTTCCTGCGCCACCACCTTGACGTTGGGATAGGCGGCCATGACGTCGGTGAAGCCGCCGGAGCGGTCGGTGTTGAGCCCCTGCCCCAGCAGGCCCTGGAGGTTCGCGACCTCACCCTTGACCTCGCCATTGTAGCGCTTCTTGAGCAGCTCGACGGCGTATTCGCCGACGATCTTGCCGGTGTAGCGTTCGTCGAAGCCCAGCGTTGCCGCGCACCCCTCGATCTTGGAATGCAGGCAGATCACCGGGATCTTGGCCGCGGCCGCCTTGGCCATCGTCGGCCCGAAGGCGGCGGCGTCGATGAAGTTGATCGAAATGGCGCTGACGCCTTCGTTGATCAGGTTTTCCATCGCCTGGATCTGCTTCGTCACGTCGCCCTCCCCGCTCGTGACGACGAGATCGAAGCCGGCGCGCCGCGCCGCCTCCTTGGCGCCGTCGACCTCGCCGAGGTGGAACGGGTTCGACAGGTCGATCTGGACCAGGCCGATCTTCGGCTTGTCCTGTGCGTGGGCGGCACTGCCCGCCATGACGGCGGCCGCAAGAGCTGCCGCGAATAGTTTCAGCATGTCTTCCTCCCTGGAGCGCTCTGGTTGCTTGGCGCCGGCCCTTTGCGGGCCGGCATTATGTTACCGGTAACTATAATTTGCGTCAATGCCCGCGACGCTGTGGAAATGGCGCCTCTCCTCGGGGTTCCGCCGGGATTGGCGACCATTCCCGCAAGACGCCGATCCGTCGTCAGAAGGTGGGCAGCGGCTTGAGCCCGTCGCCCGTCCACTTGCGCGCGATCGCATCGAGTTCGCCATTGGTCTTGATGGCGTAGATGAAGGTGTTCACCCACTGGCGCAGATCCTGCTGGCCGCGTCTCATGCCGATGCCGAAGTGATTCTCGACCAGGGTGATCTTGGGTTCGAACTCCTTCTCGGCCTTGCCGCGATTGAGCACGATCAGCGCTGTGGTGCTGCTGCCGAGCGCATCGACCTGGCCGGTCACGAGTGCCTGGATCGAGGTGGCCTCGTCGTCGAAGCGCATGATCTCGACGTCCGGCAGTGCCTTCTTGGTGAGGATGATGTCGGGAATGGTGCCGCGCGGCACGCCGATCTTCAGACCCTTGAGATCGTCGAAGCCCTTGATCGCCTTGTCTTTTCTCGCGGTAATCACGGTACCGACGGCGGCGTAGGGATCGGAGAACCAAACCTGCAGCGCTCGCTCAGGCGTGATCGAGAACAGCGAGATCACCAGGTCGACACGGTTGGTCAGGAGATAGGGTATGCGGTTGGTCGAGGTGACCGGCACCAGTTCCAGGTCGACGCCCATGTATTTCGCCAGCAGCCTGGCCACGTCCACGTCATAGCCGTCGGGCTGGCCGTCGGTTCCGGTGACGCCGAACGGCGCGCTGGTGGGGTCGACCGCGACCACCACTTTCCCCTTCGAAATTATCTCGTCGACCGACTGCGCATGCGCCACTCCCAGCATGGTCAGCGACGCCATCAAGAACAATGCGAGCCATCTCATGGTTTCCTCCCCACAGGCTTGTCAAAGGCGTGCCGACTGTGCATGTTATCGGTAACAAGTCAATATCGCGTTCTGTTGGGAGGGGGCCGGTGCTGAATTACACCTTTCAGTTTGGCGCCGTCCTTCGCGACTGGCCATTGCTGCTCGACGGCCTTCTCCTGACCGTGAAACTGTCCATCGTCTCGATGGTCTTCGGCATGGCTATCGCCACGGCCTGCGCCTTCGCGTCCGCCTATGGCGGCAAGGGTTTGCAACGTGGCGTGCTCGTCTATGTCGAGTTCATCCGCAACACGCCGTTCCTGGTGCAGGTGCTATTCGTCTATCTCGGCCTGCCGAGCCTCGGCATCCGGCTTCCGGCCGAATACGCAGCGATCCTAGCGATGACCATCAATGTCGGCGCCTATGGCGCTGAGATCATCCGGGCCGGCATCGAATCGATCCCCAGGGGGCAGGTCGAGGCAGGCAAGGTGCTCGGCCTGCGCCCATTGCAGATATTCAGGCTGATCATCCTGAAGCAGGCGCTGATCGCCATCTATCCGGCCCTGACCAGCCAGTTCATCCTGCTGATGCTTGGCTCCAGCATCGTCTCTGCCATCGCGGTCGAGGAGCTGACGGCGACCGCGAACTCCATCCAGTCACGGAACTTCCGCACCTTCGAGGTCTATTTCATTGTCACGCTGATCTACATGGCCCTGTCGCTGGCCTTTCGGGTGGCCTTCCACCTCATCCACGAACGCTGGATACGCGTGCGATGATCCGCGACTTCTCGACGGGAGACCTCGTCCTCCTCCTTCTGGCGGCGCGCTGGACGATCGCGCTCTCCGTGATCGCCTTCGTCGGCGGATCGGCCGTCGGGCTGCTGGTCGCGCTGGCGCGGACATCGAGCGCGAGAATCCCGCGCTATCTCGCCACCTTCTACATCGAGCTGTTCCAGGACACGCCGCTGCTGATGCAGCTCTTCGTGGTGTTCTTCGGTGCCAACGTGCTGGGCTTCCAGATCAGCGCCTGGACGGCCGTCTCGATCGGTCTGACGCTCTACGGCAGCGCCTTCCTCGGTGAGATCTGGCGCGGCTGTATCCAGGCCGTGCCGGCCGGCCAATGGGAGGCCGCGAAGGCGCTGGGGCTGCGCACATGGCAGGCCAGCCTGCTCGTCGTGCTGCCGCAGGCGTTGCGCCTTGCCGTGCCGCCGACGATCGGCTTCCTCGTCCAGCTCATCAAGAACACCTCGCTCGCCTCGATCGTGGGCTTCACCGAGCTCACCCGGACCGGGCAACTGGTCAACAACGCCACCTATGAGCCACTGATGGTTTTCCTGGTGGTGTCGCTGATCTATTTCGCGCTCTGCTGGCCTCTGTCGCTGGCCAGCCGGCGGCTGGAAAGACGCCTTGCCCGGACGGCTGCTTAGGACTGGACCGAGCGCGTCACGAGCCGGCCCTGACGCGCTCGATGCCGAGGGCCGCCGCCGCGATCCCACACGCTCAGTGCCCGCGTCGGGTGCTTTCCCGCGAAATGATGCTGAAGCCCAGATCCTGCCGCCGGCTCGGCAGCTTGCGGCCCGCCAGGCGCGCGAGGATCATGTGACCGGCCTTGCGTCCCATTTCCATTGCCGGAACCTGGACTGTGGTCAGCGTGGGCGACACTACGCGCCCGACCTCGAGATCATGAAAACCCGCTATGCCGAGCTGGCTTGGCACGTCTATGCCAAGCTCCCGACAGGCAAGGATGGCACCGACGGCGAAGACGTCGCTGGTGAAGAACACGGCGTCGATGCCCGGCTGCTGCCTGAGGACGCGGATCGCCTTCGCCCCGGTTTCCGGCTGGATGACCGCGTCATGATGCACGACGTGGATGGGCGGCGCCGACAGTCCCGCTTCCTGCATGGCGGCAAGGTAGCCCTCGGCGCGATGGCGTGCGCGTTCGTTGCTTTCCATCGGCCCGTTGACGAAGGCGATGCGGCGATAGCCGGAGCGTATCAGTTCGACCGTCATGGCGTGCGCCGCCTCGCGGTTGGAATAGCCGACAATCATGTCGACCGGATCGTCGTCGGTCTCCCAGGTTTCCACCACCGGAATGCCGAAATTGCGCAAGAGGTCGCGCGCCGCCTTGGTATGCGTGAGGCCGGTGAGCACCAGCGCGTCGGGTCGCCGTTCAAGGATCGACCGTATCTGGTTCTCCTCGACGTCCGAACGGTAATCGCTCGACGACACGAAGAGACCCAGTCCGGCCTGCGAGATGACGTCGGAAATGCCCTCCAGAGTATCGGCGAACAGGGAATGGCGCAGCGTCGGCACGATCGCGGCGACGAGGCCCGAAGTACCGGCGTTGAGGCTGCCAGCCAGCCGGTTGGCGACATAGCCGAGTTCGGCCATCGCCGCGGAGACGCGTTCGCGCGTCTCCGGATTGACCTTTTCGGGGTGGCGCAGCACGCGCGACACGGTCATCTTCGTCACGCCCGCCCGCTCCGCCACCTGGGCCATGGTCGTGCCGGCCCCAAGCCTGGAGGTTTTCTCGCGCGCTGCCACCCTGTCCTCATGGATCGAGATATCGATGCCAAATTAGAAACGAAGCGGCCGATTGCGTCCAGTGGGCGCGATACAATAGGATACCGGTAACACGGGAGGATATTTATGGAGTTCTTCGGAGCGGACCTGACGGCGGCCGAGATACGGCGCCGGGTCGGCCACATGTCGCAGGTGGCTGGCGTCCGGTTGCTGACCTCCGACGATGGTCCCTCGCGCGGCGTGCGCCTGATCGAGATCCGCACCGGAACCGGCTTCTCTTTCGAGATCGGCGTCGACCGCGGCTTCGACGTCGGCCGCGCCGACTATCGCGGCGCCTCGCTCGGGTGGCTGCCGCCGACATTGATGCCGGGCCCGTGGTATTTCGAGGACCAGGCGAACTTCGGATGGTTGCGCGCCGGCCTCGGTGGCTTCAACAATACCTGCGGCTTCATCCACATCGGCAATCCCGAGGAGGCGTCGGTCGCCCACTATAATTTCCCGGCGCGGCCGACCGAACGCTACGGCGTTCATGACAGGGCGGCCCTGATCCCGGCCGAGATCGTCTCGTTCGGCGGGCGATGGGAGGGCGATCGCTACATGCTCGAAGCGGTCGGCCGCATCACGCAGGCCCAGGCCTATGGCGAGAACCTCGTCGTCACCCGCACCTACAGGGCAGAGCTCGGCGCCTCGTGGTTCACCATGGAGGACGTGGTCGAGAACGCCGGCTTCCTGCCGACCGAGCATATGCTGCTCTACCACATCAACGCCGGCTACCCCTTCGTCGACGAGGGCTCCGAACTGATCGCGCCGGTGGCGGCCGCGCCGAGGTTGCTCTTCGGCACCGCCGACGTCGAGGACAGGGCAAGCTGGTCGCGTTTCATCGCGCCGCAGCGCAACTGGGTCCAGCAGACGTTCCAGCACCGGATGAAGCCCGATGCTGACGGCGATGTCGAAGTAGCGATCTTCAACCCGCGCCTGTTCGCCGGCACGGCGCTCAGCGTGCGCTACGACGGCCGCGTGATGCCGAACTACATCGAATGGCGCATGATGGGCGAAGGGCAATACGCGGTCGGCATAGAGCCCTGCACGAACGGCTTCGGCCGCAAGGCGGTCGCCGAGGCGGGCGAGCTGATCGTGCTCGCGCCAGGCGAACGCCGTGTCTACACGACCCGCGTCGCCATCCTCTCCGCGCCGGAGGTCCAGACCCTCCGCGACCGGATCGGAACGGGCTGACGCCGCCAGCCCGGGCCTTCGCGGCCCGCTATGTCGGCTGGCCGAAAGACCCGGCTACTCCGCCGCCTCGGCGAAAGGCGCCGGAACGTAGTTCAGGACCGGTCCGAGCCAGCGCTCGACTTCGGCGACCTTCATGTCCTTGCGGGCCGCATAGTCCTCGACCTGGTCGCGCTCCACCTTGGCGACGCCGAAGTAGTAGCTCTCAGGGTGAGACAGATAGAGGCCCGAGACGGACGAGCCCGGCCACATGGCCATGCTTTCCGTCAGGCTGACCCCGGCATTGGCCTCCGCGTCGAGCAGTCGGAACAGCGTCACCTTTTCGGTGTGATCGGGCTGCGCCGGATAGCCGGGCGCGGGGCGGATGCCCTGATAGGGCTCGCCGACCAGATCGTCCGGTACGAACACCTCGTCAGGGGCGTAGCCCCAGAATTCCTTGCGCACCCGCTCGTGCAGGCATTCGGCGAAGGCTTCGGCGAAGCGGTCGGCCAGCGCCTTGACCAGGATGGAGTTGTAGTCGTCGTTGGCGCGCTCGAAACGCTCGGCGATCGCCACCTCCTCGATCCCCGCGGTGACCACGAAGCCGCCGACATAGTCCGCCCTGCCGCTCTCGCGCGGCGCGACGAAATCGGACAGCGCGACATTGGGCTTGCCGTCACGCTTTACCAGTTGCTGGCGCAGGGTGAAGAAGGTCGCGAGCTCCACCTCCCTCGCCTCATCCGAGTACAGCCTGATGTCGTCGCCGACCGCGTTGGCCGGCCAGAACCCGATCACCGCCCTCGGCGCGAACCATTTCTCGTCGATGATCTTCCTCAGCATCGCCTGGGCGTCGTCGAAGAGCTGGCGCGCGGCCGGCCCCTGCTTCTCGTCCTCAAGGATCTTCGGATAGCGTCCCTTGAGCTCCCAGGTCTGAAAGAAGGGCGTCCAGTCGATGTAGCGGGCAAGCTCGGCGAGATCCCAGCCCTCGAAAACCTTGACACCGAGGAAGGACGGCTTCGGCGGAACATGGCTAGCCCAGTCGATCCTGTGCGCGTTGGCGCGCGCTTTCGCCAGCGGCAGCCGCTGCTTCTCGCGCTCCGAGCGTTCGTGCGCTTCGGCAACCCTGCTGTATTCGGCCTGGATGGTCTCCACATAGCCGGGCTTCATTTCGCTCGACAGCAGGCTGGAGACCACGCCGACGGCGCGGCTGGCGTCGGTCACATAGACCGCCTGGCCCAGATTGTAGCGCGGGTGGATCTTCACCGCCGTGTGCACGCGGCTGGTGGTGGCGCCGCCGATCAGCAACGGAATATCGAAACCCTCGCGCTCCATTTCGGAGGCGACATGCACCATCTCGTCGAGCGAGGGGGTGATCAGGCCGGACAGGCCGATGACGTCGACCTTCCGCTCACGCGCGACCTGGAGGATCTTCGTCGCCGGCACCATCACGCCGAGATCGATGATCTCGTAATTGTTGCAGGCGAGCACGACCCCGACGATGTTCTTGCCGATGTCGTGGACATCGCCTTTCACCGTCGCCATCACGATCCTGCCGGCGCTCTCACGTTCCGCCCCGCCACCGTTGGCGGCTTTCTCCGCTTCCATGTAGGGCAGCAGCACCGCCACGGCCTGCTTCATCACGCGGGCCGATTTCACCACCTGCGGCAGGAACATCTTGCCGGCGCCGAACAGGTCGCCGACCACGTTCATGCCGGCCATCAAGGGCCCCTCGATGACATGCAGCGGGCGCTGGGCCTGCAGCCGCGCTTCCTCCGTGTCCTGCTCGATGAACTCGGTGATACCGTTGACGAGGGCGTGCTCCAGCCGCTTCTCCACCGGCCATTCGCGCCAGGCGAGGTCCTTTTCCTTCGCCTCCTTGCCGCCGGCTCCCTTGAAGCGCTCGGCGATCTCCAGCATGCGCTCCGTGGCGGTGCCACCGGCCTTGGGAAGGCGGTTGAGCACGACGTCCTCGCAGGCCTCGCGCAGTTCGGGGTCGATCGTGTCATAGACCGCGAGCTGGCCGGCATTGACGATGCCCATGTCCATGCCGCGCTGGATGGCGTGGTAGAGGAACACGGCGTGCATGGCCTCGCGCACCGGCTCGTTGCCGCGGAACGAGAAGGACAGGTTCGACACGCCCCCCGATATATGGACGTGCGGAAGTGTCGTGATGATCTCGCCCGTCGCCTCGATGAAGTCGACGCCGTAATTGTCGTGCTCCTCGATGCCGGTTGCGACCGCGAACACGTTGGGATCGAAGATGATGTCCTCCGGCGCGAAGCCGGCTGTTTCGGTCAGCAGTCGATAGGCGCGCGTGCAGATCTCAACCTTGCGTGCCCTCGTGTCGGCCTGGCCGACCTCGTCGAACGCCATGACCACGACGGCGGCGCCGTACATGCGGCACAGCCTGGCGTGATGCAGGAAGGCTTCCTCGCCCTCCTTCATCGAGATCGAGTTGACGATCGGCTTGCCCTGCACGCATTTGAGCCCGGCCTCGATCACCTCCCATTTGGAGCTGTCGATCATGACCGGCACGCGGGCGATATCGGGCTCGGCGGCAACCAGGTTGAGGTATTCGACCATGGCCTTCTTGGAGTCGATCAACCCCTCGTCCATGTTGATGTCGATCACCTGCGCGCCATTGGCCACCTGGTCGCGTGCGACGTCGAGGGCGGCGGCGTAGTCCTGCGCGGTGATCAGCTTGCGGAACTTCGCCGAGCCGGTGACGTTGGTGCGCTCACCGACATTGACGAAGGGTATGTCCTTGGTCAGCGTGAACGGCTCCAGGCCCGACAGCCGCATCAGCGGCGTTCGCCTAGGCGCGACACGCGGCGGATGGCGGCGAACGGCCTCGGCGATCGCAGCGATGTGCTCCGGCGTCGAGCCGCAGCAGCCGCCGACCACATTGACCAGCCCCTCGCGCGCGAAGCCCTCGACCTGCGCCGCCATGAATTCCGGGCTTTCGTCATACTGGCCGAAGGCGTTGGGCAGGCCGGCATTGGGATAGGCGCAGACCAGCGTGTCGGCAACGCCGGCAAGCTCGGCCAGGTGCGGGCGCATGGCGGCGGCGCCGAGGGCGCAGTTCAATCCGATGGTCATCGGCCTGGCGTGGCGCACCGAATGCCAGAAGGCGGTCGGCGTCTGGCCGGAAAGCGTGCGCCCCGAGAGGTCCGTGATCGTGCCGGAGATCATGATCGGCAGGCGCACGCCCTTCTCGGCGAAGATCTCCTCGCAGGCGAAGATCGCGGCCTTGGCGTTCAGCGTGTCGAAGATCGTCTCGATCAGGATGAGGTCGGAGCCGCCATCGACCAGCCCGCGCAACTGCTCGCCATAGGCGATCCTGAGATCGTCGAAGGTCACGGCGCGGTAGCCCGGATTGTTGACGTCGGGCGAAATGGAAGCGGTGCGGTTGGTGGGGCCGAGGGCGCCGGCGACGAAGCGGCGCCTGCCGTCCTCCTGTTGCGCGCGGATCGCCGCGCGCCGGACAAGCCGCGCGCCGTCGCGGTTCAGCTCGTAGACCATGTCTTCCATGCCGTAGTCGGCCTGGGCAATCGAGGTTGAGGAGAAGGTGTTGGTCTCGAGGATGTCGGCGCCGGCCCTGGCGTACTGATAGTGGATGTCCTCGATCGCCTTCGGCTGCGAGAGGATCAGAAGGTCGTTGTTGCCCTGCTGGTGGCAGGCGCAGCCACCGAACCGGTCGCCACGGAAATGGTCCTCCTGGAAACCGAGCCCCTGGATCTGCGTGCCCATGGCGCCGTCGAGGACGAGGATGCGCTCACGCGCGGCTTCCCGCAGCGCGGCCAGAATCTCCGAACCATCCGGCTTGGCGGCGACCGGCCCGAAGAGTTCATCGACTGAGGACATAGCGACACTCTTCATTCTCGATGCGACACGAGAATCCATGTCACATAAAGATATCTTTATGTCAATATACGATTATACAGTCAAAAGAGCAACCTGTCGACAGACGCCGCAGGCCTCTCCTCCGGCGCCCTCGCTTGAGGCAACAGGAGATCGTCGGTTTCGTTTCTTGGCGAGGAGAGGCGAAGGGCGCGGTCGAAGGCAGCCAAAGGCCAGGACGGCGATGGCGCGAAAGGGATCTGCCCGCTCAGGCGCCGGCGGCCGCTCTCGTGGGCAGGTCCGGCTCCTGGACCAACGGTCCGAGAAGCACCTCGCCGAACAGCGGCTGGTAGTGCCGGCGCACGGCCGGGTCCTCCTTGAAGGAGAGCGCGTACTGGCCGATCTGGTGGAAATAGGTGATGCGGGCGCGCACGATGCTCTGGTCTTCCGGATAGCCCATGGCGCGGAACGCCCGCACCAGGAGATCGATACGCAGGTCGTCCATCTCCTTGACTTCCTGGGCGAGCTTCTTCGACGTGCGCGACCAGTTGCGCACCGCAAGGTCGAGCAGCGGGCTGAACGGGTCCTCGTTGACCCAGGCGTGGACGATGTCGGTGAAGAACTGGAGGCCGTCGACGGTCTCGGTGCCGCGCATGGCCCAGAATGGCGCGCAATTGCTGGTCCGCCATTCCTCCAGAAGGCTGTTGCGAAGATCGGCCAGGCTGGTGAAGTGGAAATAGAAACTGCCGCGCGTGACCTTTAGCTGAAGGGCGAGATGGTCGATCTTGACCTCGCCGATGCCGCGCTTCTCCAGCACCTTGCGCGCGGCGGCGATCCAGGCCTCCCGGCTCAAGGTGCGCCGCGCCGCCTTGGGGCGCGCTGAGGATTTGGTCGCTCGCTTCGCTTTGGCCAAGACGCCTTTCGCTTTCAGCTTGTTCCAGGTACCGGCCGCGCGCGGAATGCGCTGGCGGCCGCTACCATCGATATCAGCCCCTTCAGCTTAGGGTAGCGCGCTGATTCGCTCTAGCATCAGGGCGAAGAAGGGCGCCGGGTCGATCCGCCTCAGCACGTTGCAGTTCTTGCGACGGCCGGTGACGTGCCACCAGTCGACAACGGTCATGCCGATCGTCTCGGGCGAGACGATGTCGACGGTCACCGCGCATTGCCGCTGCTCGTAGATCTGCGGCGCCAGCAGATAGCCGGTCACGCAGGCATCGTGGATCGGACGTGCCGCCGTCGGGAACTTGTGGTCGCCATACTGGCGATAGAAGTCCGCCAGATTGGCGGCCTCGATCGCGGCGCGGCTGCCGGTGGCGCGAAGCTCGCCCAGCCATTCCGGCGTCATCTGCGCGCTGTAGGTGCAGTCGATGCCGGCCATGGTGACCGGCACGCCGCTGTCGAACACCTTGTGAGCGGCGTGCGGGTCGACGAAGATGTTGAACTCGGCCGCCGGCGTGGCGTTGCCACCCTCGAAGAAGCCGCCGCCCATCAGCACCACCTCGCGCAGGCGCGGCACGATCCTCGGCTCCATCGTCATGGCCATGGCCAGATTGGTCATCGGCCCGAGCGTGCAGACGGTGAGCTCGCCTTCCGGCGCGTCCATGATGGTGCGCACCATGTAGTTCACCGCGTGCTCGCCCTGCAGCGGCGTCACCGGCTCCGGCAGGTCGGCGCCGTCGAGGCCCGTCTCGCCATGCACATACTCTGCGGTGATCAGCTTGCGCACCATCGGCGCCGGGCAGCCGGCATAGACGGGCACGTCGGGCCGGCCCGCCAGCTCGACGACCTTGAGCGCGTTCTTCGACGTCAGCGCCAGCGGAACGTTGCCGCCGACGGTGGTGATGCCGACCACGTCGAGCTCGGCCGGAGAGCCGAGCGCGAAGAGGATGGCGAAGGCGTCATCCTGGCCGGGATCGGTATCGATGATGATCTTGCGTGGTGCCATGGCGGCGCGTCTACCCCTTGCGAATGGAAGGCCAGCAACCGCTCAGCGCAGTTGCTGGAATTGCTCGAGGGCATGAATTCCTTCATGTCCCCGTCTACGATTTCGGCGGCGAGCGCCTCTCTGTCCGATGCGGCCCGCGCCTGTGCGGAGCCGGCCTGTCCACCGGCTGCAAAAAGCTCTATTGCCGAAGCCGGCTGGATGTGTAGAATACAGTACTGTATCTTATGTTCAAGTCGATATGCTCAACACGGGGCGTTTGAAAATGGACGCAAGCCAGCGCGGCGATTTTTCCGAAATTCCGATCCTCGACGTCTCGTCGCTCTATGGCGACGACCAGGAGGCGGTCCGGGCGACGGCGGCGACGCTGCGTCGCTACCTCGAGACGATCGGCTTCCTCTATGTCGTCGGTCACCCGATCCCGCGCGCCGACGTCGAGGCCGTGCGCGAGGCCAGCAAGCGCTTCTTCGCCCTTCCCGAGGAAGAGAAGGCGACGCTGAAGATCGACAAGAACTTCCGCGGCTTCCTGCCCTTCGCCGGCTCGACCATCGTCACCTCGTCGGTGGCGGCGGTGAGCAAGCCGAACCAGAGCGAATCCATCTTCTTCATGCATGAGGTCGCCGCGGACGACCCCCGCGCGCAAGCCGACAAGCCGCTGCAGGGCCCCAACCAGTGGCCGCAGGAAGAGGCGCTGCCGGAGTTCCGCGCCACCATCGAGCGCTATGTCGATGAGATGAGCACGCTCGCCCGCAAGATGGTCGGCGCGATCGCGCTTTCGCTCGGCCTGCCGGCCGACAGCCTCGACCGCTATTTCGAGCAGCCCACGACCTTCCTTCGCCTGCTGCACTATCCGACGCAGCCGCAGGAAGAAGGCCTGTTCGGCTCCGCCCCGCACACCGACTACGGCTTCATCACCCTGCTGGCGCAGGACAATGTCGGCGGCCTCGAGGTCAAGAACAAGGCTGGCGACTGGGTTCCCGCGCCGCCCGTCCCGGACTCCTTCGTGATGAATGTCGGCGACATCCTGGCTCGCTGGTCGAACGACCAGTTCGTCTCGACGCCGCACCGCGTCATCAACCGTTCCGGGCGCGAGCGTTACTCGCAGCCCTTCTTCTTCGATCCGTCGATGGACGAGACGATCGAGGCGCTATCCGTTTGCGTGCCCGCCGGCACCAGCCCGAAATACGAGCCGGTGCTCTATGGCGACTACCTGATGGAGCGCATCGACAAGAACTACCACTACCGCAAGAAGAAGGCCGCCGAGGCAGCGGGCGCCTGAGAGCCGTCCGCCGGTCCTGAACGGCCGCGCAGAGCAATTCCGGGGAGAACGAGCAGTCGACTTCGCTCCGGGGATTGCGAAAAATACCCTGGAACGCGAAACGCATCCCATGCAGGATGGTCGCGCTCCGGGGATGGACGTTCAAATAAAAGGGGAACCACAATGACAGCATTTACACGCGTGGCCGGCCTGGCGCTGGCATCAATGGCAACCGTCTGGAGCGGCCTCGCCGGCGCGGCCGACCTGCCGAAATCGGCCGAGGTCAAGCAGTCGGGCACGCTCACCATCGCCAACACGGTCGACTTCGCGCCGTTCGAGTATCTCGACGCCGACGGCAAACAGACCGGCATCATCATCGATCTCGCCGGCGAGGTGGCGAAAGCTCTCGACGCCAAGCTCGACGTCCAGCGCATCCCCTTCCCGTCGATGATCCCCGGCCTTGCCGCCGGCCGCTTCAAGGTCGCCTGGGAAACCTTCTCGGCCACGCCCGAGCGCCTGAAGCAGGTCGACTTCATCATGTTCCTCAAGGCCGGCATCGCCGTCTCGACGACGCCCGACAAGAAGGACAGCCTGTCCGCTGACAACGGCCTGTGCGGCAAGCGCATCGGCGCCACCGGCGGCAGCGCCTCGGACTTCCTGATCGACACGCTGAGCAAGGAGTGCACGGACAAGGGCCAGGCGGCGATCCAGAAGTCGCTGTTCAACTCGACCGCCGACAGCACCCAGGCGACGCTCTCCGACCGCATCGACGCCCGCATGGACGACGCCACAGCGTCGAGCTACTTCGAGGTCACCAGCAAGGGCCAGCTCGTCGTGCTGCCGAAGCTCTATGAGGTCGCGCCGCTCGGCATGGCGATCGCCAAGGACGACAAGGAAACCGCCGACATGATGGTCGCCGCGCTTTCCGAACTGTTCAAGAACGGCACCTACAAGGCGATCCTCGACAAATACGGCATGGGCGCTTACACGATCAAGGAACCGTATTTCGTCAACAGCATGGACGCGTTGCGCGCCGACTGAGGCGCATCGCATCCGGCCATGATGGTGGATTTATCGGCGACCGATTTCCTGTCGGTCGCCGTTTCCGATTAAGCAGGAGACCGACAATGGAGGCAGGCGTCCCGGCCGAAATTCGCGCCGAGCCCGGCGCGGCCGATATTGCTTCGCGACTGACCGTCGTGCCGCGCCGCAACTACGGCATCTGGATCGGCACCGCGCTGGCGCTCGTGCTGGCGGCGGTCATCTTCCGGGCCTTCGCCAGCAATCCCGCCTTTGCCTGGGATACTGCAGCCGGCTACCTGTTTCACCCCTCTATCATGCGCGGTCTCGGCACCACGCTGATCCTCACCGTGGTCATCATGCTGCTGGCGATCGTCATCGGCACGGTGATCGCCATCATGCGCGTCTCGCCGAGCCCGGTGCTGCGCGGCTTCTCTGCCGTTTACGTCTGGTTCTTCCGTGGCGTTCCGGCGCTGATCCAGCTCATCTTCTGGTTCAACCTGTCGCTGCTGGTGCGCGAGATCTCGCTCACCCTGCCCTTCATCGGCACGGTCTTCTCGGCCCGCACCAACGATTTCATGACACCCTTCGTCTCGGCCATCGTCGCCCTGTCGCTGTGCGAGGCGGGCTACATGGCCGAGATCATCCGCGCCGGCATCAAGTCGGTGCCTTCGGGCCAGGCGGAGGCCGCGAGCGCGCTCGGCATGCCCTACCGCATGACGCTGAAGCGCATCACGCTGCCGCAGGCCATGCGCTTCGTGCTGCCGCCCACCGGCAACGAGGCGATCAACCTGCTGAAGATGACCTCGCTGGTGACCTTCATCGCGGTCGACGACCTGTTCTACTCCGCGCAGAGCATCTATGCCCGCACCTTCGAGACCATTCCACTGCTGATCGTGGTGGCGTTCTGGTACCTCGCCGTTGTCAGCATCATGTCGGTCGGCCAGCATTTCCTCGAGCGCCATTTCGGCCGCAGCGACGTCCGCACCGAGGCGATGCCGCTGCGTGCCCTGCGCAATGCCTTCAGCCTGCGGGGGACCCGCTGATGAGCAACATCAAGACCGAGAACCGCGCCCGGTTCAGCGTGCCGGACAATTCGATGGTGTTCGCGCGCGGCGTGCGCAAGTCCTATGCCCAGCTCGAAGTATTGAAGGGCATCGACCTCGACGTGCCCGTGGGCTCGGTCGCCTGCATCATCGGGCCGTCCGGCTCGGGCAAGAGCACCTTCCTGCGCTGCATCAACCATCTCGAGAAGATCAGCGGCGGCATCCTTCTGGTCGACAGCCAGTTCGTCGGCTACGACCTCCGGGGCGACAAGCTCCACGAGGTGCGGGACGATCTGCTCTGCGCCCGTCGCGCCGAGATCGGCATGCTGTTCCAGTCCTTCAATCTCTTCGCCCACATGACGGTGATGGAGAACCTGATCGAGGCGCCGACGCAGGTACGCCGCGTGCCGGTCGACCAGGCGAAGGCCGAGGCCGAGGTGCTGCTGCGCCGCGTCGGCCTGCTCGACAAGGTCAACCGCTACCCGCGCGAACTGTCCGGCGGCCAGCAGCAGCGCGTCGCGATCGCCCGCGCCATGGCGATGAAGCCGAAGGTTCTTTTGTTCGACGAGCCGACCTCGGCCCTCGATCCGGAGCTGGTGGGCGAAGTGCTGCAGGTCATGCGGGACCTCGCCGAGAGCGGCATGACCATGGTGGTGGTGACGCACGAGATCGGCTTCGCACGCGAGATCGGCGACCAGCTCGTCTTCATGGACGGTGGCGTCATCGTCGAGCAGGGCGCCCCGCGCGAAATGATCGCCAACCCGCAATCGCCACGCACCCGCGAGTTCCTGTCCCGGGTGCTGTGAGGGGCGGCGCGACCCTACCCCCTTGCGTCACGCGCGTCCGAACGGGTCGTCATTGTTCGAAGAAAGGCGGGCAAACCCGCCTTATCTTGTCCTCGGTATCGCGCTCAACAAACATGATGTCGAGGTGGTTGTCCGACCTGAAGGCCGCCGCAAAGATACTCGATACACTTTGAACGATATGCGCCTGATCGTTCCGACCACCAGCAATGCACAAGGCGACCGACCAGTCATCTGCTCCTGGTTGCATCTGAACCAGGTAAGCGCGCAGCGCCCCGCTTTGCTGCCTGAAAAAGTCAGAGATATCCCGCTTCAGTCGGTCCTCTGCCGCTCCGTTTTGCTCACCCAGGAAACGGATGTCCGACACCGAGATTTTCTCGACCACCGCTAATGTCCCCAGTCTTTGGTAGGATCGACAATATCGATCAGTACCTGGAAGTCAGAGCCTTCGGATCCAGAGAGAAACAGAAATTCGCCAAAAGGGCCACTCCGACACCTCTGAAATTAGTCTCTGACCTGAAGACAGGGGTGCGAGCACTGCCTGCTCAAATGTCACGCAACTCACGATACACCCAGGCGAGTATATGGGGCTCCAGAGGCGGCGAGCCTGTATGTGATTTGCATGAGAGGCCAGTCGCGACAACCAGATGGCGGCATCGGCCAGCGATGACGCCTTTGAGACGCGGCGTCTTCTGCTCAAAACAGCAAGCAGCGCGCCTTTCGGCGCGCCGCTTCGTTGGTCGTCCAGGCTTCAGCTCGTGAAGAAGCTCTGGGTGCCGTGCGCCTCGATGGCTTCGGCGAGGCGGCCGAGCGCGTGGACGTAGGCGGCGGTGCGCATGGTCACGCCCTTGTCGCGCGAGACGTTCCAGATGGCGCGGCCTTCCCGCTCCATGATCGCGCGCAGCCGGTCGTGGATTTCCTCGACCGCCCAGTAGAAGCCCTGCCGGTTCTGCACCCATTCGAAATACGAGACGGTGACGCCGCCCGCATTGGCCAGTATGTCGGGAAGGATGATGACGCCCTTGTCGGCCAGGATACGGTCGGCCTCCGGGGTCACCGGGCCGTTGGCGAGCTCCAGCACCAGCTTTGCCTTGACCGTAGCGGCGTTCGCGGCGTCGACCATGTTTTCGAGCGCCGCCGGCACCAGCAGGTCGCAGTCCACGCCGACCAGGTCCCTGGCCGACAGGAGCTCATGTCCGCCCTGCCCCACCGTGCTGGTGACGGAACGGCCGGCCTCCTTGGCCTGGAGCAGCATGTCGACGTGAAGGCCGGCCGGGGAGGCAACCGCGCCCTCGGAATCCGAGACCGCCACGATCTTGTGGCCATCGGCGGCAAGCAGCCTGGCGATGTGCTGGCCGGCATTGCCGAAGCCCTGGATCGCGACGCGCATCGTCGAGGCGAGGCCGAGATCGCCGGCAAGGTGGCGCACCAGATAATATCCGCCGCGCGCCGTCGCGTCGCCGCGGCCCAGCGATCCGCCGAGCGCGATCGGCTTGCCGGTGATGACAGCGGGCTCCGCCTGGCCGACGATCTGGGCATACTCGTCGGCCATCCAGCCCATGATCATCGAATTGGTGTAGACGTCCGGCGCCGGAATGTCCCGGTCGGGCCCGAGGATGCGCGCGAAGGCCTGGATATAGGCCCTGGAGAGCCGCTCGACCTCGGCCTTGGACAGCTTGCGGGGATCGACCTGGACAGCGCCCTTGCCGCCGCCGTAAGGCAGGTTCATCACCGCGCATTTGAACGTCATCCAGAAGGCCAGCGTCTCCACTTCATCGGCGGTTGCGTCGGGATGGAAGCGGATGCCACCCTTGGTCGGGCCGCGCGTATCGTCATACCGGCATCGCCATGCGAGGAAGGATTTTCGCGACCCGTCATCCATGCGGATCATAAGACGGACCTTCGTGGTCTCGCGCGCGTATTTCAGCTTTTCGATGACATCGGGGTCGATGCTGAGGTGGGTGGCGGCCTCGTCAAGACGGACAAGTGCGTGATGAAGTAGACTGTCTTCAGGCATCATGGCTCCTGGTTGTTGAGATGCGCCACCGGCATAAAAGACGGCAGCCCCCATCGCAACCAGAGTCAGCACTGCTGACCTAATTGGATCGGTCATGAAGGCTGTGTGGCGCAATGAAGGGGGCAGGACCGCCCGGCACATTGAAAGCCGGGAAGACGATATATTAGCCGGCTTATCAATAACGAAGCAGGGAGACCTGGCGCCCGCGCTCCTTAGGTTTTATCCCGGGATTCCGCGCAGCCTCGCATGGGCGCCGCCATGGGCGGAGACCTCGCCCAGCAGGTCCTTGCTGATCGAGCAGAGGACTGTAAAGGCCGGGTTGACCATGTTGCCGATGCGCAGCGTGCAGGCCTGGCTGACGAGCTGGTGCGCGTCGGCCAGGTCAAGGCCGGTCATGCCAGAGACCCAGCACACGAGACCGGCTACAGCGATGCGCACGGCATCGTCGAGCGGCCGTGCCACGCCGACGACGCCGACATGGCTGTCGGTCTCGAGCCGGGGCCAGTCGAAGCCGGCGTCCGGCGCGAGCCGCTCGACGGCCAGCGTCGTGTTGAAGGCCCCCTCGATGGCGGTGCCGGCGATCTCGCCGTCGCCCTGCGCGTAGTGGCCGTCGCCGATATAGAGATGGCCGCCGTCGCGGTTGGCGCGCACATAGAGCGTCGCGCCGGGCCCGAGATCCGGTATATCGAGATTGCCGCCGAAGTCGCCCGGGTTGACCCCGAGCCGCACCTCGTCATGTGCCGGCGCCACGCCGAGCGTGCCGTGGAACGGCCGGAAAGGCACCGCCAGCCTGGCGCCGTTCGCCGCCTTGGTGGCCAGCGTGCGGCCATCCGGCTCGAACCGCCAGATCCAGACGCGCTCCTCCTGCTCGGGCTGCAGATTCGGCGCGCCGCGCGTGCCGGACAGCAGGCCGAAATTCGGCGAGATCGTCGCCACGCCCCAGTCGCGCGCCGGCTGCAGCGAAACGAGATGCACGGCCATAATGTCGCCGGCCTTAACGCCTTCGACGGCGATCGGGCCGGTCAGCGGGTTGACCTTGGGAAACGGCGCGACCTCGCGCGGCTTGCCGTCGGTAGAGGTCAGCTTCCCGGAAAAGCAGTCCTCGGTGAAGACGGTGAACGGCTTGCCCGACGCCACCGTCCGCTTCGGCGCGTGGCCGCCGAAATGGAAGACGAAATCGCCGCTGTCGCTCATGATGTGAACCAGGTGCCGGCGCCGAGCTTCTCGACGATGTCGACGAAAGCCTCGGTCGCGTCGCGGTGGATGCTGTGGCCGACGCCGGGCATGACCACGACCGCGCGTTCGCCAACCTCGCGTTTCAACCTCTCGGTGTCGTCAGGCGGCACGAAGCGGCTCTCCTCGGGCAGCACCCAGACGGTCGGCTGCCTTGCCGCGATCTCGGCGGCGCGCGGGCGCAGGTCCCACGGCGCGTTGCCGGCGAAGGCGGCGCGCGCGTCGTCGAAATCGATCTGCTGCATCGACACCACCTTCCACGCCGCGTCGCGCCGAGACCAGCCGGGATTGAACTTGAGCAGCCCCTCAATATCGCGCGGCATGTTGGCCTCGTCCCAGTCGAGCATGCCCTTGGGTGTCGCCTTGTCGGCGAAATAGGAGACCGGATCCTCGAGCAGCAGCGCCTTCGGCCGGAAGACGCCCGACAGCACGCCGAGCTGGGCCAGCGTGCCGCCGAAGGAATGGCCGATCAGCACGTCCGGCTCTGTCGGCACGTTGGCCTTGAAGTCGGCAAGCAGGCTGTCGAAGGAAAAGTCGCCATCGGCGCGCGTGCTCTCGCCATGGCCGCGCATGTCCGGCGCGATGAGCTGCCAGCCGCGCTCGGCCAGAACCCGCGCCGGCTCGGTCATCGCGCCGCCATTGGCGGTGATGCCGTGCAGCGCCACCACCGTCTTCGCCGCGCCGCGATCCCCCCAGCGCATGACATTGAGCGTCGTCATATCAGTCTCCCGCGACCCAGTTTGCGATCTGCTGCCACAATGGCGCATAGCCCTTCCAGTCGACGAAGGGCGGCGGCGCCCAATGCGGTCCGCAATCCGAAGCGAAGGCGACCGACCGGCCCTTGCCGAAGGAACCGGCGACGATCAACGGATCCTCGCCCGCCGTCGCCACCACCGTGCCGTCGGCCTTGGCCTGGAAACGGTTGTAGCCGAGCAGGCTCGGCCAGCTCGCCTCCAGCCCGCGCACGATGGGATGATCCTTCGCCGCGACGCGCGGCGCAACGCCTTCCGGCCGCTCGACGCGGTCGTCGTTCGCTTCCATCAGCACCGGCAGCGCCTCTTCCACCGCCGTGCCGCGATAGCGGGCCTTGCCGTCGATGCCCTGGAAAGTCAGGTAACCACCGATCATGACCAGGCCGCCGCCTTGCCGCACATAGTCGCGGATGGCGTCGAGGCGGTTGGGCAGCACCTGCGACTTCCTGAACGTGTCGGGGTGCAGCAGCAGCGTGTTGGCGCCGATGTCGCTCAGCATGACGCAATCATAGGCCGACAGCGCCTGCGCATCGAACGGAAAGTCGGTCGCCGCCACATGCGACGGCTGGAAAGTCACCTCCCAGCCGCCGGCCTGCAGCGCGTCGCGCAGCCACTGCACGCCTTCGGCGTACTCGGTGGTGGTGAAGCTGTCGAAGCCCTTCTGGTGGATGGAGTGGACCGTCCAGGATTCCCCGGCGATCAGTACGCGGCGCTTGTCAGCCATCGTTTCCTCTTTCTGCTTTTGGTTATTTCACGAGCCGCGCGATCGCATCCAGCAACGCGCGGTGAACTCTAGCCTCGTCGAGCCCGATGACGACCTCGGCATTGGCCGGCAGGCCCGACTTGCCGGCGAAGTCGATGACGGTGCGGCCATAGGTGAACCGCCCGGCCAGCTCGACATCGACGCGCGCCGGCACGATGCGGGCAAGCGTCGGATCGGCCGCCACGAGCGGCGCCACGGGATCGTTGAGGGGCATATGGGACGGCCCGAACAGGCCCGGCCGAAAGGTGGTGACCAGCGAACGCAGGAGCTCGGCGGCGAAAGCGCCGACCGGCCCGCCAAGCGCCTCCGCCCCGGCAATCAGCGACGGCGTGATGCCGGCGCCGGCGGCGCCGTCGACCGGAATGAGCGTGACGGGAATGCCGGCGCCGAACACGATCGCGGCGGCCTCCGGATCGCACAATATGTTCCATTCCGCGGCCGCCGTCTTGTTGCCCAGCCCCCAGGCACCGCCCAGCGTGACCACGCGCGCGATGCGGCCGGCAATGTCCGGCCGGCGCTGCAGCGCCATGGCGAGGTTGGTGAGCGGCCCCGTGGTGACGATGGTGGCGGCCTCACCCGCCGCGACGACCTCCGCGATAAGCTCGCTGGAATGTCGCGCATCGAGCGAAACGGCGTCGAGGTCGGGACGCTCCGGGTCGAGCGCGCTGTCGAAATCGAGCACGCCGGCGACCAGCCGCTCGCGCACCAGCGGGCCTTCGGCGCCGGAAGCGACCGGAATGTCGCGACGGCCGGTACGCGCCACGGCGATGGCGCCGTTGCGCGCCGTGCGGTCGAAAGCGAGGTGGCCGGCGCCCGTCGTGACCGCGCGCAGGTCGAGCCCGGCATGGCCGGCGGCGACGAGGATCGCCAGCGCGTCGTCATTGCCGGGATCGCAATCGTGGATGATGGGAAGCGTCATGTCGTCTGGTGTCCGGGCAGTCTGGCCGGCCGGTTGCGCCTGTGGGCGCGCCAGCGGGCAAAGGTGAGGCCAAGTATGGCGGCGATGTAAGGCAGCATCAGCACGAACTGCGATGGGATGGCGAAGGCTTGCAGCCTGTCGCCGAGCGCGCCGAAGAAACCGAACAGAAACGAGGCGGCGGCCGTCATCCACGGCAGCCCGCCGCCGAACAGCGTCGCCGCGAGGCCGATGAAACCGCGGCCGCTGGTCATGTCGGGCAGGAAGAAATGCAGCTTGTCCATGGCGAGCTGCGCGCCGGCGAGCCCGGAAAGCAGGCCGCTGATGCCGACGGCGAGCGCCTTCATCAGGCCGACCCGGATGCCGGCCGAGCGGGCGGCGTGCTCGTCCTCGCCGGCGGCGCGCAGATTGGCGCCGGTTGGCGTCTGGTAGAGGAAGACGGCGGTTGCCGGCACGGCCAGCAGCGCCAGGATCACGATGAAGCTCTGGCCCTCGAGGATGCGGCCGAGGAACGGCACGAAGGACAGCGAGCCATCCGGGATATGCCAGACATCAGGGAAGGACGGGGGCCGCAGGCCGCCGGGGCTGTTGTAGAAGCGCTCGAGCGCGAACAGCGTGCCACCGGCCGCGAGCAGGTTGATGCCGAGGCCGGCGACGATGAAATCGGCCGAGAAGCGCAGCGTCAGCAGCGCCAGGAGCTGCGACATCAGGATCGCAGCCGCCACGGCGGCAAGGAAGGCGAGCGAAGCGCTGCCGGTGGCGTTGCCGACGGCGATGGCCGTGAAGGCCGCGACAAGCATCATGCCTTCCACCGCGACGTTGAGGATGTTGGCGCGCAGCGTGATCATGGCCGCAAGCGCCGCGAGCAGGATCGGCGTTGACTGTTCGAGAACGGAGGCAAGCAGCGACTGGATGTCCATCGTGGTCAGCCCCTCAGTCCGCTCTTGCGCAGCCGCGCCGTCATCAGCAGGACCAGCAGGCCGGTCAGCAGGTTGACCAGCGAGCGCGGCACGTCGGTCGAGATCTGCATGTAGGCGGCGCCGTTCAGCATCATGGCGTAGAACAGCGCCGTCGCCAGCGCGCCGATCGGGTGGATGCGGGCAAGCAGCGCGCAGGTGAGGCCGACCAGGCCGTAGGCCGGCGAGAAATTCTGCTCGAAGCGATGGCCGATGCCGAGCACGTAGAGCGCGCCGGCAAGCCCCGCCAGCCCGCCCGCCACGAGCATGGCGCTGATAATGCGGCGGTTCGCTGGCACGCCGACCGCATTGGCGAACCGCAGGTTGATGCCGGCGGCGCGCAGCTGCGCGCCCCACTCCGTGCGGAACAGCACAACCCAGGTCACAAGCGCCAGCACGACGGCAACAAGGAAGCCGCTGGTCGCGCCCGGCACGCCGGGCATCGGCGGCAGCCAGATCGACTTCGCGACCATGCGGCTGACCGCGCCATAGGCGCTGGTGTCGCGAATGACCTGATTGACGAGATAGGAAGTGAACAGCAGCACGATGGTGTTGAGCATCAGCGTCGTCACCACCTCGTCGACGGCGAGCCTCACCTTGAGCACGCCAGGGATCCAGCCGAGGAAGGCGCCGGCGGCGATGCCCGCCGCAACCGCCAGGGGCAGCAGGATCACCGCCGGCAGATCGGCGAAGAAGACGCCGACCACCGTGGCGGCGATCGCGCCGGCATAAAGCTGGCCCTCGCCGCCGACATTGAAGACGCCGGCGCGGAACGAGAAGATGACGCCGAGCGCGATCAGCGTCAGCGGCGTCGCCCGGTTGAGGAACAGCGCGAAATTGCCGAGCGAGTCGAAATTGGCGAACAGAAGATCGCGATAGGCCTGCACCGGCTCGTCGGTGATCGAGGCGACGAGCAGGAAGCCGAGCGCCATGGTCAGCGCGATGGCGCCGAGCGGAGCGCCGATGGCGCGCAGGAAGGAACGTGCCGCCTCGTTCATGCCGCCACCGCCTCGCCGCCATTCATCAGCGTGCCGACCGTCGCCTCGTCGGCCACGGCGCGGTCCAGCACGCGCATCAGTCGGCCGGAATACATCACGCCGATGCGGTCGGAGAGCGCGAAGATCTCCGACAGTTCCGACGAGATCAGCAACACCGCGTGGCCGCGATCGGCCGCCGCCAGGATGCGCTCGTGAACGAATTCGGATGCGCCGATGTCGAGCCCGCGCGTCGGCTGGCACACCACCAGCAGCGCGGGATCGCGCTCCAGTTCGCGCGCGATCACCACCTTCTGCATGTTGCCTCCGGACAGCCAGCCGACCGGGGTCGAGGCCTGCGCGCCGCGAACGTCGAATTCCTTGATCTTGCTCGCCGCGAACGCATCGAGCCGGCCACGGTCGACAAAGCCATGGCGCAGGATGCCGGCGCGCGAATAATTGGTGGCGGCGACGTTCTCGGCAACGCTCATCGTCACACCGAGCCCGCGGTCCAGCCTGTCCTCGGGGATAAAGCCCAGACCGGCCTCCTGGCGTTCGGCGACGCTCGCCCGCGTCACGTCACGGCCGCAGAGCTCGATCGCGCCGCCCTGGATCGCCATCAGGCCGGCAATCGCCTCGGAAAGCTCCGTCTGGCCATTGCCGTCGACGCCGGCAATGCCCATCACCTCGCCGGCGCGCACGTCGAACGAGATGGCGTCGAGCAGCAGTCGGCCATGCGAGTTGGTCATGCTGACCCTGTCGAGCTTCAGCACCGGCGCGCCGAAGCTGCGCGCAGCGCCATCGCCCTTGCGCCCGACCAGGAAGACGTCGCGGCCCACCATGTCGCGGGCGATATCGGCCTCGCTGACATCGGCCGTGCGATGCGTCGAGATGCTCTCGCCGTGGCGGATCACGGTGACGCGGTCGGAAACGGATTTCACCTCGCGCAGCTTGTGGGTGATGAAGAGGATCGTGCGGCCCCTCGCCCGCAAGCCGTCGATCACCTGCAGAAGTTCATCGACCTCCGGCGGCGTCAGCACCGCCGTCGGCTCGTCGAGGATGAGCAGCTTGGCGTCGAAGGCGAGCGCCTTGAGGATTTCGACGCGCTGGCGCTGGCCGACCGAGAGCTGGCCGACAGGTGCGTTCGGATCGAGGCCGAAATTGTAGCGTAGGGAAAGTTCCCGCGCCCGATCGACCATGGCCGCCCTGTCGGAAAACAGGCCGAGGCGCCGCGGCTGACGGCCGAGGAAGAGGTTCTCGGCGACCGTCATCGACGGAACCAGCGTGAAATGCTGATGCACCATGCCGATGCCGTGCGCGCTTGCCGCGATCGGATCGGGGATCCGCACCGGCTCGCCGTTGAGCACGATCTCGCCGGCGCTCGGCTGATGGATACCGGCCAGTATGTTCATCAACGTCGACTTGCCGGCGCCGTTCTCGCCGCAGATGACGTGCACTTCGCCCCGCCTTACGTCGAGGTCGACGCGCTTCAGCGCGACCTTTTCGCCGAAGGTCTTGGCGATGCCCCGAAGGCTGAGAATGGTGTCGTTGTCGGTCATGGCGCCCGTGGAAGGTTTGGAGTGGGCGGATGGCCGCCCACTCCCGTCCTGGGAGGACTTTACTTGAAGGCCGTCTCGACCTTGAGTTCGCCGTCGACCACCTTGGCCTTGGCCTGGTCGACCCGCGCCTTGACCTCGGCGGGAACCAGTCCGTCATTGTAGACGAGGCCGACACCGTCATTGGCAAGGCCGTAGATCTTCAGCTTGCCGAACTCGGCCTTGCCGGCCTCGATCTGCTTGATGGAATCGTAGATCGAGTTGCCGATCTGCTTCAGCATCGAGGCGAGCACGTTCTTGGGATGCAGGCCGTTCTGGTCGGAATCGACGCCGATGGCGTATTTGTTGGCGTCGGCGGCGGCCTTGAGGATGCCGAGGCCGGCCGGGCCGGCGACGTTGTAGACGACGTTGGCGCCGTTGTTGATGGCGGTGTTGGTCAGGTCATAGGCCTTCTGCGCATCGTTGAAATTGCCGATGAAGATGACCTGGACGTTGATGTCGGGCGTGACCGTCGCCGCGCCCTGCTTGAAGCCCAGGATAAAGTCCTGGATCACAGGCAGGTCCATGCCGGCGACCACGGCGATCTTGGGCTCGCCGGACGAAAGCGGGAAGTCCTTCTTGTCGGTGGCCGCGATCGCCGCCAGCACGCCCGCGAGGTAGGAGCCCTCGTTCTGCGCGTACTTCACCGAAAGCACGTTCGGCTCCTTCAGCTCGTCGTCGAAGAAGACGTACTTCTGGTCGGGATGCTGCGGCGCCACGGCGGCGAGATTGTCGTGCATGTTCGGGCCGGTGAAGATGACGCTCCATTTGCCGGAGTTGGAAACCGCCTCGAGGTTCTGGCGCCAGAGCTGGGGATCGGTCGGCGAGGCCTGCAGCAGGCGGGTGCGCGCGCCATCCTTCTCGGCGCGGGCAAAGCCGGTGGCGGCATTGTCGTTGAAGCCCATGTCGCCGAGGTTGTCGCTCATCACGTAGACGGCGCTGAACTGGTCGGCGGCCATGGCGGCCCCGGTCAGCATGGCAAGGCCCATCACCGTCGCGGCGGCGGCGCGTTTCAAGGATACTCTTATCGTCATGACTGTACTCCCATTGTTGAGTTGCTTGACCTGTTCCCTATTGGCGCGGAGCCGCCACGGACTGACGCTCGACGAGCGTGACCGGCAGTCGCGTGAGCGCCTCCGGCGCTTTCTTTTCAAACAGCGCGAGCAGCGCCCGAAGTCCGGCGCGGCCGAGCTCGGCGGTCGGCTGCCGCACGGTGGTGAGCCCCGGCGCCAGGAGATCGGCGAAGGGCATGTCGTCGAAGCCGACGAGGGAGATGTCTCCCGGCACCGACAGCCCGCGCTGCTTGATCGCCTGCATGACGCCGAGTGCGATGAAATCGCTGCCGGCGAACACAGCCGTGGGCGCGTCGCCCGCGTCGAGCACGCCGCGCATGGCCTCGAGCCCGAACTCGCGCGCATACGCGCCATGCTGGATGAAGCCGGGCTCCGCCTCGATACCGGCCTCGCGCAGCGCGTCGAGGAAGCCCTGGCGCCGCTCCTTGGCGCTGAACAGATCCGCAGGGCCGCCGATATGGGCGATGCGGCGGTGGCCGGCCTCGACGAGATGGCGGGTTGCCAGATAGGCGCCCTGCCGATTCTCGACGAACACCTTGGGCACGTTGACGCCAGGAATGTCCTCGTCGATGAGCACCACCTGCCGGTGCTGGTTGACCGCCGCGGCCAGCGTGCCGTCGTCCGGCTGGTTGGTCATCATGATGAGCCCGTCGACATGACGGTCCCTGAGGCGCCCAAGGCTGGCGAGTTCGCGCTCGCGCCGGCCGCCGGTGCTGGCCATGAAGACGGCATAGCCGTGCTTGTCGGCCTCGTCCTCGACGGCGGCCGCCAGCTCGGCGAAGAACGGATTGGCGATCTCGGGCGTCACCAGGCCGATGGCCTCGGACCGGCCGAGGCTCAGTCGCTTGGCGAGCGCGTTGGGGCGATAATCGAGCCGGGCGATAGCCGCGTCGATGCGGGCGGCCGTATCGGCAGGCAGTTCCAGCCGGTTGTTGAGGTAGCGCGACACGGTGGTCGCCGAGACCTTCGCCGCTGCCGCCACATCCTGGATCGTGCTCATCGGCCTCCCTTTCCTTGATCAGGGATAGCTAACGCAATCGGTTTAGTAAAGCGGTTTTGTAAATCGGTTGTGTAAATCGCCGACAGCATGTTTCTCCCGCCTCTCCAGGGGCTGATTTCCGGAGCTATGGATCGTGGATGGTTTGGGTCCGGGCCGGCAAATGGCGGCGGCTCAGCCGCCGGTCATCAGCCCGTACACCAGCCTCTGGAGGTTGCCACCCTCGCCGAACTCGACCTTGTCGAAGTCACGGCTGCGCTGGCGCTGCGCCTGGGACAATTCGGAGAGGTGTGCCGTGAGTTGCTCGCGGATCTTGCGGCAGGATGGATCGTCGGCCACCGTCAGCCCGACGCTGTAGGCCTCGATCGCTTTCACCATCTCCTTGATCATCTCGCCATGCACGCGCTCGTGGTCGCGCACGCCGGTGAAGAAGACTTCCCATGTCTTGCGCGCGGCCTCTCCGAGAGGACCGCTCGGCTTGGGCAGCTTGTAGATGATGGTCAGCTTCGGGCGTGCCGACACCAGCACGCAGGCATTGCCTTGCGGCCTGTAATCGCGCTGCCATGTCAGGGTGAACGTGGTGTAGGCGATGGTGCGCTTGCCCTTGCCGATGACAGGCCCCCGCTGGCCGATCGAGGCATAGAGCTCGGGACCTGACCGGCCCTCGATGGCATAGCTCTCCACCTTCTCGATCGCCTGCCAGTCGGCGCGCGCGGCGGACGGCAGCGCGACGCCAGCGACGAGCAGCAGGACACCGAAGCATCGGCTGGAAAGAGGCACGGTGAATTTGCGCCCGCGACGATGGGAAAGCAAAGATCTCAGAAGCATCCGCGCGTCATCTCTCCCTGTTTTGCCTGGAGCGCCGCGCGTCCTTTTGGACGCGCAAAGGACGCTCTTCTACCTTGACTTGGCGCATGATCCCTTCCGAAAATCGATGCCGATTTTCGGGGTCATGCGCTATGCGGCCGTCCGTCGCGATGGCAGCCAACATGGCTGGCAAAGGTGGACAAGCCGCCGCCTCTGACGTCATACCCAAGCGATCCTTTTGTCACCAGCAGGAGTTCGCGTGGAATCCTTCGTCGACCAGTGCGTGCGCCTCATCGAGAACAACCAGATATGGGCCATCGTCGTGGTCGGCCTGCTGGCCTTCGGTGAATCGCTGATCCTGATCGGCATCCTGATTCCCGGCACCACCGTGCTGGTGATCGTCGGCGGCCTCGTCGGCTCCGGCATCGTCCATCCTGTCCCGATCGTTGTCGCGGCCATCATCGGCGCGGCGCTCGGCGATGTCGTCTCCTACTATCTGGGGGCATGGCTCGGACGCGGCGTGGTGCACAAATGGCCGCTCAGCCGGTACCGGCACGACGTCGCCCGGGCGCGGCTGTTCTTTCGCCGCTACGGCTTCGCCGCGATCTTCGTCGGCCGCTTCTTCGGCCCGGTCAGGGCGACAGTGCCCCTGGTCGCCGGCATGCTGGGGATGAGCCGGCGCAAGTTCCAGATCGCAAACGTGCTTTCCGCCATCGTATGGGGGCCGATCGTGCTTTTCCCCGGCTGGCTCGTCGCCAAGGGCGCCGGAAGCCTGGCGGCGTTCGACACCACGAGCATCGTCGCCATCGGCTCGGCACTGGTCGTGGCTGGGATTCTGTTCGCCATCATCGGTATGCGCCTGATGCAGCGCCGCGGCGGGCGACGCCGCCGCGCGAACGTTACAGGCAGGCCTTAGGGCCGCGCCCGCAGATAGCGGAGTTCGCCGGACACCACTCGGCTTACTGGACGGAGCTGACCAGCGCCTCGTCGCCGCCCCTTATGGAAACCCAGCGCCCGGTGTTCTCGCTCGATTGCCGCTTCATGTAGCGGTAGCCGGTCTGGTTCCAGAGCAGAACCTTGTCGGACAGATTGTCGAGGACGATGTCGCCCCGGTCCGTGCGTATGGTGAGCACCGAATGGCCCTCGCCGTTGCGCTTGCGCACCACCGTGATCAGCAGGTTGGCCACGGCGACACCGCTTTTCGCCAGCGTGCGCCGCTTCTCCAGCACATAGTCCTCGCAGTCGCCGTATCCGTCGTCGGGATAGGCCCAAACCTCGTCCTTACCGTAATGGTCGATGTCTTCCATCGGCTTGACGCGGGTGTTGACGGACTTGTTGACGGAACTGATGCGCCGCAGCAGCACGTTCGTCAGATGCTCGGGCTTGCTGTTGGGCGAGCGGATCGAGCATTCACCGGCATGGGTCTTGCAGAAATCGAAGTGGCCGACCGGCTGGGTCGTCGGACCGCCGACCGTCATCGACGCTCCCGCCGCCTTCGCCGCTCCGCATGCCGCGCCGAAGCCGACAAGCGTCAGGGCAAGGCCGAAACAACGCGCCGCCAAACGCCAACTTATCGAGGATGCCATGCGGCGCCGCCCAAGTCGTTCCTGTTAAAGGAAAGTTAAGGAGGAATTCCCGGCCCGTCAATCAACGGCGAACGCAATCCCTGACGCAGGCGAATCCAGCTGGCGGAGCGGGATGCCAGATCCCGCTCCCGTGCCGGCCTCAGGCAAGCCAGCCCATCGCGACGGAAAGCAGCAGCACGACACCCAGCACCCCGCGATAGATGACGAAGGGCCAGGCGGAGAAGCGCTCCAGGACCCGCATCAGGCCCCATATGGCGAAGAAGGCGGAGATGGAGGCGACCACCAGCCCGACGATCAGCACGGACCAGCCATGCGCGTCCAGATGCACCTTGTGCAGTTCCCACAATTCCTTGAGGCCGGCGAGCGCGATGGCGGGCAGGCCGAGCAGGAACGAGAAGCGCGCCGCTTCCGAACGTCGGAAGCCGAGCGCCAGGGCGGCGGTCAGCGTCGAGCCGGAGCGCGAGACGCCGGGGATCAGCGCGCCGACCTGCGCCAGGCCGATCAGCACCACGTCGCGCGTGGTGGCCTCGGCGATGATGCGCTGGTGCCGCGCCCTGATTTCGGCCAGCGCCAGCAGCACCGCCATGACTAGGCAGGCGACTCCGATGACGGCAATGCCGCGCAGCGGCGAATTGCAGGCGTTGAGCAGGCCGGACAGTGCCAGGCCGGCAATGCCGATCGGCACCGTCGCCAGCACGATCCACAGCGCCAGCCGAAGATAGGGATTGCCGAAATCACGTCGTACCAGCGCGCCGATGGAGCCCACGGTGATGTCGCGCACGTCGGCCCAGAAATAGCTCACCACCGCGGCCAGCGCGGCAAGCTGCATGGCGGCGGAAAAGGCCGAGCCGGGATCCTGCCAGCCGAGCACCGCCGGAACGATGCGCATGTGGGCGGTGGACGAGATCGGCAGCAGTTCCGTGATGCCCTGCACCACGCCGAGGAACGCAACCTTGGCGTATCCCAGCCCAACGAAGCCGGTGTCGACGCCTTGCGTGCAAATTTCAGCCATATCGGGCCTTCCGTGTAGAGAGGTGAGAATAACAGCAATGACTGATTCCGCCCCGCCTCGCGAGCAGCGTTAGCGTCACGATTCGGAGAACGCAATTTACGGATATGTAAAGCGCGGCCGGCACGGCAGCATGACAGGCATCGGCATGGGCGGGCCAGCCCGCGCCACGACATTCCAGCCGCTTCCACAGGGCACGGCATTGCACGTTGACGCAGCTGGATTCGCTCGTTAGCGTGCCCTCCGGAACTGGTTCCGCCGCGAGGCGGATGAAAAGGGAACATGGTGCGGCCGGCACATCGGGCCAAAGCCATGACTGCCCCCGCAACTGTAACCGTTGAGCCATCTTCCATGATGCCACTGACCGCCGATAGGGGTCGGGAAGGCGGAGGACCGGCGAGGAGACGGAAGTCAGGAGACCTGCCTGTTCCAGTCACCCATGCTTGAGCACGAGGGGTGCTCACGCGCGGTCGCCCGTGGCGGTGACATTTGCAAAAGTGTTGCCGCATGCCGGGGACGGGTCGGGGTGGGATGTACGTGCCAGAAGTCTGCCTGATGATCTTTTCCGCCTGCGGTTTTTCAGGAAAACCCGGGGCGAATTCGCTTGCCCCGCCCAGCACATTCGGGGGCAGACATGCATCAGACGACCATTCTGGCCGGCGCCTTGGCGCTGGCATTCACGGGCAGCGCCTGCGCGCAGGAGAATGACCAGGAAAAACCGACGCTGCTCGACAGGATCCTGATCACCGACGGGCGCACGCCGGTCGAACAGGAAAAATCCGGCCGCGCCTTCACCGTCATCACCGGGGAACAACTCGAAAAGAACCAGGTGCGCTACGTCGCCGATGCACTGCGTCAGGTGCCGGGCTTCGCCGTGTCGCGCACCGGATCGTTCGGCGGCTTCACGCAGGTGCGCGTGCGGGGCGCCGAGGCCAACCAGCTTCTGGTGATGGTCGACGGCGTCAACGTGTCCGAGACTTCGAGCGGCGAATTCGACTTCGGCAGCCTGCTGGTCGACGACGTCGATCGCATCGAGATCCTGCGCGGGCCGCAGAGCACCTTCTGGGGTTCCAACGCCATGGCCGGCGTGGTCAACATCATCACCAAGCGCGGCACCCGCGACGGCTTCAAGGTCGACGCGCGCACCGAGGCCGGCACCGACGGCACCTTCCTCGGCGGCGTGTCGCTGCGCGGCGGCGGCAGCAACTACGACCTTTCCCTTTCGGCCGCGTTCCGGCGCACCGACGGCTTCGACATCTCGCCGATCGGCACCGAGAAGGACGGCGACCGCAACACGACGCTGAACGGCAAGTTCACGATCGACCTCACGCCCGATCTGACGGTCGATGGCACGCTACGCTACGTCGACCGCAAGAGCGATACCGATCCGCAGGATTTCAGGTGGGGCAGCCCCACTTACGGGCAGGTGATAGAAGGCCCCGACTGGACCGCCACCCGCGAGTTCTTCGGCTCCGTCGGCGCCACTTATGTGTCGATGGATGGAGCGCTGACCCAAAAGGCGCGTTTCACCGGCAGCAGCACCCATCGCGACAATTTCTCGAGCCTCGACACTTTTGCTCCGAATACTTGGGACGATGGCAATCGCTACAAGGGCAGCTACCAGGCGAGCTATCAGTTCGATACGCCCGGAATGCTGGAAGCCCATCATCAGCTGACCGCCGGCTATGACTGGCAGCGCGAGACCTTCTCGCCCTCGCACCTGTCCGGCGCCACCTTCAGCCGCGACAGCAATTCCTTTATCGGCGAGTATCGCGGCGAGTTTCTCGACCAGTTCAACGTCAATGCCGGCATCCGCCGCGACCTCAACGACCGTTTCGAGGACTCCACCACCTGGACCCTCAGCGGCTCGTGGAGGATTCCCAACAGCGAAACCCGGCTGCACAGCTCGGTCGGCACCGGCATCACCAACCCGACTTTCTATGAGCAGTTCGGCTACCTGCCCGGCAGTTTCCAGGGCAATCCCAACCTGAAGCCCGAGGAGAGCACCGGCTTCGACATCGGCATCGAGCACGGTTTCTTCGACCGCATGCTGGTGATCGACGCCACATACTTCAACCAGAACCTGATCAACGAGATCTCGACCGACTACAGCGGTTCGCTGCCGACGCCGGTCAATCTCAGCGGAACGAGCAAGCGGCAGGGCGTCGAGCTGTCCGCCACGCTCGATCTTTCGAACGGCTTCACCGCAACCGCGACCTACACCTATACGGACTCGACCGAACAGAAGCTTGCGGGCGGCCCCCGCCAGGAGGAGGTGCGCCGCCCGAAACACTCCGGATCGCTCGGCGCCGCCTATGTCTTCGCCGAGGAAAAGGCCCGCGTCTTCACCGACATCGTCTTCAACGGCAAGATGCTGGACACGGACTTCGCCACGTATCAGCCTGTGGCGCTTGGGGCTTACACCGTCGTCAACATCGGCGGCAGCTACAAGATCAACGAGCGGCTCGAAGCCTTTGGCCGCATCGAGAACCTGTTCGACGAGAAGCACCAGGAAGTGTTCGGCTACAGCACACAGGGGCGCACGGCCTTCATCGGCCTGAAAGGAACCTACTGATCGATGGCGGGAATCCTGCGCAAATTGTCGAGGGGAGCGGTTTTCGCCGCCCTCCTCTTGCCGGCCGCTTCCGCCGCATGGGCCGCCGAACCGCCGAAGCGGGTGGTTTCGATGAACCTGTGCACCGACGAACTGGCGATGCTGATCGCGGCGCCCGGACAGCTCTACTCCGTCTCGTACCTCGCCGCCGACCCGGGTTCGTCCGTGCTTGCGACCCAGGCGGGCGGCTACGCCGTCAATCACGGCCTTGCCGAGGAGATATTCCTGATGCAGCCGGACCTCGTCATCGCCGGCACCTATACCACTCGGTCGACGGTGACGTTGTTGCGGCGGCTCGGCTTCCGCGTCGAGGAATTCGCGCCGGAAAACTCCTTCGACGACATCCGCGCCAATCTCAAGCGCATGGGCGAGATACTGGGACGCCAGCAACGGGCCGCCGAACTGATCGCGGAATTCAATGTCGGGCTCGACGAGCTTGCCGCGCGCAAGGCGCCAGCCAGGACGGTCGCGTTCTACTATGCCAACAGCTATACGTCCGGTTCGGGCACGCTGGCGGACGCCATCGTCAAGGCGTCCGGGCTGGTCAACATCGGCGACACGCTCGGCCTGGCCGGCACGACGAAGTTGCCGCTCGAGATGCTGCTGATCGCCAATCCGGACATCATCGCCGATGGCATCGATCGCTACGACACACCCGCGCTGGCGCAGGAGAACTTCGTCCATCCGGCGTATCGGGCGCTGCCGGGACGCAAGGTCGCCGTGCCCGGCAAATACATGATCTGCGGCGCGCCCTTCACGCTGGAGGCGGCGCGTATCCTCAAAGACGCGGCGACTGACCACGGCGGACAGCCATGACTGACACCGCTCGCTATCGGGTCGTGCTCGCCATCCTCGCGGCCGCAACCGTCGTCCTCTTCCTCCTGTCGCTGACGGTCGGGCCGGCCGCGATCGGCCTCGGCGACAGTCTGTCAGCGCTGTTCTCCGACAAACGCGACGCCATCGCCCTCATCATGCGCGAAATCCGACTGCCGCGCGCGATACTGGGCCTGATGATCGGCGCCACCCTCGGCCTGTCGGGCGCCGCGCTGCAGGGCTGGCTGCGCAACCCGCTGGCCGAACCCGGCCTGCTCGGCGTCAGCGCCTCGGCCTCGCTCGGCGCCGTCATCGCCATCTACACCGGCTTCTCGGCGCTCTTCCCGCTCGGCCTGCCGCTGGCGGCTCTGGGTGGCGCTGTGCTTGCCGTGTTCGTCGTGCAGGCCATGGCCGGCCTGCGCGGCGGCACGCTCACCATCATCCTGTCAGGCGTCGCAGTCTCGGCCTTTGCCGGCGCGATGACCTCGCTGGCGCTGAACCTTTCGCCCAATCCCTTCGCCGCCCTCGAGATCATGTTCTGGATGCTGGGTTCTCTCACCGATCGCTCCATGACGCATGTCTGGCTGGCGGCGCCATTCATGCTCGTCGGCTGGGCGATGCTGGCGAGCCTCGGCCGCGCGCTCGACGCGCTGACGCTGGGCAGCGATACCGCCGCCAGCATGGGCGTCAACCTGCGGCGCGTCCAGTTCCTCGCGGTCTTCGGCACCGCCGCCTCGGTCGGGGCGGCGACGGCGGTCGCCGGCGCCATCGGCTTTGTCGGCCTCGTCGTGCCGCACATCCTGCGGCCGCTTGTCGGCGCACGCCCATCCCGCCTTTTGCCCGCAAGCGCGCTGGGCGGTGCGGCGGTGCTGCTGACGGCGGACATACTGGTGCGCGTCATCGCGCCCGGCCGCGACCTCAAGCTCGGCGTGCTGACCGCGATCGTCGGCGCGCCGTTCTTCCTGTGGCTGGTCTACCGGACACGGAGGCAGTTGCTGTGAGCCTGCTGTCGGTTTCCAACCTGCACGTCGCGCTGGGCGCGCGGCCGGTGCTCAAGGACGTTTCGTTCGAAGTGACTGCCGGAGAGTTCGTCGGCCTCATCGGCCCCAACGGAGCCGGCAAGTCCACTCTACTGCGCGCTGCTCTCGGCCTCGCGCCGTCCCGGGGCCGCATCGCCATCGGCGGCGACGAAGGCCTGTCGTCCCGCCAGCGGGCGCTTCGCATCGCCTATCTCGCGCAGGAGCGCGACATCGCCTGGCCGGTCTCGGTGGAGGCGGTGGTCGCGCTGGGGCGAGCGCCGCACGGCTCCGCCTTCTCGAACGCGGCCGCGCAGGATCGCCGCATCATCGAGCAGGCCATGCGGCGCATGGAGATCGCGGCATTCCGCGATCGCCAGGCGACGCAGCTTTCGGGTGGCGAGAAGGCACGCGTGCTCATCGCCCGCGCGCTCGCGCAGGATGCACCGCTGCTGCTCGCCGACGAACCCGCATCCGGCCTCGATCCATCGCACCAGATCGTGCTGATGCGCCTTTTCGCCGAACTCGCCTCGGAGGGCCGCGCCGTCGTCGCCTCTATGCACGATCTCGGCATGGCGGCGCGCTGGTGTTCGCGTCTTATCCTTCTCGACCATGGCATGATCGTCGCCGACGGGGCGCCGCGCGCGGTGCTGACCGCGGAACGCCTGCGATCCGTCTATGGCATCGAGGCCCATCTCGGCGAGGCGGCTGACGGCATGATCGTGCAGCCTCTAGACATCGCCGCCGGCGTTGACGCGGCGACAACGCAAAGCGGCAAGGAGCAGCACGATGGATGATCTTGGCCCCCTCCTTGCACGACACCTGACGAACTGGCGAACCGGGTGGAGCATGGGGACGTTCGGCGCCATAGCCGAGTTCCACCACGACGAGGGCGAGCCGGCCGTCGTCGACGAGGCCGGTGCGCTGACGCGCGCGACAGCCAGGGGCGCCGTCCGCATCGATCGGCTGGCGGGCATCCGGGCCGTCGCCTATGAAACCGTCAGCCCGAAACGCCACCGCTGGAGCCAGGCGGTGGCGCTCTGCCTGCCGGAGGCCGAGGCGCGCCGTTCCGCGCGGTCCGTCCTCACCGAGCTCGGCCCCGACCAGCACGCCATACGCGGGCAGGACCGCGCGGCCATCCTTTTCGACATGGGCCTGTCGCTGCCCCAATGCGACTTCTGCGTCCGCACCGACGATCCGCGTTTGCTGGAAAGCCTGTGCGCCCATGCAGGCCGCTCACTGTTTGAACACGACAATCCGGTGATGATGTCGATACTGGCCGGCCACCCGCACCGCGTTGCGCTCACCAATCTCGGCCGCGTCGAAGTCTTTCAGAAGATCGGCGGCCCCGACACCGGCGGCGTCTCGCCACCCGGCCCGCACACCCACCTGCTGCCGAAACTCCTCAGAGCCGGACGCACGCATTCGGCCAACACGCCAATCCCGGACGGGCTGCTGCCGCTCGGCTCCATGCATCCGGGCAATCCTGTGATCGGCGCGCAGGGCGAGGACCAGCCTTTCGATTTGCGCCTCTTCGACGATTTCCAGGCGATGCTGGACAACTTCGGCGACCCTCAGCTTCTCGCGGCAAAGAAGACTGTCGTTGCCGGGCTGGCGGCGGGCGACCCGCCCGAGAGCTTCGTCATGCCGGCAAGCCGCTTTGCCCGCGCCGCGGCGCGGCTGGCGCTCCGCCAGCAGGCGCGGCTTGCCGACCATCTGCGCGACGATCGTCTTTCCAGGGCAATCTCCGCCTGGCAAAGGCTGCACGACCAGGGCAGCGAAACCGAAAGCGAGGATGACGACGCGCCCGGTCATTGATGCCGGACCGTTCCGTGTCGCGGACATGACGCTGACCAGGCCCGCCAAACGCGGCGCGTGGCGGCGGAAGCTCCTGGCTTCAGGGCAATTGGCTGCCCCATCAAAAACCGGAACGAAATGAAGCCTGAGCAATTCTAGGAAAGTGCGAAGCGGTTTCTCGTCCGGAATTGCGTAAAAACAAGAAGATAGCCCCTCGCGGGCAATCCTGATTTTCGTCGGAACCCTCTGGACAATGGCCGACGAAGGCTGAACATTGCGCCGCCTCGCAGCCCGTAGGCTGAATCGGAATACCATGGCGCTGACTGCCGAAGAAATACTGACCTACCCAGCCCTGCATCGCAGCGTCCAGGCGCAGTCTCGCGCGCTGATCGCGATTTACGAGACGAGCCCGCGCCTTGCCTCGATCTTCGCCACGCAGCAGCGCTGGCTGCTGGGCCATGTCGGACTGTCCATGCATTTCAGGCAGGTGCCTGGCGATCCCCTTACAGAATTGACCATGGCCCGTTTCATCAAGGTCGTATCCGACAATGCGGTGGCCAGCCGCAATACGGCCGAGGCCTTCCTGAAGGAAATGCTGCACTACAACATCGCCGAATATCTGCCGGCGCGCGACGGGCGCGCCCGGCCCTTGCGGCCGACTGCCGCCACGATAAGGACCTTCTCCGGCTGGGTGATCGCCCATCTGCGCACGCTGGACGATCTCGATGGCGGTGATCGCCTGTCCATCTTTCTCTACCGTCCAGACATGCTGAACCGGTTGCAGCCGCTGATCGCCGACGGCCTGCTTGCCTCGATTCCGGTACGCGAGCCGAAGCAGACCTTCTCCCTGTTCATCTGGCTCAACAATGGCGGAATCGTCATGGACTGGCTGATGTCAGGCATCAATCCCGACCATGCCGACCTCGACCGTATCCCGACAAGCGTCGTCTCGATCGGCGACTTCGCCAGTTGGTTGCACCTTTCGCGCACCCACCTGGCGCGCAAGCTGCGCGACGCGGAGGAACTGGGCAGCATCGGCTGGCTGGGCAAGCGCGGCCATTCCGTGATGTGGGTCTCCAAGGCTTTCCATCAGGAGTACATGATGGTGCAGGCCGCGAAACTCGCGGTCGTCGCCGCCGCTTTCGAGGCATGCCTCGACGCGCCCCGGCGAGGCTGAGGGACTGGCGCCGGCTATCCTTGCCGGGGTGACTGGACATCGAACGCCAAGGCTGCGTATGAGATTTCCGATCGCCGGACCGGGGCATGGGAAAACAGGGCATGGCGCTTAAGCAGGACCAGATCGCTGGGCATCCGGCGCTGCACCGCAGCGTCCGGGCGCAAGCGCAGTCGATGAACCAGCTCTATGAGACGAACCCGCGGCTGTCCGCGGTGTTCGCCAGCCAGCAACGCTGGCTGATGGCGCATATCGGCCTCGCCCTGCATTTCAGGCGGGAACCCGACGACTACCGCAAGGAGCTTACCGCGGCCCGTTTCATCGACGTGATCCGTCAGAATTCAGTGGCCAGCCGCAACACCGCCGACGCCTTCATCAAGGAGATGCTGCACTACAACTTCATCGAGCTCATGCCCACGACGCAGGATGGCCGCATCCGCCCCTTGCGGCCGGTGGCGTCCGCCCTGGAGCCGGTCAGCGGCTGGATGATGGCGCATCTTCATACGCTGGACAGCCTCGACGGCGCGAGCCGCCTGGCCATGTACCTGAAGCAGCCCGATGCGCTCGCCAGGGTGCAGCCCCTGGTCGCCGATGGCCTGCTTTCGTCCAATCCGGTGCGCGAGCCGAAGAAGACCTTTTCCCTGTTCACCTGGTTGAACAGTGGCGGCGTGGTGATGGACTGGCTCATTTCGGGCGTCGATCCCGACGATGCCGGCCGTGATCGCATCCCGACCGGCGTCGTCTCGATCGGCGACTTCGCCAACTGGCTCAAGCTGTCGCGCACCCATCTCGCCCGCAAACTGCGCGATGCCGAGGAACTCGGCAGCCTCGGCTGGCTCGGCCAGCGCGGTCATTCGGTGATGTGGGTGTCGAGCGATTTCCACCGCGAGTACATGACCGCGCAGGCGGTCAAGCTCGCCATCATCGACGCTGCCTTCGAAGAGGCCCTCGGCCCGGCGCCAGGCGCCTGAACGCACGCCCCCCTGACAGGTCGGCAGAGCGGATCGGGCCTACCCGATCCGCCTTGAGCGATGCGCCCCTCAGTCGATGTCGAAGGACACACCCTGCGCCAGCGGCAGCGCCTTGGAGTAGTTCACCGTGTTGGTGGCGCGGCGCATATAGGCCTTCCAGGCATCCGAACCGCTCTCACGGCCACCGCCCGTCTCCTTCTCGCCGCCGAACGCGCCGCCGATCTCGGCTCCCGAGGTGCCGATGTTGACGTTGGCGATGCCGCAGTCCGAACCGTCGGCGCCGAGGAAGCGCTCGGACTCCTGCAGGTCGCGCGTGAAGATCGACGACGACAGGCCGGCGCCGACCGCATTGTGCTCGTCGAGCACGGCGTCGAAATCGGAATATTTCATCACATAGAGGATCGGCGCGAAGGTCTCTTCCGTCACCGGAGACACCTGCTTCGGCATCTCGACCAGCGCCGGATGCACGTAGTAGGCGTCGGGGTGGCCGTTCTCGACCCGCGTGCCGCCGGTCACCTTGCCGCCATGTGCCTCGGCCTCCTTCAGCGCCTTCTGCATGTGGTCGAAGGCGGCCTTGTCGATCAGCGGACCGACCAGGGCCTTGCCTTCCAGCGGATTTCCGACCGAAACGCTCTGATAGGCCTTCTTCAGCCGGGGCACCAGCGCGTCGTAGACGCTGTCATGAACGAACAGGCGCCGCAGCGTGGTGCAGCGCTGGCCGGCCGTGCCCATGGCGCCGAAGGCAATGGCGCGCAGCGCCATATCGAGATCGGCGGTGGGGCAGACGATGCCGGCATTGTTGCCGCCAAGCTCCAGCACCGCGCGGGCGAAGCGCTTGGCAAGCCGCGGACCCACCTCGCGGCCCATGCGGGTCGAGCCCGTGGCCGAGACCAGCGGCACCTTGGAATGGTCGACCAGGACCTCGCCGACGGCGCGGTCGCCGATCAGCACCTGCAGCAGGCCGTCCGGCGCGTCGGCGCCGAAACGCTTGACCGCGCGGGCGAAGATCGCCTCGCAGGCAAGCGCGGTCAGGGGCGTCTTCTCTGACGGCTTCCACACCACGGCATCGCCGCACACCAGCGCCAGCGCCGCGTTCCACGACCACACCGCCACCGGGAAGTTGAAGGCCGAGATGACGCCGACGACGCCCAGCGGATGCCAGGTTTCCATCATGCGGTGACCGGGGCGCTCGGTGGCGATGGTCAGGCCGTAGAGCTGGCGTGAGAGACCGACCGCGAAATCGCAGATATCGATCATCTCCTGCACTTCGCCGAGACCCTCAGACGGGATCTTGCCGACCTCGATCGACACCAGGCGGCCAAGCTCGGCCTTGTGGGCGCGCAGTTCCTCGCCGAGCAGGCGCACCAGTTCGCCACGCTTGGGGCCCGGCACCAGCCGCCAGGTCTGGAAGGCCCTGTGGGCAGCTTCGATGGCCCTGTCGGCATCAGCCGGCGAAATCGACTTCAACGCCGCGATCTGCTCGCCCGTGACCGGGCTGCGCACGACGAGGTCGCCGCCCGAAAGCGCGTCCTTGGCCACGCCGAGTTTGGCCAGGAGGTCGGCCGTTTCCTTTGCTATCGTCATTTATATCCCTTTCAGATCCCGTCGCTCACAATACACGTCGCCCGCGGCAAGCGGCTCTGGAATTGCGACATGCACCGGCCTGCCGGCACGTCGGCCAGGCCACTGTCATGACGTGGAATTACCCGTTTCGGGGGAAAACCGCCACCCCGGCTTGGTGGGCCAGGGCCTTGCGCAAGGTAACCGGCTAGCGCGCCGACCGCTGCCCCGTCGGTGAGGCGCCTTCCTTGATCAGGCGGTCGATATGCATGCGGATATGCGCCGCCTCGGCGGCGGTGTTGGCAAGCGCGATCGCGCGATCGAAGGCCACCCGCGCCTCTTCGCTCCGGCCGAGCTGCATCAAGAGGCCGCCCTTGAGGCCGAAGAAGTGGAAATAGCCGGAAAGCCGCTGCTCCAGCGGCTCGATCATCGCCAGCGCCGCTTCCGGCCCGCGCACCTTGGCGACGGCGACGGCGCGGTTGAGCGTGACGACGGGCGACGGCTGCATCTGCTCCAGCAGGCCGTAGAGCAGGTCGATTTCGTTCCAGTCCGTGTCTTCCGCCTTGCCGGCCCGCGCATGCAGGGCGGCGATCGCCGCCTGCACCTGGTAGGGGCCGGGCTTGCGGTGGCGCAGCGCCTTGTCGACCAGGGCGAGACCTTCGTCGATCATCTTGCGGCTCCACAGGCCGCGATCCTGGTCCTCGAGCAGCACGATCTCGCCCTTGTCGTCGAAACGCGCCGGGGCGCGCGCATGCTGCAGCAGAAGCAGCGCCGTCAGCCCCATGATCTCGGGCTCGGTCTGGAACAGTCGCAGCAGCAGCCGAGCCAGGCGGATCGCCTCCTCGCACAGCGGCGCGCGCGCCGGAGCCTCGCCGCTGTTGGTCGAATAGCCCTCGTTGAAGATCAGGTAGACCATGGCGGCCACCGCGGCGAGGCGCTCGGAACGCTCGACGGCGCCGGGCGTCTCGAAGGGCACGCCGGCATCGGCGATGCGCGCCTTGGCGCGGGTGATGCGCTGCTCCATGGCGCTTTCGCCGACCAGGAAGGCGCGCGCGATCTGCTTGACGCTGAGGCCGGAAACGATGCGCAGAGCGACCGCGATCTGCTGCGTCGCCGGCAAATCCGGATGGCAGCAGATGAACAGCAGGCGCAATATGTCATCCCGGTAGTGCGCGCCGTCGAGCCGTTCCGCGACATCCGTCTCGGCGTCGTCGAGGTCGGAAATCTGGTCTTCCTCCGGCAGCGGCGCCTGCCGGGCGCGCTTGCGCACCGCGTCGATGCCGCTGTTGCGGCCGACGAAGATCAACCAGGCCGCCGGATCGCGCGGCGGACCGTTCTGCGGCCAGTTCTTGAGCGCCCTGAGGCAGGCATCCTGGAAGGCTTCCTCGGCTGTATCGAGATCGCGAAAATAGCGCAGCAGGGCGCCCATCGCCTGCGGACGGGCGGCGCTGATCGCGGAACTGATCCAGCCGAGGTCGTTCATGCCGGGACCTTCGCGGGGTTGAACAACGAGACCGGGCGAATCTCATAGGAGCCGCCGCTCGGATTGACCTCCGAAAGCTCGCGCGCGAATTCCACCGCCTCGTCGAGATCGGCGCAATCGAGCGTGTAGAAGCCGAGGAACTGCTCCTTGGTCTCGGCGAACGGACCATCGATGACGACGGCTTCGCCCTTGACCTTCCGCAGCGTCGTTGCCGCCGTCGTCGGCAGCAGCCGCGCGACCGGCCCCAGCCGACCGGCCTTGGCGTATTTCTCCTGCACATTGAGGAGCTTGGCCATCACCTCGTCATCCTGTTCCTTGCTCCAGGAGCAGACGACGTCTTCGGAGGCGTAGCAGAGGATGGCATAGAGCATGAGAACGTCCTTTGTTCTGTCAAAGGACGCGACAGTAGGGCCGATGCCGACACAAGGTCGATAAAAAAATCCGGTCATTTCGAAAACGCGGCGCGGCCCGTCCGCCGGCTCAGGCGCCATGCGCCCGCAGCCAGCGCAACACCGGCGTTTCTTCCTCGTCCAGGCCCTTCATAGGCCGCCTGCGCCCGTTGGCTGACGCCATCTCGTCACGCAGCCGTCCGTCCGACCACGCCTCGATGACCAGCGGATGGATGTAGCATTTGCGGCAGACGGCGCGGGTATTGCCCAGCCGCTCCGCAACCTTGTCGATGACCGCGTTGACCGCCCGCCTCTGCCCGACGGTGCTCTCCGGCGGTTCGGCGCGCGCAAACAGCGAGGCCGCATGGATGGTGCCGCCCCAGGTGCGGAAATGCTTCGAGCTGAACCGTTCGCCGCACGCGTCCCGGATGTAGCGGTTGACGTCGTCGGAGCCTACCGGGCACCGGTTGCCGTCTTCGTCCAGATACTGGAACAGCTTCTGGCCCGGCAGGTCCTGCGCGCCACGCACGATCCTGGCGATGCGCCGGTCGACCAGCTTCAGCCTCCACTCCTTGCCGGATTTGCCCTTGAAGGCGAACCGCAGGCGGGCTCCTTCAATCTCGACATGGCGGTCGCGCAGCGTCGTCAACCCGAAGCTCTTGTTGTCCTGGGCATAGGCCGTGTTGCCGACACGGATCATGGTGTTGTCGAGCAGCCAGACGACGGCGGCCACCACGCGCTCCCGCGGCAGGCCGTGCCGGCGCAGGTCCGCATCGACCTGCCGCCGAAGTTCAGGCAGCCGTTCGGCAAAAGCGACGAGGCTCGAATATTTGGCTTCGTCACGCTCCTCGGTCCATTGCGGGTGATAGCGATATTGCTTGCGCCCGCGATCGTCGCGCCCCGTCGCCTGGATATGGCCGTCCCGGTCAGGTGAGATCCAGACATCCGTCCATGCCGGCGGGATGACGATCGCCTCGATGCGGGCAAGCGTGGCCGCATTGACGCCGCGCCCGTCCGGACCGGCGTAGGAAAACCCCTTGCCTCGCCGAATCCGGCGAATCCCGGGCTCGCTGTCGCTGACATAGCTGAGCGATGCGCGATCGGCGGAATCCCGGGCCTCCCGTCCGGCGCATTCTCCCGAAAGCGGGGATCCATGTCCGGAAAAGGTCATACGGGCGGCCACGGGTTCAGAGCAGCCTTCCGCACATCGGGAAGGATGATTGGCGCCTCGCCGGCGCGGGACCTGGAGACGATCGCGATGGATGCGGCATGGCGGCTCCCCGAAAACTCCGGGAATAAGCCTCATGCCCTGCCTATGGTTCCATGCTTTCGAGGCCGCAGCACCGTTGGCGGCCCGCCCTACGCTTTCTCCAGCACGACCGGGATGACGTCGACCGCCTGCTCCGCGACCTGTCCGCCGGTGGTCTTGAGTACGCCGACGATCGGCGCGACGTCGGAATAGTCGCGGCCGTAGGCGACGGTGATGTGGTCGTTGCTCGCCCGCATGCCGTTGGTCGGGTCGAACTCCTGCCAGCCGGCATCACGGCCGCACCACACCTTGACCCAGGCATGCATGGCATCGGCGCCTTCTAGCCGCGGCTTGCCCTTCGGCGGAATGGTCCGCAGGAAGCCGCTGACATAACCCGCTGGAATGCCCAGGCCGCGCAGGCCGGCGATCATGATGTGCGAGAAATCCTGGCAAACGCCGCGCCGCAGCGCGAAGGCATCGCTGGCTCGCGTCTGCACGGTGGTCGCGTCGCCGTCATAGGTGAAATCGCGCTGGATGCGCCGGCAAAGGTCCATCGCCGTGGCGAAGGTCGAGCCGGCGGCGCTCTCCCGCGCATAGGCGGTGATGTCAGCATCGATGCCGGCATGGTCGCTGGCGGCAAGGAAATGATGCGGCGAGGACGGCGCCAGCGAACGCACCGAGCCGATCTCCTCGCGCAGGCGGGGAAGATCGGACGAGACGTCGAGCCCGGGCTCCGGCCGGGCGACCGAAACGCGCGCGCTCATGCGGATGTCGAGCGTGTCATGCGCCTCGCGGAAGGCTATGGCCGTGACGCTGTTGCCGAAGAAGTCGTTGAAGTCGGAGCGTTCGGCCGGCCCCGGCGAGAAGGACAGCGATGCCGCCACGACGCGCTGCGTGGCTCCGATCGTCAACGGCATCACGCGCACCTGATGGCGCCCGCCACCCGCGGCGTGGGCATAGTCGTAATGGAGGTGGAGCCTGATGTCGTAAAGCATGCGGCCTACCCGAAATAGGCCCTGGCGAGGCTGGTGTAGAGATTGCCGATGTCGTCGGCGAGGCCGTCGAGCGCCTCGGGCGTCATGTCGGCGGGCTCCCGGACGGCGATGGCGGTGGTGAGTTGCAGGATTTCCTTGGCGGCCGGCGACAGGTGCCCCCCACCGCCAATGCCCGGCAGCAGGCCGATCTCGGCCTTCAGCCGCTCGAGCTGGAACAGGATGGAGCGCGGATTGAGCGGGTCGAGCGCCAGCAGGTCTATGACCGTGTGCCTGCTTGCCTGCACCGGATACTGGCGTCGATGGGTCATGACACTGTCGCCGATCTCCAGCATCATGTCGAGCGCGCCATCCGAGGCGTCCGGCCGCGTCAGCCTGGCCAGCATGCGCGCGATCTGGATGCCACGCTCCAGCCGTCTGCCGATTTCCAGGAAGCGCCAGCCGGTGAAGCGATACATGTTCTCGTGCAGCAGGCCGGAGAAGCCCGCGAGCTTGCGCAGCAGGACAGTCATCGCCCGCGTGGCATCATCGCCCGGCGCAACGACAGTGGCGAAGCGATGCACGGTCTTGGACAAGTCCTTCAGCGCCAGCCAGCCGTCGGGCGAGAAGCGGTCGCGTATCTGGCCGGCGCTGTAGACCGCGCTGTCCAGCGTGCCGATCAGGGCCGGCGGTATCGCCACCCCGACATCGACACCGAAGGGTTCGAGATGATCCCTTATGTCGACGAGCAGCGGCATCTCGGGATCGGACGTCTCGGCCAGCCGCGCGTGATAGGCGCGCAGCACCCGCACTGTGTCCTCGGACCGTTCGATGTAGCGGCCGAGCCATGTCAGGTTCTCGGCGGCGCGGCTGGGCAGGCTGCCCGGCATGGTACGGTTGAAGGCGTCCTGTTCGCTGGGCAGCAGCGTCTCGCGTTCCACCGGCCTGTCGCTGACCACCCACACATCGGCCGCCTGGCCGCCGCGCTGCATGGCAAGAGCCGTCGGGTCGAGCGAGAAACCGACGCGGGCGAAGCCGCCCGGCATCACCGTCCAGCCATCGGGCGTGCGCGCCAGGTAGACGCGCAGGCTCGCCGGGCGCGGTTCGAGCCGGCCGTCGACAAAAACCGGCGTCGTGGAAAGCGTCACCGCCTCCTGGCCGACGAAAGCCGCGCCGTCCTGCTCGATGCGCGCCGCTAGCGCCGCCCGCTCGCCGGCCGAAAGCGTCGAGCCGAGCCGGGTCGACTGGTCGTCCTCGAAGGCGAGCCGGGTCGACAGCGCCGGCCCGACCACCATGCGATCGAGATTGGCAAGCACGTGCGCCCGCTCGGCACCCTGCCCGCACCACCAGGTGGCGACGCTGGGCAGCAGCAGGTCCTCGCCGCCCAGCGCCTGCGCGATCCTGGGCAGGAAGGCGAGCAGCGCGCGGGTCTCCATCAGCCCGGAACCCAGCGCGTTGACGCTGGTTACTGAGCCATGGCGGATCGCCTCGACCAGACCCGGCGTGCCGATCTGCGATTCCGGCCGGAGCTCCAGCGGGTCGGCGAAGGCGGCATCAAGCCGCCGCCACAGCACGCTGACCGGCATCAGCCCTGAGACCGTGCGCACCATCAGCTCGCGGTCGGAGACGGTGAGATCCTCGCCCTCCAGCAGCATGATGCCGAGATAGCGGGCGATATAGGCGTGCTCGTAATAGGTTTCGTTGAGCGGGCCGGGGGTCAGTATGGCGACGCGGCCGCCGGACTGTCTCGCCATGCCGATCAGCGCGTCGCGAAAGCGGCGGAAAAAGCCGGCGAGGCGGTGCACATGCATCTCGCCATAGATGTCGGAGAGCGCCCGAGTGGTGGCGACCCGGTTCTCCAGCGCGAAGCCGGCGCCCGAGGGCGCCTGCGTGCGGTCGCCCAACACCCACCAGCCGCCATCCGGACCACGGCCGAGCTCGAAGGCGCAGAAATGCAGGAAATGGCCGTCCGCCGGCCGCGTGCCCATGACCGGGCGCAGGTATTCCGGGCTCGCGGCGATCAGTCCCGCGGGCAGGATGCCCTTGTCGACCAGCCGGTTCGGCCCATGGATATCGGCGATCGTCTCCTCGAACAGCTCGGCGCGCTGGATCAGCCCGGCGCTGATGCCGGCCCATTCCTGCTCCTCGATGAGCAGCGGCACATGCGCCAACGGCCATTCGCGCTCGTTGGCGCCGGCCTTGTCATAGACGCGGTAGTAGACGCCGGCATCGCGCAGATACTGGTCGGCGCGCGCGAAACGCTGGCCGAGCCGCTCGGCGCCCATTGCTTCCAGCGCGGCGATGAAATGCCGCCAGGCCGGGCGGGCCTTGCCCGCGGCATCGACCATCTCGTCGAACACGCCAGCGATCGGCCGGTAGCGGGCCAGCAGCCCGTCGGCGACCGGCCCCTCTTCGACCCTGTTCTGATTCCTCTTGGCCATCGCCGATCAGAGGCTTGCCGGCCGGCGCAGGTCAAGGGTCATCGGGAAATCTCCAGCGGCTTCTTCCGGCGGCGGCGCATAGGCCGACGGCGTGTGTCCATGCGGCTGGAACCGGGCTAGCCGTCGCGCCTCCGCCTCATTGCCATTGACCGGAAACGTGTCGTAGTTGCGGCCGCCCGGATGCGCGACGTGGTAGACGCAACCGCCCACCGCCCGGCCCGACCAGCGATCGTAGATGTCGAACACCAGCGGCGCGTTGACCGGCAGCGTCGGGTGCAGGCCGGATGCCGGCTGCCAGGCCTTGAAGCGCACGCCAGCCACCGCCACCTCGCGGTCGTCGGTGACCTTCATGGGCACGACGCGACCATTGCAGACCACGGCATGGCGTTCGGGATTCAGGCCCTGCGTGCGCACCTGCAACCGCTCGACCGAGGAATCGACGAAGCGCACCGTGCCGCCGATGGCGCCCTGCTCGCCCATCACATGCCAGGGCTCCAGCGCCTGCCTCAGTTCCAGCGTGACGCCGGCGTGCCGCACCTCGCCGCAGAACGGGAAGCGGAATTCGAGCTGCGCGGCGAACCATTCCGGACGCAACTCGAAGCCGTCGCGCTTCAACCCGTCGAGCAGGTCGAGGAAGTCCGCCCAGACATGATGCGGCAGCATGAAGCGGTCGTGCAGCGCCGTGCCCCAGCGCACCAGGCGCCCCTCCATCGGGACCTTCCACGCCCGCGCGATGATGGCGCGCACGAGAAGCTGCTGCGCAAGGCTCATGCGCGCGTCCGGCGGCATCTCGAAGCCGCGGAATTCGACCAGCCCGAGCCGGCCGGTCGGGCCGTCGGGCGAGAACAGCTTGTCGATGCAGATTTCCGAGCGATGCGTGTTGCCGGTGACGTCGGTCAGCAGGTTGCGAAACAGGCGATCGACGAGCCATGGCGCTGGCCCGTGGCCCTGCCCCGGGCGCGGCACCTGCGCCATGGCGATCTCGAGTTCGTAGAGCGAATCGTGGCGCGCCTCGTCGATCCGCGGCGCCTGGCTGGTCGGGCCGATGAACAGCCCGGAGAACAGGTAGGACAGCGACGGATGCCGTTGCCACAGCAGCACCAGGCTCTTCAGGAGGTCCGGCCGCCGCAGGAAGGGGCTGTCGTTGGGCGTCGCGCCGCCGACCACCACATGGTTGCCGCCGCCGGTGCCCGTGTGCCTGCCGTCGATCATGAACTTGTCGGCGCCGAGCCGCACCTGGCGCGCCTCCTCGTAGACCGCCGTCGTGGTGGCCACGCATTCCCGCCAGCTGGCGGCCGGGTGGATGTTGACCTCGATGACGCCCGGGTCCGGCGCCACCCGGATGACGTTGAGGCGCGGATCGTGGGGCGGAGCATAGCCCTCGATATGGACCGGCTGGCCGAGCGCCCGTGCCGCCTTCTCGGCCGCCGCGACGAGTTCGAGATAGTCCTCCAACGCCTCGACCGGCGGCATGAACACGCACAGCCGCCCGTCGCGCGGCTCGACGGAGAGCGCGGTGCGCACGGCGCCGCCGATCTCGGTGAGTTCCTGCTCGACGCGGTCCTGCTGCGCCCCGGAAGCGGCGGTGAAGGACGCCGCCTGCTGGCGATGCGCCGCATCCTCGGCGCTCTCGCCTGGTTGCAGCGACGGCAGGATCGAGCCATGCGCCGGCAAAGCGCCGCGCGGCACCGACGGGTCGACCGGCACGATGTAGGGAAACTGGGCCGGCGGCACGTAAGGCAGCGTGCCAAGCGGCAGGCGGTAGCCGACCGGGGAATCCCCCGGCACCAGGAACAGCCGCCCGCGGCGCGTCTTCCATTTCTCGGAGCGCCAGCGGTGCGCGGAGGCCTGGCTGTTCCAGCGCTGCACCGGCAGGACATAGCCGGATGGGCTCGTCAGGCCACGCTCGAAGACACGCGCCATGCGGCTGCGCTCCTCCGGGTCCTCCAGCCTGGAATTGGACGGATCGACATTATCCGGCAGCTTGCCCTCCTTGAGCAGCCACTCGCCGGGATCCTCATAGGCCTCGCTGACCATGGCGCGGTCGATGCCGAGTTCCTCGGCGATCGTCGTGAGCAGCGCCTGGGCCTGCGCCGGCCCGACCTTTGCCTCGCTCTTCTCGCGCGCGATGAGCGACGGATCGCTCCACACCGGTTCGCCATCGGTGCGCCAGTACAGCGAGAAGGTCCAGCGCGGCAGGCTCTCCCCCGGATACCATTTGCCCTGGCCGTAGTGCAGGAAGCCGCCCGGCGCGAAACGGTTGCGCAGGCGTCGGATCAGCGCGTCGGCCTTCTCGCGCTTGGTCGGGCCGACAGCGGCGGTGTTCCACTCGGCGGATTCGAAATCGTCGATCGACACGAAGGTCGGCTCGCCGCCCATGGTCAGCCGCACATCGCCCTCGCGGAGCGCGGCGTCGACCTTCTCGCCCAGCGCGTCGAGCGCCTGCCAGCTCTCTTCCGAGAAGGGCCTGGTGATGCGCGGATGCTCGGCAATGCGGTCGACCCGCATGTCGAAGCTGAAATCGACATTGGCGAAGCTTGCCACGCCCGAGATGGGAGCCGCGTTGCGGTAGTGCGGCGTGGCCGCCAGCGGCACGTGGCTCTCGCCCGTCAGCAACCCGGACGTCGGATCGAAGCCGATCCATCCCGCGCCGGGAATGTAGACCTCGCACCAGGCGTGCAGGTCGGTGAAGTCGACCGCCGTACCGGGCGGGCCGTCGAGCGCGACGACATCGGGCTTGAGCTGGATGAGGTAACCGGAGACGAAGCGCGCGGCGAGGCCGAGATTGCGCAGGACCTGCACCAGCAGCCAGCTCGAATCCCGGCACGAGCCCTTGCGCGCGGCAAGCGTTTCCTCCGGCGAGAAGACGCCGGTTTCCATGCGCACGATGTAGGCGATCTCCCGCTGCACCCGCGCATTGAGGCCGACGAGGAAGCTCACGGTGTTGGCCGGGGCGCGGTCCACCGTTTCCAGGAAGGCGCTCAGCAGCGGCCCGGCCGGTTCCGGCGTCCGGTAGATGGCGAGGTCCTCACGGATCTCCTCGGGATAGTCGAAGGGAAAGGTCTCGGCCGTCTCCTCGACGAAGAAGTCGAACGGATTGTAGACCGTCATGTCGGCGACGAGGTCGACCTCGATCTTCAGCTCCCGCACCGGTTCGGGAAAGACGAAGCGGGCGAGGAAGTTGCCGTAAGGATCCTGCTGCAGGTTGACGAAATGGTTCGCCGGCTCGACCTTCAGCGAATGGCTGAGCACCTTCGTGCGCGAATGCGGCGCCGGCCGCAGGCGGATGATCTGCGGGCCGAGAATGACCGGCCGGTCATATCTGTAATGGGTCAGGTGATGGACGGCTGCCAGAATTGCCATTGTGTCGCGGGGCCCGGCGTTGAGAACTCTCTCGCCGGACCCTGACACATGTGGCGGGCATTATCCAAGCCTATGTTGCGGCGCACCTAAGGCATTGCCCCGAAAATCGGAGCGTCCTTTGCGCATCCTGAAGGACGCGCGGCGCTCTGAGACACGCCGCACGGAAGGCGATCAGAAGAACGCCTGGATACCCGTCTGCGCGCGGCCGAGGATCAGCGCATGCACGTCATGCGTGCCCTCGTAGGTGTTGACCGTCTCCAGGTTCTGGGCGTGGCGCATCACGTGGTAGCCGATCTGGATGCCGTTGCCGCCATGCATGTCGCGGGCCTGGCGGGCGATGTCCAGCGCCTTGCCGCAATTGTTGCGCTTGACGATGGAGATCATCTCCGGCGCCATCTTGCCGGCATCCATCAGACGGCCGACGCGCAGCGAGGCCTGCAGGCCGAGCGCGATCTCGGTCTGCATGTCGGCGAGCTTCTTCTGGAAGAGCTGCGTGCCGGCCAGCGGCTTGCCGAACTGCTTGCGGTCGAGGCCATACTGGCGGGCGCGGAACCAGCAGTCCTCCGCCACGCCCATGACGCCCCAGGAGATGCCGTAGCGGGCACGGTTGAGGCAGCCGAACGGCCCCTTGAGACCGGAGACGTTGGGCAGCAAGGCGTCCTCGCCGACCTCGACGCCGTCCATCACCACTTCGCCGGTGATCGAGGCGCGCAGGCTGAGCTTGCCCGCGATCTTGGGCGCCGATAGGCCCTTCATGCCCTTCTCCAGGACGAAGCCCCGGATGACGTCCTTGCCGTCCTCGCCCTTCACCTTCGCCCAGACGACGAAGACATCGGCCAGCGGCGCGTTGGAGATCCACATCTTGGAGCCGGTCAGCCGGTAGCCGTTGGCGGTCTTCTCGGCGCGGGTCTTCATGCCACCCGGGTCGGAGCCGGCATCCGGCTCGGTCAGGCCGAAGCAGCCGATCCATTCGCCCGAGGCGAGCTTCGGCAGATACTTCTTGCGCTGCTCCTCGGAGCCGTAGGCATAGATCGGATACATGACCAGCGACGACTGCACGCTCATCATCGAGCGATAGCCGGAATCGATGCGATCGATCTCGCGAGCCACGAGGCCGTAGGTCACGTAGTTGGAGCCGAGGCCGCCATATTCCTCGGGAACGGTGATGCCGAGCAGGCCGGCTTCACCCATCTCGCGGAAGATGGCCGGGTCGGACGTCTCGTTGAGATAGGCTTCCTCGACCCGCGGCGCGAGCTTGTCGGCCGCGAAGCTCGCGGCGGCGTCGCGCATCATGCGCTCGTCTTCCGAGAGTTGATCGTCGAACAGGAAGGGGTCTTCCCAGACGAATGCATTCTTGTCGGCGGCCATGGCTCTCTCCCAACTGATGCATGTAGCCCGAAGGTGCTTCAGCGTTGGTGCTCTTGCGATTGCGGGCAACGACATGCGCGAATGATGAAGAGCCCGGCTTATCGGCCCGGGGCGAAAAAAAATCAAACAAAATTGCATCACGCATCAATGAGCATTAGTAATGGATCATGAGTGTCCAACGCCGCCTTCTTCCCGGCATGAGCGCGCTTGCCGCCTTCGAGGCGGTGGCTCGTCTCGGATCGTTCACCGCGGCAGCGCGCGAACTCGATCTCACCCAGGGCGCGGTCAGCCGGCAGATCGGTTTGCTGGAGCAGCAGTTCGGCCGCCGGCTGTTCCAGCGCGACAGCCGCAATGTGCGCCTGTCGGCGGCGGGTGAGATCTATGCGGACGCGGTGCGTTCGGCGCTTGGCCAATTGCGTGACGCAGCGCTCGGATTGATGAGCAATCGGCATAGCGGCATTCTGAACCTGGCCATTCTGCCGACCTTCGGCACGCGCTGGCTGATGCCGCTGATCCCGGATTTCGTCACCCGGCACCCCGACATCACCATCAATTTCGCCACCCGCATCGGCCGTTTCGACTTCGCGCGCGAGCGGCTCGACGCCGCGATTCACCATGGCATGCCCGACTGGCCGGACGCCGACTGCACGCTGCTGGTGCGCGAGACGGTGGCTCCCGTCGCCGCGCCCGGTTTCCTCGCGGAACGGAAGGTGGCGAAACCGGACGATATCGGGCGGCTGCCGCTGCTGCACATGGCGACCCGACCCGGCGCCTGGAGCGAATGGTTCGAGCATCAGGGGCTCGACGCGCCAACCGGGCCGGGCATGCAGTTCGAACAGTTCGGCACCGTTGCCCAGGCCTGCATGGCGGGGCTCGGCGTGGCGCTGCTGCCGCGGATCCTGATAGCGGGCGAGTTGCAGCGCGGCCAGCTGGTGCCGGCGCCCGGCCTGCCAATGGAGAGCCGCAGCGCCTATTATCTGGTCGTGCCGCACGAGAAACGCGGCCACCCGCCCGTCGCCAGTTTCAGGGAATGGCTGCTCGCGCATGTCGCCCAAAAGAACGCAGTTGTCTTGGAGTAGCGACATGCGCCAGGCAAAACCGCATGTCGCCCAAAAGAACGAAGTTGTTTTGGGATAGCGGCATGCGCGGTCCCCGCCCATGCCGCCATTGCTCCCACACTCAGCCCTGGAAGTAGCCGCCTGCGCGGTCGAGATCCGCGACAAGGCCCGGCTGTTTCGGTTGCCAGCCCAGCGCCTTGCGGGTCAGCGCGCTTGACGCCCGGCTGTCGCGGCCGAAGAAAGCTCCCAGGAAGCCGAAATGGTCGGCGGCCTGTTCCTGTGGCTTCGAGACCACGGGCAGGCCCAGACGGCGGCCGATAACCTCGGCGATCTCGCGGGTCGGCACGCCCTCGTCGCCCACCGCGTGGTAGCGGGCACCGCCCGCCCCGTTTTCGAGCGCCAGCCTGAACAGAGACGCAGCGTCGAAGCGATGCACCGCCGGCCAGCGGTTCAGCCCCTCGCCTATATAGGCCGACACGCCCTTTTCGCGGGCGATGGCGATGAGGCGTGGGACGAAGCCATGATCGCCATCGCCGTGGACGGAGGGCGGCAGCCGCACCACCGAGGCGCGCACGCCGCGCGAGACAAGCGCGGCGGCGGCGGCTTCCGACGCCCGCGGATAGTCCGGCGTCGTCGGAACCGGCGGATCATCCTCCGTCGCCATGTCGCCCGACACCATCAGAGCCAGCCCCGACGTCACGAGAAGCGGACGATCCGAACCCTCGAGCACAGCGCCCATCGCCGCGATGGCGCGCCGGTCCTCCTCGCAATTTGCCGCGAACCGCGAGAAGTCATGATTGAAGGCGGTGTGGACGACGCCATCCGCCTCGGCCGCGCCGGCGCGCAGGCTCTCGAGGTCGCCAAGGTCGCCGCGATGCGCCTTGGCGCCGGCATCGGCAAGCGCCCTGGCGCCGGCATCCGAGCGCGTGAGACCAAGCACCTCGTGGCCCGCGCCGACGAGTTCCCGCACGACGGCGGATCCGACAAATCCGGTGGCACCGGTGACGAAGACACGCATCAAGACATCTCCTTCTGATCTGGTCCGGAATCGAGAAGCGATCCGGCGACAAGGGAGATAGGAGATTGAGAAAAGACGATCCATGCGGTAAGGTCCGCAATATCTTTGCAATCGTCCGGAAATCCATGGATCCGCTTTCAGACGTGCTCTCGCTGCTGGAGCCACGCAACTACCTCTCCGCCGGCCTCGACGCGGGCGGCGAATGGTCGATCCAGTTTCCCGACCAGCAGCGTGGCATCAAATGCGGCGCCATCGTCTCCGGCCATTGCTGGCTGGCCGTGGACGGCGTCGCAGAACCCGTGCACCTGGAGCCGGGCGACTGTTTCCTGCTGCCGCGCGGCTGGCCTTTTCGCGTCGCCAGTGACCTCGGCCTGGAGCCCACCGACGCCGGTGCCATCTTCTCGCCAGCGCGCACCGGCTCGATCCGTTCCTTCAACGGCGGCGGCGATTGCCTGCTGGTAAGCAGCCGTTTCGCCCTATCGGGCGACCACGCCGGTATCCTGCTCAGGATGTTGCCGCCGATCGTGCATATTCGCGCGCAGCCGGACGACTCGCCGTTGCGCTGGCCGGTGGAACGGATGATGCGGGAACTGCGCGAGCGACAGCCCGGAAGTTTCCTCGTGGTCCAGCACCTCGCGCACATGATCCTGATCGAGGCGCTGCGCCTGCATATGGCCGACAAGTTCGGCAGCGGCGTCGGCTGGCTGTTTGCCTTGACCGACAAACATATCGGCGCGGCGATCGGCGCCATGCACGAGGACCCGGCCCATGGCTGGACCCTGCAGATGCTCGCCGCGCGCGCCGGCATGTCGCGATCGAACTTCGCGCAACGCTTCAAGCAGATGGTCGGCACGTCGGCGATGGATTACCTGACACGCTGGCGCATGATGCTGGCAGGCGACCGGCTGACGAATTCCAGCGACCCGGTCGCCGTCATCGCGCTGTCACTCGGCTACGAATCCGAAAGCGCCTTCAGCACGGCGTTCAAGCGCGTCATGGGCCGCTCGCCCCGCCAGTACGGGCGGGGCCGCAGGGCCGCCCCTGCCCACGGTTCGGGCGAGCCCGCCAACGCCAACCGGCGCGATCTGACGCACGACCCCGAAAATCGAAATCGATTTTCGGACAGGATCATGCGTTAAATATACAGCGTCCTTTGCGCGCAAAGGACGCTGTGGCCGCCATCTGATCGCGGACTGCTACTTCCGCTTCAGCGCATCCGCCAGGGCCGCGCCGAACGAACCCTGAGAGGGCTTCTCCGGCTGACGCTGGGGTGTCGGCGATCTCGGCGCCGGACGTCCGCCGCCGCTGTCGCGCGGGCCGCCGCGCGGCGCGCCGCCATCGCCGTCCTTGCGCATGGAAAGACCAATGCGCTTGCGCTTGATGTCGACCTCGACGACGCGCACCTTCACCACGTCGCCGGCCTTGACCACGTCATGAGCATCCTTGACGAAGCGATCGGCCAGTTGCGAGACGTGGACAAGGCCGTCCTGGTGGACGCCGATGTCGACGAAAGCGCCGAAGGCGGCGACGTTGGTGACAGTGCCTTCCAGCAGCATGCCCGGCTTCAGGTCCTTGATGTCGTCGACACCCTCCGCGAAAGTCGCCGTCTTGAAGCCCGGGCGCGGGTCGCGGCCCGGCTTCTCCAGTTCAGCCAGTATGTCGCGCACCGTCGGCAGGCCGAAGCGCTCGTCGACGAAGACACGCGGATCGAGCGCCTTGAGCGCCGCGCTATCGCCCATCAGCGCGCGCACATCGCGACCGCACGCGGCGACGATCTTCTTCGCCACGCCGTAGGCTTCCGGATGCACGGAGGAGGCGTCGAGCGGCTCCGAACCGTTGGGGATACGCAGGAAGCCGGCGCATTGTTCGAAGGCGCGGGGTCCGAGGCGGGACACTTCAAGCAACTCGCGACGGGTAGCGAAAGGTCCTCGCGCGTCGCGATGCGCCACGATCGCATCGGCGAGCGAGACGCCGAGGCCGGACACGCGCGCCAGGAGCGGCGCCGACGCCGTGTTGAGGTCGACGCCAACGGCGTTGACGGCGTCTTCCACCACCGCTTCCAGCGAGCGGCCGAGCCGGTGCTGGTCGACATCGTGCTGGTACTGGCCGACGCCGATCGACTTCGGCTCGATCTTGACCAATTCCGCCAGCGGATCCTGCAGCCGTCGTGCGATCGATACAGCGCCGCGCAGCGACACGTCGAGGTCGGGGAATTCGGCCGCTGCGGTCGCGGAGGCTGAATAGACCGATGCGCCCGCCTCGCTGACGATCACCTTGAGAGGCTTCGGACCGGCATCCGCCGGCAGGTCCGCCAGCAGGTCGGCCACCATCTTTTCGGTCTCGCGGCTGGCCGTGCCGTTACCGATCGAGATCAGCTCAACCTTGTGCTGCCGGATGAGACGCCCCAGCTCCGCCTGCGCGCCGCGCAGGTCGTTCTTCGGCTGGAACGGATAGACGGTCGTCGTCGCCACCAGCTTGCCGGTGCCGTCCACCACTGCCACCTTCACGCCGGTGCGAATGCCCGGATCCAGCCCCATCGTCGCCCGCGAGCCGGCGGGCGCGGCAAGCAGCAGATCCCTCAGATTGCGGGCAAAGACGCGGATGGCCTCTTCCTCGGCACGCTCGCGCAGGTCGCGCATCAGGTCGAGCGTAAGATGCAGCGACAGCTTGATGCGCCATGTCCAGCCGGCAACGTCCATCAGCCAGCGGTCGCCGGGCAACTGGCTACCGATCGAATAGGCATTGGCGATCATCCGCTCAACCGGCTTCACCGGCGAGGTGTCGTCGGCATCGACATCGATGTCGAGCGTCAGCACGTCCTCGTTGCGCCCGCGCAGCATCGCCAGCGCGCGATGGCTGGGCACGCCCGACCAGCGCTCGGAATGATCGAAATAGTCGGAGAACTTGGCGCCGGCCTCCTGCTTGCCGTCCACGACGCGCGCGCGCAGGAATGCGCGTTCCTGCATATGGGTGCGCAGCTTGCCCACCAGTTCGGCATTTTCCGCGAACTGCTCGGAGAGGATGTCGCGGGCGCCATCGAGCGCCGCCTTGGCATCCGGCACTTCCTCGCCGAGATAGGCCTGTGCCAGCTCGGCCGGCACCGCCGCGCGGTCGGCCAGGATCGCTTCGGCCAGTGGTCCCAACCCGCGCTCGCGCGCGATCTCGGCCTTGGTGCGCCGCTTGGGCTTGTAGGGCAGGTAGATGTCCTCGAGCTCGGCCTTGGTCGCCGCACCGGCGATCTTGGCTTCCAGTTCCTCGGTCAGCTTGCCTTGCTCGCGGATGGAACCGAGGATGGCGTCGCGACGGGCGTCGAGCTCGCGCAGATAGGCCAGGCGCTCGGCCAGAAGGCGCAATTGCGTATCGTCGAGCCCGCCCGTGGCTTCCTTGCGGTAGCGCGCGACGAAAGGCACCGTGGCGCCCTCGTCAAGCAGGCCGATCGCCGCCGCCACCTGTTCCGGCCGCGCCGTGATCTCGCCGGCGATGATCGTTGCGATGCGCTTGCTGTCCGATGCCATGCTTGTCCCTTCGAAAGGCGGGGACAATAGGCCGGGACGCTTGCCGCGCCAACCGTGGCGCCTTCAACCGTGGACGGGGTCCACAGGAAAGCGCCTCGGCCAGCGAGGGCGGATCAGGACATGCGGATCAGGCCATCCGGCTCAACGCATCGAGGAACGTCACGATCTCGCCATCCAGCGGGTCATCGACCGGCAGCGGCTGCGATGACATCTTGGCGATCACCACCTCGCTATTCGGATCGATGTAGAGCCACTGGCCATGGATGCCGATACCGCAATAGGCGCCACTGGCCGCGCCGGTCTGGTACCATTTGTTGCGGTAGCGCCCCTGCGGGAACAGGAACGCCATCGCGCCGCGCTGCCAGGCCTCGGCGCTGCCGGCGCTGGTCGTGTCGCGCACCCAGGCTTCAGGCACGACTCGGCGGCCATCGGCCGTTCCGCCCTGGCGCATCATCTCGCCGACGCGCGCGAGATCGCGCGGCGTCACCGACATGCCGCCGGCGGTGCGCGCCGTGCCTTCCATGTCCACAGCGACCGAGGCATCGCTCGCGGCGCCGAGCGGCCGCCACAGCTTGTCGCGCAGAAGATCGGTGAAGCGCAGGCCGGACGCGCGTTCGAGGAGGATGCCGAGCAGATCGGAATTGGGCGAGCGATAGCGGAAGGTCTCGCCATGCGGCTCGGCGAGGCGCTGCAGGCTGACGATGAACTCGCGCAGGCTTTCCGTGCCGCCGCCCGGATTCCACAGCGTCGCGCGACGATAGCGCGCAAACAGGCTTTCCGGATCGAGATAGGCCTCCTCGAAATCGAGGCTGACGCTCATGTCGAGCACATGCCGCGCGCTGGCGTCGCCATAGGCCGAGCCCTTGGCCTCGGGAAGGTAGCTGATCACCGGCGCATCCGGGTCGAAGACCCCCTCGCCTTCCAGGATGCCGGCGACGATCGCCGTCAGCGACTTGCTGATGGAGAAGATGATGTGGCGGGCGCCGAAGGCCATGTGCGGCGCGAACCAGTCGCCCACCAGCCTGCCGCCCTTCATGACGGTCAGCGCATCGGTATGGGATCGCTCGAGGAAGGCAGCGACCGTCTCCGGCGCGTCGGCGAGCGTGACCTTCTCGGCCAGCAGGCCGGCGAGGTCCTTCGCCGGCGCTTCGGGTCCCGTCGGTGCCGCCACGATCGTCGCCGACGGGATCAGCTCGCCGACGTTCTGGAACGACCATCGGTTGAATGGGCTCTCGCGCCAGTTGGCGAGCCGCACCTCGTCGCGGCGAAAGCCGTTTGCGGTCTCGAATGCGGTCTTGCCTGACATGGCGTTTCCTTCCGGGTCTTCCTGAGGGTTGGTTGCTTCTTACGCGAGCGCCGCCGCGATCGCGTGCACGGCCTTCAGCGTCGCCACCGAATAGGCGCGGTTGCTGAAATCTGGATAGCTCGAAAGCTTGACCACGACCATGCGGGTCGTCCAGTCGATATGGATCAATTGCCCGAACACGCCCCGGCACATCAGGGCGCGCGAGCGTGGGTTCTCGATCCAGAACTGGTTGCGGTAGCTGCCTTCCGGCAGGCTGGAACTGAAACCGGGGCCATGACGGCCATTGCGGGTCGCCTCGATCCACCCGGCCGGCACGATGCCGCCGCCATTGTCGAGAATGAGCTGGCCGAAGCGGGCATAGTCGCGCAGCGTCGCGTTGAAGCCGCCATCGGCCAGCGCGTAGCCGGCGCTGTCGACGGTGAAACAGGCGCTCTCGTCGGCGCCGAGCTTCTGCCAGAGCTCCTCCGAGACGAGTTGCGCAAGCCGCCTTCCCGTCACCCGCTCCATGAGGAAGGCGAGCACGTCGGTTTCGATCGACCGGTATTCGAAGGCCGCGCCATGCTCGCGCGTCTTGTCCTTCAGCCGCAGGATCAGCTCGAACATATGCGCGGGCCAGCGGAAATCCGGATCGCCGCCCGGCGGCACCGGCTTCCAGCCGCTGGCGACATCGACCTGGCCGATCTCGGAGTAAGGGTCCGTGTATTCCTCGGAAAAGCGCACGCCGGTCGTCATGTCCAGCACCTGCTGGACACTGGCGCCGGCCCAGGCGGTGCCGCCAAGCTCCGGAAGATAATCACTCGCCGGCCTGGCCGGATCGATCAGGCCGCGTCCGACGAGAATGCCGCATACCGATGCGGTAATCGATTTCGCCATCGACTGCGACAGGTGCAGCGTACGCTCGTCCATGCCGTTGAAATAGCGCTCATGGACGACCTTGCCGTCCCTGAGCACGAGGAAGCCGTCCGTGTAGGTCTCGTCGAGAAACCCGGCCAGCGTGGTCGGGCGGCCCTCGCAGCTTTCCACCGCAAATCCGTCGAGATCGATCTCGGCGCGCTCGAGCCTACGCCGGTGGCCATTGCCGCGCCAGACTTCGACGGTCGGCACGAGCTCGCGTATGTGCTGGAACGACCAGCGGTTCCAGGGCGCCCTGTCCCAGTCGAGCCGCGGCGGAACCATGGCCGGCGGCGAGCCTTGCATGATCGCAGGCGCCGTTTCGCTGTTGCGGTAGGAACTCATGGCATCACCGGCTTGAAAAAGAGCCCGGCGCCAGGCGGCGCCGGGCTCCGATGGTAGGCTTACTTCCGAAGCTCGGTCCAGATCTTGGTGTAGATCGCATCCGTCTCCGGCGCGCACATCATGGCCATCGTGCCATGCGGCTTGCTGGCCTCCGGAATGACGATTTCGGGCGCGTCCTTCATGTCGGCCGGCATGAACTTATCCGAACCCGCGATGCCGTTGGCATAGCGGTGATAGGCGGAAAGCTGTGCCGCGACTTCGGGGTCCATGATGAAGTTCTGGAACAGCTTGGCGTTCTCGACGTTCTTGGCGTCCTTGAGCACGACGACGTTGTCGCTCCAGTAGGTGAAGCCTTCCTTCGGATAGCCGAAATGGACTTCCGGCCTTGCCAGCCGGATGCGCAGCCCGGCTCCGTTCCAGGTGGTCGAGGCCTGGAAGTCGCCGGCCTTCATCCTGTCGATGGCGCCGTATTCCATGGACACCCAGTTGGCCTTGGCCGCGACCAGCAGGTCGCGTACCTTCTTCAACACTTCCTTGTCGGCCGTGCATTGCTCGCCGCCGACATAGTGGACAGCCGCGGTCATGACGTCCTTCATTTCGGGAGCGACGTTGACCTTGCCCTTCAGTTCGTCGGGCGTATCGAAAACGATCCCCCAGGTGTTGATGTCGCCCTTGTAGGTGTTGGTGTTGACGACGATGCCGACCGTGCCCCAGGCCCACGGCACGGAGTATTTGCGGCCGGGATCGAAATCGGGGTTGGCCCATTCCGACGCGATGTTCTTGCCGTTCTCCATGCCGCTCGGATTGGTTTCGAGCAAAAGCCCTTCCTTGATCCAGATCGGCAGGTGGGTCTGCGACGGGACGGCGATATCGAAGCCGCTGCCGCCCTGCCGCACCTTGGCAAGCGCGGTCTCGTTGGAATCGTAGTCGGTGATCGTCACCTTGACGTTGTACTTCTCCTCGAACTTCTTGATGACGTCGGGGTTGGTGTAGTTGCCCCAGTTGTAGATGTTGAGGGTGCCCTCGGCGTGGGCGAGGCCTGTCGCGGCCAGCAGCGCCAAGGCCGCGGTCGCGGCGGACAATCTGAAATTCATGGCAATATTCCCTTTTCTGTTACCAGCAATGTCTTCTGTCATGCGCAAATAAAACGCGCATGACCAACCGGGATCGATGTCATCGATCCCGGTTGGGGTATGTCGGCCTGAAGGTGGCGTGCGGAGCTTACTTCTGCAGCTCGGTCCAGATCTTGGTGTAGAGGTCCTGGGTCTCCGGCGAGCACAGGCGCTGCAGTTCGCCCAGCGGCTTGACGTCGGCGGGGATCACCACCTCGGGCGCGTCCTTCATGTCGGCCGGCATGTACTTGTCGGAGCCGGCAATGCCGTTCGCATAGCGATGGAAGGCCGAGAGGCCGGCGGCGACCTCTGGATCCATGATGAAGTTCTGGAACAGCTTGGCGTTCTCGACGTTCTTGGCTTCCTTCAGCACGACGACGTTGTCGCTCCAGAGGCCGTAGCCTTCCTTCGGATAGTTGAAGTGGATGGCCGGGTTGGCGAGCCGCTGGCGCAGCGCCGAGCCGTTCCAGTCGCTGGTCGCCTTGAAGTCGCCCGCGCCCATCTTCTCGATGGTGTTGTATTCCATGGCGATCCAGTTCGGCTTGGCCGCCACCAGCAGGTCGCGCACCTTCTTCAGCACCGCCTTGTCGTCGGTGCACTGCGCGGCGCCGAGATATTTGAGGGCGGCAAAGATGACGTCGTTCATTTCGGGAACGACGTTGACCTTGCCCTTCAGCTCGTCAGGCGTGTTGAAGATGATGCCCCAGCTGTTGGCCGGCCCCTTGTAGGCGTCGGTGTTGACGACGACGCCGATCGTGCCCCAGGCCCACGGAACCGTGTACTTGCGGCCGGGGTCGAAATCGGGATTGGCCCATTCCGGCGCGACATTCTTGAAGTTTTCCATCTTGCCGGGGTCGGTCTCGAGGACGAGGCCTTCCTTGATCCAGATCGGCACGAAGGTTTGCGAGGGCACCGCGATGTCGTAGCCGGTGCCGCCCTGGCGCACCTTGGCCAGCGCCGTGTCGTTGGAATCGTAGTCGGTGATCGTCACCTTGACGTTATACTTTTCCTCGAACTTCTTGATCACGTCGGGGCTGGTATAGTTGCCCCAGTTGTAGATGTTGAGCACGCCGTCGGCGCGGGCGAGGCCCGTCGAGGCGAGCAGCGTCAGCCCGATGGCTGCCGCCATAGTCTTGCGTTTCATTGTCTTTCTCCCATTTGAGCGTCTAGTTGCGTTTCTGGTTGATGAAGAAGAACAGCGTCACGATCAGGACCGAGAGCAGCAGGAAAGCTGTCGAGATCGCGTTGATCTCCGGTGTGATGCCGCGCCGTATCTGGCCGAGCATGTAGGTCGGCAGCGTGTCCTGCCCACCGGATTTGACGAATTCGGTGATGACCACGTCGTCGAGCGAGATGACGAAGGCCAGCATGAGGCCCGCCAGTATGCCAGGCCACAGCAGCGGCAGCGTCACGCGCCGGAAGGTCTGCCACGGTGTGGCGTAGAGATCGGCGGCGGCGCGCTCCAGCGTCAGGTCCATGTTCTCCAGCCGCGCCCGGATCGGCAGGTAGGCGAAGGGAATGCAGAAGGCCGTGTGCGCGGCGATCAGGTAGCCGAGGCCGGAATAGCCGGTGAAGATCTTGATGCGCGAGAAGAAGATCAGCAGCGCCACGCCGGTGACGATCTCGGGCACCATCAGCGGCTGGTTGATGGCCGCGTATTTGAACGTCAGCCCCCGGTAGGGCGGCGTGCGCGTCGTCGCCAGCGCCGCCATGGTGGCGAAGGTGGTGGACAGGATCGCCGCGATGGCGCCGATCTGAAAGGAACGCAGCGTGGCGTCGATGACCTGCGTGTTGTTCCAGGCCGACTGGAACCATTTCAGCGAGAACCCGCCCCATTCGGACGTCGATGTCGCCGCGTTGAAGGCGTAGACCACCAGCACGAAGATCGGCAGGTAGAGCACCACGAAGCAGGTTGCCGCTATGGCCGTAAAGCCCGGCTGGTGCTTGATCGAGAACGTGCTAGCCATGGCGCACCTCCGAGCGGCTGGCGTTGCGCACATAGGCGAGCAGCGCCACCATGACGATGATCATCACCGCGATCGACAGCGCCGAGCCGAGCGGCCAGTTGCGCCCCTGGCCGAACTGAAGCTCGATCAGGTTGGACAGCATCATGTTCTTGCCGCCGCCGAGCAGGCTCGGCGAGACATAGGCACCGATGGCGGGGATGAAGACGAGGATCGAGCCGGCGATCACGCCCGGCCTGACCAGCGGGAAGATGATGCGGCGCAACACCTGGAAGCGGCTGGCGTAGAGGTCGTAGCCGGCCTCCACCAGCCTGAAATCGAGCTTCTCCATGCTGGCGTAGATCGGCAGCACCATCAGCGGCAGGTAGACATAGGCCATGCCGATCAGGATCGCCGTGTCGGTGAACAGGATCTGGATCGGCGAGGAGATGATGCCGAGCTTGATCAGCACCGTGTTGATCAGCCCTTCGTTGCGGATGATCTGCAGCACGGCGAAGGTGCGGATGAGCAGGTTCGTCCAGAACGGAATGGTGATCAGGAACAGCCACAGGTCGCGCGTCTTCTCGCTGCGCGTCGCCATGAAGTAGGCGGTCGGGAAGCCGAGCGCCAGCGTGGCGATCGTCGTGACTATGGCCAGCTTGATCGATCGCCAGAAGATGGTGACGTGCGCCGCGGCGAGCGACAGCGTGTCGTCGAATATGTCGCGTTCCAGGAACACCGAGACCCAGGCTTCCGGCGAGAACTGCCACTTCACGTCGCCATAGGCGCCCGGCGTCAGGAACGAATAGACCAGCACGATCAGCAGCGGTCCGGTCGCCGCGAAAAAGATCACCAGCAGGGCCGGCGCCGACAAAAACCAGCGGTCGCGGATGTCTTTCCGCTGAGCCTGCCTGGCCACTTCCTCCGCGCTGGCCATCAGTCCCTCAACACCTGCGCTGCGTCGTTGCCGATGAGAACACCGACTTTTTCGCCCTTCTCGTAGCCGCAGCCGGCGCTGCGCGTGTTCTGCTGGCGCACGGTGAAGACCTCGCCGCTGTCCAGGCGCACGTGGATATGCGTGTCGGTGCCGAAATAGACGATGTTCTCGACCGTGCCCGAAAGGTCGCCCTTGCCCTTGGTCAGCTTGGCGTGCTCGGGCCGCACCACCACGGTGGCGTTGTCGCGCGGCTGGAAGCCTTCGGCCACCGTGGCGTCGATCGTCGCGCCCGACTTCAGCGTCGCGTGCGCCCTGCCATTGCTGACGCCGGAGATCGCCGCGGTGAGGAAATTGGTCTCGCCGATGAAATCGGCCACGAAGCGTTCGGCCGGCTTGTCGTAGATATCCCACGGCGAGCCCACCTGCCGGATCTTGCCCGACGACATCACGGCGATGCGGTCCGACATGGTCAGCGCTTCTTCCTGGTCGTGGGTGACGAAGATGAAGGTGATGCCGGTCTCGTTCTGCAGCCGCTTCAACTCGATCTGCATCTCCTTGCGCAGCTTGTAGTCCAGCGCCGAGAGCGGTTCGTCGAGCAGAAGCACTTTCGGCTGCGGCGCCAGCGCCCGGGCGAGCGCCACGCGCTGCTGCTGGCCGCCCGAGATCTGGCTGGTGCGGCGGCCGCTCAGGGCCTCCATCTTCACCAGCTTCAGCATCTCGGCCACGCGCGCCTTGATCTCCGCCTTCGGCTTGCCGAGCATTTCCAGCCCGAAGCCGATGTTCTCGGCCACCGTCATGTGCGGGAACAGCGCGTAGCTCTGGAACACCGTGTTGACCGGCCGCTTGAACGGCGGCAGCGGCGCGATGTCCTGGCCGTGAAGCAGAATCTCGCCGGCGCTCGGAAAATCGAAGCCGGCGATCAGCCTCAGCAACGTCGTCTTGCCGCAGCCCGAAGGCCCCAGCAGCGTGAAGAACTCATTCTCGCGGATCGACACGGAGACCGTGTCGAGAGCTGCCACCTGCGCCTCGCCGGTACCGAACACCTTGCGGACACCACGAACCTCGATTGCATTCTTACCCGGCTGATCCGGCACGCATTACCCCACTCGAATAGCCCGCTTCGCGAGCGGATCATTGTTCGTACGATTGTCACCATATGGCGGTCGGCTTGGCAACCGCCGAGTTGAACCCTTGTTCAGAAAGCAAGGCCCGTGCCACCGTCAGGCACGGTGAGTGACCTTGCCGCCACAGATGGTCGTGGCCGCCAGCACCCTGTGGAGAGCCTCCGGCGCCGTCGCCTCGATATCATCCGAAAGCACGACCAGATCGGCCAGGTAGCCAGGCTTCAGCATACCCTTGCGGTGCTCCATGAAGCCCGCATAGGCGCCCTCGACGGTGTAGGCCGCCAGCGCCTCGCGCAGTGAGAAGCTCTGGTCGGGATCGGTTTCTGCCCAAGGTTTGCGCACCACTGCCGCCTGGATGCCCAGGATCGGGTCAATCGGCGAGACCGGCCAGTCGGAAGCAAAGACGACATGCGCGCCGGCCTCCTTCAGCGTGCGCCAGGCATAACTCAGCGGCCAGCGGGCCCGGCCGATGCGCGACACGGTCGGCTCGAGCGGCAGCCCCATGCTGCCGGGCGGATGCGGTGGCTGCATCGAGGCGATGACGCCCATTTCGGCGAAACGCGGCACATCGGACGCCGCGATGACCTCTATGTGCTCCACCCGGTGCCGGCTGTCGCGCGCGCCGTTCGCCTCGCGGGCGGCCTCGTAGCCGTCGAGCACGGCACGCACCGCGCCGTCGCCGATCGAATGCACCGCGATCTGCAGTCCGCGCTTGTCGATCGCCACCGCCAGTTCGGCGAAGCGCTCGGGTGAAAACAGCGGGTCTCCGACCCAGTCGGGGCGGTCGGCGTAAGGCTCGATCATGACAGCGGTCCAGGAATCGAGCACGCCGTCGTAGAACACCTTGACCATGCCCGACGACAGCCATTCGCTGTCGTAGCGCTCGGCCATCATCGAGGCCTTGTCCAACATGTCGAGCGTCATGAAATTCTTGTAGTGGAACGGCACCTGCACGCGGCAGGACAACCCTTCCTCGGCCTCGATCTCCGCCAAAAGCTCGAGCTGGTAGAGATTGCCGTCCATGTTCTGGATCGAGGTGATGCCGTGGCGCGCGCACCAGGCGAGCCCCCGGCGCATGATGTCGCGATCGACCGCGCGTTCGGCGGCCGTGGGCATGGGATCGGGTTCGCCACCGGTCGAAAGCCCCAGCCGCACGCGGGTCTCGCCGGCCAGCGCCTGCACCGGACCGAACGCCTCGCCCTCGCGCAGTTCGCCCGTGGCCAGCCCGCCCTCTCCCATCACGATCTCGTTGCCGGGGCCGAGCTCGCGCCCGTGCAGGATGCCCGCCATCTCCAGGGCCCTGGTGTTGGCCCAAACCGTATGATGGTCGGGAGCGGCCATGCAGAAGGCGCGGTCGGGCAGGATGGCATCGAGATGGTGGCGCGTAACGCGCTCGTCGCCGAGCACGGTGTAGTCCACCCCCTGGGCGACCAGCATCTTCGCCTGCGGCCTTCCCTCGGCATAGGCCTGGATGGCCGAGCGCAACGCCTCGAAGCCGTGAACGCCGCCGAGCTGCAGATGCGCAAGCTCGGCCGCGCCGGAGAACAGGTGCATGTGCGCTTCGATGAAACCGGGCAGTACCGTGGCGCCACCGGCGTCGATCACCTCGGTGCCGGGCCCTTTCAGGGCTTCCACCGAGGCGCGGTCGCCAACGGCGACCAGCACCCCGTCCTTGATCGCCACCGCCTCCGCCTTGGGATTTGCCTCATCCATGGTCAGCACACGACCATTGACGACGATCAGATCGGCGGCGGAACTCATGATGGCCTTCGGGCTGGTTGCGATTTCCGCAAGCTAGACGACCGATCGCCGGGCCAGCAAGCCGGGGGTGGTTGGCCCAGCACTTGTGAAAGGCCGCGCCGCGTGGTTACCGTCGCCGGGCATCGTCACGGAAGGGTTTCATGAAGACTGTTTTCTCGCCGCTTCACGCCGGTCACGCCGGCCAGATGGAACTGGTTGCCGGCGCCATCGTGCCGGGCTTCGAAAAGCCCTCGCGCGCCGAATACATCAGGGCTCGCGTGGAGAGCGAGAAGCTCGGCCCGATCATCGCCCCGGTCGAGCACGACCTCGCCGCCGCGAGGCGCGTCCATACAGCCGACTACATCGACTTCCTGCCCACCGTGTGGCCGGATTGGGTCGCCGCCGGGTTCCCCGGTTCGGCGATGCCCTTCACCTGGCCGACGCGGGGCCTGCGCGGCGACGTGCGGCCACAGCGCATCGACGCGCTCCTCGGCTACTATTCGTTCGATGGCGGCGCCACCTTCGTGGAAGGCACCTGGGCCGCGATCAAATCCTCCTACGACGTCGCCCTCACGGCGGCCGCGCTGGTCAAGGGCGGCGAACGCTCGGCCTTCGCGCTCTGCCGCCCGCCGGGCCATCACGCGGGCGCCGCCTTCATGGGGGGCTACTGCTACATCAACAACGCCGCCGTCGCCGCGCAATGGTACCGCGACCAGGGCGCAAGGCGCGTCTCCATCCTCGATGTCGACTACCATCACGGCAACGGCACGCAGGAGATCTTCTACGACCGCGCCGATGTCCAGGTGATCAACCTCCACGGCGATCCGATGGCGGAGTATCCCTTCTATCTCGGCCATGCCGACGAGCGCGGCGCCGGCGCGGGTGAAGGCTTCAACATCAACTATCCCATGCCCTCCGGCACGCAATGGGACGCCTGGAACGCGGCGCTGGAAGACGGCTGCGCCAGGCTCGCCGCCTATGCGCCCGACGTGGTCGTCGTCTCGCTCGGCGTCGACACGTTCGAGAAGGACCCGATCAGCCAGTTCAAGCTCAGGAGCTCCGACTACCCCAAGATCGGCGAGCGCATTGCAAAGCTCGGCCTGCCGACGCTCTTCGTCATGGAGGGCGGCTACGCCGTCGAGGAAATCGGCGTCAACGCCGTTGGCGTGCTGACCGGCTTCGAGGGGCGCTGACGGGGCGGTCGGGCAAAACCGCCCGACGACTTTTTCCACAGCAATCGCGAGGGATGGAAACGCCAGCGTAACGGCTGGCGCGCCGGTCTCTTCGCGGCGAATTCCAGGGCCCGAGTCGCTGGCGAGTCTGATCGGATTCGTTTTTGTCAATTCGCGTTTGCCGTCGGATTCGCGAGGGGGTAGATTAAACCCGAATCAGCCGTTGCTTGGGGGCACGGCGACCACCCAAAGTCCAAAGTTCCGGGGCATCTCCGGCGCAGACGCGGACGGTTTCGCGTGCCCCGAATGGATTCGACTGAGAGGCGCGTCCGCGCGCCGCGCGTATCCTCGTGAATGTAATGCGTATCCGGGTCCGGCCACTGGGAAACCAGCATCCGGACATGAGAACCGATTCCGGCCCAAAGCAGCAGATGAGCAGTCCCGCCCCGCTACATCGAACCGAGATATTGGAGCACCGTGCGTCCAATCAGACGCACGAAGGACGCCCCAACACTTCGATCGAGCATCGGGATAACGCGAAAGGCGAACACACTTCTCGGCCCGATGCTCTGAGCGCCCGCCTGTCGTCGCGCGGCGACCTCACCAGCTTCCTGATGGAACTTACGGCCGAGGTCGGCGCCGACAGCTACATGCTCGTCGCCATCGTTCACGACCAGGACCGCAGCGACGCGCGCATCATCTCCTCCAACTGGATTTTCGACGCCATCGAATTGATCGGCAAGCGGCTGATCGCGAACCTCGCCCAGGGCACGCTGACCGCCGCGCCCGGCGTCCGGCCCCGGCCGCTGGTGGCGGCCCACGCTCCGGCGGCCAACGGGCTGGTTGACGGCGAGGAAGCCCGCCTGCTCGACGTGCTCGGCCATTCCGAAATCTACTCGCTGCGGCTCCATGTCGGCCGCCAGCGCCTGTTCGTGCTGTTCTCCGCCGCCGAAGTCGGACAGATCGACGAACCGACGCTGGTCAAGGCGCAGATGAAATGCTGCTACGCGCTGTCGCGCATTCCACAGTTGATCGCCGCCGCGGCCATGCAGGACCCGCTTTCCGACCGCGAGCGCGAATGCCTGTTCTGGGTATCGGAAGGCAAGACCACCGACGAGGTGGCGGTGATCCTCGGCGTCTCGTCCAACACCGTCAACAGCTACATCACCCACGCCATCCAGAAATTCGCCGCCAGCAACCGCGCCATGGCCATCGCGACGGCGATCAGGAGCGGAATCATTTGAAGAACGCCGCCTTCAAGGACGCCGCCCAGGGGCACCTCAACGACCAGCAGGATCCGTCGGGCCAGGAGCCGAACCGCGCGCTCGGCATTCCGGACGCAACGCGACGCTGCCGCTGGATCGCCGACGACATCAAGGCCTCGGCCTTCGGCCTGTTCTTCGTCAGCCCCTCGCCCGAACGCGCGCGGCTGGTGCCTTGCCTCGACTCGGATTTTCCCGGCACGGGCGTGGCCACGCGCTTCATCGCCGGCGCCAATGGCGAGGACATCGTGCGCCACACCCGCACGTCGACCGCGCCGCACTGGTGGGCGGACGACGGCATGCCCGGTTCGCAGGGTGCTTTCCTCGCGCTGGAATGGGCAGAACGGATCGCGCCGCTGGTGCCTGGCACCAACGGCATCGCCTTCCCGGTGCACGCGGATCGCGGCCAGTGCGGGCTCGTCATTTTCATGGGGCCGGACATCGTCCTGCCGGCGGGCCTGCTCTACGACATCCACGCCCGTTGTTTCGCGCTGTTCTCCGCCGTAGCCGGCACTCACCCCGGCGACGCCGGCAAGGCGCGCTCCATCTCCAAGCGCGAACTCGAATGCCTGAAGCTGACGGCCAACGGCAACACGAGCGAGGAGATCGCGAAGCTGCTGAAGCTGTCGGTGCACACCGCCAACCAGTACCTCACCCAGTCGGCGCAGAAGCTCAACGCGGTCAACCGCAACCAGGCTGTCGCCAAGGCGCTTCGGCTGGGCCTCATCGAATAGCCCCGGCGCGCGGCCGGCGCACCAGCTTTCAGGGAAGCGCCAGCGGTTCGGTCCGACGGATGCGGGCCCGTTCGAGCACCGCCTCCAGAAGCTCGGTATTGCGTTCCGGATCCTCGTTCGGCCGCTGGAACGACACGTAATTGACCACGACCGATGCGGTGTGCTCGCTCAGCGCCAGCTGGAAATAGACGGTGACGCCAGGCGGCCGGAGCTCAAGGTCGAGCACGACGCGGGGATTGCCGCTCCAGTCGACATGCGCCTCGCCACCATGGCCGAGCCTCAGCGTGCCCGGCATGAAGTAAAGCTCTGCCGCCGAATCCACCAGATCCGACAGGCAGGCGAAATGCTCCAGCCGGATGAAGGCGATATAGTCCGCGACGTCGATGAGCCGCAGTTCGCCAACGACCTGCTGGATGGCGTTGGCGACGATCGCCTCGCGTGAATGTGCATGCGGTTGCCGGTTCATGAAATCTGTCTGCGCTCTGCCTTCTTGGAGTAGACGATCCGCACCAGTTCGGCGACGGCCTGGTAGAATTGCGACGGGATCACACTATCGACCGAAACTTGCTTGTACATGGAGCGCGCGAGCGCCACGTCCTCGAAGATCGGAATATTGTGCTCCCTGGCGATCTCGCGGATCTTCAGCGCCACAAGGTCCTGTCCCTTGGCCAGCACCACCGGCGCCGAATCCACCTCGCGCTCATACTTCAGCGCGATCGAGAAGTGGGTCGGGTTGGCGATGATCAGCGTCGCCTTCGGCACCGCCGTCATCATGCGCCGCCGCGCGCGGTCGCGCGCCATCGACCGAAGCCGCGACTTGACGATCGGATCGCCCTCGGACTGCTTGAGTTCGTCCTTCACTTCCTGCTTGGTCATGCGCAGATCGCGCTTCCAGTTGAAGCGCGACCAGACCAGGTCGGCGGCCGCGATCAGCCCCATCACGAAGACGATGGCCGACAGTATGTCGACGGCGATGCCACGGATGACCAGGCCGAAGGCGGCCGGATTGGTGATCATGCCGGCAAGCAGCTTGCGATGGTCTCCCGAAAGCGTGAAGACGAGCACGGTGATGGCAAGCGCCAGCTTGCCCAGCGACTTCAGGAATTCGACCCAGCCCTGCAGGCCGAACAGCCGGTTCCAGCCCTTGGCTATCGAGATGCGCGAGGCCTGCGGCCGGATTCGCTCGCCGACGATCTGCGGCATGTTCTGGAACACAGAGGCGCCGATGCCGGCGACGCTCAGCAGCACCAGGAGGCTGACGACGGCGCGACCGATTTCCAGCATCACCGTCTTGTAGAGAGCGATGACGTCGGTCTCGGTGTTCATCGGCCAGGCCTCGGGCTTTTCGAGGAACATCGACAGGAACATGCCGAGGTCGACGATGGTGTCCTTGGCATAGAAGACGGTGAAGACCAGGATCGCCACGAAGGAAGCGAGGATCGCCGTCTCCCGCGAGTGCGGCAGCTTGCCTTGCTCGACCGTGTCACGGATTTTCTTTTCCGTGGCCTCTTCTGTTTTGGAGTCCTTGTCGTCCGACTCGGCCATCTAGAGCGTCAGGCCGCCTCGGCGGTGCTTTGCGTCGACGGCAGCTCGAAGGCACCCTCGCGTGAAAGCCGGATCGTTGCCGACGCAATGGTCTTGCGCGCGCCCATGATGTCGGCCAGCGGGATGCCGTCGGAGCCCTGGGCGAGCTCGGATTCGATCATGCGTCGCGAGCGCGCGCCGATCGCCGAGAGAACGGATTCGGCAAGCCCCGCGGACGCGCCGCGCAGCGCCAGCGTGACCAGCTCCGTCGACAGCCCGTCGAACAGAAGCACCCGCGCCTTCTGGGTGAGCAGCGGCAGGTCGTCGAAGGCGAAGAGCCGCGCACGCACGCCGGCGAGATCCGGCGTCCCGGCAGCCTCCAGATCCTGCATGACCTCCTCGAGCTGACCCTTGTCCATCTCGTTGAGCAGGCTGGCGACGCGTGCCTGCCCGGCCGACGTGTCCCTGCCCGAGCTTTCCGCCAGCACGCTGGCGCGCAGCCGGTTCTCGACGATCCGCGTCGCCGCGTCCGGAATGTTGGCCATCGTCACCATGCGCTTGACGATCTCGCTCCGCATGACCTTGTCCAGCGTCAGCAGCGCCCTTGCAGCGGCAGGCGGCGAAAGCTTCGACAGCACCATGGCCGCGGTCTGCGCATGCTCACCCGACAGGAAAGCGCCGAGCCTCGCCGGATCGAGCTTCTCCAGTTGCGGCCATATCGGCTGCGGCCCTTCCGGCACGGGCTCGAAGCGCTTGTCGCCCATGATGGCGCTCATCTCCTCGGGCGACAGCGATTCATTGAGGATGGTGTCCATGCGGTCCGCCGAATCGAGCAGGCCCGCGCCTTCGGTGAACTCGACCTCGAACTCGGCGACGATCCGTTCGAGATCGGCCTGGGGGATGGTGCGCAGCAGGCGCGCGCCTTCGATCAGCGACTTCAGCTCCTCCTGCTTGAAGAACTTGAGCAGGCGGCTGGCTGCCGGCTTGCCCATCGCGACGAGGATCGCGGCCGCCTTCTGCGGACGCGTCAGCGTGGCCGCCAGCGTCATGCTCTTCTCCTCTTCCCGACGCGCCGGGCCCCGCCAGCCATGATCAGGCTTCCTTCGTGCCGGCGATGATCTCGGTCAGCCGAATCCCGAAGCGCGAGGGATCGCTCTCAAGCACCGTGATTTCGCCGCGCGCGATCTTGCGTCCGTTCACGACCACGTCGACGGGCTCGCCGATGCGGCGGTTAAGCGCCACGGTCGAACCCTTCTGCAGCGCCATCAGCTCCGACACCGGCATTTCGGTGCTGCCCAGCACGATCTGGACCTCGACGGGAATGTTCATGATGACGTTGGAATTGGCGCTGCCGCGGAAGGCCGCTCCAGGGCGCTTTTCCTCTTCCTTGAGCACGCCGCGCAGTTCCTCGATGGCGCGATCGAGCTGCTCGTCCGGCTGGTCGAGTTCCGCTTCCACCTTGGTCTTGGCCATTCCTGGTCTCCAGAAGTCTGCCCGCCGGCCTTAGCCGGTCACGAGCCCGTCGATGAAATCCTGACCGGCATCGTAGGGATGCCTGATCCGGACCGTGTAGTTTTGTCCGAGCTTGCCGAACTCGCACACGAACAGCGTCTTGCCGCGCGCCTCGAGTCGCGCCTGCGATTGCGCGGTCTCGGCGAATTCGATGACCTGGCCGTGCTCGAAATCCGCCAGGTCGCCAAGCGTCAGCCTGGCCAGCGGCATCGTGGCCTCCAGCGTGACCGCCGAGCGCATGACCTCCTCGGAAAAGCGGGCGCCCCAGTCCGCGCCGACGGCCTGGCCGTCCCCGGCATCCATCGCCTCGCCACGCGACAGCAGCACGCGTTGCGGGATCGTCACCGTGACCGTTCCGGCATCCGCCGGCGTCGACAGGCCGAACACCATCCGCACGGCCGCGCCGTCGCGCAATACGTGCCGCCGCGCCTCCGTACCGGACCAGGCTTGCGGCGCCGGCAGTTGCAGTTCGAGCGCGCGCAAGCCGGAGCCATCCAACGCCCGCGCCACTTCCTGGAAGACCATGCCCGACACGTCGATCTCGATCGACGACAGCGCACGCTCGATCGGTGAGACCGGCAGGTCGGGATCGCCGCCGAACAAGGTGCAGACCATGACGGCGATCGCCGGCGCGTCGATCACCAGCACCATGGCGTCCGCCGATGAAGGCGAGCTCACGACCGTCATGGCGAAGGTTTCGCCGGCATGCTCGCGCGCTTCCGGCACGCGGCAAACCTCGACGGTCTTCAGATCGACGGTGACGGGCGCGCCAAGCTCTGACAGGCTTTTCCGCAGCGGCGGCAACGCGCGCTCGGCCATCGTCCGGCCAGCGGCGATCACCTGCGCGGCCTCGCCGGAATCGCCGACGAGACGCTCGATGATCAGCGAGCGTGCCTCGGAGAGGCTGCCGGTGCTGGTCATGATGGCGCCTGGCCCTTGCGGTCGCACATGGTTCAGGCGGCCTTCTTCTCGGCGGCGCCGGTGTTCATCGTGCTCTGCTCGACGGCGTCGATGGTCGGCCGCTCATAGGAGGAAATCGTCTTGCGGCCGAATTCTATCGCCACCTGCGGCAGGGCGCCGTTCATGTAGGCGAGCAGCGTCTGCTTGACGATGATGTAGAGGCGGTTCCTCTTCTCGCGCACGGTCTTGATCTTGGTGGCGACCGGGCCGACGACCGCATAGGACAGGAAAATGCCGAGGAAGGTGCCGACAAGCGCGGCGCCGATCAGCCCGCCCAGGATTTCCGGCGACTGGTCGAGGGCGCCCATGGCCTTCACCACGCCGAGCACCGCCGCGACGATGCCGAGCGCCGGCAAGCCGTCGCCGACCGCGACGAGGGCGTGATAGGCCTTCATCTTGTCGGTCCGGATCGTCTGGATTTCCTCGTCCATCAACGCCTCGATCTCGTGCGAGCGGGCGTTGCCGATGATGATGATGCGGCAGTAATCGCAGATGAAATGCGTCAGGTCGTGGTTCTTCAGCACGGTCGGGAAGGCCTGGAAGATCGCCGACTCCTCCGGATTGTCGATATGCGCCTCGACCTCGCTGCGCGACTTCGAGCGCAGTTCGCGCATCAGGCTGTGCAGGACGCCCAGTGTCTCCAGGTAGTCCTGCTCCTTCGGCACGGCCTGCTTGAAGGCCTCGAGGATACCTTTTCCCGTATCCTTCACGGTCTTCATCGGATTGGCGACGAGGAAGGTACCGAGCGCGGCGCCGCAGATGACCACGGCCTCCCACGGCTGCACAAGCACCTGAAGGTGGCCGCCCATGGCCATGAAGCCGCCGAGGACGCAGCCGAGCGTCACCACCAATCCGATCAGAATACCCACGAGAGGTCCTTCCGCATTTCACGCCAGGATCGGGACGATAACGTCCGTGCCTTGTGTGAGGCTTGAATCCGTCGGGATGGCGATTCAGCCTCGCACAAGGCAGGCGGCTTACGGTGCGGTGATAGCTTCGGCCGGAGGCGCGTCTTGCTCAACACCCTTACCAGCTACCAGCTGATAACCAGAGACATCGGCAAATCGATCGACCGGATCGAGAAGCAGCCGGTGGTCGACCGTGAGACGAAATACTACCTCGACAATATCACCAAGGTGAAATCGATCGACGATTTCGTCAACAACGACCGTCTGTTCAAATATGCCATGAAGGCATACGGGCTGAGCTCCATGGACTACGCCAAGGCCTTCATGGTCAAGGCGCTGAAGGAGGGCGTTTCCGACTCCGACAGCTTCGCCAACAAGCTGACCGACAAGCGCTATGCCGAATTCGTCGCGGCCTTCAACTTCGCGGCCAACGGCGCCGACGCCACCGTCTACAACAAGGCCCAGCAACTGGTGACGAAGAACTACGCCATCCAGGCGCAGATCGCCGGCCTCGATCCCAACTCCAACTACGTCAAGGGCGAGACCACCTACTATCTCGCCAACATCACCAAGGTGAAGTCGATCGACGACCTGATGTCGAACAGCCGCCTCTACACCTACGCGCTGGCGGCGTTCGGCCTCGACGCGGCGACGGAGGACAAGGACCTCATCAAGAACGTCCTGCAGGGCGGCGTGCGCGACCCCAACAGTGTCGCCAACACCATGACCAACAAGGCCTATGCAGCGCTCGCCTCGGCCTTCAACTTCGAGGCCTATGGCGAGAGCGCCACCACGACCAATCCCGCGCAGCAGCCGACCGTCGACAAATACATGCGCCAGACGCTGGAGGAGGATGCCGGCCAGTCCAACGAAGGCGTGCGGCTGGCGCTCTATTTCCAGCGCAAGGCGTCGACCATCACGAGCTGGTATCAGGTGCTGGCCGACACCGCCCTGGCCAGCGTGGTGCGCACGGCGCTCGGCCTGCCCGACTCCTTCGCTTCGGCCGACATCGACAAGCAGGTGCAACTGTTCGAGCAGAAGCTCAACATCGCCGACTTTTCCGATCCCAAGAAGCTCGACAAGTTCATCACCCGCTTCACCAGCCTGTGGGAGATCAACAATCCCACCTCGGCGCCGCAGACGGCGGCCAGCGTGCTTTTCGCCCAGCCGGTCACGGTCGGCATTTCGACCGACCTGATGATGGCCATGCAGAAACTGAAATTCTGAGGACGCCATGCGGGACAGTCTCTACGTCGCCATCTCGGCCCAGATCGCCCTCGAGCGCCGCCTCGACACGATCGCCGACAACGTCGCCAATGCCTCCACCGTGGGCTTTCGCGCCACCGGCGTGAAGTTCGAGGACGTCGTGTCCGGCACCGGCGACCGGTCTGTCTCCTTCGCCTCTTCCGGCAAGACCTATCTCTCCAGCGCCCATGGCTCGCTGACCGAGACCGGCAACCCGTTCGATTTCGCCATCCAGGGCGATGCCTGGTTCGCCATCGAAACGCCGGCGGGAACCGTCATGACCCGCGACGGCCGCTTCTCCATGAACGACAGCGGCGAGCTGATGTCGATCGAGGGCTATCCCGTGCTCGACGCCGGCGGCGCGCCGATCCAGCTCGACCCGCGCGACGGCGCTCCCAAGGCCGGGGCCGACGGCTCGCTCCGCCAGGACGGCCGGCTCGTCGGGGCGCTCGGGCTCTACACCTTCGATCCGGGCGAGAATTTCACCCGCTACGGCAATTCCGGCATCATCCCGGCGCGCACGCCGGAGCCCCTCACCGACCGTTCAGATGTCGGCGTCGCGCAGGGTTTCGTCGAGGAATCCAACGTCAACCCGATGCTGGAGATGACGAAGCTGATCAGCGTCCAGCGTGCCTTCGAGAATGCCGCCGCCCTGCTGCGTCAGAACGACTCCTCCACCGACGAGGCGATCAAGACGCTCGGCTCGAAGTAACGACATGTCCGCCGACCTGCCATCGACCCGCGCGCTGGAGAAACGGCCCGAGACCGGGCCGGAGAACCAGCTTGCCGCGCTGGAGCGGGTCTGGCGCCGGTTCGGCGATGGCGCCTCTTTGCTGAAGCGCGGCGGACGCGTCACCGAGGTTTCGGCCACCCACTACAAGGTGCGCGGGCTGTCCGAGATCGCCAGGCTGGGCGATGTCGTCGAGCAGCGTGGCCAAGCGGGCGCGCGCCGTGGCGAGATCGTCAAGATCAGTCGCGACGAGGTCGTGGTCGCACCCTTCGAACGCAGCGCCGACGCCGGCATTGGCGACGCCGTCTTCCGTCGCGGCCCGCTGACCGTGTCGCCCCACCCGACCTGGCGTGGGCGCGCCATCGACGCCCTGACCCGGCCGATCGACGGCGGGCCGCCGCTCGTTCGCGGCGACGATGGCGATGACCAGGCAGCCACCCCGGGCGCCCTGTCGCGCCAGCGCGTCGGCACGTCCTTCATGACGGGCGTGCGCGTCATCGACATCTTCACGCCGCTCTGCTTCGGCCAGCGCCTCGGCATCTTCGCCGGCTCCGGCGTCGGCAAGTCGACGCTGCTGGCCATGCTTGCCGGCGCCGATGCCTTCGACACCGTCGTCGTCGCGCTCATCGGCGAACGCGGCCGCGAGGTGCGCGAATTCCTCGAGGACACGATCGGCGACAGCATGGCCAAGACCATCGCCGTCGTCGCCACCAGCGACGAAAGCGCGATGATGCGGCGGCGCGCGCCGGACACGGCGATGCGCGTCGCCGAGCATTTTCGGGACCAGGGCCACCGCGTGCTCCTGGTGCTGGATTCGATCACTCGTTTCGCCCACGCGCTACGCGAGGTGGCGACCGGCACCGGCGAGCCGCCCGTGGCCAGGGGTTACCCGGCCTCCGTGTTCACCGAGTTGCCCAAGCTGCTGGAACGCGCAGGGCCCGGCGCCGAGGGCAAGGGGTCGATCACCGCCATCATCTCCGTGCTGGTCGACGGCGACGACCACAACGACCCGGTGGCCGATTCCGTGCGCGGCATTCTCGACGGCCACGTCGTGCTCGATCGCTCCATCGCCGAGCAAGGGCGCTATCCGCCCGTCAATCCGCTGTCGTCGATCTCGCGCCTTGCTGGCAAGGCGTGGAGCCCGGAGCAGCGCGCGCTGGTGACGATGCTGAAATCGATGATCTCGCGTTTCGAGGACACACGCGACATCCGTCTTCTCGGCGCCTACCAGGGCGGCGTCGACGCCGAACTCGACAATGCCGTGCGCCAGGTGCCGCTGATCTATGAAGCACTGACTCAGTCGCCGAGGGACAGGCCGTCGGCGGACCCGTTCTCCGATCTCGCACGCCATCTCAGGGGCAAGCAGAATGCAGATGCAGCAGACTGAGCGCCTCCTGCGCGAGATGATCGAGGAGGCCAAGGCCGCCAAGGAGGTCGAGGCCAGTCGCGGCTCCGCGATCGACGGCCTGTTTCCGGCCAAGGAATGGCCGCAGCCGCCGCGCGCGCAGTTCCCCAAGCTCGGCAAGAAGGCTGACAGGCGCGGCGATTTCGTCATTGCCGCGCTCGGCATCACGCTCGGGCTGATCTGCGCGCTGTTTCCCTGGTATATCTTCTACAATCAGGACCAGTTCGGCGTGCAAGCCATCAAGTTCGGCGGGAGCGGCTCCAATGCCGGACGTGCTGGCGGCGGCGCGGCAATCGGCGGCGGTGCCCCGCTGACCGCGAGCGATATCCCCTCGGCGCAGCTCGACCTGCTGGCGACAGGCACACTGCAGGACAAGCCCGAGAGCCCTGACCAGGCGCCCGGGCTGGACCAGCAGCCCTTTCCGGGCGATGCTGGCAAGTTCAGCCTCGTCCACGTCGCCAACGGCCGCGCCATGATCCAGGACGAAGCCGGGCTGTGGATCGTCCAGCGCGGCTCGGTGCTGCCCGATTCCAGCCGCGTCGCCGCGATCGAGCAGCGCAACGGCAAATGGGTCCTGGTGACCAGCACCAACCAGGTGATCGCACTCACCAGATAAGACGGCCGCGCCGAAATCGCGCAGGCCTCCGCATAAGACACGCGCGGACTCGGGCCAGGAACCACGGATCCTGCGCAAGGTCCGCGCAAGACTGGACGCCTACTCTCTGGGAGCATGCCCGGAGATTCCCATGGAGCCCGTGACCCTTTTCGATCTTGCCGCCAAGCAGTCGCAATGGCTGGCCGTACGCCAGTCGACGATTGCCGGCAACATCGCCAACGCCAACACGCCCGGCTATGTCGCCAACGACGTCGAGTCCTTCGACAAGGTGCTCGACCGCACGGCGGTGTCACTGCACACGACCGAGGCCGGCCATCTCGGCGGCAACACGGTCAATGCCGGTTTCCGCATCAAGCCGCAGGAAAATGACGGCGTCGTCATGCCGTCCAAGAACACGGTGGTGCTGGAGAACGAGTTGATGAAGGCCGGCGAGGTGCGCCGCTCCTTCGAACTCAACACGGCCATTGTGAAAGCCTTCCACTCGATGATGATGATGGCGGTGAAGGGCTGAGCATGGACGCGCTGACCGCAGCCCTCAAAGTCGCCGCCTCGGGCATGGGCGTACAGTCCGAAAGGCTGCGCGTGGTTTCCGAGAATCTTGCCAACGCCCAGTCGACTGGAACGGCGCCAGGTTCCGATCCGTATCGCCGCAAGACCATCAGCTTCGTCTCGCGGCTGGACCAGGCCACTGGCGGTTCGCTCGTCGAGGTCAACTCGATCGCCCGCGACCCGGCGGACTTCCCCGTCGAGTTCCAGCCCGGCAACGAGGCCGCCGACGAGAAGGGCTACGTCAAGATGCCGAATGTCAACGTGCTGATCGAAATGGCCGACATGACCGAGGCGAACCGCTCCTACGAAGCCAACCTTCAGGTCATCAAGCAGGCGCGCGACCTGATCTCCATGACCATCGACCTGATGAGGAACCAGTCGTGATCGGCGGCATCAGCGGTATCGGCTCGCTTCAGTTCAAGCCGGCGCTCGACGGCGCGGACGCGGGCGTCAGCCCGGCGCAGGGCGGCGCGGCGTCGATCGGTGGCAGCTCCTTCGCCGATCTGCTGAACCAGGCGGCCTCGCGGACCGTCGGCACGCTGCAGAACGCCGAGCAGGTTTCGATGCAGGCCCTCAAGGGGGATGCCGACACCCGCCAGGTGGTGGATGCCGTGATGAGCGCCCAGCAGGCCCTGCAGACCGCCGTCGCCATCCGCGACAAGGTCGTCTCCGCCTATCTCGAAATCAGCCGCATGGGCATCTGAGGAACCTGTCGTGAAAGCACTCGCCATCGCCGCCACCGGCATGAACGCCCAGCAGACCAACCTGGAAGTCATCGCCAACAACATCGCCAACATCAACACGACCGGCTACAAGCGGGCCCGCGCCGAATTCTCGGACCTGCTCTACCAGGTCGACCGCACCCAGGGCGTGCCCAACCGTTCGAACGCCTCGCTGGTGCCCGAAGGCGTCTCGATCGGCCTCGGCGTGAAGACCACGGCGGTGCGCAACGTCCACACGCAGGGCGAACTCACCAGCACCGGCAACTCCTTCGACCTGGCGCTGACCGGCCGCGGCTGGTTCCAGATCGAGGGCGCCGATGGCGGCACGCTCTACACACGCGCCGGCGCCCTGAACACCAACGCCACCGGCCAGCTCGTGACGGCCAACGGCGCCAACGTCATTCCCGCCATCACCGTGCCGACCGATGCCATCGAGGTCATCGTCAACAAGACCGGCCAGGTCTTCGCCCGGATCGACGGCCAGACCGACCTGCAACTGCTCGGCCAGCTCCAGCTCGCCAACTTCGCCAACGAGGCGGGCCTCGCGCCGCTGGGCGACAATCTGTTCCAGGAAACCTCGGCGTCCGGCCCGGCCAATGTCGGCGTGCCTGGCGATCTCGGCTTCGCCACCATCCAGCAGGGCTATCTCGAGGCATCCAACGTCGATCCGGTCAAGGAAATAACCGAGCTGATCTCGGCGCAGCGCGCCTACGAGATGAACTCCAAGGTGATCCAGGCGGCCGATGACATGGCCTCCATCGTATCCAAGAACATCAGGTAGCGAAAATGCACCGGCCGTCCCGCCTGTCCGTCCTTCGCCGCGCCGCGCTGGCCCTCGTGCTGGTGGCCGGCGCCGTGCCGGCTTGCGCGCAGGAGACGACGGCGGACGGCGCCAGCGAGGTCGTGCTGATCCCCAGCCGGGTCATCTACCCCGGCGAGACCATCGATCTCGCCGCCCTGAAACAGGTGACGCTGGCGCCGGGCAAGCACAGGCCCGATGCGGTCGCAACGCTGGCGAGGGAACTGGAAGGCAAGGTCGCCAAACGCACGCTGCTGCCCGGCCGATACATCCCCACCAATGCCGTGCGCGAAGCCTGGCTGGTCGAACAGGGTGCCTCGGTGCAGATGTTCTTCGTCGCCGGCGGCCTGACGATCTCGGCCACCGCCGTGACATTGCAGCCCGGCGCCGCCGGCGACCAGGTCAAGGTCCGCAACGTCGACAGCGGCAAGATCATCTCCGGCACGGTCATGGCCGACGGCACCATCAGGGTCGGTGCCTCATGAAACGCGTGGCGCTTCTGCTGATCGCGGCGGCGCTCGGCCTGCAGCCGGCGCTGGCCGACGGCCTGACGCCGAAGGCCAAGCGAGAGCTCGCGGCCAGGAACGGCCCTGCCTTCAACGATCCCGAATACAATCCGGCCACCACCAGCCGCATGTTCCGGGTATCGAACTGGCCGAGCTCGCTGCCGCCCGGGCAGGTCGCCTCGCGCATCAAGGACCTGGCGCAGTTGCAGAGCTCGCGCGACAACCAGCTCGTCGGCTACGGCCTGGTCATCGGCCTGGCCGGATCGGGCGACAGCCTGCGCAACTCGCCCTTCACCGAGCAGTCGATCCGCGCCATGCTTGAGAACCTCGGCATCGCCACCGAGGGTGGTTCGGCGCGCGCCAAGAACGTCGCGGCCGTCATCGTCACCGCCAACATGCCGCCCTATGTCCAGTCGGGGTCGCGCATCGACGTCAGCGTCTCCTCGATGGGCGACGCCACCTCGCTTGCCGGCGGCACGCTGGTGATGACGCCGCTGAAGGCCGCCGACGGCGAGATCTATGCCGTTGGCCAGGGTTCCGTCATCGTCTCCGGCTTCACCGCCAAGGGCCAGGCCGAGCAGTTGACCCAGGGCGTGCCGACCGCCGGCCGCGTGCCGAACGGCGCCATCGTCGAGCGCGCCGTGCCGGCGGAGTTCGAGGACCAGGCGGTGCTGACGCTGCAGCTCCGCAATCCCGATTTCTCGACGGCCGTGCGCATCGCCGACGCCATCAACGACTACACCGCCCAGCGCTTCGGCGGTCGCGTCGCGGCCGAGCGGGATTCGCGCACGGTGCAGATAAAACGACCCAAGGGTGTCTCGGCGGCGCGCTTCTATGCCGAGATCGAAAACCTGGTGGTCGAATCCGACACCCCCGCCCGGGTCGTCATCGACGAGCGCACGGGCACCATCGTCATCGGCAACGAGGTCAAGATCTCGCGCGTCGCCATCAGCCACGGCACGCTCACCGTGCGCATCACGGAAGCGCCGCGCATCGTCCAGCCGGAACCGTTCTCGAGGGGCGAGACCGCCGTCGAGCCTTTCACCGCCATCGATGCCAGCCAGCCCAATGCCCGCGTCGCCGTACTCGACGGTCCCGACCTCGAGACGCTGGTGTCCGGTCTCAACCGTCTCGGCGTCAAGCCGGACGGCATCATCGCCATCCTGCAAGGCATAAAGTCGGCCGGCGCCCTGCAGGCCGATCTGGTTCTCCAATAGGCCATGACGATGTTCGCCCTCCCGATCCGCAAAAGCCATCTCGCCGCGCCGGTCATCGCCGCGCTTCTGATGTGCCCGACGCTGGCCGGCGCCAACGATGCCGGGCCCGTCCGCCAGGTGCTGCCGGGCGGGCAGGCCCCAGAGGCGTCGCAGCAGCTGACGCGCCAGGTCCCGCCCGACGAGAGCGAGATCCAGCGCTTCTGCTCCAACATCGCCGACGCCGCCCGCGACCGCCGCTACGCCCTGCAGGCGGAAGAGCTGAAGCAACTCCAGGCAGGCATCGACCAGCGCATGAAGGCGCTGGAGGCCAAGCGCGCCGAATACGAGACCTGGCTGAAGCGGCGCGAAGTGTTCCTGGCACGCGCCGAGGAGAGCCTTGTCAAGATCTATGCCGGCATGAAACCCGACGCCGCGGCGGAGCGACTGGCGATGGTCAATGTCGATCTCGCCGCCGCCATCCTGATGAAGCTCGACGCGCGCAAGGCCGGCGTCATCCTCAACGAGATGGACCAGAAGGCGGCGGCGACGCTCACCGGCATCATGGCCAGCGCGGCCCGAAGGGTAGATCCGTCATGATCCGTAAATTGTGCGTCCCGCTGGCTCTCGCGGTTCTTTCCGGCTGCGGCTCCAATCTGAAGGAGGTCGGCAGGGAGCCGTCACTTTCTCCCGTCGGCTCCGGCATCGCCGATGGCACGACCGGTTCGCTCTACCGCTATCCGCAGTCGCCGGCGTCGGCGGGGAAGAAGTTCTCGCTTTGGGACGACCGCCAGAGCCGGCTGTTCACCGATCCGCGCGCCCTGCAGCAGGGCGACATCCTGACCGTCAAGATCAAGATCAACGACCGCGCCAACTTCAAGAACCAGAACGACCGGAGCCGCACCGCCGCCCGCAAGCTCGGCTTCAACCTCAGTGCGCAATGGGACAAGGCGAGCACCGCGGGCAAGGGCTCGGGAAGCCTCGATTCCACTACCCAGACCAATGCCGATGGCGAGATCAAGCGCTCGGAAACGCTGGAGCTGAACGTCGCCGCCGTCGTGACTGACGTGCTGCCGAACGGCAACCTGATGATCAGGGGATCGCAGGAGGTGCGCGTCAACGCCGAGCTCAGGGTGCTCACCATCGCCGGCATGGTGCGGCCCGCCGACATCGGCGCCGAGAACACCATTTCCTACGAACGTATCGCCGAGGCACGCATATCCTATGGCGGTCGCGGTCGCATTACCGAGGTCCAGCAGCCCGCCTACGGCCAGCAGATCCTCGATCAGGTCCTGCCCTTCTAGGCCGGGGAACGAAACGTGGCGAACGTCGAACAGGCACCGCTCACCAAGGGACCATCCCTCGTCATCCAGCTTGCCATGTTGGGGCTGATGACGGTCGCGGCCATCGGCATGGGCTGGTTGTCCGGCGGCTATCTGCGCGGAGCCCAGGGACCGGCCGTGGTGCCAGCGGCGCCGCTCGTCGAAGCTTCGGCGGACCACGCGGCGCCGACGCCCGGCGCCGGCCCGACGCTGGTGCCGCTCACGGCGATTACCACCAACCTCGCCTCACCAGCCGACACCTGGATCAGGCTGGAAGTCTCGGTCGTCTATGACGCGCCCCAGCCGCCAGCCCTTGCCGAGCAGATCCAGCAGGACCTGCTCGCCTTCGTGCGCACCGTCAAGCTGCACCAGATCGAGGGCGCCAGCGGCTACCAGCACCTCAAGGCCGACCTCGAGGAGCGCGCCTCGCTACGCAGCGAAGGCCACGCCAAACAGATTCTCATCAGGACGTTGCTGGTCGAATGAGAAAGCTACTTGTCGCCATTGCGCTCGTCCTCGCGGCCACGTCGCTCGCGGCGGCCCAGCAGCTCGACCTCGGCGGAATAGCCAAGGCCGACGGCACCACTGTCGGCTACATCATCCAGATGTTCGGCCTGCTCACCGTCCTGTCGGTGGCGCCGGGCCTGCTGATCATGGTGACGAGCTTCACCCGCTTCGTCATCGCCTTCTCGATCCTGCGCGCCGGCATCGGCCTGCAGTCGACGCCGGCCAACCTGATCCTCATCTCGCTGTCGCTGTTCATGACCTTCTATGTCATGGCGCCGACCTTCGACCAGGCCTGGAACACCGGCGTCAAGCCGTTGATGAACAACGAGATCAGCCAGCAGGAGGCATTCGACAAGATCTCCGATCCGTTCCGCGCCTTCATGCTGCGCAACGTGCGCGACAAGGATTTCGACCTGTTCGCCGACCTTGCCCGCGAGCGCGGCCAGACGGTGGCGCGCGAGACCGTCGACCTGCGCATACTGGTGCCGGCCTTCATGATCTCCGAAATCCGCCGCGGCTTCGAGATCGGCTTCCTGATCGTCCTGCCGTTCCTGGTGATCGACCTGATCGTGGCCACCATCACCATGGCCATGGGCATGATGATGTTGCCGCCAACGGTCGTGTCGCTGCCCTTCAAGATCCTGTTCTTCGTGCTGATCGACGGCTGGAATCTGCTCGTCGGCAGCCTCGTGCGGTCGTTCACCTAGGCACCGCGCGTTCAGCGGCGCGGAAGAGCAAAGCGCCCCGCCCTTCTTCGAAAATATTGGCGACCGTTCGCTCCGATTCAGGCTTTGGTAGGGACTTGCCCGCATAGTCCCCCCACTGGCGGGTGATCGGGTTCCAGCGATCATTGGCATGATGCCGCTCCGTCGTACCGGAAAAGCCGGTATGTCAAAAACAATGTCTTCAAGACAAGGTACGAGTAGCCATGGCCAGTATCATGACCAACGCCTCGGCGTTGACCGCCCTTCAGAGCCTTAACGCCACCAACAAGAACCTCGAAACCACCCAGTCGCGCATCTCGACCGGCTATCGCGTCTCGCAGGCCTCGGACAACGCCGCCTACTGGTCGATCGCGACCACCATGCGCTCCGACAACCAGGCGCTGTCGACCGTTTCCGACTCGCTCGGCCTCGGCGCCTCGAAGGTCGACACCGCCTACACCGGCATGAACAAGGCGATCGACACGATCAACTCCATCAAGGTCAAGCTCGTCGCCGCTTATGGCTCGACGGACGCCGACAAGGAAAAGTTCCAGACCGAAATCGACACGCTGCAGAAGCAGATGAAGTCCTATGCCGATGGCGCCACCTTCTCGGGCACCAACATGCTGTCGGTTTCCACCGCTTCCGGCACCGCCGCCGACGTCAAGATCGTCTCGGCCTTCAACCGCGACGCTTCCGGCAAGGCTTCGATCAGCACCATCGACGTCAACGTCGAGAGCATCAAGCTGTATGACGGCGGCGCGGCTCCGGACGCGAAGGGCATCCTCGATACGGCCCGCCTCGGCACCACCGGCGCGGCGACCACCAGCGCTCAGGATCCGACGCTGGGCGACGATCCGGCCACCGGCGACACCTATTCGGTCGCCAAACTGTCGGTGAAGGGCGCCAGCGACGGCCAGATCGCGCAGATGATGAACGTCGTCGACGCCGCCCTCAAGGACATGACCAACGCCGCCACCACGCTCGGCGCGGCCAAGAGCAGCATCGACCTGCAGAAGACCTTCACCACCAGCCTGATGGACTCCATCGACCGTGGCGTGGGCCAGCTTGTCGACGCCGACATGAACAAGGAATCGACCCGCCTCCAGGCGCTGCAGGTCCAGCAGCAGCTCGGCATCCAGGCGCTGTCGATCGCCAACGGTTCCTCGCAGTCGATCCTGTCGCTGTTCCGCGGCTAATACATCCAGGCTTCAGTCGAAGCCAAACATCGGGCCGCGCCACCAGCGCGGCCCGATTTTTTTTGCGCCTGCCTCCCAAGACATATTAATGGGCTGTTAACCATAGTATTCTACCTTTGGCTAACCAACAGGCTTACGGCGGATCGGCGCAACGGCGCCACGGACATGATGCCCACCGCACGAAGGACCGTCCTGGTCCTGACAAGCCTCCCCTACCCTAAGAGGAGTGACTTTCGTGTCGAGCATCATGACCAACGCATCGGCGTTGACGGCCCTTCAGAGCCTCAATGCCACCAACAAGAGCCTTCAACAAACGCAGGCGAGGATTTCGACCGGCTACAGGGTGGCCGAGGCGGTCGACAACGCCGCCTACTGGTCGATCGCGACCACCATGCGCTCCGACAACCAGGCGCTGTCGACGGTGCAGGACTCGCTCGGCCTCGGCGCCTCGAAGGTCGACACCGCCTACACCGGCATGAACAAGGCGATCGATACGATCAACTCCATCAAGGTCAAGCTCGTCGCCGCCTACGGCTCGACGGATGCTGAAAAAGAGAAATTCCAGACTGAAATCGAGACGCTGCAGAAGCAGATGAAGTCCTATGCCGATGGCGCCACCTTCTCGGGCACCAACATGCTGTCGGTTTCCACCGCTTCCGGCACCGCCGCCGACGTCAAGATCGTCTCGGCCTTCAACCGCGACGCTTCCGGCAAGGCTTCGATCAGCACCATCGACGTCAACGTCGAGAGCATCAAGCTGTACGACGCCGGCGCGGCTCCGGACGCGAAGGGCATCCTCGATACGGCCCGCCTCGGCACCACCGGCGCGGCGACTACCAGCGCTCAGGATCCGACGCTGGGCGATGATCCCGCCACCGGCGACACCTATTCGGTCGCCAAACTGTCGGTGAAGGGCGCCAGCGACGGCCAGATCTCGCAGATGATGAACGTCGTCGACGCCGCCCTCAAGGACATGACCAACGCCGCTACCACGCTCGGCGCGGCCAAGAGCAGCATCGACCTGCAGAAGACCTTCACCACCAGCCTGATGGACTCCATCGACCGTGGCATCGGCCAGCTCGTCGACGCCGACATGAACAAGGAATCGACCCGCCTCCAGGCGCTGCAGGTCCAGCAGCAGCTCGGCATCCAGGCGCTGTCGATCGCCAACAGCTCCTCGCAGTCGATCCTGTCGCTGTTCAAGGGCTGATCGCGCCGAGGAGCCCCGCCCCGCGCGGTCGCTTCAGATTTCAATCCGCTTCCCGGGCCGCGCCTCAGGCGTGGCCCGATTTCATTTTCGCACAAGCTTCGGGGTCTAGTGTTCCGGCGGACAAGTCATGCCGGGAGTGCCCGAAACGTGCCCGAACAGATCCAGGCCATCATCTCGAACCTGCAGGGATTCGGCACCAAGCGCCTGGCGCTCCTGGGCGGCATCGCCGTGCTGGTGCTCGCCGTCATCGCCGTCGCCTCGATCTACCTCAACCGTCCCGCCTACGAGACGCTCTATGTCGGTCTCGAGCGCTCCGACGTGAACCAGATCGGCCTGGCGCTGGGCGAGGCCGGCATAGGTTTCGACATCGGCTCCGACGGCACCACGGTTCTGGTGCCGGCCGGCACCACCGCCAAGGCGCGCATGCTGCTGGCCGAGAAGGGCCTGCCGACCAGCGCCAATGCGGGCTACGAACTGTTCGACAATGTCGGTTCGCTCGGGCTCACCTCCTTCATGCAGCAGATCACGCGGGTGCGCGCGCTGGAAGGCGAGATCGCGCGTACCATCCAGTCGATCTCGGGCATCAAGGCCGCCCGCGTCCACATCGTCATGTCGGAGCGCGCAAACTTCCGCCGCGACGAACAGCAGCCTTCCGCCTCGGTCGTGATCCGCTACTCCGGCATCGACGCGCAGAAGAGCGCCATGTCGATCCGCCACCTGGTCGCCGCCGCCGTGCCGGGCCTTTCGGCCGACAAGGTCACGGTGCTCGATTCCAGCGGCAACCTGCTTGCCGCCGGCGACGATCCCTCCAACACCAGCGCCGCCCGCTCGCTGGGCGTCGAGCAGACGGTCGAATCGCAGATCGGCGACAACATCCGCCGCGCGCTGACCCCCTATCTCGGCCCCGACAATTTCCGCGCCAGCGTTAAGGCGGACGTCAACACCGACACGCGCCAGACCGAGGAAACGATCTTCGATCCGGATTCCCGCGTCGAGCGGTCGGTGCAGTCCGTGCGCGCCAACGAGAACAACAACCAGAAGCAGGCCGCGGCGCCGGCCAGCGTCGAGCAGAACCTGCCCGAGACGCAGACGTCGACCTCGAGCGGCCAGCAATCGTCCTCGCAGAACGACCGCAAGGAAGAGATCACCAACTACGAGATCAACTCGAAGAAGATCGCCACGGTTTCCAACGGCTACACCGTCACCAAGATGTCGATCGCCGTCGTCGTCAATCGGCAGCGGCTGATGACGATCCTCGGCAAGGACGCGACCCCCGAGCAGGTGGCGGCCCGCGTCGCCGACATCCAGAAGATGGTCTCCTCCGCGACGGGCTTCGATACCAAACGCGGCGACGTCGTCGACGTCACGGCAGTCGAGTTCATAGACGGGCTGGACGGCGAGGTGATCCAACAGCCGGGCATGTTCGATGCGATCAGCAGCCATGCCGGCACATTGATCAACGCCGCCGCCTTCATCGTTGTCGTCTTCCTGGTGGCGTTCTTCGGCCTGCGGCCGATGGCTGCGGCGCTCGCGCCCAAGGCCACCCCGGCCATAGCCGGCCCGAGCTTCGACGACGTGCAGCGCTCGCTTCCCACGCCCGACGTGACGGCCGCGGTCGAAGGGCCCACCGGCGTGGCAGGAGCATTGCCCGGAACCGGCGCGCGACCCACGCCGCTCGACGACCTTCGCCAGAAGATCAGGCCGGCGCCGCAGGAGCGGCTTGCCCGGATGGTCGATCTCAATGAGGAACGCACCGCGCAGATCCTGCGCAAATGGGCAGCTGCCCAGGAACTGGCGGGGTAAGCCATGCCGTCGGCCGCCGCGCTCTTCGACCTCCTGCCCGATTTCGGCGCGCGCCCGCCGCTCGGCCCGGTGTCGCTTGCCGCGGTCGAACCGGAGCGGGCGCCCGAGCCGCAGGCGCCGCAAGCCGACATCACCGTCCTGATCGCGGAGGCCGTGGCGGAAGCCGAAGCTGCCTTGGAAACCCGCCTTTCGGCCGAACACCACGCCGCCATGGAAGCCCAGCGCCTGACCAGCGAGGAAGCCTCGCGGGCGCTTCTCGCCGGGCTCGGCAATGACGTCGGCGCAGCGATCGCGCGGCGCATCGACGCTCTGGAAAGCCGCGTTACCGATCTCGTCGCGGCCACTGTTGCGCGCATCGTCGGCGGCGTGCTGAGCGACGACCTGCAGAAGCGCTCCCTCGACGCGCTCGCCCGCGCAGTGCGCGACGCGACTGGCGATTCCGATGCGGTGCGCATCGTCGTGCGCGGTCCCTCGTCATTGTTCGAGACACTGAGGGAAGCGTTGGGCAGCCGCGCCGCCAATCTCGACTTCGTCGAGGCCGCCGGCCTTGATCTCACCGTGACCATCGATGAGACCGTCTTCGAAACGCGCATCGCTGAATGGTCGTCGACCCTGTCCGAGGTGCTGTCATGAGCGCTGTCGACGCTGGCCACGGCCGGCACGAGATCATCGTCGTGCGCCGTGGCCATGACGACCATGACGAAGCACATCACGGCGGCGTGTGGAAGATCGCCTTCGCCGACTTCATGACCGCCATGATGTGCTTCTTCCTGGTGATGTGGCTGATCAACGCCGCCAACGAGCAAACCAAGGCCGCCGTCGCCAGTTATTTCAACCCCGTCAAGCTGATCGACCGCAACTCCAGCCGCAAGGGACTGGAGGACATCGGCGACGGGCCGCGCGCGGTCGGCCTGACCGCGGACAACCCCCAGGAGGCGGCCAGCCGCGCCGGGCAGAACGGCAAGGGCGGCGCGGGCTCTTCCGAGAAGACGCAGGAGAAGCAGTCGACGCAGGACGGCGACCGCTCCGACGAGCATCTTTTCGCCGATCCCTACGCGGTGCTGTCCGAGATCGCCACCGACACCGGCGTCATGCAGAACGTCAGCGCCAAGGGCGATGGCGGCGCGCAAAACGCCGGACCGGCGACCGGGGCCTCCGGCGGCGCTTCCTATCGCGATCCCTTCGAGCCCGACTTCTGGTCGCAGCAGGTGGCCACGCCGGGCGCCGAGGCCAGCGCCGAACGGCCCAAGATAAAGGGCGATCCCGCGAGGCCTGGCGACAAGATCGCGGAAACCGAGGTGGCGCAGGTCAAGGCTGTTCCGCCCGCCCCGCGCATCACGGCCGCGCCGCTGGAGCCTCTGGCGAAGGATACGGCCGACGCCAAACCGCAGCCGGCCGCGAAGACAACCGCCGACAACACCGGCAAGGCCGGTGATATGCCGAAAACCGACGCGGCTGAAAAAGCGCCGAGCGCCGCGGCGTTGGCGGAAGCCACCGCCATCAGGCAGCAGTTAGCCGAGGCCTTCAAGCCCGGTGACAAGCTGCACGACGGCGTCTCCGTCGAGGCTACCGACAAGGGTGTTGTGATCTCCGTCACGGACCAACTCGATTTCGGCATGTTCGAGGTCGGCTCCGCCATGCCGCGCCGCGAGCTGGTTCTGGCAATGGAAAAGATCGGCCGCATCGTCAACGCCAGCAAGGGCACCATCAGCATCCAGGGTTATACGGACGCGCGGCCGTTCCGCAGCGAGACCTACGACAACTGGCGCCTCTCCACCGCGCGCGCCCATGCCGCCTACTATATGCTGGTGCGCGGCGGGGTCGACGAGCGCCGCATATCGGAGGTTGCCGGCTTCGCCGACCGTAAGCCGAAGGACCCGGCGAACCCTCTCTCCGCCGTGAATCGCCGGATCGAGATCCTGATGGCGACCGGCGGATGATACGCCTTGCCGCCATCGGTCTCGCGATCGGCTTGCTGGCCGCCGGCGCTCCGGTGGCGCGGGCGCAGGAAGCCCTGCAACCCTACCAGTTCGTGCGCTCGCTGCAGCTCATCCAGGACCGCATCGCCGCCGGCGACCAGGCAGCGATGCCGATGCAGGCCAAGCTCCTCGAACTGGTGGATGCCCGGCTTCGCGACGCTGGCGCCGACGACTTCAAGGACGCCAGGAATTTTCGCGCCCTGCTCGTCTACGGCATGAGCGGCGGCAATCCGGTCACCGTCCAGGCCGCCATCTCCCGGCTCAAGCTGGACGGGCAGGACCTTGCCATCGCCAAGGGCGTCATCAACTATCTCAACGGCCGGCCGGCCGGCGCCATCGCGGCCCTGGACCCGGTCGACCCGATGCAGCTGCCGGCCGATCTCGGCGCCTTCGTCGCCCTGGTCAAGGGCTCGCTGCTCGCCACCGACGAGCCGACCAAGGCGCTGGTGCTGCTCGACGACGCCCGCCTGCTCAGCCCGGGCACCCTGGTGGAGGAGGCGGCGCTGCGCCGTTCGATCGGCATTGCGGCCGTGCAGGCAGACGCCGGGCGTTTCGCGCTGGCCTCGACGCAATATGTCGCCCGCTATCTCTATTCGCCCTATGCCAGCCAGTTCGCCGACGCCTTCGTTTCCGGCGTCGTCGCCCTGCACATGGCCATCAGCCTCGACAAGCTCGCCGACATCACCGCCATGATGGATCCGGAGCGCGAGAAGGTGATCTATCTCAGGATCGCCCGGCGCGCCGCGATCGATGGCCTGACCGACCTTTCCGCCTTCGCCTCGGCGCGGGCGGAAAAGGGCCGTAACGGCATGCACAATCAGGACGATCCACGCGCACTGCTCTATGCAAGCCTTTCCACCGTAACCTCCGATGCAGTCGACGATGTTCGCGCAAGGCTGGGCGCGATCGACCGCGACAAACTGTCGGAGGGCGACCGAGCCCTGCTGGACGCCGTGAGGACCATCGCCGGCGAAGTCGTCGCGCCGCCACCCGCCCCGCGGCCAGTGGCTGCCGTCGCCGCGCCGGAGGCCGACCTGCCGGCCGACGACTCTGGCCTGCCACCTGTCGAGGGCGCGATCTCGGAACGCCCGGCGACGCAGACTGCCGCGAGCCCCGAGCCGGCAAGGCAGGCGGAACCCGCAGCTCTGGTCAGGTCCGCCGCCCGTCAATCGAACCAGCCCGCGCCCGACCTCAATCCGTCCGATCCAACGGACGCCGCCATGATCAAGGCCCGCCGCCAGCTTGACCTGATCGACCAGATGCTTGGAGCCGCCCCGAAATGACCCCCAGCCTCGGCCCGGCTCTGCCGGGGTTCGCCCCCTCCACGCGCGCAAGCACGGAGCAGGCAGGCGCCGACCATGATGAAGCGGGTTTCGGCAGGCTGGTCGAGCGCGGTTCGAAACAGCCGCAGCCCGACAAGCATGCAGCGCCTGAAAATCCGCAACGCTCGCCGCGTTCGGCGAAAGCCGCTGACAATCCCATTGGAGAAAAGCCTGTCGCCAAGGGCGTCGCGCGGCAGGCGCCATCCCTCGATCCGAAACAGGCCGCCGCGAAACCGCCGGAAGCGGATGCGCAGGCCGTCGCCGAGGATGGCGCCGAAGCCGCCTCGCCGCAGGATATGTCGCTGCTGATGGCATTTCACGATCTGCGGCATTTCTCGGCGGCCAGTCGGACGGATCGGGGCAATGGTGCCGGCGATGCGCCCAAGGCCGACATGGCGCCCGCTCGCACCTCGGCTCTTCGCGCTGCCCTTGCCACGGACCACGGTGCGGACATCGAGACGTCGCGCGAGACACGGATGGCGGACATGCCGCTTCGCGCGCTGCTTGCTGGAGAAGACGGTTCCGCGACGCGATCGCTTGTCGACGGACCTTCGCTCGAAAGCCCGACAAGGCCGGATGGGATGGCTTCGGCGACCAGGGCGGAGGCCGACATGCCGGCGCGCCATCAACTCGACAAGCCCCAGGCGGGCGGCGGTCGTATCGACGTGGTTTCCGAACGCAGTTTTCCGGCTCCCGCCCCGTCGGCGATGAGCCCGGCGGCGGCCACTGTGGTCGGCGCGATCGCGGCCGATGGCACGGCTCGGGCGGCATCGCTCGCGCCTTCGGCCGGCATCGCCTCGACAGCGAGCGTTGCCGTTCCGACACACGTGCTGAAGATAGAGCTTCATCCCGCCGAGCTGGGTGTCGTCACCGCCAGCCTGCGGCTGTCCGGAGAGCAGCTTTCAATCGAGCTCAAGCCCGAAACCCATGAGGCTCACCGCCGCCTCGCGGCCGACAGCGAGGCGATCGTCAAGTCGCTCCGAGGCCTCGGTTTCGATGTCGACCAGGTCACCATCCTGCAACCATCGATAGCGATATCGGCGGCCAGTCGGACGGATGCGGCGGGATCGCCGCCCGCCGCCGGTCGTGACCAGCCCTCGTTCCAGCCGGGACAATCGGGCGGCAACGGTGGCGGCGCCGGCGGGCATGCACAGGGAAGGAGCCGCAACGATGACGCTCAGGATTTCGGTCGCGGCGCTTCGCCTGCTCGCGGGCCTGCTGGCGACGATCTGTTCATCTAGCCTTGCCCCGAGCCCGGCCTTCGCCGCCGCCAATCCGTGCGAGCCGGAGATCCTGCGCGCCGCCGACCGCTATGGCATACCGGCCGGCATCCTCTATGCCGTCGGCCTGGCGGAAACCGGGCAGAAAGGCAGCCTGCAGCCTAATGCCTTGAACATAGAGGGAAAAGCCGTTTTCCCCCGAAGCCGCGCGGAGGCCCTGGCGGCCTTCAGCCGTGCGAAAGCCGAGGGCAAGACGCTGATCGATCTCGGCTGCATGCAGATCAACCATCGCTACCATGCATCGCACTTCCGCAGCGTCGAGGACATGCTCGATCCGCGCCAGAACGTCGACTACGCAGCCCGCTTCCTCGTCAGCCTGCATGCCCGCCACGAGACGTGGTCGATGGCTGTCGCCCGCTACCATGCTGGCCCCGACAACGACCCTGCCCAGAAGGTCTATGTCTGCCGTGTCATCGCCAACATGGTGGCGACGGGCTTCGGTAAATGGACCTCGAACGCGCGCGGCTTCTGCAACCCATAGGTGCATACCCCCAGCTGATCCCCGCGAGCCACTGCGAGGTTCGCGAGGGACCATGTCGTCGCCGTCGATCGTGCCCTGCGCTGCGGAGACTCCCAAGAAACTAGCTATAAGAATTGGTGGTTGGTCAGGATTCCCACCAGCGGTTAGGCCTTTCCCTCAGGGGCAGACAGGCTGATTCGCAGGCGGGGGCCAATGATAGTGATCGTTGACGAGCGCGAGCTCGTGACAGAGGGCTATAACTCTCTTTTCGACCGCGAGGGCATCGCCTGCACGGGCTTCGCGCCTACCGAATTCGGCGAGTGGGTGAATTCGGCGGCCGACACCGATCTGAAGTCGGTGCGCGCCTTCCTGATCGGCGATTGCCGCGAAGGCACGATCTCGCCGCGCCAGATCCGCGACCGCACCGGCGCGCCGGTGATCGCTCTGAGCGAGCAGCATTCGCTGGAGAACACGCTGCGGCTGTTCGAGAGCGGCGTCGATGACGTCATCCGCAAGCCGGTCCATATCCGCGAGATCCTGGCCCGCATCACCGCCATTCGCCGCCGCGCCAACGAAGACGTCGCCTTCACGGAAATCGGCGCCATGCGCATCTTCATGGATGGTCGCGACCCCGAGATCGATGGACAGCCGCTGCCGCTGCCGCGCCGGGAGCGCCGCATCCTCGAATTCCTGGCCAGCAACCGTGGACGTCGCGTCACCAAGACCCAGGTGTTCAACGCCATCTACGGTATCTTCGACGAAGAGGTCGAGGAGAACGTCGTCGAAAGCCACATCAGCAAGCTGCGCAAGAAGCTGCGCGAGCGGCTCGGCAGCGACCCGATCGATTCCAAGCGTTTCCTCGGCTATCGGCTCGTGTGCTAGGGCGCGATGCGCTCGCTCGAAGCCAGCGATCCTCAATCGGCCTTGAAGTTCGTCCATTCGGCGCCACGCCGTTGCGGTCGGCGACCGCGCCAGGCATCGAAGACCCGGTCGACGAGATCCTCCGGACAAGCCCGCGCCAGCCTCGCGCAAGACACGACCCGTATCCTCGCCGCCAAGGGCATTGGCATTGGGGAGACATTTCTATGAGCCTCTACGGAATGATGCGGACCGGTGTTTCCGGCATGAACGCACAGGCCAACCGCCTGTCCGCCGTGGCCGACAACATCGCCAACTCCGACACCACCGGCTACAAGCGAAGCTCGGCGGAGTTCTCCACGCTGGTCCTGCCGAGCACAGCGGGCTCCTACAGCTCAGGTGGTGTCAACACCACCATCCGCACCGCCGTCGGTGCCCAGGGTGTGCTGCAGTACACCACCTCGGTGTCCGACCTTGCCGTCAACGGCGATGGCTTCTTCGTCGTGCAGGACCCGAGCGGCGTGCCATACCTGACGCGCGCCGGCGCGTTCGTGCCCGATGCCCAGGGCCGCCTCGCCAATGCCGCCGGCTACCAGCTGATGGCCTACAGCTACGCCAACGGCATCCCCGCCGCGACCGCCAACGGCTTCGAGGGGCTGGTGCCGGTCCAGATTTCCCAGATGGACATATCGGCGACGCCCAGCACGCTCGGCACGTTCAACGGCAACCTGTCCGCCGGCGCGAGCCCGGTCGCCCCGGGCAGCCTTCCGTCAGACAACAGCGCCACCTCGACCTACACCTCCAAGTCCTCCCTGGTCGCCTACGACAATCTCGGCAACAAGGTCCTGCTCGACGTCTATTTCACCAACACCGGCTCTGGCACCTGGGAAGTATCGGTCTTCGATCAATCGAAGGCCACGCCCGGCACCTCCTTCCCCTATGCGGGCGGCGCGCTGGGCACAGCCAACCTGACCTTCGACACCACGACGGGTAAGCTCACCGGCACGCCGACCAGCGTGTCGCTGACCGTTCCCAATGGCGCCAGCTTCACACTCGACCTGTCCAAGCTGACCCAGCTCGGTACCGGCTTCACCGTCTCGGAGGCCGTCGTCAACGGCAACGCGCCGAGCGCCATCGAGAAGGTCCAGATCGGCAAGGACGGCGTCATCTACGCCCAATACCAGGACGGTTCGACCAAGCCGATCTACAAGATTCCGCTCGCCGACGTTCAGAGCCCCGACAATCTCACCGCCCTGCCCGGCAACGTCTACGCGCAGAGCCCGGATTCGGGCGCCGTGCGCATCGGCTTCGCCAATGAAGGCAGGCTCGGCAGCATCGTCTCCGGCGCGCTTGAGAACTCCAATGTCGACATCGCCGAGGAGCTCACCAACATGATCGCGGCGCAGCGCAGCTACACCGCCAATTCGAAAGTGTTCCAGACCGGTTCCGACCTCATGGACGTCCTTGTCAACCTGAAGAGATAGGCACGCGCGCGGCCCGGCCGCGTCGTCCCCTTGAAAGACCCGCATGTCGCTGACATCCGCATTGAGCATCGCCCAGTCGGCGCTCCTGAACACGGCGCGGCAGACCAGCGTGGTCTCCCGCAACGTCGCGGATGCCTCCAACCCCGACTACGCGCGCCGCTATGCCGTCACCAGCGTGACCTCGACGGGCGCGCGCACGGTGGAAATACAGCGGGCGACAAACAGCCTGCTGTTTCGCCAGAATCTCGTCGCCCTGTCGGCCTGGAGCGGCCAGAGCACGGTCTCCGGTGGCATGGACCGACTCGGCCTGGCCGTAAACGGCGTCGACAATGCATCCTCGCCCTCGACCGCCATCGGCAACCTGCAACAGGCGCTGCAACTCTACGCCACCTCGCCGTCGAACCAGAACCTCGCTTCCAACGTCATCGACGCCGCCAGGCAGGTCGCCGCCTCGCTCAATGACGGCACCAAGGCGATCCAGGACTTCCGCACCCAGACAGACGGCGAGATCGCCACCGCGGTCGACGACCTCAACAACCTGCTCGCCCAGTTCCAGGAGGCCAACAAGGCCGTGATCAGCGGCACGCGCTCGGGCACCGATGTCTCCGACGCACTCGACCAGCGCGACGCGCTGCTGAAGAAGATCGCCGAATACGTGCCGGTCTCCACCTTCACGCGTGGTGACAACGACATGGTCATCACCACCGGCGATGGCACGACGCTGTTCGAGACGATACCGCGCACGGTGAGCTTCACCCCGTCCTCGGGCTACACGGCCGGCGCCGCCGGCAGCAGGATCTACATCGACAACGTGCCGCTTGCGAGCGGCGCCGCCAATTCGTCCGCCGACGGCAAGCTTGCCGGCATGCTGCAGCTTCGCGATGGCGTGGCCGGCACCATGCAGAGCCAGCTCGACGAGATCGCCCGCGGGCTGATCACCGCCTTTGCCGAGACGGCGCCCTCGCTGCCGGCGGCCACCGGACTGTTCACCTGGTCCGGGGCGCCAGCCGTTCCGGCCACCGGCACGCTGGTCAACGGGCTCGCGGGTTCCATCAGCGTCAACGCCGCCATGGACCCGGCCGCGGGCGGCAATCCGACGCTGCTGCGCGACGGCGGCGCCAATGGCGCGGCCTATGTCGCCAACACCAGCGGCGGCTCCTCCTATTCCAGCCTGCTTATCGCCTATGGCGACAAGCTCGACCAGCCGATGAGCTTCGATGCCGCGGCCGGCATCTCGGCCTCATCCAGCGTCACCGCCTATTCGGCCAACGCTATCGGTTGGTTCGAGGGCGTGCGCAAGCAGGCCTCGACCGCCGCGGACGCCAAGGAGGCGCTGGCCACGCGCACGGCCGAGGCGTTGTCCAACGACACCGGCGTCAACGTCGACCAGGAGATGTCGCTGCTGCTCGACCTCGAGCATACCTACCAGGCATCCGCCCGCATGATGAAGACGGTCGACGACATGATGGCCGCCTTGTTCGCCGCCGTGGGATAGCCGATGAAAACCAGCTCCGTCTCCACAGCCGCCCTTTCCAACGCGCTGCGCTACGCGCAGGCCCGCATGCAGTCCGATCTCGTGAAGGCAAGCAAGGAGGCCGCCACCGGCAAGGTGGCGGATGTCGGGCTGGCGCTGGGTTCACGGACGGCGCAGTCCGTCACCTTCTCGCGCGATCTCGACCGGCTCAACGTCATCATCGATTCCAACGGGCTGGTCGCCGCCAGGCTGTCGTCCACCCAGACGTCGCTTGGGCAGCTGTCGAGCTTCGCGCAGAACTTGCTGTCCAGCCTCACCGCCGCGACGTCGGGCGATTCCACCGCAGGCCTGACGCAGTCGGCGGGACAGGCCGCCCTGCAGCAGCTCACCTCCATCCTCAACACCAGCGTCAACGGCGAATATCTGTTCGCCGGCACCAACACCGACGTGAAGCCGATCAACGACTTCACCGCCAGCGGGTCACCCGCCAAGGCCGCCTTCGACGCCGCCTTCGTCGCCCGCTTCGGCTTTACGCAGGACGATCCGGCCGCGGCCAGCATCACCGCCCAGCAGATGGACGACTTCATCACCAACGACGTCGAGCCGCAGTTCCTCGGTTCGGGCTGGCAGGCCAACTGGTCGAATGCGACCGATCAGCAGATCGTCAGCCGCATCGCCCTCAACGAGAACACGCCGACATCGATCAGCGCCAACCAGGAGGGCATCCAGAAGTTCGCCATGGCCGCCGCCATGGTCACCAGCCTGCTCTCCGGCAATCTGAGCGAGGCAGCCAGGAGCACGGTCATCAGCCGCTCTGTATCGCTGGTTGGCGAAACGCTCGGCGGAATCGGGCAGCTCCAGTCACAGACCGGCATCATCCAGAAACGCGTCGCCGACGCCAGCGACCGCATGAAGACGCAGGTCGACCTGTTCGAGAAACACATAGTCGACCTCGAAAGTGTGGACCCGACCGAGGCGGCGACGCGCGTGGCAGACCTCACCGACCACATCAACACCTCGCTGGCGCTCACCGCGCGCCTGCAGCAGCTCAGCCTGCTGAAGTACCTGACCTGACAACCCTCAACGGAACGGCAGAGCCTCGACGATGTACCAATTCTCATACGCCGACATCCAGACGACCTCCGTCGCCGACGCGAAGGATCGCGAGAAGCAGCTCCTTACCCGCTCCATCGACATGCTGTCGGCGGCGGCCGCTGTCGGCCGCGACTCCATGGAAGCGATCGAGGCCTTGCACTTCACCAACCGCGTGTGGACCGCCTTCGTCGAGGACCTTGGCTCCAGCGAGAACGCGCTGCCCAAGGAACTTCGCGCCAACCTGATCTCGATCGGCCTCTGGTTGCTGCGCGAGACGGAGGAAATCCGCCAGGGTCGCGCCGACAATTTCGAAGGACTGATCGAGGTTTCCCAGATCATCAGGGATGGCATCCAATGACCAATACACTGAAGATATCGATGAAGCCGAACGAGAAGATCTACATCAACGGGGCGGTCATCCGCGTCGATCGAAAGGTCACCGTCGAGTTGCTGAACGACGTCCAGTTCCTGCTGCAGAACCACGTCATCCAGGCGGAGGACGCCTCGACGCCGCTGAAGCAGCTCTATTTCATCGTTCAGGTCATGTTGATGAACCCTTCCGACGCGGCCCAGGCGCGCGAGATGTTCCGCCGGTCGCTGCCGCTCCTGCTGGTGAGCTTCGACGACGCAGAAATCTGCGCCACCCTCAAGCAGGTCGACCGCATGGTCGGCGAAGGTGAAATCTACGAGGCGCTCAAGGCGATACGCGCGCTGTACCCGGCCGAGCGCCGCGCCCTCGGCGGCAATGACGACGTCCCGGGCGCCCAGCGTCCGCTTGCGATTGGAGCCTGACATCATGACCACCGTTGACATGACGACGACGATACCGGTCGGGGCCAACCAGACCACCAAGTCGACCTCGAAGACCGCCGTAGACTATCAGTCGTTCCTGAAGCTCCTCATCGCCGAGATGAAGAACCAGGATCCGACCAAGCCGATGGACTCCACGCAGTACGTGGCCCAGCTCGCCACCTTCTCGCAGGTCGAGCAGTCGGTGCAGACCAACACCAAGCTCGACCAGATCATGCAGTCCTCCGCACTTTCGCAGGCCGACGCGCTGATCGGGCGCTCTATCACCTCGGCCGACGGCAATACCACCGGCACCGTCGCGTCGGTGCGCCTCGCCAGCAATGGCCTGATCGCGGTGCTCCAGAACGGCACGGAGATAGCCGTCGGGCCGGGCGTGTCAATCAAGCCGGCAGCCTGAGCGGCCTCGACCGGACGCAGACCTGGCCATGAACGAAGCCGACGCCCTCGACATCGTCCAGTATGCAATCTGGACGGTCCTTACCGCCTCCGCCCCCGTGGTGCTGGTCGCCATGGTGGTCGGCATCGGCATCGCCCTCGTCCAGGCTCTCACCCAGATCCAGGAAATCACCCTGACCTTCGTGCCGAAGATCGTCGCCATCATGCTGGTCGTCGCGCTCACCGGGCCCTTCATCGGCAGCCAGATATCGGCCTTCACCAACGTCATCTTCGAGCGCATCCAGAACGGTTTCTGAGGCGGCGCGTCGCGACACGGCCTGTTTCCGGTCGAGCCGTTGTGGTCTACTGCCCCGGCGGCGCTTCGGGGTGCCGCGTCGTTCTTCTCTCTGTGACGTTGGGGGACCATGGATCGGGCAAGGCCGGCAGGCGAACCATGTGCGGGCTAGCGGGCGTCTGGCGCAGGCGAAACCCGATCGGCGAGCGCGACCTGTCGGACCTCGCCCGCATGACCGAGGCTATCGCCTATCGCGGCCCGGATGACCGCTCAAGCTGGAGCGATGGTCGGCTTGCCTTGGGCCACCGCAGGCTCTCCATCATCGATCCCTCACCCGCCGCGCGCGAACCCATGCTCACCCCGTGCGGCCGGGGCGTGCTGGTCTACAATGGCGAGGTCTACAACTATCGCTCTCTGCGTGAGGACTTGCGCGCCGAAGGCATCGCCTTCCAGACGGCGTCCGACGCCGAGGTCGTGCTGCATGCCCTGCACCGCTGGGGTCCGGAAAAGGCCATCCCGCTGTTCGACGGCATGTTCTCGCTTGCCTATTTCGATGCCCGTGACGGCGCGCTGTGGCTGGCGCGCGACCGCCTCGGCATCAAGCCGATGTCGGTGGCCGACACCGGCGAGCGGATCCTGTTTGCGTCCGAGGACAAGGCCATCCTCGCCTGCGACGGTTTTCCCTGCGCCGTCGACGCCCGGGAAATCACCTTGCGGCTGGCCGCGCAAAACCGCGATTCGAGCTTCAGCCTGTTTGCCGGGATTGAACGGCTGCCGCCCGGCGGCGTCTGGCGGATCACCGATCAGGGCATCGAGAAACGCCAGTTCTGGCACGTCCTCGATATGCTCGACCCCGCGCGCATCATGCGCGACACGACATCCGACGTGGATCAGGCCGCAAGGCTCGAGGCACTGATCAGGGGCAGTGTGGGGCTTCATTGCGTCGCCGATACGCCGATCGCCGCGGCTTGCAGCGGCGGCGTCGATTCAGGCCTGATCACCGCGCTCGCCAAACAGACGAGACCGGAGATGCCGGCCTATGTCATCGATCCCAGGATCGGCGCCAGCGAGGCCGCGAATGCGGCGCGGACCTGCCAGCACGCCGGGGTGGAATTGCGCAGGGTATCACTCGAGGCAGACCAGTTCCTCGACCTCTGGCCGAGGACCGTCTGGCATCTGGAAAGCGACGGCTTCCATGGCAGCCATGTCGCGCTGCTGGCGCTCGCCGAACGATGCCGGGCCGATGGCGTGAAGGTGTTGCTCACCGGCGAGGGCGCGGATGAGCTCTTCGGCGGCTATCCCTGGCAGGCCTCGACCATGCGGCTCTGGCGTCCCTGGACCTGGCCACGGCGGCTGCTTCGCTCACGGCAGGCGCTGGAGCAGAGGTTCCGGCGCCAGCGCCTCGCGCCGTTCCGCTCGTCGATCGCCAACAGCCATGCCTCGGATCGAAGCATCGTCCTCAGAGCGTTGTCGCCGGAGCTGAACTTTCTCCAGACCGAGATCTTCGACCGGCTCGAGCCGGTACGGCCGCTCGGCGACCGCGCCTTTCTCGGAAGCTGCCTCTACGATCTTTATTCGCATCTGCAGGATCTGCTGCACAGGCATGACAGGCTCAGCATGGCCGCTTCGGTGGAGCTGCGGGTGCCGTTCGTCGAGAACCATCTGATCGATTTCGCGATGCACCTGCCGAGGCGTCACAAATACCGCGACCGCACCGGGAAATGGCTGCTGAAGAGCGTGGCGGCGCGCCACATTCCGCGCGAGAACGTCTACGCTCCCAAGAACGGTTTCGGAATATCGGGCCGCTTCACGGCCGGCACGCAGGGATTGCTGCGGGACGGCCTGCTGCGCGACGCCATGAAATGGTCCGCTTCGTCGGTGGAGCATCTCGTCGACCTCGCCCGGCGCGAGGAGACGTCGAGGATGCGGCTGGTCGGGATGGAGCTTCTGCTCCGCCTCTATACCGGCGGCGCGACGACCGGCCAGTTGAGCGAGGCGCTGCGCGGCGCCATCGCTGATAAGCGCTGAACGCTTCGTCGGTCCCAGCCGCAAGCCCGCGGTAAATCTTGCCGGCTGCCATCTCCGGACCACATTTGGGGTTTCGTTGTCCGGCGTCTCGCGCGTGACAAACTGGAATCGATTCCGGTCAGCACCACGCGCGACATCGGAATGCCACGACGTAACGGTTCGAAAGGACGCGGGGCGCCGTGGACCATGAATCTTCCCGGACAAGGCGTTCGCCCTCGACGGCGCAATGCCCTAGCTTCGGGAAAGGTGATCGATTCACCGGCAGACACGACGACGCAGGCGGGGATACCCATGAACGAGGAACGGTCGGAAAGCGAGAGCGCCTCGGCGCTGGCGCCCTTCCGGCATGGCATCTTCCGCGCGGTGTGGGGCGCCAGCCTGGTTTCCAATTTCGGCGGACTGATCCAGGGCGTCGGCGCCGCCTGGATGATGACGTCGATCGCCACCTCGTCCTACCAGGTCGCGCTGGTCCAGGCCTCAACCACCTTGCCGATCATGCTGTTCGCGCTCGTGGCCGGCGCCATCGCCGACAGCTTCAACCGGCGCAAGGTGATGCTGTTCGCGCAGGTCTTCATGCTGGTGGTCTCGGTGCTGCTCACCGTCTTCACCTGGTTCGGCTGGATGACGCCATGGATCCTCCTCACCTTCACCTTCCTGATCGATAGCGGCACCGCGCTCAACAGCCCGTCCTGGCAGGCCTCGGTGGGTGATATCGTGCCCCGCGCCAAGGTTCCGGCGGCGGTCGCGCTCAACTCGATGGGCTTCAACCTGACGCGCAGCGTCGGACCGGCGATCGGCGGCGTCATCGTCGCCGCTTTCGGCGCCGCGGCCGCCTTCGCCGCCAACGCGCTCAGCTATGTCGGGCTGATCGTGGTGCTGTTCCGCTGGAAGCCGGAAACGCCGGCGCCCACCTTGCCACGCGAGTCGCTGGGCGCCGCAATGGGCGCCGGACTGCGCTATGTCGCCATGTCGCCCAACATCGGCAAGGTGCTGGTCAGGGGCTGCGCCTTCGGCTTCAGCGCCGGCGCGGTGCTGGCGCTGCTGCCGCTGGTGGCGCGCGATGTCGTCAAGGGCGACGCGCTGACCTATGGCATCATGCTGGGCGCCTTCGGCATCGGCGCCGTCGGCGGCGCGCTGATCAGCGTCAGGCTGCGGCAGATGCTGTCGAGCGAGATGATGGTGCGCCTGGCCTTCGTCGGCTTCGCGCTGTGCGCGCTGGATGCGGCGGTTTCGAAGCAGGCCTGGCAGACCTCGCTGGGCCTGCTCGTCGGCGGCGCCTGCTGGGTGATCGCGTTGTCGCATTTCAACGTCACGGTGCAGATGTCGACGCCGCGCTGGGTCGTGGGCCGGGTGCTGTCGGTCTACCAGACCGCGACCTTTGGCGGCATCGCGCTCGGCAGCTGGATCTGGGGCGTGGTCGCCGACGCGCACGGCGCCGAGACAGCGCTCATCGCGGCCGCCATCGCCATGCTCGCCGGCGGCGCGATCGGGCTGTTCCTGCCGCTGCCGCAGCAATCCATCCTCAACCTCGACCCGCTCAACCGCTTCAAGGAGCCGCATCTCGCGCTCGATCTCAAGCCGCGCAGCGGGCCGATCGCCATCATGATCGAGTACATCATCCGTGAGGAAGACGTACCGGAATTCCTCGCCACAATGGTCGAGCGCGGCCGCATCCGCCGCCGCGACGGCGCGCGCCACTGGACGCTGGCGCGCGACCTGGAAGACCCCGCGATCTGGATCGAGCACTACCACACGCCGACCTGGCTCGAATATGTCAGGCACAATGGCCGCGCCACGCATGCCGACGCGGTCGTCGGCGAGCGCCTGCGGGCTTTGCACAGCGGGACGGAGCCGCCTCGCGTGCGTCGCGTGATCGAGCGCCCGGCCACCGCCGCCACGACACTGGTGATGGCAAAGGGGCCTATCGAGCACTAGCCAGAGGCCCGAACGTCGTTCGGCCAGAAATCACTCAGCTTTCCCGATAATATTTATTTTTCGATCGCGCCTTGTTTTGAACACCACCAAGGTATAGATGTGATGCATCGATCTTGCTTGTCGAACTTTGTTTTTGGCGCCTAGAACGCCGCTGGCGATATTCCTCTCAAAGTCGAATAAACCGTTCGCACCGCGCCTCGCGCGGCGAGCAAATTTCTATGACAGATTGAAGGAAAATCGTCATGAATACTGGGACCGTTAAATTCTTCAACGCGACCAAGGGATTTGGCTTCATTGCCCCCGAGAATGGTGGCACCGACGTGTTCGTCCATATCTCCGCGGTGGAGCGTGCCGGCATGCGATCGCTTGTCGAGGGCCAGAAGGTCAGCTTCGACATCGTCAAGGACAATCGCAGCGGCAAGAGCGCTGCCGAGAACCTGCAGGCCGCATAAAGAGATTGCGCTTCTGGTCTTTGACCACGGATGTACTGGCACTGATCATCGAGGCGCATAGGAGAGGCCGGGTTCGCCCGGCCTTTTTGCTTTTCTGAACCGAAGGACAGAACCATGGGCAACAATATCGCCAACAGCCTGTTCAAACCCAAGTCGTCCAAGGCCGATACCAGGGCCGACCTGACCGATCATGCCGCACGGTCCATCATTGGAGATGAGGCCGCGCGGCGCGAGGCAAAGACCGCGAGACTCCGGCAAGCCCGGCTCGACAACGAAGCGAAATTGGCGACAGCAGAGCCACCCGCAAAGGCCCACCCCAAGAAGACGGCATCGGCACGGCGCGCGAAGTCCCCGGGCTGACGCTCACGCGGTTCCGATGGAAATCGGGCGGCCCTACCCCTCTCCAGAGAGATCCCGACGCGCTTTTTCGAGTTCCTCGGCATAGCGGCGCATCAGGTGGCCCTCGGTGAGCAGACCGAGCACGATGTGGTCGGCGAAGTCCTCGACGACGGCCAGTTCCTCGGCGCCGGCGCGCTGGAACGTCTCGGCGGCGGCCTGCACGTTCATGCTGGGCACCAGGACGGCATCCTTGTACTGGGCGACGTCGCGGACCGGCACCTCGCCATTCGAAGGATCGCTGTGCAGTTCGGCCACGATAAGAACACCGACATACTGGTCGCCCGGATCGACGGCGATGACGCGCTGCGCGGAGCCTAGCGGAAACTCCTTGCGGAATGCCGCCAGCGTCGTCGAGGCGTCTATGGTCTTGATATCCTCGCGCATCATCGAGCCCACGGTGAGGCTGCGCATCCAGCCGACGTCATGAGCGCTGCGGATCGTTTCGCCGCGCAGGTGGAAACGCCAGGTCGAGAACGAATAGCCGAAGGTTTCGCGCACCAGAATAGCCGCCATGATGGAGGCCGCCAGGACGACGCCGGTGAGCGTCAGGTCGCGTGTCGATTCCAGCGCCAGGAAGGTCATGGTCAGAGGGCCGCCGACCACGCCGACCGCCAGCGAGGTCATGCCGACGACGGCGGCCACCGAAGGATCGATGCCCGTGGCCGGCGAGGTGATGGCCATCACCCCGGCGAATGTCTTGCCGAGCAGCGCGCCAAGGAACAGCGAAGCGAAGAACAGGCCGCCACGAAAGCCGGAGCCGAGCGAGATCGCCGACGCGGCCAGCTTGAGCACGAACACGCTCGCCACCACGGCAAGCCCGTAGTTCATCGCGAACTCGCGGTGCAGCGCGCCATGACCGCTGGACAGGACCTGCGGCGTGATCAGCCCGAGCAGGCCGACGAACACGCCGCCGATGGCCGGGCGCAGCGAGGCATCGACAGCCAGCCGCGCGAAGCCGCGCTCGATCAGCGTCACCAGATGCATGATGGCGATGGACGCGCCGCCGCCGAGCAGGCCAAGCAACAGGAACGGCAGGTACTGGCTTGCGGTAAGCGGCGGCAGGCCGGTCAGCTCGAGCGGAAACGGCACGCCGCCGAACACTTCCGCCGTCAGCGACGCGCAGATGGCGGCTGTCATGACAGGCGCGACATTGGCGACCGAATAGATGCCGATGACCAGCTCGAAGCCGTAGAAGGCCCCGGTGAGCGGCGCGTCGAAGGCGGCCGCGATGGCGCCGGCGGCGCCGCAGCCAACCAGGATGCGCACGTCGTTGCGACGCAGCTTGAACAGCCGCGCCAGCCGCGAGGCGAGACCCGAGCCGACCTGCGTATAGCCGGCTTCCAATCCCACCGAAGCACCGAAGCCGCTGGAGATCATCGTCTGTCCGGCGATGATGAAGGTATCGGTGAGCGACATGCGCCCGCCATAGAGGGCGTTGGCCTCGATCGGATCGACGGGTGTGCGGAATTTGCGCTTGCGCAGCCAGATCACCGTGAGGCCCAGCAGGACGCCGCCGATCGCCGGCATCAGCGCCTGCATCGGATGGCCAAGCGAGAACATCGCCGAAAGCCGGCCACCGGGCTGCACCCCGAAAAGCCGCGTGTGCATGTCCTGCACGATCTGGCTCATCGCCGTGACCAGTATGCCCGCGACGACACCGACAATGCCGGCGAGCAGCACCACGCCGATGCCGCGTGCCTCGATCAGCGGCAGGGACCTGACAAGCACCGCGCGCAACCGGCGGGCGTAGACTTGCGGTTCGTTCCTGGACAGCACGGGAAGCGGCTCGCCGATATGCGAATAAGTTGAAAGCTGCCGTGCCTGATACGCCCGGCGGCATTGCGTGGCAACCGCAATGCCGACCGCTTGTGGCGCCATTTTGGCGCTGCCCGGATCATTCACGCGAGGAAGGGGCGCGCCGTGGCGGCGGGCCGGAGATTTCGTCAGTCGGGAATGGTCAGCGGACCGCAGTCATCATCCGCGACGAAGACGGCGAGCAACTGCGCGGGCTGGGTCGCCGAAGGATTCTCGGCAAAGAGATGGATGGCGCCGGGCGGCTCGAACCAGGTCTGGCCCTTGGTGAAGCTGCCGACCGGGCCACCTTCCAGTTGGGAGCGCAGCGTGCCGTTCAGCACGAACGCCATGACCGAACCCGGGTGGCGGTGCCGGGGCGTATAGGCGTTGGGCGGAAAGTCCACGAGCGCGGTGGTCATCGATTTTCCCGGAACATTGGGCAGTCTTTCACACGACAGCACCTTCACCGTGGTCTTCGGCCGCGCCTCGCCGCCCGCTTCGGCGTCGGCCATCATGTGGATGTGCGCCGGCGCCTGCCCGTCGGGGAAGGCCGCGAACGTCCGATAGCCCGCCGGCAGTGCCAGCATGGCCGATGCACCGGCGGCCGCGCCGACCAGGACAAGAGGCCAGGCCGATCGTATCCCGGAATGGCTCGCGCCCATGCCAGATATCCTTGCTGCGATCAGGCAGGTAGGCGAAACCCGGCGCTCCAGCCGAGTTCCGCCACCGCCTTGCGCGTCGAGACATGCGCGTTGGGCTCTGCGACGTTGAACGCGCCCGGCTTGCCATGGTCGATGGCGAGCAGGGCGGCGTGGGCGGCGGCATCGACATGGACCGGCGCCGCGCCGCCCGGCGCGTCCGCTCCCGTGCCCAGGCCGTAGAGATTGCCGTAGCGCAGCACGATGCCCTCCAGTCGCGGCGTGCCGAGGACGGCCGTCTCGAGCGCGATCACACCGCCCACGGTGATCCCCCTGTTGCCCTCGGCCCCGCCGTCGAGTGGATCCGCCTCGTCATGCGGCTCGGGGCCTGGCGCATATGCCCAGGCGATGCTCTGTGCGACCAGCCGGCGCGCGCCGGCGGATTTCGCCGCCGCGACGAGGTTGCGCGTCCCCTCCTCGCGGATGCGAGCGTTGCGCGCGATCGCCTCGCCCATGCGGGCCGGATCGAGACCCGGCGGCAGGTCGGTGAGCTGATGGATGACGATCTCGGGCTTCGCCGAAGCGACGGCGTCATGCAGCCCGGCTGCGTCGAACACGTCGAGAAGAACGGGATCGGCGCCCAACGCGCGCAGTTCATCGACCTTCCCGGACTGGCGCGTGGTTGCGGCGACGCGATGGCCGGCACCGACGAGCAACGGGATCAGGCGGCGTCCGATCGCTCCGGAACCGCCGGCGAGAAAGATGCGATGGCCCATCGTCATTCGCTCCGTGTCGCGATAATATCAGAACTCGAACAACATATAAGAGCTCTGATATTATGCGCAAGCGGAATCCAACGGCCGCCATCCCCGCCCCCGGCGAAGGCAAGCGCGGCGAGGAAGGCTATCTCGGCTATCTGTTGCGGCAGGCCGCCGGCGCCTACAGGCTGCGGGTCGAGCGGGCTCTGTCCGATCTCGGCGTGACGCCGCCGCAATTTGCCACGCTCACCATGCTGTCGGCCTATCCCGGCCTATCGAACGCGGACCTCGCCCGCCTGGCAGTGCTGACGCCGCAGACCGTGAGCGTGATCGTCGGCAACCTCGAAAAGGCCGGCGCGCTGGTCCGCAAGCCACATGCCGTGCACGGCCGCATCCAGCATCTCGACCTCAGCGACAGCGGCCGCGCCTTGCTCGGCAAATGCCGCGAAAGGGTGCAGAAGCTGGAAAGGGAGCTGACCGTCGGCCTTGCCGCCGAGGAGGAACGTGCCGTGCGGCGCTGGCTGGTCGGCATCGCGACGGCCTAGACCTAGAGCAATTCCAGCAAAAGTGCGTAGCGGTTTTGCGTCCGGAATTGCGTAAAAACAAAGAGCTAGAGCAATTCCGGCGATTCAGTTTTCGCCGGAATTGCTCTAGATCGGAGCGCCCTCGCCCGCCTCGTGGAGCAAAAGGTTCCGCTCCCCGATGCCGAGATCGCTCCAGCGCGCGCGCCATTCGGCGATATGCGCCGACTTGAAATGCGCATCGAGCGCGGCCCTGTCGCTCCAGGCCTCCGAGACATGGATCAGGCCCGCGTCCAGCACATCCTGCGCATAGGAATACGCAAGGCAGCCCGGCTCGGCGCGGCTGGCCGAGATCATCCTTTCCATAACCGGCCTGGCCTCCGCTAGCCGCTCGGCCGGCATGCGAATGGTGCCGATGATCAGCAGCATGCTCTTGTCCTCGCGAATAGCCAGATGAGCACGGCGGCCTCCGCTGCTAAGTGTTCCTCCGGGTTCGATGGGTAATCTGTAGCCCTACCTAACGCGGAGCATTGAACTTTTTTTGATTTTCCGAGGCCGCAGCTTTGCGTACGACAATCTCTTCAAATGCGGCAAATCCGCTTCTCACAACCTTCGCCTCGAAGTCGGTGTAGAAGGGCGCTATCAAGCTAAGATTTGGACGCTTTCGGTCTCTTATATACGGTTCGAATTGCCCATCGGATTTGCGAGATCCTCTCTCGAAGAGCTCACGGTACCGTCTAGGGGTGACACCGTGGAAATGCTCGAACTTAACCGCCTCATACGTCTCGTAGCGCCCGCGTGAGGCTCCTTCTATCTGGATGGAATCGGAATGCAAGTCGCCGGCGAGGCTTTTGGGATAAGGCTCTAAGAAGACAACTTTCTTGAGCCCCGCAGAGACAATGTGCTTGGCGCACATATGACACGGGAAAGTGGTACAAAAAAGGGTGGCATCAGCAACGGATAAGCCCAGCCTAGCCGCGTCAGAAATGGCTGACATTTCAGCGTGGACAATCCGGCCGTATTCCAAAGCATCCATAAACTGGGATTCCCTGACAGCCTCCTTCTTCGCGAATTCATCGAAGCTCAGTGGGGATTCTGCGGCAGCAAATATCTCGGCAAGAATCTCTCGCTTCCTGCCGTCGTTGGAGTCGAAGCCGATCGTGTACTCTCTGGCGTCGTAGGGCGCCTCGTCACACCAGTATGTACCGCCTCCAGCCTTTGGCACCTCGTTTGAGCCCAGACTGATTACCTCACCACTACTGCGAAAGATAGCCGCACCGACCTGACGGGAAAGATCAAGCGTGCGCAAAGCCGCCGCTTTTGCAGCGAACATACCGTATTCAAGCTTGGTCGGCGAAATTGAATTGGAAGAGAATATTAATTCGAGGAACCGAGTGACTTGTTTATCAGCGCCGTCGTGCTCAACTGCGTCGCAATTTACGATAAAATCTGCGTCGTGAAATATCTTTGTGAGTCTCTGACCATGAAGATTTTTCTTTTCATTTTCATCTCTGGCCACAAGGTCGTGCGCTATGCTCCGCGATTCTGATTGGTCTGCCGTTCCTCTATCGTGTGCGATTCGATGGCTGAGGTAGTCGATTCTCGATTTCTTGCTTGAATAGATTGATATCTGGAAGAATAATCTTCCGTATACCGATCTCATCAGGTCTATTTCTTCCTTTCTTTTGAATTGATGTATTATATATACACGCTTTTGGTACGATATTTGTTGCTTTTTCTTAAATTCCCTCTCACGTATCTTCGCGATACGAAATACCGCATGAGCGGCCAACACAGAGTCATCATTAAATTCTTCTCTAATTTTGTTTCCAAAATCAATATAACTGAAAATTCTCCGATCTATGGGCTTCTTTGTAAGCGGAAGGTCAATATAAAGAGATTTCTTTAAAATGTCAAAGTAATCTGTTACCTTAATATCAAATACATCATATCCAGAAGAGATAAAGAATCGAGATATACTCGATATAACTCCCGACGTTTCGACGCCTACAGGCGAAACGAGACCTATAAATATTTCCGGGGAATCAAGTTTTTCTAGTGCGTTCTGCACGTTAACAGCCCCTTAAAATTCTGGTAGCATGATTCCCCAAACCGGAGGAACGACCATGCACGGCAAGCTTGGCGTAAAGGACAGCGTCTCAGTGGTGACATCCGAATATATCGATGGGCTAATCGAGCGCAGCGGAGCATATTATTCTATTTGGCTCAAACATGATGGAAGTACAGAGGCCATCAATCTGCCCTCCGTTTCGGTACCAAGGTCACAAATCCCAACGTTGCCCCCAACGCCCACCAATATAGTCAGAGCCAAGTAGGCTTCGACGCCCCAACACAAAGGCAGGAGCGATGAAGCTGTCTGCCTTTGTGTTGCAAAATCTATCTCCAAAAGCAATTAGTTGCCAGCCGGCGGTAGTGCTGGATCACGATCCATCCCCACATAGTTAAATAGACAGCTCAGCAATGCTGGCGCGCCTTTCGCCGCGTGTTAGGTCTTTATTCGCAGAAAATCCGCGCTGACCAATCAACCTGCCGCAGAGGGCGAGAGGGCAAGCTTCAGAAGCCCCTCGACATGCCATGACCCTAGCGCGGCCGGTCACATCATCAAGCTAGTGCTAATATTCGCTGAAACAGACTGTCGTCCTCAGAGTTGCTAACTTCGACGGTTGCGCCTCCCTTTCATCTCCGGTCAGGGGGCGGACGCCGGCTCAGGCTAGCTCTCTCCCTCTCCCACCCTCGCGCAAGCTTGGCTCGCTACGGTCGGGGGCCTGGCCTTGCCCGGCAAATGTGGATTCGAGGACGACATGGCGATCAGCGAAAGCATCTCGGCCGGCACAGCCGCCAGGAACGGCCGCGACGTCTTCTTCGCGCTCGGCATCGTCATCATCCTGGCGGTACTGTTCCTGCCGATCCCGGCCTTCCTGATTGATATCGGCCTCGCCTTCTCGATCGCGCTGTCGGTGCTGATCCTGATGGTCGGGCTGTGGATCCAGAGGCCGCTGGACTTCTCGTCCTTCCCGACCGTGCTGCTGATCGCCACCATGCTGCGACTGTCGCTCAACATCGCCACCACGCGCATGATCCTGTCGCACGGCAACGAAGGCACGCATGCCGCCGGCTATGTCATCGCCGGCTTTTCCAAGCTGGTGATGTCGAGCGATTTCGTCATCGGCCTCATCGTCTTCATGATCCTGATCGTGGTGAACTTCATCGTCATCACCAAGGGCGCCACCCGCATCGCCGAGGTCGGCGCCCGCTTCACGCTGGACGCCATTCCCGGCAAGCAGATGTCGATCGACGCCGATCTTTCCGCCGGCATGATCGACGACAAGACCGCGCAGCTTCGCCGCCGCGAGCTGGAAGAAGAATCTTCCTTCTTCGGCTCCATGGACGGCGCCTCGAAATTCGTGCGCGGCGATGCCATCGCCGGCCTGATCATCACCGCCATCAACATCGTCGGTGGCATCGCCATCGGCTATCTCAGGCATGGCATGGGCCTCGGCGAGGCAGCCAACGTCTTCATCAAGCTGTCGGTCGGCGACGGCCTCGTCACCCAGATCCCGGCGCTGATCGTCTCGCTCGCCGCCGGCATGCTGGTCTCCAAGGGCGGCACGCGTGGCTCGGCCAACCAGGCCGTGTTCGGCCAGCTCGGCGCGCATCCGCGCGCGCTCTATGTCGCGGCCTCGCTGCTCGTCATCCTGGGCCTGATGCCCGGCCTGCCCCTCTTCCCCTTCTTCGCGCTTGCCGGCGCCATGGCCGGCCTCGGCTACGTCATCCCGATGCGACAGAACCGCGCCGCCGCCGAGGCGGAGGCCGTCAAGGTGCGCGAGCAGGCGGCCAAGGTCGAGGAAGAGAAGAACTCGGTCAAGGCCTCGCTCGCCACGGCCGAGATCGAGCTGCTGATCGGCAAACAGCTTTCGACGCGGCTGCTGACCTCGCATCAGGAGCTGATCTTCCGCATGTCCAAGATGCGCAAGAAGTTCGCCACGCAATATGGCTTCGTGGTGCCGGAGGTGCGCGTCGCCGACGACTTCGCCATTCCGCCGAAGAGCTATCAGATCAAGGTGCACGGCACGGTGGTGGCCGAATACCAGATGCGGGTCGGCGAGTTGATGGTGTTGCTCGGCAACCGCGACCTGCCCGACATGCCCGGCGAGGAAATCCGCGAGCCGGCCTTCGGCATGCGCGCCTATTCGGTGCTGGAGACCTTCGCAGAGGATTTGAAGCGCGAGAACTACACCTTCGCCGACAACATGTCGGTGCTGCTCACCCACCTTTCCGAGGTCATCCGCAACAACCTGCCGCAGCTCCTATCCTACAAGGACATGAAGGCGCTGCTGGAGCGCCAGGACCAGGAATATCGCAAGCTGGCCGACGAGATCTGCACCTCGCACATCTCCTATCCCGGCCTGCAGGCCGTGCTGAAGCTGCTGCTCGCCGAGCGCGTCTCGATCCGCAACCTGCATCTGATCATCGAGGCCATCGCCGAGATCGCGCCGCATGTGCGCCGCACCGAGCAGATCGTCGAGCATGTGCGCATCCGCATGGCGCAGCAGATCTGCGGCGACCTTTCGGAAGGCGGCGTGCTGAAGGTGCTGCGGCTCGGCAATCGCTGGGATCTCGCCTTCCACCAGAGCCTCAAGCGCGACGCCAAGGGCGAGATCCGCGAATTCGACATCGACCCGCGCCAGCTCGAGGAATTCGGCCAGGACGCCACCAAGGCGATCAAGAAGCACCTCGAGGCCGGCGAGCGCTTCGTCCTCGTCACCGCGCCGGACGCGCGTCCCTATGTGCGCATGATCATCGAGCGGCTGTTCGCGACGCTGCCCGTGCTCAGCCATGTCGAGATCGCCAAGGGCGTCGAAATCAGGGTTCTCGGAACCATATCGTGACCGAGCTCTCGCAAGGCGTCGTCATAGCCGCCTTCCTCGCCTTCTGCCGCATCGGCGCCTGCTTCATGCTGATGCCTGGGCTCTCCAGCGCCCGCGTGCCGGTCCAGGTCAGGCTCTTCGTGGCGCTCGCCGCGACCGGCGGCCTGCTCGCCTTCCTGTGGGACAGGATCTACCCCTTCGTCGACCAGCGTCCGCAGGTCCTGGCGCCGATGATCGTCTCGGAACTGCTCGTCGGCGGCCTGATCGGCGCCATGACCCGGCTCTACATGGAAGCGCTGCGCTTCATGGGCTCGGCGATCGCCATGATGATCGGCTATGGCGGCTCGGGCGGCCCGGCCATCGAGGAGCCGGAGCCGCAGGCCGCGCTCGCTGCAATCATCTCGTTCTCGGCGCTGCTCCTGCTTTTCGTGTTCGATTTCGACCACGAGATCATCAAGGCTCTGGTCGCCTCCTATACGGTGGCGCCGGTCAACGTCGTCTTCAACCCGCAGGCCGCGCTCGTCGATGTCACCGATACGCTGTCGGACGCCTTCTTCCTGGTCATCCGCCTCGGCAGCCCGTTCGTCGCCTATGCCATCCTCGTCAACCTCACGATCGGCTTCGTCAACAAGCTGACCCCGCAGGTGCCGGTCTATTTCATCTCGCTGCCCTTCGTCATCGGTGGCGGCCTGGTGATCTTCTACTTCGCCATCGGCACGCTGCTGTCACTGTTCGCCAACGGCTTTGCCGACCTCACGCTCGCACGGTAGCCCATGAGCACGCGCAAGGAACGCCTGGGCAAGCTGGTGAAGGTGCAGGAGCAGTTGAAGGCGCTGCACGAGACCCGCCACGCGACCTTCCTCGCCCATGCCGCGAGCGCCGAGGCTGAAGCGAAGGCGCTGGTCGAGCATTTCGGCTCGAGCGATGCGTTGTCGAGCCAGTTTCCCGACCTCTACCACCGTCGCATCGTCAACGCCGTCACCCGCAAGGAAGCGAGCCTGGAAAGCGCGCGCCAGGAGGCAACCCTCGTCGCCGCCGCGACCGCGCGCGTCGACATGGTCGAACGCTCCTATCAGGAGGCGAGCCGCCGCGACGAGCGTGAACGCTCCGACCGCGAGCGCCTGGAACTGATCGAGCAGAAGCGGAGCGAGGAATAGGCACGGCCGACGCGGCCATGCAACAGGCATTTCCCGCAAGCCTGCGGCAAGCTTGTTGCGGCATGATCCGTCGAGCTGGAACCGACAAAGGGCGGGCTTTTCTTGGCGATTTCTCCACCCAGCGACATCGTTCTGGATGTCGCGCGCGCCGCTGAACCCACGGACATCGAGGCCGCCCGCATGGCGCTCGCGAAGCGCGCTGGCGCCCCGTCGGGGAGCTTTTCCGTCGACACCGCGGCCTCGGTCGATGCCGGCTCGATCCTGTCCCGCGCCACCGCCCAGAAGACCGACGCCAACTCCGCCGACAAGTTCAAGCGCTTCGAGGCGATGGTGCTGCAGACCTTCATCCAGAACATGCTGCCGAAGGACACCGAGCAGGTCTACGGCAAGGGGCTTGCCGGCGACATGTGGAAATCGCAGCTCGCCGAGCGCATGGCCGACGCCATGGCCACGCGCGGCGGCATCGGCATCGCCAAGTCGCTGCTCGCGGACCATTACCGCAAGGGCGAGCGCACGGTGCCGATCGGACCGGTCTCGGGCGGACCGGACAAGGCCGCTCTCGACCTGCAGACCAGCCTCTCCACCTCGCTGGTGCATGAATTGCAGCGCAAGGCGGCGAACTCCATGACCGGCGACGAAACGCCTGTCAAAACCGAGGTGAAGATCTAGCCATGGCCGACTATTCGGAATTCACGTCGAACCTGCCGGCACGCATGGGCATGGCGGAGGTATCGCCCGCGCGACCCGGCAACCTCGCCGCCATCATCGGCCGCATCGAGGAAGTGGTCGACGAGGAAACGGCCGGAATCCGCAGCGGCACGGACTACGATCTCAAGGCCTCGAACGCGCGCAAGAGCCGCTACCTCTACGAGCTCAACCGCGCCATGAAGGGCGGCAGCGAGGCGGAGTTCCTCGAACAGCATCGCGAGGGCCTGATCAGGCTGCGCCACAAGCTGGCGACGAACGAGGCGGCGATCCTGGCCCATCTCAATGCCGTCAATGAAATCGCCAACCTGCTGAAGGACGCCATCCAGAACTCCGAGGCGGACGGCACCTATTCGGCCGGCGAATTCGGCTGGGCAAGGTCATGACCGGACAGGCCGCCATCGGCTTGGCCGCTGCACGGCATGGGACCGACCGGTGATCAAGTTCATCGCCGCGGCCGTCTGGATCTGCGCCGCTACCCTCGGCGCGGTCTTCTACTCGTTCCAGATCGCCGGCGCGCATGGCGTGGGTGAGAAGCCGAAGCCGATGCTGGGCGGCCTGGACTACGTCAAGACCGACATCATCTCGGTGCCGCTCGTTCGCGATGCCAGGATCGACGGCTATTTCCTCACCAAGCTCGTCTATACCGTCGAGCCGGAGCAGATCAAAAAGCTCTCCATTCCCGCCGAGGCGCTGATCACCGATCAGGTCTATTCCTATCTCTACGCCAACCCGCAGATTGACTTCACCCGGAAGGAGACCGTCGACCTCGACGCCTTCCGCTCCGCCATCCGCGACACCATCAACGCGCGCGTCGGCGCGCCACTGGTGCACGAAGTGCTGATCGACCAGATCAACTTCCTGGCCAAGGATGAGATCCGCGACAACTGGCTGCGTCGCCGTCAGGGCGGCACGACCGCCTCCGAGATGTCGAAGGCCTTCAAGCAGCATTGACCGCTTCCGCTGGGGCGCCGCGCGGCTGCCGCCCTGGCTCCGCCTATCGCCGTTGCTTCGCATGCGCGGCAACGGCCTCCGACATTCACGCCGGAATATCGTTGACGTAAACGTCAACGCAAGACTATATGCCCCCGGGGTTGCATCCATGGCCAGCATGCGGGCGGCGTCTTCGACCGATCGAGGCCGGCGCGCGACAACACAATGACAAAGGAGAATCGCGTGAGCGTTCAGGAGATTGCCGACAAGATCAGGTCGCGCGTGGCAAGCGCCGGGTTCGATCGCTCGGTGAAGTTCGATACCGGCGCCGACGGCGTCATCGTCATCGATGGCGCGACCGTGTCCAACACCGACGCGCCGACCGATTGCACGATCAAGCTGTCGCTCGACGACCTCGAGTCGCTGATCGCCGGCGACCTCAACCCGACCATGGCTTTCATGACCGGCAAGATAAAGATCGAAGGCGACATGTCCGTCGCCATGGCGCTCAGCCAGTTGATCGGCTGATCGCCGATCCCACGATACGAGAACGCCGCCCATCGGGCGGCGTTTCTTTTTACGATGCGTCGCGAGGATGCGGCTGGATCACCGATGGAGCGGAATGAGCCGCCTCGTTGGAGCTCACCTCGCCCTATCCAGTTACAGCGGCAGCGGTCGCTGCTTGCGGCCAGCCGCCTTCAGCGTGCCAGCCGCGCCATCGAGCGCGCCGGGCACCAGTTCAAGCGCCAGGAAACGGTGGCGCTCGTAGGGGCCGGGCATGGCCAGCCGGCCCGTCTTTAGCGACGAGAAGCCGAAGCGCTCGTAATAGGGCGCGTCGCCGACCAGCAGCACGGCGCGATGCCCGAGACGCTCGGCCTCGGCAATGGCGTGGCGCATCAGCGCCGAGCCGATGCCGGCATTCTTGATCGACGGGTCGACCGCGAGCGGGCCGAGCAGGAGCGCGGCGCCGCCCCCCTCGCCCAGCCTCACATCCCACAGCCGCACCGTACCGACGACGGCGCCCGCCCCGTCGCGCGCGACGAAGGCAAGCCCTTCCGAGGGCCGGCGGCCACGCCGGAGCTTCTCGGACGACTTCGTCTTGCGCTTGGGACCCATGGACAGGTCGAGCAACGCCTCGCGCGCGTCGACGTCGCCTTCGGCCTCGGCGACGACGATGACAGCGGGGACGGCCCCCTCACCCGGCGCGCCGCGCGAGCCAACCTCTCCCCGGTGGGGAGAGGAGGGCGCCGGCGCGATCCCGGACGAAGCAAAGGCTGCTTCGCCCTGTTGGAATGCGCCAGGAAGCGTTGCCTCCAGGCTCTTGTCCCAAACGGGAGCAAGATCGCCCGAAAGGCCGGATGAGGGGGCAATGTCGGTGGCCGCAACGGCCGATTTGATCAGGTATTCCATATCCGCGATCCCTTGCGAGCGGAGATCTGTTCCACAAGCGAGCCGAGGCGGGCGACAAAGTCGCCCGCGCCGGATGATCTGAACGGCTCTTGCGAGCCGGTCAGATCACGTAGGATCGGAGGGGCTCGAAGCCGTTGAACGCGACCGCCGAATAGGTGGTCGTGTAGGCGCCGGTGCCCTCGATCAGCACCTCGTCGCCGATGGTCAGCGACAGGGGCAGCGGGTACGGCGTCTTCTCGTACATCACGTCGGCCGAATCGCAGGTCGGGCCGGCGAGCACGCAAGGTGCCGTCTCGCCGCCGTCATGCGCCGTCACGATCGGGTAACGGATCGCCTCGTCCATCGTCTCGGCGAGACCGCCGAACTTGCCGATGTCGAGGAACACCCAGCGCACATTGTCGTTGTCGGCCTTCTTGGAGATCAGCACGACTTCCGACTTGATAACGCCGGCGTTGCCGACCATGCCGCGACCCGGCTCGATGATGGTCTCGGGCAGCGCGTTGCCGAAGTGCTTGCGCAGCGCCGAGAAGATCGCCTGGCCATAGGCCTGCGCCGCCGGCACGTCGCGCAGGTAGCGCGTCGGGAAGCCTCCGCCCATATTGACCATCTTCAGCACGATGCCTTCCTCGGCCAGCGTCGCGAACACCCTCTTGGCATCGGCCAGCGCGCGATCCCAGGCGGTCAGGTCGGTCTGCTGCGAGCCGACGTGGAACGACACGCCATAGGCGTCGAGGCCGAGCTCCCTGGCGCGGCGCAGCACGTCGACGGCCATCGCCGGCACGCAGCCGAACTTGCGCGACAGCGGCCACTCGGCGCCCTCGCCGTCGGTGAGCACGCGGCAGAAGACACGCGCGCCGGGCGCGACGCGGGCGATCTTCTCGACCTCCTCGACGCAATCCACGGCGAACAGGCGGATGCCGAGCTGGTAGGCGCGTGCGATGTCACGCTCCTTCTTGATGGTGTTGCCGAAGGAAATGCGGTCGGCCGGCGCGCCGGCATCCATCGCCATCTCGACCTCGGCAACCGATGCGGTGTCGAAGGACGAGCCCATCGCAGCAAGGAGACGCAGGATTTCCGGCGCCGGGTTTGCTTTCACCGCATAGTAGATCTTGGAATCGGGCAACGCCTTCTCGAAGGCGCGGAAATTGTCGCGCACGACATCGAGGTCGACGACAAGGCACGGACCGCTCGGACGTCGGGTGGCGAGGAAGTCGAGGATGCGCTGAGTAGCCATCGGGTTTCTCCATCACGCCTTACGGCGCGCACAAGGGTGCGGACGCGGGCCGTCGGCCTCGCGAAACGCGATCAAACAAAGGCGGGACGAAAATTCCATGGAACCAGCCGGTGGAGACCCCGGAACCATGAAACGCCGTCTCGCGGCGATGAACCTAGCCTTGCCCGGCTTCGGTTCGCTTTGTCTGCCTTGGCTTGGATTGGGAGAACCCCGTTCCGCACTGCCGGCAATGAAGGTGTGCCTCTTCAGTAACCCCGGTCTTTGGACGACCGGCAGAGAACCAGAAAGGCCCGCACCGTCGTTGCTTCAAGGTGTCCTCGGTCTGGCGGTTGGCCACTAGACCGACTGGAGGGGTTAGCTCCAGTTACCTTACCGATTTCCCTCACCATTCGAGGATCGGCGGACACCCACAGGCACGTGCGACTTTGGGCAAGCGCGATATATGGCCGGCGTCCGTCACAATCAATAAAAATCGTATCCGCGGTTGTAAAATTTCTGGCATCGAACAATGTAACGAAAAACGCATCCGGATATCGAACGATGACAGGCACGCGCGGCCCTCTGAATGCCTTCCTCGACCTCGCCGAAATCCCGGTCCCGAGCGCGCAGAATGGCCCGCTGGCGGGGCTGACCCTGGCCGTAAAGGACATCTTCGACGTCGCCGGCTATCGCACCGGCTGCGGCAATCCGCAAAAGCACGACGAGGCGCAGCCGGCGGCGGCGACCGCGCCGGCCGTCCAGATGCTGCTTGCTTCGGGCGCGCGATTCGTCGGCAAGACGCAGACCGACGAGCTGGCCTTCTCGCTGATGGGGCTCAACGCGCACTTTCCGACGCCGGTCAACCCGACCGCGCCCGACCGCATCACTGGTGGCTCCTCCTCGGGTTCGGCTTCCGCCGTCGCCGGCGGCCTCGCCGACATCGCCACCGGTTCCGATACCGGCGGATCGGTGCGCGCGCCGGCGAGCTTCTGCGGCCTGATCGGCCTCAGGACCACGCATGGCCGCATTCCGCTTGCGGGCACGATGCCGCTGGCGCCGTCCTTCGACACGTTCGGCTGGTTCGCCACCGACATGGCGGCCTACGAAAAGGTCGGCGCCATCGAGCTTGGCGAGGACAGGCATCGCCACGCGCTTCGGCGGCCGCTCTCGCTTGCCGTGCTCGACGAGCTTCTGATCGGCCCCGCCGAGGCCGAGGCTTACGACGGCATGGTCCGCCGCGTCGCGGCGCTGATGGGTGCGCCGAAGCGGGCGCCGACGCTGTCGCACGGCATCGACGACCTCTACTGGTGCTTCCGCACGCTGCAGGGCCGCGAGGCCTGGCAAAGCCATGGCGCCTGGATCTCGGCCAGCGGCAACAAGCTCGGCCCCTTCGTCAAGGAACGCTTCGAGCACGGCGCCACGATCGACGCGGCGACAGCCGAGGCCGAGACGGGGCGCCGCAACGCCTTCCGCAACGAACTCGGCGACCTCCTTGGCGACGATGGCGTTCTGGTGCTGCCGACGGTACCGGGCGCGGCGCCGCTCAAGGCCGCTCCTTTCGACGACCTGCAGAGCTGGCGGGAACGCGCGCTGCGCCTGCTGTGCTCGTCCGGCCTGTCCGGCTTCCCCCAGATCACCCTGCCGATCGGATCCGTCGACGGCGCACCCTTCGGCCTCTCCTTGCTCGGGCCGAAAGACAGTGACCGGCAGTTGATCGCGCTTGGCGCGAGCATCCTCGCCGCCAGCACGGGAGAGGCATGACATGGACACACTGACCCGCATGCGGGCCTTCATCGACGTCGTCGAGGCCGAGGGCTTTTCGGCGGCGGCGCGCAAGATCGGCCGTTCCAAGGCGCTGCTGTCGAAATATGTGCGCGAGCTGGAGGACGAGCTCGGCGCCCTTCTGCTCAACCGCACGACGCGGCAGTTCTCGATGACGGAGGCCGGCCACACCTACTATCGCCGCGCCTCCGAGATCGTGCGCGAGATCGACAGCCTGGCCGACGCGGTGCGCGAATCCTCCGGCGACGTGCGCGGCCGCATCAAGCTGTCGGCGCCACGTACCTTCGCCGACGCACCCATCGGGCAGTCGCTCATCGACTTCGCCAAGCAGCATCCCGAGATCGTGCTCGATATTCATCTCGACGACCGCTTCGTCGACCTCGTCGAGGAAGGCTTCGACCTCGCCGTGCGCATTTCGCGGCTGGAGAACTCATCGCTCATCGCCAGGCGCCTGGCGCCGTTCTCCGTGCTTCTGTGCGGCTCGCCGGAACTCATCGCCAAGCATGGCATGCCGACGCGGCCGCAGGATCTTGCCCGCGTGCCCTGCATTATCGACACCAACGGCCGCTGGATGACCAACTGGCCTTTCAAGGGCGACAATGGCGACGCGGTGAGCGTCTCCGTCTCGGGACCGCTCGAGGTCAACAGCCCGATGGCCGCCCGCGCCGCAGCCGTGTCGGGGCTCGGTTTCTCCATCCTGCCGGACTTCATCGCCGCGCCCGACATTGCCGCCGGCCGGCTGCTGACCGCGCTCGACGATCGTATCCTGTCGGGCGGCGGCATCTTCGCCGTCTACCCGCATCGCCGCTATCTGCCAGCCAAGGTCCGCGTCTTCGTCGACTACCTCGTGCAGTGGTTCCGGACACGGGAAGCCGCCTGAAGCTTTCCCGCCACGGATCGCCGTCGACGACGCAAATCGCCGGCGGTCACGAAAACGGGATCGGCCTGGACAGCGCCAGTCATGGCGCGGTCCCAATTTCGCCCCCTTTGTGCCCACTGTCGGAGACCTTCCCGAGGCCATGGAATCACGAGGCAGAATGCAGCTGAGACGACGGGCAATCGTGCTGGCTTCGGCCCTGGCGGCGCTGCTTGCCGCGGCCGGCCCCGCCGAAGTGCACCCGCACGTCTTCGCCGAGGCGCGCCTCGACGTGATCCTGTCCCCGGACCATCAGAGCATCGTTGCGCTGCGCCATCTCTGGCGCTTCGACGAGCTGTTCTCGAGCACCGTGATGATGGAGTTCGACAAGAACTCCGACCTCAAGCTGGACGACAAGGAACTGAAGGACGTCGCCGACACCATCCATTCGTCGCTGGCCGAGTTCAACTATTTCCAGCTCGTCACCCAGAACGGCAAGGACGTGAAGATGGTGCCACCGCCGCACCTGATGGCCAATTTCGACAACGACCAGCTGATCGTCCTGTTCGAATCGCAGCCGGCGCAACCGATCAAGCTGACCGGCAAGATCGACATCGGCGTCTACGACCCGACCTTCTACACCGCGATCGACTTCACCGAGGATGCCAACCTCAAGGTCGAGGGTCTGCCCTCGAGCTGCGCCAGCAAGGTCGTACGACCCGATCCCGACGAGGCGATCAAGGAAAACCAGAAGACCCTGACGGACGCCTTCTTCAACGACCCGACGGGCACCGACATGAGCAAGATCTTCGCCACCAAGCTCGAATTGGACTGTCAGCCAGAAGGATAGATCCGGTGATGAAACCGTCCCTGCGTTTGGCATTCGCCCTGTTGGCCGCGACTGTGGTGATGGCGCATTTCGCTAGCGCCGCCCATGCACAGAGCTCGCTCGGCATCGGCGTCAATGACGGCATGGCGCCAACCACCGGCCCCTTCGCCCACATTCTGATGTGGATCAACCTGCGCCAGCAGGAGTTCTACCGCGCGCTCGCCAGCGCGATGAAGGCGATGCGCGAGGACGGCAGCAAGATGTGGCTGCTGATTGCCCTCTCCTTCGCCTACGGCATCTTCCATGCCGCTGGTCCGGGACACGGCAAGGCGGTGATCTCGTCCTACATGGTGGCCAACGAGGTGGCGTTGCGGCGCGGCATCCTGCTTTCCTTCGTCTCGGCCCTGCTGCAGGGGCTGACCGCCGTCGTGGTCATGCTGCTCGCCTATTTCGTGCTGCGCGGCACCGCCATCTCGATGACCGACGCCGCCTGGTTCATGGAGATCATGAGCTTCGTCTTCGTCACCCTGTTCGGCGCGTGGCTGCTGTGGCGCAAGCTCGGCCCGATCGTTCTGCGCTGGTTCGGCGCCAGCCCCGCCTACAGCCTGTCGGCCGCCCATGCCGGGCACTCGCATGGCGGCCATTCGCATGCCGGACATTCCCATTCGCATGCCGGGCATTCCCATGCCGGGCACAGCCATGCCGCTCTCCATGCGCATGGCGACCATGCTCATGACCACGACCACGACCACGACCACGATCATGCGCACGACCACGATCATGATCACGGGGCGCACCGGCATCACGCCCACGCGGCGCATGACCATGCCGCTCACGACCACCATGACCATGCCGCCGGCGAGGTCTGCGCGACCTGCGGCCATTCGCATGCGCCGGATCCGGCCCTGCTTTCGGGCGATCGCTTCGACTGGCGCACCGCCTGGTCGGCGGTGGTGGCGGTCGGCATCCGGCCCTGCTCGGGAGCGCTGATCGTGCTCAGCTTCGCACTGCTCAACGGCATGTGGCTCGGCGGCCTGCTGTCGGTTTTCGCCATGTCGATCGGCACGGCGATCACCGTCTCGGCGCTGGCCACCATGGCCGTGACGGCCAAGAACTGGGCCGTGTACTTCGCCGGCGACGGCCGCATGGGCAACCGCATCCACTCGATCGTCGAGATCGGCGGCGCGGCCTTTGTTTTCCTGTTCGGCCTGCTTCTCTTGTCGGCGAGCCTGGCTGGTCGAGTCTGACGCTTCGGGGGGTCCCCTGGACGGCTAGCCGGCTATCTTGCCGCCCAGTTCGTCCTCGATATGGGCGCGGATGATGTCGTCGAAGCTCGTCTCGGCAAAGAAGCCCAGTTCCTTCGAGCGCTTCGCGTCGAAGCGCGTCGGCCAGCCCTTGACGATCGCCCAGATCGTCGCGTCCGGCTCCTCGCGGATCAGCTTCACCACCTCGGCGCCTGCAACCCTTTCAAGCGCCTCGATCTGCTCGCCGACCGAAACAGCCACCCCTGGCATGCTGAGGTTGCGGCGCGGGCCGACGGCATCGCCGTCGATCCCGGCGGCGTGGATCAGGAAATTCACCGCCGAGCGCGGGCTGGCATGCGTATGCACCACGGAACGCGGTACCGGCAGGATGGCTTCCTGGCCGGCAAGCGGCTCGCGGATGATGCCCGAGAAGAAGCCCGACGCCGCCTTGTTGGGCTTGCCCGGCCGCACGCAGATGGTCGGCAGCCGGATGCCGATGCCGTCGAAGAAGCCGCGCCGCGTGTAGTCCGCCAGCAGCGCCTCGCCAACCAGCTTCTGCGTGCCGTAGGACGTGAGCGGCGTCGGATGGAAGGTGTCGGGGATCACATCCGGGAACGGCGCGCCGAACACCGCGATCGACGAAGTGAAGACCAGGCGCGGCTTGAAGCCAGCCAGCCGCACCGCGTCGAAGAGCGCGCGCGTGCCGTCGAGATTGACCCGGTAGCCGAGGTCGAAATTCGCCTCCGCTTCGCCCGACACGATGCCGGCCAGATGGAAGATCACGTCGGGGCGGCTCGCAACGAGGCGCTCCGCGGCGCCCCCCGCGGCAAGATCGCCGGTATGGGGCGAGATCTCGACGCCCGGCATGTCGGGTGCCTGCGGCGGCACGATGTCGTGCAGGTCGAGCGCGGTGATCTTCTCGCCGCGCAGGCGTCCGTCTCTCGCCAGCCGGGCGATCAGTTTGCGGCCGATCATGCCGGCCGCGCCGGTGACGAGGATGCGCATCTCAGTTTCCCCCACCGCGGCGCTGGCGGCCGCGCAGCCAGAAGACCAGGAAGAATGCCAGCACGAAAAGCACGGCGAAGACGCCGGCCAGCACCGGCGAGATGCTGCCGAGCGCCAGCATTACTTTCGGAAGATAGAAGCCCGCTAGGCTGAAGAACAGCAGGATGATCAGCGCGGCAATGACCGCATTCCTGGTCTCGCGCTGCATCAGGCTGTCTCGCCGCGCAGGAGAATGATGGAGCTTTGCGTCACGATGCTGGTTCCCGATGGTTTCGACGTCGATGGTTCACGTCCCCTCTGACACCACCGACATCGCCGATGTCAAACGCAAAGCCGCATTCGCCCTCCCCGAGCAGGCATGGTGTCGGGCCTGCGGCGGTCAGTGGTAGTGCCCGTGATGCGGCGGGGTGGCGTGCAGGAAATCATGTTCGGGCGTGCCGTCCGCGCACAGGCCGAATTCGGGCTCGACGGTGACATGAGCGATGCCGTGCTGGGTGGCGAGGCGCTTCTTGATGGCGCCCACCGCCCTGTGCGGATCGACCCCTTCCCGCAGGCAGGCGTGCAACGTCGCCATGGTGTTCGATCCGTCGATCGACCAGACGTGTACGTGATGGACCTGGCGCACGCCCTTGACCGACGCCTCGATGTCCCTGGCGATCACGTCCCGGTCGAGCTCCGGCGGTGCGCCTTCCAGCAGCACGTGGGCAGCAGCGCGCATCAGCGACCATGCCGTCGAGAGGATGAGCAGCGAGACCACGACCGAGAGGATTGGGTCGATCGGTGTCCAGCCCGTCGCCAGGATCACCAGCGCGGCCACGATCGCAGCGCCCGAGCCGAGCAGGTCGCCCATCACATGCAGGATCGCGCCACGCATGTTGAGGCTCTCGCGGTCGCCGCCATTGAGGATGAGGAAAGAGGCGATGTTGACCAGCAGGCCGAGCACGGCAACGACCAGCATCGGCCCGGCCAGCACCGGGGACGGCGCGCGCAGCCTTTGCCAGGCCTCATAGACGATCCACAGCGCGATGACGAAAATGGCAATGCCGTTGGTGTAGGCCACCAGCGTCTTGACCCGGCCGAAGCCGTAGGTGAGCTGGCCCGTCGCGGGCCGCTCGGCTAGGTGGAAAGCATACCAGGCAAGGCCGAGCGCGATCGCATCCGCCAGCATGTGGCCGGCGTCCGCCAGAAGGGCCAGCGAACCCGTCAGCAGGCCGCCGAGCGCCTCCGCCACCATGAAGCCCGCGGTCAGGCAGGTGGCGATGAGGACGCGTCTCTTGTCGGTCGCGCCATGGACGTGACCGGCATCGTGGCTGTGGCCATGCCCAGGGGCATGGGATTGAGCCATGGTCAAGCTCCTGTCGTGCGCCGTTGCGGCGCTACGCGCCGAACCTGGCGCGGAAATCCTCCAGCCGCTGCCGCTGCCGGCCCTCGCCGTCGAAATTGGCCGGATCGAGCCAGGCTTCATAGGCCTGCCGCAGCGCCGGCCACTCCTTGTCGATGATGGAATACCACGCGGTGTCGCGATTTTCACCCTTGACCACGAGGTGCTGGCGGAAGATGCCCTCGAACTTGAAGCCGAACCGTTCCGCCGCGCGCTTCGACGGCTCGTTGCGGTTGTTGCACTTCCACTCGTAGCGCCGGTAGCCGAGATCGTCGAAGGCGTATTTGGCGAACAGGAACTGCGCCTCGGTCGCCGCTGGCTTGCGCGAGATCACCGGTCCCCAATAGATGTTGCCGATCTCGATCACGCCATAGGCCGGATCGATGCGCATCAGCGTCTGCCGGCCGGCGACCTTGCCGCTGGCCTTGTCGATGACCGTGAAGAACAGCGGATCCTCGCTGGCTTCCACCTTGTCCAGCCACGGCTGGAAGGCGGCGCGGCTCTCGGGCGGATAATCGGGCAGCCAGGCGAAGCGGCCATCCACATCAGGCACGGAAGACGCCTCGTACAGTCCGTCGCCATGTCTGGCCGCGCTGAGCGGTTCGAGGCGGACATAGCGTCCTTCCAGCACCTTGCGCTCCGGGCGCGGGCGCGGCTGCCAGTTCTTCAGATCTTCCGTCACCTGGGGCTCCAATCCGTTTGACTTTTAGCGAAGGACGCTCACAAAAACGCTCGCCGACAGAAAGAACCACAGGGACGGGAAAAATGCTCCACACGATTGCCGCCTTCGACCGGCTCGGCGAGGAAAATGCCTTCGCGGTGCTCGCCCGGGCCACAGCGCTGGCCCAACAGGGACGTGATATCGTCAACCTCGGCATAGGCCAGCCTGACTTCAAGACGCCAGGGCACATCGTCGAGGCGGCGATCCAGGCGCTGCGGGACGGGCACCATGGCTACACGCCCGCCAACGGGCTGCTCGCCACCCGCGAGGCTGTCGTGCGCCGCACGCTTGCCACCACCGGCGTCGAGGTATCGCCCGAGACCGTGATGATCCTGCCGGGCGGCAAGCCTACCATGTTCGCCGCGATCCTGATGTTCGGCGAGCCCGGTGCCGAGATCCTCTATCCGGATCCCGGCTTTCCCATCTACCGCTCGATGATCGAGTTCACCGGCGCGACGCCCGTGCCGGTGCCGATCCGCGAGCAGAACGGCTTTGCCTTCTCCGCCGAGGAGACGCTGGCGCTGATCACGCCTAGGACCAGGCTTCTCATCCTCAACTCGCCCGCCAACCCGACAGGCGGCGTCACGCCGCGCGCCGAGGTCGAGAAGCTGGTCAAGGGGCTCGAGGCGTATCCGCACGTCGCCATCCTCTCCGACGAGATCTACGACGTCATGACCTATGACGGCGAAACCCACTGCTCGCTGCTCGGCTTCCCCGAGATCCGCGACCGGCTGATCGTACTCAACGGCTGGTCGAAGACCTGGGCGATGACCGGCTGGCGCATGGGCTGGTCGATCTGGCCGAACGGCGACAAGGGCGGGCATCTCTACGACAAGGTGCGCAAGCTGGCGGTCAATTGCTGGTCCTGCGTCAACGCGCCGAGCCAATATGCCGGCATTGCCGCGATCGATGGCCCGCAGGACGAGGTGGAGGCGATGATGCGGGCTTTCGATCGCCGCCGCCGGCTGGTGGTCGAGGGACTGAATGCGCTGCCCGGCGTTTCCTGCATCACGCCGAAGGGCGCCTTCTATGCCTTTCCCAACGTGTCGAAAACCGGCTGGAAGGCGAAGAAGCTCGCCTCGGCGCTGCTCGAGGACGCTGGCGTGGCACTGATCGGCGGCCCCGATTTCGGCATCCTCGGCGAAGGCTATATCAGGCTCTCCTACGCCAATTCGGAGGAGAACATCCAGCGCGCCCTCGAACGCATCGCGGCGTTCCTGGCCAAGGGGTGACAACCCGCGAGACCTGCGAAGGAAGCATCAACTTGAAACGCGTTGCCCGTCACCGGGATACGCGCCGGGAGGAGTGACATGTTTTACGCGATCCTTGCCTATCACGTCGAACAGACGATCCAGAAGATGACGCAGCAGGAGGACGCGGCGCTGATGAAGGATCTTCTGGAGATCAACGAGCGCCTCTACCGCGAGGGCGCGCTCGGCCCGGCCGCGCGTCTCGACGAGACGCGGACCGCCTGCACCCTGCGCGGGCCCGGCGACGGCATCGTCGTCGACGGGCCTTTTGCCGAAACCAAGGAACAGCTGCTCGGCCTCTATGTCGTGGACTGCGCCACGCGCGACGACGCCGTCGCCATCGCGCGCGACCTTCGCCGGGTCAATCCGAGCGCCGTCTACGAGATCAGGCCGATCGTACTCTTCCGGCCCGGCGTGGCGCTTTCCGGCACGTAAGCCCGGAGCGGTTGCCGACGGCATTAGAGCGCCGCGCGTCGTTCTGGACGCGCAAAGGACGCTCTAACACTTTGATTTGGCGCATGATCCTTTCCGAAAATCGATTCCGGTTTTCGGGTTCATGCGCTAGCCACGGCCGACGAACGGCATCTTCGTCGCCATCACGGTCATGAACAGCACGTTGGCATCCAGCGGCAGGCCTGCCATGTGGACGACCGCATCGGCCACATGCTGGACGTCCATCACCGCCTCGGCGGCCACCGAACCGTTGGCCTGTGGCACGCCGACCGTCATCGGCTGCGCCATCTCGGTCAGCGCGTTGCCGATGTCGATCTGGCCGCAGGCTATGTCATAGGGTCTGCCGTCCAGCGCCAGCGTCTTGGTGAGGCCCGTTATGGCATGCTTGGTGGCTGTGTATGGCACCGAACCCGGGCGCGGCGCATAGGCCGACACCGAGCCATTGTTGATGATGCGGCCGCCCATCGGCCGCTGCTTGCGCATGGCCCCGAACGCCGCGCGCGCGCAGAGGAACGAGCCGGTGAGGTTGACGCCGACCACATCGTTCCACACTTCGACGGGGATCTCGTCGATCGTCGTCGACTTGTAGCTCATCCCGGCATTGTTGAAGAGCAGGTCGACGCGGCCGAAAGCGGCCAGCACCGTCTCGAACAGGTCGTCTACCCGGTCGGCCTTGCTGATGTCGCAGGCGACCGCGAGCGCCCGCGCCTGCGTCTGGCCCACCTCGGCGACCGCTTCCGCCACCGCCTGGTCGAGCACGGATTTGCGGCGGCCGCAGAACACCGTGTTCCAGCCCGCTTTCAGCAGCGCCGTGGCGACGCTCCTGCCGATGCCCGTGCCCGCGCCGGTGACGACGGCTGTCCGTTCAACTGTCATCGAAATTCTCTCCCGTGCATGTCCAAAACGTTCGACGTCATCCGGCGATGGGATGAAAGGTCGAGGCAGTAAATGCAGGTGACGAGGGAGATGGCAAGCCGGATGCCTGGAGCATCGGACCGAAAAGTGTGCCCGGTTTTCGGATTGTTCCGGCGCTCGATCAAAGTGTTGGAGCGTCCCTTGTGCGTCCAGTTGGCCGCACGGCGTTTCAAGGGCCGCTTCCGACAAAAAGGGCGGTCATTGGCGACCGCCCTCATCTGAACCGGGCTTGGGAGGAGGAAAGCCGATCCGACTGTTAGAATCATGCGCTTCCGAGGTTAACGAATGGTTAACGCCCAAAAGTCCCGCTCCATCGAGGAAGGCTACCAGCGCGGATTGGGCGCGGTTCCCGCCTTCGCGGCGGGCACCTTGGCCGCGGAAACCGTCGCCTCGACATGGTCGACCAGCGCATCCGGCAGGCCGAGTCGCCCCGCCAGCAGGTCGAGATAGCCGCGCTCGGCGCGTGTGTCGGGATCGATGGTGAGTCGCGACGCCGTGTAGAGTTCGAGCTTCTGCGCTTCGGTGTGGGCGGCCGCCACCAGTTCGTCCAGGTCGAGCGGCCGCTCCAGTTCCGCCATCAGGAATTTCTCCGCCTCCGGCCCGATCCCCGAAAGGCTGAGCTTGTCGGCGATCTTCTTGCGCTCGTCGGCGTCGACATGGCCGTCCGCCTTGGCCGCTGAGATCATCGCGCGCACCAGCGTCAGCGTGAACGCGTCCTCGCCCTGCGGCGCCTGCGAGGGATGAAAGCCGGTGTCGGCGGGCGGCGGCAGCAGTTCAGGCTCGCCGGCCGGTGCCTGGGCCGGCACGGCGCCGTTCTTGTAGTTCTGGTAGGCCTTGTAGGCGAGACCGCCGATCGCGGCGAGGCCACCGAGCCTGATCGCGGTGCCGGTGACCTGGCGTCCCGCGCCGGTTCCGAGCAGCACGGCGGCAATGGCGCCGGCGGCAAGAGGATTGTCCTTGGCCATCTGCACCGCCTGCCCCGCCTTGTCACGCACGGTGGCGTCGGTTCCGGGGATTTGCGAGCCAAGCAGATCGTCGAGGAGCTTCTTGGGGTCGAGCATCAATGTCTCCAGAATTGGCCCGGCCGAACGGGCTGGTTGCGAACGTCGAAGACGTAGGTCCCGAACCCCGACATTACAATGACGGGACGGACGGCATGGCGTGCCCCTGTCGGAACGTTCCGACCCACCCGATCGTCAAGCGCGATCCAGGGCATTCCTCGCCTGGCGCGGCATCCATCGAAAGCCCGCATTCATCGCGGGCTTGCGACGCAACCGAAAAACTCCGCGACGTCGGTAGGAGATCGTTCGTCCCAGGCTTGCCGGCCGCTGGCTATCATATGACCGGCCCGTAGGTGCTACCGCACACGTCGGGCGACAACGCGCGGCGGCGTGTCTGCTGACCGACACAAGGTGGCGACGGCCGGAAATCTTAGCCGGACAGTGTTCATGAACCTGTCATGCGCCCCTGCATATTCTTGTACGTCCGCAGGGTTGCGAAACGAAAGGCACTCCGATGAAAAGGCATGTTTTGGCACTGGCAGCGGGCACGCTGGCAGCGTTTTCGTCTGGCACATTGTCGACTTCCGTCGCTATGGCGGCGCCCTACAAGCACGTGCTGCTCATCAGCGTCGACGGTCTTCACGCTCTCGACCTGGCAAACTATGCCGCCAGGAATCCGGCGAGTTCCCTGGCCGCGCTTGTCCACACCGGCATTTTCTATCCGAACGCGCTCACCAGCGCGCCTTCCGATTCGTTCCCGGGCTTTGTGGCGCAAGTGACCGGCGGTACGCCGAAATCAACAGGCGTGTTCTATGATGACAGTTACGACCGCACCTACTTCGCGCCGGCTTCCGATTGCAAGGGGCTGCCGGGTGCCGAGGTGGCGTTTGCCGAGAACATCGATGTCGATTCGACACGCCTTGACGCCGGTGGCAAGCCGGGCGATTTCCGCAGCCAGATCGACCCGGCAAAGCTGCCGATGACCCTGATCAACGGCAAGTGCTCCGTCGTCTATCCGCATGATTTCGTACGCGTGAACAATGTCTTTGAGATCGTGCGGGCTCATGGCGGCCGCACGGCCTGGTCCGACAAGCATCCAGCCTATGAATGGCTGAACGGTCCTTCCGGCAAGGGCGTCGACGACCTCTATGCGCTGGAGCAGGACAGCCTCATTCCCGGAACGAAGGTGAAGACGACGGGCAGCTTCAAGGCCGAACAGGCCTTCGACGAGGCGCGCGTCAAGGCCGTGATAAACGAGATCAAGGGCCTCGACAGCACCGGTTCGCATCCCGCTCCGGTTCCCGAGCTTTTCGGCATGAACTTCCAGGCGGTGAGCGTCGGCCAGAAGCTGCCCAAGGCTGGCCCAGGCGATGAACAGGGCCTGGTCGGCGGCTATCTGGACGCCAGCGGCTCGCCGACCAATGGCCTCGCCGGTCAACTCGCCTATGTCGATAGCGCGCTCGGCGAACTGATCGCCGCGCTCAGGGATAACCGCCTCGCCGATTCCACCTTGATCATACTTGCCTCGAAGCATGGCCAATCGCCAATCGACCCGGCGACGTTCCAGCCGCTGGACGACGATCCCTATACGAAGACGCCGGGCTATGCCTTCCACATAGCCGACGACGCCGCGCTGATCTGGCTCAAACCGCAAGACCGGACCAAGAACCTCGCCGCGGCGCAAGACTATCTCGAAAAGTCGAGCAAGGCCGAAGGCATTGCCCAGATCCAAACGCCGAACGCTCTCGCGCTGGCCTATCAGGACCCAGCTACAGACAGCCGTACGCCGGACTTCATAGCGACGGTCAATCCGGGCGTGGTCTATACTTCCGGTTCGAAAATAGCGGAGCACGGCGGCGCCAACGCCAATGATCGCAACGTGGCGCTGCTGATCAGCAGTCCCTCGATCGAGCCGAGATCGGTGCCGGCACTGGTACAGACGGCGCAGGTAGCACCCACCATCCTGCGTGCCCTGGGCTATGACGCCAGCGAATTGCAGGCCGTGAAGCTGGAGGGTACCCAGGACCTGCCGGCGATACCGTTCTGAAACTCGAGCCACGCGATTTCACAATCAGCCGCCGGCCATGCCCGGCGGCTGATTTTTTCGCGGACATCAGCGCCGGCAGGCGCGACCGCTTCGAAAATTGCTTACCGGTGCATGGCATGGGGCCGGCCGTGATTGCGTCGCGTGGATGCGGTCGACGAAGGTACCAGGAGCGATGCTCAGGAACCGATATGCGGCGCCTCGCCGCGCGAGCGCGCCAGCTCGACCTGGCGGTGCCGTTCCGCGTAGCGCGCGCGATCCCCGTCGCTGCGCTCCTCGACGCAATGCGGGCACGACACGCCCTCGGCGTATGCGGGCGAAGCGCGGTCCCGCGGCGTCAGTGGGCGACGGCAGGCGCGGCACAGCTCGGCCTCGCCCTCGGCCAGCCCGTGCGATACCGACACACGCTCGTCGAAGACGAAGCACTCGCCCTGCCATAGGCTCTGCGCCGCCGGCACATCTTCCAGATATTTGAGGATCCCGCCCTTGAGATGGAACACGTCGTCGAAGCCGAGCGAGCGGACATAGGCAGTCGCCTTCTCGCAACGGATGCCGCCGGTGCAGAACATGGCGATCTTCTTGCCGTCGAGTTCGGCGCGGTGCTGCTCCACCCAAGCTGGAAATTCGCGGAAACTGCTCGTCGCCGGGTCGACCGCGCCGGCGAAAGTGCCGAGCGCCACCTCGTAGTCGTTGCGCGTGTCGATGACGATGGTGTCGGCATCGGAGATCAGCGCGTTCCACTCGGACGGCGCGACATAGGTGCCGACGCTGTTGGTCGGGTCGATGTTCTCGACCCCCATGGTGACGATCTCGCGCTTCAGCCGCACCTTCATGCGGTGGAACGGCATTTCGCCCGCGCTGCTGTACTTCACCTCAAGCCCGGCCAGCCCCTCGATCGCCTGGAGATGGTCGATCAGGACCGGGATCGCCTCCTCGCTGCCGGCGACGGTGCCGTTGATGCCTTCATGCGCAAGCAGCAGCGTGCCCTTGATGCCATGTCCGCAACAGAAAGCGGCGAGCGGCGCGCGCAATGCCTCGAAGTCGTCGAGCCGGGCGAATTTGTAAAGCGCGGCGACGCGGAACGGTCGAGCCTGGGTTGCGGTTGTCATGCCCATGCCACTAGACCGTGGTGGAAGGCGTTTCAAGACCGTGCCGGCATGACGGCCTTGTCCCCACGTCGCTCCAACCCGCGTGACATCGCGACACGCCCGCTTTCGTGGACTTGGGGTACCCCTTCTGCTAATCGGTTGAAATCAATCCCGTCGAGAGAAAAGCGAATGACCCGCAAGACCGAGAAACTCCTGTCGCTCCTCGATGGCCAGCCGGTCATCCCCGTTCTCAAGATCGCCAATGTGGTTGACGCCGTGCCGCTGGCCCGCGCGCTGGCGCGCGGCGGCCTGCCGGCGATCGAGATCACACTGCGGACCGCCTCGGCGCTGGAAGCGATCAGGCAGGTGGCTGCCGAGGTCGAGGAGGCTATTGTTGGCGCGGGCACCATTCTCGATGCCGCGCAGTTCGAGAAGGCCGCCGCTGCCGGCTCGCGCTTCATCGTCAGCCCCGGCATCACGCGCGAGCTGCTCAGCGCGGCCGACGACAGCAATGTTCCCTTGCTTCCGGGCGCTATAACGCCCAGCGAGATCATGGCCGCGCGGGAAGCCGGCCTGCGCTTCCTGAAGTTCTTCCCGGCAGAGCAATCAGGCGGTATCGCCTCGCTGAAGGCCTTCGCCTCGCCGCTCGCCGACGTGAAGTTCTGCCCGACGGGCGGCATCTCCGGCAAGAACGCCGCCGACTATCTCGCCCTGTCCAACGTGATCTGCGTCGGCGGCTCGTGGGTAGCGCCGGACGAACTGGTCAAGGCCGGCAAGTGGGATGAGATCGAGGCCCTGGCGCGGGCGGCGAGCACGCTGCGCAAATAGCCTGTCGCCAGACGTCAAAGGGGCCGGCTGGCTCGCGCCGACCGGCCCAGGCCATCAGGCGCGCTTACCTGCAGACCTTGACCTTTTCGACAACCTTATGATGGTGCCGCCAATGCGTGACCAGCTTGGTGACGCAGTGATGCCTGCCATGTTTGACGACAATGGTCTCGGCCTGGGACGGAGCGACGCCAGCCGATGCGGCAACGAGCGCCAGCATCGACGCCAAAAGTATGTTTTTCATGGATTTCCCCGTTTGAGTGAACGGGGATAAAACGGGCCGGCGGCGGCGCGAGTTCCTGCATCACGGCAATGTCAGGACATCGTGACAGAAGCAGCGAACGCTTTACGCGGCCTTCGAATCCACGGCACGAAAAAGCCGCGTCGGTCGCCCGGCGCGGCTTGATCTGACGTCGGCCGGCCACCCGATCAGTTGGCCGGGAAGCGAGCGACCGAGAGGAACTTGACCGCGTTTCCGCTGAAGCGGTTGGCGTCCGGCACCTGGTTGTCCGGTTGGAAGCCGGCCGTATAGACCTCGCTCGGCCGCGTGTGCACGGCGTTGTAGGCGTAACGCGGCGCGGTGGTCGGGCTGGAAACCGTCGAGATGGTTTCGCCGCTGGCGAGCGCCCAGCGGGCGGCCTGCGGCGCAGCCGCAACCACCATGGGCTTCGCCTCGGGCTTGAGGTCGCGGGCGGTCGGCTTGGCCTCCTTGCGCGTCGTCTTCACGCCAGCGCCGATCGCGGCGGCAGGATCGGATCCGGCGGGCCTGGCAACGACCGCCTGGCGCGGCGAGGCGGCATCGACACCCGAAGGATCGCTGAAGGCGGAACGCGGCGGCTGCGAGAGCGACGCGACCTGATAGTCGCCATTGGCGGGCTCGGCCTGGCTGGCGGGATCGACCTGCGCATTGGCCTCGTCGAGCACTGCCTTGACCTCGTCGTGGCGCGCCGGATCAGGCCGCGCCGTCGGCAAGACCGAGAACGCGTCGGAGGCAGTCTTCCTGTCTGGCGTCTCGGCCAGCGCCAGGAGAACATCCTTGGACGGCTCCTTGCCCTGCTTCTGGGCCAGATCGGCCGGAAGCGAGCGGTCGGGACGCCAGGTCGGCAGCGGAATGTTGTTGATCGCCACCTGCGGGGCATCCGCTGGCGCGGTGTCATCCGTCGCCGATTTGTCGGCCGTGGCGAACGGTACGTCCGACGGCACGGGCGCGCTGGCAGGCTGCTTCGCCGCCGACGCGTCGGCCATGGCGAACGGAACGTTGTCAGGCGTCGTGGCGCCAACGTCGACCTTGGGGCGCGGCGCGAAGCCTGGCACCGGGATGCTGCGCGCCGGCAGCGCCGCGATGATCGTCTCAGGCGTGTCCTTCACCGGCTCAGGCGCGGCGTCGGCCTCGGCGATCTGCGGGATCTCGGCGCGCTTGGCGTTCTCCGGCGCCACGATGGCTATGCTCGGCTGGTTGTTGCTCTTGGCGTTCGAAAGCAGCGGCTTGACGGGCTTGGCCTTGGCGGCCGGGACATCCGACGCGACGTCGGCACTGTCGTCGGCCTCGTCGGCCCCGCCGCCACCGAAGAATGCGGCAAGCAGGCCACCGGAGCGCTTGGTCGAGCCGCCGGCGCTGGCCAGTTCGATGTTCGGCGTGCCGGAGCCCTTGCGGGCCTTGTAGGAGGCCAGCGCCTGGTCATAGCCAGGCAAAGGACGGCCGTCGTTCGGCACATGCAGCGTCTTGCCATTGGGGAACAGGCTGACCAGTTCCTGGCGGCTGATGCCCGGCCAATGGCGCACATTGCCGACATCCATATGGACGAAGGGCGAACCGGAAGACGGATAATAACCGACGCCACCGCCCTGCATCTTGAGGCCGATGTTGCGCAGCTTCTTCAGCGGCACGCCGGGAATGTAGAAGTCCATCGCCTTGCCCAGCATGTGCTGGCTTTCCTTGGCGACACCACGGCTGCGGCTGCGCAGCATCGAGTTCGTCGCCGGCGAACGGTAGCCGCAGACCACCTGGATATAATCGGTGGCGCCGCTCTCGCGATAAGCTTCCCAGACGAGATCCAGAAGGCGCGGGTCCATCTTGGTCGGCTCGTTGCGGCGCCAGTCGCGCAGGATGATGTTGATCTTGCGCAGGCCTTCGGGATCGTAGCGGCCATTGCGCTTGTAGACGATCTCGGCCTTCTCATGCGTATGCAGATGATAGAGCTTCAGCGTACGCACCTCGGCGCGCGCAACGGTCGCCGTGGCGGCAACAAAGCCGAAAGCAACGATCACCGCCGCCAGCCATTTCGGCCAGGTGCCCATGCGATCGTGCTGCCTGTTTGTGTGTCGTTCGATTCTGTTCAAATCAAAAGGCCCTGCAGGCTGCCGTTTGTCCCCGGATTTGCCCAAACGGATGTGGTGTGACTCACATCCGAATATCCATCCTAATGGTTAATCATCGCTTATTGAAGCCGAAATGCGGTAACACCGTGGCGATATCCCGTCAAAAATGGTTCACGGGGTTTCTTGGTAAACCGCTGGTTTAGATCATGATTTCGGCGTTTACCGCGGACACGATCTGTTACCGTCTGCTTCAATCCGTGAACATCGAAAGGATGCTGAGATCTTCGCCTCGCGCCCTGGCCGAGCCACGCAAATGCATTTAGCAACAGCAAGCTTTTGCCGGGCTTGCGCTCGGGACACAATCCCGAGAATCGTCGGACTTCCGCAAAGGATCAGGTGTGAAAACAAAGCCTTGGAGAGGATTGACCAACCCGCTTCGAGTCGGCTCCGCGCCTAGGAAGCCAGCCTGTCGATCCTTCCGGTTTCGGGGTCGATGCCGTATTCCTTGAGCTTTCTGTAGAGCGTCGACCGGCCGATGCCGAGCCGGCGGGCCACCTCGCTCATCTGGCCGTTGTAATGGTCGATGGCCAGCTTGATCATCTCCAGCTCGACATCGGCGAGTGCCCTGACATTGCCACGTTCGTCGAGCGCCCGCAGCATGCCCGGACGGAGAGCAGGCAAGGCTGCCGGATCGACCTCGGCGACCATCCCTTCCCCTGCCGGCAGCGGCTCGGGCAAGGCAAGGTCGGCATTGAGGTCGATGGTGCCCTCCACCTGCGCCCGGATCTGCGGAAACTCCTCTTCGGTCAGCACCTCGCCGTCGCATAGGACGGAGGCGCGAAACACGGCGTTTTCGAGCTGCCGGATGTTGCCGGGCCAGTCGTAAGCCTGCAGCATGGCAAGGGCCGTCGCCGAGATGCCGCGCAGACGGCGCGACGGGTCGGCCGGAGCCACCTTGTCCATGAAATGCCGCACGAGATGCGGAATGTCGTCGCGCCGGTCGCGCAACGGCGGCACGAAGATCGGATAGACATTGAGCCGGTAGAACAGGTCCTCGCGGAACCTGCCGTCCTTGACCTGCTGCAGCAGGTCGCGATGCGTGGCGGAGATCAGCCGGATGTCGACCTTGACGGTTGCGCGGCCGCCGACCGGGTCGACCTCGCCCTCCTGCACGGCGCGCAGCAGCTTGACCTGCACGTCGAGCGGCAGGTCGCCGATCTCGTCGAGGAAGAGCGTGCCCGCATTCGCCTCGACGAACTTGCCGGCATGTTTTTCCGTGGCGCCGGTGAAGGACCCTTTCTCGTGACCGAACAGGATCGATTCGACCAGATTGTCGGGAATGGCGCCGCAATTGACGGTGACGAAGGGCTTCGAACGTCGCTCGCCGCTGCCCTGGATCGCCCGCGCGACCAGCTCCTTGCCGACGCCGGACTCGCCCTCGATCAGGATCGGGATGTTGGACGCCGCCGCCTTCTGTCCGAGGCGGATGACCTTGTCCATCGCCGGACTATGGGTGATCAGGTCCCTGAAGGTGAGATGGCCGCCGCGCCGCCGCGCGCTGCGCTTGAACTCGCCCTCGACCGCCTCGACCTTCAGCGCGTTGGCGATCGACGTCTGCAGCTTGTCCGGAGACGCCGGTTTGACGACGAAGTCGAAGGCGCCATGCCGCATCGCCAGCACCACCGTTTCGATGCCGCCCTGCGCCGTCTGCACGATAACAGGCACTTCGAGGCCGCGCTCACGCATCGCCTTCAGCACGCCGATGCCGTCGATGTCGGGCATGGAGAGATCGAGGATCACCAGCGAAATCTCGCGCCGCCCCTCCAGCGCCTCCAGGCCGGCACGGCCGCCATCGGCGACGATCGCGGTATGGCCGAATTTCGTCACCGTCGCCTCGAGCAGCCTGCGCTGCACGGGATCGTCATCGACTATGAGTATGGAACCTGTCATGACTGATTGAACGACGCCCCGCCCAAGGAAATCCGCCTGTGGATCATCTTGGCACAGGGTTCTAAACAAGGTTTCAAAAAACCCGGTGAACGAATTCCTTAGGATTTGACCGGCCGGCTTTGATTCTCCCCCCGCCCCTGATTCTGGAAGGTATGGCAATGCGCATTTCTCTTGGTCGTCAACAGCTTTCGGCGGCATCGTCCGGGCAGGGCGCGACCGAGCTCGGCGACCTGCCGGAATGGAACCTTGCCGATCTCTACCCACGCATGGACGCGCCAGAGTTGAAGCGCGACATCGCCAAGGCCGTCGCCGATGCCACCGCCTTCGAAAGCCGCTGGAAGGGAACCCTTGCCGCGGAAGCGGCGCGCGCCGGAGAAGGCCGGCTGGGCGAGGCGCTGCGCGCCTATGAGGGGCTGGAGGAACTGATCGGCCGCATCGTCTCCTACGCCGGCCTCGTCTACGCCGGAAACACCGCCGACCCGCAGCGCGCCAAGCTCTATGGCGACATCCAGGAGAAGATGACCGACGCCAGCGCGCATCTCCTGTTCTTCGCGCTCGAGCTGAACCTCGTCGACGACACCGTGGTGGAGAAGGCGCTGGCGTCCGATCCCGTGTTCGGCCACTACCGGCCGTGGGTGCTCGACCTGCGCAAGGACAAGCCCTTCCAGTTGGAGGACCGCGTCGAGCAGCTCTTCCACGAGAAGTCCGTCACCGGACGCGGCGCATGGAACCGCCTGTTCGACGAGACGATGACCGACCTGCGCTTCCGGATCGACGGCGAGGAGCTGACGCTGGAGCCGGCGCTGAACCGGCTGCAGGACGCCGACGGCGATGTGCGCCGCAAGGCGTCCGAGGCGCTCGCCGCGACCTTCCGCGAGAACGTGCGCACCTTCACGCTGATCACCAACACGCTGGCCAAGGACAAGGAGATTTCCGACCGCTGGCGCGGCTTCCAGGACATCGCCGATTCACGCCACCTCGCCAACCGCGTCGAGCGTGACGTGGTCGACGCGCTGGCGGCGGCCGTGCGCGAAGCCTATCCGCGCCTGTCGCATCGCTACTACGCCATGAAGGCGCGCTGGCTGGGCATGGATGTGATGAACCACTGGGACCGCAACGCACCGCTGCCGGAGACGCCGCAGGCGATCATCCGCTGGGACGAGGCGCGGAACACCGTGCTTTCGGCCTACGAGCGCTTCTCGCCCGACATGGCGGCGATCGCCCGGACCTTCTTTGACCGCAACTGGATCGACGCGCCGGTCAGGCCCGGCAAGTCGCCTGGCGCCTTCGCCCATCCGACCGTGCCGTCGGCGCACCCTTACGTCCTGCTCAACTACATGGGCAAGCCGCGCGACGTGATGACGCTGGCGCACGAACTCGGCCATGGCGTGCACCAGGTGCTGGCCGGCGGCCAGGGCGCGCTGATGGCGCCGACGCCGCTGACGCTGGCCGAGACGGCCTCCGTCTTCGGCGAGATGCTGACCTTCCGCTCGCTGCTCGAGCGCATCACCGACCGGCGCGAGCGCAAGGCCATGCTCGCCCAGAAGGTAGAGGACATGATCAACACGGTGGTGCGCCAGATCGCCTTCTACGAATTCGAGCGCAAGGTGCACACGGAACGCAGGAATGGCGAACTCACCTCGGATCGGCTGGGTGAGTTCTGGCTCGAGGTACAGGCCGAAAGCCTCGGGCCGGCAATCAAGCTGCGCGAAGGCTACGAGGTCTTCTGGACCTACATTCCGCACTTCATCCACTCGCCCTTCTACGTCTATGCCTACGCCTTCGGCGACTGCCTGGTGAACTCGCTCTATGCCGTCTACCAGAACGCCGAGCGCGGCTTCCAGGACAAGTATTTCGAGATGCTGCGCGCCGGCGGCACCAAGCATCATTCCGAACTTCTGGCGCCCTTCGGCCTCGACGCGACCGACCCCGCCTTCTGGCAGATCGGGCTTGGTGTGATCAGCGGCCTCATCGACGAACTCGAGGCGCTCGACAGGTAAGCGCGCGTCGCCGCTTTGCGCGTGCCATGCGCAAGGACAGGACAGTCTAGCCGCCCTGAATTGCCGGCCGCTCTACTCTTGCGGCCGGCATCTGTTCTTGGAAATCGCGCGCGGACGTTTTCCGATAGCTTTCCCCGACCTCTATGATAGCTTTCGCCCCTGGCTCGGCCGTGGCGCACGGGCCGTACCGGGCATCGCCCGGCCCGGCTGTGATGTCCCGGCGGACGCGACAATGGCCGTTGACCATCGCCGGCAGGCCGATGGCCAGCAGCTTGCATCGAGGCTGTTCAGCACAGCGCGGAACCACCATCGGATGGTCCTTCGCCGAAGGTCATTGCGTCCATGCCCCGGCGGGCGGATCGGACTGGAGAGAGAGAATGGGCACTTTTTTCTACATGCTCCTGGCGTTCGTTGTAGGCGTGTTGGTCGGCTGGTTCATCTGGGGACGGCTGCGCGGCGAACTCGACAGCGTGCGCGGCGACCTCGACCGCGCGCGCAGCGAACGTGACCGGCTGCGCGTCGACAACGATCGGCTGACCGGGGAGCTCGAGGCGTGCGGCCGCACGCGCGCCGATCTCGAGCGTCGACTGGCCGATGGACAGGCCACCTCCGGCGGCGCCGCGCCAAAGCCTGCCGCCGCCCTGGCGTCCGTGCCGGCCACAGCCTCGTCGGCGCCGGCAGCGGCCAAGCCAGCACCGGCAAAGCCGGCGCCAGCCAAGCCCGCGGCAAAGCCGGCTGCGGCGAAATCCACGGCCGCCAAGCCCGCTGCCGCCAAGCCGGCCGCTACGAAAACCGCCCCGGTGCCGAAGACAGCCGCGGCGGCCAAGCCCGCGCCAAAGGCAGCGGCACCCGCCAAGGCTGCAGCAGCGCCGAAGAAGGCCCCCGCGGCCAAGGGCGACAATCTGCGCCGACTGATCGGCATCGGCCCGGTGAACGAAAAGCTGCTTAAGGGCCAGGGCGTCACAACCTATGCTCAGATCGCCGCCTGGACGGCCGCCGACATCGAACGCATAGAACATGCCCTGCAGTTCGGCGGCCGCGTCGAGCGCGAGCGCTGGGTCGAACAGGCCACGCTGCTGGCCGCGGGCAACGAGGCGGAATTCGCCAAACGTTTCCCGACGGCGGGAACGTCGAGCAACACCTGACCTCCGGCGCCCTCCCCGGACCCTGAGTTCGGGCGGGATCATGCACGGAAAGCAAACAGCTACAGCGCCCCCGAGTGTCCGAACGGACGCAATGGCGCTGTAGCGCAAGCCACGGCGCGGCATTCGCGGATGCGTGTCGCCCTTTGCATCGGATAGTCGGCTTTGAGCGGCGGGACGCCGTTCCCTCGATTGCGCCTGAGCGGCCCCCCATATACAGCGATCGATGGCGCCAACCGACCATAGCAATTGAGTTCAGATGTCACTGCCCTCCGCAATCTTTCGCAACGACGAGAGCGCGCGCCAGCTCGTCTTTGACGGCCCGTCCGAAATCATCACGGCCTGGACCGCGGAGGATTTCCTGCCGGCGCTGGAGACCGCGCAGGCGGCGCATGACGCCGGCAAATGGCTCGCCGGCTATTTTTCCTACGAAGCGGGCTACCTGCTTGAGCCCAAGCTCGTTCCCTTGTTGCCGCAAGGCCGCCGCGCGCCGCTGCTCTGCCTGGGCGTCTTCGACGAACCGCCGGCCGAAGAAGATGTCCATCCCGACACGACCGCGACGAACGGGCCGATCTTCGATGCTCGCGCCGCCTGGTCGTTCAAGGACTATGAAAAGCGCTTCAAGCGCCTCCATGATCACCTGCGCGCCGGCGACTGCTACCAGGCCAACCTCACCTTCCCCGTCCGCGCACAATGGTCCGGCGATCCGCTGTCCGCCTTCAATGCGCTGACCACGCGCCAGCCGGTGAAATACGGTGCGCTGGTGGCGCTCGGCGATCCGGTCGTGCTGTCGCGTTCGCCCGAACTGTTCTTCGATATCGATGCCGAAGGCACCATCGAGACGCATCCGATGAAGGGCACGGCGCCGCGCGGCGCCACCAGGGCCGAGGACGAACAGCAGAAGCACTTTCTGCGCAACGACGAGAAGAACCAGGCCGAGAACCGCATGATCGTCGACCTGCTGCGTAACGACATCTCGCTGATCAGCGAGGTCGGCACGCTAGACGTGCCCGAACTGTTCCGCATCGAGACCTACCCGACCGTGCATCAGATGGTGAGCCGGGTGCGGGCCCGCCTGCTGCCTGGCCTCGACATCCGCCGGATCTTCGCCGCGCTGTTTCCGTGCGGCTCGATCACCGGCGCCCCGAAGATCCGCGCCATGGAGATATTGCATGAGCTGGAAGGCGTGCCGCGCGACGTCTATTGCGGCGCGATCGGCTGGATCGCGCCCGGCGGCACGATGCGCTTTTCCGTCGCCATCCGCACCATCTCGCTCTTTTCCGGCGGTGAGGCGATCTACAATGTCGGCGGTGGCATCGTCTTCGATTCGACCGCCCGGGAGGAGTATCAGGAGTGTCTGCTGAAGGCCCGCTTCGCGACGGGAACGCCGCCGGCCTCGAGCTGATCGAGACCATGCGCTGGCAGCCGGGCTCGGGTTTTGCGCGCATTGCCCGCCACATGGCGCGTCTGCGCGGCTCAGCCGCGGAGCTGGGTTTCGCCTGCGACATCCAGAAGACTACCGATGCTCTTGCCGACGCGGTCGAGGGGGCAAGCGACGCCATGCGCGTGCGCCTGGCGCTGGCGCGAGACGGCTCGGCGACGATCACCATCCAGCCCTTTGTGCCGCTTGCGGCTGACAAGACGTGGACGCTGCGGCTCGCGCTGACTGAACTCGATTCCGGCGACACGCTGTTGCGCCACAAGACCAGCCGCCGCGAACGCTACGTGCAGGCACGCGCCGAATATCCGGCCGGAGAAGCCGACGAGGTCATCCTTGCCAACGAGCGCGGCGAACTGTGCGAGGGAACGATCACCAACGTCTTTGCCGATTTCGGCGACGGCGTGCTGGCGACGCCTCGCCTCGACTGCGGCCTGCTGCCCGGCGTGCTGCGCGGCGAACTGCTGGATGAAGGCCGCGCCCGCGAGGCAGTCTATTCCTGGAGCGACCTGGCGTCGGCCAGGGCGGTCTTCGTCGGCAATTCGCTGCGCGGCTTGATCCCGGCGCGGCTCGCCTGATACGCAGGGCGGCATCGGCCCATCGTCGGGCCGTCCAACGGGAAATCATGACCTCCAGCGACGACCAACTGCCAACCCACACGCCCTATGACGGCTCCTCGAAGCTCTTCGCCATCGGGCTGAAGCCACTCGAACTCGATCGCTGGATCGAGGTCGACGAGAACCTTCTGCCGCATCTTGCGGAGAAGCGGCGTCTCTACGCCGAGATTCCCGGCAGCGTCTTCGTCGAGGAAGAGGCGTCGCGCGACGCCCAGCGCGAGGTGCTGGACATGCTGGCCTCGCACCTGCCGGCGAAATTCCCGGCCACCCATCGCCATTCCGGCGAAGTCGTCACCGTGGTTGGAGCACCCTACGACGACGCGCTGGCCGGGCTGGCCGAGGCGCCGCTCGTCGCCGCGTCGCTGCTCGTGCAGGAGGACCTGATCCTCATGCGGCGTGACGAGAGCGGCTGGCGCCTGGTCGCCGGCTCGCTCTGCTTTCCCTCATCCTGGAAGCTGACCGAGAAGTTCGGCCGCGCCTTGCAGGACATCCATGCACCGGTGCCCGGCTTCGGACCCGGCACGCGCCCGGCGGAGCTGATCAACCGCATGTTCGATGGCCTTCAAGGCCAGGCCGTCGAACGCTACAACTGGTCGATCCAGTCGGGCGACGCGCTCTACCACCCGCTCTCCGACCGCCAGCGCGTCGACCGCGCCACCAGCCGCCCCTCGAAGTTTCCCGACGGCGACGTGAACGCCCACGCTTTCATCCGGGTCGAGCGTCAGACGCTGCGCAAGCTTCCTGCCTCGCGCGACGTGCTGTTCACCATCCGCATCCATCTCGATCCGCTGCGCGTGCTCCAGCGCCATCCCGACCGCGCGGCGCTTGCCGCCTCCTTCACCGAGCAACTGCTGTCGCTCGACATCGAGCAACTCGACTACAAGGGGCTGACCGCCGACCGCGACCGGCTGGTCGCCGTCCTCAACCAGATGGCCCATCCTTAACCACGCGGCCGATCCTTAACCACACAGCCAAGCCAGCCTGCCCGGCGGTTGGCTCTTTTCGCTGGTTTGTGACATTGATCTGTGATGTAGCCAGTGGCCGTCGGGCAAAAATGCCCGTTTTTGTGCCTGTTTGAAGGAGTACTCGATAAAATGGCGAATGAAAATTGGCCCGTCTACGGTGAGATTACCGGCCCTGTCGTGATGATCGGCTTCGGCTCGATCGGTCGCGGCACGCTGCCGCTCATCGAGCGCCATTTCAAGTTCGACAAGTCGCGCATGACCGTGATCGATCCCCGCGACAACGACCGCAAGCTGCTCGACGAGCGTGGCATCACCTTCCTGCAGGAAGCGGTCACCGAGAAGAACTACAAGAAGCTGCTCACCCCCCTGCTGACCAATGGCGGCGGCCAAGGCTTCTGCATCAACCTGTCGGTCGACACCGGCTCGGTGGACCTGATGCGGCTCTGCCGCAAGCTCGGCGTGCTCTACGTCGATACCGTGATCGAACCCTGGCTGGGCTTCTATTTCGATGCCAGCGCCGACAATGCCAGCCGCACCAATTACGCGCTGCGCGAGCACCTTCTGGAGGAGAAGCACAAGAACCCCGGCGGCGCCACCGCGATCTCCACCTGCGGCGCGAACCCGGGCATGGTCTCGTGGTTCGTCAAGCAGGCGCTCGTCAACCTCGCCACCGACCTCGGCCTGGAATTCGAGACGCCGCAGCAGCAGGACCGCGAGGGCTGGGCCAAGCTGATGCGCAAGGCCGGCGTCAAGGGCATCCACATCGCCGAGCGCGACACCCAGCGCACCAAGAAGCCCAAGCCCATGGACGTGTTCTGGAACACCTGGTCCGTCGAGGGCTTCATTTCCGAGGGCCTGCAGCCGGCCGAACTCGGCTGGGGCACACACGAGGAATGGATGCCCAAGAACGCCAAGACCTACAAGCATGGTTGCAAGGCGGCGATCTATCTGGAGCAGCCCGGCGCCAACACGCGCGTGCGCAGCTGGTGCCCGACGCCCGGCCCGCAATACGGCTTCCTGGTGACCCACAACGAGGCGATCTCGATCGCCGACTTCTTCACCGTGCGCGGCAAGAAGGGCAAGGTGCACTATCGCCCGACCTGCCACTACGCCTACCACCCCTGCAACGACGCCGTGCTGTCGCTGCATGAGATGTTCGGCGCCGCCGGCAAGCCGCAGGCCGTCCATCACGTGCTGGACGAGAACGAGCTGGTCGACGGCGTCGACGAGCTCGGCGTGCTGCTCTACGGCCATGAGAAGAACGCCTACTGGTTCGGCTCGCAGCTCTCGCTGGCCGAGGCGCGCAAGCTCGCGCCCTATCAGAACGCCACTGGCCTTCAGGTCACCTCGGCCGTTCTGGCGGGCATGGTCTGGGCGCTGGAAAATCCCGAAGAGGGCATCGTCGAGGCCGACGAGATGAACTTCCAGCGCTGCCTCGAAGTGCAGAGCCCGTATCTCGGGCCGATCAAGGGTTACTACACGGACTGGACGCCGCTCGATAACCGGCCCGGCCTGTTCCCGGAGGACCTCGACAGGGACGACCCCTGGCAGTTCCGCAACATCCTGGTGCGCTGAAGCACCTGAAGCCAGGTGCAGACACCTGGCTTCGCAAAATGCGGCAGGACAGCCGCCGGGGTTCGATATTCCGAAACGAGAAAGGGCGCCTGAGCGCCCTTTCTTATTTGCGCAGCGCGGCCTCTATCTCGTCCAGCGCCTTGTCCTTGCCGATGCCGGTGAGGAAGGCGAGCCCCTTGATGACGGGTACCTTGACGGAAGCGGAAATCGGCGTCGTCGCGACGATCAGATCCACATTGTCGGCCATGCTGGGCACTTCGGTCGCCTTGCACTGAAGCGCGTTGAAGGTGAGCCCCCTCGCCTTCATCGCCTCGGTGACGGTGGCATTGACGGCCGTCGAGGTGGCGACGCCGGTGCCGCAGGCGAAAAGAATGGTCTTCTGTTTGGCCATTGTTGAAACCTTCCCTTTGAACCAGGCGATTGCAAGCGGAGTTCCCGTCAGGCGACCGCGAAAAAACAAACATTCGTAACGAGTTGGCTGCCCCGTGGAAAGCCGGGACGCTGGTTGAGGCTAAGCGGTCTTCAGGCCGCCACGTCGCCCTTGCCGCCAAGCACCGAGACGACCTCGTCCACGCTCTTTGCCCCGGCAAGCGCGTCGAGCGCCTGCTGGCTCTGGATCGTGTCCATGATCTGCTGGAGCATGTCGATCTGCTTGTCCTTGTCGTTGATGGCAAGAAGGAACACATAGCCGACGGGCACAGTCTCGTCCGGATCCTCCATGTTGGCGAAGCCGACCGGCTGCGAAAGGACAGCGAGGGCGATCCCCGGCTTGATGACATGCTCGGGATCGGTGTGCGGAATGGCGACGTTGCGCGCATAGCCCAGCGGCAATCCGGTCGGCAGCGAAGCCTCGCGACGCAGCACCGCCTCGACGAAGCTCGGCTTGACATAGCCCAGCGCTTCCAGCTTGCCGCCGAGCAGCCGGATGACGGCCTCGCTGTCGCCAGCCTCCGCCCCGAGCACGATGGCCGCGGGATCGATGAATTCCATGAGCGTTGTCGCCATGGTTGTCTCCTCAAGCAGAGGAGCCGGCCGCGAAATGCTGCCGGCTCCGGTTTGTCACGGCGTTGGGCATGTCTCCGAGAACGATGCCGGAAAGACATACACGCGAAAGTGGGCTATGCCGCGTTCGCCTCGGCCGGTTCGTCCTCGGCGCCTGCCGCCCGTTCCCAGGCGGCGGTGTTGCGGCGATAGAGGAAGAAGGCGGCGCCGATCACCAGGGCCAGGATCACCAGGCCGATGACCGCCAGCGACTTGACCAGTTCGATGATCACGTAGGGCACCCAGAGGAAGCCGTCCACGACCGAAGTGATCTGCACCGCGTTGGCCGGCAACTGGAAGCCTGATGAGACCGCCGTGCTGGTGAACAGCGGGGCGAGCGCGTTGGCGACGTAGAAGCCGACGGCCAGCGTCACCGTGCCGACGATCACCATGCGGAAGACGTTGCCCTTCAGCAGCGGCGCGGTCATCGCGACGATGAAGGGGATGACGGCGAGGTCGGCGAACAGGATGACGCGGTTGCCGGGCAGGATGACCGACAGGATGATGGCGATCGGGACCAGGATCAGCGACGAAGAGATCGCGGCCGGATGGCCGATCAGGATCGCGGAATCCAGGCCGACCAGCAGTTCACGGTCGCCGGTCCGCTTGCGCACGAACTCCTGCGCGGCGTCCGAGATCGGCAGCAGGCCTTCCATCAGCACCTTGACCATGCGCGGCAGCAGAAGCATCACCGCCGCCAGCGTCATGCCGGTGCCCAGCACCTTGGACAGCACGACGCCGAAATCGCCGGCGTTGTAGTAGGCGATGAGACCGAGCACCAGGCCGATGATCAGGCCGAGCACCACGGGCTCGCCGAACACGCCGAAACGCTTCTCGATGGTCTCGGTGCTGATGTTGATGCGGTTGATGCCGGGAATGCGATCCATGATCCAGTTCAGCACGATGGCGATCGGCAGGATCTGCGCCGATGCCAGATGCGGCACCGACACGCCGGGAATGCCGTAGAACTGCTGCACCGCGCGTGCCGACCAGTCGGCAAAGAGCAGCGCCAGCGCCGCGACCAGGGCGGCGATCACCAGGCCATAGGCGAGGCTATTGGTTGCCGCCGTCGCCAGCGAGCCAACGAAGGCGAAATGCCAGAAGTTCCAGACGTCGACATTGAGCGTGCGCGTCCAGCGCAGGAGCAGCAACGCGATATTGACGGCAATGCCGATCGGAATGACCCACAGACCGACTGACGAGCCGAACGCGATCGCCGCCGCCGATGGCCAGCCCACGTCGACGATGTCGCGGTGGATGCCCGTGTTGGTGACGATGGCCTTGGCAACGTCGCCGATGGACCCGAGCATCAGGCCCAGAACCAGGTTGATACCGATAAAGGCGACGCCGATCGTCACCGCGGCGCGGAAAGCCCTGCCCGCCTTGGCCCCCAGCACCAGCGCGATGATGAAGATCACGATGGGCAACAGCACCGTTGGCCCAAGCGTGTCCACGGCCGATTTCAGGCCGGTCAAAAACGTATCCATGATGTGCCCCTCCCTCAGGCGCTCTAAAAGATGCCACCGGCCTCACCGGTGAACATTTGATCTTCATAAAAGGCGAAAGTTGCAACGATTGATGAGTCTGTCAATGCGAGCCGGTCGAGGTTTCTGAGGATGACGGCCGATTGACCGTTGGGCCACACACGACCACCCTTCACCACGCGAGGTTGCAGTGGCACTTGCCTTCGATCCCAATTCGAGCAATGGAAGATAGGCGGACCGAGGATGAGGACTTTCTGATGGGCATTTCACGCAAATTTCTTTCGGCGGCAGGGACGGGCCTGCTCGCTGCCGCGCTGGCGGCCTGTTCCACGAGTGGCGACGTCGGCGGTCCTTCCGGCGGCATGGGGCGTCCCGCCGCGACGGGCGTCGAAGGCTCCTGGATCGATGCCAAGGGCACCGGCCTGTCGACCTTCGCGGCCGGCAGCTTCCGGACGGTCGCAACCGACACTGGCCAGAAACTCGCCGACGGCAGCTACACCATGACCGGACCGACATCGGTCGAGATCCATGGCACCTCGCTGATCCGCCAGACGCCGGTCAGCTTCAACTGCCTGCTGGTCTCGACGAGCCAGCTCAACTGCACCAGCGGCACCGGCCAGAATTTCGTGCTGACCCGGCGCACCTGATCGTCGCAGCCGACGGCCTTCATCGGGCGGCGCCGCGAGGCGCCGCCTTTTTTGTGCCGGCAAAGCAAACCGGGATTCCGCTTGCATCGATCCTGACCTGATGTGAACATGCCGTGAGGACGGTTGTTACACTCCAGTCAAGCAAGGGCGGTAAACGCCTGTGATCAAGTAACGGGAGAGCAAGATGAAGAAGATTGCCGCGATTGCCGCCCTGTCGGCGTCGGCGCTTGGCCTTTCGGCGGGCGCTTCTTTTGCCGACTACACGCTCAACATTCTGCACATCAACGACTGGCACAGCCGCATCGAAGGCAACAACAAGTACGAAAGCACCTGTTCGGCCGACGAGGAGACCAAGGGCGAATGCATCGGCGGCGCCGGCCGCCTGGTCACGGCGATCGCCCAGGAGCGCATGAAGCTCGAAGGCCAGAACGTGCTGTTGCTCAACGCCGGCGACAATTTCCAGGGCTCGCTCTTCTACACCACCTACAAGGGCAAGGTCGAAGGCGAGTTCCTCAACGACATCAAGTTCGACGCCATGACCGTCGGCAACCATGAATTCGACGATGGCGAGACGGCGCTGGCACCGTTCCTCGATATGATCAAATTCCCCGTGCTGGGCGCCAATGTGAAGGCCAACGCGCAATCCAAGCTGGGCGACCGGGTCAAGCCGTCGATCGTGGTCGAGGTCGGAGGGCAGAAGATCGGCATCATCGGCGCCGTCACCAACGACACGCCGGAGCTGGCCTCTCCCGGCCCCAACGTCACCATCGAGGACGACGTCAAGTCGATCACGGCGGAAGTCGAGAAGCTCAAGGCGCAAGGCGTCAACAAGATCATCGCGCTCACCCACATCGGCTACAACAGGGAGCGCGACGTGATCGCGAAAATCCCAGGCATCGACGTGGTCGTCGGCGGCCACAGCCACTCGTTGCTTTCCAACACCGACCCGAAGGCGGAAGGCCCGTACCCGACCATGGTCGACAACCCCGGCGGCTACAAGGTGCCGGTCGTCCAGGCAGCCTCCTATTCGAAATATCTCGGCGAGCTCAAGGTGGTGTTCGACGACAACGGCAACGTCAAGGAAGCAAGCGGCAGCCCGATCTACCTGGACAAGTCGATCACGCCCGACCCCGCCGTGCTTGCCCGCATCAAGGAGCTCGGCGCGCCGATCGAGGCCTTGAAGAACAAGGAGGTGTCGGAAACGACGCAGCCGATCGACGGCAGCCGCGAGAGCTGCCGGACCCGCGAATGCGAAATGGGCAATCTCGTATCCGACGCCATACTGGACCGCGTGAAGGGTCAGGGTGTGGAGATCGTCATTTCGAATGGCGGCGGCCTGCGCGCCTCCATCGACAAGGGCACGGTGACCATGGGCGAGGTGCTCACCGTCCTGCCCTTCCAGAACACGCTGGCCACCTTCCAGATCTCCGGCAAGGATTTGCTGGCCGGACTTGAGAACGGGCTCAGCCAGATAGAAGACGGCGCCGGGCGCTTCCCGCAGGTCGCCGGCATCAAGTACAGCTTCGATCGTTCCGGCGCGCCCAATGCTGGCCGCGTCAAGTCCGTCGAGGTGATGGAAGGCGGCGCCTGGGTGCCTCTCAATCCCGACAAGGACTATCTGGTCGCCACCAACAACTACGTCCGCCAGGGCGGCGACGGCTACAAGGTCTTTGCCGACAAGGCCAAGAACGCCTATGACTACGGCCCCGGCCTCGAGCAGGTCGTTGCCGACTACCTCGGCGCCCACAGGCCCTATACGCCCAAGCTCGACGGTCGCATAACCGAGATCGCCGCCACCGTCGCGGCCGCCCCGGCCAAGCCCGCCGAGCCGGCCAAGCCGGCGGATACGACGACCGCCCAGGCTGAAACCTCCAAGCCGACGGAGCCGGCTATGCCCGCCCTGCCGGCCGGCTCGGGCGACATCGCCAACACCCCGCCGGCCGTGCCAGCCGAGACCACCCCGGCGGCGCCGGCAACCACGACGACGGCGGAGCCCGCGAAGCCGGCCGAAACCGCGCCCGCGGCAACGACGGCCGAACCCGCGAAACCCGCGGAGACAGCGCCTGCCACGACGACGGCCGAGCCCGCGAAACCCGCCGAGGCGGCAAAGCCGGCGGAAGCAACACCTGCTGCGGTGGCCGAGCCGGCGAAGCCTGCCGAAGCCGCCACGGGCAGCCACGTCGTCGTCGCCGGCGACACCTTTTGGGATCTCGCCAAGCAGGCTTACGGCGACGGCGCCAAATGGCGGCTGATCTCCGGCGCCAACAAGGAATTCCGGCCGCGTAGGCTACCGGTCGGCGCGACGCTGACCATTCCGCCGGCGAACTGATCCAGCCACGAAGGCACTCGTCTCATGGCCTGCCCGGGCAACCGGGCAGGCTTTTCGCTTTTGGAGGAAGCATAATAAGGTGCGGCCAGACGCAGCATTGAAAACCGCCGCCGCATCGCTACTTTCCGCCGCGCCGCCGGCGAAAGCGGTCAAGGACGGCGCCGAGTGGTTCTCCCGGGAAAAGCGCGGCGCTTTCCTCTTGGGATTGCGCAAAGACGAACGATTGGAGCGGCGGCACGAACCGCTCTGGAGATGCCTGATGACGCTTAGCAAACCCGTCGATCCAGAGCCCCGGGCCATCGGCTCGCTGACGCCTGGGGCGGCCCCGGCCCGCCCTGGCAAAGTCGGCGTCATGCTGGTCAATCTCGGCACGCCCGACGGCACCGATTTCAAGCCGATGTGGCGCTATCTCCGGGAGTTTCTGTCCGACCCGCGCGTCATCGAGCTCAACAAGGCGATCTGGTATCCGATCCTCTACGGCCTGGTGCTGACCAGCCGACCGAAGAAGTCGGGCGCCAACTACGCCCGCATCTGGAACCGCGACAGAAACGAGTCACCGCTGCGCACCTATACCCGCTCCCAGGCAGAAAAACTGGCCGAGGCGCTGCGCGATATGCCCGGCATCGTGGTCGACTGGGCGATGCGCTATGGCAATCCGTCGACGTCGAGCGTCGTCAACAGACTGCTGGCGCAAGGCTGCGACCGCATCCTCACCTTCCCGCTTTATCCGCAATATTCGGCGACCACGACGGCGACAGCGAATGATCAGCTCTTCCGCGCGCTGATGAAGATCCGCAACGCCCCGGCGGTGCGAACCGTGCCGCCCTATTATGACGAACCCGTCTACATCGAGGCGCTTGCCAGTTCGATCGAGAAGCATCTGGCTGGGCTCGACTTCACGCCCGAAGTGGTCGTCGCCTCCTACCACGGCATCCCAAAACCCTATTCCGACAAGGGCGACCCCTATCAGGCGCACTGCCTGGAAACGACGCGGCTGCTGAGGGCCAGGCTCGGCTGGGACGAGAAGAAACTGATCACCACCTTCCAGTCCCGCTTCGGCGCGCAGGAATGGCTACAGCCCTACACCGACGTCACCGTCGAAAAGCTTGGCCGCGAGGGCGTGAAATCCATCGCCATCGTCAATCCCGGCTTTTCCGTCGACTGCATCGAAACGCTGGACGAGATCGGCCGCGAGGTCGCCGAGACCTTCCATCACGCCGGCGGCCAGAAATTCTCGCACATCCCCTGCCTCAACGACAGCGATGAAGGCATGGCCGTCATCGAGGCCATGGTGCGGCGCGAACTCTCGGGATGGGTCTGAATATCCCCGCCACCCGCCTGCGAGAATGCCTCCGCCGCACCTGGATAGCTGAGCGGAATAGCCAATCTGCTTCCCCCGTCCGGCTTGGGACGTCCACGGCGCTGGCGATGCAAATCGCCGTCGCCTGATTGTAACGCGGTTGAAACACACTTAAGTCTTTGGTGAGGTCGGCCGCGGGGGATGGCCCTCGCCGCTGGCGTCTGAGGGAGAGCCGAATGGACTTCAGTGGTTTCGATATCGCGATTATTGTTCTTGTCGCCCTGGTCTTGCTGGTGCTGTTCAAGGGCATCAGGACAATCCCGCAAGGTTACAACTACACCGTCGAGCGCTTCGGCCGCTATACCAAGACTTTGATGCCGGGCCTCAACATCATCGTGCCGTTCGTCGACCGCATCGGCGCCAAGATGAACATGATGGAGCAGGTTCTCGACGTCCCGAGCCAGGAAATCATCACCCGCGACAACGCCATCGTGGGTGTCGACGGCATCGCCTTCTTCCAGATCCTAAACGCCGCGCAGGCCGCCTACCAGGTTTCAGGGTTGCAGAACGCCATCCTCAACCTGACCATGACCAACATCCGTACCGTGATGGGCTCGATGGACCTCGACGAGCTCCTGTCCAACCGCGATGCCATCAACGAGCGCCTGCTGCGCGTCGTCGACGAAGCGGCGCATCCATGGGGTATCAAGATCACCCGCGTCGAGATCAAGGACATCAATCCTCCGGCGAACCTCATCGAATCGATGGGCCGGCAGATGACGGCCGAACGCAACAAGCGCGCGCAGATCCTGGCCGCCGAAGGCCTGAAGCAGTCGCAGATCCTGGAGGCCGAGGGCCGCAGGGAAGCCGCCTTCCGCGACGCCGAGGCGCGCGAGCGCTCGGCCGAGGCGGAAGCGCGGGCCACGCAGGTGGTGTCGGAGGCAATCGCCAAGGGCGACGTGCAGGCGATCAACTACTTCATCGCCCAGAAATACACCGAAGCCCTGGCCAAGATCGGCTCGTCCAGCAACAACAAGGTCGTTCTGATGCCGTTCGAGGCATCGTCACTGATCGGCACGCTGGGCGGCATCGGAGAGATCGCCCGCGACGTCTTCAGGGGCGACGGCCCGTCGAACTCGCCACGGCAGGCCGCGCGGCCTCCGGTGGTCAGGCCCAACGACAACTGACGTCTCCGCTAGGAGCACATCATGATCGATCGCATCTTCTTCGAACTCGGGCCCTGGAACTGGATGGTCCTGGGCTTCGTCCTTCTGGTGATGGAACTCATAACGCCGGGCGCGTTCATGCTCTGGATCGGCATTGCGGCGCTCATCATCGGCGCGCTGTCGCTGGCGATCTGGGATGCCGCCATCTGGACGTGGCAGGTGCAGGTTCTCGCCTTCCTCGTGCTGTCCGTGATCTCGGCGGTCATCGGCAAGACGCTGGCCAGCAGCCGCCGCACCCTCAGCGATCAGCCGCTGCTCAACCGCCGCGGCCAGCAATTGATCGGCCGCATGGCGACGCTCGCCGAGCCGATCAAGGACGGCCGCGGCCGCGTCAAGCTGGGCGACACGCTGTGGCGGGTTTCCGGTCCGGACCTGCCGGCCGGCACGCAGGTGCGCGTCACCGGCGCGGCCGATACGGATCTGGAGCTGACGGTGGAAGCAGTCTAGAGGCGGCCTGAGATAAGCGCCCGCGCCTAGAGCAATTCCAGCAAAAGTGCGTAGCGGCTTTGCCGGGAAAAGCGCATGGCGCTTTCCCTTGGGAATTGCATAAAAACAAAGAGTTAGATCAATGCCGGCATTCAATTTTCGCCGGAATTGCTCTAGCCGGGTGCGCTACGCGGCGCCGATCCGCAACAGGTCGTGCAGATGTACTAGGCCGATCGGCCGCCGGCCGTCCACCACCATCAGGCTGGTGATGGCCGAACTGTTGATCGTTTGCAGCGCGGTCGCCACCAGCGTCTCCGGTTTTGCCGTCTTCGGCGACCGCGTCATCACCTCGTCGACGGTCATCTCCAGCAGATTGCTGCCGATGTGGCGTCGAATGTCACCGTCCGTGATGATGCCGACCAGATCGCCGTCGGTCGCCGTGATCGCCACGCAGCCAAAACCCTTGCGTGAAAGCTCCAGGATCGCCTCTCGCATTCCGGTGCCGGAAACGACCAGCGGCAGCTTGTCGCCGACATGCATGATCTCGCGGATCTGCATCAGGTTCGCGCCGAGCTGGCCGCCGGGATGGAAAGTGCGGAAATGGTCGGGCGTGAACCCCCGCCCCTCCAGCAGCGCTATGGCCAGCGCATCCCCGATCACCAGTTGCAGCAGCGCCGACGTCGTCGGCGCCAGGCCGTGCGGGCAAGCCTCCGGCGCGGGCGGCAGAAGCAGCACCACATCGGCGGCGCGCGCCAGGGCCGAACTCTCGCCGGAAGTGATGGCGATCAGCGGTATCGAGAAGCGCCTGGAATAGGCGATGATGCCCTGCAGTTCCTTGCTCTCGCCGGACCAGGACATGGCGATGATGGCATCGTCCTTGGCGATCATGCCGAGGTCGCCATGATTGGCTTCCGCGGGATGGACGAAGAAGGCCGGCGTGCCGGTCGATGCGAGCGTCGCAGCGATCTTCGAGCCTATGTGCCCGCTCTTGCCGACGCCGGTGACGATGACGCGTCCGTCGATCCCGGACACCAGGTCGACGGCGCGCGCGAAAGGCTCGGCCAGTCCGTTTTCCAGCGCGTTCGCCAGCGCGGCGACACCCGCCTGCTCCGTGGCGACGGTCCTGAGCGCCGACGCGAGGGAAGCTTGCCGGTCGAGCGGCGTCTTCAAGAGCGATCCCGCATGCATGGAAATGCGCTTAGCGCTTTGCCGGCGACCTGTCCACCGCTTTGCCACGTGAAGGGTTCCGCAAAACTGTTCCGCGTTCCGCGGTAAGCGCCCTGCGTCAGGGCGCGCGATGCCGCGCAACCATCGCCTTGGCGCGGCTTGGGAAAGTCTGCACGGGATCGCTTTCCCGAGGCAACGCCGAGGCTGCCTCAACCCTCCATTAACCATCCGCATTTACGGTTCGGTAAGTATGGCGTTCAGGCGCCGCGCAAGCAGTGGTGGCAATGATCCGGACCCGGTCTGAGAGCAGGGAAAGACGCAGGGGCAGAGCGGCGCTGTGCGCGTTGCTGCTGGCCACAAGCGCGTTCGCCCTTCTGAGACCGGCGTCGACACACGCGCAGGAAACGCAGTTGCGCGGCGAGGTCTCCGAATCGGCCATCCTGGCCGACCAGCAACGCAAGACCAATCAGATGACGCTTGCCGGCCAGGATTCGACCACGCCGACGACACAGCTTCAATCTCCCCTCACCCCCGATCCCACCAGTCCGGGCGCGACGACCGGCGGTACCGGCACGGCCGCCACCGGCAGTATATTCGACTTGCCGCCATCGGGCGCCGACGCCGCGACCGGCAATCCGCCTCGCAAGTCGAAGCGGACGACGAGGCGCAACCTTGTCGATCAGGATCAGGCGGCATCCGACACTACCGACCAGGATAAGTCCAAGCCGAAGGCCGGCAAGACCAAGGACGCCGCCGCCAAGGCGGTCTCGGCGGATGCATCCACGCAAGCCGACCAGCAGGACACCGGCAACCGCCGCGCCGTGACGATCGACAGCACCGACCTGCAGAAGCTCGACACCGGCGCCGAACGCACAGGCGCGATCGAAACACCAAGGAAGACGCCCGAGGCCGACCCCTTCGCCGCGGTGGGCATCAAGTTAGGCTCCTTCACCATCAGGCCGACGCTCGAACAGGGCCTCACCTATTCATCGAACGCCGATTCGAGCGCTGGCGGCGCGCCGGCCCTGCTTTCGGAGACGACGCTGCGCCTCAATGCGACGTCCGACTGGCGGGAAAATTCGGCCGTGATCGACGGCTATGGCACCTTCCGCAGATCCATTTCGGGCGAGGAAACCAAGACCACGCAAGGCCGCATCGACGGCACTCTCAATGTCGATCTCGATCATGAATGGCGCGCCATCGCCAAGCTCGGCTACGAGGCGGCGCCGGAATCGGCCTCGTCGCCAGACGCTATCGCCGGCATCACATCGCAACCGCTGCGCCAGACGATCGATGGCAGCCTCGGCATAGAGAAGGATATCGGCAAGCTGCGCCTTGCGCTTACCGGCGCCGTCTCGCACGACGCCTATGCCGACGCGCAGCTTTCGGACGGCACCACGCTATCGCAGAAGGACCGCGATTCGACGCTCTATACCGCAACGCTGCGCACCGGATACCAGGTCTCGCCGGCGCTTACGCCCTTCACCGAGCTCGAAGCCGGCCGCAGGGCCTACGACCAGCGCTTCGACAACAGCGGCTTCCAGTACCAGCGTTCTTCGACCAGGCTCGGCGCGCGGGCCGGCATCGCGCTCGATCTGGGCGAGAAACTGTCGGGCGAATTCTCGGCCGGCTGGCTGCGCGAGCGGCTCGACGACGATCGGCTTCCGACCGTCGGCGGACCATCGATAAACGCCAATCTGAAATGGTCGCCGGAGCGCGGCACCAACATCGGCCTCACCGGCACGACGACAGTCGAGAGCTCGACCACCGCCGGCCAAAGCGGCGACATTCTCTACTCCGCACGCTTGACGGGGGAGCGGCAGATCCGCGCCAACCTGACGGGCAACGCCACGCTTGGCCTCGATTGGCGCGACTATATGGGCTCCAGCGACCACGACATGGTGCTGAGTGCCGAGGCGGGGCTGACCTGGTGGGTGAACCGCTATCTTGGCCTTACGACGAGGGCGAGGACCGAGCATCAGACCAGCACTATTGCCGGCCGTGCCTATGTGGCCAACAGTATCTTCGTTGGCATGAAGGTGCAGCGCTAGCAAAACGGCCCCCGACAGGGAGCCGTCCTTGCTATCCATGATCGGGAGATCTGCGCGTCCGTTCGGCCGCGCGACTCGTGCTCAGTTGGCCGCGCCGCGACGTTCCGAAGGCGCCATTTCCTCGAGCAGCGTGCGAATGACGCCGGCCATGCTCGCATTCATGTCGTTGCGCCACAGCGAGAAGGCGACATTGGCCTCGACGAAGCCTTCCGGCGAGCCGCAGTCGAAGGTGCGCCCCTGATAGTGATAGCCGTAGAAGGGCTGCTGCTTTTCCAGTTTCAGCATGGCGTCGGTAAGCTGGATCTCGTTGCCGGCACCCTTCTCCTGGCCTTCGAGGATCTTGAAGATCTCCGGCTGCAGGATGTAGCGGCCATTGATGTAGAGGTTGGAGGGCGCGGTGCCGGCTTTCGGCTTCTCCACCATGCCGGTGATCCGGAAGCCGTTATGCGTTGTCTCGCCGCGGCCGACGATGCCGTATTTATGCGTCTCGGCCGGATTGCATTCCTGGACGGCAATGATGTTGTTGCCGGTCTCGGCGTAGAGATCGACCATATCCTTCATGCAGCTCTTCTCCGACTGCATGATCATGTCGGGCAGCAGCAGCGCGAAGGGCTCGTCGCCCACCAGTTCGCGCGCGCACCAGACGGCGTGGCCAAGCCCGAGCGGCACCTGCTGGCGCGTGAAGCTCGTCTGTCCAGGCGCGGGCTGGAGCCGCTGCAGGCGGGCCAGCTGGTCGTCCTTGCCGCGCTGCGCGAGCGTGTCATAGAGTTCGAACTGGACGTCGAAATGATCCTCGATCACAGCTTTGTTGCGGCCTGTAACGAAGATGAAATGCTCGATGCCGGCCTCGCGGGCTTCGTCAACCACGTATTGGATGACAGGCCGGTCGACGACCGTAAGCATTTCCTTGGGAATAGCCTTGGTGGCCGGTAGAAACCGGGTACCGAGACCTGCAACAGGGAAAACCGCCTTGCGAACTTTCTTCATGTTCCCAATTATCCATTTCAGGGGAGGGTCGGCAATCCCATCCAAGACATTTTCGCGCCGAATTTAAAGATTACACAACGGCCTATGAAAGCCAGCAGGTATTAAGTCTCGGTGTGTCTTTTCGTTCCCGGCGGCACCTATGGTAAACTAATTCCTAACCTGGTTCGGTGATGAATGGGTCTTTCTGACATGAAGAAGGAGGAAACGATGTCCGTTCTCAGCGCCGTAAAACGTCTCACCAGCGTCATGACGGCGGCCGGCGTCACGCTCGCCCTGCTCATGCCGACCGGGCCGGCCTTCGCCGACGCAGGGTTCCGCCAGTGGGTGGCAGGCTTCCGTGCCACCGCTGTGCAGGACGGTGTTTCCGGCGCCGTCTACGACAGGGCCTTCAGGGGCATCAACGAGCCCGATCCGGTGGTGCTGGAGAAGGCCCGCACCCAGCCTGAATTCACCGCGCCCGCATGGGACTATTTCGACAATCGCGTCCACGATCAGTCCGTTGCGACGGGCAAGCAGATGGCGCGCAAATGGAAGCCATGGCTCGACAGGATCGAGGCGAGGTTCGGTGTCGACCGCAACATCCTGCTGGCCATCTGGTCGATGGAATCCAACTATGGCGAGATCCTCAAGCGCGACGACATCATGCGCAATGTCATCCGCTCGCTCTCGACCCTGGCCTATGGCGATCCGAAACGGTCGAAATATGCCCGCACGCAGCTCGTTGCCGCACTCAAGATCCTGCAGACCGGCGATATCGACGAAAGCCATCTCATGGGCTCCTGGGCGGGCGCCATGGGCCAGACCCAGTTCATCCCGACCAGCTACCAGCACTATGCCGTCGATATGGACGGCAACGGCAAGCGTGACATCTGGAACTCGATTCCCGATGCGCTGGCTACCGCGGCCAATCTTCTGAAGAAGAACGGCTGGCAGGCGGGCAAGACCTGGGGCTACGAGGTGGCGCTCCCGCCCGGCAAGCTGCCCGCCGGCTCGAAGACGCTTGCGCAGTGGCAGGCGCTGGGCGTGGTCAGGGCGAACGGCAAGCCGTTCAAGAACCTCTCCGACAAGGCGACGCTCAAGGTGCCGGACGGCCGGGGCGGGCCGGCTTTCCTGATGATCAGGAATTTCTCGGTCATCAAGGCCTACAACAATGCCGACAAATACGCGCTCGCCGTCGGCTTGCTCGCCGACGAGATCGCCGGATCCAACGGCCTCGTCCAGGACTGGAAGCGCCCGTTCACCAAGCTGACCTTCGAGGAACGCCAGGAACTGCAGAAGCGGCTGTCCCAGCACGGCCTCTACGACGGCAAGTTCGACGGCAAGATCGGCGACGGCTCCAAGACGGCCATCATGGCCTATCAGGCCAAGGTCGGCCTGGCCCAGGATGGCTATCCGAGCCTGGAAGTGCTCAAATGGCTCAGGAAGCAGTAAAAACTGCCTGACACATTGATCCCGGCATGGCGGGTTCCTGAATATTCCGCGTGCGGTTACCGCTGGACGACGGGAATTTCAGGTCCGCCCATCCGGCGGAACGGAGTGCGTGATTGGTTTCGGTGACGCGTATCAGGACCTTCGCTCGTCGCGCGCCGATCCTCCTGCTGGCGATCGTGTTGCTGGCCGCCGGCGCGGGCGGCGTTCTGGTCAGCCAGGCCATGGCGCAGGACCAGCCGAGCCACGGCTGGTCGCTGCGCGATCTGCTGTTCCCGCGCCGCAGCGAACGCGTTGAACCGCCGATAGAGCAGGTCAAGCCGAAACCGCGCAAGCCCCGCCCTGTCGTGCGCCGTCCCGCCGAGCCGGCACCGCCGCCGGTCGCCGAAAAGGCCCAGGACGCCCGCGTCATCCTGGTCGTCGGAGACTTCATGGCGTCCGGCCTGGCCGAAGGGCTCGACACCACTTTCGCCGACAACACCGGGGTCAAGGTCGTCGTCCGCAGCAACGGCTCCTCGGGTTTCGTGCGCGAGGACTTCTACAACTGGCCCCAGCAGGTCAAGTCGCTGATCGAGACCGAAAAGCCGGCCGTCGTCGTGGTCATGCTCGGCTCCAACGACCGCCAGTCGATGCGCGTCGGCGACGTTCGCGAGCCACCGCGCTCCGACAACTGGACCAAGGAATATGAGCGCCGCACCAGTGCCTTCGGCAAGGTGATCGCGACGACCAAGGTACCTTTCCTGTGGGTTGGCATGCCGGCATTCCGGGTTCCGAAGATGACCTCCGACATGCTGGCCTTCAACGACATCTATCGCGCCGCCGCCGAGAGCAATGGCGGCGAGTTCGTCGATGTCTGGGACGGCTTCGTCGATGAGAATGGCGCCTTCGTCACCAACGGGCCCGACATCAACGGCCAGCCGGTGCGGCTGCGCGCCGATGACGGCATCAACGTCTCGCGGGCCGGCAAGCGCAAGCTGGCCTTCTACACCGAAAAGCCGCTGCTCAAGATCCTCGGCCTTGCGGCCCCCGGCAGCGCCGTGACCACCACCGCGCCGGCCGGAGCACCGGCGGAGACGCCGAAAGCCGCCACGGCGCCCGTGGTCGTCGACCGCACGCCGCCGATGCTGCTCAGCGATCCGGCTTTCGATGGCGGCTCGGAATTGCTCGGCGCCAAGCCCACGGCGAAAGCCGATGTCAACCTTCCGGGCGAGAAGCTGATTAAGCAAGGCAAGGCCGACGCCGCCGCGCCCGGCCGGGCCGACGATTTCTCCGTGCCGCCCCGGCCACAACCCACGGCGGCCGACGCGAGTTCCGCGACCGCCAATCCCTGACCGCCCGAGCTTCCAGACTGGAGCGGTGAGTCAGTCAGACGGACCGACGAGGGCACGCGCCCCCTGCCCCCGGGACAGGGTTTCGGTCAGGAACGACAGCAGAGGATGCACGACCCGCGCTTCGACCGTCTCCTCGCCGATGACGACGATCTCGGTCATGGGTAGCACCGGCCACAGATCCGATGGCGGGATGATCCGCAGCCCGTCCTGGACGAAGGAGCGGCCCAGCACCGTCACCCCAAAGCCGCCGGCGACGGCGGCGCGCGCGCCGACAAGGCTGTTGGCCGTGCAGGCGACGCGCCAGTCGCGCCTGACGGAATCGAGCGCCCGGATCGCGACGCCGCGATAGGTGCAGGGCGTCGGCAGCAATACCAGCGGAACCGGCTCTGCGGTTTCATGGTCGTAGCCGGCCGAGGCGATCCAGACCAGCGGCTCGCGCCAGATGACCCGGCCGCGCTGGGCGCGGCCATCCTTCTTGGCGATGACGACGTCGAGCCGGTCCTCGTCATAGGCGGCCAGCAGGTTGCAGCTCAGGCCCGTCATCAGTTCGAGCCGCACATCAGGGCAGAGCGTTGCGAATTTGCCCAGCAGCGCCGGCAGATGGTGTGGAACGAAATCTTCCGAAATGCCGATGCGCAGCCGCTCGACGTCGGCCGGCTCGACCAGGGTGCGCACCGCCATGTCGTTGAACTCGAGCATGCGGCGCGCCGCCGAAAGCAGCCGCTCGCCCTCGCCGGTGAGGACCAGCGAACGGCTCGTGCGGTTGAACAGCGGCCGTCCGAGCAATTCCTCCAGCCGGATGATCTTCTGGCTGACCGCCGACTGCGAACGCCCGACCACGTCAGCGGCGGCCGTGAAACTGCCGGTCTCCGCCACGGTGGTGAACGCGCGCAGAAGGTCGATTTCCAGGTCGGGGTACCGCATTGGCTTCCTCTAGAGCATGCCCGTGAAAAGCTGCGGACTTTTCGCGGCGGATCGTGCCTCAAAAACGAACGCCCGGCGTGAGCTGGCGACCCAAAGAGACGTCATCCGTCACCGGAGCGGAAAGGCGACCTTAGAGCAATTCCGGCGCCAGCGGGTAGCGATTTCCCTTGGGAGTCGCGGAAAAACAAGGGCTTAAAGCACAAGACGTGGCGGACTCGGCCGCTAGACGTTGCGAGCTAGAAGCGTTCCAGATCGATCCCATTCGATTTATGCGTTTCCGTCAAAGCGATGGAGAGGGCAAACTCGCCACGTCTTTCGCAGTCCTGGGAATATCGCATGCATGCAATGGTTCTGAAGGCCTTCGGCGGGCCCGACAATCTCCAGCCCGCCGAGATCGACAGGCCCGAGCCACGGGCGGGCGAAGTGCTGGTGCGCGTGCACGCCTGTTCGCTCAACCCCGTCGACATGCGCATCCGCACCGGCCTGCCGATCGGTCCCGCGCTGCCGGCGGTGCTCGGCGCCGATCTCGCCGGCGCCGTGGAAGCCGTCGCCGAGGGCGTTACCGGCTTCGCCCCGGGCGACGAAGTCTATGGCTGCGCCGGCGGCGTCAGGGGGCTGGGCGGCAGCTTCGCGGACTACATCGCCGCCGACGCCCGTCTTCTCGCCCTCAAGCCACGCAACCTTTCCATGCGCGAGGCAGCCGCCCTGCCGCTGGTGTCGATCACCGCCGCGAACTGCATGTCGCGGGCCGCCGTCGGCGCCAGTGATCATGTGCTCGTCCATGCCGGATGCGGCGGCGTCGGCCACGTCGCGGTGCAACTGGCCAAGGCGCGCGGCGCGCGCGTTGCCGCCACGGTCTCGTCGCCCGAGAAGGCCGAGATCGCGCGGACACTCGGCGCCGACGACGTCATCCTCTACGGAAGCGAGAGCGTCGCCGACTATGTGCGCCGCCTGACCGGCGGCCGCGGCTTCGACGTGGTGGTCGACACGGTTGGGGGCGAGAATCTGGATCGCTCCTTCCAGGCGGCGGCCGCTGGCGGCCGGGTCGCGGCGACCGCGGCGCGCAGCACGCACGACCTCTCGCCGCTTCATGCCAAGGCGCTTTCGCTGCATGTGGTTTTCATGCTCATCCCGCTGCTCGAAAATGTCGGTCGGGAAGACCACGGCCGGATCATGCGGGAAGTCGCCGCGCTGGCCGAAGCCGGCAAGCTGCGACCGCTCATCGATGCCGCGCGTTTCACGCTCGGGCAGCTTCCGGACGCGTTTCGCCTGCTGGAAAGCGGGAAGGCATCCGGCAAGGTGGTGGTGGATCTGATCCGAGGCTGATGATGAACAGGGCGTTGAACGACGTTGAAATCCGCGAAGCGGCCGAAGCGATCCTGCGGGCCGAGCGCGACGGCAAGGCGATGCCGCCGCTGAGCGCCACGCATGGCGGGCTCAGCCTCGGCGATGCCTACCGCGTCCAGGACGAGTTGAACGGGATGCGCCGGCAACAGGGCATCGCCTTTGCCGGCTACAAGATCGGCCTCACCTGGCATTCGACGCAGATCGCCTGCGACCTCGACGCGCCGATCCACGGGCGCATCCTGCGCCAGGCCGTCCACCAGAGCGGCGCCAGCCTTTCCGCCGCGCTCCTGGTGAAGCCCCATGTCGAGGTCGAGCTTGCCTTCATCATCGGCCGCGACATCGACCGGCCGATCAACGGCGTCGACGAGATGCTGGCGGCCACCGACGCCATCGTGCCGGCGCTGGAGCTTGTCGACCACAGGTTGGCGCCACCACGCATCGTGGCCGACACAGTCGCCGACAACTCCGCTTTCGCCGGCGTGATCCTCGCCGGGCAGCGTTTCCGCCCGGCTGACATCGACAGCCGCTGGGTTGGCGCCACTCTCTCGCGCAATGGCACCGTCGAGGAGACCGGCGTCTCGGTGATCGGCATGGGCCATCCGGCCGTCTGCGTGGCCTGGCTGGCGAACACGCTGATTGAGCGCGGCGAACGCCTGGCCGAGGGCGATATCGTCATGTCCGGCGCCTTCGCGCGGGCCATCCCGGTTGCGGGCGGCGACGCCTTCGTGGCCGACTTCAATCAATACGGCACGCTCGACGTGTCGTTCACCTGAACATCGATCGCGGGACGGCACGGCCCGTTCCGCAAGGCTTTTCAAGCCCGGCGGCCTGGCCGGTCAGAGGAGAAACGGATGAGCAGCCCCCACGACAACGAAAGACCGGTCCCCGCCCCTGTAGCGCGGATGGCGGAAATGACCCGCGCCAACCGGATGGACCGGCGCGAATTCATGGCCATCGCCAGCACCATGGGCCTGAGCGCGGCCGCGGCCTACGCGCTGATCGGCGTGTCGGCGCCGGTGCCGGCCCGGGCCGAGGAGCCCAAAAAGGGCGGCGTCATCAAGATCGCCATGCCGGTCAAGGAACTCAAGGACCCGCGCACCTTCGACTGGGGCGAGATGGGCAATCTCGGCCGGCAGTTCCTCGAGTGCTTTGTCGAATACACGTCCGACTTCACCTTCGAGCCAAGGCTGCTGGAGAGCTGGGACGTCAATGCCGATGCCACCGAATATGTCCTGCACCTGCGCAAGGGCGTGAAATGGAACAATGGCGACGACTTCACCGCCGAGGACGCCTTGTTCAACCTCAATCGCTGGTGCGAGAAGAAGGCGCCGGGCAATTCGATGGCGGGGCGCCTTTCCGCCCTCGTCGACCCGGCAACCAGCAAGGCGCGTGAAGGCGCCATCACCAAGGTCGACGATCACACGATCAAGCTGAAGCTCTCCAAGTCCGACATTTCGCTGATCGCCAATTTCGCCGACTTCCCGTCATTCCTGGTGCACCGCAGCTATGAGGAGACCGGCTCCGACCTGGTCAAGCACCCGATCGGCACCGGGCCGTTCGAGCTGGTCTCGCACGAGACATCGGTGAAGGCCGTCTACAAGCGGCGCGAGCAGCATCCATGGTGGGGCGGCGAGACCCATCTCGACGGTGTCGAGTTCATCGACTACGGCACCGATCCCAACGCCATATCGAGCGCCTTTGAATCGGGCGAGATCCACGGCAATTTCGAAACGACAGGCAACCAGGTCGACCTTCTCGACAGCATGGGCCTTGAGCGCAGCGAGACCCAGACGGCGGCAACGGCCTGCGCCCGTTTCAACGTCAAGAACAAGCCCTACGACGACCAGCGCGTGCGCAGGGCCCTGCAACTGGCCGTCGACAACGCCGCGGTTCTGACCCTGGCCTACAGCGATCGCGGCACGCCGGCGGAAAACCATCACGTCGCGCCGATCCACCCGGAATATTTCGCCCTGCCGAAAGTGGCGCGCGACATCGAGAAGGCAAAGGCGCTGCTGGTCGAGGCCGGCCAGCAGGACTACGAGCACGACCTGATCAGCGACGACGACGAGTGGCACAAGGACACGGCCGACGCGATCGCCGGCCAATTGCGCGAGGCTGGCATCAAGATCAAGCGGACGGTCCTGCCGACATCGACCTTCTGGAACGACTGGACGAAGTATCCCTTCTCGCTCACTGGCTGGACCATGCGGCCGCTCGGCGTGCAGGTCCTGGCCCTTGCCTATCGTTCGGGCGAGGCGTGGAACGAGACCGGCTTCTCCAACCCCGAATTCGACGCCAAGCTGAACGACGCCCTGTCGATCGCCGACGTCGAGAAGCGCCGCGCCGTCATGCAGGACATCCAGAAGATCCTGCAGGACTCAGCCGTGATCATCCAGCCCTATTGGCGCAAGATCTACACGCACTCCACCAAGGCGGTGAAGAACCGCCGGGCCCACCCGCTCGACCAGATATTCCTCGAGAAGGTCTGGCTGGACGCATGAGCGTCCAGCGTTCGATGACATGAGAAAAAGGCTCAAGGCGCGCCGCGCCTTGAGCCTTTCACGATCGGGAAAATGTCGGCCGCCAGGGGCCGGATACCCGCCTCAGCCCGGCAGCACGCTCGATCCCATGAGGGCCTCGTCGATGGCACGCGCAGCCTGGCGGCCTTCGCGGATCGCCCACACCACCAGCGACTGCCCACGCCGCACGTCGCCGGCGGCATAGAGCCTGTCGACGCTCGTCCGGTAGTCGCGGTCGTTGGCCTCGACATTGCGCGAGCGGCGGCTGTCGGTGGCGATCTTCAGCTTGCCGTCCAGTTCGGGAACGACGCCCGTCGCGGCCGGACCGGCAAAGCCGATGGCGATGAAGGCGAGATCGGCGCGGATGACGAATTCGGTGCCGGGGATCGGCTTGCGCTTCTCGTCGACCTCGCAGCACTTGACGCCTGTGAGCTGTCCTTCCTCGCCGATGAACTCCAGCGTCGCCACCTGGAACTCGCGCTCGGCGCCTTCGGCCTGCGAGGAGGAGGTGCGCATCTTGGTTGCCCAGTAGGGCCACACGGCGAGCTTGTCTTCCTTCTCCGGCGGCTGCGGCCGGATGTCGAGCTGGGTGACGCGCACCGCGCCCTGGCGGAATGCCGTGCCGACGCAATCGGACGCGGTGTCGCCGCCGCCGACGACCACCACATGCTGGCCGCTGGCGATGATCGGATGCGAAGGCCAGGCCACCGACTGGATGGGCTCGCCGCCGACGCGCCGGTTCTGCTGCACCAGATAGGGCATGGCGTCATGCACGCCGCCGAGGTCGTCGCCCGGGATGTTGGCCGCGCGCGGGCTCTCGGAACCGCCGCAATAAAGCACGGCATCGTATTCATCGAGCAGTTCGGTGACCTTCTTGTCGACGCCGACATTGACGCCGCAATGGAAGGTGACGCCCTCGCCCTGCATCTGCTCGATACGCCGGTCGATGTAGTGCTTCTCGATCTTGAAGTCGGGAATGCCGTAGCGCATCAGCCCGCCGGGCCGGCTCTCGCGCTCGTAGACATGCACGTCATGGCCGACGCGGCCGAGTTGCTGGGCGGCCGCCATGCCGGCCGGGCCGGAACCGATGATGGCGACCCGCTTGCCGGTCTTCCGCTCCGGCGGATAGGGCCGGATGTGGCCGGTCTCGTAGGCCTTGTCGGCGATCGCCTGCTCGACCGTCTTGATGGCCACCGGAATGTCCTCGAGGTTCAGCGTGCAGGCCTCCTCGCAAGGCGCGGGGCAGATGCGGCCGGTGAACTCCGGGAAATTGTTGGTCGAGTGCAGGTTGCGGATCGCGTTGTCCCAGTCGCCCTTGTAGACGAGGTCGTTCCAGTCCGGGATCTGGTTGTGCACCGGGCAACCGGTCGGCCCATGGCAGAACGGAATGCCGCAATCCATGCAGCGCGCGGCCTGTTTCTCGACCTCCTTGTCGGACATCGGCAGCGTGAATTCGCGGAAATGCCGGATGCGGTCGGATGCCGGCTGGTACTTGTGCACCTGCCGGTCGATCTCAAGAAACCCAGTTACCTTGCCCATGGTCCAGTCCCTGCTGTCCAGATGGTGCTGCCGGAAGATCTGACTTGCCGCCGCACCCGTTAACCTCCGAAGGCCACCGTGGCAACCTTCATCGAGGTCAGGATTTGTTGAAGATGGTGTTTGCCGGGGCAGCATCGCCCCCCGGCAACGCCGAAGCCTATTCCGCCGCAACGCCCATGCGCATGCGCTCCATCTCGATCAATGCGCGTCGGTATTCTACGGGCATGATCTTGCGGAATTTGGGCCGGAACGCCGCCCAGTTGTCGAGGATCTCGCGGCCGCGCACCGAACCCGTGAAATGCACGTGGTTGGAGATGAGCTGGTAGAGCCGCTCCTCGTCGTGGCTGGTCATGTCGTCCGAAACGTCGACGCGGCCCTTGTGATCGAGGTCGCCGCCGTGATGCAGCAGCTTCTCCATCAGGTCGTCTTCTTCCGGCACCGGCTCGAGCTCGACCATCGCCATGTTGCAGCGCTCGGCGAAATCACCCGCCTCGTCCAGCACATAGGCGACGCCGCCCGACATGCCGGCGGCGAAGTTGCGCCCCGTCTTGCCGATGACGACAACGATGCCGCCGGTCATGTACTCGCAACCATGGTCGCCGACACCCTCGACGACGGTAACGACGCCCGAATTGCGCACCGCGAAGCGCTCGCCTGCGACGCCTGCGAAATAGGCCTCGCCCTCGGTCGCGCCGTAGAGCACGGTGTTGCCGACGATGATCGATTCAGCCGCGACGATCCTGGCTTCCTCCGGCGGACGGATGACGATGCGGCCGCCCGACAGGCCCTTGCCGACATAGTCGTTGCCGGCGCCGACCAGCTCGAACGAGACGCCGCGCGCCAGGAAGGCGCCGAACGACTGTCCGGCTGTGCCGGTGAGCTTCACCTGGATCGTGTCCTCGCGCAGGCCCTTGTGCCTGAAGCGCTTGGCTACCTCGCCCGACAGCATGGCGCCGGCTGAACGGTCGACATTGCGGATCGGCAGTTCGATGGCGACGGGCTGCTTGGCTTCCAGGGCCGGCTTGGCGAGCTCGATCAGCTTGCGGTCGAGCACGTCGTCGATCGGATGCTTCTGGCGTTCGGTCCAGTGGATCGCCTCGCGCGGCGCGTCCGGCCTGAAGAACATCTTCGAGAAGTCGAGCCCGCGCGCCTTCCAGTGCTGGATCACCTCGCGCTTCTCCAGAAGGTCGGAATCGCCGACGATCTGGTCGAGATGCGTGAAGCCCATTTCGGAAAGCAGCGCCCTCACCTCCTCCGCGACATAGAAGAAGAAGTTGATGACATGCTCGGGCGTGCCCTTGAAGCGCTTGCGCAGGACCGGGTCCTGCGTCGCCACGCCGACCGGGCAGGTGTTGAGATGGCACTTGCGCATCATGATGCAGCCGGCCGCGATCAGCGGCGCGGTCGAGAAGCCGAACTCGTCGGCGCCAAGCAGCGCGCCGATGATGACGTCGCGCCCGGTACGCAGGCCGCCGTCGACCTGCAGCGCCACGCGCGAACGCAGGCCGTTGAGCACCAGCGTCTGGTGCGTCTCGGCAAGGCCCATTTCCCACGGGCTGCCGGCATGCTTGAGCGAGGTCAGCGGCGAGGCGCCGGTGCCGCCGTCATAGCCGGAGATGGTGATGTGGTCGGCGCGCGCCTTGGCGACGCCGGCCGCGACCGTGCCGACACCCACTTCAGACACCAGCTTGACCGACACGTCGGCCGCCGGGTTGACGTTCTTAAGATCGTAGATCAGCTGCGCCAGATCCTCGATCGAGTAGATGTCATGGTGCGGCGGCGGCGAGATCAGGCCGACGCCGGGCGTCGAATGCCGGACCTTGGCGATCGTCGCGTCGACCTTGTGACCGGGCAACTGCCCGCCCTCGCCGGGCTTGGCGCCCTGCGCGACCTTGATCTGCATCACGTCCGAGTTGACGAGATATTCCGCCGTGACGCCGAAACGCCCAGACGCGACCTGCTTGATCGCCGAGCGCTCGGGATTGGCGCCACCGCCCGGCAGCGGCAGATAGCGGTCCGCCTCTTCGCCGCCCTCGCCGGTGTTCGACTTGCCGCCGATGGCGTTCATGGCGCGCGCCAGCGTGGTATGAGCCTCGCGCGAGATCGAGCCGAACGACATCGCGCCGGTCGAGAAGCGCTTGACGATCTCGGCCGCCGGCATGACGTCCTCGAGCGCGACCATCTTGCGGCCGGTTTCGTCGGCCATCCGGATCTTGAACAGGCCACGGATGGTCTGGGCGCGCGCCGTCTCGCTGTCGATCTGCGCGGAATAGTCCTTGAACGTATCCCACGAGCCCTGGCGAACGGCATGCTGCAAGGTGGCGACCGCATCGGGCGACCACATATGCGCCTCGCCGCGCATGCGGAAGAGATATTCGCCGCCGACCTCCAGGCTGTTGCGCAGCACCGGGTCGTTGCCGAAGGCATCCGTGTGGCGGCTGAGCGTCTCGGTCGCGATCTCGTCCAGCTCGACGCCTTCGATCAGCGTCGCCGTGCCGGTGAAATACTTCTGCACGAAATCCGACTTCAGCCCGATGGCGTCGAAGATCTGCGCGCCGCAATAGGACTGGTAGGTGGAGATGCCCATCTTGGACATCACCTTGAGGATGCCCTTGCCGATCGACTTGATGTAGCGGGAGACGACTTCGTACTCGTCGACCTCTTCCGGCAGCTCGCCGCGCTTGTGCATGTCGAGCAGCGTGTCGAAGGCGAGATAGGGGTTGATCGCCTCGGCGCCATAGCCGGCGAGGCAGCAGAAATGATGCACCTCGCGCGGCTCGCCCGATTCCACGACGAGGCCGACCGCGGTGCGCAGGCCCTTGCGGATCAGGTGATGGTGCACAGCCGCCGTCGCCAGGAGCGCGGGGATGGCGATGCGGTCCGGCCCGACCTGGCGGTCGGACAGGATGATGATGTTGTAGCCACCGGCAACAGCCGCCTCGGCCCGCTCGCAGAGCCGGTCGATGGCGCCCTGCATGCCGGCCGCGCCCTCGTTCGAACCATAGGTGATGTCGATCGTCTTGGTGTCGAACCGGTCCTCGGTATGGCCGATGGAGCGGATCTTCTCGAGATCGCCATTGGTCAGGATCGGCTGGCGCACCTCGAGCCGCTTGCGGCGCGACGTGCCGACCAGGTCGAAGATGTTCGGCCGCGGGCCGATGAAGGACACCAGGCTCATCACCAGTTCCTCGCGGATCGGATCGATCGGCGGGTTGGTGACCTGGGCGAAGTTCTGCTTGAAATAGGTGTAGAGCAGCTTCGACCTGTCCGACATGGCGGAGATCGGCGTGTCGGTTCCCATCGAGCCGACCGCTTCCTGGCCGGTGGTGGCCATCGGCGCCATCAGGAGCTTGGTATCTTCCTGCGTGTAGCCGAAGGCCTGCTGGCGATCGAGCAGGCTGACGTCCCTGCGCAGCGCGCGCGGCTCGACAGGCTTGAGGTCTTCCAGGATGAGCTGCGTGTTGGCGAGCCAGGTCTTGTAGGGATGCTTGGTCGCGATCTCCGACTTGATCTCCTCATCGGAGACGATGCGGCCCTTGGCCAGGTCGATCAGCAGCATGCGGCCGGGCTGCAGCCGCCACTTCTGCACGATGCTCTCCTCCGGCACCGGCAGCACGCCGGCCTCCGAAGCCATGATGACGCGATCGTCGTTGGTGACGATGTAGCGTGCCGGGCGCAGGCCGTTGCGGTCGAGCGTGGCGCCGATCTGGCGGCCGTCGGTGAAGACGACGGCGGCCGGGCCGTCCCACGGCTCCATCAGGGCCGCATGGTACTCGTAGAAGGCCTTGCGGTCGGCATCCATGAGCTTGTTGCCGGCCCAGGCTTCCGGGATCAGCATCATCATGGCATGGCTGAGCGTGTAGCCGCCCTGGAACAGGAACTCGAGCGCGTTGTCGAAGCAGGCCGTGTCCGACTGGCCTTCATAGGAAATCGGCCACAGCTTGGAGATGTTGTTGCCGAACAGCTCGGAATCGACCGACGCCTGGCGCGCGGCCATCCAGTTGTTGTTGCCGCGCACCGTGTTGATCTCGCCATTGTGCGCGACCATGCGATAGGGATGCGCCAGCTTCCACGACGGGAAGGTGTTGGTCGAGAAACGCTGGTGGACGAGGATCAGCGCCGTTTCAAAGCGCGGGTCCGACAGGTCCTTGTAGTAGGCTCCGACCTGATAGGCCAGGAACATGCCCTTGTAGACGATGGTGCGCGCCGACAGCGACACGCAATAGGAGCCGATGTCCTTGTTGTCGTTCTCGGCGTAGATGCGTCCCGAGATCACCTTGCGCAGCAGATAGAGCCTCGCCTCGTACTCCTCGTCATCGGTGATGTCGGGCGTACGGCCGATGAAGACCTGCCGGTGGAACGGCTCGGCCGCGACGATCTCCGGCGCCTTCGACAGCGATGAATTGTCGACCGGCACGTCACGGAAGCCGAGCAGCGGCAGGCCTTCGGACTGTGCCGATTCGGCGATGATGTCCTCGATATGGGCGCGCAGTGCCGCGTCCTGCGGCATGAACCAGTGACCGACGCCGTACTGGCCCGCCTGCGGCAGTTCGATGCCCTGGGCGGCCATTTCCTCGCGGAAGAAGCGGTCCGGGATCTGCACGAGCACGCCGGCGCCGTCGCCGACGAGCGGATCCGCGCCGACGGCGCCGCGATGGGTGAGGTTTTCGAGCACGGCAAGGCCGTCATCGACGATCTGGTGCGACTTCACGCCCTTCATGTTGACGACGAAGCCGACGCCGCAGGCGTCATGCTCGTTGCGCGGATCGTACATGCCCTGCGCGGCGGGAGCGGTGGCGGTTCGGAGCGCACGTTTGACGGCCGCCGCTTTCGTCTGCGCGGCCGGTGCGAAAACCGTCGTCACAGATGGCGTCATTTCCGTCATCGTCCATTCCCTCCGTTCCGCGCCCAGCGGGCGCCGGTTTGCATTGGCGAGCGCGTCGCTCACCCCGATCCTTGCGGCACGTCTAGCGAAATCCTCGCCGGACCAGGCGGCTTTTTCCGTCTGGTTCGCATCTGGTATTCGTACAGGCCAGGCCGAGCCATCTGTCCGTCGCTCACGGCGACGGCCGGAGTGGCCCGATGATACGCCAATCCAGCCTGTTTTGTGCGACAAAATAAGACAGCACTGCTGTCCTAAATTTTTTATGGCAGAATTCTGGAGCCTGTACAAGACCGATTCACAAAAAACCTGGCCGCGCCACGACACAAAATTTCGTGAAAGTGCGAGGAAACGTAAGCTTTGGTCGCAGCGGCCCGTGATCGCCGGCTGGCTCCACCGCTTTGGGAACGATTGGCCCTTGCGCTTCGACCTCCGAAGCGGTCAAGTCGCCGCGGATTTCCCATCAGACATTTTTCCAATCAGACACGGATCTCTCGATGTTTTTTGCCTCCGACAACTGGGCGGGTGTTCACCCCGACATTTCGGCGAACCTGTCCCGGCATGCCGCCGGCGTCGCGACCGCCTATGGCGACGGCAATCTGGACCGCGCCGTCTACAAGCGTTTCAGCGAAATCTTCGAGCGCGACGTCAGCGTCTTCTTCGTGGCGACGGGCACGGCGGCGAACGCGCTGTCCATGGCGGCATGCAACCGCATCGGCGGCGTCGCCCTGTGCCACTCCGAAGCGCATATGAACGTCGATGAGTTCGGCGCCGCAGGCTTCTACACGGGCGGCGCGCGGATGGCGCCCGTGCCCGGGCCTCTCGGCCGCATCAACCCGCAGGCCCTGGACAAGGCCATCAAGCGCTATTCGCAGGACCTTGCCCCAGCCGGGCAGCCGATGGCGGTGACCATTACCCAGGCGACCGAGGTCGGCACCGTCTACTCCGTCGACGACGTCAAGGCTATCGCCGAGGTTGCCCGTCGTCACAACCTGCCCCTCCATATGGACGGCGCGCGCTTCGCCAACGCGATCGCCGCGACTGGCGTCAGCCCGGCCGAGATGACCTGGAAGAGCGGTGTCGACCTGATCTCCTTCGGCGGCACCAAGAACGGTTGCTGGATGGCCGACGCGGTCGTGATCCTGAACCCCGATGTCGGACGCGAACTGCGCCTGTTGCGCCAGCGCGCCGGGCAGACCTTTTCCAAGGCGCGCTTCATCTCGGCCCAGTTCGAAGCCTACTTCACCGACAGCCTGTGGCTGAGGATGGCGGGCCACGCCAACGCGATGGCCGCACATCTGGCAGAGACGATCGAGGACGCGCCGACGGGCAGGCTCGCATGGCTGCCACAGGCCAACGAGGTGTTCGCGATCCTCGACAAGCCGACGGCCGAAAAGCTCCAGGCGGCGGGCGCCAAATTCTATGAATGGGGCGTTCCCCAGGGCTTCGACGGCCATCTCGGCGACAAGGAAGCGATCTATCGCTTCGTTGCAAGTTTCGCGACAAGCACCGAGGAAATCGACCGCCTCGGCCAGTTGCTGGCCGGCTAAAGCATGATCCCGAAAAGTTAGAAGACTTTTCGATAGGATCACGCTTCAAGAACAAGGCTTTAGAGCGAGATTACTGCGCAGGGCGAGCCCATTGCCAGCGTCGGCAGACCCGATGGCACGAAAAAGAGCGGCGCCTTTCGGCGCCGCTCTCGTCTCGGGAGGAGACTGATCTTAACTGATATTGGATGGCGTCGCTGTTACGCGGCCGCCTTGGCCTCGATCTGCTTGGCCTTGGCCGGAGCCGAGGTGATCTCGATCTTGCGCGGCTTCAGCTCTTCGGGAATGTTGCGCTTGAGGTCGACAAACAGCAGGCCGTTTTTCAGCGCGGCGCCGACGACATCGACATGGTCGGCAAGCTGGAAGCGGCGCTCGAAAGCGCGCGAGGCGATGCCGCGATAGAGCAGCTCCGAACCCTCGGAGTTATTCTCTTCCTTGCGCTCACCCTTGACGGTCAGCACGTTGCGATGGGCCTCGATCGAAATCTCGTCTTCCGAGAAGCCGGCGACAGCCATCGAGATGCGATAGGAATCCTCGCCGGTACGCTCGATGTTGTAGGGCGGATAGGTCTGCGCGCCATCGGGCTGCGCAAGCGAATCAAGCATGGTGAAAAGCCGGTCGAAGCCGACGGTCGAGCGATACAGAGGGGAAAAATCGACATGACGCATAGGGTGTTCTCCTGTTGAGCAACAATGTTTGCGTATGGCCGCTTGGGAACCCGTAACGGCGTTCCGGATCGACCAGCGACCCCGACATTGGCGGCCGCAAAGGACATTTGGGGAGCCGCTGAAGCCATTTCAAGATTGCGGGGAATGCCGCGCTCCGGAAGTTTCAGCCAGCTTCGATGACCGATCGGAATTGCCTGCTCCCGGGCCATAAAGCCGAGTTAAAACAACTGGTTGAAAGCTCGCGGGCGTATCCGAAACCAATTCGATGAAGCCACGTCGGCGCCTGGAAGATTGGTGCCCCCGGCAAGAAATTTTGGCTGCCCACCCGGATGAACGGCAGATGAACCGGCACTTCGGCCTGCGTTCAGGGAGCCGGCGCTACCATGCCTTCACAATCAGGACAGGTGGCGCCGACAAGGCGCCACGACGAGGCCGAACCGGGGTGCAACGTCCCTTCCTCCCGGATCGACAGAAGGCCGGAAGCACGCGAGAAGCGGCTTCCGGCCTTCCCCGCCTCCGGAACAGGCCGCCATCCTCATTCATTCCATCGCATTTGTGCGACGCCGGGTGTTTCCACCCGGCTGCAAAATGCGGATGTTTGATTAGTCGCATTTGTGCGACGCCGGGTGTTTCCACCCGGCTGCAAAATGCTCTATCACCACGACAGCATCCGAGACCCCACGCCGAATGACGGACCTTTTCCACGACATTCCGGATAATCCACGCCCGCAGAACACCGCGGGCGGCTTCCTGACCACGCGCGACGGAAAGAAGATCCGCTATGGTGTCTTCGCCGCGGTCGGCAGGCCGATCAGGGGCACGGTCGTCGTCCTGCCGGGGCGCAACGAATGCGTCGAGAAATATTTCGAAACCGCCCGCGACCTCACCGAGCGCGGCTTCGGCGTCGCCATTCTCGACTGGCGCGGCCAGGGCGACTCCGACCGGCTGATCCGCGACCGCCAGCGCGGCTACGTCAGGAGCTTCCGGGATTATGCCGGCGACCTCGAACAGTTCTTCGAGGAAGTGGTGCTGCCGGACTGCCGTGGCCCTTACTACATCCTGGCTCACTCGGCGGGAGCCGTGGTGGCGTTGCTCGCCGCGCCGTCAATGGTGAACCGGGTGCGGCGCATGGTGCTGATCGCGCCCTTCCTGGCTCTGCCCGATACGTCGGTTTCCATGAAGGCGGTCCGGCGCGTTTGCTCGGCGCTGTGTTTCCTGGGCCTGGGTCGGCTCTATGCCGCCTGGGGCGCACGGCCGAAAACCGCTCCACCCTTCGCGACCAACAAGGTGACCACAGATCCGGTCCGTTTCGCGCGCAACACCCAGATCTACCAGGCCTATCCGCAGCTCGCGCTGGGCGGGCCGACCGTGCGCTGGCTGAAGGCCGCCGCCGAGGCCGCCGAAATTGTCAGCGACCCCGACTTCATGGCGCGGATCAAGGTCCCGTTGCTGATCATCGCCGCCGGCGCCGACAGGGTTGTCTCCACCAGGGCCATCGAGGCCTATGCCAGGCAGCTCAGGATCGGCTCCATGCTGATGATCGACGGCGCCCGCCACGAGATCCTGCAGGAAGCCGATATCTACCGCGAACCGTTCCTCGCCGCCTTCGACGCCTTCATTCCCGGCAGCGACGACCCGACGGCCTGAGCGGGAACATCGGCCTGGCGCCTCAGCCGCGCAGCGCCGCCATTGCCGCCGCGTGCAGTTCGGGCGTGGCGGCGGCCAGCACGTCGCCACCCTTCTCGGCCGGACCACCATCGAAAGTCGTGACCACGCCGCCCGCCTTCTCGATGATCGGGATCAGCGCCACGATGTCGTAGGGCTTCAGCCCCGGATCGGCGACGATGTCGACACTGCCCGAGGCGACCATGGCGAAGGCGTAGCAATCGGTGCCGTAGCGAGCGAGCCGCACCTGCTGCTCGAACTTGTCGTAACGCTTGCGGGCTTCCCCCTTGAACAGATGCGGCGTCGTGGTGAAAAGCGTCGCCTCGGCAAGGCTCGTTGTCTTGCGCGTCGCCAGCCTGCGCGGGCCGCCTGGCCCCTCATAGTGCGAGCCGGAAGCGTTGGCGTAGAAAAGTTCGCCGGTGAAGGGCTGCGACATCATGCCGGCGACGGCATCGCCGTCCTCAGTCAGGCCAACCAGCGTTCCCCATACCGGAAGCCCGGAAATGAAGGCGCGCGTGCCGTCGATCGGATCGATCACCCAGACGTGCCGGCTGGAAATGTTCTCGCTGCCATGCTCCTCGCCGAGGATGCCATGGCCGGGATATTCCGCCGAAATCAGCGCGCGCAGCACCCGCTCCGCCTCGCGGTCAGCTTCCGTCACCGGGTCGAAGCTGGCAGCCTCCTTGTTGGCGACCGCGCCCTGGGCGCGAAAACGCGGCAGGGTTTCGGCCGCCGCGGCGGCGGCCATGCGCCGCATGAAGTCGATGCTGATGTCCAATTGTGTCTCCCGCATTGCGGCCTGTCCGGCGGCCACTGCCGCCCGCTATGGCTCTAAAGCATTTTGCCATCAGGTGGAATCACCTGGCGCGGCACGAGGCGGCTATATCGGACAGATGGTCCGGCATGTCCGATCCCATTTTGACGCAGCCGCTCGATGCGGGCTTCGGAAATCGGAGTCGGCTTCGCTCCGCCGGACCTGCGGTCCAAAGAAGAGAACGCCGGAGACGGCCCGTGGGAGTGCCTGACACACAGGGAAATACGGGCGAAAACTGTTGCCTCAATGCCACGCAGGCCCTGCTCGCGGCCGGTTTTCGCTTCGTTTCTATTTACCGGCACAATCACGGCTTGACATTTGTGCATCGCACAATACGCTTGTTCTCGGACAGGTTTTCCTGTCCATGCCCTCCTTGGGCGTTTCCTCCCTAGACTTCGACCGTGTCGTGAAAACGATGCGGTCTTTTTTTGGAGCGTTTCGCGGCCCGGCGGGATCAGCCGGTATCTCGCGAATGCCGCCAGGCCAAGCAGCCGAACATATCCACGCCGAGAGCGTTGCCAGGCACCGGAAGGCTGCGGCGCTTATTCCGCGGCGAGCGGCAGGTCGACGAAATGATGATCGGGCAGTGCCATGAGATCGGCGCTGAACCGGGTCAGATCGTCGGCGAGCGCGTCGAACCCGGCGGACTTCTGGAACGTGCGCTCGTTCATGTAGAGCCCGCGATTGACCTCGACCTGCAAGGCATGGAGGTGACGCGCCGGGCGGCCATAGTGCTCGGTGATGAAACCGCCGGCGTAAGGCTTGTTGTGGGCGACAGTGTAGCCCATGCCGCCCAGCAGGGCGATCGCGGCCTCGGTCAGCGCCGGCGAAGCGGAAATGCCGAACCGATCGCCGATAATGAAATCCGGCCTGAGGCCGCTGTCGCCGACCTTTATGCTCGCCGGCATGGAGTGGCAGTCGATCAGCACCGCGAAACCGAAGCGGGCATGCGTCCTGGTCAGCAGCCGCTTCAACGTCTCGTGGTAGGGCTTGTAGACGGTCTCGATGCGCAGCACCGCCTCGGACAGCGGCAGGCGGCCGGCATAGATGTCGAGCCCCTCCCCGACGAGCTTGGGCACAGTGCCCAGCCCTCCGGCCACCCGCGCCGAGCGGATGTTGCAGAACGGCGGCACCGGTTCCGCGAACATGCGCGGGTCGAGCTCCCACGGCTCGCGGTTGACGTCGAGATAGGCGCGCGGGAAATGCGCCACCAGCATCGGCGCGCCGAGCGCGACGGCGCCGCCAAACAGTTCCTCGACATAGCAATCCTCGGAGCGGCGGATGGCGCTGCTGTCCAGCCGCGTCATCCCCAGGAAGCGCTCGGGATAGTGCCGGCCGCTGTGCGGCGAGTTGAAGACGAAGGGAACACGCTGCTCGGCGCCCGATCGGATTTCGAAGGGTGGAACGACCGAAAAATCCTCGGCTGCCGTCTTCAATTTGAACGAACCCGGAAACGCCAGTGCATCATGGAATGAAAGTGCCACCTCGATGGCCGCGTGTCCAGCATTTCGGCGCACCGGACCATGGTTGATTTGGCGCCCGGCAAACGCGCCGTTCACTTGATGTTTACCCTCCGCTATTCATATACAGGATGGTTAACGGGCTTGCCCGCGGCATGATCGGGCGGGTGATTCGGACGGGATAAGATGGCACGCATTCTTCTGGCGGAAGACGACGACGATATGCGCCGCTTCCTTGTCAAGGCGCTTGAGCGCGCCGGTTATCAGGTCAGCGATTTCGACAATGGCGCCAGCGCGTACGAGCGGTTGCGCGAGGAACCTTTCTCCTTGCTGCTGACCGACATCGTCATGCCCGAGATGGACGGCATCGAGCTTGCGCGCCGCGCCACCGAGATCGATCCCGACCTCAAGGTCATGTTCATCACCGGCTTCGCCGCCGTTGCGCTGAACCCCGATTCGAAGGCTCCGAAGGACGCCAAGGTGCTTTCGAAGCCGTTCCATCTGCGCGACCTCGTCAACGAGGTCGAAAAGATGCTGCAGGCGGCCTGACGTTTTCCACAGGCCGCGCCGCATTCCCGCCCGCGCCGCGGAATGCGCTTTTTTCTTCGCCTAACCGCTATTGACGCGATGGATCAAAAGTGGTGTATGCGCGGCGTCGGATGGGCGTGTAGCTCAGCGGGAGAGCACTACGTTGACATCGTAGGGGTCACAAGTTCGATCCTTGTCACGCCCACCATCCGACCTCTTGGTTTGCAAGGCTTTGCGCACGTTGCGCTTTGTCCGCCTGTCACTGCTTACCGCCACGCTTGCGCGCAACTTGCGCGCAGAAAGCGGGCGGGATGTGTGTTTCTGAAGGCCTTCAATCACCTTCTCTGTGGCGATTCGGCACTCCCGGAGGAAATCCGGATCGAACGCCTCATAGAAATTTGCAGTGCGCTGGTCGACATGGCCAAGCCATTCGTCGCGCTGCTCGGCCGTCACGCGCGGCCGGCGGATCGCCTTCACCTGCGTCGCCATGAAGTGGCGAATCGTTCCCTGGGTGAACCGGTCGAGACCGCAGGCCACGGCGTGCCGCTTGAAACTCTTCTTGATGACGCCGATTGCCTGTCCGTCCCACGCAAGCGGCGAATCCATGTTCCAGTGCTTCAGCCAGGCGGCCAGGTTGTCGGTCAGAGGAATGCGCGGGCGGAACTTCTTGTTCTGGCGCCGGCCGGGCGGGTTGAGGTCGAGCAGCTTCTTGGTGAAGTCGACTTGGGCATCGACGCGCAGGTCGACGATCGCCTCGGGCCTCGCCCAGGTATTGAGCGCCATGATCACGAAGCGGAAGAGGTTCTCTTTCCGCGCATCGATCGCATCTATGAACCGGCCGAATTCCTCGAGGCTCGGCGTCCACTCTCTGGCCCGCGGCTCTGGCAGGCCCAAATACTTGGCGACGGCCGAAGCCTGGTTGACGACGTCCGGCGCGCTGTCCAGCAGCTGCACCTCCCGCTCGTTGCCCAACCCGTCAAGGACGACCGTCAGGCGCTTCGAGAAGCGGAAGGCGGAAGAGACCACCGACAGGTTCCGCGCGATCGTTGACGGGCTGTGGCCGAATTCCTCACGGCACCATTTCATATAGGCGCGCTGCTGCACCGGCCCGAAGGTCGAGACGGTTGCTCCGGGAACGCTCTTGGCGACCAGAAACTCGGTCATGATACCGATCGCGCGCTTAGCCGGCGCCGAGGACGGCTTGGCCTTCACGTCGTTCTCGTAATAGTGGTCGCAGACGGCCAGGATCATCACGCTGTCCGGCGATCGGCTCCCGGAGGCGCTTGCCGATCCGACGAGTTCGATAAGCCGGTCTTGGGCGTCGGCGAGAACTTCCGTACCAAGTGAGCGGCGTGCTTCGCGTCGTCGCTTGCCGTCGTACCAGCAGGCGTAAAGCATGGTGGAGTTGCCGAGGCGCCGAATCCAGTATCCCCGATATTCCCAGAGGCGTTCGGACATGCGGGTTTTTCCTTTCGCTGCAGGTACGCCGCGAGGTCGTCGGGGTGGTAGAGATGCACGTTGCGCTTACCCTGTAGGAAAGCGATATCCCCCCTCTTCCGCGCCGCTCGCAATTCTGACGGACCGATGAAGAGGCCAAGCCGTTTATCGCTACAAACCTCCTTCTCGGTCATCATCTGCGAGTAGCGATCTAGCCCCTGCCTAGCCATTCGGCTGCGCCCTAAAAATAGCGGCTATGTCGGCGATGGTCGGTCCTATGACCGACCGTGTCACATCAAGCCGACGGAAGTATCGCGACATCCTGGCTTGGCCATCGGGAGTCTCAAAAGCGGCAGAATCATCGAAACAGACGGTCTTGCCGTTGCCCGGAAAAACTTCGATCTGCACCACCCGGGGGGTGCACCTTATCCAAGCAAGCCAACAGCGACGTTCGGCTTCGTTCGCCGGCAGAGATGCCAATTCCCGAATGAATGCGGCGAGGAAATCGACAGCCGTTGTAGGCGTCGCCGGATCCTCGACGATGGCCTCTCGTCCATCGTTAGGAAAGTGATAGCTTCCTGTCATCGGAAGCCGCGCGAAATCGTAAACGGCCTGAGGAGCCGAACTGGGCCGCTCGGTTGCCAGCAGTGCAATCACCATTCGCGCGCAATCCAGTTCGGTAAGATCTGGGGCGTTGACACCTCTGGCCCCAGTGGACGTGATAAGCTCCGCCTCACTCAAGAACCGGTAGAAGAGGCTGATCTGCCCCTCGGGCATACCAAGTGCTCTCGCCAGTCCAGCAACCAAAGCCCCCTTCTTCGCCATCTTGTAGTGCCCCCCGCAGCTTAAATGTGCAACGACATTTAGCAGTCGGGCGGACATCTCGCAAGTTAAAATGCTAGATCGCATTTAGACCCCAACATACCGGCAGGGGTCGGGTCTGCAAATTTGCTGACCCGCACGGTGGGGAAATTCCCCACCAGGGTGCGTTTTCCGCACCCTGGTGGTGGCGAAATTAGCCAGCGCCTTCGTGCATCTCGACCGTGTCGTGAACTATGCCAAGCAGTTCGCCGGCCAGGTCCAATGCGATCGCGATGTCGCCGCCCAACTTCTTGGCGTTGTCGTGGCTGCTGAGATCACCGGCCACCCGACTGCAAAGCGAGATTATGGCCATGGCATCATAGCCGCACTGGACCACCTGAGCGGCGCTCATGTCGCGGAAAGGGATGAACCTAGACACGCCAGAACCACACGGTTTCGGTGACGAGTTCTGTTGCGGTGGTCGCGCTGGCAAACTCGATGCCGTTTTTGTTGCCTCCCACGACGAACGCCCAATTCGGAGCATCGCTCTTCGCCGCGATCTCCTGCAAAGCCAGTGAAGCCATCAGCATGTGATGTTTCAGCCGTTCGAGCGGAGCATAGTCGAGCCTGTAGGCGGTCAGAGTATTGGACGGAACAATGTTCCCGTCTGGAATAATGTTCGACGACTCGGCCACGTCCGGCAAAGTGACGGCCGGCGCCACGGCGAGCGCGCCGATCAGCGCGCGGCGCGAGACGGCCGGGCCTGCCAGCCGGCGCGCTTCAGACGGAACCTCGCGCTGGACACTCTCAGGGGCAGATAGCCACTGCGAAAGCAGCGTGATGTAATTGTACTTTTTCAAGGGTTGAGCCTCGCGGTTCGAACCGGCTTGCTACGGCCGGCGGAAACCGTTCCGTTTCGGAAACGTTCTCCATCATCGGTGGCGGACCGAAAGCCGGGGGTTAGCAACCTGCCGCGAGACAGGCCGAACGATTTTAAGCTTTCGCTCTGGACATAGCGTTCGCCCCCGGCCATAAAGGTCGAGTTGGAACGCCCGCCAAGGCGTTACCGGCGCTCAGAGCCCGCCAAGGCTCCTGCGCCTCAGCAGCACCTTCGACGCCAATCGAGGTTCCTGCTTATCGCGGTCCGGGTTGCTAAGCCCACGGTCACGCTGAACTTATTCGCCAAATTCGTCAAGCGCTCCCTCGCCAAAGGGAGAAGCTTGCGCGCGGGGCCGGCATACGCGAGACTGCAAACGCCCCCGCTCAATAGGTCGCTGTCGATGATGCCATCCTACGAAAATGCCGCGCCCGCCAACGTTCTGCCGCTGCGGTTCACTATTCGCGCAGTCAGGAACCTTGAGGAAATGCCTATGGCAACGTCGCAGTCACTGCGAAAGATGCGTGCTGAATACAAGGCTATATCGAAGACAATGCCCCATCTGCATATCCGATTGTATGATGGCGATCGCATCCTCGAGGAGCACACCTCCTAGGCGCGTACCAGCGTGCCAGGCGGAACATCTGAACGTACAATAGCGCCCGCAGAGATGATAGCGCCGTCTCCGATCGTAACACCCTTCAAGATTTTCGCGCCGGTCCCGATCCAAACATAGTCGCCGATGATCACAGGTGCCGACCGAATTCCCGGGTCGACCCTCGGGTGCCCGGTCTTCATAATAGCCACCGTTTGGGCAAAGCGCTTTTCGGCATCCATCGGGTGAGAGTTTGTGTCGTGGATGATCGCGCCGGAGGCTACGATAACACCCTTGCCGATCTTGATCCCGACGGGGTCGGATGACCAAACCTTGCAGCCATCTTGCAAAACGAAGAAATCGCCGATCTCGATGCGGCCTTCGTGGGCGAAAATCTGCAGATGGCCGCCGATATGACAGTTAGCGCCAATCTTAACACGCGAGCGCTCGCCGTGAATGTTGTAGATCTCAGCCCCCGGGCCGAAGGTGGTTCGGGGGCCAATCATAGCATTTTCCCGCGCTGCGCGTGTGGCAATCCACATTTCAAAGCGGCGACGGACAGCAAGGAAAAACGAAAAAGGGCGCATGCCCAATCAACTGCCATGGACTAGCCGAACAGTCCAGCACGCGCGAGGGCAAGAAGCCCCTCAAAAACGTAGGCTGCGAAAATGGCGCCACCGGTAGCAGTGACGTGCAGGCCATCGCTCGTCCATGCTGCCGGCATGAAATAGCCGATCCGAGATCGCCGCCCAACGTCGATCATTGGGTATCCAGTGTATTTCGACACCTCGTCGACTGCCTGCTGGAACTGTACCAGCGTGTTGCCTCGATAATTGACAGTGCCAATCGCATGCGACGCGAAAGCAGAGGTGGAACTGTATGGCGACAGGAACACGATTACCGCGTTAGGCGCCTGCGCGCGGATGGCGACGACAGCGGCATAGAGCGCGCCATAGAAGCTTGCCGTTGACGTGTCGCCGAGCACGCCTAAGGGGGTGTTTTCCCCCGAATTGGCTCCGGCACCGAAGTCGTTTGTCCCAGCCTCGATGATGACGATCTCGGTATCGCCCGGGATATTGGGTATCTGGTTGTAGATGCCGAGCGATCCGTAGTGACTATTCTGGCCAATCGAAGCCCCGCTCACGCCCAGGTTGGTGGCGGACAGGCCCGCAAGAATCGCCAGAGCTCCGGTATAATTCCCCTGCGCCGTGATGGACGTTCCGAGAAAGACGGTCTTCTTCCCCTTCAGCTTTGCTGCGCCGCTATCGAAGGTGACGGTCGGATTTGCCAGAGCGCCGACATAGAGAAGCGAATTGGCAGTGACGGTGAGATTGTTCTTCGTCCAAGCGCTAAAGTCAGTTTCTTCCCATATCAGCACACCATCCTCTTTCAGCCAGGCCCTAGCCAAGCCGATCGACGATACGCCGTCGGGGTTGTAAGTCGGGCCGCCGGCGTCCGGATAGATTCGGACCTGAAGGTTCGTGGTGGCCGTCGATGACGCCGCCGCCGAGACGCTGGCGGATACCCAATCGTTGCCAAGAACCTTGGCTGCTGGTGATCCCGTTCCCGAACCAGAGCCCGACCTGAGATCGAAGACGGAATTGAAGGCGACACCCGCGTTGGAAAAGAGAGCGAAACGGGAGCGCTCCCCCTTCTTCATATCGACACCGAACTCATAGGTCTTGCCGCCTGTGACGGTGACGCCCTTGTAGAGACGGACATCAACGCCCGTGCCGGTGCCCTCGACGATCTTCGAAGCGACCTTCTTTCCATTGACGAGAAGATCGAGGGCCGCGACGGTCGCTTGCAGGGATGGCAGAGCCGAACTGGACGGGATCACCTGGTTGGCTGTGGCGGTAAGGCTCACCTTGGTGAAAGTCGCGTCGGCCGGATCGTTCGACGGAAAGAGATTCGTGACAGTTCCGGAAACCCGCCACTCCAGCCCCAGAACGTAGGCGCCGGCAACTCCATCACCAGTGAAGGGGAACGTCCCGGCCGCCTGCGAAGGTCTGAACTGAATGTTGGCGCTGCCTCCTGCCGACGTGGTGAGCTTTGCCACGCATTCGAAGACGCCGGACCCCAGTGCAGTAATTGTCGCCGCAACCAGGTTGGCACCGGTCTGCCCAACAACTCTCCCATTCGCGAGGTCAAAATCGACAGTGTAGGCTGCGCCGGCTCCGTTGCAGATCAACTGGCCGTAGGGAAGTCCGTCGGCCTTGATCCGCGCCACATGCTCGTAGGTCACCCCGGAACTGTAGGCAAAATTCCTGTAGCAAGCCGGCGTGACACTTCCGCTTGCAACGGCCACTCGTGACGCCTTGACCGACATGCCCAGCTGAAGCGCAGCCTTGTCCGTGCGCACGGCAAGACTGGACTCCGGCCCCCTTGCCGCCACAACCTCACCCGAAAACGCACTATCATCCTTGATGACGGCGAAGGTCAGCGCCGTGGTGCCGACCGTAATGTCGGCCGGCTTCTGCTGGCACTTATAATTTTTGCCATAGAGCGTGGCACCGCCGATCACCGCGAAATTGCACAGGCCGAGCTTGTCGGCCGTATCGGCGTCCGTCGCCCTGGTCAGGATCCAGGGCTTTGTGCCATCGCCGAGTTGCGTCAGCACATAGACGCCGTTCTTCGTCCCCTCGAGTCCGACGAACAGACGCTTGCCTGCCGCGATCGTGGCGGAATCGAAATAACTGCCGGCCAGCGCACCGTTGGCCGACGCCGTGATGGTGGCGCCGACGCCGGCCGTGCCGTTGGCGTAGACATTCGACGGCAGCGCGACCGTCTGTGCCGCGGCGACTTCCGCCAGCGGCGGCGAGGCATTGCTGAATATCTGCGCGCTGAGTTCGGCCTTGTCGGCAATGCGCGCCGCCATTTCCGTGTCGATCGCGTCCTGCACGATGGCACCAGCCAGACGGATCTCGGATTTCTTCGGCGGGTTCTTGCCGCTCATCGGTATGCCATCGGTGACATAGTCACGAAACGCGGTGTTGAACGCCGCCTTGATCTCGCCAGCCATGCTGACCTCCGTGTTTCTTGAGGATACTGCATTAACAGGGAACAAATGGCGGCCAAGGGAAGGGAAAGGACGGCCCTCCCTTGGCCGCGTACCGTCCCGGTGGCGTCGCCTTCGCCGGGACGGAAAGCCGCTACTGCGGGCGCGCGTCCCCTCAGTTGATCGCGACCTTGAGCAGTTTGATCGCGTTGCTGTCCGTCGGCGCGCCGCCTACGCGCTTCGTGAAGTAGAAGCGAATCCATCCCTTCTTGGTGTAGGGATCGCGCAGCAGACGCAACTCCGAGCGGTCGACGATCGTGTAGCCACGTTTCCAGTTGCCGAAGGCAATCGGATAGGTGTTGACGCCGACGTCGTTCATGTACTCGTTTTCGTAGACCGGATAGCCGAGCAGCATCGACGGCTGACCGGCAATGGCGGAGTCCTGCCAGAGATAGTTCGCGGTATCGCCGAGCGACTTCAGCTTGCGGATGATTGAGGCGGTGGTGCTGTTCATCTGCCAGCCGACGCCCTCTCCAGCGCGGTAGGACGGCCGAAGCGAGTGCACCAGGTCTATCAGCACGTCTATGCCGTTGTGCGTGCCGTCGAAAATGTCGCCGGCAACGCCCGTGGCCTTGTACTGGAGGGTGCCGAAAGGCCTGGTTGCGTCCGCCGTGGGCGCAGTCGGCAGGGACAGGAACCCGCGCGGCTTCTCGACGCCATCGCCGAAAACGAACGCCCCGGCCTCCTGCATGCTGAATTCGTCGCTCACGTTCTCCTGAAGGAAGGCGGCGAGGTCGAAGGCCGAGTCGTCCATCAGGCGAGCGGTAATTTCCGGCTGCGCATACAGTTCGCCCATGGGCGGCTTGATCTCGCCAAGCATCGGCGTATCGGTCGTAGGCCTGTCGCTCCGTTCCCCGACCCATCCGGAGGTCGCACCACGGCGGTTGATCAGCTTGGAGTAGTCGGCCGTGCTGGTCCGCACGATACTGGCCAGAGCCCGCATCGGCGACAGTTCGATGAGCTGGTTCTGGATCACGGAATCGATCTGCTCCGGGACCGTGTAGCCACCGTCTGGATCCGAGTCCGACGACATCGACCGGTTCTGTGGCAGCAGCGCCGCCATGGCATCGGCGCGGCCGGTGCGCATGAAGTCGACAAGGGCCGCCTGCGCGCGCTGAACGTTCGGATTATCGCCAGCACCCCCGCCGATGCGGTGCGCGGCAAAGGCCGCGTTGATCTCGTCGATGGATGCGCGGATATCCCGGATCGTGTTGTCGTTCCGGGTGCGGAAATCAGCGAAGGCCGTCGACAGTTCGTTGAGGATGGCGGCCGGGCTGGAGTTGTTGAGAGCGGCGACCAGGCCGCGCGGACGAAGACGAAAATGCGCACTCATGGCGCGTTCCTTTCTCGGGCTTCGCTTCGATGGGGGAGGTGCGCGCAAAGACGCACCAATACACCCTCAAAGCGGGTGAAAATTGTTGGAAATCGAGGCGCCTGCATCTCGCGCGGCGAAGGCGGCTTGCATCTCGCGGGGCCGCCACATGGACTGAAATTCGGTTGCCGTCTCAGGCTGCATCGCGCGCACCAGCGACGGCAACACGAACATCCAGTCAGGATGATCCGCAAGGATCGCGCCTAATCGACAATGCGGAGGGCGGGTTTGTCAAGGCGGTCGAAGCTGCGCGCCACATCCATCAACAGGTTTGCGACATCGACGGCTGTTGCCGGCGTCCCGGCCATCAGCGCAACCGCCCCACCCTTGACCGCGCCTTCGAAGATCGCCTCCGGGGTGAAGCCCGCCGGCTGGAGCCGCACAAGGAGTTTGGCGACCGCGTCCGTAACGGCGGATACCTGGCGGTCGTGGAGTTCAGTTGGATCGGGCATGTGATCTCCTGTTTAGGGGCAGAAAAAACTTTTCCGGTAATTTCGCGGCGATGCGCGCTTAGAGGGGCGCCGGTCCATGGCGGCGGGTGCCTGACCTTTTCACCCGCCCCCCGCCTTCACCTGTCGGCGACGTTTGCGATAGCCAGCGGCGAGGCCGCGCCTACCCATGAGCCGGCAATCGCTACCGCAGTAGTGAGGCAGCCGCCCTGCGATGACGCGATCCGCCACGAAACGTTGCCCACAGGCCCGGCAGGCTATCCCGGTCTCACGGTCTTCAGCCGGGCTCTCCGATCGCCACCAGGCGGCGCGCTGCGCCGCCGCTTGCGCGACGCGGCAGGCCTCGGAACAGAACATGGATGGCCGGCCGGTACGCTTGGGCGCCGGAACCGCCTTGCCGCACCGCAGACAAGAGCGCTCCGGCAGGGGAACCCCCGGCAAATCGAGCTGGCTCAAAAACGGGAAGAAAAACCCATTTTCGTCAGGCCCATTGACGTCGGCCTTTTCTATCCCTTTGATTTTCTTATCCATTTTTTTCAAACCAGAGTGCTAAACCCGAAAATGACGTCCAAATTTCGCCTCGGAGAGGAAAAAACCTGCGAATGTGGGGGAGGCCGGTCCACAGCTGGAGGCCTTCCAGACTTTCACCCCGCCCCCCCGGTCATGGCTTCGCCTCGGCCGACGATGGCTTCCAGCCGTGCTTGCGTTCGAAGGGCGACGGCCCTGCCGGCTTAGCTGGCGCCGCTGGTCGCGGCTGTGTCGGCTTGGGTCGCTCGGGAAGTGCAAGCCACATTCGTTCGGCGAGATAGCGGGTGAAGCTGCAGATCAGCTTCCGGCCGGCTGACCGGTTGACGCTCACGAACCTATCGATCTCGCTGGCCGCCTCAATCCGATCGGCTGGCGACAGCGCATTCCAGGCTTTCCTCGCTGCCTTCGGACTGTCAGGGACAGGCCAACGTTTCAGTGCTCGATCGAATTCGTCCATCGCGCTCTCTCTCTCAACTGATGGTTCTTCTGACGAGTCGGGGCGCATGGGTGCGCCCCGTGGGGGTGCATGGATGCGCCCCGTCACCTTTGCGTCACGGGGCGCATGGGCGCACCCCGTCTCACCATGTCTACGGGGTGCATGGGTGCGCCCCGTCTCCCCCTTGCTTCGCCGCCGCTCATCCGCCTTTTCGAACTCTGGCAACTTGGGGAAGGCATCGAGCCGCGCGACGTTCATTTCGTAGCGCCTGGTCATCCCCGGTGCGCCGCCGTTCTCGTTGCCCACAACTCGGAACCACCAATTGCCGGAGGCTTCGTCTTCGGGCCGCAGAGGCATCAGGGAACGGAGGATCCGCTTTGCCTGCGACCGGCTCACGCGCATTGCCTCCGCAAGCAAATCCATCGAAGGATAGAGGCTCTCACCGTCGTCATTGCACCAGTTGGCCATCACGAGCATGCATGTGAACTTGCTGCCGGCCACAGGCGCCCGCTGTATGACCTTGGTCATGACATCGATGCTCACCGCTGCGCCTCGCGGAGAACGGCGATTGCCTGAAGCGGCGTCAGGCCGAAGCGGCGACGAAGAGCGGGAATCACCGGGTGTTCACAGGTCGCACCATGGGCGCGGTACCAGGCCGCCGCGATCTCGATTGCCGCGCTCGACTGATGGCAAAGTCCGGTGGTTCCACCAACTGGCAACGACGGCGGGAGAGGATCGGCTCTCATTCGCCCCGCTCCCCGTCTCTTGCGCGCCGCTTGCGCGCAGTGCCCCCTTCGTTCGGGGTTGGTTCAGCAGAGGTTCCGGTGTCTACCGTAGCGGAAAACGGCGGATTTCCGCGCTTTCTTGCGCTCGGGGGTTCCTTGACATCGTAGGGGTCACAGGTTCAATCCCTGTCACGCCCACCATCCACCCTAAAAGAAGATCAAGGGCTTGCGGCATCTGCACGCTGCCGGCGATGGCCTTGAACGCCTGCGGCGGAAAGCGCGTATAAGCCTGCCGCTTCATGTGTGGGCGCGAAGCCTCCACGCGCATTGAGGTGCCGGCTCACCAAATCAAACAGCCGACCAGCCCCTCATGTCTCGTAGACGAAAGGCCCGCCGAAGCGGGCCACTTTGTCTGAAAATTGCACTGGGCCGAATTGTCGAAAAGCCCAGGTTGCTGCCGGATCAATTCAGGACCTGCACGATTTCGTGGGTCTCGGGATCCACCAGCACTGTCCTGTTGTCGATGGTCGCGTAGCGGTATTTGACGTTGGGTACCTCGTGCAGCACCACCGTATCCGGGACCTTCGAGCCGAGGTTCAACTCGAGGCCAAGGATGTTGATCGAAGCGACCGGGTTCTTGTGGACATATTCCTTGATGACGGTCTGCTGTCCGGGCTCGACTACAACTGCGCCTGGCTGCTGTACGACAACGGTGTCCCCAGCATTTGCAACACTGGCACCAGCAATGATCGCGCAAACGGCATAGATCGGAAGAAGCGTCTTCATGATATTCTCCTCTGGGCACGATTGCCGAAAGGACAAATGCCGGGAGAAATCGTCTCGTTCCGAAATCAATTTGGGTCTTTTTGTGTCCCTGGACGCCACATATGTGGACGAAAGCTACCCTGAGGCGGGCTCCTGGGCTCCTCACCCTTTCCAGAACTTCCACCTCGATTGGCGGCGCCCGCGCCCGCCATGTCGCGTCAGTTCGGGCAGGTCGTCCAACGGGCCGGTTTCGGCGACGAAACGCGCCCGCCATTCGTCGTTCAGCACGTCGCGCTGCGGCTTGATGCTGACATCGGTGGTCGGTGGCATCGGTTCATCGAGGCCGAGACGCGCGGCGATGGCCCGGCAGACGCTGTCGAAGTCGCCGTCGATATCCTCATAGACGAAGCGCAACGGCTCGATCCCGGCTCGCGCGAAGAACGACGCCCAGCGGGCGTTCCCGACCACGATCTTGCGCAGCGACGCCTCGATCTGCTCGCGGGAATACTCGGCGACGCCGGTGGCCGTCCCCGTGCTGCTCCACTTGCCGTCCTGCATGGCTCTCGCCAGCGAAATCGCCTGACCGAGCAGGTCGCGTCGCTCGAGAAGCACCCATACCGGGTCGGGAAACCATTGCGTGAGGCGGATTTCGGCCTGCAGCCGGTCGAAATGTTCCGGAAACAGTTTGAACGCCACCACGCCGTTCGGGGTCCTGCCTTTCGTCGCCGCGATCACACAGCGCTCCGCGCTGGCCATCTCCGGCGTGTCCCAATGGCGAAAATACTCCGTCGGATAACCGAGGACACCCGTAGTGCGCATCTTGCCGCAAAGCAGATTGCTCCCGCTTCGCGGCATGCTCGCGACGATGAGGGTCCGTCGAGGCGGCTCCCAATCGGAAGGCGGGCTGGTCGACATGTCTTCGCGAATATCAGCCGACTGACCGAAAGTCTATTCGACGATCGGCGCCTGCATCGCGACCGGCGTGTTCAACCCGGCCGCAAGCCGGATCTTATCTTCACGAAGAGTCCGTTCGCCGGTTCGGCTTCCAGCGCTCGCTCTATCATCGCCCGGGCCGACTTCGCCCGGCCCAGCGCCGCATGCAGTATGTGGGCTGAGCATGCGGCCGCGTAGGGACAACCGGCCCTGGCGGCGTCGAAAAAGGCCGCAAAATCGGCAGCCATCGCATGGGTGCGCCACATCTTGCCGGTCAGCACCTTCATGATCGGCAATGGAAGATCCGGACGCGCCTCGAACTGGGCCATCATGGCCGATTTCAGGACGGCCTCGCCGGCGCGAAAGTCCTTCGAGCGGAAGCAGATAGCCGCCATTTTCAACACATTGGCGTCATTGCGCGGATCGAGCGCCAGCGCCCGCTCCAGCATCGACTTCGCGTGCTTGACGCCTATCCGGTTTTCGAGTTTCAGAAAGGCCGCCTGGTACCCGAACGCCGCCTCCAGCGGGTCATAGTCGGCCTCGTACTCCCTCAGCTCTTCCAGGATCAGCCTGCCCGTCCGCCGCCGCCCGAACAGGGCACCGGTCCTCAGCACCGGAACACCGCCTATCACCGCAGCTATCGTGGCGAAAACGCTGGTGCCGGCATAGATACGCGGACAGCGCGCCATCAACCCCATCTCGAAGAAGGCCCGCTCGGTCTGGTCGGCGAAGGCGTCGGCGCCGAAATCAGTGGTCAGCAATGCCCCGGTCTCGGCCTTGAGGTAGTCGAGTGTGGCGCGGTCCTGCCCCACCAGAAGCGTTGCCAGCCCTTTTCGCTTCAGCCTGGTGATGATGGCCCTGGCCAGCGTCGAAGGGATGACCTTGTCCTCGAAGACGAGCGTCGAGCGAAACCTGCCATGCACGATATCGCCGCTGCGCAGATGCAGCGCGGCCATGGGACGGGTGAGCCGGCAGCCTGCGGCGGCATCGAGCGCGGCCCGCACCGGTTCCGAAAAGCCAAGCGTCGCGAAGGCCTGCGCCCGACGCTCGACCATGCGGTCGCCGGGAAGCCAATCTTTCGGCCATCCCTCGCGGAACCGCTTGAGCATCTGGAAATCGTTGCAGAGCCAGCCACGGCCACTCTCAGCCCTTCGCTCTAGGATAGCGCTCGTGAAGCGCTCGCGGCCGAGCATGTCGAATTCCGCCTCGTCGATCCTCTCGCCGAGCCAATGCCGCTCGATGAAACCGGCCGAGAAGATCTTTCCGACGGGAGCGACGAGATGGAACTGCTCCTCGACCGGCCGCCAGGTGAAGCCAAACCGCCCGCCCAACCGGTCGGCGAGGAATTTCGCGCCGAGCATAGCCAGCAGGCGACCGCCCAGCCCATCGATTCTGGTCGCAACGAACAGCTTTTCCGAAAGCGCGTTCAAGGGGAGCCGCACCCGTCACGCCTTGCAGCGCCGCGAGCAACTGCCTGCGCCGGCCATGCGGCTCCGGCCACGCCGGAGCGCACGGCATGGAACCGGGCGAGCCTATGCAGCGCCAAGGCGGATATCGCCCTTGTCGATGTGCCGGAGGAACCAGCCATAAGTCTGTTCCAACCCGTCGCTGAGCCCGTAACGGGGACGCCAGCCGGTCGCGAACAACCGCGATACGTCCATGAGCTTGCGCGGGGTACCGTCCGGCTTCGTCGCGTCGAACGTGATCGTCGCCTCGGCGCCGACCACGGACACGATGGTGCGGGCAAGGTCGGCGATGGTGATGTCCTCGCCCGAGCCGACATTGACGTGGCTGTCGCCGGAATAGTTCTTGAGCAGCCACACCATCGCGTCGGCCGCATCGTCGACATGCAGGAATTCGCGCATCGGCTTGCCCGAGCCCCAGACGCTCAGCGCCTTGCCGCCCTGGAGTTTCAGCTGATGAGCCTTGCGCATCAGGGCCGGGACGACATGGCTTGAGGTGAGGTCGAAATTGTCGCCGGGCCCGTAGAGGTTGGTAGGCATTGCCGAGATATAGTCGACGCCATGCTGGCGGCGGTAGGCCTGGCACAGCTTCAGCCCGGCGATCTTGGCGATCGCGTACCACTCGTTGGTGGGCTCGAGCGGACCGGTGAGCAGAGCGTCCTCCGGGATCGGCTGCGGGGCAAGCTTGGGATAGATGCAGGACGAGCCGAGGAAGAGCAGCTTGCCGACATCGTTGCGAAAGGCGCTGTCGACGACATTGGTCTGCATGACCAGATTGTCCTGCAGGAAATCGACCGGATAGGTGTCGTTGGCGAGGATGCCGCCAACCTTCGCCGCCGCCATCACAACGGCGTCCGGCCTGCGGTCCGCCATCCAGCGGCGCACGCCCTGCTGGTCGAGCAGGTCGAGTTCGTCGCGCCCCGCCGTCAGCACCTCGCAGTCCTCGCTGGCGAGGCGCCGCACGACGGCGGAACCGACCATGCCGCGATGGCCGGCGACGAAAACACGCTTGCCACGAAGTTCGAAAGTGCCGCTCATCAGACTGTTCCTCGCGCGAGGCCGGCACGGCGCCGCCGGGCACCGTTCAGCCGGGCTTCGTGGTTGCCGCCGAACCCGTTGTCGCCCGGACGATTACCGCAAGGGGATTTGCCCAGACAAGTCAAAAATCGGAATTCGGCGTTTATAGCGACGTGCATCCATTTGGGCGCGCAAAGTACGTTCCAGTACTTTTGGACCGACGCATGGTGCTTGCCGAAGATCGATACCGGCCTTCCCGGAAATCGGCTTCAATTTTCCGGCCGATGCAGCGTGGCCGGGTGCCTAGATTCCCGCCACAGCGCACAGGCCTTTCATCCTGGCGACGGCGCGATCCGGATCGGCCAGCAAACCCGCCTGGTCGGCCAACCGGAACACGTCGGCGTAGTGGCATATGCCGCGCGCCGACTGCATGCCGCCGATCATCGAGAAATGGTCCTGATGGCCGTTCAGCCAGGCCATGAAGACGATGCCGGCCTTGTAGTATTCGGTCGGTGCCTCGAAGATCTTGCGCGACAGCGGCACGGTCGGCGCCATCAGCGCGTCGTAGCCGGCGCGGTCGCCCTCGGCGAGCTTCGCCAGCGCCGCATTGGCAACCGGGGCGATGGCGTCGAAAATGCCCAGCAGCGCATGCGAGTGCTTCCTGCCGTCGCCGGCGATCAGTTCGGGATAGTTGAAATCGTCGCCGGTGAACATGACGACGCCTTCCGGCAGCCGGTCCCGCAGCGCGATTTCCTTGTCCGCGTCGAGCAGCGATATCTTGATTCCCTCGACCTTGCCGGCATGCCGCTCGATGATGGCAACGACCGTGTCCAGCGCGGCCTCGAAGTCCTCGCTGCCCCAATAGCCCTTCAGCGCCGGGTCGAACATGTCGCCCAGCCAGTGCAGGATGACCTTGCCGGAGGCCTGGCCAAGGATGCGGTCGTAGACGCGGGCATAGTCGTCCGGCCCCCTGGCGACTGCCGCCAGCGCGCGGCTCGCCATCATGATCGCCTTGCCGCCCTCGCCTTCCACGAAGGAGAACTGTTCTTCATAGGCGCCGACGACGTCGTCGAGCGTCCGGGCCATCGCCGGCGCCAGATGGTCGGTGCCTGCACCCGAAGCAAGGTCGGCGCCAGGCACGGTGCGCGCCTCGGCGATGGAACGCCGGATCAATTCCTTCGCGCTGGACCAGTCGAAGCCCATGCCGCGCTGCGAAGTGTCCATGGCTTCGGCGATGCGGAAGCCCAGCCGCCACAGATGATGGCGGAACGCCATCGTCCGCTCCCAGTCGACGGCCGGCCGCGACCACGGATCGATCATCGCGACACGGTCGGCCACGACATGCGCGGCGGCGTAGGCGATGCGCGGGAAGCTGGCGCCGATCCGTGCCTGCGCGGGCACACCCACCATCCGGTAAGACTCGCGGCCGCCGTTCCGCGCGGGCAAGGTTATGTCCATGGAACCCTCCGTTCGGCGAAGCCTATAAATGGAACGTTCCAATAAATCAAGAAACTTTAAAATCAATACATCTCCAGCACCATTTGCTGCATCGCAACACGGAAAACCTTGCAAACCATCGTGTTCATGGCCCGCCGATCAATTTTTCGAATCCTGGAAAAATGCGGATTGACTCTGGCGGCGGCCGACGATTAGAACGTTCCAATAAATTTACCCCAGAAAAGGAAGAAGCGGATGGCCAGCCGGGCCAAGGCGACGATCCTCGACATTGCCCGCGCGGCGGGCGTGTCCAAGTCGACGGTCTCGCTCGTGCTCCAGGGCAGCGGGCTGATCCGCCCCGACACGGCGGCCAAGGTGCGCAAGGCAATCGAGGACGTCGGCTATGTCTACAATCGCGGCGCCGCCAACCTGCGCAAGGCGCACTCCAACGTCATCGGCATGGTGATCAACGACCTCACCAACCCCTTCTTCGCCGAGCTCGCGGTCGGCATGGAGCGGGTCTTCCAGTCGGCCGGCATCGTGCCCTTCATCGCCAACACGGCTGAGAACCCGGTCCGCCAGGAAGAGGTGTTGAAGTCGCTGATGGAACAGGGCGTCGCCGGCCTTATCGTCTCGCCGGCGCGCGGCAGCACGCCTGACGCCTTCCGGCGCCTGGAGGCGGCCGGCGTCCCGGTCGTCTTCGCCATGCGCCGGCTGCCCGAAAGCCGCATCCCGGTCATCGCGCCCGACAACCATCGCGGTGCCTTCCTCGCCACACGCCATCTCATCGGCAAGGGACACAGGCGGCTCGCCTTCTTCGGCGGCTCGGCCGACCTCGTCGTCTATCACGAGAGGCTGGGCGGCTTCCGCGAGGCCTGCGAGACACTCGGCATCGCTCCCGCCGACGTGCTGGTGTTCGAAGGCGAAACCAGCCGCAAGGGCGGCATCGCCTGCCTGGAGGCCGCACTTGCCCTGGCCGAGCCGCCGACGGCCGCGCTCTGCTTCAACGACGCGGTCGCCTTCGGCGCCATGCTGGCGCTGCGCAAGCGCGGCCTGGAGCCGGGCAGCGACTTCGCCGTCGTCGGTTTCGACGACGTCGTCGAGGCCGAACATTACATGCCTGCCTTGACCAGCGTTGCCGTCGACACGCCCGGCCTCGGCGAGCGCGCCGCCCATGTGGTGCTGAAGATGATCCAGTCGCGCACCACCCGCGCGGAGGACCACATCGGCGCCGTCAATCTCGTGGTCAGGGAAAGCTGCGGCCCCGATCGTTCGCAGGAAGTCCGCCGCGCGGCGATGGGAGGCGTGGCATGAGCGTGAAATGGGGCTTGATCGGCGCCAGCACGATCGCCAGGCAGTTCATGATCAATGCCATACGCGCCCGTGGCGACGGCGAGATCGTGGCGGTGATGAGCGCCGACCCCGAGCGCGCAACCGCCTTCGCGCGGGAGCACGGCATCCCCGACGGCGTCTCCACGCTGGACGCCTTGCTGGGCGCCGGCATCGATGCCGTCTACATCTCGACCACCAACGAGCTGCACCTCGAACAGGCGCTTGCCGCGATCAATGCCGGCAAGCACGTGCTGTGCGAGAAGCCGCTGGCGCTGACCAGCGCCGATGCCCGCCGGATGGTGGCTGCCGCGAAGGCCGCTGGCGTCGTGCTCGGCACCAACCACCATCTGCGCAATGCCGGCGCCCATCGCGCCATGCGCACGGCCATCGCCGCCGGCCGGATCGGCAGGCCGATCGCGGCTCGCGTCTTCCATGCGGTCTACCTGCCGGAACACCTGCAGGGCTGGCGCATCACCAGGCCCGACGCCGGAGGCGGCGCGGTGCTCGACATAACGGTGCATGATGCCGACACGCTTCGCTTCGTGCTGAACGAGGACCCCGTCGAGGTTTCCGCCTTCACGCAGTCGGCCGGCATGGCTTCCGGTCAAGGCCTGGAAGACGGCGCCATGTGCCTTTGGCGTTTCGGCTCGGGCGTCATCGCGCAATCGCATGAAGGCTTCACGACCAAATATGCCGGCACCGGCTTCGAGGTGCACGGCTCGGAAGGCTCGCTGATCGCCACCGGCGTGATGACGCAGAAGCCGGTGGGCTCGGTGCTGCTGCGCACCGCGAAGGGCGAAGAGGAGTTGGCCTTCGACCGCGAGGACCTCTACACGCGCTCGGTGCGGAAATTCCATGCCGCGCTCGCCGGCCAGGGCAGGCCGGCCGCCACCGGCGAGGATGGCGTCTGGTCGCTGGCTTCGGCCGAGGCGGCGCTGCTTTCGGCGAAGTCCGGAAAGGCGGTTTCGATCGACCCCGAACTCGGGAGTGCCCAGTGAGCAAGGTCGCCTCCGCCGCGCAAGCGGCCAGCCTGATCAAGGACGGCATGGTCGTTTCCGTGTCCTCGTCGAGCGGCCTCGGCTGTCCCGACGCCGTGCTCGCCGCGATCGGCGCGCGTTTCGAGACGGAGGGCCACCCGAAGGGCATCACCACGCTGCATCCGATCGCCGCCGGCGACATGTACGGCATCAAGGGCATCGATCATCTGGCGAAGCCCGGACTGCTGAAGCGCACACTGTGCGGCTCCTACCCGTCCGGCCCCTCCTCCGCCGAGCCGCCACGGATATGGAAGATGATCGGCGACAATTCTGTCGCCGCCTACAACGTGCCCTCCGGCATCCTGTTCGACATGCACCGCGAGGCCGCCGCCAAACGGCCGGGTGTTCTCACCAAGGTCGGCCTCGACACCTTCGTCGATCCGCGCCACCAGGGCTGCGCCATGAACGCGGCGGCCGCCGAGCCGATCGTTTCGGTGCAGCAGTTCGACGGCGAGGAATGGCTCTATTTCCGCGCCATCGTTCCCAATATATCGATCATCCGCGCCACCTCCGCCGACGAGCGCGGCAACCTCACCTATGAGCATGAGGGCGCCTATCTCGGCGGGCTGGAGCAGGCGCTGGCCGCCCGCAACAATGGCGGCATCGTCATCGCGCAGGTCAAGCGCGTCGTCGAGAATGGCACGCTGAAGCCGCACGACGTGCGCGTGCCCGGCGTGCTCGTCGATCACATCGTGGTCGCGCCCGATCAGTTGCAGACCACGCAGACTCCCTACGATCCGGCCATATCGGGCGAAATCTTCCGGCCGCTGTCGACCTTCCGCACGCCCGAGATGAACATCCAGAAGGTCATCGCGCGCCGCGTCGCCATGGAACTGCGCGACGGCATGGCGGTCAACATCGGCTTCGGCATTTCCGCCAACGTGCCGCGCATCCTCCTGGAGGAAGGCCAGCACGGCAAGGTCACCTGGGTGATCGAGCAGGGCGCGGTCGGCGGCGTGCCGCTGCTCGACTTCAAGTTCGGCTGCGCCTCCAACGCCGAGGCGATCATGCCTTCGCCGCATCAGTTCATCTACTTCCAGGCCGGCGGCTTCGACGCCTCGCTTCTCTCCTTCCTGCAGATCGACCGGCATGGCTCGGTCAACGTGTCGAAGCTCTCGGCAAGACCGCATGTCACCGCCGGCGCAGGCGGCTTCGTCGACATCACTTCACGGGCGAAGAAAATCGTCTTCTCCGGTTTCTTCAACGCCGGCGCCAGGCTTTCCCTGGCCGATGGCCGTCTCCGCATCGACGGGGAAGGCAAGGTCAAGAAGATAGTCGAGGAGGTCGAGCACATCTCCTTCTCCGGCAAGCGCGCGGTCGCCCAGGGACAGGACATCACCTACGTCACCGAGCGCTGCGTGATGAAGCTGACAGCGGACGGGCTGATGGTGACGGAGCTCGCGCCCGGCGTCGATCTCCAGCGCGACGTGCTGGCTCAGGCCGAGATTCCGCTTGGCGTTGCCAACGACCTCAAGGTCACCCCCACTGCGCTCTACCAGGACCGGCCGATCGGCCTGTCGCTCAATGGCGGCGCCTCGCTGGGAGGCGTGCATGGCTGAACGCCTTGTGAGCTTCGAGCAGGACGGCGCCATCGGCATCGTCACGCTGCGGCGCCCGGAGAAATTCAACGCGCTGGACATCCCCATGCTGCGTGCGCTGGAAGCGGCGCTCGACGAGGCGGAACTGGCTGACGGCGCGCGCGTCGTACTCGTTCGCGGCGAAGGCAAGGGATTTTGCGCCGGCGGCGACGTCGAGGCCTGGGGCGCCATGAGCGCCGCGGATTTCCAGGTGCAGTGGGTCCGCTACGGCCATCGCGTTTTCGACCGGCTCGCCCGGTTGCGCCAGCCAACGATAGCGGTCCTCTCCGGCCACGCGCTGGGCGGCGGGCTGGAACTGGCTGCCGCCTGTGACCTTCGTGTCGCGGAAACTCAGATCAAGCTTGGCTTCCCCGAAACATCGATCGGTGTGGTGCCCGGCTGGTCCGGCACCCAGCGCGCCGTGCGGCGCTTCGGCGCGCAGGTGGTGCGGCGCATGGCGCTGGGCGGCGAGGTCCTGCTGGCTGCCGACGCGCTGGCGCTTGGCGTCGTCGATCGCGTCGTCGAGACGGGCAAGGCCTTCGATGAGGCCAGGGCCTGGGGCGACAGGATCGCCGAGCGCGGTCCGCTGGCGACCGAGGCCGCCAAGCTGATGATCGGCGTTGCCGAGGGCGAGGAGGATGCCGCCGCGACCGAGGCGCTGGCCAGCGCCTTCATCGCGCTGACCGGCGATCTCAAGGCCGGCGTCGGCGCCTTCAAGGCCAGGCAGAAGCCGGCCTTTACGAGATCCTAGAGGACGTCGCATGAACGCACCGCTCAACATTTCCATGCCGGCCGAGGCATCCCAGGCGCCGAAGGCCTACAAGCTGCTGATCGACGGCAAGCATGTCGATGCGCGTGACGGCCGTGTCATCGAGCGCGCCAGCCCGGGACACGGCTTCGTCGTGTCGCGCTACGCCCAGGCCGGGGCCGCCGAGGTCGAGGCCGCCGTTCAGGCCGCGCACAGGGCTTTCGAGACCGGCCCCTGGCCGCGCATGAAGGCCTCTGAACGCGCCGCGATCCTGCTCAGGACGGCGGACCTCATCGAAACGCGGCTGGAGGAGATCGCGCGCCTCGACGCGCTGGAATCCGGCAAGCCGATCGCCCAGGCGCGCGGCGAGATCGGCGGCGCCGTCGATATCTGGCGCTACGCCGCCTCGCTCGCCCGCACGCTTCACGGCGAGAGCTATGCCAATCTCGGCGACACCATGCTGGGCGTGGTGGTGCGCGAGCCGATCGGCGTCGTCTCGCTCATCACGCCATGGAATTTCCCGTTCCTGATCATCAGCCAGAAACTGCCCTTCGCGCTCGCCGCCGGCTGCACGGCCGTGGTGAAGCCCAGCGAAATGACGTCGGCCTCGACCTTCCTGCTGGGCGATATCCTGCTCGAGGCCGGCCTGCCGGCCGGTGTCGTCAACATTCTCGCCGGCTTCGGCGCGGACGTCGGCGCGCCCATGGTCAGCCACCCGCTGGTCGAGATGGTGTCGTTCACCGGCTCCACGCGCGTCGGCAAGATGACGATGGCAGCCGCCTCGGACTCGCTGAAGAAAGTCTCCATGGAACTCGGCGGCAAGAACGGCCAGATCGTTTTCCCCGACGCCGACCTCGAAGCCGCGGCCGACGCCGCCGTGTTCGGCGGCTTCTTCAATGCCGGCGAATGCTGCAACGCCGGCAGCCGGCTGATCGTGCACGAGGCGATCGCGGACGACTTTCTCGCCGCGGTCAAGGCGCTCGCCGCGAAGGTGAAGGTCGGCGATCCGCTCGACGACCGCACCAAGGTCGGCGCCATGATCTCGACCGACCATATGGAAAAGGTAGCCGGCTATGTTTCGGCGGCAAAAACCGACGGTGGCAACGTTTTTTCTGGCGGTGCGCGGATCGCCTCCAATGCCGGTCAGTACCTCGATCCGACCATCATTCGTAACGTTACAGAGGACATGGCGATCGCCCGCGAGGAAGTGTTCGGCCCGGTGCTTTCCGTGCTGACTTTTGAATCGATTGAAAAGGCGTTGCACATCGCCAACAACACGCCCTATGGTCTGTCAGCGGGCGTTTGGAGCGCCAGCATCGACACCTGCATGTCGGTGGCGCGTCATGTGCGTTCGGGAACCGTTTGGGTGAACACGTTCATGGAAGGTTATCCCGAGCTGCCTTTCGGAGGCTACAAGCAGTCCGGCCTCGGGCGCGAACTCGGCAAGCGCGCCGTCGAGGATTATACCGAAGAGAAGACGATACAGTTTCATCGCGGCCAGCGCACCGGATGGTGGGTCGGCTGAGTTGGGAGGAAAGCCGGCGGACAACCGCCGGCCGATTGGTTGCAACACAAGGGAGGAACTCGATGTTGCGCAAACTGCTTATTGGAACGGCTCTCGCCACAAGCTTCGCATTCTCGGCGCATGCCGCCGACGTCAAGGAAGTGCAGATGCTGCATTGGTGGACGTCGGGCGGCGAGGCTGCCGCCCTCAACGTGCTCAAGCAGGATCTCGCCAAGGAAGGCTATGCCTGGAAGGACGTGCCGGTGGCCGGCGGCGGCGGCGACGCCGCGATGACCGCGCTGAAGGCGATGGTCGCGGCGGGCAACTACCCGACCGCCTCGCAGATGCTGGGCTACACCGTGCTCGACTATGCCCAGGCCGGCGTCATGGGCGACCTGACCGAGACCGCCAAGAAGGAAGGCTGGGACAAGTCCGTTCCGGCGGCCCTGCAGAAGTTCTCGGTCTATGACGGCAAGTGGGTCGCGGCGCCGGTCAATGTCCACTCCGTCAACTGGCTGTGGATCAACAAGGCGGTGATGGACAAGATCGGCGGCACCGAGCCGAAGACGTTCGACGAGTTCGTCGCGTTGCTCGACAAGGCCAAGGCGGCTGGCGTCATCCCGCTCGCCCTCGGCGGCCAGAACTGGCAGGAAGCCACCATGTTCGATTCCGTCGTGCTGTCGACCGGCGGGCCGGAATTCTACAAGAAGGCGATGAACGACCTCGACGACGCCTCGCTCAAGTCCGACACGATGAAGAAGTCGTTCGACAACCTCGCCAAGCTGGTGACCTATGTCGATCCGAACTTCTCAGGCCGCGACTGGAACCTCGCCACCGCCATGGTCATCAAGGGCGACGCGCTGGTTCAGGTCATGGGCGACTGGGCCAAGGGCGAGTTCCACGCCGCCAACAAGACCCCGGGCACCGACTTCCTCTGCTATCGCTTCCCGGGTACCGACGGCTCCGTGATCTACAACTCCGACATGTTCGGCATGTTCAACGTTCCGGAAGACCGCAAGGCCGCCCAGATCGCGCTTGCCACCGCCACGCTGTCGAAGAGCTTCCAGTCGGCCTTCAACGTCGTGAAGGGTTCGGTTCCCGCCCGCACCGACGTGCCGGACACCGACTTCGACGCCTGCGGCAAGAAGGGCATCGCTGACCTGAAGAAGGCCAATGAAGGCGGCACGCTGTTCGGCTCGCTGGCCCAGGGCTATGGCGCCCCGCCGGCCGTCGCCAACGCCTACAAGGACGTCGTCTCGAAGTTCGTCCATGGTCAGATCAAGACCTCCGACGAGGCCGTGACCGAGTTGGTCAAGGCGATCGACGACGCCAAGTAAGCACCGCTCGCGAGAGACCTTCCCCGCTCCGGCGGGGAAGGTTCCTTTCCGCGAGGCCGGCCCGCATCCGTGTCGAGGATCGGTCCAATGAGCAAGAGCTGGGGTAGAAGCCCATGAGCACAGTCGCGACAAGCCAGGTCAAGCGAGCTGCGGAGCATGACGTGCGTCCGCGCGCCTCCATCCGCTCGCACCTGCAGGACGCCCTGCCGAAGATCGTCCTGGCGCCGAGCTTCGCCATCACGATCGTCTTCGTCTACGGCTTCATCCTGTGGACGATCTATCTGTCCTTCACCAATTCCAAGACCTTCCCTTCCTACGCCATAACGGGCGCGCGCGCCTACCAGCGGTTGTGGGGATGGACCTTCGACACCGACCCGCCCTCCAGCTGGTACACCTCGATCACCAACATGGGCATTTTCGGTTTCCTCTACATCCTTATCTGCCTGGCGCTCGGCCTGTTCCTGGCGATCCTGCTGGACCAGAAGATCCGTGGCGAAGGCATGCTGCGCCCGATCTACCTCTATCCGATGGCGCTGTCCTTCATCGTCACCGGCGTCGCCTGGAAATGGTTCCTCGATCCCGGTCTTGGCCTCGAGCAGACGCTGCATCAGTGGGGCTGGTCGAGCTTTCATTTCGACTGGATCAAGAACAAGGATTTCGTCATCTACACCGTGGTCATCGCCGGCGTCTGGCAGGCCTCCGGCTTCATCATGGCGATGTTCCTGGCGGGTCTGCGCGGCATCGACGGCGAGATCATGAAGGCGGCGCAGATCGACGGCGCCACCACCTTCCAGCTTTACCGGCGCATCGTCATACCGCTGCTGCGGCCGATCTTCCTGTCGGCTTTCATCGTGCTGGCGCACCTGGCCATCAAGTCCTACGACCTTGTCGTGGCGCTGACCAGCGGCGGGCCTGGCGGTTCGGCCTGGCTGCCCTCCAACTTCATGTATGAGTACACCTTCAAGCGCAACGAGATGGCCGTCGGCTCGGCAAGCGCCGTGATCATGCTGATGACCATCGTCGCCATCATCGTTCCCTATCTCTATTCCGAACTCAGGGAGAAGCCGCGATGAGCGCCATAGCTTCCTCCAGCCGCCAAAGCGGCGCCAGCACCAAGGTCCTCAACCGGGTCGTCATCTACGGACTGCTGGCGCTGTTCGCGCTGTTCTACCTGATGCCGCTCTTCGTCATGCTGGTCACCTCCTTCAAGACGATGGACGAGATCCAGAACGGCAACATGCTGTCGCTGCCCAAGGCGCCGACCTTCGAGCCGTGGCTGAAGGCCTGGGGCCAGACCTGCGTTGGCCTCACCTGCGCCGGCATCAAGGGCTACTTCTGGAACTCCATCAAGATGGTGGTGCCGGCGGTGATCATCTCGACGCTGCTCGGCGCGCTCAACGGCTATGTGCTGACCAAATGGCGCTTCCGCGGCCACACGCTGGTGTTCGGCCTGATGCTGTTCGCCTGCTTCATCCCGTTCCAGTCGGTGCTGCTGCCGATGGCGACGATCCTGGGCAGCCTCGGACGCTTCGGCGTGTCGCTGCAGAACTCGATCGGCACCAGCCTCGGCCTCGGCAATCCGACGGTCAACCTCATCTTCGTCCACGTGGTCTACGGCATAGGGTTCACCACGCTGTTCTTCCGCAACTATTACGAGGCCTTCCCGACCGAACTGGTCAAGGCGGCCCAGGTCGACGGCGCCTCCTTCTTCCAGATCTTCCGGCGCATCATGCTGCCGAACTCGATGCCGATCTTCGTCGTCACCGTCATCTACCAGTTCACCAACATCTGGAACGACTTCCTGTTCGCCTCGGCCTATGCCGGCACCGGCGACGCGATGCCGATGACGGTGGCGCTGAACAACGTCGTCAACACCTCGACCGGCGTCGTCGAATACAATGTCAACATGGCCGCCGCGATGATTGCCGCGCTGCCAACACTCCTCGTCTACGTGCTTGCCGGCCGCTATTTCGTGCGCGGTCTGATGGCTGGCGCCGTCAAAGGATAATCCAATGGCTTTTCTGGAAATTGATGGTCTGCGGAAGCGCTTCGGCAATGTCGAGATCCTGAAGGGGATCAATCTCGAGCTGGAGAAGGGTGGCTTCCTGGTGCTGGTCGGCCCCTCCGGCTGCGGCAAGTCCACCCTGCTCAACACCATCGCCGGCCTGGAGACGATCACCGCCGGCGAGATCCGCGTCGACGGCCGGGCGATCAACGATCTGCATCCGTCCAAGCGCGACATCGCCATGGTGTTCCAGAGCTACGCGCTCTACCCGAACATGACGGTGGCAGGAAACATCTCCTTCGGCATGGAAATGCGCGGCGTGCCAGCCGACGAACGCCAGAAGGCGATCGACAAGGTGGCCAAGGTGCTGCAGATCGGCCACCTGCTGCAGCGCAAGCCCAGCCAGCTTTCCGGCGGCCAGCGCCAGCGCGTCGCCATGGGCCGCGCCCTTGTGCGCGACCCCAAGCTGTTCCTGTTCGATGAGCCGCTGTCCAATCTCGACGCCAAGCTGCGCGTCGACATGCGCATCGAGATCAAGCGCCTGCATGCCACGACCGGCACGACGATCGTCTACGTCACGCACGACCAGATCGAGGCGATGACGCTGGCCACCAAGATCGCCGTCATGCGCGACGGCGAGGTGCAGCAGTTCGGCACACCGGCTGAGATCTACAACAATCCGTCCAACATGTTCGTCGCCGACTTCATGGGCTCGCCGGCAATGAACCTCATTCCCGCCACGGTCGGCGTCAATGGCCACGGGCTTGCCGTGGTCATGCAGCGCGAGGCGCGCGAGCCCATCTCGCTGCCGCTGGCCAACGCGCCGGCCGGCCTCTCCGAGTTCAAGGACAAGCCCGTCATCTTCGGCGTTCGTCCCGAGGCCCTGACCGACCCGGAGGGCGCGGAACGCAATGCTTCCGCCATCGCCACCGCCAACCTGCACATCGAAGTGGTCGAGCCCGCCGGCTCGGACACGTTCGCCGTCACCAATCTCGGCGGCAAGGGCGTGGTGGCGCGCCTGCGCGCCGACGCCAACATCCAGCCCGGCAGCAACACGGCGCTCGCCTTCAATCTGACGAAGGCGGTGTTCTTCGACCCGGCGACCGAGAAGCGCATCTTCTGATGCATGTCGTCCAGAAACGGCTCCGGTTTTGGGGCGACGACATGCATCAAAACAAGACCTTTAGATTATGACAAACCCCGATATCGTCATCATCGGCTCCGGCATAGGCGGCGCCACGATCGCCTCCGGCTTGGCCGGCAGTGGCGCCTCGATCCTGATCCTGGAGCGTGGCGAGCCCCTGCCCGCGACGCCGCATGCGCGCTCGACACGCTCGATCTTCGTCGACGAGCACTACCGGCCGAAGGAGATGTGGCGCGAGGCCGGTGGCGCGTCCTTCAACCCGGGCAACTACTATTACGTGGGCGGCAATTCGAAATTCTTCGGCGCGGTGCTGATCCGCTACCGCAAGGAAGACTTCTCCGCCATGGAGCATTTCGGCGGCATCTCACCGGCATGGCCTTTCTCTTACGACGAGTTCGAGCCCTGGTACTCGAAGGCCGAACAACTCTTTCGCGTGCGTGGCACGTTGGGCGAAGACCCGACCGAACCGTTTCATTCGATCCCTTACGCCTTCCGGCCGGTACCGGACGAACCGCCGATCGCACGTGCCCGCGCCGAACTGAAAAGCCTTGGCCTGCATCCGGCCTCGCTGCCGCTCGGCGTCGATATCGAGACCTGGCTGAAGGAAGGCAGGACCGGCTGGGATGCCTTCCCGAACACCGGCCAGGGCAAGGTCGACGCCCAGACCGGACCGCTCGCGGCGGCACTCACAGATCCCAACATCCGCATCGAGACCGGCGCTCATGTCGACTGGCTGGAAACGTCGCCGGACGGCAAGTCTATCGCCGCCATCCGCTACACCCAGAACGGTTCGCAAAAGACGCTGTCGCCGAAGCTGGTGATCCTGTCGGCCGGCGCCATCAACTCCGCGGCGATCCTGCTGCGCTCGCCCTCCGGGACCAACGGCAGGACGGGGGGCAAGGGACTTGCCAACAGCTCCGACCAGGTCGGCCGCAACTTCATGAACCACAATTCGAGCGCGATGCTGGCCATCGACCCACGCCGCCGCAACGACAGCGTCTACCAGAAGACGCTTATGCTCAACGACTACTACCTGTCGGATGGCAAGGGCGGCAAGCCGCTCGGCAATGTCCAGCTCCTCGGCAAGATCGACGGCAACATGCTCAAGGCCAATGTGAAGACGATGCCGAAATTCGCGCTCGACTTCATGGCCGGCCACGCCGTCGACTGGTACCTGATGTGCGAGGATCTGCCCGATCCGGAAAGCCGCATCATGGTCGACGGCAAGGAGATCGTCATGCAGTGGCGGCGCTCCAATATGCAGTCGCTGGATGGCCTGACCAAGGTAATGCGCGAGAACTTCCGCGCCTGCGGCTATCCCATCGTGCTGTCGCGGCCCTTCGACAAGCGCACCCCCTCGCACCAGTGCGGCACCGTGCGCATGGGCAACGATCCGGCGACGGCACCGCTCGACACCTTCTGCCGCGCCTTCGACCACCGCAACCTGTTCGTCGTCGACGGCGGTTTCCTGCCGACCTCGGCCGCGGTCAACCCCGCGCTGTCGATCGCCGCGCAGGCGCTGCGCGTGGCCGACTACATCCGCAGGACGGAGCTTTCCTCATGACAGGCCGACGCCGCCCCTCATCCTCCTGCCGGCACCCTTTCCCCACAGACGGCGGGGCAATCGCATATGGGGTTCCCCCGCTCCGTCGCCGCTGCGCGGCGCCACCTCTCCCCCCTCCGGAGGGAGAGGAAGGGAGCCCGGTCTGGCAGGCTCACGCCCTTCCTCTCCCCCGTCGTTCGGGGGAGAGGTGGTCGGCAAAGCCGAGCGGAGTGGGGGTCGTGGCCACATGCGATTGCCTTGCCGTAAAAGGGGAGAAGCATGCTCGCCGAGACCCCGCCGTTTCTTTGGCGATTGGCGAAGGCACCGGCGAGAGCGTCCTTCTCCCCGTCACCATGCGGGGAGAAGTGCCCGGCAGGGCGATGAGGGGCGGCGCCAACGTCCAGAAAGCTGATCGCCTATGACCCGCCCCGCAGCCATCATCACCGGAGGCGCGCGTGGCATCGGCCTTGCCTGCGCCGAGGCGCTGGCCGGCGCCGGCTTCGACATCCTCATCGCCGACCTTGCCGAGACAGCGCCTGAAGGGCTTGCCGAGCGGATCGCCAAGCGCGGCGCCAGCCTGATCTACCAGCGCTGCGACATCGCCGACCTGCCCAGCCACGCGGCGCTGGTCGATGCGGCGATGACCGGCTTCGGCAGCATCGACTGCCTGGTCAACAATGCCGGGGTCGGCGCGGTGGTGCGGGGCGACCTGCTGGAGTTGAAACCCGAGAATTTCGACCGCACGCTCGGCATCAACCTGCGCGGCACGGTTTTCCTCAGCCAAGCCGTCGCCAAGGCGATGCTGGGCAAGCCGGCGGGCCATGCCAGGACCATCGTCACCATCACCTCGGTCAGCGCCGGCATGGCCTCGCCTGAGCGGCCCGACTACTGCGTCTCCAAGGCGGGTCTTTCGATGTGGGTGAAGAACCTGGCGCTGCGGCTCGCCGCCGAGGGCATCGGCGTGTTCGAGGTGCGGCCTGGCATCATCCGCACCGATATGACGGCGGGCGTGGCCGCCAAATATGACGGGCTGATCGACGGCGGTCTGGTGCCGGCCAGGCGCTGGGGCGAAGCGTCCGACATCGGCGCCGTGGTGGCGGCGCTGGCCTCCGGCAAGTTCGGCTTCTCGACCGGCTCGGTCATCGACGTGGACGGCGCGCTCTCGGTGCCGCGCCTTTGAGACGGACAGGATCATGAGCGACTACATCATCGTCGGTGCCGGACCCGCCGGCTGCGTTCTGGCCAACCGGCTGAGCGAGGACCCCTCGCACAGCGTTCTCCTGCTCGAGGCAGGCGGCAAAGACTGGCACCCGCTGATCCACATGCCGGCCGGCTTCGCCAAGATGACCAAGGGCATCGCGTCCTGGGGATGGTCGACCTTGCCGCAAAAGCACATGAAGGACCGCGTCTTCTGGTACACGCAGGCCAAGGTGGTTGGCGGCGGCTCCTCCATCAACGCGCAGATCTACACGCGCGGCAACGCCCGCGACTACGACGCCTGGGAGAAAGAAGAAGGTCTTGCCGGCTGGGGCTATCGCGACGTGCTGCCCTACTTCAAGCGCGCCGAGAACAACCAGCGCTACGCCAACGACTTCCACGGCGATCAGGGTCCGCTCGGCGTCTCCAATCCGATCGCGCCGCTACCGATCTGCGAGGCCTATTTCCGCGCCGGCCAGGAGATGGGCATTCCCTTCAACCCCGACTTCAACGGCGCGCGCCAGGAAGGCCTCGGCTACTACCAGCTGACACAGAAGGACGCGAGACGGTCGTCCGCCTCCGTCGCCTATCTGAAGCCGATTCGCGAGCGCGGGAACCTGACGGTGAGAACCGACGTGCTGGTCACACGCATCGTCGTCGAAAAGGGCCGCGCCGTCGGCGTCGAGATCGTCGACAAGCCGGGCGGACAGAAAACCATCCTGCGCGCCGAACGCGAGGTGATCATCTCGTCGGGCGCCATCGGCTCGCCGAAGCTCCTGATGCAATCGGGCATCGGACCCGCCGACCATCTGAAAGCGGTCGGCGTGACGCCGGTGCACGACCTGCCCGGCGTCGGCTCCAACATGCAGGACCATCTCGACCTGTTCGTGATCGCCGAATGCACCGGCGACCACACCTATGACAATTACGCCAAGCTGCACCGCACCCTTTGGGCGGGCCTGCAGTACCTGCTGCTGAAGAAGGGCCCGGTCGCCTCCAGCCTGTTCGAGACAGGAGGCTTCTGGTACGCCGACCCGACCGCCGCCTCCCCCGATATCCAGTTCCACCTCGGCCTAGGCTCCGGCATCGAAGCCGGCGTCGAGAAGCTGAAAAACCCGGGCGTGACGCTGAACTCCGCCTTCCTGCGCCCGCGCTCGCGCGGCACCGTGCGGCTGAAGAGCGCCGATCCCGCCGACCATCCGCTGATCGACCCGAACTACTGGTCCGATCCCTATGACCGCGCCATGTCGATCAAGGGCCTGCGGCTGGCGCGCGAAATCATGCGGCAGCGAGCGCTCGCGCCCTACGTGCTGCGCGAGGTGCTGCCCGGCCCGTCGCTGGCGAGCGACGACGAGCTGCTCGACTACGCCTGCCGCAGTTCCAAGACCGACCACCATCCGGTCGGCACCTGCCGCATGGGGCATGACGACATGGCGGTGGTGACGCCGGACCTCAGGCTGCGCGGCATCGAAGCCCTGCGCGTCTGCGACGCCTCCGTCATGCCGCGCGTCCCCTCCTCCAACACCAACGCTCCGACGATCATGGTCGGTGAGAAGGGCGCCGACCTCATCCTCGGTCGCGAGCCGCTGCCGCCGGCCGTGTTCTCGGGCAATCGCGCGGCATAGATCCGGGGGAAACAATCCGATGATCCGACACTGTGTCTTCGTCAAGTTCCGCAACGATGTCGGCATCGGCGAACGCAAGGCCATCCATGCCGACCTCGAAGCGCTGCGACAGTTCATCGACGGCATGGACCATGTCCACCTCAGCGCCAACGTCAGCCCGGAGCCTTTCGGCCGCGGCTTCACCCATGGCTTCACCATCGACTTCCGCGATGCCGCGTCGCGTGACGCCTACCTCGTCCACGAGGCGCACCAGCGCGCCGGCGCCCGGCTGGTCGCGGCGCTGGAGGGTGGTATCGAGGGTTTGATGGTGTTCGACCTCGAGGTTACGCAAATGTGACCGGCAGTCCCCGAAAACCGGCCAACAGCCTGTTCTCTTTTGCAAAAAGGGCGAGATATCGTTCCTTTGGGGGATGCAAAGGAGGACGACCTTGGACCTCAACGCTCAACAGAAGAAAACGGTGGTCGCATCGTTCCTGGGCTGGACACTCGACGCGTTTGATTTCTTCCTTCTGACATTCCTCCTCACCGATATTGCGGCTGAATTCCATACTGACGTGCCCGCCGTCTCCGAGGCGCTGTTCCTGACTTTGGCAACGCGCTTCATCGGGGCGTTCTTCTTTGGCATGCTGGCCGACAAATACGGGCGTAAGCCCATGCTCATGCTCAACATCGTCAGCTATTCGGTGATCGGCGCGCTCGCTGCCTTCTCGCCTAATCTCGGCATTTTCCTGGCATTGCGCGCGCTGTTCGGCATCGCCATGGGCGGCGAATGGGGGCTCGGCAGCTCGCTGGCGATGGAGTCCATTCCGCCCAAGGCGCGCGGCATGGTCTCAGGCATCCTGCAATGCGGCTATCCCACCGGCTACCTGCTCGCGGCCGTGGTCTACGGGCTCGTCTACGGCCACACGATCGGCGGCTACACGATCGGCTGGCGCGCCATGTTCCTGCTCAGCTTCGTGCCGGCGCTGATCGTCTTGTTCATCCGCTCGCACGTGCCGGAATCGCCGGCATTCATCGAGGCGCAGAAGACGGTCAAGCCTGGCCTGCTCGAAACACTGAGCAAGCATTGGGGCATCGCCCTCTATGCCGTCGTGCTGATGATGTTCTTCAACTTCTTCAGCCACGGCACGCAGGACCTCTACCCGACCTTCCTCAAGAAGCAGCACGGCTTCGATCCGCATACGGTGAGTTGGATCACCATCGTCGCCAATCTGGGTGCCATCGTCGGCGGCCTGGCGTTCGGCGCGCTGTCCGAGAGGATCGGGCGTGCCAACGCGATCACGCTCGCCTGCATCATCGCCTTGCCGGCGATCCCGCTGTGGGCCTATTCGACAACGCCTTTCCTGCTGGCGGTCGGCGCCTTCGTCATGCAGATCGCCGTGCAGGGCGCCTGGGGCGTCATTCCGGCCCATCTCAACGAACTGTCCCCCGGCGCCGTGCGCGCGACCCTGCCCGGTTTCATCTACCAGGCCGGCAACCTGGCGGCGTCCTATGGCGGGCCCTACCAGGCCGGCATAGCCGAGGCTCCGGGCGGCAGCTACGGTTACGCGCTGGCGCTGTTTGCCGGCGTGGTCGCCGTCTGCATCATCGTCGTCATCCGCTTCAGTCCGGAACGCCGCGGCGAGGTGATGACCGCATTGGGCTAGCTGCGGCGCTGTCCGGGATCAGCCCATCCTGAGCGCGATGACCCCGGCCACGATGCTGAGCGCGGCGGCGCCGCGCCAGCCGGTCATCTTCTCGCCGAGCGCGAAGACCGAGATCATCATGGCGAACAGGATCGACGTCTCGCGCAGCGCCGCCACCGAGGCGATGGGCGCCTTGGTCATCGCCCACATGGCGATCCAGTAGGCGGCGCCGCTGAGCACGCCGGTGAACAGCCCCGTCTTCCAGTCACGCGCCAGCACAGGCAGCGAGCCCGGCCCACGGAAAATGACGCACAGCACCAGCGCCCAGGCCGCGTCGCAGACGAACAGCCAGGCGGCATAGCTGGACGCAGTCGCGGCCATGCGCGCGCCACTGCCATCGGACAGCGTGTAGCTGGCGATGAAGATGGAGGTGCCCAGCGCATAACCGACAGCGCGCAGGTTGAGCTTTTCCAGATGCGCGCCGCCGCGAAAGGACATCACCAGCGTGCCGGCGCACAACAGCACGATGCCGACGATGGCGACCGGCGCCGGTGTCTCCGCGACGAGGAAGATGGCGCCCAGCGCCGACAGCAGCGGCGCGGTGCCGCGCGCCAGCGGATAGGTCTGCGCGAAATCCCCCGCCTGATAGGCGCCGATGAGGAAGGTGCGATAGCCCATGTGGAAGATCACCGAGGCGATGATATAGGGCCACACCTCAGCCTTGGGCACCTCGACGAACGGCAGGCACACCAACGCGGCCACGCCCATGCCGAGCGTCATCAGCGTGATCGACATGAAGCGGTCGAGATGGACCTTGACCAGTGCGTTCCAGATCGCGTGCATGGCCGCGGCGGCGAGCACCGCCATGAAGACGAAAGGCGTCATGTCAGGCTCATCCGCCTCCGTGCCTGCCGGTCAGGCCGGGCGTCTCCAGATCGATATCCACGCGCACGGGGAAGTGGTCCGAGGCGATCTCGCCGATATCGGCGCTGGCCGAACGCACGCGATCTGCCAGCATGCCGCCGACGAAGCAGTGGTCGAGCCGGCGCTTCGCCAGCCGACCGTCTATGATCTTCTCATGGGTGTGGAAATCGGCCGCCGGTTCGGCCGCGAAGGCAGCCGCATCGACGAAGCCGTCGCGATAGGCAGCGCCGCGATGGTAGGGCGTGCCGCCGACGATGCGCCGGTATTCGGCGCTGCCCGGCTCCATGTTGAAATCGCCCATCCAGATCGCCGCCAGCGGATTCTCCGGCTCGGGCTCGCCATGCGTCCACTCGCGCGAGGGCTCGTCGTCCGCGCCGCTCCATGGACCGCCCTCCGAGACAGCCCGGCGATGTTCGTCGAGCAGATAGTCGATCTGCTCGAGCCGTTCCTCGGCCGCGATGTGGGCAAGGTGCAGCGAGAACACGCGCACCGGGCCGGCGGGCGTGCGGATCATGCATTCGAGCGCGGCGTTGCGGGTGTTGAGCGGACGCACCGTACGCCGCATCGGCAGCGCATGCAGCCGCGACCAGACGATCGGCAGTTTCGACAGCACCATGGTGCCGAACTGGCGTCGCCTGTTGACGACGCGGCCATCTCGGCTTTCGCTGGCATCCATGTCGAAGGCCGGGCCGTACACCCAGTGGTAGTCGGGCAAGAGACGCGACAGGATTTCCGGCTGGTCGTCGAGATTGGTGCGGCGCCAGTGCCGCTCCACTTCCTGCAGCGCAATGATGTCGGCGCCCGCGACGACGCGCGCGGCGCGCGCAAGATCGTAGCGGCCATCGCCGCCAAACCCGTACTGGATGTTGTAGCTGACGAGCTTCATTGATTAACCGGCTCAATTTTGGTGATGGCAGTAGCGGCTTCGCCCCGGGCTTGCAATGGACCGGGTCCACGACAAGCATAGGCCAACGCGGTTCATTTTTTACTGCTGTTGCCGGCGCGAGGAGCGCCTTTCGCGACGTCCGCGGCTACGATCGGGATCAGGTGGTGAGCGGCTGGAACCGGCCCGGCGGCGAAGCCGCGAGTTCCTGCCAGTCGATCTCCTCCTCCAGCCGATGATAGGCCTCGTCGCCGATGGTGCCGTTGCGGCGCAACTCTTCGAGCGTGTCGCGCTGCCGGTTGATGGCATAGAGGCGCAACCGGTCGTACTCCGTCGCCGCCTGCGCATCCCCAGGGCTTTCCGCGACCAGGCGCTGGGCTTCGTACTGTTCCCGCACGACGGCGGCGGCGGCCGAGGTCTTGCGGCTCAACACGTCGAGCGCGGCCTGCATGACGGCAACGCGCGCCTGGGCGACTTCGCGGTCGACGGTCGTATCCGGCTCGAAATTCAGCAGGCGTAGCAAGGGCTTCAGGCTCATGCCCTGCAGCACCAGCGTGCCGAGGACGACCGCGAAGGCGGCCAGAACGATTGGGTCACGACCAGGGAAATTGGCGGGCAACGCGAAAGCCACCACCAACGTCACCAACCCGCGCATGCCACACCAGCCGACGAGCACGGCGCCGCGAAACGTCGGCGCGTCTCGCCTTCGTCCTTCGCCGTCGAAGCGGCCGAACCGCCGGATGACCGCAACGTAACCCAGAACCCAGACGAGGCGCGCTACCACGACGGCAAGCAGCACCGTCGCCGCGAAGAGAAATGCCTCGCCCTGCCCCTCCCCGGACAGACGGCCGACGATCGACCGTGCCTGCAGGCCCATCAGCACGAAAGCCAGCACGTTGAGCACGAACACCGCCAGTTCCCAGACGGAATAGCTGCTGACTCGCCTTCTGGCCGACATTCTGCGCGGAGCCGTGCGCGCGATCGTTATGGCGTAGACGACGATGGTGATGATGGCCGAAAGGCCGATCCTGTCGGCGATGATCCAGACGGCGAATGTTCCGGCGAACTGCACCACCGTGCCGCTTGCCGCATCTTCGATCCGTGACAGTGTCAGCAGCGAAAAACGACCGAAGAGATAACCGGCGGCAACGCTGCCGACAGTCGACAGCAGGATAACCGGCAAGGCATCCCGCAGCACCAGCGAACCGATGGCGGCCGAAACCGATATCCGGTAGATCAAGAGCGCTGTGGCATCGTTGAGCAGGCTTTCGCCCTGCAGGATTGCCATGATGCGGTGCGGCACCTTGAACTGGCCAAGCACGGCGCCCGCCGCCACGGCGTCCGGCGGCGCGACGATGGCGCCAAGCGCGATTGCCGCAGCGATCGGCAGACCGGCCATCTTCCAGCCGACAAGGGCGACGACCGCCGTGGTGAAGACGACGGCGCCAAGCGCCAGCAGAACCAGGGACAGGCGGTAGCGCTTGAGATCGCGCACCGATGTGTCATAGGCCGCGTCGAGAAGCACCGGCGCGATAAAGAGGGCAAGCGCCAGTTCGGGGTCGATCTCGATCGTCGGCGCGCCGGGCAGGAAGGCGATCCCAACCCCGGCCAATGCAAGCAGCGAGGGATACGGAACCTCCAGCCAACGCGACAACGCCGTCAGGGCGACGGCGATCAAGAGCAGGATGAGGGTGAGTTCGAAAAGCGCCATGGCCTGTTATAGCCGCGAAACGCGATGGTCGGCAGGGGCAAGCACATGATCGGTGCGGGCGACGGCGACCCTTTGTTGGCCATTGATCCCCGGGGCCGGTCGCCGGCCGCCGGCGCCCTGACGGTCAGCGAAGCGCCTTGGCGCGCCGGAAGGCCTCAAGAAGAGCATCCGCGTACATCTGGCGGCGCGCCACGTGATCGGCGCGGAGCTTCTCCGAGGCTTCACGTTCGAGCGCAGGCCCTTGGGACAGAGCGACCATGGCCGATGCCAGCGCCACGGGATTGTCGGTCGGGAAGAACGTCGCACCGGGCGCCTGCTCCCGGTGAAGGCTGATATCGGAGAGGAGCATCCGGGTGCCCAGCGCTTTGGCCTCCTCGACGGTGGTCGACCAGCCCTCGAACAGCGAAGGGTTGATGAGGGCATCGGAGGCAGCATTGAGGCCGAACACGTCCGCATACGGCACGAGGCCCAGATGGCGGAAATGCCCCGACACGCCGGCGGCCTTGGCCCTTGCCATCAAACGTTCGAAATGCTGCGGGTCGCGCGGGTCTTCGGTGCGCCCGGTCAGGACCACGGGGGCGACCTTATCGAGCCCGCCATTCGCCGATATGTGCGCCAGCGCCTCGACGACCAGCCCATGGTTCTTGTGGGACCAGAACTGGTTCGGCAGGTAGAAATAGCGTTGCGGCAACTCGTAGCGGGCAATGACTTCCGCCTGTCGCGCGATGTGGGGCGCCGGATCGAGATCGATCGCGAACCGGACGACCGCCGTCTTGCCGCGTGACGCCGGATAATACGTCTCGCAATCCTTGCCGGCATCCCCGCTCGACAGCAGGATGATGCGCCGGCCCGACGTCTGCAGGCGAAAGCCGAGGTCGCGGCGCCACCATGCGGCGCGCGAGAACAGATGCGGCAGATGCCGATGCTGGAAGTCAGGTATCCACGACACGACGGAAATCGGGAACCGGTTGCCGTAGAACTGCGCCGGCTCGAAGACCACGTCGACACCTTCGCGGGTCATCATTTGCGCCGCGTCGGCGTCACTGCCACCAACCAGTGCGCGGATGGCGTTGCGGCCGCGGCCAAAACCCGCGACTTTCTCGTCAACGATCGGCGGCGCGGCCAGGAACGCATCCATCGACGCGCCGATTTTTTCCGCCTGCTCCGGGGTCAGGAACAGCTTGGCCTGCATCTTTCCGGCGAGCTCGCCGGAAATGACGCCGAGCATGTTGCGCAGGTAAGTTTCCCCACCCGACCAGTTACCTCTGCCGATAAGCGTGAATCCGGCGGTGATCATCGCGTATGTCTATGTCTCGATTTGTCTTCTCGAACGAGAAGTGCGCGGCGGTTTCGATATCGGTTTCACGCCCGTGTCAGCCGGACGCTGATCCGGTCAGTCAAAATAGCGTGGAGGAAATCGTCCGGGCAGCCGTTCAGCCGCCACTGCGATCTCCCTTCTCGCAGATGAACGACACGAGACGACCGGGACGCCTGTCGACGGAGGTCGCGACGGCGCTGATAGCGCCAAAGGGCAGGCATGCCAGGCCGAGACGCAGCGTTCCCGCGAGGAAAGGAAGCCTCCCGCCGACCTGATCGGCGATTCCCTTGCGAATCTGATCCTGGGTCATCGGAGCGTAATTGATCACCGAGGCGAGCGATCCAAGCTCATGCTTGATCCGCAGGCCGGCGTCCGTCAGCGCGGTCCTGTACTGCCCGATCTCGAAGGCGTTCTCGCCACCATAGAGATGATGCAACGGGTGCTTCTCAAAGAACGCCGGGAGTTGCGACGGACCGGAGATGACATGATCGCGAAGCGTGATGACGAGGCCGCCGGGCCGCGTTAGTCGCGCCATTTCGCGGCAGAACTGTCCGATCTCGTGGGCGTGATGCAGCACCTGCCGCGCGATAACCAGATCGTAGTTCGCGGCCTCCAGCGGGATCGCCTCTCCGAACGCCTCGACGACGTCGATCGCCACACCGGTATCCCTGGAAAGCTGCCGGATTGCACCGGCGCCTATCAGATCGCTGGGATCTGGTTCGACAGCGGTCACCTGCCAGCCGTCCTTCGCCAGCGCGAAAGCGAGAATCCCGTTGCCAGCGCCGAGATCGAGCGCGCGCCCGGGTCGCTTGGGCAGGTAGCGGCACAGCTCGGCGAATTCAGCGCTTTCGTGATAGCGGCGCGCCGAGACGGAGGTCGGCTGGTCGAAATAGGCCGCGCGCGCGAGTTCGGCCTGATCGGGTTGCTCGAGCAGCCAGCGTACGGCATCTTCCCAGCTGAGCAATTGGCTATCGGCCATCAGTCAAGACCCCTCGCGTTTCGAGTAACCAGCTCGCTGGAAAGCCCAATAACTAGGCAAGCCGGCTAGAAAATCTTGCTCTTGACGAACGCTCTGCTTGATCCGCCTGCATCTTGTGCTCATGAACAAACTTCCGAGCCCCACCGAGTCGCTCTATAGCCGCCCGACCGGTCTTTGTCACGGCTCCGGTTCAGCTAAATGACCGGGGCCACGCCTGGCGACGATCGCCTAGTTCGCCAATTGCGGGCGGCCCTTCGCGGTGACCTTGCAAATCACCACGAAGCCCCTCAGGCAGCTCGATCCGAAAGCGTCAAGAATCCCGTTCTTCCTCATCGAGGCCGAGCGGACAGGCTCCGAAAAATCAAGAGCTAGTGCAGCACCAGCATGTCGCCGGACGAGAAGGAAATCTCCGCCTTCTCACCGACGGCCGGCGGTGGCGTCGCCGAATTGTTGAACGTGTCGAGGGACACCATGCTGCCACCGATGCCGACGCGGACGCGGATCACCGAGCCAAGGAAATGAACCTCGGCGATTTCGCCCAACAGGCTGGAGTCGCGGCCGGGCTGGCGACCGAGCGAAATGGCTTCAGGCCGTAGCGCCAGCGACAGTGTGTCGCCGGACTTCGAACCGTTGAGCTTGCCCTTCAGCGAGACTTCCTGGGTGTCCACCTGCACCTTGCCGGAGGCGGCGTCGGTGACCTTGCCCTCCAGCACATTGAGGGTGCCGACGAAATTGGCGACGAACTTGGTCGCCGGACGGTTGTAGATCTCGAACGGCGTGCCGACCTGCTCGGCCTTGCCGCCATACATCACGGCGATGCGGTCCGAGATCGAAAGCGCTTCTTCCTGGTCGTGGGTGACGAAGATGGTGGTGATGCCGAGCTTCTTCTGGATCGAGCGGATTTCCTCGCGCAGCGAGATGCGCACTTTGGCGTCGAGCGCCGAAAGCGGCTCGTCGAGCAGCAGGAGCTTCGGCTTCGGCGCTATGGCGCGCGCCAGCGCGATACGCTGCTGCTGGCCACCCGAGAGCTGGTAGGGATAGCGATCAGCCATCTGCGGCAGCTTGATGATGCCGAGCATCTCGGCGACGCGGGCATCGATATCCGCCCTGGGCATGCCGGCGACCTTCAGGCCAAAGCCGATGTTTTGCGCCACGGTCAGGTTCGGAAACAGCGCATAGGCCTGGAAGACCATGCCGACATTGCGCTGGTTGGGCTTCAGCCGGGTGATGTCCTTGCCGCCGACGACGATCTTGCCGGCGCTGGGCTCCTCGAAGCCCGCCACCATGCGCAGGACCGTGGTCTTGCCGCAACCCGACGGTCCGAGGAAGGAAACGAATTCGCCACGTTCGACATCGAGGTTGAAATCCTCGACCACCGTGGTGGCGCCGAAGGATTTTCGGACGTGCTGGATGGAGAGGAACGGGTCGGCCATGGTGTTGTTCTTTCAATCAATTCGGGCGGTTCGCCGATTTCGGCGCGAAGCGGGACAGAATCTGGATCAGCGACATGCACCCCCAGGTGATGGCGAAGGCGATGACGGCAAGCGCCGCCGGCTCATAGGCGCGGTTGGCGCCGATGTTCTGCAGATACGGACCGAAGGCCGGACGGCTGAGCAGGCTGGCCATGGTGAATTCGCCGATGACGATGGCGAAGGTCAGGAAGGCGCCGGAGAGCACAGCGATCAGCACATTGGGCAGGATGACACGGCCGATGATCGTGCCCCAGCCCGCGCCCAGAATCTGCGCGGCCTCGGTCAGCGTGCGCACGTCGATCGTGCGCAGACCTGTGTCGACCGCCCGGTACATGTAAGGCAGAGCCAGCGTCGTATAACCGATGACGAGCAACGCGTTCGCGCCCCAATTGCTTCCCAGGAACGGCAGTGGCGAATTCGAGCCGTACATCCTGATATAGCCGAAAACGATGACGATTGCAGGAATGACCAGCGGCAGAAGGGTGATGAATTCGACGATTGGCCGCAACTGCGGCAGGCGCAGCCGGATCCAATAGGCGGCCGGCACCACGATCAGGACACCGAGCACAATGGTGCAGATGGCCGCGACGACGGAATAGAGGAAGGTGGACTGAAAGCGCGGGTCGCCCAGCACGACCTGGTAGGCATCGAAGGAGTGCACGCCGCGGCGCATGCGCAGCGAGAACTCGACCGTCGCCATCAGTGGAATGAAGAAATAGGCCGCACCGATGATGAAGACGACCCAGGCCCAGAATTTACCCGACTTCATTTGAGCCACCTTTCCGAGCGAGTCCGGAACCAGATGTAGAAGACATTGGCAATCCCGGTGATGGCGATCATGCCGAACGCGATGGCATAGGCGAGCTGCGGGTTGTGCAGCACGTCGCCATTCATCTGCGAGTATAGCTTGATGGGAACGATGTTGAGCGTCGGGCCGGCGAACGCATAGGCGGTGGCGATCGCCCCGAAGGCGTTTGCGAACAACAGGATAACCGTGCCGAGAAAACTCGGCCATATCACCGGAATGACCACCATGCGCCAATACTGCGCCTGGGTGGCGCCGAGCGTGGCCGCCGCCTCGCTCCATTCCTTTTTCAACCCGTCGATCGCCGGCACGATGATGACCACCATCAGCGGGATCTGGAAGAAGAGATAGACCGCGATCAGGCCCGTGGTCGTAAGAAAATTGAAGCCCATCGCGTAGATGTTGATGTTGAGGACATCACGCAGGAGTGTCGTGACGATGCCGACGCGGCCGAGCGTTGCCAGGAAGGCGAAGGCCAGCGGCAAGCCGGCGAAGTTCGAGGCAACCCCCGAAAAGGTCAGCGTCGCCGAACGCGTCCAGCGCGGGAGCCCGCCGCGCACGATGGCAATGGCTATGGCCAGCCCGGCAAACGCCCCGAGGATGGCCGACCAGAAGCTGATCTTGATCGAGGACCAGTAGGAACTGCTGATCGAAGGATCGGTGACCAATTGCAGTATGTTGTCGAGGGTGAACTGGCCGTCTGTGTTTCGGAACGCCCCGATCACCAGATAGAGCGTGGGCATGATCAGAAACATCAGGGCAAAGACGAAGAAGGGCGCCACGCCGATCCATTGCGTCGGCAAACGGAAGGCAGTCGCCTGGCTGGGCGGCGCGGGTTTGGTGGCAAGTGCCTGATTTGAAAGCGAGAGATCGGTCATGCGCCTGCTACCGTCTTCGAGGGAAGGCCGGGCGGCCTCGCCGCCGCCCGGTGGATTTCAACTGTTACTTGACGTTGGCGCCGACAACGGAGTCCCAGTTCTTGCTGATGGCTTCCTTGGCCTTGGCCTGCTCGTCGAGCGTCGGGAACGCGGCCGAAGCATAGGCTTCCGCCGGCGGCAGCTTGGCCAGCACGTCCGCCGGGATCTTGCCGTTCTTGGCGAGGTCGTTGAAGCGGATCGGGTGGCAATAGCCCTTCAGCCAGCCGATCTGGCCTTCGTCGGAGTAGAGGTATTCCATCCACAGCTTGGCGGCGTTCGGGTGCGGCGCGAAGGCGCTGATCGCCTGCACGTAGACACCGGCGACGACACCGGTCTTCGGAACGATGACGTCGACGGGCGGGTTGCCCTTCAGCGTGTCGCGACCGGCGAGCGCGTTGTAGTCCCAGTTGATCAGGATCGGGGTCTGGCCCTGGGCAAGCGTAGCCGGCTTGCCGACGACCGGAACGAAGTTGCCGGCTGCGTTGAGCTTCTTGAAGAAGTCGAGGCCAGCGGTGCCGGCGGCTTCGCCAGCGGCGGCGCCACCCGAAAGACCGGCGGCATAAACCGCCTGGATGGCCTGGTTCGAAACGCGCGGGTCACCGGCGAGCGCCACCGAGTTGGCGAATTCCGGCTTCAGCAGGTCGGCCCAGTCCTTCGGCGATTCCTTGACGAGGTCCTTGTTCACCATGAACGACAGAACGCCGTAGTAGTCGCCGTACCAGGCGCCGTCGGCATCCTTGGCGCTGTCCGGGATCGAATCCCAGGTCGACACCTTGTAAGGCATCAGCAGGCCGTCGGCCTTGGCGGTCGGGCCGAAGGAGAGACCGACGTCGATCACGTCGGGGGCCTGCGGACCCTTGTTGTCCTTGTTGGCCTTGATCGCCTCGACCTCGTCGCCGGAGCCGGCATCGGGGTTGAGTTCGTTGATGGTGATTTCCGGATACTTCGCCTTGAAGCCGGCGATGACGTCGCCGTAACCGCACCAGTCATGCGGCAGCGCGATGGTTGTGAGCTGGCCTTCCGCCTTCGCGGCCTTGACGAGATCGTCCAGCGAAGCGGCGGACGAAATCACCGTCGACGCGAAGAGCGCCGCGGCCGAAAGGGAAAGCATTTTCCCCGTGAATTTGAACATTTGTTCTCTCCGTTGAACTGACGCCATTGGACGCCTGCGATGCGCTATCGTTTTCATGTGACAGCCAGATGAAACCTTTGTGAAACCGGCGGCCCGCAGGACGAAAAAGTAACTCTTTTTAACCGGTTGTAGCAATCACCCTTCCGGTGTTTTTCCGGCTAACTACTTTCCAGTTCGTTTCTCATCCCTTTCCCCCTTTTTCGCTTACCCTTTTCCATCACGATCCGATCGCCACACTCAGCCGGCGATAGAATTTTCGAGCAGTGTCAGAGCCGCCTTCTTGGTCAGCTTGACCGGATTGCCGCCGGCGGTCGGATCGACCACCGCCATGTCGGCGATCAGGTTCTTGCGCTTCTTGTCCATGTCCAGCCCCTTGATCAGGCCGGGCAGCGTGTGCGGCACCTTCAGTTCCTTGCGCAGCTTGAGGATCGCCTTGGCGAAGCCGTCGAAGCCGCCCTTGATGCCGCAATAGGCGGCGAGCCGCTCGATGCGGTCCTCGATCGCTTCGCGATTGAAATCGAGCACATAGGGCATGAACACGGCATTGGTCATGCCGTGATGCGTATCATAGAGAGCACCTACCGGATGTGACAGCGAGTGGATTGCGCCGAGGCCCTTCTGGAAGGCGGTGGCGCCCATGGCCGCCGCGCTCATCATATGCGCGCGGGCAACGAGATCCTTGCCGTTGGCGAAGGCCTTGGGCAGGTTTTCGAACACCAGCCTAACGCCCTCGACCGCGATGCCGTCGGCCATCGGATGATAGCCGGGCGCGCAATAGGCTTCCAGGCAGTGGGCAAGCGCGTCCATGCCCGTGCCGGCGGTAATGAAGGGCGGCATGCCCACCGAGAGCTGCGGGTCGGCGATGACGATGGCCGGCAGCAACTTGGGGTGGAATATGACCTTCTTGGTGTGGGTCGCCTCGTTGGTGATGACGCCGGCACGGCCGACTTCGGACCCCGTTCCGGCCGTGGTCGGCACCGCGATGATTGGCGCGATCGCGTCCGAATTGGCGCGCGTCCACCAGTCGCCGACGTCCTCGAAGTCCCATACGGGGCGTGTCTGGCCCGCCTGGAAGGCGATCAGTTTGCCGAGGTCGAGCGCGGAACCGCCGCCAAAGGCGATGACGCCGTCATGCTTGCCCTTCTTAAAGGCGGCGATGCCGGCGGTGAGGTTCGACTCGACCGGGTTCGGCCGCACTTCCGAGAACACGCCATAAGGCACCTTGGCCTCGTCGAGGATCTTCAGCGTCGAGGCGACGACAGGCAGCTTGGCCAGGCCAGGATCGGTCACGAAGAGCGGTCGCTTGATGCCGGTAGCCGTAAGTACCTCCGGAAGTTCCTTGATGCGGCCGGCGCCGAAGCGGACGGTGGTGGGGTAGTTCCATTTCGAAATAAGCTTGGACATTTCGACCTTCTTGACTGCTTGGATTCTTGGTCTGCCGTTAATTCACAAAGGTGTTGGCCACGCGTACGGACCGCATCATGTAAGGGATCCAGATAATCGCACCCCAGATCGTTCGGGAGATCGACCGGACCGTGTCCTTGTCGTAAGCGTCGGCCAGCGTCGGAAAGGTGTCGGGGAAGATCACGTGCGCGGCCCACGGATCAAGGAGCAGATAGACCGGCGTAACCGCTGCCCAGATGATGTACCAGCCAGGAAAAATCTGCCAACGCTTGAACATGAAGAACAGCAGTAAGGCCGGGGCGGTGAGGTTCAGTATGCCGCTGACCAGGAGCTCCGCGGCAATCAGCACGTTTTGCAGAACACTGAGAGCACGCCAGTTCTGGAAGATGCCGACATAGTCCGTATCGTAGAGCTGTATCAGCCCGACGATAGGCGTGAGCACCAGCCCGAGCATGGGCAGGACGAGCCAACCGCCGATGCCCTCAGGCTCTTCACGCGCCGGTAAGGCAGCCGATTGTTGCGTCTCCGCCATCCCTCCTCCTCAAATCCAAATCGATCGCGCTTCCAGCCGCGTCAAATCGCTTCGCGCAGGTGGAAGGACTTCGGCCTGGTCAGATTGTCGTAGCCGATTGCCGACAGCGCCGCGCCCTTGCCGGTGTCCTTGACGCCGGTCCACACCAGCGCCGGATCGAGATAGTCGCAGCGGTTCATGAATACCGTGCCCGTCTCGACGCGATCGCCGATCGCCACCGCATGCTCGGTGTCGCGCGTCCAGATCGAGGCGGTCAGGCCGTAAGGGCTGTCGTTCATCAGCGCAATCGCCTCCTCGTCGTTGCGCACCTTCATGATGCCGACGATCGGGCCGAAGCTCTCCTCGCGCATGACGCTCATCTGGTGATCGACCCCGGTCAGCACTTCTGGCGCAAGATAAGGCGAGCCCGCCTTGTCGTTCTCCACCTTCATGTTGATGTGCGCCGTGGCGCCCTTGCGCAGGGCTTCCGCCTTCTGCTCGCGGATAAGGTCGGCGAAGCGCGCCTGTGCCATCGGGCCCATCGTTGTCGCCTGCTCCAGCGGATTGCCGACGACGTAGTTCCTGGTCTCCGCGATGAAGCCCTCGACGAACGCGTCGTAGACCTTCTCGTGCACGTAGACACGCTCGATGCCGCAGCAGCACTGGCCGGAATTGTAGAAGGCGCCGTCGACCAGATTGGCAACCGCGTGGTCAAGCTTGGCGTCGGGCAGCACATAGGCCGGATCCTTGCCGCCGAGTTCCAGACCGAGCGACATGAACGTGCCGGCCGCTGCCCTCTCTATGGCGCGGCCGCCGGCGACGGAACCGGTGAAATTGACATGGTCGATCTTGCCGGAGCCGAGCAGCTTCTCGGTCTGCGCGTGGTTGAGCACGATGTTCTGGAACACGCCCTTTGGCAGTCCGGCTTTATCGAAGGCCTGCTGGAAGCGCTCGCCAACCAGCAGCGTCTGCGCCGCGTGCTTCAGGATGACCGTGTTGCCGGCCATCAGCGCCGGCACGATGGTGTTGACCGCGGTGAGGTAAGGATAATTCCAGGGCGCGATGACCATCACCACGCCGAGCGGATCCTTCTTCACGTAGCGACGAAACCCGTCTTTCGGATTGGAGGCCGGCACCGGCCTGAGCGCGGCCTCGGCGATCTCGACCATATAGTTGGTGCGTTCCTTGACGCCGCCGAACTCGCCGCCATAGCGCACCGGCCGCCCCATCTGCCAGGCGATCTCCGGGACGATCTCGTCGGTCATCGCGACCAGCGCCTCGAGCATCGCCAGCATATACTTGCCGCGTTCGACGATCGGCGTCCCTGCCCATTTTTCTTGCGCCGCCTTGGCGCGCTCGACAGCCGCGTTGACGGCCTGGTCCGTCGCGACCGGCCGCTCGGCATAGATCGAGCCGTCGATGGGGGATTTGAGTTTGACCGTCTCGGTCATCGTTTAAGTCCTCGCACTTCTCTAACAATCGAAATTCATGTGGCCGGCACTGTCTCATGCGCCAGACCGGCACCTTTTCCCGCATGATGACGGGAAGAAGGATGAAGCTCCAACGTCGGCGCCCCTGGCCTTCTTGCCGAGGCCCGAAGGTTGGCAAGCAGCTCACCCCGAAAGGACAAGCGCCAGCCACGGCGCCGACGTTCGCGGCTTACCTTAGTACCGCTCGAAGCCCCTGTGCAGTTCCCAATCCGTAATGCGGCGGTCGTATTCGAACTGCTCCCAGCGCGCCGTGTGCACATAGTGCTCGATCACGTCGTCGCCGAAGGCCTGCTTCAGCATCTTCGACTTGGCCAGCGTCTCGGTGGCGTCGCGCAGCGTCTTGGGGATCTCCGGCAGGCGCGAGGCCTGATAGGCGTCGCCGACGAAGGGCTGCTGCAGTTCCAGCTTCTCGTCGATGCCCGCGAGACCCGAGGCGATCAGCGCCGCGAAGGCGAGATAGGGATTGAGGTCGGCGCCACCGATACGGCACTCCATGCGGATGCCCTTGGTGCCCTCGCCGCACAGGCGGAAGCCCGCTGTGCGGTTGTCCTCGCTCCACATGATCTTGGTCGGCGCGAAGGTGCCGGCCTGGAAGCGCTTGTAGGAGTTGATGTAGGGCGCCAGGAACCAGGTGAACTCCTTGGCGTATTTGAGCTGGCCGGCCGCCCACTGCTGACCGAGCGTCGACAGCGTCCAATTCGCCTTCTTGTCGAAGAACAGCGGCGTCTTGCCGTCGGCGCTCCACAGCGAATTGTGGATGTGGCTGGAATTGCCGGCGAGCCCGTAATTGTACTTGGCCATGAAGGAGATCGACTTGCCTTCGGATTCGGCGATCTCCTTGGCGCCGTTCTTCAGGATCACATGGCGGTCGGCCATGTCGAGCGCCTCGGCATAGCGCACGTTGATCTCTTCCTGGCCCGGCCCCCATTCGCCCTTCGAGTTCTCGATCGGGATGCCGGCGGCCTCCATCTCGTTGCGAAGCCGGCGCATGACGCCTTCTTCCTTGGTGGTGATGCCGATCTGGTAGTCGCCGATATAGGGCGAGGCCGTATCCAGCCCCTGCCAGTGCTTCTTGCGGGCGGAATCGTAGGTTTCGCTGAACAGGTAGAATTCCAGTTCCGAGGCGAAATAGCCGATATAGCCGCGATCGTGCAGTCGCTTGACCTGCTTCTTGAGGATGGCGCGCGGCGAGTGCGGCAGGTCGTCATGGGTATGGTGGTCGAGCACGTCGCAGATCACCAGAGCCGTCTTTTCCAGCCAGGGGATGCGCCGCAGCGTCGACAGGTCCGGCTTCATGACGAAGTCGCCATAGCCTTTCGACCAGCTTGCCGCCTTGTAGCCGGGCACCGGCTCCATATCGATGTCGGCCGCCAGCAGGTAGTTGCAGCCATGCGTCTCGTCATGCGCGGAATCCACGAAATACTGGGCAAGGAAGCGCTTCCCCGCCAGCCGCCCCTGCATGTCGACGATGCAGGCGAGCACCGTGTCGATCTCGCCGCCGGAGACCGCCTTCTTCAACTGATCGAACGAGAAATTTCCGGCCATTCTATCGGCACTCCAGCGCTTGTCGTTTCGGACTTCATTTGAACCATGCGGAAAGCCATGGCCAGGAGATCCCGGCCATGGCTTGTGGGTATCGGCCTCAGTGGCCGGCGGTTTCGCCGACGGCCTGCTCGGCCGCCTTGATCGCCGCCTGGCGCGCCGCGATGATCTCGCCGAGCGGCGGACCCTGGAAGCGGCGCTTCTCGAAGGCGAACCAGACGATCGCCGTCAGCACGAAGAAGCCAACGGTGATGTAGAGCGCCCAGTCGTTCGGGGGCTGGATGCCGATGACGAAGATCAGGATCATCGAGACCAGCGACAGGAAGGCAAAGAGCATGAACACGCCACGCCCCATGTTCCACGGTCCCATCTTGTCCCACTTCGGCGTTCCCCAGGCCAGCATGCCGAGCACGATCGGCACGGTGAAGGACAGGAACAGGAAGATGACCGTGCAGGAGACGACGATCGTGTAGGCAGAGGTGCCGGCGACCGAAACCACCGACGATCCCCACACGAACAGCACCGACAGGATCGCCGCCGTCCAGATCGCCGCCACCGGCGTGCGGTAGGTCGGGCTGACCTTAGCCAGCGATGCGGAGCCCGGCAGGCCGCCGTCACGCGAGAAGGCGAAGATCATGCGCGAAGCCGAGGTGACGGTGGCGAGGCCGCAGAGGAGCTGCGATATGAACACGACCAGATAGACGAACTCCTTCAGACCGGAAGGAACGCGCTGGTCGAAGGCCCAGAAGAACACGTTCCAGCCCTGCTTGGCGGCATCGTCCATGTTCGGGATCATCAGCACGAAGGCGGCCAGGAACAGGTAGCCGAACAGCGCCGACCAGACGACCGACATCACCATCGCGCGCGGTACGGACGAGGCCGCCTTTATGGTCTCCTCCGAAGTATGCGCGGAAGCGTCGTAACCGGTGATGGTGTAGATTGGCAGCAACAGGCCGAGCGCGAAGACCCAGGCATTCGAAACCGCCGGCCAGACCGGATCGCCGGTAAGCGAACCATCCGCTGCCAGTGTCGGCTGTCCTGAATAGTTATGGAACGTGAACAGACGGGCGAAGTCCCAATGCTCTGCCGAGAAGAGGCAGACCACGGCTATGAGGATGGAACCGAAGAAAATCAGATAGCCGGAGAAGTCCGTCAGCTTCGCCGTCAGCTTGATGCCGAGGTGATTGATCAATGCCTGGGCGCCGGTGATGACGACCAGAAAGATCATCTGGTTGGTCAGCGACCCGTCGATGTGGAGCGCCGGGCCGAAGGCACCGATGAAGAATGTCCAGGTGCCGACATTGATGGCCCCCAGCACGGTGATGAGACCAAGCAGGTTGAGCCATGCCGTGACCCAGCCGGTGCCGCGATTGCCGAGGATCGAGCCCCAGTGGTAGAGGCCTCCGGCCGTCGGATAGGCCGAACTGATCTGCGACATGGCCACCGCGAAGGTGAGCGAGACGAAGCAGCCGACCAGCCAGCCGATGCCGATGCCGATGCCACCGGCGCCCGCGGTTCCCTGAGCCAGCGAGTTGATGCCGCCGGACAGGATGCAGATGATCGAGAACGAGACGGCGAAATTCGAAAAGCGGCTCAGGCGCCGCTCCAGTTCCTGGGCGTAGCCCATGTTGTGGAGGACTTTTACGTCCTCCGCCTTGTCTGTATCAGAGTAGTTCTGTGGCGCCATGTGGAAGTCCCCTATTGGTTTCTTAGCTGGCCGATTGAACTGACCTTCCGACTGCATGCGACCTGGAACGCGCCGTCTCCTCGGCCGGCTCCAGGCCTGTGAAAATCCCCGTAAGCAGATCCGCCCATCTCCGCTGCCCGGCTTCGCCGGAAATCTCGTCGTTGCGGATTTCGATCATCGCGCAGGGCAACCCGCGCGAACGCGCGTGGCGCTCAAGCGTGTAGTAGACACGGTCGGCCGGCGAATAGGGCTCGTTGACGCCGACGGTCACGCCGGCAAGCCGCTGCAGCGCGGCGATCAGCGGCGCCGCCAGGCGGTGGTCGTCATCATGGATGATCCCGATGTGCCAGGGCCGCTTGCGCCCCTTGTAGACGGGCGTGAAGGAATGGACCGAGACCAGCCAGGTCTTGAGCCCCCGCGCCAGCCGGTCTTCCACGATCCGCTCGATCGTGTCGTGGAAGGGCTGCCAGGAGATCGCGACGCGGGCGGCGCGCTGCTTGTCGGAAAGGTTCGTGTTGCCGGGTATCGTCGTCGTCTCGCTGACGGGCGGAACCAGGTCGGGCGCGTCGAGCGGGCGGTTGCAGTCGATGACGAGGCGCGAGATGCGGGTCTCGACCAGCGTGGCGTCGAGCGCCGCCGCCATCTGGCGGGCGACCGGCAACGCACCCGGATCCCAGGCGATATGCCGGGAAAGATCGTCCTGAGCGAGGCCCAGCGTGCCGAATTCGGGCGGCAGAAAATTGGAGGCATGGTCGCATGTCAGGACGAAGGGGCTCGTCCCACCGGGGTTGATCACCCCGACGGAATCAGACTCCGCGACGCTGGTCGACCGCGCTGTCTCCATAGTCCCGCTGTTCCCTTGGGAGCGCTGTATCGTATGTTACGTATTTTGCCTCATTGCGTCCCTATGGATGATTTCATACAGTTTGTCGGCCTTTGTCAAACGCGATTTGGGAAAAGCCGCAGCGACCGGGCGAAGGGGTGGGGAAAAGATGATTTCCAGCATTGCCGAACTGATCGCCGAGCGCATGGACGCCATGCCGGCGGGGGAACGCCGCGCGGCGCAGACCCTGATCGCCAACTATCCGTTGATCGGCCTGAAGACAGTTGCCGAATTCTCCGCGGCTGCCGGCGTGTCCTCGCCCACCATCCTGCGCTTCGTCGCCCGGCTCGGCTTCCAGAACTACCCGGAATTCCAGTCGACCTTGCAGGACGAACTGGCGGCGCAGCTGCAATCGCCGGCGACGCGCACGCTCAACCCGCCCTCCCCCGGCGGGGGCGCCACGCCGCCGATGCTGGAAGCGACCCTCGACAACATGCGCGAGACCTTTCGGCACCTGTCCGACCGGCAGCTCGCGGACATCGCCGCCCAGCTTGCCGGCCGGCGCGGCAAGACGTTCCTGATCGGAGGTCGTTTCACCGACCCGCTCGCCCGCTACATGGCCGCCCACCTCGCCATCGTCCAGCCCGAGGTTTTCCACCTTGCCGGACAGGAGAGCATGTGGCGCGACCGTCTGATCGACATGGGCAAGCGCGACGTCCTGGTGATCTTCGACATCAGGCGCTATCAGGACAGCCTCATCCGCTTCGCCGAGAAGGCGCACCAGCGCGGCGTGCAGATCGTGCTCTTCACCGACCAATGGCTGTCGCCGATCGCCCGCTTCGCCCGCCACGTCATCGCCGGGCGCACCGCCGTGCCATCGGCCTGGGATTCGTCAGCGGCGCTTTTCGTCGTCGCCGAGATGCTGATCGCCACTGTGACGCGACAACTCGAGGTCGAGGGTTCCCGGCGCATCCGCGCCATGGAAGACCTGCGCTGAAAACAGCCCCGCGCGCCGCGCGCCATCGCGTCAATGTTACACAGATTTAATGTGCATGCTCGCGGCACAATTGCCATAAAGCCATGGTATCAGCACTGCCCGAAGCGGGGAGTCAGAGAATTTTGGGGCAAGCCTCATGTCTCGTTCAGCCGAATTTGTAGGATGCCAGGTGATTCCACTTGGTTGTGAAATGCTCTGACGCGTTGCGTCATTTGCCGCGTTCGCCTTTCTGGCGGTGGTGGCGGTGAGCATCCTTGCCAACCGGAGTGTCGATGGCCGCCTGGAAACAGACCGTAGTTGCACTGGTGATTCTCGTCGCGGCGGCCGCCGGCTGGATGCGATTCTACCCAGGCGCTCCCGAAATGCTGGCCCGCTGGGGCATCGGCGGCCCTGATGCCGGCACGCCATCATCGACGGCTGCGGCTACCGCCCGGCCAGGCGGTCGCGCCGGCGGACCGGGACAGGTGACGATCGTTGCCCAGCCCGCTGTCGCCGTCACCGTCAATGACCGCCTGCAGGCGATCGGCACCGGGCGCGCCAACGCCTCGGTCACGGTCAATCCCTACAGCGCCGGCCGCCTCACCGAACTGCTCGTCGAGCCGGGCGTCCATGTCGAGAAAGGCCAGGTCATCGCGACCCTCGATTCCGAAACCGAGGTGATCGCGCAGGACCGCGCCCATGTCGCCATCCAGGACGCGCAGGCCAAGCTCGACCGGGTCAAGTCGCTCCGCGCCTCCAACGCGGCGACACCTGTCGCTGTCGCCGACGCGGAAGTGACGCTCGCCAACGCCAAGCTGGCGCAGCGCGAGGCTGAGCTCGCCCTGGCGCGCCGTTCGGTCACCGCTCCGATCTCCGGCACGGTCGGCATCCTGCCGATATCGGCCGGCAACTACGTCACCAACCAGTCGGCAATCGCGACGCTCGACGACCGTTCCAGCATTCTGGTCGACTTCTGGGTGCCGGAGCGCTTCGCGGCCGCCATCAAGGTCGGCCAGCCGCTGTCGGCGACGCTGATCGCCAATCCGGGCCAGGCCTATTCCGGCACGGTTTCGGCTGTCGATAACCACATCGATGAGAAGAGCCGGACGCTTCTGGTGAAGGCGACGATCGCCAACCCCGCCGATTCGCTGCGTGCCGGCATGTCGTTCGCGATCACCATGAAATTCCCCGGCCAAGCCTATCCTGCGGTCAGTCCGCTGGCGATCCTGTGGGGCTCCGACGGCGCCTATGTCTGGGCCATAGAGCAGGGTAAGGCCAAGCGGGTCCCGGTGCGTATCATCCAGCGCAACAACGAGAGCGTGCTGGTTGACGCAGCGATCGTCAGCGGCGATCTGGTTGTCACGGAAGGCACCCAGAGCGTCAGCGAAGGTGGCGACGTCCGCGTCGCGGGCAAGGAGCGGCGCGCCACGGACGCCGACGGCTCGTGAGCACCACCGGCAACACAAGCGAGACCGGCTTCACCGCGCTGTTCATCCGCAGGCCGGTCATGGCCTTCGTGCTGAACACGCTGATCGCCGTGGCCGGCCTTGCCGCCTTCTACGGCGTCGAGGTCCGCGAACTGCCCGATGTCGATCGCTCCGTCGTCACCGTCTCCACCACCTTCACCGGCGCCGCGGCGGAGACGGTTGACCGCGAGCTCACCGATCCCATCGAGGGCGCGGTGGCGCGCGTCTCCGGGGTCAAGTCGATCTCGTCGTCCTCCTCCTTCGGTTCGAGCCGGGTGACCATCGAGTTCAACGATGGCGTCGACCTCAACGTCGCCGCCTCCGACGTGCGCGATGCCGTCGGCCGCATCGCCAACCAGATCCCGGACACGGCGGACGCGCCGCGCATCGTCAAGGCCGACGCCAATTCTGATCCGGTGATGCGGCTGGCTGTCACCTCCGACAGCATGTCCGTCCAGGACATGACCGTCGTGGTGCAGGATCAGATCGAGGACGAGCTCGCCGCCGTGCCGGGCGTCGCCGACGTGCAGGTCTATGGCGACCGCGACAAGATCTTCCGTATCGACGTCGACCAGAACAGGCTGGCGAGCCTCGGCTTCACCGTCGCGGACCTTCGCAACGCGCTCGCCTCCGTCGCCTTCGACACGCCGGCAGGCTCCATCACCACCACCAATCAGGCCCTGGTCGTGCGCACCACGGCCGACGTGACCACGCCGGAAGCCTTCGGCAACATCGTCATCGGCGGCGACACGCGCATCCGCGATGTCGCCACCGTTACGCTCGGTCCCGATATCGGCCAGACCTCGCTGCGCTCGGACGGCAAGACCGGCATCGGCATCGGCATCATCCGGCAGGCGGAATCCAACACTCTGGACATCTCGACCGGCGTCAGGGCGACCGTCGCCAGGTTGCAGCAGAACCTGCCCGAGGGCATGGCGATCAAGGTCACCAGCGACGACGCCGTCTTCGTTCAGGGCGCGGTGCACGAGGTCGAGATCGCGCTGGTGCTCTCGGTGTCCATCGTCCTGCTGGTCATCTACGCCTTCCTGCTCGACTGGCGCGCTACCCTCATACCGGGGCTTTCGATGCCCGTGGCGATGATCGGCACCATCGCCGCCATCTATCTCGCCGGCTTCTCGATCAACATCCTGACGCTGCTGGCGCTGGTCCTGGCGACCGGGCTGGTCGTCGACGACGCCATCGTCGTGCTGGAAAACATCGTGCGCCGCCGCAACGAGGGCATGGGTCCCCGCGCCGCCGCCGTGCTTGGGGCCGAGGAGGTGTTCTTCGCCGTGGTGGCGACCACGCTTACGCTGGTCGCCGTCTTCGTACCGATCTCCTTCCTGCCGGGGCAGACCGGTGGCCTGTTCCGCGAGTTCGGTTTCGTGCTCGCAATAGCGGTGCTTCTGTCCTGCGTGGTGGCGCTGACGCTCTGCCCCATGCTTGCCTCGCGCATGCTGACGACGTCCTCCCTCCATCATGAAGGCGGCACCGGCGTCGGCGCGCGCATTGGCGCCGCATTGAACGAAGCCTATCGCCGCTCGCTGCGGTTTTGCCTGGGTGCGCCATGGATCGTGGTGATGGTCGCGTTGCTGTTCGCGGCCACGGCATTCGCGCTGTTCGGCACCATCCGCCAGGAATTGACGCCGAGCGAGGACCGCGCCGCAGTTTTGTTGCGCATCAGCGCGCCGCAAGGCGTCAGCCTCGACTACACCACGCAGCAGATGCAGAAGATCGAGCGGCTGATTCAGCCGATGCGCGATTCCGGCGAGATCGTCAGCACCTTCGAAAGCGCCGGCCAGAACGGCAGCTACAATTCCGGCTTCATGGTGATGACGCTGGCGCCATGGGCCGAGCGCGAGCGCGGCCAACAGGAGATCATGGCCGAGATCAGTCGCCTCACCAGCCAGGTGCCGAGCGTGCGGGTCTTCCCGATCCAGCCGAACAGCCTTGGCATTCGCGGCGCCGGCAACGGCCTCCAGTTCGCGCTTGTCGGCAACGATCGCGCGGCCCTTGGCGCGGCCGCCGCCAGGATCATCGCCGAGATGCAGAAGGACCCGCGCTTCCAGCAGCCGCGGCTGAGCATCGACCCGACCCAGCCGCAGCTCTCGGTGGCGATCGACCGCGAGCGCGCCTCCGATCTCGGCATCGACATAACAGGCCTCGCCAACACGCTGCAGGCGATGCTCGACGGCAATGACGTGACCGATGTCTACATCGCCGACCGCAAATACGGCGTGAAGCTCGTCTCCACCACCAGCCCGATCAACGACCCAACCGACCTGGAAAACATCTTCCTCAAGACGGAGGATGGCCGCTTTGTACCCATGTCGACCATCGCCACGCTGACCGAAAGGGCCGTCCCGCCCTCGCTCAGCCGCGAGCAGCGGCAGCCCTCGGTCGCCATAACCTCCAACCTTGCCGGCGACTTCGCGCTCGGCGAGGCGCTGTCGCGGGCACAGACGATCGCCGCGCCGCTGCTGCCGCCGGGCAGCCGCGTCATACCGCTGGCCGAGGCGGCGACGCTCGGCGAGAGCAACAGCGCCATGGCCACCGTCTTCGGCTTCGCCCTGGTCATCATCCTGCTGGTGCTGGCGGCGCAGTTCGAGAGCTTCGTCAGCGCCATCATCATCATGGCGACGGTGCCGCTCGGACTTGCCTGCGCCATCTTCGCGCTGATGGCCACCGGCACCAGCCTCAACGCCTACAGCCAGATCGGCCTTGTGCTGCTGGTCGGCGTCATGGCCAAGAACGGCATCCTGATCGTCGAGTTTGCCAACCAACTGCGCGATCGCGGGCTCGGGGTGCGCGAGGCCATCGAGCAGGCCTCCATCATCCGCCTGCGCCCGGTGATGATGACGATGATCTGCACCGTGCTCGGCGGCGTGCCACTGGTTCTGGCGAGCGGCGCAGGCGCCGAGGCGCGCATCGCGCTGGGCTGGGTCATCGTCGGCGGCCTCGGCCTCGCAACCGTCTCGACCCTGTTTCTCACGCCGGTCGCCTACCTGCTTCTCGGCCGCTTCGTCACGCCCAAGGCGCATGAGCAGGCACGGCTCAAGCGTGAGCTGGAAGAAGCCGCCTACACCAATGTCGAGCCGGCCGAGTAGTCGGCCGGAACCGCGCGGCTCACTACTCGCCGGTGAAATCGGGCAAATGAAAGTATGGCCTGTTCGGGTCGTACGGATATCGTGGCTCGCCCTTACCAGGCGAAACGGCTCCCGCTATCAGCACGCCTTTTGGTCCGAACTGATAGTCGATACCGGCACAAAGATGCGCGAGCACTTCATAGTTGAAGCTGCGCAGTTCGCTGCCCGCCATGAACGATGCGGCCTTCATCTCATCCGGCGAAAGCGAGCCGAGCATACTGTCGCGATAGGCCTTGACCCTGGCTTTGCTGAGCCGCGCTGACTGGCATTCCGAGGCGACGACGCGCGCCAGCATTATGTTTCTAATCGCCGTCGATGCCGGATCGCTCAAAGAAGCCGAATATTTTTTGAGGGGATAGTTCGTGGCCGGATCGTTGGTCATCGACTTCAGCCAAAAAGGCGGAAACTTGTCAGCGGCCTCGGCACAAAACATACTGGCCATTGACACGATGATGGCTGCGGCAAACCCCAGTGCTCTCATGGATCTGACCTTGCGTTGTTGCGCAGTACAATTCCAGGAATTTTTCAGGATTGGAATAGGGCCGCTACTTCACCAACCGTCCCTCGATCGACCAGCGCGCCGCCAGGAAATTCAGCACGGCGGCGACGACGACGCCGATGATCTTGGCAGGCCACACACCGATGACGCCGGCGAGAGCGGCGAGGAACAGGCTGGAAACGCCGAGCGAGATCAGCGCGCCAAGCGACACGAACCGGAAGAAGGCGTTGTGGATCGGGATGTCAGCGTCGCGCTCGAACGACCAGAAGCCGTTAGCGACGAAAGAGAACAGCACCGCCACGAACCAGGCGCCCAGATTGGCGCCGAGTGGCGGCGCCTTGAGCCACAGCAGCAGCGAGAAGCTTGCCATGTCGATGGCGGTGTTGGCGACGCCGACCATGGCGAAGCGGGCGACCTTGCTGCCTGTAGAGCGACCGGGGGCGCTCATCCCGCGAACCTCATGACCTCTGCCCCCGCGCGCGACAGGTGCACGCCGAAATCGTCGGAGGCGAGGAACGCGAACTCGGCCTCACGCGCAGCGAGCATCGCGTCGCGCGACCGAAGCGTCTCGTCGATATGGCCGGGATGGCACATGAACAGCCCCTCTTCCGGCAGCGTCTCGACGGCGGCCAGCAGGGTCGGCGCGAAGCGATCAGGATGGCGCCAGTCGTAGAGCCCGGTCAGTGGCCGCATGACGGGGAACCCGGCCTGCCGCATGGAGCCGTCGAAACCGGCTGCAAGCGCCGCGACCGCCGCGACCTTGAGCGCCGTGGCGAGCGAACCGGCACGCGCGGGAGCGCCGCGCAGGGCCGGCTTGTCGGCGTTCCCCGCGAAACGCTTGCGCAGCCATGCCCGCGAGACGGGAAGGAAATGCACGTGCTGGTGGCCGTCGATGAAATCGGGCTCGCGCCCCAGCGCCGCCACGAAACGGTCGTGCTGGGCGTCGAGCTCTGCCTCGACGTCTCGGCTGGCGATCTGGCCGCGACGGATCGGCAGGGCCAGCGCGCCGAGTGGCGGCAGCTTGCCCTCGGGCGCCAGGCTGGAACGCCCGGTGACCGCCGGCTGATCCGTAAGGGTGAGATGCAGGCCGAGCGCCGCGCGACCCACGAACGGCCTGATGCGTTCGGCCTCCGCCTCCCATTCCGGAAAGCCCGCCATGCAGCTGGTGCCAGTGAGACGGCCGCGTTCGATGAGCTCAAGGATCGCCGCCGAAACGCCGGGCGCCAGCCCGTAATCATCGGCGATCAGGCGCAGCCGTCGCGTCATGGCCGCGTGGCGCCCTGGCCCGGCTCGCCGTCCTTGGCCGCGATGATGTCGCGCACGATGTAGACCGGCCGGTCCTTACTCTCGCTCAGCGTCACCCAGACATATTCGCCGATCAGGCCAAGCAGCGTCAGGTTGAGGCCGCCGAGCAGGACGACCACGACCAGCAGGCTGGGATAACCCGGCACGGCGATGCCGTAGAAGATGACTTCGAAGAACACCTTGGCGCCATAGACGGCGCCGGCCAGCGCCGCCAGCACCCCGCACAGGCTGATAATGCGCAGCGGGATGACCGAGAACGATGTGAAGCCCTCCAGCGAGAAGGCGAGCAGGTTGAGCCGGCTCCATTTAGAGGTGCCGCTGGCACGGTTGTCTGGCGTATAGAGCACCGCCTTCTGGCGAAAGCCGGCCCAAGCGAACAGGCCCTTGTTGAAGCGCCGCTTGTCACGCACCTGCGTCAGCGCCTTCACCACCGCGCCGCGCATGACGCGAAAATCGCCGGCGTTCTGCGGAATGTCGAAGCGCTGGCTGCTGTTGATCAGCTTGTAGAAGAGTCGCGCGAGCTGGCTGCGCCGCCAGCTCGCCTCGCGCCGGTCGTTCTGGGCGTAGACGACATCGATCTCCGGATCGGCCACCAGCTCGGCAATCATCTTCAGGCTGATCTCCATCGAATGCTGGAGATCGGAATCCATGATGAGGGCCATGTCGCCGCGCGAATGGTCGAGCCCGGCGAGCACGGCGGCCTCCTTGCCGAAATTGCGGCTGAGGCGAACGATCTCCCATGAGCCGGAGAGCGTGGCCGAGAACCTCTCGACACTGTCATCGCGGCTGCCGTCGTCGACCAGTATCTTGTGCATCTTCATGCCGAAGCGTTCGGCGACGGCCGATTCCAATTTCTCCAGCAAGCCCACGAAAGCGGACGCCGACTGCGCCTCGTTGAGGAACGGGGCGATGACGTCGATTGTCTTAGCCATGCGGAACGGATCCGGTATTCGGCAACTTTTCCCCGGCCCTGGTTTTGGCCAAGAACCAGCCTATCAGCACACAGCTGAAGATGGTGGCGCTGATCGAGCGGTGCCAGGGGTGGAAGAACTCATGCACATGGCGGTCGATACCGGTCAACCCGGTGATGAATATCAGGATCGCCAGCACCCAGCGAAGCACGCCCTCGCCCTTTTCGCTCCATAGCAGCGCAATGGAAAGACCGGCTGGAACCGCGATCGTGACGTAGGTGTTCGGCTCGACCCTCGGATTGAACACGCACATGTAGAATGCCGCCGTCAGGAAGATGGCAAGGCTGCCGAGATTGGGCTCAAGCTTGCGGTCGAACCACAGCACCGCGCCCAGCACCAGCAATCCAGCCACTGTGCGCACGATGGTGGCGTCGAACTCCGGGATAGGGAATCCCAGCGTCGCGAACGGCGCCGTGAAATCGGTCGCCACGAACGGGCCTGTCGGATCGACGGCCATCGACGTCAGCATATGGAAGAAGTCGCGGTACTGGTCGCTGACATAGGCCGCAGGCGCGAAGACATAGGGGACGACCAGCACGAACAGCACGGACAGCACCAGGACCGGGATGCACCGTGGCCGCAACGCGCCGGCCAGAAGCAGCATGATGATCGCCGTGGGCTTGGCGAGGATGGCAAGCGTTGCCCACAGGAAGGTTTCGGCGCGCCGTCCTTCGAGCGCCGAGAAGGTCAGTAGCCAGCATGCGCCTGTCATCAAGACAGTCGACTGGCCGTTGCGGATCGCGCCAAGGGCTATCGGCAACGCAAGGAAGAGGCCGAACGAAAGCAGCCAGACCTGGTTCGTCCCGCCGATCTTGCGAACTTGCCGCACGGCGGCCAGGGTGAGCACGCCGAAACACAGCAGACGCCAAAGCGTATCGCCGACATACGGCCCTAGCTTCAGCAAGGGAACGTAGAGCGCGGCGAAGGCGGGCGCGTAGAGATAGCCCATCGCCATCTCCACGTGATAGAGCGGCTGCAGGTTGACGAAGGCCTCGCTGCCGTTCCTGTAGACGCCAACCACGGACCGGGTGTTTGGCGACACCCAGACCATCACCATGATGATCAGGAACGAACCGAACCACAGGATGAGCCCCAGTCGGTCGAATAGCTGCTGCTTGGATATAGTCACGACGTCACCCCCGAATTCGCAACATCGGCGGCGGCATATCACGGAGCAAGCGGCCCGGCATAGGGGTTGATTGGTATATGCGCCGCGCGGCCATCGGTTCCCCGATGTCGGTTTTGTCACGGCGCTATCACTCGTAGGCAAGTGTTCGGCCTCGATCATGCGTCGTCGGGGTTGTGCCGGATTCCCGAGAAACCCTGACGGGGCGCGAGCGCCATTCGCGATCGAGATGGTTCTCCTCGTCGCAATCCGTAACGGTTCAGGGCTTGATGAAGACTTTGCCGTTGGGCCTCGCCAATTCGGCCGGCACCAGCGCCATCGCCTCGTCCAGCGGCACCACGGCTGTCACATCGGTCGACCAGCGGCCGTCGGAAAAGCGCTTCTGCGCTTCCATGACCGCCGGTCCCAGGCGATCGCGGTGCGCGCGCATCCATTCGGCCAGCCAGAAACCCTCGATCCGCTTGTGCTGGAAGATCAACTGTCCCGGCTCGCGGATGATCGTGGCCTCCGGGTCGAGCCGGCCATAGACGATCCAGCGCGCGCGCTTGGGCATGGCATCGAAGATCGTCGAGGCAAGCGGACCGGTCACGGCGTCGAGCAGGATGCGGGGTTGCTCGGCCTTCATCACCTCGCGCAGCGCGGCTTCGAAGCCGGGCGCCTTCTCGTTGAGGACGTGAGCGGCGCCGATCCCTTCGAGCAGCCCGATCTGCTCGTCGCGGCGCACGGTGACGATCGGCCGGAACCCCTCTTCCCTGGCCAGTCCGATGATCAGCTTGCAGAGCTGGCTGGCGCCGGCCGTCATGACGAAGGCCTGCTCGCCCTCCTGCCGGACGATGTCGAACATGGCGAGCGCGGTCAGCGGATTGACGATCATCGCCGCACCGTCCTCGTCCTGCACCGTATCGAGAAGCGGAATGCAGGCCGCGGCCTCGGCGACGGCGTATTCGGCCCACGAGCCCCAGTTGGAAAGCCCGGTGGCGAAGGCGATCCGCCTGCCCATCAGCGGCCCGGCTTCGCCACCGGCGGCCACGACCGTTCCGACGCCCTCGAATCCGGCCGGTCGGCCCTGGACGCGCGGCTGGCCGTACATGCCTTTGACGAACATGACGTCGGACGGGTTGATCGAGGCGAGGCTGACCTTGATCAGCACCTGCGTCGGACCCGGCTCGGGCACCGCGATGGTGCCAAGCCGCAGATAAGGCTGCATCGCCTCGAGCACGGTGCCGGACGGAACCTTGGTGTAGCCGTCGCCCACGAGCAGCAGTGCTTTCATCTCGGACGGAATGGTCATCGGGCAACTCCCTGGGATCGTTTCGAGCACCGGCACACCTTCGAAATTCGAATGCCGGCCATCGCTCTTTACCCTGTCACAATGCCGGGAATATTCCCCGTGGCAAGAACGACCGTACATCGGTTAGCCTTGGCCAGGCAGCCGGCAGGCGTCGAGGGACTTGCGATGAGTTATCTGGACGAGCTGTTTTCCGTGGCCGGCAAGACGGCGCTGGTCACCGGCGCTGCGACCGGGATCGGTCGCATGGCGGCGACGGCGCTGGTCAGGGCCGGCGCCAGCGTGATGATCGCCTCGCGCAAGGGCGAGGACTGCGTGCGCGTGGCCGACGAACTCAACGGCCTCGGCACGGACGGCCGCGCGGAAGGCTTCGCCGCCGACATCTCCAGTGAGGCCGGAATCGAGGCCCTCGTCGCGGCCGTAAAGGCAAGAACCGGCCGGCTGGACATTCTGATCAACAATTCAGGGGTGACCTGGGGCGCGCCGCTGGAAACCTTCCCCTACCATGCCTGGGCGAAGGTGTTCGGCGTCAACGTCACCGCCGTCTTCCATCTGACGCGGCAGCTGCTGCCATTGCTCGAGGCCGCGGCCAGCGACGCCGACCCCGCCCGCGTGATCAACCTGGGCTCTGTTATGGGCACGCAGCCGCTGGCCGACGACGCCTATTCCTATGCCGCCTCGAAGGCGGCGGTGCATCACCTGACGCGCACGCTGGCGATCGAGCTCGCCGGGCGCCGCATCACGGTCAACGCTTTCGCGCCCGGCCCCTTCCGCAGCCGCATGACCGCTTTCGCCACTGGCAACGACGAACAGGCCCGCAATGTCGGCGCGCATGTTCCGATCGGTCGCATCGGGACACCGGATGACATTGCCGGCGCAACCCTTTATTTGTGCAGCCGTGCGGGCAGCTATGTGACCGGTGCCATCCTGCCCGTCGATGGTGGCCAGTCGGTGCAGCACGGGCTGACGCTGTTCAAGGAATGACGCGTCCGGGGGGATAGCGGGCGAATGGAGAACACGAGCGTGGAACCGATTAGTCTCGATACGCTTCTGGCCAGTGTCGGCAAGGAAGTCGGTGTCTCACCATGGCGTGTGGTCACGCAGCGCATGATCGACCAGTTCGCCGATGCCACCGACGACCACCAGTTCATCCATTGCGATCCGGAGCGCGCGAAGCGCGAAACCCCGTTTGGCGGCACGATCGCGCATGGCTTCCTGTCGCTGTCGCTGCTCTCGGCGATGACTTTCGAGACCATGCCGCCGGTCGAGAACAGCAAGATGGGGGTGAACCACGGTTTCGATTCGCTGCGCTTCCTGGCTCCGGTGAAGACCGGCTCCCGCATTCGCACACGTTTCGTGCTGGCCGACGTCAAGGTCAGGCCATCCGGCTGGGTGCAGACTGCCCATGACGTGACCATCGAGATCGAAGGTTCGAAGAAGCCCGCGCTGACGGCGCGCTGGCTGACGCTCACGCTCATCGAACGCGAGCCGGAAACGGCTTGAACGACCGGACCGACGGTCGATCCAACGGATAGTTTGAACGTATCAGACGGCCACCATCGGTGCTTGGATGCCGGTCCAGCCGAACTATGGAACCAGACCACTCCTTGTTCGTTTCCGTACAGCGTATATAATTGCGGGAATCAGGGAAGGCAGTCGGAATTTGGCGCTGAACGTCCAAAAACGTCGCGAGAAGCAGAAGGCCGAGTTGCGCTCGGAGCTGGTCGCGGCGGCTCACAAGCTCGTCCAGGAAGAAGGCTATGAGGGGCTTACGATCCGCAAGCTCGCCAAGCGGGTCGGCTATGCGCCGATGTCGGTCTATTCCTATTTCGCCGACAAGCAGGACATCCTCTTTGCCCTGGCCGAGGATGCCTTCGCGACGCTGGCGCGACGCATCGAGGAGCACCCGGCCGACGATCCGGTCGAAGCCCTGCGCGCCGTGCTTGTCGAATACGCTACCTTCGGGCTGGAAAATCCAAACGAGTATCGCACGGTCTTCATGACCGAGAAGCAGAAGCCGCCGACCTTCGACACCAAGGACGACAACCCGGCGATGAAGGTGCTGATCCAGAGGGTCGAGGCCTGCGTGCGGGCCGGGAAGCTGAGAGGCGACCCGCGTGCTATCGCCACCATGCTGTGGACGGTCGGCCATGGAGCGGTCTCGTTGCTGATCACGTTCCCCTTCTATCCGTTCGGCGAACAACAGGTCTTCGTCACGCGGGTCGGCGAGATGATGCTGGAGGCCATCGCCGCGCACGAGATTGCTCCGCTGAGCGACGAGCCGGCCACCTGCTGACGTACGCCGAACAGTAGAGCCTGTCTCGACCGGCCGGGGCCGCTTCGACGATATCCCAGCAGCTCTATGAAGAAAGACCGCCCGCTAGAAGCGCACGGCGCGCCTGCCGGGATTCTCGGTGGCAGCTATCGGCCTGCGCCAACTCGAATTGCAGGCACCGGACACGTTCACCTTCCGACATGGTTACCAAAAAGTTTCCGTACAAGTACGAATCCGCTTGAATGGGGTGCCAGCCGGGCGTATATGTACGCCGTATTGTACATGTACGGAAAAACCAGCGGAGATCGTCATGAAGAAGACAGTCCTCACCATCGCTGCGGTTCTGGCACTCACGGGGGCAGCATTCGCCGGAACGACGCAGCCGGCCAAGCAAACCAAGACAACAGCCTGCGTCGAGACCAAAGGCAACGTTAAGCTCGATTGCGGCCTGACCGGATCGCTCGACAAGCAGAACGTGACAAACGGAACTCGCTCGACCGAGGGCAATGGCCCGAAGATCGGCATCTCGATCAACCCTTGGATCATGCCCACCTCGTTCTGAAGGCAGTTCCAGGTGGTTTTCGCATCGCCCGGCGCTCGCAGCGGCCGGGCGTTTGATTTTAGCGACCGCAGCGGTGGAGCGCTCGGTGAACCGTAGCTCAGGTTGCGACCGGCCGTTGCGCGGCGGCGCTTTCAAAGGCGGCGTCGATCAGTTTCTGCATGTCGGCGGCGCGCCGAAACGACGGATCGCCATTGTGTCCTCTGTCGAGCGCATCGGCGAAACGCCGGGCGTTGCGCTTGACCTCCGGCAAGGGAAGCTTGCGCCAGCGCTGGCGGTCGATATCGCCGCCAAAGGAACCCGAAAGCCGTGACGTCTTGCCGTCGGTTTCGACCCGCAGCGCCCCCTTCGTGCCGTGCAGCGAAAGCCACAGATCGTTGGCGTGGCCGGTCATGTAGCGGCTCGCGGTGATCGTCGCCAGCGCGCCGGATTTGAGCCGGGCCGTCATTGCGATGCTGTCATTGGCATCCAGCACATAGTCGCCGATGCGCTCGCCCTCCGCTTTCGGAAAGGTGACGAGATCGGCCTGCAGCCTGACGATCTCGTCGGCCGCGCCATAGGTGGCGAAGTCGAGGATGTGGATGCCGACATCGCCGAGCACGCCCGTCGAGCCATGCCGTGTCGAAAGCCGCCACAGCCATTTGTCCTCGACGCGCCAGTCGCCCCAGGATTTGCTGACCAGCCAGCTTTGCCGATAGCTCGCTTCGACATGACGCAGTTCGCCGATCCTGCGCGCCTCGACCATGCGGCGAGCTTCCTGGATGGCGGGCGAATTGCGGTAGGTGAGATTGACCATGTTGACGAGTCCGGCCGCTTCGGCTGCCTCGGTCATGGCGAGCGCGTCGGCATAGTTCGGCGCCAGCGGCTTTTCGCAGAAGACGTGCTTGCCAGCCGCGAGCAGCGCCAGCGTCGTCACTTTGTGCGCGCCGTCCGGCGTCGCGTTGATGGCCGCGTCGAAACCGCCCCAGCCTATCGCCGCCTCGAGGCTTTCGAACGCATGCTCCAGCCTGTTGGCGGCGGCAAACGCGGCCGCGCGGCCCGGCGCCTGATCGACGCAGGCCACGATCCGGCAATCCGGAAAACCGGCGAATTCCTCGACATGATGGCCGGCGATGCCGCCGGTGCCGACCAGGAGCAGACGACGCATCAAGCCAGCCCCCTCAAGCCAACCCCTTGTCGCCGTCGGCATGCAGCCGGGCGCCCTTCTGCACGATCTTTTCCCTGGCCGAAGCGACGGGCACGTTGGGCGCATTGGTGATGCCGGACCATGCCGGCGCCGGATTGTGCGCCCAGCGCACGGCGTTGCGCAGAACCTGCTGGACGCCTTCATTGTGGTAGATCGGATAGGTCTCGTGGCCCGGCGAGAAGTAGAAGATACGCCCGGCACCGCGCTGGTAGGTCAGGCCCGAACGGAACACCTCGCCGCCCTCGTACCAGGACACGAACACCGTCTCCAGCGGCTCCGGCACGGCGAATGGCTCGCCGTACATTTCGGTCTCGCCGATCTCGATGCACTCGCCGAGCCCCTGCGCGATCGGGTGGCTGCGGTTGATCGCCCAGACGCGCTCGCGCTCTCCCGCTTCGCGCCATTTCAGCGAGCAGGGCGTGCCCATCAGCCGCTTGAAGATCTTGGAGTAGTGGCCGGAATGGAGAACGATCAGCCCCATCCCCTCCCAGACACGCTTCTGCACACGCTCGACGATCTCGTCGCGGACGTCACCATGCGCCGCGTGTCCCCACCACAGAAGCACGTCAGCCTCTGCCAGCCGCTTTTCGCTCAGGCCGTGCTCCGGCTCCTGCAAGGTGGCGGTGGTCGCCCGGATAGCCTCGTCCTGGTTGAGAGCCGCGGCGATCGTGCCGTGCATGCCCAGGGGGTAGAGTTCGCGGACCGCCGCGTTGGTCTGTTCGTGGACGTTCTCGCCCCACACAACGGCATTTATCGGCATTTTTTCTCTCCCAAAGCGCTTTAAATAGCGCATATCAAGGGATACTGAGAAGATGCCTTTCGCGCGAAACTCGGGAAATCAGGGTTTGCGGCTTTTCCGCCCCGGCACGGTCTTCGCCTTTCCCGGCTTGGCGGGCGCGCCGGGAATGGCCGTGCCGGTGATCGACACCGGATCACTGGCCGGGAACGTATCCTCGAGGCCTTCTTCGAGTTCCTCTTCGGCGTCGGCGCCATGCTGCCGCTCGTGCTCCAGGGAGCGCACGGCCGGAGTTTTCCTCGGCGACTTCGGCGCGGACTTCGACATCGGCATTCTCCCTTGACGTGCTGCCGCAAAACGAAAGCGAGCGGCAAACGTTCCGGGATCAGTTGCCGGCGTCGCGCGCGCCTTCGCTGAGGAAAGTAAAGACATAATCCGAGAAGGAACGCCAGCATTCCACCCGGAAGGCATCCGCGGCCGTGCGCAGGAGGACGATCTCGACCTTGCCCAGGATCGTGCGCGAGCAGGCGCCGACCGGGAACGCCTCGAGCGACAGGTCCTGCGGGCAGCCGGCATTGATCGTCGCCGCCGCGCCGGGGCCGCTGACGGCGATCGCGACGTTGCGATGCGATACGCCGACGGACGAGTGCAGCGCCGTGACCTTGGCGCAATCCGCCAGCGGGTCGTTGCCGCCTTCGTCGATGACCAGCCATTCGTCGGGCCCGAGCCACAACGCGGTGCGGCCGCCCTTGGTGGCCGATGTCTTCGGCTTTCCCGGCAAGGCCACGCCGAGCGCCTTGGACAGCGCCGCGACCGAAGCCTCCGGCGCGCGCAGCGAGATGCGCTCCGCCGGCGGCAGCACTTCGAGCCTGGCGCCGGCAGTCGAGACCGAACGGCCGGCAAGGGCCTGCCGGCGGTCGACCGTGGCGGACGATGCGGCGGCGGTTGTCTTCGCAGCAGCCTTAGCCATTGAGGCGCCCTCCGGTCTCGTCAATGAACACCATGCCGGTCACCTCGACCTCTATCGTCCCATCCGGCATCGGCACGTAGAGCGTCTCGCCCATCCGGTCCCGGCCGCCGGCGACCAGCGCCAGCGCGATCGAACGCCCGCAATTCTCCGACCAGTAGCTGGAGGTCACATGGCCGATCATCTTCATCGGGACAGGCTGCTTCGGGTCGGCGACGATCTGCGCGCCCTCCTCCAGCACCACCTTGGGGTCCTTGGTCTTGAGGCCGACGAGCTGCTTGCGGCCCTTGGCGACGAGATCCGGACGCGTCAGGCCGCGGATGCCGACGAAATCAGCCTTCTTCTTACCCACCGCCCAGTCGAGACCGGCATCGTTCGGCGTCACCGTGCCGTCGGTGTCCTGGCCGACGATGATGTAGCCCTTCTCGGCGCGCAACACGTGCATCGCCTCGGTTCCGTAGGCGGTGGCGCCATGCTTCTGGCCTTCCGCCCAAAGCGCTTCCCACACCGCCTCGCCATAGTCGGCCGGCACGTTGACCTCGAAGCCGCGCTCGCCGGTGAAGGACATGCGGAACAGCCGGGTCGGCACGCCGCAGATCTTGCCCTCGCGCACCGACATATGCGGCATCGCCTCGTCCGACATGTCGATGCCCTCGACCAGCGGCGCGATGATCTCGCGCGACTTTGGTCCCTGGACCGCGACCACCGCCCATTGCTCGCTGATCGACGTCAGCCAGACATTGAGATGCGGGAACTCGGTCTGGAGGTAGTCCTCCATATGGTTCATCACCCGCGCCGCGCCACCCGTCGTGGTGGTCACGTGGAAGCGATCAGGCGCCAACCGGCCGACGACGCCGTCGTCGTAGATGAAGCCGTCCTCGCGCAGCATGATGCCGTAGCGGCAGCGGCCCGGCTCCAGCTTCTCCCACGGGTTGGTGTAGAGCAGTTCCATGAACTTCGCCGCGTCGGGCCCGACCACCTCGATCTTGCCGAGCGTCGAGGCGTCAAACAGGCCGGCCGTCTTGCGCACCGTGGCGCATTCACGGTTGACCGAGGCATGCATGTCCTCGCCGGTCTTGGGGAAATACCAGGCCCGCTTCCACTGGCCGACATCCTCGAACACCGCGCCCTGGCGCGCCGCCCATCCATGCGTGGCGGTGCGGCGCGTCGGGTCGAACAGCGGCCCGCGCGCATGGCTGACGATGGAGCCGAAGGTGACCGGCGTGTAGGGCGCGCGGAAGGTGGTGAGGCCTACCTGAGGGATCGGCTTGCCCAGCGTCTCGGCGGCGATGGCAAGACCGTGCATGTTCGACGTCTTGCCCTGATCGGTCGCCATGCCGTTGGTGGTAAAGCGCTTGACGTGCTCGATCGAGCGCATGCCCTCGTGCACGGCCTGGCGGATGTCCTTGGCGGTGACGTCGTTCTGGAAATCGACAAAGGCCTTGACCGTCGTGTCCGGGCCAGCGCCCGGCGCCGCGCCCAGCATGCCGCGCGACCAGTTCTCGCCGGCATCGACCTTCGGCTTGGCACCCTTGGTCGCCTTGGCGCCGGCATCCTTCGCCGCCTTGGCGCCGGCCGCGTAAGCCTCGTCGATGGTCGCCGACAGCCCGTCGGTGCCGTTGCACGCGCCGACCGAGACGCAGTCCTGCGCATAGGTGCCGGGCACGAAACGCTTCGTCTCGTCGTTGAAGGCGACCTTGCCCCGCGACTGCGAGAACAGGTGCACCGACGGCGTCCAGCCGGCCGACATCAGGATAGCATCGACCGGAATGGTGCGCTCGCCGCCGCCGTTCTTCGGCTGCACGGTCATGGAAGATACGCGCAACTTGCCGCCGGCGCGGACCACCGCGCGACCGAAATTGATCTCGATGCCGAGCGCCCTCGCCTCCTCGATCGCCGGACCGGTCGGGTTGTCGCGCAAGTCGACGATGGCAGCGACGTTGACGCCGGCCTTCTTGAGGTCGACGGCGGCCGCGTAGGCGGAATCGTTCGCGGTGTAGACGCCGACATTCCTGCCGACGGCGACGCCATGGTGATTGAGGTAGGTGCGCGCCGCCGAAGCCAGCATGATGCCCGGCCGGTCATTGTCGGCGAAAACCATGTGCCGTTCGATGGAGCCGGTGGCCAGCACCACGCGTCTGGCGCGGACCTGCCAGAGCCGCTCGCGCGGCAGGTCGGCGCCGGGGCTCTTCAGGTGATCGCTGACACGCTCGACGAGGCCGACGAAATTCTGCGCGTAGTAACCGAACGCCGTGGCGCGAGAGAGCACGCGCACATTGTCCATGCCCTTCAGGCTCGCCACTGCTGCCTGCGCCCAGGCAAAGCCGTCCTTGCCTTCGATCCGGGCGCCGGTTTCGAAGCGGAGGCTGCCGCCGAGATCCGCCTGTTCGTCGGCGATGATGACGCTGGCGCCGGTCTCGGCCGCGGCGAGCGCGGCCGCGATGCCGGCGGCGCCGCCGCCGAGCACCAGCACGTCGCAATGGGCGTAGCGCGATGAATAGTGATCCGGATCCGGCCGGTCGGGCGAGACGCCGAGACCTGCCGCCGCACGGATCTTCGGCTCGTAAAGGCTCTTCCAGGCCGCCTTCGGCCACATGAAGGTCTTGTAGTAGAAGCCGGCCGAGAACATCGGCGAGGCGATGTCGTTGACCGCGCCCACGTCGAAGGAGAGCGAGGGCCAGCGGTTCTGCGAATTGGCGGCGAGCCCGTCATAGAGCTCCTGAACTGTCGCCCGCACGTTCGGCGTCTTGCGCGCGTCGTCGCGCACGATCTGCACCAGCGCGTTGGGCTCCTCCGCGCCCGCCGACAGGAAGCCGCGCGGCCGGTGATATTTGAACGAGCGGCCGACAAGGTGGACGCCGTTGGCAAGCAGCGCCGAGGCCAGCGTATCGCCCTCGATGCCGGCATAGGACTTGCCGTCGAAGCTGAAGGAAGCCGTCCTCGCCTGCTTCAGGCGCCCGGCGCCGGGAATGCGGAAAGCCGCGCTCATTTGGAAACCACGTCGTTGGAGTTCTTGGGCAGCTTCGAGGGCTTCGGCTCGCCAGCCTTGTAGGTCATGATGAATCTATCGGTCACGGTATCGCGCACGGCGTTGAAGAAGCGCGCGCAGCCATGGATGTGGCGCCAGCGCTCATAGATGATGCCCTTGGGGTTCGAGCGGATGAAGAAGAACTTCTCGAAGTCGTCGTCGCTCTCGCCGGCAATGTTCGCCGAGCGCGCGACATGCGCCTCGCCGGCATTGCGGAATTCGAGCTCCGGGCGCTCTTCCTCGCAATAGGGACAGCGGATCAGAAGCATGCTGCTTGGTTCCTACAGTTCGCCGTGACGGACATGCGCGCCGGCCGGTTGATCGCAAAGCCTTTGCCCCAGGCCGACGAAGGGCGCGACGAGGCGGATACGCTCCTCGACGCTGGCGGACTCGCGAAACAGCGCGCGATTGGCCATGTTACCCAGCGTGAGCTGGAGCGGATCGGTGGTGACGATGACGCCGCGCGGATGGAACGTCTCATCCTCGCCCAGGTCTTTCGGCCGGTCCTCGAAGAACATCACCACCTTGCGTCCGGCACTCCAGACGCAGGCCAGCATTCCCTTGTCGACCGAGAACGGCCAATCCTTCTCGTTGTCCTCGCGGCTGATCGCCTGGAAGCGTACCTCGTCGGGCGACGGCAGGTGGAACATCCCCTGCTCGCCGGCCAGCACCAGCGGTACGGCAACGGCGATCCCGGCCATCGTCATCAGTGCGCCACCGCCGCTGCCGCCGCCTCGTCGATGAGGCGGCCGGTGCGGAAACGTTCGAGCGTGAAAGGCGCGTTGATCGGATGCGGATCGTCCTTGGCGATCGTATGCGCGAAGACATTTCCGGATCCTGGCGTCGCCTTGAAGCCGCCCGTGCCCCAGCCGCAATTCACATAGAGCCCCTTGACCGGCGTCTTGGCCAGGATCGGCGAACGATCGGGCGTGACGTCGACGATGCCGCCCCAGGAGCGCAGCATCTTCATGCGCGTGAAGATCGGGAACATCTCGCAGATGGCATCCAGCGTGTGCTGCAATATGTGCAGGCCGCCGGTCTGCGAATAGGAGACGTACTGGTCGGTGCCGGCGCCGATCACCAGCTCGCCCTTGTCTGATTGCGAGATATAGGCGTGCACCGTGTTCGACATGACGACGCAGGGAACCACCGGCTTGACCGGCTCCGACACCAGCGCCTGCAGCGGGTAGCTCTCCAGCGGCATGCGCACGCCGGCCATATCCATGATGACGGAGGAGTGGCCGGCCGCCACCACGCCGACCTTCTTGGCGCCGATGAAGCCGCGTGAAGTCTCGACACCGGTCACCGCGCCATTGGCGGCGCGCTTGACGCCGGTAACCTCGCAATTCTGGATGATGTGCACGCCGCGGGCAGAGGCGCCGCGGGCATAGCCCCAGGCGACCGCGTCGTGGCGCGCCGTGCCGCCGCGACGCTGCAGCGCGGCGCCCACCACCGGATAGCGCGCATCCCTTGAGATGTTGAGCGGCGGGCAGAATTCCTTGGCCTGCTCCGGCGTCAGCCATTCATTGTCGATGCCGTTGAGGCGGTTGGCATGCACATGGCGCTTCAGCACCTGGATGTCGTGCACGTTGTGGGCGAGCATCATGACGCCGCGCGCCGAATACATGACGTTGTAGTTGAGCTCCTGGCTGAGCCCGTCCCACAGCTTCAGAGCGTGGTCGTAGATGCCGGCGCTTTCGTCATAGAGGTAGTTGGAGCGGATGATGGTGGTGTTGCGCCCGGTGTTGCCGCCACCCAGCCAGCCCTTCTCCAGCACCGCGACATTGGTGATGCCGTGCTGGGCCGCGAGATAGTAGGCCGTCGCCAGGCCATGGCCGCCAGCGCCGACGATGATGACGTCATATTCCTTGCGGGGCTCGGGCGAGGACCATTGCTCCTCCCAGCCCTTGTGGCCGCGCATGGCCTCGCGTGCGATGGCGAATACCGAGTATTTCTTCACGTTCCAGCCTCGCGCCAAAAATTCGCGTCAAAAAATTCGCGCCAAGAAAGTTCGCGCATCTCGGCCGGGCATGTCCCGGCGCGCGAGGAGTATCACTAGCGAAAGCGCGCTGCCATCCTTGCGCTGTTTGCGACGGCGCTTGCCGTTTTGCGCAGGAACCTCACAGGGCGCCATGGCAAGGGGCATCGGTCCGACGCGCAGCTTTCGGGTGGCCGCCGGCGTGTTCATTTGCGACCAGCATCCCACCGCCGGTTCGCCGGCATGAAGAAGGATGCATGGACATGTTCGCACTCACCAACAAGGTCGCCATCGTCACCGGCGCCAGTTCCGGGATCGGCCGCGCCACTGCCAGGCTGTTCGCCGAGCAGGGCGCCAGTCTTGTCGTGGCGGCGCGCCGGCAGGCGGAACTCGATACGCTCGTCGGCGAGATCGAAGAGGCAGGCGGCGTTGCGGCCGCGCTTGCCGGCGACGTCAGGGACGAGGCCTACGCCAAGGCAATGGTCGAGTTCGCCGTCGAAAGGTTCGGCGGCCTCGACATCGCCTTCAACAATGCCGGCGCGGTGGGCGCGATGGCGCCGCTGCCTGACTTGGCTGTGACGGCCTGGCACGAGACGATGGACACCAATCTTACCAGCGCCTACCTCTGCGCCAGGCACCAGATCCCCGCGATGCTGGAGCGTGGCGGCGGCTCGCTGATCTTCACCTCCAGCTTCGTCGGCCGCACCGCCGGCATCCCCGGCATGGCCGCCTATGCCGCCGCCAAGGCCGGCCTGATTGGGCTGACCCAGGTGCTGGCCGCCGAGTATGGACCGAAGGGCCTGCGCGTCAACGCGCTGCTGCCTGGCGGCACAGACACCCCCGGCGCGACGACCGACACGCCGCAGGCACGTGCTTTCGTGGAGGGCATCCACGCCCTGAAGCGGATGGCGCAACCCGAAGAGATCGCGCGCTCCGCGCTCTACCTCGCTTCCGACGCGTCGAGCTTCACCACCGGAACCGCGCTGTTCGCCGACGGCGGCGTCTCGATCAACCGGACGTGATCCGGCGAAGGGCTGATCGAGCAGGCCAGTCGCTGAAATATGCCGATGCCGTCTTGCATTTCACGCTGAATTGACGATTTCGTTTTCTCCTCGAAAACGGACCGCAAAGATGCTGCTGATCAGAACCTACGTCGCCAAGAGCGCCATCGAGGGCGTCGGCGTTTTCGCCGCCGAGCCGATCCGGAAAGGCGCATCGATCTGGCGGCTCGAACCCGATTTCGACCGCTTGATCGCGATGGAGACGTACGAGGCGGCAGCACCCCATCTGAAGGAACTGCTCGACCGCTACGCCTATCCAAGCCCGGACAAACCGGGCTTCATGGTCTACGAGGTCGACAACGGTCGCTTCATGAACCATGCCGAGGAACCCAACACGGATTTCTCGCAATATGGCGGCGCCACTGCTACCCGAGATATCGCGGCGGGCGAGGAAATCACCTGCGACTATGGTGAGTTCTTCGAGGATTTCGCCCGTCTTCATCTCGCCACCGCATAGTGGAAAAGGTCGCGGATTCGGACTGACGTCGTTTTAAAAGCCGACATCTGCATTCGGCAGTGGACAGGGCGGCTCGATTCTGCTATCAGCCGCCAACAAATTCGCGGTGCGCTTCGCCGCGAGGGTTAGCGGCTATGGCCGCTTGCCTGTTTCTATCAAACTCGAAGACAGGATTGCACGTGCAGGTACTCGTCCGCGACAACAATGTTGACCAGGCGCTTCGCGCGCTGAAGAAGAAGATGCAGCGCGAAGGCATTTTCCGCGAAATGAAGATGCGCGGACACTACGAGAAGCCGTCCGAGAAGCGCGCCCGCGAAAAGGCTGAAGCCGTTCGCCGCGCCCGCAAGCTGGCCCGCAAGCGCGCACAGCGCGAAGGCCTCCTGCCGATGACCCCGCGCCCGGCTCCGGCTGGTGCCGCCGGCGCTTCGCGCTCGCCGCGCTGATACGCCAATTTTTCGTCCTTTTCGAAGGATAACAGGGTGGCGCGATGCGGAATCGCCGCCACCTTTTTGTTTGTATTCGGAGCCGGTTCGGAGGGGAACGGACTGACGGCGCTGCGGCAGTGAGGACAGTCGGGACATGAACGCAATCACCGTGGAACGCCGGACCGCATTTCGTGGTTTCGCCGTAGCCGCCCTGTTTTGCGGGCTCGCGCTCGCCGGCTGCCAGACTTCAGGTCCTGCCGGCGAATTCAACAACATCGACAAGGCGCAGGGTTCGAGCGAGAACATCTCGTCGCTGAGCGCGGTGATCCAGCGCAACCCCCAGGATCCCGAAGGCTACAACGTCCGCGGTTCGGCCTACGGCCGCGGCGGCCAGTACCAGGCGGCGCTGAAGGATTTCAACACCGCCATCCAGCTCAATCCGAATTTCTACCAGGCCTATTCGAACCGGGCGCTCATCCAGCGTTTCCTTGGCAACCAGCAGGCCGCGCAGGCCGACTATGATCGCGCCATCCAGATCAACGCGAATTACGACGCCGCCTATATCGGCCGCGGCAACCTCTACCGCAAGGCAGGGCGCACCCAGGATGCCTTCAACGACTTCCAGAAGGCGATCCAGCTCGATACGACCGACGCGCGTGCCTATCACAATCGCGGCCTGATCTATCAGAGCCAGGGCCAGCACAAATTCGCCATCGAGGATTTCTCGACCGCCATCTCGCTGGCGCCGGATGCGTCCGAGCCCTACAACGGGCGCGGGCTTTCCTACCTGGCGACCGGCGACGAGGACAATGCGTTCTCCGACTTCAACATGGCCATCAAACTGGATGGCAAGAACGCCGAGGCCTGGGCCAACCAGGGCCTGATCTACGAGCGGCGCGGCGACAAGGCGAAGGCGGCGAAGTCCTATCGCGAAGCCATCCGCCTCAACCCGACCTACCAGCCTGCCAAGGACGGCCTGGCGCGCGTCAGCTGACCGGCTGCACCGGGGCTTTCGCCCCGGTTCCACCGCTGCGTTAAAGACGTTCGCGTCTTCCAGTCCTGGCACATTTCCCCCCGCGCGGCAGGTTGCAGCCCGCGGGTCACGCAATCATGTCAATCTGACGGTAACCATTGCCATGATCGCGCCAAGTTTTCGGCGGAACGCTCATGGCCGCCGGCCGTTTATTGCAGGCCATCCATGTGCGCCGCCCAGAAACGCAGAGCGGGTTCGGGCGGACGACGCGGGTGAGAACAGAGACTTGAAGCGTGCCGCACGAACATGAGGGAAGCGGCGCGTTTTTTCGCGAAGAAGGAGCTCCCATGATCAAGACATTCGCCTGCGCCGCCGCTCTCGCCACGACGCTCCTCGCCATTCCAGCCAGCGCGGCCCAGCTCCAGCTCGGAGTGCTCGACTGCACGATCGAAGGCGGCACGGCCTATGTGGTGGCCTCCAACAAGGGCGTCTCCTGCGCCTTCCGTCCGCACCATGGCGGCCGGCCGGAAATCTACACCGGCGTCATCTCCAAGCTGGGCGTCGATCTCGGCGTGACCCATCAGGGCAAGCTGATCTGGGCCGTGCTCGCCGCGACGCCCAACTATGCCAAGGGCGATCTCGCCGGCGGCTATTATGGCGTCAACGCCGAGGCAAGCGTCGTCACTGGTGGCGGCGCCAACCTGCTGGTCGGCGGCCTGAACAGCGCCTTCTCGCTGCAGCCGTTGAGCGTCCAGGCGCAGACCGGCGTCAACCTCGCGGTCGCCGTCACCTCGCTGGAGCTGATCCACTCGCTGAAGTGATCGCGGCATAGGCACGAACAGAACCGGCGGTCGAAAGGCCGCCGGTTTCTTTTGTGGTGTCCGCACACACCGCGCCTCGCAATCCGGCATTGCCCGCCAATATTTTCGTCTTCATCTCGATAAAGCCGCTTGAGCTCAACCGGGCTTGAGGTTCTACAAGCCTGCCCCGGCTGGAATCGTTGCGCCGGTCGGCGCAATGCATGCTCCAGCCTTTCATGCGCATGGCCCGACCGGAAGTCCTCACTGGCTTCTGGTGGCCCGCATCGGCATCGCGATAGGAAGGCAGGAACATGGCTGACACCGAGACAGGCAAGGTCGACTGGCGCGCTTTGTGGGCGAGCGGCGACCTCGCGCGCTTCTGCTTCATCAGCCTGGGCATCCTGCTGCATGCCACCAACGAGACGATGGTGGCCACCGTCATGCCCGCCATGGTGGGCGAACTGGCCGGCGTCCAACTGGTCGGCTGGTCGCTGGCCGTCTACGAGCTTGGCGCCATCGTCGCCGGCGCGGCGGCGGGACGGCTGGTCAGCTACGTGGCGCTGCGCACCAACATGGTGGTTGCCGCCCTGCTCTACGCCGCCGGCGCCCTGCTCTGCGCCACGGCGCCGTCGATGGAACTGTTCCTCGCCGGCCGGCTGGTCGAAGGCCTTGGCGGCGGCGCGCTGGTGTCGCTGGCCTATGTCTCCGTCGAGCGGCTGTTCTGGCGCGCCATATGGCCACAGCTCTTCGGCATCATGTCCGCCGTCTGGGGCGTTGCCGCCTTCAGCGGGCCGATGCTGGGCGCCATCATGACCGGCCTTCTGTCCTGGCGGTGGGCCTTCGGCATCTTCACCTTCGGCGGCGTGGCGATGGCGCTGGCGAGCTTCATCGTGCTCAACACGCCGGTCGCGACGCGGCCGCGCGCCGGCGACGGCAAGGCCCCGCCCTTCCCCTTCGCGGCGCTCGGCTGCCTAACGCTCAGCGTCGCGCTGATCGCATCGGCCGGCGTCGACATCGCGCCACTGCGCTCCTCGCTGCTTGTCGCGGCCGGCCTCGCCGGACTGGCGCTGTTCTTCGGCATGGATGCGCTGAAGCCGCGCTCACGCCTCTTCCCGTCGCGGCTGTTCTCGTGGCGTACACCGGTCGGCGCCGGCATGACGATGGTGGCGGCTCTTTCCGTCGCCACCTGCTCTTTCACCATCTACGGGCCGCTGCTGCTGACCAGCCTGCACGACATACCGATCCTGACCACAGGCTACATCATCGCCGCCGAATCGATCGCCTGGTCGATCCTGTCGATCGCCGTCGCCGGCATGCGTCTGGAACGCGACGGACCTGTCATCGTCGTCGGCGCGCTGATGATCGCGGCAGGATTGGCGGGCTTCGCCTACACGATTCCGGCCGGTTCGATCCCGCTGATCCTGCTCTGCGCGCTTTTGCAGGGTGGCGGCTTCGGCGTCGCCTGGCCCTTCGTCACGCGTCTTATCGTGGCGGCCGCGCCGCGCGATGAGCAGACCATAGCCTCGGCGGCGGTGCCGACCATGCAACGCATTGGCTATGCCGTGGGCGCGGCGGTCGCCGGCATCGTCGCCAATGCCAGCGGCTTTTCGGAAGGCCTGAATCGCGAGGCCGCCGGCCATGTCGCGGGGCTGCTGTTCCTCGCCTTCATACCGCTGGGCATCGTCGGATGCCTGGCGGCCATGCGGGCCTCCACCTTCGGCCAGCCCCGCGAGGCGATGGGCTAGAGCAATTCCAGCAAAGTGCGGAGCGATTTGCGTCCGGAATTGCGCTAAAACAAGGGGATAGAGCCGTTCTGCGGCTTCGTGAAAAGCTGAACGGGGCTCTAGACGACCACGGTCCTGAGCCGCGTCGCGATCAGCGCGGCCAGGCGCTCTGCGACCTCGTCCTTGCCCATTTCCGGCCATTCCTCGACGCCGGCCTTCGAGACGATCCGCACCCGATTGCGATCGCCGCCCATCACGCCGGTGGGACCGATGCCGCTTTCATGCGAAACGTCGTTGGCGACGATGAAATCGGCGCCCTTCTTGCGCAGCTTCGCCTCGGCATTGCCGATCAGATCCTGCGTTTCTGCGGCAAAGCCGACGACGAGGCCGGGGCGCAGGCTATGGTGGCCGACACCGGCAAGTATGTCGGGATTTTCGACCATCTGCAGCGCCGGCGGCCCCTCGCCGGCCACCTTCTTGATCTTCTCGCCGGCCGCGCTCGCGGTGCGCCAGTCGGCGACCGCCGCCACGAACACCGCCGCATCGGCTGGCAGCAGGCTCTCGACCGCGTCCTTCATCTGGGCAGCCGTTTCGACATGTGTGGTCGTCACGCCGGCCGGGTCAGCGATGGTAACGGGACCGGACACGAGCCGGACGTCGGCGCCAAGCTTCGCCAGCGCCGCGGCGATCGCATGGCCCTGCTTGCCGGAAGAGCGATTGGCGATGTAGCGCACCGGATCGATCGGCTCATGCGTCGGCCCCGAGGTCACGATGATCCTCTTGCCGGCGAGCGGCTTCGGCCGCTGATCCAGCATGGCCTCCACGGCGGCCACGATTTCCAGCGGCTCGGCCATGCGGCCTTCGCCCGCCTCGTTGCTTTCGGCCATCTCGCCCCTGGCCGGGCCGATGAAGGCGATGCCGTCCTTCTCCAGCGTCGCGCGGTTGCGTCGCGTCGCCGGGTGCGACCACATTTTCGGATTCATCGCCGGCGCCATCAGCACGCGCTTGTCGGTGGCGAGCAGCACCGTCGAAGCCAGATCGTTGGCATGGCCGTTGGCGAGCTTCGCCATGAGGTCGGCGGTGGCCGGCGCGACCACCAGAAGGTCAGCCTCGCGCGACAGCCTGATATGGCCGACATCGTGCTCGTCATGGCGGTCGAACAATTCGGTGAAGACATGGTCGGCCGACAGCGCGCCGACCGACAGTGTCGTGACAAACTCCCGGGCGGCGGCGGTCATGACGACACGGACCGAAGCGCCACGCTCGCGCAGGCGCCGGATCAGGTCGAGCGCCTTGTAGGCGGCGATGCCGCCGCCGATGATGAGCAGGATGCGCTTGCCCGAAAGACTCATGAGTGAAACCAGTCCACTGTCACACCGGCTTCAGCGCCGGCTCGATGTCGGTATGGATGAAATCATCGCCCTTGAAAAGCAGCGGCAGATTGCGCGCCTTGGCGAGGGCATAGGCAAAACAGTCGCCCATATTGAGGTTGGCGCGGTGGCGAGAGCCACGGCCATAATGTTCGTAGGCTTCGATACCTATCTGCGCCTGCTCGGCCGAAAACTCCACGATCCTGACGTTCAGCCTGTCCAGCAACCCGGCCAGTTCGGTCTTTCCTGCGGCACCGTAGCGTCGGGCGACGACCGTGCCGCACTCCATGAATGTCGCGGCGCTCATCAATAGCAACTGATTTTCGACAAGGCACTGCGCGATCGCCGGCGCGTCAGGCTCTTGTTTCAGGATTGCCAGGATCGCTGAGGAATCCACAACCACAGTCAGTCGTCCTCAGCGAAGGACCAGAGATCATCAGTCAGACTCTTCTGGTCGAAATCCGCCTTCCCAAGTCGACGACCGAAGTCCAGGATCTCCTCGACCGTCAGCGGATGTTTGCTCTTCTCGCGGGGCCTCACTACATTCCGGGCCAGGAGGCTCCTCGCCTGCTGCTCCATGGAGACGCCGCGGCTCCCTGCCTGCTCGCGCAGCTTCTGCTTCAGATTTTCATCGAGATTGCGAATGGTCAGCGTAGCCATGGCTATGCTCGCTCATCCGCTCTTGGCGCGGGACTGCTTTCATTCCCCCGCCCCAGACCCCGATAATCGAATCCCTTCGTGGTCGGGAAGCCAACCGACGCGGCAAGCACATCCCTCGCCTCCTGTTCCATGGATACGCCCCGCGCGGCGGCGCGTTCGCGCAACCACCGCATGGTGTCTTCATCGACATTGCGCACGGTTATCCTGGCCATGGCAGCACTCCCACAACCCGAATGTAGTGGCTTCAGCGTCTGACTGCAATGACAGCAGTGCTGTCATTGCAGTCACTCATAGCAGCTTCCAGGCGATATAGATCAAGGTCAGCGCGATCACCCATAGCGCCAGCCGTCCCGAGCGGGTGTAGCGCGCCTCGGCCTTGCCGATGGCGTGGGACGTCACCTCGTCGAAGCGCAGGCCATGCTCGGCCATCAGGTCGATCTCGCGCGACAGGCGCTCGGCGCGGGCGGCGAGGTCCGGCGCCTGGCGGGCCAGCGCCAGCATCGCTTTCGCGCCGTCTCGGGCATCGACCAAGAGCCCGCGCGGGCCGAGATTGCCGGCGATCCAGTCGCCGACCACCGGCTCCGCCGTCTTCCACATGTTGAAGGCCGGGTCGAGCGTGCGGGCGACGCCCTCCACCACCACCATCGTCTTCTGCAGCAGGATCAGCTCGGGCCGCGTCGCCATGTCGAAGAGCTCGGTCACCTCGAACAGCAGCGTCAGCAGCTTGGCCATGGAAATGGTCTCGGCCGGCTGCCCATGGATCGGCTCGCCGATGGCGCGGATCGCCTGGGCGAAGGCCTCGACATTGTGCTTGCGCGGCACGTATCCGGCCTCGAAATGCACCTCGGCCACGCGCTGGTAGTCGCGCATGATGAAGCCGTAGAGGATCTCGGCCAGGAACCGCCGCTCCTTCTTGCCCAGCCGGCCGGCAATGCCGAGGTCGACCGCGACGATGGTGCCGTTGGCCTCGACGAACAGATTGCCGGGATGCATGTCGGCATGGAAGAAGCCGTCGCGCAGCGTGTGGCGCAGGAACGACTGGATCAGGTTGGCGGCGATCGCCTTCAGGTCGTGGCCGGCCGCCTCGAGGGCGGCGATGTTGTTCATCTTGATGCCGTCGACCCACTCCATGGTCAGGACATCGCGTCCGGTGCGCTCCCAGTCCACGGACGGCACGCGAAAGCCGGGGTCGCCCCTGGTGTTCTCGCCGAGCTCCGAAAGGGCTGCCGCCTCGAGCCGCAGGTCCATTTCGATCCTGGTGGTCTGCGCCAGTGTCTCCGTCACCTCGACCGGCCGCAGCCGCCGCGAGGAGGGAATGTATTTTTCCTGCAGCCGGGCGGCCAGGAAATAGCTTTCGAGATCGTGGAAGAAGCGCCGCCGCACGCCGGGACGGATCACCTTCACCGCCACTTTGGCGGGCACGCCGTCATGCAGCGCCTCGGCGTCGTGCACCTGGGCGATGGACGCGGCCGCCACCGCGTCGCCGAAGCGCAGGAACAGATCGTCGACCTTGCGCCCGAGCGACGCCTCGATCGCCTCGACCGCCTCCCCCTTCGGGAAGGTGTGCATCTTGTCCTGCAGCAGGGCGAGATCGAGCGCCATGGCGTTGCCGACGACGTCGGGCCGCGTCGCCAGGAACTGGCCGAGCTTCACGTAAGAAGGCCCCAACCGGACGACCGCCTTGGTCAGGCGGTCGCCGCGCTCGTAGGTGAGCGCGCGCCGGCGGGTGAACAGCCGGGCGAGGCGCCAGCCGAATTTGGGCAGGCCCGACAGTTCCTCGCCCGGCAAGGCCGCGACGACGCCCTCGCGGACCAGCACCCAGCCGGCCCGCGCCAGCCGAAACCCGGCGCCAACTGTGCTCATGACCGCGCCTGCCTCAAAGCTTCCAGCCCGAATGCAGCGCGGCGATGCCGCCGGAATAGTTGCGGAAGGTGACGCGCCCGAAACCGGCGCGCTCGATCATGGCGGCGAAATTGCGCTGGTCGGGAAATTTGCGGATCGATTCGACCAGGTAGGAATAGGGCTCCCCGTCGCCGGTGACCGCCTTGCCGATCTTGGGAATGGCATGGAACGACCAGGCCTCGTAGACCTTGTCGAGCAGCGGCATCTCGACGTCGGAGAATTCGAGGCACAGGAACCGGCCGCCGGTCTTCAGCACGCGATAGGCCTCGCTCAGCGCATGGTCGATACGCGGCACATTGCGGATGCCGAAGGCGATCGTGTAGGCGTCGAACGTGCCGTTGGCAAAGGGCAGTTCCTCCGCATTGGCCTCGACGAACTCCACCTGCTCGGCAATGCCCTTCTTTTCGGCGCGGTCGCGTCCGACGGCAAGCATCGAACCGTTGATGTCGAGCACCGTCGCATGTGCCTGGTGCTGGCTCGCGTCCAGGATGCGGAAGGCGATGTCGCCGGTGCCGCCGGCCACGTCCAGCACGCGCCAGCCCGCCCTTTTCGGCGGATTGAGCCACGCCACCATGGCGTCTTTCCATACCCGGTGCAGGCCCGCCGACATCAGGTCGTTCATCAGGTCGTAGCGCTTGGCGACCTTGTGGAAGACGTCGTTGACCAGGGGCTGCTTTTCGCCCTCGCCGACGCTCTTGAACCCGTAGGAGGTCTCCATGCCGCCGGCGGCCGTGGCTCTCTCAACTGACATTTTTTTGATCCGTCATAAAACCGGCGGGACCATAGCCGATCGATGGTGCGGGCGCTATTTGTTTAAGGCGCGGTGTTCAGCCGCGCTTCGTTCGGTTCCGGAAGCGTGCCACGGCTTCCGGCGCCGCGCGAAGAAAGACCTGACGGGATGGTTGAATGGCTTTGAAAGCGGAACTGCACTGCCACATCGAAGGGGCAGCAGCGCCCGAACTCGTCATCCGCCAGGCACAGAAATACGGCAAGGACGCCTCGCCCTACATCCGCGACGGCTCCTTTGTCTGGCACGATTTCACCTCCTTCCTCGCCGCCTATGATTTCGCCTCCGACCTGTTCCGCACCGAAGAGGACTATGCGCGGCTGGCCGACCATTACCTGACCAGCCTCGCCCGCGACGGCGCCATCTATTCCGAGGTCTTCACCTCGCCCGACCATGCCGTGAAGGCCGGCCTGTCGCCAAAGGCCTACACGGACGCGCTTGGCGAAGGCATGGCGCGGGCCAAGGCGAAGACCGGCATCGAAGGCCGCATGATCGTCACCGGCGTGCGCCATGTCGGCGTCGAGGCGATCGAGCAGGCGGCGCGTTTCGCCGCGCGTTGCGGCCACCCGCTGGTCACCGGCTTCGGCGTCGCCGGCGACGAGCGCATGGGCGATCTGGAGGATTATGTCAGGGCCTTCGAGATCGCCCGCGAGGCCGGCCTCGGCATCACCGTCCATGCCGGCGAACTGATGGGTTGGGAAAGCGTCAAGGCCGCGCTCGACCACATCCGCCCGTCGCGCATCGGCCACGGCGTCCGCGCCATCGAGAACCCCGACCTCGTGCGGCGCATCGCTGACGAGGGCGTCGTGCTCGAATGCTGCCCAGGATCCAACATCGCGCTCAAGGTCTTCGACAGTTTCGCCGACCACCCCTTTCCGGCGCTGTTGGCTGCCGGCTGCAAGATGACGCTCAATTCCGACGACCCGCCCTATTTCTGGACCTCGCTGAAGCGTGAATACGACATCGCCGCCGAGCATTTCGCCATGTCAGACAAGGCGCTCGCCGGCGTCACGAAGGTCGCCATCGAGGCAGCCTTCGTCGACCGCAAGACCAAAACCGCCCTTCTTGCCCGCCTCAACGGCTCAACAAGCAGATAAACGCGGACGCCCGAGCCATTTTACGGCCAGTTGGGAGCAAAAGCTGTGGCCGGCGCCCGCCGGACGGTTCCTTGCCCGGCGCATAGAAGCTAGGGTCGCTCAAGCGAAATTTCAGGAGAGCATCATGAAGGGCGTCACCGTCGTCGACCATCCGCTTGTCCAGCACAAGCTGACCATCATGCGCAAGAAGGAGACCTCCACCGCCGGTTTCCGGCGGCTGCTGCGCGAGATTTCGCTGCTGCTGGGCTATGAGGTGACCCGCAACCTCGAACTGACGACGACCACCATCGAGACGCCGATCGAGGAAATGGAGGCGCCGACGCTGGAGGGCAAGAAGCTGGTTTTCGCCTCGGTGCTGCGCGCCGGCAACGGCCTGCTCGAAGGTCTGCTCGACCTGGTGCCGGCGGCGCGCGTCGCCCATATCGGCCTTTACCGCGACCACGACACGCTGGAAGCGGTCGAGTATTTCTTCAAGGCGCCGAGCGACCTCGCCGACCGGCTGATAATCGTGGTCGATCCGATGCTGGCGACCGCCAATTCGGCCATCGCGGCGATCGACAAGCTCAAGGGCCGCGGCGCGACCAACATCCGCTTCCTCTGCCTGCTGGCAGCGCCCGAAGGTATCGAGCGCTTCACCAAGGCGCATCCGGACGTGCCGGTCTTCACCGCGTCCATCGACCGGCAGCTCAACGAGAAGGGCTACATCATGCCCGGCCTCGGCGACGCCGGCGACCGCATGTACGGCACCAAGTAGGATTTTACCCGCCGTTTACGAAGCCGCGCGGTTTCGGCGCGCGTTAAACCGGCAAACACCATGACGGCCTATGCATGGGCCTCACGACAGCGCCACCCGTGTCTTGCGGACGCGGCAACGCTGTAAGGTCTGGTCGCGCATGGTCCGGTTCGGGTCCCTGCGCCGGGGCATGAACCATGCTGCGTACACTTGTCGTCCTCGCCGCGCTCGCCGGTGCATCGGCCTCGGTCCCGATCCTCTATCAGTCGAATCCGCAGCTGGTCGACGCCTTGTTGAAGACCGCGTCAGGCGCGGGCAGGAACGCTACCGCGCCGACCGAAGTCAGCCTTGCCTCTACGTCGGATGACCCGGCACCTCTGCAGCCACTCGGCCGCAAGGTGATGGTGACAGCCGACGAGCGCGGCCATTTCACTTCCGCCTTCAAGCTCAACGGACGTCAGGTCGACGGCATGATCGACACGGGCGCCACGCTGGTCGCTATCAACAGCTCGACCGCGCGTCGCATCGGCATTTCGCTGAACCCGTCGGATTTCAGCCATGACGTCAACACGGCCAACGGTTCGATCAAGGCGGCCGTGGTGACCATCGACCGGCTGCAGATCGGCAAGATCACGGTCAACGGCGTGCAGGCCGTGGTGCTCGACGACAGGGCGTTGAGCACCAACCTCATCGGCATGAGCTTCCTGACGCGGCTGGCGAAATACGAGGTCCAGAACGGCTCGCTGCTGCTCGTCCAGTAACCCTCCGGCCAGCACACCCCGCATCTCACGAAACTGTGGGGAAGAGAAATTCCCCGCGCCGGCGCTCAATCGCGCGGCAGGATGCGCCGCAACACCGTCTTGTCAGCCGAAGGTTTCGACGCGCCGATCACATAAGCGGACAGCACGGTGGCGGTGGCGGCGTCCGCGTCCGAGGCCGTGCGGGCATGAACCAGCGCCAGCGCGTCGCCCGCCCTCACCTCCGCCCCGACTGGCAGCAACCTGCTGAGGCCGACGGCATGGTCCACCTTGTCGTCGGGGCGCGTGCGCCCGCCACCCAGCCCGACCACCGCAAGCCCGATATCGCGTGTCGCGATGCCGGTGACGAAACCGTTTGCCGGCGCTCTGACCGCGCGTTCCACGTCGGCCCTGGGCAGGTGGCTTTCAACCTTCTCGACAAAATCCGCCGGCCCGCCAAGCGCTGCCACCATGCGCGAGAAGACAGCGGTCGCGCGTCCACTGGAAAGCGCCTCGCCGGCGCGCCGCATGCCATCCTGGTTCGAGGCCACCAGACCTGAGGCCTGCAGCATCTCGGCGGCCAGCGCCAGCGTCACCTCCTCCAGCCGCCGGTCGCGCAGCCGACCGGTCAGGAAATCGACGGCGTTGCGCACCTCGACGGCATTGCCGGCCGCCGATGCCAGGGGCTCGTTCATGCCGGTGACCAGCGCCGACGCCTTGAGGCCGGCGCCGTTCGCAACCTCAACGAGGCTGTTGGCGAGCGCGGTGGCATCGCGCGACCTCTCCATGAACGCGCCGTTGCCGACCTTGACGTCGAGCACCAGCGAACCCAGGCCCGCCGCGAGCTTCTTCGACAGGATCGAGGCGGTGATCAACGGCACCGATTCAACGGTCCCGGTCACGTCCCGCACCGCATAGAGCCTGCGGTCGGCGGGCGCGAGATCCCCGGTCTGGCCGATGATGGCGCAGCCCGTCTCCAGCACCGCCTTGCGGAACAGGTCGATGCCGGGCTGGCTGGCATAGCCGGGGATCGAATCCATCTTGTCCAGCGTGCCGCCGGTGTGGCCGAGGCCACGGCCGGAAATCATCGGCACATAGGCGCCGCAGGCAGCCACGATCGGCGCCAGCATCAGCGAGACGTTGTCGCCGACGCCGCCTGTCGAATGCTTGTCCGTGACCGGCCCCGGCAGGTCGGACCAGTCGAGCACGTCGCCGGAATCGCGCATGGCGAAAGTCAGCGCGACAGCTTCGTCGCGGCTCATGCCGTTGAGGAAAACCGCCATGGCGAAGGCGCCGACCTGGCCCTCGGAAACCGCGCCCGTGGTCAGTCCGTCGATGAAGGTCACGATCTCCGTCGCCGACAGCCTGTGGCCGTCGCGCTTGCGGCGGATGATCTCCTGCGGAAGCATCAGTTCTCAGTTAGTCCGTCTTGGAAGGCGCGCCGCAGGACATTGGCCAGCCGCGCGCCGCCGAGCGGCGCCATGTCCTTGGTTTCCTGGTGCGAAAGCTCCGCCCCGGTCATCCCGGCGGCGAGATTGGTGATGACCGAGCAGGCAGCCACCTTGAGACCGAGGAAACGGGCAAGGATGACCTCCGGCACGGTCGACATGCCAACGGCGTTAGCACCCATGATGCGCGCCATGCGGATCTCCGCCGGCGTCTCGAAGCAGGGTCCGGAGAACCACATGTAGACGCCCTTGTGCAGCGCCGTGCCGGTGGCCTCGGCGGCGCGCTCTATGGAAGCGCGCAGTCCGGCGTCGTAGGCCTCCGTCAGGCCGACGAAGCGGCGGTCGCTCGGCTCGCCGATCAGCGGATTGGTGCCGGAGAAATTGATGTGATCGGTGATCAGCATCACCGAGCCCGGTCCCATGGCCGGATCGACCGAGCCGGCGGCGTTGGTGAGCAGCAGCCTGGTTATGCCGATGCCTGCGAGCGTCTCGAGCGCCGGCCGCATCGCTGCGGCATCGCCGTGCTCGTAATAGTGGGCGCGACCCGAAAGCATCAGCACTGGAGCGCCGCCAAGCCGGCCCGCCACCACCTCGCCGGCATGGCCGCTGACGCCGCTTCTGGGGAAGCCGGGCAGGTCGGCATAGGATATCCGGACGGCGTCCTCGACCTTGTCGACGAGGCCGCCAAGGCCGGAGCCCAGCACGAGCGCCGTTGACGGGGCCAGCCCGTCCAGCCTCTCCACGAGATGATCGATCGCCACTTTCATTTCAGTATGTCGCCACGGAAGCCATACGGCAGCATGTCGCCCATCGTCACGGTTTCGGCGACGCCGGTCTCGTCGCACAGGTACAGCTTGGTTTCCGGCCGGCAGAATTCGGCCAGCCGCTGCCGGCAACCGCCGCAGGGCGAGCACTTCGCCATGCGCTCGGCGATGACGGCGATCTCGGTGATCCTGCCGCCGCCGCCCATGATGTAGTGGCCGAGCGCGGTGGTCTCGGCGCACCAGCCTTCGGGATAGGATGCCACCTCGATGTTGGCGCCGGTAAAGACACGGCCGTCCTCGGTGCGCAGCGCCGCGCCCACCGGGAATTTCGAGTAGGGCGCATAGGCCTTCGCCATGGCGGCCCTGGCCGCCTCGAACAGATCATGCGACATTCAGTTCTTCTCTCCCACGATCTTGTTCAAAATCGGCGTCGGCCCAACTGCTTCGGACGCGACCTCAGCGTTCCTTGACATAGGGCACGCCGCCGGCGCGCGGCGGGATGGCCTTGCCGATGAAGCCGGCGAGCAGGATCACGGTGAGGATGTAGGGCAGCGCCTGCATGAATTGCACCGGCACCTTGCCGATCACCGGCAGGGGCGTTCCCTGCAGGCGGATCGCGGCCGCGTCGAGGAATCCGAACAGCAGGCAGGCGAACATGGCGTTGACAGGCTTCCACTTGGCGAAGATCAGCGCGGCAAGCGCGATATAGCCCTTGCCGGCCGTCATGTCCTTCACGAAGCCGCCATTCTGCACCATCGACAGATAGGCGCCGGCGACGCCGGTGAGCACGCCGGTGCAGATCAGCGCGCGATAGCGTAGCCAGGTGACCGAAATGCCGGCCGTGTCGACCGCCGCCGGATTTTCGCCGACCGCGCGCATGCGCAGCCCGAAGCGGGTGCGGAACAGCACCCACCAGGTGAACGGCACCATGGCAAAGGCGAAATAGACGAGAATGGAATGGCCGGAGATGAGCTCCGAATAGATCGGCCCGAGGATAGGCACGTCACGAACGGCGTCCGCGCCCGGCCATGTGATCGCCTCGAACCGTTCGCCCGGCTGCAGCGCCGGCGTGCGGCCGCCCTGCTTGAACCAGGCCTGGCCGAGCAACACGGTCGACCCAGAGGCGATGAAGTTGATGGCCACGCCGGAAACGATCTGGTTGCCGCGATGCGTGATCGATGCGAAGCCGTGCACCATGGCGAAGGCGACCGAGATGAGGATCGCCATACCGAGGCCGATGAGGGCGGAGTGGAAGACGGCGGCGGCCGCCGCCCCGGCGAAGGCGCCGACCAGCATCTTGCCCTCGAGACCGATGTCGAAGATGCCGGCCCGCTCCGAATAGAGGCCGGCGAGACACGCCAGCAGCAGCGGCACCGACAGGCGGATGGTGGAGTCCAGGACCTGGATGATGGCGTTGAACAGATCCATCTCAGGCGCCCTTCCCCTTGACCGCTTCCATGCCGACCGTCTTCGGGCTGACCGATGCGAAAAGCGCCTGGATGTAGGGCCTGAACATATGTTCGAGCGCACCGGCGAACAGGATGACCAGGCCCTGGATGATGACGATCATGTCGCGGCTGATGGCTGGCATCTCGAAGGCAAGCTCGGCGCCGCCCTGGTAGAGCATGCCGAACAGGATCGCCGCCAGCACGATGCCCACCGGATGCAGCCGGCCCATCAGCGCGACCGCGATGCCGACATAGCCGGCGCCGGAGACGAAATCGATCGCGACGTTGTGCTGGTCGCCCATGACCGGGTTCAGCGCCATCATGCCGGCGAGCGCGCCCGAGATCATCATCGCGGTGATGATGATGCGCGTCTCGGAAATGCCGGCATAGCGCGCCGCCTTGGGGCTGTGGCCATAGGTGCGCATCTCGTAACCGAGCCGGGTGCGCCAGATCAGCAGCCAGACCAGGAAGGCCATCACCAGCGCCAGCAGGAAGCAGACGTTGAGCGGCGCGGAGCGGATCTTGGCGCCGAACAACTCGATGACCCAGTTCAGTTTCGGCAGCTCCGCGCCGCTGAGGAAGTTGCGCGTCTGCGGCGCCTGCGATCCGGCCGGCTTCAGCGGTCCGACCAGCAGGTAGACCATCACCGACGCGGCGATGAAGTTGAACATGATCGTGGTGATGACGATGTGCGAGCCGCGTTTGGCCTGCAGATAGGCCGGAATGAGGCCCCAGAGAGCGCCGAACGCCGCGGCGGCGACGATCGCCATCGGAAAGATCAGCCACCAGGGCAGCGTGGCGTCGAAGGAAAGGCAGACCAGCGCGATGCCGAGGCCGCCAATATAGGCCTGCCCCTCCGTGCCGATGTTGAACAGGCTGCAATGGGCGGCCACCGCCACCGAGAGCCCGGTGAAGATGAAGGTCGTGGCGTAGAACAGGGTAAAGGCGATGCCGGTGCCCTTGCCGAACGCGCCCTCGACAAGGATGACGGCGGCACGGAAGGGATTTTCGCCGACCAGCACGACCACGAGGCCGGCGACGATGAAGGCCACCGACAGGTTGATCAGCGGGATGAGACCATAGTCGGCCCAGGCCGGCAGCTTTGCATAGGGCGTGCTCATTGCGCGGCCTCCTGCTGCTCGACGCCGGCCATCAGCAGGCCCAGCTCGCCTTCGGTGGCATCCGGTCCCCGCTCCCCGACGATGCGACCGGCGAACATCACCAGTATGCGGTCGCAGAGCGAACGGATCTCGTCGAGTTCGACCGACACCACCAGCACCGCCTTGCCCTGGTCGCGCATGGCGATCAGCCGCTTGTGGATGAACTCGATGGCGCCGACATCGACGCCGCGTGTCGGCTGGCCGACGATGAGCACGCCGGGATCCTGTTCGATTTCGCGCGCCAGCACGATCTTCTGCTGGTTGCCGCCCGAGAAATTGGCCGTCTTCAGGCGTGGATTTCCGGGCCGGATGTCGTACTTCGCGATCTTGTCCTTGGCATCGGCCATGATGGCATCGACGTTGAGGAACGGTCCCTTCAGGAAGCGTTGCTTGTCGTGGTAGCCGAGGATCGAATTCTCATGCTCCTCGAAGGCCAGGACCAGGCCGACATGATGACGGTCCTCCGGCACATGGGCGAGGCCGCGATCGCGCAGCTCGCCGGGGTCGGCCACGCCGGTGACGTCGATCGGCTTGCCGTCGAGCATGACCGTGCCGGAGACGGCGCGCCGGATGCCGGAAATCGCCTCGAGCAGTTCCGACTGGCCGTTGCCTGCAACGCCGGCGATGCCGACGATCTCGCCGGCGCGCACGTCGAGGGAAACGTCGTCCACCATCGTGACGCCGCGCTGATCCTTCACCGTCAGGTTCCGGACCGAAAGCTTGACCGCGCCGGCCTCCGCCTCGCCCTTCTCGACCCTGAGCAGCACGCGCCGGCCCACCATCAGCTCCGCCAGTTCTTCGACGGTGGTCTTACTGGTCTCCCTGGTCGCCACCATCGTGCCCTGGCGCATGACCGAAACCGTGTCGGTGATGGCCATGATCTCGCGCAGCTTGTGGGTGATCAGCACCACCGTTTTTCCCTGCTCCTTCAATTGCTTGAGGATGCGGAACAAATGGTCGGCCTCGGCCGGCGTGAGAACGCCCGTGGGTTCGTCCAGGATCAGGATCTCGGCGCCGCGATAGAGCGCCTTGAGGATCTCGACGCGCTGCTGCAGGCCGACCGGCAGTTCCTCGATGAGGGCGTCGGGATCGACCTCCAGGCCGTATTCGCGTTCGAGCCGGTCGAGCTCCGAGCGCGCCTTGGTGATGCTGCTCTTCAGCAGCGCGTTGCTTTCGGCCCCGAGAATAATGTTCTCCAGCACCGAGAAATTGTCGACCAGCATGAAGTGCTGGTGCACCATCCCTATACCGAGCGCGATCGCGTCGTTCGAGGTCTTGATCGAGGCCGGCTTGCCGCCGACACGGATTTCGCCGCTGTCGGCCTGATAGAAGCCGTAGAGGATCGACATCAGCGTCGACTTGCCGGCGCCGTTCTCGCCGACAATGCCGTGGATGGTGCCGCGCGTGACTTCCAGGTTGATGTCGCGGTTGGCGCGCACGGCACCAAAACTCTTGTTGATGCCGATCAGTTCGATAGCGGCTTGCGCCATGCAGCGTGTCCCACTCTTATTTTTTTATCGCTTGGTCAAAATCCCTAGCATGGCGGCCCGCATGTGCCAATCGGCCCGGGCCGCAAACACTCTCGACAAATCCGCCGACGCTTGTCAATTTCGAAGCGCGCCGAAATCTTCACATTCGCTGAGGCGGATGGGAAATGCCGGGGGGCGGTTGGCGCAAAGCCGGATATTGGGGAACCGGCGCCTTAAAATGTTTGCCGGGCAAAATCGGGGAGCGCCCATGACCATGCAGGACGACCGGCTGACCGCGCTCGAAATCCGCGCGGCCGAGCAGGAGAAGACCATCGAGGAGCTCTCCGACCAGATTGCCGAGCAATGGAAGGTGATCGAGCGCATGCAGCGCAAGCTCGACGCGCTGACCGATCGGTTCCTGGCGCTGGAGGAGCAAGCGGCTCCCGACGTTCCGGTGACCAAGCCGCCGCATTGGTGAGGGGAGCGCCGCGTGGCAAGCGAGGGGGAACGGATGGCGCGGGCTGGCGACTATGTGCTCGGCCTGATGAGCGACAGGGATCGCGAGCGCGCCGAGCGTGATCTGGAGGTCGATCCCGCCTTCCGCGATGCCGTCATGGCGCTTGCCGAGCGCATGCGCCTTTTCGATCGCTCGGCAAGCGGCGAGGACGACGGCGAAGATCGCTGGCGGCAGATTGCCCAGCGCATCGCGGCGCTGCCGCAGATGCGGCGGAGCGGCGTCGCGGCCGCTCGGCCGGTGATCCGCCAACCTTCACGTCCTCCGGCCGGCATCGGCGTTCATTCGTCCGGCGGCCGGCGCGGCGCGATCGTCGCCATAGCGATTGCCGCCGCCTTCGCCCTTGGTTATCTCGCCGGCAGGCTTTAGAGCGCTAGAGGGCGCGGCGCATCAGGAGCATTGGTTCGCCTTCCTCCATGAAGATCTCCACCGCGCTCCAGCCGAGCCTTTCGTAGAAGCGGCGCGCCTCCCAGGTGTAGAGATGCAGCGTGTCGACACCGGCGGCAGCGGCATGGGCCTCGACGGTCCGGACCAGCCCTTCGCCGATGCCAAGTCCGCGACACGCCGGCTCGACGACCAGCCCGGCGAGCCAAGGCGAAAGGTCGTGCGCCTCGTCGATCTCGTGGCGTACCAGCAGGCATGAACCGACCGGCTTGCCGCCGTCGCGGGCGACGAAGGCAGCCTCGAAACCGTCGCCGTCGAGCAGGCCGCGCAACCCCGCGACATCATCCTCGAGCGTGCGCGCGGTGCCGGCAAAGAAGGTCGCCAGCCGCAGCCGCGCGACAGCCTCGACGTCCCGCTCGGTCATGAGTTCGATTGCTGGTTGCGCCATCGGTCGAAAAGCCTGTCAAAAACAAGACCGCCGGGCTTGTGCCCGGCGGTCCCGAAAAATCCGCGACAGCCCGATCAGTACGGGCAGGCGTTGTCGGCGGTGTAGTCGTGCACCTGGATCTTGCCGGCGATGATATCGGCCTTTGCCTTCTCGACGGCAGCCTTCATCTCGTCGGTGACGAGCGCCTTGTTGTTGTCGTCCATGGCGTAGTCGACGCCACCTTCCTTGAGGCCGAGATTCTCGACGCCACCCTTGAAGGTGCCGTTCTTGCCGTCCATGAAGGCGTTGTAGACGGCGACATCGACGCGCTTCATCATCGAGGTCAGCACCTTGCCGGGCTGCAGGCCATTCTGGTTGGAATCGACGCCGATGCCGAGCTTGCCGGCATCCGCCGCTGCCTGGAGCACGCCGACGCCGGTGCCGCCGGCCGCGGCATAGACCACGTCGGCGCCCTGGTCGATCTGCGTCTTGGCGATCTCACCGCCCTTGGCCGGGTCGTTCCACGCGGCCGGCGTGTCGCCGGTCATGTTCTGGATTACGTTGGTCGCGCCGGCCGACTTGGCGCCGCCGACATAGCCGCATTCGAACTTGCGGATCAGCGGGATGTCCATGCCGCCGACGAAGCCGACCTTCTTCGATTTCGACGCCATCGCCGCGAGGATGCCGACGAGGTAGGAGCCTTCGTTCTCCTTGAACACCAGCGAGCGGACGTTGGGCATGTCGACCGCGTCGTCGATGATGGCGAAGTTGAGGTCGGGATATTCGGCCGCGACCTTCTTCAGCGCATCTTCCCAGGCAAAGCCCGCCATGACGATCGGGTTGCGGCCGTCCTCGGCGAAGCGGCGCAGCGCCTGCTCGCGCTGCGAGGCGTTGGAGACTTCGAATTCGACATAGGCGATGCCGGTCTCGGTCTTGAACTTCTCGGCGCCGTGATAGGCAGCCTCGTTGAAGGATTTGTCGAACTTGCCGCCGAGATCGTAGAGGAGCGCCGGCTGCACATCCGCGGCGAAAGCCGGAAGAACCATTGCGGTAGCGGCCAGCAGGCCGAGAACGATACGTTTCATGTGATCCACACCCTGTCGGTTATTTTTTCCGTTACGCGCCGCTTGCGCGCCCGGTTCTCCGGCACGCCCGCGACATCCGGCAGGAGTGTATGCCCCTCCCGCTCCGGGGCAATCTGGCACGCCCCGAAACAAAATTCACGCGGAATTTTGACCTTTTGGAAAAGCATGGCGCCGCCCGAGCGACGCCATGGAATCCCTTGCTCAGGCCGAGGCGGGGGCGGGAATCGCGCAGGCGACGCCCGTGCCCTTCAGGCCGCAATAGCCATAAGGGTTCTTCGCCAGGTACTGCTGGTGCTCCTCCTCGGCGAAGTAGAATTCCGGAGCCGGCTCGATCTCGGTGGTGATCTTGCCGCGCCCGGCACCGCGCAGCGAAGCCTCATAGGCATCGCGCGAGGCGAGCGCCGCCTGGCGCTGCGCGTCCGAAAAAGCGTAGATCGCCGAGCGATAGGTGGTGCCGACATCGTTGCCCTGGCGCATGCCCTGCGTCGGGTCGTGGCTTTCCCAGAACAGCTTCAGCAGCTCCGCGTAGGACACGATCTTCGGATCGTAGACGACGAGCACGACCTCGGCATGGCCGGTGAGCCCGGTGCAGGTTTCCTGGTAGGTCGGGTTGGGCGTGATTCCGCCGGCGTAGCCGACCGCGGTGACCCACACGCCCTCGACCTGCCAGAACAGGCGCTCGGCGCCCCAGAAGCAGCCCAGCCCGAACAGCGCCGTTTCCAGCCCTTCGGGATAAGGCCCCTTGAGCGGACGCTTCGAGACGAAATGCTTGGCGGCGGTCGGGATCGCGCGGTCGCGGCCTGGAAGGGCCTCCGACGGCTTCGGCAGATTGAGCTTCTTGTTCAGCATATCGCTGAGGAAAAACATGCGCTGTCTCCCTTTCTCTTTGGCGACGCTGGAAAAGTCTTCAGGTCGGCGCGAACTGGTTGCGCGGCTGCCTGCGGTAACCGACGAGGTAGAGCAGGAAGGCAAGCGCGGCGAACACGGCGAAGCCGGGCTGCGCCAGCACCCAGGCGATCACGCCATCCCACGCCAGCGGGCCGGCCTTTGCCCTGACGAAGGTCTCGAAGGCATTGCGCGTGTCCGGCGAGACCGCCAGCCAGCTCGCGTTGAGCGGGGTCAGCACGACCGCCGATGCCGCCACGGTGCGCGTCGCGTCGAGCACCGCCATGATCACGGAAACCGACAGGGCGACCATCGCCGCGAGACGGAACAAGAAGCGGATCATCCAGACCTTTCCCCGGCACGTCGCTCCGGGCACCCTTCCCAAAGACTGTCCAATGTCTGTTCAGGACCGACAGATAGGATGCCGGGGCCGCCTTCGCAATCGCGACACATGAATTTGAGACCGCTTGGCCCGAAGCGTGATGCCGAAAAACATGGGGCGGTTTTCGCGCGACGTCATGCCTGGCGCTTGCCCTGGTTCGCGCCCCGCTTGCGGCGGCTGACCCACCAGATCGCGAAAATGCCCCCGGCGATGGCGCCGACGACCAGACCGGCGATGCCGATGAACAGCGCGAAATAGCCACAGCCGCCTTCGAAGCAGCTGACATGGGTGACATCGGCAATGACCGAGCCGGCAAGCAGGCCAATGCAGGCACCGATGGTCCCGCCGAGCAGGATGCCGAGCACCGCCGCGATCACCGAGGACAACACCGACGGCGCGCCGCCAGCCTGCGGACTGGTGTAGACAGCCTCGGCGCCGGAACCGGGCCGCAGGAGATAGATGCACAGCAGGCCGATGACGATCTCACCGCCGGTGATGAGCAGGCCTTGCGGCGAGAAGACGAAATCCGGCACGATCAGGATATAGGCCTGCCTGACCAGCAGCCAGAGGATGAAAGCCGCCTGCCAGATGGTGAACTGGCGCGGGAAGCGGGCGGAGCGGCCGATGGCGAGGCCGAGCAAATAGAGCCCCCAGAGCACGGTCACCACCCCCGCGATCACGCCGCCATAGATGAGGAAGGCAGCGCCGGGAGGCAGGTCCTGCAGGCTGAAGACCGTCCAGAACGAGGACAGGCCGTAGAGCGACCGGCCCATGATGAGGATGAGCCATGCCGGCGGCACGTAGGAGAGGCCGCTGTCGGCTCCTGTTCGATGCTGGTTGTCGGGTGATGACATGTCCGGACGACGCCCCCGTTGGCCCCTGACGGCTTGCACAATGGCGCCCGGGCCACGCATGATCCTTCGAAGCCAGTCGACAGGCACGCCCGGACAAAGTCAAGCGCCGGCCCCGCTCCGGACCACCTCCTGCACATCATTCGGTGGGGACTTTGCCTCCACGGCGCGATGGCTTGCCATTATGGCTTGGCATTCGTCTCGGGATCGACTAGATGAGCCCGCGTCTGGTGCTTTGACGGCTCAGATGAAGGAAGGGATGCCCGCGGGTTGGCGGCATCCTACATACCGGCGAAACCGGCTTCCAGGAGACCTCGTCTCCACAACCCGCGCGGCGAAACCGGCCGACGCGACTATCAGGACGGAGAGGTGGCCGAGTGGTTGAAGGCGCACGCCTGGAAAGTGTGTTTACGGGAAACCGTAACGCGGGTTCGAATCCCGCTCTCTCCGCCAGTTCTTCAGCAACAACCCAATAGATCGCTCCTCGTCGCGCCAAGCCTGCTCCCGGCCTAAGCCGTCTTGCGCTCGACGACGCTGGTCTCAAGGACGATCGCCGAGCGTTGCCGTTCGGGACCGTCCAGGAAATCGACCAGCGCGTCGATGGCGATCCGGCCGGATTCGAAGATGCGCCGGTCGATCGTCGACAGGGGCCTGTCTAGCAGCGGCGCCAGATAGATGTTGTCGAAGCCCATGACGGCGCAGTCGTCGGGCACGCGGAGGCCGCTTTCGCGCAAGGCCACTGTGGCGCCGAGCGCCAGCATGTCGCTCATGCAGCAGATGGCGGAAAAGCGGGTTTCGGCCAGCAGCGCCAGCGTCGCCTGGTGGCCGAAGCTGTGCTGGAACTCGCCGCAGCGGACGAGTTCGGGAGCGACCGTGATGCCTCCTGGCGAAGGGCTTCCCGAGGTAGCTGGCAAAGGGCTTCCCGAGGTAGCTGGCAAAGGTCCGTATGGTGCGGCTCGTCATTCGTAGCAGCAGGTGTGTCAGAAAGACCTAGATTTCCAGTGCGCTAACTCCGCTGGCCGCGACGACACTGACGCGTTTTCATAAGGCATTGCGTTCCGATGTCTTCGGAAAAGCAGGTGGATAATATTTGGAAAGGAGGAAACTCGCGATTCACGCGGAATGCAGTGCTAATGCACCAGTCCATCTTATCCTTTGGCAGCGTTGACCAGTAATTGGCCAATTGCGACTTTCTTGCCGTCTCCTCCTTGAGGCAATTTTGAAATTGCATCGCCTTCGGATCGGGGTTTTTCAAATAGCAGTAGTGGTCACTTCTGAGTGCTAAAAATGCCGCATCCGCCGTTGGTTTACCAGGGCTGCAAAATGCACGACCGTCAAGGCAAGCCATCCCCAAGGCTGATGCAACGAAGAACCCAACAGTTCTATAAGTCTGGAACCTAACCTCCTTGATATAGTCTCTCTTCAACCTTTCCCGTTCGGCTGGTTCGACTAGATCCCAGAAGGGTTTGAGTTTGGCCTTCATTGCCGTTTCGTATGTCAGGCACTTGTCTTTCTCGACTTGCTGCTCCGTCTTGACAAGCATCTTCGACACCAAGGCAGTGCAATAGCCCTCAGTATCCAAATCTGGAAAAGGCAACTCTTCCGCAGCACAGGCGAATTGTGCGGCTAGAAAGGCCGCCAGAGCCAGCAAGGTCCGCATCATGCCCATTCTCATGTACCCCTAAGCCGTCTTGCGCTCGACGACGCTGGTCTCCAGCACGATCGCCGAGCGTTGCCGTTCGGGACCGTCCAGGAAATCGACCAGCGCGTCGATGGCGATCCGGCCGGATTCGAAGATGCGCCGGTCGATCGTCGACAGGGGCCTGTCGAGCAGCGGCGCCAGGTAGATGTTGTCGAAGCCCATGACGGCGCAGTCGTCGGGCACGCGGAGGCCGCTTTCGCGCAATGCGACTGTCGCGCCGAGCGCCAGCATGTCGCTCATGCAGCAGATTGCGGAGAAGCGGGTTCCGGCCAGCAGCGCCAGCGTCGCCTGGTGGCCGAAGCTGTGCTGGAACTCGCCGCAGCGGACGAGTTCGGGATCGACCGCGATACCCGCCCGGCGGTGGGCCTCGCGGAAGCCTTCCAGCCTGAGCCGGGTGTTCGAGCTTTCCGCCGAGCCGCTGAGGAAGGCGATGCGCCTGTGGCCTTTGCCGATGAGGTAGCTGGCCGACTGGAAGGCACCGCCACGGCAATCCGTGTCGACGGTGGCCGCGAGACAGTCCAGCATCGGGATCTCGCGGTCCATCGACACGAACGGAATGCCCAGCCCCCGGAGGAGATCGGCATTCGGCACCACGTCGCTTGCCGAAAGCACGATGCCGTCGACGCCGTGCCCGGCGAGGAAGCTCAGATGCGCTTCCTCGTTCTCTGCAATGCCATCGGAATTGCACAGGATCGTTGTGTAGCCGCGCAGGCGCGCCGCGTCGTCGCAGGCGCGCACCAACTCGGTGAAATACGGATTGAGGATGTCCGGAACGACGATCCCGATGACGTTGGACCTGCGGGTGACCAGCGAGCGCGCGATGGAGTTCGGCGTATAGTTCAATTCGCGCGCAAGCGACCAGATCCTGTTGCGCGTCTCCTCGCCGATGAAGGCGTCCTTGCGGTTGAGGACCTTGGATACCGTCGCCGCCGACACGCCGGCACGCCTCGCAATATCCTTGATTGTGGTCGCCACGCGCCCTCCGCCTCCGTCACGCCCCTCGCCTGATCCCCTAGCCTCTCGCGACGGCAAAGTCGATTGGGACAAGACCGTCATGGCGCCCGCGCCACGCGCGGACAGCCTGTTGACAGCCGCATACAATACTCATAAGTAAACGTTTACCTAAGCTGAATTCAAGGCTCCCGTGATCCAATGGCGACCGGCAACGAGGGTGTGCACGACGTGACGAAGCCACCCAGGATTCCCCTGGTGATGGATGTCGATACCGGCACCGACGACGCCGTCTGCATCGCCGCGGCGACACTCTGTTCCGACGCGATCGAGCTGGTCGGCATCGGGGCGGTCTGCGGCAATGTCGAAATCGGGAAGACGGCCAGGAACACGCTCGATCTCGTCGACTTCCTGGGTTGCGACATACCGGTCCATGTCGGCGCCGCGCAGCCGCTCGCACGCCCGCTCTGCACGGCGGTCAGCCATGGCGCGACCGGTCTGGGCGATGTGGTGCTGCCCGCCGCGCGCCGCAACTATGCGCAAGGCGGCGTCACGGAGCTTATCCGCCGCGCCGCCGAACGGCATCGCGGCACGCTCGAAATCCTCGCCGTCGGTCCGCTGACCAACATCGCCACCGCCCTGTCGGAGCACCCCGAACTGGCGTCGATGATGAAGCGCATCACAATCATGGGCGGCGCGCTGCGCGGCGGCAACATGACGCTCGCTTCGGAGTTCAATCTCTACTGCGATCCCGAGGCGGCGCGGCTGGTGTTCGAATCCGGATGCGAGCTCACCATGGTCGGGCTCGATGTCACGCTGAAGCCCGAGCTGCCGCTCTCGGTGTTCGACCGGATCCGGGCAGCGCCCGGCCCGCAGGCCGACGTGGTGGGCCGCGTGCTGGATTTCATGATGCGGCGCAAGGACGAGTTCGGCGCCGACGATCCGAACCTGCACGACGTCATCGCGCTCGCGGCGATCGTGCGGCCGTCGCTGTTCAAGTTCGAGACCTACTACGTGCATCTCGAAACCGCCGGCGAGGTCACGCGCGGCATGACCGTCGCCGACTTCAACAACATTTCAAAGAGGCCGCCAAACGCGCGGGTGGCCGTCGATATCGACGTCGACGGCTTCTGGAACTGGTTCGTCGATCTATTCGGAGCAGCAGGATAATGGGACAGGACAATTTGCATTCGGACGGCGAATTCAACCGCCACCGCAAGCTGGTGAAGGGCCTTGCCGACGAGGTCGGCGCCGGGCGCCTCGACCGCCGGGAATTCCTGGCGATGGCAAGCATCTTCGGCGCATCGGCGGCCGCCGCCTACGGCCTGATCGGGCTCGCGGCGCCGACGGTCGCCAGGGCCGCCGAGCCGAAGAAGGGCGGCGTGCTGCGCGTCTCGACCTTCGTCAAGGAACAGAAGGACCCGCGCGCCTTCGACTGGCCCGAGATGGCCAACATCGCGCGCCAGGTCCTCGATACGCTGGTGCGCTACGACGTCGACTACACTTTCAAGCCTTCGCTGCTCGAAAGCTGGCAGGTCAACGACAACGCGACCGAATACACGCTCCACCTGCGGCGTGACGTGACCTGGAACAATGGCGACCAGTTCACCGCCGAGGACGTCGTCTTCAACCTCGAGCGCTGGTGCGACAAGGCCGCAGAGGGCAACTCCATGGCCGGCCGCATGACCGCGCTGATCGACGCCGCGACCGGCAAGGCCCGCGCCGGCGCCATCACCAGGACGGACGACCATACGGTGGTCCTCAAACTGTCGTCGTCCGACATCTCGATCATCCCGTCGATGACGGAATACTCGTCGCTGATCGTTCATCGCGACTACGAAAAATCCGGCGCCAATCTCGTCGCTCATCCGGTCGGCACCGGCGCCTTCGAGCTCGTCTCCTACGACGTCGGCACCAAGGCCGTCGTCAAGCGGCGCGATAACGGCAAATGGTGGGGCGGCGAGGCCTATCTGGACGGCATCGAGTTCATCGACTACGGGACGGACCCGGCCGCCTGGGTGAACGCGTTCGAGGCCGGCGAGATCGACACCAATTTCGAGACCACGGCCGACTATGTCGACATCATGGACAAGCTCGGCCTGGTGAAGTCGGAAGTGGTGACGGCGGCCACCATTCTCGCTCGCGCCAACGTGACCAACAAGCCTTATGACGACGAGCGCGTGCGACGAGCGTTGCAGATGGCGACCGACAATTCGGCCGTGCTGCAGCTCGGCTATGGCGGCAGGGGCACGGTCGCCGAAAACCACCATGTCTGCCCGCTGCATCCGGAGTATTACGCGCTGCCGAAGAAGACGCGGGATCTCGACGGCGCCAGGAAGCTGATGGCCGAGGCGGGCCAGATGGATTTCGAGCACGAGCTGATCACCGGCGACGAGGACTGGCACCGCAACACCGGCGACGCCATCGCCGCGCAGTTGCGCGAGGCGGGCTTCAAGGTGAAGCGCACGGTGCTGCCGGGCTCCACCTTCTGGAACAACTGGACGAAATATCCCTTCTCGATGACCTCCTGGGGTATGCGGCCGCTCGGCGTCCAGAACCTCGCGCTCGCCTACCGCAGCGGCGAGGCCTGGAATGAGTCCGGCTTCGCCAGCCCGGCATTCGACGCGAAGCTGGACGAGGCGCTGGCCGTCCCGGATCCGGAGAAGCGCAAGGCGATCATGAAGGATGTCGAGCAGATCCTCCAGGATTCGGGGATCCTCATCCAGCCTTACTGGCGCTCGCTCTTCACGCATTCGGTGGCGGCGGTGAAGGACAATCCCGCACACCCCAATCTGGAGCAGCATTTCGAGAAGGTGTGGCTGGACCGGTAGGCCAGACCGCCGTTCCAATATTCATTGGATTGAAATCCACAGCGATGCCCGCGATGGTCCGATGCGCGGGCATCGGCGCGGTTGTCCGCGCCTACGTCGGCCACGCAGAGGAGCATCATGAAAGTCTATCTGGCAGGACCGGAGGTTTTCCTCCCCAACGCTCGCGCGATACTCGACGAGAAGATCGAGCTCACCCGCCTTGCCGGCTTCGTGCCGGTCTGCCCTGGCGACCTCGAGGCGCCCGCCTCATTGAGGGGCAAGGCGCGCGGCCTCGCCACCAGCGAGGTCAACGAGCGCCTGATGCTGAGTTCCGACTTCATCATCGCCAACCTGACGCCGTTCCGTGGCATCGCCGCCGACGTCGGCACGGTCTACGAGCTGGGCTTCATGTGCGGCAGGGGCTGCCCGGCCTATGGCTTCACCAATGTGGCGGTGGGCCATTTCGAGCGGGTCAGGGACTACTATGGCGGAGAGCTCGCCGAGGACGCGCACAAGGCCGTCCGGGGGCCTGACAGCCTGGAACTCGAGACCTACGACATGGTCGACAACCTGATGCTGGACGGTGGAATCGAGAACCGTGGCGGCGTGATCGTGCGCCACGCGGCAGCACCCGACGCGCTCTACACCGATCTGACCGGCTTCAAGGAGTGCCTCGCCATAGCGGCAAGGCGACTGCTCGGCTGATCGGGATCACCAAGGGGCGGCCTATCCGGCTGAGGTGGCCCCTCGCGGCAATCACTTTGCCGGAACGACGGGGGCGCCGGCAGGCGTCGTTGCCGGTCCCCGGGTCATCTCCATCAGTCGCTTCAGCAGCGCCTTGCGGTCCGGCAGGCTGAGCGGCGGCAGCCCGATCGCCTCGTTGAAATAGAGCCCGTCGACGGCCAGCCGGATCACTTCGGCGTGCAGATAGTCCAGCCCGTCCGCCTTCAGGCGATCCGACCACTTGGTGCTCTCCTGCGCGTAGTCGGCCAGCAGGTCCGGATCGGTGGCGACGCCGGCGATCATCGCTGCCGCGATGTCGTCGGCGCGCTCGGCCGGAAAGCTGGTGGTGATGTAGGCGCGCAGGTAGGAACCCGGTGTCGGGTCGCTCGCGACCATCGCCGTAGTCTTTTCCTCGAAGGAATCCAGCCCCGCCGTGATCATGGCGCGGATCAGCGCATCCTTGGACGCGAAATAGTGCAGCAGACCCCCCTTGCTGATCCCGGCCTCCTTGGCGACATCGGCCAGCGTCATGCGCGCCACGCCGCGCTCCATGACAATGCGGGTCGCCGCGCCGACGATCATGGCGCGGATCTCGTCGCCGGTCTTCCGTCTCTTGCCTGGCTGCTTTTCAATCATGATGGATTCGAGCTCCCCCTTCCCATCTATCCGTTTTTTCGAAGCACAAAAGAGGGCTACGAAATTTCCGACCGTCCGGACGGTTTTTTATAGACCGGCTGGACGGTTTGCACTATAGCGCCTTGCAGCACAATTCACAGGAGGACGATGTGCGCGATTTTCGGTCGATCTGTTTGACGGCGGGCCTGGGGCTGGCGGCGCTGGGTGGTTGGAATGCGAATGTCCAGGCCGCCCCGCTCGGAGAAGGCGCCGCCCCGATCAAGATCGCCATCAACGAATGGACGGGGCAGAACGTCACCGCCCACGTCGCCGGCCATCTCCTCGAAAAGCTCGGCTACCATGTCCAGTACGTGACGGCCGGCAGCTTTCCACAGTGGATCGGCATGGAGGACGGCTCGCTGGACATGACGCCGGAGCTGTGGACCAACAACCTCGGCGACATCTATCCGAAGCTTCTCGCCGAAAAGAAGGTCGAGCCGGTCGGCGACCTTGGCCTCAATGCCCGCGACGGCTGGGCCTACACCAGCGCCACGCTGGCCGTCTGCCCGGGCCTTCCCGACTGGAAGGCGCTGCTGAAGCCGGAATGCGCCGCCGCGCTGGCGACGGCGGAAACCCTGCCGAACGGCCGCCTGGTGGACTATCCGGCCGACTGGGACACCGCTTCCGCCAAGGAGATCGAGGATTTCAAGGTGCCATTCACGGCCGTGCCGGCCGGCTCCGAGGGCGCGCTCGTGGCCGAGCTGCAATCGGCCCTCGCCGCCAAGCAGCCCCTGCTCCTGCGCTTCTGGGCGCCGCACTGGCTGCTCGCGCAAACCAAGGAGCTGAACTGGGTCGACATGCCGCCGTGCAACCCCAAGGACGGCGGGCGCTGCATCCTGCCGTCCCCGGTCATCAAGGTGGTGAGAGCGGGCTTCGGCGAGAAATGGCCCGCCGCCTACGCGCTCATGAAACAGTACCAGCTCGCCGCCGACGACCAGCAGAAGATGATGTTCGAGATCGACCAGAACCATAAGCCGATCGACGACGTGGTGGGACAATGGCTGGAGGCCAACAGCGCAAAGTGGAGCGGCTGGGTCGAGGACGCCAAGAAGTAAGCGCCACACCAGTCCACTCCACGCGAAAGTTCCCGATCAGCCATGGCCAGTTCTTCCGTTTCTCAACGGCGGGTCGCCCTCGCCTGCCACGACCTGTGGAAACTCTACGGGCCGGACCCACGGCGGGCGATGAATGCCGTCCTGTCCCATGGCAATGATCGGGAACGCCAGCGCGCCGCGCTCGCCCGGAGCGCGCATGTCGCAGCGGTCGCCGGCGTCAGCCTCGAGGTGCACGAGGCGGAGATCTTCGTGCTGATGGGCCTGTCCGGCTCAGGCAAGTCGACGCTGCTGCGCTGCCTCACCCGCCTCATCGAGCCGACCAGCGGCCGCGTGTTGCTGGACGGGGAAGACCTGGAGAAGGCCGGCCGCAAGCGGATGATCGAGCTGCGCCGCCACGCCATGGGCATGGTGTTCCAGAATTTCGGCCTGCTTCCGCATCTCAACGTGCTGGACAACGTCGCCTTTCCGCTGCGCGTGCAGGGTGTGGATACCGAGAAGCGCTACGCCCGTGCCCGCGAAATGACCGAACTCGTCGGCCTGAGCGGGCTCGAAGCCAGTTTCCCCAACCAGCTTTCCGGTGGCCAGCAGCAGCGGGTCGGCATTGCCCGCTCGCTGGCGGTCGGCCCGCAGGTCTGGTTCCTCGACGAGCCGTTCTCCGCGCTCGACCCGCTCATCCGCAGGCAGATGCAGGACGAGTTCATCCGCCTGCAGAAGATGCTGCGCAAGACCATCGTCTTCGTCACCCACGACGTGCAGGAAGCCTTCCGCCTGGCGGACAGGATCGCCATCATGCGCGACGGCGCCATCGTCCAGATGGGAACGCCGGCCGAGATCGCCCTGTCGCCCGCCAACGACTACATCGCGGAATTTCTGCGCGACATCCCGACCCTGAGAGCGATCAAGGCAGCCGACGTCATGCAGCCGCTGTCCGACACGGGCAGACCGGCCCGGACCGTCCCCGCCACGGAACTGGTCGAGGCGATCCTGCCGATGATCCTCGACGATGCCTCCCCGATCGGGGTCCTCGACGCGGCCGGCACCCTGGCCGGCCAGATCACCACCGGCCGGATCGCCGAACTCGCCCGTCATGGCCGGGCCTGATGCCGTCATGAACCTGCCTGGAAAGCCGTTCTCATTCGCTGACCTTGGCGCGCTTGCCGTGCCGGCGGCCGTCCTGGCCTGCATCGCCGCCTCGGCGCAATGGAGCTGGATCGCCGCGTTCCCCCAGGACTGGACGCTGCCCATCGCCGGCGCCATCAACGCCGCCCTGGGCTGGATCATTCCCGCCATCCTGCCGGTGACGGCGGCACTCAGCCGGGCGCTGGCGGCGATCCTGACCGCACTGGTCCTCGTCCTCCAGTTCATACCGTGGCCCGCGACGGCGATCGCCCTCATGATGGTCGGGCTGCGGGCCGGTGGACCACGCCTGCTGGGTCTGTGCGTCGTCGCCGTCGCCTATGTGGTGCTCGCCGGCTTCTGGCGTCAGAGCATGGCAACCGTCGCGCTGGTCCTGCTCGCCGTTCCGATGTCGGTGCTCGGCGGCTTTGTGCTCGGGCTCGGCGCTTACCTCGTGCCGCGCCTGCGCCGTCCCGTCGAAGCGCTGTTCGACTTCATGCAGACCTTTCCGGCTTTCGCCTATCTCATCCCGTTGCTCCTGCTGTTCGGCTTCGGGCCGGTGGCTGGCCTGGTGGCAACGGCGGTCTACGCGATACCGCCCATGGCGCGCTGCGTGCTGAGCGGCCTGACGCAGGTTCCGCGCGAACTGGTCGAGGTCGGGGAAATGGCCGGCTGCACGCCCGCGCAGCGCCTCTTCTGGGTCGAACTGCCGGCCGCCAGGCCGATGGTGATGGTCGGCATCAACCAGACCACCATGGCGGCGCTCAGCATGGTCATCACCGCCTCGATCATCGGCGGCTTCGACGACATAGGCTGGGCGGTGCTGAGCGGGCTTCGTCAGGCGGACCTCGGCAAGAGCCTGCTGTCGGGCCTTGTCATCGTCGTCATCTCGATCGTGGTCGACCGGCTCACCGCCAGCCTGTTCGCCGAGCCGCGCGGCAATGCCACCCGGCGCCGGTTGCCGGCAATGCGCAAGGTGCTGGCGGGAGCAGCCATCGTGCTGGCAGCCGGCGCCCTGCTGCGACTTGCGCCGGGCTTCCCGCAAGGTTTGAACCAGATGGCGGGGATCATTGACTTCGGCCTGCTGAACCGTGCGCTGCTGGGCTTCGTCGGCCGCTACAGCGGAGTTCTCGACGCCATCAAGAGCGGCGTGCTCTACTACCTCGTCCTGCCGCTGCGGCTGGGCCTCGCCGGCGCCGTGCTGCCCACAACCTGGGGCTTCGCGATGACGCCGGCCATCACTTCGGCCTATGCGCTTCTCGCCACCGCCCTGGCGGCGCGCCAACTGGCGAAGGGCGGCCCCGGCAAGGCGGCCGCCACCCTTTGCGTGGCGATGCTCCTCTATGTCGGGATGGTCGCATTCCCGTGGCCGGCGGCAATCCTGGTCACGGCATGGGCGGCCTGGCGCGTTTCCGGACCGAAGCTCGCGCTCCTTGCCACGGCAAGCCTGGCCTTCGTGCTGATATCGGGCCTCTGGGTGCCGTTCGTGAAGTCGCTCTACCTCGTCGGCGTCTCGGTTGTCCTGTGCGCATTCATCGGCGGCCTGCTCGGCCTGTTGGCCGCGCACAACAACTGGTTCTCCGCCATGCTGCGGCCACTGAACGACGCCCTGCAGACCATGCCGCAATTCGTCTTCCTGATCCCGGCGCTGATGTTCTTCAAGGTCGGCGAGTTCGCCGGCCTGATTGCCATCTCGCTCTACGCCGTGGTGCCCGCGATCCGCTACACGGAGGCCGGCCTGCGCAACGTGTCGCCCGCGATCCTCGAGACCGCCAGGCAGCTCGGCTGCACGCCAACGCAAAGCAATCTGTTCGTACAGATCCCGCTGGCGCGTCCGGCGCTGCTCCTAGGCCTCAACCAGACCGTGATGGCCGCCATCACCATGCTGCCGATCGCCGCGACCGTCGGCACGTCCGAACTCGGGCAGCAGATCTACATCTCGCTCGGCAAGGCAGACGCCGGAATGGGCATCACCGCCGGCATCGTCTTCTGCCTGACCGCCATCAATCTCGATCGGATGCTGCGCGCCGCCGCCGGCCACCTGCGCAGCATCTGACGACAACCGAAGAGGAAAACCAAAAGTGCATTTGAGCGAATGCGATCGTCTGGCGTTGCTTCAGCCGCGCGAGGGCAGGCTGAGGGTGGTGATCGACACCGATACCTTCAACGAGATCGACGACCAGTTCGCGATCGTCCATGCGCTGCTGTCGCCGGAGAGACTGGATGTCGAGGCGATCTATGCCGCCCCCTTCGTCAACGAGACCTGCGACGATCCCGGCCGCGGCATGGAGCTGAGCTACCAGGAAATACTGGCCCTGCTCGCCCGCCTGGGGATTGCGCATGAGGGGCTCGTCCACCGTGGCGTCACCGGCTATGTCGGCGCGGACAAGGCGCCTCTCGCGGCCGCCGCCGTCGACGACCTGATCGCCAGGGCAAGGAGCGGCTCGCCGCAAAACCCCCTCTATGTCATCGCGATCGCCGCCATCAGCAATGTCGCTTCAGCCCTGCTCGCCGCCCCCGACATAGCCGATCGGATCGTCGTGGTCTGGCTGGGTGGCCATGCCATCGACTGGCAGCACCAGGCCGAATTCAACCTCGAGCAGGATGTCGGCGGCACCCAGGTGCTGTTCGACTGCGGCGTGCCGCTGGTGCTCGTTCCCTGCGAGGGCGTGACCTCGATCCTGCACAGCACCGTGCCCGAAATGGAGCGCTACGTGGAACCGTACGGAGAGATCGGCCGCTTCCTGACGATGCGTTTCAAAGGCTATTGCGACGACCATGTCGGTTGGGCGAAGGAGATCTGGGACATGGGGGCGGTGGCATGGGTGCTCGATCCCGCATGGGCGCCGAGCACGCTGATGACGGCGCCGGTGCTGACCGGCGAGCTGCGCTACAGCCAGGACCGGTCGCGCCACCTGATGCGCTATGTCGGATCGATAAACCGCAACGCTGTCATGCAGGACTTCATCCGCAGGCTCCAGGCGCGGGCGCGTTCCCGGAGCCAATGATCCGGGCGCGACGAGCGCGGCTCTCCACCGGCGTCACATGAAGTAGGGCTTGTCCGCCTCCGAACCCGGCTTGTTGACGCCGATATTGCCGCGCAGGTGAAGTCGCGGCGAACGGATAAGCCTGACGATCAGGTCGGCCACGCTCTTGCGCGAGACGACGGTGCCCTTGAACGGCTCGCCGCGCTCGGTAGTCTCGTAGTCGACCACGTCGTCGTCCATCAGCCATGCCGGACGCAAGATGGTGTAGTCCAGGCCCGAGGCCTCGATGGCATCACCGGCGCGCCGGAAGGGTTTCAGGTCCTCACCGATCATCTCGCGGTTCCATGTGCCGAATTTGCCGGGAACCTCGTCGTAAATGCCCAATGACAGTACGAAGACCAGCCGCCTCACGCCAGCGGCCTTCATGGCGGCGACCACCGCCTTAGCCTGGATATCGAGATCCTCGCCCGTGAGGTTTGCATAGACGATGTCCATGCCGGCGACCGCTGCGTTCAGCTTCACACTATCGAGCACATCGCCTTGCACGAGCCGAGCGCCGGCGGGAGTCATGCCCGCCAGCTTTCCCGGATCGCGGGCGAACAAGGTCAGGTGCATGGCCTTGTCATCCGCCATCATCCGAATGGCCCATCGGGCAATCTGTCCGCTTGCCCCGAGTATGAGTACATTGGTCATCGCAAGCTCCTGGCTGTTCGGTTCATCTCGGTTTGTGCCCAAACCGCATCCGGCCCAGGCACCATCCACTTATTCCGCGGCGATGCCGTGGCGGTTGGCAATGGCCTCGGCGCCGAGATGCCGCTGGAAGAAAGCGGCCAGGTACAAGACCGCCTCGTCGACAAATTTCTGGCCGTCATAAAGGTCCATGTGATTGGCGCCATCGACCACGTGGAAGGCCTTGTCCCTGCTGGCGGCGCGGTCGAACAGGTCGTCGCTCATCCATTTGCTGCCTGCGACACTGCCGGCCACGATCTGTAGAGGTTGCGTCAGATACACTTCCGCCATGTGGTAGGCATCATAGGTGATGATCTGGTTGACGCTACGCAAGGTCGCGAAACCGGGCGCGGTGGCGCGTTCGGCGCGTGGCGTATGATAATATTCCCAGGCCTGGCGCAGTTCCTCGTTGGGTGCGTCCGCTTCCTTCATCGGCGCCAGCGGCATGGTGGCTGTCGCGGCGCCGCTTGCGTCGGCGGTGCGGGCGTTGGAGCCCGCCTCGACATAAGGCAATGCGTCGATCGACTTGACGTTGTTCTCCCAGCCATTGCGGAACATCGAACCGATGTTGACCGCGCTGACGGTGCCGACCGCCTTGATGCGCCGATCCTGGATCGCAGCATTGACCGTGTAGCCGGCGCCGGCGCAGATGCCCATCGCGCCGATCCGGTCCTTGTCGACGTAAGGCAGTGTGGTGAGATGGTCGATCGCCGCGCTGACGTCCTCGGTACGGATATGAGGGTTTTCAAGCTGCCGCGGCTCGCCGGTGCTTTCACCCTGGTACGACGCATCGTAGGCAATGGTAACGAAACCCTGTCCGGCGAGCTTTCTTGCATAAGTGCCGGCAGTCTGTTCCTTCACGCCCCCGCCGGGATGAGAAACGACGATCGCCGGATAGACACGCGTCCCGTCGAACCCCTCCGGGAAGTTGATGACGGCCGACATGGTGATGGCCGGATTGTTCGAGTTCACAAAGCTGATCTTGCCCATCTTTCTGCTCCCTTTGGGGGATGCCGGTCCTACCGTTCCGAAGCGATCCCGCTTGCTGATGGCGATAAATTAGGCCACGAAGATTATCTCGATTAGATGGGATATTCGTCTTGGGCTTATCAATCAGGTGATAAATGCGACGGGATGAAATCGCCGATCTGGCCGCCTTTGTCGTCGTTGCCGAGGAGCGCAGCTTTACCAAGGCTGCTGCCCGGCTTGGCATGGCCCAGTCCGCGCTCAGCCAGATCGTGCGGCGTATCGAGCAGCGGCTGGGGTTGCGGCTCCTGTCGCGCACGACCCGCAGCGTGGCGCCGACGGATGCCGGCGAGCGGCTCATCGCGACGCTCGGCCCCATGCTCAACGACCTGGACGCCGCGATCGCCTCGCTTGGCGAATTGCGCGACCGGCCAGCGGGAACGATCCGCCTCACGACGGTCGAACACGCCGCCAGGACGATCCTCGTTCCCGCCATGAAGCGGCTGCTTCCGGGCCACCCCGACATCAAGGTCGAGATCACCGTCGACTACAGCCTTTCGGACGTGGTCTCCGAGCGCTTCGACGCCGGTGTCCGGCTTGGCGGAGAAATCGCCAAGGACATGATCGCAACGCGCATCGGGCCTGACATTCCGATGGCGATCGTCGGTTCGCCGGACTATTTCCGCGCCCACGCCGCGCCGGCTTCACCCGCCCAGCTCATCGACCATCGAGCCATCAATCTGAGGCTGCCCACATCGGGCATGCTCAACGGGTGGAGGATGATGCGCGGCGGCCGCGAAACGCGGGTAAGGGTGGAAGGGCCGCTTGTCCTCAACTCCATAGACTTGATTCTCGACGCCGCGCTCGATGGTCACGGCCTCGCCTATCTGCCGCTCGATCAGGTCCAGTTCCATCTCGACGAAGGGCGGCTGCTACGGGTGCTCGGCCGCTTCACGCCCGACCTGCCGGGCTATCATCTCTACTATCCGCACAGGCGCCATTCCTCGTCGGCCTTCAGCCTTCTGGTGGAAACGCTGCGTTTTCGCTAGTGGGCAGGCGGCAGGCCGACGGCTGGAAAATGCCCGTCAGCCGCGCCATTCCCGCTGGCCAAGCTCCGGCCTGCGCATTAGAGTGCGCCCCGGCTCCGAAACCACCGGCATTTCGCTCCGTGGCCGCACAAAGACTTCAAACTCTCACGATCAATCCTATGACAGGGCTAGGCGATCGTATCGTCCTTCATTAGAATGCGCTTTAACATCTGCACCGTTCGAGGGGCATTCGTTCCGCCAAGCGAAGGGGGGATCAGTTGGACAAGCAGGCACGAGGCAACGGTTCGGATCGCGACCGACAGCCAGCGCCGAAACTTTCCGTCATCGTGATCACCCGTGATGAGGAATCCTGCATCGCGCGCTGCCTGCGCTCCGTTGACTTTGCTGACGAAATCGTCGTCGTCGACAACAACAGCACCGACAGGACGCGCGACATTGCCCGCGAATTCGGCGCAATCGTCCTGACGACACTGGACTGGCCGGGCTTCGGCCAGCAGAAGAACCGCGCGCTGGCGGCAGCGAGCGGCGATTGGGTGCTCTCCCTCGACGCGGATGAATGGGTCGAGCCGGCGCTCGGCGCCGAAATCAGAGGCGTCATCGAACATCCCGGCGGCAAGGACGGCTTCGAGATTCCGCGCCGCTCGCGATTCTGCGGCCACGTCGTCCATCACGGAGGCTGGTCGCCGGATCTCGTCTTGCGGCTGTTTCGTCGTGGGGGCGGCCGCTTCAGCAACGACACGGTCCACGAGAAGATCGAGATCTCCGGAGCCAAGGGACGCCTGTCGGAGGCGATGGAGCACGACAGCATCACCGACCTCGCCGATGCGCACGACAAGATCGGCCGCTACGCCGAGGCCTCCGCCGCCCGCCTTCTGGCAATGGGCAAGAAAAGCTCCATCGGCAAGGCAACCTCGCGTGCCTTCTGGGCCTATCTCAACAGCTACGTGTTTCGCCTGGGCTTTCTCGACGGCTCGACCGGTGCAATGGTTGCGACCTACTCGGCCGCCTACACCTACCAGAAATGGGCACGCGTCGCGACGGGCGGCGTGCCCAAGACAGCGGCCAAAGAGGCCGGAGTTCTGAGGACCAACCCGTGAGGCCTTTCACGGCCCGTCGGCAATCCGGCGGCCCCCGCTGACGCCGATGAGCACGTCGGCGGGACGAAAAAACGAACCCCGGACCTTTATGTCCGCATTCGACTGATCTTCGATATCGAGCTCCGAGCGCGTCCCCGAAAGCCGGACGACCGCCTCGATCGGGCCGAAGACATGAACTTCGTCCCACCGCCTGCACGCAGGGGAAGCGTCATGCGCATCCCGTTGCGCTGGTTGGATTTTCCGGATCTCCGGGTGGGCAATTCCAGCAAAAGCCCTGAAGCGGCGAGGGTTTGCGCTGCCGCCGCTCCCGCCCGGCCGGGCGCGAAAACCTTTATAAGATTCCTATTTCTTCCCTATCCGCTCCATCTCGAACCTTTATGGCGAGCCGGGCCATATTTTGTCTGAGCGATAGCGCCAGGCCCACCGCGCCCCCGGTCCGGTGGACGATCATCCAATGATCCGAAGAATCCTGCGCTGAAATATAGAATACCAGAACAAGGACCGAAGGCGATGGACTTCGTTGTTATAGGAATCGGAGTTTTGTTTTTCGTACTTGCCTTTGCCTACATCAGGGCTTGCGAGAACCTTTAAGGAAAGAAGAAATCGATGCTTATCGACTACATTCTCGGCGGCGGCGTGACGCTGTTCCTGCTTGCGTATCTCACATACGCCCTCGTTCGCCCGGAACGTTTCTGATCGTATTGGCGCGAGGCACGAAAAGCCATGACACTCTTCGGATGGATACAGATCCTCGTTTTCTGCGGGATCCTGATTTTGCTCGTGAAGCCACTCGGCGGCTACATGCACCGCGTCTTCGGCGGCGAGCGTACGCCGCTGTCGCCGCTGCTCGGCCCGCTTGAGCGAGGCCTCTACAGCATCGCCGGCACCAGCGATCGCGAGGAACAGCACTGGACGTCCTACACGGCCGCGATGCTTTTGTTCAATCTTGCCGGCTTTCTCGTACTTTACGTCTTGCAGCGGCTGCAGGGCGGTCTGCCCTTCAATCCGGCCGGCATGGCCTCGGTCGACCCCAACCTGGCGTTTAACACCGCCACGAGCTTCGTCACCAACACCAACTGGCAGAACTATGGCGGCGAAAGCACCATGTCCTACCTGGTGCAGATGGCCGGCCTGACGGTGCAGAACTTCGTTTCCGCCGCCACCGGCATCGCCATCGCCATGGCGCTGATCCGCGGCTTTGCCCGAGCTTCGGGGCGCTCGGTCGGCAATTTCTGGGTCGATATGACCCGCGCCACGCTCTACGTGCTTTTGCCGATCTGCATCGTCCTGACCCTTGTCTATGTCTGGCTCGGAATGCCCCAGACGGTCGGCCCGTATGTCGGCGCCACCACGCTGGAGGGCGCCAAGCAGACGATCGCGCTCGGCCCGGTCGCCTCGCAGGTCGCCATCAAGATGCTCGGCACCAATGGCGGCGGCTTCTTCAACGCCAACGCCGCGCACCCCTTCGAGAACCCGGATGCCATCTCCAACCTGATCCAGATGCTGTCGATCTTCGCCATCGGTGCCGGCCTGACCAACGTCTTCGGCCGCATGGTGGGCAACCAGCGCCAGGGCTGGGCGATCCTGTCGGCCATGGGCGTGCTGTTCATCGCCGGCGTCGCGGTCTGCTACTGGGCGGAAGCCGCCGGCAACCCGCTCGTCCATGCGCTGGGCATCGATGGCGGCAACATGGAGGGCAAGGAAAGCCGCTTCGGCATCGCGCTCTCGGCACTGTTCGCCGTCGTCACCACGGCGGCCTCCTGCGGCGCCGTCAACGCCATGCACGGCTCGTTCACGGCACTGGGCGGCATGATCCCACTCATCAACATGCAGCTTGGCGAGGTGATCGTCGGCGGCGTCGGCGCCGGCTTCTACGGCATCCTGATGTTCGTCGTCGTCGCCGTCTTCGTCGCCGGCCTGATGGTCGGCCGCACGCCGGAATATCTCGGCAAGAAGATCGAGGCCAAGGAGGTCAAGATGGCGATGCTCGCCATCCTGTGCCTGCCGCTGGCGATGCTGGTCTTCACCGCGATCGCGGTGGTGCTGCCGAGCGCCGTCGCCTCGATGGGCAATGGCGGTCCGCACGGCTTCTCCGAGGTCCTCTACGCCTACACCTCGGCCGCTGCCAACAATGGTTCGGCGTTCGGCGGGCTCAGCGGCAACACGCCCTGGTTCAACATCACCCTCGGCATCGGCATGCTGATGGGCCGTTTCCTGGTCATCGTTCCGGCGCTCGCCATCGCCGGCTCCCTGGCGGCCAAGAAGACCGTGCCCGCCTCCGCCGGCACCTTCCCGACCGACGGCACGCTGTTCGTCGGACTGCTGGTCGGGGTGATCGTGATCGTCGGTGGGCTGACCTTCTTCCCGGCGCTCGCCGTAGGCCCGATCATCGAGCACCTGGCCATGATCCACGGGCAGACGTTCTGAGACCGCCATGCGCTGGTTCGACAGGATGCGGCGGGCCTTGCGCCCCGCCGAGGACGGAAGGGAGGGACCACCTCCCTTCCCCACCATGGCCACCTTCTTCGGCCTCGCGGCCGTCATGCTGGTGCTCTGGTTGCTGGCCATCGGCCTGCCGCATCTCCTTTCGGCACCGGATCAACCGCTGCCACCCAACAACAGTGAAGCTGGAGCTTCAAAATGAGCCATTCCAAATCCGCGAGCATCCTGGATGCCCGCATCCTCTGGCCCGCCGTCGGCGCCTCCTTCAGGAAACTCGACCCGCGCACGCTGATCCGCAATCCGGTCATGTTCGTCGTCGCCGTGGTCTCGGCCCTCACCACAGTCCTGTTCGTCCGCGATCTTGTCACCGGCGGCGGCAATCTCGGCTTCTCGCTGCAGATCATCATCTGGCTCTGGTTCACCGTGCTGTTCGCCAATTTCGCCGAGGCCGTCGCGGAAGGCCGCGGCAAGGCGCAGGCCGACTCGCTGCGCAAGGCGCGCACCGAAACCCAGGCCAAGCTGCTCTCCGGCGAAGACCGCGCCAAGTTCAAGCTGGTGCCCGGCACCAGCCTGAAGGTCGGCGACATCGTGCTGGTCGAGGCTGGCGACATCATCCCCTCGGATGGTGAGGTCGTCGAAGGCATCGCCTCGGTCAACGAAGCCGCGATTACCGGTGAATCGGCGCCGGTCATCCGCGAATCCGGCGGCGACCGTTCGGCGGTCACCGGCGGCACGCAGGTTCTGTCCGACTGGGTCCGCGTGCGCATCACCGCCGCCTCGGGACACACCTTCCTCGACCGCATGATTTCGCTCGTCGAGGGCGCCGAGCGCCAGAAAACGCCCAACGAGATCGCGCTCAACATCCTTCTCGTCGGCATGACGCTGATCTTCGTGCTGGCAACGGCGACGATCCCGAGCTTCGCCTCCTATTCCGGCGGCTACATCTCGGTCACCGTGCTCGTCGCCCTGTTCGTCACCCTGATCCCGACCACCATCGGCGCGCTGCTGTCGGCGATCGGCATCGCCGGCATGGACCGGTTGGTGCGCTTCAACGTGCTCGCCATGTCCGGCCGCGCCGTCGAGGCCGCCGGCGACGTCGACACGCTGCTCCTCGACAAGACCGGCACCATCACGCTCGGCAATCGCCAGGCGACGGAGTTCCGTCCCGTCAAGGGCGTCAGCGAGCAGGAACTGGCCGATGCCGCGCAGCTCGCCTCGCTGGCCGACGAGACGCCGGAAGGCCGCTCGATCGTCGTGCTCGCCAAGGAAAAATACGGCATCCGCGCCCGCGATATGGCAACCCTGCACGCCACCTTCGTGCCCTTCACCGCGCAGACCCGCATGAGCGGCGTCGACGTCGACGGCTCGTCGGTGCGCAAGGGCGCCGTTGATTCCGTGCTTGCCCATGTCAACCAGTCCACCGCCGCCGCGCATGGCGCGCGCCCGGGTGGCGACGCGGTGCGCGACCTGCAGCAGATCGCAGAGGACATCGCCAAGTCCGGCGGCACGCCGCTTGCGGTCGAGCGCGACGGACGCCTGCTCGGCGTCGTCCACCTCAAGGACATCGTCAAGGGTGGCATCCGCGAGCGCTTCGCCGAATTGCGCCGCATGGGCATCCGCACGGTCATGATCACCGGCGACAACCCGGTCACGGCGGCGGCGATCGCGGCCGAGGCGGGCGTCGACGACTTCCTCGCCCAGGCGACGCCGGAGAACAAGCTCTCGCTGATCCGCGAGGAGCAGGCCAAGGGCAAGCTCGTCGCCATGTGCGGCGACGGCACCAATGACGCGCCGGCGCTGGCTCAGGCCGATGTCGGCGTCGCCATGAACACCGGCACGGTGGCCGCCCGCGAGGCCGGCAACATGGTCGACCTCGACAGCGACCCGACCAAGCTCATCGAGATCGTCGAGATCGGCAAGGCGCTGCTGATGACGCGCGGCTCGCTGACCACCTTCTCCATCGCCAACGACGTGGCCAAGTACTTCGCCATCATCCCGGCCATGTTCGCCGTCTTCTACGTCGCGCCGGGCCAGACGACAGGCCCCCTGCAGGCGCTCAACGTCATGCACCTGGCGACGCCGCAGAGCGCCATCCTGTCGGCCATCATCTTCAACGCGCTCATCATCATCGCGCTGATCCCGCTGTCGCTGAAGGGCGTCAAATACCGCGCCATCGGCGCCGGCGCCCTGCTCAGCCGCAATCTTCTCGTCTATGGCCTGGGCGGCATCGTCGTGCCCTTCGTCGGCATCAAGGCGATCGACATCGCCATCACCGCCCTCGGCCTCGCATAAGGACCGCTCCGATGCTCAAGCAGATACGCCCCGCGATCATCATGATCGTCTTCTTCACCGCGCTGACCGGCCTGGCCTATCCCCTTGGCATGACCGGCATCGCCCAGGCCCTGTTCCCGCGCCAGGCCAATGGCAGCCTGATCGTCAAGGACGGCACTGTCATCGGCTCCGATTTCATCGGTCAGGCCTTCTCCAGTGATCGCTATTTCCATGGCCGTCCCTCGGCCGCCGGCAACGGCTACGATGCCTCGTCGTCCGGCGGCACGAATCTCGGGCCGACCAACCCCAAGCTGATCGATCGCATCAAGGGCGACGCGGAGAAGCTGAAGGCGGAAAACCCCAACGCGCCCGTGCCGATGGACCTCGTCACCACCTCGGGCAGCGGGCTCGATCCGGACATCAGCCCGCAGGCCGCCTACTTCCAGCTCCCCCGCGTGGCCAAGGCCAGGGGCATCGACGAGGCCAAGCTCAAGGCGCTGGTCGACAGCCATATCGAGGCGCCGGAATTCGGCTTCATGGGCGAGCCGGTGGTCAACGTGCTGGCACTCAACCTGGCGCTGGACGCGGCCGCCGGAAAATAGGCATTTGCAGCCGGGAGGCATTGCCTGCCGTCGCGGGAATGCCGCCCTAGCCTAGGTGGTGGCGCCGCGGGGATCGACACATTCCCCGGCGCCATTCATGATCGAGACAATGGCGGACGACCGAAGCACCACGCAGAACAGACCCTCGCCCGAGGCGCTGCTCGACCATGCCGAGCGCGCGGCGCGCGGCCGCCTGCGCATCTTCCTGGGCGCCGCGCCCGGTGTCGGCAAGACCTACGAGATGCTGATGTCCGGCCGTTCAAGGCTGGCCGACGGCGTCGACGTGGTGATCGGCGTCGTCGAGACGCACGGCCGCAAGGAGACCCAGGCCCTCGTCGACGGCTACGAGATCGTCCCGCGCCGCCAGGTCGACTACAAGGGCCGCGTGCTGGAGGAAATGGATCTCGACGCGATCCTCGACCGCCGGCCGCAGCTCGTTCTCGTCGACGAGCTTGCCCATACCAATGCGCCGGACAGCCGCCATCCCAAGCGTTACCTCGACGTCCAGGAAATCCTGGCGCGCGGCATCGACGTCTACACCACGCTCAACATCCAGCATGTCGAGAGCCTGAACGACGTGGTCGCGCAGATCACGCGCGTCAGGGTCCGCGAGACCGTTCCGGACTCCATCATCGACCAGGCCGACGATGTCGAGATCATCGACCTGACGCCCGACGACCTGATCAAGCGGCTTGAGGAAGGCAAGGTCTACTTCCCCAACACCGCGCGCCGCGCCGTCGATAACTATTTCTCGCCCGGCAACCTGACGGCGCTGAGGGAGCTGGCGCTGCGGCGCACGGCGCAGCGCGTCGACGACCAGTTGCTGATCCACATGCAGGCGCACGCGATTTCAGGCCCATGGGCGGCGAGCGATCGCGTGCTGGTCTGGATCGACGAGGATGCCCGGGGCGCCGCGCTGGTGCGCTATACGCGCCGCCAGGCCGAGCGGCTGCGCGCACCCTGGCTCGCGCTCTATGTCGAGACGCCGCGTTCGACCGGGCTCAGCGAGAAGGACCGCGACAGGCTGGCCGCGACGCTGCGCCTGGCCGAGCAGCTCGGTGGCGAAGCGGTCACCATTCCGGGCCAGGACGTGGCCGCCGACATCGTCGCCTATGCGAAGGCCAACAATGTCACCCACATCATCACCGGGCGGCCGCGCAAATCGCGCTGGCGCGAACTCTTCGAGGGTTCCGTCGCGCATGAGCTGATCCGCATCGCCGGCAACATCAGCGTGCACGTCGTATCCGGCGACGAGCACGACCAACTGCCGCCGCCGAGATCGGCGGCCCGCATCGAGGCGCCACGCTTCGACGCCAAGCCCTATCTGGTCGTCACGGCCTATGTCGTGGTGGCACTGCTGTTCGGCGAATTGCTGTCGCGCGTGCTGGATGTGCGCAACATCGCGCTGGTCTTCCTGATGGCGGTACTGGCATCCGCCGTCACCGTCGGGCTCTGGCCGGCGATCTTTGCCTCCATCGTCAGCGCGCTGGCCTACAACTTCTTCTTCCTCGACCCGCTCTACACGCTCGACATCAGCGACCCGGAAAGCGCGGTCGCCCTCGGCTTCTTCTTCTGCGTCGCCGTCATCGCCAGCAATCTCACGGCGCGCGTCCAGCGCCAGGCCTTCGCCGCGCGCTCGCGGGCGCGCACCACCGAGGATCTCTATCTCTTTTCCAAGAAGCTGGCCGGCACCGCCACACTCGACGACGTGCTGTGGGCGACGGCCTTCCAGATCGCCTCGATGCTGAAGCTGCGCGTCGTCCTGCTCCTGCCCGAGAACGGCACCATCGCGGTCAAGGCAGGCTACCCGCCGGACGACACGCTGGCCGAGGCCGACATCGCGGCCGCCCTCTGGGCCTGGGAACACAACCGCGCCGCTGGACGCGGCGCGGATACGCTGCCGGGCGCCAAGCGCCTCTACCTTCCGTTGCGCACCGGACGCACCGCCGTTGGTGTCGTCGGCCTCGACAACGACAAGCAGGGGCCGCTGCTGACGCCCGAGCAGCAGCGGCTTCTCGACGCGCTGGCCGACCAGGCCGCCGTCGCCATCGAACGCATCCAGCTTGTCGCCGACGTCGACCGCGCCAAGCTCGCCGTCGAGGCCGACAGGCTGCGCTCGGCGCTGCTGACGTCGATCTCGCACGATCTCAAGACGCCGCTCGCCGCCATCATGGGCGCGGCCGGAACCTTGCGGGAATTCTCGCCGGCCCTGCCCGAACAGGATCGCGCGGAGCTGCTGTCCACCGTGCTCGACGAGGCCGAGCGTCTCAACCGCTTCATCGCCAACCTGCTCGACATGACCAAGATCGAATCCGGCGCGATGGAGCCGAACTCCGCGCTCCACTATGTCGGCGACATCGTCGGCAGCGCCCTGAACCGTGCCCGCAAGATCATCGCCGGACACCGCACCGAGGTGGACATTCCCGCCGACCTTCCCATGCTGCGGCTCGATCCGGTACTGTTCGAGCAGGTCCTCTTCAACCTCCTGGACAATGCCGCGAAATACGCGCCCGCCGCCTCGACCATCCGCCTGCGGGCATGGACCGACAACGGCTTCGTCATCCTCCAGGTCATGGACGAGGGACCGGGCATTCCGGTGGAAGACCTCGAACGGATCTTCGATACGTTCTACAGGGTGCGCAAGGGGGACCAGGTGCGCGCCGGCACCGGGCTCGGCCTGTCGATCTGCCGCGGCTTCGTCGAAGCCATGGGCGGGACGATCTCGGCGGCCAATCGCAGCGATGGCCCTGGGGCCGTCTTCACCATCAGCATGCCGGTATCCGCCGAATCGCCCCCGGTGGACGGTCCCGGCACGGAAGGCCATGCATGAGCACCTCGAACGTCAGGATCCTCGTCGTCGATGACGAGCCGGCCATCCGCAAGCTGCTGCGTGTCGGGCTTGGCAGCCAGGGCTACGCCATCAGCGAAGCGCCTAGCGCCAGGTTTGCCCAGGAGGCGATGGCGCAGGAAAGCCCGGACCTGATCCTGCTCGATCTCGGCCTGCCCGGCATGAGCGGGCACGATCTGCTGCGCCAATGGCGGACCGATGGATTGACCATGCCGGTCATCGTCATTTCCAGTCGCACCGACGAGGCGGGTATCGTCGGTGCCCTCGAGCTCGGCGCGGACGACTATGTGACCAAGCCTTTCGGGATGAACGAACTCGTCGCGCGCATCCGGGTGGCCCTGCGGCACCGCTTTCAGCAACAGGGCGAAAAGCCCGTGTTCCACAGCGGCGACCTCAGCGTCGATCTGGTCAAGCGCATCGTCAAGGTGGAGGGCAAGGAGGTCAAGCTCTCGCCCAAGGAATACGACATATTGCGCATCCTCGTGCAACACGCCGGCAAGGTGCTGACGCACCACTTCCTGCTCAAGCAGGTCTGGAACGACACCACCGACGTGCAGTATCTCAGGGTCTATGTCCGGCAGCTCCGGCAGAAGATCGAGAAGACGCCCGACCAGCCGCGCTACATCACCACCGAGACCGGGGTCGGCTACCGCCTGCGCGAAGGCGAGTAGCCGCCGGCTCTCCCGGAATAGCCTCAGTCCCCCGAGAGCGCGGCCGTGCGTGCCAGCGCACTTCCGAAGCCGTTGAGTGAAATCGTGAAATTCACCGGCTGCTGCGTGTCAGCCGCGACGGCATTGATCTTGAGCGTCGTGCCAGCCTTCAGCAGCGGCATGACGTCGCCGTCGAACGAGACCGGCACCAGGCAACCGACCATCTGGCAGGTGCTGAACTGCAGGCTGCCGTCGAGCTTCTTGTCGTCGACCTCGAGGGTAATCCCGTTCGACAAGGCAAGCCCGAACGGCAGGGCAAGCGTGCCCGCGGCATCTTCGCCCGACTTGGACGCCAGTTCGATCGCCAGCAAGCGCTGGCCGCTCTGCTTGTTGAACTGCTGGTGCGACAGGGTGCAGGTCTTGGTGGTTACCGTGGCCTGGCAGTTCACCGTCCAGTCGCCATGCGTCTCGGAGAGCGCGGAGGCGCCGCCCGGCAACAGGGAGGTGCTGGTGCCGGCGTTGTTGTCGGCGGCCGGGGCCACCTTGTCGCCCTTGCCCTGCGCGGCGATCGCGGGGTGGCAGATGCCGAGGGCCGCGCCCAACAGCAGCCCGATATATGCGTGTCTGATATTCATAAAGCCCCTCTTGCCCGGAGCCGGCCCGAGGCAGCTAGAAGCTGACCTTGAGGGCCGCGCTGACGGCGTTCTGCTTGACCGTTTCCCCGAACGCGCCATTGTACCTGACCGACAGGCCAACACCGTTCACGCCGTTGAGTTCAAGTCCGGCGCCGACCCGATAGAGCGGCGAATCCACCGCTTCCGTCAAGTGCAATGCCGGGCTTCCGGGCAGATTCTGCGCCGCCGTGAACTGGCCCTGGATCTCCCATTCCTTGTTGGAGAACTCGACGCCCGCCTTTCCATAGACACGCAGGGTGGCGATGTCGCTGAGCGGGATGTCGGTGCCGATCTCGATGCCCGGCGTCGCCGAATAGTAGGCGTTGGAGGTGCCATCGAAGGTGAAGGCGGCGACCGAGCCCGTCTCGCTGCCCGAAACGCGCAGCCAGCGGGCATCCAGCTGCAGCGTCGGCTGAACGTAGAAGGCCCCCACTTTCTCGGTGACGCCGAGCCTTGCCGATCCGCCAAACTGGGCGGTCTTCTGGGTGTAGCTGACGCTGTTTCCGATACCGTCCAGCAGCAGTTCCGGCAGGTAGACGCCTTCGAGCGTCTCGCCAGGGATGTAGCCGACCTGGTCGACATGCGTGTCGCGCTTGCCCTCGAACGAGCCGGTGCCGCCGCCGAGCGCGAAATCGACGAAGTAGTTCTTGTTCTCGTACTTCGCCAGCCCATAGATCTGCCAGGATTCACCCGTCGTCTCCGACAGCAGGTCCTGGTTGTAGTGGATCTTGGAATCGAACTCCGTGCGGCCGAATGTGGCGCCGAGCGACCAGTTCTGGCCGACCTCGCCGATGCCGCCCAGCGACATCGTCTTCAGCACGTCGTCCCGGTCCGTCGTTCCGGCGCCCGTATTGCGCTTGTACTCGGCCTGCGGGCTGATATTGGCCCACACGCAGCGGCCGTCGGGGTTGGCATAGGCGGGAACGCGCGTGCATTCGCGCGCCGATTCCAGCAGGATGTCGGCCGAACGGTTGATCATGTCGAACGTATGCACCGCGTAATGCGGGGTAAGCCGCGTCAATGCCGCGCCGAGTTCAGCCTCGGTCTGCGAGAACCGAAGCATGTTGATCAGCCGCGCCATCGGATTGTCCGGGCTCGATGAGGCTTCCACGTCGTCGAGATACTGCGCCATCTGGTAGACGCCCGGATCGGTGGTGCCCGAGGCCGGATTCTGCGCCAGTTGCAGGAAGGTGGGGTTGTCGGCGTAGATGACGAGGTCCTTGCCGTTGTCCACCCTGGTCAGGAAGTTGAACCCGACCGCCGGGTGCAAGGTCTTCGGCGTAAGATAGGCATCCGTCATCGAGGCGCCCGTCGCCAGCGTGTAGTGGGTGAACAGCTTGTCGATCGACAGGAAGTTCAGCGGCGCCGTGCCGTCGAAACTGCCGGCTCCGGTCAGCACGAGCTTGTCGGTGATCTGGTTGTTGAGATCGATGTCGGTGACGAAATCGCCCGTCGAGGTCTGGGTGTAACCGCCGGTGATGTCGATGGTGGCGACCACCCCGATGCCCTGGTTGGTCATCAGGCCCATATTCTTGAACAGTCCGCCGCCGAGATTGATGCTCTTGAGGCCGACCATCGAGGAATCCTCGAAGTTGTTGAAGGCGTTGGTCCCGCCGCCAAGATCGATATTGCCGATGACGCGGCCGAGCCCGATGGTGCTCTTCTCGTTGTTGACCGTGTCGTCGCCCGACGTGCCGGTGATCGACAGCGGGCTGAACTGGCCGAGCAGCGACTGCAGGATCGCGTCCTTGGGAACGACCGGCCCGGGATCGGCGAGCGAGGCGCTGAAGGCAGCGAGGCTCGACTTCATGATGCTGAACGTGGGGTTGGCGCCCATCGCGTAGAGCAGGCTGTTGTTGTTGACCGTGTTCGTCGCGCCGCCGACCACCATCACGGCGACACCGGTGTTGGCGCCGCCGATCGTGTACTCGCCCTGCAGGTCGATGGTGATGTTGCCCTTCGTGCCCTGCGCGGTGCTCTCGCCGTAGGCGGCCACCGAGTCCGAGCCCTGCGCGAACAGGCTTCCGCCGGCGGTCAGGTGCACCAAGCTCGAATTGCCCTGGCCGGTCGCGCTCTGGCCGAACATGGCATAGGAACTGGCGCCCTTCACCCAGACTTGGCTGTCGGTGCTCGCTTCCGCCGCCGCGGCATCGCCTATGCCGCCCTGGGAGCCGGCCGCAGACTGGTTCAGGTCGAGCGATGAATTGCCGCCCGCGCCGCCGCCGCCGCCAACCGCCTGGGCCACGATGCCATGAGAGCGGTCACCATTGGTCTCGATCGCGCCGGACTGGACGATCGTGACCTTGCCGCCATTGCCCTTGCTGCCGCCTGGCGAGTTGAACCCGACCGCATTGGGCCCACCACCATCGTCGTCAGCGCCAAAGCGCCCGAAGCCGGCGCCACCGAAGCCGCCGCCGCCGCCGATCGACTGCGCGATGATGGCAATGGAATCGACGCCGTAGGTGGTGATCGTGCCCGTGCGGATCACAGTGACGTCGCCGCCATTGCCACCATTGGCACCGACACCGCCAATGGCGAGCGCATTGGACGTCTTGCCGTTTGCATCGCCACCATAGCCGCCACCGCCACCGATCGACTCGGCAACGACACCGTGCGCTCGAGCGCCATGCGTGATGATGGCGCCTGAGACGGTAACCTCCACCGCGCCGCCATCGCCGCCATTGCCGCCGAAGCCGCCGATCTGCAGCGCAAAAGCGCTGTCGCTGGCGGCATCCGTGGAGACAGTGCCGCCGTAGCCGCCACCGCCGCCAATCGACTGCGCGAAGATGCCGATAGCGCCCGCCTTCATCGTTTCGATGACGCCGTCATTCTTGACGATGACGTGTCCGCCATTGGCGCCCTCGCCGGCAGGCAGGGATACGCCTGCCAGAAGCACCTTGCCGCCGATCTCGCTGTCTCCCTCCGTGGCGTTGGCAGCCGCGCCCGACGCGCCGCCACCACCGCCGACCGACTGGGCGAAGATGCCGTGCGACAGGTAGCCGTATGTCGTGATCTGCCCGTGATTCTCGACAGTGACATCGCCGCCCCTGCTTGCGTTGCCGCCGATGCCGCCAATGGACAGGTTGACGGCCACTTCCTCGGCGGCCGCCGTCTTGGTCGAGCCCGCGCCGGCAGCGCCGCCGCCGCCGCCGATCGACTGGGCGAAGATGCCGTAGGAATTGTCGCCGTTGGTGAGGATGGTGCCGCTCGCGTTGTTGATGACATGCACGAACTGGCCGTAGCCGCCCGCGCCACCTTCGCCGCCGAGCGAGGCACCGATGGTGACCTTCGCCTGGGCCGCCGAGGAACCCGCCGCGCCACCCACGCCGCCGCTGCCGCCGATCGACTGGGCCATGATACCGTGCGAGTTTGCCATGTCGGTCTCGATGAGACCGCTGTTTGTGACGTGCACCTCGCCGCCATTGCCGCCGCCGGCTCCGGCGCCACCCATCGAGAACTTCACATCCACGGTCGTGGCGTCGCCGCTGCCCGTGCTCTTGCCGGCGCCCCCGGCGCCGCCGCCGCCACCGATCGACTGTGCGAAGATGCCGATCGAGTTCTCCTGCTTGGTCCAGATCTGACCGGAGGCCTCGTTGGTGACTTCGACCAGCGCGCCATCGCCGGCACTGCCGCCCTTTCCGGCAATCGCGCCGCCAATGGCATAGGTTGCCTGCGCGCCAGCCGTCGCCGAGCCGCCGACACCGCCGCCACCGCCGATCGAACTCGCGCTGATGCCGTAGGAGAAGCCGCCATCTGTCGTGATGCTGCTTCTGTTGGTGACCGAAACCGCGCCGCCATTGCCGGCCGTGCCGCCCGCCGTTGCAAGGGCGAAGCCGATGGACACCGAGGTCGACCCGCTGCCACCCCCGCTGCCCCCGTTGCTGTCGCCGCCACCGACCGTCTCGTCGGACGCGGACGCGGCACCCGCCGCGCCGCCGCCGCCGCCGACCGACATCGCCATGATGCCGTTCGAGCCGAAGCCCTGCGTCGAGATGATGCCGGAATTGTCGACGGTCACCTTGCTGGCATAACCGCCCGTGCCGCCATGCCCGGACAGGCCCATATTGACGCTGACGCTGGTCTGGCTGGTGCCGCCGATGTTGTAGGACTTGGCGGTGCTGGAACCGCCGATGCCGCCGCCGCCGCCGATCGACTGCGCCACGATGCCCGAGGAGAAGGCGCCGGTGGTCGTCAGATTGCCTGTATTGGTTACGTCCACCGTGTTGCCGAACGCGCCGGCGCCGGCACCGCCGCCCATGGCGAAGTTTGCCGCGATGTTGACGCCACTGCCGCCGCCCAGGCTGGCGGTGCCGCCGGCGCTGGTGCCGCCGTTGCCGCCGCCACCACCGATCGACTGCGCCACGATCGCGCTGGAGGAATCGCCGTCGGTCGAGATCGTCATCGCATTGGTGACGTGGACGTCGCCGCCGCTGTTGCACTTGGTCGGATCGTTGTCGACGCAGCCGCCGCCGGTGCCACCGATATTGACCGAGGCGCTCACCGTCACGCTGTTGCCGAAACCACCCGCGCCGCCGAGCGTGTCGCCTCCGTTGCCGCCGCCGCCGCCGATCGACTGCGCCAGGATGCCGACGGCCTGGAAGCCGTGCGTGACAATCTGGCCGCCGCTGACGAGCCCTGCCTCCACCGTGACCTTCTTGCCTTGCCCGCCATTACCGCCGCCACCGCCGATGGCGACGCCCAGGTTGATCGCGACCTCGTCGCTGACCGCTCCCGCGATGGAGGTGGCGCGGCCGCCATTGCCGCCGCCACCGCCGATCGACTGCGCCACGATGCCGCCGGAACCCTCATTGTCCGTATCCGAGGTGATCTTGCCGTTGGCCTTGAGCAGGACCTCGCCACCCGAGCCACCATCGCCGCCGCTGCCACCAACGGTCACGGCCACGGCCGCTGACGCATAGAGCCCGGCGCTGAAGGCACCGGCAACGGCCTTGCCGCCATTGCCGCCGCCGCCACCGATCGCTTGCGCCAGGATGCCCTTGGCATCCATGCCGCTGACGGTGATATCGCCGGTGTGATCGACCGTGACGTTGTTCGCGTCACGACCAGGCCCGCCATCGCCGCCGACCGCGACGCCGACGCCCACGAAGGCGCCCACGGAAACGGCGCCCGCATTGCCGCCATTGCCGCCGCCGCCGCCGACCGATTGCGCCAGGATGCCGTGCGCCAGCGCTCCTTTGGTGGTGATGTTCGCGGTGTTGGTCACAACGACTTCGCCGCCATCGCCACCACCGCCGCCCTTGCCGCCGACGCCGACCGCGGTGAACAGCCCGCCCGCCCCGGCCAGGCCGCCATCGCCGCCGCCGCCGCCTATGGCCTGCGCCAGGATGCCGACCGACAGGTCGCCATTGGTCTTGATCGTGCCGGTGTTCTTGACCGTCACCTTCATAGCCTTGCCGCCATCCGAGGCCGCGCCGCCGACCGCCAGCGAAGGTCCGCCGACCGCGATGGAGAAGCCGCCCGAACCGCCGCCGCCGCCGATCGATTGCGCCTGGATGCCGTGCGACTGGACGCCGTCCGTGGTGACGTCGGCTCCATTTGTCACGTCGACGGTGTTGCCGTCGCCGCCGCCGGCGCCCTTGCCGGCGATGCTGACATTGAGCCCGAAGCTGCCCGCGACGGTGCCGCCACCGGTGCCGCCGCCGCCGCCGACCGACTGAGCGAGAATACCCGTCGAGCGGTCCTTCATCGTGTGGATGGTGCCGTCGTCTATGGTGACGGAGACGGTGTTGGAGCCGCCCGCGGCCCCTGCCTGGCCGCCGACACCGACGGAAGCTCCGGCCGAAAGATTGAACGAGAAGCCGCCATTGCCGCCACCGCCGCCGATCGACTGCACGATCAGGCCGGCCGAATCCGCCTCATGGGTGGTGATCGTGGTGCTCGCGGAGTGGTATTCCACGGCGCCGGCTCCGCCGCCGCCCTTGCCATTGCCGCCGATGCCGACGGTGAGGCCGAGGCCGACGCCGATGACACCGCCGCCATTGCCGCCGCCGCCGCCGATCGACTGCACGATGATGCCGGCAGAACGCTCGCCCCATGTCTCGACCGAGCCGTTATAGGTCGTGTTCACGGCCACGCCGGCCCCGGCCGCGCCGGCACCGCCGCCGATGCCCAGGTTCGCCACCGTGGCGAAGGTGCCGACGAAGCCGCCATTGCCACCGCCGCCGCCGACCGACTGCACGATCAGGCCGGCCGAATCCGTGCCGTGGGTCGTGATGGACTGTGTCCCCCCCTTTGGCGAACGGAAGAAGACCTCGCCGCCATCGCCGCCCTTGGTTCCCGAGCCGCCGACGCCGACCGCGGCGCCGAAGCTGCCGGCGACGACGAAGCCGCCATTGCCGCCACCGCCGCCGAGCGATTGCGCGATGATGCCGGCCGAGCGGTCCTGGAATGTCTCGACGCTGCCGCCGGAGGTCACGTCGACCTTCTTGCCGGCGCCGCCGGCGCCGCCCTTGCCGCCGACCCCGACGGCGACCACGCCCGCTCCGCTCAGCGCAAAGCCGCCATTGCCGCCACCGCCGCCGACCGACTGCGCCAGGATGCCGGTGGAATCCGTGCCGTTCGTCGTAACCTTCGCGTTGGCGATGTCGTAGGTCACCACGTCGCCGTCGCCGCCGGCCGCGCCGCTGCCGCCAATGGCGACCGAGGCGATGGTGCCGGCCGCGAAACTGCCGCCGCCATTGCCGCCGCCGCCGCCGACCGACTGCGCCAGGATGCCGATCGCCGAATTGCCGTTGGTGCTGACGACGGCGCCGTTTCCGGCCTGGTTGACGTTCACCGCCCCGCCATTGCCGCCCGTACCGCCACCGCCGCCGACGGCAACCGCTATGTTGGCGCCCGCCGAAAGCGCGAAACCGCCATTGCCGCCGCCGCCGCCGATCGACTGCGCAAGCACGCCATGGGCGCCGTCCGCCCTCTGATTGACGCCGGTGCTGATCGTTCCGCCGACATTGGCGTTGACGGTGCCACCCTTGCCGCCACCGCCGGCGGTGCCGCCGACGGACACGACGCCGACCGCGCCGCCGCCATCGCCGCCGCCGCCGCCGATCGATTCGACGAGCATGCCGATCGCGCCGACGCCGCTGGTCTTGATGTCGCCGGTATTCGTGCCGGTGGCGGTCGCCCCGTCATTGCCGTTCGTGCCCGCGCCGCCACCGCCCCAGACGCCGAACGAGTTGCCGCCGTCGCCACCGCCACCGCCGACCGACTGCACCACCATGCCGCTGGCATAGTTGCCGGTCGTCGTTATGTGGCCGGAATTGCTTCCCGTGGCGCTGCCGCCGATGGTCGGCTGGCCGCCATTTCCGCCCTGCCCCGAAAGAATGCCATAGCCGCCGGCGCCGTCACCCGCGACGCCGCCGGCGGCGCGCACGAGCATTCCCTTGGAGAACGCGCCCTGGGTGCTGATGTCGCCGGCGTTGGTCGCCTCGGCGACCCCGCCATTGCCGCCGGTGCCGCCATTGCCACCCTTGCCGCCACCAATGGCGCCGACCTCGGTGCCGCCATTGCCGCCGCGGCCGCCGCTCGCCTCGGCGGTGATGCCGTTACGGTTATCGAGGGTGGTTATCACGCTTGCGCCAAGCGCGTTCGTCACCTTGACGTTGCCGCCATTGCCGCCGGCGCCGCCGGTACCGCCACTGGACAAGCCGAAATCCGCAGCCCAGCCCGCGTCGCCGCCCCTGCCACCATTGGCCTGTCCGATGATGCCGAAGCCGGTCAGCGCCGCATTGTTGGTTACATCGACGACGCCGCCATCGGCGCCCCTGCCGCCATCGCCGCCCTCGAGCTTGGGCGGAAGGGCCTGGAACACCGTGCCGCCGTCACCGCCCCGGCCGCCATTGGCCGTGCCGCCATACTGGCTGCCGCCGGAAACGTTGTTGGTGTCGACCACCGGCCCGGAAGGCGGATTGCCCGGATCGCCATTGGCATTGCCAAAGGCACTCGCGCCATCGTCACCCTTGGTGCCGTCATGATTGATCACGACCTGCGCGAAAGCTGGACCGTAAGCTGTGTCGACAAGCCCCGTCAGCGCCGTCGCGCCGAGAAGCATGCCAATGCGCGCCGCGATCACCGCCGGGCGGCGGGCGCGCCGGTCGCTCGCCTGCCCCGCATCCGATGCTGCGTCCTTCCCCTGTTTATGAGGCCCCTCGGGGCCCTGGCCCTCTCTGCAACAGAAAACTCTGGTTCCCAAAGACTGCTTTGAGAGCACGGTCATGGACAAATCTACCCCCGTTTACGACGCCCTCAACCCTCCTTGAGTTCGGCGTCGTAGCCACGTCCGATCGTCCAATAAAAAAGCAGGCAGCGAGCAGTTACATTCCGGGGCAAACTGGCCAGTATTTGCGAAAATCAGTCAGGCGACGCCAGTTTCACCAGGATGCATCAACTTTCTTCGGGCGGAATCGGAACCTTACGCAAGGACACTGTCCAACTCCCAAGATGTTTCATAGTCGTCATTTGACGACCATGCGGGCGATAGGGTTCAGGGTGATGCATCGCCGCTACGGGGGCCTCGCCGACTCCGCCGCGCGACTTTGCGCGGGCACCCTCGGGGCGGCCCGTGGGACAGTTCGAGGATGGTATTGTCGGGCCGGCACCCTATATCTGAGGCAGTGTCCTGAACCGCGCGGGAGCGAACCCATGCCATCATCGACTTTCTTCCTTTCGGCGATGCTGGCGGCGGGCGTGGTGGCCGGCGGCGTTTCACATGCACGGGCGCAGGCGGTCGATCCAGTGACCGGCAATGCACTGATCCAGCAGGGCCAGATGCAGAACCTGGAAAACCGGCTGCAGAGAGAGATCTACCAGCAGCAGCAACAGCAGTACCGCGCCCAGGATCGTCAGATAGCGCCGCTGCCGCAACCGGTGGTGCCGCGCGCCAGGCAGACCTGCCAGCTTCTGCCCTCCGGCAGCGGTTTTGTGAGCACTTGCCGCTGACAAGCCGGCAATTTCTATCTATTAGCCGACTTACGGATTCGATGCGCAAATCGCATCGGGAGGGTTTGGGTTTTGCAGTGGTGCCGCTTCGATTGTATGGAGCATCACTGGACTGGATTATCGACTGATGGCTGCCACCCGGAAAAAGGAAGTACGCAAGGCCAAGAAGGGCGAGAGGATTCGCCAGGTCGCGGCTATTCCCTATCGTCTGAACGAACGGGGCGAGATCGAGGTGATGCTGGTCACCTCGCGCACCACGCGGCGTTTCATCGTGCCAAAAGGCTGGCCCATGAAAGGCAAGAGCGCGCGCAAGGCGGCCACCATCGAAGCGCAGGAAGAGGCGGGCGTGCTCGGCAAGACGCTGAAGGAGCCCGCCGGCACCTACACTTACTGGAAACGCCTCTCCAATCGTTTCGTGCGCGTCGACGTCATCGTCTATCTGCTGACCGTAACCGAGGAACTTGCCAACTGGCAGGAGGCCAAGCGACGGCAGCGCGCCTGGCTGGCGCCGGCGGACGCGGCGATGCTCATCGACGAGCCAGACCTTTCGACGCTGGTGAAGACCATTCGGGTTCCGCCAACCCCGGTAGCCGAACCGCCGGTGGCCTGAGCCGGATTATCCCGGCCGACGCTCCAGCAGGACGGTTGGCGCGTCGTGATAATGCGTGCGCAGGATTTCATCGAAGCCGCATTTCAGCGCGACGCCCAGCGACGCCGTGTTTTCAGGGGCGATGATGCAGACGATCCGGCCGCGCCCGAAGGCCTCGTCGCCCCAGGCCAGGAGACGGCTGACGACCTCCGTGGCAAGCCCCCTGCCATGCGCCAGCGGGGCGAACGCCCAGCCCGCTTCCGGAACGCCCTCGATCGATGGCTGCATGTCCCGCTTCATGTCATGGAAACCGGCCTCGCCGATGAAGCGGCCGCTGGCTTTTTCCTCGACGGCCCAGAAACCGTAGCCCAGCAGCGACCAGAGGCCGGCATTGCGCAGGAAGCGCAGCCAGCTCTCCTCGCGTGTGCGCGGCTTGCCGCTGATGTGACGCGTGACGAGCGGATCGGCCCACATCTCGGCATAGGCGTCGAAATCCGACATCCTGTGCGCTCTCAGGATGGTTCGTTCCGTCTCGATGACCGGAGCACCGGCTTGCCTGGCAATATCCATGTGGCGCCAACTACCAGATCGGCCGGGCCGCACAAGGGCCAGCGCCCCATGCGGGGCTCGCCAGCCGGGAGGGCGGCGGGTTTCCGTTCAGCCGTGCCAGGCAACCATCGCGCATGCTCGCGGGCCGCTATGGGTTTTGCCCCGACGATGCTAGTCTGACAGGGGGATTCCAACGGGCAGCCTTGCGGCGCCGCACCAGCAGGGAGCACGCATCATGGATACCACGGACCTCGTGCTGGCCATCCTCCACCATCTGCTGGTGTTTTCCCTGGCCGGGATCATCGGCGCCGAATTCGTGCTGATCCGCGGCGATCTGCCGGCGGCGACGATACGCCGGCTGGTCGGCATCGACCGCCACTACGGAATCATCGCCGCGCTCGTCATCATCGTCGGCGTGGGCCGCGTCCTCTACGGGCTCAAGGGCTGGGAGTTCTATGTCCATAGCTGGACGTTCTGGGTGAAGATGGCGATCTTCGCCGTGGTCGGCCTGCTGTCGATCGTGCCGACCGTGCGCTTCCTGTCCTGGAACAGGCAGGCCGGGGCCGATCCGTCCTTCACCGTGCCGGCCGCCGAGCTTGCCGCCGTGCGGACCTATATCAGGGCCGAAGCCTTCCTTTTCCTGCTGATCCCGGTCTTCGCCGCGGCCATGGCGCGTGGCTACTGAGCTTACTGAGCCGCCACGTCCTGCGCCGGCTCGAGCGGCGCGATCGGCACCAGCGGCGCGGGAATGCTGGTCGTCTTCTCCGCCGCCTTGCAGATGTCGGCGATGACGCAGGCCGGGCAGTCCGGCTTGCGCGCCTTGCACACATAGCGCCCGTGCAGGATCAGCCAGTGATGCGCGTGGCGCATGTATTCGTCAGGGATGATGCGCAGCAGCCCCTGCTCGACCTGCTCCGGCGTCTTGCCCGGCGCCAGGCCGAGCCGGTTGCCTATGCGGAGAATATGGGTGTCGACAGCCATCGTGTGCTGGCCGAAAGCCATGTTCAGAACGACATTGGCGGTCTTGCGTCCGACGCCTGGAAGCTTCACCAGCTCGTCCCTGTCGTCGGGCACCTCCCCGCCATGTTCATCGATCAGCGCCTGCGACAACGCGATCACATTCTTGGCCTTGTTGCGCCAGAGCCCGATGGTGCGGATGTACTCGCCGACCTTGTCCTCGCCGAGCGCCAGCATCCTCGCCGGCGTGTCGGCGGCCTTGAACAGGGCGCGCGTCGCCTTGTTGACACCGGCGTCGGTGGCCTGCGCCGAGAGCACGACCGCCACCAGCAGCGTGAAGGCGTTGACATGCTCGAGTTCGCCCTTCGGCTCCGGGCGTTGGACCGAAAACCGCCGGAATATCTCGTGCACTTCCGCTGGACTGTAGAGCGATTTGCGCTTTGCCGGCTTGCGGCGAGGCGTTGACGGCGAGCCGCGAAGGGCCTGCGTCGGCTTATTTTCGGATGCGGAGTGATTTTTGGACTTGGGAGGCGCCATCGCCTTCCTATAATATTCCTCCATGAGCGAGACAAACGCTACGTTTCAGGCCGACGAGCCGTTTTTCCAGGCGCTGCTGACGCCGCACCGGTCGCTTGGCCGCACCGGCTTCGCCATTCTGATGGGCGCGCTGCTGTTCGGGTGGATGGTGACCGGAGCGATCTTCCTGGCGCACGGCGCCTGGCCGGTCTTCGGTTTCTTCGGCCTCGATGTGGTCGCCGTCTACATCGCCTTTCGCGTCAACTATCGCGCCGCGCGCGCCCGCGAGGAGGTGTCGGTCTCGCGCACCAGCCTCGACATTCGCAAGACGGCGCCTTCGGGCAAGTCGGAAGCGCATCGCTTCAATCCGTTCTGGGCGCGCTTCTCGGTTTCGCGCCATGCCGAGATCGGCATCACCCGGATGATCGTCGAGGGACAGGGAAAACAGGTGCCGATCGGCGGTTTCCTCAATCCCGACGACCGCGAGAGCTTCGCCACCGCCTTCTCGCGTGCCCTGGCCAGCGCCAAGGCGCGCTGAGTTCGTTGCTCCTCAAAAGCGGTAGCGCAACAGCCTGCCGACGCCGCGCAGCGGCCTGATGCGGCCCCACAGCCGCGCGAACAGCCCCGAAAGCCAGTTCATGCGCGCGGCGTGCTCCGGCCGGTAGGCCGGCTCGTCCTCGATCAGCAGGAGGCCTAGCACCTTGTCTTCCAGTTCGTGCGGTTCCTGGATGGCCCACTCGACCTCTGCGCCGGTCGCGCGGAACGATGGGTTGAGCCGCAGCAGCTTCAACCCGAGCCGGTTGTAGACGTCGCAGACCAGTTCGCCGCCGTTGGGGAAATGCTGGACCAGCCTTGAAAGCAGGTCCACCCCGCTGTCGGCGGTGAGATAGGGCGTCAGCCCTTCCGCCACGACGAAGACGGGGCGATCGTTCGGGATTGCGGCCAGCCAGACGGGATCGGTCACCGACGACGCCACCAGATGATGGCGATCACGCGCCGGATAGAGCTTGCGCCTTAGCTCGACGACTTCGGGATAGTCGACGTCATACCAGTCCACGCCAGGCGGTGGATCGATCCGCCATGGCCGCGTGTCGAGCCCGCATCCCAGATGCAGCACGATCGCCTCCGGATGCTTCGCCAGGTAGTCGGACGTCCATCGGTCCAGAACGCTGGCGCGGATGGCGAGCCCGGCGGCGAGATTGCCGTCGACCTTGAGCCTAGAGAAATCATAGTCGATCCGGCTCACCGCCGCCTCTGCGAACCTGTCCTTCAGCAGTGAGTCGGGTATGCGGCTTTCCAGGGCCTTGCCGTAAAGAGTGATCAGAAGAGTTTCCTTTTCCTTGCTGAGTTTTACCTTCTCCAAGGTCATGCGTATCTCCGTTCGGCGCGCCCGCCCCCCGTATGTGGGCAGGTTGCTGGACAAAGCAAGTTTCGGGTGGCGAAGCAGCGTCCGAGGGGCGATATTCGCCACCAAGGAGACAAACCCATGAACGCGCAGACCGCTATTCTTCAGAAGGACATCACGCCGCAAGGCGGCGACTACGAAATCGTGCGCCGAGTGATCGAAAAGATCAGCCTCGACTATCGCGACCAGCCCTCACTGGAGGACCTGGCGGATGAGGTCGGCGAAACACCGACCGGCCTGCAGAAACTGTTCACACGCTGGGCCGGCCTGTCGCCCAAGGCCTTTTTGCAGGCAGTGACGCTGGACCATGCGCGGCGGCTGCTCGATTCCGGCATGCCGCTGCTCGAAACCTCCTTCGAACTCGGCATGTCCGGTCCCGGCCGCCTGCACGATCTGTTCATCACCCATGAAGCGATGTCGCCGGGCGACTACAAGACGCGCGGCGCCGGCCTGATGATGCGCTACGGCTATCACATCTCGCCCTTCGGCCTCGCCCTGATCATGGTCACCGACCGGGGCCTCGCCGGCCTTGCCTTCGCTGATCCCGGCAGCGAGCGCGATGCCTTCGCCGACATGTCGGCGCGCTGGCCAAACGCGACCTATGTCGAGGACATGGCCGCGACGGGTCCCTACGCGGCGCGGATTTTCGATCCGACGCTGTGGCGGGCGGACCAGCCGCTGCACGCCGTCATGATCGGCACCGATTTTCAGGTGCGCGTCTGGGAGGCGCTGCTGAAAATCCCGATGGGCAAGGCCCGCACCTATTCCTCGATCGCCGCCAGCATCGGCGCGCCGAGCGCCAGTCGCGCCGTGGGCGCCGCCAACGGCGCCAACCCGATCTCCTTCGTGGTTCCCTGTCACCGCGCCATCGGCAAATCCGGCGCGCTCACCGGCTACCACTGGGGATTGACCCGCAAGCGCGCCATTCTCGGCTGGGAAGCGGGACAGGTCACCGGCTGATCCGTCCCCTTTCCGGCCACCATTGGACAGATGTTGGGAGAGGAACCCGCGTCCCGCTTTCAACGCTGGCAAGCCGTGACGTTCCGGAGTAGCTTCCCGCGCGATTTGCTGGAGGCTATTTCTTGATTATCGTTATCGGCTCGATCAACCTCGACCTCATTGCCAATGTCGACCGTCTGCCGGCCCCCGGCGAAACGGTCCACGGCTCCGGCTTCGCCACGGCGCCGGGGGGCAAGGGCGCCAATCAGGCGCTAGCCGCCGCCCGTGCCGGCGTTGCCGTGCGTATGGTGGGCGCGGTCGGCAAGGACAGCTTCGCCGCCGAGGCGCTGGCCCTGTTGCGCGACGGCAAGGTGGATCTGTCCGGGGTTGCCGAGACATTCGCCTCCACCGGAACCGCGCTGATCATGGTCGGCGACGATGGCGAGAACATCATCGCCGTGGTGCCGGGCGCCAATGGCTCTGTGCTGCCGGGCGATCTTTCCAAGGCCTTCCTCAGGAAGGGCGACGTGGTGCTGCTGCAGCACGAGATCCCGCTGCAGACGGTCAGCGCCGCGCTGGACGCCGCCAGAGGCGCTGGCGCCGTCACCGTGCTCAACACAGCGCCCTTCAGCCGCGATGCGGCCGCTTTCCTCGGCAAGGCCGACTACGTAGTCGCCAACGAGACCGAGTTCGACCTCTATGCGGAAGCCATGTCCCTTAAGGGCGCCGACCGGCCAGCCCGCATGCGCGATTTCGCCGCCCAGACCGGCCGCACCATCGTCGTCACCCTCGGCGGCGATGGCGTGCTGGCGGCAACCCCGACAGATTTCCTCCAGGTGGCGGCGCTCAAGATCACGCCGGTCGACACGGTCGGCGCCGGCGATACGTTCTGCGGCTATCTCGCCGCCGGCCTGTCGACCGGCCTCGGGCTGGAGCAGGCGCTGGCCCGCGCCGCCGCGGCGGGCTCGCTGGCCTGCCTCAAGCCCGGCGCGCAGCCCGCCATCCCGCTGGCGGCCGACGTCGAGCAGGCGATGCGCCAGGCCTAATCGCCCGGGCGCGGCGGGACATGAGATCGGAGCCGAGCATGAGCACGCGGAATCCAGCGCCGGACGGAACGGAAGAGACGGCGCGGCCGCGCACGAAACTGCCGATCCCGCCCGCCGGCGACATCTGCCGCCAGTCCGCCACCGATCTCGCGGCCGGCATCCGGCGCCGGGATTTTTCCGTGCGCGAGGTGGCCGCCGCATTCCTTGAACGGATCGAGGCGGTCAACCCGCTGGTCAATGCCATCGTCTCGCTCCGGGATCCCGCCGACGTCCTCGCCGAAGCCGAAGCGGCCGACGCGCGCCTGGTGCGTGGGGAACCGACAGGATCGTTGTTCGGCCTGCCCATCGCGATCAAGGACCTTGCCCTGACGACGGGGCTCAAGACGACCTTCGGCTCGCCGATCTTCGCTGATTTCGTGCCCGACGAGGACGACATCTTCGTCGAGCGCATGCGCCGGGCCGGAGCGATCTTCATCGGCAAGACCAACGTTCCCGAATTCGGGCTCGGCTCCAACACCTACAATCCCGTGTTCGGCCCGACGCTCAACGCTTTCGATCCCGCCTGGACCGCGGGCGGGTCGAGCGGCGGCGCGGCGGTCGCGCTGGCGCTCGACATGGTCCCGGTCGCCGACGGCAGCGATTTCGGCGGTTCGCTGCGCAATCCCGCCGCCTACAACAACGTATACGGCCTGCGCCCTTCGCAAGGCCTGGTGCCCGCCGGTCCGAGCTTCGATGTCTTTCACGCGCAGATGGGCGTCGAGGGACCGATGGGCCGCAATGTGCGTGACATCGCGCTGCTGCTTGACGAACAGGCGGGCTATCATCCGACCGCGCCGCTCTCGCTCGACGGGCAAGGCTCCTTTCTCGAGGGACTTCAACGGGCGGCCGCGGGTGGCCGCGTCGCCTGGCTCGGCGATCTCGGCGGCCAGCTTCCGATGGAACCGGGCATTCTCGATCTTTGCGAGGCAGGCCTCGGCCGCTTCGAGGGCGCCTCGTTCCACAGCGAGGCGCTGGCGCCGGACATCGACGTCGAGGGGCTCTGGCAGGCCTTCGTCGTCCTGCGCCAGGCAACGAGCGGCTGCGCCCTCAAGACACTGCACGACGATCCCGCCAAACGCGCGCTGCTCAAGCCGGAAGCGGTTTGGGAAGTCGAGGGGGCGATGCGTCTTGGCGCGCAGGAAATCCACGCCGCCACGGTGCGGCGCACCGCCTGGCACAAGACCCTGTTGTCGATCTTCGATCGCTTCGACCTCATCGCACTGCCCACCGCGCAGGTCTTTCCCTTCGACGTCGCCACCCATTGGCCGCGCCAGGTAGCCGGCCGCGAAATGGACAGCTATCACCGCTGGATGCAGGTTTCGGCTTTCGCCACCCTGGGCGGCTGCCCGGCGCTGAACGTTCCGGTCGGCTTCGACGGACAGGGACGGCCGATGGGCATGCAACTGATCGGCCGGCCGCGCGGCGACCTCGCGGTGCTGCGGGCGGGAGCCGCCTATGAGACCACCCTGCCATGGGATGCAGGGGCAAGCTAGCTTTATCCCGGCAGGCGCGAAGCCGTTTCCGGCATGTGGCCTAACCAGCCTTGGCGAAGTCACCGACCTCGCCCTCGGCCGCTTCCAGCCATGCGTCACGGCCGATGATCAGCGTCGAGGTGTTGCGGCCGGTGCCGCAGACGATTTCGTCGAGTTTCAACACTGCGCGATCGATGAGGACACGCGCGCTGCCGATCGGCAGGGGCACGATGCCGCCCTGCTCCATGTCCAGCTCCGTCCGCACATGCTCCGCCTCGGCCAGCCGCAGGTCGGCCCGGCGCAATCCGAGCGCGTCGGCGATCTTCTTGTAATCGGCCCGATCGGCCGCACGCAGGGCGACGATGGCAAACCCGCCCGGCCTTGCGAATGTCAGGCCCTTGACCATCTTGGCGGGGTCCAGCGACAGGATCGCCTTGGCGTCGTCGAATGAAATAAGCGGCGCATGCGTCTCGACCGCGTATCGCGCGCCACACTCTTCCAGGAAGCGCTTGACCGAAGGGCTCATGCGTCCGCCGTCTCCGCCTGCCGCGCCGGATGCCTCTGCGCCGGCTCCATGAGGGTGGCGCAGGATCGGCCAGCCGGCGTCGAAGTCAAGCCCGTGGCTTCCTTGCCGGCCACACTCCTGGCATCCCCCCTGACGGGCGCCCCATGGTCGATCGCCGATGGAAATGACACCGGCTTGCGCCGGAATGAGCGCCATGCATTGATGGCGCCGCCGCGTCAAAGCCGCGCCTTGCTGGAGGAAACAAGCCGTGTCGCTCGAACTCTATGCCGCCTATGTCCTTGCCTGCATCGTCATCATCCTGGTGCCCGGACCGACGGTCACGCTGATCATCGCCAACAGCATCCGCCATGGCTCGCGCGCTGGTCTTGCCAACGTCGTCGGCACCCAGGCTGGTCTCGCCATCATGATCGCCATCGTCGGCATCGGCCTCAACACGCTGATCGCTGGCATGGGCCACTGGTTCGAATGGGTGCGGCTGATCGGCGCCGCCTACCTGATCTGGATGGGCGTGCAGATGTTCCGTTCCAAGGGCGCCCTGAACCCCGACGGATCGGCCAGGAAACCGCGCGGCGGCTTCTTCCTGCAGGGTTTCCTGGTGGCGATCAGCAACCCGAAGACGCTTGTGTTCTTCGGCGCGTTCTTTCCCCAGTTCATCACGCCGCAGGGCAACTACACGCTGCAGATCGTCGTCATGGGCCTGACGGCGATGATCTTTGCCGCCATGTCGGATTCCACCTATGCGCTGGCCGCCGGTCGGGCCGGACGCCTGCTGTCGGCCAGTCGCATCAAGCTCATGTCCAGGATCAGCGGCAGCTTCCTGGTCGGCGGCGGACTGTGGCTGGCATTCTCGAAGGCAAAATAACAGCAACGATCATCTGCCAGGGGCGCGATCGCCGGTAACGACATGTCGGCGATTGAAGGTCCTTTCGTTTGTCATTACATGATTTGACATCGGGGGCACTGTGTCTGCACTGCCAACTTATGAAGGTTTTAAGAAGAACGCGCCAAGCGTCATCTTCTGTTGCGGTTTGCTGGCGATACTCCTCGTGCAGGCCCGCAACAAATGGACGAATGACGCAATCCCGATCCGATCGGTCGATGCGGTGGGCGCGACGGTCAAAAGCGTCCAATGGGACAAAAGCCCAGTTATCTACGTCCTGGCCCTTGATGACGGTTCATTGGTTCTTGTCGAGGACGAACGTCCTCGTCTCATAGGCTCACGCGTCGGCATCGAGCGTGTCACGCGCGCCAACGATTTCGTCTTCTATCGGTTTGCCGATTGAGGGATTGCAACCGGCGCCCGTGGCCACGCGACTCTGACTTGTCTCGTCGGCGGTAGGTCTGCGAGGGGCAGCATCGGACATGTCGCGACGATGCCCCTCAGGATGGCTTAAAGCCGCCCCAGGCGCTCCACCAGCAGCGCGAAGAAGCCGTCATGGTCGATGTCGCGCATCACCAGGGCGTTCTTCTCCCGCTTGGTAACGCCCCACCAGTCGACAACGGTCATACCCATGGTGAGTTCCGAGCCGGTCTCGATGGTGACGTTGCAATGGCGTCCCTTGAACAGCTCCGGCTTCAGCAGATAAGCGATGACGCAGGGGTCGTGCAGCGGGCCGCCATCCGTCCCGTATTTGCCCTCGTCGTAGCGCTCGAAGAACTCAAGCATCTCGGCGGTGGCGATGCCGACCCGGGTGCCAAGCGCGCGGAAGGCCTGGGTGCGCTTGGCCGTGGTCAGCGCCTTGTGGGTGACGTCGAGCGGCATCATGACGATCGGGATGCCCGACTTGAACACGACATCGGCGGCCTGCGGATCGACATAGATGTTGAATTCGGCCGCCGGGGTGATGTTGCCGCCTTCGAAGAAGCCGCCGCCCATCAGCACGATTTCCTTGATGCGCGGCGCGATGCGCGGCTCGCGAATCAGCGCCAGGGCAATGTTTGTGAGCGGCCCGAGCGGGCAGAGCGTGATGGTGCCGCTCTCTTCGCGCATCAGCGTCTCGACGATGAAGTCGACCGCGTACTGCTCCTGCAGCGGCATGGTCGGCTCGGGCAACTGCGGCCCGTTGAGGCCGGTCTTGCCATGCACTTCCTCGGCTGTGACGAGCGTGCGCGCCAGCGGCCGGATGGCACCGGCATAGACCTTGGTCTCGGGCTTGCCGGCAAGCTCGCAGATTTTGCGGGCATTGGTTTGCGTCAGCTTCAGCGGCACGTTTCCGGCGACGGCGGTAATGCCGACGATGTCGAGCTCCGGGCTGCCGAGCGCCAGCAGAATGGCGACGGCATCATCCTGGCCGGGATCCGTGTCGATGATGATCTTACGGGACTGGGGCATTTCAATTCCTTGTCTGGGGAGTCTTTTTGGGCGGGCCTTGCGACGGCTTGAACTTGGCCGCGAGGCGGACCATATCAACACCATCGGGAAAAATGCCATCCGGGTTTTTCCACTTTGTGTCGCTCTTGAGAGGACCGTGTAACATGAGCCGAATGACGCCCTTTTCCAGCCCGCTTCTGCTGGGTTTCGACGCGATGGAGAAAACCCTCGAGCGTCTGGCGAAATCGGGCGACAGCTACCCTCCCTACAACATCGAGCGCCTGCGCGGAGATGACGGCAAGACCGAAAGGCTGCGCATCACGCTGGCCGTGGCCGGCTTCGCGGAAAGCGATCTCGACGTCACCACGGAGGAGAACCAACTCGTCGTGCGTGGTCGTCAAAGCGACGACACCGAGCGCGAATTCCTGCACCGCGGCATCGCCGCGCGTCAGTTCCAGCGCTGTTTCGTGCTGGCCGACGGCATGCGGGTGATCGCGGCGGAACTGAAAAACGGTCTTCTGTCGATCGATCTCGACCGACCGGAGGCCGAACGACTGGTACGGAAAATAAACATATCGGTGAAAGACTGAACTTTGCCGATGGCTCTCATGCGGGACGGCCCGAGTGGCGTTCCGCGCCAAGGAGGCTTGAAATGACCAGAACTGACCAGATTCCCACCATGACCAGCGGTGAACTCGCCCATCTCGGCGAAGGTTCCGTTGCCTATCTGAGGAAGGTGTCGAGCGACGATCTGCGCGGACGCTTCCCGGGCCTCAGCGAAATCCAACCCGGCATGGAGCTGTGGGCCCTGTTTGCCGCCAACGGCCAGCCGATCCTGCTGTCCGACGCGCGCGACCGCGCGCTGGCCGGCGCCATGGAAAACGACCTCGTCACCGTCGCCATCCACTGAGGAAGGCACGCGCGAAGGCTTGAAGTGCGCCATCCGCCCTTGTTCGGGCGGGCAGCGCTTTGCAAGGACGATATTCCCAAAACAAAGGGCCGCCACTGGCGGCCCTTTTGATTCAACCCATGTGGACGCCTCAGGCGGCGTGCGAGGCCTGCGTGTCCGACAGCAGGGCGTGAATCGCCGAGGCATCGCGCGTGCCTCTGATCTTCGCCACCGTATCGGCGTCGCGCAGCACCCGGGCAATGCGCGACAGAGCCTTGAGATGATCGGCGCCCGCCCCTTCTGGAGCCAAGAGCAGGAAGACCAGGTCAACAGGCTGATCGTCGAGGGCTTCGAAATCGACGGGCGTTTCAAGACGCGCGAAAACGCCGGCGATGCGCTTCACTCCGGCCAGCTTGCCATGCGGGATGGCGATGCCGTTGCCGACGCCGGTCGATCCCAGCCGTTCGCGCTGCAGGATGGTGTCGAACACCTCGCGCTCCGGAATGCCGGAGATCGCGGCGGCTCTCTCGGACAGCAATTGCAGAAGCTGCTTCTTGGAGTTCGCCTTCAACGCCGGCATGATAGCCGAGACGCTGATCAGATCGCTCAGATCCATTCTTGAAAATCCTTTGTTAGCCAGCCGCTCCAAGTTCCCCCTCGAGCGGCCGGCTTTTATCCCTGCGCGACCTTTGTCGTCGACGGATCGATCCAGCCGATGTTTCCATCGGGTCGACGATAGACGATGTTGAGATGGTCATTCCTGGCATTGCGGAAGACGAAGACCGGGCTGTCCTTGGTGTCCAGCTCGATGACCGCCGAGGCGACCGACATGGTCCGCAGCGTCATGGTCGATTCGGCCACGATGGCCGGCGCAAAATTCTCGGGAATCTCTTCCTCGTCGTCCGCGAGCGGCGCCATCACCGCATAGGCGATATCCGTGGGCTCGCCATTGCCGTTGCCGGAATTGTGCGACTTCAGCCGCCGCTTGTAACGTCTCAGCCGGGTTTCCAGGCGGTCGGCGGCCGCCTCGAAGGCAACCGTCGGATCCTGCGCGTCGCCGGTGGCCTGCAGCGAGGCACCGGAATCCAGCCGGATCATGCAATCGGCCGAGAATCGCGAACCCGATTTGATGACCGTGACGTGCCCCGAAAAGCCCCTGTCGAAATACTTCTCGATGGCCTCGCCGACCCGATCGGTGATGCGCGTACGGAACGCATCGCCGATATCCATGTGTTTTCCCGATATGCGCAGATTCATCTGAAAACTGACCTTCCCTGCTCAGGCTTCAAACTGTCCAGAGTTTATACTCGTGGTCGGTGCGCACAAGCTTCGCGGCGACATTCGCGCCGATTTTAAATCCGAACTTTCCGATTGATCACAAGCTGCCTTTTGGCCGTCCCGAAGCCGATGTCGTGACGGGCCATTCGCCTACGGGTCATCCAGCCCGTCTCATGCGGGCGGGCTTCTAGACAGTTAACCGCGGCTTGTCAATCAAGCTCGCCGCCTGTGGAAATCCGGCCTTGCTCAACGCCCGGCGCTTGCCAGCGCCCTTTTCTCGCGCCGCCTCTGGACCGAGGAGGGAATGTTCATGCCTTCCCGATACTTGGCCACGGTGCGCCTGGCGATGTCGACGCCGCCCTCGCGCAGCATGTCGACGATCGTGTCATCGGAAAGAACGTCGTCGGGTTTCTCCTCGTCGATCATCTGCCGGATGCGATCGCGCACCGCTTCCGACGAATGCGCGTCGCCGCCGCCGGCCGCCGCGATCGAGGCCGTGAAGAAATAGCGCAGCTCGAACACGCCGCGCGGCGTCAGCATGTATTTATTGGCGGTGACGCGGCTGACGGTCGATTCGTGCATGCCGATGGCATCAGCCACGGTGCGCAGGTTGAGTGGCCTCAGGTGGCGCACGCCATGGACGAGAAACGCATCCTGCTGGCGCACGATCTCGGAGGCCACCTTGAGGATCGTCTTGGCCCTCTGGTCCAGGCTGCGCGTCAGCCAATTGGCGCTCTGCAGGCATTCGGCCAGGAAATCCTTCTCCTCCTGGCTCTTCGCATGCGGCGAGACCTGGGCGTAGTAGATCTGGTCGACCAGCACGCGCGGCAGCGTCTCGGCGTTGAGTTCCACCACCCAGCTGCCGTCATTAGCCGCGCGCACCTCGACATCGGCCACCACCGCGTCGCTGGCGCCGCCGGAGAACGCCGCTCCCGGCCGGGGGTCGAGCGCGCGGATTTCAGCCAGCATGTCGAGCAGGTCCTCCTGGTCGACGCCGCAGATGCGCTTGAGCGACTGAAAGTCGCGGCGCGCCAGAAGTTCCAGATTGGCGACCAGCGCCTTCATGGCGGGGTCCAGCCGATCGCGCGCGGCGAGCTGGAGCGACAGGCATTCGGCAAGGTCACGGGCGAAAAGGCCGGCAGGCTCGAATGTCTGGCAGGTCCGGAGCACCTCGGCCACCTGGCCGGCGTCGGCGCCGAGGCGCGCGGCGATCTCGCCTGGATCGGCGCGCAGATAGCCCATCTCGTCGAGGCCGTCGGCAAGCTCGCCGGCGATCAGCCGGGCCGCGGGATCCGTAAAGGCAAAGGCGATCTGCTCGCCGACATGGTCGCGCAGGGTAACTGCGGCCACCGCCATGTCGCCCGGATCGAACCCTTCAGCTGCTGGGCCGGCGCCGTGGCCGGAGGCCGATTTCCACTGCGCGCTCAGATCCGGTCCCAGCCGTTCGCTGGTGCCTGGATCGTCGGGAAACAGGTTCTCCAGCGACGTATCGAGCTTGTCGGAGATGGCCTCGGCGCTCCAAGCCGCCTCGCTCTCGAACCAGTCGCCTTCCGCCGCGGATGCCTCCGGCGCGGGTTCGGCCTTCTGCGCCTGGTCGCTCGCCGCGTCGTCCTGCGGCTCGGCCCGCTCCAGCAGCGGATTGCGCTCGATCTCGTCGTCGATGAACTGCTCGAGTTCGGCATGGGTGAGCTGCAGCAGCCGGATCGACTGCATCAGCTGCGGCGTCATGACCAGCGACTGCGACTGTCGTAGCTGTAGTTTTGCCGCCAGTGCCATGGTCGGTCTCAAACGCCCTGTCTACGCATCCGGACATCGGAAAAAGAATTTTATCCCCATGAAACTGGCCCGGCTTTTGCTTGTCAAGGCGATGACTAGCAGACTCCGCTTACCGGAGCGTTATCCGATAACAAAATAGCGAGAAGCCCGGCAACGCTGCCCGATGCCAGGATCACGCCCGGCAACAGCCAAGCGCGTTAGAGCGTGAACCCCTCGCCCAGATAGAGCCGGCGGACGTCGGGATTGGCGACGACCTCGTCGGCGCGTCCATGGGTCAGCACCTGGCCGGCATGGATGATGTAGGCCCGGTCGATGAGGCCGAGCGTCTCGCGCACATTGTGGTCAGTGATGAGCACACCGATGCCGCGCGCCGTCAGATGGCGCACAAGCTGCTGGATGTCGGCGACGGCGATCGGATCGATACCGGCGAACGGCTCGTCGAGCAGCATGTATGCCGGACGCGTCGCAAGCGCGCGCGCGATCTCCAGGCGACGGCGCTCGCCGCCCGACAGCGACATGGACGGCGCCTTGCGCAGGTGGCTGATGTGGAATTCCTCGAGCAGTTCGTCGAGGTTGCGCTCGCGCACCTTGCGGCTTTTCTCGACCACCTCCAGCACGGCGCGGATGTTCTGCTCGACGCTGAGGCCGCGAAAGATCGAGGCTTCCTGCGGCAGGTAGCCGATCCCGAGGCGCGCGCGCCTGTACATCGGCATCGACGTCACGTCGAAACCATCGATCTCGATCGTGCCTTCGTCGACGGGGACGAGGCCGGTCACCATATAGAAGCAGGTGGTCTTGCCCGCGCCGTTGGGACCGAGCAGGCCGACGGATTCGCCGGCGCGCACGCCGAGCGTCACGCCGCTCACCACCTTGCGCCCCTTGTAGCTCTTGGTCAGCCCCTTGGCGATGAGCGTTCCCTTGAACTTCATCGCATCGACGGTGACCGTGGCCGGCGCCGCAATTTTGCTGTCGGCCCGCCCGGGCAGGCGCGCCTTCAGCGACGAAAGGCCTAGCATCAGGGCTTCGCGGCTCCGGGCTGGGAATCCTTGGGCGGCGTGATCGACATCATGACGCGCCCACCGCAGGCATCGACCTGCGCCAGGCCGCTCTTCATCTGCACCGTCAGCTTGCAGCCGACCAGCACATTGTCGCCCTGCGACAGGACGACCTTCTCGCCCGAGAGCACCAGCACCTGCGTCTTCATGTCGAACGTGCCGCGATCACCGGTGGCGACCTGATTGTCCGACTTGATGTAGACTTTGTCGGCAACCTCAAGACGGTCGATGTTGGCTGAACCTGTCATAGCGGCGCCCGCTGCCTCGGTGTTGGAGGCCGCCTTAGGATCCTTGACGTAGTAGACCGTCATCTTGCCGGCCTTGAGCAGGGTCGGGCCCTGCACCACGTTGACGTTGCCGCTGAACACGGCGACGTTGTCGGCCTGCCTGACCTCCAGCTTGTCGCTCTCGATCTGGATCGGCTTGTCACCGGACAGTTTCAGGCCGGACAGCTGGCTGGTGGTGCCGGACTGCGCCCAGGACGGCGCCATTCCAAGCAACATCAATGCCGAGGCCGCGACCGCGAGCCGTGCCGAACTAGTGGGCCGCATTGGATTCTCCGCTCTTGTCCTCTGCCGCCTTCAGGCTGGCGGGATCGATGTTGACGCGCACTTTGTTTTCGAAGACCAGAACCTTGCCATTGTCCTGCACCGACATCGAATCTGCGGTGATCCGCGATCCGCCACGGCTGACATCGACAGGCTCTGTGGTCTTCATAGTGCCTTTGCCCATGTCGAGATAGATGGATTTCAATTTTGCCATGATGCCGTCGGTCGTCGAGACCGTCACCTCGCTGTTGAGGCTCAGCGTGTTGCCGTCCCGATTGTAGGTGCCGCGCTCGGCCTTGATCGAGGCGACATTCTCGGCCGACACGGGCAGCTTGGCGTCGATCCCTTCCAATTCGATGACGCCCTGGGTGCTGACGTCCTGGATCGCCCGCAGCGCGGTCATGGAATAGGGCAGTTGCTGCTTGGTAAAGCCGTTGAGCTTCGGATTGGCCATCACCAGCTTGCCGTTGACGAATGCCCCGCCATCGGCCGACACGGCGAACGAAGTCGGCGCCGCGAGATAGGAATAGACCGGGAAGGCCACGGCGATCAGCAGGGCGATGAGCGGGACAACGAACTTCAGCATCCGGACGCGGCGGGAGTGGCGCTGGGCAACATCGAAGGCGTCATCCCGCGTGCGGCCAACAGCCGGGGAAGCCAACTCCTTATCGGTGCTGGGCGCTTCGATCGATCCCGCTAACATCTGCCTTCTTTGAATCCCTGCCCGCCGGCGCCGCCTTAAGATGGGGTGCCGACGCCCTCAAGCAAGCACAAGCCTACGAAAACCGCAAAAATATGACATTTCCGTTGTACAGGGGAACGGCAGGCTGACGCAACTGCCCCCGATTTCAAGGACATGGCAGGCACGCGGGCAAGCGCGGGGACCGTCAGGAAAGCGGTAGCCGGGCGCGGGCGCTTGCTTTAAAAGCGTCAATTCCCCCGACCGTGAGGCTGACCCATGGCACTGAGAGCCGACGACCTGATCGACCGCCGACGCCTGCGGCGCAAGCTGACCTTCTGGCGCGTCGCCGCGATCCTGATCGCCGCGCTTGGCCTGGCAACGCTCGCGACCTGGCTGTACGGCAACGATTTCGGTGGCGCCGCGGCCGACCATATCGCCAAGGTCAAGATCGAAGGCACGATCACCGAGGACGAGGAACTGCTCGCCAGGTTGGAAAGGATCCGCACGTCCCCGAGGGTCAAGGGCGTCATCCTGTCGATCGATTCGCCCGGCGGCACGACGGTCGGCGGCGAATCGATCTACGAGGCGGTGCGCAAGCTGGCGGCGGACAAGCCGGTCGTCGCCGAGGTCGGCACGCTTGCCGCCTCCGCCGGCTACATGATCGCCAGCGCGACTGACCACATCGTCGCCCGCAAGACCTCGATCGTCGGCTCGATCGGCGTGCTGATCCAGTATCCCGACGTCAGCGGCCTGATGGACAAGCTCGGCATCAAGCTCGAGGAGGTGAAGTCGTCGCCGCTGAAAGCCGCGCCCTCGCCCTTCAAGCCCACCAACGACGACGAGCGCGCCATGGTGCGCAAGCTCATCCTCGACAGCTATGACTGGTTCGTCGGCATTGTCGCGGAACGGCGCGGCATGAGCCACGAGCAGGCGCTGGCGCTGGCAGATGGTTCGATCTTCACCGGCCGGCAGGCGCTCGCCAATCACCTGATCGACGCTGTCGGCGGCGAGACGGAGGCTGTCAGTTGGCTGGCGACCAAGGGCGTCGACAACAAGCTCAGCGTTGTCGAGTGGAAGAGCACGCAACGCAGCGGCTTCCTGCTGCCGAGGGCCATGGCCGACATCGGCAAGGCGCTCGGCCTGTCGGACGCCGGCAGCGGCATCCTGAAGGAGCTTGGCGCCGACCGCTTGTTTCTTGACGGTCTCGTTTCCGTCTGGCACCCTTGAAAAACCGTTGGGACGAGTGAAAAACGCAATAAAATCATCCTGATATTTTGACCGCACGCTTTCACGGGAACCTCTGACATGATCAAATCCGAACTTGTGCAGATCATTGCCGCGCGCAACCCGCACCTCTTTCTGCGCGACGTCGAGAACATCGTCGGCGCGATCTTCGATGAGATCACCGATGCCCTCGCCGAGGGAAACAGGGTCGAGCTGCGCGGCTTCGGCGCCTTTTCGGTGAAGAACCGTCCCGCCCGCACAGGCCGCAATCCGCGCACCGGCGAATCCGTCGAGGTCGAGGAAAAGTGGGTGCCTTTCTTCAAGACCGGCAAGGAACTGCGCGAAAGGCTGAACGGGGGCAAGTAGGCTGCGGCCTGCGCCGATCCCCACGGAAATCGTCATGCTCAATCGTTTCGTGCTCGTCGTCGTCTTCGTGCCGCTGGCCGTCGTTCTCATCGCGCTGGCGGTCGCCAACCGTGAACTGGTCGCCTTCACGCTGGATCCGTTCAACCCGGGCAATCCGGCGCTGACGCTGAACCTGCCGCTGTTCGTCTTCCTGTTCCTCGCCCTGGGGCTCGGCATGATCGTCGGCAGCATGGCGACCTGGGTCAAGCAGGGCCGCTACCGCAAGCTGGCGCGCCAGCGCGGCATGGAAGCCGAGAACCTGCGTCAGGCGGTGAGCCGCCCTCCGGCAGCGCCGCAGGGATCGAGCCTTCCCAAGCCGACGAACTGACCGCCGGCGCCTGAAGCATGTCGCGATCCCCGGGATTCGCTCCTTACGCTCCGGGCTTTGATTTTTGCATGTCCTTGTCCTGGCTTTCGGCAGGCATGCCCCAGTCCAGACGGAGACTGCCATGCTGAGCATCTCGGCCGCCGAGGTCGACAAGGCGCTGACCTTTCCGGGCCTCGTCGAGACGCTGCGGACCGCTTTCCGCGAAGGCGCCGTGCAGCCGGTCCGCCACCACCATCACATCGAGCGCCCGCGGGGCGCGGCCTCGACGCTGCTGTTGATGCCGGCCTGGACGGACTTCCACGCCAGCGGCGGCGCGGACGGCCATGTCGGCGTCAAGATCGTCACCGTCTCGCCCGACAACAATGCCATCGGCAAGCCCGCCGTCATGGGTCTCTATCTGCTGCTCGACGGCGTGACTGGCGAACCTCAGGCACTGATCGATGGCCAGCGGCTGACGCAATGGCGCACCGCCTGCGCCTCCGCGCTCGCCGCGTCCTACCTCGCGCGCCAGGACGCGTCGCGGCTTCTGGTGATCGGGGCCGGCGCGCTGTCGTCTTTCCTTGCCAGGGCCCACAGCGCGGTACGGCCGATCAAGACCATCCGCATCTGGAACCGCACGCGGGCCAATGCCGAGAAAGTGGCCGCCGACCTCAGCGCCCAGGGCCTGCCGGCGAGCGCCGCCGACAGTCTCGATGCCGAACTCGCGGAGGCCGACATCGTTTCATCGGCCACCATCTCGACCACACCGCTCGTCAAGGGCGCCCTGTTGAGACCGGGAACCCATGTCGATCTGGTCGGCGGCTTTACCCCGACGATGCGCGAGAGCGACGACGACGCGATCCGGCGCGCCCGTGTCTATGTCGACACCCGTGCGGGCGCCACCAAGGAAGCCGGCGACATCGTTCAGCCGCTCGCTTCCGGCGTGCTCCAACCTGAGGCGATCGTCGCCGACCTGCATGAACTGGCGCGCGGTGAGAAGCCGGGCCGGCAAGGCGCCGACGAGATCACCTTGTTCAAGTCGGTCGGCGCCGCCCTCGAGGACCTTGCCGCCGGCATCGCCGTCTACGAGGCGCTCAAGCGCTGATCCGCGCCTGGAGCATGATGCCGAAAAGCGCGAAGCGCTTTCCCTGACATCATGCTCTATCTCTTTGATTCGGAGACGGATTCAAATTTCAGGTCGGACGGACCTGAAATCATCGGGTATTAGGCGCCCATCGCCTCGCCGATCAGGTGGAAATCGCGTTCGCTGATCTCGAACAAGCCGAAGCGGAGCTGATAGCCCCAGTTCGGCTTGCCGGCGGTGAATTCCAGCCGCTCGAGCAATGGCCGGATCGGCGCCTCATCGGCCCTTGCCCAGTCGACGTCGCGCCGTGACGGCTTGAAGCCGCCACCCATCTCGCCCTGGTAGGGCTCACCCTGCCGCACAGTACCGATGGCGGTGAAGGATTGCAGGCCATCCTTCTCGCCCAACACCGTGTTCGGCGAATAGTAGACGATGCCGTCGCCGGGCCTGATGCGGCGCAGCGGCGCCGCCTTGCCGTGGTTGACCTGCATGAAGCCGCCCTGGCGGCCGATCCGCACATGCGCGGCCGATGCGACCGCGACCCAGCAGGCGCCCATCACTGCGCTCCGTCGGACAGCCAGTAGACGCGCAGCCGATGGCTGTCGGGATCGAGCGCGACGAAGGTGCGGCCGAAATCCATGTCGGTCGGCGCCTGCAGCATCTTCAGGCCTCGGCCCGACCAGTCGGCATGGGTCGCATCCACCGCCGCCGGCGTTTCCTGCGCGAAGACCAGTTCCGCTCCACCTCCAGCGGATGCCGCCGCCGGTTGCACCGTGTGGCGCGACCACAGGCCGAGCTTGAAGCCGCCGTCCAGCACGAACAGCACGAAGGTCGGCGAGGCTTCGACCGGTTCCCGGCCCAGCAGGTCGCGATAGAAGGCGCCGCTCCGCTCGGGGCTGTCGACATAGAGGATAACGAAGTTGGGGGTGGTCATCTCAGATCTCCGGCTTGTTTGAACCTCGAAGACCCTAGGCGATGCCACTGTCAGATTCTGACAGCAGCGATCACGAGGCGCCGCCCGAAGACAGCTTGCCACTTTCGGCCCTGGAGCCCGGCGTGCCGAGCGTCCCCCGCCATTCCCGGAGCATCGCCTGGCGGCGGCGCGGATAGCGGATGTCGGTGGCGGTGAGGGCGGCGATGCGATCCGCCCGGAAATGACGGTAATCCTGCCGCATCTCGCACCAGGCGACCACCACCCGCACCTTGTCGAAGAAGCCGAGCGCGAACGGCCACACCACCCGCTCGGACGCCACGCCGCCGGCGTCCCGATAAAGGAGGCCGAGTTTCCGCTCGTTGCGGATCGCCTGCCGCACGACACCGAGATCGACGTCCTCGACCGGTTCCGCGCGCGGCCCGACCAGCAGCGCCGTCGCGTCGAGATCCTCGCGCAGATCATCCGGCAGGACGGCGGCGATCTTCGCCAGTGCGTCGGTGGCGGCCTGCGACAATCGCCTGTCCGGCTGCTTGGCCACCCAGCGCGAGCCGAGCACGATGGCCTCGATCTCCTCGTCGGTGAACATCAGCGGCGGCAGCATGAAGCCGGGCCTCAGCACATAGCCGAGCCCAGCTTCGCCCTCGATCGGCGCGCCCTGGCCTTGCAGCGTGGCGATGTCGCGATAGAGCGTCCGGATCGAGACCCCCATCTCGGCGGCAAGCGTGCGCCCGCTGACCGGCCGGCGGTGGCGGCGCAGGATCTGGATCAGGTCGAGCAGGCGTTCTGAACGGGACATGTCGCTGGCCACGATAGAACCGAGCGGGCGCGGCCGGAAGCCGCGCCCGCTCATTCACAGGCGAAACACCCGCACTTCGTTGCCGCGCTCCAGCGACTTGTTGGCCATGAACATCTCGGCCTTCGACGTCTCGGCTTCCCGTACCGCCAGGACGCGCAGCATCGCCGCGAGCCGGCCAAGCGCGATGGCCTTGTTGCGATGCTGCGAGCGCTCGTTGCGCGCCGTCACCACGATGCCGGTCGGCAGGTGGGTTGCCCGCACCGCGCTGTCGGTGGTGTTCTGATGTTGCCCGCCGGGCCCGCCCGCGCGCAGCGTCTCGAACCGCACGTCGGCGGCATCGAGCGATGTCGCCGCCGGCGCCGTCAGATCCACCTCGCTGACGCCGACGAACCAGTTCTGGCGCTTGTGGCCACGCCGGACCGGGCTCTTGAAGACGAATTTGATGGTTCCGCAATACTGTCGCGCCAGCGCCGCGGCCCCTTGCCCCTCGATGCTGAGCACCGCCGATTTCGCGCCATGCCTGTCCGGCGCGTGGCCGAGGGCGGCTTCGACGGAGCAGCCCTCGCGACGGCCATGCGCCTCGATGATCCCGACGAGCGCCATCAACGCGATGCGGCATTCGGCCGGTCCGTTGCCGGAGGTGAGGAGGAGATCAACCGTGCTCACGGCCACCTCCCCTTTCACGCCTTTCACGCCGTTCCCGCCCCGGCTTGCCACGCGTGCGGTCGGGCGGACCTTCGATCGCCTTCTTGTAGGTGACCAGCGGCTTCATCGCCGCCAAAGTCTCGACGAGGCCAATGTCAGCAAGGTCGCGGACCACCTGACCGGCATCCTTGTAGGCGCTGGCGGCCTCCTCGATGACAAGATTACGATCGTCGCAGATCAGTTGCCCGCCCCACGCGTTGCGCAGCAGCGCATCGCGCTCCGACCTGTTGCGGCCGGCGCGGCCATGCATGGTCGCCCGGTCATATTTGCGGCCGGCGCCATGCGAGATGCCGCCCAGCATGGCGTCCGTTTCAGGAAGCGCGCGCACCAGATAGCTAAGGCTTGCGCGGGAGCCGGCGATCGGTGCGATGTCCCCCGTCCTGACGGCGGCGCATCCCTTGTGGTGGACGAACCCATCGTTCCGCGCGCGGACGAGGTTGTGCGGCACGTCGGTCACCAGCCTTGCCTCGCAACGCAGCGCCGCGGCCGCGCGCTCGGCGATCAGCCGGCGGTTGAGCGATGCCCAGGCGACGCAGGCATCGTGCCAGCCGAGCCATTCCTTTCCGGCGGCCGATTCCGGGTCAAGCCCGGTGGTGACGGCGCCCGGCAGGTCAAGCACCTGCCCGAAGACCCGCGCGCCAAGACCGCGCGAGCCGGAATGCACCAGCAGGTAGAGACCCTGGCGATCGATGGCCTGCGGCGCGCAGGCGTCGATAACGTGATCTACGGCCTGCAACTCGCAAAAGTGGTTGCCGCCGCCAATCGTGCCCAAAGCCTGCGGAAACAGGTCCGTCGGCAGGCCAGCCGCCGCAAGCGCGGCAACCGGGTCGAAGACATGCTGCGCCTCGATTTCGCGCAGGCGCTCGACCGCCTTGTCGAGCCGCAGCTTGCGCGGTGGCATGTCGAGCGCGAACAGCGACATGCCGCAACCGATATCGTTGCCGATGAGCTGCGGGTACAGCCGTTCCGAAAGCACGGCAATGCCGGTTGGGCCGTATTTGCCCGGATGCAGGTCCGGAAAGGCTGCCACGGCGGTTACGCCCGGAAGACCAGCGACGGTCCTCAACTGCTCGAGCGCCGCGCCCTCGATCCAGCTATGCGACGAATAGCAATGCATGATCCGCGCCGCCTCGGCGACGCAAGGTGAAGGGGAGCCGATGCCCCCCGATTGTTTGCCCATGATGGAACACTTCTGGATAGGATCAGGTATCCGACACCGTCAGGCGTCGGCCGACCGGCGGCAACCAGCGAGAAACGCTGCTTACGCCGAAACCCCAAAGGGGCGCGCGGTGAAGATGCTGGTCATCTTTCGCTCCCTATCCAGAACAACAAGGCGGCCCTCGTAGAGGAATCGCGTGCCGAAAGCAAGCTTGGCGCCGCCGCTAGGTTGATCGCCCTTGGCCGTTCCATAGAATGTGAAGTTCTGCATCGAATATGCCGGCGAATTCAGGAAACAAGCCATCCCGCGTTTCTGTAAGTTCGGCCCCACCGATGCCGTGGGCAACAGCACTTTCAAGATCAATCTGCGCTCCCCACAAAAACCAAAGAAGTCGATAGTTGGCTTCGTGGTCACCACCGAGACTTAGGGTTTTTAAAAGGGCAGTGAACCGCGTTGCTGCCTGAGGATCGAATTCGCGCTGACGGAGCTTCGCGAAGAAGCCACTGCCAGACATGAATTCACGTTCCAGATTCTCAAGGTTTTCAACGGCCGTCATGCTGGAACCAGTGTGAAAGCTATGGCCGACGACTGCAACGGGGCATCCGCCAAATTTTCAAAACCAAGACGCCGCAGTCTTCCTACGCTTTGTTGCACCGGCGGGCATAGCTGTGGCAGAAGCGGGCCGAGCCGCCGGAGACGTTCCGCCATTGAAATCCCCCCGCGACAAGCGCCGCGACAGCCGCCCGCATCGACCCGCCAGGGACGACGGCCAAAAGCCGCGTCCGCGCGACGATCGTGACGACACGCGGACGCGACCGTCCCCCCGCCATGAGACCGCGGCCGCCGACCGCGTGGTTGCCACGCCGGCGCCACCGCGCGTCCTGGCGCGTCGCGAGGGCGCCCTGCCCGCCGAGCGCCTGCCGCTGATCCTGGAAGTCGCCCCCAACGCCGATTATGCGTTGCTCGACAGCGGCTCCGGCCAGAAGCTCGAGCAATACGGCCCCTATCGCATCGTGCGCCCCGAAGGCCAGGCGATCTGGCAGAAGGCGCTGCCCGCGAAGGACTGGGACCGCGCCGACGCCATCTTCACCGGCGACACGGACGAGGAAGGCATCGGCCGCTGGCGTTTCCCGAGGACGCCGCTCGGCGAGACCTGGCCGATGAAGCATGACGGCATCGACTATCTCGGCCGCTTCACTTCGTTCCGGCATGTCGGCGTCTTTCCCGAGCAAGCCTCGCACTGGGATCACATGGCCGGGCTGATCACGGCCGCCAGACGTCCGGTCAAGGTGCTGAACCTGTTCGGCTATACCGGGCTTGCCTCGCTGGTTGCCGCCCGCGCGGGCGCCGAGGTCACCCATGTCGACGCCTCGAAGAAGGCAATCGGCTGGGCGCGCGAGAACCAGGAGATGGCCGGCCTCACCGGCAAGCCGATCCGCTGGATCGTCGAGGACGCGATGAAATTCGCCGAGCGCGAGGAACGGCGCGGCAGCCGCTACGACATCGTCCTGTTCGACCCGCCCGCCTATGGACGCGGACCGAAGGGCGAGGTCTGGCAATTGTTCGAGGACTTGCCCGCCCTGACCGACCTATGCCGCTCGATCCTGACGCCGAAGCCGCTCGCCGTGGTGCTGACCGCCTATTCGATCCGCTCTTCCTTCTTCGCCGTCCACGCCCTGATGCGCGACACCTTTGCCGGCATGGGCGGCACGGTGGAGTCCGGCGAACTGATCATCCGCGAGCAGTCGGCCGGCCGGGCACTGTCGACCTCGCTGTTCTCGCGCTGGGTGGCCTGAGATGAACGGACACGACAATCCTCGCATCGTCGGCCAGGTGAAGGAGGTCACAAGCCTCGCCAATCCGCTGATCAAGGACATCAAGGCGCTGTCGTTGAAGAAATTCCGCGACCAGCAGAATGCCTTCATGGCCGAGGGGCTCAAGCTGATCATCGACGCCCTCGACCTCGGCTGGTCGATCCGCACGCTCGTCTTCGCCAAGGCGGGGCGCGGCAATCCGGCGGTGGAAAAGGTTGCCGCCCGAACCGTTGCGGCCGGCGGCACCGTGCTCGAGGTTTCCGAGAAGGTGCTGGTGGCGATCACGCGCCGCGACAATCCGCAGATGGTGGTCGGCGTCTTCACCCAGCAATTCCTCCCGCTGAAGGAGCTGCGCCCCGGCAATGGCGACGTCTGGGTGGCGCTCGACCGGGTTCGCGACCCCGGCAACCTCGGCACCATCATCCGCACCGTCGACGCTGTCGGCGCGCGCGGCATCATCCTGGTCGGGGAAACCACCGATCCGTTCTCGGTCGAGACGGTGCGGGCGACGATGGGCTCGATCTTCGCCGTGCCGGTGGCCAAGGCCACCCAGGACGCCTTCCTCGCCTGGCGCAACGGCTTTCCCGGATTGGTCGTCGGCACGCATCTCAAGGGCGCTGTCGACTACCGGACGGTCGATTTCTCGCGCGGCCCCGTGCTTCTGATGATGGGCAACGAGCAGCAGGGCCTGCCCGACGCGCTGGCCGAGAGCTGCGACCGGCTGCTCAGGATCCCGCAGGCCGGCCGCGCCGATTCGCTCAACCTAGCGGTCGCCACGGGCGTGATGCTGTTCGAGATCCGGCGCGGCGCGCTGAAACTGGACCCCGCATCATGATGGAGGCAGCCAAGCCGTGAGATCCTGGTATCCCTACGTCCTGCTCGCCGTGGTGGCGATCGCGCTCGACCAGTGGATCAAACATCTGGTCGAGACCGGCCTCGCCTTTCAGGAACGGGTCGACCTGGTGCCTTTCCTGGCGCTGTTCCGGACCTACAACACCGGCATCGCCTTTTCGATGTTCTCGTCCTTCGGCGACACCGGCCTGATCGTCATCTCGGTGGCGGTGATCGCCTTCGTCCTGTTCCTGGCGACGCGTACCGGGGCCGGACAAGTCCTGACCCGGGTGGGCTTTGCGCTCATCATAGGCGGCGCACTGGGCAACCTGATCGATCGCGCCACCTACGGCCATGTCATCGACTACATCCTGTTTCATACGCCCGTCTGGTCCTTTGCCGTATTCAATCTCGCCGACGCCTTCATTTCCGTGGGCGCGGCGCTGGTCGTCTTCGACGAACTGATCGGCTGGCGGCGGGCGCCGAAGCCGACCCGGAACCATTGACCAGTCGCCTGGCGGACCGCACAGTCCGCAGCTTCAACCGAGGAGAAACAATGTCCGAGACCTTCAAAGCCATCCTGGTTTCCCGCGATGAGGAAAAGAAGCAGTCGGTGGCGGTCGTCGACATGACCGAAGCCGACCTCATGGACGGCGACGTCACCGTCGAGGTCGAGGCGACGACGGTGAACTACAAGGATGGGCTCGCCATTACCGGCAAGGCGCCCGTGGTGCGCCGCTGGCCACTGGTCCCTGGCATCGACCTTGCCGGCACGGTGACCTCCTCCACCCACCCCGACTGGCGCAAGGGCGACAAGGTGATCCTCAATGGCTGGGGTGTCGGCGAGACGCATTTCGGCGCCTATGCCAAGCGCGCCCGGCTCAAGGGCGACTGGCTGGTACCGCTCCCGGAAAGGATGAGCGCGCACCAGGCGATGGCCATCGGAACCGCAGGCTACACAGCCATGCTTTGCGTCATGGCGCTGGAGCGGCATGGCATCGTGCCCGACCGCGGCCCGGTCGTGGTCACGGGCGCCGCCGGCGGCGTCGGCTCTGTCGCCGTCTCGATCCTTTCAACGCTCGGCTATCATGTCATTGCCTCGACAGGGCGCCCCGCCGAGAGCGCCTTCCTGACCGAGCTCGGCGCCGCCGAGATCATCGCCCGCGAAGAGCTGACGCAGCCGGCTAAGCCGCTGGGCAAGGAGCGCTGGGCCGGCGGCGTCGATGCCGTCGGCAGCCACACGCTGGCCAATGTCCTTTCCATGACGTCCTATGGCGGCGCGGTCGCCGCTTGCGGGCTGGCCGGCGGCATGGACCTGCCGTCCAGCGTCGCGCCCTTCATCCTGCGCGGCGTCTCGCTGCTCGGCGTCGATTCGGTCATGGCGCCGAAGGCGCTGCGCCTGGAGGCCTGGCGCCGCCTGGCCACCGAACTGGACCATGAGAAGCTGGCCAGCCTGTCGACCACCATCGGTTTCGACGGCATTCTCGCCGCCGCGCGCGACATCGTCGAGGGCAAGATCCGCGGCCGCGTCGTCGCCGACATGTAGGGCATTCCGCCGCCGGGCGATGTCCGGCGAGCGTCGCCGAGACGCGGCATGAGATGGACGGAGCGGGATTGCCTGCTCCGTTTCAGTGCCTCTTGCTTTGGCGTCGCGCACAGGCCCCCGATCGAGGGTCGGCTGTCCAGCGGAATCCGCGTGACCGCTAAAATTCGAACGATCCGCCGCAGTCTTCCATAATTTCTGTCTGGCATGGATTTCCGCATGATCGTGGAATCCCGCCTCGCAGAGGAACAGCGCAGCGAAAACGTCGACGGACAGGTTGCGCGAGCGCCGAGGCGGCAGGTCGCGCCGCCGCCGCTGGTGCCTGATATGCCACCGGCCGGCAATCGGGAAGGCCTGTCCTTCCTGACCATCGTCGCCATCGCGGTACTGGCCGGAATGGCGCATCTGACGGGCGCGCCGATCTTCATCACGGTCGGCCTGCTGGCCACCGGCATAGCCGGTCTTTTCATGCATCTGCGCTCCCGGCGCGCCGAACGCCGCGCGGCGGCCCTGCTCGACGAGACCACGGCCCGCAATCGCGCGGAGATCGAGACGCTCGCCGACCGCATGTGGGAGATGCAGGAGAGCGAGGAGCGCTTCCACGGCCTGATCGACGCCCTCGGCGACCTCGTCGTGCACCGCGACCGCGACGGCCACATCGTCTACGCCAACAAGGTGTTCGCTGATCTTGTCGAGACCGACCAGCGCGACCTGGCGGGCAAGACCCTTGCCGAGCTCGGCATCGATGTCGGCGTCGTTCCGGATGCCGCATTCTCTGATCACGAATGCCTGAGCTCTACCGACGTCGCCATCCGCGCCAAGGGAAGTCCGCGCTGGTTCTCCTGGATCGAGCTGTCCGTGCGCGACAGCGAGAGCGGCACCGTCTCGCACCGGGCGATCGCCCGAGACATCACCGCGCGCAAGCGCGCGGAGGCCTCGCTGATCACGGCTCGTGAGCGCGCCGAATACGCCAGCCAGGCCAAATCGCGTTTCCTTGCCACGGTGAGCCACGAGATCCGCACGCCGATGAATGGCATCATGGGCATGGCCCGGCTTCTCGCCGACACCAGCCTTTCGCCCGAGCAGCAGACCTATGTCGGCGCCATCTCGACATCGGCAAGCGCCCTTCTCGCCCTTATCGAGGACCTGCTCGACTATTCCAAGATCGAGGCGGGACGCTTCGATCCGGAGCCGCAGCCCATGTCGGTACGCGAGATCGCCGACAACATCATCGAACTGCTGGCCGCTCGCGCCTTCGGCAAGGACATCGGCCTTGCCTGCCATGTCGAACCCGACGTGCCACAGATGATCACGGCCGATCCGGGCAGGGTCAGGCAGGTGCTGCTCAACCTGATCGGCAACGCCATCAAGTTCACCGACACCGGTGGCGTCTCGCTCAGCATCGCGCGCGCCAGGACGGAGAGCACGGACCGCATCTGCTTCACCATCGCCGACACCGGGCCGGGCCTGCGCGAGGAGGACCTGGAGCGCATTTTCGAGGATTTCGAGCAGGCGGACGGCACGTCGACGCGCACCCATGGCGGCGCCGGGCTGGGGCTCGCCATTTCACGCCGCCTCGTGGTGGCGATGGGCGGCACCATTTCGGTGTCGAGCCGGCTCGGCCAAGGCTCCGAATTCGTCTTCGAAATCCCCGCCGTGGCGGCTACCGAGCCACCGCAAGGCCGCCTCGACATACTGTCCGGCCGGCGCGCGGTCATCGTTTCGAAGAACGCGGTCGAGGCCGACGCGATCGCCCGCACCATCCGCGCCCATGGCGGCGTGGCGGAGCTGGCGGCGACCGCCGCGCAGGCCATTCCGCTGGCGGCTCGCTGCGATGTTCTGCTGGTCGACGCCGCGATGGAGGAAAGCGATGGAAGGCTGCTCAAGCGCCTGCGTCACAACGGCTTCGCCGATTGCGAGGCCATCACGCTGATCGCGCCGACGGATCGCGGCATGCTGGGCGAATTCCGCGCCAACGGCTATGCGACCTTCCTTGCGCGCCCTGTGCGCGGCGCGACCCTGCTGCGCGTCCTGCTCAGCCAGGCGACGACGCTTGCCCAGCCGCATGTCGAGAAACGCGGGACGCCCTCGCCGCGTGCCGGCAACGGCCGGCGGCAGGGCCTGTCCGTGCTGATCGCCGAGGACAACGACATCAACGCCATGCTGGCCCGCGCCACGCTGGTGAAGGCCGGACATAGGGTGAAAGTGGTCGGCAACGGCAAGGCGGCGGTCGAGGCGGTGACCGGCGCCGGCCAGAAACAGCGCTTCGACGTGGTGCTGATGGACCTGCACATGCCGGTCATGGACGGGCTGGATGCCATCGCGGCCATTCGTCGCCATGAAGAGGAAACGGCCGTGCCCCCGGTTCCGATCATGGTGCTGTCGGCCGACAGCCAGGAGAAGACACGGCATGCCGTGCTGGCCCACGGCGCCAGCGGCTTCGTCACCAAACCACTCGATCCGGAGGCGCTGGTCGACGCCGTCGAGGGCCAGGTCGCCGCCTGACGCGGTGCTATCCTGGCTGTCGGCGAAATCCGGAACCTAGCCGGTTGACCGCATTCCCCAGCCGACGAAGTATTGCTCGCGGCGGCGTATCACGGTACTGTCACAATCCTGTTGCACCTACACCGTATCCCCGTGCCAAGAGGGATGGCTCGAAGGAGAATCACTCGTGCATACAGTCATGCCGGAATGCGACACTCGGCCGAATGCCAGCGGTGCCATGCTCGCTGGGCGGACTGTCGGCGCTGTTGCAAATGGGGCACCACTGGGACGGATCGGCAATCTTGAGGTGCGGCTTGCCCGCAACGAATCGGAGATCGCCGCGGCCCAGGAAGTGCGCTACCGGGTGTTTTATGACGAGCTCGGCGCCCGCAAGGACCTGTTCCAGGCTCAGGACCGGCGCGATTCGGATCGATTCGATCCGCTGTGCGATCATCTTCTGGTTCTCGACATGTCGCTTCCCGGTCCGGAGCATCGCCGCATCGTCGGCACCTACCGGCTTCTGCGGCAGGAGATCGCCGCGACCGCGGGCGGCTTCTATTCGGAAGGCGAGTTCGAGCTGACCAAGCTGATCGCCCGGCATCCCGGACAGCGCTTCCTCGAGCTCGGCCGCTCCTGCGTCCTGCCGGAATACCGCTCCAAGCGCACCATCGAGGCGCTCTGGCAGGGTATCTGGGCCTACATCAACCACTACGAAATCGGCGTGATGACCGGCTGCGCCTCCTTCCACGGCACGGTGCCGGCGGCGCATGCCGAGGCCCTCACCTATCTCGCCCACCATTGCCGCACCAAGTCGGCCTGGGACGTGCGCGCGGTCGCCGGCCGCTATTGCTCCATGGACCTGATGCCGATCGAAGCGGTCAACACCAAGGCCGCGATCGCCGCCATGCCGCCGCTGGTCAAGGGCTACCTGCGTGTCGGCGCGCGCATCGGCGACGGCTGCGTGATCGATCACGAATTCTCGACCGTCGACGTTTTCGTGGTCATGCCGGTCAAGGAGATCGGCGCCCGCTACGTCAACTACTATGGCGGCGAAGGCCAGCGTTTCGCCGCCTGAAGGCGACCTTTCTGGCGCCTTCGAGGCATTGCGGGCGGCGGCGCGCCACCTGCCCGATATCGTGGAAACCACATCCTACGGCACGCCGGCCCTGAAGGTCGGCACGAAACTGCTCGCGCGGGTCAAGGACGCCGGGACGGTCGTGCTGATGTGTCCGCTCGACGAGAAGGAAATGCTGTTCGAGGCCGCGCCCGACATCTATTTCGAGACCGACCACTACAAGGGCTGGCCCGCCATCCTGGTGCGCGTGCATGCCATCCCGCCTGAGGAACTGCGCCAGCGGCTGGAGCGCATATGGCAGCGGCAGGCCCCCAGGAAGGCGGTGACGGGCTGGCTGGCAGCGAAGAACTGACGTCTTAGAGCAATTCCAGGAAAAGTGTGTAACGGTTTTCCGTCCGGAATTGCGGTGGACTATGGTATGTCTTCCGGCCGCCGGCCGGGCCGGCTCCTGTAAGACGGGAAAGACCAGCCGAATTTGAGCGCCCCGCCACGCACCGCGAAGGCGACCGCGAAACCGGCCAGCCCGGAAACCGGCTGCGGCAGGCCGGCGACGTCGCCGAGGGTGAAGATCGCAGCGCCCGCCAGCGCCGCGCTGACGTAGATTTCCGGGCGCAGCAGCACGGAGGGCTCGCCCGCCAGAAGGTCGCGCAGGATGCCGCCGAAGGTGGCCGTCAGCATTCCCGTGATGATGGAAACCGCCGGCGAACCGGTGACGGCCATGCCCTTGGCCGCGCCCATCACCGAAAAGGCGGCAACGCCGATGGCGTCGAGCCAGAGCAGAAGCTTGTAGCGGGATTCGACACGGTGTGCGGCTAAGAACACGACGACCGCCACCACCGCGCAGATCAGCACATAGTCACGGTTGACGACCCAGAACACGGGAACGTTGAGGATGAGGTCGCGGAACGTGCCGCCACCGATGCCGGTGACGCTGGCCAGGAACAGAAAGCCGATGATGTCGAGCTGCTTGCGCGATGCGGCAAGCGCGCCGGTCGCCGCGAAGACGGCGACACCGGCATAGTCGAGCAGCGCGATCGGGTTCATGGCAGGGGCAGTAGGGCCGTAGGAAGATGCAAATGTGTAAGCCAAACCTACACAATTGCCTACTGGCTAACATATTGCCTTGCTGCCCTACTCCCTCAGCTAAGCGTCCTTCTCGGCCTGCTCATTCACCGGGCCGGGCTCAACGGGCGCCTCGGCGGCCTGCTTCGGACCGCCCTTGGAAACGCCGACCATGGCCGGCCGCAGAACCCGCTCGCCGATCGAATAGCCGGGCTGCACCACCTGGAGCACGGTTCCGGTCGGCACGTCGGGGTTGGGTATCTCGAACATCGCCTGGTGGAAGTTCGGGTCGAACTTCTCGCCCTCCGGCGCCAGCTTCTTCACGCCGTGCCGTTCCATTGCCGACAGCATGGCGCGCTCGGTGAGATCGACGCCTTCGATGAGAGCCTTGAAGCCGGCATCACCGGCGGCCTTGGCCTCGGCCGGAATGGCGTCGAGCGCGCGCTGCAGATTGTCCGACACCGACAGCATGTCGCGCGCGAAATTGGCGACCGCGTAGGTGCGCGCGTCATGCACGTCGCGCGCCGTGCGCCGGCGCAGGTTCTCCATCTCGGCCGCGACGCGAAGCGCGCGGTCCTTCAGTTCCTCGTTTTCCTTGAGCAGGCGCACCAGCGCCTCGTAATCGTCGGTGCTGCCTTCCGTGCGTTCCGCGGCAGCCTCGGCCGCCTCGATTTCATCGGGCGCGCGTTCGTTTCTGGCCTGGTCGCTCATCGCAATTTCCCGTCTTCGAATGATCTGGATTTTGAGCCCGATATCGAGGTTTGGCACTCAAAAATCAAGGGGTAAGCCGCCTTGCCCGCGCCTCGCCCGATCAATCGACTTTAATTCAAATTTTACTCTAACGGCTGACTCTGCTTGCGGGCGGGCCGCCGTGCTGGAACCATTCGGCAACCGGGGGCGTTTCGAAGCCGAGTTAGGACTTGAGATGATGACCCGCAACAACGGCGATATACAGGACGGACTCGCCAGCGAGATCAGGCGTCAATTCGGCAGCGAGGCGATCAAGCGCTTCGCGCGTTCGATGCCCACATTTCGCGCCGAAACCGATATCCCCGATCACCTTCGGGACCTGCTCGACGAGTTGGAAGGGGTGGAAACCAGCCCGGCCGGCGACAGGCGCAGCCGATAGACACATTCGCGCGTCAATTACGCGCAGTAATTTTGCGTGATGTCAGGCTTGCGGCGGACGAACGCCTCTGCCTATGCTCCTTGATGAACACGGTTTCCCCCGAAGCAGCCGCCGACAGCAGGCGCGCATGGCTGAAGATCCTGGCTCGTTACAAGAAGCCGGACAGGCGACGCAGCGCCGTCGAACTTGCCATCACCCTCATTCCCTTCGCGACACTCTGGGCGCTGTCATCAGCGGCCTATGCCTACGGGCATTGGTGGGGATTGGTGCTCATACTGCCGGCGGCAGGCTTCCTGGTGCGGATTTTCATGATCCAGCATGATTGCGGCCATGGCTCGTTCTTCGCCAATCGCGCCGCAGACGACTGGATCGGCCGCGCGCTCGGCATTCTGACGCTGACCCCCTATGATTGCTGGCGTCGCGCCCATGCGACCCACCATGCCACGGCCGGCAATCTCGACGCGCGCGGCATGGGCGACATCAGGACGTTGACCGTCGCGGAATACCGGCGGCTCTCCTGGCGAGGCCGCCTCGCCTACCGGCTCTATCGACACCCGCTGGTCATGTTCGGTCTCGGGCCGATCTGGCTGTTCATCTTCTCGCAAAGACTGCCCGTCGGCATGATGCGTGGTGGCTTCACGCCATGGATGTCCTCCATGTCCACCAATGTCGCGATCGCTCTCGCCGCGGCCGCACTCATCTGGCTGATCGGGCCGGGCGCGTTCCTCATCGTGCACCTGCCCATCGTCATCCTCGCCGGCTCGGCCGGCGTCTGGCTGTTCTATGTCCAGCACCAGTTCGAGGAGACGGAATGGGCGAACGACACCGAATGGGAATTCCAGCGAGCCGCGTTGCACGGCTCCTCCTACTACGATCTGCCACCGGTGCTTAACTGGTTCACAGGCAATATCGGCGTGCATCACGTCCATCACCTCTCCGCCAAGGTGCCCGGCTACCGGCTTCCGGAAGTGCTGAGGGACTATCCGGAACTGCGCGGCATCGGCCGGGTGACGCTTCTCGACAGCCTGCGCTGCGTCAAGCTCGCGCTGTGGGACGAAAGCCGTGGCAAGCTGGTATCCTTCCGCGAGGCGCGAATGGCGCTCCAGGGCTGATCGATATCCTGGCGCGATCCCCTGACGTGCCGTGACCACCAGCAAAAGACATGGACCCATGAGCCATCCGCGCGTTCTTTCAGATGCCTTCATCCCCGAACTTCCCAACCGTTACAGCGGCAAGGTGCGGGAAAATTACGACCTGCCGGATGGCCGGCGCATCATCATCGCCACCGACCGCATCAGCGCCTTCGACGCCATCCTGACCTCCATCCCGTTCAAGGGAGAAATCCTCACCCAGATTGCCCGGTACTGGTTCGAGGAGACGGCGGATATCTGTCCCAACCACGTCCTCGAATATCCCGATCCCAACGTCGTCGTGGGTACCCGGCTCGAAATCTTGCCGGTCGAAATCGTCGTTCGCGGCTACCTGGCGGGAACCACCAGCACCTCGATCCTGACCAAGTACAGGAACGGCGAGCGTGAAATGTATGGCACGGTCCTGCCGGATGGATTGCGGGCCAATGAAAAGCTTCGCGAAGCGATCATCACCCCAACCAGCAAGGCCTTTGACGGTGGTCACGACGAGCCCCTGTCAGAGGCCCAGATACTCGCCCAAGGCCTTCTGACGCCGGCGCAATGGCATACCGTGTCGAACTATGCCCTGAAGTTGTTTGCCCGCGGGCAGGCGCGGGCCGCCGAGCGCGGCCTGATCCTCGCCGATACGAAATACGAGTTCGGCGTCGACAAGGACGGGGCGATCCTGCTCGCCGACGAGATCCATACGCCCGACAGCAGTCGCTACTGGATCGCCGCGACCTACGAAAAGGCCTTCGAGGCCGGCGACCGTCCAGAGAGCTTCGACAAGGATTTCATCCGGTCGTGGGTCACGGCGCGATGCGATCCATACAAGGATCCGATCCCGACGATTCCCGACGAGATCGTCAACCAGGCATCTCGGGTTTATGCGCAGGCCTATGAAGCGATCACCGGCAAGACGTTCTTGCCCGACCTTTCGGTAGACACGGTGCTCGATCGCGTCCGCGCCAATCTCAAGCGCTACTTCTAGTCTGGGCGGCTTCCGCCGCGCCACACGGCGCGGCGGAACTGTCGATATACAGGATCAGGCCGCCTGACGCTCGTTGCGCATCAGGATCTCGCCGTGGCGGATCTCGGTGCCCAGAACTTTCAGGCATTCACGGATGAAGTTGGACAGGCCTGGCCAGCCCTTGGCGGAAACGAGATTGCCGTCGACATGCGCGCCCGTCGGCGCGACATCGACATAGATGCCGCCGGCGAGCGTCACCTCCGGTTCGCAATATTGCAGCGCCGCGACCTCCCTGCCGCGCACGACGCCGTCGACGGCGATCAGGATCTGCACGCCATGGCAGATGGTGAAGATCGGCTTGCCGGCTTCATGGAAGTGCCGCACCAGCCCCTGAACGCGTTTGTCGATGCGGATATATTCCGGCCCCCTCCCGCCGGCCGCGTAGACCGCGTCGTAATCGGCCGGATCGACCTCGGAAAAGGTCTTGTTGAGAATGTAGTCGTGGCCGAGCTTTTCGGTATAGGTCTGGTGACCCTCGAAATCATGCAACGAGGTCTTCAGGATCTCGCCAGCTTTCTTGTCAGGACAGACGACATGCACCGTGTGGCCGACGGCATGCATGGCCTGTTCGAAAACGAAAATCTCGTACTCCTCGCTGAACTCGCCAACGAGCATCAATATCTTCTTGCCGGCCATTCCCATTCCTCCCTTCGCGGCTATTTATTTTGAGTGACAAAATAATAGCCCATCCTAGGCGGAGGATGCCCGAAGGGAAAGCCGCAATCGTAAAATTGGTCTTACCAGTTTTTACGAGATGGCGTTTTTCCTAGCCGATCTTACAAGCGGACAATCAATAATTGCCATCCTGGCAGGACCAGAATGACATCGATCGACTCGCCAAAGGATTTTGCGGATCGAACCTGGCGCGAGGCTCAGACGGCGCGCGAGCGCCGCCAGGAATATTTCTCACCTTTGGGCTCGACCCTCGCGACCGGCTGGTAGTGAACCGGCAAAAGGCCGGTGCGGCCTTCCGCGAGCCGACGCAGGAGCACCGGGTTCGATATCTCGAACTCGTCGAAACCGAGGCGCAGCATGTGCGGAAGCTGATCCACCAGAACCTGGCCGACAGCGCGGATGGCTCCGGCGAAGTGATGACGGCCGCGCAGCAGCTCCGCCTTGGAGAAACTGCGACCATCATTGAACGCCGGGAAGGCAAGCGCCACCAGCGACAACTGGTCGAGCAGGCCGGCGATCTTGTCGAGCTGGTCGCCGGGCTGCAGCACGACACCCAGCCGCTCCCTGGCGGAGCGGCGCACATCCGCGTCGAGATCGAGGAAGACCTGCAGCGGCAGGATGAAACGGCCATTGCCGGCAAGCGCCTCGGCGCCGGCGGCATGGGTCCATTCGTCGTCGCGGAAACCCTGCGGCGTCCAGAGGCGGATCGTGTTCTCGGTCATGCGATATCCTGACTGAAGGCAAGTTCCGCGGAAGGGCCTGACGGCTCTCCCGCGAAAAGCACCAGCGCATTCCCTTGGGAATTGCGCGGAAACAATGAGATGGAGCTGTTCGACATTTCCATGAAACGCTGAATGGCTCTAAAGCGATGCGTCGGTGAGCGACTTCTCCAACCCCGAAAGGTGGATGCCGCATTCGGTCTTGGCGTGGCCGGCCCAGCGGCCGCTGCGCGCGTCCTCGCCGGGCTGCACCGGCTGCGTGCAGGGGAAGCAGCCGATCGACAGATAGCCATAGGCGACCAGCGGGTTTTCCCGCAGCGCATGCGCGCGCATGTAGGCTGCCTGGTCAGCCGTCGTCCAATGGGCCAGCGGGTTGATGCGGATGCGCGAGCCGACGGCCTCGAAGACCGGAAGCGCGGCGCGCGTCGATGCCTGGAACCGCTTTCGCCCGGTGAACCAAGCCCGGAAGGGCTCGACGCCCCGCGCCATAGGCTGCACCTTGCGCACGTCGCAGCAGGCATCGGTGCTGCTCTCGTGCAGATTGCCCTTGGGATCGACACGCGCGAGCGCCGCTTCGTCAGGCTTGATCACCTGGATGTTGGTCAGGCCGAAATCGGCGGCAAGCGCGTCGCGATAGCCGAACGTCTCCTCGAAATGCTTGCCGGTGTCGAGGAAGATGATCGGCAGGGAGCGGTCGATCTCGGACACCATGTGCAGCAGCACCGCCGAATCCGCGCCGAACGACGACACGGCCGCGACCTCGCCATGGAAGATGTCCATGACCGATCGTTCGATGATCCGCAGCGGATCGAGATGGCCGTGCAGCGCGTCCAGCCCCGCCGCCTCGGCGGCGACGCCGGCTTCGACATCGGCAATATGATCAAGCGGCCTTGGCTTCGCCAGCATAGAGCGCCTCCTTGAACGGCGCGGGACCGACACGGCGGTAAGCGTCGATGAAACGTTCGGACGGACCGAGCCGCAGGCCGAGATAGGTCTCGACGATCTGCTCGATGGCGTTGGTGATCTCCTCGGAGCTGAAGCCGGGACCGATGATCTCGCCCACCGAGGTGTTCTCGTCGGCCGAACCGCCGAGCGTCACCTGGTAGAGCTCGCTGCCCTTCTTCTCGACCCCGAGGATGCCGATATGGCCGACGTGATGGTGGCCGCAGGCGTTGATGCATCCCGAGATCTTCAGCTTCAGTTCGCCGATCTCCCGCTGCCGCTCCAGCGAAGCGAAGCGGCGCGAGATCTCCTGCGCCACCGGAATGGAGCGGGCCGTCGCCAACGAGCAATAATCGAGCCCGGGGCACGCGATGATATCGGAGATCAGATTGGAGTTGGCGGTGGCCAGGTCGATCTCGACCAGCGCGTCGTAGACAACCCTGAGGTCGGCGCGCGCCACATGCGGCAGAATCAGGTTCTGCTCATGACTGACCCGCAGCTCGTCGAAAGCATATTTCTCGGCGATGTCGGCCACAGCTTCCATCTGGCTGGCAGTCGCATCGCCAGGCGCTTCGCCTATGCCCTTCAGCGAGATCGTAACCGCTGCGTAGTCGGGATGGCGGTGCGTGACCACGTTCTGGTCGAGCCATTCCGAGAAGCTCCTGGAATCCAGGCGATCGCGCTTGACCGCGGCGTCGCCTTCCGGCCGATCGGTCAGCGCCGGGGGCGCGAAATACGCCTCGATGGCGTGGATGTCGCTTTCGGGCAGGCGAAGGCCGGCATCCTTGAGCGCCTCCCACTCGGCCTCGATCTGGCTGGCGATCTCCTCGACACCGGTCTCGTGGACCAGGATCTTGATACGCGCCTTGTACTTGTTGTCGCGGCGGCCGTTGAGATTGTAAACGCGCAGGATCGCCGTGCAGTAGGACAACAGATCGGCTTCCGGCAGGAAGTCGCGGATCTTCTTGGCCACCATCGGCGTGCGCCCCTGGCCGCCGCCGACATACACGGCAAAGCCGAGTTCGCCGGCCGCGTTCTTCTTCAGGTGCAGGCCGATGTCGTGGGTCTGGATGGCGGCGCGGTCACGCTCGGCGCCCGTCACCGCGATCTTGAACTTGCGCGGCAGGTACGAGAACTCCGGATGCACCGACGACCACTGGCGCAGGATTTCCGCATAGGGCCTGGGATCGGCGACCTCATCGGCGGCGGCGCCCGCGAAATGATCGGCGGTGACGTTGCGGATGCAGTTGCCGCTGGTCTGGATGGCGTGCATCTCGACGCTGGCGAGGTCAGCGAGGATCGCCGGAATGTCCGACAGCGCCGGCCAGTTGAACTGGATGTTCTGCCGCGTGGTGAAGTGGCCGTAGCCCTTGTCGTACTTGCGCGCGATGTGGCCGAGCATGCGCAGTTGCCGGCTGTTCAGCGTGCCGTAGGGCACCGCGATGCGCAGCATGTAGGCATGAAGCTGGAGATAGACGCCGTTCATCAGCCGTAGCGGACGGAACTGGTCCTCCGTGATCTCACCCGCAAGCCGGCGCTGGACCTGGTCGCTGAACTCGGCGACGCGGGCCTTGACGAAATCGTGGTCGAACTCATCGTAACGGTACATCAAATCGTCTTTCCGGGCGCATCCGCCCGCTTGAACATCGAGGCCGGCCAGCGCCGGCAAATTCCAGTTCGTCAGGCAGCCTTGGCGGTTTGCGGGCGCGCCTGCTTGCCGAGATCGTTGCGGTTGGTCGGCCCGGCGGCGCGGATCTTTTCGCGCAGCCGCACGGGCTCGACGATGCCAGCGACGATCGTCACATCGATCAGGTTGACGTCGACCACGAGATTGTCGGCCGCCGCCTTGGCGCCGATCGCCTCCAGGCGCTCCTCGCCGGCCTTGTCGGCGACTGTGTCGGCAGCCTCGATCGTCTCGGCCCAGGCGCCGTTGGCGTACCAGACGACTTCGCCATCCCCGAGGCGGTTCGCGGTCAGGACCTTCATGATGCAACTCCTTCGATGGCCCGGACGGCCCTGCCTTCGTGCTTGCGGGCCGCGAGCGGCTCGGAATGGTCGAAATTCGCGCCGGCGACGGCATCGCCGATGATGGTCATGACCGGCCCGTCGAGATCGACGCGCGCCTCAAGCGACGGCAGGTCGGCGAGCGTGCCGTGGAAGCGCCGGCGGTTGCCGAGGCTGGCGTTCTCTACCACGGCGACAGCCGTGTCCGGCGACAACCCGGCCTCGATCAGCCGCCCTGCAACCTCGGCGGCCACCGAGCGGCCCATATAGACGGCTACGGTGGCGCCGGAGATGGCGAGCTTGGCCCAATCCGGCAGCGAATTGCCCTTGAGGTCGTGTCCGGTGGTGAACACCATCGACGACGTCACGCCGCGCAGCGTCAGCGGCAATTCGAAATCAGCGGCGGCGGCGAAGGCCGCCGTGACGCCCGGCACCACCTCGTAGGCGATGCCGGCCTCGCGCAGCGCCGCCATTTCCTCGCCCGCGCGGCCGAACACCAGGGGGTCGCCCGACTTCAGCCGCACCACGCGCTTGCCCTGGCGGCCCAGTTCGACCAGCAGCGCGTTGATTTCGGCCTGGCTCTTTGTATGGCATCCCTTGCGCTTGCCGACCGGAAGGCGCTCGGCATCGCGGCGGGCCATGGCGACGATGGCTTCAGGAACCAGCGCGTCGTGAACGATCACATCCGCTTCCAGCAACAGGCGATGGGCGCGCAGCGTCAGCAGATCCTCTGCGCCCGGGCCCGCGCCGACCAGCGCGATGTGCCCGGCGGCCGGAGCGTTGGTGGCAAGCAGGTCCAGCGCGGCGTCACGCGCCTTGTCGTACTCGCCCGCCTCGATGGCCCGCGCCGGGGTGCCGGCGAAGAAATCGCTCCAGAAACGGCGGCGGCGGTTGCCCTTCGGCAGCCGCTCGGCGGCGGCGCGCAGCGAGGCCGCCAGAGCGGCCAGCCGGCCGAGCGAGGGCGGCAGCATGCGGTCTATGCGCCCGCGCAGCATCTGCGCCAGAACGGGGCCGGCGCCTTCGGTGCCGATCGCGATCGCGACAGGCGCGCGGTTGACCAGGGCCGGCGTGAAGAAATCGCACAGCTCGGGCCGGTCCACGGCATTGACGGGAATGCCGAGCCGGCGCGCATCGGTGGCGACGCGGCTGTCCAGCGCCTCGTCACCGCTGGCGGCGAACACCATCACCGCGCCATGAAGCTGCGATGCATCGTAGGGCTGGCGGATATGGGTTGCGCCGCTGCCCGCGATGAAGGCCAGCAACTCCTCGCCGGCATCCGAAGCGATAATGCGCAGCACCGCGCTCGACTGGTCGATCAGACGGGCCTTCGCCAGCGCTTCCTCGCCGTTCCCGACGATGGCCACGGCTTCGCCTTCTACCCGCGCGAAGACGGGGAAGGCGTTGAGCTTTGGCGCGGCATGCGGCATGGCGAGCGGAATCCTGAACAGACCGCCAGTTCTACCCACCAGGGCGAAAAACCAGAAGAAACGCACTCGCGCTTCGCATTGCGGGATGCAATCGCTTTTCTGAAAGCGCGAGGGGCCGGAGAAAAAAATTCCACACCAACGCGCAAAGCGAAGGGAAGTTGGCGCTTGTAGCCCCATTTCGCGGCTTTCTAGCGGGCAACGCAGCCGCTCGCAAAACAGATTTTTCTAATTTCTACTAATTTACTAGATTAAAGCGTCCGCCGCCGCAGCGGCGCGTGGCGCGCCCCTGAAGGTCATGGCCATGCAAGCGCCGGTCGACTGGAACTATCGCGCTTCGCGACACGTTTGGTTGCTGCATTCCGCATGCCGGGCGGCATCGACTGGCATCGCGCGAACGCGGTTGAAAACAGCTGGAACAGGAATGTTCGATCCGTTCGAATGCACCCGGCTCCAGCTATCCATACCGCCGGTTGGAACTTCGATCGGCATACCTTGCAAGCCAGGAGGAACGCGATGAGCATCAAACTTAAACATGGCCTTTGGGTCATCGTGGCGGACGGCGAGAAGGCGCTTTTCCTGCGCAACCAGGGCGACTCCAGGTTTCCCAACCTGGAAGTGGTGCAGGAAATGGCGCAGGAGAACCCGCCGACGCGGGAGCAGGGAAGCGACAGGCCGGGCCGCTATAATGATGGCCCCACGGTTCACCGCAGCGCTGTCCAGGACACCGACTGGCATCGCTTGAACAAGGACAGGTTCGCCAACGAGATCGCCGGGCGGCTCTATAGGCTCGCGCACAAGGGTGAATTCGACGATGTAGTGTTGATCGCGCCGCCGCGCGTGCTGGGCGAGATGCGGCAGAAGCTGCACCAGGAAGTTGGCGACAAGGTGCGAGCGGAAATTCCCAAGACACTGACCAACCACACGATCGCCGAGATCGAGACCCTGCTCCAGTCGGTCTGAGCCAAACCTTGGACGCCCGCGCCAGACGTCGCGGCCGGTCTCATAGAGGTCGGCCGCGATTTTCTTCGCCTCAAGCCTGTCCCTGGGGCCGATTTCTGCGCCGCGATGGTTGCAACACCGCCGCACTCTCCACCATATTGCAAAAAGCGGCGGCCTTTCGGGCAGCGCTCATCCGACATCGCAATCACAGAAAGGCGCTCCATAGACAATGCCGCATGACACGCCCCTTATCGCAACCATCGTCGCCGGTCTGGGGCTTGCATTCGTGCTCGGCGCCTTAGCCAATCGTTTCCGCATTCCGCCTCTCGTGGGCTATCTCATTGCCGGCGTGCTGGTTGGACCGAACACGCCCGGCTTCGTCGCCGATGGCGGGCTGGCCACCGAACTGGCCGAGATCGGCGTGATCCTGCTGATGTTCGGCGTCGGCCTGCATTTCTCGCTGAAGGACCTGCTGTCCGTGCGCGCGATCGCCGTGCCCGGCGCCGTGGTGCAGATCGGCTTCGCGACGCTCCTGGGCGTCGGCCTTGCCTGGATGCTGGGCTGGTCGATGGGCGCGGGCCTCGTCTTCGGCCTGGCGCTATCCGTCGCCTCAACGGTCGTCCTGCTGCGCGCCATGCAGGAGCGCCGCCTGATCGAGACGGAGCGGGGGCGCATCGCCGTCGGCTGGCTGATCGTCGAGGATCTGGCCATGGTGCTGGCGCTGGTGCTGCTTCCAGCCCTGGCCGGCGTGCTTGGCGGCGATCAGCAGCCGCAGACCCAGATCAGCGGCGTGATGTCCCTGCCCGCCAGCTACGGCATATGGGGGGTGCTCGGCATCACGCTGGCCAAGGTGGTGGCCTTCGTCGTCGTTATGCTGGTGGTCGGCCGCCGGGTCATCCCCTGGATTCTGCATTATGTCGCGCACACCGGATCGCGCGAGCTCTTCCGCCTTGCGGTGCTGGCCATCGCGCTCGGCGTCGCGTTCGGCGCCGCCAAGCTGTTCGGCGTGTCGCTGGCGCTGGGCGCCTTCTTCGCCGGCATGATCATGAGCGAATCCGAGCTCAGCCATCGCGCGGCGGAGGAGTCGCTTCCGCTGCGCGACGCCTTCTCCGTGCTGTTCTTCGTTTCCGTCGGCATGTTGTTCGATCCGTTCAGCCTGGTCCACAATGGCTGGCCGATCCTGGCGACGCTGGCCATCATCCTCGTCGGCAAGTCGCTGGCGGCCTTCGTCATCGTCATCGCCTTCGGCTACCCGATCGCCACAGCGCTGATGATCTCCGCAAGCCTGGCGCAGATCGGCGAATTCTCCTTCATCCTGGCCGAACTTGGCGTCGGCCTGAACCTGCTGCCCGAGCAGGGCCGCGATCTCATCCTTGCCGGCGCCATCCTGTCGATCGTGCTCAATCCGCTGATGTTCCTGGCAGTTGACCGGATGAAGCCCTGGCTGGAAAAGCGGACCGGAAAAGGCGTCCCGCCGGCGGAGGCAAAGCCGGTTGGCCCGGCCACGGAGCCAGGCAAGGTGGCTTCGGTCGCCGCCGCGCCCAAGGAGGACGGACCGCCACCCAGGACGACGCTGGACGGCCATGCCATCCTGATCGGCTACGGCCGGGTGGGCAGTCTCGTCGGCGCCGCGCTGAAGCAGGCCGGCATGCCCTTCCTGGTCGTGGAGGATGCCGACAAGACACTTGCCCGGCTCAAGGCCGATGACATCGAGACCGTGGCCGGCAACGCCGCCAATGCGGAGGTTTTCGCCGCCGCCAATCCGGAAGGCGCGAAACGGCTGATCCTCGCCATTCCCAACGCGTTCGAGGCCGGCCAGATCGTGCTGCGGGCGCGCGCCGCGAACCCCGCCATCAACGTTGTCGCCCGCGCTCACTCAGATGCGGAGGTCGAGCATCTCAAGGGTCTCGGCGCCGATACGGTGATCATGGGCGAGCGCGAGATCGCGCGGGGTATCGTCGAGGAGGTGCTGGGCGGCGCGATGCCCCCCTCTCCGCCAGCGCAAGCGGCTTCAGCGCAGGAAGCCGCGGAGCCCGCGAGCTAGAGCAATTCCAGCAAAAGTGCGTAGCGGTTTTGCCGGGAAAAGCGCGTAGCGCTTTCCCTTGGGAATTTCTAAAAACAAAGAGTTAGAGCAATGCCGGCGATTCAATTTTCGCCGGGGTTGCTCTAGCGGCATCGGGCATCCCACCCGGTCTGCGCGAAGCCGGGCGATCCGACCTGGCGGCCGACTCAGACGTGCTGACCGCCATTGATATGGATCTCCGAGCCGCTCACATAGGCGGCCTGCCCCGAGCACAGGAAGAAGATGATGTCGGCGACCTCGGCCGTTGTACCGAGGCGCCGCAACGGGATCGCCTCGACGATCTTGTCCGTGCCCGGCGAGAGAATCGCGGTGTCGATCTCGCCCGGCGCGATGGCGTTGACGCGGATGCCATGCGGACCGAAGTCATGCGCCATTTCGCGCGTCAGCGAGCCGAGCGCCGCCTTCGACGTCGCGTAGGCCGTGCCGGCGAAAGGATGCACGCGGGTGCCGGCGATCGAGGTGACGTTGACGATCGAGCCCTTCGCCGCCGCCAGCTCCTTGAACAGACCGCGTGCCAGCATGATCGGGGCGAAGAAATTGACCTGGAAGACGTCGCGCCAGACATGCATCGGCGTGTCGATGGAGTTCAGGCGCTCGCCTTCCTTGAGCTTGGGCGAGATGCCGGCATTGTTGACCAGCGCGTGCAACTGCCCGCCATGCGGCTCCAGCCGGTGGCGGATCTCGGCGACGGCGATACCGACGTCCTCCTGATCGGCGAGGTCGACCTTGATATGGTCCTCCGGGCCAGCCGGCCATGGACAATCCTCGGCGAAGGCCTGACGAGAGCAGGTGATGACGCGCCAGCCCTCGCGCGAAAAGCGCTTTACGGTCGCATGGCCGATACCACGGCTGGCGCCCGTGAGGACGATGGTCTTTCTGGTGTCGGCTTCGGCCATGGCTTGGTCTCCGGCGCGTGGTCTAGCCGAATATGGTTATAGTGGCGAGAGGTCACTAGAGATTGCAGGCCGGTAGCGGGACACGTCTATCGCGGTTCAGTAGCAGGTCGGGCACTGCACATGCAGGCCAAGGTTGAGAAGAAAAACCAGACCTGCCAACGTCCAGAGAACTCTCAAGAAAATGCTGCGCGACCGCTTGGCGAGGCGCGCCACCCCCCAAGCCACTCCATAAGGCAGCAAAAGCCCCATGATAACGGAACCGAATATCGCGCCGATTCTCTCGTGATCCAGATATGCCGGATTGGGGAAATAGAGATATGGCAGATGTCGTATCACCACGACACAAACAGTCATTCCGAGCAACAAAAGCCACTGCCACGCGCTCAGACGCTTGTATGCTTTCACATCAACCGGCTCGGCCAGTTCGCCGGTCACATTCTTAGCCGCCGCTCAGGATGTCGAGGATCGAGGTGTTGCGACGCTTCGTCGGCCCGCCGACGTTGCCGGGCGGTACCGGATGCTTGACCGATGCGGTCGAACCGTTGTCGCTTGGCATGTCGAAGCCGTCGGCATCGACCGTCTGCGCCGGACGTGACGGGCGCACGGGAGCGGCCGGCTGCGCGGCCGGAGCCGCCGGCGCCGACTGACCGACCGGGGTTGCGGGAACCGGTGCCGGCGATGCGTCGGCGGACGGTATCTCGTCGGGGACGATCGTGTCGGCCGGCGTCGATTTCCAGGTTCCAGGCAGCGGCCGCACGGGCACGCCTTCATGCGCCGCGACCATGAATTCATGCCAGGCCTGCGCCGGCAGGGCGCCGCCCGTCACCTTCTTCATCGGGCTGCCGTCGTCGTTGCCGAACCAGACGCCGGTGGTGAGATTGGCGGTGTAGCCGACGAACCAGGCGTCGCGCGAGTTCTGGCTGGTGCCCGTCTTGCCGGCGGAGGGCCAGGCGAAGGCGGCCTTCTTGGCCGTGCCCGTCTCGACGGTACCGGTCATCATCGCGTTCATCATGCCGACGACCTCCGGCTTGACGACGCGCGGCGCGCTGCCGCCGTTGTTCTCGTAGAGCACCTTGCCCGCGGTGGTCGTGATGCGGCGGATGAAGTGGACCTCGGGCCGGTAGCCGCCATTGGCGAACGGAACATAGGCTGATGTCAGCTCAAGCGGCGTCACTTCGGACGTGCCGAGCGCGATGGCGGTATTGGTCTGCAGGTCGGACTGTATGCCCATGCGGTGCGCCGCCTCGATGACGGCGCTGGGCCCGACCTCCATGGTCAGCTGCGCGGCGACAGAGTTCAGCGACTTGGCCAGTGCCGTCGCCAGTGTCACCTTGCCATAGTATTTGCCGCCGTAATTGTCGGGCGTCCAGTTGCCGATCTTGATCGGCGCGTCATTGCGCACGCTGTCCGGCGTGCGGCCGGCCTCGAGCGCGGCCATGTAGACGAACGGCTTGAAGGCGGAGCCCGGCTGCCGGCGGGCTTCCGAGGCGCGGTCGAACTGGCTGGTGGCATAGTCGTAGCCGCCGACCATCGCGCGCACCGCGCCCGAATCGTCGATCGACACCAGCGCGCCCTGCGTCACGTTCAGCTTCTTGCCGCTTTCGTCGATGAGCCTGCGGATCGACTTCTCGGCCAGCTTCTGCAGCGTCAGGTCGACCGTTGTGTCGACGACGATGTCGCTGCGCACGTCGCCGATCAGGTCGGGCAGTTCCTCCATCACCGTGTCGGCGACGTAGTTCTCCGAACCGGTCCAGTAGGACGGCGCGCGCGTTGCCGGCGCGCTCATCGCCGTCGTGAGTTCCTTGGCGCTGATCATGCCCTCGTCGCGCATGGCCGCGAGCACCAGTTGGGAGCGATCCTCGGCCGCCTTCGGGTCGCGCGCCGGCGACAGCCGTGACGGCGCCTTGAGCAGGCCGGCCAGAAGCGCGGCCTCGGCGAGCGTCACGTCGCGCGCGCTCTTGCCGAAATATCGCCGGGAGGCAGCCTCCACGCCATAGGCGCCCGAGCCGAAATAGACCCGGTTCAGGTACATTTCGAGGATCTGGTCCTTGGTGTGCTTGTGTTCGAGCCACAGCGCCAGAAGCACCTCCTGCACCTTGCGCTCAAGCGTGCGGTCGGGCGTCAGGAAGAGGTTCTTGGCGAGCTGCTGCGTCAGCGTCGAGCCACCCTGCGAGAAATGCCGGCCGAGCAGGTTGGTGACCATGGCGCGCGACAGGCCGATCGGGTCGATGCCGAAATGCGAATAGAAGCGCCGGTCCTCGATGGCGACAACGGCCTTGGGGATATAGGGCGACATCTCGCGCAGGCTGACCGCCTCGCCGCCGCTCGTGCCGCGATTGGCGATCAGGTTGCCGTCGACGGAGACGATCTTGATGTTGGGGGCACGATCGGGCACCGACCATGTCGTGGCCGCCGGCATCTTGGCGCCGTAGTAGATGACCACGCCTGCCACCGCGATCCCGCCCCAGATCGCCAGCACGAAGCACCAGTAGACCAGCCGTCCGAGCACGCCGAACAGGCCCCGGCCGCTCCGGCTCCGGCCGCCACCGCGTGATGATTTTGCTTTTGCGGGCTTGCGCCTTGCTGAGGCTTTGCGGCTTGGCACGACGCGGTCCTCTTCGCTCACCGAAAGACCAGCCGGGGTTTTCGCCTTCGGCGAGCCCTCGAAACTGGGTTCGATGCGACTGTCTCTGCGGTTCGCCATGCGCTCGCTGTCTGTTCCGGTGCCTATGGCGCTCGGCTTCGAGGCTAGATGCGGCGGTTTAAAGGCGGGTTAAAGCAGGGTTTCAGCAGCACGTTGAATTTTATTACGAATTTCTAAATGCGCTGCCGTTCGTCCGGACCGGCCGCGCAAACGGCTGTTTTGCGTAATACCTCGGGTCGTCAGGAAGAGCGCTTCTCATATCCGAGGCGGCTCATCATCTCGCCGTTGGCCCGCCAGAAAGTATCGCCAGCTTCGCACTCCACCCGCTCGATGCCAGGCGCGTTTCGGCCAACACCGAAATATTGCGGTCGTATCTTGTTCAGATCGGAAAAGGCGATCTCAAAAGGACGCAGGATTGGCCGGTCGATGAACTTGCTGATAGCTTCCAGAGGCGGGCAACCCTCGGCCGTCAGGTCCTCGAAGCGAAGGAAGAGGACATTGGGATTGTCTATCCAGTTGCTGACGTGCTGTGCCCAGGTCATGGCAAGCGGCCAACCCACGCTGATTTGCTCCAGCGTGAAGTCGAGATTCTCGAGATCTCGCAGAAACCGCTGATAGGAATGAACCGCGGCGCGGCCGTCGCGAACAACGTAGATAGCCCGATCCTTGGGTTCAGGCGTTTCGGCGTGGGTCTTCACGAAATGGAACCCGGATGTTCCTCGCAGGCGACTTATCAGAGCGCCCCGTTCGCCAGAGTAATGCAGGAGCCCACCGAGATTGCTGAATTCCGGATCACCTGTCCCGCTGGTGGCGACATCCCCGTAACTCCATACGTCAAAGCAGTTGCGCAGAATGATCCGCAACAACGTGTTTCCCGACCGTGGATAGGACGCCAACCAGACAATCATCGTGCTGTTCCGTTCAGGCCTTCACGCGAAACTCCGCGACAATTGTTGTCCCAAGCCCTCAGGGCAGCTTTAATCCGTCGAGGCGGGACTTGTGATCGAACCGGAACAGTCGGTCGACGGGAAACAGTTGAACATGCACCATCCTGTGTCAACCTGCATCGAGGCGATGTCAGATAATGCTGTTGTGTGCCTTGTCGATCGGCACAACGGGCAAATTTTGCGCGCCCCAACTCGGCAACGCCCCAATGAAATCAGTTCTTTAGACAGGTGAGTCGCGACATGCCAAAGCCTCCCGCCGGAGAGGATGGGAGGCAGCGCATTTTCGGCAGGCCGGGCCGCAGCGGCCGTCATGTCTGCAAGTGCGTGGCCGGCGAATTCATCGCCGGCCACGCCGGCCTGTGCTCGTGACCGCCAAGTTCGAGGCTTGGCCGATCAGGCGCTAGCCCAGGGCGGCGCGAACGGACAGCGCCGCCCTCGACGACTGCATCACTTCGCCGACATGGCAGTAGCAGACGATCTCGTGCAGCTGGTTGTCCGTCAGCTCGAAGAAACGCTTGGCTTCGCCATAGCTGTCGTCGGCAAGGCCCTCGTCGCGCAGGATCGGGTCCGCCGCGGCGACCGAGATCGGCGAGCCGTCGCCGCGCATAAGATCACGTTGCTCCGGCGCACGATATTCGGTCCCGGTCAGCGCGGTCAGGAGCCGGCTGGGCTCCCGCTCTAGGAGCTCCGCCCAGCGCACAAGGCGCTGAGTCCGGCTCATGAGCGGTTGTGTGATGTCGACCTCGGCTACAGCGTGCAGCTGGTCCAGTGTTTGGTGTTTCATGGCAACCTCCTATTGGCTAGGTTGGTTGGCCCCAAACGCCCTATGTCCGCATGATACCGCCGAAGCGCCCTGACGTCATCCGGATTCGCGATCGCCGCCAGACACGCTGTCGCGAGATTGGCTGCATATCGCGCTGCGAACGGCACGCGCGGGCTCGAGATAGCCGCATGGAATCAAGCCCCTAGGAAAGACCCCAAGATCACGATGACCGAGACCCGCCTCGTCGTCTTGCCGGCCCCGGCCCCGCGCCTCAATTCTGCTGGATCGAGATGCCCTTGTCGTCGATCTTGAGCTCGACGCCCTTCGGCTTGGTCTGCTCGCGATAGACATAGGCGCCGAGCGCTATGACCACGACGACGAGCGCGCCGATGATGAGATAGAGCATGTTCTGCTTCATGGGCGCGCCTCGTCTGGAGCACGATGCCGAAACGGGTGAAACGGTCCGCGCGGGCACCATGCGCGATCTCTTCGATCTGGAGCCTGAAATCATCCGGCTCCCGTGGAAATCAGGCCCTTTTGAAGACCTTGATCAGCACCAGCAGGATGACGGCGCCGATCGTGGCGTGAATGATCGATGCAAGCACCCCGCCGCCGATCGAAAAACCGATCATGGGGAAGAGCCAGCCGGCGATGAGCGCGCCGACGATGCCGACCACGATGTTGCCGAGCAGGCCAAAGCCGAAGCCGGATACGATGAGGCCGGCGAGCCAGCCGGCCACGGCGCCGATGATGATGAAGATAAGCAGGCTTTCGATACCCATTGGGCGTTTCCTCCGCGAGGAAGCGACAGCGAAGCCTCCGGGCTCCGAATCGCCCTCCATGTCAACAGCTTGAGGCTATGCGAAAGTGATTGGAGCCGCCAGCGGCCGCCTCATCGGACGTAGCCGAGAGCACCCATGAATTCGGCGCGAAGCGCGTCACTCGTCATCGTCGCTGGACGCGGGCCGCCAGCTGATCGGCTGGACCTTTTTCTGCGTGTTGCTGTCGGTGTAGGTCCACCAGCCGTCGTCGCGGTATTGCGCGATCGACTCGTTGATGACGCCGTCGCCGTCCTTCCAGTAGACGGTTACTTTCGATCCATCGGTCGGAGCGGTCGCTATCGGTTTGCGGTCGGCCATATCATCCCCTCCTGTCGCATGCCACGCTGGATCGCGCCAAACCGGAAACGATCCCGAGGCGACGAAACGCCGGTTGGCGGCGTCTGGTTCCCGACGACCAGCCGCGCCGTCAGCTGTGGGCGAAGATATCTTCCTCGCCCCAGCCCATGAGGTCGAGCTTCGCACGCGTCGGCAGGAAGCGGAAGCAGGCGTCGGCCTCCCTGGTGCGATTTTCCCGCTCCAGGCGCGTCGACAGCACCTCGCGCAGCCGGTGCAGGTAGAGGACGTCGGAGGCCGCGTATTCGAGCTGCTCCGGCGACAAGGTCTCCGCCGCCCAGTCGGACGATTGCTGCGCTTTCGACAGGCTGACGCCCAGCAGCTCGTTGCAGATGTCCTTCAGCCCGTGGCGGTCCGTATAGGTCCGCGTCAGCCGCGAGGCGATCTTGGTGCAGAAAACAGGTTCCGGCATGACGCCGAAGGCGTTGTAGAGCACGGCGAGGTCGAAGCGGCCGAAATGGAAGAGCTTGGTCACCTTGCGGTCGCGCAGCAGGCTGACGAGGTTCGGCGCCTTCTTCTGTCCCGGCGCGATCTGGATAACGTCGGCGCTGCCGTCGCCGGGCGAGATCTGCACCACGCACAGCCGGTCGCGGTGCGGATTGAGGCCGAGCGTCTCGGTATCGATGGCGACGGCGTCGACATTGTAGTGGGACAGGTCCGGCAGGTCGTTCTTGTGGAAACGGATGTCGGCAGCCATCATCTTCTCCGGGTCACGGGTCCGTGGCGCCGGTCGGCAACGCCACGGCGCGTTTACATTATCAGCCCGTCCTTGCCGCGATCGGCGGAAAAATCAACAAAAACTTGATTTTCCCGCCTCTCGAGCTTTCCCGGCTCAGCGGGTCAGCGCGTCGAGGATGCGCGCCCAGGACCGCTGGCCCTTGTGGAACGAGCTCATCTCGTACTTCTCGTTGGGCGAATGGATGCGGTCGTCGTCCAGCCCGAAGCCGACCAGCAGCGACTCCATGCCGAGATAGGTCTGGAAATCGCCGACCACCGGTATCGAGCCACCGCTGCCCGTGGTCACGGCCTGCTTCGGCCACTCGTCGGACAACGCGTCCTTGGCCTTGGCGAGAAACGGCGAGTCGTAGGAAAGCTGGATCGCCGGCGAGCCGCCATGCGGGTGGAACTCGACCGAACAGTCGCGCGGAATGCGCTCCTCGACGAATTTGCGGAACGCGGCGCGGATCTTCTTCGGATCCTGCTTGTGGACGAGGCGGAACGAGACCTTGGCTGAGGCCTCGGCCGCGATCACCGTCTTGAAGCCCTTGCCGGTGTAACCGCCTATGATGCCGTTGAACTCGGCCGTCGGCCGCGCCCAGGTCAGCTCCAGGACGGTGCGGCCCTTCTCGCCCGAGGGGATCGACAGGCCGACCGGTCCGAGGAACGTTTCGGCGGTCTCGCCGAGCGTTTCCCACGACTTCAGCACCTGCGACGGTGTCTCCTCGACGCCGTCATAGAAGCCGGGGATGGTCACATGGCCGTCCTTGTCATGGATGTCTGCCAGAACCCGCGCCAGGATGCGGATCGGATTGGCGGCAGCGCCGCCGTAAAGGCCGGAGTGCAGGTCGCGGTCGGCGGCCTTCACGGTGATCTCCTCGCCCACCAGCCCGCGCAGCGTCACGCAGATCGAAGGCGTATCGCGGTTCCACATGCTCGTGTCGCACACCAGCGCGAAATCGGCCTTCAGCTCCTCGGCATTCGCCTCGAGGAACGGCTTCAGCGACGGCGAGCCGGATTCCTCCTCGCCCTCGAACAGGATGGTGATCCGGCACGGCATGTTGCCATGAACCTGCTTCCAGGCGCGGCAGGCCTCGACGAAGGTCATCAACTGCCCCTTGTCGTCGGCGGAGCCACGCCCGGTGATCACCTTGCGGCCGGGTTCGATTTCCTTGACCGACGGCGCGAACGGATCGTTGTCCCAAAGCTCGATCGGATCGACCGGCTGGACGTCGTAGTGGCCGTAGAAAAGCACGTGCGGCGAGCCCGCCGGGCCTTCGTGATGCGCAACCACCATCGGATGACCGGGCGTGTCGCGCACGCTGGCATCGAAGCCTATTAGCCTGAGCTCGGCGACCAGCCATTCCGCCGCCTTGCGGCAGTCAGCGGCATAGGCGGGATCGGTGGAGATCGACTTGATCGCCAGCAGGCCGAACAGGCGCTCGAGGCTCTGGTCGAGATTCTTGTCGAGGCGATCGAGAACGGGGGAAATTGCGGACATGTCTTTGAGGCCTTTCGATTGAGAGCATGATCCGCGACCGCGAAATATCGGTCTTCCGCCGGATCGCGCCCACGCAAGAACATGGAGCGCGATGACGATTCGGGAAATGTATCACGCTCCATTTGCGGGAACCGTAGCGGCAGCGCGCGGAAACGGAAAGCCGTGAGCGTTGGACCAAGGCGGGAAAGGCTGAGGGCAAAAAAATGCCGCCGTGGTGGAGGGGGAACCACGGCGGCCTTTTACTCGAAACGATGCGGCAGCCCGGAGAGGGGGGATAGGCTGCCGCAGTTGTCCGGTATAGGCGGGGGACGGGCCTTGCTCCGGACTTCGGCGAAAACTGCCGATGACGTGTATTTGTGTCTGGGAACGTGGCGATTCAAGGGCACGAAAATTACACTTTTGTAACATAGGCGTGAGTGTGCCGATCGCGCGGGCCTGAAGTCCCGCGAACGCCGTGGAAAACCTGGAAATTGGCCCCGTTAGAGCCGCGTCTGAGGGCTCAGGCGCGTCGGCCGTCCTTGTCGAACAGGAAGGCCCGTTTGGGGTCAATGCCGAAGCGCGTCGTCGCGCCGGCGGTGAATTCGCGCGCATCGCGGCTCTCGACCGTGATCGTGTTGCCGTCCTCGATCTGGGCATGCGCATAGGCGACACCACCCAGCCGCTCGACGATGGTGATCTTTCCCGAAAGCACCGCCGCCGCGCCCTCGGCTGGCACGAAATGCTCGGGCCGGATGCCGATGCTGACATCGGAGCCCGGTGCCGGCGGCGTACCGCGTGTCGTCACCGCCACTTCGGAAAGACCGACCTTCGGCGCGGTCACCACCGCGACGTTCCCCTGCGCGGATTTGACGGTCGCCGGCACGAAATTCATGCGTGGCGAGCCGATGAAGCCGGCGACGAAGGCATTGTCCGGGTTCTCGTAGAGTTCGAGCGGCGCGCCGACCTGCTCGATGCGGCCCGCGCGCAGCACCACGATCTTGTCGGCCAGCGTCATGGCCTCGACCTGGTCATGGGTGACGTAGATCATCGTCGTGCCGAGGTCCTGGTGCAACTTGGCGATCTCGATGCGCATCTGCACGCGCAGTTCAGCGTCGAGATTGCTGAGCGGCTCGTCGAACAGGAACACGCCGGGCTGGCGCACGATGGCGCGGCCGATGGCCACGCGCTGGCGCTGGCCACCGGACAGCTCACGCGGCTTGCGCTCCAGATACTGTTCCAGATGCAGGATCTTCGCCGCATCACGCACCTTGCGGTCGATCTCGTCCTTGGGTCGCTTCGCCATTTCGAGCGGGAAGCCCATATTGGTCGCCACCGTCATGTGCGGATAGAGCGCGTAGGTCTGGAACACCATGGCGATGCCGCGCTTGGCCGGATCCTCGCCGGTGACGTCGCGCCCACCGATCTCGATGCTGCCCGATGTTGTGGTTTCCAGCCCGGCGATCATGCGCAGCAGCGTGGACTTGCCGCAGCCGGAGGGACCGACGAAGACGACGAACTCGCCGTCCCGGACGTCGAGGTCGACGCCGCGGATCACCTCCGTCTCGCCGAAACGCTTCTTCACCGATTTGAGCGACAGGCCCGCCATGGGTTCTTCCTTACTTGACGGCGCCTTCGGTCAGGCCGGAGACGAACCAACGGCCGATGAAGGCAAAGAGGGCGACGACGGGGACGATGGCGGCGGTCGCGCCGGCCAGCAGCAGGCCCCAGTCGATCTGGTACTGGCCGATGATGCCGGCAAAGCCGACAGGAATGGTGCGCCGCGCGTCAGACACGATCAGCACGGAGGCGAAGAGATATTCGGTCCAGGACGAGATGAAGGCGAAGATCGCGACGCTGGCGATGCCCGGCGCGATCAGCGGCATCAGGATGCGCAGGAGGATGGTTGTCGTCGGGGCGCCGTCGACGACCGCCGCCTCCTCGATCTCGCGCGGAACGGTGGCGAGGAAGGAGCGCATCATCCAGATCGAAAAAGGCAGTGCCAGAGCCACGTTGACGATGACCAGCGCCACGGGGCTGTCGATCAGCCCGACCTTGGCGAACAGCCCGTAGAGCGGGATCAGCACCACCACGCCGGGAAACGCATAGGCGAGCAATATCGTGCGGTAGAGCGTGTTGCGGCCTGGAAATTCCATGCGGAAGAAAGCATAGGCGGCCGGCAGTGCCAGGAGCACGGTGAAGGCCGTCGAAAACACCGCCACGATGACGCTGTTGAGCAGATAGACGGGAAAGTCGGACGCCTGCAGCAGCTTCTCGAAATGCTGCAGCGTGAAGGAGTGCGGGATCATCGTCGGTTCGCGCTGGATGATCTCGCGCGGCAGCTTGATGGAGCCCGTCACCACCCACCAGAACGGAAGCCCGATGATGAGCGCGAGAGCGGCGAGACCGCCATAGAGCGCGCTTGCCTGACGCCAGCTTCGTTTCATCGCGAGGCCTCCGTGGCGGTCATGGCCCGGGTGGTGAGGAAGGCAAAGCCCATCAGCAGGATGCTGGTCAGTACCGAGATGGTGGCCGCCTCGCTCAGGCGGTAACCCTTGAATGCGGTCTCGTAGATCAGCACCGGCAGCGTTTGCGTACCGCCGGAAGGACCGCCCGCCGTCAGCAGCCAGATGACGTCGAAGACGTTGAAGGAGAGCAGCGTTCCGACCACGCCGAGCACCATCAGCGTGGGCTGCAGCAGCGGCCAGGTGATGCGCTTGAAGCGCTGCCACGTGCCAGCGCCGTCGATGCGCGCCGCCTCGTAGAGATCGCCGGGAATGCGCGTCAAACCGGCCAGCATCATCAGCGCGGTGAACGGGAACCAGCGCCACGAATTGATCAGCACCAGCGAGGCCATGGCGCTGTCGCGCCCGGAAAAGAAGCCAACCGGCCGCTCCACGATGCCTGCCTGGACGAGCAGCGGGTTGATCATGCCGCCGGAGGTGGAGAGCAGCCAGCGCCAGATGATGACGACCACCACGGTCGGCACGATCCAGGTGAGGATGACCCAGGTGCGGGCGATCTTCACGCCCGGGAATTTCTGATTGAGGATCAGGGCCGTGGCGAGCGCCAGCGCGGTCTGCACAATGGCATTGCCGAGCACCCACACGATGCTGCGGCCGAAGGCGTACCAGAAGCCGCCGCCCCCGAGGACGGCGGCATAATTGTCGAGGCCGATGAAGTGGCCTTCGGAGCCGATCACGCCGACATCCTGGAAGCTCAGGATGACGGCCTGGACCAGCGGCCAGCCGAGCACGGCCAGCAGGAACAGCAGGGCAGGCGAAACGAACAGGAAGGCGAGCGTCGTGTTCTTCATGCGTCTGCCCTGCCCGTTGTTACTTCTTGGCGATCTCGGACATCTTCGCCTCGCCCGCCTTGACGGCGTCGGCCGCGCTCTGGCCATCGACGACGATGTGCTGGAGCGTCTCGGCGATCACGTTCTGCGCCGAGATTGCGCCGATCGACGGGAACACCTTGCCGGTGGTGAAGCCGAACAGCTTGCCGTTCTGCGAGTTGGCGATCATCGTCTCGATCTGCGGCTTGTACTTGGTCACGACCTTGTCGTTCCAGAACGAGTCCGCCTTGGCGCCGTCATTGGTGACCGGCAGGAACAGGCCCGGCTCCATGGTCAGGAAGCGGCCGTAGTTGGCCGGCTCGAGAAGCCAGGCCAGGAACACCTTGGCGGCATCCTGCTTGGCCTTGTCCTTGGTGGTGAGCATGATGGCGTTGGAGTAGGAAATCGTCGCCGACTCCTTCTCGCCATCCTCATGCGGGACCGCGGCGACGCCGAGGTCGGCGGCATCGCCCTCGGCCTGCGTGTCATAGGTGTTGATGACGCTGAACTGCAGGATCATGCCGCAGGTGTTGCTGGCGAAGCAGGCTTCCGCCTCGCCCCAGGTCCAGGACGCGTTGTCGGCTGGCGAGAGCTTGGCCAGCTTGCTGTAGAAGTCGTAGGCCTTCACCGTCCCGGGCTTGTCGAAGTCGATCGAGCCGTCATCCTTGTAGATGTCGGCGGCGCCGCTGTTGACCATGAAGCCGTAGACCGTCTGGTCCGTGTAGAGCTGCTTGTTGGCCGGCAGGCCAATGCCGTAGCGGCCGTCGCCGCCCAGCTTCTCGGCGGCCGCCTGCCATTCGCTCCAGGTCTTCGGCACTTCGATGCCGGCCTTCTTCAGGGCGCTGTTGCGGTACCACAGCGAGATCGCCATGTTGTAGGCCGGAACCGCCCAGACATGGTCGTCATACTTGTAGGGCGCGATCGTTGCCGGCACGAAACCGTGCTTGGCGTCGAGGTCCTTGGCCAGGTCGTCCACCGGCACGACGGCGTCGATCTTCCTCAGCACGGTGGTGAAATCGGGAATGGTGAACAGCAGGTCCGGGCCGTTGCCGGCGGCGAAGGCGGCCGGCGCCTTGGCGTAGACCTCGCCCCAGCTCTGCGGTTCCTGGCGCACCTGGATATCGGGATGGGCCTTGTTGAACTCGTCAAGCAGTTCCTGCATGCGCTGCACCCGGTGCGGCGGCTGCTCCATATGCCAGAGCGTGAGCTTGACCGGATCGGCGTGGGCCGTACCCGAAAGAAGCAGCGCGGCGAACCCGGCTGCGGTGAAAAGTCTGGTAGGCTTCATGCTGTTCTCCCTTTTGCGGCCCCCTGGCCGGCTTCCCTAAAGATGGCGGTTGCGCTTGCGATAGCGGGCGATGAGCCCTTCGTTGACTTCCTTGGCGCCGGGCATGTTGGCGCTGAGATAGACCGGAGCGTCGGTGCCCGAGGCCTGCAGGCGCACGGCGGCCTCGGCGAAGATGGCGTTCATCAGCGCCGCGCCGATCGAGGTCGATATCGGGCCGACGCGCAGTTCGCTGCCGGGCACCTTCATGATCGCGTCGCCGGGAGGCGCGCCATTGTCGAGCACGATGTCGGCCACGTCGGCGAGCCGGGTGCGGCCGTGCGCGGCCTGGCGCGAATACTCCTGCGAGGTGATGGCGATGACGGTGGCGCCGCGCTGCTTGCCGAGCTGCGCCGCCTCGACCGTGGCCGCGTTGACACCGCTGTTGGAGACGACGATCAGCACGTCGTTGGCGTCCATCGGATAGTGCTCGAACACCGGCACGATCACGCCCGACATGCGCTCGAAGGCGGTGCTCGCCACCGCGCCTTCGTGCACCATCAGCGGCGTGGACAGGATCGGCACGGTGAGCGCGAGGCCGCCGGCCCGGTAGTGGGCCTCCTCGGCCATGGTATGGCTGTGGCCGGTGCCGAAGATGTAGACCAGCCCGTCGGCCCGCGCCGTGCGCTCCACCGCATCCGCGGAGGCCGCGATCGCCTCGGCATTGTCTTCGATCAGCCGGCCGATGCGGGTGGTCAGTTCCGCCAGGTAGGCGGCGGCTGTGGGTGTCTTGCTCATGCGTCCTTTCCAAGTGTCAGATTGGCCCGCATGACAAAGCAATCGCCGCGATAGATCGAGCGGACATATTCGAGCGGGCGTCGCGTCGCGTCGAGCGTGCGGCGGGTCAGGATCAGAACCGGGCTCTGCAGCGATATGCCCAGCGCCGCCGCGCTTGCAGCGTCGGGGTGAGCGGACCGAAGCCCCTGTTCCGCGAATGTCGGATAGAGGTGGTAGATGTCGCGCAGGACGCGGTAGAGCGATGCCGTGCGGAAGTCGGCGCGGTCGAACAGGCCGGGCGCCAGCTCCAGCGGTATCTCCGTCTTTTCGATCCCGACGGGCTCGCTGTCCGCCATGCGCACCCGCACCAGCCTGTGCACGGCGGCGCCCTCCGCCAGGCCGAGCGCGTCGGCGGTCTCGCGGTCGGCGACGCCGATGCCGGCGTCCAGGACGATGCTGGAAGCAGTACGGCCGCCGCGCTGCATGTCCTCGGTGAAGCCGGTCAGCGTGCTGAGCTGCTGCTCGATCTGCAACTGCGCGACGAAGGCGCCGCGCCCGACGCGCGTCTCCACCAGCCCCCGCTTTTCCAGCAGCTTCAGCGCCTGCCGCGCCGTCATGCGACTGGCGCCCAGCTCCTCAGCCATCTGGCGTTCCGAGGGCAGCCGCTCGCCGGCCTTCAGCGCGCCGGATGTGATCTGCGCCGTGAAGTCGTTGGCGATGCGCTGGTAGAGAGGCTGACCGGCCGTGTTGTTCATCAGATGGTATATACCTTAGCTACTCGTGGTATGTACCATGTGTCCCGGAGCTGTAAAGCGGCTATCGGGCCAATATTTTGTCGCGATGCCTGCGGTAGGCGGCAAAGGCCTGGTCCCATTGCGGCGCGAGCGCGGCGTCCGGCTCGTGCCGGCGCTGGATGGCGCGGGTCGACACGGAAGCCTCGCGGATCGAGCCGAAACGGCCGATGGCGGTTGCCGCCAGCAGCGCCGCGCCGCGCGCGCCGAATTCCGTTCCCTCCGGAACCAGCACCGTGGCGCCAAGCGCGTCGGCCACCATCTGCGTCCACATCGGGCTGCGGGCGCCTCCGCCGGTAAGCAGGATCTCCCGGCTCCCGCCGTCGAGTTCGCGGTAAAGGTCGCGCAAGGCCAGCACCACGCCCTCGTAGACGGCGCGGACCATGTGCGGCCGGCCATGGCGTGGCGTCAGCCCATGGAAGCCGGCGCGCGCCTCGACATCGACCACGGGGGCGATGATGCCGCTTTCGCTGAGATAGGGCAGATAGGTGACGCCCTCGCTGCCGATGGGCAGCGGCGCGATCATGGCCTCGATCCGCTGGTAGAGATCCGGCTTCGACGCAAGGTCGGGCAGCAGCGTCTCGACCGCCCAGTCGAGATTGAGCGTGCCGGCGACATTGACCATGGCCCTGTACCAGCGCTCGCCGGGCATGGTGAAAAGCAGCCCGAGGTCTGGCGGAGTGAAAACCGGCCGGTCGTGCACCACGCCGATCATGCAGGTGGTGCCCAGCACCGCCATCGCCGCCCCGGTCTCCAGCGCGCTGGCCCCGGTGACCGTGCAGGGCACGTCGCCCGCCCCGATGGCCACCGGCGTGCCGGCCAGCAGGCCCGTCGCTTCCGCCGCCTCCGGCGTAATCGTTCCGCCTATGGATTCGGATTCGGCGACAGCCGGCAGCTTGCCGGCGAGGTCCGAGACGCCGAACAAATCCAGCATCTCCTGGCTGCGGTCCCGCAAGAGCGCGCTGCCCGGCGCGACCGCGGCTTCCGTGCGGTCGGCGGCGACCCTGCCCGTCAGCCTCAGCCTGAGGAAATCCTTGTAGCACAGCACATGGGCCGCCCGCCCCAGCACGTCGGGCTCATGCGCCTTCAGCCACATCAGCAGCGGCAAGGTGCAGCCCTGCTGCAGCACGCATCCATCGGAAAGGAAGATGCGATGGTAGAAGTCGGGGATTTCGGCGGCCCGTGCCTCCAACATCTCCTGCGCGCGGCTGTCCTCCCAGACGATGCCAGGGCGAAGCGCATTGCCCGCTTCGTCGGAAAGCCATGCGCCGACCATGGCGGCCGAAAGGCCGACGGCGGCGATGTCCCGGCCCGTCACGCCGGCATCCTGCATCGCCGCGCGGATGGCGAACACCATCGCATCCCAGGCGGAATCAGGGTCGATTTCCGACCATCCCGGATTTGGCCGTTGCAGCCGGATCCGGTGCATGCCGGCGCCGAGCTGGCGGCCCCGGTCGTCGAATATGGCGGCCTTGGTGATAGAAGATCCGGCGTCGATGCCAAGCAGGTAGCGGCTCATCGCGCAATTCCTACGCAGGTTTGCGCAAGGGACAGGCAAGCCCGGCCGGGCTTCGACGGTTCGGGTGATGTCATGCTATGCTCCGAGACCGAGCTCGGCCACGAAGTCGTAGGCGTCGCCGCGGAAGATGGAATGGCTGAATTCCACGATGCGGCCGTCCTGCAGCCGGGTCGTGCGGTGAATGTCGAGCGCCGCCGAACCGGCAGGAACCTGCAACAGGCGCGCGTTCTCGGCATCGACATTGATGGCGGTGAAGTGCTGGGTGGCGCTGACGGGACTATGTCCCAGGGCTCGCAGCGTCTCGTAGAGCGACGCGCCGACCTGTCCGGGATCGGCAAGCATGTTTGCCGGCGAAAGCGACCACTCCACGGCAATCGGTTCGTCATCGGCCAATCGTAGTCGCCGCAGGCGCACAACGGGATCGCCCTCGATCAGGCCCAGCAGCGCCGCCTCGCCCGCGTCGGCGAGGCCCCGCTCCCGCGACAGCCACTGCGTACCGGCCCGGCGCCCCCGCGCCGTCATGTCCTCGGTGAAGGAATAGAGCCGGCTGAGGCTCTGCGCATAGCGCTTGGGCTGGCGCGAGACGTAGTTGCCGCTGCCGTGCCGTTGCTCGACAAGTCCCTTGGCGACCAGTTCGGCCAGCGCCTTGCGCACAGTGACGCGCGAAATCCCGAGCGCGGCGGCCATGTCGCGTTCCGAAGGCAGCGCCGCATCGGGCAGCAACTCCCCGGTGCCGATGGCCTCGGCCACCAGTAGGTAGAGTCGCCGATAGGCGGGCGCGGGATCGCCCGTATCGAAACGCCGGGGGTCGAATATGTCCAGGGGAGCCACCTTCGAGGCCTGAAGAGCAATACCAAACTAATACCAATTGGAACGCGACCGCAACCCTTGGCACGCGGCTCGCGCGACATTGGCATACAGTATCCACGACATATCGAAGGATGGCGCCCGCGACGTATTTCCCGGTTATCCCAGGCAGGCTTCGGAAAACTGTCCCGGGCTTTCCCGGCAAAACCCGTGGATACAGCATTCGTCCGCCGAGGCGCCCGCCAGGAATGTCAGGGGCTTGCCGTAGTCAGCGGAAACGGGCGCCTTTGCCATGGACCGCGAAGCGCCGCCGCGCTATCCCTGCCGGCATGAAAAAAGGCGATCATCTCTTCCTTGTCGACGGTTCCGGCTACATCTTCCGCGCCTATCACGCGCTGCCGCCGCTCACGCGAAAATCCGACGGGCTGCCGGTGGGCGCCGTCTCCGGCTTCTGCAACATGCTTTGGAAGCTGATGAAGGATGCCCGCAACACTGATGTCGGCGTCGTGCCGACGCATTTCGCGGTCATCTTCGACTATTCCTCGAAAACCTTCCGCAACGACCTCTACCCCGAATACAAGGCCAACCGCTCGGCGCCGCCGGAGGACCTGATTCCACAGTTCGGCCTGATCCGGCAGGCGACCAGGGCCTTCAACCTGCCCTGCATCGAAATGGAAGGCTTCGAGGCCGACGACCTGATCGCCACCTATTGCCGCCTGGCCCGCGAAGCCGGCGCCGACGCCACCATCGTTTCCTCCGACAAGGACCTGATGCAGCTGGTCGGTGAATCCATCGGCATGTACGACCCGATGAAGGATCGCCAGATCGGCATTCCCGAAGTGATCGAGAAGTGGGGCGTACCGCCGGAGAAGATGGTCGAACTGCAGGCGCTGACAGGCGATTCCGTCGACAACGTGCCCGGTGTGCCGGGGATCGGGCCGAAGACCGCCGCGCAACTGCTGGAGCAGTTCGGCGACCTCGACGGGCTTCTGGCGCGCGCCGGCGAGATCAAGCAGGAAAAGCGGCGGGAATCGATCATCGCCAATGCCGACAAGGCGCGCATCTCGCGCGAGCTGGTGACACTCAAGAACGACGTGCCGGTGGCCGAAGGCCTGGACGAGCTCGTGCTGCAGGCGCCGGACGGTCCAAAGCTGATCGGCTTCCTCAAGACCATGGAATTCTCCTCGCTGACGCGGCGCGTCGCCGAGACCACCGGCACCGAGGCCGGCGATGTCCAGGCCGTCGCCGTGACCATAGAGCGCGCCGATGCTGCGCATGGTCCCGATGTCGGTGCGGGCGCGCCCCGGGCGGCGGAGGCCGCATCGGCAGAGACGACGCCGGCGGCTGATGCCGCGGACGGTCCCGCCAAGGCGGGCGACACGCCCTCCCTGCTTTCGGCAATCCGCCTCGAGGCAGCCGCCTCGCGCAAGATCGACCCGTCCGCCTACCAGATCGTCCGCGACGCGGCCGGGCTGAAGGCCTGGGTGGCCGAGGCGCTGGAAGCCGGCATTGCCGCCTTTGACGTCCAGGCAACCTCGGGCGACCCGATGCTGGCCGAGCCGATCGGCTTTTCGCTGGCGACGGCGCCCGGGCGTGCCGCCTACGTGCCGCTGACCCATCGCAGCGGCAGCGGCGACCTGCTCGGCGGCGGAACCGTCGAGAACCAGATCCCGATCCGCGAGGCGCTGGCCTTGCTGAAGCCGCTGCTCGAGGACGCCTCGGTTCTCAAGGTCGGGCATAATGTGAAATACGCGCTTGTGGTCATGAGCCGGCACGGGATCGAGATTTCGTCCCACGACGACACGATGCTGATCTCCTACGTGCTCGACGCCGGCACGTCGGGCGGGCACGACCTCGACGCGCTGGCCGACAAGTGGCTCGGCCATGCGCTGACGCCGCTGAAGGATCTTGCCGGCTCCGGCAAGTCCGCCATCGGCTTCGACCAGGTCGAGATCGACAAGGCAGCCGCCTTTGTCGGCCAGAAGACCGATGTGACGCTTCGGCTGTGGCGCGTGCTGAAGCCGAGGCTGGCCGCCAAGGGCCTTGTCTCGGTCTACGAGCGGCTCGAAAGGCCGCTGGTGCCGGTACTGGCGCGGATGGAACAGCGCGGCATCTCGGTGGACCGCCAGATCCTGTCGCGACTTTCGGGCGAGCTGGCGCAGGGCGCCGCACGCCTCGAGGAGGAAATCTACCAGCTCGTCGGCGAGCGCATCAACATCGGCTCGCCCAAGCAGCTCGGCGACATATTGTTCGGCAAGATGGGCCTGCCCGGCGGCACCAAGACCAAGACCGGGCAATGGTCGACCACGGCCCAGCTCCTGGAGGATCTGGCCGCCGAAGGCCATGAACTGCCGCGCAAGATCGTCGACTGGCGCCAGCTCACCAAGCTGAAGTCGACCTATACCGACGCCCTTCCCGGCTTCATCAATCCAGACACAAAGCGCGTCCACACCTCCTACGCGCTCGCCTCGACGACGACCGGGCGCCTGTCGTCCTCCGACCCCAATTTGCAGAACATCCCGGTGCGTACCGCCGAGGGCCGCAAGATCAGGACGGCCTTCATCGCCGAGAAGGGCCACAAGCTGGTCTCGGCCGACTACAGCCAGATCGAGCTGCGCGTTCTCGCTCATGTCGCGGAAATCCCACAACTGCGCCAGGCCTTCGCCGACGGCGCCGACATCCATGCCATCACCGCCTCGGAGATGTTCAACGTGCCGGTCGAGGGCATGCCATCCGAAATCCGTCGCCGCGCCAAGGCGATCAATTTCGGCATCATCTACGGCATCTCGGCCTTCGGCCTTGCCAACCAGCTCTCCATTCCGCGCGAAGAGGCGGGCAACTACATCAAGAAATATTTCGAGCGCTTTCCCGGCATTCGCGACTACATCGAGGAAACCAAGGCCTATGCCCGCGAGCACGGTTTCGTCGAGACCATCTTCGGGCGGCGCATCCACTATCCGGAAATCCGTTCCTCCAACCCCTCGATCCGCGCCTTCAACGAACGCGCGTCGATCAACGCCCGGCTGCAGGGCACCGCGGCCGACATCATCCGCCGCGCCATGGTGCGCATCGAGGAGGCGCTAGACACGGCGAAGCTGTCGGCGCGCATGCTGCTGCAGGTGCATGACGAACTGATCTTCGAGACAGTCGAGGCGGAAGTCGCCGCGACGATTCCCGTGGTGCGGAAAGTGATGGAGAACGCCGCCATGCCGGCGGTGGCCATGTCCGTGCCGCTGCATGTCGACGCGCGCGCCGCCGACAATTGGGACGAGGCCCACTGATGTGAGCGAGCTGCTTCCGCTCCCCGCAGGCACGTTCCTGTCCTTCATGGTCGCAAGCCTGCTGATCGAGCTGACACCAGGGCCGAACATGACCTACCTGGCGCTGGTCTCCGCCAGCAACGGCCGTCGCGTCGGCTTCGCCACCGTGGCGGGTATAGCGCTGGGGCTCGCCATAGTCGGCGCCATTGCCGCCTTCGGCGTCGCCGAACTCATTCAGGCGTCACGGCTGCTGTACGAGGGTCTTCGCTGGGCCGGCGTGCTGTTCCTGCTCTATCTCGCATGGGAAGGCTGGACCGCTCAAACCGAAGCCGTCTCGGCCGATGGCGAGGCCGACGGCAGGTATTTTGCCCGTGGGCTGTTCACCAACCTGCTCAATCCGAAGGCCGCCATCTTCTACATCGCCGTGCTGCCGACCTTCGTCGACGACAGCCGCCCGGTTCTCGCCCAGACCGCATTGCTGACGGCGATCTATGTGGCGATCGCGACGGTCATACATGCGGTCATCGTGGTGCTGGCCGGCACGCTGGAACCATTCCTCAACGATGCCCGCCGCGAACGGATCAGCCGGCGATTGCTATCCGCCATGCTCGCCGTGGTGGCGTTGTGGTTCGCCTGGTCGACCAAACGATAGTATGCTTTGGCGCCCGGTCGCGTCGCTCGCCGCGTCTTTCCGAGCGTCAGGCCGCTTCAGCGCGGCACTTGGCGCAGATGCCGCGGAACTCGATCACCGCCTTCTTGGCGGCGAAGCCGTTGGAGCGCACCCACTCGTTGAGCCGGTGATCGATGTCGTGGTCGGACATCTCGGTGACCTGGCCGCAGCTGTCGCAGATGGCGAAGGCGGTCATCGAATGGCTGTGATCATGCGGCTCGGCGCAGGCAACGAAGGAGTTCAGGCTTTCGAGCCGGTGCACCAGCCCAGACTTCACCAGCGTGTCGAGCGCGCGATAGACCTGAAGCGGAGCGCGGAAGCCGCGCTCGCGAAGCTGGTCGAGCAAGGTGTAGGCGCTGAGCGGCCCGCTGGCGGCCTCGAGCTTCTCGAGCACGCATAGCTGGTTCTTCGTCAGCGCAGTCCTTGCAGTCATCGTTCCGTTCCGATCGTCGCTCGCGCCATTTGCGCATGCAAACGGTTACAATTCCACTGAGATAGCGACGAACGAACGTTTTTGCCACTGCCCGCTATGGACAGGGGCGCCGCGGCGGAAAACCCGGCGCGGCGCATTCTGGCCTTGTGGCCCTATTTGCGGGCCGGGCCGGCGCGCTCCGAGGAGGCGGCCCAGAGATTGATGTCGGCCTCGCGGGCATAGCCGTCGATCTCGGCGAGCTCGGCATCGCTGAAATCCAGGACCTTCAGCGCGCCGACGCAATCCTCGACCTGCTCGGGCCGGCTGGCGCCGATCAGCGCCGAGGTCACGCGGCCCCGGCGCAGCACCCAGGCAAGCGCCATCTGCGCCAGCGTCTGCCCGCGCCGGGAAGCGATCGCGTTGAGCGCCCTGATGTTGGTGATCGTGTGTTCGTTGATGAAGGCCGGGCGCAGCGACTTGCCCTGGGAAGCGCGGCTGCCATCGGGAATGCCGCCGAGATATTTGTCGGTCAGCATGCCCTGCGCCAACGGCGAGAACACGATGGAGCCGACGCCAAGTCCTTCCAGCGTGTCGAGCAGCCCGTCCTCCTCGACCCAGCGGTTGAGCATCGAATAGCTCGGCTGGTGGATGATGCAGGGCGTGCCGAGCTTCTTCAATATGTCGGCCGCCTCGCGCGTGCGCTGCGAATTGTAGGAGGAAATGCCGGCGTAGAGCGCCTTGCCGGAGCGCACCGCATGGTCGAGCGCGCCCATCGTCTCTTCCAGCGGCGTCTCGGGATCGAAGCGGTGCGAGTAGAAGATGTCGACATAGTCGAGCCCCATGCGCTTCAGGCTCTGGTCGAGGCTTGCCAGCACGTATTTGCGGCTGCCCCATTCGCCATAGGGCCCGGCCCACATCTCGTAGCCCGCCTTGGTCGAGATGATCAGTTCGTCGCGATAGCCGGCGAAGTCGGTGCGCAATATATCGCCGAAGGCGATCTCGGCGGAACCGGGAGGCGGGCCGTAATTGTTGGCGAGGTCGAAATGCGTGATGCCGAGGTCGAACGCCTTGCGCACGATCGCCTGCTTGGTCTGGTGCGGCGTGTCGTTGCCGAAATTGTGCCACAGCCCCAGCGAGATCGCGGGCAGCTTCAGCCCGGTGCGACCGCAGCGGTTGTAGATCATGTTTTCGTAGCGGTTCTCGGCGGGCGTATAGGGCATGGGAAATCCTCGAAGCAAAACGACGTGGCATCGATCCGCCGTACGCGTGAGTCGATGCTGCCCGTCACCCTTACCCTCTCCCCGAAAGAACGGGGAGAGGGGTCGTTGTGTAAGGGCTCGACGACGCGGCCTATTTCTTCTTCGCCAGCAGGTCCTTCGCCTCCTTGACACCAAGCGCGGCCGGCCGCTCGCAGGTCGTCTGCATGGCGACGAACTTGCCGGTCTCGCCCGAGCGCAACAGTCCGGTCATGACGTCGACCGCATGCAGCGCGAGCTCCATCGAACAGCGGTGCGGCCTGCCCTCCCCGATCGCCAGCGCCATGTCGGCGAGACCAGCGGTGCGGTAGTTGGCCATCATGCCGTGTCCGTGCATCTCGTTGGGCACGCCGAATGGGTGTTGCCATTTCGGCAGCTTCTTCACCACCTTGGGGCCGTCGGTGAAGACCACCTCGCCGCCGAAGAAGTTCGGGTCCGGCACGTATACGGTTCCCGCCTCGCCATAGAGCTCCATCGGCGAGTGGGCGTGGCTCCAGACGTCCCAGCTCGTGTTGAGCGTCACCACCGCGCCGTTCTCGAACTCCAGCACGCCGTGGATGGTGGTGGGCGTGTTGACCGGGATCTTCTCGCCCGCGCGCGGCTTCGAGCCGATGGTGCGTTCCTTGGCCGGCGTCGACGCGAAGGCCGCCACCTGTTTCACCGGCCCGATCAACTGAATCAGGTTGGTTACGTAGTAGGGCCCGATGTCGAGCACAGGCCCGGCACCCGGCTGGAAGAAGAAGTCCGGATTGGGGTGCCAGTTCTCCATGCCATGGCTCATCACATGGCAGGTGCCGCTGGTGATCCGGCCAACGCGGCCGGTATCGATCAGGTTGCGCACCAGCTGATGCGCGCCACCGAGGAAGGTGTCCGGCGCCGAGCCGACGCGCAGTCCTTTCTTCTCCGCCCGCTTCTTGAGGTCGAGCCCTTCCTTGACCGACAGCACGAACGGCTTTTCCGAATAGACGTGTTTGCCGGCGTCCAGCACCGCCTTCGAGACTTCGTAGTGCACCGCCGGGATCGTCAGGTTGACGATGATGTCGATGTCGTCTGCCTTGAGCAGCGCGTCGACCGTTTCGGCGCGCAGGCCGAACTCCTTCGCCCTCGCCCGCGCGGCGTCCATGTTGATGTCCGCGCAGGCGCGCATCTCGATGCCGCGAAACAGCGGCGCCAGCGAGAAATACGCCTTCGAGATGTTGCCGCAGCCGATAACACCTACGCCAAGTTTCCTTGCCATCTTGCCTGCTCCTACCAGCTCTTGGCCGCCGCGATCGAACGCCGGGCAAAGCGCTCGATGTCGTTGGGATTGTCCTGCTCCATGACGTAGTACTGGGTGGCGCTTTTGGCGCGCAAGGCCTTCACCATCCCCGCCCAGTCGATCGTGCCGTGGCCGACATCGGACCAGCCGTCCTCGTCCAGCCCCTCGCCTGGCTTCGCCATATCCTTGACGTGGACGGCGACGATGCGCTTGCCGTGCTTCTCGATCCACGGCAGCGGATCGGCGCCGCCGCGCACGACCCAGGCAAGGTCCATCTCCCAGCCGATGTCGGGCGCGGCCGACAGGATATGGTCCTGCGGCACCGAGCCGTCGGCGAGCTTCTTGAACTCGAAATCATGGTTGTGCCAGGCGAAGCCGTAGCCGGCCTTTTTCGCCGCCTCGCCGACCTTGGCCAGGCGTTCGCCGAAGCCGCGCCATCCGGCGGCATCTCCCGGCCGCGCCTCCGCCACCAGATAGGGGCAGATCAGCAGCGAAATGCCGAGCGCGTCGGCCGTCCTGCGCACGCCGTCGAAATCCTTTTCCAGCGCCTCGATCGAGAAATGTCCAGTCGGCATGGCGAGCCCGTTCCTGTCGAGCTCGGCGCGGAAGGCCTTGGGGTCGTCATAGACGCCGCCAAAACCCTCGACCTGCGCATAGCCGAGCTTGCCCAGCATCTGGAGCACATCTGTCCACGGTTGGAAATTGCGGGCGCTGTAGAGTTGGAATGACCATTTCATTTCGATTGTCCGTTCTGGCTGGGGTGGTTCCTGGGAGTCAAAGTCGGTTGCCGGTCTGCGCATCGAACAGCGAGGCGCGCATCGGGTCGAAACCTATGCCGACCGCATCGGCGTTTCTCGGCGTGCGTTCGGAGGTCACGCGCACGGTGAAGTTCTGCTTGCCAAGCTTGAGCCAGACCAGCGTGTCGGAGCCCATAGGCTCGACGACCTCGACATTGGCCGTGGCGGTGAACGGCCAGTCCATGCCGCTGTTCACGGCCACATGCTCCGGGCGGATGCCGAGGACGGCGGGCCCAGGGACCGGTTGCCTTTCGAAAGCATAGGTCGCGAGCGGGATGCGCAAATCCTCGGCGGCGAAGTGCCAGTCACCGTCCCGTTTCTCCAGCCCGCCGTTGAGGAAGTTCATCGCCGGCGAACCGAGAAAGCCGGCAACGAAGCGGTTGACCGGCCGGTTGTAGATGGTCTGCGGCGCGTCGAGCTGCTGGATGACGCCGCCCTTCATCACCGCGATGCGGTCGGCCAGCGTCATCGCCTCGATCTGGTCATGGGTGACGTAGATCATGGTGTTCTTGAGCCTGCGGTGCAGCAGCTTGATCTCGACACGCAGTTCCGAGCGCAGCTTGGCATCGAGATTGGACAGCGGCTCGTCGAACAGGAAGACGTCGACATCGCGCACCAGCGCGCGCCCGATCGCCACGCGCTGGCGCTGGCCGCCGGAAAGCGCCGAAGGCTTGCGCTGCAGCAGCGGCTCGATCTGCAGGATCTCGGCGGCGCGCGCGATGCGTTTGGCGATCTCGTCCTTGGGCACGCCGGCGACGCGCAGGCCGAAGGAGAGGTTCTTCTCCACCGTCATCTGCGGATAGAGCGCATAGGACTGGAACACCATGCCGATGCCGCGATCCTTCGGCTCCTCCCAGGTGACGTTCTTGCCCTTGATGAAGATGCGGCCGTCGGAAATGTCGAGCAGGCCGGCAATGCAGTTAAGCAGGGTGGACTTGCCGCAGCCGGATGGCCCGAGCAGCACGATGAACTCGCCGTCAGCGACGTCGAGGTTGAGGGTTTGCAGCACCGAGACGGCGCCGAAATTGAGCGACAGGTCCTGGATCGAGACGCTGGGATTGGCGGGCTGCAGCATCGTCATCCTTTCACCGCGCCGGCGGCGATGCCACGCACGAACAGCTTGCCGGACACGAAGTAGACGACGAGCGGGACAAGCCCGGTCAGGATGGTGGCCGCCATGTTGACGTTGTACTCCTTCACGCCCTGCACGGAATTGACGATGTTGTTGAGCTGTACGGTCATCGGATAGGTGTCGGGACGGGTGTAGACGACACCGAACAGGAAATCGTTCCAGATGCCGGTCACCTGCAGGATGACGGCGACGACGAAGATCGGCAGCGACATCGGCAGCATGATGCGCAGGTAGATGCCCCAGAAGCCGGCACCGTCGACGCGCGCCGCCCGGAAAAGCTCCTCCGGCATCGACGAGAAATAGTTGCGGAACAGCAGCGTCAGGATCGGCATGCCGAAGATCGAATGCACGATGACGAGACCCGTCAGGCTGCCGTAGAGACCGATCTCGCGCAGGATGATGACGATCGGGTAGATCATCACCTGATACGGGATGAAGGCGCCGACGATGAGGATGACGAAGAAGGTGTCGGCCCCCTTGAAGCGCCAGTTGGCGAGCGCGTAGCCGTTCACCGAGGCGATGGCGATCGACAGGATCACCGAAGGCACGGTGATCCGCACCGAATTCCAGAAGCCGCGCGAAAGCCCGTCGCAGTTGAGACCCGTGCAGGCGCTCGACCAGGCCTTGACCCAGGGCTCGAAGGTGATCTCGAGCGGCGGCGAGAAGATGTGGCCGAGGCGGATCTCGGGCATGCCCTTCAGTGAGGTGACCACCATCACGTAGAGCGGCAGCAGATAGTAGACCGCCACCAGGATGAGCGTCCCGTAGAGGAAGATGTTGCGGCGTGACAGCGCGTGCCGTGGCTTCGGCCCGCTAGGCCCGCTGGCGGCGCTCCGGAGCGCCCTTGCGTCCGGGAGAGAGGCGACAAGGTCAACCACGCTTGCGGCCTCCGAATTCGAGATAGGCCCACGGCACGATGACGATCACCACCGACAGCAGCATCATCGTCGAGGCGGCGAAGCCCTGGCCGAGATTCTGGGCGAAGAACATGTAGTCGTAGACATACTTGGCCGGTACTTCGGAGGCGATGCCAGGGCCGCCGCTGGTCTGCGCCACGACTAGGTCGTAGACCTTGACGATGCCGGCCGCGATGATCACCAGCGTGGTGATGAACACCGGACGCATCATCGGGATGATGACGAAGAGATAGGTCTTCCAGGTGGGAATGCCGTCAACGCGCGCGGCCTTCCAGATATCCTCGTCGATGCCGCGCAGGCCGGCCAGCATCAGGCACATGACAAGCCCCGTGCCCTGCCACAGCGCCGCGATCGAGATGCCGTAGATGACGATGCTGGAATTGTAGAGCGGGTCGAAGGCGAAGCTCGTCCAGCCGAGGTCGCGTACCACCCTCTGCACCCCGAAATCGGGATTGAGAAGCCACTGCCAGACCAGCCCGGTGACGATGAAAGACAGCGCGAACGGGTAGAGGAAGACGGTGCGGAACACATCCTCGAAGCGGATCTTCTGGTCGAGCAGCGCGGCGAGCAGGAAACCGATGACCAGCGAGAACACCAGCGAGATGACCCCGTAGATCAGAAGGTTCTCGATCGAGATCAGCCAGCGCGGTGTCGCCCACAGCCGGTAGTACTGATCGAGCCCGACGAAGCTCATGCGCGGCAGCAGCTTCGAATTGGTGAAGGAGTAGAGAACCGTCCAGGCCGTGCCACCGACGAAGACCACAAGCGCGGTCAGGATCATCGGGATCGACGCCACCTTCGCATTGAGGTTGCGGAAAAGCCGTGTCGGGCGTTCGCTCTTGCTCATCGCTACAGCCATGCTGGATCGGGTAAGGGCGCCGGTCTCCCGCCCCCACCCCGCATCGGCGGAGTTGGGGACAGGACGTTGCGGGCTGATCGTCAGTCAGCCGAGGCGATGATGGCGGCGAAGCGCTTCTGCGCCTCTTCCACGGTCAGTTCGGGCTTGGCGAAGAACTCGGAGAACAGGTCCTCCTTCTGCTTCTGGCTGTCCTGCGACAGGAGCTGGTCGGTCCATGGCATGACCGCGCCCTTGGCGAGGATCGCCAGGCCCTTCTTCATGCAGTCGTTCGCCGTGTTGAGGTCGACGTCGCCGCGCACCGGCAGCGAGCCTTTCTTGAGGTTGAAGGCGACCTGCGTCTTGGGGTCGAGCAGCGTCTCGGCCAGCACTTCCTGCGCCTTGGCCTTGTCGGCATCCTTGAGCAGCGGGAAGTAGAAGGCATCGCCGCCGGTGGCGATCACTTCGTTCAGGCCGAGGCCGGGCAGGCAGGTGTAGTCCTTGCCGGCCGTCTTGCCGGCGACCTGGAATTCGCCCTGTGCCCAATCACCCATGATCTGGCCGCCGGCCTTGCCGGTGATGACCATGTTGGTGGCCTGGTTCCAGTCCTGCACATTGGTGTTCTTGGCCATCTTGCGGGCGTCATCGGCCGCCTTGAACACCTTGGCGATCTCCGGCCCGGCCGCGAACTTGGCGTCCTTGTCCTTGTAAACCTTGAGGAAGGTGTCGGTTCCGCCGACCGCGGCCATCAGCACGTCGAAAGCGCCGGACGCCTGCCAGGCCTGCCCGCCGACCGCGAGCGGCACGATGCCCGCTTTCTCCAGCGCCGGCGCGGCGGCCACGAATTCGTTCCAGTCCTTCGGCACCGGCACCCCGGCCTTGGCGAAGGCCTCGTTCGACAGCCATAGCCACTGCCAGGAATGGATGTTGACGGGCACGCAATAAATCTTGCCGCCGATGGTGCAGCTGTCGAGCAGGCTCTTCGGCCGCACGATCTCGGTCCATTTATCCTTGGTGGCGAGATCGGTGAGGTCGCGCATCAGGCCGGCCTGGACGAGCTCCTCCGCCTGCCGGCCATGGTTGAACTGGGTGGCGCCCATCGGATCGCCGCCGGTGATGCGGCTGATCATGATCGGCCGCGCCGTGCCGCCGGATCCGGCGATGGCGCCGTCGACCCAGTGGTTTCCGGTCGCGTCGAAGGCCTTGGCGAGTTCCGCCACCGCCGCCGCCTCGCCGCCCGAAGTCCACCAGTGGGTGACCTCCAGATCGGTGGCCGCGGCCGGACCGGCGAACGACAGCGCGGTCGCGGCCGCCAGCGCGGCGGCCATCAAATTGTATCGCATTTCGGTTCCTCCCAGAATCTGAAACGTTACAGATTTTCGATACGTCAATTGAGTGACCGGCGCAACCCCGGGATGTCGGCGCGACGCCGATATTTTTCGAAGCGCGAACAAATTCGACAGGCCTGCAGATCGACATGTGCACTGCAAAAGCCTCTGTTGCAGCGCAAAACGGTAAAATTAGCTACAAACACTGCAAGACGCGTAGGCAAGCGAGATGTCTTTGACTTTCAACGGTTTTAGACAATGGACCTCGCCAGGCCCCGTAACAGGATGGTGAACGGCCTGAAAATCCGTCGGCGTTGGCAATCTGTAACGTTTCAGTATATCTAGGCTTCGCTGCCCCGTGGCGTTGTCTTTGTCGCGGGCACAGCGATTGCCGGCCCGGCCGGCGACTGCTAAGCGCGCCTGACGGGCGGGATTCCATGGACGAACGACAGACCGACAAGGAAGACGACACGGCCTCACGCCAGCGGCCGACACTGAAGACGCTGGCCTTCATGACGGGGCTCGGCGTCACCACCGTGTCGCGCGCGCTGAAGGACGCGCCGGAGATCGGCGCCGAAACCAGGCGCCGCGTCCAGCTCGTCGCAAGGCAGATCGGCTATCGGCCCAACCGCGCCGGCGTTCGCCTCAGGACCGGCAAGACCAACGTCATCTCCCTGGTGCTGAACACCGAGCAGGAGATCATGAGCTTCGTCTCGGACATCATCTACGGCGTGTCCGAGGTGATCGCCGACACGCCTTACCACCTGATCGTCACGCCCTATTCGAGGGCGCAGGATCCGCTGGAGCCCATCCGCTACCTTGCCGAAACCGGTTCGGCCGACGGTGTCATCATCTCGCGCACCCAGCCCAACGATCCGAGGGCGCGCTACATGCTGGAGCGCGGCATACCGTTCGCCACGCACGGCCGCACCGAGATGGGGCTGGTCCATCCCTATCACGACTTCGACAATTATGCCTTCGCGACCGAAGCCGTGCGCCGGCTGGCCGGCATGGGCCGCAAGAGACTGGCCTTGCTGACGCCGCCGGTCGGGCTGACCTATCACGGCCATACGGTGAATGGCTTCGCCGATGCGCTGAGCGAGGTCGGCGCCAGCGAGGTGCCGTTCAACACCGTCTCCATCGATCACTCGATCGAGCAGATCAGGATGCGCACCGCGCAGCTCATGCGCCGTGACGTCAGGCCGGACGGCTTCGTCAGCAGCGCCGCCGCGGCGACGCTTGCCATCGTCGCCGGCATCGAGGATGCCGGGCTGAAGCTCGGCCGCGATGTCGACGTCGTTTCCAAGCAGTCATCGGAACTGCTGCACCTGTTCCGGAGGGAGCTGCTCGTCGTCAACGAGAACTTCAGGCTCGCCGGTTCCGAGCTAGCCCGCGCCGTCCTCGGCTGGATCGGCGGCAAGGAGCCCGGCTCGCTGCAGTCGCTCAGCAAGCCGAGCGAGGTCTTGTCCTACCGGGGTTAGTGCTGGTTCCCTTCGTCATCCACGGGCGAAGCGGACGCGGAGACCCGGGATGACGAGGTTCGTAGGCTTCGGCCAATCTCGAACATTTGCGATCATTCACCGACAGGGTGAACCTCGGCTACTGGCAGTCAATCCGAACCTATCCTGCCGCCCCGCTGCCCCACGGCCCGTGGAACGCCCCCTGCTCGCCAATCCGCTCGAAGCCGTGCGCGCCGAAGAAGTCGCGCTGCGCCTGGATGAGGTTCGAGGTGCCGCGACCCTGGCGATAACTGTCGAAATAGGCGAGCGCGGAGGAAAGCGCCGGCACCGGCGAGCCTGCCTCCGAGGCCCTTGCCACGATGCGCCGGAGCGACGGATGCGCCTCGCGCATCATTTCCACGAAAGCCGGCGCCATCAGCAGGTTGACCGACGCGTTTCCCTTGCCGAAGGCTTCCGCCATCGTGTCCAGCATCTGCGAGCGGATGATGCAGCCGGCCCGCCAGATCTTGGCGATCGTCGGCATCGGCAGGTTCCAGTCGAATTCCCTTGAGGCGCCGCTCATCACCGCGAAGCCCTGCGCGTAGGCGGCGATCTTGCCGGCGAACAACGCCAGTTCGAGATCCTCCAGCAGCGCATCCCGCGAACCGGAAATCCTGGTGACGCCGCCGCCATAGACCTTCTCCGCGGCGAGCCGCTCATCACGCATCGACGACAGCACGCGGGCCGCGACAGCGGCCTCGATCGCCGTTGCCGGAATGCCGAGCTGCTGCGCCTCGATGACCGACCACTTGCCCGTGCCTTTCTGGCCGGCGCGGTCGAGGATGATATCGACCACCGGCTTGCCGGTCTTGGCATCGTCAGCGGCCAGCACCTTGGCTGTGATCTCGATCAGGTAGGAATTCAGCCGCCCCTTGTTCCATTCGGCGAACACAGCGCCGATCTCTTTCGGCCCCATGCCCAGCCCGTCGCGTAGTATGCCGTAGATCTCGGCGATCATCTGCATGTCGGCATATTCGATGCCGTTGTGGATGGTCTTGACGAAGTGGCCGGCGCCATTGGGGCCGAGCCAGGCGGCGCAGGGTTCGCCCTTGAACTTGGCCGAGATCGCCGTCAGCACCTTTTCGACGCGCTTCCAGGAATCCTGCGTGCCGCCGACCATGATCGACGGCCCGTGACGCGCGCCCTCCTCGCCGCCCGACACGCCCATGCCGATGAAGGTCAGGCCCGAGCCCGAAAGCTCGGAGAAACGCCGCATCGTGTCGCGGAAATTGGCGTTGCCGGCATCGATGACGATGTCGTTGCCGGACAACACGCCGCGCAAGGCGGCGATCTGCTCGTCAACCGGCTTGCCGGCGAGAACCATGATGATGATCGGCCGCGGCGGCCGGATGGCGGCGGCCAGTTCCTCTAGGCTATGGCAGGGCACCACCATGTCGCGCAGGGCGCCCGCGCTTTCGACGAAGGCGTCGGTTCGGGCCCGGGTGCGGTTGAAGACGGCGATGCGGTGCCCCTTTTCGGCGATGTTGAGCGCCAGGTTGGAGCCCATCGTGCCAAGGCCGATCAGGCCGATTTCGGCTTTTTCCATCGTTTCATCCCTGCTTTCGAATTCTGTTGGAGGTGGTGTTTTGACCCGATGATTGACGACGCTTCGTCGCGGCGTCAACCGCCTCGCCGATTGTGGCGCCAAAGGAGCGCGCCAGGACTGGAAACACAGGCAACCGGCATTTGCCGGCCGGCCTACCTGGATCTCGCGACGTCACTCGGCGCGGATGTCGATCGGCGCCTCGATCTTCACCATGTCAAAATCCGAGACGAGGATGTCGAGCCGCGCCGTCCAGCGTCCGGCGACGGGAATGACGAGCCCGTCGACCCGCCACGTGCCGTCGCCGGGCTTGGTAGCCGGCCGCTTCAGCGGCTCGATGCCGGAATCCGGCTTCGACAGCACCAGCGTCACCTCCTTGGCGTCGAGCGGTCCGAAGTCGCCCGTCATGATGACGATGGACGCGGTGACCGGTCCGGCGTGGCCGGGCGTGATGCTGAGGTCGGCCATGGCCTTCAGCGTGTGGATATGCGCCGATACAGGCTGGGCGGCGGCAATGGCGAGCGCGCGTGGCGGCGGCGTGAAGCGCCAACCGGCGGCAACGCCGAGAATTGCCAGTACGATCAGCATCTCCAGCACGATCGAACGCACGAGGCTGCGCCCAGCGAGTCCGTCGCCCGCTTCCGCCGGCACGGTGAACCGCCAACGGTTGAGCGCGGCGAGCGCGAAGAGAAGCAGGAGCAGCATCAGCTTGACCAGCAGCAGCCTGCCATAGGCTGTATCGATCAACGCCTGTGGCGCCTGCACCTGGATGACCGCGAGCACGACGCCGGCGACCGCGAGCACTGCAACGACCGGCACGATGGCGCGCGAGAAGCGATGCAGGAACGGCACGGAACCGGTCGCCCGGCGACGCAGGGCGAGACCGAGCGGCGCCAGCGCCCCGGCCCAGAAAGCGATGCCGGCGCCATGCAGAAACACCATCGGCCGCGTCAGCCATTGCGGCGCCGCCGCGCTGGCGTGGCCGCTGGCGGCGAGCGCCGCGCCAACGCCGGCCAGTCCAAGCAGCGCGAGCGGCTTCGCGATGGCTCGCGGTCCGGCAAGCGAAAGCAGGCCGAGGCCGAGTGATATCAGGGCAATGAGCACGGTCCAGGCAAAGCTGGTGCCCGCCGCCGTGCGCCATATCACCGGGTCGGCGAAACGCGCCAAGGGCGCTCCAAGCGCGTCCAACCCCTGCAGGCCGAAGGAAACCACGGCCGCCGCCAGCCCGCACAGCAGCGCCGCGACCACGAGCCTCTGTCCGGCGCGCGCCTCGCCAGCCAGCCATGCCAGCGCGAAGGCCCCGCCCACACCGATGAAAAGCCCGACATAGAGCAGAACCTTTGCCGCCCAGATCGCCGAACGGAGGCTCCAGTCGGTCGCCTCGGATACAGCCGGCGCGGCACTGGGCGCGCCGATGGAAAACAGCAGCGAACCGCCGACCGGATGGCCGTCGGCCGAGATGACGCGCCAGCTCAGCACATGCGTGCCGGACACCAGCTTGCCCGGATTGTCGATCTCGACGGTCTGGTCGTCGAGCCTGAAGGAGGTAAGTGCCTGCGGTGTCCCGTCGGGCCGCACCAGGGTCAGCGCCAGCGGCGACACCGGCTCGCTGAAGGTCAGCGAGAAACGCTGCGGGCTGTCCGCGAGCACCGCTCCGTCAGCCGGATCGGTCTTGACAAGCGCGGCATGGGCAAGGGCAGCATTGGGCAGCGCAAGGACGAGCAGCAGAAGGATCGCGACCAGTCCGCCGGCGAACCGGCAGGCGGTTCGGCCAAAGACGGGAAACGGCTGCACTGCGCACATCTGGCTCACATCCTTGCCTGGGCAGGTCCGATCGCAAAGCCGTGGGGCATTCTTTCGGAATCCTGCGTACGGAGCGGCACGCCCGCGCGGGGCGCGCCGCTCCGGGGACACTACTTCTTGGGCAGCAGGTTGATAGCGGGCGCCGGGAATTCCAACGCGTCCTCGTCCTGCCCCGCCGCCGGAATCTCGATCCAGCGGTCGGCGACGCCCTCGCATTCCTGCACAACCGGGAAATAGAGCTTCTGGCCGGCTGGCAGGTCCGCCGCCAGCGTGCCGCGGAAGACGAACTCGTCATAGAATTCATCCGGCAGGTTGCCGCCGCTCCAGTCCACTTCCTTCACCCCTTCGGAAACCGCCTGGCCCCAGAGCTGGTAAGACTTGTCGTACTTGCCCTTCTTGGTTTGCAGCGTCCAGCCGGGCTTCGGCATCGGCTTGACCGAGAGGACGCCCTCGGGGATCTGCACGCGCACGCCGGTTGTCGCCTTGCCGTCGCAGCCATGCGGTACCCGCAGCACCGCCTTGTAGGTCGAGCCAACGGCCGCTTCCTGCGTCTCCAGCGTGATGTGTGCGGACGCGGCGCCCGTTCCGAATGCCAGCAGGACGCCGACGGACAGAAGATACTTTCTCATGATGATCCCTCCGAAAATCGAACCGCGTTTGCGCTCAGTCGCCATGGTCCATGCCCATCTCGCCCATGCCTTCGACGGCGAAATCGACGGTGACGCTGCCGGCCTTCTCGAAGGTCAGCGTCGCGGAGAATTTCTCGCCCTGCTTGGGTTGCCGCTTCAGGTCGATGAACATCAGGTGGTAGCCGCCCGGCTTGAGCTCGACCTTGCCGCCGGCGGGTATTTCCAGCCCCTCGGTCACTGCGCGCATCGACATGACGCCGTCCTTGACGGCCATCTGGTGCAGTTCCGCCTTGTCGGAAACGTCTGACGAAATGGACACCAGCCTGTCGGCCGAAGTGCCGTTGTTGGTGACGGTGAAGTAGCCGCCGGCGACCTTGGCGCCAGCCGGCGTGGCACGCGACCACGGATGCCCGATTTCGAGATCGCCGACCTTGAATTCATGCGCCATCACCGCCTGGGCGCTGGCGAACAAAAGGGCGAAGACGAGGACGGCGATGCCGAGCCGCTCTTCGAAACTGCGCAGCAGGCGGCCATTGCGGCCGAAAGCTGCGTTGAGGAAATGAGACATGATTGCTCCATGAACAGGGAGTCGCGCCGGGGAGCCGGTCGCGAAGTGATTTGCTGTTGGATGATGACGCCCGGGAAAGGTTCCGCGGGCAGGCCGAATGGCGCTATGCCACCAGCGGCGGTGCGCGCGGATTGGACGGACTGCGTTCGCGCGGGAAATCCAGGTGCGGCGAGACCGCCGGCACGAAGGCGAGGATCTCGATCGAGCGATTTGCCAGCGCCAGCACCGCGCTCGGCGGCGGCGCATGAGCGGACGACAGCATGCTGCAGCCGAGCATGCAGCATGTCGGCAGATGCGATGGATGCTGGTCGCTGTCGGGAAGTTGGCCTGCCCCGTCATGGGTGCAGATGACGTTGCCGAACGCGTCGAGCTGCGAGGCGGACGGGCTGATGCCGAAGGCGAAGGCGCCGAGAACCGACTGGAGCAACAGCAGATAGGCCGCGACAAGCGCGACCGGCATGCTCCACTGTCTCCCCGCTTTCCTCACGACCCAGCCTCTTGCGGCAACGGTCGTGATACCTATCACGAGCATGGCGGACGGCAAATCGCCAAATCAGCGCTGCGGCAACGCGGCGCGATGCGTCCGACTGAAGAATTCGCCCCTAGGGCTGTGGCTGGCGGCCCTCCGGGATGGAGCTCAGCAGTGTCTGACGCGCCGACTTCAGATGCTTGCGGCAGGCCGCGTCGACCTTGCCCGGATCGCGCGACTTCAGGGCCGCGATGTAGACCAGGTGCTCGCCGATCGCCACTTCGTTGCGCTCGCGCTCCTGTGCCTTGTTCCACTGGTAGTGATAGTGGAAGATCATCGCGATGACATCATAGAAATCGACGATGAAACGGTTGCGCGAGGCACTGTGGATCAACCGGTGGAAACGTTCGTCGAGCTCTGAGAACGCGTTGAAGCGGGTGGCGATCTCACCCGCCAGCACATGATGCTCCGCTTCCAGCCGCTCGAGGTCCGCCCAGACCGGGCTGTCCGGAGGCAGGGCGACGAAGGCGGCGGCCGAGCGCAGCTCGAACATCTCGCGGATCTCGGTCAGCTCCAGCGCGAAGGCGCGCGTGAAGCCCTTCAGCACCCAGTGGCTGTTGCGGCGTTTCTCGATCAGCCCGAAGCGCGAGAAGCGGATCAGGAATTCGCGCACGCTGGTGGTGCCGACGCCGATCTCGCGCGCCAGCTCCAGCTCGTTGATCTGCATGCCGGCCTCGGCGCCGCCGGCGAGCAGCCGGCGCATGAAGGAGCGCTCGATGATCTCCGCCAGCGTGTCGGTCTCCTCCTCGGGGAAGAAATCCTCCGGCGTCGGGTCGCGCAGCACCGTCTTGCTGCGCTTGGCCCAGGCGATCAGCCCCGTCTCCTCCATGCGCGTCAGGATGCTGCGCACCGTGGTGCGGCTGACGCCGAGCAACGTTCCGAGTTCCGGCTCCGAAGGCAGGTTCCTGGTCTCGCCCAGCAGCCGCAGGCAGCGATTATAGGCGTCCTTATAGACGTTGTTGCTCTTCGACATCCCTTGCCTCGTTGCAGGCTGGTGCCCGCCGGCTTGCCCGACACGCGATACGATTTGCTTTCGCGCATGCTCCTTTCCGAAAATCGGGTATGATTTTCAAGGTCATCAGCGGCGCGACCGCCCCGGGGACGCACCAAGCGCTTGAAAAAACAATTGACGCTAAAATGTTTTTTCCCGATAAAAGACATTACCCGTTAACTGCCGCGTGTCAATCCGTCCCCCGCCTCCCAGGACCGTACCCAGGAAACTGCCCGTGAACCCCTCCAACAGCATCCTTCTGTCGCCCGCCGACAATGTCGCCGTCGCCAACGGCCGCATCGAGATCGGCACGGCGCTGCCGGGTGGCGCCACGGCCACCCAGGTGATCGAGCCCGGCCACAAGGTGGCGATCAAGCCGATCGCGACGGGCGAGGCGGTGGTCAAATACGCCCAGGCCATCGGCCGCGCCACGCAGGACATCGCGCCGGGAGAACACGTCCATTCGCACAATCTGGTGTTCGAGAGCGGACGCCTGCCCGTGGTGCCGCCGAGCGAAGCCGAGCATGCCACCGAAGCCGACCGCAAGCGCACCTTCATGGGCTACCGCCGCCCCGACGGTCGCGCCGGCACGCGCAACTTCATCGGCATCATCGCCAGCGTCAACTGCTCGGCGACCGTCTGCCACGCCATCGCCGACGAAGCCAACCGTACGCTTCTGCCACGCTATCCCGGCATCGACGGCTTCGTGCCGATCGTCCATGGCCAGGGTTGCGGCATGAGCGCCACCGGCGACGGCATGATGGTGCTCCACCGCACCCTCGCCGGCTACGCCCGCCACCCCAATTTCGGCGGCGTGCTGATGGTGGGCCTCGGCTGCGAGGTCAACCAGCTTACCCTTTACGGCCAGAAGGGCGTTGCCGCGGGAAAACGGCATTTCAACATCCAGGACGCCGGCGGCTCGCGCAAGGCGGTCGAGAAGGCTATGGGCGTGCTTGCCGAGATCGCCGAGGAGATCGGCCAGTTGAAGCGCGAGCCGATCCCGGTCAGCGAGATCGTCGTCGGCCTGCAATGCGGCGGTTCGGACGGCATGTCGGGCATCACGGCCAATCCGGCGCTTGGCGCCGCCGTCGACATCCTCGCCGGCGTCGGCGGCATAGGCATCCTGTCGGAGACGACTGAGATCTACGGCGCCGAGCATCTCTTGGCCTATCGCGCCGCCACACCCGAGATCGCCGCCAAGCTCGACGGCTATGTGAAATGGTGGGAGGATCATGTCGCCAAGCATGGCGCCTCGATCGACAACAACCCCTCGCCCGGCAACAAGCGCGGCGGCCTCACCACCATACTGGAGAAATCGCTGGGCGCCGTCGCCAAGGGCGGGCAGACGCCGCTCAACGGCGTCTTCGGCTATGCCGAAAAGGTCACCGGCAACGGGTTGGTGTTCATGGACACGCCCGGCTACGACCCCGTCTCGGCGACCGGCCAGGTGGCCGGCGGCGCCAACATCATCGTCTTCACCACCGGGCGCGGCTCGTGCTTCGGCTGCCGGCCGACACCTTCGATCAAGGTCGCCACCAACTCGACCATGTACCACCAGATGGAAGACGACATGGACGTCAATTGCGGCGTCATCGCCTCCGGCGAGAAGACGATCGCCGGCATGGGGCGCGAAATTTTCGAGCTGATCATCGAGACGGCCTCGGGCCGCAAGACCAAGAGCGAGGACTTCGGCTACGGCGACAACGAATTCGTTCCGTGGCACCTCGGAGCAACGCTTTGAGGCGTTGAGCCGCCTCGACCCCCAGGGAGGCACCACCGCATGGACAAACGCCGCGTCGGCAACACCGCGCTCGAAGTGACGGAGGTGAGCTTCGGCGGCGCCGCCATCGGAGGTCTCTACCGCGCCTGTCCGCGCGAGGCCGCCATGGAGACGTTGCAGACGGCCTGGGACCTCGGCCTGCGCTACTTCGATACGGCGCCCTTCTACGGCTTCGGCCTGTCGGAACGGCGCTTCGGCGACTTCCTGCGCTACAAGCCGCGCTCCTCCTACGTGCTGTCCACCAAGGTCGGCCGCCTGTTCCGCCCCGTGCCGGAAGACCAGGTTCCGGACCATTCCTACGTCGATCCGCTGCCCTTCGCGCTGGACTACGACTACTCCTACGACGGCATCATGCGGTCCGTCGATTTCTCCTATGCCCGGCTCGGCCTCAACAGGATCGACATCCTGTTCGTGCACGACATCGGCGTCTACACGCATGGCGTCGAGAAGACGAAACTACATTTCCGTCAGCTGATGGACGGCGGGCTGAAGGCCCTCGAGGAGCTGAAATCCTCCGGCACGATTTCGGCCTACGGCCTCGGCGTCAACGAAGTCCGTATCTGTCTCGATGTCATGCGCCGCGCTCCGCTCGACTGCATCCTGCTGGCCAGCCGCTATTCGCTGCTCGACCGCAGCGCCGAGGCCGAACTCCTGCCCCTGTGCCGCGAGCAGCGCACCTCGCTGATCGTCGGCGGCGTATTCAATTCCGGCATCCTTGCGACCGGCCCGACCACAGGCGCGCATTTCGACTATCTGCCGGCGTCCGAGGACATTCTCGACCGGGTCACCGCCATGGAGAAGATCGCGGCCGAGGGTGGCTATCCGCTTCCGGCGGCGGCCTTCCAGTTCCCGTTGCGCGACCCTGTCGTGGCCAGCGTCCTGACTGGCACCGCCAAGCCAACCAACCTGTCGCGCAATCTCGAACTGCTGGATATCCAGGTGCCGCAAGCAGAGTTCGCCAAATACGATCCGCTCACTGTCGTGCAGCAGCTTTGATGTGTCTGGCGGCTGTGCAACGGCTTCACGATTGCGCGACCCGAGACAGAGAACATACGTTCCATATTGACTAAATACCGGAACTAACATTCCATTTCGCAACCAAATGCCGGCGCGGCGACGGAGGAACCGCCACGCCGTCGAAGCACAGGAGGAGCCAGCCCGAGACTTCCGCTTGCATCACCTGGATCGATGCACTATCAAAAAGCGGTAAATGTTTTTTATTGATAAAGTTCTGTTTGGGCCACGCCTGTCCAGACGGGGCTTCCGCGTTCACCGGGCGACCTAGGGAGGAAACCTATGAAGATCGTGACCAGCATGCTCAATCGCCGCGCCGTCATGGCGCTCGCGGCCGCTTCGATGCTCGCCGGCGTGATGCAGGCGGCGCCAGCCTGGGCCGCCGATGTGACCATTCCAATCATCGTCAAGGACACGACGTCCTTCTACTGGCAGATCGTGCTCGCCGGCGCCCGCAAGGCCGGCAAGGACCTCGGCGTCAAGGTGCCGGAGCTCGGCGCCCAGGCCGAAACCGACGTCAACGGCCAGATCTCGATCCTCGAGAACGCCGTGGCCGGCAATCCGGCGGCTATCGTCATCTCGCCGACCGAGTTCAAGGCGCTCGGCAAGCCGATCGATGAGGCCGCGGCCAAGGTGAAGATCATCGGCATCGATTCCGGCGCCGACTCGAAGGCCTTCACCTCCTTCCTGACGACCGACAACGTCCAGGGTGGCCGCGTCGCCGCCGACGGCCTCGCCGCGGCGATCGGCGCCGCCAATGGCGGCAAGATCGAAGGCAAGGTCGCGCTCATCACCGCTCTTCCCGGCGCGGGCTCCCTCGAGCAGCGCGCGCAGGGCTTCAAGGAACAGCTGAAGGCCAAATATCCGGGCCTGCAGCTCGTCGCCGACAAATATGCCGACGGACAGGCCACGACCGGCCTCAACATCGCCACCGACCTGATCACCGCCAACCCCGATCTCAAGGGCATCTTCGCGTCCAACCTGATCATGGCGCAGGGCGTCGGCCAGGCAGTCGCCGAGAACAACCTTGGCGGCAAGGTCGCGCTGATCGGCTTCGACAGTGACGAGAAGCTGATCAAGTTCCTCAACGACGGCGTCATCTCCGGCCTCGTCGTCCAGGATCCGTACCGGATGGGCTATGACGGCATCAAGACCGCGCTCGCAGCCTCCAAGGGCGAGAAGGTCGAGGCCAATGTCGATACCGGCGCCAATCTGGTGACCAAGGCCAACATGAAGGAGCCCAAGATCGACGCCCTTCTCAACCCCAAGCTCAACTGAGCAAGGCAGAGCTGTTTCCGGGGCCGCTGGCCCCGGAAACGGCCGGCTCCGACATGCGCGGCTTGGATGATCCCGAAAAGTTGCGGACTTCCCGGATAGGGATCATGGTTAGATAGTTCCAGGGCGGGGATGACCGGTTCGACGAACCCTCATCCTGCCCCATGCCTCGCTTCAAGATGCGCGCTCAAGACGCATCGCCGCGTACCCACGACTGAGATCGATCTGGGAGGATTGTCATGACGTCGACGGCGCAACAGACGCATCCCGGCCCGGATCTGGCGCCAGGCGGAACCATCCTCGAACTGCGTGGGCTGGAAAAGAAATATCCCGGCACCCATGCGCTGAAGCCGGTCGACCTCGCCTTCAGGGCCGGCGAGATCCATGCCATCGTCGGCGAAAACGGCGCCGGCAAGTCGACGCTCATCAAGCTTCTCACCGGTGTTATGCCGCGCACCTCCGGCGAGGTCATCTGGGAGGGAAAGCCAACCGCGCTCGCTACGCCGCACGAAGCCATGGCGCTCGGCATCAATGCCGTGCACCAGGAAGTGGTGCTCTGCCGCCATCTGACGGTCGCCGCCAACATGTTCCTTGGCGAGGAGAGCTCGCGCTTCGGCCTGTTGCAGCAGCGCGCCATGATCAGGGAAGCGCAGAAGATCATCGACGGGCTCGGCTTCGACCTGCCGGCGCATGTCGTGCTCGGCGACCTCACCATCGGCCAGCAGCAGCTCATCGCGGCCGCCCGCGCCACCGTGCGCGGCACCAAGTTCCTGATCTTCGACGAGCCGACCGCCTACCTCACCCGCAAGGAAGCCGACCAGTTGTTCAAGCTGATCCGCCGGCTGAAGGGTGAAGGCGTCACCATCATCTACATCAGCCATCGCATGGAGGAAGTGTTCGAGCTTGCCGACCGCGTCTCCGTGCTACGCGACGGCACGCTCGTCGGCACCCGCGACATCGCCGAGACGAGCGAGCCCGAGCTGGTCAAGCTGATGATCAACCGCTCGATCGAGCAGATCTACCACAAGGAGCATTTCACGCCGGGCGCCGCGATCGTCGAGACCCGCGCGCTCACCGGCAAGGGTTTCGAGAACGTCTCGCTGTCGGTCCGCGCCGGCGAGATCGTCGGCCTCTACGGCCTGATCGGCGCCGGACGCAGCGAGTTCGTCACCGCGCTCTACGGCCGCCATCGCAAGTCGGCGGGGCAGATCTTCTGGCAAGGCAAGGAAGTCGAGGTCAACTCCGAGCACGACGCGATCCGGCTCGGCATGGCGCTGGCGCCGGAAAGCCGGCGCGACCAGGGCCTCTGCCTCAACCTGCCGGTTGGCCTCAACCTGAACCTGCCGATCTACAAGCGCATTTCGAGCAACCTGCTGATCTCCGGCGCGCGCGAGAAGACCGAGGCCGACCGCCAGATCGCCGACCTCAGGATCAAGACCCCGACGCGCAACGCGCTCGCCTCCTCCCTGTCCGGCGGCAACCAGCAGAAGATCGTCATCGGCAAGTGGCTGGCGCATGGCGCCAAGCTGTTCATCTTCGACGAGCCGACGGTCGGCGTCGATGTCGGCACCAAGGCAGAGATCTACCGGCTGTTCTCGACGCTTCTGTCCAACGGCGCGGGCATCATCCTGATCTCGTCCTATCTGCCGGAGGTCTATGAGCTTGCCGACACGCTGCATGTGTTCCGGCGTGGCAAGCTGGTGGCCACGCACGGTTTCCGTACCGCGAGCCACGAGGACATACTGAGCCAGGCGCTGGCCGAGAAACAAGAAAAGACGGGAGGACAGACATGAGCACCGAGGCTATCCCCGCCGAAAAGCGCAAGCGCAACTACAACGCCCTGTTCGGCCTGACGCTTCTCGGGCTGCTCCTGCTGATGTGGATCGTGCTCGCGGTGGCGACACCATCCTTCGCGTCCGCGCTCAACATCACCAATCTTCTGCGCCAGGGCTCGCTGATCGCCATCCTCGCCGTGGGTCAGACCTTCGTCATCATCACCGGCGGCATCGATCTCTCCGTCGGCGCCATCGTCGGCTTCACCACCGTCATCGTCGCCTTGCTCATCAATGCGGGCTGGCCGATCTGGGCAGCGGTGCTGATCACGCTTCTGGTCGGCGTGGCCATCGGCCTGTTCCACGGTTTCGGCATCGTCAGGATGGGCCTGCCGCCCTTCATCATCACGCTGGCGACGATGACATCGCTGCGCGGCATCGGCCTCTTGATGACCAACGGCAACTCGATCTCGATCAACAGCGATCCGTTCCAGGCTTTCTCGCGCGGCTCGCTGCTCGGCATCCCCTATCTCTTCTGGATGGTCATCCTGGTCGCCATACCCTCCTACGTCTTCCTCCATCACACGCGCTGGGGCCGCTACCTCTTCTCGGTCGGCTCCAACGCGGAGGCCGCGCGCCTTTCCGGCGTCAACGTCCCGCGCACCATCTACATGGCCTATGTGCTGTCCGGCCTGTGCGCCGCTTTCGTCGGGGTGCTGCTGGCCTCGCGCATCGGCATCGGCAACCCGACCCAGGGTGACACCTACGAGCTGCAGGCCATCGCCTCGTCGGTCATCGGCGGCACCTCGCTGTTCGGCGCCATAGGCTCCGTGCACGGGCCGCTGATCGGCTCGTTCATCCTCTCCACCATCAACAACGGCGCCAACCTGCTCAACGTCAACACGTTCTGGCAGCGCGTCATCACCGGAGCGCTGATCATCGTCATCGTCTACTTCGACGGCCTGCGCAGGCGCGGCGGCAAATGAGCTCACGACGCGAGCGCGTTCGATCCGATGCGCCGGCATTGTCGTGAACCGACTGGAACCAGAATGAAAGCCCAAGCATGAAGGCCATCGTCTGCCGTTCGCCCGGCGAGCTTGCCATGGACGATCGCCCCGCCCCCGGTTCGCCACCGCCTGGCTGGGCGCGGATCGCGGTCAGCCATGTCGGCATCTGCGGCACGGACTATCACATCTTCGAGGGCAAGCACCCCTTCCTCGCCTATCCGCGCGTCATGGGTCACGAGGTCTCCGGCATCGTCACGGAACAAGGGGAAGGCGTCGACATCCCCGTCGGCACGCCGGTGATCATCAATCCCTATCTGTCCTGCGGCAAATGCATCGCCTGCCGGCACGGTAAGCCGAACTGCTGCGTGCGCATCGAGGTCCTGGGCGTGCATCGCGACGGCGCCATGTGCGAACAGATCCTCGTCCCGGCGGGGAACCTTTACCCGGCAAACGGCCTGTCGTTGGCCGATGCCGCGGCGGTGGAGTTCCTGGCCATCGGCGCGCATGCCGTCCGGCGCGCCCGCGCCGACGCGGGCGCCCGCGCGCTGGTCATCGGCGCCGGCCCGATCGGGCTCGGCACCGCGATCTTCGCCCGCATCGCCGGCCTCGACGTCAGCCTGCTCGACATGAGCAGCGAAAGGCTTGCCTTTGCCGTAGGCGAGCTCGGCTTCGCCACTCTCGATGGCTCGCGCAAGCCGGTGCCTGACCTGGTCAGCGACGCGACGTCGGGCGAGGGTTTCGACACGGTGTTCGATGCCACCGGCAACACCCAGTCCGTGCAGGCTGCCTTTGCCCATGTCGCGCATGGCGGCACGCTGGTGCTGGTCAGCGTGGTCAAGGACGACATCGTGTTTTCCGACCCCGAATTCCACAAGCGCGAGATGATGCTTGTCGGCAGCCGCAACGCCCTGCGTGCCGATTTCGACCACGTCGCCGCCTCGATCCGCAACGGCGCGGTGCCGATCGCCAAACTCGTCACCCACCGGACCACGCTCGACGACACCCCACGCAACCTAGCCCGCTGGGCGCACGAGAAGTCCGGCCTGATCAAGGCTGTCATCGAGGTCGGGTGAGACATCGGTTCGCGGACACTTTGGGATGAACCGGAACATCCACCGTAACTCTTCGCGAGGTCACAGCATGGATTCCAGGGTCTCCGCGACGGAGCTTCGCCGCTCCGCCCGGGGATGACGACGTGGGAGAACTATTCGCTTGCCGACAGCTTCAGCTCGACCCGCTCGGCGGGAAAGCGCGACTCGGAAAACTGGATCGGCCGGCCATCCGGCGTGACGTTGATCGCCACCGTGACCAGCACAATGGCGCCCGGTTGCAGATCGAGCGCGGCGAGATCGTCGGCATCGGCATGACGCGCCGACAACACTGTCGACTGCCTTAGATAGTCATCGACGCCGAAGCGTCTGAGCGAAGCGGTGATGGACCCGGTTTCGGCCATGGCGTCCTCGATGCCGGCAAAGCGCCCGGCCTCGAACCAGGCCGAGGCGCGCGACACCGGATGGCCATCGGCCTCGCCACGGGTCTCGAGCCGGATGACGGCGGCGCCCCTGGCGATGCCCAGCGCCTCGGCTATGCGCCGGGTCGCCGGTTCGGTCCATGAGGAAAGCAGCGCGATATGCCGTTCCGTCGTCTGGCCCTGCAGGCCCGTGGAAAAGCGTGTGCGCGCGCCGATGGGATAGGAGAGCCGCTTGCGTGACAGGACGAAGGTGCCGCGCCCCTGTTCGGCCCTGAGCACGCCATCCTGCACCAGGGCGGCGATGGCACTGCGCACCGTATGCCGGTTGACGCCGTAGCGCTCGGCCAGCGCCATTTCAGGCGGCAGCGCGGCATTCTCGGCGAAATCGCCGCTCGCGATCGCCTGCAGGATCTTGTCGGCGATCTGCCGCCACAGCGACACGCCGCTGCGCCGCTCGATGCTGTTTGCCTGTCCGCTCATGGCCCCCGCCATTCGTCGCCGCCCGTGTCACGCATCCGTCATGGACTCGCGCTAGATAGGAACTATAATTTGTATAGTTGTCTATATCAATAGACAAATATTACGCACAGGAGTGACCGCGATGCGAGGACAGGAAGCCCGCGAGCAGGCCGGCCGCAAGGCGGCGATGGCGACGCTGGCGCGGGCCGGCGGCGATGAGATGCTGCGGCTATGGGCTGACGCGGGGCTGCCCGAGGACGCCGAGATGCTGCGCGGACCGGAAACCGGCCTGGTGACCGTGCGTGGCCGCATCGGTGGCGGCGGCGCGCCCTTCAACGTCGGCGAGGCGACCGTCACCCGCGCCACGGTCAGGCTGCCTTCCGGCCATGTCGGTCACAGCTACGCGCTGGGTCGCGATAAGCGCAAGGCAAGGCTTGCGGCGATCGCCGACGCGCTGTGGCAGGACCCTGCGCGCCGCGAGGAGATCGAGGCGCGCATCATCGCGCCGCTACGGGCGGAGCACGAGAAGGCGCATGAGCAGCGCCGCGCGGAAACGGCGGCAACGAAGGTGGACTTCTTCACCATGGTTCGCGGAGAGGATTGATGGACGTCACGGCTCACGCAATCGACGGCGGCTTCGCCGACCCGGTCTTCAACGCCCAGACGGTCTTTCGAGCCGTGATGGATGCGATGGCCCGTCCCGGGACCATCCAGCCCATGCCAGGCCTCGCCCGCCCGCCGGAGCCGCTGGCATCGGCCGCCGGGGCGGTTGCCCTGACGCTGTGCGACAACGACACCCCGGTCTGGCTCGACCACGCCTTGCAGGCGGCGCCCGCCATCAAGGCCTGGCTCGGCTTCCATTCGGGCGCGCCGCTCGCCAACACGCCGGCCGACGCGCATTTCGCGCTGGTGGCCGCTCCTGCCGAGATGATGGCGCTCGACGGTTTCTCGCAGGGCACGCAGGAATATCCGGACCGCTCGACGACGCTTGTCCTGCAGGTCGGCGACTTCACCTCGGGCACGCCGCTGCTGCTCGAAGGCCCCGGCATCGAGACAACCGCAACCATCGCCCCGGCGCGCATGCCGCGCCATTTCGTCGAGCAGTGGAAGCAGAACAGCCAGCGTTTCCCGCGCGGCGTCGACCTGATCCTCGCCGGCCCGAACGGCATCGCCTGCCTGCCGCGCACCACCCGCGTCAAGACGATGGAGGCCTGATATGTATGTGGCTGTGAAAGGCGGCGAAGCCGCTATTGCCAACGCGCATCGCCTCCTGGCCGATCGGCGTCGCGGCGATCGTTCGGTGCCGGCGCTGCGCCTCGACCAGATCGTCGAGCAGCTCGCGCTGGGTGTCGACCGGGTCATGAGCGAAGGTTCACTCTACGACCGCGAGCTTGCCGCGCTTGCCGTGGTCCAGGCGCGCGGCGACCTCATCGAGGCGATCTTCCTGGTGCGCGCCTACCGCACCACCTTGCCGCGCTTCGGCTACAGCAATCCCGTCGACACCGGCGCCATGCGCGTCGAACGCCGTGTCTCGGCAACCTACAAGGACCTTCCCGGAGGCCAGCTTCTGGGACCGACCTTCGACTATACCCACCGGCTGCTCGATCCCGAGCTGGCCGCGGGTGCCGACGTCGCCGAGCCGGCGCGGCGCGAAAGCGAGGCCGAACCCATGCCGCGCGTCTCGGCGATCCTCGCCCACGAAGGGTTGATCGAACCGGACGGCGACATGCCGCGCGACCATGTGGCCGGCGATATCACGCGCGAGCCGCTGGAATTTCCCATGGCGCGCGACATCCGTCTGCAGGCGCTGTCACGCGGCGACGAGGGTTTCCTGCTGGCGCTCGGTTATTCCACCCAGCGCGGCTATGCCCGCAACCATCCCTTCGTCGGCGAAGTGCGGATCGGCGAGGTCGAGCTGGAGCTCGACGTGCCAGAACTGCCGTTCGCCGTGCCGCTGGGCTCCATCCGCGTCACCGAATGCCAGATGGTCAACCAGTTCAAGGGCTCGGCCAAGGCGCCGCCGCAGTTCACGCGCGGCTACGGCCTTGTCTTCGGCCAGAGCGAGCGTAAGGCGATGGCCATGGCGCTGTGCGACCGGGCGCTGCGCGCCAGCGAACTGGGCGAGGACGTCGTCGCCGCTGCGCAGGACGAGGAATTCGTCATCTCGCACGCCGACAATGTCCAGGCGACCGGCTTCGTCGAGCATCTGAAGCTGCCGCACTATGTCGACTTCCAGGCCGAGCTCGATCTCGTGCGCCGCATGCGGGCCGAATACGACGCGCGTGCGAACGCCGGCCCGGTCGACGAGAAGCGCGAGGCCGCCGAATGATCGAGGGCCTTTCCCACATGACCTTCATCGTCCGTGACCTCATGCGGATGAGCAATATCCTCGCCAGCGTTTTCGACGCCCGCGAGGTCTATGACAGCGGCGGCGCGCAGTTCTCGCTGTCGCGGGAGAAGTTCTTCCTGGTCGGCGATATCTGGATCGCTGTGATGGAAGGCGAGCCGCTGCCCCAGCGCAGCTACAACCACATCGCCTTCAAGATCGATGAGGCCGATTTCGACCGCTACGTCGAGCGCGTCCGGAAACTGGGCCTAGACATGCGCCCGCCGCGCCCACGCGTCGAGGGCGAGGGTCGCTCGATCTACTTCTATGACGACGACAACCACATGTTCGAGCTGCACACCGGCACGCTTGCCGAGCGGCTGGCGCGCTATGCAAAGGGACTCGAGGTCGCATCATGACCGACATCGCCACCTACAATTTCGCCTATCTCGACGAGCAGACCAAGCGGATGATCCGCCGGGCGATCCTCAAGGGCATCGCCATTCCCGGCTACCAGGTGCCTTTCGCCTCGCGCGAGATGCCGATGCCCTATGGCTGGGGCACCGGCGGCGTGCAGGTCACAGCCTCGATCATCGGCCCGGACGATGTGTTGAAGGTGATCGACCAGGGCGCCGACGACACGACCAACGCGGTCTCGATCCGCGCCTTCTTCAGGAAGGTCGCCAATGTCGCCGTCACCACCGACACGGCCAGCGCCACCATCATCCAGACCCGCCACCGCATTCCCGAGCATCCTCTCGCGGCCGGCCAGGTGCTGGTCTTCCAGGTGCCGATCCCCGAGCCGCTGCGCTTCCTCGAGCCGCGAGAAACCGAAACGCGCAAGATGCACGCGCTTGAGGAATACGGCCTGATGCATGTGAAGCTCTACGAGGACATCGCCCGCCACGGCCGCATCGCCACGACCTATGCCTATCCGGTCAAGGTCGAGGGCCGCTATGTGATGGATCCCTCGCCGACGCCGAAATTCGACAATCCGAAGATGCATCGTTCGCCGGCCTTGCAGCTTTTCGGCGCCGGTCGCGAAAAGCGCATCTATGCCCTGCCGCCCTTTACCGACGTCGTCAGCCTCGATTTCGAGGATCACCCTTTCGAAGTGCAGACCTTCGACCAGCCCTGCGCGCTCTGCGGCGCCGAGAACGTCTATCTCGACGAAGTGATCCTCGATGACCACGGCGGCCACATGTTCGTCTGTTCGGACACCGACCATTGCGAGAAGCGCCGCGCTGACCCTGCCTCCCCCTTGTGGGAAGGTCGCGCCGGAGGCGCGGGTGCGGGTGATCAGGCAGCGACCCCTGCAACCCCCATCCCGGCGCTGCGCGCCGACCCTCCCCACGAGGGGGAGGGTAAGGAGGCACAATGACCGACGAACCCCTGCTGCGCGTCTCCGCGCTTTCCAAATTCTATGGCTCGCGCGTCGGCTGCGAGAACATCACCTTCGATCTCTGGCCGGGAGAGGTGCTTGCCATCGTCGGTGAATCCGGCTCGGGCAAGACCACGCTGCTCAACTGCCTGTCGACCCGGCTGCTGCCGTCCTCCGGCACCGCCAGCTACCGCATGCGCGACGGCCAGTGGCGCGAGCTCTACCGGATGAGCGAGGCCGAGCGCCGCTTCCTGATGCGCACCGACTGGGGCTTCGTCCACCAGAACCCGGCGGACGGCCTGCGCATGACGGTTTCAGCCGGCGCCAATGTCGGCGAGCGGCTGATGGCGGTGGGCGATCGCCATTACGGCAACATCCGTGCCACCGCCGTCGACTGGCTGTCGCGCGTCGAGATCGACGAGGACCGCATCGACGACGAGCCGCGCTCCTTTTCGGGCGGCATGCGCCAGCGCCTGCAGATCGCCCGCAACCTCGTGACGGGCCCGCGGCTGGTGTTCATGGACGAGCCCACCGGCGGTCTCGACGTCTCGGTGCAGGCGCGCCTGCTCGATCTCCTGCGCGGCCTCGTCACCGACCTCGGCCTCGCGGCCATCGTGGTCACCCACGACCTCGCCGTGGCGCGGCTCCTGTCGCAGCGCATGATGGTGATGAAGGACGGCCACGTCGTCGAAAGCGGCCTCACCGACCGCGTGCTCGACGATCCGCGCGCGCCTTACACGCAGCTTCTCGTTTCCTCGATCCTGCAGGTTTGACGATGACGCTTGATGCTGTCCCGCCGACGAATGACAATTGGAGACCCCACTGATGGCCACGCCACTCGTTGTTTCCGACGTCGCCAAGAGCTTCACCATGCATCTGCGCGACGGCATAAGGCTGCCGGTCGTCGCCGGCGTTTCCTTCTCGATCCGGGCCGGCGAATGCACCGTGCTGGGCGGCCCCTCCGGCGCCGGCAAGAGTTCCATCCTGAAGATGCTCTACGGCAATTATGCCGTCGATGAAGGCCAGATCATCGTCCACCACGATGGCGGCCTGATCGACCTGGCCACCGCCAGCCCGCGCACGGTGCTCGGCGTGCGCCGCCAGACCATCGGGTACGTCAGTCAGTTCCTGCGCACCGTGCCGCGCGTCACGGCGCTCGACGTCGTCGCCGAACCGCTGGTCGAGCGCGGCGAGGACCGCGAGGCGGCACGCCTGAAGGCGCGCACATTGCTTGCCCAGCTCAACCTGCCTGAAAAACTCTGGTCGCTGCCGCCGGCGACCTTCTCCGGCGGCGAACAGCAGCGCGTCAACATCGCGCGCGGCTTCATAACCGATCATCCGATCCTGCTGCTCGACGAGCCGACGGCCTCGCTCGATGCCCGCAACCGCGAGGTCGTCATCGACCTGATCGCCGCCAAGAAGGCGGCCGGCGTGGCGCTGCTCGGCATCTTTCACGACCACGATGTGCGCGAGGCCGTGGCCGACCGCGTCATCGACGTCACCGCCTTCGCCGCCGGAAAGATCGCAGCATGAGCCTGAAGCTGTCGGAAACGCCGTTGGTCCATCCGACGGCACAGGTCGAGAACTCGACACTCGGCCGCTGGACCGAGATCGCCGACCGCAGCCGCGTCTCGGAAAGCGAACTCGGCGACTATTCCTACATGATGCAGGATTGCGCCGTCTGGTGCGCGACCATCGGCAAGTTCTCCAACATCGCCGCGAGCGTCCGCATCAACGCGACCAACCATCCGACATGGCGGCCGACGCTGCATCACTTCACCTACCGCGCGTCCGACTACTGGGAGGACGCCGAGCATGAGACCGAGTTCTTCGCCCAACGCCGCGCCAGGCGCGTCACGATCGGCCACGACACCTGGCTCGGCCATGGTTCGACCATCCTGCCGGGCGTGACCGTCGGCGATGGCGCCGCTGTCGGCGCCGGCGCTGTCGTCTCGAAGGATGTCGCGCCCTACACCATCGTCGGCGGCGTACCGGCAAAACCGATCCGGGAGCGTTTCGACCGCCGCACCGCCGAGCGCTACCAGGCGCTCGCCTGGTGGGACTGGGACCACGCCCGGCTGCGCGCCGCGCTCGATGATTTCCGCGAGCTGGAGGCGGAAGCCTTCCTTGAGAAATACGAAGGGCTGTCCCGCCACGGCTGAGCACCGCCGGCATTCACACCCCTGACATGGGATTGGGACAAGACGCGACGTCCCAAGGAGATCGCCATGTCCGATTCAACCAGACCTTCGCTTGCCGGATTTTTCGAAGGCACCAACCCGACGCCGCCGGTCCACCTCGGCACCCGTTACGACGCGTCGGGCAATTTCCTCGCCGAGCCCGGCAACACGGTTGTCTGCCATCTGGTCGAGGGCTCGCCGTCCGAGGGCGCCATCGTCGCGATACGCGGGCGCATGCGGGCCATGCCTGATGCCGACCGGCTGGCCTTCACCCCGGTCTCCAGCCTGCATATGACGCTCTTCCAGGGCATCATCGAATATCGCCGCCGCCTGCCCTTCTGGCCCCACGACATCGCGCTCGACACCGGCATCGACGAGATGACGCGCCTCCTTCTGGAGCGGCTTGAAGGCTTCCAGGGGCTTGGCGCGTTTCGGATCAAGGCCACCGGCGTGACGCCGAACGGCCTCAATGTCGCCGGCGCCACGCCGGAAGACGAACGCGTCATGCGCGCCTGGCGCGATGCTCTGACGGTACCGTTCGGCTACCGCCATCCCGACCATGACGGATACGTCTTCCACATCACCCTCGCCTATCAGATCCGGCGTCTGGCGGACGACAGGGCGCCAGAGTGGCAGGCGCTGTTCGACGACTGCATGGACCTTCTGGCGCGCGAAGCTCCTGTCATCGAGCTCAAGGCGCCGGCCTTCTGCGCCTTTCGCGACATGAAGCACTTCGAGGAATTGCTGGTTCTCGGCTGAGAGCCGGTCACGTCAGTGGCTGTGGGCGGTAACAAAACTGACATCATTCCGACACCCCAGCTTCACGCGCCTGCGCTAGCGAAAAACCGACAGGCTTCAACAGCGACTGGACTGGAATTCGTCATGTCTGCCACACTCGAAATCCGCGGCGTCACGCGCCGATTTGGCAAGAACACCGCTGTCAGCGACGTCAACATCTCGATTCCGCAGGGTCAGATGGTCGGCGTCATCGGTCGCTCCGGCGCCGGCAAGTCGACCCTCCTTCGCATGATCAACCGTCTCATCGACCCCAGCCAGGGGTCGATTTTTTTTGACGGCGCGGAGGTCTCCAGCCTGCGCGGCTCGCCGCTGCGGCGCTGGCAGCGCGACTGCGCCATGATCTTCCAGCAGTTCAATCTCGTGCCGCGCCTCGACGTGCTGACCAATGTGCTGCTCGGCCGGCTGAATCATCGCTCGACCATGTCGAACCTGCTCGGCATCTTCTCGCGCGGCGAATGCGCCGAGGCGGTCGCCGCGCTCGAGCGCCTCGACATCGCCCGTACCGCGCTGCAGCCCGCGGGTACGCTCTCCGGCGGCCAGCAGCAGCGCGTGGCGATCGCCCGCGCCATGATGCAGCAGCCCAGGGTGATCCTCGCCGACGAGCCGATCGCCTCGCTCGACCCGCTCAACGCCAAGGTGGTGATGGACTCGCTCCAGGACATCAACCTGCGCGACGGCATCACCGTCGTCACCAACCTTCACACGCTGGATACCGCCCGCGCCTATTGCAACCGCATCATCGGCATGGCCGGCGGCAAGGTGGTCTTCGACGGCCCGCCGGAGGAACTCAACCGCGATGCCGTGCGCCTGGTCTATGGCGCCGATGCCAACGGCGCCGAGATCTCCGAAGCCATCACCTCCACGAGCGCCGGCTTCAGGCAGAAGATCGCGGCCGCCGGACCGCTCGAACCCGCATTCCCGGGCTACTAGGCCATGACCCGGACCCGGGCGTCCACGCCGGAGTGGGGCGGACGTCGGGATCCGCAAGGATCATGGCCTGATCGGCGCGACCGGGATCGTCAGCCCGCGTCAAGGGCACCCGAAGTCAAGGCCACCCAAGTCTAGGGCACTTGTCAAAATCAGAACGCAGCCGGCGCGTGGCCGGAACCTACAGGAGAGAGACCAATGTTCAGGAAGATGGTTTTCGGCGCCGTATCGCTGCTCGCGATGGCCGCCAACGCGGCTCACGCCGCTGACATCAAGGAGTTTCGCGTCGGCATCCTCGGCGGCGAGAACGAAGCCGACCGCCTGCGCAACTATCAGTGCCTGGCCGACCACCTGAAGGCCGAATTCGGCTTCGAGAAGGTCTCGCTGTTCCCCGCCGCCGACTATGACGGCGTCATCCAGGGCCTGCTCGGCGGCACGCTCGACTTCGCCGAACTCGGCGCTTCCGGCTACGCCAGCGTCGTCCTGAAGGACCCCAAGGCGGTCACCCCGATCCTCACCACCCAGCAGACCGACGGCGCCACCGGCTACTATTCGATCGGCCTTGCGCTGAAGTCCTCCGGCATCACCGACATCAAGTCCGCCAAGGGCAAGAAGCTCGGCTACGCCGACCCGGACTCGACCTCAGGCTATCTGATCCCGCTGACCCAGATTCCGAAGGACACCGGCGCCTCGAACGAAGCCTTCTTCGCCTCGACGCAGTTCAACGGCGGCCACGAGAACAACATCCTGGCCGTGCGTGACGGCAAGGTCGACGTGGCGGTGGACGATTCCTCCGGCATCGGCAACTTCAAGGACGGCTACACCTCCGGCACCTTCCACAAGGTCGCCGCCAAGGGCGCTGTCGACCCGAACGACTTCGTCGAAGTCTGGCGCTCGGGCCTGATCCCGAACGGCCCGCTGGTCGTGCGCACCGCGATCGGCGCCGACATGACCGCCAAGCTGACCGACTTCTTCACCAACCTGCCCAAGAAGGACAAGGCCTGCTTCGAAGGCGTGGAAGGCGGCGACTTTACCGGCTACGTCCCGGTCAAGCCGGACTTCTACAACGTCATCGTTGAAGCCCGTAAAGCTGCCATCGGCGGCTAAGGCAAACCAGGAAGGGCGGCGACACCTCCAGCGCCGCCCTTCTTGTATCCGCGATCATGACCCTATCCGCGACAGTCCATTCCGACGCGACGAACCAGGCGGCAGACGCCTGGCGACGCCAGACATCCCTGCGCCGGCTCTACACGACCCTCGGGGTCGGCCTGTTGCTCGTCGCCCTTGCCGGAACCATGTGGTTCGCCGACGAAGCCAATGCCGGTCACTTCTTCGAGCGGCTGCCCCACATACTGGACTTCCTGAGCTGGCTCGTCCCCAAGGACTGGAACGACGTCTGGCGGGCCCTGTTCGACATCGCCTCCCCGCATGACAACGGCACCCAGGAATATAATTTCCCGCTCGGACGAGCCTATGTCTGGGGCAATTTCTACATCCCCGAATATTTCGAGCTGATGCTGACCACGCTCAACGTGGCGCTGGTCTCGACTTTCATCGGTTTCGTCTTCGCCGTACCCTTCTCCTTCATCGCCGCGCGCAACCTGACGCCGCATCCCGTCTTGAGGCTCATCGTCAAGCGGTTCATGGAACTGCTGCGCGCCTTTCCCGAGATCGTCATCGCCGGCCTGTTCGCGGCCATCGTCTCGATCGGCCCGATCGCCGCCATCATCGCCATCGGCCTGCATTCGATCGGCGCCCTGGGCAAGCTGTTCTACGAGATCAACGAGAACATCGACATGCGCGCCGAGGAGGGCCTTCGGGCCGTCGGCGCCAACTGGTTCGAGCGCGTGCGCTTCGCCGACCTGCCGCAGGTGCTGCCCAATTTCATGTCCTATACGCTGCTGCGCATCGAGATCAACGTTCGCGCCTCGACCATCATCGGCGCCGTCGGCGGCGGCGGTATCGGCGAGGAGCTGAAGCTGTCCATCTCGCGTGGCTTCGGCGCCAAGACGCTGGCGCTGGTGCTGCTCCTGTTCACGACGATCTTCCTCATCGACCAGTTCTCCGCCTGGCTGCGCCGCAAGCTCGTCGGCGAGCAGGCCTTCGCGACGGGGGCGTGATCATGGCGACGATGACAGCCGACGAAATCCAGGCCATCGAGGAACGCTTCCCGCAGGTGTTCCAGCGGCCGATGCACAAGCGCTTCGGCCCGCTGCTGATGCTGGCCGGAACGCTTCTCTACCTCGTCTATGCCGTGTGGTTCTTCAACCTGCCGCAGGTTCTGCGGGAATCGCACTGGGAGCGCCTGCCGCTCTTCCTGACGCAATGGATCAGCTATGACGTGCAGCCGATCTTCCCGCTCGACGCCCCGCAGATCACGGCCAAGTACCCGCGCTTCTCTGTGCTCGGCGCCGATCCGCACCCGGACTGGGTGAAGACCAACGCCGACGGCTCCGTGACCGTACTGGTCGCGGGCGAGACCCGATCCGTCACCTTCACCAGGACCGAGGCGACGATCATTGCCAACGGCATGACGGTGCCGGTCTCGATGGCGTCGGGCAAACCGGTTGTTTCGGGGCCGGTTCCGGACTGGATCACGGCGCATGACGAGGAAGTGGTCGCCGACATGGGCTTTGCCGGCGAGGTTCGCGTCGCCGCCGATCGCGTCAAGGTGCGCAAGCGTTTCCTCGGATGGGCGAATTTCGTCTTCGACCCGCGTTCGCCCTTCTTCGAGAAATCGGCCGGCGAGGTGATCTCGCTGATCGTCTCGGGACCTGAGCTGAAGCCCGGCACATCCAACCTCGCCCTGGCCATCGACAACATCTGGTACAACAGCCAGTGGCAGCACGGGGACGTCTGGACGAAACTGCTGCAGACCATCGTCATGGCGTTTCTCGGCACGCTGCTCGGCGGCATCGTCGCCTTCCCGCTCGCCTTCTTCGCGGCGCGCAACATCACGCCGAGCCGGCTGGCCAACCAGGTGCTGAAGCGCTTCTTCGACTTCATGCGCTCCATCGACATGCTGATCTGGGCGCTGTTCTTCACCCGCGCCTTCGGGCCCGGCCCGCTGGCGGGAAGTGCCGCGATCTTCTTCACCGAGATCGGCACGCTCGGCAAAACCTATTCCGAGGCGCTGGAGAACATCGACGAGAAGCCGCGCGAGGGCGTGCTCTCGACGGGCGCCGACAACCTCATGGTTCAGCGCTACGGCGTGCTGCCGGAAGTGATCCCGGTGTTCATCAGCCAGACGCTATACCAGTGGGAATCCAACACGCGCGGCGCCACGATCATCGGCGCGGTCGGCGCCGGCGGCATCGGCCTGAAGCTGTGGGAGGCGATGCGCACCAACTCCAACTGGGCCAACGTGTTCTACATGGTGCTGCTGATCCTGCTTGTCGTCTTCATCTTCGACAACATTTCCAGCTTCCTGCGCCGCAGGCTGAGCCGCACCATTCACGACTACAACAGGCTGCAGGCCGAGCGGAGTTAGCCCAGACTTCGTCATCCTCGGCTTGACCGAGGATGACGAAGTGAGTGGCTTTAAGCCGCCTTCTTCCACCCATCCCGGATATGCTTGTATCCGTCGCGGTAGACCGCCTCGGGTGTCTCCGCGAAATCCCTCCACACCTTGGTCGCCGCCGCCAGATCCTTGAGCGAGCGGCCGAAGGCCTCGATGGTCAGCCAGCCATCGTAGCCGCTCTTGCGGATCGCGGCGAAAGTCTCCTTCCACGGAATGTTGCCGCGTCCCGGAACGCCGCGATCATTCTCGGAGATATGGATGTGGGCGATGTTGCCGACATGGCGCGTATAGGCTCCGATCGGGTCGGCCTCCTCGATGTTGGCGTGGAAGGTGTCGTACATCGCCTTGATATGCGGCCGGTCGATCGCGTCGATATGCGCCGACAGGTCCGCCATGGTGTTGAGCAGGTAACATTCGAAGCGGTTGAGCGCTTCCAGCCCGATGGTCACGTCCTTCGTGCCGGCATGGTCGCCGATCGCTCGCTGCGAGGCGACCGAGCGCTTCTTCTCGGCCGCGGTCGGCCCGCCGCCGGAGAAGGCGCCGAGCGTCGAATGCAGCGGGCCGCTGAGCGTGCGGGCGCCGAGCGCGTCGGCACAGTCGATGGCCCATTTCATGTAATCGACGCCCGCCTTGCGCGTCGCGGCGTCGGGCGAGATCAGGTTCATCGCCGGATCGCCCATCGCCGACACGGCAGTACGTTCCAGGCCGATGCGATCCAGCAGGTCGCCGAGCTTCCTGTAGTCGTCCGGCTTGCCGACGAAGACTGGTATTTCAACGCCGTCGAAGCCCGTTGCCTTGATGTCCCTCAGCAGCGCCTCGTGCTTCGTCGAAACGCTGGTCGTCCACAAGAACATGCACATGCCGATCTTCATCGACATCCCTCCCCCGGTTTGGCGGCCAGCCACCACTTGCGAAGGCGGGCCACACTCCCCCTCATCCGGCACTTCGCGGCCACCTTCTCCCCACTGCGGAGAAGCGAGGCGTCAGCGCCTGTCACTCCTCTCCCCCTCGGAGAGAGGTCGGATTGCCCCGAATTGCGTTTGCAATTCGGCTGGCAATCCGGGCGAAAGGGCGCCGTCGCTTGCTAAAGCCTGGTCCACGCCCCATTCTTCTTCGACGACTTCACGCAGGCCTCGATGAAGGCCATGCCCTCGACGCCATCCTCGATCGTCGGAAACACCACGTCCTTGCCCGGCTTGCCGCCCTTCCTGCGCGCCGCGCGGATGGCGCGGGCCGCTTCCTGGTAGATGTTGGCGAAACCCTCGAGGTAGCCCTCGGGATGGCCGGACGGAACGCGGCTGACCCGCGCCGCGACCGGCATCGCGCCGGCGCCGGCCCGCGTCAGCAACTGCTTCGGCTGGCCGAACGGCGTGTACCAGAGATAGTTCGGGTCGGCTTGCACCCATTCCAGGCCGCCCTTCGAGCCGTAGATGCGCAGCTTCAGCCCGTTCTCATGGCCGGGCGCCACCTGGCTGGCCCAGATCATGCCTTTCGCCGGATGCGTCTTTCCGACCGGTTTGAACCGCAGCATCACGTTGACGTTGTCGTCGAGCTGGCGCCCCGGCACGAAGGCGTCGAGGTCGGCCGACAGCGAATCCAGCTCCAGCCCGGAGACGAAGCGGGCGAGGTTGTAGGCATGGGTTCCGATGTCGCCAAGCGCACCACCGGCGCCGGCCTGCTTGGGGTCCGAGCGCCACGAGGCCTGCTTCTGGCCGGTGGCCGCCAGGTCTTCCGTCAGCCAGTCCTGCGGATATTCGGACTGCACGATGCGGATGTTGCCGAGCAGGCCCTTGGCGACCATCTCGCGCGCCTGCCGGACCATCGGATAGGCCGTGTAGTTGTGCGTCAGCACGAAGACCTTGCCGGTCTTCTCGACAACCGCGGCAAGCTTCTTCGCCTCGGCCAGCGATGTCGCCAGCGGCTTGTCGCAGATGACGTGGATGCCGGCCTCGAGAAAGGCTTTGGCGGCAGGAACGTGGACGTTGTTGGGCGTCACGATCGCAACCGCCTCGATGCCGTCCGGCCGCGTCGCTTCCGCCTTGGCCATCTCGGCATAGGACGTATAGCTGCGCTCGGGATCGAGCCCGAGCTCGGCGGCGGACGCCTTGGCGCGGGCGGGATCGGACGACAGCGCGCCAGCAACCAGCACGAAATCATTGTCCATGCGCGCCGCGATCCGATGCACGCCGCCGATGAAGGCTCCCTGCCCGCCACCAACCATGCCGTAGCGGATCGGCCCGCCGGCTGTTTCCGATTTCGATGCGCCGACCATTCTTCTCCTCCATTGTCTTGGATCCCCCTCGCCCTCGTGGGAAGGGTAGCCGCAGCGCCGGATGGCCAATGACGCGGAGCCGCACGGCCCGCGCCCCTCTCCTGTCCGCTGCGCGGATCGACCCTCCCTTCAAGAGGGAGGGAAAGCAAGCATCAAATCCCCATCATGGCGCGCAGCAGCTTCTTGTCGGTGGCGCCGCCGGCAAAGTCGTCGAACGCCTTTTCCGTCACCCGGATGATGTGATGCTGGATGAAGGGTGCGCCTTCCGCCGCTCCATCCTCGGGGTGCTTCAGGCAGCATTCCCATTCCAGCACTGCCCAGGAATCGTAGTTGTGCTGCGTGAGCTTGGAGAAGATGCCGCTGAAATCCACCTGTCCGTCACCCAGCGAGCGGAACCGGCCGGCCCGGTTGACCCAGCCCTGATAGCCTGAATAGACGCCCTGCCGGCCGGTCGGGTTGAATTCCGCGTCCTTGACGTGAAACGCCTTGATCCGCTCGTGGTAGATGTCGATGAACTGGAGATAGTCGAGCTGCTGCAGCAGGAAGTGCGACGGATCGTAGTTGATGTTGCAACGCTTGTGGCCGCCGACCGCGTCAAGGAACATCTCGAAGGTCGCGCCATCGAAAACGTCCTCGCCGGGATGGATTTCGTAGCCGACGTCGACGCCATTATCCTCGTAGACGTCGAGGATCGGCTTCCAGCGCTTGCCGAGCTCGGAGAACGCTTCCTCGATGAGCCCCGCCGGCCGCTGCGGCCAGGGATAGAGATAGGGGAAGGCGAGCGCACCCGAGAAGGTAACCGAGGTCTTGAGGCCCAGGTTCCTCGATGCCTTCGCGCCGAACTTCATCTGCTCGACAGCCCACTTCTGTCGCGCCTTCGGGTTGTTGTGCACCGAGGCCGGCGCGAAGCCGTCGAACTGCGCGTCATAGGCCGGGTGCACGGCGACCAGTTGCCCCTGGAGATGCGTCGACAGCTCGGTGATCTCGACGCCAGCGTCGGCGCAGATGCCCTTCACCTCGTCGCAATAGGCCTTCGACGAGGCTGCCTTCTCCAGGTCGAACAGACGCCCGTCCCAGGTCGGGATCTGCACCCCCTTGTAGCCCAGGCTGGCCGCCCATTTGGCGATCGACGGCAGTGAGTTGAACGGCGCGGCATCCCCCGCGAACTGCGCCAGGAACAGGCCCGGACCCTTCATCGTCGTCGGCATTTCTCGCATCCTCCCTTAGCGCGACCGAACGTGGCGCCCGGCACAGGTTGCGGCCGGCCCGCCACGGTCTCATGCATGGCGCGTCCGCGCCTTGCCTCCCATTCTGGTATTACCAAATATGCAGCATTGGTCAAGCCATGCAATCATTGCCAGGCGCGCTGGGCCTTTTCACAAATTCTCATTATAGCTCAATATAATCAATCAAATAGACATCAAATGAAGTTCCTTATGCGAACTTCTTGCCGATCCGGGGAAATTGCTGTAGAGGTCGAAACAGGCCCAATTGGTCGAACCAGATTGAGGAGAAACGCTGGGGCGCCCTGAGGGGGAGGAGTCATGCGTGGCCAGGCGGCGACGCAGGTAGCAGGCGAGCCGTACAGGCGAATTTGGGAAGGACTGACGATGCATCTTTCGACGCACAACTGGATGCGAGCCGAGCCGTTGGAGACGACGCTCAAGCGCATCAAGAAATTCGGCTACGAGTCGATCGAGATTTCCGGCGAGCCCGAACAGTACAAGACCAAGGAGACGCGCGCGCTGCTGAAGGAGCATGGCATCCGCTGCTGGGGCGCGGTGACCCTGATGCTTGGCGAGCGCAACCTTGCCGCCAAGAACCAGGGCCAGCGCGAACGCTCGGTGCAATATGTCAAGGACGTGCTGACGATGGTCAGCGAACTCGATGGCGAGATCATCACGCTGGTTCCCGCCACGGTCGGCAAGGTGGTGCCGGACGGCACCGAGGCCGAGGAATGGGAATGGGTGGTCGACGCCACGCGGGAGTGCTTCACGCACGCCAAGAAGGTCGGCGTCAGGATCGCGATCGAGCCGCTCAACCGCTTCGAGACCTATCTGTTCAATCGTGGCGCCCAGGCGCTGGCGCTGGCCGACGCGGTAAGCCCGGAATGCGGCGTCTGCCTCGACGCCTATCATATCCACATGGAGGAATTTAACGTCTACGACGCGATCCGTAAGATCGGCAAGCGCCTCTACGACTTCCATGTCGCCGACAACAACCGCTTCGCCGCCGGCCTCGGGCAGATCGACTGGCCCAAGATCGTCGCCACGCTGAAGGAGGTCGGCTACGACGGCGCGCTGACCAACGAATTCGTCGCCCCGGTGGATCGCACGCCCGCCGCGCCCTATCCGGAAATGGTCGAACGCAATCCTGTCGACATCTCCCCCGAGCAGCTCAAGTTCATTCAGGACCACGGCTCGAGCCTGCTCACCGAGAAATTCTACACCGACCAGATGCGCATCAACGCCGAAACGCTGCTGCCGCTGATCAAGTAGGGCATGATCCTGAAAAGTTGCAGACTTTTCAGATGAGATCATGCTTCAAAAACAAAGCCTTAGAGCGGGATAGCCGACTCCCTTTCAGCTCATCCCGCTCTAGTCGATCGTCTGTTGGAATTTGCCCTTCCGCCCTGGTCGGCGGCAGGGCCGGGGATGAACATGCGCATCAAAAGCGTCCAAGCCTGGTGGGTCCGCATTCCGATCGAGACGGCGCGTCAGCACCGTAGCGATTTCGGCCAGGTCACCACCTTCGATGCCGCCATCCTGCGCATCGACACCGATGACGGGCTTGTCGGCTGGGGCGAAGGCAAGAACGCCGCCGGCAGTGCCGGCAGCTATGGCGCGTTGGTGCATCTGCTGAACCACGAGATCGGCCCGCAACTGATCGGCCGCGACCCGGCCGATCTCGGCATCATCTGGGAGATGCTCTACAATGGCGTGCGGCACGACAGCGCGGCCCGTTCCGGCCACGCCATGCCGCAACTTGCCAGGCGTGGCCTCACCACCGCCGCCATCAGCGCCGTCGACATCGCGCTCTGGGACATCCTCGGCAAATCGCTCGGCCAGCCGGTGTGGCGGCTGCTGGGCGGCCGCAAGCTGGACCGCATGCCGGCCTATGCCTCCGGCGGCTGGGCCTCGGCGGATGCCATCGGAGAACAACTGAAATCCTATCTCGCCAAAGGCGGCTTCAAGGCGCTCAAGATGCGGGTCGGGGCGATGGATGGCGCCGCGCATGTCTCGGCTACCCGCGTACGCGCCGCGAGGCAGGCGATCGGCCCCGATATCGAGTTGATGGTCGACGCCCACGGCACCTACACGGTCGCCGAGGCCAAGCGCTTCATGAACCTCACCGCCGATCTCGACCTGGCCTGGTTCGAGGAACCGATCGTCGCCGACGACAAGCCGGGCATGGCCGAGGTGCGGGCCGCCGGCTCGATCCCGATCGCCACCGGCGAGAGCGAGGCGACGCGCTATGCCTTCCGCGATCTGGCGGTGCTCAAATCCGCCGACATCTTCCAGCCGGACCCGGCCTTCTGCGGCGGCATCAGCGAGGCGATGAAGATCGGCACCATCGCCAGCGCCTTCAACCTGCGGCTGGCGCCGCATCTGTGGGCCGGCGCCCCCTGCTTCTTCGCCGGACTGCATGTCTGCGCGGCTTCGCCGGCTAGCTTTACGGTGGAATACTCGCTCGGCGCCAATCCGATGATCCACGATCTGATCAAGGAGACTGTCGAAGCAAAGGACGGTATGATAGCGATCCCGGAAAAGCCCGGATTGGGGTTCACCATTTCCGAGCGATTCCTGGAGGCGCACGCGCAACACGGCTGACAATGAAAGAAAAGAACCTTCTCGCCGAACTCGCCGCCTACCTGTTCTCCCATTCCGACAAGGAGACCAGCAGGACACCCTCCGAACGTGAGCTGGCCGAGCATTTCGGCGTGAGCCGAGGCCAGATCCGCGAGGCGCTGGCCATACTGGAGGCCATGCGCATCGTCGAGCGCCGCGCCAAGTCAGGCATCTATATCGACACCAAGCAGGCGAGCGTGGAGGCGCTGGCGCTGTTCGCGCGCGCCGGCCTGCCGCTCGACCCGGTGCAGATCTACGAGACGGTCGAACTGCGCAAGATCCATGAGATCAAGGCGGCCGAGCTTGCCTGCTCGCGCGCCACCGAGGAGAATTTCGAACGCCTGCGGGCGATCCTGAAGGCTTCCGAGGCGCGCATCGCCGCCGGTGAAGGCCTCGCCAAGGAGGACCGCGAGTTCCATCTCGAAATCGTGCGCGCCACCAAGAACGGCGTCTTCCACAACATCTGCAGCGTCTACTACCTGATGGGCGAACAGCGCCTGCCGATCTATTTCAACGACCCGGAGCGCAGCGTGCGCTCGCATGCCGAGCACGTGCAGATCTACGAGGCGCTGCTGCGCCGCGACGGCAACCTCGCCCAGGCGTTGATGAACGCGCATCTGCAGGGCGCCGAAAGCTACTGGAAGGGCCTTATCGAAGGCCGTGGGATGGAAGCGAAAGACACATCGCTCGAGAAGGCTTGAGCACATACGGCCAAGCGCCATCGCTTGGCACGCAGCGGCGACATCGCCAGGCGTAACGGGAGCAGGATGAGACGGGGGTCGACTATGCTCGCGCAAGCGCATGAACCCGAAAATCGGAATCGATTTTCGGAAAGGATCATGCGCCAAACAAAAGGGTCAGAGTGTCCTTTGCGCGTCCAAAAGGACGCGCGGCGCTCCAGGGAATCCAGGGAGCTGGGCGGGATGACCAGATCCAGCCCTATGCCGTCCTGATCATGCGCAAGATCCTGTCGACCCACCCGCTGCATCCGCGCGCCACCTCCATGCTGGCCAGCGCCGGCCGGCTGGCCATCGCGCCAGCTATCGATGCCGCGACCCTGGCCGCCGAGGCGCGGGACGCCGACATCGTCATCGTGCGCGCGCCGCTGCCGCCGCAATTGTTCGAGGGCGCCACGCGATTGCGGGCGGCCATCCGCCACGGCGCCGGCCTCGACATGATTCCCATGGAAGCGGCGACCGCCGCCGGCGTGCTGGTGGCGAACGTGCCGGCCGTCAACGCCCGCTCTGTCGCCGAGCATGTGATGTTCACCGCGCTGGCGCTGCTCAGGCGGTTTCGCGCCATGGACCGCGACCTTCGCGCCAGGGGCTGGCTCGCCGGCCGCGAGCACGCCAATTCCGCCAGCGAACTCGCCGGCAAGACGATCGGCATCGTCGGCCTCGGCGCAGTCGGCCAGGCGGTCGGCCATATCGCGGCGCATGGCTTCGACCTCAATGTCGTGGCGACCACCCGCAGCATGCGCCCGGCGCCGGATCGCATCGGCTTCCTGTCCATCGACGCCCTGGTCGAGCAGAGTGACATCATCGTGCTCTGCTGCCCGCTGACGGAGGAGACGCGTGGCCTGATCAGCCGCGAGCGCATCGCCCTGATGAAGCCACACGCACTGCTGATCAACGTCTCGCGGGGGCCGGTGGTCGACGACGATGCGCTGATCGAGGCCTTGCGCAGGGGACGCATCGGCGGCGCCGCGCTCGACGTGTTCTCCACCCAGCCGCTGCCGCCAAATCACCCCTATTTCAGCTTCGACAACGTGATCGTCACGCCGCACATGGCCGGCATCACCGAGGAATCGATGATGCGCATGGGCGTCGGCGCCGCAGGCGAGGCGTTGCTGGTGCTCGATGGCAAGCTGCCGGTCAACCTGCGCAACCCGGATGTGGTTGGGCATTATCGGCGACGCTTTCCCGCGAGCTGATCCTCAGACGAAGGACGCCTCAATTTTCCCGGATTTCACGGCAAGCCTGTTTCGATGGCCAGGTTCGTACGATTGATTATCGCGGCTGCCGGTATCTGCGTGACGGCGACTCAGGCCGACGCGGGCGGCCAGGGCGCCTACGTTTTCTGCGACAACGGCCTACGCTGCCTTACAGCGCCCTGCCCTTCGAACAGCGCCCTCGACCTTGCCAGCGGCAAGATCGTCAAGGGCGTATCGATCGACACCAGTCGCCTGTCGCAGCAGGACAAGGCGCTCGATCTGCAGGACAAGCTTTATGCGGGCAAGCTTGTGGTTGACGGCGCCATCGTGAACCGGCAGCAGACCTTCAACGGCAGGAAATACAGCCTGCCGACGCTGGTCGCGACCGGCATCGAGCGCACGTCAAGGGACAGCGAACGCAGGCACTGCTCGGCTCACTGAGCCCACGCTCCCGAAAAGCCGCGGACTTCCCGAAAGGCTTCGCGCCATCTCAACGCCTGAGCAAGGCCTCGACCCCCGCCGCGATATCGAAGAGATGACGGTCATGCCCATGCCGGGCCACCAGCATCAAACCCACGGGCAGCGCCGTGCCCGGTACCGGCAGCGAGATCGCGCAGAGGTCGAACTGGTTGGCCACCTGCGTGTTGCGCAGCATCAGCCCCTCGACGCGGTCGCATAGCGCATCATCGGCCTTCAGCGCGCTGATCGTCGGCGCCAACACAGGCGAGGCAGGCAGAGCCAGAATATCCACCGCTTCGAAACGTCCATTCATCGCCCTGGCGAGTTCGACGCGCCGGCGCATGGCCCTGATGTAGAACGGCGTCGGGATGGTAGCGGCGCGCGACAATGGCTCGCTGACGCGCGGGTCGACGGGCACGGGCGCGCCTTCCGCCAGCCAGTCGGCGTGGACTTCCGCCCCTTCCATCGCCGCGATCGAACCACGCTTCGTGGCCGCGCGCATCTGCGCTATGAGATCGTCGATCGTGATGTCGGCAAGCCGCGCACCCGCGCCCTCCATCCCGGCCAGAGCGTGCTCGAATGCCGCCATGACCTCGGGTTCGGTGCCGTCGAACAGGAGCCCGCGCGGTATCGCCACGCGTAACCCCGCGAGAGATCGCGGCGACGGCGCATAATGGTCGTCACCCGCCATGACCGCGTCGGCTGCCGCGCAGTCGGCAACGCTGCGGGCCAGCGGCCCGACTGAATCCAGCGTCGCCGACAGGGGAAAGGCGCCGGCCAGCGGCACGCGCCTCGCCGTCGGCTTGAAGCCGACGACGCCGTTGAGCGCGGCGGGAATGCGGATCGAACCGCCGGTGTCGGAACCGATCGAGATATCGCTCGTTCCCTCGCCGACGGCGACGCCGGCGCCCGAGGACGAACCGCCGGGAATGCGGCTGGCATCGGCCGCGTTTCCGGGCGTGCCGTAATGCATGTTGAAGCCGACCGCCGTGAAGGCGAACTCGGTCATGTTGGTCTTGCCGGGGATGACGGCACCCGCCTGCCGCAGCCTGCGTACGATCGCCGCGTCCTGCATCGCCGGCGGTGTGGTCCTGCGCAACAGCGATCCAGCCGTGGTCGGCTCGCCAGCGACGTCGAACAGGTCCTTGATGGAGACGATGGTTCCGTCGAGCGGTCCGAGGCTGACACCGGCCTTGCGGCGGGCGTCGGCGGCATCCGCGGCCGCCCGCGCCGCTTCGGGATAAAGCCGCGTGTAGACCGTCTCGTCGGACGCGCGTCCGGCAAGGCGGGAAAGGATGGCTTCGAGACGGTCACGAACGGATTGCATGTCGATGTCGGACTCCGAAAGGCTGCAACGTCTTTAAAGCAGTTCCGGAAAAGTCGCGCAGCGATTTTCCCGGGAAGGTGCACGGAGATTTCCCGGACGGGAGCCGTAAAGCTCCTCAGGAGAATCGTGCGAAACGGATGCTGATGCACCTGCCGAAGCGAAAGGAAGATCGATGCTCTACAGAGGCGGTTGCCATTGCGGCAAGGTGGCGTTCGAGGTCGAGGGCGAACTTGACGGCGCGGTACGCTGCAACTGCTCGATCTGCATGCGCAAGGGCGCGCTGCTGTGGGCCGTCGGGCGCGATCGGCTCAAGGTGGTCGCCTGGGGCGACGATCTTGGGCACTACACCTTCGGCAAGGGCGCGATAACGCATCGCTTCTGCAGGACATGCGGTATTCATCCCTTCGCCGAGGACAGCGGCAAGGGCAAAGGTCGCAGCGCCTATGTCAACGTCAACTGCCTCGACGATGTCGATCTGGCCGCCATCGAGGTCTTCGAGTTCGATGGCCGCTCTGCATAGGTCCCGAAAGGCGGAACCCGTTTTCAGAACAAGAACAGGATGACGATTCGAGCGAACATCATGCCGATCTACCGGTAGCCGGAGGCGTCGGCTGGTTTGCCGGCGTCCTGAACCTCGGGAACATAGCGCCAGGCGTCCGGACGGGACCCGTCAAGATCGGTAAAGCCGTACAGCTGCGCAAGCCCGCCGCTGGACAGGGATTGGCCGTTCCAGCGCGAGCGCCCCGGATCGGCGGCCAGCGCCACCACAGCGCGGCCGACGAAGCGCGGCGTCTCGGATATGACGAAATGCGGAACGTTGGCGGTTGCATCGCGCCAATTCTCTTCGCGCACGCCGAAGGCTTCCAGCATCATCTCCGAGCGCAGCCAGCCCGGTGTCAATGACACCGAAGTGGCGCCATGTCTCTCCAGGTCCCTGGCATGCGCCCAGGCCATGCGGTTCACCGCCACCTTGGCAAGGTCATAGAAGGGCGAAAGGCGATAGTGGTCGGCATTGTATTCGGCGGTGCCGTCCGTGACTTCGACAAGCAACCCGCCCGGCCTCTCGATCATGATTGGCAGGGCATAGTGCGCCGTGATGAGATGCGTATCGATCCCGAGCCGAAGCAATCGCAAACCGTTCTCCAGATCATGGTCCCAGACCGGTTTGTTCCATTCGAACAGCTTCTCACCGCCCCACACATCGTTGACCAGTATGTCGAGCCGGCCCTGCTCGACGCGTATCCGCTCGACCAGCGCGCGCACCTCCTCGGCGACCAGGTGATCGACCTGAACGGCAATGCCCTTGCCGCCCTGCGCGGTGACGAGTTCGGCTGTTTCCTCGATTGTTTCGGGTCGGGCATATTCGGATTGTTGGGACCGTGTCGTCCGCCCCGTGACATACACGGTAGCGCCGGCCGCTCCGAGTTCGACAGCGATGCCGCGCCCGGCCCCCCGGGTGCCGCCGGCGACAAGCGCAATCTTTCCGTCAAGCAACATCACAACCTCCGAACCAACCACACAAAGAGAACACTGGCATTCGCCCTTGTTGTCATTTATAAATGATCATTCGTTTATAAATGGATGTCAATATGACCCGACCCAAAACCCAATCCGATGAGCAGGTCCTGGAGGCGGCCTATCGATTGATGCATGCGGAGGGACCGGAAGCCCTGACCTTTGAACGGCTTGCACGGACCTCCGGCCTATCGGGCTCGACGCTGGTGCAACGCTTCAAGAGCAAAGCGCAATTGAAACAACGCACACTGCTTTACGCCTGGGATGGGCTCGACAGCAGAACCGAGGAACTGGCGCGCTCCACGCCAGGCACACCGGCAGGCGCGATCGAACTGCTGGTCGCGCTTTCAAGCGGCTATGGCGACATCGCGTCCTATGCCGAGGGGCTGCTTGTCCTGCGCGAAGATTTGCGTGATCCGGTCCTGCGGGCGCGCGGCGCAGCATGGAAGGCGACATTGAGCAAGATGCTCGCCGACCGCTTTGCCGGGGTCGAGGGCATGCCGGACGACATCGGCCTGCTGATGGCCTCGCATTGGCAGGGCTCGCTGCTATGGTGGAGTTTCGATCCCGACAGCATGGAACTAACGAGCTATGTCGAGCAAAGCCTGAAGCGTTTCGTGTCGGCCATCACAGCCTCGGCCCGGAGCCGCTGAAGCCCCGAACCGTGATCGGTTCCTGGATTGCGGATGGCGGCCTATTCGACTCGCTTCGGTCCCTTCGCGAACACGACCAGCGCCGCGAGCAGCGTTGCCACGCCGCAATAGCCGAAGGCGCTGGCGACGCCGGCGTGGTCGACCAGCAGGCCGCCGAAGACCGCGCCCAGTGCGATCGCGATCTGGAACGTGGCGACCATCAGGCCGCCGGCGCTCTCCGCCTGGTCGGGCGCCGCGCGCACCAGCCAGGTCTGCAGGCCGACCGGCACCGCCCCGAAGGCGAAGCCCCAGACTGCAACCGCCGCGGCGGCGATCGTCGCCGATGCCCCCAGCGTCAGCATCGAGGCCGCAGCGAGCGCGATCAGCAACGGCGCCAGGGCAACGGCCGTCTTGAGGCTGCGTTCAGCCATGAAGCCACCCGCGAGATTGCCGAAGAAACCGCCGACGCCATAGGCCAGGAGCACGAGCGAGATGGTCTGGATGTCGAGCATCGGAACCTTCTCCAGGAACGGGCGAACGTAAGTAAAACCGGCAAAGTGTCCCGAGGCGACCAGCAGCACCACCAGCAGGGCGATCCGGATCATCGGCCGCTCCAGCACCTCGAGCAACGTGCGGAAGCTCGCCACGCCATCAGGCGGCAGTCTCGGGATCGTCGCCACCTGCACCAGCAGCGCCAGCGCGCCGACGACGGTCGCGATCATGAAGGCTGTACGCCATCCCCAGACATCGCCGACATAGGCACCGATCGGCGCGGCGCAGACGGTCGCCACCGAGACACCCGTCAGGATGATCGACATGGCGCGCGGCATCAGCCGCATCGGCACCAGCCGCAGCGCCATCGCCGCCGACATTGCCCAGAAACCGCCCAGCGCGACGCCGAGCACGACACGGGCGAGCAGGAGCAGCGACAGCGACGAGGCGAAGGTCGCCAGCAGGTTCGAAACGATGAGCAACGCTGTCAGCATCCACATCACCAGCCTGCGGTCCAGGCGCCGGGTGATGATGGCCATCGTCGGGGCGGCGATGGCGCCGACGACAGCGGTCGCGGTCACCGCCTGCCCGGCCAGCCCCTCGCTGACCCCGAGGTCGCGCGCCATCGGCGTCAGCAGGCTTGCCGGCAGGAATTCGGCGGTTACGAGGCCGAAGACGCCGAGTGCCAGGGATACCACCGCACCCCAGGCAGGCTCCGTTCGCTCCTCCGGTACGGCAGGGTTCAGCAGGGCACCGTCAAGGGTACCCGTCACGGGTTCGGCCATGGTCAGTCTCCGATCTGGTTGCAGCGCAACAATTGGCTGCACTGCAACATAGGGAGTGACGCTCTGGAGTTTCCATGCTAGAAAACCCATCATGCTTGATCATTCGTCCAAAATTCCAACGACTGGTGATCCGCTGACCGACATCTTGCGCGGCCTGCGGCTGGACGGCGTCGACTATGCGCGCTGCGAGATGCGCGAGCCCTGGGGCATCCAGTTTCCGGCGCGCGCGGCGGCATGGTTCCATTTCATCGGCCGTCGCGACTGCTGGCTGATGGAGCCTTCCGGCGAATGGGTGCAGCTCAGGGCGGGCGACGCGGTGCTGCTGCCGCGCGGGGCTGCGCATGTGCTGGCGAGCGAACCGGAAACCAAGGTCTGGCCTGTAAAGGGCTTTGAAGCCGAGGAAGTCTGCAAGAACGTCTACTGCATGTCGAACGAAGCCATGTGCGGCGAAGGCCGGCCCGGCACGCTGTTGTTCTTCGGCAGCATGTATTTCAACATCGACAGCCTGCACCCCCTGCTCGGCATGATGCCCGACGTGATGCGCACGCATGAGCTGGAAGCCTACGAGCCGGCCATCCCGCATCTGCTGGAGGCCATGGCGCGCGAGGTGACGATGGAACGCGTCGGTTCCGGCGGCATCCTGGCGCGGCTGGCCGACGTGCTGGCCGCCACGGTCATCCGCTCCTGGGTCGAGCGTGGCTGCGGCGACTCGTCCGGATGGATCGCAGCGGTCAGGGATCGCGAGATCGGCAAGGTGCTGGCCGCGATCCACCTCGACCCGAGCCGCGAATGGACGGTAGAAACGCTGGCAAGGATGATGGGTGCCTCGCGGTCCGGCTTTGCCGAGCGCTTCGCGACCATCGTCGGCGAGACACCGGCACGATATGTCACCCAGGTCCGCATGCACCAGGCCCGGCAATGGCTGGTCCGCGACCGCATGAAGATATCGGTCGTCGCGACGCGTCTCGGCTATGAATCGGATGCGGCCTTCAGTCGGGCGTTCAAGCGCGTCATCGGATCGCCGCCAAGCCATTTCCGCGCCGAGGAACAGGCCGAGCTCCGCCAGGCCGGTTGAGCGGATTCCGCCGAGCCCGCCCGCGCTACCCCGCGTGGCGCAGGTTGATGCCGCTGCCCTTGTCGAACAGCACCACCTTGTCCGGATTCCAGGCAAAGCGCACGGCCTGCTCGATCGCCACGTCGGTCCTGGCCGGCACGGTGGCACGCAGCGTGGCGTCGCCGACGCGCAGCGTCAGGATCTTCTCGACGCCATGGTTCTCGACATCGTGCACGCGCGCCTCCACCGGCGCGCCGCTTTCGAGATGCACGTCCTCCGGCCGAATGCCGAAGACGAGCGGGCGGCCCTCGGCCGCCACGCCCGCCTTCGTGCCCCCCGCCAATGGCAATTCGAATGCTGTCGGCGCCATCACCGCGCGGCCTCCCACAAGCTTGCCGTCGATGAGGTTCATCGGCGGCGAGCCGACGAAGCTCGCGACATAGGTGTCACGCGGATTGCTGTAGATTTCGTGCGGCGTGCCTGATTGCACGATGCGGCCGTGGTTGAGCACGCCCACCTTGTCGCCCATCGACATGGCCTCGATCTGGTCGTGGGTCACGAACAGGAAAGTGGCGCCGAGCTGGATCTGCAGGTTCTTCAGCTCCGTACGCAGCGCCTCGCGCAGCTTGGCATCGAGCGCCGACAGCGGTTCGTCCATCAGGAAGACACGTGGCTTGCGCACGATGGCCCGGCCGATCGAGACGCGCTGCATCTCGCCGCCAGAGAGCCGGTCCGTCTTGCGGTCAAGCAGGTGCTCGATGCGCAACGTCTTCGCCGCACGGGCGACGCGATCCTTGATCTCGGCGTCCGGCAGCCGGCGCAGCTTCGACTTTAGCGGGAACTCGAGGTTCTCGCGCACGGTGTAGCGCGGATAGAGCGAATATTGCTGCAGCACCAGTGCCACGTCGCGCTCGGCCGCGCCCCAGTCGGCGACATCGACGCCGTCGATGAACACACGGCCTTGCGTCGGCTTCTCCAGCCCCGCGACCAGCCGCAGCGTTGTCGTCTTGCCGGCGCCGGTCTCGCCGAGCAGCACGAAGAACTCGCCATCGGCGATGTCGAGATCGAGACCCGACAGCGCGGTGTGGTTTCCGAACGTCTTCGAGATGTTCTTGAGCTGGATATGGGCCATTACAAACTCACCCCGAGCGACCTGCCGCTTGCCGTGTCGAAGAAATGCGCCTGCGCCGGATCGATCCTGGCGAACACCCTTTCGCCCGGTCCGCCGACGAAACCACTCTTGGTGCGGGCGCGCAGCATCTTGGAGCCGACCTTGAGGTCGACGATGTCGAACGAGCCGAGCGGCTCGACGATCTGCGTCTCGACCGGCAGGAAGCCTTCCGTCGCCTCATGGCGGATGAGGACGCCTTCCGGTCGGATGCCGAGCGTCAGGCCGCCGCCGGCATGGCCGTTGAGCTTAGCGAGCAGCGTCTTCGGAAAGTCGAAGCCGGCTCCGGCGCCACCGACGGTGACGGAGGCTGAGCCTGCCTTTTCGGCGACCGCGGCATCGGCGACGTTCATCACAGGACTGCCGACGAACTGCGCGACGAACAGGTTGGCGGGGCGCGAATAGACCTCGTCCGGCGAGCCCACCTGCTGCAGCACGCCCTCATGCATGATGACGATGCGGTCGGCGAGGCTCATCGCCTCGATCTGGTCGTGGGTGACATAGATGGTGGTCGAGCCCTGCTTGATGTGCAGCCGCTTGATCTCCGCCCGCATCTCCTCGCGCAGCTTGGCGTCGAGCGCGCCGATCGGCTCGTCCATCAGCATCGCCTTAGGCCGCCGCACCAGCGCCCGTCCGATGGCCACGCGCTGCATGTCGCCGCCCGACAGCGCCGACGGCTTCTTCGCCAGCAGGTCGGTGATCTGCAGCGTCTTGGCCACCGAGCGCACCTCGGAATCGATCTCGCCCCGGCTCTTGCGAGTCGCGCGCAGCGGAAAGGCGATGTTCTCGTAGACGCTCATATGCGGGTAGAGCGAGAATGACTGGAACACCATGGCAATGTCGCGGTCGGCCGCCTTGAGGTGCTGCACCGGCTTGCCGTCGATCAGTATGTCGCCCTCGTCGATCGTCTCCAGCCCGGCGACGGCGCGCAGCGTCGTCGTCTTGCCGCAGCCCGACTGCCCGAGCAGCACGATGAACTCATTGTCCTCGATCTTGAGGTTGAGGTCCTTGATGACCTGGACGGCGCCGAAGAATTTCTGCACGCCGCGAAGTTCGATCTGGGTCAATGGCGTGCTCCCGGATTTCCCGTCTGCCCGGTGCCGGCCTGCTCCTCCGGGGCGATCTTGGAGGTGATGTTGAAGCCGATCAGGCCGATGAGGATGATCGTCAGGCCGTAGCTGTGCAGCAGCATGCTCCAGGGCTGGCAGAGCGCGATGATGCCGAGCACCATCAGCACCTGCGAGCCGGGTTCCAGATATCTGCGGTTGATGGCGCGAAAGCTCATTTGCGGATCGCTCCGAAGGACATGCCGCGCAAGAGATGGTTGCGGAGCAGGAAGGTGAAGATCGCGACCGGCAGCAGGAACAGGAAGGTGCCCGCCGCGATCACCGTCCAGTCGGGCAGGCCGGAGCCGACCTGGCTGGGGATGAAGGGCGGCGCCGTCTGCGCGCGCCGGTTGGTCATGATCAGCGCGAAAGCGTACTCGTTCCACGCGGTGATGAAGCAGAACACGGCGGTTGCGGCGATGCCGGTCGCGGCCTCCGGCAGCACGATCTTGAAGAACGCCTCCATGCGGGTGTAGCCGTCGACGAGAGCCGCTTCCTCGTACTCCTTCGGGATCTCGTCCATGAAGCCCTTCATCAGCCACACCGAGAAGGACAGGTTGAAGGCGGTGTAGAGGATGATCAGGCCGAGATGGGAGTCGTTCAGCCCCACCGCCCGGTACATCAGGAACATCGGGATCGCCACCACCACGGGCGGCAGCATGCGCGTCGACAGGATGAAGAACAGGAGGTCGGCCTCGCCCTTGACCTTGAACCGGGAGAAACCATAGGCCGTGAAGGTGCCCATGCCGACGGCGAGGATGGTCGAGGTTATGGCGACGATCAGCGAGTTCAGGAAGCGACTCGGATAGCCTGACCATTGCACCTGCCCCTGGCCGTCGCGCACGATCTTCTCGCCGCCGTCGAACACCACGCGCTCCCACCATGGCGCGGCCGCGTATTCCTCCGGCGTCGGCGGCGTGCGCAGCTGCGAGCGCTTGGTGAACAGCTTGACGAAGGGAGAAATCTCCGGCTGGAACACCACCGTCGGCGGGATCGTGGTGGCGAGGTTGCGCGGTTTGAACGCCGTCGAGGCGATCCAGTAGATCGGCGCCAGGAAGATGATCGTCACCACCAGCACGGCGACGATCGCCAGGCGGTTGGCGGCGACTTCGGAAGAAGTGCGGACGGCGGCCATCTCAGCGCTCCTTCACCTTGTTGAGGTATTTGACGTAGATGTTGGTGATCGCCAGCACCATGATCAGCACGATGTAGGCGAGCGCGCAGGAGCGCCCCGTCTGCCATTCCTGGAACGCCATCTTGTAGAGCCGGATCGAGATCAGCTCGGTCGTCGGCTGGCTGGTCAGGATGTAGGCGAGGTCGAAGGTCTTGAACGCCTCCATGGTGCGGAAGATCACCGCGATCATCAGGATGGGCGCCACCAGCGGCAGGGTAATGCGGAAGAAGGTGTAGAACGGGCCGGCGCGATCGATCGCGGCCGCCTCGTAGAGATGCTTTGGCACGGCGGAAAGGCCGGCCAGCGACAGCAGCATGACGAAGGGCGACCACATCCAGATGTCGGTCAGCGCCACGGCGTAGAGCGCCATCTTCGGATCGGCGAGCCACTCGAAGGTGCCGAGGCCGAGCGCGTAGTTGATGATGCCGAAGGAGGGGTCGTAGAGCAGCTTCCAGAACAGGCCGACGACGGCCATGGACAGCATCATCGGCAAGAGCAGCAGCGTCGTCAGCAGCCCCTTCAGCGGAATGTCCCGATTGAGCAGCATCGCCACGCCGAAGCCGACGAAAAGCTGACCGGCGACAGAGATGATGACGTATTTCGCGGTGATGGCGAAGTTCGACCACACATAGGGGTCGTTGAGCAGGTCGCGGTAGTTCTTCAGCCCGACGAAGTTTGCCGGCGCATTGGTCGAGGCACGGAAATCGGTGAAGGAATAGCCGAGCGAGTAGATCAACGGGAAGATGTTGAAGACGATCAGGAACAGGATCGTCGGGATGATGAAGAGGTTGCGGATCGAAATGTCGCTGAAGCCGCGCGCGGCGGCCCGCGAGGATTGATCCAGCGTGGTGATCATCGAGGTCGCCAAGACCCTGCTCCCGGTTTTGCAAAAGGAAACGGAGGAGGCGTCGGCGCCTCCTCCGCGCGGCATGTCGGTTACTGCACGCGGCCGTATTTCTTGAAGGTCGCGTTCCAGTCCGCGGCAAGCGCGTCCAGCGTCTCCTTGGCGGTGCCTTCGCCACCAATCATGTAGGGGTAGATGCGCTGGTTGAGCTGCTGCAGCAGTTCGGCATATTCCGGCACCGCCCAGAAGTCCTTGACCTTGAACATGGTCTCGTAGAAGGCCTTGTTGTAGGGCGTGGCGTTCTGGAATTCCTCCGACTTCAGCACCGCCTGGCTGCAGGTGTAGCCGCCCAGCGCCGCCCACTTCTTCTGGGTCTCGTCCTTGATGAACCATTCGAGGAACTTCATCGCCTCGTCCTGCTTCTTGGAGTAGGAGACGACGGAGATGCCCTGGCCGCCAAGCGCCGCGAACTGGTCGCCATGCGGCCCCGCCGGATTGGCGAAGAAACCGGTGTTCTTGGCGTTCGGGTTCGAGGCCTCGTTGATCAGCGACGGGAAGAAGGCGAAGTAGTTCATGCTCATCGCCGCGAGATTCTCGGTAATGGCCTGGTTGTCCTCGACGAAGAAGGTCTTGGCCCAGCCCGGAGGCGTGAACTTGTAGAGTTCCTTGTAGGCGTCCAGCGCGGCGACCGCCTTGTCGGAGTTGATGTGGCCATCCACCTTGTAGGTAGCGTAGTCGCCAAGCTCGCCGCCATACGAGAACAGTGCGTTCTCGAAGCCCATCGCCATCGCGTCGTAGGAATTGTCGGTGTAGATCGCGATGCCGTACTTCTTCTGGTCGGGCCGGTAGAAGAACTCGGCGATGTCGCGCAGCTGCTTGAAGTCCTTCGGCACGTCGAGGTCGTAGCCGTATTTGGCCTTGAAGGCTTCCTTCTCCTTCGGGTCCTCGAACCAGTCCTTGCGATAGGCCCAGCCGACGGCGTCGCCCTCGAGCGGGATCGCCCAGTATTTGCCGCTGTTACCGGGGTACTCGGCATAATATTTGACGGTTGCCGGCGCCATGACCTCGTTCAGCTTGTGCTTGTTGAAGAAGTCGGTCAGGTCGACATAGTGCCCGCCGGTGGATCCGGCGCCGAGCCACTGCGAGTCGCCGACGACCAGATCGTAGGCATCGCCATGGGCGTTGAATTCGGTGAATGTCTTGGTCTGGAAATCGGCCCACGGCGTGGTTTCCACCGTGATCTTGACGCCGGTTTCCTTCTCGTACTCGTTGCCCAGTTCCTGCAGGTAGTTGGCCGGATCCCACTCCGCCCAGAAGATGGTGAGTTCCTTTTCCTGCGCGTAGACCGACGTCCCGCAGGCAAGCGTCAAACCGATACCAGCGAGCACGCTGGTCATTATCTTGCGCATAATGATCTCCTCCCTGTGCGCATTCTACCGTGTCACGCGGACCGGCGACGGGGCCGGCCCTGGTAGTTCCTCCCGCAATCGCACCTTCCGGTTCCGGGCCTCCTCGCCCTGCCGGAAACGGACCCCGGGCCCTCTCGCCCTGATCCGCTTTTCTTTCCCAATCTGGTATTACCAATTTCAGAGCCGCGTCAAGCTCTTTCTTAGGCCGCGATTTCGGGCAGCGCGACTGGATTCCGGCATTATCTGCCTGTTTTTGCTAAATTTTCCTACTGATTGATATAGCTCGCGCTTGGCAGCGCTTCTGCGTCCGGGCTACAGTAGGATATCGACAGGCGAATCTGGTAGAACCAGATATCGCCTATTTCGATGCCGTTGCCGGCATGCTTCCATTTCCGACGGACGTCGTTTCCGCCACCGCCGCGCGCACCAGCGCGTCGGCCGCCCATTGCGCGACGGATATCGTACCGGCACTGTCCAGGCCCCAGATGTCCTTCAGCACGATCAGCACCTCGACGCCGAAGATCAGCGACAGCGCCTGCGCCAGGCGGTCGAAATCGCGCGGCGGCAGGTTGCCCGCCAGCGGCGCTATCGCATCCCTGAGAAGATCGACGCGGTGGCCGCGCGTGAAGGCCGGCTCGGAACCCAGCGTGCCGGCCTGGCGGCGCGCCCACTGGTCGAGGGAGAGTTTCAGCGCCGCCTTGAACGTGGCCTCGAATTCCTCGATCCGCGGCATCGAGGTGGCGAAGAGTTCCGACACCCGCTTTCGCGGATCCTGCGAGCCGGACTTCCAGGTGAGGATCGGTCCCAGCCCCTCGTCGACCACCGCCTGAACGAGCGCCGCCTGGCTTGGGAAATAGCGATAGGCGGTGGCGCGCGACACCTCTGCGGCCTCGGCGACCTCGCTGACCGAAGGCGTGGCGCCAGACTGCATCAGCCGCGTCGCCGTCTCCAGCATCAGCCGCCTGGTACGCGCGCGGGGACCACGCTCGGCCGCATGCTCGCCAGCATCCTTCATCGCGCGTTGACGTGAGACGTTCATATCAATACGATACGCGCGTCTCAAAAAATTGCAATGCCGTCACCGGCGGCCAGCAAGAGAACGGCGCGAGCGCGCCGGGGCGGGGAACGCGATGCGACGCATCTACGTGGTGGGCACGGCCGACACCAAGGGCGAGGAACTGACCTTCCTCGCCGACGCGGTCGCCGCCACCGGCGCGACGGTCGCCCGCGTCGACGTCGGCACGCGTCCTTCGACCACGCGCGTCGATGTCACGGCCGCCGAGGTCGCCGCCCACCATCCCGACGGGACCGAGGCCGTCCTCGGCCTCGACGACCGCGGCGCCGCCGTGATGGCGATGGGCATTGCCTTCACGCGCTTCATCCAGACCCGCGATGACATCGCCGGCATCGTCGGCCTCGGCGGTGGCGGCGGCACCTCGATCATCACCTCCGGCATGCGAGCCCTGCCGCTCGGCCTGCCCAAGATCATGGTCTCGACGCTCGCCTCCGGCGACACGGCTCCCTTCGTCGACGTCTCCGACATCGTCATGATGCCGTCGGTGACCGACATGGCCGGCCTCAACCGGCTGTCGCGCGTCGTGCTGCACAACGCCGCGCAGGCGATCTCGGGCATGGCCGCCGCGCCGGCGCCGCAGGCAAGCGGCAAGCCCTCGATCGGCCTCACCATGTTCGGCGTCACCACACCGTGCGTGACGGCGATCGCCGACCAATTGCGCCAAGACTACGACTGCATGGTCTTCCATGCCACCGGCACCGGCGGCCGGAGCATGGAGAAGCTGGCCGACAGCGGGCTCCTGTCCGGCATAATCGACATCACCACCACCGAGGTCTGCGACCTTCTGGTCGGCGGCGTGCTGCCGGCCACCCAGGATCGCTTCGGCGCGATTGCCCGCGGCGGCCTGCCCTATGTCGGTTCGGTGGGCGCGGTGGACATGGTGAATTTCTGGGCGCCACCCACGGTGCCGGAGCGGTTTTCCGGACGGCGCTTCTATCACCACAACCCGAACGTGACGCTGATGCGCACCACAGCCGAGGAGAACCGCCGCATCGGCGAATGGATCGGAACGAAGTTGAGCCTGTGCGAAGGGCCGGTCCGCTTCCTGATCCCGGAAAAGGGGGTCTCGGCCCTCGACATCGAAGGCGGCGCCTTCTTCGACCCGGAGGCCGACGCCGCGCTGTTCGAGGCGATCGAGCGAACCATCAAGCCGAACGCCGGGCGCCGCATCGAGCGGCTGCCGCTGCATATCAACGACCCCGCATTCGCCAGGGCCGCGGTCGCGGCCTTCCTCGATATCGCCAGACAGTGAAAGGTCACCGCATGCCCGCCATTCCGCGCAAGGACATACTGAAGAAGTTCAAGGGGATGATCGACAAGGGCGTGCCGATCGTCGGCGGCGGCGCCGGCACCGGCCTGTCGGCGAAGGCCGAGGAGGCAGGCGGCATCGACCTCATCATCATCTACAATTCCGGCCGCTACCGCATGGCCGGGCGCGGCTCGGCCGCCGGCCTGCTCGCCTATGGCAACGCCAACGAGATCGTCAAGGACATGGCGCGCGAGGTGCTGCCAGTGGTCAGGAAGACGCCGGTGCTCGCCGGCGTCAACGGCACCGATCCCTTCGTCATCATGCCGCTCTTCCTCGCCGAGCTGAAGACGATGGGCTTTTCCGGCGTGCAGAACTTCCCCACCATCGGCCTCTTCGACGGCACCATGCGGCAGAGCTTCGAGGAGACCGGCATGGGCTTCGGGCTCGAGGTCGACATGATCGCCGAGGCCCACAAGCTCGATCTCCTGACCACGCCCTATGTCTTCAATCCCGAGGAAGCGCGCGCCATGACGAAGGCCGGCGCCGACATCGTCGTCGCGCATATGGGCGTGACAACTGGCGGCTCGATCGGCGCCACATCGGCCAAGTCGCTCGACGACTGCGTCGTGGCGATCAACGCCATCGCCGACGCCGCCCGCTCGGTGCGCAAGGACGTCATCCTGCTCTGCCATGGCGGGCCGATCTCCATGCCGGACGACGCGCGCTACATCCTCGAGCGCAGCAAGTGCCTGCACGGCTTCTATGGCGCCAGCTCGATGGAGCGGCTGCCGGCCGAGGCGGCGATCGCCAGGCAGACGGCGGATTTCAAGGCCGTCGCGATCGGCGGCGGCAAGGCAACCGCGAAGAAAAAGAAGGGATAAGACGATGACCGACAGGAACAACGTGTTTGTCTACCCGAAGGACGTCAGCGCCTTCGGCTTCGACTGGGGCAAGCTCTCGCTGACGGTCGCTCCGGAAGTGAACGGCGCCGCCCGCTTCTCCGGCGGCGTCGTCGACCTGCCGCCCGGCCAGGGCCATTCGCGCCACAACCATCCGGGCGCGGAGGAGATTATCTTCGTCATTTCCGGCAATGGCGAGCAGATGGTCGAGGACGAGACCGGCGAGCCGATGGTCGAACAGGTCGGCCCCGGCTGCACAATCTTCGTGCCCGAGAGCCGCTTTCATTCGACCCTCAACACCGGCGACCGGCCCATGCAGCTTTTCGTCGTCTACTCACCCGCCGGGCCGGAACTGCTGCTGCGCGAGTTGCCGGATTTCAGGCTGTTGCCGCCGGGTCAATGATGAACTGATTTTCTCTGCCGGGAAAGCGCTGCCCCTCATTGTCCTGCCGGACATTTCTCCCCGTATAGGGACGGGGAGAAAGGGCTGGCCGCAGCGTCGCCTCTTTCTAGCAACGTTGGAGATTGGCGAAATCGCTGGCGAGAGCTGCCCTCTCCCCGTCTCTATACGGGGAGAGGATGCCGGCAGGCAGGTGAGGGGCAGCAGCGCCCTTTGCGGAATTAGGCCACGCCGCCCCTGTTCCAGCCCCTGCCCCGATCGCCGAACATCACATAGCCGGCATCGGTCACCGCCATTGTATCCTCCAGCTTGATGAAGCCACGCGTCGGGTGGAGCATCGTCGTCTCCACCGACAGCACCATGTTCTTCTCCAGCGGCTTTGCCGCATAGGTGCCCTCATAGGCGACCGGATGGTTCGTCATCAGGAACGGCGCCTCATGTGTGATCAGTCCCATGCCATGGGCGAAGAAATCCGTGTAGGGGGCCACCTTCGAGGCCTTCAGCACACCTTCGGCATGGGCGATCATGTCACCGCCCAGCGTGCCCGCCTTCACCTTCGAGAAGGCCGCCTGCTGCACGGCCTCGACCTCGGCCAGCAGATCCTCCAGCTCCGCGTCCGGCTCGCCCAGCACGCCCATGCGGCAGAGATCGCCGATATAGCCATGATAGTTGCCGCCGGAATCGATCGACATCACCTCGCCCTTCTTCCAGGCCTGGGGCGAGGCGGCGCGGTTGTGGCTCGAGCCGAGCGTCAGCAGGCAATACTCGAAATGCGCGCCACGATTGGTTTCCTCGCGTCGGAGCTGTTCGATGATCTCGGCCTTGGTCGAGCCTTCGCGTGCCCAGCGGATGGTCGCCAGCATCGAATCGGTGATCAACTCCGAGGCGATGCGCAGCTTCTCGAGCTCGGCGTCGGTCTTGATCGCCCGCATCCGCTCCAGCATGTCGGTCGCATCGATCAGCTTCGCATCCGGCAATGCATGCCGGATCAGGGCATAGGCGTCGGACGGCAGGAAGCCGGGTTCGATGCCGATACGCGCGGCCTGCTTACCGATCTTCCCGAGATGCTCAACGGCAAGATTGGCGGCATCGAGCGTGCCCCAGCAGGCCGTGTGCAGGTTCGGCGTCCAGAACGGATTGTTCTGATGTTCGCCGCCTTCCATCCGGTTGCCGATATAGGCTGCATGGTCAGGGCCGCCCTTCTCATAGACGACGATGGGCAGGTACCGGCTGTGGCCGATCGCATCCATCGCGGCGAAGAAGATGAATTTGTAGCCGCCGAGCAGGTACTGCGTGTTGTGTTTCGACGTGGCGAGCAGCACGTCGATGCCGGCCTCCTCCATCAGCCGATCCACCCTTGCATGGTCGAAGGGGATGTTGCTGACGGCATTCTTGCCCGGAACGATGTTCATCTGCCTCTCCCTGATGTCCTTGCCCGCCCGTCAAACAGGCGCACCCTCTCGGGCTCTGAGCCCGGCTATCCGTCAGATCAGTAACACTTTCCGCAATCTGGTACAGCCAGAAACGACAAATCCGGCGATACCATATAAGAAATACTTTGAATTCGAGGTTTAATTTCCAATCTGGTCCTACCAGATTGGAAATTAAACCGGGACGTCGCCAACTGGTCCAGCGGACGGAAATTTCAAAGCCAAGCCAGCATGCGCCAATTCCGTCTCTGGCGAAACCCTTGGCTTGGATCATAATCGCCCCGCCAGGATGACGGCGGGGGCCGTCTCCTGTACCTGCCGGGTCAGGTCGCTTTCAAAACGGTCGATGGAGGAAGTTGAGCGATGTCGCAGTTCACGATTTCACGCCGCGCGGTGCTTGCGGGTTCGGCAATGCTGCTGGCATCCACGGCCCTGCCGACCATCGGACGGGCGCAGACACCGAAAAAGGGCGGACGCCTGGTCGTGGCCGCGGATTCCGAACCGCGCAACCTCAATCCGGCAATCGTCGCCTCCAACGGCGTCTTCTTCATTTCCAGCAAGGTTGTCGAAACGCTGGCCGAAGCCTCCTTCGACGGCAAGGACGGGCTGGCGCCGCGCCTGGCGCTTTCATGGGAAGGCGCCGACGACGGCCTGTCGGCGACCTTCAAGCTGCGTGATGGCGTCAAATGGCACGACGGCAAGCCCTTCACCTCGGCCGACGTCGCTTTCTCGGCGCTCCAGGTGTGGAAGCCGCTGCAGAATCTCGGCCGCACCGTCTTTAGGGATCTCGAGGCCGTCGACACCCCAGACGCTCTCACCGCCGTGTTCAAATTCTCCAAGCCGACGCCTTTCCAGTTGATCCGTAACGCGCTGCCGGCGTTGAGCAGCGTCGTGCCCAAGCATGTCTACGAGACCGGCAAGATCGAGGACAACCCGGCCAACATCGCGCCCGTCGGCACCGGGCCGTTCAAGTTCGCGGAATACAAGCAGGGCCAGTACTATCGGCTGACGAAGAACACCGACTACTGGGGCAAGGACGAGCCCTATCTCGACGAGATCATCTACCAGGTCTTGCCGGACCGCACGTCCGCCGCCGCCGCGCTGGAGGCGGAGGAGATCCATCTCGCCGCCTTCTCGGCCGTGCCGCTCGCCGACCTCGACCGCATTTCGAAAGTGCCTGGCCTGAAGGTCGTCACCAAGGGCTATGAGGGGCTGACCTACCAGCTCGTCGTCGAGATCAACCACCGCCGCAAGGAACTGGCCGACCTCAAGGTGCGCCAGGCGATCGCGCATGCCATCGACAAGGACTTCGTCGTCAAGACGGTGTTCCTTGGCTATGCCGCCGCCTCCACCGGTCCGGTGCCGAAGAACGATCCGCAGTTCTACACCGCCGACGTGCCGACCTACGCCTTCGACGTCGCCAAGGCCAACGCCCTGCTCGACGAAGCCGGCTACAAGAAGGGAGCCGACGGGAAGCGCTTCTCGCTGAAACTGCTGCCGGCGCCTTACTTCAACGAGACCAAGCAGTTCGGCGACTATCTGCGCCAGGCGCTTGCCGCCATCGGCATCGACGCCCAACTCGTCAACAACGACTCGGCCGCGCACATCAAGGCCGTCTACACCGACCATGCCTTCGACCTTGCCGTCGGCCCGCCAGTGTTCCGCGGCGATCCGGCGATCTCGACGACCATCCTCGTGCAGAGCGGCATTCCGGACGGCGTGCCCTTCTCCAACCAGGGTGGCTACAAGAACGAAGACCTCGACGCCCTCATCACCAAGGCGTCGGAGACGCTGGACAGCGCCGCCCGCACAGAGCTCTACAAGACATTCCAGAAGAAGGTCGTGGAGGACCTGCCGCTGATCAACGTCGCCGAATGGAGTTTCATCAGCGTCGCGCGCGACACCGTCGGCAACATCGCCAACAACCCGCGCTGGGCGGTGTCGAACTGGGCGGACACTTATTTGGAATCGTGACACACTCGCGCGGATGAAAATTCGCGAGACAACGGGAACTTGGCCAGAGACAGAGTTCCTTCACACCCCCCTCTGTCCTGCCGGACATCTCCCCCGCAAGGGGGGAGATCAACAGTTTATCCGTTTCGCCAATTCCTCAACGTTGGAGATTGGCGAAGCCATTGGTGACAGCCAATCTCCCCCCTTGCGGGGGAGATGTCCGGCAGGACAGAGGGGGGCGCCTGGGCTCGGCATCTTCTATTTCCAGCATACCGCTCCCCCGCAGAGGCGCGCATGAACCGCGCCCTCACCCTGCTCCGTCGCCGCCTCGTCGGCAGCATCTTCGTGCTGCTGATCGTGGTGATCGGCACCTTCCTCCTGCTCGAGGCGGCGCCTGGCGACGCGGTCGATGCCTACATAGTCTCGACCGGCGGCGACGCCGGCATGATCGAGCTGCTTCGCCATCGCTGGGGCCTCGACCAGAGCGAACTGACGCGGCTCGCCAACTATCTTTGGGCGTTGCTGCATCTCGATCTCGGCCAGTCCGTCACCTTCTCGCGTCCGGTGCGCGACGTTATCCTCGAACGCCTGCCGACCACGCTGCTGCTGATGGTCAGCGCCACAGCGCTGTCCTTCGGCCTCGGCTCGGCGCTCGGCATCTACGCCGGCGCAAAGCCGGGCAGCGTTCGTGACCGCGTGCTCTCCATCGGCTCGCTCGCGCTCTACGCCATACCCGGCTTCTGGCTCGGCCTGGTGCTGATCGTGGTCTTCGCGGTCGATCTGCGCTGGCTGCCCATCGGCGGCATCGAGACGCTCGCTTCCAGCAAGACAGGCCTCGACCGCGCAGGCGACATCGCGATCCACCTGCTGCTGCCGGTATCGGCGCTCGGCTTCATCTATCTCGCCCTTTACCTGCGCATGATGCGCGCCGGCATGGCCGAGGTCTGGCGGCAGGATTTCATCCTCGCCGCGCGCGCCCGGGGCCTGAGCCGCCGCGCGATCGTTCGTCATGTCGCCCGCAACGCGCTGCTGCCGCTGGTCACCATGCTCGGCCTGCAATCGGCGCAGATGCTGGGCGGCAGCGTCGTCATCGAAAGCGTCTTCGCCGTGCCCGGCCTCGGCCGCCTCGCGCAGGAAGCCGTCGCCGGTCGCGACACGCCGCTGCTGCTTGGCATCATCCTGGTCAGCGCGGTGCTGGTCGTCGTCATCAATCTCCTTGTCGATCTCGCCTACACCATCCTCGACCCGCGGGTCGGCGCCAGCGAGGTTGGCGCATGAGCGCAATCCGCCGCTTCCTGCGCGTGCCCGAGGCGACGGCCGGAGCCTTCATACTGGCGCTGCTGCTGGCCATGGCGCTGTTGGCGCCGCTGCTCTTTCCCGGCGACCCGCAGGCGATTGCCGGCGCGCCGCTGCTGCCGCCCTTCCATGACTGGTCTCTGCCGCTCGGCACCGACCGGCTCGGCCGCGACGTGCTGGCCGAGCTCTTTCATGGCGCCCGCACCTCGCTGGCTGTGGGATTGGCGGCGGCGGCCGCCGCTCTCCTGATCGGCGCGGTGGTCGGCACGCTGGCCGGCTTCGCTGGCGGCCTCGTCGACGAGGTGCTGATGCGCGTCACCGATGCCTTCCAGACCGTACCGGGCTTCCTGCTGGCGCTGGCCTTCGTCAGCGTCGTCGGTCCCTCGCTGGGAGTCGTCGTGGCGGCCATCGCGCTCGGCACCTGGACCGGTCCGGCGCGCGTCGCGCGCGCCGAAGTGCTCTCCATCCGCGAGCGCGACTATGTGGCGGGCGCCCGCGTCATCGGCATGCACCCGCTGGAGATCGCCTTCCGCGAAATCCTGCCCAACGCGCTGCCGCCCGTGCTGGCCCTGTCCTCGGTGATCGTCGCGGCCGCCATCCTCACAGAGGCGGCGCTTTCCTTCCTCGGGCTCGGCGACCCCAACCGCGTCACCTGGGGTGGCATGATCGCCGAAGGCCGCACGGTTCTACGCACCGCGCCTTTCCTGTCGATCGTTCCCGGCATCGCGTTGGTGCTGACCGTACTCGGCGTCTATCTCGCCGGCGAGGGCGTCGTTGAAACCACGGCGACGCGGCGGGGCCTGTCGTGAACCCGCTCCTGTCCATCCGCGACCTGACGGTGCGCTATGACAGTCGCCACGACAAGGCGCCTGCATTGCGCTCGGCCAGCCTCGATGTGTCCGTCGGCGAACGGCTCGCTATCATCGGTGAAAGCGGTTCCGGCAAGAGCACGCTGGCGCTCGCCATTGCCGGGCTCCTGCCGAGGCCCGCAAGAATCCAGGGAAGCATCGACTGGTTTCTCCCCCTGGACGGCAAGGCTCCCCTCGGCGGCCGCGATATCGGCTTCGTCTTCCAGGACCCGTCGGGCAGCCTTGACCCGGTGATGTCGATCGGGAAGCAGATTGGCGAAGTGATCCGCACCCATCTCGGCCTCGGTCGCCGAGCCGCGCGGGCAAGGGCCGCGGAATTGATAGAGCGCGTGCGCCTCCCCGATCCCCGGGCGGTCCTCAATGCCTATCCGCATCAGCTCTCGGGCGGCCAGCGCCAGCGCGTCGCCATCGCGGCGGCGATCGCGGCCGGCCCCAAACTGCTGATCGCCGACGAGGCGACCAGCGCGCTCGACACTATCGTGCAGGCGGAGATCGTGACATTAATCCGCCAGCTCGTGGCCGAGGACGGCATGACGCTGATCTTCATCAGCCACGACATCGCGCTCGCCGCCGAACTTGCCCAGCGCGTCGCCGTGTTCCGTCATGGCGAGCTGGTCGAGGTCGGCGAAACGGCTGACATCGTCACCAAGCCGCGCACCGCTTACACCCGCAGCCTGCTCGATGCGCATCTCGGCCTCGATGCCGCGCCGCTGCTCGACTTGACGCCACCGGTGCCGGCATGAATGGCCCCCTGCTCGCGGTTTCCGGCCTTTCCAAGCACTATCGGCGCGCCGGCAAGATGGTCGCCGCCGCCGACGATGTCGCCTTCGATATACAGCCCGGCCAGACCCTGGCGCTGGCCGGGCCTTCCGGCAGCGGCAAGTCGACCATCGCGCGGCTGGTGCTGCGGCTGATCGAGCCCGATGCGGGAAACATCCGATTCGAAGACGCCGATTTCCTGGCGCTCGGCGGCGCCGCCCTGAGAGCGCGGCGCGCCCGCCTGCAGATGGTGTTCCAGGACCCGCTCGCTGCCTTCAACCCGCGTGCCACCGTGGCGCGGGTGCTCGACGACCCCTTGCGCATCCACGGCATCGCCGAGCGCTCCGAGCGGCCGCGCCGCATCGCCGCGCTACTGGAGCGTGTCGGGCTACCGACGGAGCTGGCCCAGCGCGCCATCCACGAAATATCCGGCGGCCAGCGCCAGCGCGTCGCCATAGCCCGCGCCATCGCCACGAAGCCGTCGCTGATCGTGCTCGACGAGGCCGTCTCCGCGCTCGATGTCTCGGTGCGTGGTAAAATCCTGGAGCTGCTGCTCGACCTGCAGCGCGAGGAAGGGATCGCCTATCTCTTCATCTCGCACGACCTCGGCGTGGTCCGTGCCATCGCCCATCGCGTCGCCATCCTCGACGGTGGACGGATCGCCGAAAGCGGCGACGCGCGCGCCGTGATCGATGTGCCGCGCTCGGCCATCGGCAAGGCGCTGGTGGCGGCGGCGCCGAAACTGCCAGCGCCGGCGCGAACAGCTTCCTGAACAGGCCCCGTCAGGTTCCCGCGAAGACGTGCAGCTCGGCTCCGGCCTCCTCGATGGCGGTGCGCAACGCGGCCTGCGGCTCCGTGTCGGTGACAATGTCGGAAAGCTGGCCAAGCGCGCAGACGCGTTCGAGGCTGCTGCGCCCGAACTTGTCCCGGGTGACGACGAGAACGGTCGACAGCGACCGCGCCATCATCGCCCGCTTCACCGCTGCGGCGCCCGAGATCATGTCGTTGGCGCCGTCGGCGTTGATGCCCGACGCGCCGATGATCGCCACGTCGGCATTGTAGCGGCGAACGAATTCGACCGTGTCCTCGCCGAGCACGCTGCCTTCGCGCGCGTCATAGGTGCCCGGGCACAGGATCACGCGGAAGGTCGGATTGGCGCCGGCCACCGAAGCCACGCCGGTGGAATTGGTGATCACCGTCAGGTCGCGGGTCAATTGCGACAGGTTGCGCGCCACCTCGTAAGTGGTGGAGCCGCCGTCAATCATCACGATCTGGCCCTTCTCGATGAGGCCCGCCGCGCCCCTGCCGATGCGCGAACGCTCCTCGACGAGGGTCAATCCGCGTTCGGAAATGACCGGCTCGGAGGTGACAAGCGAGATCGTAGCGCCGCCGTATGTGCGGTTGATCAGCCCGGCCTCGCCGAGTTCGATCAGGTCGCGGCGGATCGTCTCGCCGGCGACACCGATGCGGCGGGCGAGCTTCGAGATACGGATGGATGCCGACCTGCGTACTTCCGAGAGGATGAGTTCGTGCCGCTCCTTCTTGGTCAGACGGCCTGGCTCCATGATTTCCCTACCCCTTTGCAGCAATCAGCGCGCTCGCAACCTCGGCAAACCCGTCCGCGCCCCTCCCCGCGGTCACGAAAGCAGGCGAAGCGGGAAGTTCGTCCCCGAAATCAAGGACATTAGCGACGCCGACACTGTTGGGGAAGAAGCCGAACATGGGCGCGTCATTTGGACTGTCGCCGACGAAGACGATGCTCTCGCGGTCGTTGTCGATATCGATGCCGAAGCAGCGATCGAGGAACAGGCGGCTGGTCGACAGCTTGTCGTAGCCGCCGAACCAGCCGTTGACATGGATGGACGATATTTTCGCCGTCGCCCCGTGGCGCTGGAAGATATCGACGATGCGCAGCACATCCGCTTTTGGCAACGCCGGCACGTCCTCGCAGAAATCGATGGCGAGATCGGCCTCGCGGTAGGCCTGGTCGGCGGCGACGGCGGCGCCCGGCACCTCGCGCAGCACGGCCTCGCGGATCTGCTGGAGCCGCAGGACATCGGCCTGCCGCTCCATGGCGCTCTTGGCATAGTGGCGCACCAGCCGCCGGTTGGAATCGTCGTGCCGAAAATAGAAGGCGCCGTTTTCGCCCACCACCCCGTCGGCCGGCCATTGTCGGGCGATCAGGTCGCACCAGCCGGCCGGCCGGCCGGTGACGGGCGCGACGATGAAACCCGCCTGCTTCAGGCTTTCGAGCGCGGCATAGGCGCGCGCGGGCAGCCGGCCCTCCTCGGTCAGCGTATCATCGATGTCGGTGAGCACGACCGTCACCTTGCGGCGGGCCTCCAGCGCGAACTCGGTGAGGGCGCGCGGCATGGCTGTCAGGCCTCCACCTTGGCGAAACCGGGCATGGCCGCGGCGACGTCGAGCATCGTGAAGCGGTCACGGATCAGCCGCGCATTGGCGACCGCCTCCTCGTAGAAAGCGGGCGGGATCGCGACCTCCTGTGGCGTGGTCGGCGCGCCGACCGCCTTCAGCGCGGCCGCAATCTCGCTTGCCGGCCTGTGTACGTACAAGAGGCGTTCACGGAATGAAGGCCACTGCCTGTCCAGCACCGCATTGATGGCGTCGAGCCTGTCCTCGCCTAGCAATTTGGGGCGAAATGCCTCCCAGCACGACCGTCCCAGCGCTTTGCCGAAAATCGACTCGAACCGCTCCGGCGTGTCCCGGGTCGGCGACAGCCGAAGCCCGGGCAGAGCCAGCACGCGCTCCTGCAGCCGCGCCATCGTCAGCGTGGTGACCGCGATATGCTCGCCATGGTGCGCCTCCGGCAGATCCTTGCCGCGCATGTCCATGTAATGGGCGATGAGATGCTCGCCCTGGCTCGCCGGATAAGAGCCGCCGCAGAGTGTCATGCCGAGGCCCGACATGACCAGCGTGCGCACCAGGACTTCCATCGCGCCAATGTCGCCGTTGCGCAAGTCGCCGGCTTTGGCGACCAATGCCTCCTCGTCTTCGGCCAGAAGCATGAACGGCGCTTCCCTGTAGGGTGTGCCGAGCAGGAGATGCGCCATCAGCCAGTCGGTCTGCGCGGTCGGGCGCGCCATGGAATCACCGAAGCCCGCCGCGACCAGCCGATGCGGCGCGCGCACCATCACCTCCAGGTCGAGGAAGACGCCGACCGGCAGGCGCGCCGACAGCGATTTCTTCAGCCCGTCCTCGGTGATGGCGGCCGACACCGATGTGTAGCCGTTCATCGACGGCGCCGTGCCGAACACTGCATACGGCCTGTCGGAGAGATAGGCGGCATATTTGGTGATGTCGTTGATGGAGCCGGAACCGACCGCGACAAGGCCGCTCGCGCCCTGCGTCCGCGCGATAACCGATCGCACGGCGTCCATGTCGGGATGCGGATGGCGCGGCAGGATGATCTTGTCGACATCCAGGCCACCGCCATGCAGCGCCACTGCCACGCGCTCGCCCAGCGCGAGCCGTGTATCCGGATCCATGACCACGGCGAGCCGCCGGCCCAGCGGCAATGGCCGGACAAGGGCGGCGGCCTCATCGCCGAGGCCGCGCCCGATCACGATGGTCTTCAGCGGTGTCGACAGCATGCCGCCGCCATCCGGATCGGGCAGCGTACCGGCGATGAGGCGATCGAGCATATCTCTGGACATGGAATCCGCGGTCAGTCGGTGTGGAGCGGGCTCAGCGCCTCGAACAGGGTTCGATAGCGCCGGTGGCTTCGGTCGTAGGTTTCCAGGGCGGCGGGGTCCGGCTCGAAGACCTCGATGTCGCCGGACAACGCCTCCGCCGCCTCCCGAACGGAGGTGGAAAGGCCGACGGCGGCGGCCGCCAGTATCGCCGCGCCGATCGGGGAAGCATCCGCCACGGACGCGACCTCGACCGGCCTGCCGCTGATGTCGGCACGCATCTGCGCCCAGACGCGGCTGCGCGCGCCGCCGCCCGAAAGCCTGATGCGCGGGGTCTCGACGCCAAGTTCGTCCAGCCGCTCGATCACGTCGCGCATTGCAAAGGCGCAGCCTTCGAGAACGGCGCGGGCACAGGCGGCCGTGCCGTGGAAAGGGGTGAGTCCGTAAAACGCTCCGCGCGCATTGGCGATCCAGCGCGGCGCCATCGCGCCCGACAGCGCCGGCAGGAACAGCAACCCGTCGCTGCCTGCCGCGATCGTCGCCGCCAGATCCGACATCGCCACCGGCGAACCGACGCCGAAGGTCGACAGGAACCATGTCACCGCGCCGCCGGAGAGCCAGCCCGGATTGGAGATGAAGTAGCGGTTGTCGACGAAGCCGTGCGTCTCGACCATGCCCTCGCCATCGAGGCGAAGCTCGTCCGAAATGGCCCCGACCACCTCGGCCGTGCCGAGATTGCAGGCGACGACGCCGGGCACCACCGCGCCGGCGCCGATCGCGGCGGAGAAGTCATCGCCCGTGCCGACGGCCAGCGGCGTGCCGACGGGCAGGCCGGTCAGCGCGGCGCCGGCAGCTGTGAGACCTCCGGCCACGGCCGAGGCCTCGTCGATGGCGGGCAGGCTTGCTCTGTCGATGCCGAACGTGTCGAGCAGGTCTCCGGCGTAACCGCGTTCCCTCAGCCCGTAGAGCATGGTCGTCGAGGCCAAGGCGTGATCCATCACGGCGCGCCCGCACAGGGCGGCGACAACGAAGGACACGGGCTGGTGCCAGAGCGTGACCTTGCGCGCCTCCGGCAGGTTGCGCGCGGCCCAGCATATCTTGGCCGCCATGTGGGTTGCGTCGAGGACGAGACCCGTGCGTTCGCGGATGAAACCGGCGTCGATCGCGCCGACCTCGTCATCTGCGCGCCGGTCCATCCAGATGATGCAGGGCGCCAGCGCGCGGCCACTGGCGTCGACGGGAACGCAGCCATCGAGCTGGCCGGCGATCGCCATGCCCTTGATGTCGGACGGCTTCAGCCCGGCCCTGTCCAGCGCCCCGGCGATGGCCGGCGAGAGCGCATCGAGCCAGAGCGAGGGGTGCTGTTCGGCCCAGCCTGGCGCCGGAAAGGCCGGCTGGTACGGCATGCTTGCCTCGCCGCGCAGGCGAAGGCCGTCGTCGACGACGACAGCCTTCAGGCTCTGCGTGCCGAGATCGATGCCGACGACAGCCATCAGACGCGCTCGCAATCCGCGAGCACATCCCGCAGCTGCGACAGGATAGACCCTTTCGTCGGCGAATAGGAACCGTCGAACACGGCCGTACCGATGGTGAACGCATCGGCGCCGGCCTGCTTGATCGCGCTGATCCGCTCCGCCGAGGCGACGGCGCCAGCAACGATGAGACGCCGCGCCGGACCGAGCCCGCGCCGCGCCGCCTGGATCAGTTCGACCGGATCCGCCTCTGTCGCGCGATAGGCGAGGATATCGCAGCCGGCGCACCCCTTGCCGGCGAAGTCCTGGCAATCGGCCTCGACATCGACGGCGTTGCCGCGGAGCTTGGTGGGATGGCCGATCGGCTTGCCCGGAAAGGGATAGTATTCGATGTCGCTGCCGTCGAGCACCTCCATGATGGCATCGACCTGCGTGCCGCCGAGCAGCCTGTTGACGCCGAGCTCACGCGCCACGCGGGCCGAGTTGAGGCACGCCTCGGGCGTCGTCGACACCACCTCCATGTAGGACGTGGCCCCGGCCTTGTGGATGGCGCGGGTCAGCGAGCGCAGCACATCGGCCGGGACGCCGACATCCTTGAAGCCGACATGCCTGAGGCCGACCGGCTCGATCAGATCGACCAGGTCGAGGCAATCCTCCACCGTGCGGTCGTTGCGCGTCAGCATGAAGATGAAATCCATCCGAACCCTCCTGGCCGGCGATGCGCCGGCTTGCCTGCCGGTCTGTTAGCACCTCTCCACCATTTTTTGCAAGGTGCCACATTTTTATTTGCAGCACCACACATTCTGTGACAAAACGGGCGCGGCTCGACAAGCACGCTCCAGGGGAGAGAGAAGAATGCTCAAGCTGCTGACACGCGGGAGCACCGCATCTGGAATTCTTATCGCCGCCGCCCTTGTGTGGCCCTCAATGTGGCAAGTTACACAAGCGGCGGCGTGGACTTTGGAAGAGGCGGCCAAGCCTTACAGCGGAACAACCATCCGCATGGTTGGCGAGGCGCTGCCGCCGCTGGAGGCGCTGAAGAAGATGGCGCCGGAATTCGAGAAGCAGACCGGCATCCATGTGGAAGTCGAGATGTACGAGCACTCGGAAGCCGTCAACAAGGTGCAGCTCGACCTCAACTCGCATCGCGGCCGCTACGACGTCATCATCCAGCCGCATCGCGAGCTCGGCAAGTTCGCCACCAACAATCATCTTGTCGAGATTTCCAAGATGATGGCCGATCCGGCGCTGCGCGATCCCAGCTTCGACCCGGACAAACAACTCTACCAGACGGCCTGGCACGAGATCTCCTGGTACGACGGCAAGGAATACGGCTTCCCCTTCACCGTCCTCAACATGTTCATGTGGTACCGCTCGGACCTGCTGGCCGACCCCAAGGAACAGGAGGGCTTCAAGGCCAAATACGGCTACGATCTCGCGCCCGCCCAGAACTGGAAGCAGTATCGCGACATCGCCGAATGGTTCTACCGCCCGGACCAGGGCTTCTATGGTACCGCCCTCCAGGGCAAGCGCCACGAGGCGCTGTGGTACGAATGGCTGAACTTCCTCTACTCCTTCGGCGGCGACGTGCTCGATGTGAAGAGCGGCTCGGCCTGCGGCCCGGTCATCGTCAACAGCCCGAAGGCGGTCGCCTCGCTCGAATATTACAAGAGCCTGCTGCAATTCTCGCCGCCCGACAGCCTGAACTACTTCTGGGATGACGTCATGGCGCTGATGCAGCAAGGCAAGGTCGCCGAGCTGATCATGTGGAACGATGCCACCTACGCCGTCTCGGTCGACACGACGGCCTCGACGGTCGTCGGCAAGGTCGGCTTCGACCTCGTCCCGCAGGGTGAAGGCGGCAAGATCGGCCAGGTCGAGGGCTGGACCTACCTCATCCCGGTCTATTCGAAGAACCCGCAGGCCGCCTACCTGTTCGTCCAGTGGATGATGGGACACGACCGCCAGCTCGAGCAGCACCTTAATGGTGGCGCGTCCGGTCGGCCCGACGTCTATGCGGCGGCCGAGGTGCAGAAGCTGCCCTACGCCAAGGCGTCGATGGCGGCCAACGAGCACGGCAAGCCGAAGGCGACGCTGCCGCAATCGGCGGAGATGACCGACATACTGGTGCGGGAGCTTTCTTCCTACCTCGCGGGCGAGAAGGAGGCGCAGGCCGCGCTCGACACGGCCGCCGCCGACATCTCCAAGCTCCTCGGTTCTTGCGCGCCCATGACCTATCCTGCACGATAGGTCCAGGGGATCCGGATCCAAGCATCGCGCCGCGGCTGTCCGCATTGGCGGGCAGCCGCTCTCGAACCCAGGTAAATGCCAGTGACCAACCGCACTCGATCGCCGCGCGGAATGCCGCTCCTTGACCGTGGGGTGGGACCGCTGCTGATGCTGCCGGCCACGCTGCTGGTCGTCGTCTTCCTGGTCGGCCCGTTCTACTACATGGTCTACACGGCCCTGACCGACCTGAGCTTCGCCGATGCCAGCCATGCCGGCGCCTTTGTCGGCTTCGACAATTTCCGCAAGCTGATGCGCAGCGACCCGTTCTTCTGGTCGTCTTTCGGACTGACGCTGAAGTTCGTCGTCATCGCCGTGCTGCTGGAATTCCTGTTCGGCTTCGCGCTCGCCTTCCTGATCTTCCGCTTCGTCGCCAGCCAGCGGTTGCTGACGACGCTGCTGCTGGTTCCGATGATGATAGCCCCGGTAGCCGTCGGGCTGATCTGGCGCCTGTTGCTGCAGGGCGATTTCGGCATGCTCACCTACTACATGCGCAAGGTTGGCCTGCTAGCGCAGAACGGCGCCGTGCTTTCCGTTCCGGAGCTGGTGTTTCCCACCATCGTCGCCATCGACGTCTGGCAATGGACGCCCTTCGTCACGCTGGTCATGCTGGCAGGCATGATGAGCCTGCCACGGGCGCCGTTCGAGGCGGCGATGATGGATGGCGCCAGGCCTTTCCAGATCTTTCGCGACGTCATGCTGCCGCTGCTGCGCCCGGTCATCGCGCTGGTGCTTTTGCTGCGCGGCATCGACGCCTTCAAGGAATTTGACAAGGTGTTCCTGATGACCGGCGGCGGCCCGGGCACGCTGACGGAGCTGGTGTCGATCTACGCCTACCGCGTCAACTTCCGGAACTGGGACCTCGGCTACGGCGCGGCCGTCGCCTTCATGATCTATCTGGTGGTGCTGATCCTGTGCTCGGTCTTCTACAAGGCCGTCTACTGGTCGAACAGCAAGCCGGCATCGGCTTTCTGAGGGCGGCGCGATGATCGACCAATCGACCAACCGTGCCTGGAGGCGCTTTGCCTGGGCGGTGCTGCTCGTCGCCGTCGTGGTGGCGCTGACGCCCTACGTCTGGATGCTGCTCGCCTCCTTCAAGAATCGCGTGGATCTGCTCTCCTCGGTGCCGAAATGGGTCTTCACGCCGACGCTCTCCAATTACCCGGCCGTCTTCATCGACAAGGAATACTGGCCACTGGCGATCAATTCCGTGCTGATTTCGGTCTCTTCGACCGTGCTGTGCATCCTCATCGGCGCGCCGGCCGCCTATGGCTTTGCCCGCGCCGATTTCCCGGGAAAGGAGGACCTGTTCTTCTTTTTCCTGACGACGCGCATGGCGCCGCCCATCTCGATCGCCGTGCCGCTGTTCCTGTTCTTCACCGCGCTCGGCCTTATCGACACGATCTATGCCGTGGTGATCGCCCACACCTCCTTCAACCTGTCGCTGGTCGTCTGGATGATGCGCGGCTTCTTCGCCGAAATCCCGAAGGAGATCGACGAAGCGGCGATGATGGACGGCCGTTCGCGGCTGGGTGCTTTCTTCTTCGTGGTGGCGCCGCTGGCCGCGCCCGGCATCGGCGCCACGGCCGTGCTCTGCTTCATCCTGTCGTGGAACGAATTCCTCTACGCCTTCATCCTCGTCGCCTTCGAGGGGCGCCCGCTCACCGTCGGCATACCCGGGCTGGTGACACCGCATGGAACGCTCTGGGGGCAGGTCGCCGCCGTCGCCATCGTGGCGACGCTGCCGATCGTCCTCTTCACCTTCCTCGTCCAGAAACAGCTTGTCCGCGGCCTCACCTTCGGCGCGGTGAAGGGCTGATCGCAGGAGTTCGCATGGCTATCGTCTTCGACGGCGTCACCAAGGCCTTTCCGGACGGAACGGTGGCGCTGCACGCCCTCGACCTCGCCTTCGACCCCGGCGAGTTCCTCGTCCTGCTCGGCCCTTCCGGTTCGGGCAAGACCACGGCCTGCCGGCTTCTGGCCGGCCTCGAACGGCCGACGGCGGGGCGCATCATGGTCGAGGATCAAGACGTCACCAACCTGCCGCCGCGCCTGCGCGGCATGGGCATGGTGTTCCAGAACTACGCCCTCTACAGCCACAAGAGCGTCTACGAGAACATCGCCTATCCCCTGCGCATCAGGAAGATGGCAGGCGCCGAAATCGACCGCAGCGTACGCGCCATGGCCGAACTGCTGGAGATCGGCCGCTATCTCGACCGGCGCCCCTCGCAGCTTTCGGGCGGCCAGGCGCAGCGTGTCGCCGTCGCCCGCGCGCTGGTGTGGCAGCCGAGCCTCTGCCTGATGGACGAGCCGCTCTCCAATCTCGACGCGTTGCTCAGGCTGCACATGCGCACCGAGCTGAAGCGGCTGCATCGCGAACTGAAGAAGACCTTCGTCTTCGTCACCCACGACCAGGAGGAAGCGATGACCCTGGCGACACGGGTCGCCGTGCTGCGCGAGGGCTCGCTGATCCAGTTCGACGACCCGCGCGAGATCTATCGTCGCCCCGCCAACCGCTTCATCGCCGAATTCATCGGCCGCCCGGCCATGAACACCTTCGACGGCACGGTGCGCGGCGGCGTCTTCCACGCCGATGGCTTCACCTGCCCGCTTCCCGGCAGGCCGGATGGTCCCGTCGTGCTCGGCATCCGTCCGGAGCAGATCCAGATCGTCGACGCGTCCGCCGGCGACTCGGCGCGCTTTGCCGTCGACGTGGTGGAAGCCGTCGAACCGGACGTGCTGATCTTTGCCAGAAGCCAGGCGAGCAAGCTGATCGTCAGGACCGCCAGCGACGATCGCGCCTTCAAGCCCGGGCAGCCGCTGCATCTGCGGTTTCCGGCAAATGCGTTGCATGTCTTCGACGCGACCTCCGGAGCGCGGCTGCCGTGACGACGCTGCTCGCCCTCGTGCCGCTGATCGCCGCCGCGCTGATCTGGTGGCTGTTCTATCGATTCAACAGGCCGAGGCGCTGGTTCTCGATCGGCGAACTCATCTTCTGGGACGCCATCGTGCTGGTCATCCTGCAGCTTGTCTGGCTGATCTGGTTCTAGGGTTGCTCGATCAGGCGCTAGCCTTCTCCAGGTAGCGATCCAGCCGCTCCAAGCCCTCCCGGTCCAGCCGCAGACCGACCTTGGTGCGTCGCCATATGATGTCGGCGGATGCTTCGGCCCACTCGGTGGCGATCAGGAAATCCACCTCGCGCTTGTAAAGATCGGCGCCAAAACACTCGCCGAGATCGCTGGCGGCGTGCACGCCCGAAAGCAGGTCCTCGACGCGCGTGCCATATTGCTGGACGTAGCGCGCCACCTGCGCCTCCGGCAACCACGGAAAGCGCTTCCTGACCGTCGCCTCGTACGAGGCCTTGCCGGCCGCGCCGAAGTCACCGCCGGGCAGCACTTCGGTGCGCGTGCGGCAGATATCTGACCAGCCGAGCAGACCGTGCAGTTCCTTCATCGCATGCTCGGCCAGCTTCCTGTGCGTGGTCAGCTTGCCGCCGAAGACGGTCAGCACCGGCGGAGCGCCCTCAGGCGCGTCGATCTCGAAGGAATAGTCCCGCGTCAGCGTCGAAAGGTCGTTGTCGCGGCCGCCGCCAACCTCGAACAGGGGACGCACGCCGGAATAGCTCCAGACGATGTCGGCGCGCGTGACCGGCCGCCGCAGGAAGGCATTCACTTCCGCGAGCATGTAGTCGATCTCCTTGTCGGAGATCCGCACCTTCTCCGGCGCCTCCTCCCACGGCTCGTCGGTGGTTCCGATCGATGTGAAGTCGCGCTCGTAGGGGAACGCCTCCATCAGGCGGCCGTCGCGCGTCTGCAGGAAGTAGCCATGCTCCCCCTCCCACTGGCGCGGAACGACGATGTGGGAGCCCCGCACCATGCGGAGCCGACGGCTGACCGAGACGCCGGCGATGGAGCGCGCGACGTCGATGACCCAGGGGCCGGCGGTGTTGACCAGCGCATCGCAGGTGACGTCGAATTCGTTTCCGGACCGCAGGTCCTTCAGCGATACGCGCCAGACCTTGCCGGAACGCTCGGCGCCAAGGAAGCGGTGTCGCGGCAATATGGTCGCGCCATGCCGCTGCGCGCCGAGCAGGTTGGCGATGACCAGCCGTGAATCGTCGCCATGGCAATCGGAATAGATGAAGGCATGGCGGAACGACGGCTTCAGCGCACGACCGGCCTCGTGCCGGTGCAGGTTGATCGCCTGGGATCCCTGAAGCAGCTTGCGCCTGTAGAGATGGTCATAGAAGAACAGGCCGAGCCTGATCATCCAGCGCGGCCGCTGTCCCTTCACATGCGGCAGCACCAGGCGCAGCGGCCAGACCAGGTTCGCCGCCTTGCGCATCAGGATCTCGCGCTCGATCAACGCGTCGCGCACCAGCCGGAAATCATAGGTCTCGAGATAACGCAACCCGCCATGGATCAGCTTCGAGGAGCGCGAGGATGTGCCCTCGGCGAAATCCTGCATCTCGGCCAGCCCAACCCGCAGGTTGCGGCCGGCGGCATCGCAGGCGACGGCCGCACCGTTGATGCCTCCCCCGATGACAAAGAGATCGAAATGCAGCTTGGCGGATGTCGTCATAATCGTTCTTGTTTCCAGTCCATGTCCCGGAGGTCGTTTTCTCGTTGGTTCGGTCAGCTCGCGCGCCGGGCCTCGCCGGCGACCAGAAGGTCGATGAAATGCCGCCAGTCGCGGTAATCCTTGTCGAGGCAGGCCCTGGGCTCGCCGCGCGGGGCGATCGCATCGCGGTGCTGGAAGAGGCCCGACAGTTCGTCGAGGGAGCCCCAGACGCCGGCGCCCAGCCCGGCCATCAGCGCCGCGCCGAACGGCGTTGCCGCGCCTGAAGCGGACGGGCGAAGCGGCAGGCCGAGGATGTCGGCCTGCAGTTGCAGGAAGCAGGCGGAACGCGTCATGCCGCCATCGACCTTCAGGTTCGCCATGCCCAGACCCGAACGCGCGGCGATCGCGTCACGGATGGCGCGGATCTGGAAGCAGACCGCCTCCAGGCCGGCATGTGCGATGTGCCCGACGGAGGTCGCCTCGCTCAAGCCGAGGATGGCGGCCCGCACGTCCGGCGCCCACCAGGGCGAACCGAGCCCCTGGAACGCCGGGACCAATCTCACGCCTTCGCTGGTTCCGGCGCGCTCGGCCTCGCCGACCAGCGCCGGCACCCCACCTGAAACGGACAGGCGCCCGGCTAGCCAGTCCAGGATACGGCCGGCATAGATGACGAAGCCCTCGAAGGCGTAGCAGGGCTCGTCCACCTGCCAGGCGAGCGTGCGGATGATGCCTTGCGGCACGCCCTGGCGCGGGGCGGAGCCGGCGTTGATCCACAGGAACGCGCCGGTGCCATAGGTGACCTTGGCTTCGGTCTCCTTGAGGCAGCCATGGCCGAGCAGCGAAGCCTGCTGGTCACCCATCAGTCCGGTGATGGCGATCGCGCCGCCAAGCAGCGACGGCTCGGTGAAGCCGAAACCGGCATTCGATCGCCGGCATTCAGGGCGCACGGCGATCGGCAGTTCGAACAGCGAGAAGAGGTCGTCGTCCCAGGCCAGGCGGTCGATGTCGAACAGCATGGTCCGCGACGCGTTGCCCGGCTCGGTGACGTGGCTGGAGCCGCCCGTCAGCTTCCAGACCAGCCATGTGTCCACCGTGCCGAACAGAAGGTTGCCCTCCCTCAGGCCGCGCGCGATCTCCGGACGGTTGGCGAACAGCCATTTGAGCTTGGCCGCCGAGAAGGTCGGATCGAGATCCAGGCCGGTCCTGGCGCGCACCATGTCGGCCGAGCCGGCGAGCGGGGCGATCTCCGCCGCGCCGCGCCGGCATTGCCAGACCATTGCCGGCATGGCCGGCTCGCCGGTGTGGCGATCCCAGACGACGATCGTCTCGGTCTGGTTGGCGATGCCCAGCCCGGCGACGTCGGCGGCACGCACGCCTGCCATTTGCAGCACCTCATTGGCGGCGCCGACGACATTGGCGAACATCGCCAGCGGGTCCTGCTCCACCCATCCCGGCTGCGCCGCCATTGTGGCCAGCGGCCGTTCGGCCTGCGCAAGGATGCGGCCGTTTTCGTCGATCGCGACGACCTTGGTGTTGGTCGTGCCCTGGTCGACCGCGAGAATGATCTGCCTTGAAGGACGCATGACATCACCCCGGCGTCGCGGCTTGCGCGACGCGAGATCCATGAAGGAAAAGGCACGCCGTCCCCAATCGGAGACGGCGCGTGACCGCCGCTATTTCTTGAACGCCGCCAGGGCCGGCACCTCGCGGTAAATCTCCTCCACCGACTGGTCGAGCCCGTCCTTCGGCTCCATCTGCCCGGCCAGCACCGCACTGATGTTCTTCTGCAGGATTTCCTCGACAGTGGCGTATTCGGGGAAGTTCTCGAGCTTGAACGGCACGGCCTTCGGCGAGTTCGTGGCCGGATCGAGCGCCTCGGCATAGCTCTTCGGCAGGCCGTGCGGCGAGTTCGCGTCCCGGTATGCCGGCTTGCCGCCGATGTCGAGCACGTCGCCGCTGAGCAGGAAATAGTTGGTCGAGGAATAGACCAGATCCTGCACCGACTTCGTCTCATAGGCGGAACGCGTCAGCGAGATGCTGCCGGTCGACATCAGCTTCTCCTGCACCTCGGGGCGCTGCGTCCACTGCAGGAACAGCCAGGCGGCTTCCGGATGCTGCGAGGTGGTGGGAACGAACATGCCCCACTGGTGCAGGTTGACGATCTTGCGCTCGCCGATCGGCGTGCCACTGTAGGCGACCTTGCCGACGACCTTCGACTGGCTCTCGTCATGGGAGATCGCATAGGAGGCATCGGCCCACAGCAGCGCCTGCACGGCCAGGCCGCTCTGCATGGCGGCGAGCTGCTCGTCCCAGGTGTAGCCCAGGCTTCCGGGAGGCCCGAACTTGGTGATCAGGTCGCGGTAGAAGGTGAGCGCCTTGACGCCAGCCTCGGAATTGATGACGACCGGACCGTAGTCGGCACCCGTCTCGCTCTCCACCACGCGCCCGCCGAAGGCGTAGAGCACGTTGTAGAAATTCCACAGCATGGAGATGTGGCGCTTGCCCGACAGGGTGATGCCGTAGATGTCTTCCGTCAGCGTCTGGCCCGCCAGCTTCTCGCCGCTCTTGCGCGTGAAGAACTCGGACGTGTCCCAGAGCTGCTGCATGGTCAGCACGGGCGACGGCAACTCATAGCCATACTTGGCCTTGAACGCCGCCTGCTCCTCGGCATTGTCGAACACGTCGACGCGCCAGTTGAGGTAGATGGTGTGGCTGGAGAACGGCACGCCGTAAAGCTCGCCCTTGTTGCTCAGCGCCGCGTTCAGCCAGTCCTTGCTGAGGACGACATCCTCCAGCTTGAAGGTCGGATCGGCGAGCTTCGGGTCGCTTACATATTTGGCGATCGGCTGCACCCACTGGTTGGCGATCAGCGTCGGCAGCCGGACATGCGGATTGAGGATCACGTCGTAGAAGCCGGTCCGCCCGACGAAGTCGGCGGTGGTCTTCTGCATGACCTGGTCAAAGGCGTGCTGCTCGATGATCACCGTTATGCCGGTTTCGTCCTCGAAAGCCTTCTTCTGCTGATTCAGCGATTCCAGCGGCGCGAGCGCCTCGCCGATGACGCGGATGGTAATGCCCTTGTAGGGTTCGGCCGCGCTCTTCAGCGACCAGTCGCCGGCCCTTGCGGGCAGTCCGACGATCGCCGCCAGCGAGGCCGCGCCGATGCCGGCAAGAAGTTGACGTCTGTGAATTTCCAGCATGCTCATGTCCTTGCTCCTCTCCAGTCTTTCAAAGCCTGGCGCGCCGCGCCTTCAGGTAGCTGCGCACCAGGAAACAGGCCCACGCGGCCCACACCAGCCACGCCCCCCACAGGCCGATGCTCGGCTCCAGAAAGCGCAGCCAGAACAACAGGATGAGGATGAGGCTCACGATGGCGTAGAAAATCATGTCGCCGAATTCGAGCGTCTTCATTTCACCGCTCCGAAGGTAAGGCCGCGCGCCAGGTGCTTCTGCACGAACCACACGAGAACAAGCACCGGCAGGCTCACCACCACCGAGACGGCGGCGAGTTGCCCCCAATAGGTTCCAAGCGGCGTGACGAGGCCGGGGAAGCCCGCGGGAAGCGTCTGCCCACCGGCGCCGCCGATCATCAGCGCGAACAGGAATTCGTTCCACGAGAACAGGAAGGCGAGCACGGCGGAGACGGCGATGCCAGGCCGCGCCAGCGGCAGCACGATGCGCCAGAAGACCTGCCATTCGGTGGCGCCGTCGGTGAGGGCGGCCTCGTCCAGCGCCTTCGGTATGTCGTCGAAGAAGTTGCGCATCAGGTAGATGACGAGCGCAAGGTTGAACGTCGTGTGCGAGATCATGACTGCCCAGACGGTGCCGAGCAGGCCGATCGTCTGGAAGAACATGTAGAGCGGCAGAACGAGCGCGATGCCCGGCGCCATGCGCGTGGTCAGCACATAGAAGAAAAGATGCTTTTCACCGAACACCCGGAAACGCGAGAAGGCATAGGCCGCCGGCAGGCCGGTGAGCAGGCAGATCGCCACCGAGCCGCACGCGACGATCAGCGAATTGCGCAGGAAGCGGTCGAACTCGCCCGCCACGAAAGCCTCGTAGAAATTGCTCCAGGTCGGGCTGAAGAACAGCTTCGGGTCGGGCGACAGGATGTCCGTGCGTTCCTTGAAGGCGGTCAGCACCAACCAGATGAACGGGATCAGCGCCAGGGCGGTGACCGCGATGATGAAGGTGACCTCGAGGGCCGGCAGCGACCGGCGCAGCAGTGAGTCCTTGGTGGTGGCGGTCATGCGACGGCTCCGCGCGTGAAGCGGGTCATGAGCTTCAGGAGGACGAAGGTGAGGATGAAGCTGATGAGGAACAGGACGGCCACGACCGCCGAACCGTACCCAAGGTTCCAGGACACGAAGTTGACCTTGTAGGCGAAGATAGTGGCGAGCTCGGTTGAGGCGCCGGGGCCACCGCCTGTCATGATGAATATCTGGTCGAATATCTTGAAGCTGTCGGTGAGGCGCAGCAGGAAGCCGACGATGATGATCGGCTGCAGCAGCGGAAAGGTGATGTGGCGGAAAATCTGCCAGCGGTTGGCGCCCTCGACCTCCGCCGCCTCGAAGGGCTCGCGCGGCATGGAGATGATGGCGGCCACGAAGATCATCACCAGGAACGGCATCCATTGCCAGATGTCGACGGCGACGATGGTGAGGAAGGCGCTGGTGCCGTCGGCAAGCACGCCGCTATGCGACAGGCCCCATTTCCGCAGCAGGATGCCGATCAGGCCGAAATCCGGGTTGAGGTTGAGCCGCGCCGTCAGGCCGACCACGATCGGCGCCAGGATCATCGGGATCAGCAGCAGCGACAGGACGATGCGCTTCAGCCTGAGATGGTAGGACAGCAGCACCGAAAAACCGAGCGCCAGCACGAACTCGATGGTGAGCGCCACAAGCATGAACAGCAGCGTCAGCCCGACGCTGTGGAAGAAATCGCTGTCGAAGACGAGCTTGCGATAGTTGTTGAGGCCGACGAACTGCCCGTTCATCGTCGGCTGCGTGTAGCTCAAGGCGTGGACGCTCTGATCGAGCATGATCAGAAACGGCCACATCTCGAACATGAGCAGGAAAGCAACCATCGGCGCTAGCCAGATGTACCCCCCAAATTTGGCTGTACGCCCCGCTGCGCCGCTCATATGGCTTGCTCCTAGGCGACCGGGAGCGACATCTCGGACGCCGCCCGCGCGGCATCCAGAATGGCCTGGATCTGCCCGCGCAGCGTCTTCTCGCCCGCGAAGCTGCGGTCGAACACGGCGCCGCCGACTGTGAAGCCCCAGATGCCCAGGCCGCAGACGATCTTGACGCGCTCGACACTGGCGATGCTGCCGGCCACGATCAGCGGCGCGTCGATGCTCTTGACGACATCGGCGATCAGGCTCTCGACATCGCCGGAGAAGCGATAGGCGAGCAGATCCAGGCCCGCCACGCCGTCCATGGCCGCGAGCGAGCGCGCACTCTCGACGATCTCGGCCGCGGTGCCCGTAAGCTTGCTCGGATGGCCGACGACCTTTCCGGGGAACGGCATGTATTTGATGCCGGTGCCGGCAAGAATCTCTCCGGCCTCCCGCGCATGCGTGCCGCCGAGGATGTAGTCGACACCGATCTCGGCGCCGGCCTGCACTGAGCGGAGCTCGTCCTCGCGGGTCTGGCTGACCACCTCGAGCATCACTTCCTGGCCGTTGGCGCGGATGTCGGCGGCAAGCGCCTTCAGCTCCGGCACCGGCAGCCCGATATCCTTGAAGCCGACGAACGGTATCTTGAGGTCGGCCACCTCGGCGAAGACGCCGCGCGCGTCCGCCACCGTGACATCGTTGTGCGTCAACATGAATATGAAGCGCGACATTGGTCTACCTCCACGCAATCAGGGCCGGGATGCGGCGAGCGAAATGCCCGTTGCCGCGTCGAAAAGATGGATCTTCTGAAGATTGAGCTGGAACGGCATGACCTGGCCGGCCGCAACAGGCACCGGCGCCAGCATCTTGGCCACCACCTCGCGCCCGCCGAACTCCATGATCAGCAGGGATTCGTTGCCCAGCGGCTCCGAGAACTGGATCGGGGCCGAGAAATCCAGCGACCGCGACGGAGCCTGGCCATGGCCGACCGGCACGATGTCGTCGGCCCGAACGCCGAGCGTCAGCCTGGTCCCCCTGGCGATCGGCTTGAACCTGCCTTCGTCCAGCGGCAGCACCTTGCCGCCCGGCACGGAGACGCCACCGTCGACAGCGACCGCGTCGATGAAGTTCATCGGCGGCGAGCCGATGAAGCCGGCCACGAAGACGTTGGCCGGGCGGGAGAACACGTCGTCGGGCGTACCCACCTGCTCGATCAGCCCGTCGCGCATGATGACGATGCGGTCGGCGAGCGTCATCGCCTCGACCTGGTCGTGCGTGACATAGACGATGGTGGTCTGGACCTGGCGGTGCAGGCGCTTGATCTCGGTGCGCATCGTCGTGCGCAGCTTGGCATCGAGGTTGGACAGCGGCTCGTCGAACAGAAACACGTCGGGACGGCGCACCATCGCCCGCCCCATGGCGACACGCTGACGCTCGCCACCGGAAAGCTTGGCCGGCGTGCGATCGAGCTTGTCCGAGAGGTTGAGAATCCGGGCCGCCTCGCCGACCCGGGCCGCGATCTCGGCTTCCGGCGTCTTCGTCAGCCTGAGCCCGAACGACATGTTCTCCCGCACCGTCATATGCGGATAGAGCGCATAGTTCTGAAAGACCATCGCGATGTTGCGGTCGCGCGGCTTGAGATCGTTGACGACGCGATCGCCGATCGACACCGCGCCGCTCGAAATCTCCTCGAGCCCCGCGATCATGCGCAAGGTGGTGGACTTGCCGCAGCCGGAGGGGCCGACAAGGGCGACGAATTCATTGTGCTTGATATTGAGGTTCAGGTCGCGGACGACGCTTACCGCCCCATAGGACTTGGAAACGTTGTTGAATACGACGTCAGCCACGCGACACCCTCTCCCTGGATGGCAATTCTCGCGACGCCGAGCCGTCCAGGTCGCGCCGATCGATGCGCCACTGTTACACCATGATGTATCATGTGCAACATTTTTTTTCGCACAACGCTCATTTTATGTTGCCATTGGTACAAACAAGGGTTGAGACGGTTCCATATCGTTGCAGTTGCATCATTTTCGGGATAGCTATGGTGACAAATGTTTGAACTCGATCAAACGAGTGCAGCTCCAACTGGAGGGCGGTCATGAGCAAGCAGAAGGTGTGGCGCAAGGCGGATCGGCACCAGCAGATCCTGACGGAGCTGGGCATCCGGCCGGCGATCCGCGCCTCCGAGATCGCCGAGCGGCTCAACGTGCATGTGCAGACCATCCGCCGCGACCTCGACGAGTTGCACGAGCTTGGCAAGATCAACCGCACCTACGGCGGCGCCTTTCCGGCCACCATGGGCTTCGAGGCGAGCGTGGCCGAGCGCGATCTTCTGCTTGTCGAGGAGAGAGGTCGCATTGCAGAGCACGCCGCCGCGATGATCGAGCCAGGCGATGTGGTGATGGTCGACGTCGGCGCCACGACCGCGCACTTCGCCCGCCACTTGGCCGCGCGAGGCTGCGAAGCCCGCATCATCACCAACAGCTGGAACTTCGCGACGATCGCCGGCGCGTCACCGAACCTGAGGCTCATACTTTGCCCGGGGGAGTATTCTCACAGCCAGGGCGGCGTCTCCGGGCCGGAGACGACCGAGTTCCTGTCCAACTTCCACGCCGACAAGTTCGTCTTCAGCGCCGGCGGGATCGCGGATGGCGGCGTCTACGAAGTCGACCCGGACTTCGCCTGGGTGAAGCGGGCGATGATATCGAATTCCCGCCAGCGCATCCTTCTATGCGACCATCAGAAGCTGGGCCGTTCTGCGATGACGCGTGTGTGCGGCTTTGATGTTGTCGACGATTTGGTTACGGACGGCTCCGGGGACGGCTCGCTTCCTGATGAGGTCCGGCATGCCGGTGTAAAGGTGCATGTCGTGTGAGCCAAGAGGGAGTGAGCTCGGCTGACGGGACGAACCTGTCGCGTGACGCGGCCTTCTTGGACGAGTTCACCTGTCCCGATTTGACAAGAATCCACTTGTGCCGCTGCGCCTGATCTCCGAGATTGCGGCGTCATTTTGGAGTCGCGTATGCGGACTGCAGCAGGGCACGACTTCCTCGAATTCTGTGCGGCCGAAAGCGATGTCAGCAAGGTCATCGAGCACTTTATCGAAGCGATCGGGGTTTTTGGCTTCGTAGCCTCGGCGGGTGGTGCGTGGGCGGGCGCCGGAGGTTCTCGGTCCTATCGCTTCTATTTCAACAATTGGCCGAAAGACTGGTTCGATACCTACATGGAGAACGGGTTCATGGAGATCGACCCCATGATCCTGGAGGCGCGTCGTCGTATGACGCCATTCCTGTGGACCGAAATGGTGGACGCGCGAACCTTTGCGATTGAAGGCGCGACGGTCATTGCCGCGGCCAAAGCCTATGGCTGGGCGGAAGTCATGGGCATCCCGATCCATGGACCTTCCAGCTACCAAGGACTGATCTCCGTGGCCGCGTTGATGCCCGTGAAGATGACAGGGGCTGAAAGGGCGCTCATTCGCTCCATGGCGGTTGCAGTCCATGACAAGGCTTACGAATCGGTCGGTTTCGGTCTCAGCAATCGGTCTCCGATCTTGCTGACGCCCCGGGAGGCGGATTGCATGCGTTGGGTAGCGGCGGGCAAGACAGATGCGGAAATCGGCATCATCCTGGGCATAGCGCCCGCCACGGCGCACTACCATGTCGAGAGCGTCAAGAAGAAGGCTGGTACGCGCAGCCGCAGCGAAGCCGTCGCTTTGCTGGTGCTGGCCGGATCGGTTTAGATCACAAATCCCAGGCCTTCGGCCGGCCAGATCGACCTGTTCCGAATGTCCACGCCCCCGCGCCCGGCACCTCCGCTTTTCAGCTAGGATGCGCCGGCATCTCAACTGCCTTACTCATTCCCGCATCAAGACAGGAATCGCGCCGGGCGGTGCGTTTGTGGGAAGCGGGGGCGGTCGTCCATGGGCGAAAGCACGACTATCGTTGTCTGTTGCGATGCAGGCCGCGAGCGCTGGACACGTCGGCGCAAGGCGATCTGGCTGACGACAGCGGCACTCGTGCCGTTTCTGCTACCGCCGAGATTGCAAGCGGCCGACCTGACCATTTCGAGCGATATAAGCACCGGGTTAAACCTGGACGCCCAGTCCGGAACGACCGCCGAGATCCTGTCCGGAGTTTCGCTGAGCAACGCGCCCTTCGGCACGGCAATCAATGCAACGACGAGCGTATGGAGCCTCACCAACCGCGGGGCCATCTCGTCCAGCTACGCCAATACGATATCCCTGTCGGCAGCCGGCTCTTCGGTGACAAACTATTCCTCGATTACAGCCGGCTCGGTCAGCAATGCCATCGTGCTGACAGGTGGCGGAAGCGTCGAGAACGAACAAGGCGCGACGATATCGTCTGGCCTGAGCGCGATCATCATTGGCAAGTCTTCTCCGGCCGGCGGCGCCGGCACGGTTACCAATGCGGGAACCATCAGGCAGACAGGCACGTCAGGGGATCTCGTTTCGCTACGGTTTGGCGGAACGGTAACGAATCTCGCGGGCGCCACCATCAGCGCCAGCAATTCGAGCAACGCCGTTTCCGTCGGCCAGGGTGTCGCGCGCACCGTCGTCAATTCCGGCACAATTGAAAACACCGGAACGGGCTATGCCACCGGCGTGCTCGTTCAAGGTGGCGCCAGCACCGTCACCAACAACGCAACGGGACATATCAGCGGCACGTTCAACGGGGTCTATGCGAGTTCCAGCGCCCCGCTCACCCTCACCAACGACGGCACGATCGAATCCACCGGATCAAAAGCCAATGCCTATGCCGTCGAGGCGGACGGTGGCGGCACGTTGGTCAATACGGGGACGATCACGTCCGCTTCCAGCGATGGACTGTACGCGGCACGCGCAGCCACGGTGACCAACAGCGGCACTATTTCGGGGGCCGTGCGGGCGATCACCTTTTCTGGCAACTTTGCTCACACGCTCAATCTTGACACGGGCTCCGTCCTCAACGGCGTCGTCCAGGGCGGCACCGGCGTCGACAGCCTGGTGCTGCTCGGCTCCGGGACGGAAGACGCGGCGAAATTCCTCTCCTTCGAGACCGTCTCAATGCAAGGCACGGCTTGGCAACTCACGGGTGCCGGCACATTCGCGACCAGTGCCGAAGCAAAATCGGGCACGCTGACGGTGGCGGGGACACTCACCAGCCCGACGATCACCATACTGCCGACGGCGACACTTACCGGGAACGGGACCCTGATCGGAGCCGTGAACAATTCCGGCACGATGCTGGCGTCGTCCGGCACGCTCTCGGTCACCGGCAGCTACACCGGCCAGGCAGGCTCCATTCTGGCGGTAGGAGTCACCCCGACAACCAGCGGCACCCTTGCCATCAGCGGCACGGCCACGCTGAATGGCGGCACGGTCAAGGTGCTGGCGGGTGCGGGTGCCTACGCGCCAAGCACCTCCTACACCATTTTGACCGCGAGCGATGGCGTCAGCGGCACGTTCTCCGGTGTGACCAGCAGCTTCGCCTTTCTGACGCCGAGCCTGAGCTATGGCAACGACGATGTATACCTGACCCTCGTCCGCAACGGCATTGACTTCGACAGTGTGGGCGGCACCCCAAACCAGCGTGCGGCTGGGCACGCGGTTGAATTGCTGGGCGCCGGCAATGTGATCTATGACGCGGTGGAGCAGCTCGATATACCCGGCGCCCGAGCCGCGTTCGATCAGCTTTCGGGTGAAGTCCACGCGTCGATCAAGGGAATGCTGCTCGAGGACAGCAGATTTCTCCGCGAGGCCATTACGGATCGTATGCTCGCCGCCTTTGACGACAGTGGCAAAGCCCAAATCCCGGCAATGTCCTACGGCGAGGGTGGACCCGGGATAGCCCCGCCCGACAACGACCGTGTAGCCTTCTGGACCCAGACCTTCGGCTCATGGGGCAGGATGGCTGGCGACGGCAACGCGGCGAGCTTCGATCGCTCTACAGGCGGACTGCTGGTCGGAGCCGACAGCCGCCTTGGCGACTGGCGCCTTGGCATGGTTGGCGGCTACAGCCACGCCACCCTGGACGCCACCGAACGCCAATCCCACGGCGATAGCGAGAACCTCCATCTCGGCCTCTATGGCGGCACCCAGTGGGACTCGCTCGCTCTGCATGCCGGCCTCGCCTACACGTGGCACGATCTGTCGACCGGGCGCCGGATTGCCTTCAACGGCTTCGATGATACCCTTTCAGCAGGCTATCGTGCAGGCACCGCGCAGGTCTTCGGTGAACTCGCCTACAAGGTCCGCTCGGGGCCGCTTGCCTTCGAGCCCTTCGCCAATTTCGCCTATACGAGCCTGCATACCGATGGCTTTGCCGAAACGGGCGGAGCCGCTGCGCTGACCGCGGCCGCGTCGAACATGGACACCACATTCGTTACGCTGGGCCTCCGGGCAGGGGGCGGCTTTACGCTGGACGGTCTCAAGGCAGCTGCGCACGGCACTCTCGGCTGGCGCCACGTCCTCGGCGACACGACGCCAATGTCGGCGTTGACCTTCGCCGGCGGTGACACGTTCGAGATCGCGGGTACGCCGATCGCAAGGGACACGGCGGTCGTCGAGGCAGGCTTCGACCTGGCGTTGGGCGATCGGTCAAAACTAGGCGTCGGCTATTCCGGATACTTTGGCAACGGACTCAACGACAGCGCGCTCGACGCAAAGCTTAGCCTGACCTTCTAGAGCTCCGGACCGAAAGGCGCGTGTTGCTGTCGACGTCAAACGAAGACGCGGATCGACAGCACCACCAAGGCTCGTCCGCAAACCAACCCTGCACTGGGGGGAACCAGTGCTCTATCAGGAGCCATGCAATGAAAGCCCTCTATTTTGTTGTGATAGCCGCGACGGCGCTTTTGGGTTCAGGGGAGGCCTTCGCACGCTATACCAGTTCGCAAGGGCCTTGCGCGACCGATGCCAATCGCTTCTGCGGCGGCGGCGTCCTCACCACGGGGGCTCCTCCCAAGTGCCTGACGGATCACAAGAACGATCTGTCGGCTTCCTGCAAGGCGCGCCTGTTCAAGCATAAGAAGAAGTAAGCCGTTCGCTATGTCTCGCAGGCATGCGCAAGGATGGCCCGTCGCTCGATTTGCCATCTGGCTGGTGGTACAATCGGCCGAGAGCGCTCGGCCCAAACGCAAACGGCCCGCATTAAGCGGGCCGTTTTGA